>JGI12316J15310_10000008_pt8 | contig 809326 bp, 633 predicted proteins | sample MarCyaLeptolynsp_FD_15310 | JGI IMG/M metagenome (IMG submission 15310)
GTGGTTCAGGCTGAGGTGCAACCCACCGAAGAGTTTGAACCGTCGACGGGTGAACAGATTTGGCAACTCCGAGCAGACTTACCCAATCCGATTCTCGAGAGTTCCGGCTGGATATCAATCCTGGCGTTGCCCGATCAAATGGACGCGAATTGCAAATTCTTCTGGATAAGCAATGCTGCTGCGGGCTCAGGTGACGGAAAAAGTTGGCAAGAAGATCCTCCTGAAATATTCCCGGTCCCCGGCGATCGCGCTCTTTGCTTGAGCGGACCATCGTGCGAATCGTGTCCGGGTGATACGAACGGTGACGGCCTCAGAAATGGTGCGGACATCCAACAGTTAACCAACTGCCTTCTTGCTGGGCCAACGGTCCCTCCCGGTTGCCGCTGCGCAGATATGAATGATGACCAAATGCTGGATGAGGATGACGCGGGAGTATTTGTTGCACAAGTTCTGGCGTCACCATTTGGCGGTACTTGCCCGGCATTACTCAATGTGACGGTGCTTTCCGGAGCGCTACCGGATCAAGGCAGTCCTTCGGATATCAACTTCTTCGGTCATGCCTATGCCGGCGTGCCGATCGATCTACAAGTACGGAGCGCATCTGATATTGGTTTGTTGCAGAATCTCACGCTAACTGTCGTTGACGAGAGTAACGCGACCATTTTGTCCCAACCCCTCTTATTCAATCTTGGAGAATCGCAGGTCGTTAGTATCCCAGCCCAAGCGATTGGTAAATCGCTGTTCGTTCTGATCGACGAACCGAATGACAATACGAATGTGGAACAATCCTACTACCGGTTCTTTGTCAACGCAGGACCTCCGGCATCGGCTCAGGCGTTTAGCGAAGAAGACTATCTCGACGAGATTGCAGGGCCAGCCAATACACCGGGCAATGCATTGACAGTGACGTCGACAAATGGCGAATGCGGAAGCAACGATCCTATCAATATCACTTCGCCCCCCAATAGCTCGGACAGTCCCTTCGATGGTGCATCAGGCACCAATGATATCTACATCGCGCGGCTATTCGATTCCCAAGGAAATCCGTGCCTCGGTCAACAATTGCGGCTCGTTGCCGACAATCCTGCTGCCATCGGACTGCGGTATTCCGGCGATCCCAACGACCCTGCGTTACCTGATATTCAAGTTCAAACTGACGACGCCGGCTTTGTTCGTGTGCATGTTGTATATCTCGATGACGGTGGCACAAGTGGTCTCACCATCATCCCCGAATCTCCAACCGCACCAGACTTGGTTGCGCCAGAACTGGGTAGTGCGGCACCCGCAACCTTTACGTCACTGCCGGTTGCGGACGTCGTCATCGCGGGCATCACTGCCGATAAGGCGGTCGAGCCAAACGAAAATGTGAATGTCGGCGTGCGCGAATCCGGCGCGATCATGACGTTTGGGACAACCTACTGCCTGAAGTCCACCACTCGAAGACGCCCGACGCGACGGGACAAGATTGTCTGGTGCCTCAACGGAATCCGGCTTACCGACGCAATGGGTAATGAACGAACGGGCCGCGAAATCAAATTCAAGATTGACGATCCGGATCCGAATTCCGCCAACACGGCGCGAATAAAAATCGAGTCAAAGATCGTTCGCGTCGACGGTGACGGTACCGAGACGGTTCGTTCTTCAGAAGAGTCTGTCCATACGATTACCGAGAAGAAAACGATACCGCTCTGTGTGCATCAGTTCTCAAAATCCAATCACCCCAGTGCCGACAAATGGACAGCAGAGGTGAAGCGCCTGAACGAGGTGTATCAAGGAACGGGTGTGTGTTTCACCCTCAACACAACCAACGATCTGAAGAATGTTACGCAATCAGAGAAAACGTTGAACTCCGGAGCCGTCGAACAAGCGGGGGTTCGAAAGATGTTCCTGACACCCAAGAGTACGTTGCCCAAATGCGTCTGCGAGAATGCCAACCTGCAAGGCAGCCTCTCTAAGATCACCATTTACACCGGCGTGAAGATGAAGGGGCTGGTCGATGGAAAATGGAAGAGCCTCAACGGTGTCGCCATCGGCGCCAACGAAGTCTTAACAGAAGAAGGCGCGCCCGCTGCTTACGATGTGTGTGGTAAATGGGCCAACACGATCGCCGTCAAGAAAGACAAGGTAGACAGCACGCGCGCGACCATTGCCCATGAAATCGCCCATATCTTAGGTTGCCCGCACAAACAAACCGGCACTAAGCGTAACCTGATGCGCAAAGAGCGGTTTAATTCCGCAAACCAGATAGACGCAGAACAAGCGCAGCGTATCTATCGAACCGCGTGCAAAATCAAACAGGGCAACTGCTAATCTGGCGACGACTCAAAATCGGCGGGTAGCAATTCAAGGCCAATGTATGGCGAGAGTCACGCTCATGCTGGCCGCCATTCTGGTCGTCAACTTACCCATTTCTTAAACCAATACCGGCTTGCTGGGCCCGTTGCCCATCTACGCCTCCACGGTTTGCATCACATGCTTGCCTTGAAGGGCAAGCATGCCACTCGCCAGGGCTTGAGGCGACGTTCCTCGACCGCTGCCTTGCCCCTGAATCGCTGATTTTGCTACAATCCGGGCACCTTCGAAGCAAACAAACCGCATACAAAATGGGAGCAACGCTATCATGCGACCCAATGGCTATTTGATCGGTCTAACAGTGGTGCTGAATCTGGCGACGGTGCCAGCGGCGCGGGCCAACTGTCCGGGCGATCTGAACTGTGACGGCGTGGTAAATCTGGCGGATGTGGGGCCGTTTGTAACGGCGCTGGTGGCACCGAACGCGTATGACGCGTCGTTCCCGATGTGCGACGCGAATTATGCTGACGTCAATGACGACGGCCATCGCAACGGGCGCGATGTGGCTGAGTTGACGGCGATACTTTTGGGCGGCGGAGCGGCGTGTCTGTCGAATGAGTTTGTTCTCATTGATCGAATTGGGAGTAATTCGTCGGCGACGGATTACAATTTAGCATTGCCCGCTACGAATGATTGCTTACCTGATGCAGGTTGCGCAAATCCCTTCGCTGGATTTGCATCTAATCCCGGGATACAGATTACAACGGGCGCGAGCGGCTTGACCCTTTCCCAATTGTCTCTGGTTATCAGCCCGGCACTAGCGCAATTTGATACGCCATCGTCGCTTCAATTCGGTGTGAAACTCTTCGAATTTGCTGATTACTTTAATGCGGTCGGCGACATGGAGGCTGCATGTCAATTACCTTCTACCTGCCAAGAAATCATATTCAAAAACGGCGTTGCATCCATCGCGCCATTCGGTATGAAAGCCCCTGTGTTCCCCTTTGATCCAGACCTTACTACGTACTTGGTCGAGATCGACCTACTTAGCTTCGACGCAAATGATGTTGTGCGACAAAACACGACGACCCTCTCTCTTGCGACGTTCCAAAGCTACGTCTTGGTTCCATATATCGGCTCGCCCGGTGGCTCCGTTGGTGCTTTTGAGTTGCTGCTCAGTGATCTGGCTCCTGCACGCACGGATTTCCATTCAATCCACGGCACACCCGCAAGCCTTGTGTCGGATCTGTACAGTCCGCCTGGCTTCGGTGTGCGCGTCTTCGCGATCGACAACTAACACGCGATGTTGCAACATACCATAAGCGGTGAATCGTAAAGGGACAGCGGCCCTTTCACGTTCCCTCGGCTGCTGCAACCAATCGCGGCCTAGTCATAGCCGGCAAAAATTAAAGATCTAAACCAACACTGCGCTGCGGCGGGTGGCACTGTCACCGGATCTGGGTGCCACTGGCCTGCTTGCAGCCAGTGCCCACGGGCGCAGCGACGGCGATAAAAAATCCGGAAATGATCGACCGTATCGGTGCGTATGAATGCGGGCCGACCGACCGGTTTGATCGGAAGTGAATTGTGATACGGTCGATCTCGCCATCGTTTGCCGGCACGCACGCTGCGCTCGAAGCACTGGCAGCAAGCTGACCAGTGGCACCCGAAAAACTGCCGGCCGGGTAGCCCGGGTTGGTACTCCAACCTGGGGTCCCGATTGATTCTAAGCGATTATCCCTCTTGCGGCGGGGAAATTCGTGACCCCTCGTCGGCGTACCGACATGGGCCAGCCGCCCGCCTATCCCCTAAGCCCAAACCTCGACATCGCAACATGCTTGCCTTGCAGGGCAAGCATGCCACCCGCCAGAACGTATTATCAACGCCGAGTCTCGCGAGCCTAACTCAATCACTTTCCATCCGGCTGCACTTTCGATTCAGCCGAAACAAGCACACTCGAACCATCCCACGCGCTGGCCAGATTGTATTGAATCCACTCGGGGCTAAGGTGGATATCCAATGAATCCAGGCGCCCCGGCCCGAGGTTCTGATAGCCGTGCGGAATATTGGCCGGCCCCAGCACCACATCCCCTTCTTCGGCATCGATGGTCTTGTCGCCGACTGTGAAGCGAGCGCGGCCTTCTGTGATGGTGAAAATTTCATCGTATGGATGAACGTGCAGCGTCGGCCCCTCGCCGACCACATCTGTAACGTAACGAATCAGCGTGATGTTGGTTTGCAGGTTCTTTCCTTCAAGCAGGCCGCGCAGCGCCTGACCCGCAGTTTGCCAATCATTGGCGTTTACCTTGGCAGGCGCTTTGGTCGATTGAATTGGCATAAATAACACCCCTCTGTAATCTGGTTCAAGCCCATGGAACAAGCAACAGATCCCGAACGCGCGACCGCTTCAATCGCAAACGCGCGGCCCTGTTAAATACAACTCCGATCATATCCATTGCGTTGCTCTCGCAACAGCACCTGCCGAAGATGCGAGGTCGGTCGCCAGATCGCCCCATTGCCCGCATGCCTTGCCCGACCGCCCGCGCGCTACTATGTTGGCAGACGACGATTTTCATATTTCAACCAACCGCCATTCAGGCGAAAGAAGGTGATTCTATGGTTAGCAAAACTGCTGAAAGCTCTGAAAATGTCTCGAAATGTCCGTTTCGCGGCAACCGTGTCGGTGGTGCGTTGGGTACTGCCCCGCAGATTACCGATTGGTGGCCCAATCGTTTGCAGGTCGAACTGCTGCATCAGAACCCGCCGATGGCCAACCCCATTCCCGAAGTCGATTACACCAAGGCCTTTAAAAGCCTGAACTATGAAGCATTCAAAAGCGATGTGAAGAAGCTGCTCACCGATTCGCAGGATTGGTGGCCCGCCGATTACGGCAACTACGGCCCGCTGATGGTGCGCCTCGCCTGGCATGCGGCCGGTACCTATCGCATCGCCGATGGCCGCGGTGGCGCGGGCACCGGCATGCAGCGCTTCGCGCCGACGAACTCGTGGGATGATAACGGCAACCTCGATAAGGCGCGGCGCTTGCTTTGGCCGGTCAAGCAAAAGTATGGCGTGCAAATTTCTTGGGGCGACTTGTTGATCATGGCGGGCAACTGCGCCCTCGAAATCATGGGCTTTAAAACCTTCGGCTTCGGCGGCGGTCGCGTGGATACCTGGGAACCCGATCGCGGCATTTACTTCGGCTCGGAATTTTGGGACGGCAAGAAGGTCGGCGAAGTCGCGCGCAGCAGCAGCAATGGTAATGGCAACGGCAGCCACCCCGGTGAGATGGTCACGCGCACGCAACGCTGGGAAGGTGAAGCCGGTACCGCCGCTTCCGATTTGGAAAACCCGCTCGGTGCCAGCCATCAAGGTTTGATCTACGTGCATCCCGAAGGCCCCAAGCGCGACGGCGATGCGGCGTCGGCAGCGCACGACATCCGCGAAACATTCGCGCGCATGGCCATGAACGATGAAGAGACCGTCGCACTGATCGCCGGTGGTCATGCTTTTGGTAAATCGCATGGTATGGTTGACGGCAGCAAGGTCGGCCCCGCGCCCGAAGGCGCGCCAATCTCGGCGATGGGTATGGGTTGGAAGAACAGCGAAGGCACGGGCTTTGCCGAATACGCAATGACCAGCGGCCTCGAAGGCGCGTGGACGCCCAACCCGACCAAGTGGGATAACGACTATCTCGAAAACCTCTTCAAGTACGACTGGGAAATGACCAAGAGCCCCAGCGGCGGCATTCAATACAAGCCCGCCGATGGCAGCGCGCCGAAAACGCCCGACGCACACAAAGACGGCCAGATGAACGAGCTGATGATGCTGGCCACCGACCTGGCGCTGAAGGTCGATCCGATCTACCGCGAGATTTGCGAGCGCTTCCTGGCGGACTTCGACTACTTCTCCGATTGCTTCGCCCGCGCGTGGTTCAAGCTGACCCATCGCGACATGGGCCCCAAGGCGCGCTACCTCGGCCCCGAAGTGCCCACCGAAGATTTGATTTGGCAGGACCCGATTCCGGCTGTCGATCATGACCTGATCAACGATGCCGATGTTTCGTCGCTCAAGCAAACCATCCTTGGCACCGGTCATTCGGTATCCGAGTTGATCTCGGCGGCATGGTCGGCAGCGTCGAACTATCGCGACTCGGACAAGCGCGGTGGTGCCAATGGCGCGCGTGTGCGGCTCGACCCGCAGCGCAACTGGGCCGTCAATCGACCCGACGAACTCGCCAAGGTGCTGAGCTCGCTCGAAAAAGTGCAGCAGGATTTTAACGGCGCGCAAAGCGGTAATAAGAAAGTGTCGTTGGCCGACTTGATTGTGCTGGGTGGTTGTGCAGCTGTTGAGAAAGCTGCCAAGGATGCAGGCGTGTCTGTGACGGTGCCGTTTACCCCCGGTCGCGCCGATGTGAACCAAGATCAGACCGATGTCGAAAGCTTCGAATGGTTACAGCCCGTCGCCGATGGTTTCCGCAACTATCAGCGCGACGATGTCGAGTTCAAGGTCTCACCCGAGCGGATCTTCCTCGATCGCGCCCATCTCTTAACGCTGACTGCCCCTGAGTGGACCGTATTGACTGGCGGCCTACGCGTGCTGGACCAGAACCACGATCATTCCAAGCATGGCGTGTTCACCGAGCGACCGGGTGTGTTGACCAACGATTTCTTCCGCGTGCTCACGAGCATGGATTACGAATGGGTTGCCAATGACGCCGGCGAAACAACGTTCAACATCAACGAGCGCAAGAACGGTACCACCAAATACACCGGCACGCGTTGCGACATGATCTTTGGCTCCAACGCGCAATTGCGCGCCATCGCCGAAGTTTATGCCGCCGATGATGGTCACGAGCGCATGGTCAAAGACTTCGTCGCCGCGTGGAACAAGGTGATGATGCTGGATCGATTTGAGTTGGCGATGGCGTAGGTGTCTACAAGTGTTCAATTGGCGAACGCTTGCTTGAATCATCATTTTACCCGAATTTTTCTGGGCGACTGTAACGAGGCTGGCCGCCACGTTACAGTCGCCCTTTTCAATCGTCAGTCGTCGCTGGTAAGTACCTAGCGATCAAGAATCTGCAGGACGGAAGAACGGCAAGCCAGCCAATGTCAAATTTGGATACTTCACTAGAAGAACTAAAAGAGCACATTGTTGATGCATTCGCCCATGGGCCTCCAAATGGTTGGCTGCTAGACTGGGATGCGCGGCGCTACCAAGAACTTGTTGAAAAGTCCGTTCGCCCGTACGCAGTAACAAATCACACATCGTTTGATTATTCATTTTGTAATTGTTACCGAGTCGAAATCACTTCTGACAATGACGAGAGCAGATGGATATTGGAATGTAACATAAGCTTCATCGCCGATCTCTTTGTTTGGCACTGCACTTATTATCCTCCCAATTCCATAGAAGGCGTTGTGGTGGAAAATCCTCCCATTACACAAATAGAGCGGATTACAAACAACTTGGTGACGGCGCTGCGTTCTGTCGGTTTGAAAAGCCTGCCAGACGATTGGTACGACGCCCGTGTAGAAGGCGTAACGTTGGAATTGAGTGATCCCGAACACGTCACTGCTTCAAAGTGCCTTTTCCACGACAACTATGCCGAGATATAGATTCTGTTTTATCATCTGGATGCCATGGTGACGGCAGCCGAGACCTTACCGAGCAAACGAGCGCGCACTAGACTGGTTAATGGCACCATGATTGACGGGGAATATGGCATGTGCATGATGTTGGTTGATTCTAAAAGTAACCCAACCGCGCCAGCGTTATCAGTCCCCTATCGTAGAGGAACAGCATGAATTCTCGATCCACTTATCATCGATTCAAGCAACACCAGCGACGGTCCTGCACGTTTCTTGCGGTTGCTTCTATCTTCTTAACGATCCAAAACACCGGCTGCATCGGTAGCGGCGTCGGCATGGCGATTAACGTCATCGGCGGCGTGGTCGATAGTGCCGATGTGAAGGACAAGGAGAAGGACCTACTCGGTAAGCCGCCCGCAGCCGCCGACGAGATGTTCGGCGCACGCATCGATACGATGCGGCAACAAGGTGGTGATCGCGTTTGGGCGATTTACGATGTGAAGGGATTGACCAACCCGCTCGGGAAAGATTCTTACGTCGTCGAAGTAACCGGCGGTTCGATTCTTTCGCTCTCGCGGGTCGAAACGACACCGGATGCTAAAGTCGACCTACCGCGCGTGGCCATGATAGAAAAGAAGGTCCAAGGCAAACCACCGGCTGAATGCGAGAAGAAACTCGAACAAGCACCGATCGTAACCGTCCGCAGCGAGCGTACCGGCCTGCTACGTCAACTATACGACGGTCGCATCATTAAGATCCTGAAGAAACCGTACTACTGCATTTTGAAATACGACCAGAACGATCTGTGTGATGACGTGGATTTCCAGCAAGTCGGCGCATCAACGCGCGACGACCCGTATGGCGATAAATAGGCGGGGCTTGCAAATTCGCGGTCCATGCGACCCGGTGTTGAGCGTCAGTGATAAGAACGACGGGCACAGCTCAGGATGATCGGCGATGATATTTAACGCAACTGCGCCACCTATCGCGTCAACGCGTTATCAACGACCTATCGATCCGCCAACTTACCAAAGGCGCGTTCCAACGCACGCTCAGCCTTATCGATCGCGCCCTTATACGCCTGATCGACCGTCGCGGCTTGGTTGCTGACCGTGATCGGGTCGAGACCGCGCGGTCGGGCTTCCAGCTTACAGCGAATATCATCGCCCTTGCTTTTCTTATCGCTATCTTCGTCGGTGATATGAATTTCGACGCGCGTGAGCTTTGCTGCGAAGCGCTTCATCGAACTGGTGACGGTCTCTTCAATCTTGCGGATCAGACCTTCGCGGCCATCGACATGACTGCTCGTGTTGACTTGAATTTGCATATTTGACTTTTCCTTAATTTTGCGAATTACGCCGGGCACCCCGACGAGCAATGCATTCTAAACGAGTCGAGCCATCCATGCATGGGGCTCTAAACGGACGTCAATAGTGCATTTATCCGCCAAGAAGCACCCTAGAATTAGCTCCAGCCGAAGACGCTCAATTTCTTGAATTCCGCGATCTGGCTTGATAATTTATAGGGGATGTAACCGAATGTGCATAGACGATGCGCGTTCGGCAACCCACCTAGCGGCCCCCACTTTTTGAATCGAGACCACCCATGATCGACCAACGAAGAAGTACCACGATTGTCCTATTTGTAATCTGCATGAGCTGGCTCGAACCGACCACCAGCTCGGCAACTTCGATTTACGAGACTGGATTCGAAGCCCCAATCTTTACGGTCGGCAATCTTGTTGCGCAGGACGGTTGGGCCACCGATGGCGGTGGCACCAACGGTACGGTGCAGTCGGCGCTGGTCAACAGTGGAAATCAGGCGGTGCAAATCGACGGAAACGGATTGATGAATAGCACTTGGTGGTTTCGCGATGTTTCCTACACGATACCGGTCGCAACCATGCCGATTATTCAAATCGACTGGGCGATGAACGTTCAGACGGGAAGCGTACAAAGTAGCTGGGGCATCGATGTTTATGTGGAGGACGAGTTCCCAGTGTTTCTCAAACGTGCCAGTGCTATGTATGTCGATGATCTCAACAACATCCAAGTCTGGGACGGCACGGAAAATGCGGGAGCCGGCGGGTTCACCGATAGCAATTTCGATGCAACGCGCAACGCGTGGCACACGTATCGCATCGATTTGAACTATGCCACCGAGACCGCCGACTTCTATTACGACGGTGTCCTGATTGCCAACGATCTAGCAATAACGTTGTCCCCATTTAACGTGCTGCTCGACGCAGATCTCTACAATTTCAAACTCGGTGGCGGCGCGAACGACAGCGCGTATTTTGACGACTACCGAATACAGAGCCTGAGCGATTCCGTCTGCGCCGCGGCAGACGCTGATTGCAGCGGCAACACGAATATCAGCGATATTGCATCTTTCGTGAACATACTCATGGGTAACGCAACACCATGCTCTGCCTGTGCGGGTGATATGAATAATGACGGCAATGTAGATGGTCGCGATGTGCAGGCATTTGTGAACGCCTTGCTCACGCCCTGAGAAGGGAGTGACCATGGTTGGTCGCCGTTCGCAAGAAATTGCTGACGCACCATCGGATTAGCCGGGCATCACATGGGCAAATCACCCGTGCGATGCCCGGTGAACGCCACCCGGATTTCCACCGTAAAAGCAACGCCGCCCGTCGTGTTGAGCAGCGTAACCAGCAGGCCGCGTGTAATCTCGCCGCTGGTCGTTTGCGCCGCTCGATCGAACTGACCCGTTACCGCCGCCGCTTGCAAAACGCCGCCGGCGGCGACCTCATCCCCCATGCCCGCACCGGACAAATCGCCGACGAAAAGATACTCCTGCGTGTTGTTATTGAATATCCCGGTCCCTTGCATGGCCATATCGTTCGGATCGAAGATGCGCATGTTTCCGAATTGCGGAAACTCGACGCCGACCACATCGGGCAAGGCCGCATCTAACGACGTATTTAGCTCGACGAGTCCGGCATTCCATTGTCCCACCAAGTCGGCCAACTCTGCGGGAAAATCCCCGGGGTCGAGTGGCGCTAGTTCGTCATCACTGGATGTCGTTTCAACTTCGCCACCATTGTTTACCGTAAACGTTACGCGCACCGTCACTGCCCAAGTTTCGAGCGCCCACAATCCGGCTAATCCGTTTCCAGTAGTATCTTGCTGGCACTGATCAGCCATCATGCCGGTGCAAACAACGAGCATGGCGAACAGGGCTGCGATCGAGTTTCTTTTTGTTTTCATCTGGAATGGTCTCCGCTGCGAGGATAACCGACGATGATTCTAATCAAACTGCGTTTGCCTACCTACCCAAGAACAGTATATTTTGAGAGTATTCCAAATAACGAAATCAGCTTCTGCGTCAGGCCTGAGCGATCTTTCTGGGGTTTGCCTGAAGTGGAAGCAACTAGCGAAAGTCAAGTCTGATTACCTGATCGTGCGAGGTTAAAGCCACCTATGACGAAGAAAGAAGTTCTCACGCAGCTCGAATCCCTCGGCGACGAAAAGCGCCGCAAGCACAATATCAAGGCCGGCGCTCACGAGAATCAGTTCGGCGTCAAGATGGGCGATATTCGCAAGATCGCCAAGCAGATCAAGACCGATCACAAACTCGCCCTACAGCTTTGGAAGACTGGCAACATCGAAGCGCGCATGGTCGCGATTTTGATTATGGAGCCGAAGAAGTTAACGGCGGATGAGATCGATCAAATGGTGCGCTCCGTCAAGTTCGCCTACGTGGCTGACTGGTTGTATTCGTATGTTGTAAAGACCCACGCCGATATCGAAGCGCTGCGTCAACAATGGATGACCGACGACCACCCGATGGCCGCGCGCTTTGGTTGGAGCGCGACGGCCAGTCGCGTGATCAAGAAGCCCGACGGTTTAGATATGCCCGCGTTGCTCGACCGCATCGAAGCCGAGATGGCCGACGCTGCCCCGGAAACGCAATGGACTATGAACACCTGCTTGGGCGAAATCGGCATCCAGCACGCCAAGCATCGCAAGCGTGTCCTCAAGATCGGCGAGAAGCTGGGCATCTATCGCGACTACCCCGTATCGAAGGGCTGCACTTCGCCCTTTGTACCAATATGGGTCAATGAAATGGTCAAGCGACAAAAATGAACGTGCCTACCTTCGAAACCATGCCGACAATAGCGGCCCAACGCGTATCGTTGAGACCGTTAACTTCGAATGATGCGAACGACTTGTTTCGGATATTTGGCGACGCCGAAGTCATGCGTTTTTGGAGTTCACCGCCATGGCAGGATGTCGCGGACGCTCATGCACTCATTGAAAACGTCACGCGCGGCGCGGCGGAAAACCAATTCTACCAATGGGGCGTTGCGCACAATGACGAAGACACCGTCATTGGTACCTGCACGCTTTTTCAGCTTGACCGCCGCAACCGGCGGGCAGAGATTGGCTTCATATTGCGGCGCGACTGTTGGGGACAGGGTTTTATGACCGAAGCGTTGGGCGCGCTGCTTCAATTTTCGTTTGAAACGATGAAACTCCATCGCCTGGAAGCCGATGTCGATCCGCGTAATGAAGCGTGTATTCGACTGCTGGAGCGCGTTGGCTTTCAACGCGAAGGCTTGCTACGCGAACGCTGGCTGGTGAATGGTGAAGTCAACGATTCGCTCATGCTGGGCCTATTGCGGGGCGATTTCCAAACTGGTTCATCGGAAATGAACTAGGATCGTTACACGATTGTCGCTTTCAGTTGACTTGAAACTAGCCTAAAAAAAACAGCGGCGGCGTTTTTTGTATAGCTATCGCGATAAGTTGCGGAGAACTTAACGTCGACGACGCAGAACCAAAGGCGCGCCCATAAGGAGCAAGCCCATCGTCGCCGGTTCCGGAATCAACTCAGCCGTGAAGATCCAGTCATCGGCGCCACCACCTTGACGCTCGCCATCAACGGTGATCCAACCCCATCCGGAAATTCCGGCAAAGCCGCGATGGCCATTGTCGTTGTTCTCATCACCCAGACGAAAGACGTTACCGCCGGCAAACGTTGCACCCAAAGCGAATGGGCCGCCCCCAACCGAGGGGCCGCCGTCGATTACGGCTAACGGTGTTAGCGTTCCGCCGTTTCCAGTATCGACAGTAACTTCAAGGTCGTCATCACCCGGCACCATTCCGACGCCGAACGAATAGGTGTAGTCAACCTCATACAGTCCGAGGTATTGATCGGCTGCATACATATTGCCGATGTCGCGTCCGCCCAATACGACGCCAAAGATTCGGATCGTCGAGCCATCTCCGCTAATCGTCATCCTCATGTCGGAGGCCGCATCATCGAAGTCAAACGTGAAGCGATCATTGCTATCGTTGGGCGCGTCGTAAAGATTGTCTAAACGCAAACCATACGGCGGCGGGTTTAGACTACCATCCGGATGATTGTGTAGTTGGTAGGTCGCACCAAAATTAATCGCGGCGGCAGATGCGACCGACGCGGAAACTGAAAAGGCAATAATCGAGAGTGTAAGTCGCTGCAGCACTGCAAATCCCCCCAGATTTGACGGAGCTTTCAAATATATAGGTCGTGTTACGCTCGACCCAATCGTGATTATTTCGGACGGATTGTATCATGCAGGGGCTCGGACAAAAAGGATCGTGCCAGACTGCTTGCTGATTTTTCGACTTCTTTTCAGAGCGACCAGTTTCATAATGGTTACCAGTTGTGCACGCCACACTAGATGTGGTGTCTTATGGCTTCGCAATGTGAATCAAAGCCTCACTCCCCTATTATTATAGGGACTTACCTAATGCGAATGCGGGCACCACCGCTCAGCGTGCCGCAACAAAAAACTGGTGCACCCCCAATATCTTGATAGCCAGCGAAAAGGCCACCGCAGATGAACTTGAATTCCACCCCCGTCGTCGCCTTCGTACACCGTTCGGCACGGCACGAGTTCTCCAAATTGCAACAATCGCAGATTCTGCTAATTGAAGACGTGGGTGTTGAGAACGACGCCCACGCCGGCGTGACCGTCAAGCATCGATCGCGCGTCGCGCGCGATCCGACGCAGCCGAATCTGCGTCAGGTACACCTCATTCATCATGAGTTGATCGACGACCTTAACGCACGCGGCTTTGACGTTGCGCCCGGCGCGATGGGAGAGAACATCACCACGCGCGGCATCGACCTGCTCTCACTACCTCGTGGTACCAAGCTAAAGATTGGCCCCGCCGCCGTGATCGCAATCACCGGCCTGCGCAACCCCTGTAAGCAACTTGATAACTACCAAGCGGGTTTAATGAACGCCGTTCTCGATCGTGACGAAACGGGTGCGCTCATTCGCAAGGCCGGCGTGATGGCGATTGTGTTAACCGGTGGCGTCGTGCAACCGAATGATACGATTGGGATCGACCTGCCGACGGCACCCTTTCAGCGGCTGGAGCCGGTTTAACAACCAATGCTCGATTTCAGTTGCCACCGTCGTGTCTCGATTAAGCAGTGCGACGAAACATCAAAAAAACTCGCGACTTCGACAATTTGGGAGATTGACGAAGCCACGAGCTTCATAGAGTACAGAAAAATCTGATGACATTGCTATGCAAACGAGAATAGCAATACGTCTGCATCCTGCTCCGCCGTCAGCTCGAGTTGGACCTCGTCTTCAATGCGTGCACCATCACCCGACTCGAGCGTTACACTATTAAGCGCGACCTTACCGTCGATTACTTGCACCCAGCCTTTTCCCGTTGGCAACGGCGCATCACTCCAGCTTTGTCCAGACTTGAGCCGTACGCGATACACGTTCACATCTTGTTGAATCGTGAGCGAGCCATCGCGACCGTCCGGTGAAGCCACCAACTGCGCCGCCGGCGCGCCGTTGGCAGTGGCGTCGAACGTCTTCTGTTCGTAACTCGGCTCCAGATTCTTCTCGCGCGGGTAGATCCAAATCTGCATGAAGTGCACCGGCTCGCTGTTGGACGCATTGAACTCGCTATGCGTCACGCCGCTACCGGCTGTCATGCGCTGCACATCACCCGCATGTATGGTCGAACCGGTACCGAGGCTATCTTCATGCCGCAAGGCGCCGGCAAGAACGATCGTCACGATTTCCATGTTTTGATGCGGATGGCTGCCGAAACCCGTACCGGGCGCGACCCGGTCTTCGTTGATCACCCGCAGCGATTCGAATCCCATATGGTTCGGATCGCGATAGCCCGCGAAAGAAAACGTGTGATAGGTATCGAGCCAACCGTGATCTGCGTGTCCACGTTCGTTGCTTTTGCGAATGGTAATCATGATCTATGTCCTTTCTGTCGCGTTGGGCGAATAACGTTTTTGCGTAACGGCCTATCCCTCTTGTGACCGCATGATTTTTCGATCGAGCCTCCAACCGCGTACGTCGCCGGCGGCGATGGATATCAGCGCGCCGAGGATCGCAATGTTCTTCATGAAGTGGATTATTTGATTCTGCTGATCGTTCCCTTCGTAAGCCCAAAAGTTATGGAAGATCAGGCTGGCGGGTACGATGAAAGCGATCAAGAGCACCGCGCCGATTCGCGCTTTGAATCCCAGCAACACACTCAATCCGCCCACAACCAAGAAGACGATGGCGCCCGCTAAGAGAATTCCCGTCGCCGGCATACCGTGGCTGGCCATGTAGCCTTGCGTTTGTTCGAACTGAAGCACCTTTTTGCCAGCGCTTGCCAGAAAAATGAAAACCAATAACCCACGTCCCGCTAGGGCCCCGATGTTTTCCAATGACGATGTGGTTTTGCGTTCATAAGCCATCTTCAATCTCCTACTCGCCAGTTGCTTGTTGCAACAAGTATTTACTCAAAAAAATCTCAATCCTGCGGCAAGCCGCGCCGCACCTTCTCCAGCAAGTTGTTCAATTGCTTCAATTCACTTTCGTTTAACCCCGTCATCACCGACTGATGCAAGTCGTGCAACGGTCGATCGATCTTCTTCAAAAGGCCGAGCCCCTTGGCGTTGATCTTGACCTGCACCACCCGACGGTCGGTCTTGCTGCGTTCCCGCTCGACGAGGCCCGCCTTCAACAGGCGATCCACCAGTCGCGTGACATCGGGGTCGAACGTGATCATCCGTTCGCCGATCGCCTGCGACGGCAGCCCTTCAGCACCAACGCCGCGGAGGATCCGCAACACGTTGTATTGCTGCCCCGTCAGCCCGAATGACTTAAACATGCGGGCGAAGCGCAACTCGATGGCGTCGCTGGTACGGTGTAGATTCAATGCCACCTCTTGCTCCAAATGGTCGAAGGGTCGCTCTTTTCGCAGCTCGTCTTGCAGCAGTGATTTCGCCATTGCTCAACCTCCATACAACAATATATGTTACAACAACCAAATTGTCAACAATTAATTCAGGTAGAGACCATAATCCATTGACAAATAATGACTTACAACAAATAAATTCTTACTCTGTCGCCCCGGTTGCCTGAAAAGTGCTGCCTAGGAATCGACATTCGGTTGCGTCGATCGGTTGAACTTCGAAGATGGCCCGCCATGATCATCGCTCTCGCCGCTCCTCCCATCGCGACCTCCATCGAAGACGGCCTTAACCATGTCAGCCGCCTGCAATCCGAAGCCGCCGGTGCGGGCGCGCGCATTGTTTGCTTTCCCGAGGCATACTTGCCCGGTCTGCGTGGCACCGACATTGCGGTGCTGCCCTTTGACGACCACGACGAAGCCAAAGTGCTGGCAACCGTGCAGTCATCCGCGCGCGACGCGAACATTGCGACCATCTTTTGCCATGAACACATCGTTCCCGATGGCAAACAAATTGCGGCGACCGTGATCGACGCGGAAGGCAACATCCTCGGCGCACAAACCAAGAATCAGATCGCCCCATCTGAAGACCCCTACTATTTGTCTGGGCAGGAGCGCCGGATATTCAGCATCGATGGTCTCACATTCGGCATCGCGATCTGTCACGAAGGCTGGCGCTACCCAGAAACGGTTCGCTGGGCGGCACGGCGCGGCGCGCAAGTCGTGTTTCACCCACATCACACGGGCAGCGACACGACCGGCATCGAGTTGGCGCAGTTCGGCGATTCGCGCGCGCCCTACTACGAGAAAGCGATGGTGTTGCGCAGCATCGAGAATAGCATCTACTTCGCAAGCGTTAATTACGGCCTACGCTATCCGGAATCCGCCACCTGCGTGATCGATCCCGATGGCAACTGTGTTCAGCACCTACCTTACGGTGCGCCCGGCATCCTGACCGTCGATCTCGATTTGTCGTGCGCCACCCGCCTTTACGCGCGGCGGTTTACCCCGCTTGACTGATCGGCACATTCGATGTGCGCGGCACAAATCTTTGTGCGCTTGCGCAACCATTGAAAAAATCGATATTTAGATTGCTCGAACGAGCGTGGCCACCGCCTTTTTTTCACTGCGCGAAACAATTCTGAAATTTTCCCGCCTTAATGCTACAACCGTAGCAGAGTGATGACGCGCGTAACAGATAAGCACTCTCAACTGTCAAAATAACGTAAGAGTCGTGGGTCTTAACACAGGAGATGATCCCCATGCGAAGGAAGCTAGTCACCGCATTTGCCCTACTGGCGTTTGCTTTACCCGTATCCGCAGACGAGAAGAAGCAGATCACCATCGATCCTAACTCCCGAGGGTTGTCACGCACCGAACAGAAACTCGCTGACGAAAAAGTTCCGATTGAGAACATCAAGCCGGCAGAGAACTTTCCCCAGCCGGATTTAAAGCCGACCAACATTCCGCTGCCGCCGATGCCTACCGATATGAGTTCGAACAATGTGTTTGGGTTGATCGACTGGCTTGACGACACCGCTACTGTAATGGAACTCAACGGCGGCGATGTCGGTGGTTTACCGAGCAGATCGTTTAACACGCCGGGGTTCTTATCGCTGAGCTTTGCACCCGATCGATCGGCAGCGAATGAACTAGGCGGTGCCGAATTTCCGCTGACCGACCCGGCGTATATTTTCCTCGATGGTTTAGGAGGCAACACGGCCGGCACCTTTGTGATCTTCTCGATCAACGGGTCGGTCATTTTCGATCCGACGGCCCCGTTTGATCTTGGCGGCACGGCCAACGATGGCACCGCAATCGCGGTTAACCCCGAGTTGTTTCGCGAAGGCGTTAACAGCGTGTCGGCGATCATCCTCTCGCCACAAGGCTTCGGCTTTACCTTTGCCTTCTTCCGCACGAGTGAAGGCAGCCTACTCCTAGACGTTGCCGAGAATGCCGGGCTAACCATCTTGGTGGACGCCGTGGAAGCCGCTGGATTGACCGACGCCCTAAACAGTGCGGGGCCGTTTACCGTGTTGGCCCCAACCAACGAGGCATTCCTCGCACTGCTGGCCGATCTGGAACTCACTGCGGAAGAGTTGTTCGCCAACACTGAGTTGCTAACGCAAGTTCTCACCTATCACGTCATCCCCGGTCGTTTCACGACCGATCAGCTCGCCGCCAACGCACCGTTGGCAACGCTGGAAGGCACGGCGGTCAACATCGAAGACACCGGCAACGGCTTTGTGATCAATCCCGGTATCCCGGTAGCAGGTGACGTTGATATCATCATTGAAAACGTTAACGCCTCGAACGGTATCGCGCAGGTGATCGATACGGTCTTGTTGCCGCCGAAGAACCTGCTCGAAACAGCGGAAGACGCCGGTCTTACCATTCTTGTCGATGCAGTCGAAGCGGCAGGCCTGACCGACACGCTCAATCAGCCCGGCCCGTTCACCGTGTTTGCACCGACCAATGCGGCGTTCGAACAGTTGCTGGCCGATCTCGACCTGACGGCGCCTGAACTGTTCGCCAACACCGAACTGCTGACCACCGTGCTACTTTACCACGTCGTACCCGGCAACTTGTCTGCGGAAGACCTGGCAGCAGGCACGCCATTCACTACCGTACAAGGCTCGTTGGTAAACATCGTTGATACCGGCGGCAACTTCGTTGTGAACCCCGGCGTCGCAGTGAATGGTGACGTCAATGTGGCACTGACGAATGTCCGCGCCTCCAACGGTCAGGCACAAGTTATCGACACGGTCTTGTTGCCGCCGGCCGACCTGCTTGACACGGCAGCGGCAGCCGGTCTCACCACGCTCGTCGACGCGGTAGATGCCGCCGGCTTGCGAGATGCCCTCACGGCGGAAGGCCAGACCTTTACCGTGTTCGCGCCGACCAATGACGCCTTTGCGGCGCTTTTAGCGGAACTCGATCTGACCGCCGCCGAGTTATTTGCCGACACCGAGCTGTTGACCACCGTGCTGCTCTATCACGTAGTGAACCCAGTGACGCCGATCGACAGCATCGTTGCCAATGGTGGCACGGCGACGCTGGAAGGCACCATTGTGGAAGCCGAACGTAACGGCGACGGCACCGTCGTGCTGAACGGTACGATTAACGTACTCGCGGAAGATGTCTTGGCGTCGAACGGTTTTGCCCAAGTCATCGATGGCGTGCTTTTGCCTGCGATGAACCCGGGGCCGCAGTTGGCCTTCGGCCTGAATGCTGATGGCAGTGATGCCCAGGCGCTCGATGGTGCCGAGATCGATGGCAGCCAGCCATTCTTTATCTTGCTGACGCCGTTGCAGCCGGAAGAAGATATCTCGGTAGTGTTCTTCGCGTTGAATGGCAGCTTCCTGAGCCTCGACGCGCAGGCACCTTACTTCCTGAACGACTTCTTCTTTGGCAATAACCCACATCCGGTGAATCCGGCCCGACTGGTCAATGGCACCAATATCGCCACGGCGTTTATTCAAACGAATGACGGCCAAACCACTACGGTCAACGCAACGTTCGACGTATCGAATCTGGGAACGCCATAGGCTGAAGCCTCAACAACTTAACTATTCATTCCTCCTCTGGCCCCGCCGCAATCTCTCTCTTGCGGCGGGGCCATTTTGCGTTTCTGATGGCGCCAAATGTATCTGGCAGCGCGATCTCTCGCGCGGCATTGCGATCAGTACCATCAGGCTCGTGAGGGATTTCGTTGGCGCGCAAAACCGGCAACCAACCCACCATCGACAGCTTCGCTTTTCAACCGGGGCGCGTCATCGGTAACAAGTACGTCGTCGACTCCTTCATTGGTGGTGGCTGGGAAGGCGAAGTTTATAAAGTCATCGAAAAGCGTACCGATATCCCCCGCGCCGCCAAAGTCTTCTACCCGCAGCGCAACCAGCGCGACAAAGCCGTGCAGTTCTACGCCAAGAAGCTCGATCGCCTACGCAAGTGCCCGATGGTCATTCAGTACCATCATTCAGAAGTCATTCGCTTTCGAAAGATGGACATCACTTGCCTCATCAGCGAATTCGTCGAGGGCGAACTGCTTTCCAAATTTCTGCAACGCCAGCCCAAACGTCGCCTGGAACCTTTTGAAGCGATGCATCTGATGCACGCTTTCGCCACCGGCCTCGAACAAATCCACGCCGTCGGCGAGTATCACGGCGATATCCACGACGAGAACATTTTGGTCGAACGGCGCGGTATCGATTTCGACATCAAAGTTGTCGACTTTTATCACTGGGGCGCGCCCAGCAAAGCGACCATCCGCGAAGATGTGATTCAGTCGATTCGGCTACTCTACGATGCGGTCGGTGGTGCCGCGCGTTACAAACATCAGCCGGTGGAGCTCAAGCATATCTGTTGCGGTTTGCGTCGCGATCTGATCGCACGCAAATTTCCCTCGGCGCGTCATTTGCGCGAATACCTTGAATCGTTTACCTGGACATCGCGCTAATGAATGATGACCGCCTGATTCTGGGTGTCGAGCAGGACATGGAAACATGTGCGACCACCGCGCGGTGCCAACATGAGATCGTTCATTACTCGCACGGTTGGCGCGATGAATCATGCCCGGAGCGCGTGAATGAAGATGGCTATTTTCTATTGGAGATCGGCCCGCAGCAATTGGTGCTGGCCGTGGCCGACGGGTTAGGCGGGCACGATAACGGCGCCTTAGCGTCGCGCACGGCACTACAAACCTTGGCCGATACGATTCAACAGTCGGTCGATCGCGGTGATGCCGATTTGCGCGACGCGATTCTCTCCGGATTCGATGCAGCCAATCGTGCCGTGTTGGATTTGCGCGGTAACTCAGCCGCCACAATGGCCGTGGCCGAGATCGACTCACTCACGCTGCGTAGTTATCACGCGGGCGATTCAACCATTCTGGTTACCAGCCAGCGCGGCAAGGTCAAACTGAAGACGGTCGATCACTCGCCAGTGGGTTACAGCGTGGAAGCCGGGCTAATCGACGAATTTGAAGCCATGCACCATGAAGAGCGGCACATCGTCTCCAACATGGTCGGCTACGACGGCATGCATATCGATGTCGGCCCACCGCTGAAACTCGCCGCGCGCGACACGGTGTTGTTGGCGACCGACGGTTTGTTCGACAACTTACATGTCAATGAAATTATCGCGTTGATTCGGAAAGGAAAGCTTCCGAAGTCGTCTGCCCAGCTTATCGAAGCATGCCGTAAGCGCATGGTCGAGCCGGAGGACGATGCGATGCCGAGCAAACCGGATGATTTGACGATGATCGCCGTGCGGCAGTCAACGTCAACTTCATAACTCGAATCTACTGACCGATGATCTGATCCACGATGGATTGAATATCCGCACCGTTTACCAAGCAGTCGCCGTTGGTATCGAGCTTAGGACGGCCATCGCAGTCGACATCGAGATTGGGCGAGTTATTGGGGCAGACATCTTCCGAATCGAGCACGCCGTCACCATCGCTATCCGTTAGATCGACCAACGGTGGTAAGCCGGCGACAAACACCGGATAAAAATCTCGGCTGTCGTTGACCTTGTCTTGCATGTAAATCGAGCTGATTGACTCCCCCGGCGCGATGCCGAGATTGCTAAGGTCGATCGTGATGAATTGCGGCCGCGGAATGGCTGTTGAGTTACCCAAGCCACCGGTATTCTGCGGTGGCTCTGTTACAAGTTCCGATGGTGCGGTGATACCACCCGGAAATGCGTAATACGGAATGCTGTCGACGGTCGGGCCTTCGAACTCACTGGTTCCCGAAATCTCGAACGATGCGATGCCATCAAACGACAAATAGAACGGTCGCACTGGTATAAAAAACTGAAACCCGATCCCAGCCATGATGATGTCGGGACCGACATCATTGACGACGGGATCAGCAAAATCCAACCGAATCATTTCGGCACCTGCGGCGAAACTGCCGTTTCCTTCTCCGAAATCCAGAAAGCCGGTGTTTAGGAATGGATCACTCAACGCTTGATCGCGCTGCGTATCGAGTGGATCTGCATACAAAAGGATGCTACGAGTTCCCGGACTGGGGATGTTGGTATCGGCCAGCGTCGGGATAAGTAAGTCGCTGTAGTCATAAAGAAAATTGTCGACACCGCGCTGCACACCCACGGTGTTCAAGGCGACGCGATCGCCCAGTACACCGCCGCTGACGTTTAGGAAATTAATCTGTGCGTGAGCGAACGATGCCGTCACATGCAATACAATAAAGGCCATTAAGATGCGCGTGGTCATGGTGCTTCCTTCCATTTCCGCAGGATTGAATACTTAGGGTTCTCAAACAAAGCGGCACAGACCCAAATTGAACCTGTCGACATCACGCTCTGGCAGACTCGTCAGAGTTACCAACGCTTATCTTATTGAATTTTCAGTGACACTGTAGTTGCGGCAGATTTAGAAAGCGCCAATTCTTCGGTGACTAGGGTACCGCCTTCCAAAGCGCGATCGGATCCGTATCGACCCCTAACGTAAGTTCACACGAGCCCGGCCCACATTGGTTCTCTGTCATATCCCACGTGTCAAACTCGAAACCAGTGAGACTGCCCGGTGTGAATGTGATCGTCGTGCCAGTCTTCATTTCTGCGATGTAAACAAATCCTTCCACCACATTGAAATTGGCGTTATCGGTGGATCCTTCTAACGGATTAACCCCCATGGCGTCGGGTAGCGTCAGCCAAGTTGGGGCGTCAATCGTGATGTTTTCCCAAAAACCCGGTAGGAACGGCGCAGTGCCACCGATGCGCACCGTCAACGTAGGCATGCGTTGATAGACTAAATCGACTGACATATCGCTGTTCATCGTAAAGGTCGCGACGCCCTCTTCAGGCGAAGCCACCGGGTCGCCGTCGAAACGTACGAACTCGACCCGATCGGTGCCGCCCATCTCGAAATCATCGCGACTGTCGTTATTGGTAAATAGACCGCGCGTGCCCATCGACTCGAAGGCGAAGATCGTGACACTCTTTCCCGGTTCGACCTGAAAGGTGGCGACTTCCGGATCTTCATTTCCACCGCGCGTGCTATCGAAGTTGCCGTTGTTGAACTGCGCAGTTTGCCGCGTGACGACTTCATCACCGATGAAGATGTGTGCCTCCATGCCGCGACAGAAGAATGGTGCTTCCGGGTCGAGGCCGCGACAACCGTTGAGGCTGCGCAGCGTGACCGTCAGCGTGAATCGATCTCCGCTTCCGGGTGTCGCCGGCGTCATCGACCCCGGCGTGCCGGGCATCCCCGTATCGGTCATGGCCGGGCACTCCATCCCCACCAACGCCATCATCAGCAATAACGAAGTGACTGCATTGCGCTTCATCGAGCTATTCCTGTGTTTAAAATGCGAGTGCTGAACAGAACACGGACACGAAATCCTCGCCAGAGGGCTTAATCATATCGCACAGGTCGGAAATTCGGCAAGAAATGGGGCCACTTAGTCATCGTAGATTGCAATATTTGAGCAAAATCAGCACGAGTAGCATTTCGGCACGATTTTCGATTAACGCGGAACGGCGCGCGGTGTCCGAACACTCTGAAGAAGGGTTCGTCGCCAATAAATTCGCAGCGATCTGTCCATTCGGACCTATCTTTGCCGCTCGCGAACCTCGAAGCTTGCGAACCCAGCATGCCGTCGACGAGAATCACTGCAGGAGCCGAATCGCGCTCCTCTTGCACGAGCCCAACGAACGAGATCGAGGATTATGTCTTATCCCAGTATGCCCACTCGCTTACCTGCACGACTAACGAACGCAGTAGGGAACGTCGCGTTCATGCTGACGATCATCGTGTGTGTCGCGCAAGCGAAATCAACCGCGTTTGCCGGTAATCCTTGCCTACCCGCCGACGCCAATTGCGATACGGCCATAAACATTGATGACGCCGCCGCGTTAGCGAACCTGTTACTAGGCACCGCAGCCGCTTGCGATACTTGCACCGGCGACCTTGATGAGAACGGCACGATCGACGGCATCGACCTGTCGCTATTTGTCGAAGCACTGCTTAACCCGCCCGCGCCGACGGGTGCCTGCTGCACCGGCGGCACCGGTTGCATTATCACCACGCAAGCGGCCTGTGTCGGTGCGTGGCAAGGTGCGAACACACCTTGCAACAGTAGCACTTGCGTTGCCGGCAACCTGACCGCCTTTCGCCCGCAACATCGCGGCGGCGGTTACTTTCCGTTTGAGCAAACCCCTGTCAGCAATCTCGATGAAGAAGACGCTGACTTCGGCCCCGGTATTCGCATCAACGGCCCCAATGATCTCGACCCGCAAGGTGAAGACGATCTGATTCAAGTGAGCATTCAAGTCAGCGATGCTGGCGGCTTGGTGGCGTTGCGGCGCACCACTGGCGCGTTACGCGTTTGGCTGACGGCCCAGAAAATGCCCGGCACCGAAATCGCCTTCAACAGCGATAAGACCGGGGCGTTGCCGTTTATGCCGGGCATGCCGCAACTGACGGTCTGGATCGAATGGGCCAACGGACCACATGGCATTGGCGATCTGATTCTTGAACCGCTTACCGGCAGCCTTGAGATCGATCGCCTGCGCTTTCATACGTTTCGCAGCGTTGTATTCGCATTGGGTGGCGAAGACCAGGTGCCCTCGGTACCGGTCGATTTCAATCAAGGCACTTTTGTCGTGGGCGTGGCGTTGTATCAACTCGGCTATGACGCCTATCTCTACGACGAAGACAACGTAGTCGCCAACGGAACCGGCGCGGTCTACAACGAAGCCGTCAACGCGGTCGCCAATCGCTTCGTCGAAGAAGTGGCCTTCTTCGGTTATAGCCACGGTGGCGGTTCGACGTATGACCTCGCCGAACGACTTGATATCGATCGTGCGGGTATCGGAAACTTTGAAATCACGTTCACGTCGTACGCCGACAGCGTCGGTAACAACTCTGACTTTGACATTTCGCAGGAAACACGCCGCCCGCCCAGCACCGGTTTTCATGCCAATCATTATCAAGTCGGCAGTTTCGCCGATTTCTTTCTCGATGGCGGCCCGGTTGTAAATTCTCAACCCGGCACCACCGGCCTGAATGTCGAAACCGTGCCGTTTGGCGTGGGAGCCGATCACTTCTTGGTGGACGACTACGTCGAGGTGCGAAACTTCATCGAAGACAACCTGCTGCTCAATACGCAGCGCTAAATTTTTGAACGGTAATCAAACCTTACGGGGATACTCATGATATCTGTAATCAATCCCGCCCATGTCAATCGCAACGTGCGTGCACAATGCAATTTCGCTCTTGCTCTTACGCTCCTTATGTTTGCAGTACCCGCCACGCTGCTGGCTTACGATAATGACATCGAGCGCGAAATCGATGTCAACCTGACCATTCAGCGTGCTATCGAGAATATTGAAAAGGCCAGCACGCCGCAGGAGTTTGACGAGAAGTTGACGAATCTGCTCGAGCGAGCTCGTGACAATCGCGTGCTGGTGCTCGAACAACTCTTGCATTACGCAGCGCGTGACGGCGCTACGACTGAAGATCGCACGCTAACTGCTAAAGCAATTAAGGAAATGGATATCGGCGGCGCATTGGTGGTCGCCACCTTTGCACCACATCTCGACAACAAAGATGAGCGCGTACGTGCGATGGCACGCGAATGGTTGATACACTTCGAGGATCGCTCTGCGGCACGCAAGCCCTACTTCGGTCATTACCTACCGCTGATCAAGGCCGAGTTAGCCAAAGGCGAAGCGCCGCAGTTCTCGTTGGTCGAACACATGTATCAAAGCGATGCGGGCTTGGCCGTGCTGACGATGATGCGCGCTTACGATCTGCGCGAACCGGCCGTCATGAAGCCAATTCTGTGGACTGAACACATCGTCGCCGATTTACTCTGGCAACGCCGGTTTGGATTTGTTGCGCGCGACTTTGTCGAGCCGGAAGTCGTAAACGAACTCGGCAACCTGTCGCGCAGCCCGCATTGGTGGGCACGGTTGTACGTCGCCCACGTTATCATCGAACATCCCGATCTCGCGGATTCCGAATGGGCCAACGCTCTCACGCGCGATACCCACGAACTCGTCCGTGCCGCCGCCGAAGCCTACAAAGACAAAGTGCGACCCACGAATCGGTAATTTATAAGAAAAGGCGACCGCCCATTTGGACGGTCGCCTTCTTACGCTACTTTCATTTGCAACGATTCATTCGTATCGTTGCACTATCAGCTTACCGTCGGCTGGCGCGGCGGCGACGCTTCAGGCTCAGGCTGCCGAGGCCGAGGAAGCCCACAGCGATGCTAGCGAACATCTGCACCGCACCCGCTCCGCACGTGACCGGCACCACGATGGTGTTATCGATCGGCGAACCGAAGAAGTCGTCATCGACGGGAAAGTCATTATCGAAGCCATCGTCCGGGATGATCGGCTGGTTAGCACCACCGTCTCCGTTGACCGTCAGGCGATAGGCACCGCCCTGGCCATCGTAGGGGAAGACCAGCACAATCACCGCACCCGTTGCCGTCGTGCCCGACACAGCTTCGTTCGAGGACGTGCTTTCCGACGAACCGATCAACTCGCCATTGCCGTCCAGCACGACCAGGTCGAGGTCACCCTGATTGCCTTCCACCGTCACCGAGAAACCGGCGTTGGTTTCGAGCACGAACCAGTCTTCGTCGGCACCCATCAGGTCGTACGAACCGTTGGTGATAAGGGCAGAGGCTTCCATTGTGTCATTGTCTTCGAACTGATCGTCACCGTTATTCGGGTTGCCCGGCGTCGGAGCAGGTGCCGGTGCGCCACCTTCGCCACCCAAGGCACGGAAAGCGTTGATGCGACCGTAACCGTAGAGCTCGTCGTAACCGGCGTTGCCGATGTCGTCGCAGGTAGCGGCCAGACGCTCACGCAATTGTTCGCCCGTCATCGACGGGTTGGCCGACTTGATCAGGGCTGCCACACCGGAAACGTATGGCGTTGCCATCGAGGTGCCGCTCATCGTGGTGTAGTCGTTACCCATCACGGTGCTGAGGATATCAGTACCGGGTGCCGACAATTCGATGCCGGGGCCAGCATTGGAATATTCTGCAATCTGATCGTTGGCGTCGGTAGCAGCAACGGCAACCACCGTGTTCAGGCTAGCGGGGAAGCTTACCGTATCGACGCCTTCGTTACCGGCGGCACCGACGACCAAGCAACCGCGTTGGCTGGCGTAAGCACAAGCATCGACCAATACTTGGTTCACCGAACCACCGCCTAGGCTCAGGTTGATGATGTGAGCGCCATTGTCGGCGGCGTAGCGGATGGCGGCGGCGATACCCGAGTCTTCACCAAGACCTTCGGAATCCAATACCTTCAGTGCCATGATCGAGACATTCGCGGCACCGGCGATACCCTGATTGTTGTCGCGGGTAGCGGCGATGATACCGGCCACGTGCGTACCATGATCCTGATCGTCATACGGATCGTTATGGTTCGAGACGAAGTTCCAACCGACCACGTCATCGACGAAACCGTTGCCATCATCGTCCATGCCGTTCTGGCTCTCGGCGGTGTTGATCCAAACCTGAGCGTCCAAGTCGGGATGGTCGTATTGCACGCCCGAGTCGATGACGGCGACCACGACATTGATGTTACCGCCATTGATATCCCAGGCGCGATCGGCGGCGATGCGTTGCAAGGCGTACTGATTGCCATGACCCGGATCGGCCGAGCTGGCTTCGACGCTCGATGCTTCCACCGGCGTCGGCAAGCTGCGGATATAGTCGGGTTCGACCGATTCGACGCCGGGCATATCGGCGAGTTCTTCCATGGCCATTTCGACGGTCGTGTTTGCGTCGAGGTCGGCCACAAACCACATGGTGCTGTCGGCGCTGCGGGCACCGGCGGTGATACCAGCCAAAGGTCGCATGCTGGCGACGCCGGGGAGACCGCTGCGGGCGGTCGAGCCATTGCCAGTCATCTTGATCAGCAGGCGACCAGCGACGAAGTCGTCGCTCTGGGCGTTGGCGGTGCTTATGCCGGCCAGCAAGGTGGCCAAACACATGGCACAGGTCGTGATAAGATGGCGGGCATTGTTGAAGCTGACGTTCTTGCGAGTGTTCTTTGACATCGTCGTGTCCTCCAAAGTTCGATTCACTGCGGTGCCGCGAGGCGAGTGGAAGTACCCCGGTTTGGCGGATTCCTGCCTCGGCGGCCGAAAAATAATTTTTTCGCCGTTTTGAGGCCGAAATCGCCGATTGGGCCGTTCCGGTCGGTTAAACTGGAGGAAATATGCGGGGGCAGTATGGACGAAACGCGGGTTTCACTACTCATCAAAATCAAAGACGGCAGCAACGCGGCGGCCTGGCAGGAATTCGACGCCATCTACCGCCCCATGATGCACCGCTTCGCGCGAACCTACGGCGCGAGTGAGGCCGATGCCGAAGATGTGGTGCAGCAATGCATGAGCGCTATTCACGCCCACATCAAGCATTTCGAATACGACCCCACGAAGGGTCGTTTTCGCGGCTGGCTCAAAACGCTGGTGAACAATCGCATCCGCAATCGGTTTCGCAAGAAACAGGAAGAAATCGCGCGCACTCAGCACTTTGCCGGTCTGCAAGCCGAGCATGGCGATCCCGAAGCGCTCTTCGACAAGATTTGGATGGATGAGCACCTGAAGCACGCGCTCAAAATTGTGAAGCGCGAGGTTGAAGACAAGACCTTTAAAGCATTCGTCGCTTACGTGATCGAAGAAAAGCCGGTCGACGAGGTCTGCCGCATGCTCGATCTCAATCAGAACCAAGTACACAAGGCCAAGTATCGACTTACGCGCAAACTCGCTGAGGTTATGGCATCACTAACCGGCGAAGACGGACAGCTCGATGCCTGATTGCCCTTCCCAGGATTTGTTACGCCGCTTTGAGGCGGGCGGACTCGACGAAGACAGCTTCGTTAAGGTGCAGGCGCATTTGGATGCATGCGAAGCGTGTCGGAATCGCCTGAAAAATGTTGAAGGCGGTTCCTTCAATAAACTCGTCGACCATTTGAAGGGGCTCGATCTGTCGGGCGTTTCGTTTAGCGGCTCGGCAGCGGGGGCAAATGTTGAACGGGGACAAAAGCCCGATCTATCCATCGGCGCATCGATAAGCGACGTCTCCGAAGCAGGCTCGCACGCGCCCGATTCTTTCGATGGCGGGTCAGGGCCATCGAATAATGGCCCCTCTTCGGACGGCGACCAACTTATCCCCGGATATCGTCTCGACGGCGAAGTGCATCGCGGAGGCCAAGGAGTTGTATTCAAAGCAATGCAACTCTCCACCAAACGCACCGTCGCCATCAAGGTTTTGCTCGATGGTCATTACGCCTCGGCCGCCGCGCAGCGACGCTTCGAGCGCGAAGTCGAACTCGCCGCCAGTTTGCAACACCCCGATATCGTCGCCGTCTTCGATTCCGGCACAACAACCGACGGTCGCCAGTATTGCGTGATGGATTTGGTTGACGGTATTCCGCTCGACCAGTGGCTACGTGAGTTTCAGCCCGATCTGCGCAGCGCGCTCGAGATCTTTGCGCGGATCTGCGACGCCGTGCACTACGCCCATCAGCGCGGCGTGATTCATCGCGACCTCAAGCCATCGAATATTCTCATTCGCAAAGACGGCAGCCCGACGATACTCGACTTCGGCTTGGCCAAACAGATGGACGACGCCGATCCGCTCGTTTCGGTCACTGGCCAAATTGTCGGCACGCTGCCGTATATGTCGCCCGAACAAACGCGCGGATCGTCTGCAGATATCGACGTTCGCACCGATATCTACTCGCTCGGCGTGGTGCTCTACGAGATGATTGTCGGCAAATTGCCCTACCCCATCGAAGGCAGTATTCCCGACATCATCACCAATATTGGCAGCACCGCCCCCGAGACACCGCGACAGGCTTGGATACCCGGCAAGGGCCTAAAGTCGGCCAGCGGTAAATCAAATCCCGTCGACGACGAAGTCGAAACGATACTGCTGAAGTGTCTCGCTAAAGAGCGCGAGCGCCGCTATCAGACGGCGCTGGATCTGGCGCGCGACCTGCGGAGCTATCTGGCTGGCGAAGCCATTGAAGCCAAGCGCGATAGCAGTTGGTACATCATTCGGAAGACGATGAAACGCAATCGCGGCTTGGCCATTACAGCGGCAGCATTCGTGATCATGTTGATTGCCTGGGGTAGCGGTATGTACTACGCCTATTCTCAAGAAGTCGAGCACAGCGCCGAATTGGAAACCCTCAATGAGCAGGTCACCCTACAACGCGATCGTGCTCTCGCGGCGGAAGCCGAAGCGAAACAGCGTTTCACGCAAGTACGCGAACTTGCGGAGGCATTCATTTTTGAGATCGACGAGAAGATCAAAGAACTCGTCGGCGCGACACCGGCACGCGAATTCATCGTTACAAAATCGCTTTCGTATCTTGATACCCTGGCACAAAATGCCAAAAACGATCCAACGCTGATGCGCGACTTGTACCATGGCTACAGTCGAATCGGAGAAATACAAGGCGGTCGGGGTGTTTCGAACCTGGGTCAGACCGACGAAGCACTAAGGAGCTTTACGCGGGCCCTCGAACTAGCCCAAGAACGACACGATCGATTTCCGGATGATGAAGCCACGGGCGCAGACCTCTTCGATGCGCACGTTCTCATGGCTAACACCTATGACATGCAAGCAAAGATGGAAAAGTGTAAGGAGCACCTGGCTGCCGCCGAGCAAGTCATAAATGCCGCGGCAAAAAAACAACAGGAAGACAGCGCCTTTCGGACGCGAAAGGCTCGCTTGTATCTCAAACTCGGTGATCTCGCCGCGCGCGAATGGGATGTTGTCGCGGCTCGACAAGCTTATAAAAAGGTACTCGCCATTGCGAATGAACTACACCAAGAGTTCCCTGACGTTCCAAAGTATCAACGCGATGTCACGCTTGCCGAAACACGACTCACCCATATCGAGTTAAACGACCGATCTGATCCGACGATCGTTCAAGCTCATATAGACAACGCTCGTCCTATGCTCCAAGACCTGATCGAGCGATTTCCTGACAACGTCATTTTTCTGAGAGACTTATCGATTGTGGAAGATTATCAAGCCAACCTCTACTTGCGACAGGAACAGTTTGATAAAGCGCTTGTTGCATTTCAAGAAGGCCTACACCTTGGTGAGCGCCTGCTCGCATTCAATCCTAAGAACGCACAGGCGTTGCGCGACATGGCCGTGGGTTACAACAACGTCGGTCGCGCAGCAAAGGCTGCCGAGCAATTTGATGCAGCCATAGCGAATCATGAAAAGGCTCGAGTGTATTCGCAAGAACTCATCGAACGCGATCCAACCAATGCCATGTATGCGCGTGACGAAGGCTATGCGCTAGTGGGCATTGCTGAGGCACACGGTGCAGCGGACCGCCCACAAGAGGCAATCGCAGCATTCGATCTTGCCATCGAAAGGTATCGTTCGCTACTGGAAAGCGATCCCGACAACGTTGGCATTCTGCGCGATATGATTGCTTCCCTCGATGGGCGTGGTCATCAGTCCGTCAAACTAGGAAAGAACCGTACACTCACCCGCGAAACTCGAATCGATGCATACCGAGCCGGGATAAAGGATTACCGTGAGTTTGTTGATGTCCTGCTGATGCTGAAAGCCAACGGTAAGTTGGGGGAGAGCGAAATCCCATACATCGCGGAGATTAACGGCGAAATCGCCGAGTGGGAGGCGGAACTTGAAGCGATCATGAAGAATGAGAGCTAATCTCATGAGCAACGAACCCGCGTTTAACGCCTCGTGTTCCACGCACCATTGATCGTCACGCCCCTACCGTCGCCGCAATCCAATATTTAGATACAATCGCTACGATGGACCTACTCACCGACCCCAAAGCCAATGCGTCGCTGCTGATCTTCGAGATCGGCAATTCGCACGTATCAATTGCCACGTGTGTCGACGCCAAGATATACACCCAGCAACGCTTCGATCTCGGTAGCGAGCAACCGTTGGTTGATGCCGTGCGCGAATCGTGGGATGCACTACCCTCCGACAAGCTCCGCGCTGCCGTCGCCGCTTCGGTTGTGCCACGCGAACTCGATCGCATTCAACGCGACATGCCCGACATCATCGGCGAACAAGTGCCCGCCGTCGGTATCGAATTGCATCGCCCCATGTCCTTGGCGTTGGAAAAACCCGAGAGCGTCGGTATCGACCGCATCTGCGCCGCGGCCGCCGCTTACGACACGCTCAAACGCGCTTGCGCCGTCGCCAGCTTTGGCACCGCTATCACCATCGACTGCGTCAATGACGAAGGTGCCTTCCTCGGCGGTGCCATCCTGCCGGGCCTCGGGTTACAGGCGCGTGCCCTTGCCTCCGGCACGGCACAGTTGCCCGATGTGGAAATACAAACGCCCGATAGCGCGTTCGGCAATGATACCGAAGAAGCGATTCAGATCGGCATCTTATTCGGTGCCGTCGGTGCCTTGCGCGAAATCGTCGAGCGCTATGCCGAAGAACTCGGCAACTGGCCCGATCTTGTCATTACCGGCGGCAATGCCGATCTGATTCACGAACATTCGGACATCGTCGATCATCATGTGCCAGATTTGTGTATTCGCGGCATCGCGCTGGCCCATCGTCGGCATTACGCACCCTTTACCGAAACCGAGTGACCACCGCAGCGCCCACCACGTTCGCCGCCGCGCTCACCGCCCCCGCCCCCGGTGCAATTGCCGTGGTCGCTATCGCGGGCGCCGATGCCAATGACGTTGTTCAATCGCTTCTTAAGCAACCCAAGTCTGACAAGGTGCCACTGCTGGAAGTGAATCGACCCCGGCTGGTGCGCATCTGCGATTCCGACGGTCAAACGCTCGACGACGCCATAATTGTGGTGTCACCGCAGCCAGAGTTGCAGTACGTCGAGTTGCAACCCCACGGTGGCGTGCGTGTGGTGGAGCGCTTGCTGGAGTTACTGGCAACCCAAGGCGCGACAGTCATCAACCCCAGCGAATTCGCGGAGAAATTTTTAACGGCCAATTCGTTTGAGCATGAACTGAATCAAGCACTGTTGCACAGTACCTCGCGCCGGCTCACGCAATGGTTACTAGCGCAATCGAACATTCTGCCCACGTTCCTCGCGCACTGGGATGATCTAAAGCCAACCGATCAATCGGAATACATCGAGCGCACGCAGCTTGCGATTCGCCTGCTGGGCGGACTGCGACTGGCGCTCGTCGGGCCCCCTAATGCGGGCAAGAGCACGCTGGCCAATCGACTCATCGGCCATGAGCGCGTGATTACGTCGGACACGGCTGGCACCACGCGCGACTGGATCGACGAGACCATCAGTATCGACGGCTGGCCGCTGACGCTTATCGATACCGCGGGCGTGCGGCAAACCGATGATGCTTTGGAAGCCACCGCCATCGAGCGCGGTCGGACGCAAGCCCTTACTGCGGACTTGATTGTGATACTTGAGGACGCGACGCAGCTAAGACCTGCTGATTCAACAGCGCTTTCGCAAACAGCCGTACCGCAGAACGGCAAAGCCATTCCCACGATACGCGTGATCAATAAGGTCGATCGTCTGTCGCCAAGTGAACTCGATATCTTACGAAGCAAGCTTGGTGACGACGTACACTTCATTTCTGCAAAAGATGAAATCGGCATTCAAGCTTTGTATACAGCGATTATTCGAGAACTCGGTTTCGATAAAATGACAGAAGGCATCGCTACGGGTTTCAATCAGTCACACCTGCCACCATTCGACAACGCACCATGAACAACTCGACGGATAAGCTGACAACAACTTTGCGAGCAGATATCACCGCGCGTAAGGAGTTAATCGAGGCCGCCACGCAAACCAACGCCGTGCGCTTGTTCAACGGTAAAGCCGACGGCCTACCGGGTATCGTCATCGAACAATTCGATTCAGTCTGGATCGTTCAATACCACCAAGACCGACAGAACATCGTCATTGGCCAACTGCGCGATGCGTTATCATCGATCATCGATACACATGAAGTATCAGCCGTCTATCTAAAGCAGTTCGTCCGCGATCGCGCCGCCGATGCTGATGCAGTCCATGAACTTCATCATGAATCAACGCCGTGGATCGGAGATGCCGCGCCCGATGAATTCCCTGTCACAGAGAATGGCATTCAGCTACTCGTTCGCCCATACGATGGCTATTCCGTCGGGCTATTTCTCGAACATCGCGATAATCGCGCCACGATTCGCGAACGCGCCGCCGGCAAACACGTTCTCAATCTCTATGCTTACACCTGCGGCTTTTCCGTCGCCGCAGCCTTGGGTGACGCCGCCGAAGTCACCAGCGTCGACATCTCCGCACGCTATTTGGATTGGGGTCGCCGCAACTTCGCCGCCAACGATATCGACGTCGACATCCATCGCTTCATCAAATCCGATGCCGAAGACTTTCTCGCCCGCGCTCGCCGCCAAGACCGTGACTACGACCTGATCGTCATCGACCCGCCGACCTTCGCCCGCCTGCGCCGCCCCAAACGCACCTTCAAGCTCGACGAACGCCTCGAACAGCTCATTGCCGCCGCCGTCGCGCGCCTGCGACCCGGTGGACAACTCCTATTCGCCACCAATCAGCGCAGCATCAACATGAAACGCATCGACGCCGCCCTGCACAACGCCGACCGCCGCCGCCGCGTCAAAAAAATCGAGCGACCGCCCCTGCCCGCCGACTTCGCCGGCGACCCCGATTATTCCAAGACCGTGATCGGCCACTATGATTGAGGAAGACCGCTCGGCACAGCTGCATTGCCCTCTGGAACTGGCTCGGTTGTCCCCCCAGCCTAAGAAAGAGAGGGGCTCCCGCAAATCAGGCATTGCCTCGGCACAGCGCTGTGGCACCGGTTTGCAACCGGTGGCAACGCAATAACAACCAAGTCGGGCTAAACAACAAAACCTGTCTTCGACCAAAAGCAGACCACATGACAACGCACGTAGATAAAGACGAACTCACGCAACAACACGCCGCCTGTTTGCAAACCGGTGGCTTTCTCGAACGCACCGATCGCGGCCTGATCGAAGTCACCGGCAATGACCGGGCTTCGTTCCTTCAAAACCTGACGACCAACCAAGTTGCCAATTTGCAACCGGGCGAAGGCAACTACGTATTTAGCATCAATGTAAAAGGGCGCGTCGTGTTCGACGCCGTCGTGTTGGTGCAGGCCGAACGCATCCTGCTCGATGTCGACGCGCGCTGGATGGAACCCGCCCGCGCCTGGCTCGATCGCTACCACATCACCGAGGATGTGAAGCTGGTGGATTACTCCGAGGAACATCGGCGAATAGCCATCTTCGGCCCGCAGGCCGGCGCTTGCTTTCAGGCGTTGGAGTTCGGCAAACTCATGCCGATGGCGTGGTATCAAAACGCGAGCCGTACCATTCAGGACGCCGATGTGACCGTCTTCCGCCAAGAGCAGACCGGTCTCATCGGGGCCGAGTTTATCGTCCTCGACGATCGCGGCGGCATCTGCGTCGAACGACTGCTGGCCGCCGCCCGTGCCGCTGGTCTCGAACAGGTACACATCGACACGCTCAACACCTTGCGCATCGAAGCCGGCATCCCCGCGTCAGTTGTGGACATCGATGAAGACGTGGTACCACCAGAGACCGGCCAGATCGAGCGGGGTATCAGCTATCAGAAAGGTTGCTACCTCGGCCAGGAAGTGATCGAACGCATGCGCGCCCGCGGTGTGCTACCGCGCAAACTCGTCGGCGTGTGTTACGATTCCGCCGACGCCCCACCACCCAATACGCCGTTGCACATCGATGACCAAGCCGTGGGTCGTAGCATGAGCGCGACGTACGCACCGTCGTTACAAGCACCGTTGGCGTTGGCATATCTCAAGTCCGCCCATGCGCAGCCGGATACGACCGTAAGCGCCGTTGCAGAAGATCAAACCTGGACCGGCACAGTCGTGAAACTGCCCGCTCGGAAATAACGGCGCGCGACGCATATCCTTCTCGAAAGCGATAAATCGGGTGCCGCGCCCACACGAATTCGGGCAAACCAGTCGAGCGTGGTGATGCCGATCAAATCGAGAGAAGTTGACGCATCAGTGCTCAACCGCAGCCTGCCGATCATTTCAAAGCGACTGAAAAATGCAGCGCGGCGACCGGAATCAGGGTTCGGAAAGCCGAAAAACTTGCCGTTTGGGCATAGTTGAATATTATGTAGATATTCCTTGGGAGTGTAGCTCAGTCGGTAGAGCATCGGCCTTTTAAGCCGCGGGTCCAGGGTTCGAGCCCCTGCACTCCCAGTTTTTCCGCCTCCATTTATAAAAACCGCAAGCATTAAAGGGTGATTTCGCTCTCAAACGAGCTTGCGGGCACGGCTACCCACCGGCCAGTGCATCGATAAAACCCATAATGTCCTTACCATCGATACGACCGTCGCGCACAAAGTCGTAGAGGCAGGTGTCGTGTCCTGGCGTTGCCGTTTCTAGGAGGGCATCCACGAACGTTTGGATATCGAGCAGACTGCCGTCACAATGATCCGGAACATCGTTTTCGTTACAGTCACTACCCGACAATTCAAAATACGCGGCTTGTACTAAATTGCCGGCCAGTTGCGTGGGCACAACCAGCCGATCGCCATCGACTGCGATTCGTGGTCCGGCACCGACGGAGAATTCGGTGCTCGTCCCTAGATTGTTCGCCGACAACCGCCGATCATAAAACCAAAATCCCTCGTGCTGTCGGTATATGAAAATTTCGCGGGTGTAAGTTCCGTCGTCGTCGCGTAGGTCCACTGCTACCGCCAGAAAGTCCTCGGATAAGTGTACCAAAGGAACTTCAACAACATTTAAATCAACGCCATTCGGTATTTCGAGAATCTGCGTTTGTTCCCAGCCTTCATCGATACGTCGATAGATCGTTCCGAAGCCTAGGTTTTCCAGATCCTGACCACGGTTACCAATGACAATGGTGTCGCCATGAATGGCCACACTTAGTGATGGAAGTTCGAGAGGGTTGTAATCCCCCATGTAAGGAGTGAATACCATGGGAATCTTTGCCGCAGTTTGCCATGTGCCGCCAATGCGTTCAATCACAAATGCAAATGGGGAACGTTTTGAAATCGGCTGCATGTAAGATGAGATCACCAGCGTGTCGTCATGCAAATCCAAATCGATGCCCGCGGTTTTAGCGTGATCGTTTGGTACGATCTTATCTTGAAACGCCCAGCCGCAACTCTGTCGTTCGTAGCGATAAATCACGCCGCTGCCTTGCACTGGATTCGGATTCGGAAGCACCGGATCGTTCAAATACTCTTGCGTTGGGGCCGTAACAAATAGCTCATCACCTTGCACGGCAACCCGGTAGCCAAAAAGGGCACCATCACCGAAAGTCGTAAATGGATTGACTTCTGGATACTCGGGTAACTCCAAATGCTGAGTTTGTTCCCATGCCCCATCGATCATTTCATAGACCAGAACCAAGCCTTGATAATCTTGTGTCACCGGCAATCCAACGACCACGGTTTCTCCGTCGGTCGCGACTGATCCGAACGTCGAAAAGCAACAACCGGGCGGCGCAAAGGGCCCTTCGAACTCAATAACCCAGCCGACCTTCTGCTTGCGGTAGATGCGCAGATGAGCGACGTCGGTACTGATGTCGGCAATGGCCAACACGTCTTGCGACATTGCAACGTAACTCGCCGCGTTTGCAGGCGCGGCCGCACTCGGACCAAATGCGGCGAACTGGCCGGGCATCTCGCACTCGTCGGGAATGCCGTTGGCGTTGCAGTCCGCAGTCGATTCGCAAACGTCAAAAACACCGTTCGCGTTACAGTCGGCACAACTAAGATCGCCATCCGGACAATCACGAATTTCACATAAATCGGAAATAAGATTCTGATTGCAGTCGGCCGCGATGCCTTCGCAAAAATCGAGCAGACCATTTCCGTTGCAATCGGGCCACGAGAATTGGTTACCGCCCGTTCCTACCACATCGCATTCATCCAATATCTGATTGCCGTTACAGTCGTTGCCATCTAACTCGCAGACATCGGGTAGGCCGTTTTGGTTACAATCCTGGCAGGTCATATCACCCGACGGGCAGTTCGCAATAGCACACACATCAATGACGCCGTCGCCATCACAATCGGCTTCGCAGCCATCCGGGATACCATTTGAATTGCAGTCTGCACACGGCAAGTCACCGACGGCGCAATTCGCAATCTCGCAGTCATCCGGAACGCCATCCCCATTAGAATCCGGATCGCAACGATCCAGCGCGCCGTTCTGGTTACAATCGGCGCAAAGCAACCAACCGGCAGGACAATCGGCAATCTCGCATGCGTCGAGAATGTCGTCTTCGTCACAGTCAAACGTTGAACGGTTGAGATCGAATACGAACGCCGCGCCGCGGGAGCTGAAAAATGTGAGCGCATTTTCTGCACCTACAAGGGCGGTACCACCCTCGCTGAGCGCCAGACTGCGGCGGATATCTCCCTGAAATGAAGGTTCACTACTCGTTCTAAGTGTGTTCGAATAGCGCCAAACCCCGGACTCCCGTCGATACAACTCGACGAGGCCCAGATATGCAGAGAAGGCGTTGTCGAAACTTCGGCCCGAACATAACAACATGTCGCCTTGCAGTGCAAATGCAACGCCTACAGCGGAAGTAGCGCTACCCGAACCGGAAATCCGCTGCACCTCGACCCAGGCGCTGTCGCATCTCTCGAACACAAACAGTGTACCGTCGCCGAAGAACGGCGCGCCGACAACGAGTGTATCTCCATCGATATCAACCTTGCTGCCGAAAGTAGACGTCTGACTTGATGACGATAGTGATCCCGTCGGCGTCGCCGCTTGCCAAGCAATCTGCCAGTCACCGTGTGCGACCTGACTTGCAACGAAGACCGCTCCTTGCGGCGCTTCGATACCGTTAATCCATCCCCGTTCTGCTCCGATCGCAATGGTATCACCATCGATGGCAACGCTCGTACCAAAACGATGAAACCACGACGACGAAAACCAATTATCGGGGGAATAACCGAAGTCAGAACTGATGGTCGCCGTTTCCTGCCATTGATCTTGTACCTTCTCGAACACAAACACCGCGCCAGCTCTGGTATTGTTTTCTAACCACGGTGTTTGCATCAAAGGAGCCCCCACCACGATTCGACTGCCATCAATATCAACCGTAAGTCCAAAACGGCCACTCGCCCCAATGGCAGGTACCAGCGTTGCGACGATCTGCCAAACACCGTTGACCTTTTCTAACACGTACGCACCACCTGAATGCGCAGTGCCGTCAATTTCAATGGAGAGCGTTGGGGCACCCACGACGATCGTCTCACCCGAAATCGCCAACTGCTGATAGGGGTAATAGGCTTCTAAGCTAACGTGATCCGATCCGGGCGTGGCGATAGCGGCCTCTTGAATCCATTGCGTGCCGACTTTCCTAAACACAAATGTATGCTCACCGTCGCCATAGCCGATCGCGGCCAAGTCACCATCTATCGCAACGAAGCGACCTAATTGAGAACCGGTCGGGCTTCCTGCCGCCGGGAATATCCGCGCGCTATTTTGGTTACCCAGCTCGCAAGCGTCGACAATGCCGTTACCGTTGCAGTCTTGCGCCAACAAATCGCACTCATCAGGCATCCGATTGTAGTTACAGTCTTCGCTGACCATACCGTCCCCATCGGGGTCGGCCGGATTGACCTCCTGAAAATCCGGCACACCGTTGTTGTTGCAGTCTTGCGCGACGGCCCGTTCACCAAGGAAGGCAGCGTTAACAGCAATAGCAAGACCCAAACACCAGATCGCTTGCTTGCATGGGGTTTGTCGCAATCTCATTTCTCAAACTCCCCTGAATGAACTCAACCGTCCCCGAGCCCTAACAAGCAGCCGATCATTCAAGCTTTCATCCGTATACCTAAAGCGCCGCAGCGTCGCGTCAGCCAGATCATGCTGAATGTGCTGAAACTACCGCCGCGCGGTTCGAGACATTCGGCTGGTCTCACAGCCGTCCGTCGATCACTCGTCGATCAAGCGCGACACAAATCCAGCGATATCACCACCGTTAATCGCACCGTCATCATTCGTATCAAACTGGCACGGCGATGACGCGCCGGTATCGGCGAGCATCACGTCGAGGAAGTAGTCCAAGTCTGCATAATCAGGTTCGACCCGATCGAGCACGCCGTTACCGTTGCAGTCATTACCATCCAACTCGCAGTAGTCCATCACACCATTGCCATCGACATCGCGCGTACCGCCGACGGCGGTGACGGATTTACCGTAGGGCGAGGTGGGTTCGAAATATTCGTTCGTCGCCAAAATCTGCCCACCCGAAAGCGCCATCGACCTCCCAAATGAACGAAATCGTACATCCGGAAACGGTCGCACCAATTCTAACGGCGTGAACTGATTCGAAAGTGGGTTAATGCGAAAGAGCGATACGCTGCCCGCTAAGGTTCCGGGTTCAAATTCCGGTCGACGACCCGTTGCACTAACGGCCAAAAGCCCTCCATTCATATCAACTGCAACACCGAATGACGTTGCAGGGTTGGAATCACCGAAATCGAGGAGGATCTGATTCAGACTCCAGTTGACCCCTTGCTTACGATAATAGAAAACACCGTTATTGGATGAGCCCGTCGGCGTTGTAAATGAGCGGCACCCGATCACCAAGCGTCGTTCTTCCGCTGCCATCGATACACCAAAGCCATTGACCGTAAATCCGGGCGGTGGCGTTATGATTTGGCTGGCTTGCCATGTCGAGGTAGTGCGTTGAAATACGGTGACAAAGTTATCGTTGGAACTGACGAAGATCTCGTCACGGCTAATCTCGACGTAACTTCCAAACCCATCGTATGGCACCCTCGAAGCCGGCCCGTCCAGTCGTTCATCCATTTCCCAACTGCCGTTCTCCCGCTGGAAAACATATGCCACCCCGTCCGAGCCGTTCGCCAACACTTCCCGTGGCAACCCTACGACGGCAGTGTCTTCCAGTAGCATGACGTATGCCAATGATGTAGCGACTGCGGGAATCGGTAGCTCAGTCTCTAACACCCAAACGTTACCATCGAAACGATAAAAGTTCATAATCGGGCCAGTCGATGAAGTGCCGACGATTACCATCGAATCTCCATCAACGTCGGCAGCAATTCCAAACGTGTCTTGCACTTGCGCATCTGCCGCACCCAACGCCTGAAAGAATTGCCATCGGCCTCCGACACGCCGAAACACAGCCACAAACCGTTCCCCGACGCCGACAAAATCTCCCAAGGTGTCGATAAAAAAGAAGTTCACGGCCCAATCTGCCGACGCGGCCACTCTGGACGCCGGCAGGGAACCCGGCGGCAACTGAGACACGAACAATTCATCAAATTCGTTGTAAAGATTGATCTGACAGTCATCAGGAATCTGGTCGCCGTTGCAATCCTCAAGCGTGTTGCCGTCTCCATCGGGATCGGTCGCATCCAACTCGCAATCATCCGGTACGCCATTGCGATTGCAGTCGTTGTCCGCGAGGCTGTCTCGGTCGGCGATGCCGTCGCCGTTGCAATCCGGGTCGAAGGCATCGGGAACGAAATCTCGATCTAAATCAGCTGCCCCCGCGTTAATCTCGCAAACGTCAAAACGACCGTCGTCATTGAGATCAGTATGAAACTGAAACGTGTAAACGCGTTTTATCACGTTAAAGACATCAAAAGTAAGCCCGTCCGCTACTGCGATGCGACCACCATCGATCGCAACCGAGCGTCCGTGGGTATCGGAAATAAATCCCGTGTCCAGCCTCAATTCCGAGATCAAATTCCAGACACCATTTTCCTGCTCATAAACATATGCCGATGATCCACGTAGCGATCCTGCGTCAACATCCAGTGCGCCAACAACGAGATGATCCCGATCCATATCAACTGATATGCCGAATGCGAGCGGTGTGTGTTCTGAGGGTCGCTCAATGACCACATCGCGCATCCACTGATTCGTAACAGGATCGCGCTTCAGGAGTTGTACATAACCCGGCGCGTCTATTGCACAATCAAAAATAAAGGCATTGCAGCCAACCGCACCGATTGCCGCCCAATCACCCTCAATGGCTGTCGATATGCCAAGCTGGTTGATCCCGGGCAAGTCGCCAAACACATCGTCAAATTGTTGAGTGGCTATCCATTCTGAGCCATCATATCGGTAGAGATGACAAAGCCCGCCCGGAAACGAAAATGATTCATAAAAATAGAAATGATCTCCGACGAGCAACGTGTCGCCGCTAATTGCTACGGACCGACCAAAGGTGGACGAGTCTTCCGGTCCATCAATGATTGCATCCACACCCCAAGTGCCAAATGATTGCCTCATGATCACGACCTTGTCCGGTCCGAATCCGAGTGACGGGCTCGGCACACCGGCGGCCAGCAATGGGCCGTTAAGATCCAGCGCCGTGCCGCCGTAATCCTGAATTCCCGTGGGCGCGATCACGGCCTGCGGATCAACATACATACCGGTTTCATCGCGACGATAGAAAAGCACCTCTGAGCTAGACCCCGGGTTAAACACCGCAAGATTGCCGCGATCCATATCTAAATACCGACCGATGTTCCCGGTGACACCAGAGTTTCCCGTCCCCACCGGTATTTCCTGCTGAAACTGCCACTCGTCCCCAACACGACGATACGTTCGAACGACATCGGTAGTTGTGGCATTATTGAGACGCGCCCAATACACCCCAAGAAACTCACCGTCGAGCGCAACCGTATGGGGCCGATGACTGGGAAGCGCTACTGGCTCGGAGATGATCCCCTGAAATTCAGCAAACGCGCGCTTGCAGACATCTAAAACGCCATCGGCATCACAATCGGAACACTGCAAAGAATCATCAGTGCAAGCGGCTATCTCGCACGAGTCGGGAATCGCATTCGCATTGCAGTCCATATCAGCTGCTAACGCCGCCGCGGGATCGAGTTCGACCAGCGTTAATGCAAACAGTCTCGCTTCTTCAGGAAAGGTGGCGACCAGTTGACCCGTTGTCGTAACTTGGGGATCGAAAAACACGCGCGAAATACGCGAATCAAGAAATGTTGATAACCCCCAAAAATCACCGGTACTCGAATCGAACACCATGTCCCGAATATCGCCGGCCCCGAATAGCGAACTGAGCGTATCCTCGATAGCCCCGGTTTGTCGATTGATCAGCGACCAAGGACTAAAATCCACACGCACGAGTTGGCCGGTCGGCGGATAAAACGCGTAGGCAAGCGTTTCGCAACACGGAAATGAATCAATCGTCATAGGTGACGCATCGACCGGATCGATCTCAAAAATCCTGTCGCGCGACGCACCCAACAGGCGATCCCCTATCGAGTCGTACATCAACGAACGCGGTTCAAACGTCGTCGTCGAAAACTGTCCGCGCAAGACCAGCACTTCAGTCGTCAAATCGATCGACCACAACGATTCGTTGTCGGAAAGGAACACCAAATCGAGCCCTGCGTGATACGCCATGCAATCAATATCTGCCGGGATCGGCATGATCGGAGTTTGCACAAAAGTGGTTCGATCGATCTCGACCAGATGGGTTGCCGATGCACCGAGCAATCGCGACGTCTGTACATCACATTCATCCGGCTCGCCATCCGCATTACAGTCTTCGCTAACCTGACCGTTACCGTCCGGGTCGGTCGGGTCGATATCCTGTACGTCGGGCACGCTATTGTTGTTGCAATCCTGCGCCTGCACCTGAGGCAACCGCGCGAATACCGAGACAACAACGACTACCCAGAAACAGTGAACAATCTGCATCCGCAAATTCAGACATGATGGCATGATTAGGATTCTCTTTTGTACCGCTTCCCGGCAACGAGACTGGCGCGAGCGAGGAAGACATGCCAATAAAGCAATCGGACTACCCCAGCCCATTAAGCCGTATGATAACAAAATCACTGATTAAATTACAATTACGAAGTCAACACTGGAATGCACCCCAAAATCAATCCGTCATTTGCAGGAAGGGGTTAGGGGCGATGCAATTTCGAAATTAATCCAAATCTTCGCGAGCACACAAAGCCGCACCATTGGGTTTTGAATTAGCGCCTAATTGGTACCCGCCGATTGCTTGTCGCCGTTGGTGGAAAGCGCCTTCAACAACCATAAAACTTCGACATTCCCCGCCTGGCCCGTGATCGGGCTTTTGATTCGACCGTCGATTCGTAGATTTAGCCCTGCGATGTCGCGTTCCACACCCGCCAATACCGCATCCATAAACCCATCTCTCAACACGCCGCCATCAAGTTGGTCCGGCTGCGCTTCGTAGTGCGGTTTGATTAATGAGATGATGCAACCTTCGGGTTTCATCAGCCTCTGCGCCGCCGGAAGGATGTCGCGCTGACGCGTCCAGCCCACATCAAGCGTAACGAGATCGACTGACTCGGGCAACGTGATCAAGCGCGCATCGGCGCGCTCTTTCACGATCACCCGTGCATCGCGGCGCAACTTGAAGTCGACGACGCCGTAGCCTTTTTCCACGGCATAAACCTTGGCCGCGCCGGCTTGCAAAAGACAATCGACGAAGCCGCCCACGTTGCTGCCCAGATCGGCACAAACCGAGCCGGTCACATCCAACGCGAATGCGTCCAGCGCCGCTTGCAGCTTCAATCCCGCCCGCGATACAAATTGGCCCCGACCGGACTCAGACATCAATGATGTTTACCCTATCAAATAAAAAAAACCGGCGACGATGCCAATTGTTTGGCAACCGTCACCGGTTCGATGATCATCATATTGCTGCGATCGGAACTTACGAACCCGACTTCAATCCGTGCACCTGCTTGGCCAACTGGCTCTTCTTGCGGGCAGCCTTGTTCGCATGGATGGTGCCCACGTTGGCGAACTTATCGAGCAACTTCGCCGCCGCACGAAATGCCTTGTCGGCCTTGTCGGCGTCTTTGTCGTGCACCGCGTCGTTAACGCGTCGCACCGCCGTCTTGATCTGGCTCTTGCGACGGCGATTAATTTCGGCGCGGGTCTTGCTCTGTCGAAGTCGTTTTTGCGATGAAAGCGATCGGGCCACGTAGCTACTCCATTACGAATATCAAATTGCCGCCAACGCATCGGCAGCACATTTCTTGCCAAGCCCCGTATTAAACACCGATTAGTCGCCGGCGACAAGGGCTTCGAGCCGCTTGCGGGCATCGCCATCGCGAAAATTGTAATCCGCCTGAATGATCTCACCGTAGGCCTTTTTGGCCTCGTCGTCGGCATTGTTTTCTTCAGAAGCCCTTGCCATCCAATAGGTTAGGTTCAGGTAGTCCGGATCGGTGCGGTTCGGGATGTCCTCTTTCCCGGCCCGCAACACGTCGATCGCCTGATCGTAGAACCGCTTCTCGAAAAAGCACCGTCCCAGATACAGACGCGCCTTGGACCGCACCCGCCCATCGGAGACAGCCTGCTGCAGCAGCGGAATCGCCTCATCAAATTTCCGCGCCAAAAAGTACCGGTAGCCCAGCTCGAATTTCAGCCGCATATCCGTCGGATATTGCTTCAACCAGCCGGTGAAGATGCGAATCTCCGCCTCGAGTTGCTTTCGCTTGGCCGCGACCAGTTGCTCGCGCAAATCGTCGTCGTCAGGGCTGGCCTTGAGCTGCTTTTCGATAACCCGCCGCTCGCGCCCCAACCGCCGCATGCGCAGGTCATCAGCCTTACGCCGAAACTGGAAATTGCCATCCTGCTCGAACTGTGCTTCCAGTAACCGAATCGCCTCCATCTCGTCGGCTTCCGTCTCGGTTTTGGCGATCAAGCCCGCCAAATGGATCAGCTTATTGGCGGCGGTCGGGTTTTCCTCCCAATCGCGTCGCGCGGCATCGATCTGGCGCTGACGGTAATCATCGGACGTGACCGGCTTTTCGCGATGCTGCAATTCGACCTGTGCGTCGCCATCCTGCAGCGAGCCGGTAAAGCCCTCTTGCTTGTCGAAGCGCCCATTAACGATCGCCAAATCACCGGAGGCCGAGGCCGCCGCCCGATGGGCTTCGCTGCTTTCGGGTTGAAAGCGCTTCCAGACGCGCGCGACGGTGATACACGCCTCAAATATGTCCTTCGCCGCCGCATCCTGATTGGCATCACGGGCCACGCGACCGATCTGAATCAACTGATCACAAATCGTCTGATACTTGCTGGCCGATTGTTTCTTCCCGTTTGCCAACGTCGCCGCGAGAATCTGCGCGATCAAGCGCGCCGCCGCATCAGCATTACACTTCACCGCTTGCGCTAATACCGTCTCGCAGGCACCGAGGCTGTTGGGGTCGTAGCCAAACAAAAACAGCGCATTATTAAGATTCGCGATCGGGTCTTTGCCGCTGGTCGGGTGCTTGCGCTTCACCGAGAAACCGGGCGGCTTACCTCCCGCCGCTTTCCTGTTAGAAGCCACGCGCCAAAGCGGTTTCAGCCCCTCCTCCAGCGCATCGGGCCAATGCGCCAGCCCTTGCGCGTACAACTCGATCGCGTATTCGTAATTGCGGGTGGACTCAGCCTTCTGGGCATGCTGAAACAGCTTCTTGGCCGTCTCGATACCCTTGGCATCACCGACGAGGCGCGGCGACGAAAGGTTTTCCGCTGAAGGTGGCGGCGGGGTTGGTTGATCGGCAGGTGAACTCATATTTGATACATCAGCGCGACGAATCGCCGCGGGATTTGCCCCTACGATTCATCCTTGTGAGTGATTAACTTTCACGGAGGATGGCCCTTTTCGACGGTGCCGCGCCGGACCTGCGTGGTTTTCAGCCCGCCGGACTCACCCTATGATGGTATTGTAACGTTAATCGCGTTCGATGAGGAGTTTACGTTGAGCGGCCCGTCCCTCGATCAGTTGCGTGTCATTCATTATCCAGACAAACGTCTGACACAAGTTTGCGCGCCGATCGACCAAGTAGATGACGATGTCCGTGCCCTGGCCGCCCGAATGCTGGAATTGATGCGCGCCGAAGACGGTATTGGCCTAGCGGCCCCCCAAGTCGGGATCTTGAAGCGTCTCTTCGTTTGCAGTGTGCCCGGCACCGACAAAGATAGCGAAAGGCGCGATTTGGTTTTCGTCAATCCGGTATTACAGGACTTTGAGGGCGAAGACGTCGCCGAGGAAGGCTGCCTCTCTATTCCCGATGTGTTGGTACGCGTACGCCGCCCCACCGCCTGTACCATCACGGGGCAAGACTTAGATGGCAATCAAATCGCCCTGCGCGGCACCGATCTTCTCGCCCGCTGCTGGCAGCACGAATGCGACCATCTCGATGGCAAACTGATCACCGACCGCATGTCGGAAATGGATCGCATCGCCAATCGCAAGGCGTTAAAACGGCTCGAAACACGTCGCTAAGGCCGATTTTTATCAAATTCCAATAATTTTCTGTTAATTGACAGGCAAACTGCCCAAAATAGATGGGTTATGTCTGACAAAATTCAAATCGACTATCTCTTACAAGCTGCCAGCCGCAAACACACCGACGAGCTTCGCCTGCGGGCCGGACAACCGCCCATGGTGTATAGCGACAACAATTTTCGCAAGGTCAACGCGCAGCCGATCACGACGGAGCAAGTGGCGATGCTGATCAAAAGCATGGCCCCAAGCGAAGCTCAGAAGCTGATCGCCGCCAAAGGCCAGTCGAAGTTCTATTTTGATTTTGGCAACAAGCGCTTCTTTGTATTGGCGGCGCAATCCGATCAATCACTCGATCTGCGCATTCGGCGTTGTCATTAACGATCGATTTTAGTTCATCTGAATTGGCAAGCCTGATTAAATCTAGCGTTTCGATGAGCGCTTCTTGCTTGCCTTTTTCCCCGCGCGTTTCTTAGCTTTGCTTTTCTTCTTCGCGACCTTTTTTTTCGCGCTTGCCGAATCGTTGCGATCTGTTTGAAGCCGCGCGAGTTCCGCCTGCATATCGGCCAGTTGTTGTCGCACGGCGTCAAGATCGTCACTGCGGTTGACAGCCCCTTCGGATTGCCCCGCAGAAGCTGGCCCTTGCGCGTAGCCTGACGCTTGATCGCTTGACGGTTCATTGGAAGGCTGAGCGCTATCATTCGCACGCGACTGAGTGGGTGCCCCGCCCATCCCCGGCATCATCATCCGTGCCCAATCGAAGGGGTTCGACCCCGCAAAACCCGAACGCGATAAAAACTGATCGAACTGCGAACGCGACTGGTTAAACGCATCGAGCGCCTGGGCGAAGTACTGATCGATAAAGCCACGCATCACCGACTCGTTTGCCTGGATCGCCTGATGCAAGAGCGATGAGGGGAACAACTCCATCTTGGGCGGGTCGTGCTCGAGAATGATCTGTGTCAGCACGACGTTGGTGATATCGCGACTGGTCTCCTTATCCGTAACGACAATCTCACCACCGCGGCGGACGATCTCGTACAGGTCGGTCAGCGTCACGTGGCTACTCGTAGTGCCATCGTAGAAGCGGCGGTTCGGATACTTGGTGATGTCGTGGCGTTGCGATTCGCTCATTCTCGAAATTTCTCCACGGGACGCGGGCAAGGGTCTTCCCAGAACGAAGCCCCTTTACCGTTCATGCCGCAGCATTCTAACGCAACTGCATCGTATCTGGCGAACCCAGCCGCCAAACAGGACAAAAGAACGCACCCACAAACCCCTATAAATAAACAACTTAACCCTCTATTCCAAAATATTTTTGCAAACGCACAAATTTCTCTTGCAAATGCAAAAAAGAGCCGATATATTGTATATAGGACAAACGGGAGAACGGTGGCAGAGGCCAGTGCGGTACGGCCTGACACCCGCAAGTAAACGGTTTTTTGACAACGAGGATTTTGACATGGCTCAGACCACCCAGACCAAGACGGACGGCACGAAAGACATGTTCGACAACGCCAACGACAGCTTCCGCTCGGCCATCGACGCCGGCATGAAGTTCCAGCGCGACACGTTCGACATGATGACCAAGGCCTTTAACTTCGGCGGCTTCAACTTCGGCGACGTCAACGAACGCGTCGAAGAAAACACCACCGAAGCGGTCAACATGGTACGCAAGAACGCCGAGCAAACGCAGAAGGCGTTCGACGAAACCTGCAAGAGCGGCCTCGGCCTGATCCGCAAGAACTTCGACCTGATGAAGACCGAAGACAAGGATCTCGTCAGCCGCGCCACCGACATGTGGACCGCCGGCTTCGACGCCCTCAAGGCCAATGTCGACACGACCGCCAAGACGGCGACGCAGGTCATGGAAACCTACTCGGATTTCGTGAACAAGTCGGCCACCAACATGACCAAGAAGGCCGACAAGTAAGACGCATTGCAACGGCGCGTGAGCGTTCGGCAGTCGAAGCGGCTGCCGTCGCCACCACCGATCGTTGGTGCACGTCATCGGCGAGACCGGTAAGCGCCGCAGGTATTTAAACAGCACCGGCATGTTAGACTCACACCCAGCCGCCATCTCGATTCGACACCTTGGTAACACCCGGCGGCTCAGAATCCCCACACCCCTCATGCCGGTGTGACAACCCCCGAGGCCGCGAGCGGCGAACATCGCGCTCGCGGCCTCGTTCTTTTCGATCGCGATATTGGCGTTTGTCGATATCTGGCGATGATCGCAACAGGTAAGGATGCTTGAGACGAATATGAGCGCAGCAGCCAACAGCAACAACCCGGCCGAACAGTGGATGCAATTCTGGACTGACGCCATGAAGCAGGCGGGGTTAACGCCCCCGACGATGCCCGGCGCGACCCCCAGCGGCGAACCGACAGCCGCGTTCACCGACCAAGCCAAACAGATGCAGCGCAGTTTCTTCGATGCCATGGCGCGGTACTGCGATGAGTACATGCGCAGCGAAGAGTTTCTCAAGCAGATGAAACAAAGCATGGATGCGTCGCTGGCCTTCAAGAAAATGATGGACGACTTTCTGGTGAAGGCGCAGACCAACATGCAGTCGCCGGTACGCGGCGACGTGGAAGATTTGGCCCATATGCTTCGCGGAATCGAGGAGCGCATCTTCGATCGACTCGATCGATTGGAAGAAAAAGTCGCAGCAGTGGAAGAACAACAACAGGCGGAGGGTTCGTCGGCGCGGACCTCCGCCGCGGCGCGGTCAACGCGCTCCTCTTCCGCAAGCCGGGCCAGTAAGAAGAAGTAGGCACTTATCAGAGCCGCGCCCGTAAGGAAGCGGTCACGGTATGGCACTGCGGGAAGCTCGAATCTGCTAGTTGAGCTTGCCTCGCTAGATGAAGCACACCGGTTACAAACCGGTGCCACAGCGCAAGATTGCCACAGCGCACGTATGCAACAGCGCACAGAGATGTGTGAAAAGAGAATAGGCGAAACACCATGACGACGATGCAAAACCCATTCGCAGCAATGATGCCGCCCAGCCCGATGGCGTTTTTTCCCACATATGAGGGCATGATGGAACGCATGAATGCCATGCCGCAAGTCATGGAAACCATGCAGAACGTCAAGGTCGGCAGTTCGCCCAGCTCGGTGATATACTCCGAAGACAAACTGCGCGTGCTGCATTACGAATCGGATGTCGAACAGAAATACACCACGCCATTGGTGTTGTGTTTCGCTTTGGTCAATCGACCTTACATTCTCGACCTGTTGCCCCACAAGAGTGTTGTGCAACAGTTCCTGCGGGCCGGTTTCGATGTGTATCTGATCGACTGGGGCGTGCCAACGCAAAACGATCGCCACTTGACCATCGAGCACTACGTCACGCGTTACATGCGCAACGTGCTGTCGGCGGTTTCCGAACACACGGGCGTAGATGAAGTTTCGCTGCTGGGTTACTGCATGGGCGGTACGCTCAGTTCGATGTACGCCAGCCTTTTCCCCGAAACGCTGAAAAACCTGATCCTGATGGCGGCCCCCATCGATTGGAGCGACGACGAAGCCCTGCTGATTCGCTGGACCGACCCGAAATATTACGACGTCGACGCCATCATCGATGCCTACGGCAACGCACCGCCACACATTCTGCAAGGCGCATTCGGCATGCTAAAGCCGGCGGCCAACTACTTCGAAAAATACATCGGTTTCTACGAGCGCATGACGAGCCAGAAGTTCGTTGAAGAATTCGCGGCCATGGAGACCTGGGGCAACGATAACATACCCGTTGCCGGTGAGACGTTCCGTCAGTTCGTGAAAGACTGCTTCCAGAAAAATCTTCTTTCGCAAGGCAAGATGCGGCTGGGACGTCACAAGGTTGATCTCAAAAACATCACCTGCCCGATACTGAACCTGATGGCATCAAATGACCACTTGGTGACTTGCGGGCAAAGTGCGATGTTTAACGACCTGGTCGGCTCGACCGATCGCAAGTCGATCACGTTTAAGACCGGCCACATCGGCCTCTCGGTCAGTAGCCGCGCCCATAAAGAGTTGTGGCCGCAGGTTTGCGACTGGTTGGGCGAACGATCGGACGAAGTGTAAGTTTGATCGCCGCGTACTGATCAGAGCCACGCTCTGATCCGAGCCGCGTAATGATCAGAGCCGCGCCCGTAAGGAAGCGGTTACGGTTGAGCCTGACACGCGATTGAATTCGATAGCGTAACGCCGCCTAACCACGCGGCTAAAAATCTCTCCCCGAAAGGGAGAGGCCCCGGGATGAAGGTTTCCTTCGCCCAGATAGTAAAAGATCACGAGCGCCATTGGGTGGCTCGCTGACATAACAATAACTTGGGTTACCGGCCTGCGGGCAAGGGGGACCAAACCATGCAATTCAGCGGTAAGAACGCCATCATCACCGGAGCGGCCAGCGGCATCGGTCGCGCGACCAGTCGCGCGCTCATCGACAACGACATCCAACTGCTCGGCGCCATCGATCGCAATGAGATCATTCACGATCTCGCCAAAGAGACCAACGACAAGGCCGGTCGCGAGATCGTGATTCCCTTTGTCGGCGACGTCACCGACGACGACTTCCGCAAGTCGGTGTATGCCGATCTTAAAGAACGCTGCGGACCGATCCACATTTGCATCCCCGCCGCCGGCATCACGCGCGACGCCTTGGCCGTCAAGCGCAACAAAGAAACCGGCATGGTTGAGACGTATTCGCGCAACCTGCTCGAAGAAGTCTTCACGATCAATCTGGTCGCGCCGATCTTGTGGGCCATGGACGCGGTCGCTTCGGTTGCCGAACATCGCTTGGCCAACGACCTCAAGCGTTGGGAACCCGCCGAAGGTATGCAAGGCGCGATCGTCTTCATCGGTTCGGTCTCATCGGCTGGCAACAAGGGACAAATCTCTTACGCCGCCGCCAAGGCCGGTCTCGAAGGCGCTCAATCAACGCTTGCCAAAGAAGCGATCTTCTACGGCGTGCGCTGCAGCATCATTCACCCCGGCTTTACCGATACGCCGATGGTGCGTGCTATGGGTGACGATTACATCGAGAAGAACATCCTGCCCTACACGCAACTCAAGCGTTTGTTGCGTCCCGACGAAATCGCCGACGCCATCTGCTTCATGCTGAAGAATTCGGCCGTGAGTGGTTCTGTTTGGGTAGACGCGGGCTGGCATCCAGCTGCGTAAGGGATAAAAAAGTTCGGCGATCCGCATACGCGTTTGAATCGTCGAGAAATAATGATCGCACACGAAAGCCCACCCGTGGCCACGGGTGGGCTTTTTTCATTGGCGCGGCGGACGGGCTTTCTTCGTTTGCGCAGAAAACATAAATCTATGACGCAGCCCCATCTCTTTTCTCTACCCAGAAATTCTCTGGACAACGCCCCATCGCCCCCGTTACGCTTACCCAACTTCGCCGAAAAGTATTTCGATCCGAGATGGCAGCACTGCTTGAGTGCCGCCTCGTCATATCAAAAAATCAATTCGCAACGCGGCCGACTGCCGCAGGAGCAATCTCATGGGCGTTCTCGATGGAAAAACCAGCCTCGTCACCGGTGCATCGCGTGGAATTGGCAAAGCCATTGCCCTGGCATTGGCCAAGGAAGGTTCCGACGTCGCGCTCACCTATGCTCATAAGCCCGAACCCGCCGAACAGGTGGCCGGCGAAATCGAGAAACTCGGCCGCAAGGCGCGCTTCTACAACTGCAACGTCGCCGACCCCGGTGCCAACGATCATCTGGTCGACTTGCTGGCTGCCGACTTCGGTCAGATCGACATCGTCGTAAACAACGCCGGTATCACTCGCGACCGTTCATTTCTAAAGATGGACCGCGAGATGTGGCACGACGTACTCAACGTAAACCTCACCGGCCCCGCGATGGTTATTCATCGGCTCGTCGGCCAGATGCTTGAGCGCGGCGATGGGCGTATCGTGAACATCACCAGTATCGTGGGCCAGATGGGTAACTTCGGCCAAGCGAACTACGCTGCGGCGAAAGGCGGATTGATCGCGCTAACCAAAACGTTGGCACGCGAGTTCGCGCGCAAAGGCATTACCGTCAACGCTGTCGCGCCCGGCTTTATCGAAACCGACATGACGGCCGATGTACCCGAGAAAGTGCTCGACCAGGTACGCGGCGTCACGCCCATCGGTCGTCTGGGCAAACCCGAAGAAGTTGCCGCCGCCGTGGTCTTTTTGGCGTCACCGGCAGCGTCGTTTATTACGGGTGAAGTAATCAGCGTGAACGGTGGGATGTATATGTAAGCTCGCCGCGGCGCTCATACGAACCGAGCGTCGCAATGATCACTTGAGCCCGATCTTCAAGCCCATCTCGTCTTTCATATACAACAGCGCCTCCGCATTGCCCTTGGCGTCATCCACCGGGTGATGCGTATGGGCTGTTCTGCGCAGGTGTTTGAAACTCTTCGACATATCCTGCACCAGCCCCTTGTATAGCGAGCCGAGGTTGCTCGAACTGAATCCAAACGGATTCGCGCCGGTGAAGTGATGGAAGTACCAGTTGATGAACTGCCAATCGAAGCCGTTGTTATCTGAGACAAACATCGGACGACCGCGGCTTTCGACTTTGAGCCAATCGGCGAAGACCGTCATGACTTTTGCTGGCTCATCGAACGTCAACGTCTCTTCACGACTGAACCCGCTGACGGCCAATGCTTCGGGAACCCACTTCTCCGAAATCGGGCGCAAGCGCCCGTAGAACGTCTTCTCCAGCGACGGCTCTACCACCACCGCTCCGAACGAAATCATGGAATAATCACCGGGAATCGGGCCATCGGCCTCGATATCGACCATAACAAAACTCATAAACACGCCCCATTGTCCAATAAAATCAGTACAAGACCATATTCTAGCGACTAAAAAGAATGGAATGAGGTTTACACTGAGTCACCTCGCACAAGGTCGCACCATATTTCGGTGTGCCCCATAGATGATTACCGGGAGTTACCACTGTATCCGATACCCTTCACAAAAATTTTTCAGAAATACACCCGACCCGACAGGTCATCTTTGACATCCAATGCTGTATAATAACGACCTGAATTTTTGTTACACACTTGCAGGATGCATCTAATCGGGGGAAAAGATGTTGCGTCAAAACTATACCGTTGTTCTTCTAATGTTTGTGCTAACGGCTTCCACCGTTTTCGCAGGCACAATGCCGTTTTCCACGTCGTTGTCGGATGACTATTTGATCATCGCAACCGAACGCGTGGGCACGAATACCGACTTGGCCACCAATAACTTTGAACTCGGTGCCAACAAAGCACCGGTTCCTGCGAATACAGACTTCCTCGACAGCGGCGGTGGCCCGACGCTCGAAGGTGCGGTGCCGCCGTTGCCGAGCAACATCCTGCCGGTTTTTTCGGGAATCAGCGGCGACGGTAATCTGATCGTGACCGACCCGACGGGTGAGTTCAATCTGCAAGACGTAGGTGTGTACGCCGATCCGCAAATTGGTATTCGCCTTGCAGGCGGTATGTCTTCGAATGCCTCGGGCAATTCCTACTTCAACGACCCGAATATGTTCCCCAATACTTACGACCCGATGACAGGTACCGGCGTTGATGTGAACCCCGGCGATGCCGATCAATCAACGTTGATCGATCAGCCCAATAATGCCGGCATCACGTTCAACTACGATGCCTCATTGTTGATTTCTGAATTGAATATGTCGGCTACTGCCATTAGCGCTCTGCCCAGCACGGGTACGCTTGATACCGGTGGCGATGGCAAGATCAGCAGTGATACCGTCTTCACCCTCAGCAGCGGCCTGAACGTCATCGATATCGATACGGGCGGCGGTAACGACTTTCTGATTGAGAATTCGAATTTTGTGATCGACGGACCAGCCGATGCGTTCGCGATCTTCCGCCTGCCGGGTAATGACAACATGAATATCTCAAACTCAAACGTTCTCATCGGAGACAGCGGTTTGGGTTTGAATAATGTGTTGTTTTTCACCGACCAGAACGAGGACGATGGGCACTTCAACTTCAGCAACACCATCATCAACGGTGCCGCTTTCTGGAGCCTTGGCGCCAACGGCGGCAGCATCAGTATCAGCAACGCTCAGGGGTGTACGCAGCTCGTGGCAGATATTGTCGAACTCGACGACGTTCGCTTTACCCGCTGTCATTATGCCATTCCCGAGCCATCATCGCTGATGCTCCTCGGTGTGGGTGTTGTTGGCCTGCTGCCACGACGTCGATAGTCGTACACGGAGACTCGAACGAGTTTATCCGCTGTCAATCCAACAAAAAAAGAAGGCCGGATCGTCGATTCGATCCGGCCTTCTTTATTGAATGCAATCGCTGTCTTGCAACCAGTGATTTACTTCACACATTCGTGACCTTGCAAAGCTCAACATTCCCCCAAAAATTGTCTAAAACACATCCTTCCCGCCACCGATGCGCTCTTCCACACCATCCGCGCGCCGGGCAACTTCAAACAGTATCTTGCGTATCTCCTGCAGGTCCGCCGTTTCGGCCAGTTGGTTGGATGTCATTACGAAATAGTCTTTGCCCTTGATCGTGCGCACGGCAAAGGCACCGTATAGCAACTTGGCATTGGCGCGCAACAAGCTCTCAACATGCTTGGCGTCGAACTCACCGCAGATGGAAAGAAAGCTGATGATGTCGTGACCGTCGTCATCGCGACCGTTGAACGTCACATGCACGCGTTGCTTGCGATCGCCGCCCAACGAGACGGTAATGCGATGACCGGCCGCGGTTTCTTTGTGATCGAAGCCCGATTCGTGAGCCACACGCTTGAGCAGCGCTTCGGTTTCGGCCTGCATCACTTCGGGATTGGGATTGGGCGTGAGCTCGTCGCCGCTCTGCCCGTCGGCCGCCAGCGCCAAGCCGCATTGAATACAAAATTTGGTGCCGCTGGTGTTTTCGAATTTACAGGCATTGCATACAGCCATCGCGAGATCCTCTCAGATAGGGCGTCACAGATGCCGCTATGGTGGGCCGAACGGCGATGCTTCGCAAGTTGCAAAAATAGAGCGTCCCGAATGCTGCGAGACCTCAGTTCAGATACTTGTGATAGCCCTGCTGATAAAGCTCGTACACCACCGGCCGATCGAGGCCGTTGATGGGTGTTTCGACTTCGCTCATGTCGGGTGGAAAGACAAAACACGCCTGCAACACCGATGGCGTGAGATACTTGGGTTGCAACGATGCGGGTAGTTCCACTTGCTCGGGCAGGTCGGTGCCGGCCAGCATAAAACCCCAGGTGCCGAAGGTCGGCACCAGCGTGTGGTAAGGGCGCACCTCAAACCGCGTTTGATTTTCCGGCCCCCAGCGCGCCGCCGCCGCCGTGTGAATGATGCACCAGTACGCCGCGCGTGCTCGAAACGGGCTGGTGCATTGGCAACTCATGGTGCCGCCGGGCCGCAAGTGCCGCCCGACAAGGCCGTAAAACACTTCGGAATACAACTTGCTGAGCCCCGCCGCCGACGGGTCGGGCAGGTCGATCAACACCACATCAAACATTTCATGCGTTTGCTGCAAAAACGTAAACGCATCTTGATTGGTCACATGCAACCGTTCATCGCTGAGGCTCTTATCGTTGATCGACGCCAGCAAATCGTTGTTGCGAAAATGGCGCGTGACATCCGGATCGAGGTCTACAATATCCACGCGTTTTACATCCGGATACTGCAACACCAGTCGCGCCGCCAATCCGTCGCCACCACCCAGAATCAACACGCGTTCGTGTTGCCGCGCCGCCGCCATGGGCGGGTGCACCAACGCCTCGTGATAGCGATATTCGTCGATACTGGAAAACTGCAGATGGCCGTTGAGATACAGGCGAATATCGTCGCGCCAGCGCGTGACGATCATCCGTGCCCCAGTCTTGGTCGTCTTCGCGAGAATGATCTCGTCCTGATAGAGGCGGCTCTCGAAGTGCTTCACGAGACGCCCGCTGAAGATCATGGCGGAGATGAGCAGGACCGTCGCCAGTAGCGTGCTGCCCATCAACAATCGCTGCCGAGCGCTCACGCTCTTCCTAAACACGAGCAACAACAAGCCGCCAACCCACACGTTGGCCAAGCCCGCCACTAACCCGGCATGCACCAAACCCAGATGCGGCAACAGCGCAAACGGAAACGCAATTGAGGCCACGAGCGCGCCGACGTAATCTGCCGAAAGCACATTCGCGAGCGTTACCCGCAGCGACGTCACCTCTTTCAGAATGCGCACGACCAGCGGAATTTCGAGGCCGACCAGCGTACCGATGATCAGCACCAGCCCGAACAAGACCGGCTCATACAGTTCGGTGTAGCTAAAAGCCGCGAAGCCGATCAACGCCGCCAAGCCACCCACTACGCCGACGGCCACTTCGATAAAAATGAACCACGCAACCAAATCGCGCGTGATGAACCGCGAGAGGAACGAACCGATGCCCATCGCCGTCAGAAAGACGCCGATGACCAACGAAAATTGCGTGATGGAATCGCCCAGCAGATAGCTGGAAAGCGTGCCGGCGACCAGTTCGTAGATGAGTCCGCAGGTGGCCGCCAAAAAAACGGCGACCACCAGCAGCGCGCCGCGCCGCGATGTGGTCGCCGGGTCGGTTGATTGAGCTTGTTGCACGGGCGCTTCGTCTACGGTGCGACGGCCGTCGCCGCGGATTCGCTACCGATCACAGACGCGATCACAATCGCCAGCGCGATAAGTGCCGAGCCCATCAGAATCCCGAGCGAGGTATTCTGATCTTCTTCGATTTCCTTGCGAATCGAGAACGGGCAAAGCTTCTCCATCAGCCAGATGCTGATGCCGAACATGATGAGCGAGACGGCGAAATAAATCACGGTCGGTACCAGCGCCCATATTTCCTTCATGATAAACTCAGGCATGTTGAAATCCTCTCATGTGCCCTTGGTGCATTACTTTCCGTAAAACGGCCCGCCGCCAATTAAGAAGAAACGCGTGCCGTGATTGCCGGAGCGGTTGAGGCGACCGGCAGTCGATTGTTCGCGAATGCTGGGCGGTTGTTTCTCGGGCTGCGGTACGCCGATGCCCTTGGTGCTGGCATATACCGAACCCATTAGTAGCGTGCCCATCAAGCCGCCGAGTATGACTGTGCCCTTGTTCATGACGCACTCCTTATCTTTCTGGCCACGCGCTACACGCGCTCGCTTTAATCGTCATCGTCATCGGCCGCGTCGCTTTCCTTCCAGCGCGTGGCCTCAAAACTGTACTTGCGGAACCATTCGATACAAACCCACGCAAACGCGAAGATCGCAACCATCAAATAGTACCGCGCTAGATGAATTCCTTCGTTAATACGAATCGAAACCGGATAACCAGCACCGGGAACAGCTTTTTGTCCCGTGCCGGCCTGACCTTTGATCAGTAAGCGATACTTGCCTTCATCGGCCAGCTTGAATGGCACCGTTTCGCTGCGGCTGCCTTCGGACCAATGGCCATCATCGTAGCCGTGGTAGTAAGAAATGTTGACCGAGAAATCGAGGACCGCCTCATCCTTCTCGTTTACCACGGCCACGTCGAAATACTCCCACGAGTTATCGACTTGCGATTCAAATACGGCCTCGCACAGACTGTCTTTCTCGCGTACGAGGAACGACTCAGTCAGATACTCATCCCCATATTCCTGCGGCGTGACCGTCATACGACCGATTTCGGTACCCGATGTGCCGATGGCGTTGCATGTCAGCCCGCCGAACATCAGCAGCGACAGCCACATCACCCAGCGCGATTGCTTGCGAAACGGACTGCGCTCAAACGGCTGATGCGGTGCCACGCCGATGGGCTTGTAAATCGTATCGGGATCGATGCCGAAGCCGTCGCAAATCTCTTGGCGTTGGACGTACTCGGCCTCGTACCACTCCATTTCCGTTTCGGTCCACTCGGCCGTCAGCAAGTACGGTGGGCAGACGGCGTCCATGTAGTAGTTCTGATCGCCGATCTGCGCGACCCAGGGCAATTCACCTTCGACCCATTCGACTTCGCTGTAACCGTGCTCGAATACGCGCCACTTCTTGCCGAGGAACGAGAAGCTCTGCTTGGCTTGCGCGATGCGCGGCTCAAACCCGGCCGGGCGCTCGTCCAGCTCGCGACAGAACGAGAAGTGATTGTTCTCGAAGATCAGCCACTGATAGCCGACCTCATCGCTGTACATCAAGAACTCGTCACTGCGATATACGCCGTAGTCGCGCTCCACATAACGCACATGGCCGACAACCGTATAGTCGACACCGCGCAACGTGCCCTTTTGGCCCATGCGCAACGGCACCGCCGGTCGATCGACCTGCACCGCCAAATCGAGCACCGTGGCCTCGGTGCGCGACACATTTAAATTCTTATGACACTGCGGACAGACGACGCTCATCGCTTCGCGGCTGTGCACTGCCACGCTGGCATCGCAGTTGGGGCAATCGACGCGGCGCGTACGTAGATCGGTCTCGGCGCCGCAGTATTCGCAGGCAATCGAATCCCTGGCTTGATCGGGAATGTTCATCGGCGCGCCGCAACACACACAGTTCACGCAACGACTGCGTTCGCCGCTGACCGTGATGCGCTCGCGCCGACCGTCGGTGGCTGAGCGCTCGGCCTTCAACCCGCCGCTGGCATACACGCCCGCTTCTTCGGCGGTCATATCCATCTGTACGTCACGGATATCGAGGCGTCGTCCGCGGAAGATGCGCGTCGTCTGATCTTCCAAGTCGTATTCGACTGTGGCGAACTTGTCGCCCATGCTCAGATCGAGAAAGGGAACCTTTTCGCCGGAAACAATCGGAAACGGCAACTGGCCTTCGCCGCCTTCGCAGATGGCCACGCCTTTTTCATCGATATGAAATGTGGTTTCGCCCAGCGTCAGATTCTGACCGGGATACGCTTCGGCGTATTCGACCGGCACCTCGGCATCTTCGTGGGTTTCCAAAGAGAAGTTGTTTTCGTCTTCGCTGATCCAGGTGGTCGAGCCGTCGTCGAACCCTAGATACCATTCGTCCCAGAAACCGCGTTCATAGCCGTAACGCACACGACCCAAAACGCGAAAATTGCGATCGAGCAATACGCCCGTACCGCCCACGAATAAATCGCTGGGCGTTTGGGCCAACACCGCCATCTTGCCCGCGACGCGCGCCGCCTTTTCATCGAGCAGCACCGCCGATTCGCAATATTGACAGACGACGAGCTTGGCGAAGCGTCGGTCGGCCTCAATTTGTCCGCCACACGAAGGACAGAACATGCACACATCTCTCCAGATAGGTCGTCCGATATCCTATGGCCCGCCGCTGTCGCTGTGACCCCCGCCATTTTTGCATCGGCAGATCGCGGGCAGCGCTGAACTGCCGGCGGGCACGCAACATCGGCACTGGCTTAATCACAGGGCTGATCGCCAAATCCTTTGAAGCGTTTAGAGAAAACGTTGTTGCGGATCGGCCCGCTTAACCTATTAACGGAATAATGCGGCAGGATTCTCGCAAGCCGCATCACTTCGAGTAAATGCTTGGCGTAGAATAGAGAATGACATCATGGTAGTGCCAGCGCTTGCCATGACCGTTCAATCGATACGCCAACCATGCAATTTTGGGAGTGCCCCATGGGAAAAGCCCACGTAGATCCGACCGAACTTCGCCGCTTCGCCCGCGATCTCACCCGTTTCAATGAAGATCTCGGTACGCTGACCTCCGGCCTCAAGGCAAGGCTCAACGCGCTGGAACAGTCCTGGCGCGATCAGGAGCAACGCAAGTTCTCGGAAGAGTTCGATCAGACCGTCAAAGTGCTGCAACGCTTCTCTTTGTCCAGCCAGGATCATATTTCGTTCTTACTGAAGAAAGCCGCGCACATTGAGGAGTACCTAGGTCAACGATAAATCAGAGCCGCGCACAAGGGTGCCCCGCCCCCTCTGGGGGTGGGGGACAAAACACACGCAAGCAAAATGAGCCAATACGCCCGCGTACATTCCACCGACGCCGTCAAAAAATTCCGCGCGTCACTGATCGGTTTCGCCGAAGAAGCGCGCATCGCGTTGGGGGAAGCCGAGGCAGAGATTCAACGCGCCAACACTTGGCTGCGTTACGACCGCGAACCGTATTGGAAACGCGAACACGCCAAACGATACGAACAACTGCTGCAGGCTAAGGCCGCCGTGCAACACAAGAAACTCTATAAATCCGCAACCGGCGGCCAGCAATCGGCCATCGAAGAAGAGAAGGCCCTCGCCAAAGCCACGTCACGCTACGAAGAATCGGAAAACAAACTCAATAACATTCGCACATGGCTGCGTCGTCTGGAAGAAGAGCGATTCCTATACAAAAGCCAAACCCAGCGCCTCGCGCGCCGCCTCGAAACCGAAATCCCGAAGACCACCGCCCTGATCGACCGCGCCCTCGATTCAATCGAAGATTACATGAACGTTGCGAGCGCCAGCCCTACCACCCAACGCACGTTGTCATCTATGTCGCGCCATCACAGCGAAATCAAGGCCGAGCAAGATGCCGAAGCCGCGCGACAAGCGGCGCTAGTTGATGAACGCGACCGCTTACTCACCACCGCGCCACCGCTGGACGAGCGCGACGCCCTGCCACCCGAAGACACCGCTCCCAGTTGGAATCGCAATCAACCGTTGACGCTACCCGCGTTCGATCCGCCGCCAGAGGAAACCGAGCGCGTGGCAGCGGATGATATCGTCGTGATGCATCCCGCCGTTTCGTCGGCGCGGCGTGTGTTCTTTGCCCGCACACCCGTCAATAGCCCCGGTGATAGTGGCTGGTATATCGGCGTCGCGCAAGACGAGACCGAGCCCAATGAAGGAAACGATGACGCCATCGAATTAATGGCCATCACCGTCGAAGCGTTGTTACGCAAACGCGGTGACTTGCGGTCGTTACTCGATTTACCTTTCGGCTGGCTGATCATCGAAGGCACCAACGGTTTCGAATACGCCGTCGCTGACGACGGCACGCTGCACGAAGCCGATTCAGCATCATCCACGGAGCAACCGTCATGAGCATCGCTGCCGGTCAAGGGAAACTCACGCGCGCCGTCAAAGACCTGCAGGTTAGTTGGCGCGAGACACAAACGCACTGGACCGACGATGTGGCGCGGCGGCTCGACAGCGAACACATCGAACCGCTGACCGCCGATGCCCGCGGCGCGATCGAAGCCATCGGCCAAATGGGCCAAAGCCTGCTTAATATGAAGAAAGATTGCGAATAAACCCGCCCCAACGGCCCTTACCATCCGCCCTGCCCGGTTAAGATACCTCGCGACATGAGCGACCTCGAACCATCCATATCAAACGGTGCAACGCCGCCCGCCGAACCCGCACACCACGGACGCCAAAACCCGCGCGACGTGCAATACGCCGGCCTGCAGGCGCTGCAAACGCTTTATCCGCAGAAGGTCGATCAAGCCGAAGAAGAAGTGCGGCAGGAACACGAGCGCGAAACCCAACGCGCCGAACGCCGACACGAACGCCTGACCCGCAAACTGCAAAGCCGCTATCAACGCCTGATCGATATCGGTGATCGGCGCTATGCCGAGCGCACGCAGGATATTCAAACGACACACGCTGACGAAATGGCCCGCATCGACGGCAAGCGACAGAAGTCGCGCGCCAAAGTGATGAAAGACGCCCAGGACGCCGGCGGCCAAGTCAAAGAGAAGCTCGATCAGGAGTTATGGCTTGCTGACAACGTCGTTGAAGCCACCAAGGTCGAAATCGCGAAACAAAAGCAGCAACTCGATAAAGACACGGCGGCGCGCCATCAGCAACTGAACGATCTGCTACATCATGCCCACGAGGCGGTGGAAGAATTTCGCGTCAAAGCGCCGACTGATGCCGAGACCGACGCACCGACGCCCCCGGCAATTGACAGCGCCGGCGACGGCATTCAACGCTTCAAACAATACATCGAATCGATACAGGAAGGTACCGACCGGCTATCCAATCTGGGCCTAGCACGTTTGTATCGCGGCGCGACACCGGGCCTGATGGTCTTCGCCCTCGGCATCTTGGGCGCGGTTGGCGGCGGCTTTTGGGGCAACGCCGGTGATGGCTTTCCGACGCTTCCCATCGGTGCGGCCATCGGATTCGGTATCGGTGCCATCGCAACCATTTTCCTCGGTTTTGCTCTGCGCGGCAGCACCCGCACCAAGGTGCTCGCGACGCTGGCCCCCATTCGCGACGAAGCGGCCCAAGCCCACGCACTTGCCGATGCAATCAAAAAGCAAGGCACCCTCGCGCTTTCTAACCGTCTCGACGCGACCAATGCCAAACGCAATGAAGATGTGACCGCCGCGCGCTCCAAGTACGAACCCAAGCTAAGCCGCGTCGCCATGACGCGAAAAAACTTGCTGCAAAGCGTGGAAGAAAAGTACGCCCAGCGCAAGCGTGAAATAGACGAACGTCGTGATTTAGCGCTCAAACCCTATCTCAGCTGGCCCGATCGCGAGAAGCCCGCACTCGAGCAACGGCGCGACCGCTACATTCGCATCAGCGCAGCCCAACTGGCGGAAGCACAACGCGAAATCGATCGCCGGCGCGACGAACGCGCAGCCGAGTTGCACCAGCAATGGAGCCTCGCGATGGACGCACTGGGCGATTTGCTCGACCGCGCCCCGGCGGGTGACGAACGCCTCAATCGAGCCATCGAAGAAACCGACTGGCCCAACTGGCAAGTCAATCACGTCTTTCTGCAAGCTGTACGCTTCGGCAGCCTCGACGTCGACTTCGGTCGCGTCGCCGCGCGCTTTCGCGACGACCCGCGCCTTAAGCGCGAACGACTCGAACGCCTGCAAATTCCCGCCATGCTCGGCTATCCGCAGGATGGCAGCCTGCTCATCGAATACACGCGCGACGCGCGCGAACGCGCCAACGAAGCGCTGCACGGTGCCATCTTCCGCATCCTCACCTCGATACCACCGGGTCGGGCGAACCTCACGTTGATCGATCCTGTCGGCCTCGGCAATCGCTTCGCGGGATTTATGCATCTGGGTGATTACAAAGATGCCCTCGTCGGCGGTCGCATTTGGACGGACAAACGCCAAATTGATGAACAACTCGCCGACCTATCCGATCACATGGAAAACGTGATTCAGAAGTATCTGCGTAACGAATTCTCCACCATTGATGAATACAATGCCCAAGCGGGTGAACTGGCCGAACCGTATCGTTTTCTCGTGATTGCCGACTTTCCGTCGAATTTCAGCGAAGAGGCCCTGCGGCGTTTGGCCGGTATCGTGGCAAATGGCTCACGCTGCGGTGTGTACACGCTTATCACGCGCGATCGACGCCTGAGCTTGCCGCAAGGTGCCGACATGCGCGACTACATCGCCCGCGGTGCGCATCTATTCTTCGACGAACACAGTGTCGAATGGAAGGATGAGGTACTCGCCGAGTTTCCGCTCACCATTGAGCCCGCCCCCGACGAAGCCGTCATCACAGATCTGATGCACAAGGTCGGTACCGCTGCGCTCGAATCCGGTAAAGTCGAAGTACCGTTCGATTCGATCGCGCCGCAAAATGGCGATATTTGGACACGCGACAGCGGCCCCGACCTACAAATCCCTATTGGTCGTAGCGGTGCGACGCGCACGCAAAGCCTCACGCTCGGAAAGGGCGTTGCCCAACACGTTTTGATTGCAGGAAAAACTGGCTCGGGTAAGTCGTCGCTCTTGCACGCGATCATTACCAGCGCGGCGATGTGGTATAGCCCAAAGGATGTTGAATTCTATCTGGTGGATTTCAAAAAAGGTGTCGAATTTAAGACCTACGCGACACACGCCCTGCCCCACGCCCGCGCAATTGCGATCGAATCGGATCGTGAGTTCGGTCTGAGCGTCTTGCAAAAGCTAGATGACGAAATGAACCGCCGCGGCGAGGTGTTTCGCAAAGCTGGCGTGCAGGATCTAACCGCCTATCGCGCCACGCCCGATGCAACCGTCATGCCGCGCACCCTGCTGATCATCGACGAGTTTCAAATCTTCTTTACCGAAGACGACAAGCTCGCGCAAGATGCCGCCACGTTGCTCGATCGCCTCGTACGGCAAGGCCGAGCCTTCGGCATGCACGTGATCCTCGGTTCGCAAACACTCGGCGGCGCGATGGGCCTGGCGCGCAGCACCATGGGCCAGATGGCGGTACGTATCGCGCTGCAATGTTCCGAGGCCGATTCGCAACTCATCCTCGATGACACCAACCCTGCCGCGCGGTTGCTCTCACGACCCGGCGAAGCCATTTACAACGACGGCGGTGGCCTGGTCGAAAACAACAGTCCCTTCCAAACGGCGTGGCTGCCCGACCGCGTGCGTGATGAGAAGTTGAACGTTGTCTCGCAGCGCGCGGCCAACGACGATGCTGGTCCGCCGCCGATCGTGTTCGAAGGTAGCGCCCCCGGCGATCTGTCGCGCAACCCCGCGCTTACGCAACTGCTCGCCGCCCCATCATCGGAAGCACCGCGCGAGCCCGTTATCTGGCTCGGTGAAGCCATCGAAATCAAAGAGCCGACGTCCATTCGCTTCGGTCGTCAGAGCGGTGCCAACGCGCTTATCGTCGGCCAGAACGACGATGCCGCCGCCGGTATCGTCGCCGCCGCGATCACAGCCTTGCACGCCCAAACACGCAGTGCAACCGAGACAGCCGTCTATTTATTTAACGGGGCCGCTTCCGATGACAACGCTGCCGGCATCGAAGCCGCGCTGGCCAAGCTCGGCGGGCGCGGTCGCAATGTGAGTTATCGCGAGACTGCCGATGCGCTAAACGAAATCGCCGAACAGGTACGCCAGCGTCAAGCCAATGATGCCTTGGCAGCGCAACCGTTGTTCGTCGTCATCCACGCGTTGCAAAAGTACCGTGCGTTGCGCAAACGGCGCGACGAATTTGGTCTATCGATGGCCAGCGAAGATTCCGGACCGAACCCGGCCGGCGACCTCGGCGAAATCCTGCGCGAAGGGCCGACCGTAGGCGTGCATGTGATCACCTGGTGTGATACGCCCACCAGCGTGGACCGTACCTTCGATCGCGCGACGATGGGCGAGTTCGATCATCGCGTGCTGTTCCAGATGAGCGCATCGGATTCGAGCAACCTCATCGACAGCCCCGCAGCCAATCGCCTCGGCCCCTATCGCGGGCTGTACTACAGCGAAGAACAGGGCGTGATTGAAAAGTTTCGACCGTACGCGGTGCCGGATGGGGAGTGGTTGGCGGGGTTAAACAAGCCTTAATCAACTCAACGCATCAATCCTAATTCGAGATGCTGAGATTTTGACTTTTTGATGTTTCGACGTTTATTCAACCGCCCCCCGACTTGCCAACGGTCTATACACCATCACATAACACACCGCCGCGCCAAACGCCGCGCCCGCGGCCATCAGCCATAGCGTCGCACCATCGAAGCGTTCGAGAACTTCTCCCCCCAGCAACGATCCCGCCACCAGCGCCATCGAGAAACTCAGTGCATACACACCGTGATAGCGGGCGCGAAGCTCGACCGGCGCGAAATCCGTCACCGCTGCGAAGGCCGTCGGTGACGACATCATCTCGCCGATGGTCCAAACAACGACGGATAGCGCAAGCACAGTGATTAATATGCCCGACCCGCCTGATGCGTCACTCGCCAAGCCGTCGGCGAAAACGTTGATCGCAATCCCGCCGGATACCAACAATGCACCGACGGCAATCACGCCCATGCGCTGGTAGCGCTCCATAAAATTCGTAATCGGTAACTGACAAAAAAAGATCATGATGCCGTTGAGACCGATCAGGTAGCCAATGGTCTTGAGGCCGATACCCAAATCGCGCAACCACGGGCCGAACACGGTGAAAAACTGAGTAAAGACAATCGCAAGCAGGAAACCGCCTGCGCAAAAAACCAAGTAGGGACCATCGCGAAAGACGTCGAGCAAGCTCGCACGACTTTCAACACGTGGCGCGTAATCGATATCCACAAGGTTCACCGTATCGGCGGCCAGTTTCTCCTTAGGCCGCGCCACGGGGGCAACGACCGCCGGCGCCACCAGATGTGGTGCCGATTCCTTAATCACGAACAAAATGATCACGCCATACAGCGCCGTCGTCGCCGCGTCGCCAACAAACAACAACGCATACGAATACTCCGCGATCGCCCCACCGATCATCGGGCCGATGCCCATGCCGAGATTGATCGCCACATACATCAGGCTATACGCCTTGGCCCGCTCGCTCGCCGTGCAGACGTCGCCGATCATCGCGCTCGCCGCCGGTCGATACATCTCATTAAGCAACGCAAACGCAAAGATACACGCCATTAGGCCATACTGATCTTGTACCACCGACATCACCAGTAGCATCGTCGCCCCGCCAAACAGCGCGACCAGCATCACCGGTCGCCGCCCGATACGATCGGCCATTTGCCCGCCGATGATGGACGCGATTAGCGAGCCGACGCCGAAGACGGCGAAGCATTGCGTGCCGACGCGCACGCTGTAGCCCAGCTTTTCGTTGACGTAGATCGTGAGAAACGCCAAGACAAACGCACCGGCTCGATTAACGAGCGTGCCCAGACACAGCAGATGCACCTGCCGCGGCAGATTGATGTAGGCGTTAAACATGGCGGAAGCGTGACCGATGTTCGGCGAGTTGGCAATCAAGCAGAAGGCACGGCGGCAAGATCGACCGGGTTCGCCCTCTTCTTCGATCCACATTCGGGGCAGACACCGCTTTCGTTGCCGATCATCGAATAACCGCAACGGCGACAGCAACCGGGACGCGACCGACGGTAGTTACGGCGCGCGAAAATGATTAGCAAGGCGATCAATATAAGATGGATGAGTAGCATGATGGGAATCGAGACGCTCCGGTCGCGTAGCGATGTGCCGTCGAGTATGCAAGCGAAACCATCCGCATGGTCGCAGTTGTTGTGATACACGCGGAGGGGTACGTTGGCCCGTTGGACCAAGATCGTGCGCCTTCTAATCGATACTGGCGTCGGAAGTTCCTCGATATGGAGCCTGTCGTGTCTGGGACTTGGATTGAGCCAGGAACGATCCTGGGAGCGATACAATTCGTACGCCTCATCGCCTCCGATGAATCGCAGTTCGTTGGCATAGAAGTATCCGGCGATGAAGCCAATTTCCTGATATCCATTCGAGACCAGCCAGCGCAGCCGCGTGATATGATGAAAACTCCAAATGCTAAACCAAATCGACAGCAACAAAAAAACAAGCATGCAAACAGTCGATCGAGATGACACGCGCTTGAGAAAAGACCATGCCCTTCGAATGGGAATTGGACGTTCGTACCACACCAACTTTCGATGTTTCTCTTGCGCGAATTGACTGCCCGTTTCCGAACCCATGTCAACATTATACGGGCAATCTACACGCACTGGCGGAACAATTGAGGCATTGGGCAGGCCCTTCGAATCAACTTGCGGCGAATGGGCTTGCCGGGCGATCCCGCGCAATTCAACCCACACCGCTTCCTGACAAGCGCGGCCCTGTCGCTCACGCCCGGCGTTTTTGTCTCTCCCGCATCTATGACGCCATTAAGCAGCTTCGTAAAATCAGCTCAATACCCCTTTGACCGTCGGTCGTTTCAAATTGACAATACCCGGTTCGCCATGAACGCCTTGATTAGAAAAATCCGACGCGTTGCACACGCGATTCAACAAGACTTTAGACGTTCGCATAAATGCCTCGCGACGATGGTCGTCACTTTATGCGCGTTAGCGTGCATACTGTTGACGACTGCGTGCGATAAGGCGACGACGGCATCGAAGCGCGACGCCAACGCGGAGACCGCCACACCGGTATCGGTAGCGGGGAAAGCGGAATATGACGAGGTCTTCAAGCCACGGCGAGCCAATGCTTCCTCGCCAGAGGAAGCCGACGATCGCACAGATGAGCGATCAGACATCGCCACCGCGCAACGCATCATCACCATAGCACCCAACGCTGCAGAGATGATCGCCGCGTTAGGCGCCGCCGATCGCATCGTCGGCGTAAGTAGCTTCTGCGTGTATCCGCCCGAACTCTTAAAGCGACCGCGCGTGGGCGGCATCATGGACCCCGATTTGGAAAGGATCGTCCGTCTCAAGCCCGACATGTTGGTGCTACGGGGAGAGATGCCGACCGTTACTAAGCTCGCGCAACGTCTCGATATCCCCGTCTATCAGGATCGCACCGAAACACTCGACGATATTTATGTCACGCTTCAAGAGTTGGGAGCGTTACTCGATAGACAATCCGACGCGGAAAAATTGATCGCATCGATCAAAACCGATATCGCCGCTATAACGCAGCGCATCGACGCCAATGTGAATGGCGTTGCAAAGCCGACCGTCCTCTTTGTTGTCGGTCGCGACCCCGCCGGTATTCGCAACGTGGTAACCGTCGGCAAGAACACGTTTGTGAGTGAAATCATCCGCTTGGCCGGTGGTCGCGGGGCGTTTGAAGTTTCGTCGGTTGATTACCCACAACTCAATGCCGAAGCAATCGTCGCGGCCCAGCCCGATGTCATCATCGAAGTCGCCGACCCGGCCACGCCAGCCGCGGAGCTAGCAGCACGAAAGACCCATTGGCGCGCTTTGGGAAATAACTTACCCGCCGTGCGCGACAATCGCATTCATATATTGACAGACGACTATTTACTCATCCCCTCGCCGCGCGTGGTGCAGTCTATTGAAACGCTCGCCAAAATATTGCACCCGACGGAAGGCGCGCAATGATGAGCGCCCCAGTGCCTACCATTCAGGCGAGCAACATCGGCTTTGCCTACAGCCGCAGCGCGCAAAATTCTGGTTGTCATGTCTTGCGCGATGTTGGCGTTGATGCGAATCTGGGCGAGTGCTGGGGCATCATCGGGCCCAATGGCGCGGGCAAGAGTACGTTACTCCGCATACTGGCCGGTTTGTTGCAGCCAACGGCCGGAACGGTATCGCTGCAAGGCACGCCGCTCCATCGCATCGCACCCAAAGCCCGCGCTCAGAAGCTTGCCTACTTACCGCAACACTTCGAATGCGACCCGAGCCTGTCCGTCGAGCAGGTCGTCCTGCTCGGTCGCTATCCCTTTCGCTCGCTCGGCTTATTCGAATCCGCCGCCGATTACGAAATCGCGCGCGCCGCCATGCAACGCACCGATACGCTGGCATTTTCCAACCGCCCCATCGGCTCGCTTTCAGGTGGTGAAGCCCAACGTGTGCATCTGGCCGCCGTTTTGGCGCAACAGCCGCAAATCATTTTGCTAGACGAACCCACGACGGCCCTCGACTGGAAGCATCAACTGGCCATCTTCGAAGTGATTCGCAGCAGTGCCGCCGACGGGAAGCTCGTCATCGTCGTGACGCATGATTTGAACCTTGCGGCGCGCTATTGCGATCGACTGCTACTCTTACACGCCGGTCAGGTAGCTGCTAGCGGAAATGTGAATGATGTGCTTGTCCCAGCAATCTTGACACCCGTCTATAACGTGGATGTTGCACAAACCGGTAATCGTGACACGCCGCTGCTGCTTTATCCCGTCGCCGCCACTAGCGCATCAACATCGGTAGCACAAGACGAGGCGCGCCCGTGAAGCCATTGCGCCCCCAACGATATGCGTTATCGCTCGGGCTTTGTTGCCTATTACCGCTGGTCATGCTGGTCGTCAGCCCCGGTATCGGCACCGAGTCCGGTACTGTCGGATTCATCGATGCCTGGCGCGCTCTATTCGATGGTGATACCGACTCGACAGCCTACCTCTACGGTTTCGAGCTGCGCCTGCCGCGCACGCTACTGGCTCTGCAAGTTGGCTTCACGCTCTCTCTATGCGGTGCCGTTTTTCAAGTGCTGTTTCGTAATCCACTCGCCACGCCTTATACACTCGGCGTCGTCAACGGCGGTTCGCTGGGCGCGCTGGTAGCCGTCAAGTTCGGTGCAGCCCTTGCCGCCGTTCCGTTTATTCAATCGTTAACGACGATGACCGGTATTTCCATCATCACGCTAGCATCGTTCGCAGGCTCCATGTTAGTCGTCGGGTTGATCCTGTTGATCACGCGCGGCGCGCGACGCATGGGGCGGGCCGAGTTGCTTCTGGCGGGCGTCACGATGGGATTGTTTTGCTCAGCGCTGATGATGTTGCTGACGTATCTCTCCAACGTGCGACAAACGTTTAACATCATTCGTTGGATGATGGGCTCGCTCGATACCGTCGCTGGCGATCATGCGTTGCCATCACTCGCTCTGCTCATCCCGTCGTGGCTAATCTTGTTATGGCAAAGTCGCGCGCTGAATCAATACATCGTGGGTGAAGATGTAGCGGCCGCCCGAGGTGTATCGGTGCGTCGCCTACAAACCATCTGCCTCGTCTTTGGTTCTCTGGCTACCTCTGCGGTCATCGCGATCTGCGGGCCGATCGGCTTTGTAGGTCTCGTCGTTCCGCAATTGGTGGCGCTCGTGATCGGGCGCGATTGTCGTTTGTTGCTGCCCGCCAGTGGTTTGGTTGGGGCGGCATTCTTGGCGGGCTGCGACTGGGTTTCGCAACTCGCGCTTGGCTGGTGGGAGTCGATCACGGGCACCGCCACCAGCAGCGCCAGCTTGCCAATCGGCGTGGTGACAGCCCTGATCGGCGTGCCGATTTTCCTCGTCCTGCTCTACCGCAACGCGGCAGGCAGTAACGCCACTTAAACGCGCAAAAATCGACAGTCGTCGATATGACATACTGCCGCTTCATTCGCGACTTAAAAGTCCGATATCTTAAGTTATCGGACAACATAGACAGGCTCCCTAGCCACAATTTCAAACCACAACATATAGGGGTGCAGAATTTGCGCGTTCGATTTTGGAACGGTGATTTTCTGCGCGTTTCGCTGTAGGTCCTGTTCCGAGAATGATTTGCAACAATCAGCCCCGCTGCCCAGCCCGTTTTGTGATTATTGGACGATTATGAAGGTCCTAAAAAGTTATCAATATGTGGTATGAAACAACACCAATTCGCTCCAGCTTCTCAGCACTGCCATCCGATATCAAACGAGCACGAGGGAGCGTGGAGCCGCCCCCTCGAACAGGAAAAAACTGCGGATCGGACGGCGGTTTTGGCAGGGATGCCTGAACCGACACACAAGATGGAGCGTATGGTGGTCGGCGGGATGGACCCCGCGATCAGCGTCTCCAGCAAAGGACGGCCAAATGGCGGATATTAACACTATTGAAGGATTGAACAGTGCTCCGACCCTGCGAGCGTTTGCTCAGCAGGCCTCGACGCGACCCGCAGGCGATCAGGACGGCAACGTCGCCACTGCCGAGGATCGCGTTGAGATATCAGAGCTGGCACGGCTGCTGAGCCGCCTTGCCGATCTTCCGGCGGATCGCGCTCGACAGATCGTCGACATACGCAATGCGATCAACAGCGGAACGTATCTAACTGCCGATAAACTAGATGTCGCGACGGATCGCCTGCTGGGTGAATTTCAGTCCAGCGAATTCGTCGGAATCACGGTCTAACGCCCCGAAACACGTCTGAATCTCAGACGACAACCGGATACTATCCAACCGAGACGGGTTGTGGCCTCGGCCGACCCGTCTCGGCTTTTTTACCGCCCCTTCTGGCGCTCGAAGATTGACCCGCTTTTCCGCCCTCCCGTACCATAGAACGAGTCTTATTCGCAATTTTCAAATACGAATCGAGGTTCTTCTATGGGGCCGATCTCCCCTTCACGCCCGAACGTGATCGCGTGCCTGCTGTCGACTTGCTGCATCGCCACCGCAGCTCGTGCCAGCTCCGTCGTCAACATGAATGGCGAACGGCTTAGCCACCATGCTGGCCAAGTCATTCGCGCCGACATCGCGACAGTCGAAAGCTACTTTGCGGACAATCCCAAACGCATCGAAACGCGCTTGTCGTTGACCAACATCGATTACTGGAAGGGTGGCTACGACGGCGCGCCCGAGTCATTCGAACTCGTCGTGCCCGGTGGTCGCGTTGGCAAGTCGCAAATGCGCATCTGTTGCGCGCCAGATTTCAAGCCGGGGCAGCAATGGGTGCTGTTCTTGCTACCGCAATACAAAACGTTTCCGACAGTCGGGCTTGGGCAAGGCAGCTTCCTGATCAAAGCCGACGAAACCGGCGTGCAACACGTTTATCAGGAAGGCTTCGCCGGCATTACGGGCATTTCTGACGCGGGCGATTTTCAATACGCCATTTACGACCAACGCCCCGCGCACGCACATGCGGCATTAGACGGTCTCACGGTTCGTGCCGCGCAGCCGACCCCGCACAAAAAACTGATGACGCTCGCCGAATTTCGGAAGGCCTTGCAACCCATTCTCGATGGCAGCCACGACTACCGAATGACCAAACCTGCCGGTGAGCGCATTCCCGTCATCTATCACCCGACATCGTTGAAACAAACCAAGGGCAACGCGACCAACGGCACTAACCGTGGAACCGTACAAGCCGACCCGTCGCGACCAATCGCCCAACCGAACAAACGAACAAGAAAAGATAACGCAAAACCGTCGACCAAAGACGAACCGACCGTTGAAGCGGAAACACAGCCGACGACACGCGCGAGCAAAACACCCGAAGACACGAATCGCAGCGCAGAAGGGGGCAAATAATGACTCGCAAGCCCCTCCTCACCCTGCTCCTTCTTATGCTGATGATCGTTGTCGGTTTCGGCACGAGTTCAGCCCACGCTTTTTCGTGGTTCACCTTCGGCCCGTCGACCGTGATCTGGCCCACGGCCCAAAGCACGCGCTACCTGTCGCCGTCGACCTTTCCGATCGATTCCGATACCGACCTGCTCATTCGCGAAAGCATGGTCTTGTGGAATATCGTGCCGGGGGCCGTTTTCACGTACGACTTCATTCGTAACGAGCAGGACTTTCCCATCGATAATTTCGACGGCTTTAGCGACACGGCCGCTGTGCCCGCCGGCGATCTCGACCCCGGCGTGTTAGGCGTCACGTTCCTCGTCAACAACGGCCCTGACTGGTTCGACATGGACGTCGTGTTTAGCGACTTACCCGAAGGCGTGGGCTATACGCTCGACACGAACCCGACGTGTGACGTCGTTGCCAATCCCACGCCTGACAATGGGTTTTCATTCTTGCTCGTCGCCGTACACGAACTGGGCCACGCCCTCGGGCTCGGGCACGATCCCGTTGGCGACGAACCGCCGACCGCATCGTGGTTCATCGCGACCATGAACCCGCGCTACCCCAGCGGTGGGCCGATGGGCGATCAGAATATCACCGAAGTGCATAGCGACGACCGCAACGGCATTCGCTTTTTGTATCCGGCCTCAGGCCCGTCACCGAATCCCGAAACCGATTTGGCCAATGCCAACTTTGTCAGTGGGCCGGTCTTGGGTAAAGCGATTCCTGCATTCTTTACGCCGACGACAGTCTTTCCCGACGATACATTGACGCTACGTAGCGTGGTGGAAAACTTTGGCGCCACAAATCTGTTAACTGTCAGTCAGGGCTTTTATCTATCCGACGACGCCACCATTACGACCGGTGATATTTTGCTCGGCAACTTACTATGGGATTTCGCCATCGGCGATGCCTTCGAATTCGATGTCGACGCGATCATGCCGGAAGATATCGCACCCGGTACGTACTACGTGGGTAGCATCCTCGACGATCTAAACGAAGTGACCGAAGTATTCGAAGACAACAACGTCGTTTTATATTGCGATGCGCTAACCATCGGTCAACTCGCACCGAGCTTCACCCTTGCGGGTTCGGCCCTTGGCACGTGCGGCCAAGCCTTCACCGGGCCGACGCCCGTTGTCGATAAACCGCTCAACATGGGGCCCATCGTATGGAGCCTCGATAACCCCGAACCCGGCATGAGCATCAATCCCAACACCGGCGAGATCATCTGGCCGAGCCCGGTGCCGTCACCGTTTCAATATCGCATCTTCGTGCGCGCCACCAACGATGCGGGCAGCGACACGCGCGACGTCTTCATCGGCGTAACGCCCGCCGCGCCACAGTTGCAGTCGATTCCCGATGACACGCTCAGCTCGTGCGATGCCACCTATACCGGCCCCACACCTGTATTGACAACGCCCAGTTGCATGACGCCCATCTTAAATTGGTCTCTGGAAGACGGCCCGGCGGGTATGACGATCAACTCATCCAACGGCGTGGTCACTTGGAACACCCCGGTACCCAACGCCATGCCCTACACGATCACCGTGCGCGCCACCAATGCTCAGGGCAATGGCGATGTGAGCTGGTCGTTGACCGTCGGCGGCGGTGATCTCAACGGTGATCAGGTGTTGGACGTCAACGATATCCCGACATTTGTCGATATGCTGCTCCGCAATCAACCGGCGACGACGGCTGCGGATCAGAATTGTGACGGCAATGTTGACGGGTTGGATATCGAAGCGTTGTTGGCGCTGTTGCTTTAAGACTCTCGGTATTGTGAGAAAGTTTCAAGCACGCCGTTACATTCACCGGTTAAAAACCGGTGCCACAGCGCGACGTCGCGCGCAAACTTCGGCGTGAAAGATAAAGCCAGCCATCGCGCATTAGAACTGTTCACGATTGAGAGCGACGGTTGCGGTGTGGCACCGGCTAATAGCCGGTGTATGCCGACAAATCATCTACCGCCGCAGTCATTCGTGAAGTGGTCTAGTAATTGGGCGACGCGTTTACGGCCCCGACAACAAGAATTGAATATACCCATCCAAATCCCGACCGTCCGCTGCACCATCCGCATTGACATCTGCGATGCATAGATGCGCCGGATGTGTCGGGTTACATACCAGTGCTGCCGCAAACTCGGGAATGGTCAACGGGATACAGTCCTGCCCATTTAGATCATTGAATATCGCGCGAAACTGCTGCCAGTCGATGCAATCGACATCACCATCCAAATCGAGATCAAACGTTGCACATGCATCAGCCGTCACAGTGACCGACCCGGTCATACCGGCGTCGGGGTCGCTGTAGTACGGGAAACTGACCTTGCTGTTCACGTTGAGAAACGGCTCATCGAACGCGACCACAAACGTGTTACCGACGACCGCCGTGGGCCCGCCGGAAAAGAAAGCGCCATCGGGCACGCCGGGCGTTCCGCTGACGACGTTGTGCGGCCCATCGGCCCAAGTCCAGCGTACGCTATCGCCGACCTCCACGGCTATGTTGGCGGGCGTAAACGCCATTCCCGGCCCCACGCTGACGTCGATAGTAGCCACGCCATCGACATCGAAACTCACGCCATCACCCGAATAACAACCGACAAACCCTTCGCACTCGGCATCAGACAACATCAGATCGCCGTCGGTATCGCCCGGAATATTCAAATTGATCGCACTGTCTTCGATCAGCGCCATTGGATCATCGGACACGATCAAACTCAGCGATGTGATATCGTCGGTGAGGCCCAGGCCCAACTCCGCCGCCGAAGCGAATAATGCGAATGCCCCGCCGCCAGTGGAAATGAAAATATCTGCCGGACTCATTCCGGGAGCCAACGAGCCCGAGCCGGGCGTCAACGAAAACAACACGCCGACCGTAACCGGCACACCGCGCGGGCCGCTACCGTGCTGAAGTGGTAAGCCATTGGGGTCAGAATTGATAAGCTCGAATCCGTCGATATCGTCGGCATCAGGTCCTACAGGTATCAACCCCAGCTGATTGGCGCGCAAGAAGATATCTTCACCACCCGGTTGAAATGGATTGACATCAAGATAAATGTTGGCACCACTCGGCAGCGAACTCGGCAGTTCCTGTAGCGCCGCGCTTCCTTCTTGCAGTGTAAAGAAGAGATTTGAAACATCCGTGAACCCGCGCGGAGCCGAACCACCAAATGGCAAGCCTGTTACCGACGAAGGAAAATCGATCGCATCGACCGCGTCGATCGTCATCGCCGGCACCATCGTCAACGGACTGGTATTGGGCTCCAGATCCATATCTACGCCCCCGACATCGCCCTGATTCAATACCAACACATTGTTTGCGGAAAACGGCCCACCCGTTGCGCCGGCAATCGTGAACGATTGCGTGGACATGTAGATATCGCCAGGCGCTTGTAAGCGCGCGGCCTGATCGGTCACGTTAAAGGGCTTGCCCAGACCTTCGAGGACCGCATCGGGTGCAGCCACACCAGTGGAACCGCGCGAGACGCTAAATAACAGCACGAATTCATCCGTCGGGCCGAGAGAATCAATGCCCGTTGTCACGCCGTCCAAATCCGATGGCATAGCCGCGACGCCAAAACCAAAAGCAGCAAACGCGATAAAGGGCCCCGGCTTGTCGAGCAAGTCGGCTTCAGAAATCGGCCCGCTCGTTATCGGCGAACCCGCATCCACCGAATACAGCGGACTATCGAGAGGCACATCGGCGTTGGGCGGAAATGCGTATCCCCACGATGCAACACTCGACGCGATAACGACGGCGACCAACTGCATGACCACAGCTTGCCGATAAATACGGTTCAAACTCATTCCACATTCCCCACAAACCGCCGAGCTCGGTCGCACATGCCACGTTGCCATCGCAACGCGACACAGCCCTGTCCACGGTGATAAACCAGCCGCACAAATAAATCGTGTTGTATTGTACCAGTTTGCATGCCGACAGAAGACGGCTGAGACCGGCAAATGGCTGACGAATTCTCTATTTTTGAAGAAATTTGCTGTTGAGCGATGAAATCGGCGCCTTCGGGCGCTCGATTTAGGGTTGCCCCGCCGCCAACCAGGGCGGCCACGCGGCATCGAGCACCAGTCGCCGCCGGATCATGCGGGCCAGAAAGCCATAGTTTTCGTAGTCGTAGCAAGCCTCACAACGCTGCAAAAGTTCGAGCGCGCGTGCTCGATCCTGGCGGCCTAGCGCGATACAACCGGCGAAGAATAAGGGTTCGGCCCGTTTTAGCTTGAGCGCATCCTGAAACCCCGGCCAGCTATCATCGATCGAAAAATCGGGATCGGTAAACAGACGCCAACGACGACGATCCCACTCGGAAAAGGTGTTTGTATCTATCGCACGCAAGTGCCCGGCAAGCAGCTGACCAGCACGATCCGCCGCGCCAATCAATTGATACGTCGATGCGAGGGCTAACACATCACGCTCCGTCTGCATGGCCGAAACATCCACCGTCTCAAGCAGAGCTAACGCCTGCGCTACACCATCCTGCTCCGCGACGATCAATGCAGGTACCAGCTTGGCCGCCCAAATTTTTCGCCAATCTCTCTCGTCGATAATGGCATTCAGTGTATTGACATCGCTCGCGGCTTCTTTCAGATCGCCGAGCCAGTAATAAATGAGCCATCGATACAAATATTGCTCGACGCGATCACGATCCGATCTACACAACGACATCGCACGCGTCCGCAAGGCCAATGCTTCGCGCAAACCGACTACGTCTGCCACATGCCAAGAGCGCGACTTGGTCGACAACGATTCAAAGAGGCGTTCCAACTTCTTCGAACGATCTGAAACCGCCTCCCAAAATTCGGCCTCGGCAGAAAGCCCGCGCAAGCCCCCGTCTTCACCCGGCAGTTCGCCCTTCTCTTGCGCTTCTCGCGCCATGGCCAATGATTTATCAAAATAGTTGATCGCTTGCTGTGCCAATCCCAGATCGGCATTGATTTCCGCCGCGATTCGATACGCTAAGGAGGATAAATAACGCGGGTAGGGATTGTTGCGCGCAAGGGTACATGCCGCTTCAAGGCTGGGCGTGATCTGCCCCAGATTCTCGACATTGCGCTCATGAAACATCAGGTAATTACCCGCACGGCCCTGATGCAAGATCGCCTGATAAAAGGTCTCACCCTTAATCAACGCCAGGTTCTGAGCGGTCGCGAAATCCGCCATCGCCTTCTTTGGTTCCGAACCCACCATCGCCGTCCCGCGTAGAAAGTAGGCTTCGGGCGTGGGCTCCATCAATTCATCGCGTTGAAGTTGTGCCAAGCGAGCATCGCCCCTCGCCAGCCATTGTTCGAACGTGCCATCGTCGCCGCTGCGCCGCGCAATCCATGCCATCAGATAAAGTGATTCCAAGTCGGTCGGATTGGCGTCTAACGCATCTTGCACATGCGTCTGCGCGCGATCGATATCCTCTAACACGTAACTCAACCCGACGGTGCGTTCATATGCGACACGTTCATTCAAAGTTGTCGGCGGTGTCGCTAGCAGCATAGCGCGGGCCCGCTCTCCGTTGCGGTAATCAGTGCGATACAGTTCGGAACGCGCGGCATGGATTGCTTGTTGATGACGTTGGATTAAATTGGCCCGCGCTTGTACCGACCACGCCACCGAGCCCAGCGCCATCAACACCAATAGACAACCGATCGTGAATTTAGCCGGATGTCGTTTTACCCATTTCACGCCCTTTTCCAGCAGGCTGGTACGGCGGCTCAAAATCGGTCGATTATCTGCGTAGCGGCGCAAGTCTGCCGCAAACTCACCCGCCGATGGATAGCGTTGCGGCGGCGATTTTTCCATCGCACGCAGGCAAATCGTCTCGAGATCGATGGGAATTTGCGGATCGATCCGCCGCAAGGCTTTGGGCTCGCGCGCCCGAATGCGCGCGATCAACTGCTCGCGCGATACCCCTTCAAACGGACGATTGCCGGTCAAAAGCTCGTACAGCGTTACGCCCAACGAATACACATCGGTACGCAGATCGATGCGCTCGCGATCGGCGTCGATCTGTTCGGGCGACATGTAGGCGGGCGTGCCCAACATCTCGCCAGTGATCGTCAAACTCGGTTCATCGAGCATACGCGCCAAACCGAAGTCGGTGATATGCAACTGACCGTCGCGCCCGAGCAGTAGATTCTGCGGTTTGATATCGCGATGAATCACGTTGGCTTTATGGGCGTGATCCAAGCCATCGGCCACTGATGCAATTAGCCGCGCGATGCGTCGATAATTGGGGCGCTGCCGCACACTGCTGTGATCGAAGCTGATCGACTGTGGTTGCGGCCCCACGCCCGTAGCAGCGCTACCGCCATCGATGCGTGAAAAATGATCAGCGTGCAAACCCGACAACACCGCCGAGCGATCTTCCTTCAACATGTGGCCCAGATTCGGCCCTTCGATTAACTCCATCGCGTAATAAAAATGGCCGTCGGCTTCGCCTTGAGCATAGACCGGCACGATGTTGGTATGGTGCAGCTTGGCCGCCGCTTGCGCTTCGTGACGAAACCGATTGACGGCTGCTTCACTCGTACACACGGTACCGGGCAACACCTTCAATGCCACGACGCGGTTGAGGCTCACTTGCCGCGCGCGGTACACGACTCCCATGCCGCCGCGCCCGAGTTCTTCGAGTATTTCAAAATCACCCAAGTGCTTCCCCGCCGCAAAACTGCTGCGGGCGACGGACGAGGCGGAGCTAACCGACGGGCTGGCGCGCGTACCTTCTTTAAAAACATGCTCCTGTCGGCGACGGGCAAGATCCATCGCATCGAGCATCTCGCGCGTTTCGCGCACAGCACGGCGACACGAATTACATTCGTCCACATGGGCGCGCACCGCCGCTTGCTCGGCGGTCTCCAGCGCGCCTTCCAGATAATCGAGCATCAGTTCGTCGAGCGTCTCGCACGTCATGGCAAGACCCGTTTAGACGGAAGAATCATCAAGCGAGTTGAGTTTGTTGCGCAAATGCCGCGTCGCTTTGGCGATGCGCGCTTTGGTGCCCGACAGCGTGAGCCCGATGGCGTCGGCCACTTCCATGCGCGCGAGACCTTGAAAAAAGTAGAGTATTACGACTTCGCGCAGATCGTCGTCCATCGCGTCGACCACTTCCTGCACGCGCCGAGCGCGGTCTTCCTTGAGGGCCTTACCCGCAGGGGTGGTGGTCGGATCGAGCGGCACCACGGCATTGGCCCAGACGTTACTGCTGGATTGCGCCGCCGACAGCCGCACCTCGGGTTTCATTTTGCGGATGCAGTCAATCGATCGATTGCGCGCCACCCGATAGAGCCAGCCACGCAGCGACCCCGAAGGCACGCCGCCGCCGCCGGGGTTGAGACATTTCATCATCACATCTTGCACGATGTCTTCGGCGAGGGCTTCGTTGTAGACCATGCGCTGGCAGAATAGCAGCAATTCAGGCGTGTAATGATCGCGAATTTCCGCAATCACGTCCTGATCGCCATCAGCCAATCGCTTCATCCAAATGCTGTCGCGGTCTTCGCTCATAAAATTCATCGCCGGGCGGCTCAGATAGCCGATTGTAAGTTTCTGTCATTGCTGCGGTTCGAACAATGTTATCATTCCTCGTGTGCCATTGTAATCGCGAAATGCCTCACGTGAGCGCGATTTTTCCGGACGGCTCGCCCGTTTCGTTTCGATCTCGCCAGAATCTCTGGCCAAGGCGAATGAACGACGATCCTTCCTGGAATACGCGTATGAGGAAATTTTAGCGGGAGCGCTACTGCCGGAAGCTGCCCGATGTCACTAACATCCTGTCAGGAGCAATTTTGCATGACTGCACGCACGCTTCAAAACCACGACCGACCGTTAATCCGATTTGCTTGTCTCGCATTGGCGGTTATTGCCTTACCGAGCTTGGCCTGCAATCAAACCAGCGGTCAGGCGTCCACTGGCGACGCAACCCGCGTAGCCGGCGACTCGGCACAGACGAGTGATACCAAGCCAAGCTCGGAAAAAATCGAAACCACGACATCACAAAGCAAAGACGGAGGCGAAAAGCCAATGGAAACGGCAACATTCGGTGGCGGTTGTTTTTGGGGCGTCGAACTCGCCTTTAGTCAGCAGGACGGCGTCATCGAAACCGACGTCGGCTTTATGGGCGGTTCGAAAGATGACCCGTCATACAAAGAGGTCTGCTACACCGACACCGGCCATGCGGAAGTCGTTCACCTGACGTTCGACCCCGACAAGATCAGCTACGACGATTTGCTCAACATCTTCTGGCGCATTCACGACCCCACGCAAGTTAATCGCCAAGGCCCCGATGTCGGTACGCAATACCGCACGGTGATCTTCTACCACAGCGACGACCAACGCGAGCAAGCCGAAGCATCCAAAACAGCGATGGACGCCAGCGGGAAATTCAAAGCGCCCATCGCAACGATTATCGAACCCGCGGCGACGTTTTGGAAAGCCGAGGATTACCACCAGGATTACTTGAAGAAGCGCGGCCAGACGTCGTGTCATATTCCGAATATCTAGGCGCCTACCTACTTACTGCTTTAGTGAACAACTCTTTAGCGCTGTGGCACCGGCTAATAGCCGGTGCGTGCACCTGAATTCGGTAAGGCTTCTCAAATCCAGACCGATGACCGTGCTTCAACTGTCCGAGACCCAACGCCAAACCGCTACGAGCAACACCCTCGTAGCGGTTTTCTTTTGCGCAACTAGCTGATTTGATTCTGATGTGCACCGGGCATAACATCATTAACTCCTCGCAAACAATATTGAACACTCCTCGCGCGGAGACACCCACCCATATGTCTGCCAAAAAATCACCCGTCCTCGCCTTAGTATTGTCGTGTTTGTTAATGAGCACTGTCGGTTGCGTCGATTGGCTGCGCGATTTGTTGCCGATCGCTTGTACGCTGGAATTTCGGTATGGCCTGTCTGGCACCGTAACCGACCCCGACGGCGCGGCGATCGAGAACGTCAGCGTCACGATCACCGACGGTGATTACGAAGAAGACGCGATGTTCTTGTCGGAAACCGAGTATGTCGGTGCCGGCGAACGGGAAGGTACATACACGATTACCGTCGAGGCACCCGGTTACGAGACGGCCACACTCGAAAACGTGGTGGTCACCGGCGATGAGTGCCACGTAACCGGTGAAGTTCGGAACTTTGTGTTGAATCCGCTGTAGTAGCCATGGCACAATGCTCTCAGCGTTGAACATCGATCTGGTGGCCTGTAACCCAGGGTAGCCGCTGAGCGTCAACCCTGAGCTAGACCACTTCACGAATGACTGCGGCGGTAGATGATTTGTCGGCATACACCGGCTATTAGCCGGTGCCACAGCGCAACCGTCGCTCTCAATCGTGAACAGTTCTAAGTTGCTCAACGCCTTCGGCGTAAAGATAAGCAACAGAGGCCTCTTGCATCTTACTTAGCGCGGTAGGTCAGGCGAGAGCCTGACTCTGCCACCCGCGATGTCGTGAGCCCGCAAGCCAGATTCGTTAGATGGGATTAGCGATGGAAAGCAACGTTGACGATATCCAATCGCATCGCGCGCCTGAAGTCAGGTTGTCACCTGACCTACCGCCGCGCGAGACGACCGCCGAGCGAGACGCCCACCAAAAACGACAAAGTTTCCGTCCAACCTAAAACTCCAATGAAGTAAACAAAAACAGCCCGAAGTCATGACGACTTCGGGCTGTTCGTTTATTTCGCGTTCGTCCGCGACACCTCACGTGCCGACGGTCAAAACCTCAACATTAATAAATGTTGGTGCTCTCGGTTTCCATAACCGGCGAGGTCAACTGATCCGACGTCATTTCCACGCGGAAGCGTACGTCGCCGACGCTTACACCCTTCACCACCACGCGATACGTCGCCGTTGCTTTCGGTGCCAACGAGGGCAGCGGTTCGAAGGTGACACTCTTGCCCGAGCCGTTGCCGCGCGTGGGGCCATCGGCGCTGACAAATTCTTCTTGCTGCGGCAGCGTGCAGTTCAGCTTGATGTTGGTGCCGACGGCGGTGCCCTGGTTAGTAACGCTGATGGTGTACGTCACGTTGGTGCCAACTTCGATCGGATCGGGATTGTCGACACACTCAATGAGAATGGCGGGGATACCCTTCACCGAGATGTTGCACGAAGCTTGATCTTCGGCGCAGTAGGTCACCTTCGCAGTGTTGGAAAAGTCACCAATCGTGTTACACGCGAACTTGCTGGTCAGCACCACGCTCTTGCCGGCCGGCAGCGTGCCGATGCGCCAAACGATGTTGTTACCCTGACGCGAACCACCGTTATCCGAACTGATGTAACTGATGCCCGCCGGAATCATGTCGGTGACGACGACGTTCATCGCATCGCCCGAGCCGGTGTTGCTGACCGTGATGGTGAAGTCGGCGTTGCGGCCCACATAGCGGAGGCTGGGGCATTCCTTGGTGATCGAGACAGCCGGCGAGCCCGCGCCCATGCCCGTCGAAAAGAGCGCCCAACCGGCGGCACCGATGTTCTGACCGGGGCCGGCGACCACCGAGACGATGCTGAAAGCCAACATAAACGACGCCATAATGGCAATTTGCTTTTTCATGATCGAAAACTCCTGCATGAAACCCTAATTCTTATGACGCGGACGACATCATCCGGCGTGCCTCTGCTTTCGGCGGTATGACCTGTTCTTCGCGTCAAACCACCCCGAGCTACGGACGATAGACCAGCCCCCGCATACGGTCAAACCGCGTTTTCAGTATTGCTAACGGCAGAGAAATTGACGCGCCGTCAGCCCGTACAGACAATGAATATTCGCGATTCGGGTATAAAACTAGGCTCGTGCTGTTTGTCTAGCAGGCAAGAGACTCGAAATCGCTGTGAGGGATCGCAACCCTCCCCAAGCCCGTCCGCTTAAGGGCAGGGAAGCCATTGAACTCAATCTACTATCGCGTTCACGCGAATGAACAAGCGTCAAGTGCGTGCCGAGGAGAATCATCATGTCCGTCATCAGCCCCGTGAATCTCAAAGCCTGGGTCGAAGAAAACCGCCATCTGCTCAAACCGCCCGTTGGCAATAAAGTCGTCTGGCAGGATGAAACGTTCATCATCATGGTCGTCGGCGGCCCCAACGCCCGCAAAGACTATCACGTGAATGAAACCAGCGAGTTTTTCTATCAGGTCGAAGGCGATATCACCGTCGGCATTATCAATCCCGATACCGGTCGACCGGAAGACGTGATCATTCGCGAAGGTGAGATCTTCCTGCTGCCCCCATTCGTGCCGCATAGCCCCAAGCGCCCGGCGAATACCGTCGGCGTGGTGGTCGAACAAACGCGCGCCCCCGGCATGATCGACAAGTTGCAGTTCTACAGCGACGACACCCACGACTTGGTGTACGAGGCAGAGTTCAAACTCGAAAATATTCAAACCGACTTGAAGAAGATTATGGACGAGTTTTGGAGCAATGAAGAGCTGCGCCGCAACCCGAAGACGGGTAGCATCATCGCACCGCCGACGGAAGCAGCCCCACCGCCGCCGGTGAAGGCGTAAAGCGCTGCGGTATGCGTGTGCGCTCTGCGCTGTGGCACTGGTTTGAAACCGGTGTAAGTCGGCGATGTGGCATTGGATTGTACCCGGTGTTCTTGAACAGCAATTACATGGCTAGCTGATCGCGCAAGTAGTTACCGTGACCGCTTCCTCACGACCGCGGCTCTGATGATTCCCAACAACGTCGCGCGATCTCGCAAGTTGGCTCGGCCTATCTGGGTGCCCCGGCCCTTCCAGGGCTGGGGGACATACGTTCTGCCAGAAAACTTTAAACGACCATGACCGACACCACTTCTTCCAACAAGCCCGCTTGGCTACGCAATTGGCTCGAACGCCACCAGCACCCCTTCAGTTTCTGGCTACATATGATCGGCATCCCCATCACGATTGCGGCGATACCGTTAGCGCTGGTGCAACTGTCCGAAGATCGCTGGGACCTCTGGTGGCGACCGGTCGCGCTGATTGCGGCTGGTTACTTTTTGCAATGGCTCGGCCATCTGATCGAAGGCAACGACATGGGCGAGTTGATTCTCGTGAAGAAGCTGCTCGGCAAACCGTACGTGGCCGTCGCGCCGCAGTATCAGCAGGGATCGAACGACGGCCATGCGAACACGCCCACCGCGTAAACATGCGGCCACAGGCCGCGGCTTTGACGGTTTCTCTCGCTGCCAAATCGCCAATAAAACATGTAAGCTACTCAACAACTAATCACAACCTCCGTGATCATTTTAAACTTGCACCACCCCGTTCCGCCGCGAGCGCACGGCTATAGATCGCAATCCTGAAAGCTGGCGCTCGGCACGCCCTCCCTCTATAATTGCGAGCCTATCAAAAGCATGCATCGAACAAACGTCTCACGGACGGGGACCGAACCTTGCCCAGCAACAAGACCAAACTCAATCACGTCAACTTGGGTGACTGTATCAAGGGCATGGCCCAGCTCGATGCCGGTCGCGTCGATCTCGCCTTTGCCGATCCGCCCTTCAACATCGGCTATAAGTACGACACGTATAACGACAAGCAAGATCATCAGACGTATCTGAAATGGTCGCGCGATTGGATGGCGGGCGTGTATCGCGCGCTGAAGCCCGACGGCAGCTTCTGGCTCGCCATTGGTGACGAATACGCAGCCGAATTGAAGCTGATCGCGCAGAACGCTTACCCGGCACTACCGTTGTTCGAAGCAGGCACCGCGTTTGATGAAGCGTTTATGCCCGCGTCGCTTAAAGATTCTAAGCGTCGCAAAGGCGGCGACGACGCCGTACGGCCCGCGTTCTTCTGTCGCAGTTGGGTGATTTGGTATTACACGTTCGGCGTACATTGCACGCAGAAGTTCACGCGCAGCCATGCGCATTTGTTTCACTTCGTGAAAGATCCGACCGCGTTCACCTTCAACGTTGACGACGTGCGCGTGCCCTCGGCGCGACAGTTGGTGTACAACGACAAACGCGCCAATTCGAAAGGGCGCGTGCCCGATGATACTTGGCTCATCTCCGGCGAACTGCCCGACCATTCTCTTGTGATGCCACCCGAAGCTGCCGCGCTTAACGGCGTCGCGGAAGATAACGGCGTTGCGCCCGTTAACGCCAACGGTTTCGTCCTGCGCCCTCAAGACTTGCCTAACAACTTTCGCGGCGATGAAGACGTATGGTACTACGCGCGCGTCGCCGGCACCTTCAAAGAGCGCGAAGGCTGGCACGGTTGCCAAATGCCCGAACAACTCTTGGGTCGCATCATCCGCGCGTGTAGCAACAATGACGAACTGGTGATGGACCCCTTCAGTGGCAGCGGCACCACGCTGGCTGTTGCCAAGAAGCTGGGGCGCGACTACGTCGGCTTCGATATGTCGAAAGATTACGCCAAGTACGCACGCGATCGTTTGAAGAAGTGCGTACCGGGCGATCCATTAGATGGCGCAGCTGACGCCGTTACCAGCGCGCCGACGACGGCGGAGCGACAAGGCGTGCGGCGAAAAGCGCGCAAGCCGGTAGAAGAATCGACGCCGTTGTTCGTGGATTAAACCCACGGTCAAACAAACGAGTATGGATTACACCGGCTATTAGCTGGTGCCACAGGTAAGACAACGAGAAGCCTCAAAATTCCTCAACGAGGATGCCGGAACAGCAGCTTTGTCTTCCTTTTATTTCTGGGAATGCAAACAGTTAGAGTACATTGAGAGGTCGCTAGCTGAAAAAATACGCCGAAGGCGTAACGCCCCCTAGCCCAGGGTTGCCGCCCTGCGGCTACCCTGGGTTATCGAACATCCGCGAGAAGTTCAACGCTGAAAGCGTTGCGTCGATTCGATATTCGCACGTAACATAAACACTCCTACCCAGTTTTCATCCACAAAACTACTAAATAATCCATCGGGCATAAGTTTCGATTAAGGAATTGATGTTGGTTTCAACCGCTTTTCTAAAACGTGTTAGGGCGTGGATTCCAAAGCTCGTCATCGTAGCACTTATCGCCATGTGCTATTCCCTCTTCTTCCAGACAACCGTCACGAACGGTCGCTCATCACTGGTTATTGCGGAAGGCATCATTCGATACGAATACTGGAATCAATACTTCGGATCAATCAAATGGGATGGGGCGATCAAACTTTTCCGAATCAAGTATGGCAGCATTTTCTACAGCGCTTCTATCGCGGACATATTCGGAATCCCAACAGAAGGCTATCTTCTTCTAGCAACGCCAATTGGCACAGGAAAAACAGTCCACAGTATTCCCCTTTGATTACCATTTATCACCACAATTGCAGCTCTGTTCGCGGCCTACTTCATAATCGAAAGAAAAATACAGAAACGAGAATTACGGCTCGAAGAAGCCCACCGTTGCATCCAATGTGGCTACGACTTGACTGGCCTTGAATCGAACCGCTGCCCCGAATGTGGAACAAACATCACCGTACTGCGCAATACCGCGCTCAATCACGACCCACAAACGCAAGATAACACTCCCCCCAATCCCACCAATTCTTAACAAATATTCCGCAACCCCAACGCAATAGCTCGGTATCGTTGGCGTTTGTATTCATGTCGCGAATGACCGTCGGCCAATTACCACACGGCGACGGCGCGCGACAGCTTGCCAACTACCACCCTGCCGTTCGGCCCCTCCCGGGCGGTCACAAGAACTGATTAAACGATTGTTGAAACGCGTGCGGAAAGTCCGCGCGCCTAACTCACCGCCGTAGTTGTTGGGTGATGCGGCAGGGGTGCGCCTGCTTGTTCGTAATCAAACGTGACGAACGGCCACCTCACGAACCCCCTTTCTAAAGGAGATTTGATCATGATGACCGTAACCCTGAACCCTGTGCGCAAACTCGCCCTAATGGCTGCCGCGATGGCCTTTGCAATCGGTAGCACCCACGTTCGTGCCGAAGATTTGTTACGCGCCGAAAAATCTTTGCAATCGAGGGACTTACAGGCACTCACGTTTGACAGCCTTCCTGTTCCAAAAGAAGGCGATCCGCTGATTCCGACGGAGCCCACCGCGTTCGACGCCGATCTCTTTCAACTCGCCCTCGGTGGGCCGTTGGGCGGCGGTGAAGATGGCGACCGTGGCCCCGGCGGCTTACCGCCCTGTGCCAACGGTCTACAAGCGATCGTCAGTAACACGCTGCAGGATTTGGCCCAACAAGCCAACGGTTGTGTAACCGTAATTCAAACGCGCATCGCCAACGGCAACACAGAAGGCGCGTTTGAGACGGCGGGCAACTGCATCAGCGCCATCAACGCCCGCGCGGCTACCGGCATCAACAACGTGCGCGACCTGTGCGATACCTGTCTCGAAACACTCGTTATGAACGACGCCCCGCTGCCCGTTGTCGATGCGTTGCTCGACGGTTGCCGTCACGCGATCGACGTCATCCGCGCCGGTCGCCGCGCTGCGGTCGGTGCTGTAACGACCTCGTTGCGTCAGGGCATTGCACAAAGCTGCATCGGGTTGATTCGCGACGTGGGCCGCGAATGCCGCATGACCAACCGTATGACTGCGTTCGCCTGTGTGCAGCAAATCAACGACTTGCTCGAAGAAGGCAATGTGCTCGGCGCGCTGCAGACGGCGCAAGCTTGTCGGCAGCAAATCCTTTCGCAGACGGTCGCGTGCGTGCAACTGCTCAACAACATTTGCCGCGAATGCGTGGATACGCTGGTCGAACTGGGAGCCGACCGCTGCGTGATCGGTGTGTTGATCGGTATTTGCGACAACCAAATCGGTAGCGTGATCAATAGCGCGCAAGAATCCATCGGCGCGATCAATGACGCACTACCCACGCCGCCCGACGGCGGCCCGGGCGATGATGACGAGATGCCGTAAGTCGGTCACGCTTCACCAACCACTCTCAACCAAGACAAACAACGGGTGCCCCATCCATTCCGATAGGAATGGGTGGGGTATCTTGATGATGGCGCGCGAGACGACACGCTTCGCCCCTGTGATTCCCCACCCTTCGCTAGCGCGAAGGATGGGGCACCCAAGCACCCACGCTCCGGTGCATTTTCGAGCGTCGCGCGTTTATATCACGCGGCCACAGGCCGCTGCTCTGACATCCCCAAGGCGGCTTTACGTCTCGAACGTCCATTTACGCGGCTCAATCACGAAGATTCAGCGGATTTCCAACTTGTGAAATGGCATAATTCGCCGTATAAAGAGGGATTGCGCGTTCATCGGCCCTTGCCGACCGGCGGTGGCGTTAAACGATGAAACAGCAAAACGTTATGGAATTTGGGCATCGACCCGAAGGATGGTGAATCTGGACGTTGAACCAGTGAGGATTCTGCCTTGGACGCGATTGGTTTTCATTGCATCGTTGAATTGTATGACTGTCCGCCGCACCTGCTCGACGATGTCGATCATATCGACGCGGCCATTCGCGCCGCCGTCAAACGCAGCGGCGCTGATCTGATCCAACAAATTTCGCACAAGTTCACGCCCCAAGGGGTCACGGCCCTCGGCCTACTGTCCGAATCGCACATCAGCATTCACACGTGGCCCGAACGCGGCTATGCGGCCGTCGATTGCTACACCTGCGGCACGCGCTGCAAGCCCGAACTGGCCTGCCTGCACCTCGCCGAAGCATTGGAAGCCGATCGGCATGCCTTCGTCAAATTCACGCGTGGTGGTGAGACCGTCACGCAAGTGAATGACTTGGCAGAGATCGCAGACGCGGAGCCCGAGCCCGCCACACCCCGCACGACCGCCTAATTCCTGTCCGAGCATTCCGCCTGTAGGGTCCGCACTGCGGACCATTCCCGACCAGAATCTCCGACCGGCGCGTCGATTCGATATCGGCTTCCGACTAAATTATCTCCGCCGTAGGGTCCGCTGTGCGGACAACAATAATCAAACCAACGAAAGAACTTGCGCGCCGCGCCACTTTTCGCGAACCACGCGCAACCCCAACCCGCACGAGCCATCACCATGCCCGGTTCCGAACTCAAAGCCGACTTGTGGATCAACGAATACATCACGCCGTGGGATATCTACTCGCACGGTATCACGACCGTGTACGCGTATCGCAAGACGGCCTTCCAGGAAATGTACGTCGTCGAAACCGGCGCGTACGGCAAGGCGCTGGTGCTCGACGGCAAATGGCAAAGCTGTACCGGCGACGAGTTTTTGTATCACGAACCGTTGGTGCATCCGGCCATGTTGCAACACGGCCAACCGCAGAACGTGCTCATCCTCGGCGGTGGTGAAGGCGCAACGGCACGCGAAATACTGCGATGGAAAAGCGTGCGCGACTGTACGATGGTCGATATCGACGGCGAGGTAGTCGAAGCATGCAAGGAACACCTGCCCGAAATGCATCAAGGGTGTTTCGACAACCCGCGCTTTAATCTGGTAATCGACGACGCGCTCAAGGTACTGGATGAAACCGACGCCAAGTGGGATGTCATCATCAGCGACCTATCCGACCCCATCGAAGAAGGGCCGTCGTTCAAGCTGTTCACCAAGGAATATTTCGAGCAGGCCAAAGCCAAACTCACGCCCGGCGGCGCGATGGTCGTGCAATCGGGCCCCGTCGGCCCCGCCGAGATGGGCCTGCACGTGCGCTTGGCCAATACACTCGCGAACGTGTTTAAACATACGGCTTCGTATTCGTCTTACGTGCCGACGTACGCCTCGCCGTGGAGCTTTGTGCTGTGCTCCGACGAACCGTTGGATAAGGTGCAAGACGCTGAATCAATCGACGCTGCCCTGCAAGCGAATCTCGACAGCGATCTAAAAATGCTCGACGGCATCAGCCTGACGGGCATGTTGCGCCTTCCCAAGCACCTGCGTGAAGCCATCGCGGCAGAGACGGAAGTGTATTCGCTGGCGGCACCGCCGAAGTTTTTTGGAAAAGGTGTGGCGGAAGGGTAGTTGCCACCTGAGAAACGGCGTCCCTGCCGATTGGTCGCGCGTGCATCAATCGACCCAGACCGCGCCCGCTGGGTGCCCCTGCCCTTCCAGGGCTGGGGGACATTGCGACCCGCCGAGGAAGACACTGCTTAACCTGCATCGATATACCGTTTCAATACCTCATCCGTCGGCGCGTCCGCTTCATTCACCCATGCCCAGGCCGCCAATAGACAGGCGGCCGGCGAACAGCGCACCGCCCGATGCGGCATGTGCCGCCGGGGGAAATACAGCGTTCCGTCGCGCACGTCTGCAACCAGCAACATATTCGGCGACTGACAAATCTTCGCGGGCCCCCCGCGCGGCGTTCGGTATACGATCGTCTTGGGAGCAAGAAAAACCGCCCCATCTTTCCAAAAACGAAATTGAAAGAATGCCGCGGCACCCAACAGCATTAACGCAAACATCACTACCATTTTGCCGAAAATCGAATAGTTGAACACCAGATTCGCGATGATCGGCGTGACAAACGCAGCGCCTAACAATCCCCATGCCAGCAAGGTATCGCGCGGATTCGTCAACGCGCTGGGCTGCTGCGCTTCGGCTGAGCCACCATATGCGACGGCATCCACCATCTGCGCGACCCGCTTGGGCTCACGTGCGGTATTGATCAGTTCAAAGGCGTGATTGGCGGGCGTAAACTCCGGTATTGAGATCGTCGCATCAACAATGATCAAAACCCGCAACGCCGCTTCCTGAGAATAGTTGATAAGCCTATCGATATCGCCCTTGGCACCGCGCATAGAACTCCAGTGACCGCCGAACGCGCCGATCAGACAATTCTCTAGGTAGGTCTTAGAACGATTAACCTTCTGATAAGGCTTGATCATCCAGTAAATCCAAAGCGCCTCTGCGATATATGGCGCAATAGGCAATAGACTATAGCTCAACCATGTCCACAGAAAGGAAGTTTCGCCCGTCTTAGCAACCGACCTAAAATTCAGGGCAGTGAAGATTCCTAAACACGCCACAAAGACCATCACGACAAACGCAAAATAACTCAACTTGTGCTTGAAGAGCGTCGGCCCCACGACGACGAAATGCGTCATTCCGGTGCGGCTCAACACTTCCGGCTCTTCGACAACAACGGTTGTACCTGCCGACGATTTACTTTCGTCATTCATTTAGACACATGACTTTCTGAAATCGCTTCCAGCCGGCCGATTCCGACATAGCGTCGAATCTCCTTATCATCAGGCGGTTCCGCCGCGCTTACCCATGCCCACGCCGCCAACAACCCGGTCGCCAGATCACAACGCAAGAACATCGGTCCCAAGCTCGAGCGCGGTATGGATATCTCACCATCGCGCGCATCGAAGAAGAGGCCGCCATAATCGGGTCGCATGATTTCCCAAGCGTGCCAAGGCCGCTTACGCGCAACGATCAGCCGCGGTGCGATCACGATTTCACTGCGCATCAGACGCAGCGATAGGGCAACACCAATACCCGTCATAACAATGGGTGCCCAAAAGCCGGGCAAGCCCCACACTCGTATTACCCCAGCCGTGGCAAAGATGACAAACGCGGGAATGATCGCCACCAACGACCCAATGCATGCCCGTTGAACAAATCTGACGATTTCCTGTCGCTGACGATTCACGGGTGTTAGTACGCCCTCCATTTCAGGCAACGCGTCGGTCAATATTTGGACGATGCGATCAGCTTCGGAGCGCGCGTGCACCGGTTCGAAAGGCATGCTGCTTCTGATAATTGAAGGAACTTCGAGACGGTCGTCAGTGATGACGATCGAGCGGCGCCGCGACTGCTCGCGATGACGTCGCCAGTCTGCTTCTGCCTCGGCCATCTTGGCTCGGCTAAAGCTAATATCCGGCGGCCCGTCAATTAGTCGCAATGCCTCTACTTTGGCCTCTTTCGATTCATGAGATCGTAACTGATGAAGCGCAAGCTCTTTCTTGCGAATACGGTTACGAAGGAGCACCGCAACACGGTATAGGAATGCAGAAAGCGCCACGAGCATTGCGACCTTGATGAACAATCCGAAATTGCCAAAGCTAAAGGCAGTGTTTACGCCGATGACGATCGTCAGCGCGATGAGATAACCGGGCATGAATTGCCGCGAGAAAAATCCGTATTGCCGAGGCCCATTAACGACGATGCAGCGTGAACCGGTATCGACGTGCTGCGAATCTGCGTCGGCATCATGCTTGTTTCCGGCCACAACCATAGACGCATTATAACCACTGGACGAAAGCGTTAGCCTCGAAAAATCGCCGCTTCCACGCGACGTTTCGCATTCTCTGCCCCGTCGCCCAGCAGCGCCTCGCGAAACGCATCCAAATCGCTTTCCGTCTGACCGCTATCCGCCAACGCTTCCAACGCATCGGCAAACGTCGGATCACCTGCACGGCTGGCCGAGCGCTTGAGTTCGGCCAGCACGCCGTTGGTGCTTAGATCATCGGGCAAGTCCCAGACAGTGTAGCGCGACATCGGCAACAAATCGTGCACATCGATGCGCGTACGGATAATTTTCTCGGCCAGTACTACGGCCTCTTCGCGCTGGTTGGTGGCCACCAGCGCTTCGAAGAACGCAAACGAATCGTGAAACTCGCTGGCGCAGTCGCCCTTGAAATTCAATTCGCACCAGTTAATCGGCCGCTCACCGATTTCGGGTCGATTGTATTTCGCGATCAGTTTGTCGTAACCATCCTGCACGTTGCCGGCCATACGCAACACGACCTGATACTGCCGCGCTTCGAGTAAATCTTCCTTCACGATCTTAAACAGTCGCAACCGTGCTTCCTGCACTTCTGGATCAGTCGGCGACAGTCGACAGAGCAAATCGATGTAGCGCGCTTCGTCGCCCAAAACGCGCAATTGCAGAACATAATCTTCGATCAGCCACCTGCGCGTGTCACCCCGCAGAATAGCAGCTTCATCGGCACGGCGGCTGCGTTTATAGATATCGGTGTAAATCAGATCATGGTGCCGGGTGCGTTGCTGCCAGTCTCGGTAGGTGGTGGTCGCCTCCGGCGCATGGATACTAGCATCACTCGGATCATACGGATTGTCGATCGTTTTAGGAGCGTCCTTGCCCGTCATCGTGGTAGCCTGTTTGCCTGAAGATTCAGGCGGTAGCTGCGCCAACGATGCACTCGCATGTAGCGCGGAGGAACCCCCAACAACCAGACATAGCAAAACCAGAACTCGCCACATATCGCGTCCTCCATTCATATTGACTGCAAAAGACACGAGAAGCACTCCACACACGTCATTCCATCACAATTCATCGGCGCGCGACGACCGCACGACGATCGCGTACACTCACGCCGCCTTAAGTCTATTTTACGATAGCTGCGGCACAGATTTCCAGCCCAAAATGAGTGACGGCCCCGCCAGTTGCATCGCCGTTACCAAGTAAAGTCGCGCCGCTCCGCCTCGTCGGTCAATGCGCGCCGCAAACGCTCGGCGTCATCGGTAGGCAGATAGGGTATCGTGACCGCAAACTGCCCCATGCCCGAATTCGCAGTATCGATACGCAACGAGGCATGGCCATTGCGACGGTCAAACGGCGACGCTCCGATTGTTACCGTCTGAATTTTGTTGTAGCGAATCACGCGCGTCGTTTTCGACAGCACGCCGTGCCGAAACCAGATGGCATTGGCCGTCAGCGCGAAACCATAACCGCGCACGGTCCACCGCGCCCATTGCCAACTAAAGGCCAATAACGGAACCAAAGCCGCCCACCACCAATGAGACAGCGCGAAGGCTAATGGCGTGACGATCAAAAGATTGAGAAACACCAGCTTCTTCATCATGCGCCGCGCCCCGCGCGGGCTGATCGGCTGCCATTCCGTCGGCTCCTGCTCGATTTCGGGTTGCACCTCACGCAACAATTCGACTGCCGTGCTGCGTCGATAAATCGGCATCAACCAATCGCGGCTGGTGCCCTGTTGCTCATCGCTCAGCGCCCCTGCGGTGCGCGCGCGCAACGTAACACGCTTGAACAACCGACTCGTCGGTGACGATTCCATATCGATCAGCTGAATGCGATGCTTGGGCAACGTGAGCGCATGCTGCGTGAGTAAACCAAAGCGCGTGCGTAGTTCATCACCGTGCTGCAGTAATGAAAAATCGTATAACGTCAAAATGGCCCAGATCACCGAGAGCACGCGCACAATAAGGACGACGGCGAATAATCCCACCAAACTCGCGATAATCTTGCCGCGCGCGTCAAAACTCGAGACACCAAACAAGCGATCGGCCCAAGTCTCAAAAATGTCCGCATCGGGCCAGAGATCGAATTGAAACGCGACACCGATCAGTGCCGCCACGGCCAGCCAGCCGCGATTGGTTATCATTCCAAACAACGCCAGTTCTTTGATCCCGGCATGGGCCAGCCTGCGCTCGTCCACCTCCGACGGTGTGGCAACACTGGGTGCCGTTTCTTCACCGCGCGCTTTCAATGCATCGATATCCGACGCCATCGCCGAAGCTGCATCCTCGGTAAGCGCCGCCTTGCGCCGTGCCACTTGCTCGCGCACGGCCTCGGCATCTTTCAACGTCAATACACTGAGCGTAGCCTCAGGCTCTTTGCCGCTGGCCGTTTGCACCAGCATGTCGCACACGCCGAACATACGATGAAAGAGATTGCGTTTGTAATCGAGATTTTGAATCCGCGCATACGGAATGATACGCTCGCTGCGAAATATCAAGCCCTTGCGCACGATCATCTCGCGCTCGGCCAAGCGAAAGCGAAACGTGAGATAGCGAAACAGCGCCAGCATAAACGCCGGAATCGCCAAGAGCATCAACCAGATTTCGAAGTTTTCGCCACCGCGCAGCAAGACGATGATGCCAGGTAAGAGAAACGCGCGCAGCGTGCTCGCCAGCGCGAACAGGAGCGACGACGGATGAAGTCTCAGAAATGATTCATCATCATTCATCGGTAACGGCTCAGACGGATTCATCGTCGTCCGCCCCCGTCAACCGATCGCGCAGTTGCAACGCCGTTTCATGCGACAAGCCTTCCAGTTCAACCGTCGCACTCATGGTGCCGGCGGTATGCACGACCAGCTTGCCTAAACCATAACGCCGTTCGAGCGGCCCTTGCGTGACATCCGTATGTTGCACGCGCGAATGCGGCACATCGATGATCGCCCGCCACCAAACGCCTTTGCGAATTTGCAGGCCGTGTTCGGTGATTCGATATGAACGGTGACGATAAACGACCGGCGGCCAAACGAAACCGAGGATACCCATCAGGGCGACAAACCCGGCAGTTGCGACAACGGCATAGCTGCTGAGTATCGGTTTGGAATCGGCACCGAAGAAGAATGCCGCTAAGGCATGGGCTAGCCAACCGAGAATTAGAATACCAACGAAGATTGCCCAGCTTACGCGCTCGGCCTTAACAAAACGGGGGTCGAGTGACGAATGCCCAACTGCAGTCGGCTGGGCTTCACTGACGGAATCAATCTGCTTGGAATCGCTCTGACGACCGCCCGGAATACGTGCCGCATCTTTGTAATAATCCTCCAGCAATGCGCTCACATCCTTTTCACCTTCAACGAATATCAGCAATTCCCCAAGACTGTAATCATCCGCTACGACCGCAGCTAAAGCGAAAATACCGCGACGATGAAGGAACGATCGAATATCCGGTAAACGCTGCAGGCTGAGTCGGTTTAATGAATGCAAAGAAGCGTGGTAGGACTCCGTCAAAAAGTCCGGTAGCGGTGGATTGTTGTCGTCTTGGCGTGCCAATTCGACCAACACTGCGAGCAGTAATGCATCCTCGAATGGATAATCGTGATCTTCACATATCCTGACCAGCCATGGGACAACGGCGTAGCTTGCGCTACCTACCGTGCCTTGGTGGTAGAGTTCCGGGACTAACTGGCTCCAAACCGCGTCATCCTTCGGATTGTCGATAAGGTGACCAATGAAACTCGTCGGATTAAAGGCGACACGATAACCGCTAACAAGCGCGTCCCATCTATCGTCATCTAAAGCGAGTGGAACGTAACTCATGGCATCATTCCTCGGTTGTCATGCGGGAAATTAGCGTCATCGGAAGCTGTATCATTCTGAGTACCGACTTGTCCATCCGAAACGTCTTTATCGAACAATATGTTAGTAGATTCGCCTTGCCGCCCTGCCTCATGATCTAGGGAACGTGTAGTATCACGCCCTTGCTCAATCAATTGAACAACTTCCCGATCCGGATCAAACGCACTGCGGCGATAGCTCACGCGCCACGCAATCTCGCGTTCGTCCACCAGGTCGGTCCCGTGCAACAAATGGCAACCTTCACCGAGAAACTGTTCGCACAACGCATCGCGCGTGAGTGCCGCCTCATCCATCGTCGCGGCGCCGCGCAAGATCAACTGCAAATCTGGCAGGCCGAACGTCGTTAATCCCAGCGTATCGAGCAGATCGAAGCCGCCATTGGCCTCGTCCAGCTTGAATGATCGATTGACCACACAGAGATCCGCCGCCGACGCCGGGCTACCGTCCAGCCTTTCCAATAAAGCGCGCAGTTGCCCGGCGGCCACCACCGTCGCGGACTCAGTCAATAACATCGCCACCACCGGCGCGAATTCACTGAGCGCGACATGCGCCGCCGTTAGATACCGCGCGACCAGCGCACGTGGCGTTTCATGATCGAACGCCACGTCGACGGCAAAGTACGCCGCGTGGGCCTTACACGCGTCGCGCAGAGCACTGTCGATCGATTCGCGTGCCAACACCCGTGCCATCACCGAGCGCTCCAACGGCGCTTCCGAAACATCCACACCGAAGCGCACACCTTCGTATGCAATATAGGTAGGCACCGAATCGTCGTTGGATCGCACGATTTGCGCCGCCCGCAGGCCCGCGCGTTTCAAAGAAGCGAGAAAGACATCGGGCGTGAGGTGATAGGGGCGGGCCAACAACGCCATCGCCCGCACACAGACCGCCCCTTGCCCGAGGCCGATCATCGACGCTTCCAGTGCTTCAGCTTGTTCGGTGGTTGTCGGCGACGAATTCACTTTGCTCGGCGAGTTGCCCGCCTGATGCGAACCGTCATTATGGTCACCGTCGAATTCGTCACCCAACTCGGCTTCATTAACGGGTTCGCCATACGTGACGGGCTCACCATGTGCGTCGATGGCATCGGCAGCTTCACTCTCGCTTTCTGCGAGTTCGACTTGCTGATCGCGACCGACCATCCACGCCAATACTTCCAGCGTAATCGCCGCCGCCAGTGCCACGCGCCCCATCGTCGACTGATGCCCCAAACTCCATGCGGCCATCACCAACACCAGTGATGTGAGGTCAATAAACACGAGCGACCGCCGGCCTGCCCATGATTTGAGCATGCCGAACAGCACGGCCACCAGCGTCAGTGCGCCCAATATGACAAATACCCAGAGCATGTCGCGACGAAGTCTCCCTCCGTTGGATTCAACGGATCGGTCAGTCGCCGATTTCAATAAATATTTCTTCGGGAATGGGTTGCAACTTGCCTTGCCGATCGACGCAAGCAATCGTTGACCGCGCTTCGCATAACTCGACATCGCCGCGCCGTAACACGTAAGCGTGGTCGATACGCGCCCGCGTCATCCGTTCGATGCGCGTGGTCAACATCAGCTCATCATCGAATCGACCGGGCGATTTGAAGCGGCATTCGATCTTCACGACGGCCATGAAGCAGCCCTGATCTTCTAGGTTGCGATAGCTAAAGCCCGCCTGCCGCAGTAACTCGATACGGCCCATCTCAAAATATTCGAAGAATTTGGAATGATGCAGATAGCCCATCGGGTCGCTCTCAGGATAGCGCACCCGGATCGGCAAATCACATTGAAGCGGCGGCAATTCAGACATGGCCGCAGATTGTCGAAACCGGCGGCATAAATGCAAGTCCGACGAGCGAATTTCGCGGTTTTATGCCCGCCATCGGCGGTTCAGATGATCCACGCCAGATCAAAGGCGCGGTCACACTGTCGCGCCGGGTGCCCCACCCCTTAGCGCAGCGAGGCGTGGGGGACGATTCTGCCGCTCGATGTCGTAAAAAACATCAAGTCAGAATTGAGTCGCGCGAGGATTTTATGCGTGCACAGCACGCGGCTCTGCTTGATTGTCTAATCCAAACCTTGCCGGGTGTCCCATCCTTCGCGCCAGCGACGGGTCGGGAACACTGGTAAACGACGCCTACTCACCCAGCGCCGCGCGCAAACGACCGTCCACTGCCGCAAGTCGTTTCTCCGCTTCGGTGCGCGAAACATCCAAGCGGCCCATCACGATGGCCGTCTTGGCCTTGCCGCGGGCGGCGCGCAACAACGCACCCGCCGCGTCGCGATCGCTTCCCGTTAATCGCTGCACCACCCGTGTCGCACGGTCCACCAACTTCCGGCAAGCGTAGCTATTCAGGTCGACCATGAGGTTGCCGTGCGTCTTACCGATCTGCACCATCGCCAGCGTCGTGATCATATTGAGCGTCAACTTCGTCGCCGTGCCCGCTTTAAGCCGCGTGGAACCCGTCAGCACTTCCGGGCCGGTTAACACGCGAATATCGACATCGACGTCGGCAGACACCTGCCGCTTGGGCACGCAGGCGAAGAAAATCGTGCCGGCCTTACGCTTGCGCGCCTCGCCCAATGCGGCATGCACATAGGGCGTGGTGCCACCGCTGGCGATGCCCATCACCACATCATGCTTGTTGAGTTTCATCTCGCGCAAGATGGCGACGACGGCGCTACCTTCGTCTTCGGCCCCTTCGATGCTACGCCAGAGCGCCTTACGCCCGCCGGCGATGATGCCCTGCACCATTTTCGGATCGGACCGAAACGTCGGCGGACATTCCGAAGCGTCGAGCACGCCCAATCGACCGCTGGTACCGGCGCCAACATAAATCAGCCGCCCACCAGCGCGCCATGCATCGGCTACCAACTTGATTGCTTTCACAATCGCCGGTTTGGCCTTGGCCACCGCCTGCGGCACGGTCTGGTCTTCGCCGTTCATCACGTCGAAAGCGGCGCTGACGCTCAGCGCATCGAGGTCGGCAGTCTTGGAATTAATCGTTTCGGTCAGCAGGTGACCGCGGGATTCGGAAGGTTGTTTGGTTCGCTTTGCCATGAGGGGGAATCATACGACGGGATGGGCCATTTGTGTTGGTGGCGGCGCAGCGTCGTTGAGAATTTCGGACGCCTCTGACCGAGCCGCTTGCAGCTGCTTCGATAGATAATTCGGCAGCACCAGAATGAGAAAGCCGATCAAAATGATCAGCGCCCAGCCGCAGAGAAAAAAACCGATGAACAACGGCGCGGGGCGCATTCCATAAAATTCCGAACGCAGGACCGGCACGGTCATCAACCAGCCGAGGCCGAAGACCGCACCATATACCAACGATCGGCGGCGCGTTTTCTGGTCGCTTAGCATCGCCGCGATCTCGCCGCAGCAGACGGCAAATGAAACTACCATGACCATCATAAACACGGCACCGATACTCAAGACGATAAGGTTCAGCGTAATATCCCTGCTTAACGGAATGTTAAAGAGTGCGATCACCGCCCCCATCAAGCCAACCGCTGCAAGGCGCGTAATCAATTGAGACCGACGCAGTCGCTTCGACGCCAAATCGGTCTTCAGCGGTTTCGTGAATAGCCAGATACCAATCAAACTAACCAGACCGATGCACGTGGCGGCAAACTCAAGAACGTTACGGGGCTCAACAAAGAAAGATAAGAGTTTGAGTAGCGCGTTTCCTAATACGAAAACAAATAACACCGTCGGGATTCCGTAGCTCAGGACGGCGGCCCCTGCCGAGATGGCGTTCAACCACTTCGGATTGAGCAAGACCAACATGCGTTTGGCAATCGTCGTTTCGATCGACGCCGCACATTCCGGGCACGTGCCGTCGCGCGGTTGCATACGAAGGTTGTAATGACAGGCATAGCAGGCGAGATCCTGATCGATGGAAACGCCGTCATCAGCGAGTCGAATGGCGAGACGCGTTTCCCGTTCGGAGGCCTCGGACGTTGGTAGCTCCGTCATTCAATAACTCCGCCCAAAACCACCGCGCATTGCCGCTGGCATCGCGCACTGGACGCACTCTTCGACGCTCAACCGCAAGTCATAACCGCAGCGAAAAACTGTTAGAGCGATGTATTCCTGCATGTTCAATACCGTTCTTTAGCCTTTAGCGATTCTCGCCATTTAAAACGTCACCGCAGTGTCAGATTTTTCTATTGGCGTTTTATTGAAAGTGCCCGTCTGCAAGCCCGACTCCGCTATCAGTGCTTCCGCTTCCGCACGGATTGACTGTAACTCCTTCAATAAGTGGTTGGGAAACACCAGAATCAGAAAGCCGGAAAGAATGACGGACAAACTGCCGATCATCCAAATAGTGAATACGTGCCGCCCGCCTATTACGCCGTTCGATGCTAAAATCGCATAGCTGAGTGGTAACCATCCAAGCACCAATATCCACGCGTATAAGAGCGATCTACGACGCAGATGATGCTTACCAAGCAAACTCGACACCTCCTGACAATAGCCCGAGAAGAATACGCCACCCAACGAAAAGGTGATCAATATCGTTAATAGGATAGCATTGGTTCCTTTAGTACCAATCATTCGCGATGCAATCGGTATCGCGATAATTCCTACGGCTAGAATAATTGCCGCCCCGCGAGACACGATTCCCATGCGATAAAGTCGACTTGATTCAAGTTCGCTATTCGGCCGTGACGTAAACAACCATACACCTGCCAATGCCACGAGTGTCAAAATGGTGAACGAACCGAATACGAAATGAAGTGGATAATTATTCCGGAGCCCGTCGGCTGCGAAGCTGAAGAGGACACAACAAGCAGCCATTGCCAAGAAAAGATAACTAAGTAGCCAAGCGCCCAACGTTATTCGTCGTATCCAAGCGGGCTTTAGCAGAAACAACTTCCGGTTTGCAATCGCCAGATCAACTGCTGTACCGCATTCAGGGCATGCGCGCTCTCGACTCACGCCCCTTACGTTGTAGTCACAGTTGAAGCAAGCGAGGTCCTGATCGATGTATAGGCCAGACGGGTCGAGTTTAATGTCGATCCGTTGCCAGTCGTCGGCCGTCACGTCGATATTAGGTAAGGCGTTACTGGCCATCAAAAACTCCACCCAACACCACCGCCCGCCGCGCGCCCGTCACTTGCGGCAAGTTTGCGGGTACGCCGTCCATTCGCGCCGCCGCCAGCATCGCGAAAGAGACGCACTCCTTCGCTTGACTGGGAATGCCGTATTCGTCCATGCGCGTGATGCGCGGCATGGAAAGGGAATGGTCCCCCAGCCCCAGACGGGCAGGGGCACCCGGCGTCGCGTGCGTCCTAGCGTCCCCCAGCTCTGGAAGGGCAGGGGCACCCTTTTTGCGTGATCGTTTCGTCGGATTCATTGCGGCACCAGTCGTCTGACGCCGTTGCCGCTCCAATTGTTCCCGCAACATGCGAACCAGCATTGTATTTTTCGCGCCACCGCCGCAAAGAACGACTTCATCGATGGGACCCAACCGCTGATACGCCCGCGCGATGCTCCGCGCCGTCAGTGCCGTTGCCGTGGCCAACCAATCTTCCATCGATAGCTTGTGCCGCGCGAACGTGTTCAACTGTGCCTCAACAAACGCCGCACCGAATTCTTCGCGCCCACAGCTCTTCGGTGGTTTGCGTTTGAAGTACGGATGCTGTAACAGGACCGCCAACACTGTCTCGTTAACCTTGCCGCGCGCGGCCAAGCGACCACCACAATCATATGCTTGCCGCCCATTGGTTAACCGCTGCGTCAGCGCATCCATCACCATGTTGCCCGGCCCACTGTCGAAGGCGATCACATCTTCGGGCGCGCCGCCCGCCGGCAGATACGTGAGGTTGGCAATCCCGCCGATGTTCTGCAGCACCCGCGCGCACTTGCGATCATTAAAGAGAACATAATCGGTCCACGGCACCAGCGGCGCGCCCTGCCCGCCCATGGCCAAGTCCGCCTGCCGAAAGTTTCCCACCACCGGAGCTTCCAGCGCAGCCGCAACCACCGCCGGATCGCCCAACTGCAACGACCAACCCGTTGCCCGCTTGCCTGCGCTCCGACCCGCCATCGGATAATGCCCCACCGTCTGCCCATGCGAGCCGATCAGGTCGGCGCGTTCAATCTTCAATTTCTTCAGCGCCGCCTGCGCCGTCCGCGCAAACGCCAGCCCGATATCGCGATGGAGCGCGCCCAACTCTTCCGTCCGCGTCGCTGCCGGTGCCATCACCGCCAAAATCCGCTCGCGCAAGTCCGCCGGATAGCGCCGTGACGCCATGCCCAGATAATCCACCCGCATCCGCAGACCGCGCCCTGTAATGCGACAGACAGCAGCATCGACACCGTCGGCGCTAGTGCCGCTGTTGATCCCCACCACGATTCGTTCGCTTTTCGCCATAGGTCCGATTCTGTGGCGGCTTTATCGACTTCGCAAACCAGTAAGCGCCGTTAGCAGCCGATTTCTCGCGATCACCGCGATGCATAGTCCGCTGTTGTTTTAGGGTGCAAATAATGCCGCCGCACAACAGCAAGATGGGCCACGTTGCGAACATACCACACGCGCCGCTTCAAGCGAGAATTGCGGCCTCCCGAAAAGCACCATAGCTCGCTGTCGCCGTGCAACATGGCCGGACGAGTATGGGGGAAGATCACGCCATGCCAGCAATGATCCCGATCGCCGCTGACCGTCGAACATCCGCGCGCCGTGCGGCTGTCGCCTGGTCTGCAGGTCACCCGGTCCATCACCGTGCTGTCTTGTTCGCACCACAGTCCTCGGTCTTGCGCCTTAGCCGATCGCACGTTGCCGAGCGACGAACCGCTCCGACGATCGAAACGCGCCCCGTGTTGCGCGACCGGATCTTTTACGGACTATTCGAAACCCTCCGAGCCAAAGACCCTTATACGGCCGCCCATTCGTTGCGCGTCGAGCGGTTGGCACGCTTGCTGTGCCGCCGGATCGGACTCGACGCGGTCACCACGCACAACGTCTGTGCGGCGGCGGTGCTGCACGACATCGGGAAACTCGCCGTACCCGATGCCGTGCTCACCAAACCCAGCCGCCTGACCAACAGCGAGTTCGCCGTTATCAAACAGCACCCCGCCGACGGAGAGGCGTTGCTACAGTTCATGCCCGATTACCGGGCCCTCTTGCCGATGATTCGCCATCATCACGAGTGGACCGACGGTAGCGGCTACCCGGACCGTCTGGCGGGTGATGAGATTCCGTTCACCGCGCGCGTGATTCAGGTCGCCGATTGCGTGGACGCGATGGCCGTGTCGCGCTCTTATGCCAGTGCGCGACCCGTCACTGAGATCATCAGCGAACTCGATCGTGGTGCGGGCGTTCAGTTTCACGCCGAGCTCGCTCAGACGGCGATCGCGATGCTGACCGACGAGCCGGAACTGCTGAGATCGACGCAAGCTAGTTGATTAACCACCGCGATTAAGAATCGGTGCTGCGACCTTGCTGTGGTAGTCTGGTTTGTGCCCGGCTAATTTGTGCAGCGGGTGCTCCACCACTTAGCGCAGCGAGGGGTGGGGGAAGCATCCCACGCCAGTTGCTACTCCCTTTTCTTGAGGCGAGTTTGGCGATGCCTCAGAATTCGCGATCATGCGTGCACAGCACGCGGCTCTGACACTTCGGCCTGCCGTCGCTCGATGCCATCTGACTTTCGCCATTTCGCCATTTCGAAATTCACCATTCGCCATTCCGAATTCCCTATCCCCCCGGCGCAGCCAGCCCGCCACCATCGACTACAATACCCCTCTATGCCTAACACCCCCGCCAAAGTTCTGGTCGCCATGAGTGGTGGCGTCGACAGCAGCGTGGCCGCCTGTTTGCTGAAGGAACAGGGCTACGAAGTGGTCGGTGTTTTCATGCGCCTAGGGGCCGAAGCGCACATCGCCGAGGACGGCGAAAAGGCCAAGGGCCTGTCGCTCCCTGTCGTCGCTGCCGAACCGGAAAAATCCAAAGGCTGTTGTTCCGCCGCCGACGCCACCGACGCGCGCGTGGTAGCCGGTCAGCTCGATATACCCTTCTACGCGTTGAACTTTGAAAAAGATTTCGGTCGGCTGGTCGACTATTTCGTCGAAGAATACGCCAATGCCCGTACGCCTAACCCTTGCGTGCGTTGCAACCAATGGCTCAAGTTTGGTCGCCTGTATCACTACGCCGATCTCGTCGGTGCCGACTACATCGCGACCGGGCATTACGCGCGTGTCGAACATGACGGTGATCGTTCGCGCTTGTTTCGCGCGACTGACGACAACAAGGATCAGTCTTACGTTCTCTTCGGTCTCGAATCGTCGGCATTGGCGCGCACGCTCTTTCCCTTGGGCGGCATGACCAAAGATGAAGTGCGGCATCACGCGCGGCGCTTTGGGTTGGCCTTGCACGATAAGCCCGAGTCGCAGGATATCTGCTTTGTACCCGATGGCGATTACGCCCGCCTCGTCAAACAGCGCGGCGACGGCGGTGGATTTACGCCCGGCCCCATTCTTCATGTGGATGGTCGCGAAGTCGGTGCGCACAGCGGTATTGCCAACTTCACCGTCGGCCAACGACGTGGTCTGAATGTCGCGTTGGGTGAACCCATTTACGTCACCCGCATCGACGCGGCCAACGACGCCGTGATCGTCGGACCGCGCTCGGCAGTGTTGCAGCAAACGCTGCACGTGAATGAAGTGAATTGGTTAATCCCCTTGCCGACAAATGTAATCGACACAAATGTGCAAATCCGCTATCACCACGACGCGGCGCCGGCCCGCGTAACGCCAACTGGTGCCGATGCCGCCACCATTGAATTCGTCGAACCCCAGGAAGCGATCACACCGGGACAAGCTGCCGTGTTTTATGACGGCGATCAAGTTCTCGGCGGCGGATGGATCGAGCGCGTGTCGGACATGGCATTAGCGAGTGATTAATGGTTTCACGGATGCATTTCCCCACCATCGCTGCCACGTAGCCGCTTGCTACTTCGCGACAATCAACCGAACGTCACCGCAGCGCTGAATCATTGGCCAGATATCGCACACACTGGCCCCTCATCACGCTTGCGAGTACGGTAAGCCGCAATAGGAAGCATCGTCTGCTTGTCGCGCTGATCAAATCGCAGCGGCGCGTTAGCCAGATGCGGTATCAAGTTTTCGACCGACCGAGATCTCAATCATGGCTAAAGAAAAAGGCGTCATTGTTTCATTTCGCGTAGACCAACACCTGGCCGACGTCCTAAACAAGGTGCCGGACAAATCCGCCTTTATTCGCGACGTGATTCTGCGCAGCTTCTACGAAACCTGCCCCGTCTGCCGCGGTCGTGGCGTCTTGCCGGAAGAATTGGCCCGTTGGGCGCGCGACACACTCGGTCGCGAGAACACCGTCGAGTGTCATTGCTGCCACTACGGTTATCCCGAATCGATCGTGAACAATCAATCCTCGCGCGAAGGCGAATTCACCTGCCCCCACTGCGCCGACCACGATCACGCGCATTAGGAAACGTCGAAAAGTCCAAACGTCCAAACGGCACCATATCAAAACCTCGAGTGACGATAGTTCTCGCGACGCATGCGTAGTACTCGAAACGGGTGCCCCTGCCCCTCTGGGGCTGCGGGACAAACTTCACGCCCATTCGCGACAATCAGACGATGACCGTCGCCGAACTCTACATCACGTTTACACTTATTGACGTGGGGAAACCAATGCGCGACCGTTTGAATTCCTAGTCGATTCGTATTCGACGTTTTGACGTGTTGACTTTTTGACTTTTCCCGACGCTCCCGTTTGCATATCGCCATCAGCAAGACCAAATGAACCCGGAGCGCATTAAGCCCACACCCATGACCGACGCACGCAAACCCGCCAACTTGTTTACCAACCGCAACTTCCTGTTGCTCTGGGGAGCGTATGGCATTTCGGCGCTGGGCGATCATCTTTCCGAACTCGGCCTGCTCAAGATGCAGGATGCGATGGAGACGGACGATTCGACCCGCCGCCAAGCGCTGATGGGTTTCGCCTTTATGGCCCCGTTCTTCTTCTTTGGGCCCTTTGCCGGTTGGCTGGCCGATATCCTGCCGCGCAAATGGGTCATGTTCAGCGTCGACATCATTCGCGCCGGCATCATGATCGCTATGTTATTTCTCTTAAGCTTTCTCCAAGGTTGGTGGCATCCCGGGGCAAGCCCCGATGCACCGCTCGGCATCATGGTCGCCATCACCCCCTTGTTTTTAGTGGGTGCCTTTGCCGCTGTCTTTTCTCCCGCCCGTTTATCGCTGTTGCCCACGTTGATTCGCGACGAGCAATTTGTCTCCGCCAATGCGCTAACGGCTGGTCTTGGCATGATCGCCACGATTGCCTCGGCCTTACTGGGCGGCTGGCTTGTCGATCTCGTCGTGGACGGCACCATCGAAATCAACACGATCTTTCAACTCGATGCGCTCACTTTTCTCGCCAGCGCCGCCCTGCTGTTCTTCATCTTTCCGCCGCGCGATGCTTCCCCCAAGAAAGCCCATCAAGGTCTTAGCGCCGTCGCACAGGGGTTCAGCTATGTGAACCGTCACCGCCGCGTGTTGGAATTGATGCTGATGTCGGCGGTCTTCTGGGCCGCCGCCGCCGGGGTGCGCAGCATCATTCCGGCAATTGTCAAAGACGTTTTCGGGGGCAGCTATGGCGACATCGGTTTATATCAAGGGCTGATGGGCGTCGGCATGATCCTGGGGGCGGTCGCCCTGACTGTGCTCGGCGAATCGCTGCGCAGCAACATTGCGGTTTGTTGGTGCTTAAAGCTCACTGGCCTTGCGGGCTTATTCATGACGCTGGCCATCGTCTTGCGCTTACCCGAGTTTTTTGCCATGGCCGGCCTGATGCTGATTGGTTTCTTCGGCTCTGGCATTCAAGTCAGCATCAATGCGCTGCTGCAACACACCGTTCCGAATTACATCCGCGGCCGTGTCTTCGGCGTTAACGACTTGATTTCCATCTTCGGCTTCTTGCTGGCCACCGGCCTGCTGGGCATTCCGGAATGGCCGCATATCGACCGTTATGTGCCCGCCATCATGGCCGGTATCTCAATCGGCTTAGTTGCCACCGGTTTGGTCGCTACGTACATTCGCCTGCGTCGCGCCCGCTTCGGAGTGGCGCTCTCGTTCTGGAAAAACCTCAACGATTTCTACGCGTGGTTCGTCGCTCGCACCAAACGCAAAGGCTTGTGCACGCTGCCGGCTCACGGTCCGGCGATTGTCGTTGCCAACCATACGTCATCGCTCGACCCGTTCGTGCTGACTTCGACCACGCCCAACCGCGTGATCGGTTTCATGATCGCCAAAGAGTTGTACACCATCCCGGTCTTCAATTGGCTCTGTCGCTCGATCGACTGCATCCCGGTAACCCGCAGCGGTCAGGACACGGCCTCGGTCAAGGCGGCTATGCGACACCTCAAAGACGGCAAGCTGCTCGGCATCTTTCCGCAGGGCGGCATTCGCGACCCCGAGGGGCCGTCCGAAGCGCGCGGCGGTGCCGGTTTGCTCGCCCTGCGCAGCGGTGTGCCTGTTATTCCGGCCTACATTCACGGGCTCAAGTACAGCGACAAGGTCATCGCCCCGTTTTTCTGGTTCTCCCACCGGGCGACCGTGATTTGGGGCGAGCCGATCGACCTCTCGCCTTGGAAAGGCCGAGAAAAGGACCGCGAGGCGGCCCGCGAAGTGGCCGATCATATATTGGCCCGTATTATGGAACTGCGGCCTGATGACGCAGAAATTGCGCGCTGGCGTCGGAACGATGCAGATGAAAACGACGTGGTCGCCGTAAGCACGTAACGCGAGCCGACCCGAAAGCGCCGTCGGCAATACTGATAACGCGACGACGCGGGTAAGTTAGGTCGTTAGGCGTCATGCCGACCACAAAACAGCGCGGGTGCCATGCAAACCCTTTAGGTCGGCATGCCGTCAGGCGCGAAGACATCGATAGACGGAACGAACAACCCGATCTCGTCACTCAGCTGCACGCATGAAGGATCGACCATGAAGCTGATGATTCAAATCCCGTGTTTGAACGAAGAGGGCACCCTGCCCGCGACGCTGCAGGATATCCCGCGCGATATCCCCGGCATCGACGTCGTCGAAGTCGTCATCATCGACGATGGCTGCACCGACCGCACCGTCGAAGTTGCCAAGGCCAACGGCGCCGATCACATCATCAGCTTCACCGGTAATCGCGGCCTGGGGCATGCCTTTGCTGCGGGCATGGACTTCTGCTTGCGAAACGGTGCCGACATCATCATCAACACCGATGGTGATAATCAATACTTTGGTGGTGATATCCCGACGTTGTGCAAGCCAATCATCGAAGGCCGCGCCGACCTCGTCATTGGCGACCGCGAGCCGCATAAGGTCGCCCACTTTTCACCCGTAAAGAAGTTGCTACAAAAAACCGGCAGCCGCGTGGTCAGCCGCTTGGCCAATCTCGAAGTGCCCGACGTCGCCAGCGGTTTCAAGGCCTATACGCGCCAAGCCGCCATGAGCGTGGCGATCTCCACCGACTTCGACCATACCGTGGACCATGTAATCCAAGCCGGTCGCAAGCGCATCGTGACGGTCAGCGTGCCGATTCGCACCAATGAAAAACTGCGCGAGTCGCGCCTGTTCTCTAACATCGGCGTCTTCATCACCCGCTCGATCGGCATCATGCTACGCGTGTATTCGTCGTATCGTGCGATGAAGATCTTCAGCACCGCCGGTGTGATCACGTTTGGCGTGGGCTTCATCATCGGGCTGCGGTTTGTGTATCTATGGATACAAGCGGGCAGCCTGCCCAATCAACACGTGCAATCGCTCATCCTAGCGGCGATTCTGCTGTTGGCAGGTTTTCAGATGTTCCTGACGGGCATCGTGGCCGATTTGATCAATGCCAATCGAGCGATCATGGAAGATATGTCATATCGGCTGCGGCGGATGGAACTGGATGACCGCTCGGATAAGTCGTAGCGTGGCGCAGTACGCGACGCGTCAAGCTCGTAGCATTTTTCTACCTATCCAACATTGAATAATCGACTACGAACGAAGTCGCCGAGTGTAGAGCAGATAACCGCTGCTCGCGGCAAAACAGCTGTAGCCCCCACTAAAAATTGATATAGCTCAGCCTATTTCTCAGACGCACGACCATCTGAACGCCTCGGCATATCAGGCCAGGGTACGGCCCGTCATTAAAGGATCTATTCGAGTCTTTACGCCGAAGGCGTTGCACCAATTAGCCCAGGGTTGACCCGTAGCGGCTACCCTGGGTTATGTTTTTCTTAAACGCATTCAACTCTGAAGGAGTTGCGGCATAAATCGAGCAGAGCATGCCGCAACCCCGTTGGGGTTGTCTGTGATGATGAAAATAATTAGCCCCGGGTAGCCGCTATCGCGGCAACCCGGGGCAAATGGATGTAACGCCTTCGGCGTAATTGCTCTTGCGGCGTCTGTCTCAAATCAAGATTTTTTTTCGATAGCATCTCTCTATACAGGCCTGCAATTCTGAATTTGTTGAGATGGGCCTCAACCAATCGTGAATTGATATAACTCACCATTCGTTATCCTTCTAAATTGCTTCGACCGATACAACATCATCGCGGCCTGGTGCCTTTAATCACCCTAGAAAATCATTCAATAACTCATTAAACACCGCTGGCGCTTCCACCGGCACCATGTGACCGGCGTTGGGCACAATCTCCAGTCGAGCACCCTCGATACCATCCGCCATTTCCTTTGATAACTCCGGCGGCGTGATGGCGTCTTCTTCCCCAACGACGATGAACGTCGGTACCCGAATATCGCCAAACGATGCGCGCGAATCGGGTCGCGCCGCCATCGCATGCAATGCCGCCGCCACACCGCGCGCTTCGGTCGCGCTAAGGATCGCATGCCACTCGTCGAGCAAGCCCTTGTCGGCATTCTTGGCGAATAGCTTCGGTAACATACCATCGGCAACCACGTAAGCACCTTCGCCAAGCACTTTTTGAGCGACCGTCGCGCGCTCTTGCTTCTTCTCGTCGGAATCGGCGCCTGCTTGCGTGTCCACCAACACCAGCTTTGATACGCGCTGTGGAAAGCGTCGCACAAACTCAAACGCCACATAACCGCCCATCGACAGGCCCATTACGGTCACGGGGCCGTCGATTTTCAGATGGTCGAGTAACGCCGCGAGATCTTCGGCGTATAGCTGCATGCTTGCTTCGTCTGTCACGCCGCTTTGGCCCATACCACGCAGGTCGGGCATGATGAAGCGATAATGATCACCCAGCGCTTCTGCCGCCGGCAGCCATAAGGCATGCGAGAGCGGAAAACCGTGGATGCAAAGAACGGGCGCGCCGTTGCCGCGATCTTCATAGGCAAGGTCGATACCGTTGACGTTTACTGTGTTCATGCCGACTCCAAAATGAGTATACGAATCAAATTGACTTATGCGTGCACAGCACGCGGCTCTGTTGCGTTACGCGGCCACGCCCGCGTCGATATTCGCTGCTCCGTCGCCTTCGCCCGACCAGCTTGCCGCGCTGCGCTTCTGCACGCAGTAGGCGTAACCAATCCAAATCAATATCAAGCCGACGAACTCGCCGACGTAAAGCCCTTCGACGATGCCCGCCTTGGCCATGCTGCCGCCGATGCCGGGCAGAATCGCGCCGATCGCGATAAACCAATTACCGATGGCTCGATGACGCGTGGCCGCGTGCCGACCGAAGCGCACCGCAGACAAAATCGCCCCGCCGATCAAGAACAGTGCCGCATACAAATTAATAATCGGCGTACACGCCCGTACCCACGTCCATGCCAACACCGCCCCGCCGGGGCGATGCGGTTCGAGCTTATCAAGATTGACCGGCGACAAGATGACGAAAATCGCCACCACGATAATCACCGGCACGCTGATCATCGACAACAGATTCGCCGTGCGGCGGCGCAGCAGCAAATACACCGTTCCCTGCGCTAACGGATAACCGCCCAGCAGCGCCCCCGCGATGTACCACGCCTTGTTCAGAAAAACCGAGTTCCCCGCGAGCGTGACCGTCGCCTCCAACGCCGTGCCAACGCCGTAGAAAAACACGCCCGCCGCCCACCAGAGCAGGTGGGTGCCGCGCCCCTTCTTAAGGTAGCGCCGCAGTAAGATTGTGCAGAAAATCGCCGACAGCGCCGTCGTGGCGATCGGGATGTAATGAACCAGCTCGGGTTGAGCCGACGTCTGGGCTTGTGCCAAGATCGAATTCATACAGGTATGGTAGCCCCCGCGTCCGATTTGCTCTAACTGGCCTGCTGCCAAACCGCAGTCGCCGCGCGTACACTATCCATATGCCGTCGCAACCCGATATCCCGCTGCAACGCGCCTATCAGGACCACGCCCGCAACTGGCAGCAGAATCTCTACTGCTACCCGGTTGTCTCGCGCCGCAGCGGCGGGCTCTCCATCGGTGTAAACCTCAACCCGGATAAGGCGTGCAACTTCGACTGCATCTATTGCCAAGTGGACCGTACCACGCCCGCGACAGTGCGCAAGGTCGACCTTGAAATCGTCCGGCGCGAGCTCGACGGACTGATCCGCATTGCCCAATCCGGTGACCTCTGGCAGCAAACCCCGTTCAATGCAGTCCCGCCCGAGAAACGGGTCATTCAAGATATTGCATTCAGCGGCGATGGCGAACCGACGACCTATCCAAAGTTCGACGAAGCAGTGCAACTCGCGGCTGATCTCCGCCAGCAACATAAACTAAGCGATACCAAGCTCGTGTTGATCACCGACGCGTGTTACCTCACGCGCCCCATCGTCGAGCGCGGCCTAAACATCATGGACGCCAACAACGGCGAGATCTGGGCCAAACTCGATGCGGGCACGGAAGATTACTATCAAGCGATCAACCGCCCCAACTATCCGTTACAACACGTCTTGGAAAACATCCGCGCCGCCGCCCAACAGCGACCCGTGGTGATTCAATCGTTATGGATGCGCGTACATGATGAGCCGCCGCCGACAAGCGAAATAAAAGCGTTCTGCCGGCGCTTGCAAGAAATCATCGACGCGGGCGGTAAGATCAAGCTGATCCAACTTTACACCATTGCCCGCGAGACAACCGAAGAATATGCGACGATGTTGAGTAACGATCAACTCGATTATTTAGCAGCGATCGTCAAGAAGCGCTTGACCGTACCGATCGAAGTGTATTACGGCGTCAAATAAAACAACCACGCCCGAGAGCGTGGTTGTCGTAGGTTGAAGTAGTTGATTTCACGCGCACCGGTTTACTCCTCGGCGGCGTCTTCCGCTTCTTCCGCACTTTCGGAGTTTGCCTTTTCCGGCAATGTGACCATCACAACCCGTTCGCGGGTCATTCGTCGGATCGACAGGCGAACCTCAGATATTCCCTTCAATTGCGCCTCGAATTCCTCGACGTCGGCGACCGGTTGATCGTTTACGGCAGTGACCAGTTCGTACGGCTTCATTCCCGCCACGGATGCCTTACTGCCCGATTCGATCTTTGAAACAACGACACCGGGTTCGCCCTTGGGTCGCTGATAATACCGGCGCAACTCGTAGGTCATATTCCGAACCGTAATGCCCAAGCCCTCGTGCTTAAATTTCGCGGCCGAGTCGTAGTGAGCGGGGCTTTGTTCGACGATAAAGTCCTTGCGCATCTGCTCGCCGTCTCGAATCAACTCAACGGAAAACTTCTTCCCAAAACCGCTTTGCGTCAGCACTTTGTTCACGCTGTTTTCAACCGACGGCCAAGGTTTCGGAATCCTGTCGAAATATTGCTCCGGTAACTCGTCGAGTTGCTCCCACGGAAACTCCGAACGGAACCCGTAATACCCGCCCACGGACGCATCGATATCGACGGGCTTACTTTGACCCTCGAAGAACAAACGCGTCAGGATATCCCCGAGCTCTAAACCTTGCTTGGCCGCGGGTGAACCTTCGTACACATACGCCACCATTCCGCCGGTCGAACCGTCGTTGGTCATATCCGATACTTCATTGGCCCGGGCCAACTCGGCATCGAGCGGTTGCAACTCGACACCGAGCCAAGCGATTCGATTTTCCTCTTCCTCGGTCAACGGAATATTGTTCGGATCGATATGGTTATCCAGATCACCGATGATGGTCGCCAACAAATCGGCCGGCATGAATACCGTTTCGTCCGACCAATAGTTGTCATCACCGACCAGCTTGCGGCGCTCCATGCCCAAGGCCACCAAGCGCCCGTCTGCATCGAAGATATAATGATTCTCTTTTTCCGAAGAGAAACTCGGGAACAACTGATTTTTCCAGCGACGCTCGAAACCCGTTAACCGCGTGCGATTCAAATATTCGACTCGCTGCTCACCGCGCATCGTTACATGGGCCTCCAATAACAGATCATTTCGCAATCCGCGCAACGGAGAATCGACCAGACGCACGCCGCTATTGTCTGCGACCGAGGACGTCAAGCGAGCAATTATGGCACCATAGTCTTCGAGAGAGCCCACAAATTCGGCGTCGCTCGTCTCTCCATTCGGTAGATTCAGTCGAATGCGTTTTAACCGCGCCGTTGCGCTCTTTTTCAACCCCACCGGTACCATCACCAGATCATTCGGCAACAACACCGCGATCGAATGCAGATCGGTTGCCACGGTCTCGTCGTCACCGCGAAAGTCATACATTGACTCGGTCTGATCTTTCTTTGGGCTCCGAAACGTAAGGTGGGCATGCAGTAGATTCTGCTTCACCGTTGCACCAAAGGAATCCATGCATTTTTTCGTCTCGTCGGCGTCGATCATCTCCCAAGCATCCGGCGCGCGGCACCAATCGTCACCAGCGGGCAGCTCTTCGCGCATGAGAATCGTCACCGGCTTGCCTTCACGATTCACGACGACACCCGCTGCGGGCCTAGCTGCCATAAACGTGCGGCCATCGCGTGTGTGCGAAACGACTCGACTGAGACCATTCACAGAAACGGTCCATTCGCCGTTGGCCATTTGCCCCATTACCGTGAAGTAAGGCCCCTCTAGACTTGTATCAAACACAAGCGGCTTTGCGTTAGGCAAGGGCTCGGCCAGATGTAGCGTTAACATCGGGCAGGTTTTACCCCAGCTAATACTGTTGATATCAACCGCCTCGCCACCACCACGCACCTGTATCTTATCGATAAAGCGCGGATGAATTTGATTGTCTTTGGTGATCACTGTCCGCCCATCGATCAAATATCCTTCGACAACCGCGGGGCGTTCTTCCTTTACATACTTCTCACCATCGGAGCCACCATGATAAGTTCCGCAATTCGGACAAAGCTCGCGCCAACCTCCGCCGGACGGGGCATCGCCTTTGTCAAAGCGCAGCGACAATTCCACCATTACCAACGACGGTTCGACCGACTTAACGATTTTCACCATTTCTTCGGGTCCGAGCTTTACCTTCGCGTCATCGTCGGCATACAGGCCCGTCGCCATCATGGCGATGACTGCTGTCATAATCGGAAATCGTACAAGCATTATTCTCTCCTTTTTCGTCTCATTTGATCGCAAAATAGGCATGCCACACACACGACCGCGTTCGTTTCAAAACGATGGCCGTCACTTGTTGCGCCCCCTATTCCTTTTCATAATCGCGCGCGAAATCGAAAACGACTTGGCGCAACAGGCCACCGCGCAGCACCGTGAACTTCACCTTCGGTTCCGATTCGACATTCTCGACAAGCTCCTTGTGCACCGCGCGCAAATCGTCGAGCGACGTCACTTTTTTCTTTCCAATCTTAAGAATGATATCTTTCTCGGTAAGACCGCTGGAAGATGCGTTGCCCGGATACTTCACGCCGTAAACGAACACACCTTGTTTGCGATGGAAATACAAATCGGGATTATCGAACTGATTGATGGCTTTCACCGTCATATCCCAGCGCGTGCAGTCGTACTCTTCGCCTTCCACTTTGCCTTTTTCACGCGGCGTTACGTTGACTTCAAACTGTTCATCACCGCGCACCACCGTGAATACGGCTGGCTCACCCTTGGGTAATAAGCCAAGCTTTCGCCGCACGGGCGGCAAGTCCTCTACCGTCGCCACGGTGATCGGTTCATCATTCACGGCAATGATGCGATCCTTGGGTTGCAGACCGGCGCGGCGGGCGGGTGATTCCGGATCGGTGCCGCCGACGATAACGCCTTCCGTCGCATCGAAATAAATGTTGCGATCGAAATCGCGCAGCGCCTGCAGGCGCAGCCCGAACCAACTCCAACGCACCTCGCCAAACTCGCGCAGATCGGCGAGCAGCATACGGATCGTCTCAACCGGCACGGTAAAGGCCATGTCGCCCCCCATGTTTGTGCCGCGTGTATTGAGACCGACGACCTTGCCGCTTGTATCCACCAATGGCCCGCCGGAATTTCCCGGGCTGATCGATGCATCGGCCTGCAGCCAATAGCTATACTCGCTATGGTCAGGTAAGTAACGCTTGGTGCATGAAATGATTCCGATCGACACCGATCGATTCATACCCCACGGCGCCCCCATCGCCATTACGAAGTCCCCTTCTTCCAAACGGCTCGAGTCTCCTAAGATGGCATACGGAAATACCTTGTCCGACGGTGCTTCCAACTGAAGCAGTGCGACATCCGTATCTTTATCTGTGCCGACGATTTTGGCCGTGTAGGATTCTCCGCCGGTTAGTAACACGCGCACCTCGCGCGCCTTATCGACAACGTGCCAGTTCGTTAATGCCTCTCCGCTGCCCGAGATAATGACGCCGCTACCCGACACGCCCTGCATCAGTTTCTTACCAGACTCGTGGCCCTCGCGAATACACTTGATGTATATCACAGAGGGAAAAACCTTGGCCTTTGCATCGGTTACGACCTTACGAAAATCCTGCGGCAACGCGCGATCTTCCGCTTGCGCCGAAGCGACAACCGTGCAGGTCATGATCGAGAAAACTAGTCGAAAGACACGTCGAATCGAAGAGTGCATTTTCTTCCCTTTAATCTGTAGTGGCCGTGCTGGTTCTTGGGGCAGTAGGAGCGAAACACAGATTACGCCACTGATGAGTTAACCCTTGCCATGCCGCATGGCCATTATTTCATTAAAGACCCCGGCTGTTGGGCTGCTCCGACCAGCTGGTTCTGAATTATCTGTAGGAACACTGTCGTTCGCAAGAATTGATCGATAACAACGAACGAACCCCTAATTATTGACGCAGTAGCGAGGATTTGAATCAGGAATGGGTCGCGCAGCAGCTCACGCCGGCGGAATAATCCGTACGCTCACGGTGTACATGTGCAACGAGCTTAAAAGGAGCATGTCGCTTGTGTGGCCTTGTAAGGCCCTCAATAACGTGGCACGCTATCATCGATCTCTAGCGACCAAGCATCAATCCCGCGCGACATACTCGATACATCATTAAACTCGCGCTCCAAAAGCGCCGCCGCCACGTTATGACTGCGCACACCGTGATGGCAGATCGTGATGACGGGGCGACTCTGAATCGCATCGCGCAATTCATCCAGCCGCGTCGGAATTTCGTCCATCGGAAACAGATGGCTACCTTCGATATGCGCCACCTCGTACTCACCGGGCGTGCGTACGTCGAGTAAAAACACATCTTCACCGTTATCGAGTTTGCTTTTCACTTCCTGAACGCTTATCTGCGGAACGGGCCCGGCCATATCGATTCACCTCGTAAGATCTTGTGTTTAACGCGCGTGCCGTTTGATGTACTCCATTGCCAGTTCGCAATGCATGCGAATACCAGTCGCAACGGCTTCATCGGGAAAATCATAGTTTGGTTGGTGCAGCGTCGGCTGCGTGTCGGCGTCTTGCGTTGCCACACCCAAACGCCAAAATGCACTCGGCACCGCTTGGGCGAAATACGCGAAATCTTCTCCGCCCATGCTCGCCCGCACATCGGGCGCAACACGATCGACACCAAACGTTGCCTTGCCCACATCTTTCACCAGATCGACACAAGCGGCATCGTTCACCAACACCGGATAACCACCGCCCCATTCGATCTCAAGCGTCGCGCCGAAACTCTCCGCGATGCTGCGCGCCAATTGCTCGAAGCGCCCCAGCGTGGCATTGCGTACCGCCTCACGCAGCGTGCGAATCGTGCCGGTCAATATCGCGCGCTCGGGAATCACGTTGTGCGCCGTGCCCGCGTGAAACTGCGTGATGCTGATCACGGCGCTATCCAACGGGTCGGTCGCGCGTGTGACGATTGTTTGCGCCGCTTGGATGATCTGCGCACCGATGACGACGGGGTCGTTACCGCGATGCGGATAGGCCGCATGCGTGCCCTGACCGTGAATCGTGATCGTGAAGAAATCGGCCGAGGCCATCGTCGGCCCCGCATGTACGCCCACCACGCCCAACGGCAAATACGGCCAACCGTGCACCGCAAACGCGGCGTCTACCTTCGGACTCTCGAGAATACCTTCCTCGATCATCACCTTGCCGCCGCCATACCCTTCCTCGGCCGGTTGAAACACGAACTTGATACAGCCTGGAATATCGTCGGCCATTTGCGAGAGCACCCGCGCCGCCCCCAGCAGGCACGCCATGTGCCCATCGTGGCCGCAGGCGTGCATCTTGCCATCAACCGTGGATCGGTAGGGCAGGTCATTCTCTTCCTGCATCGGCAGCGCATCGAGTTCGCAACGCAACAGCACGCACGGCCCACCCCGATCACCGTTCAACGTGGCCATCACGCCCGTCTTGGCGATGCCGGTTTGAATATCGAGATTGGGCAGCGTGCGCAATTGCGCCACGACCCGCTCGGCCGTCTCATATTCTTCGAAGCTCAGTTCCGGATGCGCATGTAAATCGTGCCGCAATGCAACGGCGGCCGGCGCAACGTCATCGATAAGGGCTGTAAGGGACATGGATGGAAGGATAAGCGAAATTTCGTGTAATTAAAATCGTGCGGCAAGTTGCGTGCACAGCACGCGGCTCTGACAGTAACATCGCCAGTTCGGGCGCAGGCGCGTCGCTACTAACATTGCACGCCGCTCTTTACATTTTGCACTTCTAAATTTTGCATTCCTTGCCCTTACCCCTCCCGACGCCCATACCGCACCGCCTGTCGCACCCAATCGAAGCTCACAGTCGGCATCAATCCGTCGCAGTAAAAGCCGATCTGCGCAAAACCCGCCTCCACCGCTTCATGCACGCGGCTGACGAGCGCCGGGCCGTCCGCGCAGGCCGGCGGCATGGCATCGAAACGCACCGCGTGCTCGCCGCCGACGCCGGGCATGTCGATTCCGTATGAATCGTGCACCTTGCGCCAGCTTTCCAAGCGCTCCCAATTCACGAAGCGCAACTCCGCCGCCGCCTTGGGAATGCAATGCGCGCGGCTCCACGTATCCAGCGGCACCGTCAGCCGTTCGCCGATGCGCGCCCGCACCAAATCGATCAACTTTTGCACCACACGCCCGCGATGTTGTTGAAACGCCACCAGTTCCGCCTCGGTCGATGAATCATCAATAGGCTTGCTGCGTCGCCGTTGCCGACCACCGGCGTCGATCCGTTCGCGCACCTGCTTCTCGACCGTCTCGATATCGATGCCCGCATCCGCCGCCGCTTGGCGACAGGCCGAACAAAAACACCAGCGCAGCAAGTCTTCAGTCAACTCGTCTTCGCCGTGTACCAACGCATCAGTAGTACGGAAGAACGAGCCAAAACCGATAGCGCCCATTTCGATCGTCGTAGCACCATGCGTCTCGACTAAGTCTTCCGCGACGCCGCCAACATATTCGCGCACATCGGGATTGGCCGGACACAAGCGTCGATCGCTGACGTCGCCAAACACATTCACACACGCGGCCATTTCATGCTTGCGCGCCAGCGGCGCGTTGGAAAGACACTCGATCCGCGCGCTGCAGCGCAAACCTAACTCGCGCGCAGTCGAGCAAATCTTGGCAAACGGATCGCGCGTCTTCATCCAGCCACTCGTCGCGGGTCGCAAACGCGTAGCTTTATAAAAGTTCGCTTGTGGTCGAAAGTGCGCTGCCGCATCGCGCTGCACCATGCGCCGCGGGTCGTCACCGACAAAGCGTTGACGCAGATAGCACAGCTCATCACCCAAAGCCAACAGTCGCACTTCATCCACGCCCAATTCACCGCGCAGGCGCGTAAGTGCCGGCTCGATGCCTTCGGCGTCGATATCCCACGGAAATGCGTCTATCCAGAATTGTGTCATAACTGAGAAACGCCTATTCTCGATTGCCGGTATCGATATCGAGCGGCGCTTTCAGGTGATCCGTCACATCTTTCGACGGCACGATAAGAACTTTGGTAAAGCAATACGCCAGCAGCAACAGCACCAATCCCATCGACGCGACCATCATCACCCAGCCCTGCGCGTTGAGCGCCTCCGGCGGCGGCGCGTCTTCGGCGGCTTGTGCCAGTATCAACCAGTTCATCACGACACCTGCCTTTCAACATCGAGCGTGCCTTCGTCGGCAATGCGCTTCTCCCACGCCGGTGCCGCCAGATGGATCAGAATGATCATCAGGACCAACAATGCTGCGATGAATCCGAGACTACCTAAAGCCACCTTGGCTGTCTCAACTTGCCCTAATAATGCCTCAGCCTCGTCGGACTCGGCTGCGACCGCACGATCCGCAGCAACTTGCAACTTAAATAAGTTTAGATTCGCCAGTCGCCCCGGTAACTGCTGCACACACCAAGCAACAAAAATCGTTAACAAGAACAAGGGCGATACATATTTCAGAACGAACGTGAAGAACGCCGGAATACGCATATGAGCACCGGAGTGCGCCTGCGCCTGTCGCCACAAGTTCGCCCAGCGCCCGGCCGAGCGCCGCATATAAGTGTCGTCCTGTTTTTCCAACGCCTTCTTCCAACCGAACACATCGCCGAATACGTAGCTGTAGATCATGACTTGAATCATGGCCAGCACAAAAATCAGCGCCGTCCCGACCCAGAAGTCGAAGGTATCAAGAGCAACGAGATTCTGGCTGAACCACGCGACAATGCCCGCACCAATAAGACTCAGAAAACCCAGCAAAGCCACGGAAGCTTTACGCGGCAAATTGAAGCCCTCTTCGAAGAATGCAATCACCGGCTGCAACATCGACAGCGAACTCGTCATCGCCGCCAGAAACAGCATGAAGAACCAGATAAATCCAAAGATCCGGCCCCCGTCCATGTTGGCAAAGACGACGGGTAACGCTTGAAAACCCAGCGCAAACGTACTGTTTACGTTAAGCGTGGTACCAAGAAAGATGACGGCTGCCGGCAACGTGATGAGCCCGCCCAGGCACACTTCGAAGAACTCGTTGGTGGTCGCCGCCGTCAGGCCGCTGAGAACGATGTCGTCGTCTTTGCGTAGGTAACTCGAATAATTGACGATGATGCCGAAGCCAACGGAAATGCTGAAGAAGATTTGCCCCGCCGCCGCCAGCCATGTTTCGGCGTTGAGCAGCGAACTAAAATCCGGGTTCCACATAAAACCCAAGCCCGACCAAATATTCTGAGCGGGATTATCCGGGTTGGGCGGCAGCGTTAACACACGCGCCAATACGCACAACGCCGCCAAAACCATAAACGGCATGGCGATCTTGCAAAACGTTTCAATCCCCTTCGTCACGCCCCGGAAAATGAGAATAAAATTCAAGATAAACGTGATCACAATCGCGAACGTCAACGGCGACACCTTGACGATCGCACCATCTTTACCCATGCCGACGAAGCTATTGAAGAACGTGTTGTACTTTTCGGGATCCTTACCACATTCCGTGATGATGTCGCCCCAAAAGTAATGCCACGCATACCCCAGGCACCACGCTTCAATCACCACATAAAACATGTAGATGACCAGCGGAATGATCAGGCCGATCGCGCCGATGTATTTCGACATCGGATTGCGCCAAATCAAATTAAACACACCGGGACACGAGTGAAACCCGCGCGTGCCCGCGTAGCGGCCCATGTTCCATTCGGCCCAAGCCAGCGGAATGCCGAGAAAGATCAGCGAAAAGAAATACGGAATCATGAACGCGCCACCGCCGTTGGCAGCCGCGTTGCCCGGAAAGCGCAAAAAGTTGCCCAAGCCCACCGCCGACCCGGCCACGGCCAGAATCACGCCGATGCGCGAGCCCCATTGTTCCTTAGGTTGTGCCACCTGCTCCTCCTCGAACGGAAGTTGTGGATTAGGCGAGTTGCGAAGACCAAAACCCTACAACCGCCCGCCGGTCCATGCAAGGAATTGAACTAAAGAGAATTCAAAGTCTCAGGCCGATGAGATGCAATGGCCCGGGCAAGAAATTTGAATGCATGAAAGGCCACGCGACTGTCGGAGCGCATCGCCGGTTGCCCGTTCGCTACAAGCCCCGGCTCACCCATCATCGTCTATCGAATCGCTCGCCGCCCCTATTCGTCCGTCGCCACGCCCTTGTCGCGACCGCCCGTTAATTCGCCGATGATCTTCACACCCGCACTCGCACCGATGCGCGTGGCCCCGGCTTCCACCATCTCGCGCAAGCTTGCCAACGTGCGAATACCGCCCGACGCTTTCACCTCTACCCCGGCCACACTCACGGCTTCGCTCATCAATCGCACATCTTCGACCGTCGCGCCGCCCGTTGAGAACCCAGTGCTCGTTTTCACAAAACTCGCCTTGGCGTCGACTGCCAAGGCGCAGGCCTGCAGTTTCTGTTCATCATTAAGCAAACACGTTTCAAAAATAACCTTGCACAACGCGCCGCCGGCATTGCAAATCTCGGCCACGGCCGCAATGTCGTCGAACACCAAATCCAACTCTTCGTCGATCAGCGCCCCGATGTTCAAGACCATATCGATCTCGGTCGCGCCGTCTTCCAGCGCGAGGCGCGTCTCTTCTTCCTTGATCGCGGTGCGATTGGCCCCCAACGGAAAACCGACCACCGTGCAAACGGCCACATCGGAATGGTTCAAGTCCTTAGCGGCCCGCTCCACAAAGACCGGATTCACGCAAACCGACGAAAATCGATACATGCGCGCTTCGGCACACAACGCGTCTATTTGCTTATGGGTAGCCTCGGGCTTAAGCAAGGTATGATCGATCAACGCGGCAATATCGTCGGCAGACGTCAGATCGGGCGCTTCGGCAGACATGGGTTCCTTTTTCCTCAAACGGTGAATAACAAATGACCAATAAGAAAAATGGTAATAGAACTTTCGGCTAACGCAAACGAATTTTGCCGCCGCAAGGCCGAAGTCGCACACGAAGATGTCATTTTCGATATATTAGAAGTAGGGTCGTCGCTTAAACCGATGGCCATAGGTCATGTTGAACTCGCGGCAGCGAATCATCCAACACGAACAGGAGCCGACTTGAGCGCCCGCAAAGCCGCTTCCGAACGCTTGACTGTCTGCCTCGTGGCCGACGACGAAGTCATCAACCGATTCCCGGAATCGGTGCGTTATTTACAGGTCGGCCTCATAGACGAGCCCATCGACTTCGTACTTGTTTGCCCCGAACATCCGCGCGCCGCAAAACTGCTCTCCGGCCCTACCAAGCTGCTCCAACATCGCCGATACCATCGATTGATCGAACGCTTTGCCCTACGCGGCATCGTCAAAGAAGTATGCGCCTTCCTGAGCAAGCCGAAATACGACGGCCCCTTGATCGTGCACAGCCTTTCGGTCACCGCCGCCCCCTTGGCCGCTCAGGTCGCGCGCAATATGGAGGCTGACCTGCTCGTGAACGTGACAGCGCGCCGCGCGCTCGAAGACGCCACCCTGTTCCATGCATTGGAATCCGCCACCGAAATCGTTACGCCAGTCAAAGCCTTTGCCGAAGCGTTTCAACATACGCCGGGGTTGAGTGACAAAACCATCGAGGTCTTGCCCTTTGCCGCGGGTGCCGAAGATGAGCCCACGGCGTTTTCCAAGACGGGTGGCGTCGCAACCATTATGGCCGCGGGGCCGCTCGAACCCGAGTTTGGTTACGACACCCTGCTGCACGCCATCAAGCGGGTACAAGGCCAGTACAAAAATCTCGCCGCCTTTATCGTTGGTAAAGGCAGCGCAGAGAATGATCTGCGGCACCTTACAAACGCTTTAGAGTTAAGCGACAAAATCACCTTCACCGGTCGCCTCGATAACATCCGCGCGGCGATCAAAGCGACCGATATGTTCTGCGTGCCCCGCGCGCCGGTCTCGTTTCGCGAAGAGCCAGTCCTTGCTCTCGCCGCCGGCGTGTTACTCATGGCAGACGAAATGATTCTCTGCGACGGTCTACAACATCGACACAACGCGCGGCTCTTCCCCGGCGGTGATGATGCCGCCCTTGCCGAACAATTACGCTGGGCACTGGGCAATCGTGAAGAATCGCGCCGCGTGGCGTCGGCCGGTCTGGCCCTCGCCAAGGCACGCCACACGATCACTGAAATGGTGGACCATTACCTACGCATTTACGGCCAGATCACGGCAACGCGCAAGACGCTTAAGCTCGATGCAAAATCGCAAGGTTCTTAATTCATCGCACGGGCGATTTTAATCGCCCCTACTATCCTGCCGTCGCTTCCAGCCGCCGCCGATGCTTCTTCAACAGGCCATCCAAGCGCTTGTTCATCGCCGCATCACCCTTACCGAAAGCGACCTTGCCAGAGCTTTTCGCTAACGCCACAAACCAATCGATCAGATTCAGATAATCGCGCGTATCAATTTTCTCTGGCGCAATTTTGCCCTTCACCGTATCCATATTGTGATAGTTCAAAAGCGGTAGGCAGATACAAGTAGCGTCATAACCATATACGCAATACGGCGTGGCTTCGCACGTACCGCCATCCATCAATTTGCGTTGATAAGAGAACTGCTTTTTATCCTTGGTAAGTTGATCCGCCACTACCTGACAATACGCCGTCATGTCCGGTGAAAAGACCGACGCCCGATCACCCACACGCAGCACCGGCCCGCCGCCAAACTCAACCCCGGGAATCACCTTGCTGCATTCGACCACAACCACCAACGCACGCTTCGGCACGGTTCCGCCATCGAGTGCCGCCAACGCGCCGCCGAAGCCGACCTCTTCGGCGCGGGTAAAGAAACCGTACGCAGGCGCTGTCGAGCGCTGCTTGCACAATTGATCCAACATCGCCAACACCGCCGCCAATCCGGCGATATCGTCGCACACGCGCGCCGCCAACCGCTTACCGGTTATTTTTGCATCCGGCAAACCCCACATACCCGGCGCGCCGCGCGGCACACTTCCGCGCATCTTAATATGCACTTCCTTGGGCGGTGGATCGGGATAGCGCGCATCCTTCAGCTTTGTCTTGTTCGCAATGGTTTTAACAATCGTGCCCGTGCGCCAACCGTCGTCACACCAAAACTTTACCCGGCTGCCTTTGAAATAGTTACCGCGCACCCCGCCATGCCATTGCGCCTTCAACAAGCCGTCGTCAGTCAAACCGCCGGCAATAAATCCGGGGTGATCCATATGCGCCGCGAACAACAAGGGGCGGCCGCGCTGCTTTTTCTTACGCGCGGGTTCGTATTTGACGAGCAGATTGCCATAGCGATCCCGTTTCAACTGCAACGCCGAACGCTTCTCCACAAAATCGCGAATAAATTCCGCCACCGCACTTTCCACAAACGGAGCAGTGGGCAGGTTTACCAGCGTTTCCAGCAAGCGCAAATATTGTTTCGACAATTGTCTATTCCTCATCAATTGGGACGTCAGTACTCGGTGCCGTTACAGACTGCTGATGGATAGCAACGCCCGTAATTGTCAAGTACAAAACGACTTACGACCGACAACAAATCACAGATGTCGGTGGTGTAGAAAAAGTTTCTGGCAAAATCGGCCTTTACCGCCGTCGCCAAATCACCACTTTAGTCGATAATAAACTTTATGACTGTTGTAGTAGCTGACCGGTCGCCGGCCAAGGCGAAACACGCCGCCGCACCGGATAAAACATTTCAATGTATCGCCTGTGGTCGCCCGCATAAGACGCGTCGTCCGCTGTTGCGTTTGCGCCAAGCCACCGAGTTCGCGTTGTATCGCTGCGCCGATTGCAAGCTCGTGCAGAAGTTTCCGCGCTATACGTCCGGCGAACTAACGGCGTTATACAACGACGCGTATTACGTCTTCGACGAAAATGAAGAAGACCGCTGGGCGCGTGCCGTCCAGCAGTATGTCGTACACCTATTACCGCTGGAATCAAAGTCATCGAAGCGCTTGCTCGATGTCGGTTGCGCCCTCGGTCACTTCGCCGCTCTCGCCGAAGCGCGCGGTTGGCGCGTCATCGGTGCCGATCTATCTGCCGGTGCCGTCAGCAAAGCCGCCACCAACTTCGGCCTCGATGTGCGCAGCGGCCCGCTCGAAAGACACCTTACAACGATACCACCTTGCGATGTGGTGTTCTTGGGTGATGTGATCGAACACGTACCCCACCCGGTCGCGTTCTTGAAGTCGATCAAATCGGTGTTGGCCCCCAACGGTATGCTCAAAATCGACACGCCCAATTGGAGCAGCCGCTGGCGCGTCATCGGCGGTGCCCGCTGGCTCGGCCTAAATCCTTATCACATCAACTTGTTTGATCCGCAGTCGATCACCGATTGCCTGACCCGCGCAGGGTACAAATCCGACGAGGTACGCACGTACACCAACTATCGTTACGAAACCTGGGGCTCGCGACCCGAGGTGCATTGGCTATTGGACTTGGGGCCGAAAGCCATCTCTTGGCGCGCCCATAGATTCTTGCAACGCTATAGCGGCTTTACCAAGTGGTCCCCCCTGCGACGCCGTAAGCCGGAATCGCTCGACGACGCGCGGCGCTACGTATCAGACTTTGCCCACTACCGTTTAAGCCCAGTGCGCAAACTCACGCGCGATAATCTAGTCGTCTCTGCTCAGGCGGAATGATGATCGAATGCTGATGTGTAACTGATCCGACCCACGCATTTCTAAAACGTTATGATATCAGATTAGAACCTATTCCAAAGCTCCGTCTTCCTTGCAGGAAGGGGTTAAGGAAGGGTCGCATTTCCTAGACAATTCCAAGCTTGTGTAAGCAAGCAAAAAAGTCAGAAATAGATTTTTCGATAGCTTCTAATCTCCCTCGCCGCGAATCTGATACCGGCCCTTAAACTGCTCTGCCGGATACTTCTGGGCGTTCTTCTTCATCTTCTCGCGCACAGCGTCGGCGATATCGATGTTCATCGCCGTGGCGAACGACAGCGCATAGCACATCACATCAGCAAGCTCTTCTTTCACTCCCTGATGATCGATCTCATCCCGCTCCGTCGGCCCCATGGGGTTCTCGACCCATTGAAAGTGCTCCATCAACTCCGCCGCCTCAATTGCCAAGGACATGCTGAGATTTTTGGGCGTATGAAACGGCTGCCAATCGCGCTCCGCAACAAACTGTTGCATGAGGTCTTTTAGTTCGGAAACCGTCGTTTGTTGATCGGACATTATCAATTACCCTCATTACAGCATTATCTGAAAACTGATAGCAACGCCTACCACAAGTCTAAGGCGCGCCAGCCTAACACAATTACGGCATCAACGTGTATTCGTAGATTTGTAATTTGGAGTTTGCAGTCTGGAATTTGAAGTTGGAAATCTGGAATTTGGAATTTCAGATCTGAGATTTGAGATTCGCGACTTGAATCTGAATCGCTAACAACAACGATAGAAAGGAGAGGCCGCGACGCCTAACGAACTTCACAAAATGAGATTGCCGAGTTTCCCAGGGGCCTCGTACCACGCTGGATAAATGACGTCAGCGTGACGAAGCCCGCAGTGAAGCCAATCGATTGGCGGCGCTTGAACAGCTCGCTAGCCGGAGTCAAAAAACAGAAATACGGGGTCAATAAACCTTCTTTTCGAAGGCCAACCGAATCTCCGACCTCACCGTCGCTTGCGGCGCACGCCCGACGTCGCTTTGGCGCGCATGGCTTCGATGCGTTCGCGCAAAACGGCAGCGTCTTCGTAACGCTCATCGTCGACGGCCTTATTCAGCTCCGCTTCTAGCTTTTCAACCGGGTCGGCGGGCATCCGCGCGCGAATTTCTTTCCGTAGCGCCATCAAGATCATCACTTCGCTGGCGTCTTCGAACGCTTCTTCATCCGCGTATTCCGAGAAGATTTCCTGAATGCGGCTGAGCCCCGACTCCACGCGTGCCAATGCCGTCTTGAAACGACCCTGCCGCAGCGCCATATGCACCTGCGCCCGCGTGTTCATCATGATCAAGTACGGTCGAAACTGCTCCAGCGACAGCCGGTCCGATTCTTCCACCGCGAACTTACCCATCAGATCGAGCACCTTGAGGTTGCGCGCGGTATCGCGCTCGACGCCGGCGAAATCTTCTAAGACAAACTCAGCCAAATACCGGTGATAATATTGCGACGATTCTTCGCGCATGGTTTGGCACTCTTCGGGCGTCAACTCAAAACCCAAGGGCGTACCATTGCGCTGTTCGTGTAGTTGCAAGCGCTTGAGGTGATAGTCGAGTAGCGAATCTTCCCCGTGCGGACGGCGACCATCCGGGCGACCGCTGGCCTCCATCTGCAGGATGCCCAAGTCCAGACGCATCTGGATCTTCACGGCCCCGTCGTCACCTGAGATCTTGCGTACGGTGATCTGGCCGGGCTCATACTCCCAACCGGCCAATATTCTGCGCAGATCATAGGATGCCATCGCGGGTCTCCTTTCGCTACTGTGGGCTCCTTAATTATACACCACCAAATCGGTTGAATTCGTTGGCTTCTCAATACTGATATCCGCGATTCATCGCATATCGCGCTGCTTCCGATAAAGACACCATCCGCTATATCAGGTTGACGACACTGCATCGATTCGCCTTCGCAAATATTTACAGACGTCAATATTTGCGCGTTCCCAAATTCGCGCGCGGATATAGGGCGTTCATTCGAACGCGTCACGAATATTGCGCGTCGCGCAATTGTTGCACGCGCACCTAAGCACCGTTTGCTTGCCTACGGCAACCAGCCCAGCGCTGCGAGCTTGTTGAATATTGCATCCGCCGCGCGAGCATGCGCGGCGGCGTTGGGGTGATGATCTGTCGGATGGGCCCACAAACTTGCAGCGGGCACACCCTTGAACGTCTCGAATAAGTCTAGGTGTGCAATCCCTACCTCGGCAAGCGTATCTCGCATAAATCGGTGCTCCGCAATCAGCGGGTAATCATCATTAAGCTGCCAAAGCAGTGGATACACTACGATCAGCAGCTTCTTCTCTTGCTCGCTGAGATAGGCATGAAACTCTGTAAGAACCTTCGTGAATGTAGTCCTGCCCTCAGCGTTAAAGCTGTCGCGAATCGCACCCAATAGGTGTTCGTGTTGTTCTTGCGCGATGGCCCTATCCTGAAAAAAATCAATCACCCGTGACCATTGTGCCAAACCCGTTGCCGGTCGCTTCCGATGCAACGCGTCATTTAGCGCGATCGTCTTCTCTTGCGGCATCAGATCATTAACGAAGAACGCCAGCACCACCAGATCCGCCTCGAACGCACTTTCGTGAACGGCATAGTTGTACACACAGTCGAGCAAGCCATGCCCTTGCACGCCGGCATTGATCACCTCTATCGCACGCGTTTGATGCTCGCCGGCTTCTGCCCCCATCAACGTTTCCAATTGCCGCGGCCATGTATCCGCCGCCGCGACACCTTCGCCAAAGGTGAAGCTATCACCAAGGCACACAACCCTAGACGCCGCCGATTCCTTCGTATCAAAACTGGGGCCGCGAAACCCGTTGCGATTGATTCGGTAGTCCACGCGCCCGTTGCTACCCTTTGTGGCACCTCGCGGGTCGTACTGCGCATAAAACTCTGCACCGGGTTGATACTGCAACAGCCCACCCGGCCCTCGGACGAACGGTACGCCGCGCGGAAGGATTCGTCGCGTTTCAAATTGCGGTGGCCCAAGCCAACGAAAGCCGACTTCGATCAGAAGCAACCCTACGCCTGTCGCGATGAACACCGCAAGCACCCGACGCAACCATGTCGAACGGCCAGTAACAGTGCGTCTGCCGTGCGTGGTTTGTTCTGACAGGTGACGGTCTGACATGAATTCAACTTCGTTCAACAACAAGTGCAAAGCTAAATTGATGCTGATGGTCTAAATGCGATGATTGTGAGTCACACGACTTCTTTGCGTTCTTCCGAAACCAACTGCTGAGCACTCAAAAATTTGACCCTTACAATCAATGAGTTATCTAGCTCGCCAGATCGATTCGATTCAATATCGTCGTATCGGCATTTTCCGGGGCAGTCGTCGGCAAGCGCACCGTAAATATCGAGCCTTCGCCTTCGCGACTTGTGGCCGAAAGATCGCCACCCAGCAACCGCGCCAAATCGCGACTGATCGCCAGGCCCAGTCCTGTGCCGCCGTGTTCGCGCGTCATGGAGCCATCAAGCTGCCGGAACTTCTCGAACACGGTTTCCAATTTATCCGGCGGAATTCCCACACCCGTGTCGCGTACGCGAATGATGATTTCGTCGGTATCCTCGATTAACAACGACAATTCCACCAAGCCGCCATCGGGCGTGAATTTGATGGCATTGGACAGCAGATTGAACAGAATTTGCTGTATGCGCCCCGGATCGGAATGCAGCGTGGGAATCTCATCCGGCAAAATGACGGCAAGCTGCAAACTCTTCTTATCTGCCAATGGCCGTACGAAATCAATCAGGTTGGTAAGCAGCTCTCGCAAGTTGATATCCGCCACGTGCAATTGCAACTTACCCGCTTCTATCTTCGCCAGGTCCAACAGGTCGTTGATCAACCCCAGCAGCATCCGCCCACTCGACATGATGTTTTCAGCATAACGATACTGTCGTTCGCCCTCGCCACTGGCCGATTCTCGCAATAATTCCGCAAAGCCGATGATCGAGGACAACGGTGTGCGCAGCTCGTGGCTGACGTTGGATAAAAACTGGCTTTTCAGCTTATTAGCTTCGAACAACTCAATGTTCTTTTCGGCCAGTTGATCCAAACGCGTATCGAGGCTTCGGTTGATGCGGCGCAACTCGTTCTCCGACGATTGCAAGTGCGTCAGCATCGCGTTGAACGCGCGCGAAAGCTCCTCGTATTCGTCGCCCGTGGCGATATTGCTGCGCACCCCGTGCTCGCCGTGCGCCACGGCCTCGGCAACTTTGGTCAATTGCAGCACCGGCGAAAGAATCAAGCGATTCGTAATGAGGTAAAAGACTAAGACAGCCAAGGTGCCGGCCAACGCCCCTGCCATCAGGCAGAGGCCGATGTTGATGAAAAATTGAGCTCGAGCATCGGCTACCGGGTTGTCAATTGCAATAACCGCAGTCAGCACGTTGCCAGCCCCACCGGCTGGTGTATGACGTACGGCAACGACCGTCCGATAAACAAGTCGACCCTTTTCGCGCTCCCAAATTGGCGGTGCCGCTGAGGCCTGCGGATTAAGTCGAAGATACTCGACGGTGCGCTTCAAATAGTCGTCTGTGCCAAGCGGCAATTTTTCAGAGCCCCGCGCCCCCACCGGCAGCAGTCGTGGTGGCGGCCCCTCAAGATCATGTCGCTGCGCAAAGTTTGGCCACCAGTCATCCAGAACGCGCTGCTTGAGATCCCAGTTTCCATCCCCTCCGGCGATGCGTGACAGCGCCAATTGCCCGGTCATCTTTACCTGTTGCACATGATTTTCATGAACCAAATCGCGCATCCGCAGCCAAGGTACAAACAAGGCGGCGGCAATAATCACCAGAACCGCCATGCCGAACAGCAGGCGACACTTTGCCGCCAGAGAGATCGATAAAAATGAGATTCTTGCCATGCTTTAAGGAAGTACCCGTCTGGGCCTACGATCTAGAGGAACCCTCAAACGTATAGTAAACGGATAATCACCATCACGACCGCAGTCTAATAACTATTGCGACGGGGACCCGAAACCGATACTATCGAAGGGCTGTGAAACCCACAGCCGGAGCATACAAATGATCCGACAAATCCTTACTATAACAGCACTTACAGTCGCGTTCGCCTCATCCGAGCGTGCGGTTGCGCAGTATTATCGCAACCCACTGCAGACGTCGAGATTCAACGCGCGGCCCAACCAATCATTGCCCGGTAAAAAGCGGCTTTGGGAGGCAGTTAACGACATTCCGAAATCGGAAGTCAACGTACCCGGCTATTTCATGAGCCGCCATCGCGGGCACTCGATGTTCCTCGATCGCCGCTTTGGTGTCGTCGCTGGTATCCGAAAACCGAATGATTTCGCCAGTTACTCGTTGCAACGCAACAGCTGGATTAATGTGAAATCCGACTACCTCAAAGCACTGGTTCGTATGCCGGTCGAGCAGTTTCCGACTGCTGATCGACCTGACCCCCCTTGGACCGTCGAAGAAGTCAAGGCCGCGCTGCAACAGCGAACCAGCAATCGCTATGTACTTGAATCGGATGACTGGCGTTTTCCCCAACGCGACGAGCGCGATTCGGAAAATTTGAATCGTAGCGCTGAGTTACGGGCCGAAGGGCTCGAAACTTTTCGGCTTGCTCTGCGCGATGACGGCGATACACCACGAGAACTTGGCGACCAAATCGCATTGTTCACGCGCGCCGCAGAGAAGTTCAATACGGCGCGTCATCTTCAACCCGACAACCCTTCGAATTACGTTGCGCTAGCGATCGTTGAGCGCGAAAAACGAAATCTAAACACGGCATTGTTGTACCTGAGCCAAGGCTTGTCGCGTTTGAACGCGCTGGAGGACCTCGACATTCGGCGCGAGGACTTTTTTGAAAACGACCGCGACTGGGGACGCCGACTAGACGAAGTGAACGCCCTCGCCATCAACAATACGGATGAGGCGCGACCGTTTCTAATGCTGGCATTATTCGCTCACTTAAACGGCGATCGCTTACTGGCTCGGTCATCGACGCAATCGGCGTTAAAGCTGTACACGCAACAAGCAGAACGTGTCTCGGTATCGCCTCAGCTTGCAGTTGAATTGGAACGCCGCATTGAGCAAGCACAGAAGCTGCTGGACTTACTCGAAGCGAAAGAAGAAGTGACAAACGAAAAGTCGAATCAATCTTAGACTGATCTCATTCGTCGTATGCGAACAAGAAGCTATTTGCATCACGAGGGATGTCGCATCACGCTCTTGCAAGTCGATGTGACTGAGAAACCGCTACCGTCAACGCCAAAGATGTATTAATGAGCGAATCCGCCGCCACAACTGAAACGCCCGTTCGAGCACGCACGGGTGTACGTCGTTACCGCGGCCTTCTAGCGTTCGTGATACATGTCATCTTGTTCACGTTGGCTTTCTTCGCGGGCTTCGGCATTTACTTCAACTTTAAGCGGTTCGATCAATGGTTTGTGCCATTTTTTGTTCCATTGCTTCCTGCGGCCGTCACCATCAAGATGCTGGTGTATTGGTCGATGAAGCTGTTCCGCGGCACTTGGCGTTACGTTGGTATGCGCGATGTGATGTCGATCGGCATGGCGACCAACATCGCCGCTGGCTTTTCGATTCTCGCGTTTTATGCCTTCGTGAATCTCTACCCCGACTTCCTCAACAATCGCCCTATCTTTCCGACGTCCGTCTTTCTAATTGACTGGGGTTGCTCCATTGCCTTTGTAGTCGGGGCACGCTCGTTGGTGCGATTCTATTACGAGGAAATCCGTTCGGCCGATTCGGAAGGCATTCAACAGTGCATCATCATCGGTGCGGGTGATACCGGCGAAGCGTTGTTGCGCGAAATCCATCGCATGAAGGTCGTGCGTTATGCCGTGGTCGGCTTTCTGGATGACGATCCCCACAAACAGGGTTTGCGCATTCACGATGTGCCCGTGTTGGGGCGCGTATCTGAAGCACGCGAGTATTGTGAGCGTTACAACGTTGACGAACTTTTGATTGCCATGCCCAACGCACCGCAGCGCCTGCTGCGCGGCATCGTCGAGCAATGCGAAGGCACGCATGTACGCTTTCGCACCATTCCCGCCATGGAAGCCGTCATCGAGGGCAAGGTTACGGTCAGCCAAATCCGCGACGTCGAAATTAAGGACTTGTTGGGCCGTGAGCAGGTCGAACTCGATCTGCAAGCGATTCGCGACAATCTGCACGGTGAAGTCGTGCTCGTCACCGGTGCCGGCGGTTCGATCGGTTCCGAAATGTGTCGCCAAATCGCCCGCTTTGAGCCTGCCAATTTGTTGATGCTCGAACAAGCCGAAAACAACTTGTTCGAGATCGACCGCGAGCTAAATCGCACGTTTCCCGACGTACCACGACAATGCTGCATCGCCGACATCTGTGATGCCGAGCGTATCGAAACCCTCTTCCGCACGCATAAACCCGCCGTCATCTTCCACGCCGCCGCTCATAAGCACGTGCCGATGATGGAGATCAATCCCGGCGAGGCAGTCAAGAACAACATCCTCGGCACCAAGACCATCGCCGACGCCGCCAAGCGTCATGGCGTGCGCCGCTTTGTGATGATTTCGACCGACAAAGCCGTTAACCCCACCTCGGTCATGGGCTGCACCAAGCGCGTAGCCGAGATGTACATTCAGCAATTGCGTCAGGATAGCGATACACAATTTATGACCGTGCGCTTCGGCAACGTGCTCGGCTCCAGCGGCTCGGTCATTCCAATCTTCAAAAAGCAGATCGCCGAAGGCGGCCCTATCACCGTCACTGACCCGCGCATGACGCGGTATTTCATGACGATCCCCGAAGCCTCTCAGTTGGTATTGCAAGCCGGCGTGATGGGTAGCGACGGCGATATCTTCGTGCTCGACATGGGCGAGCCCGTCAAAATCGTCGACCTCGCCAAAGAGATGATCACGCTCAGCGGCCTGCGCGTGGGCGAAGATATCGACATCACGTTCAGCGGCATTCGTCCCGGTGAAAAACTCTACGAAGAGCTCAGCGTCAAAGGCGAAAACATGGGCCCGACGACGCACGACAAGATCTACGTCTGGCGCAACCGCAAGGAAGATTGGGAAACCGTCCGCGACCACGCCGTAGCACTCATAGCCGACAGCAACGAACTTTCCCCCGAGGCCGTACGCAAACGGCTATGCGAAATCGTGCCCGAGTTTCGGCCCGAAGTGCTCGGCTTTGAGAACACCAAGACACAGGAAGAGAAAGCTCAGCAAGCTGCGGCCGAAGCCGGTCGCGAAGCGTTGGATCAGCTTTCCCTTAAACAATCCCCCGCGACCTGATTGCTGCAAAGATTTGTCAATGACATCTGATTTGCGGCCCCGCAAGAGACGATTGACCCCAGCCGCAAACGCAGAAAATCGCATTATTACCGGCGCTGTAGTGAACCCCCGCCCGCAGCCGAGTGTATAAGAAATGCGGCTAACAATTTACCGCTGTCATCTGTCCTATGCTCTGACAACGGTGCACCACCGGGCCGACCGCCCCCGCGAAACTGATTTCATCGCCACGAATGAGGTATTCCGTGCCGAAAGACAAAACTACGATTGCCACCCGCCTGCGACGATCGCTGCAATTGCTGGCAGGGCTTGCCTTGGCGGCGGCGCTCTTTGCCGATCCCGGTTGCCAACACAAAGATGAAACCGTCGTACTCGATGAACCGGCCGTCATCATCAAGAAGAAGCCCGCGCCTACACCGTCGGGTTCGACCGCAGGCGTCTCGTCGTCAACCATGACGCTGATGAACGCGAGCGATACCGACGCCAAAATTGCCGTCACAAGCGGCGCAACCGACACCACTGCCCGCCAAGTTACCGTCGTGGATACCGATCCTCCCGCGACAGCGGCTTCGACCGCTGACGATACGGCTGTCGCAAACACGACACCGACGAAGGTGATCGACCAGCCGAAAGTTGCCGCCTCCCAAGGCATCGCCGCCCTCGTGCAGGCCGATCCGCTGGCAGCATTTAAACAACTTCATGCCGATGCCGTTGCTAACGCCGCCAACTACACCTGCACCTTTACCAAGCAGGAACGGATCGGCGAGACGATTAACAAAGAGCAAACCGTCGAAGCAAAGTTTCGCGCCGAGCCATACAGCGTGTATTTCGACTTCGTAAAAAACGCCGGCCTCGCCGGGAAGGTCATCTACATCAAAGACAAATGGGTGGACGACGACGCGTCCGACCCGGAATTGCGTCAACTCTGCGCCGTGCGACCGGCAGGCCTGCTCGGCATCGCTGGTGTTCTGAAGCAACCCATTCGTAGCGATCGGGCCAAGAAGGCCGGTCGCCGCTTCATCGATCAGTTTGGCTTTGAACGCGGCTTGGAGTTGCTCGTTCGCTTCTCGCAGATGGCCGCCGATGAAGGCACGCTTACACTGGAATATCAGGGGCAAGGCGAATTCAAGGGTCGTCCCGTCTGGCTGATCAAACGCTTACTGCCCTACACCGATGACAACGGCGTCTATCCCGATCGCTTAGCGCTGATCTATATCGATCAGGAATGGGGCGTGCCGATTGCAATTCATACCTTCCGCAGTGATGCACCGATTCCCGAAGAGTTGCTCGGCAAATACGAGTACACCGATGTGAAATTCGATGCGAAGTTGACCGACGCCGATTTCGATCCGGATTCGATTTAAGCTTCTGATTCCCCCCATGAATAAACGAGCCCCCGCAATCGATGAAAATCGACGGCGGGGGCTTTTCATTTTTCGAATGGTTTTCAATCCGGAGCGCGATCACTCAAAAAAATCTTATGGCATCCGAGCAAGAAATGACTACAGGTGACAAACCCGTCTAAGCGGAGACACGGTAATTAGCCAACTAATTGAATGGAATCTTTACGCCAACGGCGTTTCGCCCATTAGCCCAAGGTTGACGCGTAGCGGCTACCCTGGGTCGCGTAATACATCTACCCATTCAACTCTGAAAGAGTTGCGGCATGTCTCGCGCGAACGGTGCCGCAACCCCGTTGGGGTTGAATCTCGCGGTGGATAGTTTACCCCGGGTAGCCGCTGTTGCGGCAACCCGGGGCTAATATATGTAACGCCTTTGGCGTATGTGGGTTAGCCGCCCGTTCGAAATGGTATGACTCTAAGTGGACAGGCAAAAAGAATCATTGACTGTGGCACAGGCGTCTCGCCTGCTTTCACCGCCGAGACGGCGGTGCCACAACGATACATTTTGCAGAAGGACTTAGGAATTAATGAAATCCGTCGGACAAGATTGTACATCTCAGCCTGTTTGGATGAGGCATCCCCAATTGGCATAAGCTTTCGTCAATTACTACGCCACAGTCAATTGAGGATGTTTCCTAACGTTCGGCCTTAACTCCCCAAGATATCGTCGATCAAATCTCCGATGTCGTCATCGTCATCATCGTTACCGCTCAGGTTGCTGCCACCGAACAGATCGCGCCCCGTGTTATCCACGGTCAAACTCGACCGAAAGAAAAACACGGTGCCCGAAAGCTGAACGTTGATCGTATCGCCACAGTCAAAGTCCACATCGCGGCGCAGCGACTCACTGGTGTCCGAGTCGCCCAACGCGAAGCCACCGGCATCCTGAAAACGCGCGCCGTCGAAGACGATGCGTTCCAAATCGCCATCGCACGGTAGGAAGATGCTGACCGTCTGATTGGGCGCGACGGGCCCGCCCACGGCTTCATCTTCGGCAAACGCATCTTCGATAAAGTTGCGACTACCGGCGGTACGCAAATCCGGCACCGCAAAAAATGCCGTATTGTTCTGGATTTCGACATTAACGCCGGGGTTGCCTAACAGTCTGGCCACGGGGCCCAGCGCATCGCAGCCGGTGGTGCCGAAGATCGCCGTCAGAATAACAAATGACGGCATCACAAGAGAATATCGCGCGAAGTTGAACGTCATATGGGGTGCTCCAATTCTGCTAAATTCGATTTGGCGATGGGCTGACCTTTTTATCGGCTCGATCGCTCGGCGGTTTAAGGTCGCTTGGGCGTGCCTATGATTGATGTCGGATCGGCGGCGTGGGTGTGCCCCATATTGGACTTTTGCCTACCGTGGGGTACATTGAATAGTCCAGATGGGGCAGATACCGCTCAAGCCGCCATTCGAATCCTCGCGCCAGCATCACAGGTGAGCCATGCACGTTTCCGCCTATTCTCGATTTCGCCACGCAACGATTTCGGCACTGTTCGCCACCATTCTCGCCGCCGGCCACGCCCATGCAGCCGTGTTGTCGATCACCGGCAATGCTTCGGCGCGCGTGGTGCTGTTCGGTAGCGACATTCCTACTGAAAGCGATTTCAGCGAAAACAGCGTGCCCGGCACCGTGCCCACGCCACCGGCAGTGGCCAATGCGCGGATCGATTACTTTGACGCCAACGGCAATCTGACGGCGGGTGGTACCGCGCTCAGCGTCTTTGAAAACCCGAACCTCAGCGGCTTTGGCAATCCCAACGATGTTGGTTTTGATCTTTCCTGCTTTACCGATGACGACGCCGCCACTTGGCTTGTGCAAGGCTCGGCCAGTGAAACGCGCGTGATCGTGTTGGACGCACCAGCCAACACCAGCGGCATCCCGACCGGTGGTACTGCCACCGCCACCAGCAACATCGTGATCTCGGGTGTGTTGGTGATTACCTCGCTCAACCCCGAACTCGATCTCACCGGCGTCGAAGCAACCTTCGACATCAGCATTACGCAGCGCACCTCTACCGGTGAAACCATCGAAGTTGCCGCAGGTAGCCTCGTGATGGGTGGCGGCCCCGGCGGTACCGTAGCAATTCAAGAAGCCACCGGCGTGCTGGCACCTGTTGCACCACCGGTCATCGATTTCTCCGGCCTCGTTGTAACGCTACCCGTGGTCAACGCCGTCATTTTCGCCGGTACGCAAATCCCATATACCTACGAGTTTGTTCCCGGCGAAGAGTTTGAACTCGAACTCAACGTCAATTCTCAAGTACGCAACATTCCCGGCGGCACCGGTGCCGCCGCCATCTTCGGCCTGCCGCAAGACGGCTTTGGCGACTTGCTGGCGCGCGTCAAAGAAGATGATCGCGGCCGCGAACTGGAAGCTATCATCGCCCAGCAGGTTGATACCACCGGCGCAGCCTACGTGAACAACGGCCCCGGCCTGCCGTTCCTCTTTCCGTTCTGCGGTGCCCTGGGCTTCGAGGCGGCTATTGGCCTGCTAGCTATCAGCGGTGGCCTGTGCCTGCGCCGCCGGTCGCGACGACGCTAACCTCTCGCCCTCTAACCCAACCTGACTTGATCGAACCCGCCCTCGCCATCCATGCCGCCAACATCTTGGCCCAAGCACCGCCCGCTACCACCGGCAACGGTGCCGGTGCCGTGGTGCTCTGGGGGGCGGTCATCATCGTCATCATCCTCGTGGGCGGGTTGGTCGTCTTTCAATTGCGCAAGCGGCTGCTGGAAAACGAAGGCGGCGGCAGTGACGACCCGTTCGGCCTGCAAGAGTTGCGCGATCTAAAGAAAACCGGCCAAATCTCTGAGCAGGAGTATCAATCGCTGCGTGCCAAGGTGATCGACCAGGTGAAAGGCGCGCTGTCCGATGATAACGCGGCGGGCGAACCTGCCGCGCCGCCGAAGGCTACCGCGCGCCCGCGTCGAAAATCTTCCCGCTCGGACGGCTTCGACCAGCACTAATTTGAAAATTTCCCGCCGCGCGGCCAAACGCGCAGGATGTTACCGCGCAAGGTTTTACAGTCGGAAATGTGATAAAGACGCCCTATCGCCGCAGTCGATATGTTGCTTGCACCACGATACAATTCACTATCAGTGAGACGGCTGCTCCGCGGCGCATAGCGAACAAAGGACGAATTCCATTGGCCAAAGATTCAAAAGGCTCGAACGGCGGTAACCGCAAAGGCGGAGACGGCGACAATCCCTCGACCACTGGCGGTCAAACCGGCGGCAGCAAGACGCGCCGCAAGCAAAGCGTTTGCAGCTTTTGCGGCAAGACGCATCGCGAAGTCGGCCCCATGGTCGAAGGCCCCAAGGACGCCTACATTTGCTCCAACTGCGTCGATCTGTGCCACAACATCATTCAGCAGGAGCGCCGCAAAGCCAGCGGCCTGCGCCCGCTCTTCCAGAAGATTCCGACACCGCGTGAGATCATGGAGTATCTCAACCGCTACGTGATCGGTCAGGAGCACGCCAAGAAGAATCTGTCGGTGGCGGTGCACAATCACTATCAACGGCTAACGCATACCGATCGTGCCGAGCCCGATGATGTTGAAATCGAAAAGAGCAACATTCTGCTCATCGGTCCGACGGGTTCGGGTAAGACGTTGCTGGCGCGTACGCTGGCACGCGTATTGGATGTACCGATCGCCATCGGCGATGCCACCACGCTCACCGAAGCAGGCTACGTCGGCGAAGACGTTGAAAATATCTTGCTACGCTTGCTGCAAGTGGCTGACTTCGATCTCGAAGCGGCCCAGCGCGGCATTATCTACATCGATGAAATCGACAAGATCGGTCGCAGCAGCGGCAACGTCAGCATCACCCGCGACGTTTCCGGTGAAGGCGTGCAGCAGGCGTTGCTGAAACTGCTCGAAGGCACCGTCGCAAACATTCCGCCGCAAGGTGGCCGTAAGCACCCCGAGCAGCAGTACATTCAGATGGATACGTCGCAGATTTTGTTCATCTGCGCCGGCACCTTCTCTGGCTTGGAAGAAATTATCAAGCGTCGCATCGGTCAGAAGGCCATCGGCTTTGCCACTGAAAATGCGCACGAAGAAACCGCCAACGACCGCGCCGAGATTCTGCGGCAAGTCACGGCGGAAGACCTCGTCGAATTCGGCATGATTCCCGAATTTGTTGGTCGCTTGCCAACCAGCGCCACGCTGGGCCCGCTCGATGTGGACGGCTTGGTCGAAGTATTGACCGAACCGAAGAACGCGTTGTGCCGTCAGTACGAAAAACTGTTTGAGCTTAACGGCAGCGAGTTGGAGTTCACCGACGGCGCGCTGCGCGAGATTTCGAAGATCGCACTCAAACGCGATACGGGTGCTCGCGCCCTGCGTGGTGTGGTCGAAGAATTCATGCTCGATGTGATGTTCGACCTGCCGGAAGAATCGCATAAGGGTCGCTACGTGATCACCGAAGAACATGTGCGCGGCGAAGCGACGCTAACGCCGGAGCCCGAGAAACGGCGCAAGGAATCGGCTTAGCCGATCGATACAGCTCGCTTGGAACTCAAGAGGCGGCTCGTGATGGAGTCGCCTCTGTTTTTGCGTACCACCCAACATTATCGGGCATTCAGGCTGAATTAACCGCTACCTAACTCCACCGCATCCGTTAGCCGATCAATACATCGTATGGTTCTGGTGTGCCCAGCGGACCCAGCAACCGAACCCGAACCGCGGCCCGTAAAAGCCGGAGGATCAGATACCGTGAGCCAACCCAGCACCACCTCCGAAAGCGTGATGATGCTTTGCCCGAACCTGAAGTGTCGCAAGCTCTTGCGCGTACCGATTGCCTGCCGCGGTAAACAGGTGAAGTGCCAATTCTGCGAACTGACGTTTCGCGTGCCCGAGCCGAAGCAGAACGAACAGCAATCTCAGTAACAGCGCGACCTGTCGAGCCTGTCCGGTAGCGCGATGAATCTACAATCTTAATAACCCGGCCAGACAGTCGAATTCCACTTATAGCAGATTCGACAAGCCAGCGACTTAGAATCCAACCAGCCGCTCAAACCAATTGAGCGGCTTTTTATTTACGTCTCCGCCGCTTGCGACGCATCCCAGGCTTGCCAATAATCCGAGATTCATTGAAACCCGACGCACTCAGTTGCGAATCGCAACTTTTTGGAAAGCATAACGTTATGGCCAAATCCTACGACCCGGCGGCGGTCGAGCAGCACATCTTCGACTTCTGGCGGCAAGGCGGCTGGTTTGATGCCAAGCCCGACGCCGAAGGCGACCCGTTTTGTATGGTGATTCCGCCGCCCAATGTGACCGGCGCGCTGCACCTCGGCCACGCGCTGAATAACACGTTGCAAGACATCCTCGTGCGGCGGGCGCGCATGCAGGGGCGTAACGCGTTTTGGATGCTGGGCACCGACCACGCCGGCATCGCCACCCAAGCCAAGGTCGAAACCACCATCAAAAAAGAAGAGGGTAAGGACCGCCACGATCTCGGGCGCGACGAGATGGTGCGCCGCATTTGGGAATGGAAAGAGCAATACGGCGGTCGCATCGTCGAACAGCTCAAGCTGATGGGTTGCTCGTGCGATTATGAGCGCGAGCGCTTCACGCTCGATGAGATGTGCGCCAAAGCCGTGCGGCATACGTTCTTTAAGTTGTTTCGCGATGGCTTGATCTATCGCGGCAAGCGGCTGGTGAATTGGGATACGCACCTGCGCACGGCTGTCGCCGATGATGAGGTCGTACACGAAACGATCAAGGGCAAGTTTTACTACTTCAAATATCCGATCATCGACCCCAAGCCGGGTGAGCCCGAGTTTGTGCACATCGCGACCACGCGCCCCGAGACCATGCTCGGCGATACGGCCGTCGCGGTGCATCCCGATCCGGAGAAGCAATTCGACAAGCTGGAAGCGCAATGGCGCGATGATTTGGCCAAGGCCAAAGACAAAGAAAAACCCGCCATCGAAGCGCAGCTAGAGAATTTAGCCGAACGTCGAAATACACACCTGCCACTCTTGAAAACGCTGCGCAACATGGCCAACTTCGGCCGCAAGATTCGCTTGCCGCTGACCGAGCGCGAAATTCCGTTGATCTGCGACGAATGGGCCAAGCCCGAGCTGGGTACGGGTTGTGTAAAGGTTACGCCCGCGCACGACCCCAACGACTGGGATGTGCACAGCCGCCATCCGGAAATCGGCATGATCAGCGTGCTGACCGAGGACGGGAAGATTGCCGAGATCATCGAACCCGACGGCAGCGTAAATCCGCGCTCGGGCGAATATGCCGGGCTGGCGTTTTCCAAAGAAGGCCGCAAGAAGGTCGTCGACGATTTGGAGGCGGCGGGCCTGGTCGAAGAGATCGAAGATCGCAAGATCGAACTGGGGCATTCCGACCGTAGCAAGACGCCGATTGAGCCATTCCTGAGCGATCAGTGGTTCGTGAAGATGAGTGATCTGACGGAGGAAGAAGCCGCGCGGGTGCAGACGTCGTTTTTGAAGCAGCGGATTGAAGACGCGCGAAGCGGCAAGCCGAGTTCGGAATTGAAGGTCGCCGCAGATGCGTCGGCGAGTTCGTCAACGGCGGCGCGAGCCGCATCAGAGCCGCCCTCTCCCGAGGGCGAAGCGACGACGGCGAAGCAATCATCAGAGCCGCGCCCGTCAGGAAGCGGTGCGGGTGATTCAGGCGCGCACTTGCCGGGCCTCGCACAAATCGCCATGGAAGCCGTGCAGGATCAGCGCGTGACGTTTCATCCGCAGCGCTATGCGAAAACGTATCTCGATTGGCTGGGCGAAAAGCGCGACTGGTGTATAAGCCGGCAGTTGTGGTGGGGACATCGGATACCGGTGTGGACGAAGACCATCGAAGACGGAAACACTAACGAATGCATGCTCACTTTGGATCAGATACTTCCAGATAACCTCGAAGAAATCATGGAAGAGAACTCAGCGGACACGAGTGCAATCGCTGTTACGTGCCTTCAAACCGGCGAACGTCTCAATCCGACAGTGCTGGAATTCAATCAAGGCCTTAAACGGCCTGTTCGCATCAGTATCTGCCTACTGAAAGATGGCGATGATAATTTCAATTGTGCTGCAGCCTTGGAGCAAAATGGTTGGCAGCAGGACCCTGACGTCCTAGACACCTGGTTCAGCTCCGCCCTTTGGCCGCATAGCACGATGGGTTGGCCGGATGCGGCGACGGGGAGGAATGGTGGTTTGGGCGGCGCGCGTCATGCTGCAGGTGGCCCGGTCGAACAACACGCACCGCTTCCTGACGGGCGCGGCTCTGATCAAAGCGGCAACTTGCTCGCGACGTATTACCCCACCAGCGTCTTATCGACGGCCCGCGAAATCATCACACTCTGGGTCGCGCGGATGGTGATGACCGGCCTGTATAACGTGGGCGATATCCCGTTTGACGACGTCGTCATCCACCCCGTCATTCAGGATGGCCAGGGCCGCAAGATGAGCAAATCGCTCGATAACGGCGTGGACCCGGTCGATATCATCGACTTCTACGGTGCCGACGCCCTGCGTTTCACGCTTGCCGATTTGGCGACGGAGACGCAGGACATTCGCATGCCCGTCAAGAAAGAAACGCTACCCGACGGGCGCAAGGTCAACATCAGCCCCAAGTTTGAGCAGGGTCGCAACTTTGTTACCAAGCTTTGGCAGGCGGCCAATGGTTATGTGCTGCCGAATCTCGAAGGCTACGCACCGCAGGCGCTCGATGTGAGTAAATTGCGGCTGGAAGACCGTTGGATCTTGTCGCGCACGCAAACGTGCTTGCGTGAAATCAATGCCGCGCTCGATGCGTATCGCTTTAGTGAAGCGATGGAGAAACTGTATCACTTCACGTGGGATCAGTTTTGCAGCGAATACATCGAAATGACCAAGGCACGGCGCGACGGTGCCGATTGGGCTACGGCGCAACAGGTGTTGGCCTATGTGCTCGATCAGATCTTGCGCATGCTGCATCCGTTTATTCCGTTTGTGACGGAAGAACTGTGGAAGGATATCAATACGGCCGCGCCGCAGCGCGGGATTGCGTCGTTAGCAAAGCCGGAAGAGGCCTTAATCGGCGCGGCCTGGCCGTCGGAAGACGCGGCACTACACGATGAAGCCGTGGAAGCCGAGATGGCACTCTTGCAAGGCACGATCGTCAGCGTACGCAAGATGCGCGATACGGTGAACGACTATCGCTCGGAGGCGAAAGAGCCGACGCTGCGCACCCTGCCGAAGATTGCGGTGGTGTGCGACGCGAAAGCCGAAGCGCTGATCACGCGTTATACCGACTTCGTCACGCGCTTGGCCGGGTGCGACGCCTTGGAAGCGCGCAGCGACGGCAACAAGCCGGGCGATGCGTTGGTGGATATCGTGCACGGCATGCAGGTGTGCGCCCCGGTGACGGGCCTGATCGATCTGGGCAAGGTCAAAGACACCATGCACAAGCAAATCGCCGACTTAGAGTCTCAGCAGAAGCGCGTGGAAGGTCGCCTAAGTAATCCCGGTTACGTCGATCGAGCACCACCGGAAATCGTGGAAGAAACGCGGCAGCAGGCGCGCGATTTGGGCGCGCAGATCGAGTTGTTGCGCATGCAGGTGAAGCAGTTAAGCGCGTGACGCGGCGCGGAAGCACTGCGACGGTTTTGTCAAGCATTTTTTGTAGGCGGCACCCGACCCGAAAAGGTGTATAGAGGCCCTGTTTTCGGGGCTATTCGCGTTAGATAGGCGTATCGCAAAACGTCAAGCACAAATTTTTTATTCGCACAATTTTGTTGCGAGTTAACTAACATTCACAATCTTGCAAAAGCAATGAAGCTACGATAGGCTTGTTAAATCGCGTTTGTGGAGGGCGACTGCCGATGGATGTGCGAATGGACTTGGCTCGCATCATTATCAAAGAGCTGAGCGATCAACAGTACATCTATCTGCGGGAGCACGGCGGCACGCGCGAGTTCCCGATTGTCATTGGTGACAATGAAGCGCTGGCGATTGACCGACGATTGAAGGGTCAAAAGCGAGCGCGTCCGATGACGCACGACCTGCTGGCTGACGTAATCGAGCAGTTGGGTGCGGATTTGGAAAAAATTGTCATTAATGACTTGAAAGAACATACTTTTTACGCAAAGCTAGTTATCCGTCAGGGGGGCGCTTTGATGGAAATCGATAGCCGGCCTTCCGACGCAATTGCTTTGGGCGTGGCGAGCGATACGCCGATCTTTGTTAGCGAGCATGTTTTACGCGAAGCCTGCGGGGAAGTTATTTAGTTAACGCCCCGCGGTTGGCTTTTGCGTTGTCCATACCAGAAAAGAGATGACCCATGGCGGGATTTGACCATTCGCGCGAAGCGATGTCGACTTTCGACGCGCGCTTTCAGGATTGTCTATCCAAGTGGAACACAAAGAAGGCGCCGGTGTTTCAATTTGAAGCCCCCGGCGTGCTCGATGTCATGGGTGGCATCGGCGAATACTCAGGCTCTCTCGTCGTCACGGCTGCTGCCGAAGAAACGCAGCGCGTCGCCGTTTGGGCGACCGATAGCGACAACGTCACCATTTCTGTCATCGATCTGGCGAGCGAAGAGCAAGACTGCAGCCTGCCGCGAAAACTGCTTACAGAAAAATCTGCCGGTGATCTGGCGGAGTTACAGCGCGCCTCCGACGCCGCGTGCGGTGAGTGGGCCTATCCCGTGTTGGCCACCATTCGGCAAGCGATCCTCATGGACCGCTGCCCCGCCCCCAAAGGCGGCATGCATATCCTAATTGGCGATGGCTTTGCACCGTCGGCCGACTTGGGTCGCGATTACGTGCGTGCCGTCGCAGCGCTCCGCGCTGTCATGGGCCTGACAGGCGGTACCGCTGAGAATCTGGCCTTGGCCGAGATCGTCGCGCAGGCCTTGCAGCCGATCTACGGGGCCGCCGTCATGCGCACGGCCATTACGGCATTACTCGCACCGCCCAAAGACGTGCTATTGCAACTGCGCATGTATCCGCAAACGTATTGCGATGAACTCGCCCTGCCGCAAGGTGTGGTGGTACGCGGCATCTCGACGCGGCTGGGTCGCCCGACGACACGGCAGCGTATGTTAGAAACGCGTTTGTGCGCCTCGATGGGCCATCGCATCATTCTCGACCTGCTGCGGCGCGATGGCGTGCCGGTCGATACCGAACGACATTGTCTGTCGTCGATTACTCCGCAGGAGTTTGTTGAGAAGTTTCGCGATCGCATTCCCGCTAAGATCACGCGCGACAAGTTTGTGCGAGAATTCGGCGAATTGAAGGGGCTCGACGGTGAGGGCGCGAATGCAAAAGGCGTTTACAAGGCGCGTTCCCGGGCCGAGCATCACGTTTACGAAAACAAACGCGTACACGACTTTGCAACGGCCTTGGCGCGGGCGGGCCGAACTGACCGCGAAGCGGCGTTGAAGGACGCGGGCGAGTTTATGTACGCCTCGCATTGGAGTTATTCGCAACGCTGCGGTATCGGCGGCGTCGAAGCCGATCGCCTGGTGAAGATGATTCGCGAATGCGAGGAGCCCGGTGCTGTTTTTTATGGAGCCAAAGTCACGTCTGGGGGTGCTGGCGGGGAGTTGGTCATCCTGATGCGCGACGACGAGGCAACGACGCGAGCGCTCGATAACCTTATTAAGCAGGCTGCTGCCGACCTCAAGCGCGACGTACTCATTCATCATCCATTGCCGGCTCCGCGCGAAGCGACGACCGCTGAGGAGCGCGCGTCTACGGAAGCAATGAAAGGCAACAACGCCAGTAGTGTCACTTCGTCGGTCGCCGCCAGCGCCTAAATGGCGGCGCGAATGTCGCCCTTACTCCTGAGTTAGTTCGCCGGCGTTGGTTCTTGCACCGCAATCTTGCGACCGAGCAAAGTTTCCCAGAGCTTATTCGTCGCTTGAATATCCGGGCTGATCTGTGCGCCGGTCGTGGTAATCATCCAACGACTTAGACGTTTGCCATTCAGGAAAAACGCAGGGGTACCCTCGACCCCCATATCGTTAGCCAACGCGATATCGCCCTGCAATTGATGTTCGACAGCTTTGTCATCCCTTATCCGCTTCTCGATCTCGGGCCAGTCGAGCCCCACGGCATTCACGAGATACTCGTGCGTGTATAGATGCGTACGGTTCTGATACAACAAGTTGGCTAGGTCCTTAACCTGTTGCTCACTACCGATTCGTTGGGCCGCAATAAACACGCGCGCCGATGCACACGCCTGCGGATGAAACGCGCGCTCGACGTGCGGATTGCATTTCTGAGATACTGGGAAATGTTTGTACACGACGCGGATATCCGGCGCGAAGCGGCTGACCAACTTTTCGGCGACGCCGTGAAAGCCTGCACACTTGTCGCAATCAAAATCGCTAAAGACTACCAAGGTGTGCCGTGCATCGACCGGGCCGATCTGATGGTCGCGCTCGCCCACGGCGATCTCGTGTTGATCCTGGCGCGACCAATCCCAAACGATGTATTCCGCGTCATTAACGATGTCCATATACAAAAATTGCAACCGGAAAGCTACTTGCTGGTTCTGATAGCCGACGGCGGCCACGACTGCGAAAATCGCGAACCCGAACCCTGCCCCGAACGTCCCCAGCGCAACGCCGCGTGTCGGTCGCGCGACTGCCGCGGCGCCGTCGATGCGCGGCTTGAACCACGCGAACATTCCGAGCACCACCATCAACAGATTGACGACATGCACGGCCAGACAAAACTGACAAATCGTCGGCAGCCGCCAAATCATGATGGCGGTGTACGTCAGAGAGCCAAACAAGCCCGCAACGCCAATCAGTACCATCAGCAATTGCCAAACGCGGCCCTGGCGATTGGGGATACCGACGATCAGATACCACAGCAAGTGAATTCCGAAGTAAGCCAGCCCAAGGTGGGTGGCCTTGAACGGGCCGATGACCGTCGCGGCAGAACTGGATAGCGCGTGCCCGCAGCCAAAACCATCACCGGCGGAACACAAGCCCGAAGCCCAACCCGCGCCGGGGTCGGCACTCATGAGCGCGAGCAAAGCGCTGATGCCCAAACCTGCGAGCGCGCACAGCAGCAACAACGCACGCAGCACCGTGCGTGCTTGAGGAGCGACGGTATTGACAGGGTCGGTTGGTTTGGCGACCGGCGGCGCGCCGGTGTTTGCGTTTGATGGATTCATATCTTAGGCATCGACCAATGAGGCGAGGAAGATGCGTTGGGCTTACACACCGCTCACTGGAACGCGGCGAATGGTGGGGCGTGACGAGGGAATCACGCCACCATCCTGCCGTCGATAGCTCATATGAAAGGCGACCTTCTGGCCCGCCACATCAAGCCCGTCGGGCCAGCGCAAGCGCAAGCCGTAGCCCCAGCCCAGCGCTTCGGCCTTTTTCGCTCGATATTTGTAAGCTTCGTCGCGATCGAGTTCCCACTTGTGTATTTCGCGTAAGACATCGCGTTTGGTGTTCTTGTCGAATTCGACGGCGAACATCTGCACGATGATGGTGCCGGCACCGAATACGCCTTTTTCACCTTCGCGGCCCGACTCGCCCACGACCGGTGCTGAGAGGTACAGTGTGCAGCGAAAGCCGTCGACCTTGCTGCCTAACGGGTCGAACTTGAGCCACGGATTGGTGTTGATGATCTTGACGACGCGAATGATGTCGTCGCGTTCGTTTTCAGAGGGGATGGTGATACCGTGTTTGGTGGTGGAGCCGGAGCCATCGCCGGAATTGTTCAGGCCGAAAAACTCATCCCAATCAGCCTTGGTCATTTGGCAGCCGGATGTGATGGCGATACAGACAAAGCCAACTAGCAAGCACGCGAGCCCTGATCTCTTCGAAGAATAATGGCGCTGAGCGTTGCTCTTGATCGAACAGTTTACGCAGGTGTCGTCCCCCAGCCCTAGAAGGGCAGGGGCACCCGGTCCGCGATCCATACTGATCAACCTACTCGCGCGCGAATCGTCCCCCAGCCCCAGAGGGGCAGGGGCACCCGGTTGCGCCTTTGCCGTGCCGGTACCGGGTGCGTTGTTGGCGACGATTGTTCGTTCGAGAGGGTTCGTCATGTCTTCATCTTAGCGGTGTGTGGCGCGGGGCTTGCGTTTTTTCTTTGTTTCTTCTTCCGACTGGCGATCATCGTCAGTGCGCGCCTGCGGCGTTGTGCGAACGTTGACCTTACGGACCGGCGTTTGGCTGACGCGTACCACTGGCGACGGGCCGTACAGTGGGCGCTTGGGCGGTGCCTTGCGCTGCGGCGTGGTCGATGGTTGTGGCTCCGGAGCAGTGCGAACCTTTTGGACGCGACGATTCGTGTTTGAAACCGAGACCGGCTGCATGTTGTTGGTCGAAGACGTACCGGCTACGCGGCTGGGGATCGTTGACGACGAACTCGAGTGTCGGTTGGCCGTGTGCACCGGCACGCTGCGCGGCGTTGCGGCGGGCGCATTGACCGGCACCATGCGTTCCATCGTTGCCGGTCGGCTCACCGGGTTGGTGCGGTTCGTCGGTCGATAGGTCGGCGGCGGCGTGGTGCTGCGCGGTCGACTGAGCGGCTGCACCACGGGGCCATAGCGCGGCGCGCCGTTGGGTTGATAGTTGGGAATCGTGCGCGGTCGCACCGGCGTATCGCTAGGCGGATCGAGCGGCGTCACGTTGTTCGGCCGCACTTCGATGTTGTCGATCTCGCTGCTGGTCTCGGGCGTAGTTTGCAACTGACGGAACAGCGGGCTTTGCTTCATGTTGGGCGTGATGACACCACCGAGATCGCGCTGATCGACGCTCATGCGGCGCGCGTCTTCCACCGAGCGCACGATGGTCGGCGTCAATGCGATCAATAATTCCGACCGCGTGTTGCTGCGGCTGGTCGTGCGGAACAGCGCCCCCAAGCCGGGAACGTCGCCCAAACCCGGCACCTTACTTTCCGATTCGGTGCTGCTGGAAGTAATCAAACCACCGATGACGACCGTTTCGCCATCTTTCACGGCGACCGTCGTTTCGGCGCTTTGCTGCGTAATGATGGGTGCGAAGATGCCGTTACCAAGCGGAATGTTAGAGGCCGAAACCGACGAAATTTCGGGTGCGACACGCAGATAGACGAAGCCGTCGGGGTTGATGACCGGCTCGACGTTGAGGATGACACCGACCTCTTCGTATTCGACCTGCGCCGTGGTTTGACCGGCATCGGAAATCGTCGTACCGCGGACGAACGGGACGTTTTCACCAATGGTGATGTTGGCTTCCTGATTGGTCTGACACATGATGCTGGGGCGTTGGATCACTTCGAGGCGGCTATCGGTTTGCAGCGCGCGCACGAGGAAGTTGAAGTCTTCGCCTGTAATCGTGAACGAAAAGCCGCCCAAGCCAGCACCGGCCGCACCGAGGTCGGTACCGCCGACGAAGTCGAACGAGTTGCTTTGAATGATGCCGTTGGGGCCGGGCGTGGCCGTTTCGCTGAACTTGAGTTGCTGCAGTGCGAACTCGAGACCCATCTCAAAACTGTCGTCGAGCGAGACTTCGGCGATCATCACTTCGATCATCACCTGCGGCGGCGGCGCATCGAGTTGTTGAATGATGCGCAACACTTCCGCCTGATAGCGCGGGCTGGTCGAGACCATGAGCTGGTTGGATTCTTCGTGTGCCACGACCGTCACGTCGCGTTCGTTGACGACCAACTGCGAAACGTCTTCCTGATTGCTGATCAGGTCACGCTGGGCAGCGAAGTAGGTATCAAGCGAACCTTGCAGCTCTTCGGCACGCGTGTTCACCAAGGGATAGACGATGTTCACGCGTTCCTGAATATCGCGCGAGTCGAGTTGCGCGATGATATCACCGGCGACATCAATATCTTCGGGCCAACCTGCCACGATAATCGCGTTGGTACGCTCGTCGGGTACAAACGTGGTACGCGGTCGCCCGAATGTGCCGCGGCGGCTGTTACCAGCATTGAGGAAACCGGGGCCGCCCGCGCCGTCACTGAGACCACCTTCGACGTTGATTTGTCGCCCTTGCTGGAAGGCGGCCTGATCGTCGGCACCGTCGTCCTGTGCGAACATTTCTTCGAGCAGTTCGACCATCGCGGTTGAGTCGGCGTTATTGAGCAAGAAGACGCGGACCATGACCTCGCGTTTTTCGATCGAGTCGAGTTCGCGCACCAGCTTCTTGATCAGCGACATCGATGTGGGCGGTGCCACCACGATGACGCTGTTGCTGCGTTCGTTATAAGTGATCTGCACATTTTCGCGCACGGTCTGCAAGATATCGCGGTTGCCGTACTGATCTTTGGCGGTGTATTGGATGAGCAGCGACGAAAGCGCGCGGGCACTTTCGGAATCGGCATTGCCACCGCCACCACCTTCGGCTGCTTGGCCGGTCATGATCTCGTTAAGCAACTCGGCCATCTTGTTGGCGTCTTCATTGTCGCAGCGGATCACTTCAACGAGGGCGGTTTCTTTAATCTGTACCGAGTCGAGCTTGTTCACCAGCGACTCGATGTTTTCGAGCTCGCCCGGCGGCACCGCCACGACGATCGAGTTGGTGCGCTCTTCGGCGACTGTGGTGATCGTGTTGCCGCCACCCCCGCCGCCGGCACCTTCGCTGACCGAGCCCTGATAGATTTCGTCGAGGATTTCCTTAACGGTTTCGGCCTTCGCCTTCGAAAGCGGGAATACGCGGAACATGGTGTCGATGACCGACGAGCGATCGAGTTGAGCGATCAGCCCGGCGATCATGGCATGATCCTGGGAGTTGGCGTTGACCAACAGCGAGTTGCCGGGATCGTTTATTTCGATGGTGACGGGCGTCGGTGTTGCGCCGCCATCGCCGCCTTCCGAAGCCGCCTGTTCGCGGGCCTGAAAGATATTGGTGAGCATGTCACCCACATTGCCGGCGCGGGCTTGGTTCAACGCGTAATCCTTTACCCAGAAACTCTGTGTCTCATTTGGATTCACCGGTCGATCCAAGTCACGAATCAACTTCATAGCGAGGCGAATGCCGTCGCGCGTGCCGCCGATGATGACGGAGTTGCGCACCGGATCGCTGAGTACCTTGACTTGGAATTGATTGGCGCTGCTGCCCGAACCACCAGAGCCGCCGCCGGATTGCTGACCGACGTCTTCGAGCGCGGTTTCGAGCTGCGAGGCAATCACTTTGGCTTCCGTATTCTCGAGCCGCACGATTTCGAAATCGACGGGCGTCCACGGTTCGGCTACGCTATTCATGCGGTCGTACACGCGCCGCACGATCTCCATATTCTCCGGGCTGGCCGAGACAATCAGCATGTTGGCCCGTTCATCGACAACAACCGAGAGCGTTTCGCGATTCTCGTTAACGGCCCCATCACCAACGCGATCTTTGAAGACGTCGGGGAACAAATTATCGAGCGCGTCTTTCACGCTGTTGGCGAAGACGTTTTCGCACGGGAAGAACTCGATGACCGCTTCGACACCGATGGGACGATCGAGCTGTTCGAGTTGTTGCATCAGCAGGTCGTGGTTTTCCTTCGACGCCACGAAGATGAGCGAGTTGGTCGCCGGATCGGCTTCGATGGTGACGCTATCTTCGGGGCGCGGTTCTTGCAGACCGCGGTTTTCGGCGCGGGCTTGGAACAGGTTGGTCAGCGGGCCGGCCAGTTCGCTTGCCGAGTTGTGCTTGAGTTGCACGATGTAGATGCCGGCGGCGGGATTGAGTTCGAGGTTGTCGATCTTTTCGACAACTGTCTTAATCGATTCAAAATCGCTCTCGCTCGCTACGACGATGAGCGAGTTACTGCGTTCGTCGGCCACGATGGCGGGCTTATCGAACGTGAGGCCACCGTCGCCGCCGCCTTCGTTTTGCTGACGTTGATCCCAGAGCTCCTGCAGTTTATCCGCCAGGTCGGTAGCAATGCCATTGACGACTTTGATCGTACGGATGTTGTCGATCAACGCCGTCGCGGGCACGTCGAGCTTGGAAATTAGTTCTTTAAGTTCCGTCAAGCGCTCGCGCTTGGCGGCCAGGATGAGTGACTCGGAACGGGCATCAGCGACGATGACGACCGTCTCGCTCTTCTCAGCATTGGCACCATCGCCCATCGGGATGGCTTCTTTGCGTTGATCCATCAGGTCGGTCAGTGCTTCGGCCAAACCTGTGGCTTGGGCATGATTGAGCTTGACGATTTCGAACGGCATCACGCCGCGGCCTTCGATGTCGAGTTTGCCGATGAGGCCCGTCAAGATCTCGACGGTATCGGGGCGACCGACCACTACGACCTGATTGGTGCGCGCGTCGGCTTTGACGATAGCCTTGTAAACAATCGCACCGGCTTGCCCATCGGGCACACCACCGGGCTCGCCACCACCGGCGGGTTTTTCGGTGAGCCCCGCGCTGGCATCGAGCATTTCGCTCAGCTTGGTGGCCACTTCGGTGGCGTCGGCAAACGTGAGCGGCACCGTCTGCATCTCGACGGGGTCTTTGGTCGCTTCTTTGTCGAGGGCCATCGCTACTTGCCGCATCACCATGCAATTTTCGATCGAACTGGCGATGATGAGCGAGTTACTTTCGGGCTCGCCGAAGACCAACGTCGGGCGGTCGAGATTAACTGTCGCAAGCGGCTGGCCGTTCTCGTCGAGCAGGCGGAAGCGGCGGATGAAATCTTTGAGGGGTGTATCGCCGGTGGCCGCGCGTTCGAGCAGCAGGTTGATCAGCGTGGCCAGTTCGTCGGCACCGGTGTGGCGCAAGGGGACGACCATGATGTCGGCCGACCCGATGTCGCCAAATTTTTCGGCAACTTCTTCGTCGCCCATATCGACGTCAAGATTTTCGACGATGCTCTCGATGAACTTCATGTCGGCTTCGAGCGCTGTCACGATTACTTGGTTGGTCGGCGCGTCGATCTGAATTTGAATTTGCTCGGTCGGCAGGCCCTTCTGACGCAGGTAGTTCTGCGCGATCGTCTGAATCGTCTCGCCAACTTCGAGGACGCGGCGATTAGCAAAGGGAAATGACTTGGTTAGCTCTCCAACGATCGGCGGTGTATCGACCTTTGCAACCAAGGCCTGCGCTATCGCCATGTTCTTGGGCGAGGCCGCGATGAAGATCGCGTTGGCACGCTTGTCGGCGATGAAGTCGACCTTGTCCGTTGGGCGGGCATTCTCGGGCTCGATGGCGGTAAACACCTCGCTGAGGCTATCGGCCACGTTGTCCGCTAGCGCATTCTTTAGAAGGATGAATTCAACATCTTTCTCAGGCGTGCCGGCGTCGATCATTTGAATGATGTTGGTGATCGTAGCGACGTCTTCTTCGAGACCTTCGATGATCAGCGAACCATCGGGCGCTTCGATCACGTTGATCGGCGAACCGGACAGCCGTGCGCTAATGGCATCGAGGCTTTCCTGGTTGATGTTGGTGCCGATTTGACCCGCGCGATCCGTCACCATCTTTTTCACTTCCGGCGGCAGTTCGGGCTTGGGCTGGGCGCGGCGACCTTGCGGCGCACGTCGACCGGCGTTGTTATCCTGCGCGTTGTCGCGCGCGCGCGGCGGAGCGATGCGGCGGCGACCGGCTTGGTCGTTACCGCGTTGATCGTTAGCTGCGTCTTGCTTGTCTTTCTTTCCCCCGTCCGACTTTTTTGCGGCGTCGTCTTTCTTGTCGTGGCGCTTGGGGGGCTGGCGCAGGCGAATCGAACGGGGTTTGTCTTTATTGGCGTCGTTCGGCTTGTCGGTCTGAGCCACTGCGGTTTGCAGCGCCACGTTCATCATGAACACCGGCAGCGTTGCGGCAATCGTCGTGTTGCGTAGCATCTTCTTACTCTTCTTTTCCCCTGTTACGGTCGGCTCAACCTGCAGCGCTTCGCGGGCGGCGTTTTCCACTGCTTCATAGCGCCGGTTGTGCGTCCAGTTGGCATCACCGCGACGCCCTCCGCGACCACCGCGCCGATTGTTACCGCGACGGTTGCCACCCCCGCGATTGCCGCGGCTGCGGTTGTTGCGACCTCGATTGTTGGACGAGGTGCCCGAGCTTTCTTCGTTGTTACGCTGAATTTCTTCGATGATTTCTTTGATCGTTTGCGTATTGCCTGCCTTAACGGGTACCACCACCCGCACCGGCGCACCGGCGGCTTGGTTCCGCGCGATCAACTGATCTGCTAGTGCCTGAATCTCTTGCAGCTTCTCATCGTTGGGCACCGCTACGATCAGCGAGTTGGAGCGCGTCTCGGGCGTGACGGTCACCAAGTCGGGTACGTAATTGCTATTCTGCGCGGCGCGTTGCTCTTCGGCGGCGTTGAGCACCGATTCGATACTGTCAGCCAATTCGCTTACTTGAACACCCAAGGGCACCGCCAACACCTGAATACTGGGGCGACCTTCGTTGCAGGTGCGTTCATCGATATCGTTGGCGAGCTTGGCAACTTTGTTCACGTCCGAAGTTCGGCCGCTCACAATCAGCGTGTTGATTTCCTGGTTGGGCACGATGCTGAGTTGAATACCGCTGGACGCCGGTGACGACGAACGCCCGCGACCCCGTCGGCCGCGACCGCCGCGATTGCGATTGTTTCCGCCACCGGAGCGGCCCGACATTTGCTCGGCAAATACTTCGTTGGCAATCTCGGCGACGACGCTGGCATCGGCGCAAGTTAGCTGAATGTATTGCGAATCCGTGCCGCCGGGCTTATCGAGTTCTTCGATCTGCTTCATGGCGTTTTCGACGGCATCGGGCTTGCCGGCCACGATGATCGAATTGGTTTCGTTGATTGCCTTAAGGCGTGTGTCACCGGCGAGGACCGTTTCGTCGTCGTCTTCGTCATCGCGGCGCGCCCACCAAGGTAGATCGCTTTGATCGTTGGCCGCGCTGCCACGATTCACGCGCAATACTTCGGTCAGGATGTCGATCATTACATCGGCGTTGACGTATTGCAGTTCGGCGATTTCGACGACGCGCTCGTCGAGCGACTCACTGTCGATGACCGAGAGAAGTTGATCGATTTCGGCCTTGATTTCATCCGTACAATACACAATCAGCGTGTTGCTTTGCGCATCGGCATTGATCACGATTCGGTCTTCATCAGAGCTGGCTTGACCACCGCCACCGCGACGACCAAAGCGCCCTCGACCGCGGCCACCGCCGTTGATGCCGGCCTTTTTGTCGAAGAAGTCTTGCAAGGTCGCGGCCACATCTTCGGCGACGGCGTTCTTCACTTTTATGAAGTGCATTTGCGCTTCAACGGGCGTCGCCGTGCTGACGGGTGTGATGATGTCCGCAAATATTTTGTCGTACTCGTCTTCCGTCGCGTAAACGAAAAGCGTATTGGTCGGCTCGTGGAATTCGGCGCGCGGGCCTTCGCTGTTGCCGCGTCCGCGACCACCGCCGCCGTAGAGATTGTTGATCGACTCGGCCACGCTGCGCACCGGGATGCGAGGTTCCATGACCATGGCGGTGATGGCGCGGCTGCCTTCTTCGTCTACCGCTTTGACCAAGGCTTCGATCTGTTCGAATTCTTTATCGTTGGCGAAGGCAATCATCTTGTTGGAGCCGCGTACGGCGCGCAACACGGGAGACTGCGACTGCCCGCGCTGGCCACGGTTCGCTTCCCGGAATATCGCTTGCACCGTCTGCGCTACATCATTTGGGTCGGCATTCTTGACGGTGATGACGCGCTCTTTGCGCGGGCCGTCGCCGACCTGATCGAGTTCGTTGATGAGGTCTGCGATCTTCTGCATGTTCTCGGGATTGGCAGCGACGATGACACTGTTGGTCGTCCAGTCGTCGGTGCATTCCACGCTCTCATTAGGCGACGGTCGCCGACCCTGCGGTCGAAACAGCTGTTGCACCATGCGTGAGACGGCACCGGGATCGACGTACTTCAACTTGAATACGCGACGCGTTTTCTCTTTCGCGCCTGGCACATCGAAATTCTCGATCATCTCCAGAATTTCGGGCATGATGTTTTCACGGGCACTTACCAGGAGCTGATTGGATAACCCATCTGCGGTTACGCTAAACGGCGTTTGTCCGCGACGATCCGACGGGTACTTACCGCGCAGCGCCTGATCGATGGTGTTGCGCATCTCGTCGGCTTGGCCGTGCTGAAGCTTGACGAATTGGCTGACCTTCTGATCGCCGGGTAAATCCGCATCTGCGATCAGCTTTTCGACCTTGGCCATGTTTTCTTCGTTGGCCGTGACGATCAGGCTGAAGGTGCCGTCTTCGAAATTGGCAGTTACCTGATCGTTGGGGTTGCGCGAGCCGCGATCACGAAACTGCTGGTTGATGATTCGTTCCATGTTCCAAGGCGAAACGTATTTCACGCGGAAGACTTTGGTCGTGCGCTCACCGCCCGGCTTATCCAGCTCGGCGATCAACTTCTGGAAGCCTTCGTAATCATCATCACTTGCGTTGACGATCAGCTTGTTGGTGCCTTCTTCGGCAAGCACCGTGATGGGGTACTTGCGATTGACCTGATCGTAGTTGTTGCGGATATACTCGTTGAGTACGCGCGACAGATCGGGGGCTTTGGCGTTTTCAAGGGCATACAAGTGACGCTTGCGCTCGCCTTGCTGACCGCCTTGCGACACGTCGTCGATAACCTTCTTTATCTGCGTGTGTTGCTCTTCGTTGGCAACCACAACAACCAGGTTCGCACCGGGATTGGCCGTGACCACCGGTTTCTCTTTGCCCGTAGTGCGCAGGTCTTCGTTGCGGAACATTTCATTGATGTTGCGCACCACCTGATTCACGTCGACGTTGGTCGGCAGCTTGTAATTCGTCGTCACGCGTTGCAGCGGCGTATCAGGTTGGATATCCACCTCTTTGAGCATTTGCTCGAGTAGTAAGCGCGACTTGGGGCCGCCAACCAAGATCAACGAGTTAGTACGCGGGTCGGCTTCAAGGCTGACGTAATCGAGATTGGCACTCGACAACGGATTGTCGGGGCTGCGGGCACCAGCAATCATGGTCTGAATCTTGCTCAACACCTGTTGAGCGGCGGCGTGCTTCAACTGAAAACGGCTGACCGTGATGGAGGTGTCGATCTGGTCGAGTTCCTTGGCGAACTTCTCGATCTCGGCGTAGTCCTCATCGGCGGCCTGCACGTAGATGGTGTTATTCGTGCTGAAGCCCTTGATGTTGATCGTAGTCGTAGGTCCGCCTCTACCGCGACGACCACCGCGGCTGCCAAAGATTTCGCTCAGGTTGTTCGCGACGGTCTCGGCATCGGCGAACTGCATCTTGATCGTGCGCCAGGCTTTGGTTTCACCAATGCTGTCATTGATGGTGGCGATCTCTCTCTTAATTTCTTCCATCTGCGGGGCCGGCGCTTTAACGATCACACAAGACGTCGCATTCAACGGCGTGATGACGATATCGTTCGCCTCAGCGCCGCGACCGCTAGGCACCTGAAACAACTCGCGTAGGGTGTTGGCAATTTCGCCAGGCTCGCCTTTCACCGGAATTTGTTCGTAGACGATGCCCGTGATATCGACATCGAAGCTCTCAACGATCTCTTGCGCGCGGGTGAGTTGTGTCGACGGACCGACGAGAATAATACTATTGGTGCGCGTGTCGGCATGGCTCGACACGTTCTCTTTGTTCGTATTTGCCGCTGCCGGTGCTCGACCGCGACCGCGTCCCCGACCGCCTGCCGGTGCCGCTTGCGGGCCGGACGAGTTAATCGTCTCGTCGATCAAACTTTGAGCGATTTCGGCAATTTCGGATGCCCGTGCATGTTGCAACTTAATAGGTCGCACTTCGACGTCGACGACTTTCAATGATTCAAGGTCGTTGATGATTTTCTCGATCATATCGAGCGTGGGCGTAGGCCCCTGCGCGATGATCGTGTTGGTCTGCGTGACTGCCGTGAGCTTGGTCTTATCTGCCGCAATGGTGGTGGCGTCGCCACCCGCCTTTTGCAACTGGACCTGACGGTTCTGCTGATTACCACGTTGATTGCGGTTGTTGCCGCGTTGCGGCGTACGACCACGGGCGGCGGTGCGGGCCTGATTGATGCCGAGCACATCTTTCAAGTTTTCGACGACCTGTGTCGCGTCGAGTTCCTTAAGTTCGAACATGCGGAAATCGAGCGGCGGCGGTGTGTCTTTGGAGTCGATGCGTTTTAGCACTTCGATGATCAGCGGGATATCGGGCAAAGGCGCGACCACGTATAGCGAACTGGTGCGTTCGTCGGGTACAACCTTGATACGTGCTGATGCCAGCTGCTGCGCGGAGTTGGCAGCGGCAGCGGCCTCGGCTTGCGCTTCTGCTTGGGCCTGAGCCAGCGCTTTCGCGCGGGCGTCGTCGCCACCTTTATCGCCACCCTTCTTCGGCTGCGGTTGACGGCGCGTTGGTGCACGGCGTTGGGCAGGTTGATTGAAGACGTCGTTCAATAATTGGGCGGCGCTGCGGACGTCGGCGTATTTCAACGGGAAAACGCGAATGACGGTCGTGGGATCATCTGGAATTAACTCCGCAACCAGATCCTCCAATTGAATGATCTTCTCATTGTCACCAATAAAAATGAGCTGACCCGACTCCGAATCGGTAATAATCTGCACCTTGTCAACCGGAATATCTACGTTCGCTCCAATGCGAGGGTCATTAGATACGTTCGGCGACTCACTACTTTCTGGTGTTTGGCCTAACGCCGTAAGGACTGCCACCTGTCGCAACCAAAGCGGCAACGACGTCGGCGATAATGACGAAATTGGAGTCTCATCATCTTTCTTCGCCTTCGCTGAAGGCTTTACGTCATCTTTGTCTGCGCTCGTTTTCTTGATGGGGGCGGCAGCCGGCTTTGCCTCGTCATCCTCTTCGCCTGCGTGTATATCGATAATCTCAACCCGCGACATACCCGACAGTTCGCTTATTTCGATTGGCACCCCGAGATCGCTCTGCGATTGCAGCTTTCGCGCCATCGTCTCTGGCAGCTCTTTGCCCTTTAATTTCACCGTTATTATTCCCGGGCGGCGATTTCCGCCATCCTTCGACACATCCCACATCTTCACGGCTGTCTTGATGTCCTCTACTTCATCCGGTCGGAAGTTGCGCACGATGAGAATTTTTTCCTGCGGGCCTTCGAGGAACTCGACCGGTCGGCGACCTTCGATGTTGTAGAACGTATCGAGGTCGTAAGAGATATCCCACGCGTCGCGGTTGACCAATTCGATGGTAAAGAAATCACCCTTCTTGCCCGGGCCGTCGCCAGTCCCCTCAATCGGCTCAGCTTCTCCGGAGATGATTCTGAGACATCGCTCAATCAGTGGCCAATCTTTTGGCAAAGCCCTGATTAGAAGAGTATTCTCAAACGTGTTCGCAACGATGCGAATATCGTCGATTGCAGATTTGTTCGATAACTTGGTCTTTTGTGGTTGCCGTCCACGTGTGCGACGATTACGCGCTTTGGCGTTCTTCTGATCGTTGGAATTCGCCGTCACGACCTGCACTTCAGTCGCTTGCATATCGCTCAGCAATTGCTCGAGAAACTTCTTGTCCTCTTCCGCATCGTACGTACGCACCTTGCGAATAATCGGCTCGGGGTCGGCTACATCCAGTTCGAGCGTCAGCTTGATCGCTTCGTCCACTTCCTTGCGCGGGCCGGCGATGATCAGGCGCTCACCGATGGCAGTGATGGCAAGCTCCACGTCGGCGGCGTTGATGCCTTCGACCTTCCCGCCGCTTTCGCCGCCGGGGGCGGTCGTCGGTGTGGCCAGAATGCTCTTGAGAACGGTTGCCAAATCTTCGGCCTTACGGTTTTGCACCGTGATCGTTTCGGTGTAGGGCGCGTTCTCTTTGGCTTCGGCCTCAATGTCCGTAATGAGGCGCTGAATTTGTTCGAGCTTTTCCGGCGGTGCCGTAACCAATAGCGAATTGGTAAACGGCTCGGCCGTTACCGTCACCGTGGTTTCGCCCTCGGTCTTCACAGTGGCCGTTGCGCGCTTAACGTTTTTCTTCTTATTATTCGTACGGCGATTGTTCGTGCGACGGCTGCGAATGTTCGGCGCTTGATAAACCGTACCCGGAATGGCTTGCTTGATGATCGGCGCGATCAACTCGGCCTTGGAATATTCGAGCCGTATCACCGTCATCTCGGCACCGACATTGATGTCGAGCTTGGCAATTAGCGGTCGCACCTTATCGATAAAGGCAGGCTTGGCCCACATGCGGATGCGCTTGTTAAATGCATCGGCTGTGATCATCAGATCCTCGCCGCCGTTAGCCGGGAACATTTGGTTGAGCGTGCTGGCCAGATCGGTGGGGTCGGCGTTTTCGAGCGGGATTTCGACGAAGATCGGTTCGATCTCGCACGCGTTCTTTTCGAGCTCGTCGATCAGCGGCTTCATTTCGGCCCAATCCTGATCGCTGCACAAAATCAGGAGACGACTCTCCCCGTCTTTCGCGATCATCACCGGACCGTCGCCGCCGCTCTTGGTAGAGCGACCGCGCGCCCGAGCGCGGGCCTGAGCGCGACGTTGTGCGGCAGTCTTCGCTTTACTTTTACCCTTGGCTTCTACTACCTGCGGGCCGTTGTCATCATCGCGGAGCAATTGTGCGAGCGTTTCGGCCACTTCCGAAGGAATGGCGCAGGTGAACTCGACGAAGCGTTCGGTCGGCGCATCGGGATCGGGCCGATCGAACTCGGCCACGCGCTCAGCGATGCGATCCATATCGAAGCGCGTGGCGCTAACGTATAGCTCGCGGCTGGAGCGGATAACAAAGACCGGATCGGGCCCGGCGGAGCCGCGCGCGGCCGGCGCTGCGCCCTTCTTACCGCGCGGAGCGCGCACCACCGGCGCGCCCATCGACGGCGGCAATGCGTTTTGCACTTCTTCAACGATGTCGGCCGCATCACGATATTGCAGAATAAACGTGCGGTTAATCCAGTCGGGCTGTACGTCGTACTGTGCGATCAGACGGCGCGCTTCTTTGTTGCCCTCGGCCCCACCGACCATGATGATCGAGTTACCGCTGGCGGCGCGCAGGTTAACGTCGAAGACTTCGAGAATCTTGGGATCGACGTAGCCCGTGCGCTTATCGCCGGCCAATTCCTGCTTCATCTCGGCCAAGAGCGGTTGAATCAGATTGACGACGTCTTCGGCGGGCGCGTTGTTAACCTGGACAGATTCGATACGGGGCGGGGAGGTACTCGGGACATCGATGCTTCGTATCGTCGCCAACATCGCTTCGAGATACATGTCGGGTGCCTTGATGTACAGCACGTTGTTAATCGCATCGACGATAATCGAAATGGCGTCGGTGTCGTCCAATTCCGGGGCGATGTTGTTAGCCGCCTGATTGCGACCGCGCCGACCGCGACGACGGTTATTGGTTGCCGTCGGTGCTGCAGTCGTTGCTGCGTCAACCGGATACAACTGACGCAATAACGTCTGCATGTCGGCAGCTTTGACATGCTTTAACTCAATCTTGACCGGCGCGTCTTTACCTAAGCCGGGTGAAATATTCTCCTCAACTTCCGTGAGCCGATTGATGCGTTTGCGGAACTCAAAGTGCTCTTTCACCAGACCGGTCAATTGAATCGTGTACTGATCGAGCGGCTCAACGCCGTAGGTATCCGAGAACTCAGGGCGATAGTTTTCGATAATCGTCCCAGCGGTCCAGCCGTCGGGTGTCTTGAACTGCGTCACACAGATGTCGTACAGCGGTAGGTTCGCGGCTTCGAATTCTTCAAACGTGCCGTAGATCTTTTCGACCGGAATCTTGCGCATCGCATCGGGAATGCGCTCGACGGTGATACGATCGCCCAGATCACGGATGATCATGTTGTTGAGCGGCTGATCGAGCAGCAACTCGTTGAGTTTGTTGAACAGCTCACGATAGGTGAATCTCTTGTCCGTGAAGTATGTCAGGTTGCCTTCCAACATCGCGTCTGGGTTATCGATGTAGGGTACGCCGCGTATCCGGGCAAGATCCTCGACAATCTCCACCCAAGGCATATCGTTCGGTTCAAACAAGATGTCTTTGGTATTGCTGCCGTCGCGCGTTTCGATATCAATGATCACCACATCAGCCAACTCGCCGATAGGTGAACCCGTACCTACTGGTGCATCACTATCACCGTCCATTGCCGCGTCAGTCGGGGTGCGTCTGGTTCGAACATTACGTGTGTTAGACGATGTCGCAGGTGTGCGGCGCGTGCTGGCACGGGCCGGCTGGTCGCCTTTACCGGCTTGCCCGCCTTTTTCCGTATTCTTGGCTTTGTTGTTGCGAATACGTTCGAGGCGGCGCTGGCGTTGTTCTTCCAAGCGCTTCTTGCGGCGTTCGGCGGGCGTAAGATTGGCATCTTCGTCCGCTTCGCCGTCACCTTCCTCTGCCGCTGGATCATCCTGATCGTTGTCGCCGCGCTTCTTGACACCCTTCGAGGGCTTAGGCGGTGTACGACCGGCATTCTTGCGTTTGATCTCGTCGTAGTAGGCCTTGTCTTTTGGATCGAACTTGCTTTCGACCGGAACTTTGCCCGCCTTGGGTTGCACCTTGGTGGGCTGCGTGGGTTGCGCCTTCGGCGTTTTACCAGACGGCTGTTTTGACTTAATCGCCGCTTGTTGCAGCTTCTTCAGTTGTTCGTCGATGCGCTTGCGTTCGGCATCACTCACGCCGCCTTCGGAATCCTGCTGCGCCTTGATGATCGCTTGTTTCAACTCGTCGAGATCGGCTTCTTCCTTAGGCGCGGGGTCTTTCTCGTCTTTGGCCTTGTCGTCTTCCTTCTTGTCATCCGACTTCTCTTCGACTTCCGCCTCTTCTTCTTCGGCATCGTCGGATTCTTCTTCGTCTTTCGGATCGGGTGCGCGCCAGCCACTGGCATCGAGCGCAAGAGCCGTTGCCGTGGGTGTGACCCAAGCCGCGAAGAATGCCATTAGCAAGCACAACGAAAGTACCAACGAAATGCGTATGCGCAACATGGACAACATTGCTGTCATGTCCTTTCAATCGTCACAGTCAGTCGCCTCGGAAACGCACCGCGCGACTGCCGGATATGTCAACTCATCCGCCCTGTACAAGACGAATGTTGATACCAAAATCTCATCCGCCGATTGCGTATGTCCCCTTGGACCATTCGATAATCGCGGACGCTAGTTGTTCGTCGTTTTCCGCTTGCAACTGTTCGCGTTCGGCGAAACTCTTACCGCGCGGATAGATATAATAATTGCCGCTGGGCATCTGAACGATACCGCCGAGGGCACAAACGCTGCGTAGCGCACCCTCTTCGTCGACCGACTTCCAACGCCCCGCCCGAATCACTTCTCGTCCGTCCGGGCCTTCGACGATCATCTCCTGCACGTATTCGCCACCGGGCGTTTCGTAAGCCAAGAGCGCCTTTACATAGTGATCCGGGCTTCCCGGTGGATCATCAGGTGGCGGTGGTGGCGGTTCTTCGACCTCGACATCGGGCGCCTCCGTCATTAACTCCCCGATGTCCTTCGCAATTGTGTACGTCTGCGGCGTCGGACGCGGCATAAACGTCTGCATGCGCACGGCCTTGCCCGACGCATACTTACCGGCGATCTTTACTTGCTTCGTGTCTTTGAACGCGCCCAGATCGGCCTGCGAACTGGCGGCCACCACCATCTCGGGCAGCACGCGCGTTTGATTGTCGTTATCAACAATTGTGACGGTAAAGCGCGCTTCGTCTTCGTCCTGATTGTTCACCACCAGTGTGATCGGTGGCGGCGGCGCCGCCGGCGGTATGCTGTGCTTTGCAACCTTATACGACCAAGGCTTGCCGTTGGCGAAACTGTGCGTCATCTTGAAGACCTTGCCATCGGCATAGGCCCCCTTGAGTTCCACCAAATCCCCGTCGCCGAAGAACGTTTGCTGTTTATTCGGCTGAATGCCTTCTTGCTGTACGGCGGTCTCTTTGCCTTCCCACTTAAACACCAACTCGACGCCGACCGTTTTCAGATCGAGATTTTCGACAATAACCTTTTGCCGCGGCGCCGGCTCAAACGCTTTGAAGATATTCTGATTGTTCAGCGCCACGGTATAAGCCGACGCTGGCAAGACATCTTTGCGCCACGGATCAGACGGTGCCTTATCCTCCAGCTTTTGCATCGTAAGGAATTTCTCCCACCGCGACGTTTCTTTTGGGGGCACCTTTGGCATCACGACCGTGGCGACGCGGCAATCCATCTTGACCACATTGCGGCCGGCATCGGGATCGGGCGTTAATACCAAGTCGGTGATCTGTGAGATATATGGTGCATCGTAAAGACCTCGCAATAACTCGATCACGCGCGCGTACTCATCTTTGACGGTGATGTCGTACTTGATCGTCGTGGTGCGGAGCTTGCTTTCGTCGGAAATGATCGTCTGCTTGCTGATCTTGGTGATCAGCGCGGCATCAAAGCCGTGCAGCGTAGCCGTTTCCTTGAGGCGACTGCTGAACTTATCAAAGGCCACCGCGTCGTCACCGCTGAACGTGCGGTTTGCGAAGCCACGCCATGTGTCTGCGAGGTCATATTCGGAGTCGACGAGCTCCAGCAATTCATCCTTTTGATCGCTGTATTGTTCGATCTCCGTCGTGTAAGACGCAATCGGCGATAAATAGATCAGGTCGACCAAAAAATAGATCGCATAGCAACCTATCGCAACGCCGAAGATGATGGCCAATCGTCGTTCGCGAGGATTCATCGTTCGTCCTCCTCGGTGGTGGCCGGTTCGGCAGATGCTTCGTCGTCGTTCTCGATCTCGTCGTCGATTACCTCTTCCATGGGTGCCGGTTTCGATGACTTTGGCTTGACCGGCGGAATGCGAACGCGCGTTCGACCGGTCGGTTCTTCAGTGGTCGTCGAATCATCTTGTTCGCTTACAACCACATCGTTGGATTCGGGTTTGTCTTCCGTCGATGATTCGGTGACCGGTTTTTTGACGGCGCTATCGCGACGCACGGGTTCAATGCTCACGCGTTTGCGATTCGTCGGCGTTGCTTTCTTTTCAACTGCTTCGCTGGGTGATTTGTTGTTCGCTTGAGTCGGCGCTTTGTTGGCGGTTTGGCTCGGCGCTTTGATTTCCGCCCGCGGTTTCTTGGGCTTCGCTTTCGATGATTGCCGCGTTGATGGCCGCGCCCCTGCCGGCTTATTCGCCACAGGGGGATTATTCGAAGAACGCGTGTTTGACGGGCGTGCACTCCTCGGCGTCACGGGCTTCGAGATATCCGTCGTGTCTTTATCCTCGTCGCTAGCAGTTGTGGACGGGCTCTCATCATCAACTTCGCCCACTACACCGTCTTCGTCGTCAACGTCTAGCGCGTCATCCTCAGGCCGCTCATCAGCGGACTTGTCATCCGTCGCGTTGACGTCGTCAGCGGCGTCCGCTCCCACATCCACTTCATCAAGGTCGCTCTCGAAATCCGGCACGACATCCACCACCGGCGGCTGCACCTTTTTCGGCGCACGCTTGGGAATCACGGCTTCGATGCGGCTTTCAAATTGATAGACCGAATCGTTGCGTCCGCGAATCGGCGTTTCGCTGCCGGGCACCACATCTTGGTACCCCATCTCACGCAACGTGGCGCTGATTTCATTTACTACGCCCAATTCGGCGGTACGCAGTCGCATCTCTAAAGTCGATACATAACTCCGCTTACGACGCCGGCCCTCGGCGCGGGTATGAAACTCAATTCGCGTGACCTGCGCCTTGTCATTCGACGGAAACGCGTTGGTCAGCCGCACCAACTCGTCGGGCCAAATCTGTTCGGCATCGGCCCAGTCTTCCAGCGCATTCACACGCGATTGGAATGCTGTCAGCGGCTTCTTGCGGGTGCTCAACTCTTGTACGTCGGCTTCTAACTCACTCGCGCGCGAGCGCTTGGGTTCGACAAACTGCACCCAGGCCGCCACCGCCGCCGCAAGCAAAAAGACACCCGTCAATATCGCCTTGGGCGCCTTCTTCATCCGCCGATCGCGCGTCGTCACCGGACGTTTCGGTGCCAGAAAATCAAAAGACGACAACGGATGCCGACCATGGCTCATCGCCAGACCCAGCACCACGCTAAAGCCGCGCAGCTCGCGGGCGCGATCGTGATCGATGGTCAACGCCTTAGCTGGGTTGAAAAGCTCGGCCAGTGCCGCAAAGCGCGCCGCCAATGACTGCGACAGTTCCGCCTCAAGCCCGGTGGCACCGCACACCACGATGCGGTCGATGCTCGCGCCACTCGCAGTCGCGCGATAGGCCTCAAACGAGCGGATCACTTCGACCATCAGGCCGCTGACGGCTTCGCGAGTGCGCTCGCTGCTGCGGGCATCGTGAATCGCAAGCGAATCGATACGGCTGTCGTGCAAATTATCAACCGCTTCTTCGCGGAAGTCGGGCAAGCTCGTTAATGCCGAGCGGCTGAACTTCAACGTGCCATCATGCACGACGCTGATTTCTGAGTGCTCCGGTCCTAACTCAACCATCAAGATGGTCTTGTCGTTGGGATCGTCAACGGTTGCCAGCACCGCCTGCCGATTCGCGAATGGTCGCAGGCCGATTCGTTCGAGATGTAGCCCGGCTGCCGAAGCAACCTTCTTATAAAACTCGATATCATCGATGCGCACCGCAGCCACCAAAGCTGTAGCGGGTGACTTGGGATCATGATCGTTCGAAAGGGCAAAATCGATGACAGCCTGATCGGCGGCGAAAGGCAACTCGCGCGCGACCTGATTGATCACCATCGCAGGCAATTCATCTGCGGGTGCCGGCGGCAAGTTAATCGTGTTGAGCACGACCTTCTCGCGCGGCACACTGATGATCGCATGCTTACCCGACAGCTTAGAGCGCTTCAGCGATTCTTTGATAAAGCCGCCGAACATCTCGGCGTCGTTCAACTCGATCTCGGGCAAGACCGGCACCGTGACCGCTTTGTGCAGGTCGACGTTGGCCCCGCGCGAAGTCACGACCGTCATGCGCAGCGATTGCGCATCCCAGTCGAGAGCGAGCAGCTTTTTGCTACCAATTTTCATTGCCATCGATCATCAATCCGATCGACCCGCCAAATCCCGCCGCTCATCGCCGTGCGGGGTATAGGCCGGGCCGAGTTCGTTCAAGTTACGGTAGTAGATCACTTGCGGAATCGGGCCGCGCATCTGAATCACGACCATCAACCGCTCGACTACGCCCAAATTGTCCGCATACCCCAACGATTCGATGCGATACATCGAGCCCTTGGTAGTAATGGAATCCAAAATCTGCCGAAAGCGATTCTCATCGATTGCATTGCTCGTTAGCAGCCATGCCGCAGACGAGCGCTCGGCCAACGGCACTTGCTGGCGCGCTTCGACGATCGAATTCACTTCGGCATCAGTCAGATTCGGAATCGTCGCCAGCACCGCCGGCGCGGCCGTACTCACATTGATACGCCCTTGGGTGAAGGGCAGTTGCTGTACGGTCAAACGATCCAAAATCTGGGGCAGGTCCTCGTACGTTCCCGGCGGCTCCTCTTCCGTCAAGTTGACGTAAGTCGGGGGCACGTTTGTGGGCGTATTCTCGGACCCAGCACCATTCTGACCTTGATCGGAAGAATCATCGTCCGAATCTTCGGAATTTTGATTTTCTCCGTCGCCGCCGTCGCCATCCCCCGATTGCTGTGTTGCCGGAGGGGTTTCGTCGTTGCCGGGTATGTCGTCTTGCTGCTGATCGTCTTCATCAGCTTCCGGCGGTGGCGGCGCGGGCAACAGATTCATAACGCTATTAAATTGGGTGCCGCCGCCGCGCACGTTCATGATGTAACTGACGATGTCGCCGTCGAACTCTTCCGTTAACTGTTCTTCCAACCGTTCGAGATCTTGATTGTTAAGAAAGATGCGCGGTCGATTGTCGGCAGAGGTGTTGGAATCTTGCGCCCAGATTGTCAAATAACGCTCAACACCTTGAAACAAGATGCCATCGGCATTGTCCGGCGGGAATGACTCATCACCGTCGTCTTCATTGGGCTCTAACAAACCGTTGCGGTTGTAATCTTCACCGTAAAGCACCCAACCGTTGAAGCCTTTGACGAGTAACAGTTCTTCGACGGTGCTGAAGGGCGCCTTTTTTCCGCGATAAGGCGGGCGTAGCGTTTGATAGTATTCATCCTTGGCGCCGCCGGGACGCGGACTGTTACCGCCTTCGCGCCAATCGAGCAGCGATGCCACCAGATCGTTGATATCAACATCGAAATCGGTACTCGTCGGAATCACTTCGGTGAAGAGCGTGCGCAGTTGATCTTCGGTGGCAGTGTTGATATCCAAGCGCGCGCATTCGTCCGTAAAACCGTAGCGTACGGTATCGGGGTCGTCGGTATCGGGCGCGATCAGGTGATAGCGAAAGACCTCGTCGGCGGTCGGGTCATAGGTGCGCACATCGTCGGTGTTTTCCAGCGCCTGTACGCCAGCATCTTCACCGACGCCGACCATCGGCACGGCGCGCAGGTTTTCCGGATCGTTAAACCACGCGTCGAGTTCGCCCTGCTGATAGCGCAACAACACCACGGCGTGTTGCATACCCGCTTCCGCAGCCATGCGCGCCTTGAAGCGCCGCACGCGGGCATGAATGGTGTCGACGTGCGATCGAACCATAAACGTGTAGCCCGCCGCCAAGAGGGCGAGCAAGACGATCATGACGAGAACGACGAGCAGTAGAAAGCCGTCGCGCTGATGACGACGCAGTTTCTGCGCTGTGGCACCGGTTTGATTTCCGAAAACGCTCTGCGCTGTGGCACCGGTTTGCAACCGGTGTTTCATCGGTGACTGCCGCAACATCAGAAGCCACCTCCGCCGCCGGTGGTGCTTCGTTGTGCGCGAATTAACCGTGAACCGAAGAAACTATCCGCCTGCTGCAAACGCACCGTTACGGTGTATTTATCCGGTGCATACGGTTCGGGCGGTGCGGGGGTCAGATCGGTGTCGGTGAAATCGCCGCTGCCCGCTTCCGAATCGCCTTCCTCTTCCTCGTCATCCGTCTCTTCCGGCGGCGGCAGCGAACCGTAGCCGACCGTGATTTCAACCGCCTGCGGCAGCGAGTTGGCATTGCGCGCGTCTTCGCCCAAATCCCAATCGCGCAACCATTCGACGCCGTCGAAATAGCGGAAGCGGATGTATTGAATCTCGCGCGAGACCAAGTCGAGCGCGACCGAGCGATCATCGCTGTCGAGAAAGGCCGTTTGCAACGGCGTCTTCACTTCGCGCCGCACCAAGCCCAGATTGCAAGGCGCCTGAATGTCATACCCTTCGTAATCGCAGAGTTCGTCGCCGTCTTGTTCGTAGGCGAGGTAATACTGCACCTGGCGAATATCGCACTCGGCCGGCGGCAGGTCGTCGGTAACCGACAGGTTGCGATACACCTTCTTGTCCGGGATGCGTACGAACTGAATACTGATAAATCGGTCGGTGCCCGAGATGCCGGGCCCCATCTGGGTGAGAAAGCCGTTGCACGCGCGGACTTCTTCGGCGATTTGATGCGCAATGGTCTGCGCCAGGTAACCACTTTCAACACGGCCCTTGCCGCGATCGCGCAGGTCCAGAATCATTGCGTAAAACTGAAACATCATCGCGGCGATCAGCACGATCAGACCGAGAGCCAAGACAATTTCGACGAGCGTGAAACCGCGGCGACACGATTTGACATTTGGCTTACTGCCCATTGCCACCGCCTCCGCCGTTGTTGTTGCCGCCCGCGCTGTTAAGGCCCGGAATATTGCCGCCGTTCTGCAACCCGCTGAGATCACCCGATTCGACCGCGTTTAACAACTGATCGATTTGTCCCTGGCCCAACTGACCGCCAAAGGCTTGCAGCAGCGTCGGTAAGAGTTCCACCAACTGATCGATCGGCAGCGATGCCAGCGAGCGCGGATCGAAGTTGTTCGGATCAAACAACGCCGCCCCACCGGGTATGGCTTCGGTTAACTGCTCGATTTGTTCTTGATCGAGCCCGAAGTCGCGCTCGAAGTCGAGCCCCTGCGGTAACGGTCGCACCACATGGGTTTGCAGAACGAACTGCCGCGAATCCTCGTCTTCCGGGTTGCCCATGTAAACGTTGATATCGATATTCAGAAGCCCAACCACGCTAGGCGAGGGTTCGGTCACAACCTCAAAGCTCATACCCGGCATGGTTTCGCTCACACCGTCAGTCACGAACGTACCGGTGATCTCGCGCTCATCCATGGCAAGCAGGCCGCTATCCATCTCGACGATCAATTTCTCGGTCATCAACATGGCGCGCGTCAGGCGCTCGCTGCGTTCGATGAAGTACTCACCATTGCGAAACGTAAAACCGATCACACCCATCGCGATCATCAGCAACGCGAGAGCAAGGACCACCTCAAGCAACACCGCCGCCGATCGCTGGCGCGCTCGGCTTTGGCTCGCTTTGCCTCGTTTGATTGGTGGTCGATTCGTCATCGCTTTTGCTGCGCGCGGTAAATTCGTACAACTTTTGAACACGGCCAATGACACATGACGACCAGCGCTCGCGAGAGCGGGCCGCACTGAAATCTGATACGCGTATCGACGGTTTCTGTCGCAGCAGGCGACGCTGGAAATGGGGTCGAAATCGACGCTGAACTGCGCTAAGTCAAGGTAGGGGAACGGCTTAAGAAACGTAGCGCAATCAAAAATCTTTTGCTGCCGGTTGGGCAGCGGCAGACGGCGCCTACTGAGAAACTGTTACCAGTATTGCGAGGCTATTGCGCATTAATTGCGCATAGATAAGAACTTACGTACGGCGATGACTTTGTGACGAGTGGTTACGGAAGCCTATCGACCCTTGCGGTCGCCTCGCCCGCGGGCCCGACCGCCGCCGCCGATGTTGCTACCGTCGCTGGTGCCGTTGAGGGCGTTGCGGATGTTCTGCCGTTCCTCATCGGAGAGGTCGGAATTGTTGAGCGATTCTTCCAACTCCGGCGGCAACGGGTCGTCACCAGATTCGCTGCCACCACTGCCATTGCCGTCGTCGCCGGTGCCGTTCATGCCCTCATCGAGGGCATCGCCGAGGGCGTCCTCGCCGACGTCATCTGGGATGCCGTCGCCGTCTTCGTCGAGGCCGGGCTGGCCCCCGAAGCCGGTGGATTGAAACGACAGCCGGCCCAAATCACTCAGGTCGGGCAGGTATAAATCTTCGCGGATGACGTAGATATCCGCGTCCGGGTCGAGCAACTCGTCTTCGGTCAATGCCTCGCGCACGCTCGGGATGCCGGTGCGACCATCGACGAGCACCCACAGGCGGCGGTCCTCGTCCTCGAGTTGATCTTCGAGCTTGGCCCGCGTAATCACCAACAGCGCCCACGGCGTGGAGCCATCGCTTTCAAACACGATTAATGGGCGATTCTCGTCGATGTTTTCTTCCGAATCGTCGAGGCCGCTTTGCAAAGAGGTGGCATCGAAGTCTTCGGTGCCTTCGCTTTCGTCGAGGGCATCTTCATCGTCATTGGTCGCGAAACTCTCGGCGTCGGCGTCTTCGTCGAGTTTGGGCGTTTCATTCAGCGGAATAGGCTTGGTGAACTCGGGCCGACCGATACGCACTTCGTGCACGTTCACATCTTCGAGCAACGATTCGGACATCGCATCGCGCGCCCATTCATCTTCGATGATCGTCCACGCGCCAGGCAGCAAAATGGGGTCTTGCTCGATCTCGACGTACGGTTGTTGCTCATTGGGGGCGAAGCGAATGCGCACGCGGCGTGTTTCCTGTAACGCCACATTTCGTGCCATGCCCATCAGGTCGCGTATGCGCGCTGCTGACTCGGGCATGGCCGCCGCAGTGATACGGCCTTCGAGTGCGGGCCATGCAAGAGCCGCCAATACCACCAGCAAAGAAAGCGAAATCGCTATCTCCAACAGGGTAAAAGCGGCATGGGTCGAACGTCGGCGTTGCATAAACACGGTCTAGCTAGCTAAATCACGAGCGGCTTAGCTATCGGCCCAGTTGGTGATATCGTCTTCGTCGCCATCGATGCCGTTGGGCCCGAGGCTGTAAAGATCGAACGAATCTTCGTTGTTATCACCAGGGGACTGATAGACGTAATCTCTACCCCATGGATCTTGAAACCCGGACTTGGGATCGATATCGAGATACGGCGACGTCCACTTGTCGGCAATCTCGTCATCGTTGGGCTTCTCGACCAGTTCTTGCAAGGTTTCAGGATAGCGATTCATGTCGAACTTGAAGCTCTTGATGGCGCTCGAAATCGTACCGTTGGATTTCACGGCAGCTTCGGCGAGTTTGATCTTCGCCTTTTCGCCCTGACCGATCAGCGCCGGCAAGGCAAAAGCGGCCAACAGGGCCAAGAGGCCGACCACCAACAGAATTTCGAGCAGGGTAAAACCCTTGGCTTTTCGGTTACGACGAGCTTTGGTATTGCGAATCATCACTGTGCAATCTCCTTCGTTTTCGGCACTTCCCTAGCCGCTCCCCAATGGGCCGACCGGGCACACATTCTTCTTATTCAAGCACGACTGGTGAAAGTCGCAAATCGATTCTAGTTTTCGGGTCTTTACCCCGCACTCATCGTCAAAATCGGCAATAACAGCGCGATGGCGATGACGGCCACCACCCCCGCCATACAGACCAGCAGCAACGGCTCCAGCATGCGAATGGCGAGGTCGATTTTACGGGCCGTGCGGGCCTCGTACGAATCGGCAATCGTGACCAGCACGTTGTCGAGGTTATTGCTCTCCTCGCCGATCGCAATCATGTCGACGATATCGAACGGAAAGAGGCCACTGTTGCCCAATGGTTTGGATAACGAGGCCCCCTTGCGTACGCTTTCGGTCGAGGTCTCGATTACTTCTTCAAGGATGACGTTGCCCGCCGAATCCTGGGCAATTTTCAGCGATTGCAGTATTGGTACGCCGTTTTTCAGCAGCGTGCCCAGAATGCGACAAAAGCGACAAATTGCCACCAGCGTGAAGATATTGCCCACAACAGGGGCCTTCAAAATCGAGCGGTCGCGCATCAGCCGCCCCGTTGGGCTTTGCAGAAACGCAATGGTCAGGCCGAGCAATGCGAACGCGCCGAACCCAACGTAAAGGCCGTTTTCCTGCAGAAAATCGCACATCGCAAAGACAATCTGCGTAAGGACGGGCAAATCACCCTTCAAGAATCCGCGCACCTGTGGCACCACGACTGTGAGCAGGAACACGATGATGCCGATGCCGACAAAGGCCAGCACCGCCGGGTACAGCATGCTACCCAATACCTTATTTTTCAGCTCATTCTGCCGCTCGGTAAATACCGCGATGCGGGCGAGCACCTCTTCCAGGAAGCCCCCCTTTTCACCGGCCTTGATCATGGCCACGTGCAGCGGCGGGAAGGCGTTGGGGTGTTTTTCCATGGCGTCGCCGAGGGTTTGACCGCTGGCGAGGTCTTCGCGCACTTCTTTGAGCACTTCCTTCAGGACGGCGTTGTGCGTCTGCTTGAACAGCACATCGAGGGAGCGCAGGGCGGGCACACCGGCCCGCAACAGATCGGCAAACTGGGCGTAAAAAACTGCCGCCGCGCCGCCGCCGACCTTGCGCTTCTTACCGCCGACGCCGACTGAGGCCTTGCCACCCTCCCGCACTTCGACAGGGAACAACGCCTGATCGTCGAGGGTGCGCAGGGCCTGTTGCTGCGAATCAGCCGCCAACACACCGGTGACCGTCTGGCCCTGAATGTTTCGAGCTACGTAAGTAAAGCTAGGCACGAAAGTTACGCCTTAAAAACGGAGAACACGCTGGTGACAACCGAGAGATCGGCCACCGCACACCGAGCCGTAAGCACCTATTTAACATGACCTTACAGCCACATGCCCAGCATCGTCAACATTGATCCTGAACGACACCTTATACGGGCATATACGCGGCCGATTGCAAACGCTCCACGCCATTAGCGTCGGTTAGGGGTCTATCCCTTCAATGATATCGGGATTTTGTCTAACCGCGTTGATGCTAGACGTTTCAGGTGCACAACGGAACGGATGGAACGCCGCTTCTGTAATCCTGCAGCGTCAATGCAACAGGCCCGCTCGATTCAAAATCGATGCGGGCCCATTGAGTATTCGAAGATGTCGACCTTCGTCTCCGCGACAGGTCGCCGTTGTTTTAACAACCACCTCCGATCACGCAGTTGCCGAACTCAAAGATATCGCGACCGTCGGTCGCGTCGTCGTTGTTGATGTCGGATTCGCAAGCGCCCGAGCCAGTGAGCAGGTCATCCACGAAGTCGGGAATATCGAGCGTGTTGATCGAGCCGTCGAGATTGGCGTCACCCTTAAGACAGTCGACCGCCGGCGATGCTGTCAGCCGAAAGTAGCCTTCCAAATCGTCCGTTGTTGAACTGGTACCGTTGAAATCGATGTCTGCAGTGAAGTAGATTTGTACTTCACCGTTCATGTTCATGTTGCGCGCGCTAAGGGTAAGCGACGTGATTCCGGTGAAATTGGCAACGACGCCGTTGTTATCGAGACCATCGATGACGCCGTCATTGTTCCAATCGACGGCCTCGCCTTCGAGCAGCAAGACGTCACCGTTGAAGATCAAAGCTTCGACGTTACCGCTGGGCGTTTCGATATCCCATATGACGGCCCAGTCACCTGACGAATTGAGATAGCCGCCCTCAATCGCGCCATCGACGGTGCCTTCGGGCAGGACGGCACCTTCGCGCAACACGATCACATCGTTAACCAAGACAAACTCGTCTTCAGCGCTGGCCGCATTCGTATCGCCGGTCACCAGGCAATCACCCGATTCGTTGATACCGAAGAAGTCAAAGTTATCCCATAGTTCGCCCGGCAAACCACCGGCCACCGCAGCCACTGGTGAGTTCTCATTCAGGGGCAAACCACCGACCGACACGGCGTTGTCGCTGAGCACGACCAGACCATCATTGAGCGAACTGCCGGTCGTGAGATTGGCCAAGCCGATGTAGCGCGAGCCGCCTTCGGACAGGCGCCAATCGAAATCGAAGCTACTCATGCTGACCGGATCGACAAATCCGGGAATGAGATCACCGCCGGTTAGCAACGGCATTGGAGGATTCCCCGCTACCAAAGACCGATTGGCTGTGTTGCCCATAAAGCCCGAGGTGAAACCGGCAACCCAATAAGGCACACCGTTACCGCTGATGCCCGGGCGGCTATTAAACGTCGACAGTTCGCCACCAAAGGCAGCGATCGGATCACCTTCCTGCAAGATCGGCGTGTTATCGAGCCATACCGAATCAAGACCGGTCGCCATCGTGACGTTGTTGACGTCGGTGGTGCCGTAGCACAGCTCACCATTGTTAGCAATGCCAAAGAAGCTCTCGAACGATCCTTGGGTGAAATCACCGATGGTGCTTTCGGTACGCAAAATCGCGCCAGGACTAAGCGACGACGATCCCCAGATATGACTCAAGGTCGTGCCCGATCCACTGGTGTTGATCGTCACGGCGAAGCCACCTTCGTTATTCACTGCCGTATTACTAATAGCATCAATGTTTTCGGCAGGCATGCCGGGCAACGGGCTGTCTTCCTGCAACAGGGCAGAGGCCACCTGCGCTTGGGCAATACCTGTAACGGTTAGCGTGCAAAAAACTGCTAGGGCAATGCGGATACCCAACTGGTTTTGATTAGAGAACTTCATCTGCATCCTTCAACCTCCTCATCGTTTGGGCGCGGAACTGAATTACACCAGAGAAAAAAGCATTCTGCTCGACTTCATCGCCAAGATATTGAGATCACATTTTCTCATTGCAAAAAGACACGCTGCCGAAGAATTCGGGATAGATTGCACGCATCAATACGAACCGGGACTCGAGACGTCAATTGGCACCGACACATGATCGAGGGCGTTATCCTACCCAAGCAGTCGGTCAATCTCAATCATTTGTGGCCCATCATCAATCGATCCGCATGCAAATATCTGGCAAACAGCAACAAACACGCGTATGGTTGTTCGGTCGCGACGAACATGAGCGGATAAAACGTCACACTAACGTTGAAGAACGTTGAGGGAGTGTGGCAAACGTGGTGTTCGGCTGCGCGTTTGGCAAGGGAGATGTTCATGTTTGAGTGGTGGTCAGATCAACCTGTTTGGAAACGGCTTAGCTGCTCCTTGAGCCTTTTGGGTATCTCAACCGTTTTGTATTTCTCGGGGATATTCTGGCCTTGGGGCTGGGCCATTGGCGGGGTGCTGTTGTTGTTTACGGGAATTGGAACCGACTCGCGTTATTGAAGTCACGAACTTTAGATACAATTGTAGATATTATTGGTGGACATGGCCCTGAGTATCGGTTGCTGTTTTTCCCAGCTTCGGTCATCAACTCAGCCGCATGTAATGCAGCCGCTCTCCGTTCGTGAAACTTTTCCCAATTGACTTAACTTTCATGTGCTCCATATAAACTTTCAGAGCCAGTAAAAGCAGCTTGCCGATCGCTAGCGCGCCATCATTCCTTTTCATACTCTTGCCTCGATCCGGTATCGCCCTTGGCTCTGCGTGTTTGAATCGCAATCGATTCGAAAGCAGCGTGCCTTTGTTTCGTTATTGCGAATTGACAACTGAATAATCGCATCGCCGCAGGAGCCCCACCATGCAGCCGACCTCACCCTCCCGCTGTCTCGCCCTGACCGAATGGATCGTACGCAGCAATCCCGCCTATCTCATCAGCGCGTGTTTTATCGCGCTGGGCGCGCGTCATTATTTGGCCGACCCGACCGACCCTGCCGGCGATATGTTTATCATCATTCTCACGTTGGTTGCACTACAGCTTTATGAATGGTCGGTCGGCTCAGTACTGCTGTTGTTACACCGAGCGCGACGTTCGCCGGAAGATCTGCGTTCGTTGCTGCTCGTATCGACGCTATTCTGGACCGGCCCGATGGCGGCGACAATTGAGATGTCGGTTTATCGACCGAGCCTGGGCTTAGCCGTTTCGATCGGCGTGTCATTGATTGCGATTGCGGAAGTCATCGCTATCAATCGCATGTTGCGGCTCAACTTCGGTACGGCGCTGCTAATTGTATCGATCGCGTGCGCCGTGTTCTTGACTATTGCAACAGCGCTGATGACGTCGGCACCTGCGCAGGCGGGCGTGACTGAAATCTATCTCTACGCCCTTTGGTGGGGCTTGGCGGCATTGATGATACCGTTGCCGCGCATCCTACGCCGTGAAGATGATTCGAACTCCGTAAATACGAACTGTATTCCACTTACCAACGCAATGATTCGCCGCGGCTTTGCGGTTATCACGTTTCTGGTGCTCGGCGTGCATTTGTTTGGTATGAACTATGCACTTTTTTGTCATGCCTCGCTGTTCTATGCCGCGCCGGTGCTGTTGGCCGTTGCTTACATCGGCCTGGCGCTGATCGAAAAATCGAACCATATCGAATGGGTTTGGGCGCTCGCCAGCCTACCCTTCATCGCCATCATGCTTGGCCGGGGTCAGTTTCGCCCGGAAGTGCCCGTCGAATTGTTGCCTGAGTTTCTTAGGCAACCATTCCTATCACTGCTCGTGCCGGCGTCGCTGGTTTGGTGGTACGCCTTTCGGCGGCACGGTCTACGTCCCATGTTGCATGCGGCCAACGCCGCCATGGCTTACGCCGGTATTGAACTGATCGGCGACGCCGCATTCGGTTGGCTTGCGTTGCCCGAAAATAAAGTCATCGCGCTGTCGTATGCCGTTGCCATCTACTTTGCCTTGATGGCACTACTGCATCGGTCGCGCATCGAAGGTGCCGTCGCGCTACTGATCAATCTGTTCGCGACCGTCATAGCCGTCAAGGCCTACGCGCCGCACGATCAACTGCTTATCACTATCGCCATTGGTTGGACTTTGTTTCTTGGCATTCACATCATCGTCGCGCGACCGGGGTTGGCGTCGCGCCTGTTCGCGGTCGGCCTGTTACTTGGGCTGCCGTGGTTGTTGCGCGATGCCGATCAGTTCAGAACGGAACTGAGCGTGTATTGCCAGGCGATCATCATGATGTTGTTCATTTTCGGCTGGTTGGCACCTTGGACGCGTTACCGAACTATCGCGGGTGCGATCGTGTTAATCGAAGCGACGGCGATCGGAGCGCGGCAAGTTGTGCTGAGCGAGAATCCGCTGGGAGCGATGTTCGTGATTGCAGGTTTCGGGTTGTTGATCGGCGGTACGTTGGTGAGTTGGCATAAGCAACGACTGTTAAACGAGATCAAAAAGCGTTTTGAGACGCCACCGATACCGCCGGTCGATGAGTCGGTCTCGGCTTGATGTATAGGTCGCTTGCCGCTCGGTTGGATAAGTGTGCAAGAAGAGCGGCAAGCGATCTTCTAACAGGGATCACCTACAGACTTTTGTGCTGCGTGTGTAAGCGTGGTTAACATTTTCGAACTGCTGTCGAACACATCGGACATCGAGTCTTCTATCGTTTGAGGCTTTCCATCAGGGCGAAATATAAGCCAAACCACGTTACCATCATTACTGTGCCGCGACTACTACGGATAACTCGCACGCTCGGAGAAGTGCAACGACTGAACGTGTTACAGTGAGATTTCTGCGCCGCGAATATTAAATGTAATGAGTCATCACGACGCTAATGGATAGCATACTCAGCGGTAGTTGCGACACGCACGGTATGACTCAACCGGAAGGAATAAAAAAATGAATCAACCGTTGGAAGCGGGTACCGTTTACGCATTCGACCGCGATGGTCACGACGAACCTTGTACGGTGACGATCCTGAAAGTGGAAACGTTGCGCGATGTGGATATTGTGCATGCATCCATCTACGGGTTTAAAGATAAACATGGCAAGCCTCGCACCGCGGGACATCTTCCCTTCGCGGCCGAAGTTATAGAACAAGCAGAAATTCGCTTTCTCGCACGAAGAGACGTCCCCGAATTCGAAGACGGCTATCAAACATGGCGCAGTGCATTCGATGAAGGCAAGGCGGGTGTCTTCACCATCGGGCTGAACGAAGTTGTTGATGTACTGTTGCAGGCCATCGACGGATGATGACTGCAATCACAAAGGAAATTTCGAACGATGCCACCTAAACCATCCGCTCCATCGCCGCTGTTCACGCTCTTTCAGCTACTATTCGGCCTTCTGTTTATCGCCGGCGCGTTGGGGGTGTTTGTATTCTTCTTCGCAATGGACAGCGTGACCGAACCAATCTGGCCCCTATTCATGATCGCGGCACCGATGTTTGCCATTGGGCTGGGCGGCATGTTATGGATGCATCGCTGCTGGGGCCGACCCGACGGTCGAATAACGCGTTCCGATATCCGCAGTGTGGCCGTGGTGCTGGGCTTGGTGCCCGCATGCTACGCTTACATGCAACCCGAACACTGGCCGACGGCTTTGGCGATTCTGATCATTGGAGGTGCGTTCGTATGGCTTTTGGCGCGCATCGGTAGGCGGGATAAGGAGCGTTCTTTCGACGATATGAGTGCCGAGGAACCGCGCGGAGAAGACGGCTTTAGATAGGGCGACGCACGTGGCGCTGGGTAGTGAGAACGACGAGGGCGAAATTGCCCTGACCGAAATCTTGTGATCTGCCAGCACCCTTTCGATAATGGTGCTTTCTTGCGATTGCCATTGACGACGAGAACATCCAATACGGAACCATGACGTTCATGCTTTATCTTCGCTACTGGTCAAATATCCGACGACGTAGTGAGTCAGCCATGCCGTCTTACTGCCCTATTACAATGCGCCGCGAACACTTGGTTATGCTGATTACGATCGCGTTGACCGGCTGCTCTGCTTCACATGCTCACGCTGGTGGCGCAGCAAGTTGCCCATCGTTTACGCACACCCAACCGGGCACCGTGCAGCCAGCGGCCATCATCGAAGCATCCGGTCTTGCCGCCAGCCGGAATACACCTGGCTTTTTCTTCACGCATAACGATAACTTCAACGATCAACGCATCTTCGCGCTTTCCGCAACCGGCGAACTGCGCGGCACATGGACGCTCGATCTTCCTTTGCCGGTGCGCGACCCGGAAGATATCGCCGTCGGCCCCGGACCGATTAGCGGGACTTCTTATCTTTATCTCGCAGATATCGGAGATAACGCCAACGTACGTACCGACATTACGGTTTATCGCGCCGTTGAACCGACGGTAAGTGCCGTGGGCGTGCCGGTCGTGGCCGACCTTGCTGCTGAATCGATTCGATTGAGCTACCCCGATGGACCGCGCGATGCCGAAACGTTGATGATCGATACCAATGGCGATATGTACGTCATTGCCAAGCGACTAACACCCGGCAAGGTTTATCGTGCGCCGTTTCCGCAATCCACGACGAGCGTGAACATATTAGAACACGTGGGCCAATTGCCATGGGATTTGATTCAACCGACGGGCGGGGACATTGCCACCGACGGCTCGGCCATCATTGTGCGCGGTTATTTTCGTATGGATTTGTGGCTGCGGCCCGCGGGCGCGAACATTGGTGGCGTCTTGAGTCAACCCGGTTGCACCGTGCCATGGGTTATCGAACCGCAAGGGGAGGCCGTGTGCTTTCGGAATAGCCTGCTCGATTATGCGACAGTCAGTGAAGGTAATAACCCTGCTATCAATTTCTTCAACCGCGACCTGCTGGCACCAACGATCGAGGGGTTTGTGCAGGCGGTGTTGTTTGATGCAACCGATGCAGCGGCGTTGGCGGTGTATGATTTTAGTGGAGACGGATCTTTAGATGGGCGTGATGTGGATGGATTGGTAGAACGTCTCGTCGAGTAGTCCGTTTGGTTTTGCTTTTGATGTGCATCTTTTTCATGAATTTCAGCGGATACTCATATGCATTCGAGCTACTATGAGTTTCTCTCTCGCCTTCCATCACGATACTCTTCGTTTCGAGTAGTCATCTACCCATCGTTTGAGCCGATTGAGATCATCGAGATTAATTGCTCGCGATTCGACGGTATGTCGCTTTTTTATGGCAAAAGCAGCACCGAACATAAATGGTCTGCAAACCACGGTCTTTTTTCGCTCGACATGCCCCAGCAAGAGCTTTCCCGCCTCGTCGAATTATTGACGAGGATTACTATTCCGTTCGAAATATCACTTACGGGCGACGCGCATGACAAAATGGTAATTGCCGATGGAACACGAATATTTCTTTCTGTAACTGGATATAACGGTAGCGATGCAACTATTTCATGGCATCGGGATCATCATCGCCCTGAATGGAATAAGCCTGCGGAAATCGTAGAAGAGATTCGGGATACATTGAACAGGGTGTATTCTGACTGTATTCCCTCCACCATTATTGAGAGATTGATCCATCGGTTTCGATCAACCAAGACGGAATTTGAGGTTGTGGAAGTAACGGGTGCCGAACAGAATCCCCAAAATATCAAGTTCGAGTCAGACACAATCTTGATTCGATCTCGATTTGCAATGAGGCCGAGGCTTACCGAAGCCTTTCAACGACATGCTGAGGCAATTTTGGCGGTTCCGTTTAAATCGACGATCGATCAAACCGTTGTGCGCTCACTACTTGGCAACAAGATACACGCGCTACCCGAAAAAGATATTTCTCAGGCAGCGAGGATCCCAGCTTATCTACTACCTCCGATGGAATTGGAGTTTCAAGACCGACGTATTCTGATCGAAAGATCGATCCTTACTTACAAACGGGTTGCGTTCTACGCAGGTGATCCGAATAAGGTTGTCGTCGTAAAGACGAGCGATTTCAAAGAACAGTTTAAACCTGAACCGCAGCGATTAGTGACCGATGATCTTCCCAACACTTGACCGCAGCTTTATCGTCGGCGTCGAATCGAAACCGCACAACCGATCATGATCAACGCTGCCGTCGTGGGTTCGGGAATGAGGCACACGTTGGACGACCCCGGTGTCATCGTCGCGCCCGTGAAATCGCTCACGCTACGCGGGTTGAGGTTGATATCCACTAACTCGGCATCATCGAACATGAACGGGCCGCCCGGATTGTTGTCGATATCGCTTGCGTACCATGTACCATCGCAATCGCGGAAGATCGCGTCCGGGTCGAAGCCGGTCACCGGAAAATCATCAAAGCCCAGTTGTTCACCGAACGCAAATTCATTGGCAGGTGTGCCGTCGTTCTCTCGCAATCCGATTGAATCTATGACCGAATCCCAAGGCATGCTGTCGAGCGTTCCGTCGTTGTTTCCATCGAGGTCATCCGTGGGGTTCGCAGTGAAGCCGGAAACAAGCAAAAATGTCTGGCTGAGATTCGCCAAAAATGCCGGCGGGCCAAGGGGCAAGGGGGTGGAGCCGACCGTCGTATCCGGATCGGGTGCCGGTGACAGCACGGCCGGTGTATCGCGCCACAGAAACAATCCATTCGAGCCTAAACTGAACGCCGAAAGATCGAACACCTGATCCACAATGCCCAAGCCGTCAGCCTCGCCAATCAATACAACCAAGCTGACGTTGCTCAGCGACTGATTCGGCATCCCGCGCAGCTCAAAAAACTGTTGGCCTACATTGGGACCGGACGGTTCAAGCAGTACTTCGTTTATCATGAGGCTGGCGCGACTCGACTGTGTAACGAACAATATCGCGCATAGCGCAACCGCAATCTTGGTCTTTAGCATTCTCATTTTCCTTCGAAAAATACAACGGCGAAATCGTACCAAAGTTTCCGACAAGACTCTAAGGCAACGAAGTTGTTCGCGGACGTTAAGCATCTGAAACTCAACTCAAGTCGCTCGATACTAGGCCGATAAATCCAAGCGGGCAAAATCTTCTTACAGATTGCTCAAAAACGGGGCGGTACAATTTTATCATCATGAGCCCGCGAGCTGCGCGATACAAAATTCACGTGTTCAGAAGTTTGTACTGGCGCGCTGTCTGTGACTTAGAAGCGTAGCGCCTCAACCTTGCTCCGGATCCAACGCGGAATTCGCGAGCGGGCGCGATATACTGCGCTGTAAGGTGCCGAAACCCTAGCGAAAGCAACAGGACCGTCGTGAGCCCTCAGCAATTTCAACGCATTTCTCAGCTTTTCCTGGAAGCGCGAAAACTGCCATCCGAAGAACGAAGCAGTTTTCTCGACCGGGCATGCAAGAATGACGCCGCCGTTCGCGCCGAAGTCGAGCGCATGCTGGCTTTCGATTCCGACGAAGCCTCGATCGACCAACCCGCATTCGCAGTGCAAAGCCCCGGCAGCGCGAACCTCGATGACGCGCTCTTTCCGCCGGGTACCTCCATCGGTGAATACACCGTCGTGCGCACATTGGGGGCGGGCGGTATGGGGCGTGTGCTGGAAGTCGAACAGCAACACCCGAAGCGCCGCGTCGCGCTCAAGCTATTGCGGCAAGACATTCTCTCGAAGCCGATGTTGCAGCGCTTCGACCACGAAGTCCGCGTACTCGGCGAAATGCAACACGACGGCATCGCGCGTATACATGCCGCCGGTTGGACGGATGGCCAACCGGCACAGCCCTACTTCACGATGGAGTTAATCGAGGGTTCGTCGCTAACCGATTTCGTGCGCGACCAGCAAACTTCTGTACGGCGGCAACTAAGCCTTGTCGCCGATATTTGCGACGCCGTGCAATACGCCCATCAACGCGGTGTCGTACATCGAGACCTGAAGCCCGCCAATATTATCGTAACCCAAGATGGTAAGCCCAAAATCGTCGACTTCGGCATCGCACGTATTACCGAAGGCGACATCGCTGCCAATACGCTGCAAACCATGACAGGCCAGCTCATCGGCACGCTTCCCTACATGAGCCCGGAACAGATCAGTGGCAATCCGGCGCAGGTCGATAGCCGCACCGATGTTTATGCCTTGGGCGTGATACTTTATCAGTTGCTTTCCGGCAAGATGCCGCACGACTTATCGAGTACGTCATTGCCCGAGGCGGCGCGCGTGGTGCAAGACAGCAACATCACGCGCCTCGGCACGCACGACCGCAGTTTGCGCGGCGACATAGAAACCATCGTGGCGAAGGCGCTCGAAAAAGACCCCGCGCGCCGCTACGCCTCGGCCAGTGAGTTGGCAATCGATATTCGCCACTATCTGGCCGATCAGCCGATTGTGGCGCGACCGCCGAGCGCGATGTATCAACTGCGCAAGTTCGCGCGGCGCCATCGCGCGTTTGCTGCCGCAGCCGTGATTGCTTTTGTCGCCATGGCCGGCGCGACGGTCGTTGCGTCGGTTTATGCGATACGTACCGAACGCGCCAATCGCGAGGCGCGGCGTCAAACCGACATCGCCGCGGCAATCAATCGATTCTTGAACGAAGATTTACTTGCGGCGGTATCGCCCGACGCTTCGAGCGCTGCCGGTCGCGGGCGTGATGTGCGTATGGCCGACGTGCTGGCGGAAGCCGCCCGGCGGATCGAAACCGCCAGCGCCGCCAGCGGCGCATTGGCAGACAAGCCCGAAGTCGAAGCATCCATCCGCGCCACCATTGGGCGCACGTTCTTTCAACTCGGTGATATCGAAACGGCGTATCCGCACCTTCAAAAGTGTTACGACATTCGCAAGTCGCACTTACCGATTGGCCATGTCGACACGCTGCAAGCGGCAGTCTATCTGGGCGGTGCGTTGTATCAAATGGCACGCCTCGATGATGCGGCGGCGCTTTACCAACAAGCGCTCACCGAAGCGCGACCCGTGTTGGGAGACGATCACTTTATCGTGCTCGATGCGGAATTCGGCTACGCGATCGTCGTATGGCGACAACGCGATTTAGATCGAGCACAGCAGTTGTTTCAACATATCTACAACGCGCGCAGCAAGAAACCTGATGTTGACCCAAGTCAGTTGGATGCCGCCCAGCTCAATATCGCCATGATTTATGTAGGCAAGGGCGAGTATGAGAAAGCTGAGCCGGTATTTCGAACCGCCCTCCAGCGTAAGATCGAAACGATCGGTAAGGACCATCCCGTCACGCTGCAAGTCGCGAACAACCTCGGTGTCACGCTCATGAATCAGGAGCGCTACGAAGAAGCTGCCGATTTGATGCGCGACGTACTCACAGATCGCCAACGTGTGTTGGGGCCCGATCATTACCAAACCCTGTCGACGTGCATCAATCTGGGTTCAATTGTCAGTGGCCTCGGCGAGCAGGAAGAAGCCGCTGCGATTTACCGCAACGGATACGAAGCGTCGCTCGCCAAATACGGTCCCGATCATGGTCGCACGCTCACTTTGGCCTATGGTTTGGCGAACACGATTAAAGAAATCGGTCAATTCGCAGAAGCAGAAACGCTTCTGACGGATACGATTGGGCGACGCAAATCGTCGGTCGGGCTGACGCATCCGCGCACGCTATCCGCGCTTTACGCACTGTTCGAGTTGCGGCTAAAGCAAAAGCGCCCCCAGGATGCGGAAGCGCTTATGACGCCTGCGGTCAGCGCTATTCAAACATCCGGCGAATTGGCTGATTACGACTTGTACGTCGAAAGCCTGATTGACTGTCGATTGCAAATTGGAAAACGTAGCGAAGCGCTAGCGCTTGCGGACGAATATGTTACTGCGATCGAAGCCGCTCACGGCACGGATTCTAAATTGGCGCAAGATGCACTGAATAAACTCGCGGCGTGGCGGGAGTTGAGATACAACGAAGCATCCTCACCAGCCGCACCGTAGCCTTACTGCGCCAACAACTCATCCACAATGCACTGAATATCCAACGCGTTGAATTGGCAATCCATATTGCAATCGCGCAATGGTCGCCCCGTCGGTCCTACGGCGACCACCGAGCCGGTGCCGGGGCATTCGTCGATCTCGTCGGGCACGCCATCGTCGTCTTCGTCGAAGTCGAGCTTGAAGACCAAGTTGTCGGCAGACACGACAACGATGTTTGTGCCATTCGCATCTGTGGCAATGGCCAGCGGTTGCGTTAGCGTGTTTAAACTGCCGTCGCCGGTTTCGTCCATGATCTCGGCGATGCTGCCGTCGGGCGTAATCTTGAATACGTTATCACTCGATCTACCTAGGACATAGGCATTACCCAACTCATCGGCGGCCACACCGCCGACTTCGATCAGCATATTGCCATTCCCATCTCCCATGTCGTCAATCACTTCGCTGACGTCACCATTGGGCGCGATTCTCAAGACATTGTCGGAAAAGCGACCGCCAACAAACACATTGCCACTTCCGTCGACTGCAAGCGAAAACGCCCCGAACACCGGATCAACATCCTGCGGCAGATTGCCATTGTCATAAATCGACGTGCGTACACCCGCAGGCGTGATCTTAAAAACGGCCTCGGACCCCTCGCTGGCGGCATACACATTGCCATCCGCATCGACAGTCAGGTCGGTCGCTTGTCCGAATGTGTTACCCATTTCATCGCCGGCATCATCTAGAATCACCGTGATAACGCCCGCGGGCGTGATCTTAAACACATTGCTGCTAAAGCGACCGGCAACATACACGTTGCCGTCGGCGTCGGCTTCAATCGCGACCGGCTGAGCCAAGTCGTTGATACCACCCGCACCTGTGACATCGATGATCTCGCTGATCGTGCCGCCGGATTCAATCTTGAATGCGTTGTTGCTGATGCGACCTGTGACGTAGGCGTTGCCTAGAATGTCTACCGCAACATCGCTCGGCGCGACGAGTTGGTTACCGACACCATCTCCGTCGGGGCCGATGAGTGCGTTAATCGCTCCGCTACTCGTCACGCGATACGCATTTGAGCTGCCGCTGCCCGCCACCAAGATGTCTCCGTTTTCGGCGATGGCTATGCCTGTCCCGATGGGCGATACGTTGAACGGTGCCATACCATCGCCGCTGCTGTCGAGCACGACGGAAATCATCTGAGCATGTGCCGGATATGCCGCAACGATGATGATGCCTAGGCTTACAGGGAGTAACCAAAGTCGCTTACGGTGGCCGAGAGAATTCATCGATTTACTTCCTTCCTGATTTGGTAAAAGAAAGCCGAGTGGTTGCCAGATTGCTTGTGCAATCTGTAGGCAATACTAATGCGTACGTTTAGAAGACGCCCTCAAATATGACGAGCATTCGTCTGTCTACACGTGCGAAAACGAGCGACGGACTGGGCGTTTTTTTTACAACCGAGCCGAATGCGCGGCTTGCGCCCCAGTCGATAACGCTGCCCGGATTGGTCAAAATCGCGATTTCTGGGCAATTCTGAGCGTTAATTCATCAAAATGCAGGGTTGCGGCCCATCGCAATGGCGACATCCCATCTTCTTTTTTGTCCCAGATTCAGATGATCTACGCGTAATAGATGTAACAGCAATTGACGCCGGTCTATGCGCCAATTTGCGGCCGACCCCGACGTCAAACCGAAAGGGTTTCCTATGCCGAACTTCGCCACCCAACCGACTCGCTTAACTGCGATTATCGCATGCGCGATTTGCCTGAACGCTACCACCGTCAATGCCGGCTTCGAATGCGAGCTTGTCGAAGAACAAAAAGTCCTGAATCTCACCGCAAGCTCTAACGACTGGTTCGGATTCGCGACAGTCATCAAGGGCGATTATGCCGTCGTCGGGGAACCGTATGGCGACTTCGGGCAGACCAACGCGGGCGCCGCTTCTATTTACAAATACCGCCCTCAGTCGGACGAATGGGTCGTTAACAACCGCATCTCCGCGCCTGGGCCGATCACCGGCAATCTGTTCGGCTGGTCGGTTGCCATGGAAGGTGATCTTTTGGTGGTCGGCGCACCGGGTGTCAACACACCGAACGCATTCAATGTCGGCGCAGTATTTACTTACGCCTTCAATGGGACGACGTATGTCTATCAGGAAACGCTGCAACAACCCGCCAATGACGACGACCTTGACGACCGATTTGGCTACTCCGTTGCAATATCGAACGGACGAATCGCTGTCGGATGTACCGGCGATGACGATCGTGCTGAGAACGCCGGCGCCGTCTATGTGTTCTTTGATGACCCGGTAGATGGCTGGACGCAAGAAACCAAGCTGCTGCCGACTTCCATTATGGAAGAAGACGTGTTCGGATGGTCGGTGTCGATGAAGGGGCAATATCTTGCCGTCGGCTGCCCAGGTGATGACTTCGCCGATGGCGGCGAAGGTAGCGCTTTTATTTACGAGACGATAAACGATACCTGGTTCTTTCGAGAATTCGTTACGGCCCCCGAACAAACGCTGAGCGCCAACTTTGGTCTCGATGTTGCCATTGATGATGACGGCACCTTTCTCACCGGCGCAATCGGCGATGACGAAAACGGCACCAATCGCGGCGCGGCCTACGTTTATCGTCGCACGAACACGACAACCTGGACGCTCGAACAAAAGCTGTTGGCGAGCGACCCGGTGAATCCCGCCTCCTTTGGTTATCGCGTGGCCCTCGAAGGCGACCTCGCCGTGGTGGCTGCCCGCAACGATTGGAACGGCGGTTCTCCCGGCTCCGGTTCAGTTTATGCATTTACCTTCGATGGCACCGACTGGAACGAGCACGCCAAGATCGGCGCTTCCGACAATCTCGCGGGTAATCAGTTTGGTTCGTCCGTCGCGATCGATCAGGACACCATGCTCGTCGGCTGCCCCTACTGCAACGATGGTGCCAACGACGCCGGCGCGGCTTACTTCACGCCCATAGTTTGTCCGTCGACTCGCGGTGATATGAATTGTGATGGTGTCATCAATGTGAGCGACATTGAGCCACTGGTGCTTGCCATGATAAACGCGGACGCCTACCAAGCGATGAATTTCAATTGCGACATTGCAAACGGCGACATGAACTTTGACGGAGATGTGCGCGGCGACGACATAGGTGAATGGATTGAAACGTTACTCAGCCCATAACCGCGTACAAATAGGATGAACAAAAAAACCGGCCCCGCTGCAAGTGGGGCCGGTCCTTCATATGCACTTCCGACATTAGTTACGTACCCTACGCCGCCGGCGCCAGCCGCCGATAGTGGCGATCGTGAGCATCATGCCCATGCCGCCGCCCATGCCGCACATGGTGCCGTCGACCACATCATCATTTTCGTCGTTGCCTTCATCCATTTCGTCGTCGTTCATCGGCGTATCGCCATCTGGCGTGGGCGTCGGTGCAGGTAGGTCGATACAATCCGGTACACCATCGCCGTTGTCGTCGGTATCGCTATTGCTGCAGCCGCACGAACCGGGCGCGATCTTATTTGCATCGTTCGGGCATTGATCGAAACAATCGGGCACACCATCGCCATCGCTGTCGGTATCGGCCACACCGCAACCACAAGCACCTGCGTTCATCTTGATGGCATCGTTCGGGCATTCGTCGCAACCGTTCGGCATGCCGTCGCCATCGCTATCGACGCCGTCATCCTCGCCCGCACAAACATCGCAATCACTGTCGGATTCACACACATCGAAGGTGCCGTCGCCGTCACAATCGGGTAACGCTTCACAGTCGTCGGGAATGTTATTCGCATTGCAATCATTGACCGCGCCGCTTGCGAGTTCGCAAGCGTCGGGCGTGCCATTGTTGTTACAGTCATCGGCAGCACCGGCGTCGATCTCGCAGCTATCGGGGATGGCGTTCAGATTGCAATCGCGGCCCGAATCACCGAATAGCCAGCTTTCTTCTTCCGGCAGTTCTTCGCGAGCGATCTCGAACAGTCGCTGCACGCCACCACCTAGATAGATACCGCTAAAGAGGTCTTCATCGTAATCATCAATATCTTCGAAGATGAAATTCCATTGCACCGAACCATCGGCAAACAACACGACTTGGAAGAGATTCAACTCGCCATCTCCTTCGTCATCGTAGGTCTCCGTCAGCCAGGTAAACACGATCTGGTCGGGCAAGAAGCCGTACCCGAAGAAACCGATTTCATCAGAGCTTAGGTCGTCGTACCCGGCCATCAGATAGGTATGATCCGGATCACCCTCTTCGGTTAACTCATCGACCGACCCGTCGCCGTAGTCGTAGGACGACTGGCCTTCTTGCAACAACTCGACGTAGCCATCCGCGTGAACGGCAAACGCAACAAATGTTTGGCCGTAAATCTCCACCGGCCAAGGCAAGTCGATATCACCTAACTGACAGCCATCGCAACTATCGCTTTCATCCAGCGCGATAGAAGCTGTTTCGAACTCGATCTGCCTAAGTCGCGGCGCCACGTCGCAATCATCCGGTACACCGTTGCCGTCGCAGTCATCCGCAAACCCATTGGCAATGTCGTAGTCATCGGGCGTGCCGCTGTTATCGCAGTCAACATCGCACTCATCGGGAATGCCATTGGTGTTGATATCGTCACTGTCCAGCGCCGCGATATCGCAGTCATCGGGCACGCCATTCTCATTGCAATCGGGGCTGGTTTGTTCCAAAACGACATCGCAGAAATCGAGCACACCGTTACCGTTACAATCGACATCCAAGCCGCTGGCCAGGTCGCAGTCGTCGGGAATCTGATTGCCGTTACAGTCGACCGATGTACCATCGCGCAAGTCGCAGCCGTCGGGCTTACCGTTGCCGTTGCAATCTTGCAAAAATCCGTCTGCCAGCTCGGTCGAATCTTCGATGGCGTTCTCATTACAATCGTTCATCATCGGCGGCAGCGCCATACCGAACTCGTAGGCGCCGCGATCGACGATGGGGGCCGTTCCCGTGCCGGTATCCATGGTGGCGGCGTCATCCTCGAAACGGGCTTCACCATCAAGATCGATGAGCACACCATTGATGAGCGAGTTGTCGCCGCTATCGATGGCGGGCGATCCCATCGTCAATCTTACGTCATCATCTTCGGTACCGATGATGTCGTCAGCGCCGTTGAAGTCGACAAAGAGCGGGTTATCACCGTTATTTCCGACGCCGCCAAACGCACCCGACCAACCGGTCAACGTGGAATTGATAATGTTCACGGTACTGGGCAGCGCGTCGCCGGTGTTGACGCTGATTTGCGACTGCTCGTTGGCAACTCCACCGCCGTTACGGTTGTTCCAGAATAAGCAGTTATAGACGTTTAGTACGTTACCACCTAAGTTGCCGCCCCCCACGCGAATCGTGCCCGAGCCGCCCATGTTTTCGACGAAGGTGCAGTTGATCAGATTGACTTCCACTGTAAAGCGCATCCAAATGGCACCGTAAAACGTATTGCTCGTATTGCCGATGAACTCGCAGTTAAGGAACGTGGCCTTACCGTCGTCGATGATCTGCGCCGCGCCGGCATTACCGCCGTTGTTGCCCAAAAAGCGACAGTTGATGATGCGCGGATGGGCGAAGTCCTGCACTACCACCGAACTGCTGTTTTGATTATCAACAAAGAGACAATCCTTAATCGTCGGTGCCGAACCGGTGCCCTCGATGCGGACCACAGTTCCGTCGCCACGAAAGCGGCAGTTATCAATCACCGAATTACACACGCGGCTAAAACTAAAGTTGTAATCGCCTAGGCGTACGTCATCTCGAATGGTCAGATCGGCGATACGTATCAAACCCTGTGGGTCGTCGCGAATATCGACGATGTTGCCGCCAAAGGTCGCACCGTTGTCGCCGATTATGCACGCATCGGGGTTACCGCTTTCGGAGCGAATCGTCAGATTGCGACGGAAGGGCACAATACGGTTTGAAGAGCCCGTATAAGTGCCGTCCGCCAGTAGGATCTCATCACCGTCGGCCGCCACGTTGATGGCCGTGGCAATATCCGGGGCGTCGGTCGGCACTCGGACGACTGCCGCCGAGACGGCGGATGAAACTACTCCCACTAACGCGATTACCATTGTCACTTGCTTTATTTTCAACACAGTCATATTCCTTCCAGCGTTCGTGCGCCACGATATCCGGTCGTCGATTCGGTCGACGCGCCGGGCTTGCCTGAGGGGGCTATAAATAGGTGCGCAATTGGCAGGCCCATTGGTCGGAATTGGGTGATAAGATTTTTTCATGAACGCGTGCAGTGCGGTAAACGGACGCATTCCGCTTTAAAACCGCCCGTATGACGCCGAAAAGGCGTTTTGGGGATGTCGGCAGGCCACCTCACGCGATGTTGCTACGATGCGGTCGCATTAGAGGTCGTGCAAGAATTTCGCTTTTCCTGCAAGTGAATAGACCGGGGACATAGGTGGCGCTTGTTTGGGGACATGGGTAACGCTTCGGCGTTGTGAGATGACCTTCGATTTTTGATTGAAGGAGACCGGTTCATGTCGTTTCGCAATAGATTTCTAACAGATGGGCTCAAACGGAGGTCACTATAGCGATGACTAAGCATGCAAGTTCTCGATTGCTGTTGGCGCTGTGTTTAACAGCGCTCGGCGGATGCGATTTTGGTGAATTGTGTCCGACGACGTCGACCAATAGTCCGCCGAATTCCGCCGCAAGCAAACCGGCCAACGCACCCAACCTCGACGTCAATCCATTCGTCGGCACCGAAGATCCGTACCTACCGGGCAGCTTGGGCGTCACGTTTATCGACCTCGATAGTTGCGAAACCGATGCGCCGTTGAAAATGCGCGTTCATGCACCCAACGCCGCTGGTGCGTACCCCATCGTCGTACTACAACACGCCTTTCAGATTACTAACCATTCCTACGATCAGATCGCAGCACACATCGCCAGTCACGGTTTCGCGGTGATCCTGCCGCGTATGTATGACCCCGGCATCGGCCCTATCATTGGTATGCCGTCGAGTGAGATCGAGACGGAACGCGCTAGCGTGGTGGTCGATTGGCTTCCGCCGCGCTTGGAACGACTACCGGGTGTTGAGTTAAACAATGTGAACGTGGGCCTAGTCGGTCATTCGCGCGGCGGTCGCGTGGCCTTCGGTGTTGCGCTCGCCGGAAATGAACGCGTGGCGGCGCTGGCTGGGATTGATCCCGTCGACGGCGGCGGCGGACCGGGCAGCAATCAAGCGGGCATCACGACGGACCCTTTTACATTCGATATTCCCACGCTCATCATCGGCGCAGGCATCGGCGGCAACTGTGCGCCCGAAGGTCGCAACTATGTGCAGTTCTTTAACGCGTGCCCGTCACCATCGACGCTGGTGATTGCCAACGACTACGGTCATGGCGACATGCTCGATGAAGAAACGGCAGCACTGGCAGCGAGCGTGTGTCCGGCCAACGAAGACCGCGAACCCATGCGCCGCTTGACGGCAGGGTTATTGGTGGCATTCTTTCGGGCTCGTTTGCAGAGCGATCCGCCCATCACATTTGAAACGTCGAGTAGTGAATTGCCGACGGCAACGACGATTCAGAATAAGTAGCGACTGATTCGTAAGCGTGCCCGCATCTAAGAGCCGCGATCACCGAGAATTGCAACCAAGGACTTAGCCAAGTTGGAAGCATTCGGATCCGCCCGGTGGGCAGCCAGCAGGCGATCTCTCAAGGTCTCTCGTGGCTTGCTGCGCGGAGAAGGCGACTTCGTATCATTGCGCGGAGGGCTTTCCGATTGTGCAACGTTCGGGGAATGGTCGACTACCGGCGAACTTGACACATCGGTCCCGGTTTGCGCCCGCACCAAGTATCCCAAGCCGAATGAGATCACGATAATCGCCGCGTAGCGCCACCAAATAGGCCCTGCCGTAGACACGGATTCTGAAGAAGTCGAAGCACTGACGGATGTTGTCCAAGCGGCACCCTCAATACGAGGCTTTGGCGGGATCAATGTCCCGGCGTCTTCACGATCGCCAAATCGTCGGCGAACGACGCCGACTGTCTGCCGCAGCGCGGCAAATTCATCGCGACATGCCGCACAATCACGCAGGTGCTTGGCAAGTCGCTCGTTGTCGGACGCGCTAATTTCATCGCCAAGCGCTTCGGCGAGTAACGCTTCGGCTTGTTCGCAACTCATCGTCATCGTTCTATCTCCGAGACTTCTTGTAACCGCTCGCGTAAATGGCGTAACGCCCTTAAGTAATGCGTTTTGGCAGTGGGCACAGCGATATCTAATTGTTCTGCAATTTCCCGAAACGTAAGATCATTCATCAATTTGCCGATTACCACATCGCGTTGCATTTCGCTCAGTGTCGCAAGCGCAGCCGTTACATCGTCTTTCAATATCGCTCGCTCGTATGATTGCGCGGGGTCTGCGACGACAGAGGCTACCTGATCTGCCGCTTCCCCAACGTTCGACGATAATGGTCTGCGGGCAAGCACAAAGTAGCGCCGGGCTGCGACGGTCAACAACCAAGCACGTGGGTAATGTGGCGGGCCACGCTGATCGCATTGGCGTACCCACTGAAGGTAGCAGTCCTGCACGATGTCGTCGGCAATCTGCGGGCAGCGCGAGAGCGCTAGCATTCGCGCTTGCAGTGTTGGTAGCAGCGACGTAAAGACCGCATCGGAATCAAGCGTTGTGTTTGATTGCTCGCTATTTGAATTCACGGTTGTTTCGTTATCGAACTTGCTGCCATCAGTACGATATCGCGATCACACAAATCCTCGCCGTTGAACTCCCAGATTAATACCTGACCACTTTGCTCATCTGCATTATGACCGCGAATATCCCCTGGCATGGTAAGCTCCACTCGAAATGATTGCGTGCGTAACGCTTCGGTAATGGCATACATGCGCGTTTCGCGTTCGTAATCTTTGGCGATATTCGCAATGATGTTTTCAGACACGCCCGCACCTCTGCGTAATCCCATATTAAAGTCTTCTAGATAGCCAGCGTTTAACTTTTCGACCCGTTGAGTGATTTCTTCGGCTGAAACCTCAAATGGCTTCGATGCAGTCTTACCTTCTAACTCTGCCGCAGCATCTAGTGTTTCTTGCAACACTTGCTGATTTCGTACGCTGGCCGCCCATAATCTAAACGTGCTGAGATCGAATCGTCGCTGACTATCCGCCGACGTTTTCGCAACCAAGAATTGCGGAATCGATACGTGAGGTAGCTTACCAAGCGCTGCGCGTCGTAGCAGAACCACCTGTTTTTGATGTTCAAACTCAATCAACGAGCTGGCAATGACCAGCCGATCATAGTCGGACCACTGTTCGATATCGTCATCCTTCAGACCGCGCTCTTTCATGGCCTTCTCGACAGTCGTCTTTTTGATTCGCTCGATATACGCCCACGGTCGCGCTTCGTATCGCCGGCAGAATTCAAACCAGGTACCACCCTCAGTATCACTCCGTCGCACATCGGTCGGAAACATGAGGTCGATATTCGAATCCGGGTCGAAAGTTGCAGGAAGCGGTTCGCCTGGTGGCCACGATTGGTCCGCCGTGAGAATGTATTTCGGCGGTTTTCCCCCTTCCTCAGGGACCTCTGTTACCGGCACTTTCCTAACTTCCCAATCGTCCGACTCGGTAGGAAGTGCGCACGGCCCGTCCAATTCCTCTTGTGTACCCTTAAACTGTGCAGTTATCTGTACTGATCCATCGTCTCGGACGCGAATCCGTTCCTTACGCTCCAAGCAGCCGACCAGCAGCAACGGAATGCCGAGGAGCGCTATGCGAATGACGATTGATTGCGTTGAGAAAAATTGACGAGACATGATTCCCTCGCAGGCAAGTTTACATTGTTCACCTGTAATCTAGATGCGCATCGAAGGCGATTGGATGACAAAAAGCAAAACTTTTTCCGATCACGCAGAATCGGACATGCGACCAGAATCAGACACGTGATGCCTATATGGTATTCCCGAATGGGTACTTCGAATTTCTCAAAATCGACTTTTAGCGCCGCCTTATCAAGAAAGTAGAGACCCGCGCGATCAGAAATGCGTCGGCTCACGCCGCAGCAACTGCCCGCGACCTAACTTGACGATGAATTGACCGTCGCGATATTGCACCTGGCCGCGGACCGCAGCGACCTCGGTCTTGCCGGTGACCTGCCAGCCTTCAAAGGCGTTGTAATCGACACGGCTGAAGCCCGCATCGACCGAGAGCGTGTGTGTGCGCTGGGGATCGTACACCACCAAATCAGCATCGCTGCCGACGCGTATGGTGCCCTTGCGCGGATACAGCCCGAAGAGCCGCGCCGCCGCCGTCGAGCCAGCATCGACCAGCGTGTGATAGTCGATGCGACCGGTCAGCACGCCAAACGTGTGCAAAAGATCGATGCGCTCTTGCAGCGATGGGATACCATTCGGAATCTTGGTAAACGCATCGGCACCCAAGCGGCGTTTTTGGCTTTCGAAATCGAACGGCGCGTGGTCGGTGCCGACGCAACTGATCGCGCGCGATGCAATGCCCGCCCAGAGCGTATTCTGATGGCGCTTATCGCGCAAAGGTGGCGACATCACATATTTCGCCCCCTCAAAGTTATCGCGCTCCGCGTATGTCCTATCCAATACCAAGTGCGGCGCGACCGACTCGACCCAAATGTTTACACCGCGCAGGCGCGCATCAATTGCGGCGCGCACCGCTTCATCGCAGGACGTATGCACGGCATAAACATGGCAACCCGTCATCTCGGCAAAGGTGGCCAGATGATGCACGCCGTCCGCCTCGACCGCCGTGGGTCGGCTGGGTTCGTGCCATTGCGGGCCGGTCTGTCCTTCGGCGAGCAACCGTTGCTGCATGGCATCGACGAGGTCAGCATTCTCGCAATGCGCCGTAACGATTACGCCGAGGCTCTTGGCCATACTCATCAAATCAAACAGATGCTCGTCCGGCAGGTTGAGCGCGCCCTTGTACGCGAGGAAAACCTTGTACGAAGCGATGCCTTCCTCGGTCACGATTTTCATGAGTTGTTGCCGAGCCAGTTCATCAAAGCGAACCACGCCCATATGAAAGGTGTAATCGACGGCGGCGAACTTGGCAGCTTTGTCGTGCCACTCTTGGAACGCGGCTTGCGGTTCATCCTGAGGGCCGGGGCAGATCATTTCGATCAGCGTCGTCGTGCCACCCGCTAACGCCGCTTTGGATGCCGATTCGTAATCGTCCTTCGCATAGGTGCCCATAAACGGTAAGTGAATGTGCACATGTGGATCGATAAAGCCGGGGAACACAAGTTTGCCCGCGGCGTCGATTACATCGGTGTCGGGCGGCAAGGTGGCGGCATCGATGCGGGCTTCGATACGCGTGATGGTCTCATCGGCGCAATAGATATCCGCGATGTAGTCATCGCGATCGGTGATGATGCGACCGGATTGAATGAGTAGGCCCATTTCACGGTTACCTCTATCGTCGTTTCATGCCGAACCGGCCCGCTACATTCTTACCGTGACCGCTTCCTTACGGGCGCGGCTCTGTTGGGCGGGCGCGGCTCTGTTGGGTGGCCGCCCGTTGCCTTTTGTTTGCCTTACTCGTCCACCAACGAGCCATATGTCTCGGGCCGTCGGTCGCGATAGAACTGCCACGTATCGCGCACCTCGCGAATCATATCGAGATCGAGATCAGCGACGATGACTTCGTCCTTATCGCGTGCCGCTTCGACCATGATCTGGCCGCGCGGGTCGCAGAAGTAAGACTGGCCGTAGAACTCCCCGATATCCCAAGGTTGTTCGTGGCCCACGCGATTGATCGCGCCCACGAAGTACTGATTCGCGGCGGCATGGGCCGGTTGTTCCAGCTTCCACAAATACTCGCTCAAACCGGCGACCGTCGCGGAAGGGTTGAAGACGATTTCGGCCCCATTTAATCCGAGCGCCCGCGCGCCTTCCGGAAAGTGGCGATCGTAACAAATGTAGATACCAATCTTTCCCACGCGCGTTTCAAACACCGGATAGCCGAGATTACCCGGCTTAAAATAAAACTTCTCCCAAAACCCCGGATGCACGTGCGGCAAATGATGCTTGCGATACTTGCCGATGAACTTGCCCGTCTCGTCGATCAACGCCGCCGTGTTGAAATACACGCCGGTCATTTCGACTTCAAAAATCGGCACGATCAATATCATGCCGTGCTTACGGGCCTGTTCTTGCATGAGTTGTATCGTCGGCCCATCGGGGATCGGCTCGGCCAATTCGTACCAGCGCCGATCCTGCTCGGCGCAAAAGTAGGGACCGTAGAATATCTCCTGCAAGCAGCAGATCTGCGCGCCGCGTTCGGCGGCCTCGGCGATGAGGCCGAGATGTTTCTCGATGGAAGCTTCTTTGATTTTGGTAAGGTCTTCCGCGCCGGACAGCGGGCACTGGGCCTGAATCAGGGCGGCACGAGTGATGCGGGGCATGGTCGATTGCGTCCTCCTATTGGAAAACGAATCGTAATCGATTTGATCCGATTCGGCAGCGGGGCGCAATCGAAGCAATAAGGTTAGAAGCAACCCCAGATTTCAATTGTGCTTCTTTGCTTGCTCACGAAAATTCGGATTTCCTCAAAGAATGCAACCCTCACCCCGGCCCTCTCCCTGCGAGGGAGAGGGAGCTGATGGCCCCATCCTGCAAGGGAAGGGAATTTTGTGACAGCTTCGCAGCACCGCACAAAACGACGGCCTCAGGACTCGACTAGATTTCGCCCTCTAGACAGGCGAGATCCACGCCTTCAGCCTGAGCAATGGCGAGCAGTTCTTCTTTACATTCGGGGCAAACGCGGACGTGTTGCTTGAGCGCCTGGCACGCCTCTGTCGGATCGAGCTTGTTAGCGACGCGATTCAGAAACACGGCCACGATCTCCAGAAAGCGGTCGCAGTCGATTTCTTCATCCGCCGTTTCTTTTACAAGTCGAGCGAGTCGATCGAGATGTTGTTCGTCAGCCGTCATGCAAAATCCAACCGTTTCGGTCATTACCACTAATACGGCGCTGCGTCAGCGTCCTGCAAGCAACTCGCCGACGGTTTCACTATCGTAGCCGGCTCCCGCTAGGTACGCCTTCAATTTCTTGCGCGCATCGTGTGAGGTTTTGTAAATCGCACCCGGTGACACACTAAGCTGTTCGGCCAGCACCACCTGCGGCACGCCATCGAGTTCCGCCAGAATCACTTGCCGTTGGCGCTCCGAGAGCGCTTCTTGCACACCCTGTTGCAGCCGAACGAACATCTCGGTGCGCGCGCCATGCACCGCCCCCTCGGGCGAGTTCGTCTTGTCGGAAAGTGCGGCCCCTAGCGAATCATCGAGCGATACATCTTTGTGTGATTTGCGGCGCAGCTGAGTCAGGCTCAGGCGCACTGCAATCGCCATCGCCCATGTGGTAAAGCGTGCTTCCGATCGAAAACTATCGAGCTTATCCAACACGCGAAGCACAGATTCCTGAGCGAAGTCGTCGAGATCCAGTTCTCCGGCATCCGACCGCTGCCCCAGCGCTGCTCGTAAGCCGAGGCAAATACGCTCGCGCAGCGCGGCCAATACGTCCGCATCACGCGCTCGTAAGCCCGCCAGCCATGCGTCATTCGACAATTCGCCCGCCATTACGCCGTTCATATCCTCCTGTTTTACCGGTAAATCCGCTGTTTATCGATGCATTTGGCATTTTGAAAAAATATTTTCCGCAGCGGGTAAGGGTTTGCCCGGCCAGCGCGTCTAAGCCCACGGATCGGCGAAATGGGTCGCACGGTTCGAACAACGCGGAGGAACGATCATGGCATTGGTGAAACTATACAACGGCGATGGTGATGAACGCGCCCAACGGTCGCAAGAACGCATCGAAAAAAGCATGGGCATGGTTCCCGAAACCTATCAAGCGATGGGTCGCAACGGTACCTTTCTCGACGCGGTTTTGAATTTGAGTCAGGCCGCCGGCAATAACCTAGAGGCTAAAACGAAGGAACTAATCGCGATTGCCGTGAGCGCCGCCAATGGTTGCGACTACTGCGTCGTGGCGCACCGAGCACTCGCGCTCAAGCAAGGTGTGAGCGAGGAAGAAATCAGCGGCGCATTAGAGGTGGCGGCCATGATGAGTGCGTTCAACACCTTCAACAAAGCCATCGGCCTTGAGAATGACGTAACGCCGGAAGCACTGGGTATCGCTGTCGAAGCTTAGTTCGGGTTCTTGTGCGACACGCTGTCTGCGGCGATCGGTCGACGAACCGTCGCCGCAGCCGAGTGAACGCATGCAACAAACCACACGGGTTCACAAAGTAGAAAACGGCAATCGATTTGTCACCCTATTCGAGTGCAGATACGGCGTGGCGAACCCGCTACACCCAATCAACCACGGCAGGAAAACATGATCGTCTTCAACCAGCAAATACAACATCGGGGCCGTCGCGACCGGCGGGATGCGTGGCAGTACGCACTCGACGGAACCGGCATGTCGTTGTTCTAACCCAACGCGAAGTCGTCCCAGAACAACCCATCATAACCAGTGAATTCATGGGCGCTTGTTTAGCGCCCACCAAATAAACCAACTTTCCTTAACAGGAGTTCAAATATGTTTCGTCCGTTCGTAACTGCAAACATCGTTGCTTTACTGATCGCATCCACGGTAGCCGTCGGTCAGGATCATCCTACCATCGAACCCGCGCTAACTTTGCGTGTCGGTCTACAAGGCTACAGTCCCGTTTCTTACATCGATAACAACAAGGCCGAGCCGGGCTCGCCGCGCTTTAGCGCCGAACACGAAGGAATCACCTACTTCTTCACCAAAAATGCCCAGCGACAAGCGTTCGTCGCCAATCCGGCTAAGTACGAACCCGCCTATGGTGGCTATTGCGCCTATGGTTGCGCCGTTAACGGGCTATTCACGCCCAATCCCGAGAGCTTCAAGATCATCGACGGCAAAATCAACTTGTTTATCAAGAACGATCAAGTCGATACGTTGCAGCTTTGGAACAAAGACGGCGACAACGCGATGAAAAAGAAGGCCGATGGCTTCTGGGCCGAGCAAACGCAAAGCCGAGCATACCTCGGTGCCCGCAACCTGCCCGCCAGCGGTGTGGCTTTGGACGGCTACAGCCCGGTGTCGTACTTCACGGTCGGCAAAGCGGAGAAAGGCGATCCGCAGTTCCAAGCGGAACACAACGGTGCGACGTATTACTTCACCACGGCCCAGCAGCAAGAGCAGTTTAAAGCAAACCCCGAACGCTACGAACCGGCGTATGGTGGCTGGTGTGCATTCGGAATGGCCGTCGAGGACAAGTTTCCAGTCGATCCCACCAGTTTCAAAATCGTCAACGATCGCTTGTTGCTGTTTCTCAACAACAAGAACGTCGATGCGCTAAAGCTCTGGAACGATGGTAACGAACGCGAACTGCATCAGAAGGCCAACGCTCACTGGAAGAAGGTGAGCAAGTAAGCGCGACGCAGCTCCCTATAACAACACAACATTAAGTATTCCGTTGCGACGTCCGCAAGCTCTACACTTGCGGACGTTGCGCGTTTTGCCTCTCCCATAATAAATAATTCCTCAGTCAATCCATCCAATCGCTCCATACCAGCATGCTATCAAAGGTTGATGCAGGTAAACCCTTGGTAATCCCCAGTCGATCTCTCCTACGGGAAATCCACATCTCGGGAGTACCAGCGTGGACAATCAAGAACGCAACCGTCCGGAAAACATCGATCCGAATGTCGGCCCCGGCACCCAAGCGGTGTTGGATGCCCTGAAAGTCGTGCGCAATGCTGAAAGCCAATTAGCCGCCAGCGAGGAACGCCATCGCGCGCTGGTCGATGCCGCCGTGCACGGAATCATTACGATTGACGAAAGAGGCATCGTTCTTTCATTCAATCCCGCCGCCGAGCGGCTTTTCGGTTTTGATCGACAGGAAGTCATCGGCCAGAACGTATCGATGCTGGTTCCACCGGATCATCGCGATCTACACGATTCATATATCAACAACTACCTGCAATCGGGCGTTGCCAAGATCATCGGACTTGGCCGCGAAGTCGAAGGCGTCCGCAAAGACGGCTCGATGTTCCCGATGCATCTCTCCATTGGTGAATTTCATGTAAACGGCGCGCGGCAATTCGTCGGAATCGTGCAGGATCTGACCGAACGAAATCAAGCCGATCAGAAAGCGCGTAAGTTCTCCGCCATCGTTGAGTCTTCCGACGATGCGATCATCGGAAAACGTCTTAACGGTGATATCGAATCGTGGAATAAGGGCGCCGAGAAGCTCTATGGCTTCAGTGCTGAGGAGGCGATTGGAAAGAATATCGCCATCATCATTCCCGAGCACTTGAGGGGACAGATCGAGACTTTCCTAACGAAGATTCGAGCCGGCGAACGCATTACGCACTTTGAAACGCAACGCGTTCGCAAGGATGGTACGCCCATCGCTGTCTCTCTCAATATTTCGCCCATTCACGATCAAGACGGCGAAATCATCGGTGCTTCGGCGATTGCCCGCGACATCACCGATCAGCACCAGAATCGCGAGAAGCTCGAAAATGCCAACATGGAGCTCGAAGCGCAGCGCGACGAGACCGAGGTGCAGCGACAAGAACTCGAAGAGATCAATCAACGCCTGTCGATCAGCGTGGAGGAAGCGCGCTCGGCCACGGCGGCGAAGTCCGACTTCCTTGCTAACATGAGCCATGAAATCCGCACGCCTATGACCGCCATTCTCGGTTATTTGGATGTGCTGGAAGAACAACTTGCCGGTAACGCGACGACCGACGAAATGTCCGAATCGCTCGCGCCGATTCGCCGCAGTGGCGAACACCTGATGTCGGTCATTAACGATATTCTCGATCTTTCCAAGATTGAATCGGGCTGTCTCGAGTTAGAGTGCATCCCATTTTCGCCCTTCCAAACGCTTTGCGATGTACTCGAACTGCTACGCTCGCGCGCCAGCGCTAAGGGCCTTACACTAAAGGCGGAATGTGCCACGCCCATTCCCGAGCAAATACAATCCGACCCGCAACGATTGCGACAGGTGTTGTTCAACCTCGTTGGCAATGCGTTGAAATTCACGCAAACCGGCGGCGTAACCGTACGCGTGCGGCTCGACTCACCACTGCTCGAACCCAAGCTGCGATTTGAAGTGATCGATACCGGCTCGGGGCTTACCGATCTTCAGATCAAGAAGATATTCCAGCCCTTTACCCAGGCCGATTCGAGCATTACGCGCAAGCATGGTGGAACAGGTCTTGGCCTCAGCATCTGTCGCAAGTTGGTCGAGAACCTCGGCGGTGAAATCGGCGCGGAGGGACGCCCCGGTCACGGCAGCACCTTTACCTTCACGATACCGACCGGCAATATCGCCGCTACCGAACTTCAGTCTTACGACGCCAACGAATTCACCCGCGCCTCGACGCCAACCCCGCGCCAGAGTTTCACCTTGCCGCCTTGTCGCATCATGTTGGTTGAAGACGGCGTGGATAATCAGCGGCTCATCGGTCACCTACTCAAAAAGGCCGGCGTTACACCGCTAATTGCTAGCAACGGCGAAGAGGCCTTGCTTTTGCATTCGCAGGCCAAAGAGCAGTTCGATGTCATCCTAATGGACATGCAGATGCCGATCATGGATGGCTACACCGCGACTTCACGCTTGCGTGCCCGCGGTTTTGAAGGAGCCATTCTGGCATTGACCGCCCATGCCATGGACGGTGAAGCGCAGAAGTGTATCGATGCCGGATGCGATGGATACCTCACCAAGCCCATCGATCGGCCCAAGTTCTTTGATACGATTAAGGTCCATCTGGAACTGGCTGAACAACGACGCAACACGCCATCGGCTCTCAATGCCAGCGGACCATTTCGCTGTTGGTGCTATCAGCGCTCACTCGATGATATCTATCGAACGGCCAAGAGCCTCGATATCAACTCGACGGACGCGATCACACAGGAAACGGGTTGCGGCAACCAGTGTGGTGGTTGTCTGCCGTATATCGATTTGATGTTTGAACTGAATCGCGTGCCGCAGATGACGGACCTGGCCCTGTTAGCGCCCGCACCTTCGACGACTGACTAACGCAGCCAAAAGGCTATCGTACCGCAGCCGCGTTGACGATGCTGATCGATCGAATGCGAATCGGTTGGGTGGGTCGGTAATATTCATCCACTGGGGTTTCGGCGATGCGCCGTAAGACGGTCTGAGATTCGGGGCCGGTGATCTTGCCGAATGCCGTGTAGCGATCGCGCCAAGTCGGATGCGGCCCCATGCTGATAAAGAACTGCGAGCTGCCAGTCCCGGCCTTGCCGTCGATCAATGCCATGCCGACCGTGCCGAACTCAAAGGGCACGTTGGTTCGTTCGAATGGAACCGTGGCATTGTCTTTTCGCGCGCCCGAACCATCGTCATTGGGGCACCCCGTCAATAAGAACTCATTCGGCTGCATGAAAAAGACAAGCCGGTTGTTAAAGAAACGATCGTCGGCTAGTTCGATGAAATTCTCGACATGCTTGGGCGCGTCACCATATAGCAACTGCATCCGCATACGCCCTCGATCGGTCTCAATGATGGCCTCTTTATACGTAACAACTTCAATCTCGATCTCTTCCGACGCTACCGCCCCGCCGTACGGCTGCCATTGAATGCGATAGGTGCCGGCTTGACGTAGCGCCGGGTAGAAGCGCGTGACATCGAAACGCAAGCCGACCGTAGCGAATGGTGCCAAACGCAGCGGCGGCACGGGGTAATCGGGTTTACGCGTAACGCCGCCGCCCAAATTCGGATTGAGCTCTGAGACGATATCGAGACCGCGAAAGTTTGCGCCGGAGAAAACGTGTTCGAGCGGCAAGCCCATGCCATAGTCGGGCGGCAGTTGACCGGCCAATGCCCCCGGCACTTTCAGATCGACAGGCTCGGCCGTCGTGTTTTGCATCACGAACTCAACCATGATGCTACCGCCGGCGGGAAACACCTGTCGATCGGTACGCAAGACTGCTCGCACCTTGTTGCCCAACGGTTCGTCCAGAGGCTCGGTAACGGGCGTGTCGAGTGGTTGCTGCGGCTGGCCCAGCACTACAAGCGTCCAACCGATGATAGAAAAAATCGATGCCATCATTCGTGCGCGCCCTTCTTCGACGTCGTGTGTTTATTCACTTCCAAACGGCCCCAAACGAATCACGCATGGTACCGAAAAGCTTATATCGCTTCTATGCGCCGGTGCCACCGAGCACCGTCGGCACGGTCTTGGCCACGATCAGCACGTCGAGCGTAAGCGACCAATGATCGATGTAATACAAATCGAGCCGCATCCACTCGTCAAAACCAATGTGATGCCGCCCCATGATCTGCCACAAGCACGTCAATCCGGGGCGCATACTGAGCCGACGCCGTTGCCAACGGTCGTATTCGGCAACTTCTGCCGGTATGGGCGGCCTCGGACCGACAATCGCCATATCGCCCTTGAGGACGTTGAACAATTGCGGCAACTCGTCGAGACTCCAGCGTCTCAGAATCCGTCCTACCGTCGTGATGCGCGGATCGCGACGTATCTTAAACACCGGGCCGTCCGATTCATTCAGATGCGCAATTTCTGCTCTTCGATCCTCCGCATCCGGCTGCATCGTACGAAACTTGTACATCACAAATGGTCGCCCGTTGAGCCCTGAGCGATTTTGCCGAAACAAAATCGGACCCTGCGAAGTCATGCGAATAAGCAACGCACATGCCAGCATTATCGGCCCTGTAATGATGATTCCGATAACGCTGCCGACGATGTCACCCAATCGCTTGGCCGCCAGCGCCTCTGGGGCGTGCCGAACCGGCGTAAACGCCATGATAGGCAAGCCGTGCAAATCCGTGAGTTCCGGCAGACCGTGGCGCGAAAACGAGTCTACTTGAAGTGCAACGGCGACGCCCATCTCTTCACATGTTCGCACCATCGGAACGGCCTGCGCCAAGGATTCGATCGGCACCGCAATCAGCACTTCGTCGACGACCTCGCGATCGAGCACCGCTTCGAGCGTCGTGCCGACCTCGTTGATCAGGTGGTCATCGCCTACGGCGTTCGGCCCATCCCACGGGGCAGCGATGTGGCCGATAATCTCGGCGCGGGCGAAAACCGTCTTTTGTGCCAACCGCCGCAAGCGCACAGCATTGCGGTTGGTGCCGACAATCAGCACGTTGCGAAAACGCTGACGGCTCAGCCACAGCAATATCCATAGCGTGATACCACGCGCTGCTGCGGTGGTCGCAGGCAAGAGTGTCGCAAAGATTGCGATTTGAGCACGCGGGTAGCGTTCGCGCTCGAAGATGAGGGCCGCGGCGGCCACGAAGAGTGCCAACAGCATCGTCGCCAATAGCGTCTTGGCGAAAATCTCTCTTCGCGTTTGCCAACGCAGCGCATAGGCGCGTACTTGCGTCAACAGCAATGGCCAAACCAGCGGCAGAAAGATCAGCACCTTGATATGAATGCGAACGCTGCTTTGACCATTGGATAACAACTCGGGCCAGTCTGTACCCATGTAGACCGAGCAGCGCAAGAAATCAGCCAACGCATACGTCAGCACAACGACAAGGGCGTCGCCGGCCATCATGGAAAGTCGAAATTGTCGCCAACTGCGGGCGGCCGTCATGAAGCGTTACCTTGCGCGATGATTGTCAGCCAAGCCTAACGCGCGGTCGGACGATTGACACGCCACCTGCGGTAAAGACCACTCCCGAGCTGGCTCTGCGCAAATCATATGTCACGACGGTTCGCCCGCGCGGTTATTTACGCATCATCAGGCGGCGGCAATAAGACCGACAAGCATTGCGGGCGAATGGAAATCTCAAGCGGAGCCGGATCGATCGCATCGCCATCGCCATGAGCGGCAACGTCACGGTCAGTCTCGATTCTGATTTGGCGGCATTGAAATCTTTGGAACGGCTGCTCGGTAAGGCCGACGGTCGGATCACCCAATTCGGGTTCGGCGCCGAACGCACTGGCCGTGACAGCGCCAGCGGTACCCAAGCGCGCGTCGCGAATGATCAATACATCCAAAAGCCCATCGTCAGCTTTTATCGATTCTGAAAAGCGCAGCCCGCCGCGACCAATGCGACCGATGTTGGCCACCATACAGGCGACGGCCTGACCCTCGAAATCGGCGTCATCCATGTGCCAATGAAACTCGATCGGCTGCGCATCGCGCATGGCATCGAGCGTACCGAGTACGTAGCCAAACCAACCCAACTCGTCTTTGCGATCGCGCGTGGCACCAACGATGGCTGCCGCTTCGGCACCAACGCCAATACGCAGGAAGTAAGCGCGCTCGCGCAACATCATTGCATCGATGGAAACACGTTGTGCGTTGGGTGAGCAAACCAATTCCGCCGCCGCGGTTAAGTCAAGTGGCACGCCTAACTCTTGCGCGATGACATTGCCCGTTCCACCGGGTAACAATGCGAGTGGTGTATCACCGCCGAGTAGTGCGTTGGCAACCTCAGACACGGTGCCATCGCCGCCATATACCGCGACGACATCAGCATCCTTAGCGGCACGGTGCGCCGCGTCTCGTGCGTCTTGCGCCGATTTGGTGACGTGCACATCCCAGTCAGCCTCGGCAGCAGCAAAGGCCCGATTTAGCACGGCCAACACCGGTTGGTCTTGGCCCGATGCCGGATTAATAATGCAGGAGATCTTCACGCCGCGCGTTGTAATTCGAAGGGCGCTGTTTCGTCAAACGGGAAGGGAATTTTAGATGGACTGCGCTTCGGTACCGTGTCGGCCTATTGCATGCAATGAAAAATCACGCATACGGCTGATCGTTGAAGGCATTCACTAAGAGCCTTTGCTTACGCCACCGTCACAATGTTCTGAAAGTTCATCGAATGGCCGGGGAACACGGAAGACAAATTCGAATTCGCCGCGCGTTTTTGCAGAATCTCGCCCAACACATCGCGCGAGTCGATCGTAATCGGTAGGTCGATACCATCTTCTAACACGGAAGGATCGAGCCCCACCCAATCGGCGTATACCTGCCCGCCGTTTACGCCACCGCCGAGTACAAACATCGTGCCTGCCGTACCGTGGTCGGTGCCGCCGCTACCGTTTTGTTCAACACGGCGCCCGAACTCGGAAATCACCACCACGGTCGTATTGGCGAAGCGCGTGTCCATATCATCTCGGAACGCCACCAACCCGTCGGCCAATGTCTGCATCTTGGATGCCATATCACCGCTGATCGGGCCCTGGTTACCATGATGATCCCAGTTACCCAAGTCGATGCAGGCGGCTTCCAAGCCTACGTCGGCTTTGGCAACGCGTGCAATCGTCTCCATACCACGACCGAAGTCGTTATCGGGATAGACCGCGCCGTTCGCGGGGCCACTGTAGCCGGTTTGCAAACCATCGATGAGCCCAAGCGTGCCGACGGTGGCTTGCGCGCTGTTCTTGAGTACATCCACGCTGTTGCCGTAAACAGATTCTAAGAACGGCATGCGCGTGGCTGGGAAATCCCAATTGCCTTCCAGCCCGAATGCATCAACATCTTCCATCACCACGGCCTGAGGCGCGCCGAAAAGCGTCGTTGGCAAGTTGCCCTGTGGTGCTAGTGCCAAGATACGATCGGCCGTCGACAGGTTGCGTGACAACAGATGCCGACCCAACCATCCGGTACTGATCGTAGGGCTGCTGGTACCGCGTTCGATCAGGTTCATCGCGTTGAAGTGAGATCTATCGATAAACGGAAAGCCGGTGTTGTGAACGATGGCGAATTCGCCCGCGTCCCACATCGGCTTGAGCCCGACCAACGCCGGCGGCAAACCGAAAAAGCCGTCCAAGTCCGTCGCCTTGTCTGCTGACATCGACGACGGATCGGCGATCGCCAGCGACTGTCGCACGGTGTAATAATCGGTATCGCCAAAGGGCACACACATGGTCATGCCGTCGGCACCGCCGCGCAAGAAGATTTGGATGATTAAATCCGACGATGAATCGTGGCTGTCGGCGAAAGACATTTTCGGCAACCACGCCGGCCCGCTGAGAGCGCCTAACGCACAGATTCTTCCCGCCGTGCGCATAAAATGGCGACGTTCCGCAAACTGATAATCGTCGCAAGCATGATGGCTCGAATCGCTCATGATCTTTTTTCCCAGAATGCGTTTGGACAGCCTCTCAAATCGTCTCGGATATCATCACGACGCAAGTCGTACTACACGGTTTGGTACGACGGCATCGTGAGCATCATTCCGAACAGCTCAGCGTCACCCGAAGCCGAACCGTTGCGCACGTTGTTGGCATAGTCGACGAGGGCAGTACGTTCCTGGCTGGTCATGCGCCCCATCAAATACGTCTCATTCCAATAATCAACGACCTGCCCCGGATCGGTGGTAACGCCCGGTGCCAAGGATGCCGAGAGCGGTAGGTTAAAGCCCGTCATTTCGCCCTTTACCAGCTTGTAGGCGAAGTTCCAGCGTTCGAGCATGCCGCCCACCCAAAAAGTATTATCGAGCGGATAGCCATCGGGCGTGACCCAGGCGTAGGGGTAATGCCCCATATCATCGAGCACCTGATCGATGGCGGCGTTGGAATCCATCGAGGTTCCCGTTTGCCGCAGCACACCCGCGACGTAATGCAGGGGGCGTTTGAGTTGCGGCGTGGCTTGTTGCAAGTGTTCGACCGATAGCACCGCCCGCATCGTGTCCTGAATGTCGCCATCCGATTCGTAAAACACTTCAGCCACTGCCGCGATCATGCTGTTCGATGGATTGTCGGTAACGAAATAGGTCAGCAAACGGCGGGCGATATGATTCGCCGTATTCGGATGAGCCGCGAGGTGATCGAGCACGGCCTCGCCATCTTCGATGCCGCCCCCAGACGGAATCGGCAGCCCCATGACCAACTTGGCGTTGGGATCGTGCAACGACGATACGAAGCCCAGCTGAAACATGCCATCCGGCGGTTCGTTGGTGGCATTGGTAACCGGTCGCCAGCCGGTGAAGGCACGTGCCACGTCGACGATATCCTGTAGGCTATACCCTTGATTCAAACCCACAGTATGGAGCTCGAGCAGTTCGCGCGCATAGTTCTCATTGAGCGCGTTCCACGTGCTGCTGGAGTTATCGAGATACACACTCATGGCTGGGCTTTTCGCCACAGCATGCAGCAGGTCTCTGAATTTACCCATGGCAAACGGCCGGATGATATCGCGTTCGTATTGAATCGCCTGATAGCGAACAAAAGGCGTTTTGGCGGCCTGAATGTTGAAGTGATCGAGCCAAAAATCGACCATGCGTTCTTGCAATTGGCGGCGGCTTTTGACCGCCCGAATCAGGCGCGCTTTCGCAAGATGCGTCAGCACATTATGCCAGGCCTGCGTGAAGTTGGTTTGCAACAGCTCGGTCGGCGTGGCCGTCAGCGTCCAAAGTGGTGCCAACAACGCGTTGATTTCGCTGTCGTTCTCCGCAATCACCCCGGGATTTAGCTGTTCTTCTAAATACGCCTCGTAACCCAGCTCATCGAACCGCGCTTGTTCGTCTTGGGTCGCACCGAAGCTGGTGCGATTGAGGAACAACGCTTTGAAACCGACCGGCAGGCCGGGCTCTGTCGGGGCGGTCGGTTGTGTGGGTTCCGTCGGTTCGATGGGCGTCGTTGGCTGCACGCCACCATCGGGATCGATCGGCCCGGTCGGCTGACCGCCATCGGGCAATACCGGTGGCAGGGTCTCGGTCGCACAGCCGGCGGCTACTGCGCCAGCACCAAGGGCGCCCATGAAGTTGCGCCGCGAGAGATGTTTGAATATTGATTGCTTCTTCATACCACCCGTTCCCTACAGATAGACTGGCTTCCCCAGTTTCAAAATACGATTCGCAGGACGGCCCGGGCAAACCGGTAATGCGGAAGAGGGACGTCCGCAGCAATTCAACTACTACGTCCGATACGGTGACAGGTTTGGATTTATTGGATGGGATGTTCGCGCAGCCAGTCGGCCAGTTTTTTCAGACCCGCCTCGACCGAAACCTTGGGCTCATAACCGAGGTCGCGTTTTGCGGCGGAGATATCGAACCAATGGGCCGAGGAAAGTTCGTGCACGACAAAGCGCGTGAGTCGCGGTTCGCGTTTGATACGCAAGCCGCCATAGATCGACTCCAGCATGGTCGCGATGGTCAGCGCGACGCCTTTGGGGACCAACTTGGTGACCGGCGGTTTGCCGCCCGCGGCCAAGATGGCGTTGACCAAGTCCCACAGCGGCCACGGTTCGCCATTGGTGATGAAGTAGGCCTTGCCCGCACAGGCGGCATCGGGAGCAAGACGGTCGGCGGCGCAAAGGTGGGCATCGGCGGCGTTATCGATATAGACCGAGTCGATTTTTTTGTTATCGCGACCGATACGCCGCAGAGAGCGCGCGCGTTGCAGAATCCGCGGTACCAGATGGTTATCGCGCGGGCCCCATATCAAGTGCGGTCGCAACGCCACAGTCGCGAGCTGCGCGCTGTTGGCCGCTAAGACCGCGCGTTCGGCCTGAGCTTTGGTCAACGGATAGGCGGTGAGATAGAAGTCTGGGTATGGCAACGACTCATCTGCACCTTCGCAATCGCCGGGATGGAACACGACGCTGGGTGAACTGGTATAGACGAGCTTGGGTACGTTGCACTGGCGCGCCGCTGCGAGGACGACTTCGGTGCCGATGACATTGGCCTGATGGTATTCCTGGTACGGCCCCCACACACCGGCCTTGGCCGCCACGTGAAAGATGACGTCGACGCCGTTGCATGCTTGCGTAACGGCAGCGTCGTCGGTTAAGTCGGCGCGAATGGTCTCAACACCAAGCTGCCTGAGTTCGGGATAGTCACCGCGCGCAATCGATCGCACCGATACACCGCGTTGTAACAATCGTTCGACGATGGCGCGACCCAGAAAGCCGCCGCCACCAGTAACGAGTGCCGTTTCGCTCATGATGCGTCTTTTTCTACCGTTACCTTACGCATCATCACCGTCGCACCGCCTTGCACCTTTTGCCCGACTTCAACCGTGGGCTCGTAGCCCGCCGTAACCGGCACCACCAAATCGGTGCGCGAACCGAACTTAATCATGCCGAAGCGCTGACCGCGCTTGAGCGTGGTGCCTTCCTTGGCATGACAGATTATTCGTCGCGCGATAAGTCCGGCGATTTGGCGTACCAAGATTGTTGCACCCTCGGCATCGGTTTGCATAAGCAAGGCATTTTGTTCGTTGTCGCGGGCGCTGTTGGGATCACGGGCATCGAGATATTGCCCTGGTGCGTAGTGAATAGTCGTAACGCGGGCAGCGCATGGCGCACGATTGATGTGCACGTTAAAGACCGAAAGAAAGATGCTGACACGCCAAACGGGTTCGTCGATTTCGGTGGTGGTTGGCAACTGCTCGACATGCGTGATGGTGCCATCGGCGGGCGAGACCATGATGCCCTCTTCCGATGGAATGGTGCGCTGCGGATCGCGAAAGAACGCCAAGGTAAAGCCGAGGAAGAATGCGGGCACGGTCGCCGTCAACCACCACCAAGGTGAATGCATGAGCGCGGCCCAAACGGCCAAAGCCAACAACGGCCCCAACAGCAACACGGCCAAGCCGATCTCTCGAAATCCATCACGTGCGATTTTCATTCGCTGTCCACGATTTATCTGCGCGTACTCATATAGGAGCCGCTCGTCTTGGTTAACGATTCGACACGCAAGTGCCGGGGCGATGCATAATCAGGGGCAACCCGCTTTCGGTCAAAAAACTTCCAAATTCGACGGTCCGGCGCGCGTCGTTGTGCGTGTAAAGGACGGTACCGACCGATTTGGCGAAGGATTCGGTATAATGAACGCCTGTACGAACTCGCCAACGCAATTTGAAACGTCGCCTCGCGCCTGCAGAAGAGAATCCGTTATGAAATCCGTTACTCAGATCCTATTCGTTCATCTCAGTCTTATCGTCGGTCTTGTTTGTTTAACCGGCGGACAATGCGTGTCGGGCACCGGCATGATGGGCCTGCCCGGCATGGATGGGATGGACGGCACTGATGGAATGGATGGCATGGATGGAACTGATGGCAGCCTGCGCGTTTATGGCAATGGTTCCGCCGGCGACAAGGTCGTCAGCAGCGATGAAAACTGGAACGACGACCCCACGGCACCGACCAATCTGCAATTCTCCAGCCTGACGATCGAGGATGGTGTCACGCTGACTGTGCCGAGCGGCATGACCATTCGCGTAACCGGCGATGTGACCAATAACGGTACGCTGTTGGTGCGCACCTCGGCGGACGGCGGCTTTGCGGGGTTGGATGGGCCCGGCACTAGCGGAGATTTATCTACCGTGGTGATCGCACCGGTTGCAGGACTCAGCACGCGTGCCGCGCAGGCCGGTGAGTTGAGTGACAACACCGTGTTCGCCTTGGCAGGCCAGGGCGGTGAAGGCATTAGCGAGTTTGAAGCGCGCCAGGTATTGACCGTAGGCGCAGTGGCCGGCGGCGGTGGTGCCGTGGGCGGTGACGACACGGACGGCAGCACGACCAGCAATTTTGGCAGCCAAGGCGGCGGCGGCGTGCGCATTCTGGCGATGGGCACCATCACGAACGCGATGGGTGCCGCCATGATGGCGGATGGTGGTGAAGGCGCGGGCGGCGGTGGTGGCGGCGGTCAGATCGTGCTGGCATCGATGACGGCCATTGTGAACGATGGCGACATCATGGCGCGCGGCGGCGATGGCGAAAGCAGCGACAGCAACGAAGGCCCCAGTGGTGGCGGTGGCGGCGGTATCGTGCACATGCTCGCACCGATGGTGATGAGCGATGGCACCGTCGACGTGAGCGGCGGCAGCGCCGGCGGCACGAGCACCGATGTGACGAGTGGTACACGACAAGCGGGTGGCGGCGGTGGCGCATCCGGCGGCGACGGCGGACGCGGCGGCAACGTGCCCAACGGCGGCAGCGTCACGCCCGAAGCAGCGGGCGATGGTCAGGATGGATTCGGTTTGGTGACGGAACTCGACCCGACGAGTTTGCTGTAAAGAGCGTGTCACGATAGAGCATCTCCCGCGAAGAGAATAGCGCTAACAAGAGACCATCCACGGTCGCTGGAGATTAGCCCACGGCCATTGGCCGTGGGCTAAGTGTCTTTCTATTCGTAGCGATCTACGTCATCTCGGTAATTCAAGGTTCCGAAGTTTTGACGTTTTGACGTCTTGATCTTTAGACGTTTCGACGCTTCGACGTTTATCACGCCATTTGCTTACGAATCGTCATATCAAACGAGCGCACCATGCTGTTGCGCAGATAAATGCCGATCAAGAAATAAATCAGCGCCGCGACGAACGCGGAGATAAACGCCACCAGTCGGCAGGTCGCGTAATTGACCGTCGGTTGACCAAAGGTGGTCACCATCGTGTCTTCGAGCGCCATCTTAGGCGCCAGCGAGATCATGCAGGACGTCACGGGGCCGAGCGGCATGAAGGCGGCCGTGAGCGCTGCGCCGTCGCTCGAACCTTTTACCGAGTAAGCGCACGTCGATAGACCGGCAATGACGGCGATGACGATGCCCATACTGGTGAAGACCGCCCCCATCGTGCGTTTATTCTTAATCGAATAGTTCAGGCCGATCATGGCGCAGAAGGCGGTGAACGCGAGGAAGGTCGTCGGCAGCATTAGCAGTGCTTCGGGGTTGACCACGTTCTCGCGACCGGAGCCGCCAAGCTTGCCGATCAAATCGACAATCACGAACAACATCACCGTAAGGTACGGGACGAGCAGCATGGGGCCGGCACCGCGCACCAAGCCCCAGGTTTTGCCAGTGATGATGTCGCGACTGGTCAAGGGCGTGGCGAGTAGCAACTCGATAGTGTTGGACTCCTTTTCGCGCGTCATTGAGGTGGCGGCGGCAGTGGTCGCGACAAAGAGCGTGATGCCAAACTCAACGGCCACGACTCCGAACAAGGCGACGCGCGTATCGGCGACGGTCAACCATTTCTGCAAATACGCGATCAGCAAAACGATACCGACCAAAACGCCGGAAGCCATGAGAAAAATGCGCGAGGCCTTGCCGCCGGTGGACGAGGCGCTGGTGACCGACTCGCGCCAAGCGATGGGGTTCTTGCTAACGGTGCGGGGCGGATGGCTGCGTGCATCGACGGCGGGTTGATCGGGGTCGTCATCATCCTGAGCTTCATGAATGGCGCTGCCCGCCCCCATCGCTTTGCCACGAAAGATACGCGACAGCAACGTGGGTTCACCCTCAAGGGCGCTGCGGCGCACAAAGCCAAAACTGGTCGCCAACAACGCGCCGGAGATCACCACGCTTAAGCCAATGTAGCAATACTGCGGAAACGCCAAGAGGTACTTGGCGATAAAGCCGTAGCGCGCGACGGTTTCGATATCCGGCGCGGGCGTTTCGCCCAAGACCACGTTTAGCGCGAGGAACGGATGAAACGCGGCCAGCCAACTCATGCGTTCGAAGCGGCCCGGGGCGCTGAGCGCTTCGGGCGGAATCAGCAGCGACCACGAACCGAGGGCGTACACCGTGATGAGGTAGATCGCAATCGCGAGATAAAAGGTAAAGATGGTGCGACCGGTACCGATCTTGATAACGCTGATCGAAATGGCAATCGAGCCGGTTAATAACGCCGTGGCGGCTGCCAGCCCCATCGACATACCGATTTTGTCACCGGTTACACCGCCATACACCATGATGATGCAAAACAGCGGAATCGATGCGAGCAGCAATGCGAAAACGAAAAACAATCGGCTGAGCAAGGACCCCAATACGATCTGGCCATTGGTCAGCGGTGTGGAGAGCAGGATGTTATAAGTTTGCGAATCTTTCTCTTGCGTAATCGCCGAAGCCGCAAAGACCGGCGCGAGGATGCTGACCATGGCCAATTGAATCAGCGAGAGATACTTGAACATGTCGGCGGCTTTTTTGGCAAACTCGGCGAGCGAACCCTGCGAGCCCGCTGTCTGCATGCCCAGCACACCAAAGATGGCCACCACGGCCAAGACGGCGAGATAGATCACACGAATCCAAAGATGGCGCGTGCGCCGCCCACCCGATTGCACCACGCGCACCAAAATCGGATTGTTCGGGATCAGGCGCCAAAACCAAACCCCCAGATCGCGTAGCACCGCATTCATGTAGCCCACTCCCTCATCAACGCGCCGCCGTTACAACGGCAAGGCGTCGAGACCCTTTTCTTGCATCAGCGCTTCCACGCGACGGCGCGCCTGTAGGCGTTGCCGCGTGGTCGGTAAGCGCTCGATGCGTTTCTTAAGATCGACGGTGATATCTTCCAATGGTTTTTTCATCTTCTCAAAAGCCAAGTCGAGTTGAAAATCGACCGGCCCCTGCGAATACTTCGCGTCGAGCGAGCGATTGAGCCGCGCGGCGATGCGATTCTGCTTCAAACGCGCCCACCATTCGTCAGTCTGAATGCGCTCGGCCTTTTTCTTGCAGGCATCGAGAATGCCGTTGGCGGCGGTTTGTTGTTCTTCATCGAAATCGTAATACACGGCGGCGTTGGTGACGTAGCGTTCCCAATCCTGACTGTAATTGATCTGCCAACGAATACTTCGTTCGACACCGCGACGGGCACGGCGCATTTCCTTGGTTTCATTGGGGTCTGCGTTTTCGTCTTCCTGCTCTTCGCCTTCGCCGGGCGCATCAAAGAACGGGTTGGCCCCCTCTTTAACTTTTCCATCACGCCAGTTGTTCATGCGCTTCTCGAAAACGGTGAGCCCCGCCGTCAGCGCCGTCATATCGGCGGTGTAGCGCAAGCGTTGCTTGAGCGTCATGACCTGGCCGATGTCTTTGGCCGAGTCAGTGAAGAACTCACGCAATTTGGGGATGAACGGCGACATCTTCGCGCCAAACTCGACGGCGTCGTCTTTTTTAAAGGAGCCTTCGTTGGAGATCATCGATGCCATCATCGACTCGATCAGATCCTGACCCATTTCTTCGTTTTCGTGGGCCAACTCCATCAGGTTTTGTGTGACTGCCGTGCGAATCTTCTCGACCTGCTCGTCTTCCAATTCGTAGCGCTGCTTCATTTGCTCGGTCATACGGAAAGTCAGCGCTTGGGCAATCGCCGGCGTAAAGCGGATGCCCATCGAGGTCGGGCGATCATATTGCTCCGGATCCTTCGGCGCGCTCTTCTTTGCCGCCTCGTCGGAATCGGCGCGGAAAATCTCTTCCGCACTTTTTTCGGCCACTTCGTCTTGTGCCCATGTCATCAGGGGCAAGAAACCAATGGTCGCCAAGATTATGATCACGATGCGTTGTGATTTCGTCATTCGCATTCGACGCGGATAGAACGGGCGTCGCCTCCAGATAGTCTTTACAACGCAATATCGACGTGCGTCTTACTGAACGATTCCCTTGGTAAACCGCATAAAGGCGGTTTCGAGGTTAACTTGCTCCTCGTTGAGGGCCTTTAGCGGCAAGCCGTTTTCCAACAATGCCTTGGCCAGAAAGCCGAAATCATGGATATCGTCGGTGAGTTCGACCAGCAATCGACCATCATCTTGCCTGACCTGCTCGACCTTCGGCAGCGTCTTCAGGACACGTTCGGCGGCATCGTGCTGCGGGCCCACGCGCACTTCAACGATCGTGCCCATGCGCGTTTGAGCCACGATCTCATCGATCGTGCCCTTAAATAGCAGATCACCGCGCTCGATGATACCGACAGTGGTACAGAGTTCGGCCAACTCGTGCAGAATGTGTGAGCTAATGATGATGGTCTTGCCCATGCGGCGCAGCTCTTTGAGTAGCTCGCGCATTTCGATACGAGCACGCGGGTCGAGACCGGACGCGGGTTCGTCGAGAAACAATACTTTCGGGTCGTGCAAGAGCACGCGTGCCACGCTAAGGCGCTGCTTCATACCGCGCGATAAACCGTCAACCAATGCGTCTCGTTTATAGCTAAGATCCGTCAACTCCAATACATCGCCAACGACGCGCTTGCGCTGGTCGCCCTGAATGTTGTAAGACGCAGCGAAAAATTCGAGATACTCCTGCACGACCATGTCTTCGTAGGCACCAAAGAAGTCGGGCACGTACCCAATCAACGGGCGAATTAAGCGCGATTCATACCCGACGGTATGACCGCATACGCGCGCTTCGCCCCAAGTGGGTTGCAATAGCGTCGCAAGAATCCGAATCGTCGTCGTCTTGCCGGCGCCGTTGGGGCCGATGTAACCGAAGCACTCACCTTCTTCGATGGTGAGGTGCAAGTTCTTCAGCGCGGCGAGCTTGCCGTAGCGTTTGGTCAGGTTGATCGTTTGAATGATCACGTGGCATACGTCCTTTTATGGCTTGGCCGGCTTACGGCGCTCCACCGGTATCATGAAGCGGTATAACGTCAGCGAATTGCCCGGTGTTTCAGAGATACGGTCGATTTCCAAGCGAGCCTTGGGCGGTGTACGCGCAAAGCCTACGACCATGGCTAAGTTCTCGGTTAGGCGATGACTGCAATCCCAATTGCGTGCGAGCGACTGCTTGTAGTTGGCCACGCGTTCGACATCTTGCTGCAAGTTATAAAAAGAAAGCAACAGATATGGCGCGTGGATCTGATTGACTTTGATATCGGCGCGGCGATCGGCTGTTGCCGGGCCGGTGAGCCCCCAATTCGAGTCGTTGCGGCACTTTTTAAGAATTTCGGTGACAGACAAATCGATCAAGTTGCGCTCCTGCGCATTGCCGTCGGGATCGAGCTTATCGGAGAGATATATCTTTTCGAAAAACGCCTGACCTTGCAGGACCGCCTTCTCGCCCGACTCGCCTAGATTACCAATCGGTACGCCGATGGCATTGATGTTACCGCTGCCGGCCACGAGTTGGTCGACGTAAAACAGGTAACAATCGCGCAGCTCGAAACCGAGATTGTTGTGCAGAAAGCTGTCTTCGGTGAATTGTCGTTTGTCGGTGTCGTAGATCAGCCGTGCATCAAACGAGCCACCCAACTCGCCGTGCCAATCACCGATGAACTCTTTTAGCGTGGCCCGCACGGGCACGGCTTGCAGGGCCGTGGCAGATTGAGCGTGACGATATTTGTCGGTAGCGCTAAAGGTCGACTCCGAACCGCCGCCGGAGGGCAACGTGGGTAATACGGCGATCGGGCCGTGCTTACGGTCGGCGCCGTCATAACCGACCGGCAAGCGTACATCGAGTTGCGTGTATTCGTGTGCCTTTACGCCGAAGAGAAACGTGCCGTAGCCGTAATTATTGTTCGCATACGCATCGACGACGCCGGTCTGAGCGACTTGGGTACTGAAACCGCGCAGCACCCAGACCATGCCTGTGCCGATGAAGGTGCCGATGAAACCGGCAATGGTGAAGACAAGCCAGCTATGCCGGGTGAGGTCTTTCTTGCGCAAATAAAGAAACGTGCCAAAGGTGGCCACGAAGGTGTATAGCGCCGCAAAGGCAATCGCAAAGAATAAGAACGCCGCCGTCACACCGCTAAAGCCGATCTGCCGCAATACCTGAGCGAACAGATTGTTATTGTCACCGAGAAACATGTTGCCTTGCACATTGGTTGAGCGTGCGCGAGGCAAGCCGAGCAAGGTGCGCGCCACAAAGCGCTCGATGATACCGCCATAGCTTTGGCGATCGCGTTCGGCCTCTTCGGAAGAAGAGGTCAACGTCGTGGGAGACGGCGCAGGGATGAGGTCGGTTATTAACGACGTACTAACCAGAATCCAACCGCGGCCCATTTCGCGGCGAAAGAAGAAGGCTTGATCTTCGGGATGATCGGCCGGGAACGGTTTAGAATCGTTACCCAAATCGACCAAGCAGCGGGTGAGTGGATTGCGGTCGTAGAACTTTTGATATTCTTCTCGCAAACGGTCACGCGAAAGCACGTCGAAGAAGCGCTCGGCGTTGGCGGTCTCTTCCACGCCGGTAAATTCCATGCCGATCAGATCGCCGGCCGGATTGCCCTGAAACTTCTGCCAATGGCTCGCGACGGTGATCAACATGCGTCCACCGCGCTCGACCCAATCGCGTAGCGCTTCGACCTGACTGGGCCGCAACGCGGACGGATCGGCATCACGCCAGATCAGCACATCCAACGCGTCGAGACCGCTGCCGCGCGTGGGCAACTCGCGCGGGGAAAAGGCACGCACATAACGTTGATTGAAGAACGTCTTCTGCGGTTCGTAACGCGTGTTGGCGATAAAGGTGAGCTGCGGCGGCAAGCCGACGTCGGTCAACACGCCTATCAGCAAATGCTCGGGCGGGGGCTCATCCAAAATGGTGCCGACATCCAACTGACGTAAGGGCTCACCGGCGTCGGAATAGAAATCGACCAGCGCCCCCTGATCGTCATAAAGACGAATGGTAAGACCCGAGCCGCGCGAAAACTGGGTGTTGGGCATGAAGTAGACTTCGAAAGACTTCCAAGTCTGGTCGGGTTCGACCACCACGCTTTCGAGCACCGATACCACCACGTCGCCATCGCGATCGATTTCGCTTAAGCGCAATTCACCGTTGAACGGCTCGGTGCCGCGATTGCGTAGCTCGACTTCGGCGAAGCTCATGCAGCCGCGGCGGGCGGAGTTCTGACCGCCGGCAAACAGGCCGACACGCACCAGCCGCGCTTCAACGGCTGCCTGCGCCGTTAGCGCCGGCGCCAAACAAAGCAAAACAACGATAATTAGCATTCGTCGCGTCATATGATTTCCGACGACGCCACCTGGACGTCGCATCGTTACACATCAGACGGCTTAAGGCTTTTCGGCATCACCACAGGCGCAGACCATCGCACCACAACCGGGACAACCGTTGGTGAATTTGGCCAAGGCGTCTTGTAGATCGATGCCTTCCACATTGGCCAGCGTAACCAACCAAGCGAACACGTCGGCGAATTCGCCCTCTTTTTCGGCACGATCGCCATTCGCCAGCGCGGCCGCCAGTTCGCCGACTTCTTCCATGAACCAGAGAAACGTACCCGAGGCCCCGCGCTTGCGATCTTTGGCGGAGTACATCTTCTCTATCAATTCTTGAAACTCACGAACGTGCATGGGTGTTCCAGCCCTTTCGGCAAAGCTCGAATTCTAACCGGGCACCCACCGCGCGACTAGGCAAACGCCGCAGGAGTGTGGTACCTCGCTGGTGCCGATTTATGCGGGAATTTCTGACCGTCCGTGGTCTTTTGCTACGAAGCCCAATTGCCGCGAGTTCGCGATTTATTGAAATGCGGGAACGCGATTTTTGCCATCGAGTGGATCGGCCTGCTTAGCGCCGCCCAGCGCGGCAGCGCGGTCGCGATAACGCCGCGCCGATTCACCATCACCCATGCGATGGTACACATCGGCCATGCCTTCGTAGCCAAGCGCTTCTGCCGGTGCGAGCTTTGTAACCGTCTCGTAAGCGCGCAGCGCTCGCTCGAGCCGATTTACGGCGGCGTAGGCATCCCCCAGCGCGCCGAAGATATCGGCGTTAAACGGATCGATTTTTATTGCCAGCTCTAACGTGACAATCGCGTTATCCCATTGGTTCGTTTCGAGCTGCAATTTGGCCAATCGACCGCAGAGTTGCAGGTCGTCGCGGGTAAACGAAAGCAATTTTTCCAAGTTGTCGCGCAATGCCGACGTATCATCGCGCCGCGTGTAGATCGCCGCCAAACGACGGTAGCTATCCGGGTCGTACGGATAACGCGTCTGATACTTTTTGAACAGCGCAATTGCTTCCGGAAGTTGATTGCTACCCTGCTCGACATAGGCCATGTACTTGAGCGCCAGCGGATGGGTCGGAGCCTGTCGTTTCCATTTGCGAATATAAGGCGTTGCCAATTGCAATACCGTGGTGCGCTCGACCTCTTCCGTTGCAGCGAGCATGCGCATAATAAGCAAACGCGAGGTAACTTCTAAGGCCAGCAGGTTATCTGCGTCCTTTGCTAAACATGCCTGCGCCGCGAGTAGTGCCCGCTCGCGCTCGCCGATGACAAACTCTGCTCGTGCCAAGCGACCGAGCAACTCGGGCGAGGGCGTGTCGCTTTCGCATTGTTCGCGCAGCGGCTCCACATCTTCTTCTTGCATCCATGGTAGGCCCCAACCTTCAACCTGTTGCAATGCCCACGCCGCGAAATCTTTATCGAACGCCGTCGTCTCAATGCTCAACACGTCGCGAAATGCCGCCTCTTGCGTTTGGCCTTTATCGAATGCTTTGAGCAATGCACCGACCTTATCCGCACCGAAGCGCTCGATGATGTACTCCATCATCCATTCACTTTGTGCGTACGCTTGCGCCCGTGCCCCTGGAAACGGCGGTCGCCAAAAACCCCAGACGATGTTCTCTAACGTAAACAGCTTCTCGCGCCGGGTGGCCGTCGTAAGCATATCCATACGTCCCCACGAACGCGGACCGGGTTCTTCCAAAACGGCCAACCCTTCGGTCATCCAATGGGGAATGCGATTCTGCGTGGCCGCCAGCGTGACCGTGTGCACAAACTCGTGCCGCAACACATCGGCCCAGTTGTAATGGCCGAAGGGAGGCTGACCGCGGGGCGTGAGCATCGCAATCACGGGGCCGGTACATGCGCCAATCGTCGCAATAAACCCACGGTGAGCGATGCGCAGACTGAATCCGTCGTGCGTCGGGAAGATTTCGATGATGGTCTTCTGCTTGAGATTGATGTCGTATCGAGTGACCAGTTCGTCGTAACAGGCTTCGAGCATGTCGGCCATGTAGCCCACAGCGATGCGATCTTCACCCTTCTTGAACTTGAATACGAAATGATCGGTCTCGTGCGTGTCAAACTTTTCGAGGCGATCGAGAAGGTCGAGCACGCGATAGGTGCGCTCGTTGAAGCTATCCAAGGCAAAGGCTTCTTCAAGAACGGGGCGGGCTTCGGCCTCGCGCCCCGCCTCGAGATAGAGCAGGCCCAGTTCAACCTTTGGAATCGGATGCCACGGCCACGCATCGCTCGCGCGCTTGAGCCATTGCGCGGCGGCTTCGTATTGCCGCGCCGCGGCGAGGGCTTTGCCTACCTCCAAATAAAATGCGCCGGGCCGCGCGTTGAAAGCCTTGCATCGTTGCAACAATTGCTCCACGCGCACCTCATTGCCGAGGCGATCTTCGGCGGCAGCCAACAGCCCCAATGCTTCAGTCGCCTCAGGATTGCGCTGCAGCGCTTGCTCGGCCAAATCCTTCGCTTCGGTAAAGCGGCGTTCGACCATGCGCGACTGGGCCAGAAGCAACCGTGCGCCGATATGTTCGGCGTCTATCGCGAGGGCGGCGTTGGCTTTCTCTTCGAGTTCTTCAAAACGCCAATCGGCGAGATTGGAGCGACCGATACCGACCAAGGCATCGGGAACATTGGGGTTAATGGCTAAAACGGCTTCGAATTCAGCGCGGGCATCGTCCTGGTTATCGCGATCGGCCAACAACTGGGCGGCGGCCATGCGTGCGGGCCAGTAGTCCTTATCCAAATAGTCAAATGCCTCTTGATAAACCTCGCGCAATAGATGACGAATGCGCGCCACGAGGTTGGTTTGCGTGAGAATGGTGTAACGATAAAAACCGCGACCGAGCAGCGTCAACGCTTCGGGAGTATTGGGCAGCGCTTCGTCGGTCATTTTGAAATCGAAGATCGAATACGCACGGATGGCGGCTTGCACGTCACCGCGCGCTTCGTACACCTGCCCCAGCGCCCATTGCGCCATCAGGCTTTCGCTGTCGGCGCGCACGGCCGATTGGGCATGGCTTAGTGCATCCTTTGATTTGCCCAAATCCAGCAGCGCGAGGGCCATCTCGGCCTGCCATTGTGCGTTCTGCTTAGCCTTGTTCGCGAGTGTATTGAGTCGTTCGAGCGCGGCAGCAGTTCGGCCGCGCAGGCGTTCGATGTAGGCAGCGTAGCAAACGGCGCTGAGTTCTTGCGCGCGCTTTCCCTTTTCGAGAAAGGCCAAGGCCTCGTCATAGCGACCGTGGAGAAAATGATCGCGCGCGGGGTTGAGGGCTACCGGCGGGGGGCCGTCAAATGCGATGGATGGTGAGACGATGCCAAGTGCAAAACAAAATGCCAGCGCTGTTATGCCTCGCCATCTTCGAATTGGGACAATTGTTTGCCGGTTGATCATTCTGGTCGCTGAACCTTTCATATGTGTATTGTACTCGGCCCCTCGATCGGTTTCACTTTCTCATACAATAAAGCCAGTCTGGTCGGTTGCGACACTTACTCACCAAAGGCCTCGGCGAAAAAACCTTCGTAATTATCGAGCAAGTCAAATTGAAAATAGAAAATGAACGCGTTGGCGAAGATGGCCAAAAACGCCATCAACAGGTGCACCTCCGCCGGCACACCGATCTCGATCGTCGCGCCCAACGAGCTGGTCAGAATAATCGTCACGATGCCCAACATACTGAGCTTGATCGCGCGAGACTTATAGCGCTGCAATCGTTCGCCAAAGCTGATATCTAAGTCCCCCGCCTGAATCGCCTGCGCCACGATCTTCTGCTGCACGGTGAAGTACATGAACAGCACGATGTGAATCACGCAGGTGAACAGCGCCGCCAGCAGGCCCAGCAGAAAATGGCGCGAATACCCGTCGGCGCCGACCACCAGAAGTCCCGTCGTGGCAGTGGTGGCCAGTAGAAAGATGTCGGTAATGATGAAGATGAGGAAACTGGCTTTCATGGTGATGCGAAGGTTTGTCGGTCGATTCGGGAGAGCGTTGTGCAAGCCAAGTTGTTATTCGTAGCGCAAGGCCTCGATGGGCTCAAGACGACTGGCCCGAAACGCGGGATAGAAACCGAAAAAGATGCCAGTGGCCGATGCAAAGCCAAGCGCCAGCGCCGCGATCCAGATCGATACTTGCGTTTCGTAGCCGCGATAACTGGTGAGCAAATGACTGGCCCCCCAACCGACAAAAATCCCGATCAGGCCGCCCAGCGTGCATAGCATCACTGCCTCGATCAAGAACTGCATCAGAATATCAAAGCCGTGGGCACCGATGGCCATGCGCAAGCCGATCTCACGCGTCCGCTCGGTCACGCTGACCAACATAATGTTCATAATACCGACGCCGCCGACGATCAACGCCACGCCCGCGATCATGCCGAGTAACCATTCCAACGATTCGCTGGATTCTTCTTTGACCTTAGCAGATTCGCTTTGGGACCAGATGCGAAAATCGTCGGGATCGTCGGGTCGCAAATTATGACGCTCGCGCAGAAAGACGCGCACCTGTCGCTCGGCCGCCTTGGGGTCGAGACCATGATGGGCGGCAGCGAGCATCGTTGACGATATCTCAGAACCAGCAATTTTCTGTTGGAACACCTTGTACGGGAAAATGATCTCATCATCGTAATCGCGGGCGCCGCTCCGGCCTTTAAAATCCAACACGCCGATGACTTCGAAGCGCGCACCCTTGACCGTAATCTCTTCGCCGACGGGGTTGATCGAGCCGAACAATTCTTTCACCACCGTTTGCCCCATCACGCACACGGGGCGGGCGGTTTCCTGATCGCTTTGATCGAGCGGACGCCCCCAAGCGACCGGCCAGCGCCGGATGTCGTGATAATTGGGAAACACGCCGCGCACACTCGATTGATAATTGCTATACGAGCTTTTGACCTGCATGCGCATCGTGTTGCTGGGCGTGGCGGCGCGAATGAGCGAGCAATTCTCCATAATCGCCATCGCATCGTCGCGCGTTTGATTGGGCTTGCGCTCGACGTTGCCTTTGCGTACGCCGCTTTTGGCGATACCCCAGGTACCGATCCACATCCAGTCGTCGCCCATGCGCGCGATTTCCTGCTCCACGCGCGTCTTGGTGGCCTGCGCCATTGCAACCAACACGATGACGGCCCCCACGCCAATGACGATACCGAGCATGCTCAGGCCCGTGCGGACCTTGTTCTTGCCCAGCGAGATCATGGCTTCAGCGATGAGGGAGAAAATGTTCATAGGTTTTGGTTACGAGTTATCTGGGCGGCTTGGTGCCCCAGCCCTAGAAGGGCAGGGGCACCCGGGATGAGGGAGAAGATGTTCATCGGTCTCGGTTAGGTGTTACTCCGCCGGGGAAAAGTCCCCCATCCCCAGAGGGGCAGGGGCACCCGTGCTTATCCGATCACGTTGCTGCCTGCGTTAGTACGACGCGCCCGCCTTGCGAATATGCACATAGGGTTCTAGCAGGCGCTCGGGCACTTCGGCTTCTTGCACGACGCCAAAATAAATATGGTGATCGCCGGCGGTGTAGCGACCATCAAGGCGGCAATCCAGCCAGCCGACCTGATCGGGAATCACCACGCCGTGCGGCACATCCTGCGTGGCCAAGCCGGAAAACGCTTCCTGATCGGGCTCGAAGCCACGCCCGAAATGCTTAAACATCTGTCCGGGTTGCTCACCCAATACATTGATCACGAAACCGTCGGCCTCTTCGATCAACTTTTCGATCGGTCGCCCTTTTTTGACGCCCACGCTCAGCATCGGCGGTTCGAAGGAGCTTTGTTGCACCCACGATGCCAACATGCCCGTTCGGTTCATGTCGGTACGCACCGTGAGGATGGCACAACCACTGGGAATTCGACTGAGCGCTTGGGAAATTTCCGGCAGCATGTCGGCCATCTGAACCCCTCCGAGCGGACGGCGTGCCGTCCGATATCTTTCGTTACTTGTTCACTTCGCGACCGAGCAGCGACTCGATCTTCTCAACCTTGCCGGTCAATCGACCGGCCTCACCTGCGCGGGCATCGATCTTCACCGAGCACGTGATGCGTTCGCAATCTTCGGACATGCGCTGGTAACACTGCCGAATGACGGCCATCACCTCGTCCCAGTCGCCTTCGATGCAAGTACCCATCGGCCCCAGTCGATATGGCAGATCTGAGTTGGCAACGATATCGATGCTGCGGGCGACGTATTTCGAGACGGATACGCCTTTGTCTAACGGCGACATCGAAAATTCGACCAGTACGGACATGAACTCACCTGTTCGAGGGCCTGCGCGATAACTTGATTCTAACAGGGTATTCGGAAATCTGCGAAGTCAGCACTGAGCCCCCTAATTGCAAGGCGAATACGACGCCGTGCGTGCCACATCCGCCGGTTCTATCTTTCGCGGACACCGATTGCGTTCATAATGCGGCGATGCACGATGATCGTCCGCGCCCCTACCCGATTGCTGCCATTGCCAGCTTGATTCTCGTGGCGCTAATCGTGCGCGCGCTCGTTGCTGCGCCCCCCGCTTGCATCAGCAAAGACGGCACTTGGTTTATCGAAATGGCGCACAAGCTCGCCGACGAGCCGGTGCGGCACATGCAAATCGAAACCAAGCAGCCGGGCCTGTCGTGGGTGTATCTCGTGGTCGGTCGCATCACGGGGCATATGTCGACCGCGACAACGCCGATCGAATGGCAAAACCTCGGCGTATGGATCGCCGTGTTGTGTGGTGCCGGTGTATGTGGGCTCATATTTGAATTGACGCGACAATTATTTGACGCGCAAACAGCATTGGTAGCGGGTTTGTTTGCTGCCGTTTGGCCACAGGGCGTTGAGCTGTCTGCAGATGCACTCTCGGATATGCCGCACTTGTTGTTGTATCTCGGCGTGACGTTGCTCGTTGCTGCGCGGGGAAACGGTACAGGCGAACGCGCGATTCGACTCGTCGGTTTATTGGCGGCGGGATTCATCGGTGGGCTGGCTTACTGGATTCGCTTGGAAGCCATTGGATTGTTGGCGGCAGTGGTCTGTTGGCATTTCCTTCTTGCAAATCAAACTTGGAAAGGCCGGCTAGCGCGTTGCGCGTGCTTCGGGATGGGCTTTCTCATTCCGTTCTTCGCGTTCGCGGCGCTCACGGGTCGCTTGCTGTTTGTTAAAACGCCAACGCTCACGATGCTCGAACCGGACGCGCTGCCCCGCATTTTGCAATGGGCGCATACGTTTCCGCTTTGGCAAACGCCGGGGCGGATTGTGGAAGCATGGGCCAAGAGCGGGCGGTATATACTTGCGCTCTTCTTTTTCGTGGCCGTCTTTTGGAAGGCCGTTCCGCGTGGGGAAAATCATCTAAAACAGTTGTGCGCGTGGTTGATCGGCTGGCATTTGTTGTTGGTGCTGGCGCGGGTGTCGATGCACGGGGAACTTAGCACGCGTTATCTCGTGATACCGGCGGCGCTGACGATACCGTGGGCGGCAGAGGGGTATGTCGCGCTGGTGCGTTACCTTGCAACGCGAACAACCGCCACGCAACCACGGAATGTCGCACAATTCCTCATCGTAGGGATGGTTTTGGTCGCCGCGCCGATGGTTCCATACTTAATGCGGCCCATTAACAGTACGCGTTTGCCGTATCGCGAGGCGGGATTGTGGCTAGCGCAACACGCGGCGGCAGACGAGGTGATCATCGCAAGCGATGTCGATTTGAAGCAGGCCCAATTTTATGCAGGGCGGATGTACCCCAATAATGACAATTGGCGAATCGGAAACACTGATTCACTTAAGCAGGATGACCGTGCTGGTCGTCATTGGTGGATTACATTTATTGAATCGACTGATGGAACCAATGAGCCAACGTCGGCACCAAATACGGATGTCCAGTTCGATCACGTCTTCACCGACAAAAATCGACCGAACGGCAAACAGATCGGCGTGCGACGACTTTCGCACTAACCGGCTGGTTGCAGATATTTGGTGAGCGTGATCTGCTTGATCGCGCTTTCGATTGCTGTCAAAACCGTCGGTGAACCATCCGCCGTATCACCCGGTTCAAAGTCGGCAGCCGCCAGCCAACTGCCGACGGCGCTTTGGCACGCCGTCGGAAAAATCAGGAGCACGAGATGTTGCGGCTGCAGCGTCGGCGCGTGTGCGAGTTGCATCTCGATCTTGCATGGCGGCGGCGACTTTGCGGCGTAATTCGAAAGCGCTTGATAGTCCGCCTCGGCGGCGTCGCGTTGCTGGCGCATGAATACCATGCAATCGCGCTTCGATAGCGATGCAACAGGCATGCCGAAAAGTTCCAAGCGGCCATCTTCGGCGACGCGATGAATGAGATAGAGTTCGAGGGCAGCGCCATCGGCTTTTTCTATGAGCGCTAGCGCTTCGTCGACGGCGAGGCCTTCGTGGCGCTGATTCTCAACGATTAATACGAATTGGCCAGCACTTACCTGACGCATTCAGCACCACTTGCCGCTTCGCGACGTTCACACGCGCACCTGTTCATTGCTCAGATTCTCCGTTTACAAAAATGATGCCACATTACTGCTATCGATGCGGCCACCCGTCATACTCCGTCACGAACTCGAACGATTGCCGCGCGAGCGCTTCCTTTCCGGGATTATTCTCAATATAGCGCACGACACGCCGCACATCTGCCGGAGTATGAAGATAAACCTTGTACGGTCGCTGCGACCACACTGGATGATCCAGAGCGATGCCGCCAATTTTTGCATGCTTGTCGCCGTCACCAAACTGCTCGATCAATACAGCCTTTGCTGCATCGGCGAGATGTTGCCAGATATCCACCGGCGTATCACGATGGCGGCGCACGCATAAATGGGCATGATTGCGAAGCACTGCCGCAGCGTAGATCGTGTAACGATGTTCGCTCGCAGCGCGAGCGAATCCGGCTGCGACGGCTTTGCGCAAATTCTCATCGAACCAAAGGCGGGGCTTAGACAAACACGCCTCAGCTTCACGATGAAACTCTCGCAACTCGGGCCTTGACGGCTGCTTTGCTTTACGCCCTACGTACAGAGGGCCTAAATCTATCAGATTCGCTTTCTTGACGCGGCTGGAGCCGCTGCCGCGCGGATCATTGGGGAGCCAATGGCCGTAGCCTGTGAGGATGAGATGGCTTGCAATGATCGGCGTTTGGGGCATGGCGATTCGTGGGCGTTTGAGCGTCGTCGTGAAATTGTCGCGAAGCAGCAAGCGGTATCGAACGCGTCCTGTTAATTCGTAGGTCGATATGCTTCGTAAATATTCAGCAGTTCGCCGAATCGCGCTCAATTCCCCTGCGGCATGAGCTTTACAGCCTGTCGTTTGCCGCGGCGTAACACATCGCCCTCTTTGATCGCAATCGGATCCTGCTCGGCGGCCAAGGCATCGTCGTTTAGCTTAATGCCGCCTTGCGACATCAGGCGCCGTGCTTCGCTTTTGCTTTTGGCGAAGCCGCACGTTACGACCAGCCCCGCGCGATCGAATAGCAATGCATCACCATCGATGCTATCCGCCGTCACGGCGCGTTCTTCGATATCGTCGCGCAGTTCACCTTCGCGCATGACCTTTTGCCAGAGCTGTTCTTCTTCGTCGGCTTTGGCCGCGTCGTAATACGTCGACACGATTTGTTTAGCCAGGCGCACCTTGGCATCGCGCGGATGCGTCTTACCACCGTCCACAATCGCCGCGATCTCTTCCGCCGGTATCTCGGTCAACAGCGTGTACCATTCCTGCATCTGCTCGTCGGCGATGCGCATCGTTTTTCCGAACATATCCTGCGAGCTTTCCGTCACGCCGATGTAATTGCCGAGCGACTTGCTCATTTTGTCGTGGCCATCCAGACCGCGCAGGATCGGCATAACGATCACGATTTGCCGCGGCTTGTGGTACTTGGCCATCAGGTCGCGCCCGAGCAAGTTATTGAACGTCTGGTCGGTACCGCCCAATTCCACGTCCGCATCGATTGCAACCGAGTCGTACCCTTGCATCAGTGGATACATCAGCTCGGTCATGATGATATCCACTTCGTTCTTCATGCGCTCTTTGAAGTTCTCGCGCTGCAGCATCTGGGCGACTGTGATATGACTCGTGAGCCGCAAGATATCGGCCAAGCCCAACTTCGATAGAAACGTGCTGTTGTAGACGACTTCCAATTTGGCCGGGTCGGTATCGAGCACGTGCCCCGCCTGCTGAAAGTACGTCTCGGCGTTGGCTTTGATCGTGTCTTCATCGAGGGCCGGCCGCGCCTTCGTCTTACCGCTGGGGTCGCCAATGCGCGCCGTGAAGTCGCCGATGATCAACACCGCCTTGTGGCCACAATCCTGAAACTGGCGCAACTTGCGCAGCACGACCGTGTGCCCCAGATGAATGTCGGGAGCCGTCGGGTCGAGGCCCAGCTTCACGCGCAAGGGCCGCCCCGCCGCCGCGGCTTTCTGTAGCCGCTTGTGCAGATCGTCTTTGGTGTACACCTCCGCCGCGCCGCGGAGCAGTAAATCCATCTGGTCGTCTATGCTAAGGGTCGTCGTGCTCATCGAATTCGTATTCCCAAAAAAGTTTGCCGCAGTATAAGCGCTGCTCGCCGTTTCGGTGAGTCAGCTTGCGTGTAAATGATTGGGAATTATCAAACGCGGTCTTAATTATAAGAGTACATGGTTGATAACGACGGCTGCGCTGTGGCACCGGCTAATAGCCGGTGGACGCTGGCAAATCATCCGCGCGCAGTCATTTATTAAGTGGTCTAGGAGATTGCAGCCGGAAAAACCAAGCAGCTAAGTGATGCTTACTCGATAGATATGGAGGCCGGCGGAAAACGTGGCCTACATCTGCGGTTGCAGCAGGTCGCGGATCACGCGGTCGTAAATCGACACGCCGGTCGGAATAACCTCGTCGGCAAAATAATAATCGGGCTGGTGCAGACCGGGCGCTTCTTCACCAATCCCGAGGCCGAAAAAGTTAATCGGGCAGACCGAGGCGAAATGGCCGAAATCTTCCGACCAGCGAAACGGTCGATCATGCTCGCGGGCGGAGATTTCTAACGCACGGCAGCCGGACGCCAATGCCTCAACCAATTCCGGATCATTCACTGTCTCCGGAAAGTGATCGCGCCAGCAAAGTTCGACATTCAACCCACATTGGTTGGCACATTCGTAAACAATGCGTTCGGCATCGGCCCGCAGTTGATTGAGATCGACGGCCGAGGCGGTGCGCAAGGTAGCATAAACCACTGCCTGGCCGGGCGTACTGCCGAACGAGGGTTGCCCCAACGCCGCATGCGTGATGGTGACCAACCGCGGGCCACGCTCGCCGCGCTTATCGGTGAGCTTAGGCAGTTGCGAGAGGATCTCACGCAAGCAACCCATCGGCGATAGCGCATTTTCCGGATGGGCGGCGTGCGATGCTTGACCGCGCAGAAAGATCTCCATGCCGATCGATGTACACGCAAATGTGCCCGCGCGATAAACCACCTGCCCTAATGGAAAACCGGGCAGATTGTGAATACCGATTGCCATGTCGGGCCGGATTTCATTAAAGCGCGGATCGGCAATCACGCGCAATGCGCCCTCGCCCGTTTCCTCGGCGGGTTGAAACAACAGCACCAACCTGCCGCTCGCCGGACGATCGTGACTGAAGAGCGGTGCCAAGCCCGCGACCATTGCCATATGGCCGTCGTGGCCACATAGATGCGCACAGTCGGCCATCATGTCGCCGAGCGGTGCGTTGTCTTTGGCTTCGAGTTGTAGCGCATCGAGTTCGCAGCGCACCATCAGCGTGGGGCCGACGGCGTGCCCGTTAAAGATCGCGGCAACACCCCAGCCGCCGATGTTTTGAAGAAGATGATCGGGTTTGTATGCGCGAAGAAACGTCGCGATGATGTTGGCAGTGCGAATCTCATTGCCAGCCGCTTCTGGGCATTGATGCAGCGTGCGACGCAACGTCTCGAGCATGGCGTTTAACATCATGGCTGCAATCCCCTGAGTGGTCTCTTTCGGCTGCTTCTAAGCGTACTTAATCTTACCCGGCTAAGCGCCGTTGCATGCCAGAAGATGCCGCGAAACAACCCGTTTATATGACCAACACTAGATCGGTGTTTAGGCGGCTGGGCTTGCGTCCGATTTTCGGCGTGCCGCGAGCGCGACATGGCCCGACAATAACACGATGGCCAATAGGTTCGGGATGGTCATGATGCCGTTAAGCAAATCGCCCCAGGCCCAAATCGTTTTGGTACCGGCTGCCGCGCCGCCCAAGATCGCCAGACAATACAGCGCGCGATATGGTTTGCGGACCGACGGGCCGAACAGATACGTCGCGCATTGTTCGCCATAAAACGACCATGAGATGAGCGTCGTTAGACCGAATAACAGCGACGAGACGGTAACCACCGGCGTGCCATAATCACCCAATGCTTGTCCAAACGCCCCCGCCACGGCAGCGGTGGAATCATCGCCACCTTGCCAGGCCCCGGTGACCAACAGAACCAAACCGGTCGCGCTGGCAACGACGAGTGTATCGAGAAACACGCCCAACATCGCGATGCGCGCTTGCTGGGCGGGGTTCTGGGTTTTCGCAGAGGCGTGTGCAATCGGTACCGAACCGGTGCCAGCTTCGTTGGAATATACACCGCGCGCGAGGCCATAGCGAAAGGCTTGCTGCACACCAAAGCCCGCCGCGCCACCGACACCTGCCATCGGCGTAAAGGCGTACTTGAAAACCTGTTCCAGGGCGGCGGGAATCTCTTTCGCAAAGACCACCAACACGATGCCCGATGCGACGAGATAGATCACGCCCATAAACGGCGTCACGAATTCCGAGACGCGTCCGATGGTTTTGATACCACCCAAAATCACGGCACCGGTTAACAGCGCCACCAAGACACAGGAGTAGAGCGGTTTCATTTCAAACTGCGCTTCTAAGGCCGAAGCAATCGAGTTGCTTTGAATCGTGGTGGTGGCGAGCATGGTTTTGGCCGCTAGACCGAAGGCGAAGAACGCGGCCACCCATTTCCATTTGGGGCCGAGGCCGTCGCGCATGTAATACATCGGCCCGCCGACGTAGAGTTGATCCGTTCCTTTCTTGCGATACTTCACACCGAGATACGATTCGGCGTACATCGTGCCCATGCCTAAGACACCCGAGACCCACATCCAAAACAAGGCCCCCGGCCCACCCGATACGATCGCCGTCGCCACGCCCGCGATATTGCCGTTGCCAACGATACCGCCGACGGCCGTCGTTAACGCCGCCACGGGTGATACGTCACCGTCGGCATCATCGCGCTGTCGTTTGAATAGCGAACCGAAGGCGCGAAAGAAATCGCGAATCTGCACGGCCCCCAACCGCACGAAAAATAAAACGCCCGCACCCACCAACATGTACAACACGTAGGGCACTAAGAAGTCACTCGCGTCTTTGATTCGTTCCGTCACGACGACGGCGCTCCTTCCGGGGGTTACTTACTATCGCGCTGTCGATATACGGCTTTGTCGATGCCGTATTGCTTAAGCTTGCGCAGTAAGGTACGGCGGCTGATATCCGCCATTTCGGCGGCTTGATTCATACGACCGCGGCACTGGCGCAGGCAGGATTCAAGATAGTCGCGCTCGATGAGCTCGATATTGGGCCGCAGGTTGTCTTCCAACGATTTGTTGATGTCGATCTCGCTGAGCGGCGAGATGGCTGGCTTCGATTCGGTTTCGCTTGCGACGTCGGACTCGGGTAGTCGAGTAGAGCGCACCGCCTTACGCGTTTCCGCGCGCTTGTCGCGTTGAAATGGTAACAGCTTCTCAAAATGATCGGCCGTCACTTGCTCGTCGTGCATATGGGTCAGCACCATGCGCTCGGTGAAGTTTTCGAGCTGTCGCACATTGCCGGGCCAGTCATACGCCAACAGCCGATCGAGGAACAAGTCGCTGACTTCCGGGCGCGGTACATCGTACTGACGCGCAAAATCACGCGAGAAATGGCTAAATAAAAATATGATGTCTTCCGGTCGCTGACGCAACGGCGGAATTTCCAAGCGAATCACATCGAGGCGGAAAAATAGGTCTTGCCGAAACTTGTCGGCCTCGACTTGCGCTTCCAGCCGATTGCTGGTGGCTGCGATGATGCGCACGTTGACCGATACTTCGGTGTGCGCCCCAACAGGGCGCACCGTGCCCTCTTGCAGGGTACGCAATAATCGGTGCTGAGTCGCCGGGGCGATGTGGCCGATTTCGTCGAGCATTAACGTGCCGCCATCGGCATGGCGAAAGAGCCCCTCTTTATCGCGATGGGCGCCGGTAAACGCGCCTTCGACGTGGCCGAACAATTCCGAGTCGATGAGTTGCTCTGAAACAGCGGCACAGTTCATCGCCACGAATCGGCCCTTGCGTTTCGACAGCCGATGGATGGCGCGCGCGAGCAGTTCCTTACCCGTGCCGGTCTCACCGAGGATGAGCACCGCCGCCGAGGTGCCCGCGATGCGCGATACGACGTCGAACATGTCCCACATACGACGGCTACGCGAGAGCATGCCTTCGAAAACGGCGGCGCGATCGCGCTCGTAGCCGATCTTCGCGGCGCGCGGCATGAGTTGTTGCGACTCAATGACGTTGAGCACGCCGCGCGCGCAGATATCAGGAGAGCCGGTTAGAAAAACATCTTTCGCGCCCGCCTGCAGCGCCGCCCGTACGAAATTGGTCTTGGCACCGTGCCCCCAGACGATGATGTCGACCAGCGGCCAGGTCTCGCGCAGGCGGCGAATGGCCACGCCCACGTCGTGTTCGGCGAATGCTTTTTCGCTCAGCACGATGGCGCGGGCGTCGCGGGTCAGCTTCGGCGATAGCAGCGCGTCCAGAGAGAGCTCGGTCTCGACCTGAAGATCCAAATCGGCCAGCGGGTCTGCCAGCCGTGGACAATCGACGAGAATGACAAGCGAATGGGATGCGGAGGGTTCCGCCATAAGGGGACACGTTAGTCACTTTTCCATTTTGGGTCAAGCCTTTCACAGTATTTGAGTCTCTGATGTCTCAATTCCAGGGAACGCGCGCGAGTTTGTTGGGGTTTCCAGATGGCACAGCGCTTGCCCTATGCCCCTTGGAGGTAAATTGTGATCGATTTTTATCGTACTCAGGATTTTGAGGTGCCCAGTCAGCCGCTGAAGGCCGGTATTTTCGGTGCCAGCGGCACGACGGGCGTGGAAATGGCGCGACTGTTGGTCGGCCATCCCTGTTTTGAGCTGGTTTTTGCCACCTCGCGTGAGTTCGCAGGCCAGAGCCTGCGGGCCGTTGACCCGGTGGCACCGGAAGTCTTGGTGATCGCCCCCGAGGACGTCTTGCTCGACGGCGTCGATGTCGTTTTCACCTGTCTGCCGCATGGCCACTCGGCGCGATGCGTGGAAATGTGTCATGAAGCTGGGCCGGTGGTCGTCGACCTATCGGGAGATTTGCGCTTGCGCGATGCCGCATTGCACGATCGCACCTACGGGTCGGAGCGCAATCACGACTTGATCGAGCGCAGCGTGTACGGGCTAACGGAAACCATGCGAGCGCAACTGACCGACGCCAAGATCGTTTCCAACCCCGGCTGTTACCCGACTTGTGTTGGGCTCGGCATCTATCCGTTGGCACAAGCCGGCAAGCTGAGTGGCACCATTGTGGCCAACGCCGTCTCGGGCGTGTCGGGTGCCGGTCGCAAGGCCAACGCCACCACGCACTTCTGCTCGGCCTATGGTGATGTGCGGCCTTACAACGTCGGTCGCAAACATCGACACGTCGCCGAGATGGAACAAAGCCTCACTGACTGGATGGATACTGAAGCGCGCAAGATCAACCTGATCTTTAACCCGCACCTGGTGCCGCTCGAACGCGGTATGCTCGCGACGATAGTTGTGCCGCTGCCCGGTATGTCGCTGGACGACGTACATCAGTTATATAGCGAACGCTACGACGAGGAACCGTTTATCGATTTGTTGCCGGCGGGTGAGACAGCCCGAATTCGCACAGTCGCGAATACCAACTTGGTATCGATCGGCGTGGCAGAAGCTGGCGACGATCACTTCGTGATTACCTCAGCAATCGACAACGTATTAAAAGGCGCGGCCGGACAGGCGCTGCAAAACGCGAACTTGGTCTTTGGATTACCAGAAACGATGGGCTTGGGTGTGACCGTAACGGCCCCGATTAAAGAAATGGCAGGAGCACAGTAATGCGGGCAACACCACGAGTGGTTATCAAAGTTGGCGGTGCACAAATATCGAGTGACGAAGGCTTGGCGCAACTGTTGAGTCTGGTGCGCAAGACCACGCAAGCTAATCAGCAGGTGGTGCTGGTTCACGGCGGCGGAAAGGACATCGGTCGCATCCACCAGCAACTGGGCGTGCCCTTTGCTACCGAGTCGGGCCTGCGCGTAACGTCGGACGAATCGATGGAAATCGTCACGATGGTGTTGGCGGGCCTCGTCAACAAGCGCTTGGTATCGATGTTTGTGAATGCCGGTATCAACGCCATTGGCGTGTGCGGTTCGGATATGGGCATCATGCGGTCGGAGCCGATCAACGCCGAACGTCTCGGTCGTGTCGGCGGACCGCCGAAGGTGAATGTGCAGGCACTCGAGACGATGATGCAGCACAGCGATATCGCCGTCGTCTCACCAGTATGCCTGGGTGATGATGGTGGCCTGCTGAATGTAAACGCCGACATGGTCGCGCAATCTGTGGCCATTGCCCTGCGTGCCGATCAACTCGACTTTGTCACCGATGTCGAAGGTATCCGCGCCGAAGACGGCGTGTTGCGTAAGCTCGATACCAATGGCCTACGCGCCTTGCTGGGCGAAAGCATCGTCACCGGCGGCATGATTCCAAAGGTACAAGCGGCGCTCGGCGCCGTAGCTGGCGGCGTGGCGCGCGTGCGCATGGGGCATTACGAAAGCCTTGGCGGTGGCACGGCCACGGAGGTGAGCGGATGAGCACCAGCGCACCCGTTAAACCCATGCAACAATCACACCCGCTCGTGGATGCCGCTCATCAGAATTTGGCATTGGTCTATGGTGAGTGGCCCAACACCGTCTTCGTTGACGGTTGCGGCTGCGAACTGATCAGCGATCGCGGTGAGCGCTTTCTCGATATGACGAGCGGCATTGCCGTTACCGCCCTGGGTCATCGATCGAAGGTCGTAGAAGACGCGTTGAAACGCGCTGCCGAAGGACTGACGCATACGTCAAACCTCTATCTAACGCCGCCCGCCGTTGAATTGGCCACGGCATTGGTCGAGCGTTCATTTGCCGACCGTGCGTTCTTTTGCAACTCCGGGGCCGAAGCGAACGAAGCGATGATCAAGTTCGCGCGGTTGGCTGCCGGTGAAGAGCGCACCAAGGTGATCTATTTCGATCATTCGTTTCACGGTCGCACGTTCGGTGCCCTGTCGGCGACGGACAAGGAAGCGATCAAGACGCCGTTTGCACCGTTGGTGCCGGATATCGAAAAGTGCCGCTTCGGTAATGCGACGGATTTCGCGAAGATCGACGAACGGACTGCCTGCGTATTGATTGAGCCGGTACAAGGCGAGGGCGGCGTGCGCCCTGCCGACAAGGCTTGGATGAAGGCCCTACGCCAACGGTGCGACGAAGTTGGTGCGCTGCTCGCCGTGGATGAAGTGCAGTGCGGTTTGGGCCGTACTGGCAAACTGTTTGCCCACGAACATTTCGACATCACGCCCGATTTGATGGCGTTGGCCAAACCCATGGCCGGTGGCCTGCCGATCGGCGCGGTATTGATGTCCGAAGCGATTGCCGACCAACTCCATCCGGGATGTCACGGTACAACCTTTGGCGGTGGGCCGGTAGTGACCGCGGTCGCCTTGGCTGTGCTAAACGAAGTAGGCAAACCGGCATTTCTGGATAGCGTAGCGCGCAAAGGCGAACACTTGAGGGCGCGATTGGCTGAAATTCAGTCGCCGCTAATCGAAGAAGTGCGTGGGATGGGGCTGATGTTGGGCGTACGCGTCAACATCGATCCGAAGCGCGTGATGAAGACCGCCTGGAATCATCGGCTGTTGGTAACAACGGCCGGTGCGGATGTGGTGCGTTTCTTACCCCCGCTCAATGCCACCGAAGAAGATTTGAACGACGCCGTCGAGCGTTTTGCAACCACTCTCGCCGAGTTGGAACAAGCATGAGACACGATTACGACGTATATCCATCACCCAATGGCCCTTTCACCATCGAAACGGCCATCGCCGACGATCACCCACCGCTCGTCGAGCTGCTCGCCAAGACCGTACCCGACTGCTCACCCGAGACAGTCTGGGAATTACCGTGGTCGTGGACGAAGTATCGCGTGGCGAAAGATTCCAGCGGCCAAGTGATTGGTGGCGCCATGTTGCGCTGCATCGACGACCACCGAACGGAAATTCGCGGTTTAACTGTCGCATCGAACTGGCGCGGGTGCGGCATTGCCGGGGCGTTGGTGGAAGATGCATTGGAAATCGCGGCGGAGATGGGCAAGGAAGTGGTCTGCGTCACGCGCAAACCGACGTTCTTCGAACAATACGGCTTTCGCAGCACATTCCCGACTTGGCTCGATCAGAAGCGTCGCAACTTCCGCGAAACCGACGATAATGGCGACGCCCCCCGCATCGCGATGCGCGTGTGCGAAGCACTGGAAGCGTAAACCGACGATCCCCATGCCAACTGCAGTTGCAAACAAATCGATCAAGCCCATTGCGCAAGGCGACTTGTTCAGTGTGCCCGGCCTATCCGGTTCGGCGCTAAAGACCGGCGTGAAGGAATCGGGCGATCTGGATTTGGCATTGATCGTTGCGGACGAACCGATGAATGTGGCCGCGATGTTCACGAAGAACGCGATGGCCGCCGCACCCGTGCAGTTGTGTCGTGAGATATTGAAAGACACGCGACAAATCAAGGGTATCGTGGTGAACTCGGGCAATGCCAATGCATTAACCGGCAAACGCGGTGCGAAAGACGCCCGGCGGATGTTAGAGGAAACCGAAACCGCAATTGCGGGCAAGGCGTTGGTGCTATCGACCGGCATCATTGGCGTGCCGCTGCCGATCGAGAAGGTGACTGCCGGCATCAAGCAGGCGGCGCAGCAGTTGCGACCTACTTGCGATGATGTTGCCGAAGCGATGCTGACGACCGACACCAAAAAAAAGACGGTCGCGTTTGAGGTTGAGGTCGAAGGCCAAACCTACCGCGTAGGCGGCGTGGCCAAGGGTTCGGGCATGATACATCCGAACATGGCGACGATGCTGGCCGTGGTCGCGACCGACGCGCCTTTGGCGCAAGAAACGCTACAACCTGTACTGAAGCGTGCCGTTGATGACTCGTTTCATCGGATCAGCGTGGATGGTGACACGAGCACCAATGATGCCGTGGTGCTGATGGCCAAGCCACCGCAATCGGGCAGTGCGTTGAGCGCTGAGGGGACGACGCTTGTCGATTCTGCGATCGGTCGCGTTTGCCGAGAGTTGGCGCGGTCGATCGTATGCGATGCCGAAGGCTCAACGCGCGTGATGGATATCGAAGTCATCGGCGCGGCGACGATTGAAGATGCCGAACGCATTACCGAAAGCGTCGCGATATCCAGCTTGGTGAAAACCGCTCTGGCGGGTGCAAACCCCAATTGGGGGCGCATCATCTCGGCGGCGGGTAATTCCGGCGTCGAACTGTCTCCCGAACAAATCACGCTGGAACTCGAAGGACAAACCGTATTTGAAAAAGGCGAAGTGATTGCGGCCGACCAGAGCCGCTTGAATGAAGCGTTTGGACAAGACCGGGTACGAATTCGCCTGACGGTCGGAACGGGACCGGTGACGCGGCACATGCTGGCGTCGGACCTGAGCAAACGCTACGTAGAGATTAACTCGGAATACACCACCTAAACCCTGAATGAAAGGTGCATGACTGAATGGCTACACAGACCATGACGAAAACCACAACACTTGTCGATCGCCCGTTACTCAAGATTCGCCCAGCGCGACGCGAGGATATGGGATTGATCGCGGACTTCGTTCGATCGTCGGCCGAATGGTATCGCCCCATCGTCGACGAAAAGGACATGGCCGAGCACGAAGTGGGAGAAGCCTGGGCTGAGGAGAACTTTCAGAAGCGCGACTTCTACGTCGGCATCACCGAAGATGGTGAGTCGGTCGGCACCATTTCGCTGCAATACTTCGGCGAGTGGGCTTATCTCGGCTATATCTACCTCGATGTGAAGCATGTCGGTAAGGGCTTCGGCCAAACGCTGATGAACTTTGCCGAGAAGAAGGCGCGCGAAGCCGGCATGCGCGGTATGTCGCTGATTGCGCATCCGGAAGCCGAATGGGCCGGCAAGGCCTATCTGAAATACGGATTCGAAATTGTCGAAACCGACAAAGAAGCCGTGACTTCCTGGAACGATGGCGTGCTTGAAACGTACTACGAAGAAGACTTTGAGCTTTACCTCTACGAATTCGATTCCGACGACGATGACGAGTAAGCTATCTTTACGTTCGTAGTTCGTTCGCTGTACGCTAACATTTAATTTGAATAGGAGTTGGACTGATGAATTATGCTGACAAGCCGCCGGTAGGCCTGTTGGGCTTTTGTATTCCCGCGATGGAAGCGATGGATGCGATCGGGCGACCGTTCGTGTCGGTCGTACCGCCCGAATTCGAGCCGTACATGCAAGAGAACGGTCTCGAATACGTGACGTGGGATTTCGAGCGCGTGAATGAAAAATCGATTCAGTTGGCAGATGATCTCCGCGCCAAAGGCGTTGAATTGGCGATGCCGCTTTACGAGCAAACCGTGGAGTGGGCGGGTGCCCTCAACGGTGAGTTTCGCAACGATCGTAAGCTGTTCACGCGCTACCTGTTGTTCCGCGATAAGGCGATGATGAAGCGCCGCGCCCAGATGCACGGCATTCGCGTGGGCGTTTTCGAAGAAGCTGACGATCGCGATGCGGTGCGCAAGTTTTTCAAACGCGTAAACACGGCGGCAGTCAAAATCGACGGAGATATCGAAGATCCGATCCACCTCAAACCGCTCGACGCGGCCGGTTGCAAGGGCCACCGTATGATCCGCGCCCTTACCGATATCGATGAGATTCGCGACGATGAGTTTCCGTGTCTGCTGGAAACCCACCTGCACGGGCAGGAGTTTTCTTGCGAGGTGTTCGTTCACAATGGCAAGGTGCGATTCCTCAACATCACGGAATATGTGCACTTGGGGCATAGCAATTTTGTACCGGCGTCACCCGCATTGGAAGAACGACGACCGCAAATTCAAAAGGCTGTTGAAGAACTAGTCGCCGCCTTTGAAATTCAATACGGCATGATCCATCCGGAATTTTTCATTACGCCGGATAACGTCATAAGCTTCGGGGAAGTCGCGGCACGCGTACCCGGCGGGCACATCTTCGAGCTGATAGAAAAGGCCTACAATTTCAATCCCTTTGTGGCCTTCTCACTGGCGGCCGATCCGGCAACGACCGATGCAGAATTCGAAGAATTCTTCCCGAAGGTCGGCGAACACGACGGTTACGCCGGCTGCCTAATGGTTTATCCGCGCAAGCGTGTGGTCACCCGCGTCGACGTGCCCGAACGCTTGTTGGAAGATCCTTATTACGAAAAGCACAACCTGTTTGTGCCGGCCAATCCGAAAGTGGCGGAGCGCGAAGCGTTCGGCGATCACTACGGCACCGTGTATTTCCGCGGCGACGATTGCGAACGCATGCACGACTTGTTGCGCGAGTACGAAGAAGTCGATTTCTACAATAGCGACGCTCCACAAGAGGAGCAGGTAACTGCATGACAGACGTAGGTGCCGAGGCAGGCCAACTGCCTAAGACCGACGCGCATGCGTCCGGCGATTTGGTCAATCGCTTGGGCGCTAAACTCGACACGATGCTGGATAAGCTGGGCAGAGCGAAACCTTTTGCCAAAAGCAGTTATCAAACCGATGTGTTTCAAACATCGGAGCTGATGCTTTCTTCGGATCACGGTATCCAGGCGCTCTTCGAGCGCGCTCATCGCTTTGACGAGGTCGGGTTATTCACCGGTGGCGCATGGGCCGATGCGGCCAAACTGCAGCCACCGCTCGTCGAAGGCAGCCTCAAGGCGCACGGTGTTTATCCGATTGTCGAAATCCTGAGCGATTTGCGCATGCTGGCGATTGCAAACAGCAAGGCCAGTCATTCGGAAGTGACCGCCGCCGATGCGACCGACTTCCTGCAGGAAGTGATGGCGCTCAACCTGCAATTCGTCTTCCCCGGAGATACCGAGCAAGAACGCATCGAAGGTGGCCCGCACTACGAATCTTCGTTGCGGTTGTTCAGATTACTATCCGAAGAGTTGGGTCTCTCCTTCATTCGCGAATATGTGGTTGCTGAAATTCGACAGATCATCGCGCAGCGCCCGATTATGACCGGCCGCGTGCGTACCATGATCCGCATGGCGGCGCGCACGCCCGATTCGAGTGGCGACGACACCATCTCCGGACAACTCAGTGAATTAACCGAGGCGATCGACGGCCCCAGTACACTCAGTAAGCAAGCCACGACGCTGGCGGAGTATCGCAAGCTGTTGCAGGACTGCGATGCGGCCAAGTTACGCGACGAGGCCGAACAATTCGCCACGACGGTCGATCGGACTGGCTTGGTCGCGCCGCAACATGCCATCTTGCTGCGCTATCTGGCCACCAAAGAGCCCGACATCATTCCCGAAGCGTTATTGTTGGATGACTACGGCGCGGCCGAATTTGAGGGGCAAATCGAATTCGCACGGCAACTGATTAAGGCCGCCATCTTTCCGACGACGGCGCAATGCATACTCGGCTTCGCGCGCATGTTGGAGCGCGGTCTGCTGTCGCGACAGGAAGTGAGCGTCGGTCTCGAACGCCTCGTCGATCTCGACTTGCAACCCGATATTCGACGGTCGCTGTTGGCACAGCGCACACGGCACGATGGCGTGACGGCCAACTCTATCTTGCTAGCCGGCGCACTTTCTGTCTTGGGCCAACCTTTGGGTGTGGGGCAAGGTCGCAATCCGACCTGTCAGGCGGCGCGCGGCATCAGCCTCTGGTCGCAGTATGCACCAGCCTATTTGTTGGAGTTGGTCGTCTCGGCGGCGCGCGACGGCGTGGTGGAAATCCCATTCGAAGGGCAAACCGTTCGATCAGATAAGGCCGTCGTTGAGATGGGGCGCACGCTCGATCTCAATCTTGACCCCGTATCGATCGTCCTGGTGCCGCACCTCGATCGCATCTACGAACAGATGATGAAGTTGGTCGCGTTACGAAACGAGGACGGCCATAAGTGGGTTAACCCGGCACTGTACGGTCGCTGGGTGGCGCGAGGCTTCTCATCTGTCTTCGCCGATGTGGCGCTGACGACGATCTCCGGCTATGAAGATTTCGTGCGACGATTCTTTGCGACGCATCATCCGTCGTTTAACGAAGGGCACTCGTTGATGTATCCGAATCCCGTCGGGTTGTGCATCACGAATGGGCACGGAGATTACCTCGGACCGCACGCGGTCTCATTGCAGCGCGTTGCCGAAGGCCCGAACGGAAAGTTGCGGATTTATTTCTTCAACCCGAACAACGAAGGCCGACAGGACTGGGGACACGATGTGAAGCCATCCATCGCCGACAATGGCGAATTGGAAGGTGAGTCGTCGCTACCGTTCAATCAGTTCGTCTCGCGGTTATATGCGTTTCATTACAACCCATACGAAGTGGGTGATGCCTACGCCGTGCCGGACGCGGTTGTTGATGAAATTCAAAAAGAAGCGCGCGACACGTGGGGCCGCGCTTTTCAGTGGGCATAGCCAATCAAGCCGACTAACTAACTTTTTGATCATTGGCACCTGTCAAACCAGGTGCCTTTTTTTGTTTAAGTCTTTTAGCCCCGGAGGGGCGCAGGCCGAGAGCCACGGATGAAGCGGCGCAAGCCGCGTAATCCGTGGTGGCGTTTTTCTAAACCAATAAAACCGCGGCAGCGGTGCAGGTACCTACGCCCCTTGCCGGGGCTTACTGTTATCGCAACTGGTTACCCCGGATTGCGCTACGACCGCTAGCGCGGTCTGCGCTCCATCCGGGGCTGTCAACCTACAGCCCGCCGGGCTTTCAGATGCAAGAAACGGAACATTGGCCGTTTGGATATTTCTACGTTCAAATGAAAACCGCTCTATGGATTGGTTGCCACATCTTCAGCGGCGGCGTTGGCTTCTGCCGTCGAGATGCCGTCTGCCAATGAAATCGCGGGGTCATTCTCGGCACGGTCGATTAGGCGATCCAAAACAGCCAGCGGGTCAGATAAATCATTGTCGCTCGTTGCTGCTAGCAGCGCGCCCGACGCGGCATTCACCGCCTCAAGACTTGGGTCATCCAGCAACGTCGCAACTCTTTCAACTACCCGAGCGACAGCCAGTAAAGAGAAGTCGAACGAGTCATCCTCATTGCGATAGGCCGCCGCTTGTTCGACCGTGATACGCCAGACGGCTTCCGCCGTTTCCTGATTGCCAATGGCAGCGAGCGTGCGCGCGGCGGCAGGTATGGCGGGGCCTACTTGAGTAACATTGATGGCATTGACTTCCGCGATTTCGACAAATGCAACGGCAGTGGCGGCGTCTTCGCTTAAGGCTGTATCAGCGAAAGACGCGTCGACGGTTTCAGTTACGTTGACTATATCCAACAAGCGCGCGCTGAGTTCGGTCACGGCCGCTGCAAAACGATCGGTGAGATCATTGGCTTCATCGAGTGTTACCTCCGGCAACTCGGCCAATCGCACAACTGCCGTTTGACGCTCGCGATAGGTCATCAGGTCCGCTTCAGATAAGCTGTCGCTCAGGCTTCCGCCGGCATCTTCGCCCTCCGGATCAATGGCAGCTTCCAGTTGTGCGACGACCGAATCGGCGCGTTCGCTGCGTGAAGCATCCGGTTCAATGTCTTCCAGATCGGCCAACGATGTATCACTTTCGCTCACCACCGATGCAATATCGGCTTCGAGTACGTCGAATTCGGTATCGCTGATCTCATCCAACATCGGGTCTTCGTCATTTATCATTTCCGCTTCGATGATTTCGATCATCGGCGCATTGCGACCGGCGTTGCCAGGAGCGGTGGGCATCTCGTTACCCTTGTCTTGGCAGTCATCCTCTCGTGAAGCGTTTCCGGCTTGCGGCGTTGCAGCCCCACCGTTGTTCGTGTTGCCCGCGCCGCCAGCATTGTTTTCGTTGCCGTCGTCGTCACACTCCTCCGGCGCGCCGCATTCCTTCGGATCGTTAAACAAATCGACCGGCCCGCACGACGTGTTCACGATCGGTGCCGCTTTCAGTTTGCCGTCACCATCGGCATCGGCGTCGCGTGGGTTAAACAGCAGGTCACCATCCATATCGATATCCCAGCGATTGCGTAGGAAATCGCCATCGATATCAACATCGTCTTCGTTCGGCACGCCGTCGTCGTCGATGTCGTCATCTACGCTGTTCGGCAGTCCATCACCGTCGGTATCAAGATCGTAACCGTTGGGAATTCCGTCGCCGTCGATGTCTTCATCACTGATGTTCGGGATACCATCGCCGTCGTTATCGCGCTGCGTCGAACCAAGGATCTCTTGTATCAATCCATCAAAGCAAATCAAGGATCCATCAACGCGAACCAGATATCTGGAGCAATCATCGAGTTCATTTTCGGCTACTGCCAGCGGTACAGCGGCACGTGGAGCCTCGACTTCCGCGTTGCTTGTTGTGGTTATGGACGGCACGAGCAGCGGATTGCCAGTCTCGCATCCACATTGAAATAGAAGCACCATGCAAATTGATGTAGCGATGAATGTACGCATCGAGCACCTTTGAATTGAAGAAGTCGTTGATGCGACGGGCACGGATAAAGCGATTCGCGTTCTCAGTAACTTTAGCGTGCGGCCCGCCACAGTTGGCGGGCCGCGTCGCTATGATTCTGAAAACTAGTTTGAAACGATCAGCACGCGATAGAATACGGAGAAGCGCAGATCGTTGCCTTCGGTGCTCATGTACATAAACATGTTATCGATCGGTGATGGTTCCAGGCCGTTGAGCACGGCTGAATCACTATGCGGTAGGCCGCTACCACCGTCGTCGCTGCAACCGCCGTCTTTCTCGGTCACCAACGATCGCACCCGCACGATATCACCTTCTCTAAGCACCACGTTGCGACCGAAGTCCGAGGTAATGAAGACACTTTCGGCATCCCCCATGCTGAGAATGTCCTGATTACAATCGTCGTCGAATTCGTAACAAGCGCCCGAGCTGCCATCCGAATCGCAGTCTTCAACAACGTCGTCATAGCCGCCGTCATTAAAGAGCAATCGATTCACACCATCCTGCGTTTCAACGGAGAACTCCACGTCCCATTCGCCGCTGCCACTCTCTCCATCGAGCTCGACAAAGAACCGATAGAACTCGACACGCAGCATCTGATCCGTGCGGACGGCGCTGCGCCGGCGCGGTCCGATGATGCCGCCCGCCGCGTTTTGGTCGAGCTCAGTCTTGTCCGTCACGCCATCGCCGTCGGTGTCCGGCTCGGTCGGGTCGGTGGCGTCGATGTCGTCGCCGGGAACGCCGATCGCGGTACCATCGTTGCCGAGGAATTCCTGATTATCGTTGAGGCCATCGCCATCGGTGTCGATGATGAACGGGCTAGGCGCGACCATCCGTGGCGGTTCGCCAAAGACGACTACCGCCCAACCTTCCACCTCTTGACCATCGTTGAGTGAATCATTGTCCGTATCGGCGTCGTTGGGATCGGTACCAACCGGATTGTCGTTGGGTGTATAGTCGCAACTGAATCCATCAGCACACCGGGTAAGCGCGGCATCTATACGGTCGGCATCGAAGTAACCGCGCGGGTCCGCGAGTTCGAATTCAACCGCGTCGTTGAGGCCATCCATGTCGGTGTCGCGTGCGATTGGATTGGTGAAGATCGCCCATTCGATCACATCGGGCAATCCATCGTTGTCGGAGTCCGGGTCATTTGGATCCGAACTAACCAATACGCCGTTGACCATCCAACCGTCCAATTCTTGCTGATTGGTTAAACCGTCAAAGTCAAAGTCGAGCACCGAATCGGCATCGCGCACGTTGGGGCGGCTGCCGAGGAATTCTTCGCGACCGTCCACTAGTCCGTCGGCATCCGTATCGCGTTGAATCGGATCAGATGCAAATAACGCACGATGGGCGGTGCGAACTTGTTCGGTACCATCCGGCGTGGTTTGCAATTCGCCGTCTGGTCCTGCCGCAACAATAACATCGCCTTGTTGCACCGCTTGGCCGGCCGCGATTACCTGAACGTCGTCAGAGCCGGGGTCGACTTCCGTGGTCGCGAAACCATCTTCCGTCGCGATGATCTTGGCACCAGTGGTTGAGACAAACTCGTCGCCCTCCGGCGTGGTTTCGATAATGCCGTTCGGTCCGGGGCCGATGACAACCGCACCGACCGTTACCGCCATTCCCACTGGGATTAATTGCTCATCATCCGAGTTGGGATTGGCGGTGGTGTCAGCCGTGCCGTCGCCACCGGTGCGCGGTTCAATGATGACGCCGTCGGTGTATGGCGCGACGATCACTTCGACGTTGTTGAGCGGATCGTTGTCGCCATCGAGCAAGACCACGCTGTAGCCGTTGACTTCGTCCATGTCGCTGAGGCCGTCACCATCCGAGTCGGCCAGGCGCGGGTCGGAGCCAAGTCGTCGTTCGAGGTCGTCCGGAATCTGATCGAGATCGGTGTCGACCGCTGCCGGATTCGAATACACGCGTTGTTGATTGCCGGGCGTTGCCAAGAGCCATCCGGTGCGAACTTCGTCGAAGTCGCTGATGCCGTCGCCATCGGTATCCACCAAACTGTCGGAAGAGCCGACCAGATATTCCTCCCGCGCAAACAAGCCGTCATCGTCGGCATCGCTCACGTACCAAAGTTGATACACGTTTCCCGGTCGCAGGATGAGATCGCCAAAATCATCTTCGTCGGGGATATCGGCGTTCGACAGGACCACCCAGAAACGAGCAGCCGGGTCCGCCGTGTTGAAATCGGTTTGTACGTCGCGCACGCGCGTGAGGATTTGTTCGCCGTTGGCACCGTCTGCGGTTCCGAATGAGTTTCGAATAGCCGGATCATTCGGGTCGAAACCGACCGGCAGCGTATCTTCGTCATTGACTTCGGTGAATCCGAGAATCTCGGTCAATGCCTCGCGCATGGTAATGCCCTCGGCGACCGCATTGGCGTCGAAGCCACTGGCCGTGGCAACGCGATAGCTTTCAACGCGACCATCGCCGAAGTCGATGGTGATGCCTGCCGTTACGTCGTTGATTTCTTCCGAGGTGTAAGCGAAGTTGCGACCGAACTCATCTTCGATATCAAAGTTGGCAATATCAAAGATAATCGAGCGCGGTTCGCGTAACAGGTCCAAAGCCAGGTTTGGAAATATCTCTGCGTTCTCAAAGATAAACGGACCGCGCTGCGAACCGGCCGGGCCGAGGTTGTAGGTGTCGTTATCCGACGAGGCCTCCAGCGATGCCATCGGCACAAACCGATCGCGCGCGTTCGGGTCTTTGACGCGGGCGGAAATCTCGAGATTGCGAATCGTAAACGCCAGATTACCCGCGTTGATAATCGAGACGGCCGCCGTTACACGCGCCGCGTCGACGCTGCGCGTCACCGATTGGCGTTCGCTAATTGCCAGCGCTTCCGACAGCGCTTCGCTGTATTCTTCCTGGGTCGTGGTACTGGATTCCTGGGAGATCGAACTGGTATAGCCGCGACCGTTCTGCTGCCCCGAACCGAAGGAGGCCTCTGCGCCGATCTTCCCTCCCGGCTTGCCAGTGTTTATGCCAACCTCACCGCCGACCTTAAGTTGCTGGCTGAAGCTGGTCGTTGCCTCTGTCGAACGCGTATCGCTTTCGGCGAATGTGGTGGTATCCGACTGGGTAAAAGATGCGACTGTGCTGCGCTCGGTGCTGCGCTGTACGCCCATTTCGTCGGTGTAGCTGAAACGCTCGTCAACTTCGATGTTGGTTGCGCCGATCACAATCTGTGGAATCGGCAAGTCGGCCAGTCGCGGATTGCGATTGCGGAACAGGATTTCTTCGCGATCGTCGAGTTGATCGCCATCGGTATCGGCCAGCGTGAGTGAGGTTTTGTAGGTGACTTCCACCGAGTCGGCGAAACCGTCGTCGTCGCTATCCTGATCGGCCGGATCGCTCAAAAATCGGCGCGTCTCTTCGAAGTCGTTGACCAAGTCGGCATCGGTATCGTCGGTGCGCGGATCGAGCGAGCGGAAGTTCTCCTCGCTATCCGTTAAACCGTCGCCATCGGTATCGGGCTCGAATGGATTACTCGTGACATAGGCTTGGGCACGCACACCATTGGCGAACTCGATGTTGACCGACCAACCCAGCATTTCAAACCAGTCGGCCAAGCCATCACCATCGGTGTCGATCTGTGATTGGATATCCGTCGGCGGTATGCCGGTGAATTCTGTCTGAGTTGGGTTCAACAAAATATCCGGTGCGGCCAGCGAATTGCCCGCTAAGTCCTGAATACCTGAAACGGTCAGTCGATAGTTTGCATCGGCCATGCCCAACGTCGGGATCTTCACGGTTGTTCGGTCGGCGCTTTGTTCGAGTGCCGTCGCCGGATTTAGCAGCAACACACCGCCGGTCGGAATCACAATGTTGTAGTTGTCGGCGGCGGCAGCGGTGGTTGAAACTGGCTCGCTGAAGGTGACGCGTAACGATGTGTTATTCAGCGCCACGGCGCTCACCACGCGCGGACCGCCCGGATAACGTGTTTCGAGTTGGCGAATAATTTCGCTATCGGCATCAGCTATGTTGACATACTCAAAGACTTTTTCCAACGTAAATGAGGCGCCGTTGGGCACGCGCACCACCACATCGACCATGCCAGCTACTTGAGCCGGCGCGGCGACGGTCAATTGAGATTCGTTAATGATCTCGACGTCGCTGCCCAGAAATGCGCCAAACAAGACTTGCGTACCCGGTACAAAGCCCGAGCCGTTAATCGTGATCTTGGTACCACCGAGCACGGACGACTTGCTTGGCTCCACGACGCCGACTACCGGGTTGCCGGCGGGCACCTCGTCTTCGACGTATTGAAAGGCGTTGGCAAACATCGTCGTTTGCTCGTCACCCGACACGACGATGACGGAGACCGGCCCCGCCAGGCCGGACGGCGTCTCGACCTCCAGCAAATTGCTGTTAACCCGGTTGATGCTGACGGCGGTCTTTTCGCCGAACAACACGCCGGTGCCGGGCTCGAAATTCCGACCGCGAATTGTGACCTTGGTGCCGCCGGCAGTTGGCCCCTGCAGCGGGCTGATCGACTCGATGATGGGCGGGTTGAACTCGGTTCCGAGGACGGTATCGAGCCGATCGAGCAGCTCCGGCGAACACGCAGTGGACGCCACCAGCAGTGCCGCCACTAAATAGCAAACTTTTGTCTTCAAACAACTTATGAAACTAATTGATCGGGTAGATTTCATCGCTTTCTCCTGTCGCGTCTTGCAGTGTCGAACCCCTTATGGTTTCGAAACGCCAGCCTTGGTAGCCAGCAGATGGGGCTGATAGAGGTTGCGAAAAGGGAGCGTTGATTGGTCGGAAATTTCTGGGGAGGCGGTGTCAGTTTTTCCGGACCTGCGCCGATTTGCAGAAACGGGCGGCGGTTTTCACCGGAAATTCGCTGGAGTTAAACGGCGACGCAGCCAAGAGTGGAGCCGATTCATCGGCTTGCGGGACGAAATTCAAGCGAAGGTACCTACTCGCCGTTACCGAGGCCGATGCCTCGTACTGGGACATGATCCACCTCATCATCGAGGTCAAGCGCGGCACCTTACCGCGAAAATCTGTTACCCATGTCCCCGAACAAGCCCGGCGCTACCGGTCGATACGGTTGCGTCGGAATGGAAGACTTCCGCCCGCGACTTGCAATTTCTATCGCCAGCGATCTTCAAAGTACATAAGCTACCCATCGCATATGAGCGCTTCTTCCATCACACCTTTGGCGGAGACCGACGGCTCGCCAGCATCGCGACGCGTGGATGCGCTCGATGCCTTGCGCGGTTATGCGATTCTGACGATGGCCTTGTCGGGGATGGTGCCGTGGGGAAAGTTGCCACAATGGATGTATCACGCGCAGTTAATCGCGCCGCAGATGAAATATGATCTGAGCGTGCCTGGGCTAACGTGGGTCGACCTTGTCTTTCCGTTCTTCTTGTTCTCGATGGGTGCCGCTATACCGTTGGCGCTGGCGCGCCGTCTGGGTAATGAGCAATTGAATTGGAAGGTATTGCTGAGCTTAGCCCAACGATTTGCGCTACTTGTGCTCTTTGCGATCTACGTGCGTCATATCGCGCCGACAGTCATCAGTAATCCACCTACCACACCAGCGTTCGGATTTAGCCTGCTGGGCTTTCTCTTGCTATTCCCCACGTTGACGCGTTTGCCTAAGTCCTGGCCTGCGAAATATCGCCTGAGCATACGCGCCGTGGGATGGGTCGGTTGTGTTTGCTTGCTGCTCTGGTTGAATTATCGACCCGAGGCCACCGTAACAGAGTGGCTCGCCACCATTGTCAAACGGCGCGACATCATCATTTTGGTGCTGGCCAATACCGTCATCACCGGTGGCGTGATTTGGATGCTGACGCGCAACTGGATCGCTGGTCGGATCGGCGTGATGCTGGTGTTGCTGGCCCTACGACTCAGTCATACCACCGACGGCTGGACGCAAGCGCTTTGGAGTTACACGCCTGCTGACTGGCTTTATCAATTCTCATTCCAACAGTATCTGCTGGTCGTGATACCGGGCACGATCATCGGCGATTTGTTGTTGCGTCGACAGCGGCAGCCATATTCGCATCAGGTGCAGCCAGCGACTACGTCTGACTTGCAAATGAATGAAGCGGTGTGCGATGGCTCTTTATTGGAAACGCGTCGCGCGGCAGTTGATGGCATAAGGCTGCCTTTGTTGTTCACCTTTATGACGCTGGCCATCATTGCCACGACAGTCGTCGGATTACAGGCGCGCGCGACGAGCCTCACCGTTATGGTCGTTTTGATACTGATGGCATTGCTAATCGCGATCCTGTTTCGTACACCGCAAACGCGAGAAAACCAGATCAAGAAAGACATTCTTCAATGGGGAGCGTTGTGGCTGCTCATCGGGTTCGCCTTCGAGCCCTTTGAAGGCGGCATCAAGAAAGATAGTGCGACGATCAGTTACTACTTCGTCACAAGTGGGCTCGCGTGCATTGCATTGGTGTTGTTTCAGTGCCTACTGCAGGGTCTTTCTTCCGGGCGTTGGCTGCGCTGGTTGATTGAATCGGGGCAGAACCCGATGATCGCGTATGTGGCCATTCGCAGCTTTCTGCGGCCTGTGGTTGAACTCACACAGATCGACCCGCTTATGAAGTCTTGGTTCGGCGCACCTTGGGCAGGCGTGGGCTGGGCATGTATGAAGGTACTATTGCTCGCGTGGTTGGTGTCGCTGTTGACGCGACGGCGAGTTTATTGGCGTACCTGAAGACCGTGCCGGTTGTGCGCCGACTTTACGCTCCTTGGCCACTTCCGATCCAGAAATCACTCGGGCAACCACGCTCCGTAGCCGCGTAGCCGCTCGCGCAATTGCTTGATATCAACCGTGCGCACGAGCCCCTTTTCAGCACCAACCAGCGCCGCCGCGCAACCGGCGGCTTCGCCCATCATCAGGCAATTGGGCATCACGCGCGTTGAACCCTGCACCGCCCGATCGGTACTGATACAGCGACCCGCGACGAGCAAATTTGCGACGCCTTCGGGTAACAGGCAGCGGTACGGTATGCCGTGCGATTCGCCCGGTTGATATTGGTGAATCTTGGCGTCCCAGTCGATCTCTTGGCCGAGATTGGCCTCCCATTCTTTTTTAGACAAATGTATATCGATGTAATAGGCACTGCGCGCGATTTCATCATCGAACGAACGTCTAGCAAGATAGTCATCGAGCGTGAGTGTGTAATCACCGACGATGCGGCGCGTTTCGCGCACGCCGATTTGCACGCCGCTGCTTACCAGAAAGGCACTTTCGCAACCGGGCAGATACTTGCGCACGAAATCGGTCAAATGGCGGACCAAGGTTCGACCTTCGATCATCGCCTGCGAAAACTGCTGACCGTCGGTGGCATCGACATCAAAGACATGGCTAAAGTTAAAGCCAATGGTGCTCTCGGATTGATAGGCGACGTTGGCGGCGTCTTCGATGATATCCAAATCACCCGCCGCCTTGGCCGCCGCGATGGATGGCTTCAATAGCAAATTCTTCGAATCATCCGCCCACAGCCAGGGTTGCAACACGCTGTTATCAACGCCTGCCAGCACAAAACACATCGTGCAGGGCTGCAAGGTGCCGGTTTGCGGATCGCCTTTATGAAACGGCACGCCTGCGATAGCCGCCACATCGGCGTCGCCCGTACAGTCGATAATCGTGCGGGCCTTAACGCGTTGAATGCCGGACTTGTTATGTATAATGATCGAATCGATCAGCGCGCGACCAGCACCATCGCGTTCCTCGGAAAGCACCACGTCCAAAAAATGCGTCAGGTACAAGATCTCGGCACCGGCTGCCGTTACACGTTGCTCGTAGATGACCTTGAGACGCTCCGGATCAATCGGGACCCAGTCGATCATCTCGGGCGGAATATGCGGCATTCCCTGCTTCATTTCCTCCAAAATCTCGTAGCCGATACCACGGATAATGCACTTTTCACGATCGCTAAACGGGCACCACGCCGGTACCAACGCCGCCGTACCGCTGCCGCCCAGAAATCCATGCTGCTCGACCAACAACACACGCGCGCCATCGCGCCCGGCGGCAATGGCGGCAGCCGCACCGGTCGGGCCACCGCCGACGACGAGCACGTCGTAATCCGCCGCAATCGGTAGTGTTTGCCAGCTATCTCGAACAGCAGCGGGTGGAATAAGATCGTTCTTGGACATCGTGGTAGAGTATAAGCGCCGCGACCGCTATCACCACGCGAACAAAGACGAACTTCACGACCCTGATAGAGAAACAGCATGCCCGTATCGGAACTTTCCAGCCTCGCCCCCATCTATCGCGATGCCTTACTTAACAATGTCGTTCCCTTTTGGCAGCGCCATAGCCCCGACCCCGAACATGGCGGTTTCTTCACCATGCTGGATCGTACCGGTCAGCGCTATTGCGATGATAAGCCGATCTGGTTGCAGGGCCGCGCGATATGGTTGTTTGCGACGCTCTATCGAACCGTCGAAAGCAAGCCCGAATGGCTGGAACTAGCCCAACGCGGTGCGGCATTTCTCGATGGACACGCCTTCGGGCCCGACGAGAAGATGTTCTTTACCGTCACGAGGGATGGTCGCCCACTACAAATGCGACGCTATGTATTTAGTGAAGTCTTTGCCGTGATGGCCTACGGCGCACTGGCACTAGCTACAAATGACGATGCTGCGCGCGACAAAGCCAATGCCTGTTTCCAGCGTTTTGAGGACTACCTCAATACACCGGGCAAAATCGCACCCAAAATCGACGCAATCACCCGACCGATGAAGGGGCTTTCGCCTCTTATGTGCCGGTTAAGCCTGGCCGAGTTGATGCGCAAGGTCGATCCGAGTAACGATTACGAAGGCATCATCGATTCTTGCATAAATGAGATATGCTCCGATTTTGTCGATCACGATCAACGGTGTGTCCGCGAAACGGTGACTCCGAAAGGTGGCATCGTCGAAGGCCCCGACGGTCGCGTGATGAATCCGGGGCATGCCATCGAGTGCGCTTGGTTTATGTTGGATGTTGCGCACCGTCGTAATGACCAAGATCTCGCGACCGACGCCATTAAGATCATCGACTATTCACTAGAGCGCGGTTGGGACCAAGAGTTCGGCGGCCTGCTCTACTTTGTGGATATCGACGGACGCCCGCCGGTGCAACTCGAGCACGACATGAAGTTGTGGTGGCCGCACAACGAGGCGCTGATTGCATTGCTTTATGCTTATCGCGCGACGAATGACGAACGCTATGCCGACTGGTTTATGAAGATGCATCAATGGACGTTCGACCACTTTCCTGACGCCGATCATGGCGAATGGTTTGGCTATCTGCATCGAGACGGATCGCTTTCCACACCACTGAAAGGTGGAACCTGGAAAGGCCCGTTTCACGTGCCGCGCTGCTTACTCTTGTGTTGGAAAGCGCTGGAGCAAATCGGAGTGTCAAGCAGTTAGCGTTGGGATCATTCATCATGCTCGAACCAACATCAGCACGCACAGTTCCGCACTATTTTCATCAGTGTGAATAAACTTTGCAGCAAGTCCATAACCTTTATTTTACTGATTTGTATATTATTTGTTCGTATCTTTCTACCTGTAACTTTTTATTGGGATCTTCGCGTAAATTGACGGCATTCCGACGACCAAGACGCTCTTTCGAGCTATTTAGCCAACCTGTTACGACCGCCATCAAGAGCCATTTTGAGGCAGATTCGTCCGGCACTTTTTCGTCGAGAATCTTGCCCGTCATCCGATCAGCCAGCCCCCCTTCTGCGACGCTCCGCAACAGCGGGTTTGCCACCCGAAATGGGCCTATTTCGCCCACATTTTTCGGCTAAAACAGCTACCGCCCATAGTGCCGTAAACTCCTATCGGATAAACTACTTACCGTATGCCAGACGCCTTCGAAAACGCGTTGCATCGGTTCGAAATATTCGCCCGTCAGATACTGGCTCCAGCGGCGTATTTCGGCGATGTTGAATTGGCGGCGGAGGCGTTTCAGACAGTCGAACCAGTCTCATTCGAGCACGCCCAATCGGCAAAATATGAACCCGTTGCGCGCGGCTTTCGATGGGGGCCAATCTGGTCGACCGCTTGGTTTCGGCTGCGCGGCATTGTGCCTCAAGCGCAGGCTGGCCAGTCGGTGGCGTTGCGTTTTTCAACCGGCACCGAGGCGACACTTTGGCGCGACGGCATACCGGTGCACGGCCTCGATGTAAATCATGATTGCGTCACCCTTTTCGAAGATGCCAAACCCGGTCAACAAATCGAGCTATATGTTGAAGCGGCTTGCAACCGGCCCTTTGGTGTCGCGATCTTTCCATGGGAAGCGCCGGAAGAACACCTGCGCTGGAGCGAAGAAAATCCGGGTCGGCTTGAGCGTGCTGCGATTGCCGGTTATCGAGCCAATGTGTGGCAACTGGGTCGGCTGTTTGACCTTGGGCGCCACCTGTTAGCGATCGCACCTAAAGATGCGCTACATGCGGTTGCGATAAGAGACGCGCTCGATCAACTTACGCGTCGCGTGGATGCCCAAAACCTAAGCGAGCGCGCCGACTCTGAATTTGCAACACTCAAAGCAGCCCTCAAGCAACACCATCAACCTACCAGCACGCGCGGTTACGCCGTCGGCCACGCGCATATCGATACCGCTTGGTTATGGCCGATTCGCGAAACGCGGCGCAAATGTGTTCGAACCTTTGCCAGTACGCTGCGATTGATGGAGCAGTTTCCTTCGTTTCGCTTTCTTTGCAGTCAGGCACAGCAATATGCCTGGCTCGAAGACGATGCGCCCGCCCTGTTTGAACAGATCAAGAAACAAGTTGACGCCGGTCGATGGGAAGCCGCCGGCGCGATGTGGATCGAACCCGATTGCAATTTGCCGTCGGGCGAATCCTTGGTAAGGCAAATCATACATGGCACGCGCTACTGGGAAGAAAAGTTCGGCGCGCACGGAAAACAACGATTGCTCTATCTGCCCGATACCTTTGGCTTTTGCGCCGCCCTGCCGCAGATTATGAAGCTAAGCGGGCTCGATACCTTTATCACCAACAAACTTTGGTGGAACGACACCAATGAGTTTCCCCACGTCAACTTCGTCTGGCGCGGTCTCGATGGCAGCGAGGTATTGGCACACGTTACGCCCGGCGGTGATTACAATTCCGACAATCATCCAAAGCTCTTAGATGACGCTCAGAAACGAATGGCGCGCTTGAATCATGCCGATTGCGGCGTGTGGTTGCATCCATTCGGCTACGGTGATGGCGGCGGCGGCCCCAATGAAGAAACGGTTTTGCGTATCGACTTCGCCGATCGCGCCGCGGGGATGCCGCATATCGAGTTGGGCGGTGCCAATCAGTTTTGCGACGCGTTACATCAGCGAGTCGATCAGATGAATGCAGCGGGCCAGTTGCTGCCGATCTGGGATGGCGAACTGTATCTCGAATTTCATCGCGGCACTTACACCACTGTCGGTTGGCTCAAACGCGCTAATCGACGGGCGGAACAAGCATTGCGAAAAGTCGAATGGCTGGCCTTTTTCGGCCCCCACCGTCGATCAAACGAATCCGCCCAGCGCTTGATGAACACCCTCGATCAGGCTTGGAAGATCGTGTTACTCAATCAGTTTCACGACATTATTCCCGGTTCTTCGATTCGCGAGGTTTATGACGATGCACGTAAAGACTTTGATCGATTCGACGAGCTGATTGCGTCGGCTACTGATGAAGCGCTTAAGGGCTGGAAAAACTCCGAGCCCGGTGATCAGGATTCAAAGGCAACCGTTGTTTTCAACCCTACCTCGTTCGATCGCAATGACGTAGTCGAAGTTGGCGGCAGTCTGCGTTACGCAAAAGCGATCCCGGCGTTGGGTGCGCGGGCTCTAGTCGAAGGAACTGACGCGGACCTGCCTTCGCCGGTAGTTGTTGATGATCTGAGCATAAACAACGAACACCTTAGCATCACCATCGACGATGTCGGTCGCATTGCGAGCCTGCGGTTGGTTCAAGATAATAAAGATTTCTGCGTTGCTGACAACGCGGGAACGGCGAGCCCCATGAACCAACTCGCGCTGTATCGCGACGTGCCGCATCACTACGACGCGTGGGAAATTCCGCGGCATGATGAACTGACGCCGCTGCTGATCGATACTCCGGCGGAAAAGATTTCAGTCGTCGAGACCGATCCGCTACGTGCAACTATCGAAGTCGAGCGCACTATTGGCACCATAAGCCGCTTAACGCAACGGTACACCTTAAATGCAGTTTCGCCGCGTGTTGATATTCACACGCGTATCGACTGGCACGAAGAGCGCATGCTACTGCGCACGCTGTTCCCCGTTGATATTCACGCGCGGTACGCAACATACGAAACCCAGTTCGGGCACATCGCGCGCCCAACGCACCAAAACACGCCATGGGATCGGGCGATGCACGAAGTGCCAGCGCAGCGCTGGATGGACCTGTCCCAGCCGGGCAAGGGGCTCGCGCTATTAAATGATTGCAAATATGGCCACTCGTGCATTGGCAATGTCATCGGCCTCTCGCTGCTGCGCGCACCGATTTTTCCCGACCCCACAGCCGATCGTGGAGTGCACGAATTCACATACAGCCTAATGCCGCATGCCGGTGATTGGCGGGTTGCCGGTGTGGATCGCGAGGCGGAAGCGCTCAACGCGCCGATGTTTGTCGCACACCTCGCCGACGGAGGCTCCGAAAGCTGGCAACCGTTCACCATTGAAGGCGATGCGCACGTTGGGATTGAAGTTGCAGCCGCCAAGCGCGCCGAAGCGGACGAACGACTCGTTTTGCGGCTCGTTGAGACGCACGGCGGCGGCGGGACAGTGACCATTCATTGGCGCATTGCCGTAACTGCCGTCGAAGCCGTGAATCTGTTGGAGCAGGCGCTGCCGGATAAAGACATTTGGCATGATGAGAAAAGTGGCATAACAAAATTATCGATGCGTCCGTTTGAGATCGTGACGCTAGCCATGCAACGAACCGATTAGCTCGAAACTTTTCACCAGAACCGTTGGAATGATGGGTAGGAAGAACACCATGAGCGAAGCAGTAATGAGATTACAAGCCAAACCGCTAGGTCAATTAGACGAAACCGCTGGCGTGCCGGTCGCCGTTTACGAATCGAGCCGTGCCGCCAGCGCCGCCATCGCGCAAGAGATCGGCGAACTCATACGCTACAAAGCGGCGCGGGGCGAAATGGCCGTGTTGGGTTTGGCCACCGGCTCAACGCCGCAAGGCCTTTACGATGAGCTGGTGCGTTTGCATCGCGAAGAAGGTTTGTCGTTTAAAAATGTCATCACGTTCAATCTCGATGAATACTGGCCGATGAATCCGATCGCGCTGCAGAGTTATCATCGGTTTATGTCCGAATCGCTGTTTGATTTCATCGATATCGACAAGGCCAATATCAACATTCCCGATGGCACGATCGACCAAGACCAGATCGCCGGCTATTGCGACGATTATGAACGCCGCATCAAAGAAGCGGGCGGGCTGGATTTTCAGATTCTCGGTGTCGGTCGTACCGGACATATTGGTTTCAACGAGCCCGGTTCGTCGCGTGCCAGTCGCACGCGTTTGATCACGCTCGATCGCGTTACCCGGCTCGATGCCGCCAGCGATTTCTTTGGCGAACGCAATGTGCCGCGCCGCGCTATCACGATGGGTGTGGGCACGATTCTCGAAGCGAAGCGTGTGGTGTTGATGGCGTTTGGCGAAGGTAAGGCGCCGATCATTCACCGCTCCGTCGAAGAAGAAATCACCGCCACCGTCGCGGCGAGTTTCTTGCAACAACACCCCAATTGCGAATTTGTTGTCGACCGCCCGGCGGCCAGTCATCTTACGCCGGTGAAAACACCTTGGCTGTTGGGTCCGATCGAACGCTTCGGCGAAACCTGGGATGCCAACACCATGCGCCGGGCCGTCATTTGGTTGGCAACGAAACTCGAGAAGCCGATTTTGAAACTCGTCGAAGAAGATTACAACGAGCACGGCCTGCAGGAACTCATCTCGGTGCGCGGCAGCGCGTACGATATCAATATCGATGTTTTCAAAACTCTGCAACGAACCGTCACCGGTTGGCCGGGTGGCAAGCCTAAAGACACCAGCGGCCCGGCGCGCAACGAACCGTTCCCAAAACGTGTGATCTGTTTTAGCCCGCACCCCGACGATGATGTGATCTCGATGGGTGGGACGCTTATTCGCCTGTGCGAACAAGGTCATGAGGTACACGTTGCTTATCAAACCAGCGGTAACATCGCCGTGTGGGACGCCGAAGCCGTCCGTCATGCCGAGTTTGTTACCGAATTCTGCGATGCGTTCGACTTGATCAGTGAGCAGGAAGTTAACCGCATTCGCGAGGCAATCGAACGATTCCTCGGCGACAAACAACCGGGCGATATCGATAGCCCCGAGTTGCAACGCATCAAAGGCTTAATTCGCCGTACCGAAGCGCGTGCCGGTGCTGAATATGCCGGTGTACATGCCGAGAACATTCACTTTCTCGACATGCCGTTTTACGAAACGGGCCGCGTGCGTAAAGACCGCCTTGGTGATGCCGATATCAAGATTATCAAAGATCTGATTACCCAGGTGAAGCCGCATCAGATTTATGCGGCGGGTGACCTTTCGGATCCGCATGGCACGCACCGCGTATGTTTGACTGCGATCAATCGGGCGGTGTCCGAGCTGAGCGACGAAGCCTGGATGCGCGACTGTGTGTTATGGCATTATCGCGGTGCCTGGCAGGAATGGGAGCCACACGAGATCGACATGGCCGTACCGTTGAGCCCCGACGAAGTGGAACGCAAACGCATCGCGATCTTTAAGCATCAATCGCAGAAAGACAAAGCGCTATTTCCGGGACCGTATGACTCGCGTGAATTCTGGCAGCGCGCCGAAGATCGCAACCGGAATACGGCCGAACTATACGACCGACTGGGCCTGCAGGAGTATCAGGCGATCGAAGCGTTTGTGCGGTTTGATGTTGCGGCAGGTGAGTCGTAACAACTGTAGGACCATCGATATCATGGCACCGATGCGGTACCGCATACAACGAAATTGATGGGCTCGATTCTAGATCCAGATCGTCGCGCAAACGTCTCATTATGCACGTAGAAGAAAACCTCCCCTAACCCCTCCCTGCAAGGGGGGGGAATTCGGGGAACAACTTCCAGTCGTTCTATCTGGTCTCTGTCGTTCTATTCGGTCGCAGTCGAGCTCTTCGATCTCAGGTAGACTATTCGAATCGGGTCAGGCGCATTTTGCACAGCATCGATCTCGCCATCATCGGCTGCTACTTCGTCGGCGTCATTATCTTGGCATTGGCACTACGCCGCCGCGCGACGGTCGATATCGATAGTTACTTTCTCGGCAGCCGCAACATGTCATGGTGGATGCTCGGTGCTTCGGGCATGGCAAGCAACGTCGACATGGCCGGCACGATGCTGATCGCATCGCTGATATACCTGTGCGGTTTTCAGGGGTTCTTTATCGAATTGCGCGGTGGTGTCGTGCTGATAATGGCCTTCTATCTGGCCGCGCTCGGTAAGTGGACGCGCCGCAGCGGTTGCATGACGACCGCCGAATGGATGGTGTTTCGATTTGGCGCCGGTTGGCAGGGACAGTTGCCGCGTTTGCTGGCGGCTATCGGCAACATCGTGTTCTTCACGTATGTCATCGCATACTTTGCCATCGGCTCGGCCAAGTTTCTCGCCGTTTTTGTTCCGTTACCGATCGACACCACGTTTCTCGGAGTCGACGCTCACTTGGCCATGTCGGCCGGTTTGATTTTCATCGTCATGATTTTCACATCGATCGCCGGTATTCATGGCGTCGTGTGGACCGACATCCTGCAAGGGTTCTTGATATTGATCATGGCCGCTTGGTTTGCGGTGCAGGGTTTCATCAGTTTCGATCCTCAACTTATCGAGCAGACCATGGGCAACGATTGGTTAAGCCTGCTGCCGCGCTGGCGTTTCGATGCGCCACCCGATTATGAAGAATTTGAATTGATGGGCGTTGCCATCATTTTTTATCTCATCAAAACCACGCTCGATGGTATGTCCGGCGCGGGCGGTTATATCGCGCAGCGCTATTTCGCGGCGCGCGATGAAGCGGAGTGTCGGCGCGTTTCCATTTTTTGGATCGTATTAATGTCCATTCGCTGGCCGATGGTGATGGGCATCGCCGTGCTCGGTCTGACAGTGCACGATCAACTCAAAGATCCGGAGATGGTGCTGCCCGTCGTCATGCAACAGCTTGTGCCCATGGGATTGCGCGGGCTGATGATCGTCGCGCTACTCGCCGCGGCCATGAGTACGTACAGCAGCATCATGAACGCGGGCGCTTCCTACTTTGTCAAAGATATCTATCAAGCCTTTATCCGACCGAAGGCAAGTGATCGCGAGTTGGTAGGTGCGAGTATCGTCGCCACTATCGGGTTCGTTGTTGTGGGGCTGTTCATGGCGATCGGCCTGCCGCAGGTCAATCGGGTATGGGAGTTTCTCAATCTTGGTATCGGTGTCGCGCTGTTTATTCCAAACTTTCTGCGCTGGTATTGGTGGCGTTTGAGTGGTTACGGCTACGCGGCCGGTGTGTTGGTCGGTATGATTGCCGCGTTAACACTCGAACCTTTTCGCGAACAACTCGCAGATTACTTTGGCTTCGCACATATCAACTTTGTGATCATCGCACTGCTCTCGATCATCACGATGGTTGCAATTTCATTGCTAACACCTGCTGCCGATCGATCGACCGTTCGAAACTTTCTTGCCACTACACGTTGCTTCGGTTGGTGGCATCCCATTCGACAGTTGCTTTCGACACAACAACGGGCCGCCCTCGCGCGAGAGAATCGGCGCGATATCTACGCCATGATCGTCGCCGTGCCCTGGCAGATCACTTTGTTCTTACTGCCGATGACCATCGTCGTGCGGCAATGGCATTACGCGGCGGGTCTTTTGCTGACACTCATCGTGTTGAGTGCGCTGCTTCGCATCATCTGGATGAAGGAAGATCACGATTGTCTGGCAGCGGATGCATCCGTCTCGTAATCGAGTTGATTACTCACACAATGCCGTTACAGCAAAGATCACCGTAGAAGGACCCGCGTGGGCTGATTCGAACGTTACCGACGTGATGGGCGCTGCGGTGTTCTCTAAATTCCAAACCAAAGCACGCAGCGCGACCAAGTCACCCGAATCCATACGCTGATGCCAGACGACCGGCGCTTCAGGAGCCATGATCAAATCGTTAAAGCTCAGAATATTCTTACCATAGATCAGATCGATGGATTCGCGCGTGCCGTCGGCATACTGCACCGTGTAAGTGGCGATCTTTGAACCCTGCGCGGCGGCAAAGTTTGTCGCTTGCAATACGATTAGTGATTTGGCAGGCGGCGCATCAGTCTTAATGGTCACGCTGGTGGGCAAATTCAAATCGGCGGCGAGCTTGCCGTGCAGGGCCAACACATTCGCGAAGGCGCCGCCACGGATGTCGAAGGTCACGCCGCTCAAAATTTGTGTTCCGGCGGGCAAACTCGATAGATCGAATTGCGGCCCGTATCCAAACCAGCCGTTTTCTCTCGATGCGACGCGGCTGTAATTGCATGCGCGGGTAAGATCGAGCGCCCATCCCGCGGCATAACCGGGCCGCAACGCGCTGAGACCCATCAGGTCAAGGAAATGCCAACTCGGTATTTCAATCTCTGCTGCCGGCGGTGTTTGTGCATTCCATGCCGCCTCTGCCGCTAATACATAAGCACCGTATTGATGCATCTCCTTTTGGAAGGAATCGGCGTCCAATGAATAACCCGCCCACGTGGTCTGCAACAATCCCTGCGCGCCGGAGTTCGCGGCGGCGTGAGCGAAGTTGACGATATTGGTCGGTCGATTCCATGTGGACGCCACCACCGGATGACCTTCGTCTTGAAACGTCTTGAGATTGGTAAATTGCTCCGCCGTCACATTGGCATAATGCCAGTCGGTGATCAACACGTCATCGGGCAGTTCTTCGCGCAGAGCGATCGCCGATTCTTTTGATTCAGCGTTGCACGCGTCGGGCGCTTCACCTTTGGCCAGCAACATGTCGCCCCACATCATCGTGCCGACGTTGCGCTGCTTGAGCCAATCGTGCAGCTTCAACGTATCCATCATTAGCAACTGTTCGATGGTGTAGGGCTTGCTCGATTCGCGAAACGGAACACGACCGCGATCGGCGAATTCATCGTGACCAATGTGAAGATACTTCGGTTGAAACAGTTCTATCGTCTCTTCAAAGATCGAAAACACAAGGTCGTAGGTCTTCGGGTTGGTCACGCAGTAGGCCCATTTCGCGACCGGGTCTTCGCAGATATCCAGGTGATGTCCGGTTTCAAACATCCACTGGCAATGCCCCAGCGTGTTGATCAGCGGCGTAACGTCAATCGCTTCGGCGCGACAGGCCGCGAGAATCTTGCGCACATCCTCCTTGGGCATGCCATATTGCGGATGATGTAATTCGGGATGGTTGTCCCACTCGATATATTCCGCCTCTAAAACGAGCTGATTCATCTTGAGCGCAGCGAGCACCTGATGAATCAACTGCAGTTGCATCCCCGGCCCACCGCCGCCGCTAAAGAAGTGAACGCCGCGAAACGACAGATCGGGCCAGTCTTCAATTCTTACATGTCGAATCGCCCAACCACCGTCTTTAGTTCGACGCGTAATTTGTTGCAGCGTACGCCATGCATGCAATTGACCGCGTTCGCTCGCTGCTTGGATATGAATACCATCCGCATCGATGCGCAGCTTGTAACCCTCCACATTCTGCACGGCGCTTGCGGCAACGGGCTCGACGATCAATTTCACCCACGCTGTAGTATCCGAATCCTCCACGCGTTCATTCTTGGAAAACTGATCCTCACATTGCTTTCTCAGTTTCTCACTCACTGCCCCCTCTAACGCAACCGTTTTCGTCGGGCCAAGTACGAGTTCTTCATCACCCATTTCCACCCGCTTTGGACGCGGCACGATGTTTGGGGTGTCGCTGTGCTTAGTGGTTTGCGCCGTTTCGAGTTGCTTTATCGACGCGTCCAACTTTACCGAGCGGTCAACCTGTTTTTGTTTCGCAGGCAGCGGGAACGTGTATACCACTTCATACTTCACGGGCTTTTCACGCGAGATGCGCGAACCCCAATCACCAAACCAGAAATACGCATCACCGGGCACGGCCCATTGCGAGGCGCGATAATCACGAATCGTTAAGTCGCCGCCGGACCGAACGGCGATCTCGACTTCCCCCAAACGCGAGTCCACGGCGAACGATTTAAATCCATGTGCCAAGCGCGAGGCATCCGAGTCCATCGGCTGCGGTGCAACCGGCACCATACCCCTGGCTTGCACACCATCGACACCAGTTGCTGAATACGAACGACCCATTAACAACGTCGCGTCGAGTGCAGCCATGCGCCACTGAATTAGCGCTTCACCATCGCGCTTAAACTCACCGACAAACGAATGGCGCAGCGTGCGGCCCGTTTTAGACAAACGTAGCGTTTCATTTCCAACAAATGCGTCCTGCCCCTCGTGCCTAATCTTCAGGATCAAATCGGACGACGATTCGCTGCGCGTGGCGGACCGCACGGCATTGGCCGTGGGGCCGACGTAGAAGTGCGGCGTCCACGGCGGTGTCGTCACCACGAGTTCGCTATGGCGCGAAAAGGGCATACCATCCAGGTCGATACGCATGCCAAAGCGGCGCGGCTGATAGCGCACGGTGACCTGACCCGCCTCCAAGACGATACCGGTCTCATCTGCGTAGGCCCGCTCATTTAGCCAAATCACACTGATAATGATGAACATCGCGCAAGTTCGTAGCTTGTTCATTGTTTTATCTCTACTCATCAATTGGGACTGGGCAGCTGCACGATTAAGTTCCGCTAGAACACATCACGAAAGACTGCGATCCCGAATGTTGTCAGGATACACCGGCTATTAGCCGGTGCCACAGCGCAACCGTATGCGTCGGTTATTCGTGTGTGCCACAGCGCGACCATCACTCTGAATCGCGAACAGCTCCTGCAGCCGCGCGTTTGAAAACTTTCGGTCACCGCCAGATTATCCATCAAAAAAGCCCCGGTACCATGGGCACCGAGGCTTTCTGTTTATTTGCAAAGAGCACGTTTGACGATCGCTTAGAGACCGAGCAAGCAGTTCACAAAGTTAGCGATATCTGCCAACTGAACCGAACCGTTGTTGTCGGTATCACCTGCGCAAGGCGAACAGCCCGCCGGCGCGCCGGGTTGCACGGCGGCGACGAAGTTGGCGATATCACCACCGTCAACCGAACCATCGCAGTTCACATCGCAAGGATCGCAAGCACCATCGATGGTGAACGTAATCGAAAACGATGCGAATGAAATATCAGCAGGATCGAGACTGATGACCGGCGAAAACGCGGGCGGCGCATTCACTGCAGTCAACACATTCACGAGCGGTGTTTGAATGCGATACGTGTACGTACCGGGTGCGGCAGGCGCCTGAAACGAACCCGTGGCCAAAATCACGTTTCCGCTTTGGCCAACGCCGCCCGTTACCACAGCTGCTTCGGCAACACCGCTACCCGGCGGCAACGTCTGCCCCAAGGTATTTTGCGCGCCGCCGATTTGCAACAAGTTCTGTTCGCCGGGGGCACCGCGCTGCAAACCGGTATAGCCGGTAGTCGGATCGGACTCACCCGGGTTGGAGATACCATTGGGCCGACTGAAGTCGGACATGGCGGCGGGCACTGCGGTGGCTGGCGGGATATCGAGCGTTGCCGGATTTTCATTATCCTGCACCAGATCGACCGATACCAGCGCCGCACCCAAGTTGTCGCCACCGGAAACTGAAAACTCAATGGTCCAATCGATGGTATCGCCCGGGTTAACGGTTGTACCATTCTGCGGCGACGTCAGCGACATCGTCGCAGTCTGCGCTAACGCCGTTGCCGAAAACATCAAAGAGCCGATTACAGCCAAACTTACCTTACGCATTCTTTTGCCTCCGTATGAGGAATATCGGTTATGCCTCAGACCGAACAGGGCCGGTCGATCTTCTTACAATCAAATCGGGCGATAGCTTCGAACACTCGGGACGAACACGCCCGCCCAATAACGCATCACGAACAGTAACGTATGCCGTGGAAGCCATCGCCTCCAACGGTTGACGAATCGTTGTTAACGGTGGATCCAAAAACGGTGCAGACGCCGGATCGTCGAAGCCGATCACCGATACATCGTCGGGAATGGATAAGCCCACGTTGCGCACCGAATGCATCGCAGCCAACGCGAGATAAAACCCGCCCGCAAATATTGCCGTCGGTCGATCGCGCTCTTGCATGCGTCGCGCGATGCGCGCCTTCATGCCTTCATCAATCAGGACCGTATCGCGCGAGACCAAAAGATCCTTCTGATCGACGGCGAGACCGGACTGTTTGATTTCGTCGATGGCGGCGTCGGTACGATCGCGCGAGTTACTTAACGTTGGCGGGCTACCCAAAACCATAATGCGGCGGTGCCCCAAGCTTACCAAGTGTCGAATCGCTTCGCGCGCACCGTAGTCATTGGCGCAATCGACACAAGCAATTTTGGCATCGTCGAACGTGCCGCCCAGAACGACGGTCGGTCGTTCCGCGGCCAGTTGCTCGACGGCATCCTGACGATCGGTGCCGGGGTGAACGCAAATGGCGGCCGCATCATTGCGACGTTTACCGCGCCGCATATCGAAGCGATCGTGAAAAAAGAACTCCACATGACACGAATCGGCCCGCGCTTCACGCCGCAGGGCATTGATCAACGTGCCATGGTAATAGTCATCGATGTTGACCTGATCGTGTTGTTCGAGAATCAGGGCGATCGACAGCTCTTTCTTCTGGTCTTTCACCAAATCGATATCGTCACATACGAACGTACCGCGACCGACTTCGCGACGCAGCCAACCCATGTTGACGAGTTCATCGAGGGCGCGATGCGCCGTGATCAAACTGACATCGACGATCGAACTGATTTCTTTGGTCGACGGAAGTTTGGTGCCCGGCGTGATTTGGCCGGTCCGAATTGCATCCATCAGAATTTCGCGGGCCTGCTGGTACTTGGGTACCACGCCCCGACTGTCGACTTTGGTCAATGACAAGGCACCCATTAGCGCACCTCCCCTTTGGCCAGTCGAGGTCTAGCGATCCATCGCAGTTTGTCGGGAAACAGCAGACTATTCATCATCACTCCGTTCGATTCGATAGGATGAAGACGTCCAGTTAACACGCGTCACGTTGACGAGCAGTTAGTACTTAAGTTAGGGCCCGGCGAAGAACGCGTCCCAGCCAGCCTGCACGATCAGGTAATCCACAAAATCGACATCGCAGTCGCTATCGGTATTCACTCGCAAACAGTTCAGTGTGCTGGGGCCACCAATTACACCTTCCGAACCGGTAAAGCACGACTGGAATCCGGCGAAGTCAGCCAAATCCAACGTGCCATTGCGAGTGAAGTCATACTTCGGCACCGGGTTTTCTCCCGTGAGTTGTGCCTTGTACACGAACAGCAAGCGACGCTCGAATTCCACCACGACCAAGGTGCCGGAAATCGGATCGTAGTCGAAGTCGTAAATGCCGATGCCCGTATTCGCACCCGGAATCGGCGCACAGGGAATCGGTAGATCGGCGACCTCATCACCATTCAGGTTGAAGAAGCGAATGTCGGTCAGTTGATTGGCCCCCGAAACCGGTCGGTTGTTGGCAAGCAACAGATCTTCGGCGGCTTCTTCCAGATTGCTGGACGGAATAATGGCCAATCCTTGTCCTTGCGGATTGGCACCTGCCGGTAATCCGTCAGGATCGTTCGGGCAGTTACCGTCTGGGTTACCCAGAATGCGCTCGGTGCGAATCGCGCCGTTCAGACTGAGAAGGTCATCGCCAGCCGGCACGGTATCGAGCACACCGTTAGGACCGACGCCGATGATGTCTTGCGACGGCGCCGCCAAAGCACCGACAGCAACGAGTTGCACATCGTCGCCGGCAGCCATGGTATCGGCCGTGCCGTTGCCCATATCACTGGGCTCGCGAATAAAACGCGGGAATGTTTGATAAGGCGCGACTTGCGAAGAGGTATCGCGTTCGACTGTTTGGATACCGTTCAAAACGCGGCTAATCCACTCGCCCGTTTCCGGGTGAAAATCGTTACCGCGAAAAGCGGTGGAGTTACACATCAGTGAGTCTGTATCGGTCACGAAGATGTCGATGGTCGGCGCGGAAAAGTCATTCGCATCGAACAGCGTAACAAAGCCGGTACCTTGTTTCGGGTAGGCAAGGAAGTTCGAATCAAGTGAGTCGATCGAAACGCCGGCAAACGCGCGAACTTCCGTCGGATTGAACGGATCGAGCGAAGGCACGGGGTTTTCCCGGAAGTCTTCAATCGTTGCGTACGTCGGGCTATCCGGATCGGCGTCGACCTTCGTAATAAACGTTTCGTAGAAGCGCCAATCGAGACCCGCATTGGGCATAATCGTTGAAAACGGCGGCAAAATCGCGTCGTAAGAAACGTAGAGCTTCTGCGTGAACGGATCGTAATCGATACCGCTGATCCAATCGGTGTTGCGAATGCCAGGGCCGACGACGAAACGGTCTTCAAAAACGCCGGGCGAAGTTTCTTCTTGAATAATCGGGTAGCGCGTGAAATCGAGGTTGGTTCCGGAAGCAAGGCCGATGTTGCGAACCTCCGCAACGCCCACCGATGCATACCAAGAGGCCTGATTATCACACAGCGTCATCGGGTCGCCAGCGCAGCCGGTCGTGATGAACCGGTTGTAGTTGGCACCGTTATAAAAACCGCCGATCCACGCGCGCTCGCCATCGGTCGCTACTACCGACGGGTTGGTACCCACACGCGGTGCCGCCCGATATGCCAGCCAATTGGATGGTTCGGACGTGTTCGGATCGAATGCCTGATCGGGCGAGTCGAGCGAAAACAAATCAAACAAGTCAACCACATTAACCAACGCAAACGGTTGATCTTGTGCGGTCGCCGGTGCAACGCCAATGGCGAGACCAACTGTTAGCGTCAACGCACCCGCAAGGCAGTGCGACAGTCGCGATTTTCGTATCATCCGTAATCTCCTCTTTTCCACCACCTGTTTTGGGGAACGCGGCGTTTTGCTGCGCCGATTAGTTTTGGTTCAGCTCGTTACCACCAATACACCGGACGGTTGGAACCGCCGGAGAAGTTGCGATCGATTAACAATCGCGGGCGTGTCTGTTTACTGGTGCGCCATTCAACATGGCCATCGATAAACCCGAAGTTGCCGCCCTCGACCGGAATCCCGCTGCCGCTGGTATGGCCGGTCCATTGATGATTGCCGCCTTCGGGGCGCAGATTACCTGCTTGAAAATCCCCTTGAATGCCAGCGGCATTGCGATTGAAGCTTGTCATGTATTCGCCGATGACCGGCACTTCGCCGCTGCTGTTGGGCATGCTCAAATGCTTGGTCTTACTCACAACGAACGGCAACTCGAACAAAGCGCCCGGATTGCTCGGGTCAGCACCGATGACATTTTGGTTGTCGTCGAGCACACGAAAGACGCCTTCGGGCGAAATCGCCAGCAAAGCATTACCCTGACGAATCGCTGCGGGGCCGATGTAATTCCAGAACTGGGCGTAGTCCATGAAGCTGCCAAAGGCAGAAGGATTGGACCAGGTCGGAAACTCTGCCGTCGATGCAAAAGCATTCTTCGTTGAAGGGCAGTAAAAGACTTTGCCCTCGGACTCGAGATTGGCGAGTGCGGCGTTATCAAATCGCCCCTGATCGTTACGCAGCGGCGGCTGCATATTCATCTCGGGCATCAGCAACTCGCCCAAATGCCATTCGTTGCCCGGTGCCAGAATCGTACTGGAACCGCGCACGTACACGTAGTCGGGTTCCGAGCCCTGATTAAGCGGCACCTGATCGTTGTTATTAATGGCGTAGTTCATCATCGCTTGCGCGATGCTGCGAACATTGACCGAGCACTTGGACCGCTGACCGAGAGCGCGCGATCTCGACAAGGCCGGCAGAAGTATCGCCAGCAACAACGAGATAATCGCGATAACAACCAATAGTTCGATGAGGGTGAAACCTCGAATGCGGGAACGCATGACCGTAGTCCTTTCTGGCCGTCGCGCCGATCGAGCAGTGCAAGTGCGGGCAAACAAAAAACATCCGGGCCGTTCCGACAGTCGGAACGGCCCGGTGAAAGCGACAATATGATTAGCGTCGGCGTCGAATCAACAACGCAGCGCCACCGAGGCCGAGCAATGCCAGCGAAGCCGGCTCCGGAATCGGTTCCGTCTTGAAGCGATAGACGAGACGGTTACCAAAGTCGAGCACGATCAGCTCTTCAGCTGCGGCATTCCATTCGAAATCGTAGTAGCCGCCGCCAAGCGCGAACGGGGCACCACTGGGTTGATCCGGCAATGCACCGCCAACACCATCGAAGAAGCTCGAACCAGCGGGCGTGCCATCCGGATTGACAATCTTCACAACGTCGGTAAAGAGCTGGCCGAATGCAGTCGTTTCGCGATCGTTGTAGATTACAAGGTCACCCTTAGCCAAACCATCGAGGTAGGCAAGGTTCTGGCCAGAGACAAAGTCGGCTTCCGGTTCATCAACGACTAGCGTCGTTCCCGACAAGCTGTTGCCACCACTGCGCGTGCCGGAGATGAGATTATTGCCTTCGCGAAGCCAGATATCACCGTTGGGGGCGAAGTCCATGTCACGCCAGAACGTGCCGGTACCGGCCCCGTTGATGATCATGCCGCTGGCCGTGGTATAGATGTCTGCACCAGTGGTGCTGTTTTGCAATGCACGACGACCGGAACCAAAGGTGGTCCAAGCCGCACCGGTATCCGCGCCACCAAAACCGGTGTCGTAAGCAACACCGCTACCACCGCGCGCGTTCACTGCCCAGTTCTGGCCATTGGTTGCAGCACTCCACGACGTAATTCCATCCGGATTCGCTCCGCCGTTGTCGTAAGCAGCCAGTGCTGCGTTAGCGAAGGGATCGTACGCCAAACCGGAATAACCGCGCAGCGGAGGCGTTGCCAAGCTTTGGATCTGGGTATCCACTGGGCTGCCCCACGGGTCATCAATTCGAACAATACCACTAACGCCTGCGTTACCGCTGTTATTAAAACCCGCCACCCAAAGGCTGCTGCCATCGCTGGTAACCGCAGACGGCGAGTTGCCGTAAGGCGATGCACCATCAAACAACGGCGCGGCGAACGTCGTCGAGTTTTGGTTGCTCAAATCGAGCGTGTTGTGCAGGTAAAAGTCGGTGGCGGTGGCGGTACTCGACCACGCAAACGCCAATGCCAGTGCTGTTAGCAATGTGCTACTTCGAAACATTTGGGTTCTCCCTCCAAAAAATGCATTGCTTGAGAATCAAGCGCTCCCACAGGGTCACACCATCGTGACATAATCTCGATGTCGATCGGACGGAGAATCCGCCCGCAGCAGCTATGATTATATAACCATACTGCTGCGGTTGAAAGGACTTTGGGGGTGTGATTTTTGGCTGGACCGGCTGCCTAGCCGTCGATCCCGAAGCGTTCGCAATAACGTTTGTAAAGTGTGTGCGCAGCAGGATATATGGAATTCGGACTCAGGAAGTGGGAAAATTCGAAGGTGATCAGCTTTTCGACGCCCGCCTCGCGCGCGGCGTCGATTTTATACTCCAATTTACGCCAATCGATCGGCGGAAACTTGATCGGCATATCGCGGTCAAATGACTCTACGTTCGACCAGCACTGCAACCCCGCATCCCGCGCCAAAGCGAGATTGATCCTCAAATACTCGGGTAGATCGAGATAACTCACATGACCGTCTTGAAACGCAACGATATCGATCGACTCGCGTACGCGTTGAAAGATACGCCCCCACTCTTCCGCGTGTTGCTCGTAGCTAATCGCCTCTTCACCGTCAGGTGCCTTAACGCCTGCAACGTATGGCGAAATCATCGTCGGTAGGTCGGGCGACAGATCTTTCGCATGACGCCCAGCTGCCAGCACCAAGTCCACTTGATCGGGCACGAATCGCGAAAGTTCGAAACTGATATACCAGCCCGCGAACGCTGGATGATCGCCGAATTGTTCTGAAACCTCTGACATGAAGCGTCGGTTTAGATCGAATGCCGTTTGTGCCTTACCGCTGTTCCAATCGCCCGGATCGTAAAGCCCCCAGAACAGATTCATGCCATTCTGATAGGCCAAATCCAGGAATAACTCGCCCAGATTCTGACGCACCGGCAACATCCGGCGCGTATCGCGCAGCGCCCAAGAGTTAAAGATCGCCTGTTCTTTGTAGCCCGCACGAATAATGATGACGGTATCGATTCCGAAGCGCCGCATCGCCTCAAAATCCGCGGCCCATTCCTCGGGCCCCCAGTTTTGGCTGGGGATATCATGCGTGATCTCATCAAGAAAGGTGGCGGTAATTCTCATGCGTTGTCAGAATCCCCGGCGTCGAACGCCAATAATTGAACCACCGCAATCATTGCGATAGCATTATATAACCTTGAAACTGTTGCGATGATCATTCTTTGATTGACCAGAGCGGGAGAATACCCGGATGTTGATATTTCGTCGTCTACTTATTGCCGCACTCGCACTAACCGTCAGCAACGCTGTCGCCAGCGCACAAACCGTCATCGTCGACAACACCAGCGGCGGTTTCTCCGGATCTGTGAATTGGCAGTCATTCTCCGCCACCGGTCAGTATGGAACCGATTATGCGTTTCGTACCGCCGGTTTCACGCCGCTCGATGATGTGAGTTGGACGGCGAATCTGCTTCATCCAGGTACTTATGACATCAGCGTGTGGTATCGCAACGCCAACGATCGCCCGTCGAATGCCAAATACACGATTGAGCATGCCAATGGCAGCACCGTCGTCTTTATCGATCAGCGCATCAACGGCTCGCAATGGGTGTCCCTCGGTAGTTTTGACTTCGACGCTGGCCCGGCAGTGGTACGGCTCAGCAACGATGCCGATTTTGGTACCACGGTCATTGCCGATGCCGTGCGCTTTCTCGGCGACGGCAGCGCTGCGTCAGAAGAAGAACTGCGCGCCTGCTGGCTCACGCAATATCAATATCTTGGCAAGAGCGAAGCACAGTTGCGTGCCATCGCTCAGAACATGCGGGCTGGCAACATCAACATGGTCTACATCGCCATGTACGCCGGGCAACAAGTCTATTGGCCGTCGAAAGCCTATCAGGCGGCGGGCGGTAGTTGGGGTTCTTCAAGTGTCGACTATGCGGATTACTTAACACGCATCTTTCACGAAGAAGGGCTAAAGGTTGGCGCGTGGTTTGAATACGGAATGGCGCTGGGGTTCTCCGGTCAGGCGATTGCAGTGGCCAACCCTGATTGGTTGGCACGCGATAAGGACGGCAGCGCTATCACGGGTGAAAACGGCGGTTTCGTATTTCTGTCGCCGGGTCATCCCGATGCCATGAACATGCTGGTGGAAATGTGTCGCGAGCTGGCGGCCAACTACGACTTTGACGATATCCAAGTTGATCGCTTTCGCTGGGGTCGCAAGACTTCGGGCCGCGAATACGGTTATGAAGACGCCACGGCGAATCTTTATCAAGCGCAATTCGGATCGCAACCACCGAACAACATTAACAACAACAACTGGGTGAACTTTCGCATTGGTCTCGTCAACGACGCGGTACAGGCCTGTTACGACGCCATCAAAGACGAGAACCCCAACATCACCGTCTCCAGTGCGCCGGTCGGCTCTTATGGCTTCACGCAGCATATGCAAATCTGGCCCGACTGGGTCGAAGGCGGCTACATGGATTTGGTCATGCCGCAGATGTATATGACAAGTCTGAGCGCGTTTCAAAATGAACTCAACATCCAGCGTTCACAAGTGCCCGCATTCAACGATCGCGTGGCGGTCGGCTATCGCGCCAATGAAGACAACGGCTGGACGTTGGTGCGCGACCAGATGAACTACGCCCGCAGCCAAGGCCATCCGCACGGCTGCCTGTGGGTGTATCACCAATACACGGCGCAGATCGCTATTCAAGACGAACTCGATAACCTGCCGACCGTGGGGCAACCTTGGGAAGCACTGGCGTCTAACCCCTTCGTCAGCGAATGCATGGAACAGATCGTGGTGGATAATCGCGACGGCGCACCGCGTTACGTCGAATCGGGTAATTGGATATCTTCGGCACAGCCCGACTTCTTCCGCTTCGATTCGCGCGTGGCCGAAGGTGGTGCTAACGCTACTGTCACGTTTGGTGCCGCCATTCCCAAATCCGCCGACTACGAAGTGTTTGTTTGGAATACCGCCTCGGGCAATCGCAACCCCGCCGCCGAGTTCACCGTGCAACACGCAACGGGCAGTTCAACGGTGACCATCGACCAACGCGTTGACGGTGGTCAATGGCGCAGCTTGGGTGTGTACGCGTTCGATGCGGGTGCGACGACGCCCGTGGTCGAACTCTCTAGCGCGGGAAGCGGATCGGGCGTATACACCTCCGCCGATGCGATGAAGCTAACGCTTGTCGGTAATGTGAAGGGCGACGGCAATGGCGACTGCTTGGTCGATCAAGCGGACATGACGGACTTCATCGATTGCCTCTTGGGGCCGGACAATGGACCGATTGACAGCGCTTGCCAGAGCTTTGACTTTGACTACGACGATGATGTGGACGTGGCGGACCTCAGTGCGTTTCAGACTTCGCTTGCTGGCTGAGTGGACAGGCAAAAAGAATCATTGACTGTGGCACAGGCGTCTCGCCTGCTTTCACCGCCGAGACGGCGGTGCCACAACGATACATTTTGCAGAAGGATTTAGTTGCTCATAACGCGGGCGTTCCAACAACCGAGCAGTGTTTAGGCAGCAAGGTACCAGCCGGCGACCAGCGAAGCGCGGTGGCAATCGTTGCTCAATCAATCCAGGCTTTCTTGTTGCAGGCAATCCTCTGTTGACCAAAACGGAACGACCTTGGTAATCTGCATCATCGGTTAACCAATATCGATAGGCCGCCATGCAGCTAACGCAGCGCCAATTACGCGAACTCATTCAAAGGCCGTCGTCATTTCTGCGTCGACACCACATCTCATTGCGACTGTGCACCGAGCCGCTCCGTTCAACGACAAGACAAGTATTTGGTAGCTGGGATCCACTTCTACGCGAGATTGGGTTGTACCAAGTGCCAGATCGCAGCGCCGAACAAGTCGTCAATACTCTGTTACACGAAACTTTTCACGCGCTCACGGGTGTTCGCGACGAAGATGTTGTCGATACGCTGGCTGGCGAAGCCTTGCAATTACTTAGCGAGCATGAAATTCACACATGCGCCGCGCATCTGAGACAGTTAACACCACCGTCATCACCTCGCACTGATATCTCTCGCGCACAACATCAAGATTCAACTATTTCGATTGGCGCATTTGCATGACGCTGGCCGTTGGCATCATTCTGATCGCCGTCTTTTTGGCTTTTGCCCGCCAGATGTTTATGGAGCGCTTGTCGACGCTACTGGCGCTGCCGTTGATGGCGCTCGCGTTTGTAATTGTCGCGACGATGGCCGATGTGCTTCTCGTCACAAGCTCCGACGGCATGACGGTCGAACAGGACAACACCCCCACACGATTTGCAGCATGGCGTGAATATCGAAGCGATCTTCAAACCGCTATCAATAGTCAAGAACAAGCATTACGCGATCTGATCGCTCAGGCAGAAGACGACCTCAACGACCCCAGCCTCACACAAAAGCAATTCAAAGACTGGCTCGCCTCAGCGCAGGCCCAACTCAGCGATCAACGAGATCAGCTCAAATCGCAACTTTCGACTCATCCCAACTTTTTTCATAAACCACCCTTTCGTAACGGCACCCATAGCACAATCGACAACGCCCTAGATGCGATACCGATCAAGCCCTTGCTCAATGAGCTAAAGCCGCTCGCCTATGCAGCCAATTCGAATGTCGATCAAGATCAAGATCAAATTCAATCGATCCTTTCCAAATACCAGGAACAGCTGCCATCTTTCTCGCCGTCCGAACCGTCTTCGTCGATCACCAGCGACGCCATCGCCTACATCGGCGGCTACTTCGGTCTCACGATCCGAGCGGGCAGCCTCTATCTCTACGCAACCATCATCGCCACACTCTTCGGCGGCATGTTTGCAATGTACGTCAGCCATTTGAAGATCGCCGATCGCTTGGTCTATTGGACGGCCGAGTTTGGTGGCGAGCGACCGGCACTGGTAGCGTTTGCCGTCTTCATTGCAACCGCCGTGATCTTCACCTCTGTCGGCGGGCTCGGCACCGTCATCATGATCGGCACCATTATTCTGCCGGTCTTGCGCTCGATCGGTTTATCGCCCATCGTCGGCGCGGGGGTTTTCCTGATTGCTATCTCAATGGGTGGCACGGTGCATCCGGTGTCGCGGCGCTTATGGATGGACTTTTACCAAATCTCCCCCGAACGGCTCGACCCGATTTTATGGACGATGGTATCGATCTATTTCACCACGGGTTTGGGATGGATCTTCTGGGGCACACGAAAGAGACTCCTCAGTAGCTTTCAGTCAGAACCGATCGCCGACACGCGCCCAGTATTAAACGTACCGCCCTATCTGATGATCTCGCCGATTATCCCCGTCGCGATGGTGTACCTCGGCAATATCGATGAGATCGTCGCGTTTACGTTATCGATCGCCTACATGTTTCTTTGCGTGGCAAAACGCGACGGTGCCGTGCGCAACCTCGCACGATCTCTGATTGAAGGAGCACAGGCTGTCGTTCCGCCCGTGATGCTAATGATCGGTATTGGCCTTCTCATAGTCGCACTGCAGACTCCGCCGGTGCAGGGCTATATGAAACCGCTCATTCGCGCCGCCGCGCCGGAGAATCGGTGGGCATATATCGCGGTGTTCGCCTTGTTTGCACCCTTAGCGTTGTATCGCGGGCCGCTCAATGTTTGGGGTATGGGTCTGGCCGTTTCGGCAATCTTGATGGGGGCCAACGTGTTACCACCCGCTGCCATCCTCGGTGCGATTCTGGCTGCCGGTATGTTGCAAGGTGTGTGCGACCCGACCAATACCGCCAACGTTTGGATCGCCGGCTTCCAAGGCATCAGCGTCAATCGCATCCTGCGTTATACGTTGGCACCGATCTGGATTGCCGCCGCAATCGCTGTCACCATCTTCGCTTTTCGATACGTGCCCGCATGATGTGCAACGACATGAACACAAGATGCGACTTCAAAAATCCCCCTCCCTTGCAGGAAGGGGTTAGGGGAGGGTTGCGTTACCCGCAGACTTGCGAAAGATCGCGCACATACCTTGAAGCAGAAGCAAGTTTTGAGATCACTTCTATAAACAAAGCGCCTTGTATCTCGTACTCGCAAAAGGTGACCGCATCATGAGCGAGCGGCGCGTCAGAATCGGTATCGATGTCGGCGGCACCTTCACGCACGCCGTCGCCATCGACGCCGCCACGCAGGAGTTGGTCGGTAAGACCAAGGTGCCCACCACACATGATGCTGATGAAGGCGTCGCGCGCGGCGTGGTACAGAGCCTCTTGCAGCTGCTCGAGCGCAACGGACTTACACCCAAACAGGTGCTGTTGATCGCGCACTCAACGACGCAAGCCACCAACGCCCTGCTCGAAGGCGATGTCGCCCCCGTGGGCATTCTCGGTATGGGCGGGGGTCTTTCCGCATGGTTAGCGGCGCAGCAAACGCATGTCAAACCGATCGAGCTGGCACCGAATCGCTTCTTGCAAACCACCCATCGCTTCATCAAGTCCGATTCACTCAATGATGAAAGCATCGACAGCAACATAAAGCAGTTGCGCGATGCGGGCGCTGAAGTGATCGTCGCGGCAGAGGCCTTCGCCGTTGACGACGCGACCAATGAAGCACGTATTTGCGAACGCGCCGCTGCCGTCGGCATGCGCGCCACGGCCACACATCATGTGAGCCGTCTACATGGCTTGCGCATCCGCACGCGCACGGCAGTAATCAACGCCAGCATGATTCCGCGCATGCTCGATACTGCCGACATGACGGAGAAGGCGGTGCGCGACGCGGGCATTACTGCGCCCTTAATGGTAATGCGCAGCGACGGTGGCGTAATGAGTATCGACGAAATGCGCCGGCGCCCGATTTTGACCATGCTCTCCGGCCCCGCCGCCGGTGTGGCCGCCGCCTTGCTGTATGCCCGCATTTCAGACGGCATCTTTCTCGAAGTCGGCGGCACCAGCACCGACATCAGCGCGATCAAGGACGGTCGCTGCCAAATTCGTTCCGCAGAGATCGGTGGGCATAAGTTACACGTCAGCACGCTCGACGTTCGAACCGTGGGTGTTGCGGGCGGCTCGTTGGTGTACGTGCGCGACGGCAAGGTAACCGACGTCGGGCCGCGCAGTTCACATATCGCCGGCTTACCCTACCTGAGCTTTGCCGATCAACTCGACCATCCCCGCGCCGACACCTTCACGTTTGAAGACGATACCTTCGCCGTGGTTCGCGATGCAACGTCAGCCGCGCACGATGATGAGGCGCAACCGTTTGCAATCACACCGACGGGCGCGAGCAATATTCTGGGCCTTGTTCCCGAGAATGACCCGGCGGAAGCAAATTCGGCGGCACTCTCCAACGGCGCGAACGCGTTGGCCGATACGTTCGCGCCAGACGCAGATAGCAAGGCCTTCGCAGAACAGATCTTAAGCAAAACATCCGCGCGGGTGCGCGGCCTCGTCGACGGCTTAATGCAAGACTACAAACTCGACGCCGGTGTGATCAAACTCATCGGCGGCGGCGGCGGCGCGGCGGCCATCGTGCCACACGCCGCGCGGCAAATGAACCTTCCGTACGAAGCGGTGCGCGATGCCGATGTGATCAGCGCCATCGGCGTGGCGCTGGCGCTGGTGCGCGATACCGTCGAGCGCAGTGTGATCGCGCCGAGTGATGACGACATTCGTCGTATTCGTACCGAAGCGTTTGAAAGCGTGCTCACGATGGGGGCCGCACCAGAGTCTGTAGAAGTGTTTATCGAGATCGACGCCAAGCGCAACCTCTTACGCGCGACGGCCGAAGGCTCTACCGAAATTCGCAAAGCCGAAACCCGCCGAGCGCGATTGACTGACGAAGAGCGCAAGGAACTCGTCGCCAACAGCATCGGCATCAGCATAGCGCCACCCGAGCGAATCATCGCAACCGCCGGATTTGAAGTTTGGCAAGCACCTTACGAAACCGCACGCTTCTGGCATTTCTTCAAAGAACAAAAAAACGCCGTACGCATCCTCGACGACGCGGGCACGATTCGTTGGCAATCCAATCATGCCGAAGCGCGCGGTTCGACCGTCCAAGCCGCCGAGAAAGATCTCATCGCACTCGCCGAGCGGCACACCAAATACAACGATGCTGGCGCGACCATCCCGCGCTGCTTTGTGTTTCTGAATGGTCGTATCATCAATCTAGCGGGTATGGTGGAGATGTCGCAGGTGTTGGAAGTGTTGCGTTTCGATCTGACACGCGCGGTTAGTAGCGATCCTTGTATTGTGGTCGTAGCGACCTCGTAGGTGCGATTGCCCCTTTGTCTCTAAACGAGGCATCCCTTCACAGCCTCGCTGTCCACAGCGTTACTCCGGAATCGCATGAAAAATATTCCGGCATTTCAAGGCTGTGATTGCAATCGACCCAAGAACAAACGGACGCGTCGCGGCTTGAGATAGCGCGCCCTTCAGAGCCTCGCTGTCCACAGCGTGGCTCTGAAGGGCCAATAGCAGGCGAGCATTAAGTATTTGTAACTTTTACGTAATTAACTACAATTCTATTTAATTGAATAAATTCGGAGATGTCTCAACAACAAACCCGCCGACCTTCAAAAGAACATGCGCGACGCCCCGCTTGCATACCATTTCACATTCGGAACCTATGGTACACGCCTGCACGGCGGCGAACGACCGACCGTCGACAGAATGAATAATCAATACGGCATGCCATTCGTGGAACGCGACGTAGAAAGAGTGGATCGCGAACGCAGCCTGATGCGTTACGACGCTATTCGCCTGCATTCTTTCGAGCGTGAGCTGATCGAAGGGTTATTGCCAGAGATTTGCCTCGAACTCGGCTGGCAGTATCACGTGGCGGCGGCGCAGATCGATCATGTGCATGTGTTGGCAACAGCGGAGGGTGATTCGAAGACATGTCGGCGGCTGTTAAAGCGATTGCTAACGCAAAGGCTCAATCAGCAGCAGCATCGCGAACGTTGGTGGGCAAAGGGCGGCAGCATTCGCTGGGTTTGGAAGCGAGAGTATTTTCGTTCGGCGTATAACTACATCGAGCGGCAACGGACGACGCGTGGATAGCGTTCCGCCATATCGCCGCGAGGATGCGGCGCCTCCGATTCTTTGTTCCTTTCATCGCCGCGAGGACGCGGCGGCTCTTTCTCGTCGCATTTCCTGCGCCGCGGGGACGCGGCGGCTCTGCATTGCTTCGCAATCCAACAATTTTGGCGCAAAAATAACCGTGACATATGTGTGGGACAGCAACTCGCACGCAATGGAAACTTCGTTACCATCTAACCCATGCCCAAAACCCACACCCAATTTATCTGTCGATCCTGCGGCAGCGTGCAGCCGCGTTGGATGGGGAAGTGCCCCGCCTGCGACGAATGGGATGCGCTGGAAGAACACACGGCCACCGGCGGCGCGGATAAACATCGACCGTTGGTGCCGCCCGGTGATACCGATGCATTGGTGCAAGCGCTGGCCGATATTCAACCCGATAGCACGCGGCGTTATCCGTCGGGGTTGGAAGAATTCGATCGCGTGCTGGGCGGCGGCATCGTGCCCGGTTCGGCAATACTCGTCGGCGGCGACCCGGGCATCGGGAAGTCCACGTTGCTCTTACAAGCGGGCCACGCCTTGGCGGCGGCCCAGCGTAAGACGCTTTACGTCACCAGCGAAGAATCGCTCGGTCAACTGCGCTTGCGCGCCGCGCGCCTGGGCTTTGAAGATTCACCCCTGCGCGCTGCCGCGCAGACCAATGTCGATATCATTAGTAAGCTCATTCAAGACGAACGCCCTGACATCGTTGTGATCGACTCGGTGCAGATGATCTATCGCCCCGAGTTGCCCGCCGCGCCGGGCAGCGTGACGCAATTGCGCGATGCCGCCGCGCGACTGATTTGGCTCGCCAAAAAACTCAACTTCGCATTGCTACTCGTCGGTCATGTTACCAAAGAAGGCGCGATCGCCGGGCCGAAGATTCTCGAACACCTCGTCGACTGCGTGGCCTACTTCGAGGGCGATCGCTTTCACGCCCATCGACTCGTGCGCACCATCAAGAATCGTTTCGGCAGCACCGACGAGCTTGGCATCTTCGAAATGACCGACGCCGGGCTCGCCGCCGTGCCCGATCCTTCAAAGATGTTTCTCGAAGATCGCCCCGCCGCCCGGCCGGGCTCGGTCATTCTTGCCGCTAGCGAAGGCACACGCACGTTGCTGGTTGAAGTGCAAGCCCTTTGTGCCCAATCGGTCTTTGGTTCGGCCAAGCGCAAGACTACTGGGGTCGACCCGGCACGCACTGCGATGATTCTGGCGGTGCTGGAAAAACACGCCGATGTCGTCGTGGGCGATCAGGATGTATTCGTCAACATCGTCGGTGGTGTGAAGGTCACCGAGCCCGCCGCCGATCTTGCAATCGCGCTCGCCGTGTATTCCGCTATGACCGGTCGCTGCCTGCCCGAGAATGCCGTCGTTTTCGGTGAACTCGGCCTCGGTGGCGAACTGCGCCCCGTGCATCATGCCGACCGCCGCATGAACGAAGCCGCGCGCATCGGCTTTACCACCTGCCTTCATCCACCACTTGGCAAACAGAAGCCGAGCAAGGGTGCAAAGCAGCAGTCCATTATTTGCAAGTCACTGCTAGATGCCGTGGGGCATTGCGGATAAGTGAATCAGTAACGCAGATGTACTTCAGCGGTAAGTTGCTGCAGCCGAGTCATCAACGAATTTGCATTAAGCCGAGGGCGTCGTCGGCTCGGACGTTTCTTGGTCCGCCGTCTTCTGATTTTCCACTGTCACAAAGGACCGATCGGATTTCTTACGCCGATGCCCGCGCGAATGCCGTTTTTCACCAGCAATGTCCGGCAGTTGGTTCGGGTCGAGCGTCCAAAACGCACAAGTGCCGCGACCACCTCTTAGCTTCTGGGAGTACAGCGCCACATCCGCTTCGTACATGAGGCGATCGGCCGTGGACGATTGCCCTTGGCTGCCCAACACCCGGCTGATACCAAAGCTCATATGAAAGTGCTTCGGGTCGTTGACCGGATCGAAGGCAATTGCCGCAAACGTCTTTGATATACGGTCGGCCGTGGCCAACGCTTGCGCTTCGCTACCTCGTTTAAACAGAATCGCGATCGTATCACCGGCGACCCGGCCCACGCGACAATCGGCGGAGATCAAGCGCTTCGACAGGCGTGCCATCGTTAATATTGTTTCATCGCCAAGCTCAAAGCTATGTCGAACATTGATGCCAGTCAGATTATCGATATCGCCCAGTAGCAAATATGTATCGCGCTGCAAACGCGCCGCATTGCCGACCGACTCGTTCAGGTGCATAAAAAACTGGCGCCGATTTTCCAGCCCCGTCTCCGGATCTTGCGTGGCCAGCCGTTTATAATCTTCGCGCAAGCGCTGTTCGCTGAGCGCTACACGCAGGCGATTGACGACTAGCACGCGGCGTACCGGTTTGGAAATCACGTCGTGCGCGCCCGCGTCGTAACAACCCTGCACAAGATCGTCCGAAAGATCGGAACCCGTCACGATTAACACCGGCGTATCTGCGGTGGCTAGCTTCCCCTTGAACTCGCGACAGATGTCGCGCCCGTCTTCATCGCCTAGGTTCAGGTCCAGCAAGATCGCATCGGGGTTGTACTTCTCGGCAATCGACATGCCGCCTTTGCCAGTCTCCGCCGTGATCGTGCGGAAGCCAGAGGTGCGCAGAATCTTCGCGACCAGTTCGGTGAAGTCTTTGGCGTCGTCGATAATCAACACCAAAGGCTGCTCGCTACGTTGACCGTAGGTCATGCCATCCATCGAAGTCCGACCCTCCCGCTGCGCACCCACATCGGCGCTATCCCGGTCATCGGACCAAAACCATAAGTCACCCAGCTACAAACGGGTGTAGGGCCATTACGCGGACACGCGCCGGATACAACGGCACGGGCTTCACGATAGACGGCTCCATTCATCACAAACTTCTGTGAATGCGAGGTTTGTGATTCGCAACCTGCCTTGTGAGCGGACGGCCAAAGCCTATAATTGCGGAATGGAAGCTGATCTGGCCAAGATTTTGATCTCGCGCGAGCAAATCGACCGCCGGGTCGGCGAACTCGGTCGCGAAATCGCCGCCGAATATGCTGATAATGACCGCGATCTGGTGATTGTGCCCGTATTGACCGGCTCGATCATCTTCGTTGCCGATCTGATTCGCCACTTACCCTTCAAAATGCATATCGGGCTAATGACGGTCAGCCGCTATCGCGGCGCGACGACGGTGGGCGGTGCCACCAAAATCGTCGAAGACTTAAACGTCGAAATCGAAGGTCGCGACGTCTTGGTGGTCGATGATATCTTGGATACGGGCAATACGCTGAAGGCTGTCTCGCAACAATTGCGCGACCGCAATCCTGCCAGCGTGCGAATTTGCACGCTCTTGCGCAAGCCGGCCAAGGCCCCGAAAGACCTGCACGCGGATTTCGTTGGATTCGACGTGGACGATGTGTTCGTCGTGGGCTACGGGCTCGATTTCAATAATCAATATCGAAATTGGCCCGATATTGCCGTACTCCGCGAGGAGTTGTACCAATGACCGATCACGATGAACGCAAGCCACGCGTTAGCTCGGCACCATTGCCCACCTTGAACGAGGGCACCACGACCGGCGTTGCGGTCGAATCGCCCGTGGTTGAGGCGGTCCCGGCTCATTTACTAGATGGCGGCGAGATCGTGCATTTTGCGGTGAAGCCGTCGCCATGGTTTTTGTTGTTTGTTTCGGGGCGCTTTATTTTGTTTGCAACAGCGCTGGCAGCATTCAGTTATTCACCCTGGGCACCGGCCAGTTACGCGGGCACGCTCTTCCAAGCGGCCATCGCGATTGCCGCGCTGCGTATCGGTTGGGCCATGCTCGAATGGGCATCGAGCCTGTACGTGCTGACCAATCGCCGAATTTTGAGCGTTCGTGGTGTCGGTACGGCTATGATCTATTCGGCACCGTTGCCGACGATTGAGAAGACGTGGACATCCGGCGTGGCCATCGGTGCGGCACTGGGCGTGGGCGATATCGAGTTTACCTCGTCCATCGAAGGAACGGATTGCTGGCGCTTGGTGCGGCGCCCCGCTGACGTGCACGAGCGTTTGAAAAAGGCGATCCGCAACAGCCACCATAACGGCCATCACGCATCGTAAGATACCTTTCCTCGCGGCTCGCAGAAGGGCCAAATAGCCTATGACAATTCGACGCAACAACAAGACCTTATGGATTCAACGTTCGCTCGGCATGCTAATGGCAGGGCTGGTCATGTGTATGACTCCTCTGGTACATGCCGAAGATGACGCCAAAAGAGCGAAGCCGAAATCCATCACGCCACCGAATGCGATTGTGGAACAAATGCAAGCGATCCAGTCGCGCGCCGGCATCTTGATGGAGAATTGGCACGACGAAGCCAGCATTATCAAAGAAGCGCACAACAACGTCTTCGCGGCACGCGGCTGGGATAGCGAAGCCGATCAGTTTACGCTGCAACTAATCAACCAAATCACCGACATCAGCCCGATGCAGAATCGGGAGCGGGAAGACCTGTTCATTCGCGCCTACCAAGACCGGTTGGGCCTCAGTGATGAACAGGCCGAAATGCTCGGCAACGAAATGCGACAAGAGTCCATTCGCTTCACCATGCAGCATTTCACTGAACTCTTGCCAGTCGCAACGGAAATCATATCCACGCGCTCACAGGGTCGCCCCTTCACGCCCGAGATGGTGCAGCGTTGGTCGCAAAGACTCGACCCGTTGATGGACGACGCGCTTGAATCGGTGAACCGCGTGCGCGGCAAACTCGAAGCCACCATGACACCCGAGCAAAAGGAATTGCTCGACTACGACATGGAATCGGTCATGAAGCGTCACAACGACGTGAAGGAGATGGTTCAGGATTGGAAGGCGGGCAACTGGGACCCGCGCGACTGGGGTTTGCATAACGATCCCGTGCACATTCCTCAGGTTCTCGACGCGATCGAAGCAGACGCGCGGAAAAATGCGCTGACTGCGAATGCCACAGGCAATCAACAACCAAACCTCGAAGTCACCGGTCGCGACCACACCGCCTGGGAGCGCTACGTCAAATGGTTCGTGGACGAATTCGAGTGCGACGAAAAGCAGCGCATCGCCGCCGATGCGATTCTCAAGCAACATGAAGAAGAGGCGATGAATTATCTCGCCGCCAAGGCGGATGATATCGCGTACAACGAACGTCGCGCGACGGAATCACCAAGCGAATCCAAACGCAAATACCATCGCAACCAGGCCGAACGCTTGCGGGTGCCCGTCGAACGCATCTTCGACCGTCTTTGCCGCAAGTTGGAAAGCAACGTGCTCAACCGCGCCCAACGCATGAAACTACGCAAGAGTGACATCGCGGATAAAAAACAGCGCACCAAAGACGGCGGTAAGCCAGCCGACAAAACCGGCGACCGCAAAACGGCGAAGCGCTAAAACCCAATTCCTATTCCAACGTCACGCTGCCGTTACCCGTGCGGATACGCAGCGTGCCGCCGCCCTCTCCGATCGTGCCCCGTAGCGAACTGCGCGTGGTGTAAAGATCTTTCACATTCAACGAGCGCGCTCGAATGCGTCCGTTGCCGGTATTGACCGTCAGGTCGGCGAATGTGTTCGGGCTAAAGCCTACCCGCACGCGACCGTTGCCGGTGTCGATGCGGCCCGCGACTGGACCGTTGGCCGTCAGGTCGGCCTGAATACTCCCATTGCCCGAGTCCAAGTCGATATCCGGCGCGGCAGTCTGCACCACGATGCGTCCATTGCCGGAATGCGCTCGCACTTCGCGCGCCCCACCACGAATCACGAGGGCGCCATTGCCCGAGTCGAGCACGATCGGCCCTGCCGTATCTTCGACGGTGATTCGACCGTTGTCGGTTTGCGCCTGCACGGCCATGCGCTTGGGCAAACGCACCGAGTACGAGAGTCGCTGCCCCCAGTCGGGGCGTTTGGCACGCAGCCAGTTGGTGCGCACCAGTTGAATCTTGCGGGTGACGGGCGCGGCTTCGATTTCGATCGCGCCCAAGCAGGCTTCGGCCTCGACCTGATCCTTCCCGCCGGCGCGCACTCGTACGTCGACATAGATCTTGTTATCGTTGGTACCCGAATCGATGCCGCGCACCAGAATCGAGCCGTTATCGTTTTCGATGGCCAGCTGTTGAATGTCGGCGGCGTCCAACTCAAGATGGCGTTCGGCTTCCACCCACACCTGCGGGCTATTGCAGCCGATTGCGAGAAACAGGCCGGGCAGAGCTAGAAAGATAAACCGACGAAAAAAATAAGCATCCGTGCTCATAGGTAAGGTTCCTCCTTGTAAAAGCGAACCTTACCCAATTCCCTTTCCGAGACAAGCCTAATTTACATTCGCTCCCCCGCTTATCCTCCGAACTCCGTCGGGTCCTGCGCGTGTTTGCGCGCCGTCTCGACCGTGATGCGGTTCTCGCTCAGCAACCGGTGCAGGTCGGTATCGAGCGAAAACATGCCGTCCTGCCGACCGTTCTGAATAGCCGTGTCGATCATGTCGATCTTGCCTTGGCGAATGGCACTGCGCACGCCGAAGTTGCCATACATCGCTTCGACTGCCAACACGCGGCGCCCGCCGACGGCACTGGGTAACAGATGCTGCGTGACGGCAAAGCGCAGCGACAACGACAACTGCGTGCGAATCTCGTCGCGCCGACCGACCGGAAATAAATCCACAAGTCGTGTGATCGCACCTTTGGCATCGCGCGTGTGCATGGTGGAAAAAATCAGATGGCCTGTTTCAGCCGCACTGATGGCCAACCGCGCCGTATCCTGATCGCGAATCTCACCGACCAAGATCACATCGGGGTCTTGACGCAGGGCCGAGCGCAAGCCTTCATAAAACGACGGCACGTCCGTACCGACCTCGCGTTGCGTGATGATGCTGGTGCCGACCGGTTCGTATAGATATTCAACCGGTTCTTCGATGGTGATGATACGCCGACCGCCGCCCGTATTGAGCATCTGCATCAACGCCGCCAAGGTCGTGGTCTTACCGCTACCTGTGACGCCCGTGACCAAAACGAGCCCGTCGAGCTGCTTGAGAATCCGCACACCCAAGTCACTGGGAAAGCCCAACTCGGGCAGCGTCGGCGTTGTAGCCGGAATCGCGCGAAAGCACGCCCCCATCAAGCCGCGACTCACGCCCACATTGGCGCGAAAGCGCGCCGTACCGCGCGACGTTTCCAAAGCGACGGCAAAATCGCAATCCTGCAATTGTTCGATGGCTTGATTCACATGCGGCGGCGCTACCGAGGTGATCATTTCAGCCGTTGCTTCCGGCATCAACGCATCTTCACTCGCCGGAATCAGATCGCCGTGCACGCGATAGGTCGGTCGATGATGCGGCACCAAATGTAAATCCGAGGCGTCCATCGGTTGCATCGGTTCGAGCAATGCTTCGAGTCTTTGATCCATCACATCCTCATGATCTCTGTGGGCGAATGCATGAAACCAAATAGGTCACATCACGATTAACGATGACGGGATCGCTGTGGCACCGACTAATAGCCGGTGCAAATACGTGTTACAGCAACAACCGCCCTCATTCGTCAATTGGCCGACGCCAACCGTACTCAACTTGGCAAAAACTCGCGAGCAAAAGGAATCGCACGCGCCATTTTGCCATCATCGTCATCTTATCCCGATTTGATACCTCGCCATGCCCTCACCGTTGCAGTCGATCGCTACCCAATCGCGCGCCTGCAGGCTTAGAATACCCACATGGAAGCTCAATCGTTCCCGTGCCCAGCATGCAAGCAAGATGTCGCCGGTAATGCGCCGCCCGGTACGCTACTGCGCTGCCCGCATTGCGAGCGTCCCATTCGCATGCCGCGCAACGCTCAGCGCGACGAGCGGCTCGACGTTTTTAGGGCCATCGATCCGGCCAATCGCAAAGCCACCAACGCCATGCTTTGCAGTATCGTCGGCCTGGTGTGCTGTCCGCTGGTCGGCTTGGTTGGCATTATCATGGCGTTGCGCGTGCCGACTGCTGCCACCGACGACGCCGATGAGCGGCAACTAATCAAACGACGGCGCACGATTGCGATCGCGCTAGGTTTCCTCTCGATCGTGGTATACAGCGTGGTGGGCGTGTTGGTCTATCCGAGCGTGCGCTATAGCGCCACCGCTGTTCGGGTGGATCGTGACGAGCGCCGCTGTAAGGCCAAGATCGAGAAACTCGCCAGCGTATTACAAGATCAGTACTTTCTCCTTAACACGCCACCATCTAGTTTAAAACAACTTATCGATGCGGGAATCGTAACGCGCGACGAGACCGGCCTGATGATCGACGGCAAGCGTTACGATTATCAATACGTGCCGCAATTCAACCAAAACCAATTTCTTAACCAAGTTATCTTGTTCGACCATCCGCAAGCCCATCGCGATGGCGGTGGCCATGTGGTGTTCGCGTCATTTGATGTGCAGTATCTCGCAAAGGACGACTTTATCGCAGAGATCAGCAGCCTCACACTACCCGACGGCAGGACACTGGATATCAAAACTTTGAAGACACCGAAAGAGCGCCAAATCACGACCGACGATTAGCGCGGTGCCGAAAAATCCAGCTTTGCTACCGGTCGCCTATTCGCCACCGCGTCATAAACCTGCGCCAGCCGTTGCGCCATCACCGCATGATCGAACTCGAGTAGATAGCGCGCGCGACCCGTCGTACCATAGCGTTCGCGCAGCGCCGTATCATTGGCCAACTTCACCAGTGCCGCCGCAAACGCATCCAGATCATTCAACGGTGCCAACTCACCCGTTGCCCCCGGAAGAACAACTTCCGGCGCGCCATCGATGTCAAAACTCACCACGGCGCGTTGCATCAACAACGCCTGTACCACAGCGCGCGGCAGGCCTTCCCACTGTGACGCATGGGCCAGCAAATCCGCCCCGGCCAGCAATTTAGGAATCTCGGTCGGTGCCACCAAACCAGTGAAGTGAACGTGCTCAAATAGGCCGTACGTTTTCAACTGTCGCTCATACGCCAACCTGTCCGCACCATCGCCGATCCAAACAAAGCGCAACTGCGGCGCCGCTTTGACCGCCCGCTGCATGATCGGAATCAACTGTTCGTAACCTTTGTTGCGAAACAAGCGCGCAACTGTCGCCACGACCACCTGCTCGTCGTGAAAGCCCCATCCTTGCCGCACCGTCGCTCGGTCATAGCGCGACGGATCGAAAGCGGCGGTCTCCATCCCACTGCGCACTGTGACGAATTGCTCGGGTTTACCGATGCCTGCTGCCGAGGATTGTTTGCGCATGGCATCGGCCACGCAAACGAGTGCATCCGTGTAGCGCGCGCAGCGGCGCTCCAGCAGGGCGTACAATTTCTGTTGCCACGCCGATTGGGTGCGATTGAAACTCATGCCATGAATCGTGTGCACGATGTGCGGTACGCGCGCTCGTCGGGCCGCCATGCGCCCCAGAATGCCCGCCTTACTCGAATGCGTGTGCACCACATCGGGTTGCCAATCGCGTAGCACTGTCGCCAGCGCACCGATCGCACGATAGTCGCGCATGGGATGCACGGCGCGGACCAACGCGGGGGTTTCGACAAATGTATAATTTCCGCGCTGCACGCGCTCGAGCAGCGAACCCTCGGGCCCGGTGGTCGGGCCGCTGATCAGCAGCACCTCATGCCCTAGATCGTCGAGGCCCTCGCAAGAGAGCACGGTATTCTCTTGCGCGCCGCCGAGGATCAACCGCGTGATGATGTGAGCAATCTTCATACTCGTGGGGCGTTAAGCGGAAGGTTCATCGGTTTCGGGTTCGATACCGCGCGGCAACGGCGCGCTAGAGATCGGCTCGGCATCGACGTTCGCGCGCCGATGTTTGGGCGTGGCCTCCATATGAGCCGCGTCGTACAGCATGTCGGGCGTTGGTTCGGGTAGGGCCGGCATGTTGTAACGCACCCATTGTAAAGACAGCCCGCGCGCCGGTGCCGTGCCACCCGCCTGCGTACGATCTTTGGCCGCGAGGATCTCCGGCGCGCGCTCGATCGGATAGCGACCGCGCCCGAATTCGCACAACGTGCCCACGATGTTGCGCACCATTTTGTATAGAAAACCATCACCTTCGATATCGACGCGAATCTCCAGCCCTTCGCGATAGATATCGATGCGATAAACCGTCCGCACGTTGGAGAATCGATCGTTGCCCGACGATGCAAACGACGTGAAGTCGTGCCGCCCCACCCAGTAACGCGCCGCCTCGCGCATCAACTCAATATCGAGCTTCTGCCAATGGTGATACACGGCATGCTGGCGCAGGTGTTCGACTGGGCGGCCTACGTCGTTATGAATGCGATAGCGATACAGCTTGGCTTCAGCCGAGCGCGTGGCGTGAAACGTCAGCGGCACTTCGCGCATGTCCATCAACGAAACATCTTTGGGTAGTCGCGAACCAACACTGCGAAAGGCGGCGTCGATCCGCAGTTCGCTGGGTGTAAACACGTTCGCCACATACCCCGCCGCGTGCACGCCGCTGTCGGTGCGGCTGCAACCGATCACATGCACTCGATGCCGCAGCGCGCGCCGAAGGGCTTGCTCCACCACCTCCTGCACGGTCCGCAGGCCGGGCTGAAATTGCCAGCCGTGGAATTCGAGCCCGTCGTAGGCCATCGTCATCATCAGGTTTCGCAGCATGCCGTTATGCTACGTGGCGACGCAGCCCGCCGCAACGATATAGCCCAGCGCAACTTTCGCGTTTGGCGGGGTTTACGGCGCGTGATACCATGAAGTATTCGAACCGCAGCCCGACCACCCACGTAAGACGAATTGGCCGGACCTGCCCCAACAATTGACGAGCTCCACAACCTGGATTGAAAGCGCAACCGTATGACCACCGAACCGCAAACAGCCGTCCACCCCGCGCCATCCGCACCCGCAGGTGCGGGGCTGGTGTTGTTCGCCATCGCCGGGCTGACCATCTTCTGTGCGCTCTTCTTTATCTCGCCCGCAGAGATGTCGTCGACGCAACAGAATGACGACTCGCTACTTTCCTCGATTATCAATCTGATGGCGTTGAGCAATGACGCGGGAACGGCCAGTCGTTTCGCCACGCCGCGCGGCGTTGAAATTCGCGATTTGTTTTTTCATCTCGGCGCAGCCGCATTGACGGTCGTCATGGGGTTGGTGTTCCTTTTACGGCCACCCAGTTACGCACTCGAATCGCAACACGTCCTCGATATCAAACGGCAGGCGCAAAACCCGATTGCGTGGTTGGTATTGTTGCTTTTCATCAGTCTTGTTAGCTCGTTCTTTTCGCAATCACCCGATATCTCGATGGGTGGCGTCATTCTGCGCCTCATCACCTTCGGTTGGTGGTTACCGTTGGCGCTGTTGCTGCAGCCGCAGCAGGCGCAACGCTTGGCGTGGCTCATGGCGGGCGTGCTCGCGCTAGTGGCCTCCATTAGCTTCTACTATTGGATGCAGCGCGACCTGGCCGAGTACGAGCTTTATCTCGGGATCGGCGTTACGCCGCGTTTGATGTTCCCGATGGGCAACTCGACGCTGCTGGGTGCGTGTATGCTTCCGGGCGTGTTTATTGGAATGAGTTGGTTGGCGAATCGTCGCGCGAGTGATGCATCCAACGATTCACCACGAACTGCAAAACTCTATTGGGGCATCCCGATTGCATTGTTGTGTTTGTGGGTGGTGTATCTCACCTCGGGGCGCGCCGCCCAAATCGGCGTGATCGCCGGCGTCTTTATGATGCTTATTGGGCTGGTGCCGAAGTCCCGCCGCGTGATCGTTGTATTGATTTTCATCTTGGTTGCAGTAGCCGGCATCAACTACGTTAACAACCTGCGCGTGTCGGGCGTGATGGGCGATCGATCGCACTCGATTCGCTCGCGCCTGAACTACGAATGGCCCTACGCCATCACGCTCTGGTCGCAGAAAATAGTCGGTGGTCATGGTGAAGGTGGCTATACCATGCAAACCGGCCCGTTGGTGCGCAACCAACAACTCGAAGACCCCAACGTGTTGGCGATCGATAGTTTTCGCTGGACGGCCCACGCCCATAATGAATATCTCGAATTGCTTGCCAACTTAGGATTGGCAGGCGCGCTGAGCTTTGTCGCCGCCTTGGTACTTACCTTTTGGCAAGCGCTACGCTGGTTGGATCGCGACGGGTCGAGCGGCGTCGGTCGCGGGCTGGTTGTCGCGTTGATGGCCGCACTCTTCGCCATGGTCGTTGAAGAAGGGGCGTCCGTTTCATTACATAAGCCCGGCTTTCCGCCGCTGTTTTTCACGACATGGGCCTGTCTGTTTGCGCTAACGCGTAATGCCTGGGGTACAGGCGACGCTGCCGAGAAGACGCCCAACAGCGAACGCAACGTGCGCATTCTCGGTGCTGCCGCGCTACTTTTTGCAGTCGGTATCGGCTATGCCGGCGTGCAGCATTGGCGCGGGATGCGCGCTCAGCAGCAGGCAAATGATCTGCGCAAGACCGGTGAATTTGAGGCGGCCATCGCCCAACACGATTTCGCAGGTAACAACATACTCGACCCGTTGCAACGCATCATCGCGCGGCAAAACGCCGTCGAGGCGCGGGTTGTGGTATTCTCGCGGCAAGTCGAAACGGTGGCATCCACGCCTGACACGGAGGATGCCCCCAAGATCACCGACAAGATGATGGAAGACGCGCGCGACGCCTTCATACTATGGTCTGCCCTCGATAAAGCCGTGCCGCGTTTTATGGATATGAGCCATATCGCATGGCGCTTGGAGTTCGCGCGTTCGCGCGCCTTTGCGCGCAAGAACGACACGCAGCGCGCCACGGCTTGCATTCTCGACTATGCAGCATTATTGGCCCAGTGCCGCGCTGATGAGCCCTTTACGCTTGATTACCTGCAACGATTGTGGTCTGACTACGTGGTGCTTACGGCCGATCAGCAGGTCATTCCCAGTCTCGATCCGCGTTTGCGCTGGCAATGGCTACGCGAATACCTGCGCCGCAATGAGATCAACCCGAGCGTGCAGACGATGATTCGCTCGCTTACGCGCTATCCCGTGGCCATGCAGGTGTTTAACGACTTCGTCAATATCGCCAAACAAGACGCCGAAAAGGAACCGACCGAATGGAACGACACGCTGGCCCCCGAAACCCTGCGACTGGGGGCCGAAATCGCGAAACTCAACGGGCAACCCAACGCGCTAAATTTCGTCGACACGGCGATCAAAATGTACGAAGCCGCGGGTGGACGATTGTTCAAAGCCCATGCGGCCGCGCTGCGGGAAAGCGCGCAGATCATGCTTGTGCAGAATCCCGCAGGCGATCCGACGGAAGCGCTGAAGCGATTGGTCATTGCCTATGAAGTACAAGAAGGCGCTTTGCCCGGCAGCGACGAAGAAAAAATCGCACGACCCTTGCCCGGTGCATTGGGGCAGACGCGTTTGGCACTGCTATTGGCGAGCGGTGACGAAGCTGCCGCCCGCGAACAAATTGCCGAGTTGTTTGCCGGCAACGAAGCCGAACGGGAGACACAACTCGCCAATGCGTACCTGCGGCTGGCTGAAAGCTTCGCGAACACCGTCCAACATGCTGAGCGGGCGCTGAAATATGTAACTAAGGCCGAGGCGCTGACACAACCGACAACGGCGAGTCGATTATTAGTGACGCAAATTCAATTGCTCACGCAAAACAACACGGCAGCCCTCGATGCGGCCCGCGCCGCGCTTGAAATGAGCGCGTCTCGCAGCGCCGCCTTTGGTTATTTGCAACAACTCGAGCAGCGCTATCCCGATGCATCATTATGGTCAGCGCTACGCTCAACCTATTCGGATTACCCGCCGCCTCCCGCGCCCGTCGCGCCGCCGACCACGCAACCGGCAGAGAGCAGTGAGGGAATGTCAACGACAGTCGGAGAAAACCCACCAAAGAATGATGGCATTACGTCCGCAACAGCGTTGAGCGAAGCTGGCACAAGCGATTAATTTCAGCAGTGTGTGGAACGCCCGATCCTTCACGTCAGTGAAGGCGCTGTGGCAGCAGTTTGCCTGCGCTGTGGCACCGGTTTGCAACCGGTGTTCTGTGAAGTACGTTCTACATCACTCGGAAATTCGCCGATTAGAATTGTTCACGATTGAGAGCGATGGTTGCGCTGTGGCACCGGCTAATAGCCGGTGTATGCCGACAAATCATCTACCGCCGCAGTCATTCGTGAAGTGGTCTAATAATCGTCATGCACGTTCACGCGACGACGCAACCTGAAAACACCAGCCTGCACCGCTTCCTCACGGGCGCGGCTCTGACCATAGATTGGATTCCCCCTGTCGTCAGTACTGCGAAGGATGGCGATTCGAAAACCAACGCTCGATCGTGCGGCCACAGGCCGCGGCTCTGCCGTCGTGCGCAACAGCCCGATTGGATGAAATCAAACGTCTCGATTGCTGTCGAGAATGCGCTGTACCCAGCGCGAAATCACGCTTTGAAACGCGCACGCATCTCTCACGCAGCAGCGACATCACCCAACTTGTCGCGCTCCAACCGATTCACCACGATCGCGCCGACGGAATCGCCCAACACATTGGTCGACGTGCGGAACATATCGAGAAACGCATCAACGGCGAAGATCAACGGGATGTAGTAAATCGGCAGATGCACTGCCGAAGCGACCAGCACCATCGTCACGAGCCCCGCGTCGGGTACTGCCGCCGCACCGACCGACGCCAACACGGCCGTCACAAAGATAACCAAGGTCACCGCACCGCCGAGTTCGATCGGCACATCCACGAGGCCCGAGTAAATCTGTATCAAAAAGATGATGGCAACGCCTTCATAGAGCGCCGTGCCATCCATATTCATCGTCGCGCCCAAGGGCAACGAGAAGTTCGCAACCTTGGGCGAAACCTTCAAATTTTCCGTCAGGTTGGCAATGGTCACGGGCAACGTGGCAGCGCTGCTGCGCGTGGTAAAGGCGATCATCCAGGCCTCGCGCAACCCGCGCCACAATTCCAACGGCCCCACGCCGCCAAGAAATCTGCATACCAACAACAAGAAGATCACGTGTACCAATATCGCCGCGATGACGGTGCCGCAATACCAGCCGAGCGTTTCAAAGATGCCCGGCCCGTTTTCGGCGACCAGCTTGCCCATGATGCACATCACAGCGAACGGCGAGACGCTCATCAGCCAATGCGTGATTTTCATGATCACTTCGTTAAAGCTGTTGAAGAAACTCACTACCGGCGCGGCGGCATCGCCGACGAACGTGCAAGCCAAACCCAACAGTAGCGCGAAGAAGATAATCCCGAGGGAATTGACCGGGCTCGATGAAATCGACTCGAACGGATTCATCAACAGCGGTTTGACGATGTCGTCGCGAAATATATCTCCTGCAGAGCGTTCTTCGGCACCCGACAGCTTAGCCATCTTCTCGGTATGTTCGGACGAACTCTTCGCGCCCGATTGCACGCGCACGTAACTCACGAATTCCGGATTCTTATCCGAGCCGTCGTTGCCGGCTTCGATAAACTCTTGTCGATAACTCTCGATTTCGGCCACGCGCTTGGCCCACACGCTTTCCGACGCTTTTTTCTTACCCGGTTGCACCGCCAACACAAACACCAAGCCCAAACCAACGGCCACGCTCGTCGTACACGCGTAATAGGCCATCGTTTTCCAACCGATGGCGCCCAACTCGCGCGCATCGGGCAGGCTGGTCACGCCGCTAACAATACTGGCCAAAATCAGCGGCGCGATAATCATCTTCAGCGCGCCCATAAAAATCGTCGGGCCCAATAAATCGAGCGTCCAGATCGAATACTCTATCCACTCGGGTTGGTCGGCCTTCACTACGACAGCACCGGCATCGTTCGTTTCGGTGGCCATGTTGTAATGCAGCGCCAGGCCGATACCGACGCCCAAAATCATGCCGACGAAGATGAGATTGTGCAGCTTGAATTTCATCGCTGTTTCCGCCTTGTGGTTGGGCGTTTGATAGGACGTTGGCCCGCCGATTTGCACACGCACAATGCGCTCATTCGGCTTTGGGCGGCTATAATACCACAATCAATCCGACACGGGTCGGCTCCTCATTACAGACAACCAAAGCATCCTGATTTGTGATTTGAAAGGCCGACTTATGTTCGCACGACGCAATCCGTACACGCTTTCATTGATTGCCATAACCGCACTGCTACCGCTGACCGCCTGCTCGGTCAATTTGCCCGAAATCCCGATCCCCGGCGTTTCCGGCGATGGCCCTGTCAACGAGCCGTTTCTCATGACGGGCACCTTCCGCATCAACACGCCCTTCGGCGGAGCGCCGTGCCGCGTATGGGAAGGTGATAACTCGGTCACGTATCACCTGTTTCAGAATATCGATCTCGACAGCACGCGGTTCGATATTGCGACGACTGAAGGCACTCGCGCGCGATTGCTTCTGCAAGAGCGCAGCGATTTAGAGGTGGGCTGCGAGATGGGGCCGGTGGTTGTGGTGTTGGAGGTGCGGGATATTCTTTAATCAAGAGAACCTCTCGCCGTGACGCTGTTGGTCGTAGGCTCAGGTTCCAATGCGCTAGCTTGAAAAGACTGAGGTCCCTCGTGAATCCAAATTGACTTTTCTATTTATTCAATCAGAGTTCCCGGATTGAAATTTCGATTCTCCAACAAATTTTCAGCGGCTCGACGACAATTTCACGTTACAATCGTGTCAATCAAGGAGCCGGAACATGTCGACACTCGATCTCAAAATTACTATTGCCGACGTAAACGGAAAGTTAATCGACGTGTGCCGCGAGATGCTGGCCAGATTCGATTTCGTCGACTATCACCTCGGATCGATTCTGGACATTGAATGCGACGCAGTGGTTAGCCCTGCCAATAGCTTTGGGTTCATGGATGGTGGGATCGATTTGATCTACAGCCAATTCTTCGGCTGGCATGTACAATAAAATCTGCAAGAACTGATCCGCAACAAACATGATGGCGAGTTGTTAATCGGTGCAGCAGAAATTGTGGCGACCAACCACGAGAAAATTCCATATGTGATCGCCGCCCCGACCATGCGCGTGCCAATGGCCTTGGAACAATCAGTAAATGCTTATCTGGCCGCTCGCGCCGTGTTCTTATTGGTTGCGAATGGAACTATTGCCGATGGACCACAGAATGGCGATGCCGTAAAAGAGCACATACACCATGTGGCTGGCCGGGGCTGGGAACGGGAACCGGTGCCATCCCAGCGGCGGCATTCGCCCGTCAACTACGTGCTGCCATCGATGAGGTTGTGCTCGGACAACGTAGCTTTCCGAAATCGTATCGCCAAGCGACCGACTGGCACCGCTACCTGTACGCGGTGGCAGTTACTTAAACGCAAGCACCTTAGCGCTCCGCATACATCGACTCGTAATAATTTTTATATGCTCCGCTCACGACCTGATCGAGCCAGTCCTGATGATCGAGGTACCATTGAATCGTCTGGGCCAGCCCCGTTTCAAAACTCACGCTCGGTTGCCAACCCAACTCCTGAAATATTCGCGATGCATCAATGGCATAACGGAAATCGTGACCCGGTCGATCGGTGACAAATTCAATCAGCGAATCGGGCTTATCGAGATAGCGCAGAATCGCAACCACCACGGCCAGGTTGCGCTTCTCGCTGTTACCACCGATGTTATACACGCGGCCCGCATCGCCTTTGGTCAATACCGCCCACAGCGCCGAACAATGGTCTTCCACATATAACCAATCGCGCACGTTGGAGCCGTCGCCATAGACCGGCAAGGGTTTGTCGTGTCGCGCGTTATTGATCATCAGAGGGATCATCTTCTCGGGAAATTGATACGGCCCGTAGTTGTTGCTGCAGCGCGTGGTGAGGACTGGTAATCCATACGTCGTACCGAACGCGCTCACGAGATGATCGGCCGCCGCTTTTGAAGCACTATAAGGCGAATGCGGATCGAGCGGTGTTTCTTCCGTAAACAAGCCTTCTTCGCCAAGGCTACCGTACACCTCGTCGGTGCCAACTTGCAAGAATCGCACATCGCCTGCCGCCCGCGCCGCCTGCAACATGCTGAGCGTGCCCTGCACGTTGGTACGCACGAACTCGCCCGGCCCCGTGATACTGCGATCGACATGACTCTCGGCGGCGAAGTGCACAATCGCGTCGACGTCGTGCTTCTGACACACCGCTACGATCTCGTCGGTGTTGCAGATATCGTATTTCTCAAATACGTAACGAGGATCGTCGGTAACATCCGTCAGGTTGCCGAGGTTGCCCGCATACGTCAGGCAGTCGACGTTGACCACCCTCACGTCGTCGCTATTTGCGAGCACGTAGCGCACAAAGTTCGAGCCAATAAACCCGGCCCCGCCGGTCACCATTACAACGTTGGGAGAGAATGACATAGTCGTTTACTTTCTACGAGGCAGACGCGGGTCGGTTACAAATTCGCATGCACGAATAGTGTATCGCTGGATTTTGGCTTTCAAATAGTTGCAATCTTAACACCCGATCGCTTTCGCGATAGCAAAAGCGCTGTAGCGCCGGTTCGTATGCGCTGTGGCACCGGTTTGCAACCGGTGTTACGCGGAGGACGCATATCCACACGCGCAAATTGGCCTATCAAGAATCGTTGCGCACACTTGCGCCACGACGCCACCCGAAAATACCAACCTTTACCGCTACCTTACGGGCGCGGCTCTGATCAGAGCTCGCGCGTTGAAAAACCAACTCTCGACGTTTCGACGTCTTGCGCGGGTGCCCCTGCCCCTCTTGGGGGCTGGGGGACCATGGTACTACTAACAACACCGTGAACATCTAATGCACGTGAGGCACCACGCCGTCAATCATGCGGCCACAGGCCGCGGCTCTGAAAGGTCGCGCGATAAAAAAAGACGACGCGGCCACACTGACGCCTCAATAGCTCAACGTTCGGACGTTTACTCCTCACTCGCATCGAATGCCGCTTCCGTGCCTTTGATCATCTCTTGCACGCGTGCCAGCGAACCAAACGTACCCGCGTCGCTCCACCAACCGTCGAGCACGCCATAGCTCATCTGGCCGCGCTCGATGTACGCGTTGTTGACGTCGGTGATTTCCAATTCACCGCGGCCCGATGGCTTGAGCGTGCGAATAATTTTGTACACATCGGCGTCGTAAATGTAGATACCAACGACGGCCATGTTGCTCTTAGGCTGCTTCGGTTTTTCTTCAATCCGCACCACGCGGTCACCCTGCAACTCAGCAACGCCAAAGCGCTGCGGATCGGTCACTTCTTTGAGCAGTAACCGCGCGCCCTGCTTTTGTTCGCGAAATTGATTGACGTCGCCCGTGAGATCGTGTTCGAAAATGTTGTCACCGAGAATCACCGTTACAGGCGAGTGGCCAGCAAAGTTTTCGGCCAAGCCCAGCGCCTGCGCGATGCCGCCGGCTTCGTCTTGCACCTTATAAGTAAAGCGCACGCCGAATTCCTTGCCGCTACCCAGCAGGTTGACCACATCGCCCATATGGTCGAGGCCGGTCACGATCAGAATCTCTTCCATCCCGGCGGCGGCCAGTTTTTTGATGGGGTGATAAATCATCGGCCAGCGACCGACCGGCAGCAGGTGCTTATTGGTCACTTTGGTGAGCGGCATGAGCCGCGAGCCGGTCCCACCGGCCAGAACAACGCCTTTCATGGCAAACTCCTCTCAGACTTACCCGCGCGAGGCCGCGAAACTAAGGCAAGTCGGCTGCGGAGCATTATTGGGGGGGATGGCGGGGGATTCAAATTCCGGGGTGGCCCGCAATCCGATCGCGGATTAGATGAAGGAGTTCGGTGCTTTAAATTCTCAGTAGGATATCAAAGCTGAAGTCTTAGGGCGAAACTGAAACAGGCCTTTCAGCGAACGATTCTAAAATACTGGGGCCGCAGGCATCGGTCCCGCCGCAACCAGCTTCTTTCTTGCAGGATCAATCATTAAATTGAGGCCTTCCAAGGTGCGGGCTCCGAGTAACTGGAGGTCTCCCGGTTCGGCAAAAACCACCTCATCTACCGTAAACATATTTTCATATCGAATAATCGCAAACCCAACAGAGCGCGTCACCGTCTGACCGTTCGCCATAAGAAACGGCGAGTCTTTCTTTTCTATTGCGATGCCAAGTGCCGCGAGCGTCTCGTTGGCAATCCACGTGAATTCGCTGCCTGTGTCTACTAAAAGGCCATCAACCTGCCTACAGTGCGATCGGTTCACAATATTCTCAACCGTGCAACTTGTGTGAAAGGTACCCATACCGCTCCCCGGATCAATAAACCCCTTCCACCACCTTATTCTGAAAACCCGAGAATGGTCGCACATTGGCACAGCCATCCCACGGATATTTCTCACACGGCGGTGTGCGTTTCACCTCGTCACGCTCCAGAAAGCGCGGCATGAAGAACTCTTTGGTGAGTGTAGTCAGACGGGCGCGGCCCCATTCGCCGTAGTCGACGATCGTCTTTTCATCGTCAAAGTTCACCACTTCAACCATGGCGCGCGGGCACGGCGGGTGATAGATGATGTCGTAATTGTCCGCCGGGTCGAAGGGCTTATGACAAGCCAGCCCCATCAGCGTGTTGCCATACGTTGGTACAAACTCGACCTTGCCTTCGAGCAATTCTTCGCGGGCGAAGCGATGGAACTGGGGCGTCATCTGCGTGCCACCGCAAAACACGCCCTTGATGCCGACCTTGGCCAGCGAAACGCGTTCGCAAATTGCTTCGAGCAATTTGGGCGTGGTAAACATGCATTGCACGTTGGGGTGCGCCTTCAAAATCGTCAGCCCCTGATCGACGACGTGATCTTTATATTCATGCATTTCATTGACGCGGCCTTTCTTAAGTAGCTTGACCACCCAGCGCGGGTCCATATCCACACCAAAGGCAATGCCGCCGCGGTGCTGTGCCAAGTGTTCGACCGCCAAGCGCAAGCGTCGCGGACCGCTCGGCCCGAGCATCAACCAATCGGCTCCGATCGGAAAGGATGCGTCGTTGAGCGTTTCGGAGAACATCTCATAATCAATGCGGAAGTCGTCGCTGTTAATGCGACTCTTGGGTACGCCCGTACTGCCGCCAGTTTCAAAAACGTAAATCGGCTTGCCGACGATACCCTTCGGTACCCACCGTCGCACCGGCCCGCCGCGCAGCCATTCGTCCTGAAAGCCGTCGAACTTATCGAGATCGTCGTAGCAATTGACTTCCTTGCGTGGGTCCCAGCTCAGCTTTTCCGCGTATTCGAGCCAGAATGGGCAGCCCGTCTGTGGATCAAAATGCCACTGCACGATTTCGCGCGTGTGCTCGTCGAGTTGTTTACGGGCGGCTTCGGCGCGGGCAGTTAGATCGGACGTCATCGTAGGAGCGGCACTCATGCGGATACCTCGGGAAATTTGCTGGAAATTCTTCTTTTTCGACCTTCGATTATAGCTGACTGTCGGCATTTGGCGGAACCGCCGCGCGTGGACAAATAGATCAAAATCCGGGCTTCCAGACGCCGACTTTCAGTCATTTTGAAGTGATTGGGGCGCGAGCTAATGCAATTTTCAATGCAGCGTCGCGGTCCGGGTAGTTGGATTTGATCGAGAAATCTTGCTTAGCCACATGACGTGACAAACGCGGGATGATCGCTTTTTCAATTTATCCCGGAGGGATCAAAGGAAAATAGCCCCCCACATCGTGGGGGGACAAAATCTCGGTAACGTATTGCATCCCGGAGGGATAGCAGGAATGCCATGCGTTGTTCCCCTCGTCCTTACAGGACGAAAGAAGCGCTGGGTCACCCGCCCAACCACCGTTGAAAACGGTGGGCTATTTTCCAACGATCCCTACCGGGATCGACAAATCGGTTCTAACTTCGGGATGACACACATGCCGATCGGGCGAGTGAACCCAGTAGCGTTGACTAAGAGAATGAAGTCTGTCATTTACTGCCCGAAATACTCGAATGAAATTTGCTCTAGCCCGTGCCGAAGATGCGATCCCCCGCGTCCCCTAGCCCCGGCATGATGTAGCCGTTCTCGTTCAGACATCGATCCACCGCCGCCGTAAATACGAGCGTGTTTGGATGCACCGCGTTGAGCTTCTCGATGCCCTCCGGTGCCGCCACCAGACACAGCACCTTCAGCTTATCGACACCCGCTTCTTTGAGGCTATCGATCGCCGTAATCAGTGAGCCCGCCGTAGCCAGCATCGGGTCGATCAGAATCACGTCTGAATCGGCGATGTCGGCGGGCAGCTTGCGGAAGTAAACCGTCGGCTCCAGCGTGTCTTCGTTGCGAAAGATCCCGATATGCCCCATGCGTGCCGAGGGTAACAACTGGTGCACACCTTCAGCCATGCCCAACCCCGCGCGCAAGATCGGCACCAAGGTAATCGCCCGCGCCAACGCCACGCCTTCGTGCGTTTCCATCGGTGTGTTGATGGTGCGCGGACTTGTGGGGTAATCGCGTGTGATCTCAAACGCCATCAACCGCGCGACTTGACCCACCAAACGGCGAAATCCTTCAACATCGGTATCCTTATCCCGCAGGACGGTCAGTCGCTCTTGCACAACCGGATGAGAAATGATGACGACGTTGGGCCATTTGGATTCGGACATGCGAATGCTCCGATGATCGTTGACAAACTTCTTTGGCGTCAGCTTATCGCACCACCGTTGATGATGGAAACGACTGGGCTAACGCATGGGTGCCCCTGCCCCTCTGGGGCTGGGGGACTAACGACATTGAGGACATTGACCGTACCAGCATTCGACCTACCCTACCGCAACCTCAACCCCCGGCGCGTGCTGCTGCTGCCACGCCAAGAGCGACACCAACGCCCACAAACAGAAGTTATGATCACGTCGACCACTACGATGTTCTGCCAACGTTTGCAGCGCCCCATCTTTCGACAGCACAGTTCCGAAGAAGCATCGATCGTTCTCGATCAAATCGCGCGCGAACCCATACAACGGTCCGCGAATCCACACCCCCACGGGCACCTCAAAGCCCTTCTTCGGTCGGTTATGCAATATCGACGGCAACACATCTTTAAACGTCTCGATTAATAGATGCTTCTTACGCATGCCATCCAGCTTCCAGCGCCAATCCATCGGCATCACTGCCTGCACCAAGCGATAATCCAGAAACGGCGAGCGCACTTCTAAGGCATGTGCCATCGACATCAGGTCGACCTTCGTCAACATATCATCCGGCAAGCTTAAGCGCCACTCGGTTTGCAAATGCGCGTTGAGATTGTTCGAATCGCACGGCTCACCTCGATGCGACCACAGTAGCTCGCAAACGCGCTCGAGCGCCGCCGCTGAGTCGACTGACTCATGCAAAAGTCGACCATACGTCGCGTCGTCACTGGTGCGCATCCAATTCGCGAATCGTCGTTTTGCGACCGGGTCGAGCGCGCGAATCGCGCGTTTCATCATGCTGAACTTGCCGCCCAACCACGTCTCGCGGCGCGCCGGTAACATCTCGATCAACCGCCGCATCACGCCATACAACGGCGAGTTCGGGAGCCACGGATAACGTTCGTAAAGCGTGGCCGCCACGTAGCGGTTGTAACCCCCAAATAACTCGTCGGCACCATCACCGCTCAGCGCGACGGTCACATGTTCGCGCGTACGCTGGCTTAATAAGTACGTCGGCAACGCCGAACTATCGGCAAAGGGCTCGCCGATATGGGTCTGCACCTTCGGAATCGTGTCGCGAATATCATCGAGGCGCAGCGGCAGCACGGTATGATCCGTGCCGTGCATTTCGGCAACGGCTTGGGCGTATTTGGATTCATCGAAGAACGCTTCACCCGGAAACGACACCGAAAACGTGCGCACCTTCTGATCGGACGCTTGCGCCGCCAGCGCCGTCACAATTGCAGAATCAATCCCACCCGAAAGAAAAACCCCCACGGGCACATCCGCTAACAACCGCACGCGCACCGCATCGAGCAAGCGCTCACGCACTAACTCTTTCGCTTCTTCAACCGTTTCCACTGGTGATGTCGTCGGAAACGGTGGCAACCAATCGTGCACCGAGATCTCTCCGCTGCGCCAACGCAGCAACTGCCCCGGTCGCAGCTTCGATACTTCGTTGAAAATTGAATCGGGAGCGGCGATAAACCCCAGCGTCAATATCTGCTCGACCGCACGACGACTGATGGAGCAACTCTGCAATACGGGCCTGAGCGCCGCCATCTCCGAAGCAAACGCCAGCCCACCACCCGGCAGCGGCGCGTAGATTAACGGCTTCACGCCCGTGCGATCGCGTGCCAGCGTCAACGTTTGCGTCGGCCCATGCCAAAACGCCAATGCAAACATCCCGTTGAGCCGGTCGAGAAAGCCCAAGCTCGGATCGCGCCGACAAAGCTCAAACAAGACAGCGGTATCGCCGGAAGACGTGAAGGTCGCGCCGTCGGCTTCCAACGCGGCCCGCAACTCGCGAAAGTTATAAATCTCGCCGTTGTAGATCAGCGCCGACTGACCGTCAGTGGACAGCATCGGTTGATGCGCCGCTTCCGTCAGGTCTTGCACCTTGAGGCGCGCATGCGTGAAGGCCACACCGCTCTTGGGATCGGTCCAATCACCGCGACCATCCGGCCCGCGATGGTCGATGGCCGCATACATGGACGCGAGCACATCGGCGCTCAACAGCCCCTGCGGTCGAAGATATCCAGCGATTCCGCACATGCTGGTTGGTATAGAGGGGCGCGAGCCACACGGCAAGCCGACGACAGTTGCCGCTGCCGCGCGACCCGGTTACGACTACACGCCTGATGCACGTGCTGCACATTACACAATCGCTCGATCCGTCCTGGGGCGGCATTGCCCGCGTCTTGCCCGAGTTGGCGACGCGGCTGACGACTGTCGACGTAAACTCGACTATCGCGTGTCTGCATGGTGACCGATTCGGTACGCCGCCGTCGTTCGAGAATTTCGAGGTGCGGTCGTATGCGGCACAGCCGCGTTCGCCGTTGGGTCGGTCCGCCGCATTCGACGCCGCCATCGGAGGATTGATTGCAAAAGCCGATGTGGTGCACATCCACGGCCTGTGGGCGGGGCAAAATCAAACGGCGGGCGCGGCGGCACAGCGAGCGGGTAAGCCCTTGGTCGTAACGCCCCATAGCATGATGATGCCGTGGGCATGGCAGCGTAGCGGCTGGAAGAAGCGGCTCGTGGGTTGGTGGTTTGAGCATCGCAATTTGCGCCGCGCCGCCGCGCTGCACGCGTTGGCCGAAGGTGAAGCCGCGTCCATGCGCGAGTTGGGGTTCAATGCGAACGTGACGATGATACCCAACGGTATCGAGCCCAGCGATTTTGAGAATCTACCGTCGGCAGAGGGCCTTGAAGCGCGCTTTCCCGCGACGAGAGGAAAGAAGTGGCTGCTGATACTGGGGCGCATTGCCGAACAGAAAGGCATCGTGCCCGCATTTGAAGCGTTGGCCCGTGTGCTGCCCGATTATTCCGACTGGCACCTGGTCGTTGCCGGGCCCGACCCATTCGAGCTTATCCCAAGATTGCAAAACATCGCCAGCGGTGCACAAACGCAGATCACGTTCACCGGCATGTTAGAACGGAGCGATGTAATGGCTTGTCTCGCGCGCTCGTCGTTGTTGGTGCAACCATCGTTCAGCGAAGGGCTGAGTATGTCGATCTTGGAAGCCCTAGCGGCGGGACTGCCGGCGTTGGTCGCACCGGGTTGCAACATGCCCGAGATTGCGGCGGATAATGCAGGGGTTGAAGTACAGCCCGAAGCTGAATCGATCGCAGACGGACTGCGACCATTGCTATCTCAACCGGATCATGAATGGAAGAAGCTGAGTAACAACGCGCGACAATTGGCGCGCGACCACTTCGCTTGGTCGGCGTTGATGCCGCGCTATCGTGCAATGTATGACGAATGTATAGCGTGAATGCCAACTAACGTGATAACCGTCAGACGTGCTTGTCCCGGCGTTAATAGTCCCCCAGCCCCAGAGGGGCAGGGGCACCCAGTGTGCCCTGCCGCCGAAGCATGCGGAACGCATGCGCTGTGGCACCGGTTTGCAGCCGGTGTTCAAAGGAGTGGAGCTTGGGCAACGTAAGCGACGTGGTGATCACCGTCGACTTCATCCTTCGAGAGCCCCCCAGCCCTGGAAGGGCAGGGGCACCCAGATCAGAGGCACCCCGCACAACGGCAACTACCACTGCGCTTCTTCGAACACACCGCGCGATGACACGCTTTTCTGGGGCAGCGTTTTGATCAGCGCCTTGGCCAATGCCAAATCGGCCTTTGTCGTAATCTTGATATTGCGCGCATCACCATCGATCGCCGTCACTGGGTAGCCCGCCAACGCCAACACTTGGGCGTCGTCGGTAATGGTCTCTGCGGTGTCATCTTTGAGTTGCGCATAAGCATCGACGAATGCCGGTCGTGCAAAGACCTGCGGCGTTTGTGCCAAATATAAACCGTCGCGCGGCACGGTATCGCCAACGATCTTGTCATCACCGACGCGCTTTATCGTTGAGGTCACGGGCGTCGTTGGCACCACACAGTTTTGCTTGCGGGCGGCTTCAAAAATGGCATCGATCCAAGGCTCGGCCACACACACGCGCACGGCATCGTGTACGGCGACAAATTTGGCATCTTCGCTAACTGCAGCCAAGCCGTTGCGCACCGAGTCGTGCCGTTCTGCACCGCCTTCAACAAGCTTAACGCCCATGAAGCCGAGGTTGGCACCGTATTGCGACTTGACCGTCTCGGCATCGTCGGGCGATACGACCAGAATCGTCTCGCCGACATCTTCGCGATTACAAAACAACTGTACGGCCATCAGGAACAACGGCTGCTCGCCGATCTTGGCAAAGATTTTGTTCTGGGCATCGCCGAAGCGCTCACCCTTACCCGCCGCCACTACGATCACACTGAAATCGGCCATCAAACCTGCTCCTTCGTTCGCCCCCAACCCATTGCTACACGCTACCGACTGTTTCTCATCTTGTTGCAGGCGATGCCGCCATCAATATCGTACCAAACTGCCAGTCTAAACGCCGCACGCTTTAGTCTCGCTCGCTTGCCAACACCGAATCCAACATAGCCTGTTGCTGGGCGTTGCCGTGTTCGCGCGTAATCTCGAACGCCTTCATCGCATCTTCCTTGCGGCCCATCTGCAAATAAGTCACGCCCAACCGAAACGCTGCCTCGGCATTGGTTGGAAACTGATCGAGTACAGCCTCAAATTGGCCTGCCGCCCTTTCAAAATCCTGCATGACAAACAAAACCGCACCGTAGTCGAACCGGCCTGCGGTGTAGTCAGGGTGCTCCTGTAGCAACTGTTTGTATGTTTCCGCCGCGCGCTCCAACTGCTGCTGTGCCGTCCACGCCGCCGCCAGATTGTGCCGCACCACGGGATATTGCTGCTCTTCCTGCAACAGCTCGCGGTAATCGTCCACTGCCGCGCCAGCGTTTTGCGGGGCCACGCGAATCCGCGCTAAGCCTGCCACCAAGTTACCATCCAGCTCGCATCGGCGCGCCGCCTCTATCAGCATGCGCCGCTGCCGATCCACGCCCTCGGTTTGCCCCGCGATGTCTCCCAACATTGCGATCGCCTCGGTCGCACACGGGTGATACGTAATGCCTTCACGTAACGTTTCCGTCGCTGCGCCGATCTGCCCCCGCGTGATTTGATAATTTCCATATTCCGTCCATACGTAACCACTGAGCGGGTGCGGTTCATCCTTAAGCTTCTGCTGAAACCGGTCGCGCACATCGGTCGTCATACTGAGCGCTTTTTTCCAGGCGGCCTCGGCGGCCTCGGTATTTCCGACGGCCGCTTCATATTGAGCCAGCAACACCAGATACTGAATCTGCGGCTCGGGCTGCTTGGGATAGTCGAGATAACCCCGCAATTCATCCACGCCTGCACGCATCTGCTCGACGGCTTTTTCGCGCTGGTCGGTACTGGCATACAACCATGCCAACCGTCGGCGATGATCGGGGTTGGGGAACAATCCCAGCGCTATGCAACGACTTAGATGATGAATGGCAACGTCGATATCTTTGCGTTGTTTGTCGGTGATTTGCCCAGCGTAACTCGCGTCGGCATACCAGCGCGCATACGGCCCCGGTTGCCGAGCTTCCATGCCGCTATTCAGAAACATGTTACCGATCTTCATGTCGGGGTAGTTCGACCGCACCGCGTGATAACGCCATAGGGCCGAGTGCCCCACCAACGCCGTCAATGCCAGCGTTATCAATCCATATGCAATACCCGCGGGCTTCCAGCGCCCGTTCGACTTGAGCGGCGTGCGTTGCAGCATCACCGTTTTACTGGTGACCAGGCTAATACCCTTCATCAACAAAAAGGTGACCACCGCCGCCACGCCGAGCGACATCAAAAACGGAAACTGCCCGTACAACCCGTTGATCGTCATCAACGAAATCATAAAGACCATCAACGCCACGACTTCCATCGGCATTGACAGGTCATAGCGGCGCGGCTTGGGTTCGCGCGCCGGCTTCATTCCGAATGGCAAGCGCCCGGCGCTGACCGAGAGCGCGTCATTCGGGCAAACCTGCACGCAATCCAAACACTTCATGCAGCCGGGGTCGACCACCATGCCGTAGAGATTGACTTCTTCCGAGACCGCAACGTTTGAAGTACACGCCGCCGTGCAATGGCCGCATTGCTCGCAGTTATCGTTAACGCGAATGCGATAGGGCGCGACCCGGTCGGCCAGACTAAAGAATGCACCGTACGGGCAAGCAAAGGTGCAAAACGCCTTAGGCCCCATGAAGTAGATGATCGCGAAGCCGCAAATCAGAATCGTGGCGGCGCCGAAAATCAGTCGCGCGAAGGTGCTCCAATAGCTGATCTTGGTAAAGTGTGCCTCAATCGGCGGGAACGGTTCGCCCTGAATCGTCAGCCACAGCCGATAACCCGTCGGCACCAGAAACATCCAGCCTGCTGCGATCACCAACGGCACCAACACCAGAAAGCGCGAGCGAAATGCCTTCGGCCGCAAGTTAAACTTCTTCAAGACCCACAGCATCAAATCCTGGTACGCCACCAAATGGCAGCCCCAGCCGCAGACATAGCGTCCAAAGATCATGGTCGCCAAGATCGTCACCGCGAAGAAAATCAGGCCCGGATTGACAATGCCGTAGCGAAAAAACTCGACGCTTTCCGAAGGTTCGATCGGGCTCAGCGTCTTACCCGCCCAGACCCAATGGGCGATATGGGCCAGCATGAAAACGTGGATCGCGCCCAACACATAAGCCCGTCGCTTACCCGCCGAACTGTGCTTCATGCCCGTCTGCGGATCGAGTTGCACCACCGGCAACGCCAGATCGCCTTGCGTCGGCTTGCAACGCTCGGCCTTGGCCGCTGGTTTACCGTCGGACATCGATTTTTTCGCGGTTTTTCGCGCCACGACCTGATTCTAACGCACAATCGCATTCGAGGCTGACAGGTCGCGAGAGGCCGGTAAGATTGTGCAACGCGTTGTTTAACCGCGGCCACACGCGTGACCGCCAACCACGCATGATCAGACCCGCATCGATTAACCCTACCCACGCCGACGCGCCACCACGCTCCTCAGGAAACCAACACATGTTGAAACCCGCATTACACATTTCGACTCGTCGGCTCACCGGCTTCGCCCTTTTGCTACCCCTGATGGCCACCGCCTGTCTCGCTCCCGGAGGTGGAGGCGGCGTCGCGCCGGTGCAGGTCTTCGACCCCAACTTTCCCGATGTCTGGGCCGAGGGGCCGAGCACTGTCAAAGGCGAAGGCAAGGCATCCAAAGCGCAGTCGCGCTTCTACGACCGCGACACCGGCGGCATGCGCGTGGTCGGCCTGCCGGGTGAAACCGTCGGCTTTCAGATCGTGCTGGACGGTTCCAAGTCATCAGCCGGCGGCATCAGCGTGGGTGCCGAAGATTTGCTCAAAGGCGAGCGCCGCATCGAACGAGGCAACATCGCCTTCTTTCGCCAATGGCCCGTAAAGGTGGTCGAATTCGAGAATTGGTATCTGCGCAACGTCGGCCCGCGCGAACCGCGCGAATATCCCGATGTCCTCGTGCCGGTCGACGCCCCTAAACATGGCCAACCCTTCCGCATCGCGCGCGGCGAAAGCCTAAAACTCTGGTGCGATATTCGCATCCCGTTGGATACTTCAGCCGGTCGTTATCAGGGGGCGTTTCTCTTGCAAGCGTCCGACGGCAGCACGCGTCGCATTCCGTTGGTCTTAAGCGTTGGTGATATCGAACTCGACCCCAAGAGCCGCCTCGATGCGTTGGCCTCCGTCCAGATAAGACCATTGCTGAAAACGATGACGTCGGTCGATGCCGACAACCCGCGGCAAGTACTCTCCTCGGAAGCCTCACGGGCAGTCATCACTGCCGCGTTCAAGATGCTGCACGAGCATGGCCTTAGCCCCATGTCGAACGATCTGAAGCCGCGCTTTCGGCAGGATATCGGCGGCAATTTCAGTATCGACTGGCAGGAGTACGACACGCTCTTTGGCCCGTTCATCACCGGCAGCGCCTATGACGACAATCGCGCGGCCGCCGCTTGGCCGCTGCCGCTTGATGAGAGCTATCCCAATCCATCGAACTTTGGCGGCGCCGCATCGGCCAATTACAACAACGCCGTGCGCAACTACCTGCAAGGCTGTGTGGGCCACTTCAAAGAAAAAGGTTGGATCGACAAGACATTCGTCTATTTCGATCTTCCCAGTGCCGCCAACCCAAGCCAAGGCGACGTCGCGCGCATCGATCGCCTCGCGACGCTGACCCATCTCGTCGACAACGGCATGTCGTTTGCCTCGCGCTTGCCGCCGCAGAACATGCAAAATTTCGGCTGGTTTCAACACGCCCATGCCGACCTGACCACCAAAATCGACATCTGGAACACACCGGCTTGCTACGTGCATCCGCCCACGCTCAAGAAACTGCACACGCTCGGCAAAGCCACCTGGATGAACCCCGATCATCCGCCCTTCAGCGGTTCGCTCGCCGTCGAAGCGCCGGTCGTGCAAGCCCGCAGCCTGCCATGGCAGGCGTTTCTCTATGATCATGATGCCTTGCACATCGGAAAAACGACGGTCTGGCCGTCGCGCGTGACCCAAGCGCCGCTCGGGCGCAGCGGCCCCACTGATGAGTGGCTGCTCTACCCCGGTAAACCCTTCGGCCTTGATACGCCCGTGCCCTCGTTACGTTTAAAGCTACTGCGCTTGGGCCTTGCCGACTATCAACGGTTACGCCTGCTCGAAGCGCGCGGTCGCGGCGAAACCGCACGCTTGCTCGCTCGATCCTTGATGAAAGCCAGCGGCACCGAAGCATATGGCGACAACTATCAGGACGGCGTGCCCGGCCTGCGTATCGACGATCCGGAACTTTGGGAACTGGCCCGCCGCATTCTCGATGACGAACTCGGCGCCGTTAGCGGTGCCGATGCCGAAGGTGCCGGTCGCGGTGCATGGACGCGTTTGCTCGCCACGACGCGTAAGGTCTATGCATGGTGCGACGGCGCGCGGCTGATCTTTCGCTCGCGGGGCGAGAAATCGCAATACGCCCTTACGTTCTACATCGCGGCGCGCAACGATCTGGCCAACGATATCACCGGCGAGGTCGACTTCGGTGAGTTGCCACCCCGCGCTCGCCGCATTAGCGACACGGTTAAAATTGGACCGATCGATCCGCTATCCGTCGGTCGCAACGAAATCACGCTGGCCACCGAAACCCTGCCCGACCTGCCCGTCGACGGCCATCTTACTCAAGAGATATCTTTCGACGCCGGTCGTCGCGGTGACCTGACCATTCCGGCGCAGGCATCGATCGCGCAGGTCGTCACGCTTGGCGACTCCCCCAAAATTGACGGCCGTCTAGATGAATGGCCACCCGCCACGGTCAATGCCGCCGCCGACTTTGGCTTGATCACCGAGCAGTTCGAGCCGGGTGCCGAGCGCGCTCCGGCGCGCAGCCAGACGGTGGCATACTTCGGGCGCGACGACGAGAACTTATATATCGCGCTCTCGGCTCAATCGCCGCGTGGTAAAGGCGGGGGTTCATCGCGCACGCTGCGCAACTTTGTCGAATATGAAGATCTCATGCCGACCGGCGACGATCTCATCGAGATTCTCATCGACCCGACCGGCAGCGGCGCGGTACCGGGCGACTTGTTTCATCTGGTCGTCAAAAGCAACGGTAACCCAAAGTTCGAGCGCGGTATCAGCACCGACCCGCCCATCGGCAAGGTCGCGCCCTGGCCCGGTGGCCAACCCGAAGTGACGGTGCGCCGCACCTCCGACGGCTGGGCCGCGGAAGTCGCCATTCCGATCACATCGTTCGGCAAGGCCGGCGTGGAAAACCGCGTATGGGGATTGAACATCGCACGTTATGAACCGGTGCGAGGTGAATACAGCGACTGGGCCCGCGCCCCGCGCTATTGCTATGACCCAAGGACGCTTGGGAATTTGGTGTGGCCGGAATAGAAGGCGACGGTCGTGAGTCTTGGGGCTTCGCGACTCTGTCCGCGACTCGGTTGGAGTCACGCAATCATCAACAATCGACCGCCGGTTCGACCTTGGCCGCCATCGCCCCACTCGAACTGAGAATAAGCTTGTCCGCGCCAAAGCCTTGAATCTGTAACTGCTTTAACTCAGCGCGTTCGAGCGTTGTCGTGTCGACGATCACGGCCCCGGTCGTATCAACTTCTCGTGCCATCTGAAATGCCTTTTCAAATGAATAGCCAAACAACCGGCGCAACATCTGAATGACGTACTGATAGCTATGTTCGTTATCGTCGAGCAAAATCACGTGGTACGGTGGTTGCCGTTTGGGTTGCGCAACCGGCGCAGGCTTGACTTGGGCGGCGATGGGGTTTGGCATATGACTGGCTCCAGAGGTGTGCCCGTATTATAACTGACGCGGCCGAAATCCAAACATTTTTTTCGCGCCATTTTGTCTAAATTCCTTCGATACACCTGCCTGTGAAGTTGCTGTGAAACGTATCAAACAACCCGCTCAACGACGAAAAATCGCCATTTGGCTGCCATTGATCCTCGGTATCAGTGCTGGAACCTACCTTTATGCCACCCGGGTTCCGAACTATCCCAAGATTCCACAGGTTTGGGCATCGAGCGGCATCGCGATGGAAAACACCGATTCACTGGCCCCGTTTCGCGCGACCGACGGCACTGTCTTCGTCGCGGCGACCTCCAAGTGGGGCAAGCGTATCGACCTGTTTGATGCAAAAAATGGCAACTACGCACGGAGCATTACGCACGAAACATTAGTCCGCCCCAACGGTATCGCCGCCGCATCACTACCCGTGCAATCGAGTAAATCGCGGACGAAGCGCGGCGATGCGGAACGTGATTCTTCGACAGTTCCATCGACGAAAGGTGACGCACAGATTACAGCCAAGTCATCTTTGCAACTGCTACTCGTCGTCGATCGCGATGCGCCCGGTTTGTTTATCTTCGACGCGAACTCTGGCGCGCTGCTAGCGAATGACCGCGGTGATATGAAGAACCCGTACGGTATCGCCACCACCCCTGAAGATGATGCCCTGTTGATATTCGTCACCGACGTAAGCCGCCCACCGACCGAGATGGTTACGCGTTATCGCCTTATCGCCCAAGCGCAGAACGATTCTTCACGCGCTGCTACCGCTTCGGACGATGGTGTGCTGGACACCACGCTGCTACTCGAACAACTCGGCACCTTCGGCGATACCAATGTCGGTCGCATTGGCACGCCCGAGTCGATCGTGATCGACCCGGCGCGCAAACGCATTTACCTATGCGACGAGGATCGCGATGCCCGCAACGTCAAGGTGTACGACCTTGAAGGCAACTTCACCGGCACCACCTTCGGTGATGGCATCATTAACGGTGACCCAGAGGGTATCGTGATCGTTAGCGATAATGATGCGGGCGACTTCATTCTCGTGACCGATCAAACGCGGCGTATTACGGCATGGCACGCATTCGATGCCGCGTCATTAAACTTTATCACCAGCTTTACGGGCGCGCCGCGCATCGCCAACACCGACGGCATCTGTATTTTCGAAGGAGCAATCTCCCGATTTAAGAGCGGCGGCCTATTCGCGGTCCACGATGATGCGGATGTGCGCGCGTACGAGCTCGCGGATGTAATTCGCATGGTGCGTGCTGCGCGCGTCACAGAATAAATGACTAAGAAAGAATCAAGCTGCCGGTTCGCCATGTTCGACGTAGCGCATTAACATCCCATTCAAGAAGTATCTCACGCCAACACCGCAACAAACTTAGGAGCGCAGCACATGAAGAGATTCCTTTCCCTCGCCTGTCTGGCCGCCATTGCCACTGGCTGCACGCAAAACACCATCGAACACCAGATGATTCGCCCCATCGAGAAGGCGCACAATGCCGATGCTTGGCACGATACTGAAGCGATGGCCGCCACCATCGACGTCAATTTCGGCGGCAAGAAAATGGTCGATGCCGCCAATTTCATATTCGAAACCAATGGCCCCCGCGCCCGCATGGATATGAAGAACGGGACCGTCGTGATTTTCGATGGCAAGGAAGCCTACGTATCACCCGCCTCTGCCGACCCGCCCGGGGCGCGCTTCCATGTGCTCACCTGGCCTTGGTTTATCGCCTCGCCGTATAAGCTGCGCGGCGAGGCCGTCAATCTCAGTGAACTCGGCCACCACCCGCTCGATGGTCGCCAGCATCGTACCTGCAAGATGACGTTCGACCCCGGCACCGGCGATGCCCCCGACGACTGGTATATCTTGTATCGCGATCTCGACAACAACCGCTTGGTGGCTCAGGCCTATATCGTCAGCTTCGGTAAGACCAAAGATGCTGCCAACGAAGAACCCCACGCCGTTTGGTATCAGGATTATCGCATGGTCAACGAGATGCCCATTCCCATGCAGTGGAGCTTTTGGAATTGGGACGCCGGCCGCGGCGGTCTCGTCGGTGATCCGATCGGCAGCACCCAACTCTCGAACGTGCGCTTCGTAACGCCGAAAGCCGGTACGTTCGATGTCCCCGATGACGCACGCAAACTTCCCGTACCCAACGCGGGGTAGATCGCGCAGCGATTTTTCGCTACGGCGTACGCAAAGCCAGGATCTGCTCAGGTACGCGCACGCAGTAACACGAAAAAAGCCCAACCACGATTGGTTGGGCTTTCTTTATTGCGTCTTTGCTGTTTTCGGGCCGCGCTTACGACGCCAACAGCAGATTCAACGGGTTCTCGAGGAAATCGATAATCGCGGTCGTGAAGCGCGCCCCATCGGCACCATCGATCACGCGATGGTCGAACGAAAGGAACAGCGGCATCATCTTGCGTACCACGATTTCATCGTTGCGAATCACAGGCTTCTTCTGCAGCTTGCCCATGCCGAGAATCGCCACTTCCGGATAGTTGATCATCGGCGTGGCAAACGTACCGCCCAACGCGCCGACGTTGGTGACGGTAAACGTGCCGCCGCGCATCTCGGAGATATCCAGCTTGAAGTCGCGCGCCTTATCGGCAATCTCTTTCAGTTCTTTCGAGATCGTCATCAAGCCCTTGCGATCGACGTCGCGCAACACGGGCACCATCAAGCCGCGATCGGTATCAACCGCCACGCCCACGTGCACGTAATCCTTAAAGATCATCTCACCGGCGACGTCATCATAAGACGCGTTAAACGCCGGGAACTGTCGCAACGCGCCGGCAACCGCCTTGATCACGAAAGCCGTCAGCGTGAGCTTCACGCCTTGCTCGGCCATCACAGCACCGTGTTCTTTGCGGAAGGCTTCCAGATCGGTGATGTCCGCTTCGTCGCCGTGCGTCACGCGCGGCAACTGCCACGACTTGATCATCTGGCGCGCGATGGCTTTGCGAATCTGCGGAACGGCCTCACGTCGCACCGGGCCCCACTGCGAGAAGTCGGGCATACCGTCGCCTGAGATGCTAGCCGGAGCCGCCGCGGCACCGCCGCCGGCGGGCGCACTCGTCGCCGCACCCTGACCGGCACCTGCACGCTGCTGGCTGCCGCCGGTCAGCATGAAGCGCTCAACATCTTCTTTCAGAATGCGACCACCAGACCCCGTACCATGCACTTGGCGCAGATCGACGTCGTTTTCGCGTGCCAAGCGCCGCACAGCCGGTGCCGCCGGGATCGGGCCATCGCCATGCACGACCGGTGCCTCGGCCACGGTCGAACTCGGCGCCACGCTGGGTGCCGGTGGCCCGCCACCTTGTTGGGCCGCCGACTGCACCGATGATGCCGGTGCCGACGCCGCTTTGGGCGCGGGTGCTTCTTGTTTCTTTTCTTCCTTCGCCGGGGCAGCCGCGGCGCCACCGCCGTCACCACCGACGACGAGCAAGACTTGGCCGACCGTCACAGTATCACCCTGCTTAACGTTCAGCGCGGTAATCTCACCGGCGTAAGGCACCGGCAATTCGACGGCGGCCTTGTCGGTCTCGACCTCAAGCACCATCTGGTCTTCTTCGACGGTATCCCCTTGGGAGATCATCACATTGACGACCTGCGCCTCGTGAATGCCCTCACCCAAATCCGGCAGTTTGAATTCTTTACCCATCGTGGTCCTTTTGCGTGCGGGTTTCCCCGCGAATCATCATCCGTCGTGTGACGGTTCGAACTTTTTTTCGCAACGAAGCGTGCGCCTTTTGCAGAACGCGTACTTCGGATTCTTATCGTAACCGCTTCCTTACGGGCGCGGCTCTGATCGGAGCTACGCTCCGCTCGCGCTGTGGCACCGGTTTGCAACCGGTGTTCCTCACAGCCGCATCTTAGCAGCAATTTAGAAGCTCAACACCTTCTGCGTGGCCGAGACGACTTTGCGGACGTCCGGCATAAACGGCAGCTCGGAATTGAAGAACGGTAGCACCAAATCGTAGCCCGTCACCCGCTCGATGGGGGCTTCCAGATACAGCAGACTGTCTTCGACGATACCCGCCACCACTTCGGCCGCAGGGCCAATGTGCTTGGGTGCTTCGTGCACCACTACGCAACGACCCGTCTTGCGCACTGATGCGTTGATGGTATCGCGATCGAGGGGAACCAGACTCAGCAGGTCGATCAATTCGGCATCGATACCGTGATCTTCTTCGAGTTCTTCGGCGGCTTCGAGGACCGGTCGCATCGACGCACCATAGGAAATGATCGTGACGTCATTACCTTCGCGCACGACATCGGCCTTGCCGATTTCCATCGTTTCGGGTTCGTCCGGCACTTCCTCGCGGAACGCGCGATACGACGCCTTGGGCTCGTAGAACATCACCGGATCGGGGTCTTGAATGCTCGCCCGCAACAAAGCCCGCGCGTTGCGCGGCCCGGACGGAATCACGACCTTCATACCCGGTAGGTGCGCCCAAATGGTTTCGCGGCTTTCGCTATGGTGCTCGATGGCGCGAATGCCACCACCATAAGGCATGCGAATCACCATCGGGCAGGTGAAGCGACCGCGCGTGCGATTGCGCAACCGCGTGGCGTGGCTTTCGATTTGGTGAAAACCGTGATAGCCGAAGCCGGAGAATTGCATCTCGCAAATCGGCGTGTAGCCGGTTACGCACAAGCCGATGGCCAAACCGATGATGGCCGACTCGGCCACCGGGAAGTCCACCACGCGCTCTTCGCCGAACTGCTTCAGCAAGCCCTCGGTAATGCGAAACACACCTTCGTCGTAACCGACATCCTGACCGAGGATGATCGCCTTATCGTTTTCGGCCAGCGCTTCGCGTAACGCGAGGTTGAGCGCCTTGGCCATATTCAACATTGCCATAATCGATGTATCCTTCTTTTAACCGTGACACTGTTGATTCAACAGTGCAACGAGTCATTCACTTTTTTCGCCGTCTGAACCGTTCAATTAACGGAGCTGTCGGTTAAGCACTGCTCATAGAGCAGTGGCACGACGCTTCACGCTTGACGACACAACTCAATGCACGGCACTGTGCGATACGGCTGCCGAACCCGACGCCTTACCATCACCATTGCCATTCAGGTACGCCTCAAACTGAGCCCGTTGCTGTTCCAGCGCCGGCGTGCGTTCGGCAAAGCAATGATCGAACGGCTCCATCAGATTGGGCTCGTACGATTCGGATGCTTGCACCGCTTCCGAGATCTCGCCCGTGATTTCTGTTTCCATCTGTTCGCGCCCAGCCTCATCGAGCACACCCTTGTCGCTGATGTACTTCCAAAAGCGCACGAGTGGATCTTTCGGCTTCCACGGTTCGACTTCTTCGTCTTTGCGATACTTGGTCGGGTCGTCGGCGGTCGTGTGCACACCCATGCGATAGGTCACCGCTTCGATCAACGTCGGGCCACCGCCCTTGCGGGCTTTGTCCACCGCTTCGCGCGTGGCTTCGACCATCGCCAAAATGTCGTTACCGTCAGTTTGAATACCGTCGATACCGTAGGCGATTGCTTTTTGTGCCAGTGTTTTGGAGGCCGATTGCTTGTGTCTTGGCAGCGAAATGGCCCAGTGATTGTTTTGAATGACGACGACCAGCGGCAAACCGAACGCGGCCGCACAGTTGAGCCCTTCGTGGAAGTCGCCCTCGCTGGTGCCGCCGTCACCGACAAATGCCACGGCCACCCGATCGCCACCATCGAGCTTGAGCCCCCACGCAATACCCGCACCGTATTGAATTTGCGACGCCACCGGCACCGAGATCGGCATGTCGTTCATCTTAGCGAGCGGCGTCGCCCCGATTTCATTGCCGCCCCACCAGAGCATCAACCGCGCCATGGGCCAACCGCGATAGAGCATGCCCGCCGGTTCGCGGAACGACGGCACGTACCAGTCGCTTTCTTCGATGGCAAAGGCCGGCCCCAACGACGCCGCTTCCTGCCCGAGGGCCGGCCCATAGGTACCGATGCGGCCTTGGCGTTGCAGTTTCAGCATGCGCTCGTCGTAACGACGGGCCAGCGTCATAGCGCGAAACAACTTGAGCAGGTCTTCGTTGCTGAGCTTGGGCTCCAGCTTCTTATCGACCTTGCCCTTTTCATCCAAAATGTTGAGCGATTCGATGGTGTTTTCGAGCGTGATTTTCTTGCGGGGCAACGTGATCTCCTCGTCGGTAAATCGCTCGCGAGTAGAGGCAAACAGATAAGCCGCCGTGACGATGGCTGGATCGTCGGCTGTCGAATATCGACGCGGCAGGCGCGAGCGGACATGCCAATATCCGGGTGTTTAACAACCCCGATTCTAGCGATTGAAACAGTTTTGCCAATTGATGGCGGCGGGCGTCGTACGCCTGAATCGCGATGCGCACACGATCAGTTTGGCAGTCGGTTGGGTTTGATCAGGATTCACAATGCCTAGGCCGACAAAAAACGATAATCAGCCTGTTAAATTGGTAAAACGATTTATTCAGGTAGCCCCAACTTATCGTCGCGGCTTGTTTTCGTCCCACCATTTCAGCCAGGCTTGCTCGTCGAACCCGAAATTCTTGCCCGTAATCGCGATCAACGCCTCTTGTACCTCGGTGCGGTACACCGATACCGGCTCGCGCACAAAGGCGGTATCGGTGCCGATCATGTGACCCGACCCGACCACCCCGATGTCGACCGGATCGTGCCGCACCACATGCCCATTACGAATGTAATGCGTCGGCCCACCGAACGTCCCATATATCTGACCGAGATACACCGGTCGCGACAATCGCACCGTCCCCATCTTCTCAATTGACAGATGCGCGATCAGATCGGGTACGGCGGCGACGGCTTTCATTTCGCCCAGCGTCGTCGCGGCGTTGCGAATCACATCTTCTTCTTCGCTTTCCAACGCATCGCGGAGACGATCGAGCACGCGCGGATCGTCGCGGCGGCCTAACTCGCGCGCCGCCTCGCGGCGCACGCGTTCAGCGCCATCGAGTACCGACAAAACGAGCAGATTCATCGTGGCTTCGTCGTAGTCAAACTGCGCTAATGCTTCCACGAGCACCAAACGTGCCGCGACGGTCCCTTCGCTTAAGATTTTACTCAGCGCGGGAATCGCGAGCGGGTCGGTCATTTCCAAAATCGTGTCGCGCGCTTTCATGAACTTTTCGCGCGTGACTTTGCGGCGTTTGGGTGACATGCGACCATCGTGAATGGCGCGCACCTTTACATGATACGACGTAATGATCTTCTGAATGCGGCGCTCTTCTTTCTGTCGTTCGCGCCGAGCGCGGCTGGCGGCACTGCGTTTGACTTTGGGTTCGACCCATTCACCGCGCGCGTTGCGTTCGAAGCCCAACGCCTTCCAGGCGGGTGCGAAATCGGCGTCGATTTCAATCGCGTGTTCTAATTCGTCGCGGCGCTCGACCGACAGCCCATGCATGTCGCACCAGAGCGCGAGTTGATAATGCGCTTCGGCGGTGTTCTTGCATGCCTTGCGCCGCTTGCGATATTCGGCCCAAGGTGACGGCTTTTCTTCGATGCGTTCGATGTCTTCCTTTTTGACCTTAGTCACGCCGAGACGCGTGCGCAGGTGATAGGCCGCACCGAGATCTTCGATGATTTCTCCTTCGTAGCTGTCACCGGCCTTGGTATGGATGATGTCGGCTTGTAAGGGCACGGCTAACACCAATGAAATCAGCAGCAAGAGGCGCACGGCGGACCGCCAACACGTTACGAAGATGCGCGCATCTAGGATTAAACGAAAACGCTGGTTTCGGCCCGTCATGGTTGTAGCTCGCTGCGCATCGATCATCATGAAGTCTACCACCTCACACGGCGGATTTTCCACACGCGGGCGGCATTGCATGGCCGCGACCGCGTTGCTAACCTGCCGCACATATTTGATTTCCGCGAGCGTCGCCAATCATCATAACGATTTGTAAAGACCTATGCCCGCCCTGCCGCTGCTGAAAAATCCGGAATCCTACGTCGCCTGTACGCAAGACTTACACGCCGATGCTGACGACCGCGCCTATTGGCTGGATTTATTCGAGCACCACCTCGACTCACTCGCCACGCTACCGATTGGCGAGCGGCAATTTCAGGATCTCGACGGCTATCGCGCGTTTGCCGACGACTACCTCAATGGCCTCGCCGCCCTGCGTGCCGCCCCACAAAGCTGGAACGAACTCACGGTGCTGGCGCTCACGCAATATCGCGATCGACTGTTGCGGCAATACGGATTCAGCGACCCGTTCCACGATTTGAAGCAGCGCGAAAACGAGCGCGCGCTGGACGAGTTGCCGGCCGTATTGCGCGCGATCGACGATTTCGAGTTTGATTCCTTGCCGGAATTACTGGCGCGGGGCCTGTTCGCCGGCAACCTGTTCGACATGGGGTCGCACGCCGCGATTGCAGCATTCGAAAAGGCGGGGGATGGTTTCGCCGCCGCTTGTGAACGCGTCAAAGCTCGACCCTGGCCTTTTGACGGCCTCGACGACTGGTGCGACCGTTTCCTGACCGGGAAATATGACAATTGTCTCTTTTTCGTCGATAACGCCGGGCCGGATATTCTCTTGGGTGTGTTGCCGTTTTGTCGCTGGCTGCTGGCGTCCGACGTTGAAGTGGTGCTGGCCGCCAACGGTACACCTTCGCTCAACGACATTACCGTTAACGAACTGCACGCGCTGCTCGAGCGCGTTGCTTCGACTGATCCGGCCTTGCGCGATCACTACCGGGCCGGTCGCCTGCGGGTGGTCGAATCGGGTTGCACATCGCCGTTAATCGATCTGCGTCACCTGACCGACGCCTGTTGCGCTGCGGCGCGCGATGCGAATCTGCTGGTGCTGGAGGGCATGGGCCGCGCCGTGGAAAGCAACTTCCATACGGCCTTCACCGTCGATTGTCTCAAAGTTGCATTGGTGAAAGACGAGATGGTGGCGCGCAGCATCGGCGTCGAGTTGTTCGATCCGATTTTTCGCTTTGATGCAGTCGATTAAGAAGTGCCTAAACAGCCGGCAGTGGGATTCGAACCCACGACCCCAGCTTTACGAAAGCTGTGCTCTACCGCTGAGCTATGCCGGCGCGGAGTCCCTTAGTCTCTAATCGGTTGCCCGATTCGTCAACATCAAGGGGAACCCATAACAAAAAACGGCGGACCTGCCGGTATCGATCTACCGGCAAAGTCCGCCGCCGTTATTCCCAGAATGCGTGCAGCCCTACGGGCAGGGGCACTCGACCTCGACGGAGATGAACCCGCGCGTGGCATCATCAAACGACGCCACCTGCACCAGATATTCCTGCCCGACCATCAGGCCGCTGACGCACACTTCGCTCAGGCGGGCACCGCACGGCAGGCCGACATCTTCGCTACAGCCGAGTTCATTGCCGACCGTCACTGGGCATCCGGCGGTGTCATAAACCGCGAGAATGGTATCGACGGCGGGCGGAATCGAGCCGCAGGTGGCTACACGTGCCGTGGTGTCTTCGGCAGTAAAGCTGAACCACAACGTGCCAACGCCCTGTCCCGGGCCACCGGCGCGACAGGAGAATTCCGGATCGTCGGTCGCGGTGGTCGCGTTGCTGTTGTCCATAATGATGCGATCGCCACAGGAGAGTTGCATCGCGTTGCTGCAGTCGTCGTTCATCAATCCCGGGCATTCAGCCATATTCACGACCAAAGACACGAAACCGGGGATGTCGTTGCCATCCACCTTCTTGTCTGCGTTGATGTCGGCAATACAGGTAACCACGATGCCGAGGTCGGTATCGGTCAACAACGCCGATACAAACGGATCGATATCATCGAGCGTGACGCTTCCGTCAAGATTGAGATCACCCTGACAACACAGCAATACCGGCGGCGGCGGACACGGATCGGTCGAGCACGACACGCCATCTCCCTGATAAGCGCCACCAGCGTCGGTACATTGATCGACACGCAGATCCTCGCAGCTACTGTCGAAGAAACAGCACGCACCGCTCGGGCACGGGCACATCAGATCGACCGTGATCGCACCGCGCGAGGACTCGTCGAACGATGCAATCTGCACTGTGTAGGTTTGACCGATGGTGAGGCCATCGACACACACTTGTGCCAATCGTGCACAGGCACCGCCGGCGTCTTCAACGCAAGCGATTTCCTGCATCGGGTCGGTCGGGCACATCGTGCCTTCGTAAACGGCCACCAAAGTATCGTTAACGGGAGCCGCCGAGTTGCACGTGCTGATCAGCGCGCTGTCGGCTTCGGCCACAAACGTGTACCAGACAGTGCCGACGCCCTGATCGGGGCCGTTGAAACGGCAACTAAATGCCGGCTCGTCGGTGGTCGTCGTGGCCGTGGTGTTATCAACCACCACCGAACTGTTGCACGTGAGCGCGATAGCGTTGACGCACAAGTCGTTAGCAGGCGGATCGGCTGGCGGCGGACACATATTCGGCACACATGCCACGTTATTGCCAAGGTAGGAATCACCAGCATTGATACAGTCGAGTTGTGTTTCGATGCGGCAACTACCGTTAAACGCACAACAGGCGCCGGTGAGATCGACCGGGCCGATCGGACAATCGGCATCCGTTATCAGTAAGTCAATCAGCGCGGAAATGTCGCGACCGTCCACGAACATATCCTGATTGGCATCGGCCTGACAGAAGATGTCGTCCATCGGATCGGGCGGCATCAGCAAGAGCATCGACAGTGCATCGATATCGCCGAGCGTCAAATCACCGTCGTCATCGGCATCACCCGGGCAGCACGTATCGGAAGTGGCACAGGTCACGATGAGCTCACCCATACCGACGGCACCGTTGGCACCACCGACGCGAATGAGATACTCCTCGCCGGCCATGACAGACAACGCCAACTCGGCCGGACCACCGGGGCCGCAACCATCGTTATCGCACGCGAGCGGGCCACCCATCGGTGGGCAGGCCTGCAATGCATACACTGCCAACGCCGCGTCAAACATCGTGTTATCGCACAGACTAACGAGCAACTGACCATTGCAGCTTGCCGTTACCGTGAACCACACGTCGTTGTCGATGGTTGTCGCACAGGGTACGCCGGGCGAATCATCGGGACCATTGCTAGTGGCATCGGTCGTGTCGAACGCCACCGGCGTATCGAGGCTGATGGCAAGCGCATTGTCGCATTCGTCGTTGGTCACCGGCGGACATGTGAGCGGCGAACAAGGTTCACCGAGCGTGAAATCGCCGCCGGCCATCAAGCAGTCCATTTCGGTATTGATCACGCAGTTGCCGCCGCCTAAACAGCAGGCACCTTCGTCCATACCCAAACAGCCAACGATCAAACGACCGCTACCGACGGTATCCGTCATCGCGCCAACGCGAATGAGATAGCACGCGCCGGAAACCACCAGCAGTTCGATACGATTTTGGTTTTCCATCGGATCGCAACCGGCAAAGATATCGCCGGAGGTGCACGCGATTTGCGTCATCGCATCGTTGGGGCAGATGCAGCCGTCGTACACCACGACATTGGCATCGAAATCGCTGTCGAGACAAGGCGAAATCACCAGCATGCCGTCACACGTCGCGGTGTATTCATACCAAATGTCGCGCTCGGCCGGCAGACAATTCATCATCATCGGATCGACCATGGGGCCGTCGGTGGTGGCACGCAGCGTGGTGAATTCGAAGACGCCGTTGGTGATGACCGTTGCGTTAGGGCATTCGTCATTCGCCGGCGCGTCGCAGCTCACCAAATCGCAAGGCCGACCGGCAAAGAAGACGTCGCCAGTATCCATGCAATCGGCTTCAGCGCGAACTTCGCAACCATCCAACGCATCACAACACGCACCGAACCCATCGGGCACGCAGTCAATAAAGATCGTGCCGGTGCCGACCGCATCGGCCACGCCACCTACGCGGATGAGGAAACACTCACCCGCCAGTACCGAGAGCGAAAGCTCGGACGGTCCACCGGGCACACCACAACCATCGTCATCGCAGGCGAGCGGATCACCCGTAATCGGGCAGACTGGGCCGGCCATGCAGTCATCCGCATAGATCGCCAAAGACGCGTCGAAGCTGGTGCCGCCGCACAGGCTGACGGTCAACTCACCATCGCACTCAGCGGTATAGCGGAACCACAGGTCATTGTTGATTTCGATACACGGGCTGCCGGGTTGATCGTCGGTGCCGGTCGTGGCCAGCGTGGTATCGAAGTTGGTAAAGCCGCTCGATAATGCGAGGGCTTCGTCGCATTCGTCGTTGTCGGGCATCGGGCAGGTAATCGGCGAGCACGGCTGATCGGCCAAGAAGGTGCCGCCGGCAGCCATGCAATCGATTTCGTTAACGACTTCGCAGAAGCCCGCCGGGTTACAACAGGCACCCAAATCCGCCGGCACGCAACCGACGATCAACGTGCCATCGCCTTGGGCCATGCCCGCACCGCCGACGCGAACCAAATAACATTCACCTTCTTGAACGCCAAACTGCACTTGGGCGTCATCACCGCCACCGACACAACCGCTGTCGTTGTCGCAGGTAAGAACCGGGCCAAGTTGATCACCACAGAAGCAGCCATCGTACACCTGAATGGCCGAGTCGAAGTCGGTAGCCACGCAAGTAGCGATGGTCGCCGTACCCGTGCACGGCGCGACATAGCGGAACCAGACATCTTGATTGATGTTGGTGCACACGCCACCGGGCGAATCGAGCGGACCATCGGAATTGGCATTGATGTTCGAGAACGGAATGATGGCATCGGGGCCGATGACGATTGCGTCCTGACACAAGTCGTTCGGCGGCGGGCAGATCGCAGTCGCACAGTCGCCTGCCAACCAAAGACCCGCCAACATCGAACATTCCGTCGGCGTGGTTTCGGTACATACACCTTCAGCCTGACAACACGCACCGATGTCGGTGGTACCGCACGGCGGACTGAGCGTGGCACAGGTTGCGTTGGCATCAAAGCGGGCACCCAGCGCAAAGCAATCAAATAAGTTGATATTGTCGGTACAGATGCCGGTGGTATCGTTACAACAAGCGCCGAGAACTTCCGGGCAGACGATATCCGCGCATTGGGCGTTGACGGCGGCGATGGTAAACGGATTGATCGCAAAGCACGCGTCGACCGAATCGACATCGGTGCATTCGTCGTTAAACAAGTCGCAACAGGCCACCTCGGTCGGCGCGACGTCTTCACCGAATATCTGGAATGAAAGATCTCGCTGAGTAAAGGCTGGCGGGGCGTTGGGGCAATCGACGTTCTGTGCATTGCCAGAGGTCACGGACCAGAAATCGAAGCCCAGGGACGGGAAACCAAAATGGGCAACGAAGCCGTTGCTGTCTTCCGAGTGATTCCACAGGCTTTGAGGCGGGCCAGCAAAACGCGGGATTACCGCCAACCAATAGATCCGGTTTTTCTCCAACGTAAAATCGACCGGAATATCAACGACGAAGCGGCCATTGCAACTGCTATCGACAGCCGTCTCGGTAAGCATAGCGGCGGGCACGACCTGCTGCGCCGCCGGATCACCGAGAAACGTAACCATGCTAAGCGGATTGGTAGGATCGAATGACGGCTGGCCATCAGGAATATCAAAGGGGGAGTTATTGAACACGACAACGTAAACACTATCCCATGTACCGACGGGCGACGGATCGGGGTCACCGCCGTCACCGAAGAAAGATGTCGCCATCCGCACCGTGGTCACGCGTGCATTCAGAAACGGATTGAACGGATCTTCCAACGTGAAGTCATCGGCAATCGCAGCAATAAAGCGAAACGCGCCCGACGCACCATCCGCCGCCAAGCTAAACTGTGTCGAGTTGTCCGTACCCTGATCGTCGAGCGGCATACCGTTGTCGTACAACAACAGCGCCGGCTCGGTGGGCGACATGCCGCGCGGTGCGCCGCGCAACGGTCCGCGTGACCAGACCGATTCAACACTGGGCAAGTTCGGTCTCGTGACGGGATACAACTGCCCGGGGCCCGGCCCCAATTGCGGGCCGTCTGCCAGCGCGGGTTGCGCCAACAAACCGCCGGTCATCAATACGAATGCGGTGTGCACAATCAGCCGCTGTCGAAGAACGTGTCGTAAGCTAAGGCCCATCGGACCGGTCTCCCCAATCAAGTGTTGCTTCAGAATTGAGGAACACGTCGCGCCGCCACATGCCGTGCGCAGCATCGCCCCCAACCCTTTCGGATCGCAAAGTATGTTGATCTTGCCCTCGGGTGTGGGCGTGCGACGCTCGGTCGACGGCCTGCAACACCAGCCCGGATTCGTTAAGGCTATTCCGCTACCTGCCAGCCGGAAGTTCCGGCAATGGAAAGAATCGCGAGCGCGGCGGCTGGAATGTCCCCTCAAGCCGCGCAAAGGCATGAACTGTTCAGTATAACCCGGTGGGTTTTTCAATAATAGGCTCGCGACCCGCGAGGCAAGATCGTCACCGATAAAAAATGCAGACAACCCGACCAGCTCTCTCACAATCATTTGAAATCGCTGGCAACGAGCGGGTTTCACCGCGCACTAGTCGTCTCGACGACGCCGACGGCGCTTTTTCCGGACTGGCGCGTCGGCCGGGCGGGCATTGGGCGTGGCCCGTAATGGTGCGGTGGGCTTGCGCAGCGGTCGCGACGTGCTATCCTCGGCCTCGCTCGGCTTTTCAGCCTGTTTCACCGCCTGCTCGGTTTTAACCACCTGCCGCCGCTCGTTGCGAAGCAAATTTCGCAACACCGGCAGCAGTGAGTCGCCGTGGAAATATCGGTCTGGCAGTCGCCAGTGAAGGATGCCCGGATCGGCCATGCTCGCGCGGCCGCCTGAGGTTTCGAAAAGTTTCTCCAGCCGCTTCAACTCGCCGGTCACATGAAACACCACGTCCGGTTCTTTGCGGATGATTGTCGTTATACCAAAGTCGGACGCACGCACGCGAATTTCGGCCAATGACAGCAACGTCGCCACCGAATCGGGTACCGGACCAAACGCATCGCGCAAGTCCGATTCGAGTTGCTCGACATCGGTTACCGTGCGGCAGGCGGCGAAGCGACGATACGTTTCCATGCGCTGCCTGTCGGACGTGATATAACCGCGCGGCACCGTGGCATCGACGTCGAGTTCGAGATGCACGGACGGGCGTTCGTCGACCACATCGCCGCGCATACGCTTCACGCAGCGCTCCAACATTTGGCAATACAGGTCGTAACCGACGGCGGCGATTTCGCCGGATTGTTCCGAACCGAGGATGTTGCCCGCGCCGCGAATCTCCAGATCGCGCATCGCGATGCGAAAGCCTGCGCCCAACTCGCTACACTGCTCGATCGCTTTCAACCGGCGCGCCGCGCCTTCCGTCACCGGGCGCGATCCGTCGAGCAACAAATAGCAATACGCGCGATTCTTATAACGCCCCACACGACCGCGCAGTTGATGAAGATCGGCCAGACCAAATCGGTCGGCATGATCGATAATCATGGTGTTGGCATTCGGAATATCGAGCCCCGCTTCAATAATCGTGGTCGACACCAAAATATCCGCTTCGTGTTTTACAAAGCGTGTCATCACATCTTCGAGTTCTTCGCCCGACATTTGTCCGTGACCGACGACGATGCGCACATCGGGCACCAGCGTCGCCAGCTTGGTGGCGATATCGTGAATGCTATGCACGCGGTTGTGCACGAAAAATATCTGACCGTCGCGGTTTAACTCGCGCACGATTGCTTCGCGCACCAGTTCGTCGCTCCACGACGTCACACGCGTCACGATCGAACGCCGATCCATCGGCGGCGTGGCCAAACTCGATATATCGCGCAGGCCGATCATCGACAGATGCAGCGTACGTGGGATTGGTGTGGCGGTAAGCGTTAACACGTCGACCGTCGTGCGCAATGTTTTCAGGCGTTCTTTGTGTTCGACACCGAAGCGTTGCTCCTCGTCGATGATGGCCAATCCCAAGTCGGCAAACGAGACGTCCTTCGACAAAATGCGATGCGTGCCGATCAGAATGTCGACCTGCCCCTTGCGCGCCGCAGCGATGATTTGTTTTTGCTCGGCGGTCGAACGAAAGCGATTCAAACACTCGATACGAAACGGATATTCCGCCATGCGCTGGCGAAAGGTGCGAAAATGCTGCTCGGCCAGCACCGTGGTCGGCACCAATACCGCTACTTGCCGCCCGAACTCGACCACTTTAAAGGCCGCGCGAATCGCCAACTCGGTCTTGCCGAAGCCGACATCGCCGCAGACCAAGCGATCCATCGGTCGCTCGGCTTGTTGATCACCTTTGATAGCCCCCATGGCCGCCAACTGATCGACGGTCGGGTTATACGGAAAGGCGCTTTCGAACTCCTGCTGCCAATGCGTATCGCGCGGATAAGCCACGCCGGGGCTGCTGGCGCGCTCGGCTTGAATGCGTAACAACTCCGACGCCAGATCGGTTAGGGCTTCTTCGACCTTGTCCTTCGTCTTCTGCCAGCGCGTGCCGCCCAGTTTCGACAATGGCGGGCGCGCCGCGCGCGGACCGATGTATTTCTGTACCAAGTCGATCTGCGTGACCGGCACATGCAGACCGGCCCCCTCGGCAAAACGTAGTGACAAAAACTCTTCGGCATGTCGCGTACCGCGCTTGGTTAGCGTGCGCAGGCCAGTGAACTTCGCGACGCCGTGCACCACATGCACGACGTAATCCCCCTCCTTCAGATCGAGAAACGAATCGATCGGTCGCCCGGCGGTAACGGGCCGCAGCCGCCGGTTGCGCACGTCGCGATGAAATATCTCGTGATGCGTCAGAAATAGACACGTGTCGCCATGCGCTTCAGCCGAGTCTGCAGTCGGCTTACCCCACTGAAAACCCTCATGAATCAAACCCAGTTCGATATCGAGTTGTTCGGGAACCACCGTTTCGCGCTGTTCGGCGGCTTCGGTTAACAATTCGTGCAGCCGATCGCGTTCGCCAGCATTCTCGCAATACACGCAAACCGGTTGCGTTTGGGCAAGGCTTAGAAGCTGTAGCGCTGCATCACCGGGTTTAACGTCAAACGTCGGCGCGGGGCCTGTCGGTAGCACGACGGTATCGACATCTTTCACCGATGCCGATGGGAAGCGACTGAGATGCAATTGCTGAAACGGCTCGGCGTTTTTCATCAACGCTTCAAAAGTGAAATAGCCAACCGGTTGATCCATGCGCTCGAGCATGGTGCGCGCGACTTCGGCAATCTCCATCGGCTCGATCAGCACCATTAAGGTGCCGGCGGGTAAGTAATTGAGAAAGCAGCAAGTCTTATGGGGATCGGCCCCGGACGATGCGCTCACGCGAGTAATCTGTGCGTCGCGCACCGTGTGGGTGCTGCGCTGCGTTGCCACATCGAAGCGCCGGATCGATTCCAACTCGTCGCCGAAAAACTCCAACCGCAACGGATCGCGATCCGGCGAATCAAAAATATCGAGAATACCGCCGCGAATGGCGAAGTCCCCGGGTTGCTCGACCTGATCCAACCGTTCGAAACCGCGCGCTACCAACCACTCGGCAATGCGCCGCATGTCGTATTCATTCTCAACGGCCAGCGCCAGCGTATTGTCGGTAAGGGCATCCGAGGTCGGAACCGCCTGCAGCAATGCCTGAATCGGCGCGACGATGGGAGCCGTCGCCCCAGACCCGTGCAAATGGGCACACAAGGCGGCCCGCGCCTGGGTCGATTCGAGATCCTCATCACCCGACGCGATTTGGGCCTCTGCCGCCGGTAAGAAGTCGGTGCGTCCGAGAAGCGATTCGAGATCGTCGCGCAAGATGTCCGCTTGCTCGGCATGGCCAGATACGGCCAAGATCGGACGTTGCGACGTTTTCAGCAGTTGGGAAAGGGTGAAGGCGGCGCACGATCCCCACAGCCCGTGCGCGGCCAAACGGGGGTCGCCAGCCTGCAAGCGGGATTGGAGCGATTCAAATGCCGGATTCGCCGCAAAGCGGGCCGCACCAGTCACGCTTGGATTATTCTCGGGGCCGGTAAGTTTCGCAACGAGCCGCCGCTTTATATTTTCAGAGCGGCTTTTTGTCGAATTGGAGCACGCGCCCGGCAAACTCCGGTTTTCGACAAAAACCTTCACCGATTATTGGCAGCGCCTACAATGTTGCATGTGGTGGACCCTTCGGGGTAAGGTCTTAACTAGGGTGGAATGCCAGATTTTGGTCGTCGCGGATATCGACATCCGCTGCCGACCGTCAATGGACGTGTGGGGTAATTCGTCCATCGTTTCAGCCTGCGATTGATTTCCCGCCAACGGTAAGCACCGAACGAGAACTGGGTGAAGTGCAGCATGCCTGCCGTCGACCAACATTTGGTCGCCGTGGGCTCACTACACCTTGCAATGCACACCTGAATGACGATCCCAGGTGTGTTTCGAACGGGTGCATGCCGGTGCCGCGGCGATTTCATTTATATCGCGCAATACGTAACCAATTTGGAGTGGTTCATGATGTCATTCGCAAAATACGGTCTTTTTGTAACGAGTTTGCTAGCCGCAGTCGGTCTCAGCGCCGCATTAATCGGCGAGTTCGCAACGAGTGATTCTTCACGCTCTGATAGCGTGCACGCTTCACATCACGCGGGCTGTACGCACGACGGTGCGGCGATTGATTACGTGCTAAATCAAGCGATCGTGTCGGATCTCTCGAAACGACTTCCGCCCGATCAATTGGCCAAGGTAGCGGAGCGCTATAACGACGCCATGAAACTCCCGGCATCCGTGGCCTGCTTTGCGCCTGGTACCGATTTTGAAAACTTACCGCGTGAATTAGCGTCGCTACCTTTCGATGGCGGCGGGTTGCGATACAACGTGTTAAATCGCTGGTCTAACATCGCGTCCGGCTCGACGGGCTCGCAAGGTGATCCGATTACGCTGACATATAGCTTTGTTCCGGACGGAACACTTATTCCAGCTAATATCGGCTTCCCTTCGGGCAACAGCAACCTCAACGCATGGCTCAACGGGATCTACGGCAATCCGGCGACTTGGCAGGCCTTGTTTGCCCAGGTATTCGATCGCTGGGAGGAACTCGGCGGAATCACCTACGTATTCGAACCCAATGACGATGGTGCCAGCGTGCACGTTACGCTCGGGCAACTCGGTGTGCGCGGTGACATTCGAATTGGCGCGAAGACGCTTGATGGCAATAGCAATACGCTCGCATACAACCCATTCCCGAACGATGGCGATATGGTCTTTGACTCGGCCGACGGATTTTTTAACTCGACTTTTTCTAACTCGCTTCGACTGCGCAACACGATCGCACACGAACATGGACACGGTCAAGGCATCTTGCACGTTTGTCCGTTCACCGGCACCAAGTTGATGGAACCCGCTATCGACCTTGGTTTCGATGGCCCGCAACACGACGAAATCCGCGCCATGCACCGCAACTATGGCGATGCGTTTGAGCCCGACAACTCTCCTGCAGCCGCCACCGATCTCGGCCTGTTTCCGCTTGGAACCTCGCAAAGCCTCGGAGCAGTTCCGGCTCCTAGTGTTGGGCTGCCCAGCTCGCTGCTAAGCATTGATAACAACGGCGAACAAGATTACTTCCGCATTACGATTGATGAAGCCGCCGCCATTGATGTAACCATCACCCCCGTTGGAGGTGTGTACGACTCATCTAACCAGGCCGGCAACGGTAGTTGTTTGTCCGGCAACGATATCGATTCACGTCTGATGGCTGACTTGGCCGTTCAAGTGTTGAACTCCACGGGCGCTCAGGTCCTCGGTGAAGCTTCTGGCAATGGTTTGGGTGCCCCGGAAACGATCACAGATGCGTTGCTTGGTGTTCCTGGGGATTACCTAATTCGCGTGTTTGAAACCGGATCGGTTCCTGAAGCACAGCAATATACGATCGACATTACGGTGACAACGACGTTTACAGACCCCGCCACCTTCGAGGTGGTCGGCGGTGAGACGGAATTTGTGCCGCAAGAGACGCCCACGCCGCTTCAAGTGGCTGTGACGCTCAACGATGCAACCATCGTTCCCGGGTCGCCCACGCTGGTTACCAACAATGGCTCACTCAGTTTCATCCCGATGACCGAAGTTCAACCGAACCTTTGGGAAGCGGATCTGCCGGCAGTCAGTTGCGGTGATTCCGTGTCGTACTTCTTCCAGTTTTCTCAGTCCGTAGCGGGCCAAACGGTTCAGACCAATATTCCGCCAACGGCACCCGGTTCGCAATTCTCAGCGGCGCCGGTCGATGCCCTGCCCGTTGTTCGTAACAGCGGTGAGTCCAGCGCCGGTTGGACCGTGTCTGGTAACGCCAGCGCAGGTAACTGGGAAATCGGCGTGCCCGTCGTTGGCAACCGTGGCGATCCGGAAACCGATGCTGATTTCAACAATCAAGCCTGGTTAACGGAAAACGTTGCCGGTAACAGCGACGTCGATAATGGATCGACGATCCTGACGTCACCTGTATTCGACTTGAGTAACGGTGGTGAGATTCGCTACGCATATTGGCTCGACGATATCGATGGCACCCCGTTGAGCGGCGACTCGCTTACCGTAGAAGTTGCCAACAACGGTGCATCCAACAATTGGACGCAGCTTCGAAACTACACGACTGCCGATAGCGTCTGGCGTTTCGATACCATTGATGTGGGCGTGGAAATTGCCGCATCGTCGACGATGCGGGTCCGATTCACGGCAACCGATGGCGGCACCCAAACGGTCGTCGAAGCCGGAATCGACGCCTTCAAGGCAGTTGATACTTCTTGCGTCACCGTCGTGCCGGCACCACCGCCACCGGCATCTGTGACCGCTTCGGACGGCAGCAATTGTAATTTGGTCAGTTTGAGCTGGAGCGCTGTTGCCGAGGCAGATGACTACGACGTCTTCCGCAACACGGTTGACAATGAAGGCGGCGCGACACTCGTGATGAGCGGCATCGTCGGCACTAGCTTCGACGACAACACCGCCGTTCCAGGGCAAGCATACTTCTACTTCGTGCGTGCCTGTAACGCAGGGGGTGGTTGCGGCGACTTCAGCGCTTCAGAACCTGGACAACGTGCATCCGTCGCTGATCCGATCACAACATTGACGGCGACCAGTGATATGTGCGGAAGCATCATGCTTGACTGGGATGACATGCCGGGAGCGTTTTTCTACAACGTGTACCGCGGAACCGTCGATGATTTCTCTCAAGCCAGCTTCTTCTCGCCGGCATTCACCAGCGAGCTAACGGATAATACCGCGCCGACCAACCAAACCCTTTACTACTTCGTGCTCACCAATAACATCTGCGGCGACAGCAACGAAAGTAACTCTGCTGCCGGCGTTTCACTCGCAGCGCCTGCCGATGCACCTGCTAACGTCATGGCCATGGCTGATATGGGGGGCACCGTCACGGTATCGTGGGATGCCGTTGCCTTTGCCGACAGCTACGATGTTTTCCGCAACACCGTAGACGACGCCGGAACGGCAACCTTCGTTGGCAACACCACGATGTTGAGCCTCGATGATGCCGGCGCGCCGGCGGGCTCGCTCTTCTATTACGTTGGTGCGATTAACACTTGCGGAAACGGCCCTCTGAGCGCCGGTGCTTCGGTCAATACGGGCTCGGCACCGGATGCGCCGACCAACGTCATGGCCAGCAACGACGGTTGCTCTAACATCGCCGTGAGTTGGGACGGTGTGGTTGATGCCGCGGACTACACGATCTGGCGCAACACGGTGGATGATTTCGGTAGTGCTTCCAGCCTCGACACGACCAGCGCGACTAACTTCGATGACAACACGGCCGACGCCGGCGTGACATATTTCTACTTTGTCACCGCCAGCAATGCGTCCGGCACCAGCGGCCCGAGCGCCTCGGCGAGCGGCGTCGCCCTCGAAGCGCCGACCAACGCCCCGGCCAACGTAATGGCCGTTGATAACATGGATGGCTCCGTCACCGTTTCATGGGACGCCGTCGCAACGGCGGACAGCTACGACGTATTCCGCAACACCATCGACGATGCTGGATCGGCGACATTTATCGGAAACACATCGATGCTGAGCCTGGATGACGCCGGTGCACCAGCGGGCTCGCTCTTCTATTACGTGGGCGCGATTAACACATGCGGCAATGGACCGCTCAGCGCAGGTGCATCGGTTGATACTGGCGCAGCGCCGGCGGCCCCGACGAATGTGATTGCGACATCGGGCAACTGTGCCGCCGTCACTGTTAGCTGGGACGCCGTGGTTGATGCAGCAGATTACACGGTCTGGCGCAACAACATCGATGATTTCGGCAGTGCCGCCAGCCTCGGCATGACAAGCGCCACAAGCTTTGACGACACTACTGCCGCTGTTGGTGTGACGAACTTCTACTTCGTCACCGCTAGCAATGCCTTCGGCACCAGTGGTCCGAGCCTCTCGGCGTCGGGCGATCTCGGCTTGCTGGGCGACTTGAATGCCGATGGTGCCATCAACGGTGCCGATCTCCAGGGCTTGGTCGATGCCTTGCTGACCACCGGAGATGATTGTGCCGACCTTGCGATGCCGATGGGACAGATCGACCTCGCCGACGCGGATGCGTTTGTGCAGTTGTTGCTGAACTAACCATGTCGGTGGCGGAAAATCGTCCACTGACATAGTCGGAATCACCATTCAATCGGCCCCGGAATTTTTTCCGGGGCCGATTTGTTTTAGCGGTTTTCGTTCCTATATTTTCTCTGACGCCAACACGAGAATGAAGGGCTCGTCGGTCAACATTTGGCCATTACTTACCTCTCTCCGGCCCGAACACACCGATGGTCAAATCGGCGAGCCTTTCATTTTCTTTATGCCCTTAGCAGCAAGAGCGGCGCAATATTTACCTGTCCCGACCCGATCCCTCCTCTGACGACGTCAGCCGCAATAATCCGGCGGTAAATTTCTGTTTTCGCCTTCCCGCGATGACGATATTATCAGCGCCATGCCAAGCGAAACCTACGGATATGAGACGGTGGAGGGCTTTAGCGCCCCCAGTATTCGACAGCTCTCGGTCTTCCTCGACGACCGGGTGGGTGCCCTGATGGGCCTCTTTCAGGCGTTCGAGGGCACAACCATTCGCGTGGTCGGCATGTCGGTGGTTCACGCCATCGATTGCGCGATCGTTCGTCTGATTTGCGACGACACCGATGAAGCCATCGCGGTCTTGGAACGCCGGGGTTTCGCGGTCAGCCAGACCGAATTGCTCGTCGTCGAGGTGCCTCCCGGCCACGGCCTGCGCTCGATCTTCTCCGCCCTTATCGCCGGTGAGGTCAATCTGGATTACGCCTATCCGCTACTCATTCGCCCCCACGGTCGTGCCGTGCTCGCGGTTCATACGGAAGACTTGGAAACTGCTGTAAAGCTGCTTCGCGGTCGCAAATACAGCGTTCTCAACGAGAATGACATGGGACCGGACGGTATCCGGTAGGCACGGTGGCGATTCGGCTTCACGCCACAACCAAATACAGACGGGCTCTTGGAGCCACGTACATTCCCAAACGATCGACTTCCTTAGCAACCGCTCAGCTGGCATTCCGTCACCCAATCCAAACCGGCATCTACTGTTCTCGGCTCCAGAAATAGCGATACATCGATCCGACGGCACCAGATGTCGGATAGAACTTATTCCGGCGGGGTTTCCGAACGGGAAAATAGAATTAGAATGTATTTTCTGAGAGCGGGCGTTTAGCTCAGTTGGCTAGAGCATCTCGTTTACACCGAGAGGGTCGGGGGTTCGAGTCCCTCAACGCCCATACCCGCCTTTTTGTCTAAAGCCGAATTTTCTTGAGTATGTGCGACTAGCCCTTCACTTACGAGGGGCTTCGCGCGTTCGTTGATATCGACGCCTGCGTTGGTTTGGGCCTTCTCCTGCATAGCCCACAATGTTTTTTAAACGAGGCAGCTAGCTTCGACAAAGTTGCTGCCGCCATCGATTGACGCAGATCTTCAAGGCCAGTACCGCAAAGAAAAAAAGGCTCTCGAAGGGGATGCCTTCGAGAGCCGGGATGTCGATCAATTCACTGACTATCGTCGGTAATGCTCCCTCGTATTGTATGTGGGTGTCGTGTAAGAAGCCTCCCAGGTAATCGAATACCCATTTGCGCTTCCGGTTTCCGGTATCGTTGCACCAGCCAGAATTTCGAACTGCGGTCCAAACTCAACAAATGGCAGCCAGGACGCGGGCGATACCGTGTAGGGTTCTTCGACGATCTCTTCATCACAATTTGCACCCGTCCCGTAGCGATGCGTGGTCTTGAGGGCGGGATCTATTAGCTCAGTCGTCGCCACATCGATACTGGCCAGTTCGCCCACGTACCATTGCAAGCCATTCGAAGGCGGATCATCGTAACCATCGACATCAGATACGGTCTCAACCGTGTAGGTATCACCACAAACAATTGCCGGTGTATTCGGGTTGTCGTCGTCGTCGCAATAACAATCCGATGGCGTTGTCTCCTTGCGGCCGCGCAGGTCCCAGGCGACCGACTTCACCCGCGCCGTCACACGATTGGTGGGCGCATTCCAGCGATCCGAGGTCAGGCTTTGCATGATGCCGCGATGGAATTTCACCGTGATATCAAACTCATCGATCAGCGTGCGATCGATTAGCAGTGAGCGACACTTAAAGGTCATGGGCTCCCATTCATACAGTCGAAACGGTCGACTTTGTTGGCCGCTCGGGGCGGTCGCGATCAACTCACCGCTGGAGAACGTCTGGTCGAGAGGCATCTTCCAAATCGGTCCATCAAACTGACCGACATCCGTCGCCTGTGGATCACCCGATGCGGGCAAGACGGCGAGCGAGCCTTTTTGTGGAAAAGCGCTAACCCAAAGTTCCTGATCCTGGTAAAGCTGTACATCATTGATGATCGGCATCAACGATGGGTTATCGAAGCCACTAAACAGCGGGGTTAACTTGGCCATGGATGATCGTCCCACCATTTGATGCAAATTGGCATCACGCATCATTTGCAAAGCCACCGCAATCGACTCACCCCGAAAAGCGGGATTTGGCACTTTCAACGCCATGGTGGAATCATCACGACGCGTGATCTTGTCACGACTCGATCCGGTGAGCAGGCCGACAAGATTCACGCCATGTTTAAGCGCCCCCTCAATTACCAAGGGCTGATCCGACCAACCCAAGTACACGGCACCGCGCTCAGTATTATCGAAAAGCCAATCGGCGAAACCACTGCGACTGCCATTCGCGATTGCCTGCATGCCGTTAACAAACATCACCGTCGAGTTGGGTGATCGTTCGATCGTATGGTGCTTAACAAAATTGGGCGTAGCCGACAAAAAGGCCTCGGTCTTAGGGCTGATCTCGCTGGTAACAAGCGTGATATTGGTCACGATCAAACGGCGACAGTCGATATCGTCACGATAACGCGCGCGCGTGTCGCCATCTGCTTTGGTTGTTGTGTAAATCAACTCCAGAGAACCCGCGCCTGCACAGATGTTGTTCTGACCGGCACCTGATTCAGTCGCGTTATTGTCTTTCGCGTCAGGCTTGCGCGTCGCTCCCAACGCCTCGATGTAAATGACGCCGTACTGGTTGAGCTTACGAAACGTCTCAACGGTAAGCGGCTCGCGGTCGACCTCGTAGTTGACCTCTTCCAGCATCTCCTTCACCGGTTGCGTGGCATCGGAAAGAACGTTGCGCAGTGGCGTTGAGAACACTGATAGGGAGTTCGCGACCAATGCACGGTTATTGCCCGGCACCACCGGTCCGACGTCGTTGAGATTTTGTAGCGCCGACGACGCAACCTTACCCACGTGTGCCGATGTCGGTCGCCCATCTTGGACCGAGCGATTCTGGTTACGACCAGTCGATGAAGATTGTTGCAATGCGGCGGCGCGATTCGCGGCGAGCGTTTCATCGCGCATATCGACGATTTGAAATAGCTCGATGTGCTCGTCGGCAAAGGTTACGGTTGCGATGCCCTGCGCATCATCCCACGTATATTCGAGCACGTTCGGATCGGCGGCGATGGCGGTGAGCATTGCGTTGTGGGCCTCTGTTAGCGACCCGCCGTTGCTGAGCACTGCCCGTGCCTGCGCCGAGATCAAGTCATTGCCGTCGTCATCTTCGATACAGCCGCCCGTCACGACAGCGAGGCTCATAACGAAACCCATTGCCAAGCGATCGAACCGTTGTCTTGCATGTTTGCGTTTGTTCTGTTGATCCATGTCGATTGCTCCGTGTGGTCATACCCATCTGAAAATCACCGACCAACAGAGCGACAGCAGTGCGACCCGCGCCACGAACTTCAAAATAATTCCCAGGTATTCGAACCGCTTTAGGAGGATTATGCCCGCTGGCTGGGCCGCAATCGGCGATCTCAACCCGCATGCAAGATTGAATAGAAATGCGATCTCAAAATTTTCTAGATTATTCCGTGACGGTGTTGCGTCTCAAGTCGCTCACATCCCGGTCGCGACAAATAGCTGCGATCGAAGAAAACAAGGAGATCGACGATGAATCGCAGAATGAACATGAATGGTGCAATGGCCGCGTGCATGCTGACACTGTCGGTACTGTTGATGGGGGCGGAAGCGGAATGCGGTGGTCCGGATATTGTTCCGCCGCCTCAAGCAAACGTAACCCTGCTGTCGTTGGCAAATGGCGCAGAGCTAACGGGTTATGACGGAGCAGATCAGCTCAATACAACCGAGTTGGAACCCGCTCAACGACTCAAGGACTCAACAGAGACGGTCGACGGCGCGCGCGGCTTCGCGCTGGATCGACGCGGAGCGCTATATCTGTGTAGCGCGTATGACGGGTCGATCGCCGTGTACGACGATCCGAGGTCGGCATCCGGCACAAAAAGACCGGACCGCCGGGCGTTGCCGACGTCGCTGCAATCGGAACACATCTCCGATATCGCGATTGATACCGAACGCGACGAACTGTATTTGGTCGATGGATACGACGTCGTCTTTGTGTTTGATATTTCGGAAGACGCGGTCTTTGATGGCCAGATCGATCCGATTCGCGCGTTTACCATCGACGTGGATTATTTCACGCCCCAGGAAATCGAGTTCAGCAACGGGTCGCTCTACGTTGCCGACGCACGTGTGATCTATGAGGTCTTTATCTTCGATAATCCGAGCACGCTCGATGGATTGGTGGAATTCGATCGCACCTTCACGCACGACGAGATCGAGTTGGATGCCGGGCTGCATGTTGATGCGATGAGTCGCTTCCTGATAGCCAATCGTGCTATCGATACGATCATGATCTGGAACGATGCCATGCAACTGAATGGATCATCGGAACCGGATGTCATCTTTAGTATCGATGGCGTATTGGGTGATCAATCGCTGGAGCATGCAGTGACCGATTCGGATGATCGATTGTATGTGTTGGATAACGGCGACCGCGAGGTGGTGCACGTATTCGACGATATCACAACGCTTGCAGATGGCTATCTGATGGCGAACCGCGAATTTGCGGTTGATACATCCGGCTTGGGCAGACTGCTGACCGTAGAGTATTGACCTTGAAGGGTAAATCGATCTTGCCGACTCGTACGATGAACCGATAGTCAACCTTTCCGTCTCCGGTGTCTCGGCATCGGAGACGGAACCGCTGATGGTGGAACACTACCGTCGATCAAAAAACGGCAACACACGTAATTATCCGGAATAATAATGCTTACCCCCGGGTCATTCACGTGTTAGGGACCGCCAGTGTTACAGCAAATCAACTGATTCGGACAGATTTTATTGGTTCGGTGTATCGAGATCAGTACAATGATATTCACCCGAAAATTCAGAATACACCCAATTTGGTTAGCTGTGACGAAGGGGCAATACATGACTGGCTTAGCCCGACTACATCACGCGCTGGGTTGCTTAACAATCGTTGCTGCGGTGTCGACGAGCCACGCCCAAACTTGCGTCGAAGATGCTGCGCCTCTCAACAGTACCGCCACGACAGATAGCACTGCCGACGTTGCTCCGGCACTCGCGACTGACGGCAACGGTGTCTGGGTGGCGGTCTGGGTCGAAAACGCGAATGTACTCACGCGCCGCGGAACGTTGTCGTATGCGCGAAGCTTGGATGACGGCATTACGTGGGGAGCGCGGGCAACGCTGCCGATGTTCGGCTTTGAAATTTCCGATCCGCATATCGCGTCGGACGGCATCAATACCTTTGTAATAGTTTATGAAGCGCGCGGCGGTGACGGTAACACCGGTGTGTATTCACGCCGTAGCGTTAACGACGGCGCATCCTGGTCGTCGCCCGTAACGGTCGATCCGATCGCAAACACGGAGTATGCCAATCCGCGCGTGGCGTCCGATTTGCAATCTTCCGAGTTTCTGGTGACGTGGTCATCCCGTAATTCGTTGGGCAATACGGTCGGCGATGATGCAGACGTCATGATCGCCCGTGCGGATTTCATTTTACAGCCGGGCTGGAGTACGCCGCAGGCGATCAACGCCAATGCGGCGTCGGATGCGGTGTTCGACCATGATCCAGATATAGCTACCGATGGCAACGGCGGTTGGATGGTGGTTTGGTCGGCAGATACTTGTAACAACATCTTTGGCAGCATCGTCTGCGTTGCGTCTGATGTGAGGGCGATCTATAGCGCAAATAATGGAATCAACTGGTATGCAGATTCGCTCGTACGGGCAGATGCCGGTGCGCCGTCGATTGTTCGGCCCAGACTGGCTACTCAATTCGTCGTCGCATATTCATCGGATCCGTTTGGGGAAGTGGATATTCTGGTCCAACGCGGATCACCCGTATTAACAATCCTCAATTGGACGGCTGCCGAACCTCTGAACCCGAACGCACCCTATGACGCGCCGCCGGCAAATGGATCTGATGTTGACGTGCAGTTGGCTGCCGATGAGGACGGCAATCTAATCGCCGTTTGGCAAAGCAACTATGTCGGAGAAGGCTTCGCGGGCTCTGACTCGGAGATTTTCGTCGCCCGCAGCTATGACGAAGGGGCGACATGGACCGATCAGGCCTATATGAATTCCACGGCCTTTACCGACGGTACCGCAAATGACGCACACCCCGCGATAGCTGTAAATCCCAACAAGGGGCGTTGGATGATGATCTGGGAGTCAAATGCCAATATCGCAGGCACGAGTTCAGACGATGACATCCTTTTCAGTTCGATTACCGCGCCCGCATTTTATGTTGATCTCAATAGTCCTTGCACAAACTGCGACGGCCAAAGCTGGGCAACAGGATATAAACAACTTACTGATGCGATTAACGATGCGTTCATTGCCGGGGGCGGCGTGATTCGCATTGTCCAGGGCACGTACTATCCGCGCGAGCCGCAATTCATCGATCCGCGCGAAGGAAATTTCTTTCTGTCTTCGTGCACCCGGATCATGGGCGGCTATATCGGGGAGTTCTTTGGCACTTCATACCTTCGCAACATTGACGCATATGAGACAATCCTCTCCGGCGAACGCGGCGGACCCGAGCTTACCGACAACTTCTACCATGTGGTCAAAGGCGACAGCCAATCGCGCGAAGTTGTGCTCAGCGGCCTCACCATCACCGGCGGCGCGGCCAATAACGCGACCGATCCGGATCTTGGCGTCGGCGGCGGTGTTTTTCAACGCGGTGGCTCGATCGTTATCGAAGATTGCACCATCGAAGGAAACTTGGCGCGCCTGAATGGTGACGGCTTCTTTCTCGAAGACATCGAGAAAATCTTCATTCGCAACAGCACGCTCGGCATCAACAATCGCGAAGGTGGATGGATTGCGGGTCCCGAAGCCGTTTATATCTCCGGCATATTCGAATTGAATGACGATCTTGAGCTGTTCGATACCGGCATTGTCAAAGGCGAGCCGCTGTTGCCGGGTGCGCCGGGTAGTATCAACCTCGGCCCTAACGGTCGCATCGTGGTAAACGCCGGAGTGGAAGACGGCGTATCGCCGAGCCAAAGTTCTATCTTTATCGATCAGGTAACCGGCTCTGGCACGGTGCAACTAGACGTTGGCCAAGGCTTTGTCTTCAACGGTGAACTCGATCTGCAAGGCGATGCCCCGCCTGCCGCCACTTGTGATGATCCTGCGGCGGTTGCTCAATGGGGCAGTCTGGTTGTGCTCGGTGAAATGTTGCTCGATAACGCGTTGATCGAGCACGTCAGAATATCGAACTTTGATGACAACGAAGTACCGGCCGACTGCGGCACCTATGTCGGCGGAAAGCTCATTTCGATCAGCTCGAGCGAGATTCGTGACTGTGCCCTTACGGTGCGCGGCGATCGTTATTTTGAATTCGACCCTGAAGAGGCACCCAGCGTATTGACCGATAGTTGCCTAACCGTGCAATCATTTTTGCCACCCTCCTTCGGAGAACAAGGGCGGCTCTTTGAAGCGCGCTCGGAAGATGTCACGTTTGTTCCCGACCCGATAGACCCTGAAGCATACCCGAGCGGTGCGTTTCCGTTGCCGTCGGGCGCTCCGGGTTTTAACAGTATTTGGACGGTCGATACGTTAGAGATTCTGGATGACGGACGCATGGATATCGTCAACGAAGAATTCTATTCGAATTCGCCTATTCCCGAGGCCGTGTATGTGCGCGATCTGGTGCTCGGCGATAACGCGATTTTGAACACCGGCTTCCAACGCGTGTATTACGAAACGCTGACGATGGGCGCGGGCGCACAAATTGTAGACATTCCGTTGCTCGGCTTCTCGCTAGGCGTTATCGATTTTGAAGATGAATGCGATTACGACCTGCGGGTGGATCGGGGCGCACTGGTTGAGCGCGTTCAAATCGACAATGGATATGCGATGCGGATGAGTTCGCAACTTTTTAGCACCAAAGCAAAAGGCACATTTGCGCGTGCCGAAGGCGATACGGTCATTGTGGCTTTCGATTATCGATTTGTCTGCGAGACGATTACCAATAACATGTTTCTGAGGGTCTATCTTAGTGACGAGCCAGGAATCGACAACGGACAGACTGTGCAAGTCGCGAGTCTAAGGCCACCGCAATCCGGGCGGCCCGGATCATTTGAAAGCGACGAGTTCGCACAATTTCATGGTACATTCCCCCGCGGCGATCTGACTTGGACACGCGCGACGTACGTTCAGCTTGAATTTCAAGCCGATGTGTTTCCAGGGGAAACTGCCTGTATCGAGATTGATAACTTTGACCCTGAAGTGAATTGCACCAGCACCTGCGGCGATATCAACGGTGACAATGCCTATACCAATCGTGATGTGTTGTACATGCTGGCCGAAATCGGGCAGGCAGTGAACGGCAACATACGTTGTCTCGACCATCCGATCAGCAACGACATATACGGCGACCAATACGACATCGTGCTAGTCGACGGTTTTCAAGGACGGGATGCGGCGGGTAGTTCGTGTAATTTTGATGTGACGCCACCGGCAACATCACCGCAAGTACCCAACCTGCCCGCCGGTACTTTGGTGATCGCCGGAAAGTTGGACTCCGCCGGCACGGCAGACGATGTATTGGTTCCGTATGAATTAATCTCCGGCACCAGCAGCCCGACGCAACCGGCCGCCAGCAAGCCCGCAGACGCGGGGCTTCGCGGCAATCATCGCCTTATCAACGGACCGGATGGCGAACTCTATCAGCTAAATGTTCTCGATGGACTGATTCGGCTAAGCGATACACAAGTTGTGTTAGGTCCTGAAGAATTAGATTTTATGATGCCCGACGGCACGGCGGTGACGGTTTGGGTGCATCCGGGCGCCGACACGTTCGGCCAATTCGAAGGCACAGTAGCATATGACGCGGCCTTCGACCCGAATGATACGAATGCCGTCTTCATTGGTCCGGTTCTCGTCGAGATGGGGGGGCTAACCTGTCGGTATCGGTCAGTCGCACGGGTCGATATTTCTATGACGCCACCACTTATCACGCATCTGTATGGCACATCCCCGGAATTTGAAACATCGCACTTTCCGATCTTTGGGTTTAGTTGTGACGAGTTTGTTTACGAGCCCGATCGCTCGCGAATTCGTGAGATCGAAGTCGACAATGTCGGCAATTTATATGTACTTGCTGTCAACTCATTGAGTAACAACCAATGGTTACGAATCTGGCATGCAGCGAGCGGCATCGAATTGTCGACGGTCAACCTAGATACACTGTCGCCCGCAGTTGAGGCACCTGCACCGATGTTGGTCACAGCAGATGGCAATCAGATTTACTTTGGCACAAGTTTGACCACGCCAGCAGCCACATCGACCTCGGTGTGGAGATTTGATCTGGCACCGGCGGCACCATCGCCATTGACAGCCGGCGCGACACACCAGATCGACGACATGCGTTTTGTCACCTGCTTAGTTGAAGCCACATCATCCGTCGTTGCCGTTGGGTATAGCCGTGATGATCTCCCTGAGGAAACCAGTTTTGACAATGACTCGGCGTTCTTTACCTCACCACGAATCGTCAGCTTACCTGCCAACCCGGGGACAGTGGCAGCGCAACTGCTTAATGCCAACGGATTGGCTTTGCCGCTTGGGGCAGCGTTCGCGCCCGCGTCTGACTGCGTTGCCGGAGATACGAATGACGATGGCTCAGTCAACACCGACGATATCACGTCATTCGTGGATGGGATTTTGAACACGCCCAGCGATCCTGACGTGCGCATTCGTCTTGATGTCAATACCGACGATGTCATTAATGGGCATGATGTCGCCACGTTTGTACAGCTACTACTCAACGGCGGCTGCTAGTTGCTACTGGCTTAAAAAAAGCGCGTGACGGGATGCTACAAGCTATCGCTCATGATCAGTACTAAAGGAAATCTTCTCAGGACGTCATGTCCGTTGTTAACGCAGCAGCAAAGGCTGTTTGATCATGACCACCTTTGACGAACCAACCCGCACGACGGCTGACGAGCCGACCGAAATGCAAATTGTGCGCGCGGCATTGCAGCAGGTCGATTTAGCAGGCGATGATACGCTCGTTGCTGATGGTGCTACCCTAAGCGGTGTCCAGATTGACATCGCAGGCTACGAGATTCGCCGTGAAATCAGCCGCGGCGGTCAGGGTGTGGTTTTTCTGGCGATACAGCAGGCCACCAAGCGCGACGTCGCCGTTAAAGTGCTACTCACCAGTGCCTTCGGTGGCGAGCGAGAGCGGCAACGATTCGAGCGCGAAGTTGAACTGTTGGCACAGTTGCGTCACCCAAATATCGTAACCGTGCACGATAGCGGCACCACCAACGGCATGTTTTACTACGTGATGGACTATATTCCCGGTACGTCGCTGGATCGGTACGTTAGCCATCATGAACTATCGATCGAATCCACGCTAAAACTGTTCTATCAAATCGCAGATGCCGTTAACGCGGCCCATCGCATGGGTGTCCTGCATCGCGACTTGAAGCCGGGAAACATTCGCGTAAATAACGAGGGCCAGCCGTTTATTCTCGACTTCGGCTTGGCCAAAGCCGTCGACGGTAGCACCGCTCATGACCAGCAGCTATCGATGACGGGGCAATTTCTCGGCACGTTGCCGTGGGCCAGCCCCGAGCAAGCGATCGGCGTGCCTGGCAAGATTGATCTGCGCACCGACGTGTATGCGCTGGGCGTCATTCTGTATCAGATTCTGACTGGCGCATTTCCCTATGCCATCGTCGGCCCGATGAACGAGGTGATCGACAACATCTTGTATGCAGCGCCTACACCGCCCAGCACCTTGCGACGCAAGATCGACCATGAAGTCGAAACTATCTTGCTGAAGTGTCTAAACAAAGACGCCGACCGCCGTTACCAATCGGCTGGCGAGTTGGCACGCGATATTCAGAATTACCTCGAAGGCCAACCGATCGAAGCAAAGCGCGACAGTTTGTTGTACGTGATCCGCAAGCGCGCACGAATGCACCAGTTTCAGACCGTGGTACTGGTGTTGATGGGCGTTATTTTGGTCGCGGCAGCTGCAGTGGCGATTGATCTCGGGCGGCAGCTATGGCGATCTAATGACCGACTGCGCGATGCGGAAATCGCCGCATTGACCAATTCCGTTCTGCTCGATCGCGCCACCGAAGAGTTTACACTACCGGCAATAAGACAAATGTCGATCGGCTGGTTCGTAGCAGCGCGCAACAGCAACCGACCGGCAGAGCTGCGCGAAATCGCCGACCGACTACCGGATAGCAGCCCGTCCCGGCTCGTCATGGAGTATTGGCTTAACAACGATCGCGATGACGAAGCACTGTTGCGTGAAATTGGAGACCGAAATGCGGGCTTAGCCCATTTTGCCATCGGCATGCAAGCGCATTGGGATGACGATGCGACAAAAACGCAGAGCCATTTCGAGATGGCCGATCGCTATCGAATGATGCCGATGTTGAAGTTGGAAATGCGATCGACTCTCGATGCGATTCGGCAGCGCCGGGCGGTGCGCCCATGAGTTGCGCTCAAACTTCTCAAATACACAGCGCCTCGCAGCGAGCGCGGAGTAGTACACACGCCTTTACGCTGATCGAATTATTAATCGTGATTGCGATCATCGCCCTGCTCATCGCCATCTTACTACCATCGCTCAGCGCGGCGCGCAGCCTGAGTCGACGAACCGCCTGTCAATCCAACTTACGACAACTGGCCGTCACTTGGCAATCTTACTTCGATGATCACGACGGCAAGTTTCTTAAAGGAACAAACCAAAACATTAATTACGGTGGTCGTCAGGGACTTGGGGAAATTCGATTTGGTGCCGATCCAGATAACCCGGTGCGAAAACCCTTGAATCGCTATCTTCAGCTCGAAGAAATTACGACAGCGGCGGCCGAGGTGTTTCAATGCCCATCCGATGACGGCAGCACCCTTGCGCAACCGTCGCATTTTCTGCATTACGGAACGAGTTACCTGACCAATATTTTTGTCATAGGGCCGAATCAGGTATCGATCAATCCGTTTGATCCGTGTGGGCAGTGGCTATTTGAGGCAAGTCAGCGGCTGAAAATGAATCACGGCGTGTCATCGGGCCTAGGTGATACATCGCGCCTGATCCTGATGGGTGATTGGGGATGGTCCAATTGGCTGCGCCCCTTTGATAACGTTGCGATCGATTGGCACGATCGTAGTTGCTCTTCAAACCTTGCGTTCTTTGATGGTCACATCGAATTTCAGACGCTGCGCAAGGGGCTATACACGACTGAGGAATATGTGTGGCTGCCGTTTGATGATTTAGCACGCAACTGTGTTTCAAGTCAGGTGGAGCAAGATTGTCCGTGACTCGGGGTATTACCTGCCTGAAAAAAACTGACTTTCCGACCCGATTACATCCGCGAGTTTCTCCCGCGCCCGCGCCAGCAACATAAATGCCGCACCGCGCGAGCGGCCGATGGCCTTCCCGACTTCGGGGCCACTGAGGCCCTCCAGATCAAATAGGCGAATTACCTTTGCGTAATCGGGTGGTAGCTTGGCGAGCGCCGCCTCGATGCAACTCTGAATTTCATTGGCCGCCGCGACTTTACTTGGTGTACCGCTGATGGTGCCGACGAGATCATACAACGCGACGTAGGATTTATCAGCGGCGGGTTGCACGCGCTTGCCGGGCGGCGGTCGCTTGTCGCGCTCCAAACCCTTAATTGCATCGCGCAGGTTGTTCTGAGCAATCTGACGCAACCATGCGCGAAACGCGCCGACATCATCACCACTAAAGCGACCGACACGCATAAACGCTTCCATATAGGTGACCTGCATCACATCGTCGGCATCGAGCACACTACGCCATTTTTCGGTGATGCTGAGTGTATTCCGCACTTCCGAGCCGACTTCGGCCAGCAACAATTCAAAGCTCTTGCGATCGCCCGCGATAGCTTTTTTTAATCTGTCGTTTTGCGTCTCGGACATGATTACTCAACCAGTATAACCCTTCCCAGTACGCTGGCCGCAGGATTTTTCGATCTCCGGCCTGTGACGCCGCAACCGGGAGCGTCGCTCAGGAAGAGTTTGGAGGGCACTAACGGTTGCATAACCCATCGGCGAGAACGCTGTCGATACAGTGCAAATCTGCGACAGTCACGGTGTGGTTCTTCGCCCGAGTTCGGCGATCTTGCAAAGTCGCTTCGATCACGGTCACTTCTGCAACCACTCTTGAGTTCCCAGCAAACCAATTATGCCATTTTGCGAAGTTGTTTCGGCGTCACGAACCACTGTAACTCCGCCCGTGGTGGGGCGCGGTCGCCGTCGAATTCCAAGCATGCCACGGCACCTTTCTTGAAACTGGCACCATCTTCGTCTGCGGCACCGATCAACCGCATCATGAGCATACTCATGTCAGGCTCATGACTGACGAGTGCGACCCGCAAACCATGACCGACGCCGATTAGCCGCTTGATAACACCGTTCAAATCACCACCCGGTTCTAGCTCGCGTACTTCTTTGATATCGCCATCGAACGTGGGCAACTCGGCCAGCAGTTCGGCAGTTTCCTTCGCACGCTTAAGCGGACTGGTCCAAATCGAGTCGATTTCCACTTCGAGCGCAGCCAGACCCTCCACGCCTTTGCGCATGCGCCGCACACCCTTGTCGGTTAGACGGCGCTCTTCATCGGGCAGATCAATACGCAGTTCCCGGTCTTCAGCGATGGCATGTCTGACAAGATAGATCAACACAATCGGCGCGCCCTCCTTTTATTGAATAGTCAAGACGGATCATAACCCAGCCGCAAAGCAGTCACACGCGACTCGAGCAGGAGTCCGTCTTATTCAATGCAATACCACGTGCCCAAGCCACGGGAGCCCTGCTCGTTGGAACCGGCGGAAACAAGCGCGCCAGACACTGGGTGCCCCTGCCCCTCTGGGGCTGGGGGACACACGCACGCCAGCGTATTCATACACGCAACCCACCCACAAACAGCAAAAATTAAAAAACGACGCCTCTCGCTTCATCAGAAGCAAGCGCGTCGCTTTCTATTCAATCAGCTAAACGAAATGCTGCCGATCCCTCGGCAATAACCGAACGCAGCCTTAGCCTTCGGTCATCATCTCCATCATTTCCGCCGGCGGGAAGATTTCTTCCAAGCCGCCGGTGAACAATTGAAAGACGAGATTGATGACAAAAAAGATGCCAAAGGCAACACCGAAGAGCAACGGATTGCTGCCACCACCAATAAAGGGAATCCCAAACATCGCAAAACCTCCAACGGCGAGGACCATACTTCTGGAAATGACGCTTCCCGCGCCCCTCCGCAAACCGGTGGATTATGGCGTTGGAGGGTGGAATTGGCAATCTGCGGTAACCGTCGCCAGCATTGGGGACGATTTGCACCCACAAAAAGAGGCCGACACATCCTGTTGCTTTAACGGAATATAAATTGCCGCAAATCCGGTAGTTAGCTATCGTTAGAAGCTAATGACAGTCCTAATCGTTGCACTAGCTGCCGCACTCCTAATTTCGATCATTGGGTTTGGCCTTGTCAAATTCTCTCGTGACTTGCGTTCTACCGACCGCGCTACCTTGGGTCACTGCATCTATTGTGGTTACGATTTGCGTGGAAATCGCAGCGGAATATGCCCAGAGTGCGGCGAACCGTTGCAGCCGAATTGACAACAAATTAACAACGCTGACTTACAAATCAAAACGGCTGGCGGCGTAGCATTACTCGCCATTCGTTCAGCCGAATCCAACGCGATAATCCTCACCCTACCGGCCACTGCTCGCTCGGTCGGCCAATATTCTGCCCCACCATCAACCGATGACCGTCCACCGTTTGTAGTGCCATCTCGCGCATGCCCCACGGTTCGTCTTGCGGCGTCTTGCGGATTTCACCACCGCAGCGCTCGATGTTGACCGCCGCCCGTTCGTGCCAAGCGTCGACGTCGTCCACCACCAAATACCCAAAATACTGATGATCGCCCAACGTCGGTATCGGAATCGCATCGGGACAGCGGCCCAATTGAAACACCACCACATCGCACTGCATAAACACCCAATTGCCCGGATCGACGACATCTGCAGTGCAACCCAGCACGCCTTCATACCAAGCTTGCGACCGATCCAAATCGGGGACGGCGAGAACATAGTGAGAACGTAAAATCGATGGCATGGCGGCCCCTTTCGTTAGCAATTCGATGCGTCGGTCGGCGACGGCGAGACCTTACGATAACCGCCCCGCCCCCATTTGATAAAGTTGCGGAAGCCGCACACGCCAGCAATTGTGTAGCACACACCACTCACGGCCAAAACACCTGTCAGCGCCCAAGCGGGCAAAGGCCGAAAGCCTTCTTGCATCAGCACCAACACCACCACCAACGCGACAAAGCTATAAACGAAGGCGTGATGAAACCCCATCGCCATGCGATAGGTGCGCGGCTCAAGCGCGGCCCACGACAGCGCGACGATCAAATACACGCAAGCCAAATAGACGAGGAACGCCGTTGGCAACGGTACGCCACACCATCGATGAACCACTGCAACCAACCCCAGCCCACCGAAAAGCGCGGCAAGGCTGTTGCGCATTGCCGCCAACGGCTTGAGACTCTGCTCATCGTTTGTTTCCGTAATCTTGTTGCCCGTGTCATTCAACATGATCGACCTCCCATTTCGTTATGGAAATCGTATCATGCCAGTCGTTGCCGCTCGATTTGAAACCGGGTGATTCGTTGTAATACCAGTCGCATTAAAGCCGGGTTCAGTCAATTAAATAGGGACAGATTGGGTTTGCGATGATAGCCAGTACACCTTTCGACGCCGAAAGATCGATACGCCTATCTGAAACATCTCATAATGCAAATGAATACGCCAAATACTTTGCACCCACGAGCCCAAGGATAAGGCCACCGTCGTTCCCCCTCATTACGCCGAAGGCGTTACACCCACTAGCCCAGGGTTGACGCCGCAGGCGGCTACCCTGGGTGGGGAGGATGAATTGAATCTTCAACTCTGAAGGAGTTGCGGCAATCGCCGGCGAGGAAGCAGTCCCCCAGCCCCAGAGGGGCAGGGGCACCCGATACGTGGGCACTTGATCATCGTTGCTTATTCAATTCCCCAACCTTCGCTGGCGCGACGGATGGGGCACCCGACGCTCCGTCGAATGAGTCCCCCAGCCCTCGAAGGGCAAGGGCACCCGGTAGCAAAACCGCTGAATGTCGGGCAACACCATGTTCGAAGCTAAAAAAAAACGAATCCACGTCTAATCGAAACTCAACATCTTGCGATACTCTTCAAAACGCTTCTGCACTGTATCGCGATCGGCGGCGCGCAGGGCTGCTAACGAAAAATCTTCAATCGTCACCGACGCCACACACGCACCGTAAGCCATCGCGCGCTTCAGCGTAGCCGGGTCGGTCTTATCCACTTCGGCGATGTGCGCCATCATGCCGGCGGCGAAACTATCGCCCGCGCCGGTCGGGTCTTTCACCTTGTCCGTCGGGAAGATCGGCAAGGCATACACCACTTCGTTCGTGATCAACATCGCGCCGTGCTCGCCCTTCTTGATTACCACAAACTTCGGCCCCATGCCCAAGATGTTACGACCGCACGCGATCAGGTCATTCTCGTCCGGCACCAGCAGCTTCGCTTCCGAATCGTTCAGTACCAAGCCATCGACCATACCCAGCGTCTGTAGCAGGTCTTCGCGGAATTCCTTGATCCACAAATCCATCGTGTCGCAAACCTTCAGCGTGGGTGACTTGAGTTGCTCCACGAAACTGCGCTGTACTGCCGGGTGCGTGTTGGCCAGAAACACATACTTCGAATCCTGAAAGTTCTCCGGAATCGTCGGCGGCGCTTCGCCCACCACGTTTAGGTCGGTCTGCAAACTTTCGCGATTGTTCATGTCGCGCTCGTAGCGCCCATGCCAGCGAAAGGTCTTCGAGCCCTGCCGCACTTCCAGGCCGCTGTCGTCGATGCGATCAGTCGCAAAGACTTGCCGAAACGACTCGGGGAAATCTTCGCCGACTGCCGCCACCAGCCGCACCGGGTGCATCAGCCCCGCCGCCACGGCGAAATACGCTGCCGATCCGCCCAGCACGTCGTCCGCGCGGTTGTCTTCGGTTTCAATGGTGTCGATGCCGATCGTTCCGGTAACTAACAGTGACATGCGGGCCTCGCTGGCTGTTGAAGGGTCTTTTTTGCGGAAACTCGCGATTTTGCGGGGCCAATCGCCGATGGTCAATAATATGGGGTGTTCGACCGTGGACCCCGCGGCATAGAGTTAAACGAAGCCATACCAGTGATGAAGATGACAAGCTATTGCCATTCAGGATTTGCCGGTTGGAGCCGCCATGCGGTCGTGTGGCTACTTGCGCTGGGTCTGCTTGGTACTGGGTTGACCGGATGCGGGGAAAAATCGTCGCGCACCCGTGATGACGGCCACGGTTATGCCGGTCGAGGGAACCGCAGCGGCTCTGACGAAGTTCCAGCGGACGATCGCCGCGTTATCATTGAACGCCCAGATGAAAAACGCACCTACCGCATTTCCTCGCGCGATGAGCCGACGACGAGGGACGAGCCCAGCCGCACCACGCCACCAGCCCCGCCGGTCGAAGAGCCTGCCCCCGCCCGCGCGGAGGGCATTCGCATCTACGAGGTGCAGCCCGGCGACACGCTTTGGAAAATCTCCGACCGCTTCTACGGCCACAGCCGCCATTGGCGCCGCATCTACTCCGCCAATCGCAATCGCGTTGACGACCCCCGCGAATTGCCCGTTGGGATTAAACTCATCATCCCATGAGCGGGGATGATCGACCAAACCTCCAACTCGATACCGATATCAAGTTCCTCAAGGGCGTCGGCCCAGCGCGCGCAAAGCGTCTGGCCAAGCTCGGCCTGCGCACCGTCGGCGACTTGCTCGAACACTTTCCCATGCGCCACGAGCGGCGCGAAGCACGTCTAATCGAGAACCTCGACTACGGTATGACGGCCACTGTCGTCGGACAGATCGCGCGCGTCAGTTCAACGTTCGGGCGCGGCGGCAAAACTGTTCGGGCATCGCTGGTCGACAACACCGGTCGCTGCAGCCTCACGTGGTTTCATGCGGGCTGGATGCAAGACAAAATCAAGCAAGGCATGGTGCTACGCGCCACGGGTAAGGTCAACGAGTTTAAACATCTGCCGCAATTGGTGAATCCGCAGTTCACGGTGTTGGCCGACGACGCTGGGCCGGTCGACGAATCGGAAGCGCCTGAACTGGCCGGTGTTTACCCTGCGACCATGGAAGTATCGAGCAAGGCGATCGCCAAGTTGGTGCGCGAGAATCTCGATGCGATGTTACGGGCCGCCGATGAACCGTTGCCGCGCGAGTTGCGCGTGCGGCGCGAATTACCCGGTCGACGCTGGGCGCTGCGGCAGATGCACGTGCCCGAGAATGATGACAAGCGTGAAAAGGCGCGCAGTCGGCTTGCGTTTGATGAGCTACTGTTAATGCAGCTATCCGTGGCACTCGCGCGGCGCGCTCGCAAACATGCCGGTGCTGCGCAGGCCTTTGAAGCAAATCCGTTAATCGACGAGCGCATCCGCGCCCGTTTCCCCTTCTCATTAACCAACGCCCAGAATCGGGCCATCAACGACATTGCCGGTGATATGGCACTACCGCGCCCCATGAATCGCCTGCTGCAAGGCGACGTCGGCTGCGGCAAAACGGTGGTGGCGCTTTACGCCGCGCTGCGCGCAATCGCCGGCAAGGCGCAAGCCGCCATCATGGCACCCACCGAACTGTTGGCGGAACAACACTACCGCAACGCGCGCAAATATCTCGACGGAAGTCGCGTGCGCATCGGCTTTATGCGCGGCGGTGTCAGCACCGCCGAGCGTCGACAGCTACGGCTGGCGGCGGCGGCGGGGCAACTCGATCTGATCGTCGGCACCCACGCGCTGATCCAGGAAGGCGTCGAGTTCAAACAATTGGGCCTCGTCGTGGTCGACGAACAACACCGTTTCGGCGTCAAACAGCGTGCCGCCCTGCGCGGCAAGGGCACGGCCCCGCACTTTCTCTTAATGACGGCCACGCCCATCCCACGCACCATGGCACTAACGGCCTTCGGCGATCTCGATGTGACCGTGATCGATGAATTGCCGCCGGGCCGCTCACCCATAAAGACGCGCGTCTTTATGGAGAAAGAAGCGCGCGACGTATGGAACCTCGTCAATCAGCGGCTCGACGCCGGCGAACAGGCTTACGTCGTCTACCCCGTCATCGAAGAATCGGAGAAGGTCGACCTCCGCGACGCCACCAGCGCCTTTGAGAAAATGCAACGCGGACCATTCGCCGATCGACGCGTCGCCCTCTTGCACGGTCGCCTACCACGCGAAGAGCGCGACGCCGTGATGAGCGCGTTCGCAGCCGGCGAAATCGACGTGTTGGTTGCGACGACCGTGATCGAGGTCGGTATCGATGTACCCAACGCAACCTGCATGGTAATCGAGCACGCCGAGCGCTTTGGTCTATCGCAACTCCATCAATTGCGCGGTCGCGTCGGTCGTGGCGCCAAGCCCGGCTACTGCTACCTGATCGGTGACAAACAAGAGCGCGAACGGCTCAACATTATGGCAGCCACGACAGACGGGTTTGAGATTGCCGAAGAAGATTTGCGTATTCGGGGGCCGGGCGAGTTCTTCGGCACGCGCCAAAGTGGGCTGCCTGAGCTGCGCGTGGCGAATCTGGTCGAAGATATCGACCTGATCATGAAGGCCCGCGACGAAGCAGCGGCGCTGTTGCGCGACGATCCACAACTCTCGCATAAGGAAAACGCCTTACTCAAACGCGCGCTCAAAGCGAAGTACGGCCCGGCAATGGAATGGATTTCGGCAGGCTGATATATCTTCACGAATGAGCGCCTGCGTTAGCCGTGATTGAGCCCAACAATACGGATCTCGCTCTAGATCGTTTTTCATTTGCTCGTAGCTGCAACTTGCTTGAGTATGTTCGATCTTTTTTCTTCTGAAAGCCCGGCAGGGCTGATGGGTTGACAGCCCCGATGTAGCGCAGACCGCGTCAGCGGTCGGAGCGCAATCCGGGGTAACCAATTGTGAGAACATCAAGCCCCGGCAAGGGGCGTAGGCACCTACACCGCTGCCGCGGTTTAACTGTGATAGAACAACGTAACCACGGATTGCGCGGCTCGCGCCGCTTCATCCGTGGCTCTCGACCTGCGCCCCTCCGGGGCTAAAAAAAAACATCGCGACCCAATGCTGGATTGAAACAAATTCTAGAACTGTTCACGATTGAGAGCGACGGTTGCGCTGTGGCACCGGCTAATAGCCGGTGTATGCCGACAAAACATCTACCGCCGCAGTCATTCGTGAAGTGGTCTAATTGCACACACCCGCTATTAACCGGCGCCACAGCGCAACCATCGCTATCAATTCTTACCAAGTCAAAGCGTTGAAAAAAGGAGGCCCGCGACTTGGGTGGATGTCGCGAGCCCGGAAGGGGAAAATGATTCGTTAAGGTTGGCGGCCGTCACCGGAGGCCTCGCCCCGGCGACGACCGCCGCACGTTGGGTTCTTCACATCAGGATCTAGCCCTAGTCATTGCACTGACTTGACGGCACATCGTTGAAGCAGCCGGTGTCTTCGCCTAGGAACGTTCCACCAAGATTGAGACAAACGAACCGCTGTTCAATCGTGCATATGCCAACACCATCGGGGCCGGTCAGACAGCATGCACCAAACGGATTGCACGGATCGACAAAGTAGGTGCTGCACGTCGGGCCCGCACCTTGGAAGTTGCCGCCCAGCTGATTGCACATGAACTCGTCTAAGTCGAAACACATACTTGGCCCGGTGGGCGAATCCTGAATACAGCACGCACCTATATCGCCGGTCGAGCACATCACATCATTGCAACTCGTTCCCGGCGGCAGCACTGTACCTTGCTGTCCGACACAATCGGAGAGCGGAACATCTGCACAATTGCCGTGTGGCAAGCAGCACGTGACCGTCGGCTCGTCGGGGCATGTGATATTGGCACAGGTCGTATTGTCGCCTTGATAGACACCGAAAAACTGAGCGCACTGTTGCGGCGTGGTCTCAACGCAGTTGATCGGCGCGCCGAATAACTGGGCACAACAGGCACCCGTCACCGGTGGTTCGATCGGGCACGCGATGTTTGGATCGTCGCACACCGTTCCATCGCCCTGAAAGTTGCCGCCCATCATCACACAGGCCTCTTCACTAATGACAGTACAGCTCGCAGGCGCGCCCGGCGTACTGGTGAAACAGCAGGCCCCCAATACTTGCGGCAGACAGATAATGTTGAAGCAGGTCGTGCCCGCGGGAAGCGGATTGCCGCCCTGACTCAAACACACCGACGGCGCGAGGAACTGACAAGTGCCATCGGGCAAGCAGCACGCACCGAACGGATCAGAATCGCACTGCAGCGTTGCATCATTGCAACTGGTGTTATCACCCTGATATACACCGCCCATTGCAAGACAATCCTGCGCTGTCGTTTCGAGACAAATAAACGGGCCGAAGTCCGGCGTGATGCAGCAGGCCCCCTCAGGCGGCATCACAATTGGGCAAGGAATATCCGAATCGCTGCACGCGGTACCATCCCCTAAGTAAAGTCCTTGCAGCGCAATACATTCTTGTTCCGCTACATCCACGCAAGTAGCGGGTAAGAGCGGCGAATTAACACAACACGCACCGGTAGCCGACGGGTCGATGGTGCAATCGATCGAGGGATCTTCGCAACGCGTGCCATCACCCTGATACACGCCGCCTTGCTCGGTGCAGAACAACGCCGGACCGACAAGACACTGAACGCTGCCGGCGGCCGTGATGCAGCACGCACCTAAGTCAATCACGATACCGCAAGGATTGTCCTGACATTGAACACCAGTCGGCTGCGGTACCCCGCCTTGATTGAAACATTCAGGGATCGACGTTTCGGTACAAATGCCGCCCTGCAAACAGCAAGCAACCAGCGGATCGATAACATCGCAAATCACGGCCGGGTCGGCGCACGTGGTATTGTCACCACGATAGTCGCCCTGCAGCTGCATACATTCCTCAGCCGTCGTATCGATGCACGTTGGCGGAATGTCGAAGCCGTTGATCACACAGCAAGCACCGGTGACTGGCGGGTCTTCGGGGCAATCGATGTCAGAGTCGAAACACGTGGTACCCACGCCCTGGAAGACGCCGCCCAACTGAGCACAGTAAAGCTGCGGCCCGTTCACACAGAACGTGCTGGTGCCAATCGTGACACAACAGGCTCCCAGATCAATCACGATCTGGCAGGGATTATCCGCACAGGTAACACCAACGGGTTGCGGCACGCCACCCTGATTGAAACACGTCGGAATTTCCACATTATCGATACACGTGTTATCAGGTAAGCAACATGCCACCAACGGATCGATCAGATCGCAGATAACCGATGGTGATGCACAATCGGTACCTGCCCCGCGGAAGTCACCGCCTTGCTGCTGGCAGTCTTCCGCCGTCGTTACGAGACAAAACTCGGGGACAGGGAGATTTAAGAGACAGCATGCACCCGTCTGGGGCGGTCCACAGAAGACCGTCGAACAGTCGCTGCCGACGCCGAAAAATTGCCCCATCAACAATTCGCAGGTCTCTGCATCAGTGGGCACACAAATGACCGGCGTGCCCGGCGCAGCCGTACAACAGGCACCGGTATCCATCGGTGCGCACGTCGCGTTCTGACAACTGACACCATCGCCCTGATACTCGCCGCCCTCCTCCAAACATGCAGAAGGCGTACGCAACATGCAGGTTTGTCCGCCGATGGCCACTTCGAAGCAGCAGGCGCCGATCGGTTGAATGTTGTCGCATACGATCGTTGGGTCGTCGCACGACGTATTCACGCCTTGGAACTCACCCATAATGTTGAGGCAGTTGGCCTTGTCCGTTTCGATACAAATCGCCGGAACGATGCCACCCGGCAAACAGCACGCACCTTGCGGCGGCTGGATAATGGGGCAATCGATATTCGGATCGTTACAGCCGGTGCCATCGCCCTGATACACGCCGCCCGCAATCTGGCAATTCAGTTCCGAGCTCTTAAAGCAGCCCGAGTTCCCGCCATTGGTCAAACAACACGCACCGAAGTTGTCACCAGGGCAGACCACGTTGTCACAGTCGATCCCGATACCCGTCGGTAAGCCGCCTTGGGCAACGCATTCATTGAACGTGAGTTCCTGACAACCATTCGGCAAGCAACAAGCAAACGCCACGTCTGGACAACCCGTTGCCTGACAACTGGTGTTGTCGCCTTGGTATTGGCCGTTCTGCGCCAAGCACGATTCTTCGGTGGTATCGAAGCAAAGGAACGGACCGACGTTGGGTGTGACACAACAGGCGCCGCGTGGTGCCTGATTATTGCAATCGATGTTCGCGTCGTTACATGACGTGCCATCACCTTGATACTCACCGAAGCCTTCTTCACAAATCGACGGAGAGGTATCAATACAAATGCCGCCCCCTACCGGTGTCGGCAAACAACATGCGCCCGTCACAGCGCCGTCGCAACCCGCGAACGGGCAACTCGAGTTATCACCCAAGTACGTTCCGCCTTGCATGATGCACTGGTTTTCAGTCGCGAAGATGCAACTCGGATTACCAGCCGCATCGATCACACAACACGCACCGGTCGGATCGGGATCATCACAGATCGTGTTGCTACACTGCGTGCCGTCGCCCTGATAGTCCCCCAACGTCTCAGTGCATTGCGCCGCCGTCAATTCGATACACGTGCGACCGCCAATGGCAGTCTCTACACAACAAGCACCCGTCGGCGGGGTATTACAACCGGTCGTCTGACAACTGGTGTTGTTACCCTGATAGTCGCCCCCCTGTGCCAAACACTTCTCTTCTGACGTATCAGCACAAATCAACGTTCCGCCCTGCCCCGGAAGACAGCAGGCGCCCGTCGCGCTAATACCGCAGTCGACACCATCATCATCGCAGGCGGTGCCTGCTCCGAAGAATTGGCCCAGAATCAAAGAACATTCAAACGATGAAACTTCGATACATGCGAAGCCACCGCCGCCGGGCGTCGCGACGCAACAGGCACCAACTTCGCCAAAATTACAACCGGCAAACGGACAACTAGAGTTGTCACCCAGATACAGACCGTCTTGAGCCAGACATTCCTCTTCGGTGGTGAAGATACAGTCGTTGGGCCCACCGATGTTTGAAACACAACACGCACCCATGATCGTCGGATCATCAGGGCAGTCGATACTGGCATCGTTACAACTGGTGCCATTACCCTGGAATTCACCCAGCGCTAAAGCACAGCCGTTGGGATTGGTTTCGAAACAAAAAGCCTGACCGCTGGGGCCGCCCGCGCAACATGCGCCAAACTGACCGCCATCACAAGTCGCGTTGGTGCAATCCGTGCCGTCACCACCATAGGAACCGCCCTGTGTGATGCACTGTGCTTCAGTTGTTTCAAAGCAGAAGAACGGCCCAAAGTCCGGCGTGATGCAACAAGCGCCCAAGACGGGTTGATCGCAAATGCCCTGAATGTCGCACGTCGTTAACGGCGCGCGGGGCAAGCCACCAGCTTCGAGACATTCCATGAAGCTGAGTTCCTGACAACCGTTCATGCCCAAACAACATGCGCCAGTCGGAGGCGGCGGTGGAGCGCATGGAACGTTGCTAGCCTCACAACTGGTGCCATCACCAAAATAAAGCCCGCCGTCTTCGAGGCAGCGTTCTTCAGTCGTTACCAAACACGCATTCAGCGGCAAACCAAACAGATTGACACAGCACGCGCCGACCGGCGGCGGTGCCGCACAGTCGGTGGTTGCGCACTGCGACATCGGCCCCTGCGGAATACCCATCATCTGCAAACATTGAATGGGCGGAACTTCGGCACAGGTGCCATCCGGCAAGCAACAAGCCACCGGCGGAGGAGGAGGCAATTGACAATCAACGTCGTCGTCTTGGCACGTCGATCCGACACCGAAGAACGTCCCCCCCGTGTTGAGACAGGCGTTCTCCGGAATCACGACACATATATCATTACCGTTAGGCAGCGTACGACAGCAAGCCCCCCGATCGGGACCGAACCCACCGCCTGCCATTTGCATAGCGGTAAATGCCTGCAAGTCGCGACCATCGGCGACACCGTCGCCGTTAAGGTCGGCCATATTGACGTAGCCGTTGTCGGTGATGTTACCGAGCAACACTTGAGAAAAGATCTCGGCATCTTGTGCCGTAATGGCGCTGTTACCGTCGAAATCACCCGCTTGGGTGGTTGACAAAAACAGACAGGTGGCGGCCAACAAGGCCGCACAGATACAACAAGGTCGCTTCATAAACTGGGTGGGCATGGGACTCGTTTCCTCCTACTGGGTGGGGTTGCGGGAATGGTTCCCGGTTCGTTTCTTGCGTGCGAGCGCCGAAGTTGCGAAGGCATCTGATGATACCGTCAGGCAATTGCGTAACGACCACACGCGTTGTAAAGCAGTTGGCACCGAAGCACCGAACTGTGCCGATACCTCGAACGTGATTACCGTATTCGCAAGACGCGTGCCGCGCAACAGAAAATTTGGGGAGCGCGACATAACCATCAGACCGGCATGGGGTTACTGGCGAGCCCTCTTTCCAAAGCAGTATCCCAGCCAACTTCGCCATGGCCATATTTAGCCAAAGTGGCCAAATTATCGGCGACATATCGCCACCTTGGCGTCAAGGGTAATCAATCGTAACCATCGCCCGCCTCAGTATTTGTGCGATTGCGCTTCAAGTGCGTATGATAGAGACTTCGCTGGGTGGCCGCGCTTCTTTGCGCGTGTCGCATGTTCCCTGATTTTAGACATTTGTCGTGATTACGCCGATCGATACAATCCGCCGTTCGACGCTGCCCGTCCTTGTCGCATTGACAATGGTTGGTGCATTCGCGTTGCGCGCGGTGGGGCAAGTCAACTGGCCGCCCTCGGAAGGCAATAAGATTTGCGCGACCGCCGGAATTCTCGAAGCCCCCGCCGAGGGCTCGGTGGACTTCCCACGCGACACCACCCTCTTCGCAGGCATCGGCCCAGCGATACTAACGAGCCGACCGCCATCGCTAGCAGCGATGCGACTCGGCAGTTGGTCCCCCATCGATGCAACGTTTGACCTCTTCGATGGTTGTTGGGATGAGACGGGTAACTTTGTTCGCTTAGAAATCCTCTTTGACGAACTCCTGAATCCGCCCGGCCCAATTGGGTTGGTTGACTTCACTTACAACCCCTATCAATTCGGCCTCGACCCGGTGTATGGCTGGTTTGACATCGATATCGATGCCAACCCGCAGACGGGTGGCGATATCGATACGTTTGCCAACCGCTATCTGGGAAACATCGCGCGCTTCGGCGGATTGCCTCCGCCGCCGCTTACGTGTCGCGCCGCGCGCGGTGGAAACGACCTCGATAACAATCCCAACACGCTTCCACTCGTCGAACGCAGCGGTGAAGACTTTCACATTGCGTTGTTCGGTGGGCTTACCACAAGTATCGAACGCCGCCTCGGCAACAATGACAATTTATTTGAACCCGATGAAGCCTGGGTGTTGACCGGCCACTATTTGCGTCGCGCCCATGCTTACGAGATGTTTTCTTCGGCCAACGGCGACGGCACCTACGAACCGCTGTGCCAACTCGAATTTCGCCACTTTTCAGAACAGAACGCCACTCGCATCACGCTCGTCTATCCCCTTAATCAGGAGGGCGCTGCCGAGCAACTCGGCGTTGATGCCAACCAGATCATCACCGACGCCAACGCGGACAATGAAAATTCGCTTTACGAAGGGATGCTCGATCTTACGACCGTAGTTGGCCAAATCGCGCCGGGTTCGCCGCTTACCAACGACTCGTTTTTCGATCTTATCTCTCCTTGGGGTAATGCTGATCCGAACGACTATCTCGACCCGACCACATGGCAACTCACCGCTCTCGTTGGAACGGCATACGCACAGCAAGATTTCTTTGGTGCGCTGCTCGCCTGGACTGATGCCTATCCGCGGCCTTTGTTGGGTGACCTCACGGGTGACGGCAGTATCAATCTCACCGACATTGCATTCTTCAATGCGCGTTTGAGCGCTCTTGATGGCGTCTTTCCTTTCGACACTGACAACAGCGTCAACGGCAGCGTCACGATCACGAATTTTGGCCCCAGCTTCGACCTGCTCGACCTGAATTACGACGGCGTCATCGACGACGCCGACCGCGAAATGATTGTTATCCCCGGCGATATCAACGCCGACTTACAGGTCAACGCGCTCGATGTCGGTGCCTTGGTACAAATCTTGATCGATCCGCTCGCGGTGCAATCCGTCTGCCCGGATACATCGGACTTCGGGGCGTGCTGCATCTTCACCGGCAGCTTCGATATTTGTATCAACACAGATAGCGCATCGTGCATCACGCAAGGCGGGTCATTCCAAGGCATCGGCACCAATTGCACCGTCGACGGTTGCCCACTCTCGCTGGGCGCATGCTGTGTCCCGCCTGCAATGTTTCAAAGTTCTTGCGTGGAACTCCCTCAAAATGATTGTTCGATCTTTGGCGGCACCTACATAGGCCCCGGCACTACGTGTGCCGATCAGAGCATCGTATGCAATCCAAACGCCCGTGGTGCCTGCTGTTTAATCGTTGGCGGTTTACCACCTTGTACGCTGGAAACGCAAGCCGACTGCAGCAACATCGGCGGTAGCTATCAAGGTGACAACACTTTTTGCGACGCGGCCACCGGTGGTTGCCCGACCGGCTCAGGCCCAATGATTGCTGGAGCTTGCTGCCTCTCGACGCCGATCGGTACAACCTGCCAGATCATCGATGAAACCTCCTGCTTTGCGAACGGCGGTATCTACTTCGGTGCCGACACTTCATGTGCCAACGTCCCCTGCGATGCGCCAACGCCGCCACTCGTTGCGTGTTGCATCGGCAACGCTCAATGCATCGACACCGACCTGCTTAGTTGTGTGAATCAAAACGGAATTCCATTGAACGGCGGCGATACCTGTGTGGACGTCGCCATCGATCGGTTGCTCCCCAGAGCCGATCTAAATCGCGACCAAAAAATCGACGGTCTGGACATCCAAGTGATGGTCCATATTCTGGTCGGCAGTTAACACGGAAAGAAAGCGTTAAAGACTTCGTGACGAAACGACACCTAACAACCCGGTGCCAATCGAAACGCTGCCGACATGGCTTTAGCTTGATTGAATTGCTGGTGGTCATGTCGATCATCGCCGTGTTGATCGGTATTTTGCTATCGGCGTTGTCGGCCAGTCGTCAGGCTGGTCTCAAGCTGCGCTGCATCAGCCAACTACACGAGGTGTCGTTTAAATTTCGCATGTTCAGCGATCCGTTCACCGTCACCACGCGCGGCGAAAGTGATATGCTTGGCAGCAACGTGTTCTACATGGATGATTTCGTCGACAGCCTCTACCGCATCGATGAATTCTGGGATCTACCGCCGATCATCTACTCGCAATATAACCCCGGCGAAGAGATCATGATGTGCCCCGCCGGTGAGAATGAACTGTACCGCCGCCCGCAACGCACCGCTTTCGAAAACGCGATCATTCCTTCCGCCAACGTCAGCCTTGCGTTCAATCGCCGCCTGTGGCGTAACGGTATCGATCCCGGTATCACCACCGTCAGCGGTCGCCTGCTGGATCTGCCCGATATACCGCTGATCATGGATGTCGACGGTGCCGCCGCCAGCGCCGCCGGTCGGCTGCCCCATTACATCGCGCCACCGGTTCCGGGTCTGAACGATGATTACGCCGCCGGTGAATTCTGGTACCCGTCGTTCCGGCACAATGGCAAGTTCGTGGTCGCGTTCGTTGGCGGTCATGTACTCACCACTGAAGACCCGCTTGCTCAATCCACATGGCGTTGGGACGTGACGGGCTACTGATCGATTATTGCCCTCAGCGCGCTTGCGCAGCGCTGCGTCACGTTAAAACTACATGAACATTCGCACCAAATGCGCTCTGCTTGTCATCGTCTTTGAGCTAACGCTGGCCGTATCGATTCTGCTCACGGTTTTTCTCACCAAAAACTACTTCGAAGCCGCCGCCGAGTCTTTTGCAGCTTCGCGTCGCGATACCGACGCCATCGGTCGCTTGCGCAGCGATGTCATCTACGAGATGTCGCGCTTGTCCCGCCCCATAGAAAGCGGCGTCGACGTAAATAAGATCGCCCAAGGCTCCGAGCACATTGACGCCCAACTCAACGCGCTTACTGACCGTACGCCCGCAACGCTGCGCGACGAAATCAAACAAGCCAACGACCTCCGTCGCGCGGCGGTCAAGCACGCTCTGGAAGCTGCGCGGAAAACGCCCGCGAACTTTACGCCCGATGCCCATCGCGCTTTTGACTTATCCCTTAGCCGCTTGCAGGGTCACGCTCAGAACGAACTCAGCCGCGCCGTCGCCGCCACCACCGAAGCCCAGACCACGACCACGATCATCTTGTTTTCCAACATGATTGTGGGTGTGGTCCTCGGCCTGCTCGCGCTCTACCTGATTCGCCGCTGGGTCATTTTGCCGGTTATCGACCTGCAAAACGCCACCAACGCACTGGCCCGCGGTGATCGCAAGGCCTTCGCGCCGATTCATACGCCGGACGAACTGGGGCAACTGGCCGCCGCCTTTAACCAAATGACCGGGCAGATCGGTCGAATGGAACAACGCCTCGTACAGCGCGAGCGCATCATCGCTATGAGTGAACTCGTCTCATACATCGCTCATAACATTCGCAACCCGCTCGCCGGCGTCCAAAGCTCCGCCGAAATCACCTGCCATCAAGCCGCCGACAATACCCAGATCGTCGAGCAGCAACGCCACATCATTGCGGCGATCGATCGCTGCCTGCGCTGGTTTAAACAGATCGAACACGCATGCGGATCAATCCAAATCGAACCCCAGCGTACCCACCTGCAGGAACTGATTCAGGGCGTTCTGACCGTCTTTCGCCCCCTCGCCGGGCCGCAGCGCATCAACCTGCACGTCGTTGGAATCGATGAAGCGGACACCGTCTGCGTCGACGCCCGGCATTTTGAACAAGCCATCACTGCCATCATCGGCAACGCGATTGATGCGATCGGTACCGACGGCGAGATCGAACTGAATTACGCGCGCAACGATGACCACCAAACGTGGTCGCTATCGATTGCTGATAGTGGTGGCGGTATCGACCCCAGCATCATCGCTCGATTGTTCGAACCAACCTTTAGTACCAAACCCGACGGCCACGGCCTCGGTTTGTTTATGGCGCGAAAGGTGGCAGAGATGCACGGCGGTGAGTTAAAGTGTTATAACAACGAGCGCGGCGGTGCTACGTTTACTTTCACGCTCCCGCTCGAACTCGACGGATACCCAAACGATGACCGACCTGCTGATCGTTGATGACGAAAAAACCTTGCTGGCGAATCTCGCCCTGCAATTGGCGCAGTCGGACTATCGCTGCCGCACCGCTGAGAGCGCGGCGGCCGCCTTGGAACTCATCGAACACGCCGAGCCGCAGATCGCGCTGTTTGACTTACGCTTACCCGACACGTCCGGCCTCGATCTCATTAAACAAGTCCGCGCTCAGGGGCGCGATTTTCCTATCGTTGTAATGACCGCCTTTGGCTCCGTCGAAACCGCCGTCGAAGCCATGAAGGTCGGGGCAAGCGATTACCTGCAAAAGCCCGTGGCCATTGGTGAATTGGAAGTCGTCTTGCATCGCGTTTTGCAACACCATCGCATGCGCGATCGCCTCGATGTGTTCGAGCGCGAACGCCAACGCCAAGGTGCCGAACGACAGATCGTTGCCGAAGACGAAAGCATGCAGCGTGTTTTGGCGCTCGCGGCGCGCATCGCGGCCCAACCACCGGATGAGGGCGGCCATCTTCCCACGGTCCTGATCACTGGCGAAACCGGCACCGGTAAAGATCTGTTGGCACACCACATTCACGACCTTGGCCCGCATCTGGAAGAACCCTTTGTTCAAATCAACTGTACGGCGTTACCCGCATCACTCGCCGAGGCGGAATTGTTCGGTTACGAACAAGGCGCGTTCACCGATGCCAAGTCGGGCAAGAAGGGGTTGTTCGAAGTTGCCGGCGGCGGCACCGTCTTTCTCGACGAAATCGGTGACATGCCGCTGGAGTTACAAGCGAAGTTATTACTCGTATTGGAGAAACGTGAGTTCCGTCGCGTCGGCGGTACGCGCGAACGGCGCGTGCAGGCGCGCACCATTGCCGCCACCAATTGCAACCTGCATCAACTCGTCGCAGAAGGGCGCTTTCGCAAAGACCTATACTTCCGCTTGCAAAGCATCTCGATCGAATTGCCACCCCTGCGCGCCCGTGGTGATGACTTGCTGTTGCTGACGCGCCATTTTTTAAAACAACGCGCCAAGCGACTGCATCGCCCACCACCCGCATTAACACCGCGCGCCGAAACCGCGATTCAACAATACAACTGGCCCGGCAATGTGCGCGAACTGGATAACGTCTTACAGCGTGCCATGCTACTGAGCGAAGCCGACGCCATTGACGTACAGGACCTCAACCTGACGCAAACCTCAGTGGATGTGGTTGATTGGTCCCTCGAAACCTTCCGCTTTCCTTTCGATCGCGAAGCCTGCACGCTCGCGCGTGTCGAATCGCTCCTACTGCATCAGGCCCTCGATCATTGTGGCGGCAACGTCTCCGAAGCTGCGCGACTGCTCGGCATGAGCCGCGGCACCTTCCGACATCGGCTGGAAAAATTGAGCCAGATCGAGTCGAGTGACCCGGCAAGCAAGACATAACCTCCTTTTTCAACAAAACCTTACAATCACCACGATGTTTGTTCGCCCTCTGCCGGAATTCATCGTAAATTACCGATCAATCTTCCTTCTGGAGTACCGCGAATGACCTTGCACCAACTCGACAGCGTCGCGTCACCGACGACCATCGATCGATACAGCAAAGCACTGGCACACCCAGCGCGCATCGCGATCCTGCGTTTTCTCGCCCAGCAAAAAACCTGCTTCTGCGGTGCCATCGTTAAAGAACTTCCGTTGGCCCAATCCACTGTCTCGCAACATCTAAACGAACTCAAAAGTGCCGGGCTGATTCGCGGAATCGTCGAGGGCAAGCGCACCTGCTATTGCCTCGATAAGGATGGGCTGCGTCGCGCGCAAGAGACTATCACTGATTTGTTCGACGAACTGTTAAGCGCACAACATGAGTTCGATGATGACATGTGTTGCTAGTTGAATTAGTCGCGGCGTTTGGGAGCTAACGTAGTGATCGATTTCATTTGCCCCATCCCTTTCGATCCATCGCGATCCACTTCATTGGTACACCACGGCGTACTTGCAGCATCGCATCATGAATGGCGCATCACGAAAGGAGCGGCTCGATGACCAAAATGCTAATATTTGCCTGTCTGCTAATTAGTACGAATACGCCCAGCGAAACAAAAGGCGCATCCATGTCCGAATCACTGCAATCCTATATCCATCAGCGCCAAGCCGAATTTGATGACATCCCTACCGAGCGCCGACAACAACTCGAACAACTCGCTGCATACATTTCCACTCAGGTACAAGCTAAAAAGCCTGTGCGCCTCAACTTTATCTGTACGCATAATTCGCGCCGCAGTCATATGGGGCAGATTTGGGGGGCCGTCGCCGCCGCCACCTACGGCATTGACAACGTTCAAACGTATTCCGGCGGTACCGAAGCCACCGCCTTTAATCCGCGCGCCGTGGCTGCCCTACGCCGCGCCGGCCTAAATATCAAACAAACGACAAACGACGAGAACCCGATTTATCACATTGAGTATTCGAAAGACGCGATGCCCATCACATCCTTCTCCAAAGTCTACGATCAGGCCCCCAACCCCAAGCGTGACTTCGCTGCGATCATGACTTGTTCGTCGGCCGATAAGGCGTGCCCCGCAGTTCCCGGTGCCGACCAGCGCTTTGCCATTACCTATGAAGATCCCAAAGCCTTCGACGGCACCGACAAAGAGGCCGCCATGTACGACCAGCGCAGCGCTCAGATCGCCCGCGAATTGCTATACGTTTTCTCAAAAGTTGGCAGTAAGAAGCCATAAAACAAGGTTTTAATGGAGCGTTTGCCGGGTGCCCCTGCCCTTTCAGAGCTGGGGGACATCACCACGCCAACGCCATAAATCCAGCTCAACCTCAACTATGTAATGTCAGCGCAACTACCCCCGTAACAACTCCAACACCCGCTGCGCGATCGACGCCTTCGATTCCTTTGCTGCAACATCCACCCACTTTGCCATCGGAAACTTGCGATACCACGTACGCTGATGCTTTGCGAAGCGCCGGGTCAAAATCTTGATCTGCTCCACCGCATCGGCCAGCGACATGCGCCCTTCCAAATGATCGATGATCTGCGCATAGCCCAATCCCTGCCGTGCTTGTTCACTTAACCCCTGCGGCTGCGCTAATAGGCCACGGACTTCTTCAACCAAGCCTGCCTCGACCATTTGCTTCACGCGCGCATTGATGCGCCGCGACGCATCTTCTTTTTCTCGCCGTAAACCCACAACGCGCCCCGGATAGCGCAAACCGTCGGCGCTCCATTGCGTTTGCAATTCCGATAGCGGCTTGCCGGTCAGCTCGTAAACCTCCAGCGCGCGCTCGATGCGCTTATAGTCGTTCGGGTGAATTCGTTCGGCACCGTTCGGGTCGACTTTCTCCAATCGCTGGTGCAGCGCGCTCGTCCCCTCCTCGTCGGCAACGGCGCGCAATCGCTTACGCAACTCCCGGTCAGCCGACGGCCCTTCAAACATGCCGAACATCAACGACATCAGATAGAGCGGCGTACCACCGACCACGATCGGCAACCGCCCGCGCGCTGCAATCGCCGCAATCGCCTGATCCGCCTGGGCCGCAAAGTAGGCTGCGCTGCACGCGTCCGAGGGTTCCAAAATATCGATCAAATGATGCGGTGCCCGTGCTCGGTCTGCCGTCGTCGGCTTCGCCGTTCCGATATCCATGCCGCGATAAACTTGCATCGAGTCGACGCTGACGATTTCACCGTCGAGCGCCTCGGCCACGTCCAACGCACAATCGGATTTGCCGCTGGCAGTCACCCCCAAAATCAAGGCAATTTCCGGTCTGTCGCCGTCAGTTTTCATCGATTTGGAGCGTAACCCGGTCGTAACGATCTGAAAAACCTCCGGCACGACGACGCACGCCCTATCTGCGCGCACAATCTAAGCGGCCGTAAGCACCTTCACACTAAAGACTTATAATCTCGCACCCGATGAGTCCCAATACGTCCCTCTTTGAATAACGAGACGTGATTGTTACACCCTACCCGCAATACTTGGAGTAGGATTTGAATATAATGACGTGGAACATCAGGCGAGGGCGGGTGCTGTCGTTGCAACTTCGCTTCGCCGTTCCAGATGCAATTAATGAACGCTCTCCCGCATTTCAAAACCAGTTCTAAGGAGGAACTCGATGCGTAAGTTTTTGTTTGGTGCCACTTTCGTGGTCGCCGCCGCCCTGATCGCTCAGTCCAGTTTTGCCGGCCCCTCTTGTTGTAAGAAGAAGGCCAATGCCGAGACTGTCGCTGCCAAATCTTCTTGCTCCAAGGCCAAAACGAGTTGCAATTCGGCCACCACCGTGGCCGCCAAGTCGTCGTGCCAAAAGAGCTGCGACGGTTTCCCGCAAATTCGTTTTATGGTCGCGGGCGAAGCCTACGACACGCAGCCCGAAGCTTGGGCGGCACTAGCCGACGCATCGGAAAAGTACATCGAACGCTACACCAGCATCGCTTGCGTCGTTGACGGCAAAGTGAAGTATTGCGGTGAGGGTTCGTGCGCATCAAAGGGTGCCAAGACTGCCAAGGCATCATGCAGTTCTGCCGCCGAAGTGAAGCTCGCCAAGGCTGACGCTCCTTGCAGCAGCACCAAAAAGCGCGCTCGCAAAGTGCAACGCACGACCGTGAAGCGCGCTTGCTGTGGTTCAAAGCCAGCCAAACTGGCCAAAGCCGAAACCAAGAGCTGCGGCGAAAGCAAGAATGCCGAAGTGAAGCTGGCTTCGGCCAAAGACGAGCGCACCTGCCCGTTGACCGGCAAGGTCGTCACGGTAGATGCCAAGGGCAACAGCAGCTGCTGCAAGAAACCTTGCGGTGACGAAGCCAAAATCAAAACCGTAGCCGCCGAATCGAAGAGCGGTTGCTGCAAGAGCAAGATGGCCAAGCTGGCCAAAGCCGAGGGCAAGAGCTGTAGCGAGAAGGCCGCACTGGTAAAGGCCGAAGGCAAGACCTGTGACAAGAGTGCTAAGCTCGCCAAGGCCGAAGGTTGTAGCAAAGGCACCGAAGCGAAGCTTGCATCCGCCAAGTCGGGCTGCTGCAAGAGCAAGATGGCCAAGCTGGCCAAAGCCGAGGGCAAGAGCTGTAGCGAGAAGGCCGCACTGGTAAAGGCTGAAGGCAAGACCTGCGACAAGAGTGCTAAGCTCGCCAAGGCCGAAGGTTGCAGCAAAGGCACCGAAGCGAAGCTTGCATCCGCCAAGTCGGGCTGCTGCAAGAGCAAGATGGCCAAGCTGGCCAAAGCCGAGGGCAAGAGCTGTAGCGAGAAGGCCGCACTGGTGAAGGCCGAAAGCAAGACCTGCGACAAGAGTGCTAAGCTCGCCAAGGCCGAAGGTTGCAGCAAGGGTGCCGAAGCGAAGCTCGCATCCGCCAAGTCGGGTTGCTGCAAGAGCAAAGAAGTTAAGCTTGCATCCACCAAGGAAGGTTGCTGCAAGAGCAAGGCTGTCAAACTTGCCTCCGCAAACGACGGTTGCTGCAAAGACGCCAAGAACGTGATGTATCGCGTGGCCGGTCGCAACTTCAAAACCTACGAAGAAGCTGCCGAAGCTCGCGAAAAAGCGATGGAAGCCATGAAGGGCGTGCGTATGGCTTACGTCGTCGATGGCAAGCAAGTTGACTGCTCGAGCAAGGTTTGCCCCACGATGAAAAAGGCCGGCAAGGTCAAGTTCGTCGTGAACAAGATGGAAACCAAGTGCGAAATGGAAGCCCGCGTCGCCATGGCGAAGGCCCAAATGGAAGCCGTGCAGCTCGCCGTCAACGACATGGTTGCCGCCGCGAACTAAGCGCCAGCAGCGGATCGCGCTTTTCCTACGTGACCGCGCTAATACCCGCGACGTCAATGTGCTGCAAACGAGCAACAGGAATGCTGCCGTGACGCGATAGGCCAAAGACGTTCGCAAATGCTAAACCAACTCAAAAAGCCCACCGGTGGCCACCGGTGGGCTTTTTTCGTGGATGCAATCGACAAAGAAAGCCCATTGTGCCTCACACGTGTGCCATGCCGCCCCCTATGCCCGTACACGCCGCCTGAACGAAGCTCAGATGCACTCCCGTATTTTCGGGAAACAAGAGGGCACTTTCGCAACGCCAACAAGTCGCCGCGTCGTCTCCGGCATATCCCATCGCCACCGCAACGATTAAGATTGAAAACCGCGAATTCGAATTGAAGTGAACCGATCTCGCACTGCATGGCAAAGAGATCGCCCAACACACCGAACGACCAACCCGGAGAAATGCCTTGGCCACTGCCGCCGACAAAATCATGTTCGAGATTTATCGCGACGCCAGCTATGACCAACAATATCGCGTCGTGTATTTCACCGAACTCGATGAGAACAATAAGCACAATGAAATCAACCGCGCCATGGCTGGCGACCACGTGTACGACGGTTTCCTCAAAGAGCTCAGCGCCGACGCGGGTAAAGAAAAGATCAACACCATCCTCGCGCGACTCAATAACGGTGAAACACTTGACGGTGACGCGATTGAAAAGGAACTGGCGAAGTGTGGGGCGCTGGCGGATTAGGTGAACTTTGTGAATTCGATTTTGATTTGCCGCATCGCATTATCGATTACTTTGCTTTTGACATGCCTATTTGTTTATTCCCTTTTCGGAAGTGTCAGCTACTCTGGTTACGGACCGGGATATCCACCGACCTTTAAGAGCCTTGTATTGCAAGGCGGAGGCCTCTGTTACTGGTATTTCGAGAATCGAAATCTCGATCTAGCGACGGGATTTCAGATTGGAGACTATTGCATAACTCTCGACGGATATATCAACTGCGTTTGGGTGCCACAATTTGGATGGAACAACCAAAATGGACACTTTCTAGTGCCGGTGATCTACCCACTAGTTCTCCTTTGGATTGTTATCTACCGAATGCGCCAGCGAATAATCCGATCGAGATTAAGCCCCGATTGTTTCTGCGGTTACAACCTCACCGGTAACGAATCCGGCACCTGCCCAGAATGCGGCGCGGAAATTACAGTATCTAACGAAGCCGCCCCATCGCAGAGTGGGTTCAATTCGCCGCCAGCGGACCTACTCGAATCCAACCCGCAAACCAAACGCGCCACGCGAAGGCATTAAACCCGGCTCGTATCATTCAATTTCGACTTTTTGACGTTTCGATGTTTCGACGTTTGCCCCGCGCGATAGAATGCCCCCAAGAAGAAGCAAACCCGCGACCCGACACAGGAGCCATTGGCCACCATGAAATTCTTCCTCGACACCGCCAATCTCGACGAACTGCGCGACGCCGCCGCCATGGGCATTGTGGACGGCGTGACCACCAACCCCAGCCTCGTCGCCAAGGAAGGCAAAGACTTCAAAACGCTGGTCGCCGAAATTTGCGAGATCGTGCCCGGCCCCGTCTCCGCTGAAGTCGTCAGCACCGAGGCCGACGCCATGGTCAAAGAAGGCCGCGAGTTGGCCAAGATCGCCGACAACATCGTCGTGAAGCTGCCGACCATCGCCGAAGGCGTGAAGGCGCTAACGGTGTTGGCGGGCGAAGGCGTGAAGACCAATCTGACGCTGGTGTTTCAACCGTTGCAGGCGTTGATCGTAGCCAAGGCCGGCGCAACGTTCGTCTCGCCCTTCCTCGGTCGCCTCGACGACATCGGCCACGACGGCATGGAAGTGCTCTCCGAAATTCGTCAGATTTACGACAACTACGGCTTCCGCACCGAGATCCTCGCCGCCAGCTTGCGGCATCCGCTGCACGTGGTGCAGGCCGCCAAAGTCGGTGCCGACATCGGCACCATGCCATACAAAACTTTTAAGTCATTATTGAATCATCCGCTGACCGATATCGGCCTCGAACGCTTCCTCGCCGATTGGAAAGCGGCTCAGAAATAGAGCGAGCGGTTGGCCGCTTGCGGCTTATCAGAGCCGCGCCCGTAAGGAAGCGGTGCGTCTGGTCAGGTGCGGGATCATCGGCATAACCAACGAATCAAACCAATCCCGAAGTAACCGTGCACAGCAATGATCACACTTGCGTGTCGTCGCCTACCTCGCCCTCTGGTGCCGGCTCGCTCAACGCCAAACCATACACCGCATTAACCAGCCGCTTCAATTCTTCCACTGAATGTGCCGTCGGCGCAGCCGCTTTCGATACTGCCGTCGAATCATCGTCAGCATCGACCTTTCCGGCCGCGATATCTTGCTTACGTAATTCGCAATAGGCATGCATCAACTTTGCCAACTCATCGGCCTGCGCCGCATCGCTCTCCAACCGACCCAACATGCGCATCAGGATTTGATTCTCAAAGTCCTTACGCAGCTTACTCGCACTGCTAACACGACGACGCTTACTATTTTTCGCTTTTCGTTTTGCCACGACGTTTCCTTTCATCAATATTCGTCGCAGGCTTCGACCTGCTCTTAAACATAGGTCACCCTTAGACCGTGGCAAATCGTGATCGTTCGACTTTGATCAGCGCAACCACCCAACGGCAAGGTGGGTCGAGAGTTGGGTGGTGGAAAAAAGTTCAAAGAAGTTATGCGATTTCGTTAAGAATTCTGACATTACTCAGGGATGACCGCGGGACCTGTTGTCAGAATCAATCAAAGGAATGCAAAAAGTCAATTTAGAAGATGAATGCGAACAAAGAAAATTTGGGGATCACACCGGCTATTAGCCGGTGTCACAGAACACGCATCGTTCTCAGCCGTGAACTGGCATAACGGCGCGCAGCTCGATAGGCCTTTATCCCGGAGGGATCGTCGGAAAATAGCCCCGCACATTGTGCGGGGACTGAGGTGTACGAATGACATTTCATCCCGAAGGGATCGAATGAAGACCACGCATCCCTTCCGTCAGCTAAACAGAACGCCACCACTGACGACCGCGACATACAAGCGGAATTACTCGCTATTCGTGGTCTTGACCGTCATCGCGCCGATAACGCACCGTAGGAAAGATATCTTCGCAGCTCTCAGCATAGCCGCAGCCGGGGCACACAAGTTTGCAATGGCGTCCACCGAGTTCGGCGCGACCGCAACGCGGGCAGGTATCGTCGATGTCCGATCGAACTTCTGAGCGCGAGCGCGATACTGGCTGTTCTTTTGGTACATCCATGAGCCATTCCCTCCTTCCTTGTATTAGCAGAAATAAAGCAGCAATCAAAATCGCATGCTGTTGCGCGCGTTATGCATGATGAATTTCTCGGGATAACCCAGGCGCGGCCGGCTCATTCGCGTGATGTCTTTTAAGTCATCCTCAGCAAACCGCAGGTCGCAAGCCGCCAGATTATCCTGCAGTTGTGCGACTGACTTGGGACCGATGATTACGCTGCTAATCATCGGTCGCTGCAAAATCCAGGCGATGGCCAAGGCCGTCGGCGTGGTTTCCATCCTGCGGGCGATCTCCGTTAACTTCTCGGCAATGTCGAAGTTGCGCTCGGTCACAAACGCTTTACGCCATTCGTTGTCTTCATCGACTGCCTCGAACCGTGCGCCGGCCGGCCCATTTCCTCCGCGCGAGTACTTGCCGGTTAAGATACCACCACCCAACGGGCTCCACGGCAGCAAGCCAATCTGGTAACGCTCACAAACTTCAACGATGGAGCGCTCGATATCGCGACAGGCCAAGCTGTACTGCATTTGCGCCGTGATGAACGGTTCCCACCCATGACGCATGCATAACTGCCGCGCCTCAACGATTTGCCACGCGTCAAAATTCGAGAGCCCGACGTAACGCACCTTCCCGCTTTTTACGAAGCAATCCAACGCGCTAAGCGTTTCCTCGATCGGTGTATGGGTATCCCAACAGTGCACCTGATACAAATCGATGTAATCGGTTCGTAGTCGTCGCAAACTATCTTCAAGTGCTGCCGTGAGATGTCGGCGCGTAGATCCGAATGCGTTGGCATGTTGCGGCGGCTCGCCAAACACCGGCACCACGGGGAAGTGGCCCTTGGTCGCCAGAACAACTTGGTCGCGCTTGCCTTCCAGCGCATCGCCGCAGATCCGCTCACTTTCTCCGGCGCTGTAAACATCGGCGGTATCGATGAAGTTGCCGCCTGCATCCAAGTAGGCGTCGATCACTTTGCGACTGGCGCCGGCATCGACGCCCCAGTCGGCCATGCCAAAGTTCATGGTGCCGAGACAGAGCTCCGACACGATCAATCCCGAATTGCCCAGCTTGCGATTCTTCATGCCCGCCTCCTCGATGACGATCTTCCATCTTAGACCACTTCACGAATGACTGCGGGGGTAGGTGTTTTGTCAGCATACACCGGCTATTAGCCGGTCCCACAGCGCAACCGTCGCTCTCAATCGTGAACAGATCAAGTGGCGGCCATTGTAAAGGCGACGAATTGATTGGCGAGCGGACGGTAAGCCAATCGAGTAAGCATTCGGGGGAATCTAAAGGCAAGAAATCGATGCGCGCCGACACGAAACGCCGTATGGAAAGTGAAATCGCGCTTCGAATTGTGGACAGTTGAATATAAGGTTTGGAACTATGCCGACGGCGCGCCCAGCGAGTCGATCCGGTCTTGCACATCGTGCACGCGATTGATGCGCAGACCGAAGTGCTCATTCACCTTCACCGCAACGCCAGCACCGATCACGCAATTATTAATCATTAAATCGAGTTCCTGATCGACGGTGCGATCGAACTCCAATATCGTACCCGGCCCCATCTTCATAATCTCATTAACCGACATCGACCGGCGCGCCAGGCGCACGATCACCGGGACCTGCAAGCCGAGAATTCGCTTGACGCTTTTCTTTTTCTGCCCCGCCCCGCCGGACTTGTTCGCAACATTGGGATTGCTCTTAGGCGATGACGGCGCGGGCTCGGCGACGGCTTGAGCCGGCGGCGCTGCATCCTTTGACGCAGGCGCGGATCCACCAACGTCATTGGCAAGGTCGTTAACCGCGTCTTCCGCTTCGCGCAAGACGGCATCGATATCATCCTGGGAAAACATCTAAGCTTCGCTGCATCCAAACCGTGAGGTCAATTCGAATCGACGGTGCACCGGCGCGACAAACAGACCTACCGGCTTGAAACCAAGATTCAATCGTCATGAAATCAGAACAGCGCGCAACTCGCGCACCCTAGCCGATTTATCGGCCCCGATGATTTGAGACTTGAAGGTTGGATGAGCTTGATACCACAGTCGGCAAGAACCGCCGACCGTTTAGTCGATCAACCCAAGAATGACGCAGGCATTGTGCCCACCAAAGCCGAATGAGTTACACATGGCCACCGGCACGCGCGCATCTTGCGCGGTATTCGGCGTGTAATTCAGATCGCACTGAGCATCTTGGTTGTCGAGGTTGATGGTTGGTGGAATGACACCGTTGGCCATGGCCAAGGCCGTCGCCGCGATTTCAACACCACCACTGGCGCCCAACAGGTGCCCGATCGAACTCTTAGTGCTGGTAATGCGAATGTTTTTGGCGTGATCGCCATAGACGCTCTTGATGGCTACGGTTTCGGCCACATCGCCGAGCGGCGTGCTAGTACCGTGTGCGTTGATGTGCACCATCTGCTCGGGATTGATGCGAGCGTCTTTCATGGCGCGCTTCATCGCCGCCGCCGCACCCGCTCCGGTTTCCATCGGCTGGGTGATGTGATACGCATCCGCACTGGTGCCGAAGCCCAATACTTCGCAAATGATGTTAGCACCGCGCTTCTTGGCGTGTTCGTATTCCTCGAACACGACCATACCGGCACCTTCACCCATCACGAAGCCGTCGCGATCTTTATCGAACGGTCGCGAAGCGCGAGTAGGATCATCATTGCGCGTGGAGAGCGCTTTCATCGAAGCGAAAGCGGCCAAACCAAGCGGCGTGAGCGCCGCTTCCGAGCCGCCGGTTAAGCAAACATCCACATCACCGCGACGAATCGCCGCAAGTGCATCGCCCATCGCGTTGGTTGCCGAAGCACATGCAGTGCCGACCGCCGTACTGGGGCCGCGAGCGCCATAATGGATACTGATGTTGCCGCTACCGGCGTTGCTCATCAGCTTCGGAATCGTAAAGGCGGATACCTTGCTCGGCCCTTTGTTTTCGAGCCGGCTGTGCTGTTCTTCGAGTTCGAAGATACCGCCGATGCCGGTGCCGGTGATCACACCGACCATATCCGGATCGGGCAGCTTGCCCGGCTCAAAACCCGCTTGGCGAAAGGCCTCATCGGCCGCCACCATGGCGAATTGGGCGAAACGATCCAGCCGTTTGGCAGAGCGCTTATCGATCACCGGCTCGGGCGAGAACTCGGTGCATTCGCCCCCGATTGTGACATCAAACTCGCTTACGTCGAAGCGTTGAATCGGCGCAATGCCGGACTCACCCGCTAGCAAGCGATTCCAGAACTGGTCCACATTGTTGCCAAGCGGACAAACAACGCCCATACCGGTAATGACGACACGACGGTCGGACATAAATCGATACCCCGATCACACAACGGCCTGTAACAAGCCGCCGGCGCGATTGCGGCTATTTACTCTTCGCTCTTGCTGCCCTGATGCTTGAGCACGTACTCGACCGCCGAACCGACGGTGCCGATCTTCTCGGCTTCTTCATCGGGGATGTTCATTTCGAAGCGGTCTTCCAACTCCATCACCAGCTCGACGGTATCGAGCGAGTCGGCGTTGAGATCGTTAACGAAAGAGGTCTCCATGCTGATATCACCAGCATCGACACCCATTTGATCGCTGACGATTTCGATGACCTCTTTTTTGACTTCTTCCTCTGTCTTTGCCACCGTTTTGTTCTCCATGTGAGCACCCTTTCACTAGTTGAAGGGCTATAACGGGACGACGAGATAACCGCGCCGCGCCGCCCTGCCGGACAAAGCCCGCCCGCCATCGGCAAGCGGAATAACAACTTACATATGCAGACCACCATCCACGACGATGACCTGACCGTTGACGTAGCTTGCCATCGGTGAGGCGAGAAACGCCACTGCCGCGGCGACTTCCTGCGGCTCACCAAACCGTTGCAACGGAATCAACGGTCGTACACCTTCCTTAACTTTTTCGGAAAGAATATTCGTCATGTCGGTCTTAATGAAACCGGGTGCTACGGCATTGCACGTGACGCCGCGACGAGCCAATTCTTTGGCGACCGATTTGGTCAGACCGATGACGCCCGCCTTACTGGCGGCATAATTCCCTTGACCGGCGTTGCCCATGATGCCGGATACACTCGTGATATTGACGATGCGGCCCTTGCGCGCCCGCACCATATGACGGCTAACTTCGCGCGTGAGCAGGAAAACCGCCCGCAGATTGGTATCGATGACCCGATCGAATTGATCGTCGGTCATGTTCATAATCAGGCCGTCGTCGGTGATCCCGGCGTTGTTCACCAGAATATCGATACGACCGTGCTCGGTGGAAATCTTCTCGATGGCATCGATAACGGATTGTGAATCGGCGACATCCAACGCAAACGGAATCACGCGACCCGACAGCCGATGATCACCGGCAGCCGAAGCGACTTCCTGCAATTTGTCGACGCTGCGTGCGCAGGCGTACACCGTCGCACCTTCGGCGGCTAATAGCAGGCAAGTTTCCCGCCCGATACCGCGCGAACCACCCGTGACAATCGCAACATGCTCCTGCAATGAATCCGCCATGCGGCCTCCAACCGTGGCAACGCACTCGCATCCGACGAGCCCGCCACCCGCATACCCTATTCCGTAAACGCAGCGACCGACGATACGTTGACCGTTTTGGCCGAACGATCGATCTTGCGCATCAATCCTGTGAGAACGCGTCCTGGCCCGACCTCGACAAATTGGTCGTAGCCATCCGCGATCAGTTTCTCAATCGACATCTGCCAACGGATCGGCTTGGCCACCTGCTCGCGCAGCAACCTTCGAACGTCGTCAGGTCCGCCATGATAGTCAGCCGACACATTCGAGACCACACCCAACCCGCTGGGCTGGATTTGGGCCTGTGCCAATGCCTTTTCGAGGCCTTCGACCGCCGGCTGCATGAGATCCGAGTGGAAGGCACCTGCTACCACCAGCGGAATCGCCCGCGCCCCGTGCGTCTCGGCCACCGCGACCGCCCGCTCGCAAGCGGTAGCATCGCCGGAAATCACGATTTGCCCCTTGCAATTGAAGTTTGCGGGGCTCAGCACGCCACCCTCGGCGGCCTCTGCACATATTTTGTTTACAACGTCTTCGTCGACACCCATGATCGACACCATGCCGCCTTGTGACGCCTCGGCAGCAGCCTGCATCAGACGACCGCGTTCGGCCACCAATCGCAGGGCGTCGTCAAATTCGATCCAACCGGCCACATGCAACGCCGAGTACTCACCCAGGCTGAGACCGGCCATCGCGCCGGGCGACCATGATTCGGTCATGCCCTTTTCGATACACGCCTGCCACAGTGCCACCGACGTCACAAAAATTGCAGGCTGCGAAACATCGGTCGCATTGAGGCGTTCCGCCGGGCCCTCAAAACAGAGGGTTTGCAAATCCCAACCGAGCACCTCGTTGGCGCGGCTGAACGTCTTGCGCGCAAACTCGGAAACTTCGGCGACATCTTTGCCCATGCCGACGACCTGTGCGCCCTGTCCCGGGAATATGATGGCAGTCTTAGCCAACGGTCTTACTTCTCCAAACGTCGAGCGTCATTCCGCTCGTAGGCCGCAAACAAGCGGCACCCACCTTACGATTACCAAGCCGCTAAATTCGAATTAGTGCCGATGCCCAGGTGAAGCCCGCACCGAATGCGATCAACAAACACAAGTCGCCCGGTTCCAAGCGACCAGCGCGCATGCATTCATCCAAACAAATCGGAATCGACGCCCCCGACGTGTTGCCATACCTATCGATATTGGTGTACATGCGATCGGGGGCCAAGCCCATACGCTCGCGGGCAGACTCGACGATGCGCAGGTTGGACTGATGCGGGATAACGAGCTTAATGTCATCTGCCGTCACACCGGCCTCGGCCAAGGTTTGGTCGACCAAGTCATGATTACGTTTCACGGCACGCTTATACACTTCGCGCCCGTTCATCTTGACGTAATGCAAACGCTCATCGAGCGTCATCTGCGACGTACGCACGCGCGAACCACCGGCAGGTACGAACAATACCGAATCGCCGCTACCTTCGGCACTCATCGTTGAATGCAACAGGGCTGGCCCCTCGGCGTCGGGCGTAGCCGAAATGACCGCCGCTCCGGCACCATCGCCAAACAAGATCGCCGTTCCGCGATCCTCCGGATCGGTAATGGCCGTCATCACTTCAGCACCGATGGCCAATACGTGCTTATAAGCACCCGTTTGCACCATCGCCGCCGCGTTGATTAGCGCGTAAACAAAACCGCTGCAAGCAGCGACCAAGTCAAACGCCGGCACGGGTTTGTCGCACAATTCTTGCTGCACAAAGCAAGCCGTGGACGGCAAAATCGCCTCGGGCGTAATCGTCGCAAGGATGATCAAGTCGATATCGTCGGGCGTGAGACCCGCCATTTCGATAGCCTTGCGCGAAGCATCGACCGCCAAACTGGCTGTGGTTTCACCTTCGGAAACGAAGCGGCGTTCCACGATGCCGGTCCGCTCGCGAATCCACTTATCGTTGGTATCGAGATACTTCTCAAACTCAGCGTTGGTAACCACGCGGTCGGGTAATGCTCGACCAGTCCCCGAAATCTTCATACCCATCGGCTTATGCATCGGCAGTAACCTCCGACAGGCGTTCGGCGATGACTTCGTTCATACGCTTCGATACTAACTCGCGCGCCGCCCGAATCGCGTTGCGGATCGCGCGGCTATCGCTACTACCGTGACAAATAATGCAATAGCCGTTTACGCCCAGAAGCGGCGCGCCGCCAGCTTCGCTGTAGTCGTGTTTTTCCCAAATCTTGGCAAAGATCGGGTCGAGGCGTTTGGCTAGATCCTGACACTCGGCACGTACTTCGCGGGCCAGCGTTTTAAAGATGCCTTCCGCCACACCTTCGGCCAGCTTGAGCACCACATTGCCCACGAAGCCATCGGCGATACCAATCTCGCACGCGCCCGAAAATAATTCGCGACCTTCAACGTTGCCGACGAAATTCAGACTGGCGTCTTCGCGAAACAGCTCATTCGCTTTTTTGATAAGGGGATTGCCTTTGACATCTTCGCCGCCGATTGAAATCAGGCCAACGCGCGGGTTGGGGATCCCCAAGATGTGTTCGGCATAGGCAGTGGCCATCTGGCCATACTGCAATAGGTGAGCGGGCTTCGGCGTTACATTGGCACCGGCATCACAAATCGTGACGGGGCCGGCAAAACTGGGCACCACCACGGCAATGCCAGGACGGATTACTGGGCCCAGCGGCTTGATCTTCATCTGGCAGGCGGCGGCAAACGCCCCCGTGTTGCCCGCACTGATCACTGCGTCGAGTTGGCCTTCACCCGCCATTTTGGCGATGACGGCAATCGAGGAATTGCGCTTCTGACGAATCGCCACTACCGGCGAATCATCCATCTCAATTACTTCGGGCGTATCGACGATTTCGATACGAGAATCGGCAGCGGCATCGCCCAAATGCGCGCGGATTGCCTCATCCCGTCCGACCAGCACCAACCGATCATCCGAGTCGAGCAATTCCAAGCCGGACACCGCCCCGCGCACGATTTGCTCGGGCGCGTGGTCGCCGCCCATGGCGTCCACACCAATCCGCATAATGAACTATGCCTCGTCCGATGCGCTGGCAATAGAAATGCGACCGTTCACATGACCGCACTCGGAACAAGCGCGATGCGGCAGGCGCGCGGCGCTGCACTGCGGGCACTCGATCGTATTGACCGGACGTAAGGCATGATGCGACCGACGTTGTCGCTTGCGTGTTTTCGAAGTCTTCCGCTTGGGTACCATCAAAAGCCCCTTCTAGTGAGCATTTTTTCGCCTATCACCTACAACCAAACCGCCGCAGTGATAGGTTACGCAGAGTTTCGCCACCAACCAGCCGGTGCGCAGCAATGCACACCCCATTGGCTGGGCGGAACAAGCCAAGCCCCGCAAACTAGCTTAGAAATGCGAAATTGTCAACACGGCTGAAATTGCAGTAAGCCAATGCTTAACAACGAGTTAGCGGCATACGCCCCGCGACTCACCGCATCCTTTGCACCGATGGTCCGTGTACGCCGGAGCGCCGACCAATGTTCAAACCAGATCGACGATATCAGCCAGCCGTCGCGAACTACTCGGCCTCGGCGGCGTCGCCATCCTTTGCGTCGTCTTTCTTCTTCTCTGGCAGGTTGTATTCGACATCCATCGGCGGCGGCTCGGCGCTACGGTGATCGCCTTCCTTCAGGTAATGATCGAACCAACGCAGCATGCGCAGGCAATAATCGAGCCGCGCCCCCGCCTTGCGATTGCCGTGACCTTCACCCGGATACAACACCAACCGCACCGGCACCTTGCCGTAGGTCTTGAGGTATCGATACAGCGTCATCGATTGCGTTGGGTGCACACGCGTGTCTTCCTTGCCATGCATGATCAGGATGGGCGTGCGGGCGCGTTCCACATACGTCACCGGACTCGCGGCGTGGAACATGTCCCACTTTTCCCATGGCCAGCAGCGCGCGTGAACCAGATGCATCTCGTTCGGAATATCCGTCGTGCCGAACTTGCTGATTTGCTCGCTAATACCTACGAACATCACCGACGCGGCATACACGTCGGTCAGCTTTGTCGCACCCCAGGCCGAGGCATAGCCACCATATGACCCGCCTGTAATACCCACGCGCTTTTCATCGACCAAACCGATCGAGACCAAATGGCGCACGCCATCCACCACATCGTCGAATTCTTCCTGACCGTAGCGTCCTTGGCTGAGCTTGCTGAACTCGACACCGCGGCCAGTACTGCCGCGATAATTCGGATAGAACACGGCGTAGCCTTTGGCTGCCGCCATCTGACCGGGGCGCGAATACGCCGTTAGCCAACCGTTGCTCTGATGCGCTTCCGGCCCGCCATGCACGACCACAATCAACGGATAACGCGTGCCCGACTGTTCGTTAACCGGACGAATGAGAATGCCTTCAATTTCCAGACCATCACGGGCCGCATAACGCACGATGTCTTGCTTGCCCAGATCGCGTTCGGCCAACCAGGGATTGGTATTGGTCAGCCGCCGCGGCGCCGAATCACCGTGCTTCATCACGAAGAGTTCGCGATAGTGCGTGGGTGCATCGGCCACGAAGGCGGCGTGTTGGCCATCTTTGGATAAATCCATGCTGCCAAGAATGGGCTTGTCGGCGGCGAACAACTGCTTCATGCCCGTGCCATCGATCTTGATCTCGGCGAGCCGCGACTCGCAGCCCTCATGCCCGATGAACATCAAGGAATCGTTGCCTTGCCAAGCCATATCCTGCACGTGACCTTCATAATCCACTAACAACGCCGTTGGTTTGGCTTTGTCGATTGAAGCTACCAGAATGCGGCCTTCTCCCGGATCGTGAATATCGACGACGCCGAGCATCGCCAGATGTTTGCCATCCGGGCTCCACGTGCCCCCGCCCAATTTACCGACCGTCTCGATAGCCAGCTTGATGGCACCATCGGCTGGGTTCACGAGGATCATTTCCGAAGCCATGTACTGATCGTCGATCAACGGTTGTGGGCTGCGGCGCACGGCCAGGCAATCCCCAGCCGGGCTCCAAGCGACGGACAACACGTGACCATCGAGTTCCAGTTGCCGATGCTTGTTCATGCCGTCGGCGACATTGCCGATCCAAAGCTGATTGCAGCGCAACCCTTCTTCAAAGACCTCTGCCTTGAAGCCCTTCTTGGCAAGCTTTTCCTTCGCCTTGTCTTCTTCGGGCTGCGCGATGAACGCGACTTGGCTGCCGTCGGGGCTCATGCTGTAGCTACCGATGCCCGTCTCGTGCGCCATGATTTTTTGCGCTTCACCGCCATCGATCGGCAAGCGATATAAGCACCGCTGTTTGTCGTCGCCGCGCTTGGCGGTAAACGTGAGCGCTCGCCCATCGGGCGTCCAACTGATGCCGCCGAAGCTGGTTTCGCGCGCGAGGTACACCTTCGACGACTCGGTCGCGAGGTCAAACACGCGCAGCTCGGTCATCGACGTGCCGTCTTTGAACTTCGCCTCATATTCGGCCGGTTCCTGATAGGGGTTCCGCGGGTATGCGACGGTGTACGCGATTTTGGAGCCATCGGGCGACATATAGGCCGAGCCGATGTAATTGAGCCCGGCGACATCTTCGGGCACGATGCCGTCGGCCAATGCGACGAACGGTGTACACAACAGCAACGCCAGCGCCCACAGCGACGGTCGTACCATGTCTCGGTAAGCTCGAACTAGCGGCAAAAACCGGCTCTTGTCATTCATCAGGTGATACCTCTTTCCGGTGGATTCTGAAAACACGTTGGGATCGGATGGCTGGATGGTGCTGAGCGGCCCCATCGCCGAGCGGCGTAGTTTATCCCGCCGCGTGGCCGGTCGCAAAAATCGCGACAAATCGGATGCGCTCTGCGTTTGGCGTTCGGGTTTCGAGACGATAGAATCCGCCATTCCATTAATGACCACCGGAGGCCCGCATCATGGCGGAACAGACGTCGCGATTAAAAGTAAGCGAATTCGACGGAATGACGATCGTCGAATTCTCGGACCGAAAAATCCTGGATGAGCTCTGCATCATCGAGATTCAGGAAGAACTCTCCCGGTTGGTCGCCGACAAGCCCGGCATCCGGTTGATCTTGTCGTTCAAGACCGTCGAACACCTGTCCAGCGCCGCCCTCGGCATGCTGATCACGTTGCGTAAGAAGATCGAACAGGGCAACGGCAAGCTGCGCCTAAGCGATATCAACACGCAGATTTTTGAGGTCTTCAAAATCACGCGGCTCAATAAGGTGTTCGATATTTATCCGACCATCGATCAGGCCCGCACCAACTTCTAGCCCAGCGGCTTTGTATGATTTGAACGGGCACTGATCGTCGACAGGCGATGGTGCACAGGGTGACGCGCGTGACGGGTTGTTCGGTTGGCAGCCCGCAAAAATGGACGGACGAGTCTTGAAGCAAGTTGTGGTCAAGAACGATCTCGCCGCAGCCAAGAAGCCCGAGGAAGATATCCTCGAGGCCTTGCGCCATTTTGGTTACAGCGAAAACTGTACCTTTGCCATCAAGCTCGCCCTCGAAGAAGCCGTCACCAATGCCTTTCGGCACGGCAATCAAAAAGACCCCGACAAACACATCACCGTCCGCTACGACATTGATGAAGCCAAGGTTCTCATTGAAATCGAGGACGAAGGCCCCGGCTTCGATCCCGGCGATGTGCCCGATCCGACATTACCGGAGTACATCGATCGCCCCCACGGGCGCGGCATCATGCTGATGCGGGCCTATCTCGACACGGTCGAATACATCAAAGGGGGCTGCGCCGTGCGACTGGAAATGTTCCGAAAGGAATAACGCCCATGGCCACCGAGCAATCACCGAATAATCCGCCCGAAACGCCTTTCGAAGTCGAGCACCGTGTTGAAGAAGGTGCCACCGTGATCGAGCTGACCGGCAGTTGCTCGATGACCTGCGCCGATCGGCTCGGCAGCCTACTAATGCAACAGGCCGAATCCGAAGTTCAACTGGTCGTTCTCGACCTGAGCCGCCTCGAATTCATCGAATCGACCAGCCTTGGCAAAATCGTGGCGGCCTATCTGAAATTGCGACGGCGCGGGGCCGATATGCGGCTGGTCGGACCCAATGCCGAAATTCGCCATCTGCTCAAACTGACCCGTCTCGATCACCTGTTCACCATCGCCGATTCGGTCAATGCGGCCATTCAGCAGAACTAAACCGTTCCGTCAACTCGGCATCACACCTCGATTTCACCCGCGCCAAGCGGCCTTGGGGTGCTTCCCTATAAAAAGTCGCGAACCACGTCCGATCTAAATCATATAATGATCAATAACTGCCCTCGGTCGCCGATTTCGGACACTCGCTTTTGCTTTTGATGCTGCCCGACCGGCCAACCGATGAGCCTTTGGCGTTAAACGTTGTAAGACGTTTATAATCCAAGCAGTTACGTCACGGTACCCCTGCCCCGATGTGCGATCGGCGCGGCGATTCCGTTCTAGCAACTTGAGGTGAAACGCGACCGAATCGTCGGCCCCATGCCAGCGAGCCGCCGAACTCGGTCGCCTTGGTTTTCTCAGGAGGCGCCATGCGACGCTACGAATTCTTCCGTTTTGGTTCGCTCTGTCTGATCCTGCCACTATTGGCGAGCCCCGCAGCGCTACACGCTGAGGACAAGATCGCCTCGGGCGAGGCCAAGCGGCTTTGGCTCAAAGGCGCCGATCAGGTGCTAGCCGGTCGCTTCGACGCCGGAGCCTCCTCCTTCCGCGATGCTATGACGCTGTCGCCGGGCGCCGACAAATTGCGCAACGCGCTAAGTTGGCTCGACGAAGCGAAGACCGTTTCCGAACGCCGGGCCGACTATCGCAAGCAGATGTACGAGTTTTACGTCAAGAAAGCGCTCGACGCCGCGCAAAAGGCGCGCGATGGCGTACCACTCGAAACGGACGATGGCGAGACGATCAAAGTCGAAGAGACCGTGAAGATGACGCCGGTCGAAGACGGCGAAACAATTATTGAATTTAAGGTGGACGAGACCGGCACGCAACCACCAGTCGATAATGACAAGGCCGAAGATAAATCGTCGGACAAAAAAGATGACGACGACAAAAGCGTGCTGCTGCATCGTTGGTCGGGCGCGTTGTTCCTCGCGCAAAACGCCATGTCGAATTGCGAAGACGAAGCAACCTTCCGACAGGAACCCTGGTTGCAGGAAATCGTCGCCAACGTTATGCGCGAGATCAAAGGCTACGAAGCCGACAACGACTGGCGCGACGCCTTGGTCTTGTACGATAGCCTCAAGACCATCTTCCCGCGCGACGAACGCTATGAGGCGGGGTATGACTTCTGTCGCAAGCGCGCCCATCTTGAATTCGTTTACGGCCCCGAACGAGAAGGTTGGAAAGACGACCTCTCGGGTGTGTCTCCGGAAGCCGTGTATGAAATCATCGAACGCATCGAACAAGATTATGTCGATAAGCCCAACTGGCGTGAACTCGGTAACTCGGCGATCGAGCACCTGCTCATCCTTGCCGAATGCGATACCCTTAGCGAAACGTTCCCCACGTTGGCCGAAGAAGATTTGGTCAAGCGCTTCACGGTACGACTGCGCGGCTATCTACGACGCTACGTGCAAGGCGACGATCGGTTTCGCGGTCGCGATATGAAAAACGTATTCCGCCGCATTATGGATGCCAATCGCGATACCATCGATTTGCCACTTTCGGTTGTCGTCGATGAATTCACGGCGGGCATGCTCGACCCACTCGATGAGTTCACTTCCGTCATTTGGCCGGAAGAAGTGAACGAATTCAATAAGCAAACGCGCGGCCAATTCGTCGGTGTCGGCATTCAGATCACGCAGGAACCGGGTAAGCCCGTACGCGTTGAATCACCATTGCCCGATTCGCCCGCCTTTAACGCCGGCATCAAGCCCGGCGACTTTATCACTAAGGTGGACGGCAAAGCGACCGTCGACATGACCATCAACGACGCGGTGCGCGAAATCACGGGTACGCCCGGCACCGAGGTGATTCTCACCATTCAGGACGGCGTGACCACCAAAGAAAAAGACGTGCCGCTCAAGCGTGCCGAGATTCGCATTCGCACCGTCAAAGGCCATAGTCGCGACGACACCAAGCCAACGGGTTGGGATTTCTTCATCGATCAGCCCAACCGCATCGGTTACATCCGCGTGAGCGGCTTTATCGACGACACCGTCGAAGATCTGGAAGCGGCGCTCAACCAATTGCGGCAAGAGAACGCCAAGGGCTTGATTCTAGATTTGCGCTTCAATCCTGGCGGTTTGCTCACCAGTGCCGTCAACATGTGCGAAGTCTTTCTCGGTGCCAATGCCCGCATCGTGCAGACCAAGGGCCGCAACCACCATCAAAACATGCAACTCAACGCGCGCGGTCCGAAGAAGAACCACGACTTCCCGATGATCGTGCTGGTCAACGAATACAGCGCCAGTGCCAGCGAGATCGTCGCCGGCGCCTTGGCGGGCCTGAAAGAAGCCTGCATCGTCGGCACGCGCAGCTTCGGCAAGGGCAGCGTGCAAAACCTGATTCCGATCTTGGGCGGTCGCGCCTATCTCAAGCTAACGACGGCACACTATTACGTGCCCGATGCCGACATGCCCGACGGCGATCAGTGGTATCTGTTGCATCGCAAGAAAGACGCCGAAGTTTGGGGTGTGGAGCCGCACATTAAGGTCGACACCATCCCCGCCGAAGTCGCCAAGGTCTTACGCCTGCGTCGCGAGCGCGACGTGCTTAAGGGTAAAGATCAAAGCGAAGTACCCGATGCGGTGCTGAACCGACAACCCAGTAGCGAACCGCCGGACGAATTCCCGGAAGACCCGTTGCCCGACCTCGACCCGCAACTGACCACGGCCATCAATGTGATGCGCATGAAGCTGGCCAGCCATCAACCCTGGGCCCTCGCCCCGCGCGTGATGCGCACGGCGGCTTCTTTGAAGATGGAAGAAGTGGACGGCGGTAAGTCGAAGGCGGAGGATATGGTGAAGATGCGATAGGGTGTTTGGCGAGTGCTTACGCGCTCGGGAATTTGATCGCGAGTTTTCTGAACGCCGCTCCGGTTGGGGCGGCGTTTTTTTTGTCCGAAGTGATCAACCAATCATTAAGCCATCTTTCCCATCCCACGCCGCAACGTCGCATGGCTAATCGAGAACATTCGGTGTTGCTGAAGACGCAAGATAAGTGCACCTTCTTTATCCCGTCAGGGATCAACGGACAATAGCCCCCCACATCGTGGGAGGTACTCTATTTGTGAAGCACCTTCATCCCGGAGGGATAGATTGAATTCCATGCGGAATTCCCATCGTCCGTACCGGACGATCCGTTCGTATATGCCATCTCGAATTCACCCTTAAAAAGGGTGGGCTATTTTCGAGTGATCCCTACCGGGATCGAATACAACTGCACCAACGCTACAGGAAAAAACTCGAAAAGATCGCTGTTGACGTATCATTGAGGTACCTTGTGACGTCAACGAAGGTAGTTGCTATGAAAACCGACGCGACAACAATTTTCCGGCACGACGAGGAAAACGATGCCCAGCTAAACGCTTGGGAAGCTGAGTGTATGGCTGTCGTCGATCGTCACTACGTGATGAAAAAATGGGAAATCTCACATCGATATGATTTGAGAATTCTGGAGGCGCTTGTCTGGCTACAGTATGAAGGGTTGGGTTCGAAGGACACCCTTGAGCAAACCCGCTTTCAACGCGGCGCACTCGTCATGGTTGGGCGCGTCCTAAAACGTCACTTCGGATGTGTATGGATCATCCAAGATGACGGAACGCGGCGCGATTACGCTTTATGCCATCCGGCATTTCCGACACCCTTAATTCTCAATCGCATTCACGACTATTTGCATGACGACCGTGCTGAAGTGTTGCACGAAGACGCGCGCGACATCGCAAACTTCTCGCCATCAACAAATGCCTACGATGTTCTATTAGAAACTCTTCGACGCCGAATCAAATTCTATGAGTCGGGTAAAGTGCCAAAGAGGCCCATCGAAATTTGGCGCACGCATTGGGATTTCAGTCTACCATTTCGCTTCGAACCACCGCAGGGCAGGTGATATTGCAACCCCTACCGCGGCCCCGCCGCTTTCACTTCATCCGTCGCCGTGGCGAACTTGGTGAAGTTCTCCTTAAACAGCCCCGCCAAGTGTTGCGCTGCCTTGTCGTAGGCGACGCGCTCGCTCCATGTTTGCCAGGGCAGCAGCAGTTTTTCGTCCACACCCGTCACGCGCTTGGGCATGCGCAGGCCGAAGACGGGGTCGACCTCGGTATCGATGCCGCGCAGCGCGCCGACCAACGCCGCCGAGACCATCGCGCGCGTCGACGGCAAGTCGATGCGCGAACCCACACCAAAACCGCCACCCTGCCAGCCGGTGTTGATGAGATAGCATTGCGAGCCGTGCTGCTCGATCTTGGCGGCCAGCATGTTGGCATATTCCATCGGATCGCGCGGCAGGAACGGTTCGCCGAAGCCCGTGCTAAACGTCGCCTGCGGCTCGGTCACGCCCGCTTCGGTGCCGGCAACTTTGGCGGTGTAACCGCTAAGGAAGTGATACATCGCCTGCTGCGGCGTAAGCAACGAAATCGGCGGCAACACGCCAAAGGCATCGCACGTAAGGAAGACGACCGCCGTCGGGTGCGCATCGGCGCGACCCGTATCAATCGCGTTGTCAATGAAGTCGAGCGGATAGGCGGCGCGGGTGTTTTCGGTATATCGACTGCTGTCGAAATCGGTGATGCGCGAATCGGGATCGACCTCCACGTTTTCCACAACGCAACCGAAGCGCAGCGCTTTATAGATCTGCGGTTCGTTCTTCTCGCTCAGGCGAATGCATTTGGCGTAACAACCGCCCTCAAAGTTAAACACGCCCTTGTCCGACCAACCGTGTTCGTCATCACCGATCAATCGCCGATCCGGATCGGCGCTGAGCGTGGTCTTGCCCGTGCCCGAGAGGCCGAAGAACAGCGCCACATCACCGTGCGGGCCGACGTTGGCCGAACAGTGCATCGGAAACACGCCGCGCGCCGGCAGCGCGTAGTTCATCACCGTAAAGATCGATTTCTTGATCTCACCCGCATAAGCCGTGCCGCCGATCACGATGGTTTTGCGGGCGAAGTCGGCCAAGACAAACGCTTCCGAGTTAATTCCGTACTTGGCGGCCTCGGCCTTGCAATCGGGCGCGCCGAGGATGATCCATTCGGGCTTGGCACCTTGTAGTTCTTCGCGCGGTAAACGACGGAACAGTTGGCGCGCGAATAACGCGTGGGCCGGTTTGGTCGTAACCAAGCGCAGCGAAATCGAATAGTCGACGCTGGCCCCGGCTTTGGCATCGACGACGAACAGCTCTTGCCCGTTCAAGTGGTCAATCGCCAAGTCGCGCAGCGCATCGAACTGCGCCCGTTCGATTGGGCGGTTGACCGTGCCCCACGCCACTGTCTCGGCGGTCATGTCGTCTTTGACAATAAACTTGTCTTTGGGGCTGCGACCGGTCCGTTCGCCGGTGAGAATCGCCAGCGCCCCACGGTTGGTGAGTTGCCCCTCACCTTTGGCGATGGTGCGTTCGACCAGATCGGCCGGGCTGAGATTCCAATGAACCGCCTGTTGCGGATGAAGGCCATGAGTAGCAAGGTCGGTGGCGCCGGGCTGCACAGTGCGATCTCCTTTTCAAACCGAAGCCGCTGCATGCTAGCGCGAGCGGCCGGTGGTCTTGCGAGCCAAAAGTTAGGCTGAGCATTGTGCCCCGCCACTGCACCGGCGGCAATGCGGCCCGGCGTTGGCACTTTACACATATTGAAGCGCGTCCTACGCTAACCGGTATGAATCTGACAAACACGTCTGCACGCGTTGTTAAATCCTTTTGCCTTTCGATGGTCTTGCTAAGCGGGCTCGCGCTGGGCTGTGGGGAGGGTGGCGGCGCGGCCACCAGCATCCGGCTTACGGCTGCCGAACGGCCCGACATCGCACCCGGTAGCGGCACCAGCGGTACGCTGCGCATTCCCGGCGAAACGGCATTTAACTATCCCAAGTTCAGCTCGGGGCAGGAAGGCAACGACGCGCGTGGCAATGCCGTGCGCGTTAGCGATACGGCCGCATCGTGCAGCGCCGAAGTGACTGGCGAAGGTAATGCGTGGGGCGCGTTTCAATTGGGCTACGGTTTCGATCATCAATCGACGACGGAATCGAAGTGTGTCGTACGGGTGCGGTTGAGTGCTAAGGAGACTGCCGCCGAAACGCTGCCTACTGGTGCTGATGCGAAAGTAAAGCCGACCGGCCTCGTCAATCTTGTGTTCATACTAAAAGATGCCAACGGCGTTACGATTACCGAAGAAACCTTGGTCAACAACAACCTGCGTAAAGGTCCGCGCGCCGCGTCGGTGACGCATGATGTTTCATTTGACGCCACGTTGCTGCCCGAACACGGGTATTACGTCGTGCTTAGCGGTCGTAGCGAAGCATCGGTTAAGGCCGCGAATGTGGCGACCAAGTTGGCGCTGGAAGTGACTGATATCTCGATCGAACTCAAATGGTCGCCCACCAAGACTGCCGCCCTTGCGACCGACCAAGGTGCGCCCTAAGCGATGGGCACCCGCATCGGCCTGTACGGCGGCACCTTCGATCCGATTCATCACGGCCATCTGATCTCGGCGCGCGCTCTGGCAGAGCAACTCGAACTTACGCGCGTTATTCTGATCCCTTCCGCACAACCCCCTCACAAACCCGATGTGGCCCATACGCCGATCGATGATCGTATCGCGATGGTCCGCGCGGCCGTTTATGGGGATGCGCTGTTTGAAGTTTCCACCATCGAAGCGGAGCGCGACGGCCCCAGCTATACGTTTGATACCGTGGGCGCGTTTCGTGAACAGTTGGGCCAAGAGGCTGAGTTGTTGTGGTTCATCGGCGGTGACTCGCTGCCACAATTGCACAGTTGGCATCGAATCCGGGAGCTGGTCGAGCGCGTGAGCATCGTGACCGCGGCCCGGCCGGGTTGGAAACTGCCGACCGAAGCAGAACTGGCCGAAGCCGTCGGCCCGACGGCGGCGCGACAGTTGCTCGATCATTGCATTGCGACCCCGAAGATCGGGATTAGCGCGACGCAAATCCGCGCGCGCTGTGCCGACGGGCTTTCTATCCGCTATCTCGCACCTGATGCCGTGGTGCAATACGTCGCGTCGCACGGGCTTTACCGGTCGCGCCGATAATGCCGAATACGCCCTATCCTTATACGATTTCGATGGTTACCGACGTGTAATAAAGCGTCACGAAGTCGGACGTATCCTTGGATCACTCCCTTTCTCATGGTATTATTGAGATATCGGCACCGGTTCACAGCGCGGAACGAGCCTGCCGCCGATACCTACCGACGCTTGCTTGCGCAGCTCGACGGTGGTCGAGTTGCCAGCACTGAAAAGCCCTCTGTTGGCAACGCGTTCACGTGAATTGCGCCGTTGCCCGATGTGAGAGAAGGACGGTGCCTAAGCGCCCGAGAATCTGAGCCGAGTTTGTCTGTGATGTTGCTCGTGGCAACGCACGATCGAACTCGCGGGGAGATTGGCTCGCCGATACGCACTTCGCCGACACGAAGCTCGCGCCGGAAAGGAGCCGAACACTACATGCCTATTGATCGCAAGACCAAAACCATGCGACGCGTGCAGATCGGTTTCGTGATGCTGCTCGTCGTCGTGCTGTACGTACAACTCACGAGTGAAGAGCCGAAGCCCGTCATCAACGCCGGCGCACCCGTCGTTTTTGCTGCGGCACCTGAAACAACCGACCCATTCGAAAATGCGGTGCGAACGAATCCGCTGCTGGCCTTGGAAATGGCCCGCGACCGACTGGCCCGCTTGCAACCAACCTACACGTGCACTTTCGTGAAGCAGGAAAGCATAGACGGTCAAATCAGTGCCGAGCAGGAAACCGACGTTAAATTTCGCTCAGAACCGTTCAGCGTAATGATGCACTTTCGTCGCAATGCCGGCTTGGCGGGGCGCGTTATTTTTGTGCAAGACCGCTGGGTCGATGAAGAGACGGACGATCCGGCGTTGCGCGACTTGGCCGTGTGCCAACCTGCCGGTGGGCTCTCTTACTTAGTTAAGAGCGTCAAACAGCCGATTCGCGGCAAACTGGCGCGCAAGACTTCGCGCCGCTCGATCGATCAATTCGGATTCCAGAACTCGCTCGACTTGTTAATTAAATACTCGAAGAAGGCCGAAGCCGAAGGCGTGTTGGGCATGGAATTCGTCGGCGTCACACGCTTTGACGGTCGTGACGTCTGGCTGATTCGCCGCACGCTGCCTTACACGGGCCCGAACGGTGCCTATCCCGATCGCATCGCGGACCTCTATATCGATCAGGAGCACAAAGTGCTGTTGGCCGTGTACACCTATTCCGGCGATGAGCGCGAACCCGAGCAATTGCTAGGCAAGTACGAGTATCGCAACATCCGCTTCAACGCCGACCTAACGGATAAGGATTTCGATCCGGCCACCTACGGCATGTAATCCGTCTTCGCCCAAAATTAGAGAAGACCGTCGCACGTAAACAATGCGACGGTCTTTTTCTTTGCGCAAAAAAAGACCCGGCATCACGGTGATGACCGAGCCTGGAGGAGTTTAACGAACGAGAGGCCTTACCACTCGATGCGCACGCTTTGGAACAACCCACCCCCAATATCGGTGGTCATTCATCGATGCCCATCGAGTGGCAAGCACCCCACTTCACCCTGACCTTTTGTTAGACCGTGCGGCGTCGACGCAAGGCCAACAACGCGCCGGCAGCCAAGAGGCTGACGGTGCCCGGTTCTGGGATGGCGTCGACACTGAGTTCAACGCCGAGCGGCGTATCGTTGCTACCAACTAAGCCGACGGCGGCGATCGAGTAGACGGTGCTGCCGTCGAGCGTGACACCCGGAAGCGACAACGCCAAGGCGTCGTTCGATGCCAACCGCACTTCTAAATCGTACGTGCCCGGCATGAGGCTTTCGTAACCGCTGGCTTCGGTGAAGCTCACGTTGCTGAAGATCGTGGGGCCACCGTTAGCGACGACGACGTTTACAGCCGGCGCGTTGGGCGACAGGTGCAACAAACGAGCGCGGGCCATGCCGGGCTCGATGGTGTTGTCATCCTGGAAAACTACCGGCTGGATGTTGGCCAGTTCGCCAGCAGCCGCGATGGTGTAGGCAGTACCGCCCGCCACGGCAACATCAGCATCGATCGGTGCCGGGTCCATCATCGTGTTGGCGACGACCACCTTAAAGTTGTACATCGCCTCCGGCAGCATCGCGTACTGCGTGAAGTCGCGATAGGCGACGTCTTCAAACGCCGGCATCGCAAAGTTGTTGTTCACCACCACGTCGACGGGCGGTGTGTCGGGTGAGCCGTGAAACACGCGTACCAAGGCGTCCATTCCGCCCGGGCCCGCGTAGGCAACGGGGCCGACGGCCATTACCGCCAACGCCGTTATCACGGCCATGCTTACTTTCTTCATGTTTTTCTTACCTCCTTTAATCCTGTCATGGATTGCCGATCTTTTGCGATCGGTGGTCAACTTAGCGCGCACCTTCCACGTGAAAGGCCCGGCCTTCTTCTAAAGTAATGCACTCAACTATGAGGGTGGATAAATAACGCGCCAGGACTACGGCACGCCGCCCATCCAAAGATGCGTTAACACCTGTGGATCACCCATCGGGAAAATCGTTACCTTGAAAGCCAATAAAACCAGCACGCCGACGATTTTGCGCTGACGACTGGTTAATCTCCTCGGCTGATGAAGCAAGCGCTGCATGCGTTCGCTTAGGCCACCGCTGGTATCAAAAACCGACAACAACGTCGGCGACGAAGCCAGATGATCCTCTGTTTGCAACAGGCGTCGCCCCATGTGCACCAACGTGTTAATGTAATTCGATCGCTCTTGCCTCAAATAAGACATGGCGGTGGCGTCGCAGCAAATCTCTTGTAGTTGCGCGAGACGCCGGCGCAAAATGATCAGGGCCGGGTTGAACCAGTACCAAATCAAAATCGCATGTGTGAGTAATCGGAACGCCGCGTCACCGCGTCGAACGTGGGCGAACTCATGGGCAAGGATAGATTTAATATGCGTTTCGCTCTCGGATTCAACGACGTCGCGCGGCAGCAGAATCGACGGTCTCCAAACACCAAACATGCCCGGCATCTGCAGCTTGCCGCACACGCGCAGTTGCCATGTCGCGGTAATACCCATGCCATCGGCGACGTCTTCCGCCAAGCTTTGCAACGATTCAGAGGGCTGCACACAACTGGCAATATGCCGTCGCATGCGGAGATAACGCAAAGCGTAGAACACTGCGAGGCCGACAACACCCAAACACCAAACGCCAAACAGCGCCGGCTTTAGCCATCCGACCGACGTCATAACTTGAATACTTTGATTGGTGAATAAACCATCAATGAACCAAGGCGCACCGTTGCTCCCAAGCAACGAGCGCGTGATGCTAACGGGCGACCCCAGAAACGGCGGCAGCAAGAGCTTAAGCAACACCATCGCCCAGAGGCACATGAAAATGTGCGGCCACAGTCGTTTGCGGCCGAGGCGGTCGATCGACCAGACGACGGCAATGAGGATGAGCACCTGCCACGTGCAGGCCCACATCCAATCTGCCCATATGTCGATCAATCGCATCATGATGTCGTCTCACACGATCCCGAAAACTCTTAAACGCGGCCTATTTGCCTTTGCGCTTCGTTTTGTTTTCCGCTTCCAGCTCTTCGAGTAGGCCCTGCAGCTTGCGGCGCTCTTTGGCCGACAGCGATTTATCCTCGATCAAAAACTGCAACATAGGCCCAAACGCACCATCGAAGGCCCGTTCGACCAACCCACGCAGATCCGTGCGGCGTGCCTCGGCGCGGCTGATCAATGGTTTGAACACGCTGACATTGCCGCGTTTGTGCATCGCGAGTGCACCCTTTTCGGCCAACCGCGTGAGCATCGTCTTCACGGTGGTATAGGCCCACTCGGTCTCTTCTTCCAGAACATCAAACACATCGCGGGCGGCAACCTCTTGTTGCTCCCAAACGACTTGCATGACTTTCCACTCAGCATCACTTAGCTTCATAAGAGGCGATCCTTTGCCGGGGGCGCTACTGCTACGCCCGTCACTTTCTTACTACAACCGTAACAGTTGCAACGGTGGAATTCAACAAAATTCGATATTGGGTAGCGGATGACGACTGTAGGGGTCGGGAAAGATAGAAGCAGCCGGGCGTTAGTCTCTGCGCCGCCTAAAGTTAAATTCAGATTGCCGTCATCGGAAATCTGCGCGTCAGCGCGGCACGGCACACAAATAAACGAAAATTAATCTGTCGGATCGTCCAAAAATTGTGCTGCTGCATGGCGCCGACGATCGACGGTTAACTGCAGCACCTCGGGCCGCGCGTAATGACCGACCGGGTCGAAGTTCTGTCGCTCGCGGCGTACTTGGGCGTGATCGATCTCGGCAATGATGATCTCTTCTTTGTTTGTCACCGGCTCAATCAGCCAGTTGCCGTCAGGCCCGGCGATGCAACTGCCACCGTCGTAAATCGTCTCACCCACGGTACACATCTGATCGCGATACGGCACCGACGCAGGAATATCTTCGGCTCGAATAATCGCCCCCACGCTCAGCACGTAGGAGCGCGACTCTTTCGCGATAAAGCGGGTAATCTCTTGAGTAAGGCGCTTGTCGCCCGGCCAAATCGCCACGTGCAAGTCTTCCCCCGCCGCGTATAGCGCCGCCCGGGCCAACGGTATCCAATTTTCCCAACAGTTCAGCGCTCCGACGGTAAACGCGCCCAGCGGATGCGTCACCAGGCCCGCGCCATCACCAACACCCCAGGACAGGCGCTCTTCATAGGTCGGCATCAATTTGCGATGGACCGAGTCGATGCTTCCTTGTTCATTGATGTACACGCACGAACAGTAGATCGTGTGACCGCCACGATCGGCAGGTCGTTCAGCGATACCGACCACGACGGCGATGCGTTTTTCCTGGGCTGCGTCGCAGATGGCCTGTAAGTGCCCCGCTTCGATGCACACGGCCTGATCGAGATAGAGCGCGTGCAGTTCCTTTTGTACGTCGGACTCAAAGCGCGCCCCATCGGTGCGCGTAAGCCACAGCGGATACGCCGGTAGCAGCGTTTCACCGAAACACACGAGCTGCGCCCCGCGCGCGGCGGCGTCGTGGATCGTCTGAACGATCTTGGTGGTGGTGGCGGCGCGATCGAGAAAGACGGGCGCGATTTGGGCCGCGGCGATGGTGAGTTGTTGAGACAATGATGCCATGTTTCCTCAGCTGGTAGCTCATTCGCTACTGATCGAATTCATTCTTAATCATTATCAAGTACACCAAGCATCCTACCGGGATTAGCAAACGCAAGAGTACGACGGGCGCTTGGGAACCCGAAACCGCCAACGCGTTTAATATGACGATCACGGCGAAAACGGATACCGCAACGATCCAACCGGTTTGGGTACGCATTAGCATGCCCCAGATCGCCGCGACTTTAGCCAGGATCAAAACAATTACTATGGCAATTACGGTCGCGCTGCCGCCGGAATACAACGCGGCTGCATCACCGCAGAAGCCGATCGCCAACAAAAACATAATGACCATCAGGCCACGGGGCATTTCATTCATTAGGTACACTCCCAAAATTCAGAAACTCGTATCTGAGCCAATCCGAATCACACCAATACAACGTTGTTCGAATAGTCGGCTCAATCGCAGAACTGTAACTCGAAAAAAGCGATATGAGGGCATCGCTACTTATTCATCCGCTCCCGCGTCTGCTGCAACTCGCGTTCGAGGCGGTCCAAATCTACGAACTCCACGTGACCATCCATAAACAACACACAAACCCCATCCTCACCATGATTTTCGGGCCGCTCGTAGACCAGAACATTTCTCGGATTGCCGTTGGTCGTTTGACCGGCGATATAAACGTAACTCGAATCGATCGGATCGTTGATGGTATGATCGGTGCTAGGGCACACGAACTGGTCTGCAGTATTCATGTTGGTATCAACCAAATCCTGCAGCTTGGCAGGAAACTTATCATCATGATCCACTGCGTAGATGTACATTCCCTGACCGATGCCGCGCAGGTTGGCCGAGCAAACCGTACGCTTTGCTTGTTCCCGCGCTTGCGCCATTGCCGGAATCATGATCGACGCCCCCAACGCCGACGTCGCCAATTGCCCACCGGCGAAAGTGCTAAAACCGATCGGCTTGTTGCCAAACGATACGAACAACGTGCCGTCTTCGAACACCTGCCGGGTCGACACCTCGTTATGAATGTACTGCGCGACCGTGCGATAGGACGGCATGGCCGTGATATCGACATCGATGCCTTCCTTTTGGACCATCGATACACCCGCTTGCGCGATGCCGAGTATCCACGGATACGCGGCCGCCGCGCCTTCGCGCGTATCAACGTAACTTACCGTCGTACCGAGCTCGCCCAGCGTTTTAAAACCGTGCTTGAACTCGGCATTGGCCAACAGTGAATCGTTACGTTCGCCTTTATCCAATCGATCCAACGCGCCGCGCACCATCTGCGGATAGAGCGCCATGATCACACGGCCCTTATACGCAGCCCAGGCCGGCGCTACCGGAATCGGTAGACCGCTGCTGTTGATAAATGAAATCGTATGCTTGCCATGCTCCTGGCTACGGATGCTCAGGTCGAGTTCTTCACCTGCCATGGCCGAGATCAGGCCCGCCATCCGCGCGACCAAGCTGCCGAGGCCGTCGACATCCTTACAGTCCGCGATCATCGTGATGCCGGAAAACCAGAAGCCGCCATTCTCGGGTGCGTCGTACACGATGAACGTATCGCCAAACTTGCCCAATAGGTCGGCGATCTTGAAGCCAAGCATACCTTCGACTTGCTGCAGGCCGCCCTCAATCTGCTCGCTCACTTCCGGAGGTGCCTGCTTAATGCCATTCATCATCGCGGTGAATCCACCGGCCAAATCGATATTGCTGGCAAAGGCGAACGTGGGATCTTTCGGAATCAACGCGACATCCTCTTCGGTCAAGCGTTTGGTGCCGCTGGTCGCCAACAATCCGCGACCGCCGCGCGGCGTGTGGCAAAACAGGCCGGTGTAGCTTGCGCCACCGACGAGATGGCCCTCAAGGCAGATGGATTCCAACCCTTCGAGGCCAAGGGCATCCATGATTTGCATGCCGACTTTGAGTTCTTCGGCATCGACGTCGGGTGCCATCGGCAGATACGTTTCATACAACCGGCGTGCTTCTAAGACGTTCACAAACAACATCCCGGTGCGCGATTTGTCATCACCCTTGATCCGTTGGCGCGCTGCTTTCAAGCCCGCATGATCGCGCAGCGACGATCCTTCACCGCGCGTACCTTTGGTGATCAGCCGCTCGGCGTTGGCACCGATCGTCAAAACGAAACAGTCATCGACCGCGCCAAACGACAATCCACCCGGCACCGGCAACTGCACGCGTGTCATCGCGCCATCGGCTTCAACCGGCCCGCCCATGAGTCGTAACACCGTCGTCAAATCGGTCTGCATTTTCGCTGCTGCTTTGCCAGCGCGACACACGAGTGCGGCATCGACATTGGGCCCGCCCTCCCCGATCTTGAGACCGATCAAGCCGACCCCCACCGGATGCTGGGTGAGTGACTCCAATAGGCGCAGGCCGCTATCGTGTAACTCCTTCGGCATGCCCTGTTCGCGCATCGCCTTCTGCAAGAACGCATCGAGCCCGCCATATAGCGCGGCATAAAACGCCCGAAACTCCGGATCGCGCAGGCAGCGCTTCTGCAAGTTGTCATCGTCAATGCCATCGAGATGTTGCATGCCCGACAGGCCGACGAACAGCACCGTCTCTTGCGGAAAAACCGCGGCCAAGTCGGCCTCGTGATGCTCGGCATGAACGGGCATCGACCAGAAGAGTTGTGTGCATAATCCGACTGTGATGATGGTGGTGAATTTTGACATGATCATCTCTCCTATGCCTGCATTTTACGTAATGTCGATTAAACGCCCTTATCTTCCATTGGCACAATATTGCAGCAACCGACCCCTAACTGCAATACTACCCTTTCGCCCGTAAACACGTTACATTTTTGCCCGCGAACGACCACTTAACAAAAAGAGCCTGTGACACCACCACCGGTTACAAACCGGTGCCACAGCGCGGCTGTCAACCACAACGAACCCAAACGACAGAGCAAACTCCATGGACGTCATTCAATCCAAGATCAACACCAACGACGATACCTTCAGCGAAAACAGCCGCCACATGGCCGAACTCGTGCAGACGCTGCGCGAGAAGATTAACGTCGTGAAACAAGGCGGTGGACCAGCGGCTATCGAACGCCATCAGTCGCGCGGTAAGCTCGTGGTGCGCGATCGCATCGATGCGCTCATCGACCCCGATAGCCCCTTTCTCGAATTCAGCCCGCTGGCAGCTAACGACATGTATAACGACGACGCCCCCGCCGCCGGGATGGTCAGCGGCATCGGGCGCATCGCCGGGCGCGAATGTGTGATCGTTGCTAACGACGCGACCGTCAAAGGCGGCACGTATTACCCGATTACCGTAAAGAAACACCTGCGTGCCCAAGAGATCGCACACGAAAACAACTTGCCGTGCATCTATCTCGTTGACTCGGGCGGCGCGTTCTTACCATTACAAGCCGAGGTCTTTCCCGATCGCGATCACTTCGGCCGCATTTTTTATAACCAAGCACGCATGAGTGCCGAAGGCATTCCGCAAATCGCCGTTGTGCTCGGTAGCTGCACCGCCGGCGGCGCGTATGTGCCCGCCATGAGTGATGAAACCGTGATCGTGAAAGAGCAAGGCACGATCTTTCTCGGTGGCCCGCCGTTGGTGAAAGCCGCTACCGGTGAAGAAGTAACCGCCGAAGAGCTGGGCGGTGCCGACGTACACTGTCGCACTTCGGGCGTGACCGATCATTACGCCGTCAACGATGAAGACGCCTTGGCCATCACGCGGCACATCGTCGAGCATCTCAATCAGCGGCCCAAGCACACGCTCAAGCTGCAACCCGTTGAAGAACCGGCGTACGACATCAAAGAGATTTACGGCATTATCAATAAAGACATTCGCAAGCCCTACGACGTGCGCGAAGTCATCGCGCGGCTCGTCGATGGCAGCCGCTTTCACGAATTCAAAGCGCTCTACGGCACCACAGTCGTCACGGGCTTCGCACACATCTGGGGCTACCCCTGCGGCATCGTCGCCAACAACGGCGTGCTCTTTCGCGAAAGCGCCCAGAAGGCGGCACACTTTGTCGAGCTATGCAGCCAGCGCGGCATACCGCTCATCTTCTTACAAAACATCACCGGCTTCATGGTCGGCAAGGCCTACGAGTCGGGCGGTATTGCCAAGGACGGTGCCAAGATGGTCGCCGCCGTTAGCAACGCGTGCGTGCCCAAGTTCACTGTCATCATCGGGGGCAGCTACGGCGCGGGCAATTACGGTATGTGCGGTCGCGCGTATCAACCGCGGATGATGTGGATGTGGCCCAACGCCCGCATCAGCGTGATGGGCGGCGAACAAGCGGCCAACGTGCTCGCCACGGTCAAGAACGATCAACAAGTCCGCAAAGGCGGCGCGCCCATGACCGACGCCGACGCGGCGGCGTTTAAACAACCGATCCTCGATAAATACGAAGCGGAGGGTAACGCGTATTACTCGACGGCCCGCCTCTGGGACGACGGCGTGATCGACCCGGCGGACACGCGCATGGTGCTAGCGCTGGGGATTGGGGCGAGTTTGAATAAAGCGTATGAGGGGAGACGGGCTAGTTTGTTTAGGATGTGAATAGGTGCGGCACTGAAATAATGCGCAAGAAATATAATGTAAGTCTATTTTTGTCCAGAGTATTAGATTTTTGTTGACAACAAAAGTTCCTAGTTTTAGTTTCAAAAGTTACTAGGTCATAAATAGTAATTGATTGTGTAAGTTGTCAAAAATAGGAGAAAATTATCAATGAAGTCAACAACACGAACCCAAATCGAAAGCCCTGTCGTATCGTATCGTTTAGTATTGTTATGTTTTTTTGTTTTTTCTTGTAGCTCTTTCGCTTATTCGCAGCAAGAGCAAACAGCGTACGATAGATATCGTAGCGTGATCGAGAAAAACAAAGCAGATCGTAAGTCGGATGAGATATTAGGTACTCATGAGGTCAATAAGGGGCCGACTGTTGAACAACAGGCAGGAGACAAGATTCAGGAATTTACTGAAATAACATATCGACGGACAAGTGATCTTGAAAACCTGGTAATGATGGATAACACCATTGGTGTAGTATTTCCTGGTTCTGTTCTTTGGGCTTCTGCTATTCGCGACGGACAATTGCATCAATTAGAGCAGATTAGTGGGCGTCCTCGAGTTACTACAACCTTTACAGGTTTAACTGATGTCAAGATGCAGGCTCGTTTCCTTGAATCCCGAAATGACTTAGTTATTACCGCAAGTAGAGAGTCTAAAGATGATGAGCAGGGCATACGAAGTTTGTCATTTTCTCATGACGGATCATACTCAGGTTTTCTAGATGGAGCACAGGCTGTATTTGAAGGAAGAGTGTCTCAAGGAACAAGAGTGAACGCTGACTTCAAAATCAGCAGCAGTGTCGAGGACGCCGCGCTCGGCCTTGGACTTTCAGCAAAATACTGGGGTGGTCGCTTGGAATCTGGATTAGAGCATATCAAAGAAAAACAAAGATCAGTGGCTGTTATGACACTAAGTCAAGTGTTTTATTCGGCGACTACAGATGCTCCGCCTCTTGGTGGCTACATTCCACCAAAATTACTTAAAGACAATCCCGACATTGCTGAGATATTAGCAGTTCGCGCGGTAGCTGGCGGGGAAATTGCTTATGTCCGGCGCGTTGATTATGGCCGTCGAATATTGATTTCATTGAGTGCCGAGGCAAGCGGTGAGAGTTTTAAGGCTGCCTTAGATACGTCGATTAAATGGGCTACAGGTGAATTCTCAGGCGAAATTTCAGACGAAACAAAGCAAGTCTGGGAGTCTGTTGAGGGGAAGCTCATTATTATTGGTGGAAAATATCCTCCCGGTGTGAATGGTTTTTTTGGGGGCGATATGGAATCTTTTGGAAATGCCGTTAAAGCAATTATGTCTGAAGAGTATGTAAACTCGCCAGACGGAGCAGTTCCAATATCTTTTGAACTTGCCTATGTAGATGATAATGCGCCAATGCAGGTATTTGAGACTATTGAGTTCGCCGGAAAAATCCCAGGCAGAAAATGGGGGAAAATCACGAAGAGACTAAGAATCAGCACTGGTGGCGAAGATACTGCTGTCACTCGCCAAGATTCAGAGATTGATACAGACGACTGGACCCTAATTCAGTTGACTAGCCAAGATCTCAGCCTTTCACCTGATCGTAGAACGGTCCGGTTTGATATTGTTTGGCATGCTTTTGAAGGTGAAAAAAATAAAGAACTTAAGAAGACAATTATTAGGTCTGCTAAGTCATTTAGCATACCGTTTGCAAAGCCTGTTCGTGAATTTGTATCTCCTAGGCATATTGGCGCGAGAAACGAGTGGTACAGCGGAGAAAGACATACTCCTCAACAATTCCCCAATCATGGTTTGTTAAAGAATATTCGCGTTAGATTTGATGCGAAAGGTGGAAACGATCATTTAGTGCAACAATTGCGAGCTGAATTGTCATTTACGTTGTGGTTAGAAGAGTGAAGTATTGAGTTGTTAACACTTCTAATATGGTGTTTGCGAATTGGGTGGATCGAGCCATCGAATTTTTTTGTTTTGCTGTATTTGAAAACCAAGGTAGGTTTGATTTGTGCTTGAATTGGTGGTCCATACCGGTACTCCGATGCGAGGGCTAGATTCGATTTCGCACTCACCATAAATCGCTGGCGGCGGGTGCCATGCTTACCCTTCAAGGCAAGCATGACGGCTAGCGCCGTGACGCACCCATTTCATCACACTTTCAATGCCACGCGCGCCCCCGCATGCTCCCCTTGAAGGGGGAGCATGGCACCCATTACGCTCGCGCATTCGGCGTGTGATACTGTCGGCACTTTGTCGCAGGCGGCCTCATAAACGGGCGCTACTGGCGACTGAGCCGACCGGTGGCACCCTGCGCGGTGAGGGCCACGTCTAGTAGTTCTCATTGCCGCTCGCCCACATGCTCCCCTTGAAGGCGGAGCATGGCACACCCGCCCGGCTTATCAAATTCTAAAAAACGTTCGACGATGCGGATTCTACAAGTTGCGGATTTCTCAATGCCGCCGGTACCTAACGCTCGGTTATCGCCGCGATAGAGCCGCGCCAGGGCGTTTGCGAAGCTACAACCATTGGCTCAGGCGCCCTCAGCAGATTTGCCGCGCGCGGCAGGTGTGCCCCACGTGCTCTGATTGTGTTGCGCGCTGCTGCCCGGCGCGATGGTGAGCCATTGCCAAGAACCGTCGTGTACCATGCGGGCCGTGATCGTGATTTGGCCGACGTGGTAGCTGATATGGGAGAGCGAGCGCAAGATGGCTTGCGGAATGCCGTGCGCTTCGCCGCGAATGTAGATCGTCTGTTCGATGTTGGACGCGTTGAGTTGTTGCAACGCACTTAAGAGTATTTGCCAGCCACGATCGAAGTAGGCCAACAACGAGGCGCGATCACCCGGCCAGGGTTCGAACTCCGCATCACGATTGCGATCCGGCTTTTCGCCGTCGGTGGTGAGACAATCCGTCCAGCGGCTGGTGAGGTTTCCACCGAGATGACGCAGCAGGATCGCGACCGAGTTAAAGCCATCGGCCGGACGCCGAAAAAACTCGCCGTCGGTGAGTTGCGCAATGGTGGCGTCGATCATGCGGCGATAGGACGCCAACGTCGCTTCGACGTCGCGCAGCCAGATGATATGGGAATCGATGATGTTATTCACAGGGCTTTCCTCACTACGAAATGCTCTTGATTATGATTCTTAGCGCCCCGGGGCATCATTATCTTCACATGCCGTAGGCGCGTGGCATGCTTGCCCTTCAAGGCAAGCATGACGGCTAGCGCGGTGACGCACCCATTTCATCCCACTTTCAATACCACGCGCGCCCCGCATGCCCCCCTTGATGGGAGAGCATGGCACGTATCACGCTTGCGTATTCGCCAAAGCATCCAGCTTCAACACCGTATTCCAATTCCGCACGGTTCCGCGCACGTTTAGCTTCTTCTCAATGACGGCGTTAGTAAGTTTGGAGCGGCCGATGCCATCCGGGTAGATCATGTAGAGCTGTTTCCCCGCGGCCCGCACGATCTCACGGCCTTTGATCTCGTCGTTTAACGCACGCACCGCGGCGGCCTTGGCGGGTGTCTTTAGCAACATCACCAGCGTATGGCTGGGGTCGTGTTTGGCTTCGTCAATAAATGGATTGCCCGCGATGATCCGCTTCCATTCGGTAGCCGTGCGCACCACGTAGTCTATCGATAGGCCGAAACGGGTTTGCGTTTCAGCTTCAAGCAATTGTTCGAGCGCTGCAGCCGATTGACGCGCGCCTTCGAACACCACGTTACCGCTTTGCAGCAGCGTGCGCGCATTGGTAAAGCCTACCGCTGCGAACAAATCCCGCAGATCGGCCATCGGGATTTTGTTGCGACCGCCAACATTGATGCCGCGTAGTAATGCGATGTAATTGGGCATAACGCATTTGATAGTCTGCCCCAACGGATTGGTCAATCTGTCGGTCGGCTCAGGCGGGTTAATCCTGGAGGACGTTCAAGAATCTGCCTGCCATGCTGCCCACTAGAGGCGATAAGGAAAAGTCAACAGAACAGCCTCGCGTCACTTATCAAAATGATTGGCATCGTTAACCCATACGTTGCCGCTGGCGGAATGGTACAGCCAGCCGACCGTGGGCGACCCGCTGGCCACAGTCGGTGGATTGTTACCTATGGCCGCCCAACCGGTAGCCCCCTTATTGGGACCGATCGGACAGCGCGGAATATCGGGAATGTACCTCCCATATTTATAGACAGCCGTCTTATTACCTGCCATCGTTCCGGTTTTGTTGGTGAAGCGAGCAATAGCCGTCAGGCTGCCGGGGAAATTGCCGTCGTGTTCGATTGCGTAGCGCTGAAGAGCTTCTCTCATGATGCGTAAATCGGACGTTAACGCGGCCATCTCGGCGGATTCGGACGCGTTAGCAAACTGCGGAATCACTGCTGCCGCCAGTATCCCTAAGATAACCACAACAATGAGCAGTTCGACCAGCGTGAAACCCGATGGCGGCCTAATTTTGGGACGTGTTGTTGGACGACGGGAACTCATCTGAAATAGATCGGTCAGCAACGAAAAGAACTTGCCGATGGTTCACAGGTCATTGCAAGAGTTGGTCCTATTAATATTTGGCAGCGCTAACTCTTCGACTATCGACAAGCTCGCGAGGTGGACGTGTTACCAAACCTCGAAACCAGCCCCCCCTTTTTCGTGCGGGTCTATACACCCGCACGAAAAGGGGGAGATTCATGATTGCTTCTAGACCGCTGCGACGCGTGAGTCAATTGTCATTAGGTTGATTACGAGCTACCGTTCGAGATCGCAAAAGACTGTACAGCAACCCAACAATTCAATCTCTGCGCGCAACTATCCATCTGATTCCAGATACGTGTAACCCTTCAACCCCTCTTCATACTTGCGCAACAACTCCGCCGATTCCTTAAACGTGATGCGGCCTTCGCGCAGGCCGCGCTCGACGGTGCGGCGCAGGCGGTTGAGGAGTTCTTCCGGATTGTATTGCACGTATTGCAGCACTTCTTCGACCGTATCGCCATCGACGATGTGATCGACGAAGTATTGGCCGTCTTCGCGCACCGTGACGTGCACGGCATTGGTGTCGCCGAAGAGGTTGTGCATGTCGCCGAGGATTTCCTGATAGGCGCCAGTCATGAAAATGCCCATCACATAATCGTCGCCGGTAAACGGATGCACCTCGAGCGTGTTCTTAATGTCGCGACGGTCGATGAAGTTATCGAGCTTACCATCGCTGTCGCAAGTGATATCGGCGAGCACGGCACGCTCGGTCGGCTCTTCATTCAACCGATGGATCGGCATCACTGGCAAAAGCTGATCGACGGCCCAGCAATCGGGCACGGATTGAAAGATCGAAAAGTTACACGCGTAGATCGATGCAAGTTGACCGTCGAGGCCCTGCAGCTCTTCCGGTACGTAATCGGCGGCGGCCATCAGCTTATGAATCTTGCGACAGGCGGCCCAGAAGATGGCCTCCATGCGGCCGCAATCTTCGATCGTCAGGTAACCTAATTTAAACAGGCTCATCGCTTCGTCGCGATGGTGCAAAATATCGTGATAGGCTTCCTGATAGTTTTTAGCACTTAGCGTTTCGTAAGATTCGAGTAACGCGTGCATCACGTTGTGTGCTTCGTCGGGTAGTTCTTTGGGCACCGTCTGCTCAACGGGGCGCGTTACGCCGAGGACTTCAAAAATCAACGCCGATTGATGCGCGACCAGCGCGCGGCCGTTCTCGGTAACGATGGTCGGATGGGGCGTGTCGGTTTCTTCGCAGACCGTCGCCAACGCATCGGCGATGTCGGCGACGTATTCATCGATGGAATAATTGGCGCTGGAGGCATAGGTGCTGCTGCTGCCGTCGTAATCGACAGCCATGCCGCCACCGACGTCGAAATATTGCACACCCGCGCCAAGCCGACGCAATTCGCTATACAGTCGCACCGCTTCGGAGAGCGCGTCTTTGATCGAGCGGATATTGGTGATCTGGCTGCCGAGGTGAAAGTGCGTCAGTTGCAAACAGTCGAGCATTTGTTGGTCGCGCAGTTGTTCGACACCGCTGAGCATCTCGGTAATGGTGAGGCCGAACTTACTTTTGACGCCGCCCGATTCCTGCCAGCGCCCCGACCCGCGCGCGGAAAGCTTCATACGAAAACCAATGTGCGGCCGCACGCCTACCTGTTGTGAGCGTTCGATGATGCGCCCGAGCTCGTGATAATCTTCGACGACGATGACGATCGTTTTGCCGAGCTTGGTGCCCATCAACGCTAGGTCGATGTACTCGACGTCTTTGTAGCCGTTGCAGATGATGAGCGGGTCATTGGATTCGAGCATGGCCAGCACGGCCAGCAACTCGGGCTTGCTACCGGCTTCGAGACCAAATTTGTGCGGATCGCCGAATTGCACGATCTCTTCGACGATGTGACGCTGTTGGTTCACCTTGATCGGAAACACGCCCATGTATTGGCCGGTGTAATCGTGTTCTTCGAAGGCGCGCTGAAACGCGGCGTTCAGTTCGTCGAGACGCGACTTGATAATGTCGCTAAAGCGCACCAATAGCGGCAGGCCCAGACCGCGCTCGCGCAGTTCGTCGATGAGCCCTTTGAGATCAAAGCTGGGGCCGGTCGGGCCTTGGGGGCTGACTTGAACGTTGCCTTGCTCGTTGATACCAAAGTAGCCCGCCCCCCAGGCACGAATGCCGTAAAGGTCGGCGGATTCAGCGATAGACCAGGGGCGACCGGTCTTGGCAGCGGGACGGTTGGGTGTGGTGGTGGGTTCGGGCATATTTCGATCTCGTAGCGCACAGGGCCGACAACGAATGCAAGCCCCGTTACGTAATGGCTCTGGTGACTCCGGTATTATTGAAGCGAATCGCACAGGCCGCTAACCGGGCATTGTAGATGAAGTTTTTCGATAGGCGACAGGCATCGATTATTGGGCCTGTTCCATGGGGCGAACATGAACTTGATCAAACGCAGACCGCCCACGCATTTGCTACGGATTCGACGTTGGTCGCTGGGCATGTTGTTCGGCGGTATTGGGGTTCTGATACTGGATTCGTTGGCCCAGATCGGCTTTGGTCGCGGGCTGCCGACGTTCGTTGCCGATGGCATCTTTCTTACGATGATGATAATGAGTGTGATCCTGGGGCGGCGCTTTACGAAACAGTATGAGGCCTTCGCGACGCAGCCGTACTGCGAATCGTGCGGCTATGCGCTTGTGGTTGGTGAAGGCGACACGTGCCCAGAGTGTGGCACGAAAGATCGATTTCCGGAACGGGCGGCGGCAGCACAATTGCGGCACGAGCGCGCAGGTGGCAATGTCTATCGCATCGACCTGCCGCAGCCGCTACGACGACGGACTGAAGTAACCATCATTTTGCTATCGACCGGCGCAGTTGCGATGATTACTGGGGTTTGTATCAGGGCTGTTGCACCGGAGGCGACACAACTTGGGAAAGCCATCCTGATAGCCGCCAGCACGCTGGTATTACCCGGCATGCTAATGGGGCTACACACTTGGCGTTGGCGATTGGCGATTCAAGATTACCCATATTGTGCCGACTGCGGCCATCAACACATCGAGATCACCGAGGCAGTTTGCAATGAATGCGGTACCGTCATTGGCGGCTCAGTCTGCGTCAATCACGAAGCTGGCCTGACAAAGCCAGAAAAATCTTGATCTATAAAGCCCCGCAGCATGAGAACTACGTGTGATCAACTGATTGCACTTGCGACGAATAGCGACCGAGAGGTCAATCATCACGAAGGCCACTCTTGCACCCAATCAGTTGACGCCTCGCCCTGCACATCTAAACTGACGTCTATTAGGAGGTTACGCGCGCCGATGGGCGGCGGATCCTCGCGACGGCGCGGTCGCGAGCGTCGCAGTCATCGGAGACCGTCGTAAAACGCGCGTCCGCTCGCCGTTGCACCATTATGCGAACGTTGAACCGCTATTTCGGGCGCGAACTACTGCGCGGCTTTGTGCTGACCGCCATTGCGCTGACCATGCTGGTCGTGATGGGCGGCGGTGTGTCGAGCCTGTTTAAGTCGCAGGGCATCGGTGCCGGCGAAATCCTCAACATCTTTCTCTATCTCATTCCGATCGCGCTGATCTTTATGTTGCCGCTCGCGGCGCTGTTTGCTGCGACGATCACGTACGGTCGCGCGGCGGCGGATAACGAAATTCTGGCGTGCCGCGCGGCGGGGGTGAACATTCATAAATTGCTCGCGCCGCCGATCGTGATCGGCCTGTTGATCTCTGGCGTATGGCTATGGGGCCTAAACTTTTTCATTCCCAAGATGCTATGGAGCGTGGAAGACATCACGCGGCGCGATGTGCCCGCCGTCGTGGCCAGCCGCTTCTTACGCGGCAAACCGCTGAACTATGGGCGTTACACGATCTCCGCCCGTCAATGCGACAAGATCGAAGCCGCCGATGTGATCGATGAAGACGGCAAACGCAACGCGGATGACTTTGTCTTTTTGCATCTAGCTGGCGTGTCGTTTATGGAATCGAACAACGGTCGCTTGGTGCGCATGGGCACCGCCGACGAGACGATCATTCAATTCGACAACAGCAAATCGCTGCCGGAAATCAAGGTCAAGATGCAATCCGGTCGCAGCTTCGATGCCGAGCGCAATCAGTACTTTGAATTCGAAGAACAGGTGCTCGGGCCGATCGAAATCCCGCTGAAGATACGGCGTAAGATTCGTTTCGAGAATCTCTGGACGCTGTTTGAGTTCCGAAACGACGCGCAGAAAATCCCCGAAATCGAAGATCTGATGAACGGGATGCGCAAAGAACTGAAGATCTATTTCCTGGCGCGCAAGACCGATGAAATCGTCAAGGCCAATCAGGGTGATATCGAGTTCTACGACAAGGCCAACGACCGCCGCGTGAAGCTCTCGGCCTACGGGATCTTTGTCAACGAAGACGACGGTCGCATCACGCTCAACGATGTCGAAGCAACAGTCTGGGAATCGGGTGCGGTCGATGGCACACGCTATCAGGCCGAGAGCGCGCGAATTCGGCTCGAGGGTGGTACCGTTGAGCACGAGCCGGATATCGTCGTCACGCTCGAAGACGATGTGCGCATCACGCCCGCCGGCGAAGGCGGCAACGCCCGCATCATTCGCAAGCCCAGCGAAACACTGCCGCGCATGCCCTTCAAAGATCAGGAAAAGATATACCCTGCTTTTCAGGATTTCATGACAACAAGCGTGCAGTCGCTCTTTGACCGTGATTACGAAGCGCAGCCCGATGCACTCAAGCTTTTTGCGAAGCAAAAACGCGTGCAACAACGGCTGGCGCGCAAAGAAGCCGAGTATCGCTCGGAAGTGCGCGGTGAGATTCACTTTCGGTTGTCGATCTCATTGGCATGGCTGGCGGTGATCGTGATCGGCGCGTTGCTGGGCATTATTATTCGCAGCGGGCAGGCGCTGGTCGCCTTCTTTATTAGCTGCATTCCGTGTTTGTTTATAACCGTAACGGCGCTAACGGCGCGCAATTTAGCGGATCGGCCCGATTACAGTATCGGGGGAATCGCGCTGTTGTGGGGATCGACGGCGCTGTTGTACGTGGCCGTCGGCGTCATCGGCACGCGCTTTTTGCGACGCTAGGGAAAGCGATATGAAGATCATCGATCGCTACATACTCAAGTCGTTCCTCGTGAACTACGCCATCGCCCTGACGGTGATGATCGGGATTTACGTGGTGCTCGATTTGTTCGTAAATCTCGACGAATTCACCGAGGTGCCCAATCAAACGATCGGCCAGATTCTGGGCCGTATCGCCGATTACTATGGCCATAACCTATTCCTTTACTTCGCCCAGTTGGCGGGCGTGATCACCTTGATGGCGGGCTGCTTTACTCTGGTGCGCTTGCATCGTTCGAATGAGATGACGGCGATATTGGCCGCGGGCACGTCGCTTTATCGCGTCGCGGCTCCCTTGCTGATCGCGGGATTGGCGATGAACGCGCTTTGGTTTGTCGATCAGGAGTTCATTATCCCTAGCATCGCCCCCAAGCTCGCCCGCGCTCATGGTGATGTTGAAGGGCGACAAACCTTTGCGGTACACTTTCTGCCCGACCCGAAGAACGGCAACGCCCTGCTGTCTGCTAGTCGCTTTAGCCCTGCCGTAAGCGTGATGCGCGGCGTGGTGATCTTGTTGCGCGATGATGATTTGCGACTAACGGAAATCATCGAGGCCGACGAGGCGAATTGGGATGCGGAGAAAGGCTGCTGGGTGTTCCGCAACGGTGTGGCGACGGTGTTGGCCGCCGATCCGGATGATCCGACCGCAAGCGTGGGGCGTTATGCCGTGCGGGAGTATCCGTCGCTGCTGACGCCCAAAGAAATTACGCTGCAACAATCGGCGCAGTGGACGCAGTTCTTATCATTGCGCGAGCTCGATCGGCTACAAGAATTTTTTGCCGCCACCGGCTCGGGTGAGTTCATTCGCATGAAGCACTCGCGGCTAACAACCGTCTTTATGAACATGACGCTCTTGTGTATAGGCCTGCCATTCTTTCTGAACCGTGAACGACCGCCTATCGTCGTACTAGGCGGCAAGTGTCTGTTGGCCGCAGGCCTGTGCTATGCGTCGATGTTTATGATGAACACCGTTGATTTTTCGTCGGTCAACGTTAGCCCCGCCCTGCCGCCGTGGTTGCCGTTCATCGTTTTCGCACCGGTTTCGGTGGTTATGCTGGAAGGCATTCGCACGTAGCCGGCATTACCTGACGTCTCGATCTAGCGGTTGCACCGATTCTTTGAAGTAGCGTTGAAGTGCTGGCGGCAACTCCTTTAAATCAATCTCCGCATTCGGTGCCGGGCAGTACGTGTGCCAAAGCAGGTGATTCTTATCTTGTAGGCCGCGGCGCTCGATAAAGTTCAACATGCCGTCGAGCGTTTTTGCCGTGTACGTGCCATCCAACGGTAACCCTTCGATGGATTCAAATTGCTCAGCGCGGCGCATAGCCGAGTCGGTGAATTCTGCATAGCCGCCACCTAACGCGTCTTCAATAAGCGGTGGATGCAAGGGGCCCAAACCAACAGTCGGACGTCGCTTAACATTGCCCATTTTTGTCCTCAGCGCCCGCCATGCCTTGTGCGTCATCTTGCGCAACCGGCGTGGCGTGCAATACCATCGATGCGAGACGATTACGCCGATCACTTGTGTATCGAGCTGGGCTTCGCGTAACCCAGCCGCCAGTCCGCAGGCGGTGCCGAGGCTACCCAGTGCCACGTAGATAAAATCGGGCTTGGGTAACATGCCTTGGTCGATCTGCTGCTTGAGTTCAAACACCGCGCGCGCATGGCCATACATCGAGCGCAGCGACGTACCGCCCGGCGGAATGAACAGCGCCGGTCCGTTGCCAGTAAAGCGCTCGCGTAGATAGCAGCCGATCGTCTTCGGCAAGACCGTCGCGTAATTGGCGGGCACATAACGAGCCCCCGCTGCCATGGCCGTCGCGATGTTGGCTTGCACATATCGTGCGTTGGGCTGCGGCACGACTACCGCTACCGTGTTCATGCCCAACTGCCGCGCGTGCCATGCTGTCTTACTTAGATGATGGCTACCCGCGCTGCTAAACGACACGAGGGTTTTCACTTTTTTGCGAAGGGCATGCCCCAGCAGATATTCGAGCCCGCGCACCTTGTTGCCACCACAGACGGCGTGCGAAAGGTCCTCGCGCTTAACCCATAGCGAGCGCAATCGATATTCAGCCGCGAAACCCGACGCTTCCTCCACCGGCGTCGGCCAATTACCGATCGGCGTAAAGGGAATATCGAATCGGTGCGCGTCTTCCGCTGCAGATTGGGTTGATAACGATTCACTCATGCGTTCTTTAACATCGTAGCCATTGCGCGTTCGGCGCAGGCCGCAATCGTCAGTGATGGCGGCGCGCCGAGTTGGCGTGGGATCGCCGCGCCGTCGAGCACATACAAACCTGGGTAACCAAAAATTTCTTGATATGCATCCACGACGCCATATCGCGGCGCATGCGCCATACGCGCACCGCCGAGCGGATGCACGGTAACAGGGCGACGATTGAACACGGCGGCGGGCACAATAACGGAACGGGCGTTAATGGCTCTTGCTGCTTCTGTCATCAGTGCCTTCACGCGACGATGAAATGCGCTGACTGGTCGCTGCTCGAACCGATGCTGCAAGCCTCCCTTTTCAAACGCAATGGAGCCATCAATCGGCGGGTCGCCCATGATGCCGAACAACCAAGGTGCCTGAGCATTTGCGGTTGCGATTGGAAATCGCCCCGTCTCCATCAAAAATAACCGGTCGCGTTCCCAAAGATCGATCCAAGCCGTTACCAGCGGCCCGTCGTCCGCTTGCGGCAAACGCGCGCCGCGCCACAGCGCGGCCCCCAAGTCGCCATTGGTGAAGAAATGTTCTCCTAGTGCGAGTGAGAGCTTGGGCAATCCATCGGCAACGGTGCGACAGCGAAACAACAACCGTAGCGTGTTAAGCGTACCGGCGGCGATGACGACCTTGGTGGCGCGAATCGAATCGTGGATCACGGCACCATCGTTTCGAACTTGATAATGCACCCGATAACCCGTTGAAAGCGGCTCGATCAATGTCGCTTCCGTTTGGCAACGGAACTCGGCTCCCGCATCCTCGGCACCCTTTAAATAGGTTTGCGTTAACGGGCGCTTGCCGCCGCCTGCCTGCCATTGTTGCCATTGGCCGTGTAGATCATTGGTAGCGCTGCTTGATGGTCGATCATTCCTCGACGAAGGCGACCACGCCAAGGGCAACGCCTCCGCGCGACCATTTAATGCAGTTGCAATCGTTTCAAGCGTCCGTTGGCGGTCATGTGTTTGATCAACCGTCCGCGGCTGAATAATGGAACGCACGCGCTCAAACCATGGTTGCATGGATTGCCACGTAATCTCCTCCGGCCATTGGTCATCGAAAATCTCTGGCTTGGGCGGCATCTTGACGGCGGTGTAAATCTGCGAGCCGCCACCTAGCGCGTTGCCGGTGAGCGCCAACAAGCCCGGCATGGTATGAACCTGAGCGGGGCCATTGGTGTAGCGCGCGTGCAGCACCTCGCGCCGTTCGCGATCCGATTGTGCATCGAGACGCCGACCGCGTTCGATAACGATGGTGCGCAGCCCCGCCTCGGCCGCGCGCAACGCCGCCACCGAGCCGCCGAAGCCCGAACCGATGATCGCAATATCGGCATCCGCGTGATTCATGTGCTATCAGGTTATACTCGCCGTACGTGACGGTTGCACTCAATCCGTCCTGTAACTCAAAGACCGCGCATGGGATTATGGTGATCATCGACGTCCATTGTCATCTCGGTTATAGCGATCTACCCCGACAGTCGAATGGCGAGCGCTTCGCGTTTGAAGACGACTACCGCGGTGCCGATGGGCGCGAGAGTTATTTTTCCACCCGCATGCTGAGGCGACCGGGCTGGTTCTTTATCAAGCGTCAGTTGGGCGTTGATCCGCGCCTACCGCCGGGCGCTGCTTTGGATACGCAGATTCGCGCTATTAATGAAAAGCACTTTGCCGCCGCCACCAGCGTCGATCGTTTGTGTTTGCTGGCTTTTGACGCCTATCACGATGACGACGGCAGCGCCATCGGACCGGTCGCACGAAAAAGTGAACGCGGAAGCGATCTGTACACCTCCAATTCGTTGGTGCGCTCGGTGTGCTTAAGCGATCCAGAGAAGTTGCTTTTCGGCGCATCGATTCATCCATACCGGGTAGGTGCCGTCGATGCGTTACGTTCGGTTGCTGACGCCGGCGCGGCGTTAATCAAATGGTTGCCGGTACATCAGAACATCGACACGCGCGACAGTCGTACGATTGCTTTCCTTGAAGTCGCCGCCGAGTTGGACTTGCCCATTCTCGTGCATTACGGCGGCGAGATGTCGCTCACAACACAGCATCCCGATCAAGAACATCCGGGGGCGATGTTGGAAACGCTGCGCGAGCTGAAAGCGCGGCGACGGATGCCGAAGATGATCGTCGCCCATGCGGCGACACCATCGATGCCATGGCAGAATGCCGAAGGTCATCGCCTTTTGGTTGAGGCATTATTGGGTGAGTTTGCGGAAACGCCGCTCTATGCGGATATCTCGGCGTTGGCGGCGTTTGGGAGGACGACGTGGCTAAAGCGTTTACGGAAAACGCCGAAATTACACCGCAAGCTGGTATTTGGGACGGACTTTCCCATACCCGTCATGTTGCCGGCATTCGCGCGCCAGATCGGACTTCGCCGTTGTAAGGAAATTGCGCGACTGCCTTCGTGGATCGAGCGCGCGTATCAGTTGAAGCGCGCGTTGGGCTATAGGGATGAGGTGTTCACCAACGGGGCACATATTCTTCGAATTCGGTGATACATAGAGGGACGCTGATTTTATCGTCCCCCAGCCCCGGAGGGGCGAAGGTCGAGAGCCATGGATGGAGCGGCATTAGCCGCGTAATCCATGGTTCATATTGCATCGCCTCTTAAACCGCGGCAGCGGTGCAGGTACCTACGCCCCTGCCGGGGCTTGATGGTTTTTCCTTCGATGCCCCCCGGATTGCGCTCCGACCGCTAACGCGGGCTGCGCTACACCCGGGGCTGTCAACCCATCAGCCCTACCGGGCTTACAAACACAGTGACCAGACCTTTTCAAAAGAAATACCGCTACTCTCATTTGAAAAACGCTTTAGTTTTCATCGGTTGAACTCGGCGCAACCGAATCTTCCTTTAACTCAATAAAACTCGGACGCCACGCACGAGCTTGTTGCGACGGATGAACCAGCAACAGTCCCCAAACGTGAATGAGAATCGATACAACCAGCAGAACGCGCACCACAGCCCGCCGCACCAATCCTGCACCAACAAAAGCCAACAGCATCAACAGTGGTAAGTAGTCCATACTGAAACGATGTCCGAACTGTGCAAAGCCGGTGTTAAAATACAACAGCAACGGTATCAAACACAGCGCGATCCCGACCATCGCCGTCCAAACGATGCGCTGCCGAGCGCGCCGCCAGACTGCCACGCCGACCAATAAGAAAATCGGCGACGCGAGCAGTACACTGATACCGTGCAGGTCGTAACTTAAGAAAGGAGATGCCCCGTCACTTGTCGTGGTGGGTGGTGCAAAGAAAAACCAGAACAGATTGCGCGGCACATACACCGCGTGGAACTGACCGTAGGCGTTCATCAGCGCCAAGCCTTCACCCCGCAACGTCATACGGTCGTAACCGAAATCGAAGGGATCACCGAAACGCAGCGCGTTGTAGCCTGCCAACAATGCGACGGCGAGCAGCGGGCCGATGATTACTAGCAGGCGCGCACGCAATTGTTGTCGCGAGATGGGCCGCTCGATTGCGGCAAGCAAAAAGAATACGCCGGCAAACGCCGTTGTCGGGCGCGCTAAAATGGCTAAGCCGAGCCACGCCCCCAGCAGCCACCACCGCCGAGCGCCAAAAAACTCTAGCAGTGCCGCCATAAAGAAGGCAATGGCGACGGCGTGCGCGTAGTGCCAATCACCTGCCCAAGTCGCGCTATCCCAAACGGCCGTTCCGAGGCCTAGCACCAATACCCAGAAGTACCAATCCGACTTACGCAGTCGCGGCCCAATGTCGCGCTGCGCGAGGCGGCTCAACACGCCCCCCCATAACAGCACCGCCACGATGCAAAAACACCGGCACGCCGCGCGCGAACCAAACGATGCACCGATGGCCGCCCGCAGCGGAATCAGGATCACGGCAGGCAGCGGCGGATAGGCCACAAAATATTCCCCCGCCTCATCGGCCGGGATCAACTCATCGGGAAACCCCTGCACGGTAACGGTCCATTCGCCCTGCACCCAGGCGTCCGCGAGCCACGCGAACCGATCGGGAAACGCGCTGCGCGGGCCGAACCCGAAGTACACACCCGCCAGCAAGAGCGCGACGAGCACATAATCGCCACGCTGCGGTTGAAACGATTGAAATGCCATGTTCGTCATTGCCATCCATCGCAAACGGGGTCATGAAGAATGTCAACTTGCAACGCGCGACCATCAACCGTTGCAACGCCATCGAAGATCGCGCCCGCATCGACTTGAACAAGCGCCGCAGCAGATGTTAAATGCATGGTTCGATGATCGAACAAGTAGCCATTCTGGGTGACGGGCAGATGGGCACCGTCTGCGCCGCCATGTTGGCCGATCGCGGGCTGCACGTGCGGCTCTGGGGCCGTAACGAGCAGAATATTCAGGGCCTGCGCGAGTTTCGCGAGAACAAGAAGCACCTGCCGGGCTTGCGCATGCCCGAGCGCGTGTCGTTCACGAACGACGCGGCGGCGGCGCTGATGCACGCCGAGATGGTGGTCGTAGCCGTGCCTTGTCAGCAAATTCGCCCCGTGCTGATTCGCATGGCCGTGCATCTCAAGCGGGATGTGCCGCTGGTGAGCGTGGCCAAGGGCATCGAAAACGGAACGCTGCTGCGACCCACGCAGATTATCACCGATGTTTTGGGGCCGATTCCGGTTGCCACGCTCAGCGGCCCGAGCATCGCCAAGGAATTGGCTCACTGCCTGCCCGCCACGTTGGTAACCGCGAGCGACGACGACGCGCTGGCGGTGTTGGTGCAACAGGCATTTTCGTCGCAGTGGCTGCGCGTGTACACGAATGAAGACCTGCTGGGCGTCGAACTGGCGGGAGCCACCAAAAATGTCATCGCGATTGCGGCGGGTATCGTCGATGGTCTGAAGGCCGGCGATAACGCCAAAGCGGCGCTGCTTACGCGCGGGCTGGCCGAAATTCAAAGACTGGGCATAGCGATGGGGGCCAAGGCTGATACCTTCGCGGGGCTGGCCGGCCTGGGCGACTTGGTCACCACCTGTATCTCGCCGGTCGGTCGTAATCGCAGCGCGGGCGAGCGCATCGGTTGTGGCGTGCCGGTCAAGCAGTTGTTGGAAGAAGCCACGTCGGTGATCGAAGGCGTACCGACGACGCGCAGCGTGAACGAGCTGGCCGTGCACAACAATGTTTCGATGCCAATCACCCACGCCATCTACGGCGTGTTGTTTGAAGAACGCAATGTATTACAGACGATCAGCGACTTAATGACGCGCGAATTGAAGCCGGAGCATCCATGAGCGCCGCCGCGCGATATGGTTGGGGCGTGATCGGCTGCGGGCGGATGGTCGAGAAACGCATGGCACCGGCGCTGGTTACTGCTGAGGATGTTTCGACGATCGCGTTTTGCTCGCGCGACCAGCAACGCGCCCAACAATTCAGCAGTCAGTTCGGTGGCGGCCCAGCTTATGCTGATATCGATGCGCTATTGGCCGACGATCGGATCGACATCATATACGTTGCGCTTCCGCATACGCTGCATGCAAAGACGGCTATTCAATGCCTCGATGCAGGTAAGCACGTATTGGTCGATAAGCCGGCGGCCACGCATGCCAAGGACATCGTGTCGATGGTGCAGATGGCGGCGGCCAACGAACGCAAGTTGCGGGTATTGCATCAACAGCGCTTTCATCGCGGTAATCAACGGCTGTTAGAAATGGTCACCGATGGCGAACTCGGACGCGTGCATTTGGTTCGTCTGCAAATCGGTATGTGGATGCGCGGTTATTCGGCGTGGCGCTTTGACCCGAAGTTGGCGGGCGGCGGCGCACTGATGGACCTCGGGCCGCATGCACTCGATTTGATTTTGACGCTGCTCGGCACGCCCGTCGCCGTCACTGCACATACATCGGACTTGGCCTTAAACGAGCAGGTCGAAGATTTTTGTGCGATGACGATTGAATTCGACAATGGCCGCATGGCCGTCGCCGATTTTTCATACAGCAGCCATGCCTACGGCGGGCAGATCGATGTCTTTGGTAGCGAGGGTAGCGTCGTGATCCGAGGGTCAATGCAGCAAGCTGTCGAATGGTCGATGTTGAAACGCATCGGTAATGACGAAGGGCCATGGGAAACGTCGACTGATCTTGGAGATTGCTTCAGTGACGCCATTGCCGCCATGCATGGCAGCATCAACGGCAGCGTGGCCGACGAGGCGTATCACTACGTCAACATCGGTTATGTGATCGACGCCGCCTATGAATCGGCAGCGACCGGTCGGCGCGTGTCGTTAGGACGCTGAGTCGCGCTATTCAGTATCCGACACAGTACTGATAGAAGTCATGAGCTTCGATTCGTGAGTTGGATCGCCCGTGGCTGCCAATGCATTTGAATTGGCCAAGCGAACCAGCTAAATTAACGAATCGCGCAACAAGCAGAAAGAAAACAACATACCCCAACTCGGCCCATTTGAGTGATACCAATCATGAGTGACCGCGAACAACTGCGTGAATACGTCTTCGGCGAACTGCTACCGATGTCCAACGCGAATCGGCCGACGGACGACGCCAGTCTGTTCGATCACGGCCTCGATTCGCTGCGATTGATGCAGTTGCTGGTGTTCGTGGAAGAGAAGATGCGGATCACGCTGCCTGATCATGAAGTCACGCCCGAACGGGTGGAGACGATCGACTCGATCGTCGGCTGGATCGAAAGTCATCGTTGATTGCAGCGGCCGGCCTTAGAGCAACGTGACGAGACCTAGCGTTCTCATAGTTCCGTATTGCGCCTCAAGTAAAGAAACCCTCCCTTAACCCCTCCCTGCAAAGGAGGGGAATGACGTCAGAATCCTCTCGTGCGATAACGCGGCTCTCGTGTGGTAGGGCGACTTTCGTGTGATAAGACGATTCTCATGCAGAAAGGCAACCCTTGTGCGGCAAGGCGACTCTCATGCGTTGCAGCGAGTTCTCACCGGATTGTCGTACCCGCCGATGGCCTACCGTTATTCGAGGCGACCTCGCATAATTGTCACGCGATGACATCCACCGTGACAGAACAATCCACCTCCATCTTTTCGTTGCTGATTCGCGCTGCCGACACGCATGGCGACCGACCTGTCATCGAATTCCAAAACGACACCATTAATTACCACGAATTACTTGACCGCAGCCTGCGCTTGGCGGCGGCGTTATCTGAAGCCGGCGCGGCGCCTGGCACCTTCGCGGCATTCAGCTTCAAAAAATCTATAGATGCCATCGTTGCGTTATTCGCCATTGCGCGCACCGGTGCGACGTATGTACCGCTCGATCCGACCTGGCCCGTCGCGCGCTTGCAAGCGATTCGCGCGGCGGCACCGTTCGATATCTGGACGGGTAGCTCTACCCCACCACTCGAATTGGGCAGCGTCTCGGCAATCTTCACGACGGAAAATGGCACAGCGCCGGCGCGATCGCTTGAGTCGATAACAGACCAATATCAACCGTTGGCCGCAGACATCGTCCCTCCCGCCAACGACATCGCCAACGTGTTATTTACATCCGGCTCGACCGGTACGCCTAAGGGCGTGCAGATCACCACGCGCAGCCTGTTGCATTTCGCAAGATGGGGCGTGAAGACATTCGGCCTAACGCCCGCAGACCGACTCGCCAATCATGCGCCGTACAACTTTGACCTAAGCACCTTCGATATCTTCGCCGCCGTCGCCGCCGGTGCATGTATGTGTCCGATCGCCGAACCGCTGCGCATGTTTCCGTATCGGCTGGCACAAGATATCGCCGCGCGCGGCATCACCACGTGGTACTCGGTGCCGTCGGCACTGGCGCTGTTGGTACAGCGCGGCAAATTGGCCGATCACGATCTTCGTAACCTGCGCTGCATCTTGTTCGCCGGCGAAGTGATGCCCAAGCCGTTGCTGCGCGATATTGCGGCAGCATTACCCGACGTCGAGTTGGCCAATCTTTACGGCCCGACGGAAACGAACGTGTGTACATGGCATCGTGTTACATCGAACGATCTCGAAGATGACATTCCACTGCCGATCGGTTTGCCGATTGATGACACGCGAGCGTGGTTGTTACCAGAGGAAACGAATGTGTCACGGAGTGAGCGCGAGACGGATACTGGCGAACTGCTCATCGCCGGCCCCACCGTGACGCCGGGTTATTTGAATGACCAAACGTTAACGAACGAGAAGCTCATCGCCGCACCCGATGGCAACGGGCTGGCCTATCGCACTGGCGACCGCTGCCGGCGCGATGAAAGCGGCGTGCTGCATTTTCTGGGCCGCATCGATCGCATGATCAAAGCGCGCGGTCATCGCATCGAGCCGGGCGAGATTGAAGCTGCCTTGGAGGCCTGCGCCGGCGTTAAAGAAGTCGCCGTAATTGCCATCGCTGATGCAACCTTCGGCAATCGCATTAAGGCATGCGTCAGTCTTGACGGTCCTGCGCCACAAGATAACGACGAACCGCAAGCCCAACTTATTGGGTTCGCGCGCCAACGGTTGCCGAGCTACATGGTGCCCGATCTTTGGGAATTTTGGGAATATCTCCCACGCACCGAGCGCGGCAAGGTCGATTACCAAGCTCTAATCGCAGGTGCCCCCGTCAACCAACCGCAACAACCCTGATTGCTCCGAAACTGGGTAATATCGGGCCAATTTACCCACTCGCAACATCGCGCGAACGGGGCGCTCCATTCGTTGACGGCTCAATCCTCATTTTCGCGACGCAAGGCCAACTTCTTAGCGCTTGGCATGCGCGTTGCCCATCTCCGCCTCTCGAACGACGGCACCTGCGACACCGTAGCGCCGGTCGCGAGATGGGGTGAACTGTATGGCGACAAATGTCTATATCGCACGCTCTGCCGAGCACCTACCCCCGTCGCGCCGGCCAAATCGCGCAGCCGCCGTTGTGGAACGGTTATTTTGCCGCTCCTCGCTGAATGGGAGGCCGATTATGTGCACCAAACTCTCACAACGCAGTCTGACAACTGAATATCAACAATCGAATACACAACTTGCTGATCATCACCAGCGCCGGACGATCTCAATGGTGCTGGCAATTGCCATGTTGGCTTGCCTAACGTCGTCGGCGCGGGCCGACTACGTCGCCGAGAACGAGCCAAACAATGTACCCGGCAACGCGGACGAGTTGTTCAACGGCGAAGTCGGGCTGGGCAATATCTCGCCCGCCGCCGAAGGCGACATCTGGAAACAGGAAGGACCGTTCGCCGTTGGCGATCTGGTGTTTGCCTATGTGGATACCCAGGATTCGACGGGCAGCACCAACTCGAGCCTGGCGCTGTTCGACTCGATCTTTGCTCCCTTTGCCGGTGATCTTGACGATGGCCCCGGGCTTTCCTCGGCCATCGGTGGTGCGGAACTAACCACGCCGGGTCGCATCTTCATGGTGGTGCGCGAGGCCTTTAACGCCGCCATGATCACGCCGTACTCGCTGTATCAAGTCGTCGCCACGCCCGACCAAGCGGCCGACGAAGTCGAACCCAACAACTCGCCCGGTGAATCGAAAGCCCCCAGCGGCATCATCACCAATGGCGAGAGCTCCGGCGGGCTCGATCTCGATTACTACCGTATCGATGCGCTGGCGGGTGAAGAACTCGTGGTGATCATGGATAACGATCCGGATAAGGATGGCATGTTCGCAAACACCATCATGATCCTGCTCGACACCGATGGCAGCACGGCGTTGGTCACCGAGCCCGCGTTTGGGCAAGATTCGGGGGCGCTGGGTGCGTTTGTTTTCCCAAGTAACGGCACCTACTTCCTGTTGGTGAATATCGGCGGTGCCTCGCCAGATAACGACTACCGCTTTGTCACGCTCATCGATGGCTTGCCACTTTGTGCCGATGACGACGCCGACGGTATCTGCAACGGTGCCGACTTGTGCGACGGTAATGACGCCAGTGGTGATAGCGATGGTGACGGCGTTTGCGATGACATCGACAACTGCCTTTCCAATGCCAATCCCGACCAAGCCGATGGCGACGGCGATGGCACCGGCGACGCATGCGACATCGACGACGGCGGCGTTCTCGGCGACCCCGGAGCCGGTGGCATGGCCGGTGGCCCCTGTGGTGCCGGCGTACCGATGCTGATGCCGCTGATGGCCGTGGGCGCGGCGGCGGGTATGCGACGCCGCAAGCGGGCTCGGACCGCGCGTTAAGCCGACATCCACATCAACCATTCGCGACGCAAGGTGGCGCGCGAGTGTTCTTCCGGCGCGATCGTCCTTCATGGGGCGGTCGCGTTTTTTTGTTGCACAGTTCGTGCGACAGTACCCCTTCGCTTACGCGATGTAACGCTACGAACCCAAAACGGTAGCGGTATCGCTTGGGGGAGCATCGCCGTCTCGGCGGTGCGTAGTCGCTTTTCCCGCCGGCGAGACGCCCACGCTCCCCGTGGCAGAATTCAAACGACACCAGTACCCAAAAACGTCACCCCTTGACCGATAAGACCGATTTTGAATTTTGGATGCCATAGATCGACTCGGATGAAGACTGTACCTCCGGCATGCTTTCGGTGGCCCATCGGTGTGTCATAATGGGCAGACCATCAGTCAACACCCCATGACCGCCGGGAGGTCGTTTTGGTATCGATCATCGCTCGCTACACACATTGGTTGCATACGCGCTGGCCCGCCGGCAAACCCGAAAAACTGCCCGAGGTAAATGAAGACGGCACGACGACCGTCCCCGGTTTGCGCGTGGTCGGCGACCTGACGGGAATTCCGTTGCTCAAGTTCGCCGTCGATAGTGGTGCCAAGGCCGTGCATCGCATTCTCGATGAGAAAGACTTTGCGCCCGGCGGCGATGATGCGAAGGTCCTCGATATCGCTATCGTCGGCGGCGGCCTATCCGGCATTGCGGCCGCGATCGAAGCCAAAAAGAAAAATCTCCGCTTCGAAGTTTTTGAAGCAGCGCGCAGCTTTGCCACCATCAAAGACTTTCCCAAAGGCAAGCCCATCTATACCTATCCGACGGATATGAAAACCGCCGGTGACCTTACGCTAACCGCCGACGTCAAAGAAAAGCTCGTCGAAGAACTGGAAGTGCAGCGAGCCAAGCACAAAATCGAACCTCGCACGCTGCGCATCGAACGCGTGGAGCGCAAAGGCGGCGAGTTCATATTGCACCATGCCGAAGGAACCACGCGTGCGAAGCGTGTGGTCGTGGCCATTGGGCGCAGCGGTAACTTTCGCAAGCTCGGCGTACCCGGCGAAGAAACCGACAAGGTCTTTAATCGCCTGCACGACCCGAAGGAATTCAAGGGTAAGTGCGTATTGGTTGTCGGCGGTGGTGATTCTGCGATGGAAGCATCCATCGCGTTGGCACTCGCCGGTGCCAACGTAACGCATAGCTATCGCAAATCATCCTTCTCGCGACCTAAGCCGGATAACGTTGAAAAACTCAAGCAGCTACAGGCAGATCCCAATGCAGATGTTGCCGTCGACCAACCGAGCTCCGATCGCGTCACGACGTCTTTTTCGAGGGACATGTGTGGCGACGCCGCAGGACAGGGCAGCGTCAGCATGGCAATGGAGACCAACGTCACCGAGATTCGTGATGGCGAGGTCGATCTCAAGACCAAAGACGGCAAGAAGGTGACGATCCCCAACGATGTCGTCTTCACCATGATCGGGCGCGAGCCGCCGTTAGATTTCTTCCGTAAGGCGGGTGTGCCGATTCGCGGCGAATGGCGGGCCAAGCAGTATGTGACGTTCGGCTTATTCCTGCTCTTTTGTTTGTGGATGTATCATTGGAAGAAGGGCGACTGGATCTTTGGCGGTGAAAACCCCATTCACCACTATTGGGCTAAGAAGGGCTGGTTTCCGCAAGGCGTCGTCGGTTGGTTCGGCTCCATCGGTCACGACCCGAGCAGCTTTCTCTATACGCTTAAGCATTCGATGCTGAGCCCCAGCTTCTATTACACCCTCGCCTACTGTACCTGCGTCACGGTCTTCGGTATCAAGCGGATCAAGCGGCGGCGCACGCCTTATGTGAAGCAGCAAACGATGTTGCTGATTGCCATTCAATGCGTGCCGCTGTTTATCCTGCCAGAATTACTCTTGCCCTATCTCGGTCGCAACGGATTCTTCGACGAAGGCACGCGCACCGCCAAGGTCATGGATGTGTTCTTTGAACCGACCGGGCCATCGGGGGCGCAATTGAAGGAGGCGGGTTACGGCAAGGCTGAATATTGGCTGCGCCCAAAAGGGCAGGAGCGCGCCTATTGGCGCGCTTACGGGCTCATTCTTGCTTGGCCGCTGTTTATTTATAACTGGTTTACCAATGAACCCATGATGGGTTGGCTCTTGCTCGGCGGCATACAGACATTCGTCTTAATACCGCTCATGATTCGGCGTTGGGGCAAAGGTTCTTACTGCGGCTGGATTTGTTCCTGCGGGGCGCTGGCCGAAACCATGGGCGATCAACATCGTCACAAGATGCCGCACGGTCCTTTCTGGAATCGGATGAATATGGTCGGGCAGGTGGTTCTGGTGTTTGCCACGCTGCTGATGTTGATTCGCATCTTGGGCTGGCTCGGCCTCGGCTTTGCCAATACGGCCTTTGAGTATCTCTTAAAGAAAGCGCCGCTCATAAACTATGCCTGGTCGGTCGATTTGATGCTGGCTGGTGTATTGGGCGTGGCATGTTACTTCTGGTTCTCCGGGCGCGTTTGGTGTCGCTTTGCCTGCCCGTTAGCGGCACTGATGCACATCTATACACGATTCAGTCGGTTCCGCATCTTCGCGGAGAAGGAGAAGTGCATCTCCTGCAATGTGTGTACGAGCGTGTGCCATCAAGGCATCGACATCATGAACTTCGCCAATAAGGGCCGACCGATGGAAGACCCCGAATGTGTGCGCTGTTCGGCCTGCGTACAAAGTTGCCCCACCGGCGTGTTGTATTTCGGACGATACGACAAAGACGGCAAGATTCACGCCGATCGCCTGTCCGCATCATTGATTCGAGTGGAAGAGGTCGGCCTACCGTCCCGTAATTAGGTCGGCGTCGATTTCCGGACATAGCAGCATCATTCGCGACAGTAGGATTGCAAATATTCTTCCTTTAATGCCCGATATCTACTTGCCACCCGAATGTGCGTAGCGCATCTTTATGATGAACAAATATACCTACCTCACTTTTGGATGAGGTAATGGGAGGGAAGGAAGTATGCATCTCGGAGATCATCGCAAGGATTGGGCCCTGCCCGATACCGATTGTTGGGTCAACATCGGCGACGAGACCTGGGTTAAAGGCCGCGTCATGTCGTTCGCGCCCGGTGGCTATCTTGTACTAATCATGGGGGCCGAAGGTGGAGCGCGCAAGGTGCGCGAATATGAGATTCGCCCGCGCGATATGTTTAGCTATAACAAAGACCAACCCGCTGAACTTCCACTTGAGCGGCGGAAGTAGCCCGCGCCAGATCAACCCAAACTATTGCATAGCGCGACGGCCACTACCGCGAGAACGGCAATATCAAAAGTGCTAAATCTCGCGATCACCGCAAGTCAGAAGAAGTCAATTAAACAAGGTCAGTTCACGATTGAGAGCGACGGTTGCGCTGTGGCACCGGCTAATAGCCGGTGCATGCAAATAGACTTTCCAGAGTCGCAGCCATTGATAAAGTGGCCTAAAGCGCACTCAAGAACGCCGAAATATCGAGCCCGTTGCGCTCACCGTCTTCATTAACATCGGCCAAGGCCATCGCGCAACCGGTGAACGCGGGATCGTCGAGCAGCGCCTGCACCAACAACGGTACATCGTCGATGCTTACCGCCCCCGAACAGTCCATATCGCCCGGCTGAACCAGCGTACCCGTGGCGTTCACCGTACTGTTCACCGTCGTGACAGTCATGACGCCCAGTTCCACGTCGGTCTCACTGATGGTCGCGTCGATCACCAACTGCAAGTCGACCACCCCTGCCGCTTCCATAACGCTACCGTTCAAATCGCCTGTTGGTTCACCATCCAACAGGAACATGCCTTCGGGAATTTGACCGTCTGCGAGGCCGGTGCCATCCACATTAACCAAACCGGTGACGGCTACCTGATTGGCGGTTTGAACAAAGCTACCGGCCATGACGGTTGCAGTTGGCCCCGGCGAAATCAAATCCACCTGAATATCCGACGGCGCGGCATCGACAAGGGCAGCCGCCAAACAACCGAACAACTCGACCACGCATATATCGAAGTTAACCGCTTCGGTATTGGACAAAGATAAATCAACGACGCGGGCCGTACCGAACGGCGCAGTAACACTATCTGTTTCGAGAACAACAAACCCGCTTAACGGAGACGTATCCATGTCGGAACCGTTCCCCACGGGCGTGAAGAGGTCGATGTTCACATTGGCTGACGATGAGGCGGGCAGCACAGTGAGTTGAAAGACAGCGGCGTGCGCTGTAGACGCAATGACGAAATCACCCATCAACAGCACTGTCGCAAGTAAAGTACGGCGCATACCTTTTTCCCCAACACAAAAACAAAACCAATACTTCATGAATAAGAACGGATCGCAACCCCGTTGCGCTGCGGCATCGTTTGAATTGTAAGGCGATGAGGGAGGTAAGACGAATATGTAGGGATCGGCGCGGGACCGATACCTCGTTTAGGGAAGATTAAAGACCGCACCCGTTTCGTGGATCGACACGTAGCGAAAAGGCCATCCCGATCAGATTCGGTCCGACGCGTTATCCAAAGCCATCTGCAGCCAACCGAAGAGGAATTCGATCAGAAGCGTTAGCATCTCGTTCATCGCACTGGCAATATCAAATCCACCCATGATTGATTCTCCTCTCGGCACGATATCGCACCTGTCAGATGAAATCGGATCATTCCAATCGTCGATGAATATGAAACCACGATTAACATTATCAGACGCACGCACCAACATCGCATCACACCATTTTTTTATATAGACGCAGCGCCCGCATGCAATTCAGCTCGGCCTACCACTGAATCAAACTGCGGTACCACGATTTGACCCGGCCAGCCGCGATTCCTAGACTTTAAATTGACTCGCAAGAGTTACCGGTCGATGCTGTAAAAGCGGGATCCAGCTTGGTGCCGCCGAAAAAGGGGCTCGGTCATGCCGATGCGCCCCTGCCAATCGAACGGAAAGCAGCAGCATTCGGCATCCACTCAGAGCACGAATGCATCGGGAAGATTGTGGCGACGTTAATGGTGCTTCAAGGCCCTGATAAGGGCCAGCGGTTTCGTATCGGTGATGCTGAGGAGTTGCTTCTCGGTCGCGCCAGCGCTGCGACGCCGCTGACCGATTACACCGTCTCGCGCCGTCATGCCCAACTGCATCGTGCCGGACGCTCGTGGCTCATCGAAGACCTTCGCAGCGCCAACGGCACCTACCTCAACGACAAACGACTCGAACGACGCGTGCGTTTGAAAGACGGCGACCTCATCCGCATGGGCGGTACCGTGCTAGTCTGGGATGCCTCGCAGGAATCGACGCTCGACGATCACGGCATCAGCCCCGCCGCCGATTTGGTTGATCTCGAATCCGATACGCGCGACGCGGCATCGATCATCGGCTCCGTTGGTGCAGGTGATGACAGCATGATTCTGGCCACACCCGCCGCCGCCGAAGCGGTACGTTCGTGGCGTGTTATCTCTACGTTGCTCGACGCCGTCGGTGCTGGCTTAACCCCGCAGCGCATGGTGCAACGGGTGCTGGATATCGTCTTTGAAGAGGTGCCCGCCAAGCGCGGTTTCATCTTGTTGAAGCAAGAGAAATCCGACCGCTACGAAACGGAAGGCGCGCGGCTGGAAGAAGGCGAGACCGACAAGGTGCGAGCGTCGCGGTCTATCGTCGACCATGTAATCGATAAGCGCGAGGGTATTCTCTGCTCGAACGCAATGAATGATGAGCGCTTTAATAGCCCCGGCGACACGGCCATTCAGGCGATCGGCCTTAGTTCCATCATTTGCGTGCCGATGATCGCCCATGAAGACATCGTGGGCGTGTTGTATATCGATTGCCCTATGGCGCGGCACATCTATTCCGAAGAACAATTGCGACTGGTGGCGACCATCGGGCAGATGGCGGCTATTGCTATCGAAAACTCGCGTCTGGTCACCGAGCGTATGCGTACCGAACGTTTGGCCGCCGCCGGCGAGACAGTGGCCGCGCTATCGCATTACATCAAGAACATTTTGCAGGGCCTGCGCGGCGGTAGCGATGTGGTTGAAATCGGTCTGCGCGAAGATAAAGTCGAAACGGTCGAGCAAGGCTGGGAGATCGTACGGCGTAATCTCGATAACATCTTCGGCCTGACGATGAACATGCTGGCCTTTGCCAAACAGCGCGAACCGCGTCGCGAGCCGGTGCAACTCAACGCACTGCTCGACGATGTGCTAAAACTCGCCAATCCGCGCGCCGAAGAACGCGGCATCTTATTGAAGCACACGATCGACGAAAACGTACCGGCCATTCCGGTCGACGAGAACGGTATTCATCAAGTCGCGCTCAATATCATCAACAATGCCATCGATGCCGCCCCACGCGCTGAAGGCGTCGTCAACGTCACACTGCAATTTGATTCAGCCGCCGAGACCGTAACGCTAACAGTTGGTGATAACGGCGAAGGCATTCCCGATGATTTACGTGAGCGCATCTTCGACGCATTTTATTCAACCAAGGGCCACGGCGGGACCGGACTCGGCTTGGCCGTGGCGAAGAAGATCATCGACGAGCATCAGGGCCGCATCACGGTGAAATCGGTCTCCGGCGAAGGCACGCTGATTCGCGTGGTGCTACCGACGAATCCGCATGGCACGAATATCGATAACGCGGCTACGCATGGACCGGCGATGTAGTTGATTGGTGCGATGCGGGACGCGGCCTACAATCCCACCGATGGCCCAAACTCAGTCTGACAATTCAGGTCACCAGCAAAGCTCGGGTGCCCCATCCTTTCCGCAGGAAAGGTTGGGGAATCGCCATGCTCCCGAAAGGCGCCACCGAGGCAGGCACCGCGATTCCCCACCCTTCGCTGCCGCGAAGGATGGGGCACCCGACGATCACGCAGTGGTTTGCATGTTGTAGTCCGTCTCAGCAGTCGCCGAACATCAACTACGACACCCCGTGAAGCCATTATTGGTGCGTCGAGGGACGCACCCTACAATTCTCGTGGATGGATAGACGACTACCCAACAGCTCAAATCACGCGAATGATGCGGCCGTCTTTCGCATTCTCGACGCCAATCTAAATCGTGCCCGCGAAGCGCTGCGCACCATCGAAGATTTCGCGCGCTTTATTCGCAACGACGCCGTCGCCGCCACCCAATGTAAGCGAGCGCGCCATCGCCTCACCCTATTCGCGACCAAATTCGAGCGCGACTTACTCCAGCAGCGCGATACCGTCGGCGATGTTGGCACAACTATCACGACGACCGCAGAAGCGCAGCGCTTATCGACTGATGCCGTCGCCAAAGCCGCGTTGGGGCGACTCACCGAAGCGCTACGCTGCATTGAAGAATACGGCAAGATTGTCAGCCCGACCGACGCTACCGATGTTGAACAGATTCGCTATGGTTGCTACACGCTGGGCCAACGATTGTTCGAGCGCCACAAATTGCTGGAGCGCATTCGGACCTCACATCTGCATGTACTACTGACGAGTTCGCTCTGTCGGAACGACTGGCAAGCAACGGCGGCAGCAACCCTACAGGGTGGTGCCGATGTGATTCAACTGCGCGAAAAGGAAATCGGCGACGCCGAAGTGCTTAAGCGCGCTCAATGGCTGCGTGAACTCACGCACAAGCACAACGCGCTACTCATCGTGAATGACCGCGCCGATATCGCGCGCCTCGTCGATGCCGACGGCGTACATCTGGGGCAAGACGATTTGCCACCGACCGCCGCGCGGCAGATCGTTGGACCGTTGAAGCTAATCGGCGTCAGTACGCACAGCGTAGCGGAAGCGACAAACGCGCGGGCACAGGCCGCCGATTATCTGGGCGTGGGAACGATGTTCGCCTCCGCGACCAAGCCAAATGTTCAGGTCGGCGGGCCGACATTGCTCTGCGAAGTTGCGGCGGCCGTGGCAAACATGCCGTTGGTCGCCATCGGCGGAATCACGGCGGCGAATATCGACCAGCTCGCAGCCATTGCCCCCGACCGCACTGCGGTGGCCGTTAGTCAGGCGATCTTGGGGGCCGCCGACGTCGAAGCAGCCACCCGCACAATCGTGGACGCGATAACATCCCGCGCGGCAGCCGCACAGGCCTGAGCCTTGACACAATCGCGGGCTCGGTGTGTTATACATGGCTCAGCAAAACCCGTATGCGGGGCCGTAGCTCAGTTGGGAGAGCGCTTGCATGGCATGCAAGAGGTCGAGAGTTCGAATCTCTTCGGCTCCAATTCGATACACCCGTTGCCTGATGGCGACGGGTGTTTTTTTGTTTCTGAGTTACAGAGTTGCCGCGGATCTGTTTGGGGTAAATACTTCTAGACCATTTCACGATTGAATGCGACTACAAGCGATTCGTTTGCATGCACCGGCTATTAGCCGGTGCTACAGCGCAACCGTCGTTCTTAATCGTTAATCGGTCTAATGCAGAAGACGTTTGCCCACACCTTCAACAGTTGTCGTCAAAGGCCTTAGCGGCACGCCTTGGGCGAGAATCGACCCTTACGAGTGATACCGAGGTTGGAGCTACGCGCCAAAATCTAATCGTACCATTATCGAGCGAATTGATTTCTGCAACGTCATCGAAATCGAACCGCCCATCTGGCGATATTAATATTCCCGTCTATTCAGAATATTCCAATCGACGCGTACAATGTCATTCTGACGCGTGAGGCGTAGCCCGAGAAAGGAACGGTCGGGCAAGCCGTCTCGAAGGGAGATGCATGATGTTTGCCGAATTTATTTGGCGGGTTGAGAACATTGCCGTTGCCGGCGCTTTTGCCGTTCCGATTGCCGCCATCGTCGCGTACTACTGGTATCGCGCGACCAAAGCGCGGGCGGACGCGGGCTTAAAACAAACGCTGGCCAAGCGCGGCATGTCAGCCGATGAGATCGAACGCGTGATCAATGCAGGCGATCGCGGATAACATCGGGTCGATATCGAGGCAACTATTTTCAGTTAAGCATCAATCAAGAGCACCGCAGATAATCAGGGTGCCCTCAGCACTTCCGCAAACCGTTCACATTGAACGCGCAACCGCCGATTTAATCAGCTACTACTGCAGCATCTAAAATAAAAAGCGTGGGTGCGTTTACTCCCTCTCCCTCACACGGTAACAGCCGAGGTGAATGATTTAGAGCGTTTTTCCATCTGGATCTAGCGGTAACTCACTTGATCACGTTTGATCTGTTCTGCCTGAAAGCCCGGCAGGGCTGATGGGTTGGCAGCCCCGAATGTAGCGCAGACCGCGTCAGCGGTCGGAGCGCAATCCGGGGTATTCGAGAGCAAGACCATTAAGCCCCGGCAAGGGGCGTAGGTACCTGCACCGCTGCCGCGGTTTATTAACGAATGCAACATGATCATGGATTGCGCGGCTCGCGCCGCTCCATCCATGGCTTTCAACCTGCGCCCCTCCGGGGCTGAGAAAGATCTTTGCTTCGCTAGACTGGAGTGAAAAATGCTCTAGCCAGACGGGACACGACAAACCCACCAGCGAAGCGCGGACACCGTTCTAGTCCTCCAGTGTATTCACACCGTCGGCACCCTTCTTCAATGTAAACGTATCAAACTCCTTACCGTCGGCGGTGCGTGCGATATAGCGTATGGTCTTACCGTCGACGTGGATCACCTGATAAAGCTGCTTCTGTTCGCCGCTTACCTTCATCCGTTCGCGCGCCTTTTCGTCAACTTCATACATCTTGGGGCCGCTGACAGAGACTACGTACACCGTGCCGCCCTTTTCCGAGCGCCAGTTTACACCTTCCGGCACGTTCTTTTCGGGCGCGATCAGATTGCTACGACCGTAAGTATGATCGTGACCGGTCAAAACCAAATCAACTTTATGTTTGTCGATAATCGGCTTCCATTGATCGCGTAATACGGGGTTGTCGCGGCGCTTGGCCATCGAATAAATCGGATGGTGAAACGTGAGAATCTTCCACGTCTGCTTGCATTCACCCAGCACGCTATCCAGCCATTCGATCTGCTCGTCGGTCTGTTCGTTCGAGTTGAGCGAAACCAAGCGGATGTTTTGATAGTCCAGATAGTAGGCGGTTTCCTTTAATTCACCCGGGCCGTTCTCGGGAAACGTAAACGTCGGTTGCCAGTGCGGTGCCAACATGCGCGTGGTCGAGATACCCAACACCTTCTTGCGCGTGTATTCGTGATTGCCCGGCGTGGCGACGACGGGGATGTGCGCGTTGATAAACGAACCCGCGTGAAACCATTCGCCCCATTCGGCATCGCTGCGGGCATCATTCACCAAGTCACCCGCGTGCAACATAAAGGCGGCGCGCGGCGCATCGGCGAAGGCTTCACGAATCACGCGCGACCACATACTGCGCACGTCATTTTGCGAATCGCCAAAATAGACAAAGTAGAAAGGCTGGTGCTCGGTCGGTGCCGTGACGAAGTGAAACCACTCGCTCCAATTGTTGTCGCTGCCCACCCGATACGCATATTTGGTCGCCGGCTGCAGATTCTTAAAGACCACGCTGTGCTGGTGACAGCGCGACAAATCCGACTCGAAGGGTTCTGTAACGGCAGCATGGTGCTGTGCCTGTTTGCGAAAGTTCGGCCCCGGTCCGGCGACGGCGATTTCGGCGGAAGCCTTGGCTACTTCCGTCGATGTGCGCCAAGTAACGGCCATGCTGGTAGTCGGGTCGCCCGTCCAGCTTAATACGATACGGTCGGGCGTGACCGACGGGGCGTACATCTCGGCCGGTTGTCTTGCTGGTGGCGCCGCGTGCTCGTGATCGTGCTCCTCGCCATCGTGAGCGGCTACCGTGTTGGCACCTGTTAAAGAAAGAAAAAAGGTCGCCGCGCCGACGATTAGCAGAGCGCGATGCGAAGGTACAGGCACACGTTCTCGACAGACAATATCGTTCATGGGGTTGCTATCCCTTTTGTTTGGGGTTGTTTCCGATGCGTGGGGCGGCAGCGTCATATGCCGCAACCTCGCCCGATCTTAACCGCAATTCGTCAATACCCAACCGAAGCCGGAATTCACGGAAATCCCACGCTCCGTCGTGTTAGAATCTTGTGAAGGAAGCGAAATCGAAGCGAGGTAAATCATGTCCAGCGGCGCCACCACGATGCGAGACTTACTGGCCGAAAACACCATGACGGCGGCGGAAGCATTGATCGTGCGCGAGGACACCGGCATTCGCTGTTTGGCCTGCGGACATCGCTGTCTCGTCAAACCGGGGCGCGCGGGCACATGCCGGGTGCGATTTCACGATGGCGATCAGCTACAAACACCCGGCGGCTATGTCGCGGGCATTCAAGTCGACCCTATCGAAAAAAAGCCTTTCTTCCACGCCTACCCCGGGCGCGACGCGCTTTCGTTCGGTATGCTCGGTTGCGATCTGCATTGCGGCTACTGTCAAAATTGGGTGACGTCGCAGGCACTGCGCGACAAACAGGCAATCGCCACGACCAATCGCATCGGCCCCGATGAAGTGGCCGACATCGCGATTGCGCGCGACGCACCCGTTGTTGTATCAACCTATAACGAACCATTGATCACCAGCGAGTGGGCCGTGCAAATTTTTGAATCGGCCCGCGCACGCGGCCTGACCTGCGGCTTTGTTTCCAACGGTAATGCAACGCCCGAAGTGTTGCGCTATCTGCGTCCTTACGTCGATCTCTACAAGGTCGATCTCAAGAGTTTTGACGATAAGCATTATCGCGAGCTGGGCGGCGTATTGGCCAATGTGCTCGGCACGATCGAAATGCTGATGGAGATGGGATTCTGGGTCGAAATCGTTACCTTGGTGATTCCCGGTTTTAATGACAGCGATACAGAACTTACTCAAATCGCCAACTTCCTCGCGGGACTTGCCCCAACCATCCCCTGGCATATCACCGCGTTTCATCCGGATTACAAAATGGACGACGTTGGGCGCACACCGCCCGAGACCCTCTTGCGCGCTTACGAAATCGGTCGCTCGGCGGGTTTGCATTACGTCTATCCCGGTAACGTGCACGGTCGGGTCGGTGCGTTGGAAAGCACGCATTGCCCCAGTTGCAACAACGTTGTCATCGAACGCGAAGGGCTGTACGTGAAACACAACCGTATGACCCAACCCGGTCGTTGCCCCGACTGCCAAGCTGAGATTCCGGGCGTATGGGAAGACCAACCGCCCAAGCGCTCGACGGGTAGCGGGATTCCGATGCCGTTGTATTAGGACGCTCGACCGCCGTCGGTTTACGACGACATACAACCCGTCGATCTCGTAGATGAGGTGCCCGCGTTACACGCCGTCACCATCCTCAACATCGTTACATCCCGCAAGCGCCGGTAATTCGCCGCCACCGCTTGTCGCACGCCCCTTCTTATAGCCCCTACGCTCCAAACGACCCGCCAAATCGTGTTGGCCCGATGCATGCCATCTATCTCCCCAACGAAGCACGGGCGGAAAGTTGCCGCGTGCATCGACCGGTACTCAACACAAGTGGAGAGGGAAGAACATGATCAATCGCAACACCCAACGCATCGCCGCTCTGGCTATCCTGACGAGCTTCGCTTTCGTCACCTCGGCTCAGGCTGCCGTTTACACCTGGCAATGGACGCCCGCCACGACCGACGGCACCGGCGTGGGCGTTAGCCACAAGGCTGGCCGCATCAACAGTGTCGATGCCAGCTTTAATAGCGACACCAATCAGCTAACCTGGATGGTCAACTTTGGAGACGTGCCCAACTACAGCTGGCTCGATACCGAAGGCTTCACACTCGCCATCAACGGCGGCCCCAACCCCAAAGGCCATGCCGGCGAAATGGCATTGCTCTACTTCGATGCCTCGGGCAATGATCCCGTACTCAGCGCTTATGCCTACAACGGTTTGAACAACTATCGCTCGTACGATGATGGTTCGCCGCGTAGCGGTCGCCAGAGTCCCGACCGCATCGCGTCGTCTCTGCTCGGTCATTCCTGGATCAACGAACTCGTTGTTCGCACCGAGGCCGATGGTTCGCGCACGCTGGGTTTTGATATCGACGCCTCGCTTATCAACAATCACATTCCCACCGAACCGGGCCCGGGCGGTGTTAGCGAATGGACCGGCGTCGCCTTCGGCGAAAAGATCGGCGTGTGGATGCACCCGTTCGCCGGCCTCGACACACGCTACGGTAGCTTCTCGCGTTACCTACGCGAATGGGACCCGAAAAAGGAAGGCTGGCTCGACGGCACCGACTTCAATACGGTTCCGGAACCCGGCAGTATCATTCTGTTAGTTCTGGGTGGTGCCTCACTGATCGCCCGCCGCCGCAAAGCCACTGCCTAAAGATCTGACCCACAATCCAATCTCACCGCCACGCCCGCCGCCGATTCCGGCACGGGCGTTTTTTGTTTTTACTCTTAGTTCGACGTAAGCTGATTCGCAGTGTACCGAAACGCCGCGCTTTAGCGTGGGCATGCGCTGTGACACCGGTTTACCTGAAAAGACGGCTCTGCGCTGTGGCACCGGCTTGCCTGAAAGGATGGCTCTGCGCTGTGGCGCCGGTTTGCAACCGGTGTTCTTTTGAAACAAAGTGGATGTTGGATATAAACCAGCACACACTAATAAAGTGATAATGTCGGTTGCCACTACCAGTATCGCTGTCAATAGAACCGCTATTCCGGATTGAACCATGCATCTCGTCGTATTCGAAGACTACGGATTTAAGAACTTACTGCCACTGGTTTACACGCGCCCGATTTTTAAGCTGCGCTGCGGCTTCGATGCGCTGTTACACAAGATCGAGTCGGCATTTGATAAACAAGTTGACGCGACGTTGGTGCGCGCATCGTTGCGAGATGCCTTCCACGCGCGCAACGAGCGCCCCGTCATCGGTGTCGATGCCAATACCGACGCCGACGATCAATTATGGATCAATGGTCGCGCATTGGTGACAGACAAGTTCGAGATACCGCCCAATAGCGCCGTCTGGCGCGGCGATACACTCTTGGCCGCGCGCATCAACGCCACCACTGCCGACAAACTTTGCGCAGGCCTACTCGAAAACAAAGCCCATACGCGCGATGCATTGAGCGGTACGAAGGAAGCGACGATTGACGACGATATCGCGCGCATCATCGACTACCCGTGGAACCTGGTACACGCCAACGCCGGTGAAATCACGCGGCAGTTCGCACACGTTGAATCAACCCACGCCGGTCGCATCGACGACGGCGTACATATGTTAAATCCGCAGGCGATTCATATCGGCAGTGGCAGCCGCCTAATGCCGTGTACAGTGCTCAATGCCGAAGACGGACCGATTTACATCGACGAACACGTGACAGTACGGCCCAACGTCACGATCACGGGGCCGTGCTACATCGGTTCGCATTGCACCATTCAATCCGGTGCGAACATCCGCGAGGGCACGAGCCTCGGCATGTGGTCGAAAATCGGCGGCGAAGTCGAAGAAACGATCGTCCACGGTTATTCCAACAAGCAGCACGACGGCTTTCTCGGGCACAGTTACGTCGGCGAATGGGTCAATCTCGGTGCCGACACCGTTACCAGCGATTTGAAGAATACCTACGGCAACGTGCACGTGCCCATCAATGGTCGCCTCGTCGATAGCGAAGAAATGTTCGTCGGCTCGATCATTGGCGACCATACCAAGACGGGGATCAACGTCGCGTTGCCCACGGGCTGCGTCATTGGCTTCGCGTCGAACATTTTCGTGAGCAGCTATCCGCCTAAGTTCGTCGGCAGCTTTTCATGGTTGACGGATGCGGGGCCGCAAGTGAACGACCCGCAGCGCGCGTTGCAGGTGGCCCACAAAGTCGTCGCGCGGCGCAAACGGGTGATGTCGGACAAGGAAGATGCGCTGTTCTTGTCGATTGTCGAGCAGGCGTTGGAGTTTGAATTTGGTGGGAAGGAATAAGCGACTCGATATTGAGCAAGCTTCGAGGTAATTAGCTAATTTGAAAAGAAGCAGCACGTCGCCTTCAGAGAAGGCGGCTCTGCGACGCGCCTCAAGACGCAAGCCTCAGGCCCCAAGCCTCTCCTACCACTCAACACCCAACATCAAACAATTCAACCCGCTACCGATACCACAGAAGGCAACGCGTTGGCCTTTCTCTAAAAACCCGCGCTCATCGGCTATCGCCGCCGTGATTGGTAGGCTGACGGTACCGATGTTGCCGAGATATTCGTACGTGACGAAGTCGCGCTCCAGCGGAATGCCGAGACGCTTAAGCACGGCCTCGCGATGGGGCCCGCCGACTTGGTGACAAATCGTACGATCGATATCTTCCACGCGCCAGCCGAAGGTTTCGAGCAGCGCATGGAAGGTCTCTTCGCCCAGATCGACACCGTGTTCCATCACTTTGCCCGCGTCGGTCAACATGTACGTCGGCTTGCCGCCCGGTTCGCTTTCGGCGGGAAACCAGCGACAGAGTTCGTGATGTTCGGGCCGCGTGCGCATCGCGCCGGCGAGCAGGCGATGACCTTGCGGCGCAAGATCTTTGTGACACACCATCACCGCAATCGCCCCGCTGCCGCCGGTAAGCGTTGCCAGTTGTAAGCGCAACGTTTCCATATCGCGCACGTCTTGCAAGCGATCGATGGTGAGATCGACGATCTGCCGCGCCGATTCACACGAAACGACCAAGCCCGCGCGCATCTGGCCCAACTCGATCGCGCTGGCCACTTGCACGATACCGTTCATCACGCCGAGGCAGGCGTTGGAAACATCAAAGACCTGCGTGTTGGATCTCACGCCAATGGCATCGGCCACGGCACAGGCGTTGGCCGGTTCGAGCAAGTCGTGGCACACACCGCCGTACACGACAGCACCGATATCGGCGACATCGATGTTCGATTTTTCTAACGCATCCCGCGCCGCCAGCGTCGCCCCCGCCGCCATGGTGGTGCCGGGGTTCCAATAGCGCCGCTCGCGAATGCCCGTCAACGCTTCGAGCTGGCCCACCTGCAAATACATGGCTGAATAGACGGACGCCAAGCGCTGCTCCAACGATGCCGAGGAGACAACATTGGGCGGCAAGGCATAGCCGATGGCTTCGAGATGGACGCTGTTGAAACGCATGGTTTGAGGCTCGCAGTGTCGAGCAACGCATTATAATCGGGATGATCGATTTAGGAATTGGGACGCTTGCAAGGATTAATAACCGGCGCAACGCAGCCAAAACGACGCAGTCTGCCGTAGGTCAGGTGATAACCTGACCCTGCCACCAGCGACGCAAACTCACTCGCAAACCTACTCCCCCACCAACTCGCTCAACCCAACCGGCTCTTTATAAACAGAGACTCTCTGCTTACAAACACAACCCCAATCGAGCTCATATCGCTCATTCGCAACAAACCGCCGAAACGATGACCATTTCCACGCGTGCGGACATTGAGCGTGACCATGCTTGACCGGGTTGTAATGAATGTAATCGCACAAACGGTAATACTCCTCCTCGTCTCGAATCGTTCGTTCCCAGTAGCGCCGCTGCCAGATCGGTTGGCGTTCCTCGTTTTTCATGCCTACGATCAAACTTCGATTTGCAAGATGCGGTCGTCTCTCAAGATACAAACGCGAGAAGCCAGCCTTGATCGAACGCCAGCGCGATGCGAAATCGTGGTCGCCATCCGGAAGCGTCATGATGCAATGTAGGTGATTGGGAAGTAGTACGACGGCGTTCATCTCGAACGGTCGCTTTGATCGTGCGATAGAGATGGAGTCATGCAAACAGGAGCGAGCGAGGGCGTCATGGAATATGTGTCGGCGCCGATACGTGACGTGCGTAAAGAAGAAGGTGCCACCGGGTTGATAAGCGCGGCGGAAGGTAGGCATGGGTCAGACCAATGCTCGTTTACAGCAAACCGTTTCGTGATACATCTCACATCGCTGGTGGCAGAGTCAGGTTATCACCTGACCTACCAATCGCTAACGCAATTATACGGTTCTCATCAGATAATCAAGGAGCTTCTAGCTTCACGCCGCAGCCCCAAACCGCTCGGCCGATGCGTGCTTCAACCACGCCGCCCAGTGTTCGCCGGGGGCTTCATCCGCCAGTAGCGCGCCCGGCTTCAGATAATGGTAAATCCGATCGTATGTTTCCACCCGGCGCTCCGACACGCGGCGATACACATGCCAAGGTCGCAAATCGTCCGGGTCTTCCAAACCAGCGGCACCAAGCAATTCGACAAATGCCTTGATCGTTTCATCGTGAAAGTTTGCCACGCGCACCGTCTTATCCGTTACGTCGAGACCGCGCACGAGGGCCGGATTAGTGGTGGCCACGCCCACGGGACAATGATTGCTATTGCAGCGCCGCGCTTGAATGCAGCCAAGCGCAAGCATGAAACCGCGCGCCGAGTAGCACAGGTCGGCCCCCGCCGCCAAGCGCGCGGCGATGTTGAAGCCCGTAACAACCTTACCCGCGGCGATCAGCTTAATATGATCGCGCAAATCGAAGCCCGTTAGCGCGTTGTGCACGAATACCAACCCATCCGTTAACGGTGAGCCGACCGAGTTGGAAAACTCCAACGGCGCCGCACCGGTGCCGCCCTCGCCGCCATCGACGGTGATGAAATCGGGATATTGCTCGATCTCGCGCATCGCTTTGCAGATCGCAATGAACTCAGTCGGCAAACCCACACATAATTTAAAGCCGACGGGCTTGCCACCACTTAACTCACGCAACTTGGTGAGAAACATCAGCAAGCCGCGCGGTGAATCGAACGCCGAATGCGACGGTGGCGATAAAACATCTTTCCCTTTGGGTACATTGCGAATCGCCGCGATTTCGTCGGTGATCTTCTTAGCCGGCAGAATACCACCGTGGCCGGGCTTGGCCCCTTGCGACAGCTTGACCTCGATCATCTTTATATTTGGATGCGCCGCTTGCTGCTCGAACAGATCGGCGTCGAAGTTACCATCCTTATCGCGACAACCGAAGTATCCGGTGCCAATCTGCCAACACAAATCGCCGCCGGGTTCGAGATGGTGCGGGCTCACGCCGCCTTCGCCCGTGTTATGAAAGAAACCGCCACGCTTGGCACCGCCGTTGAGGGCCCGCACGGACGCGCTCGATAGCGAGCCGTAACTCATGGCCGAAATGTTCAACAACGATGCGTCATACGGTTGGCTACAACCACCGTTGCCGATGCGCACCTTGGGGTTTACATCACGCGAGTGCTTGGCGTTAAGCGAATGATTGATCCATTCGTAGCCAACTTCATAAACATCGCGCTGGGTGCCGAACGGTAGCGTTTGCAATTCGAGCTTGGCCCGTTGATAGGCGATGCTGCGAATTTCGCGGTTGAAGGGCGTACCGTCGGTGTTGGACTCGATGAAGTATTGATTGATCTCCGGTCGTATCGCTTCGAACATGTAACGAAAGTGCCCAATGACGGGGAAGTTGCGCTTCACGGCCTGATTGGGTTGCAGCGCGTCGTGCACGGCCACCGCCAGCACCGGCCCCCAGAACAAAAAGAACCACCACGCGGGCGACCACGCGAATGCGAGCGCGACAAGTCCGGCGGTGATGAGCAAGAGGACGGCGAAGATTTGTTTGACCATGGGAACTCTCAAGAGGGATGCGACGTCTAACGTACCATATCGAGATGATAGGATAGCGACGGGGTTGCGGAATGACGAGGGTCAGGCGGTTTATCGGTTCGGTTGCAATGATCGGCTTGGCGCTGACGCTCTGTTGCGATCTCACAAGTCATCAAGGCTGGGCCCCCTTTATTCACGCCGAAGATAAGCACTTTGCAACGTTCGCACTTGCCGGGTTTGTATCTGTCGAATGGGCGGGGCCGACCCGAATCGACCGATTGAAGGATCTGGGGTGTATTCCGATTACATTTGCTGCGGATTCGCGTAAGCCGCCATTTAGTTGGTTCATGCAACGCGGCAAACAGATCCATCTATTCTGGCTCGAGTTACTGCTGGCGATGGCAGTTTATGTCTTCTTATTGCGACCGTTCTGGAAATCTAAACGACTGGCAAAGCTCGGCCTTTGTTCGATGTGCGAATATCAAGTAATCGGCGTTGCGTCCGAGCGCTGCCCAGAATGCGGCAATACCATCGCAGTCGGGACGGTGCGCGACGAAGCTGCGCTTCCGGCGTCATCCCGCGCGAATCGAATCAAACGTTGGCTGATAGAGGTCCCGTTCATTTTCATTCTGCTGCTGATGTTCCAAATCGTGGTGAATGCCACCACGCGTTATGAAGATGGGCATCACCTCGCACTGAATCCACGTTCCGACGTCATTTCAATTCGCTCAGGCGAAACGATAAGACTGACGCACTCCGATGGCATCAGCTACCTGACCATGACGGCAATCCGTGCGGATCATTGGGAATACCATGTGGATTGGTGGGGCAGCGGTCAGCATCTACAAGAGATACGCGGAGCGGTCTGTGAAGGATGTGTATCGAACTGTATACGCCAAACATCAATTGCCATTAGTAACGACACCATCGAATGGAGTATGGGAGGATCTAAGCGGAGTTGGCTATATCTAACGCAAGGCGGGACGTCTATCGAAGCCTCTCTTCCAATACACGATCCCTTGCCATCCCCAGCGCCGGACGGGGATTAAAAATCATGCCGAAATATCCAAGTGCGGCGTGCCGTCATCGTCGTAAGTGATCCCGCCGCGCGGTTGACCGTCTGTTGCCGCTTCATCATCTTCCGGCGGCGCATCGTGGCGGCCTTGGCTGCCTTGGCCGCCGCCTTCGGCGTCGATCTTCGTTTGCGAGTCGGTTTCTTCGATTTCGATCACATCTTCCGAGCCGCCCTTGCCCGTGAGTTCGCGCGAAGCGTCGCCGCGCAAGTTTTCTTCGCTGTCGCGCGCCGCCGATTGGACCTGTTGCGCCATGCCCGATTGCAAAACCGAGCCAACGGCATGGGGTGGGATGGAAGACATGGGTCACCTCGCTGGGTCGTCGCCGAGTGGAGCCTGCCCGCCGTGAGTCGTGCATCGCACGCCAAGTAGACGAGGCGAAGAGGCGCGGCCTGCTCAATAAGCGCACGAACATATGCGTCCACAGGACGCGGCTCTTAATTTGTTAATCGGCAAAATCAGCCGGCGGGCATCAGGTGCGGAATTCGCGGTCGCGCTGCCACAGTTGAAAACGCAGGCGTTCGACGATGGCCGAGTGCATCTGGCTGACGCGGCTTTCCGATAAATCGAGCGTCACGCCGATCTCTTTCATCGTCATCTCTTCATAATAATACAATACCAAAATTAACCGTTCGGTTGCCGTCAGATTGGATTGAATCAGCGTCTTCAAATCCGATTTTTGCAGCTCGACTTGCGGGTCGGTGGCACGCTCGTCGCGCATCACTTCAACTTCTGAAACTTCACGCGTCGAATCGCTGGTGAAGGCCTTGCGCGAAAGCGACGTCATGCTCACGGCCACACCATCGCGCTTGATGCGCTTAAATTCTTCCTTATCGACGCCGATGCGCTGGGCAACTTCCTGTTCGCTCGGCATGCGGCCGAGTTCGCTTTGCAGCTCTTTGGTGGCGTTTTGCACTTTTTGCGAGCGATTGCGCACCAAGCGCGGCACCCAGTCCATCGCGCGCAATTCGTCGAGAATCGCCCCCCGCACGCGCGGCGAGCAATACGTTTCAAACTTCACGCCGCGTTCCATATCGAAGGCGTCGATTGCATCGATCAAACCAAACATGCCCGCCGAAACAAGATCTTCCACATCGACCTCAGTCGGCAACTTGGCGTGTACGCGCTCGGCGTTAAATCGTACCAGTTGGGCGTAGTTTTCGATCAGAATATTCCGCAGCTCATCATTGGGCTTGGCCTTGTAATCGATCCAGACTTTTTTGATGTCGATGTTTGTTGCCAGGGCCATGCCGGTTGCTCCCCAAGGTGAATGCGTTTGTGGACGTGCGCTGTTCGTATCTGTTGTCGATCTCGGATAGCGTTTTTCTAACCGCGTCATCAGGCTCACGGTCTATCGAGGCCTATCCTGCGGATCGATCTTTCCTTGCATCTCTGCGTTGACCGCTTCCTTACGGGCGCGGCTCTGATCTTTGCGCGGCGCGCGTGTTGCCACGCTAGCTACCGACCACCGTGACATCGGCGTCGGTACTGTCGTCATCCGTTGCTTCCGCCGTCGGCTCGTCGGGCTGCGTTTGATCGCGAATGATGTGCATTCCGATCCACGCCGCCGCCGCTCCCAAAAAGAATCCGCCGACCAACGCCGTAACGGCTTTCGGGATCAGATCCGCAGGCGCAGCGCCGCTGAACAACCCCACCAAGATGGCGGCGCTAAAAGCGAGCAGCGCACAGATCGACGCAAACAACTGAATCAACGTTTAGCCGCACTCCGCAAGACGGTTCTCGGGCTTCGACGGTAATAGGGCATCGGCGAAGGTTGCGGGCGGGTTCAGTAGAAAAGGCCGAATATCTGTTGGAAAAATCCGCGCCGAACCGAGGGGGAGGCATCGCGCGATAATATCCGCTGGGCCAAACCTGATATCGCCCGCGCTGCCGGTGAACGCGGATAGACATGTACCACCGGTCGGCGTTCGCGCACGGCCAAGGGCACGCGCGGATCGCGCGGAATCTGCCCGAAGTCATCGACCGCAACTTGCAAGAATCGCGCGGCGGCATTGGTGAAGCGCTGGGTGACGTCGCGCCCTTCCTGACGATCCAAGACGGCATTAACGACCAAAGCCAGATCGGGCGTCTGCTGCATGCGGCTCGCCACTTTGACCAGCGAGTAGGCATCGGCCAGCGCCGTCGGCTCGGGCGTGGTGACGAGCAACAACTGATCGGCGGCTTGCGCAAACGCAAGCACATTCTGCGAAATGCCCGCACCGCAATCGATGATCAGTACATCGCATGACTGCTCCAACCGCGCCATACCATTCAACAATCGTGCGCGTTGGGCATCGCCAAGATTGGCAACATCACCAATACCCGACGCACCGGGGATCAGCCGCAGTTGTGGTGCTACCAATTGTGCCGCGTCAGCGAGCGCGCAGCGCCCGCCGAGCACATCGCCCAAATGATGTCGCGGTCGCACGCCGAGCAGCACATCGGCATTGGCCGTACCGAGATCGGCATCGAGCAATAACACGCGCTGCCCCGCCGCCGCTAACGACCAAGATAGATTTACCGCCACATTACTCTTACCCACGCCGCCCTTACCGCTAGCAATTGCAATAACAAACGGCCCGGTAGGCGGGTGTGGTGCGACCGCGGCGGGCTCGACCGCCTCGTGTTGTTCCATCATGCGCCGCAGCGCCGTCGCTTGATCGGTCGTGATCGCCGTCATCGTGCACCTCCGGCGGCGACTGGTGCGGCAGCTTGCTTGGCGTCATCTTCGTGGAATCCGAGGATTAGGCGCGCCAGCCGGCTAGCACTCGCCACCTCGATATCGTCGGGCACGGCCTGTCCATGGGTCAGGTAACTCACGCGTAGCTTCACGCGACGCAACACGTTCAACAACACCCCCATGCCGACGGCTTCATCGACTTTGGTAAAGATGAGTTGTGTCACGCCCAACGGTGCAAATCGATCGATCGCTTCGCGCGTGGTGCGCTCGCGACTTGTTGATGAGAGCACCAAGTGAATCTGATCGGGCTGCGCCACTTTTAGGAATGAACTCAGTTCGGCGATACGCATATCATCGCGTTGACTGCGGCCGGCGGTATCGATCAGCACCAAGTCGAGGTGACTCATGCGTTGCAGTGCATCGGCCATGTCCTGCGGCTTGAGCACCGAAAGCAATGGCACCTTTAATATCTGAGCGTATGTCTTCAACTGCTCAACAGCCGCAATGCGATACGAGTCGATGGTGATCAGACCGACGTTTTTTTTCTCACGCAGTTTCATGTTAGCGGCCAGTTTGGCTATCGTCGTGGTCTTGCCCACGCCCGTTGGTCCGACCAGCGCGACCACGGTCGGGCGATCGGTGCGTGTTAACTGTAGCGGTGCGGCAGAAGGCAACATGTCACCGACGAGGCGCTTCAGTTCCATGCGTACCACTTCGGTTGCCACGCGACCGTGCAACCGCTTGTTCTCGACATCGAGATTCTTTGCAACGCGTTGCAACAAGTCTTTGGCAAGCTGCTCTTCCACCTCTTGACCGATCAGGTACGAATAAAAGTTAACCAACTGCCGCGGCGCTTCCGGATACTGGGTACGATCGGACCGTTCGACCAGTTCTTGCACCATCTGCCGAATTTCATTCAGCTCGGCCCGCATGGCAGACTCATCACCATTCGCGCCGGTGCGCAGCTTGCTCGCCGGCATTTTGGGTAAATCGATATCAATTTGCTTGCCGTTGCTGTGCGTCGATTCTTTGGTTGCTGCCTTTGAGGGCGTAACCTTCTCAGTCGGCTTGATATCCGGCAATTGGATCTTATCTAAACGCTTGCTAGCAGCTGTCTTTGGTGATGTTGCTTTGGGCTCGACGGGGGACTGACCATATGCGTTTAGCGCTGCTCGGCCTTGCGAACTCACGCCGCGCCGTGTCGACTCGTCATCATCGCCGATGACAAACGCCCGCTCTTTCTGAACATTACCGCGCTGCACCGCCGCCACGCGTTCATCGCTCGACGCCGAAATCTCCACCATCGCCCGCGCGCCCATGCCCAGCACACCGCCGCGTTGCACCGTACGCGTGTGTAGGATGATCGCGTTCGGCCCTAGGTCTTGTTTGACCTTGGCCAATGCTTCGGACATCGTGCTTCCTTGATAGGTCTTAATCTTCGTGCTCATAGTTCACCATTCCGTGTGTACGCACTTCGACGCCGCGTACCACTTCGTTGTAGCCCATTACCGCCGTATTCGGGGCCGCGCTTTCGAGCAACCGTCGCACCCATTGCCGCACTTGCGGGGACGCCAACACCACCGGCGTAGCGCTGGTCACCTTGGCGGCGGCGCGATCGAGTTCGGCGCGCACTGCACCAACGATTTTGTTCGCCATCGCAGGCGGCATCGTGAAGAAGGCGCCGCGTTCGTTGCGATCAACATGCGCGTTAACCGCGTCTTCAAGGGCCGGGTCGAGCGTGATGCCGTGCAGTACGCTCTTTTCATCCATGTATTGCTCGCAGATGTTGCGCGCCAGCGCGTTGCGTACGTATTCGGCCAGAATCTCCGGATCTTTGGTACGCGGGGCCCAATCGCCGACGGTCTCGACAATCATGCCCAGATCGCGAATCGGTACGCGCTCTTTCAGGAGCAAACTCAGCACTGCCTGTAGTTCCCCGGTCTTTAATACATCAGGAATCACTTCTTCCACCAGTTTGGGGCTCGATTCGCGCAAGTGATCTAACAGGCGATTGACATCCTCGCGTGTCAACAACTCCGCCGCATGACGCTTGATTAATTCGGTCAGGTGCGTGGACAACACACTCGTCGGATCCACCACGGTGTAGTTGCGATGCTCGGCCATTGCCTTATCGCCCTCGGGAATCCACAGTGCATTAAGACCGAACGCGGGCTCCTTGGTCGCGATACCGTGCACCGTTTCACTAACGGCACCCGAGTCGATTGCGAGACAGTGACCCGGCATGAGCTCACCGGCCGCAATGCGCGCCCCGCGCAGTTTCACGGAATACTGATTGGGTTCAAGGCCGACGTTATCGCGAATGCGTATCGGCGGCACGATCAACCCCAGCTCGGCCGCAACGCTGCGGCGCAACTTGTAAATGCGATCGAGCAGTTCGCCGCCCTGTTTCTTATCCACCAACTTAATTAGGCCATAGCCGACTTCGAGTTCGAGCGCATCGACACTGAGCGCCGTCTCGATGCGCTCCGGCTCTGTCGCTTTCGTCGTTTCCTTACGCTGCTTGGCCTCGGCTGCGCGCTTTTCCTTGCCGAACAGCATGTATCCCATGCCCGCCATCCCACCGCCGACCATCAACAGCGGCGTCTTGGGTAACGGTGTGAGCAATAAGATCGCTAAGAAGCCAGCAGCCAGCATCATCGCGACCGGGCGCGATGCAATCTGGCCGATGAGTTCCTCACCCATGCTGCTCTTGGCGGTACTGCGTGTAACGATCATGCCCGCTGCGATCGAAACCAAAAACGCGGGGACCTGCGTTACGAGGCCATCACCTATGGTGAGCTTGGTGAAGACTTCAATACACGAAAGCAGCGGCAGGTCTTTCTCGACCATGCCGACATAAATGCCGCCCAAAATGTTGACGAGCGTGATGATGATGCCCGCAATCGCATCACCGCGCACGAATTTGGAGGCACCATCCATCGCCCCGTAGAAGTCGGCCTCTTTGGTGATGTTGTCGCGGCGACGACGTGCTTCGGATTCGTCGATCAAGCCGGCGGACAAGTCGGCGTCGATGGCCATCTGCTTGCCAGGCATGGCATCGAGCGTGAAGCGGGCGGCGACTTCGGCGATACGAGTCGCACCCTTGGTGATCACGACGAATTGAATCACAGTAATGATCACGAAGATGATCACGCCGACGGCGATGCTACCGGCGGCGACGAAGCCAGAGAACTCTTCGATCACACGCCCGGCCGCTGCCGTCGTGCCGTCGGCATTGGTCAGAATCAAACGGGTGGTGGCCGTGTTCAACACCAATCGCAAAAGCGTCATCGATAACAACAGTGACGGAAACGCCGAGAACTCGAGCGGCCCGTTCATGTACATCACCGTCAACAAGACTAATGCGCTGAGCGTGATATTTGCGACCAGAAGGAAATCGAGAATCTGCGTCGGCAGCGGAATCAGAATCACGAGAATTAGCGACAGCGCCAGCAACGGGAATGCCACATCGCGGTGTTCTTGTAGGAACGCCGTGGCTTTCACCAATGGTGCGGGGGCTGTTGCCATGTCTCTCGATCGACTCCTTTCGATCTATCTGCGCTGTGGCACCGGTTTTGAACCGGTGTCTTCTTTCTTCCTTACGGGCGCGGCTTTGTTGGTCCGCGGTGCGGACCATACATTCTGTTCCCCACCCTCAGAAAGGGTGGGGCACCCATGCAGACCCTACATTCGCGCTGTGGCACCGGCTAATAGCCGGTGTGGTTACGCCGCCGAACGCTTATTCAGCTTCTTGCCGCGCAGGCGATACACGTAAGCCAAAATTTCCGCGATCGCCTTATAAAACTTTTCGGGCACTTCCTGACCAACTTCGACGGTTTTATACAGCGCCTGCGCTAACGGCTTGCGTTCGACAATCGGTATGCCATGCAACATGGCGATTTCGCGAATCTTTTTGGCGAGATGATCGGCACCTTTGGCAACGACCTTGGGCGCGGCCATCTTTTCAACATCGTACTTAATGGCGATGGCCAACTCCGTCGGGTTGGTCACGATCACATCCGCGTTCGGTACAGCTTTCTGAATGCGCTGCATCGCTGCGGCCATTTGCATCTTGCGCCGCCGCTGCTTGAGCAATGGGTCACCATCCATGCTGCGCAGCTCTTCGCGGACTTCCTGCTTGGTCATACGCAGGTCTTTTTCGAACTTCCAGCGCTGCCACGCGAAGTCGATCAACGCCAAAATCAGCAATGCCACAGCCAGTTGGAGACCGATGCCGTACAACACCGAACACAATTGGGCCAACATGGTCCAACCACTGAGTGACAGGGCCAGCAAAATCTCATCGAGCCGAGTTTGAATCGCATACGTCGCGACCACGACGACCACGGCCAGTTTGACTAGATTCATCACCAACTGTACGGCGGTGCGGGCGCTGAACATACGGGCCACGCCGTTGATCGGATTCAGCTTGTCGAGCTTTGGAGCCAGCGCCTGTGGTGAATACATTAGGCCCACTTGCAGCAGATTCGACACCAATGCAACCAGTACAATCACGATCATGATCGGCCCGACAGCGCCGAGCAGCATCATCCCCAATTCGGGACCGAACTTGCGAATATCGAATGCGCCCGCACCCGCTTCACTGTTGGCCAAGTTGTCGCGCATCGTGTTATACAACGATGCCAACAGCATCGGCCCGCAATACTTAAGCCCCAGTAAACTGCCGAGCAGCAAGACCGCCGAGTTCAGGTCGGTGCTTTTGGCGACCTGCCCCTTTTTGCGTGCTTCCTGTCGTCGGCGTGGCGTTGGGCTTTCCGTTTTTTCTCCGGCATCATCCGGCATGGGCAGCCCTCATTCCCATAGCCGCCGCGTCTTCAAAGAACGCGGCAATGCGATTGAGTGAATCATCCACGGCGTCGGCGAATAGCTCACCCGAGAAACTGAGCGTGATTGCGCCAGCGAACAACACCGCCGCCACACGAATCGAAAATCCGACAGACAGCAAATTCATCTGCGGCATGGTCTTGGTGAGAAAACCCATCAGTAGGGACGTGAGAAATAGCGTCAACACCACCGGCCCCACCAGTCGAATAGCCAACTCGAACATGTGCGTGATCATCTGCACCATTAAATCGGGCAATGAACCATCAAAACCAGCCAACATGGGTGGGATATTCTCAAAACTTTTGAGCAACACCAGCGTCGCGGCAACATGACCGCGCAACGCCAAAAAGATCGCCATGGCGGTGAAGAACCAAACTTGATCGAGCACCGTCGATTCGCTATCGAAGAGCGGATTAAAGACCGTGCCGAGGGCCATACCCGATTGATGACTCAAAACGTTGCCGCCGATTTGTGCCGCATAGAGAATCGCTGAGGCCGCGAACCCGAGGATGTGGCCGATCATGAACTCACCGAACATACCGGGCACCGCCTGTGCCATGGTGACATCGCCGGGTAGCGTGTGCGCTACGGTAGGAAACGCCATGATCGATAGCGTGCCAATCAACCATACCTTCACCAGCGTCGGTACTTGTTGGCTCGATAGTACCGGAACCCCCATGACTAGACCACCAACGCGCGCCAACACTAACGCGAATTGCGGTAGCAGCAGTTGATAGTTGAGCAGTTCAAATGGCATGGGTCATTCATAGGTTTAGGGTCATTAAGCGAACCCGACATATGCGCTGTGGCACCGGTTTGCAACCGGTGTGGATTGCCGAAACTTAATGCTGTCTCAGGCTATTGTGGTCCGCAGTGAGCATGGGAATTTATTCCCGCGGGCGGACGTTTATCCGAAGTTTCGATGTCAATTTTGCCATGCGGTTGTCATTTCCGCTATCGATCCGACCGTGGCGGTGGGTGATCGATGCGATTCGGGTCGTTGTGACTCATAATAAGTGTCCGAAGTGCATCAGGTTGTATGTCAATGCGAACAACATCGCGACGCACAACGTCTTGGGCTTGCCGCGAACCGTGAACTGCCTCATCCCGCGATGCGATTTGGCATCGGCATTGATCGTTTCGCTCAGCGCCGCGCGCGATCGATAGATCGTCTTGGCCTCATCGGTGTCCATGCGCGCACGCCATGCGATCACACCCGGACCATCGCCGGGTTTCGGTGCGTGCGCCGCAGCACCTTGCTTCTTTGATTTCGGTAACGGCGCATAAATCTTGACACCGGCGCATTCGGCACGCTCGATCGCTCTTAGATTCGCATAACCACCATCGATCAGATGTTCCGTTACTTTCTTACCAGTACGACACTCGACTTGGGCGCGCATCGATTCGCTCTCGTTGGCATCGCTGCCGTTGTTCGTCACGTCTACACCCACAATGGCGCGGCTGGCATGATCCGTCGCGAACTGCACGTTGTACGCCGGACGATAACCACCGCCCGGCATCCGCATGATGCGCGCCTCCGGATCGGTCGTCGACGCGCGCGGCGCGCGGTGTTTCGAGGGTTTGTCTTTCTGCTGCGCCTTCGCATTCGTCAATGTTTGCAGGGTTTCCATGGCCTCATCGACCCGCGCCAAACGCTGCTGCGCTTCGCGCAACGCGCGCTTAGAACCGGTCGGATCTGCGTCGAGTTCTTTCTTCAATGACGCCACATGTCGCCGCATCTCGGCACGCAACGCCGCCAATCGATCACGACCGCGAAAGCTCGACGATCCCGCCGACGCGCGCACACGTGTACCGTCTTGGCTGACGCGTTCGACCGTCACCACGCCGTGATGCACGAGCACCACCAACAGTTGCGTCAACAGGTCATCCAAAAGTTCGTCGTGCGCGACGCGAAAGTCGTTGAGCGTGTGATAGTTGATCTTGACGCCGCCGCAAAGCCAGCGATATGCATCGTGTTGTTGACATAGCCGCGCCAAAGCGCGACCACTGCCGACACCATCTTTGTAAGCATACAACCACAACGCCAACAACAATCGCGGGTCGATCGCAGCGCGACCGGCCGTCGCATCGCGCGCCTGAATCGACGCGTAAAACCCCGACAGATCGAGCCGGCGGGTCGCCTGCCAAATCATCCGCGCCTCATGGTCCGGCGGCAGCAAACCATCGAGATGCATAGGCTGCAGTAAATGCTGATCCCGATCCGGTCGAACCAATCGCGCGCCATCCATGAAAAAACTCCTGTTTTGATTTCGAGCGATCCTATATCATTCATCGACAGCAGGGAATTTTTTCCCAGGCTCAGTGCGGACCCTACTACTCTGACGGTTACCGCTTCCTTACGGACGCGGCCCTGTCATTCTCTTTCCCTTGCAGGGCGAAGATCACAAACACGCGCCGTCAAAATCCTCCCAACCAAACCTGACCGGCATATTCAATCATGCGCGTGGTCAACCACGGTAAGAAAAAAGCCGCCGCCATGCCCATGCCGACAATCTTCGGCACAAACGTCAACGTTTGCTCCTGCAACTGCGTCACCGCCTGCACAATGCTGATCGCCAAACCGACGACCATGCCGATCGCCATGATCGGCCCAGCCAGAATCAGCGCGGCAAACAGTGCATTGCGAGAAAGATCGACGGCTTCACCGGGAGACATGCTTCGTTTTCCTTATCGCGAATTGGTCCGCACAGCGGACCCTACAGTACCCCACATGAAGACTGAACTGCAGTCGACACTTCCCGCAACATCTAACGGCTACCGCTTCCTTACGGGCGCGGCTCTGATGGTCCGTACAGCGGACCCTACGGCAGCGCTTTGGCACCGGTTTGTAACCCGTGTCATTGCAACGTCAGACAAAACTGTTTAACAGTGCGCCGATCACCATGCCCCAACCATCAGCCAGAACAAATAACATCAACTTAAACGGCAACGAGATCAGCACTGGCGGCAACATCATCATGCCCATACTGATCAGGATCGACGCAATCACCATGTCGATTACCAAAAACGGCAGATAGATACGGAAGCCCATCACAAACGCTGTCTTCAGTTCGCTTAATACGAATGCCGGAATCAATTCCGAGAGATTGACCTCTTCCGGCGTGAGCGTTTGACCGGCCGGAATCTCGGTGCGCCGTGCATACTCAACAAACAAGTAGATGTACTCTTCGTTCTCGGAATTTGCGATCTGCTTAACCATGAAGTCGCGCAAAGGTGCCACGCCGCGCTCGAATGCCGCCTCTTGCCCGATCTTGCCATCGAGATACGGATCGACGGCGTCACGCTTCATCGTCGCCCATGTCGGTGCCATCACCAACATCGTCATGATCAACGATAGCCCCGTCAGCACTTGCGCCGGTGGCAATTGCTGAGTACCAATCGCTTGACGCAATAACGACAATACGACCAGTATCCGTGTGAAACTGGTCATCATGATCAGAATAGACGGCGCTAAAGAAAGAACCGTGAGGAGAACCAGAATTCGCAACGAGGCACTCACGCCTTCGCGCGATTCGGCGGCGGGCAACAATGCAGATGCGTCAGGGATACCGAGCGGATTGACTTCACCCGCGTCAGCCAATGTAGCAGCAGGACTATCAGCACCGGATTGCGCAAGAACAACGTCGGCACTACTCAACAGTACCGTACTACTCAAGATCAGGATGGCGACCAAGCGGCTCCGCCGCTGATACATGCCATGCATCGCGCAACTCCTTTGCGCTGTTTCTTCAAATCACTAACTGTCGCCGGCCCCAACAGACAGCGCCCGGATGCGACTGACCAAATCGCGCACGCGTTGATCGGTGTTGCCGTCTGACGACTGCTCGACGCTAGCCTGCCGCCGCCGCGTTACCGACGTTGTTCCGCTTCGCCTCGGCAACGATATATCCGTGTCTTCAGCCGCAGCGTCTTCGTTCTGGCCGCTCACCTTCTCTAGCGTTGCCGAAAAAGACGACGGCGCGCTGCGCGCCAGCTTGGCGGTTAACTCGCCCAGTTCTTCGCGATCTGTGATCTCGCTCAGGGCGCTCATCTGCTCGCCGGTGATACCCACCAACACCACGCGCCGCCCCACTTGCACCAAGCATAGGCTTTGCTTATTCGACAAATGCTGGCGGGCCAGAATGTTAATCGCGCTACCGCCACTGCCGCGCATGCCGCGCGGCATCAGCTTACGCACGGCCAGCGCTGCGATGAAAATCAACCCCAGTACGACCAGCAGCGGCCATGTCATCGATGCGGCGTCAACATTGCCTAACCCGGGAATTCCATCCGAGACGCGTTCGCCTTTATCTGTATCTAGTCCCTTAGTCGTCGAGTCCGACGGTCGGCGAATAATGAACGCATTACCCTCCGATTCGCTAGCGGTCGCTGCTTTCTGTTGAATCGCCACGCCGCTATTGGTGCGTACCGTCGAGTCATCCGCGTGCAACTGCAAAGCGACCAAATCCTGAAGCAGTACACCGCCAACCACTGTTATCAGTAGACGCACGAGTTGTCGCGAAACTCGTAAGCGCGCACCAACTATTTGGTGCGCCGAGATGCGATCCGTGTTTTGTGGTCGGCGAGTCAGTTTCATCTCGATTTACTTACGGCCTAGCTTTAGAAACCAACTCGGCTTCCTGGCCGGTCAATATTTCGCTGATGCGCACGCAAAAATTATCATTCAGGACCAACACTTCGCCGCGCGCGACCAAGCGATCGTTGACGATTACATCCACCGGGTCACCCGCAAGCTTGTCGAGTTCGACGACCGACCCCTTATTGAGCTTTAGCACTTCATCAATGTAGATGTTGGCACGGCCCAGTTCGATTTTGACGTCGAGCTTAACATCATTAAGCAGGCCGATGTCCTGACCATCGCCGTCGTCTTCATCGGCAGCAAAGTCGGGCAGTTCTAAGCGTTGGGCATTCGGCGGTATTGCTGCCGCAGCGGCTTCCGACGCTGCCTGTTCCTCGGCAATGGCAGCCGCCATCGCTGCCGCCGCATCATCGAAGGGTCGGCCTTGCGAATCGAGCTTCGGCGAGCCATCTTCGTTTACCAATGCTGTATCTTCGGATTCCGCCGGTGCGTTACTCGCTTCCGGGGCTGCGTCGTCACTGCGCGATTCCGCTGCTGCAAACGCCGCGTCGATATCCGCTTGCGACGGTGCCGGAATGTCTTCAACCTCCGCGCTCTCAGCGCTGACCTGCGCATCTTCGCTCGGCGGCGCGGGGGCTTCAGCTTCGGCGGGATCGCTAGATGTGTCGGGTGTGTTCGCACCCTCGGCCGCCGCCAACGCAGCGTCGATATCGTCCTGTGAAAACCCCTGAAAGGCTTCACCCCCGGCATCGGGAGCGCCACCGGCAGGGTTTTCTTCGGGCAGGTTGTTAGGCGTATCCGTCAAGTTAAATCCAAGCGTCATTGGTCCGCACAGCGGACCCTACTTCTGCGCTGTGGCACCGGTTTGCAACCGGTGGTTATCCCTTTTTCAACTGCTTCAGTACGAGCGCGGCACTGCGGGCACGCTAAAACCCTGTCGGTAACGGGGTGAACTCCGAGATCAACACGCGTTCGATATCCGTTTCATTACCCAGCAACTTATTCATCTCGAACCGAATCAGCCGCTTGATCGTCTCAAGTCCCGGCTCGTTCAAATGTTTTTCTTCAGCGGCGCGCAGGATGCGGCTCATCACATCGTTGATCGCGGCGCGATGTCCATCGAGAAATACTTGCAACTCTTCTTCACGATCTTTCGCCACCACGATGTTCGCCGTCACGCTGTACAAGATCGTGCGGGCACCGCTGGTGTTTTGCACGCGCACGCGCGCCAGTTCCAGCTCGGCCGTGATACCGCCCGGTTGCGTCGTTTGATTCAGTTCCGGTGTGATGCCCATCGTCGGGTCGGGCTCGGGCGCAAACGCCTTCATCGCGAAGAAAATCGCCAAGCCTTCCACCACCATGATGCCGCCGAAAATGCCAAAGGTCTTGGCCTTTCCGGGTTTGGCCGGTGGACTGGCTTCCACTTCCGGTTGTTTGGGTTCTTCCGCCATCGATTATTCTGTCTACATCATCGCTCGCGCGACGAACTCGTATTTCTCAACCAACACGCAAAGCTTGCGCGACCCGCGCAAATACACGTCATTCATTCTTATCGGTCGAAACCAACAATAGGTTTTGCCCGACTCGTCGAATCTGTCGATCGGCAAATTTGGCGCGTCAAAATTCAGGTCAACGAAAAAGGGCGGGATGATCCCGCCCATTCAACTACTTAATTCTCCGAAGATTGCTTGAACAACTAAGGTGCGAACGCGCGGATATTGCGCCCGTAATCGATGGCGCGCTTGACCACATCGTCCAACGGCTCTTTCACGAGTATCCGCTCACCATTGAGCAGCGTAATCATCGTGTCCGGCGTGGACTCCAGCAGCTTGATCAACTCGGCATTGATCACAATCTGCTTTCCATTCAAACGCGTCACTGCAATCATGATTGTGCCAACGTAACGTAAGACAGTCGCCGGGCAGCTTGCCCAACCTTCGCATATTACGAAGGTTGGGGCACCCACCACCTCATTCAAGCACCAAAAACTGGAGTCGTGCCACTCAATCGTTCAGCGTCAGAGTCGAACCCCAAGACCCAAGACTCAGGACCCAAGCCTCAAAAACCTATCGCGCGATCAACAACAGTTCCTGCAACAACTCATCAGACGTCGACACCACTCGTGAGTTCGCTGAAAACGCCGTCGATGAGGTGATCAAGCTAATGAACTCACGCGACAAATCGACGTTGCTTAGCTCCAACGCACCCGAGGTAATGCCCCCCGCTCCCAGTACCAGCGGGGCGGTAATGCGCGCCTCACCACTGTTGGGCCCAATGAAATAGGTGTTGTTCGAACGTGCCAACAAACCCTCGGGGTTGGCAAACGTCGCCAAAGACATCTGACCCAACTGCTGATTCAGACCGTTGCTAAAGGTGCCTAGAATCAGACCGTCCTGACCGATGTTGTAGTCAATCAGCGTGCCGGTCGCGAAACCATCCTGAAAACTCATCACGAGCGCCGAATCGTCGGTCGTCAAACCGCTCAACGCCGAAAAGTCGAAGTTCAACGACAGCGGGTCGACCGCACCGGTACCCACGCGATTGATCACCACGCCGTTCTCGGGCGACTCGGCAAACTGCCCATCGGAATTGAAGCTGATGGTCCCCGTACCGATGACAAATTCCACATCGGAGTCGTCACCCGAGTTGGCATAAAACCGCCACGTGGTTTCACCGGTCACCCGTTCTTCCAACACCATCGTCAAGTCAACCGTGATGGGCGTACCGAGCGTGTCATACACAATGAAGGAGGTATGGGCGCTTTCGCCATTGGCAGCTTGCGTTTCACTAAACGTAAACGGGATTTGCTCGGTGCCGCTGCTTAGTAATTCACCAACCTGAATCGAGAGCGAGTTCTGCTCGCCGGCATTGCCCCGAATTTCCAGCCGACCATCGGCAGTGACCGTGGTACCGGGATTACCCGCCACACCGGGCGTCGTTTCGATACCAAAGGTCTCGTCGGTCCAAGCCAAGAAGTCGGCGACCGTGGTGCCAGTGGTGCCGACAATGAATTGTTCCTGCGGAATGTCACGACCGCCACGTTGAATGCCGTCGATCGAGATAACATCACCAACATTAAATAGCGCCGGCCCCACGCCTGCAGAAGAACGGATGTTGGTCAGCGCCGTCGTCGGGCCCGTCACCGCGTCGAGCTGTACGCCAGTCGTGGCGTTATACAGAATCTGCGATTGCAGAATCGTTCCTTGCGTCGCTACTTCACCTGCTGAGTTCAACGTGCCATCCAGATTGGCGGTGTCCGTCGCGCGGGCCGTCGTTAACACACCAACCGGGATCGATATATCACCCAACGCACCGGGGATCAATTCAAAATCCTGATTGACGCTGTAGCCCTGTACAAAGAAGCCGTCCGCCGAAATCAATCGGTTATCTGCGCTAAGGGTGAACGAACCATCGCGCGAATAAACCTGTTCGTTCTCCGGTGTGCGCAACACAAAGAAACCGTCCCCCTCGATGGCCAGATCGCTCGGCACGCCGGTCGTTTCAACCGAGCCCGGCGTAAAGCTGCGCTGTATCGCACCCACCGAAACACCAAGGCCGATCTGCCTTGGGTTGGTACCGCCCTGATTATCGCCCGGCTTGGTACCGGCAGAGAGCGTCCGCGCAAACTGATTTTGAAACAACGTACGCGAACTCTTAAAGCCCGTGGTATTGATGTTCGCGATGTTGTCACCAATCACGTCGAGCGTGAACTGACTGGCGTTCAACCCGGAAAGGCCCGTAAAGAGTGCTGATGTCAATCCCATGATTCCGTTTCTCCACTTCTATCCGGCGAAGGTATTTCTTGTTTTGTTCTTCATCGAAGCGCCGCTTTCCAACGACGCGAATTTGTTCGTTTATCAACCGCTGATGCCGGCACTTACGCCCGGCGAGAACACACTGTTGATCAATTCACCCACGACATTGACGCCATTTTGGAAGTCGCGCGCGGCTGCCGCGTCGCGCGCCTCGGCGCGTTGGGTGCGAATCTTATTGAGAAGTTTCAACGCCGAATCGCGATCGGGCGTGCGACCGCGCCCCACGGCAATCGCTTTGGCTGCCGCGTCGTCTGCTACCGTATCATCCGCCGTGCCATCACCGGCTGCTTCGTCGGTCGCGCCGTCGGTTTCACCATCGACCGGCGGCGGTGCATTGCCATTCGCGATTTGTTCCAGCTCGGCTTCCAGTTCGGCGAGAATATCCGGCGGTAAGTTCTCCACCAACGTAACTTCGCGAATGTTCTTGGCGGGAATCGCGCGACCATCGTGCAGGTTTAGCACGGCATTGCCGTTACCCTCGAACGACACGCCCACCACCAAACCATCGATGTCCGTCGGTAAGCCGGCCGAATCGGTAACCGTGCCCAGCACATAGTTCCCGATCAGGTTGGCCGTCGAACCGAAGCGCTGCTCGTTGGTCAACGCCTCTAACGTTTTGGTCAACGTCGACGACTGCTCTAACTGTTGGATGTTGGACATCTGCTGCAACAACTGTTGATTGTCTTTCGGGTCGAGCGGATCCTGCGAACGCAACTCCTCGACCATCAGCGCGAAGAAGTCTTCCGTGCTGATCTCGTCGAAGCCGCGCGTGGTGGCGTTCTGTGCCGCTAACGCTGCGTTCGTTTCCGCAGCCAGGCTGGTGGTACTGGTTTCCATGTTCTGTCCTCTGCGGGTGCCCGGTTTGGCTCAGCCAAGCCTCAGGCCACCAAATTAACCGCCGTCTCCGACAGCAGTGATGGTTCGTCGTGTTCGTTATCAGCGTCAATCACGCCAACATCGGCTTGGTTGGCTTCGCGGTCGTTATTCGATGCGGCCTCGCGCGATTCACCGCCGGTGCGTTCGGCATCCTGCGAATCGCGCTGCGCATTGGATTCCTGCGAATCCGCAAACGTCGTCGCGTTGGATTCGTCGTCGGTGGTCGCGTTGTTGAACTGCGCATCCGCAGTCGAGTTGCTCTGCACGACCACGTCGGTTCGTTCGATACGAATACCGTGCGTCGCCAGTGCATCGCGCAAATCTGTTAAGCGCGACTCGAGTAGCCGGGCTACATCGCGCGATTGCGCTTGCACCTGCAGCGACAAGCCCTCGTGTTTGAGATCGATACGAATGTTAACTTGGCCCAACTCCGGCGGATCGAGCCGCAACGTCGCCTGATGTCGGCCCGGCACGCTCGAAGCATTAAGCAAGCGCGCCAACGCTTCCGCACCATCGGCCTTTTCGACCGATGCGTTGAGCAACTGCCCAACCAACTGGCCGGGATTATTGGGTGCGTTCAATCCGCGCGTTGCCGAAGATTGCGTACCTGCTACCACACCGTCAACGGCGGGCGATGCACCTTGGTTTCCTACTTGCCCGCGTGATGCTTCAATCGCACCATCTGCTAGTAGCCGAAACGTCGACACCGCCGCACGATCGCCGCGTGCAGCTTTGATCGTTCCCTTCGGCGCGTTGTCGTCTGTCGACCCGACTGCCTCGGCGAGCAACTTCGATAAACGACCATTCGCATTGACGCTTGAATCTACTTGCACGCCGCTTTGCGCTTGATTGGTCTCCACCGTCGTGGCGGTTGCCGAACCGACCGGCGCGACGCGTTGGGCTTGGTTGCGTCCCGAACCACTGCTATCGGTTGCCGCCCCCGGCACCACATATTCGCTTTGCCCCAAGCGCTCCGCTGTCTTCGCTGCCGCAATCTTCTGATCGAACAACGACGTTTGCGGTTGTGATGTGTTGCTGTTCTCGCGGGTCGGCTGATTGGTTTGCGAATTGCGCACTTCCGTGCGCGGTTGAGTTACATCACCGCGCTGAATAGCAGCGTCACTTGTCTCGTGCGTGGGGCGCGTATCTGTATTGGCGGTCGTTTGCGTACCGTCGGGCCGTTGCTGTGACGCCTTACTCTCGGCCGCTTGGGACGCTGCCGCCGTCTGCGTCGTCGTATTGACTTGCTGCAGACCTTCCCCCGTAAGCGAAGACTGCGTTACTTGCTGCCGATTCGCCGGTGCCACATCAGAAGATGAGGTAGCGTTGGTACTTGTCTGCGTGCTTTGGAGAGACTGCGTCTTCTGCGTCGTATTCGACTGATTGCTGGACCGATCACCGATCTGAATGGCAGCGACATCCGCTGGTCCGTCGGTCTTTACACTTGTCGTTGCTGTTTTGGAATTTGCCGCTTGCGCCGCTCCATCCAGCGTCAACGTCGCCGTCACGTTGGCGTCGCTCGCAACCTCGGTCGTCACTGACTCAGCGGTGGTTTGTTCGGTATCGTCCGCAGCCGCAGTTGTCTCGTCAGTTGTTTCGGACTTTGACGCTTCGGCTTGGTCGTCTTCGCGCGCATCTTCCGCGCGATTGACCTCGCGCTCGGGCTTCGGCTTGGGCGCCCGCGCCTCTTCGAGATAATCATTAAAGCGGTTTTCCGTAGCGCGCAAGCTCTCGCGCGCCGCCGGGAACGGCCTTAGCTCGGGCGGACGGCTAACACCGGCCGCGTATGTGAAGGTACCCACGGGTCAGGCTCCTGATAATAGGATTTAGCCTGCGCCCAGGTCCTCCGCCTGTGCCACACTGCTTTCATGAAACTTCTCCAATATGCGCTCGATCCATCGGCGCTCTTCATCTGTCTTGCATTGCTTGACGATCTTGGCCCGCTTACGGTCGCCCATCGCCATCAAGATTCGTACCACGTCGGCGTCGTCCTTCAGTTGCAGTAACGCCTTCGCCGTCTTCGCGTCGACGGTCGCCAACGTGGCGATTTCGGCCTTGATACCATCGCTACCCGTCTCTTCCGCGACCCGTTGACGCTCCGCCTCAAACCGATCGCGTTCCGACTGTAACTGTTCCTGCTGTCGCACCAGTTCCAGCCAGCGTGTTTCCAACAACGCGAATGCATCCTGCAGTTCGCGATCGCGACGTTCTAACTCGATCCGAAAGCGCTCTTCGGCCTGCCGACTTTTGCGAAGCGTCTTATCAACCGTCTGACCATCGGCGACGACGTCGTCTCCTGCCACCGCGCCGTCTTTCATCGCTTCGGCATCATCCGCGTTCTCATCCGCATCTTCGGTTAACACCGCCACCGCCGCGCGCACCCGCTCGGGGGCGAGCCAACCGTTCTGCCATGCATAACCCCCCAAGCCCAGCAGGGCGAGGAAGTTCATGACGATCGTCAGCATGAGCGCGGTACCGAGGCTCTTCACGTTCTATCGCGCTCCTTTTCCAAGCCGGCATGCACAAAGCGCAACGTGTTAAGTTCATCCATATCGGCTTGTTCGCGGCGGCGCTGTTCGGTAAGCGTTTTTTCCATGCGCTGCTCCTTCAGACGCGCCAAAATCTTGCGTTCGGTCGTTGCCTCGGCGAGCTTGCGCCGTTCGGCAGACAGAATCGCTTGCTGCGTGCGCATCTCGGCCTCTGCCTGTAACAGCCCCTGCCGCATACGCGTGATCCAATGGCGACCGAGCCGAATTTGATCGGTGTCGAGCTTATAGACCTGCAACTCGTCGCGCACCTGATTCACTTCCGTCGTGATGCGCTGTTGAATTGCTTCTTGTCGTTCTTCGAGCGCGCGAATGCGATTCAAACGCTCCGCTACGATGCGTTTGGCTTCGTCTTCACGCTGCTTGCGCAGTTTGAGTAGCGTTTCAAAGCGGAACAATCCGTTGTGCTCCATCACTGGTTACCGCCTTTCGCGCCCGTGCGGGCCGCGATAAATGCGTCGATGTCGGCTTGCAATCCTTGCAATGCCGCCGCCGCGTCTTGCACACCAATACCTTGCGAAACACCTTGCCGCAGAAATGCTTCGATCTTTGGACGCAGTTCAACCGCCAAGTCGTACTCGGCGTTCGCACCCTTGGCGTAGGCACCGATGTTGACCAAGTCTTCGATCTCTTCCCAAACGGCCATCACCCGTCGCACTTGTTGTTGCGTGCTCAGATGGTTTTCATCCACGATGTCGGGCATCACGCGACTGATACTGCGCAGCACGTCTACCGCCGGATACTGACTGCGATTGGCCAGCCGCCGCGACAACACGATGTGCCCATCGAGAATCCCGCGCACCGCATCGGCCACCGGATCATTTAGATCATCACCTTCGACCAACACGGTATAGATGCCCGTGATCGAGCCGCGCTCGGATCGGCCGCTGCGCTCCAACAAGCGCGGCAAAGTTGCAAAGACACTGGGCGGATACCCCTTCGTTGCCGGCGGCTCGCCTGCTGCCAATGCGATCTGACGCGAGGCCATCGCCATGCGCGTGATCGAGTCGGTCAACAGCAACACATTTGCACCGCGATCGCGGAAGTATTCCGCGATACTCGTTGCGGTAAAGCATGCGCGCATCCGCAACGGCGGCGATTGGTCCGACGTGCTGATCACAATCACCGAGCGCTTCAATCCTTCGGGGCCAAGGTCCTTCGCGATAAAGTCCTGCAACTCGCGACCACGTTCACCCACCAGGGCAATCACGGTGACATCTGCCGACGTATAGCGCGCCATCATGCCCAGCAACACGCTCTTACCCACGCCAGTGCCGGCGAAGATGCCAACGCGTTGACCTTGCCCAATGGTCAACATCGCATTGATCGAACGAATACCCACCGAGACCGGCTGATCGATGCGCGGTCGGCGTAGGGCATGGGGCGGCGTTGCGTGTAGGTCATAAAATCGTTCGACAGCGGGTGCCGGGCGATCATCGATGGGTCGCCCCAACGCATCAACCACGCGGCCCAACAATCCGGGGCCAACGGGCACGCGCTGCCGCGTTGACACACAATGCACATGCTGGCCCTCGGTTAAGCCGCTCGCATCATCGAGTGGCATCAACAGCGTAACATCGCCGCGAAAACCGATGACTTCGGCCGGAATCACGCGACCACCGCCCGCATTGATCTCACACAGCGCCCCCACCGAAACGGGTAGGCCCGTTGCGTGAATCGTAAGGCCCGACATGGAGACGACGCGTCCGGCAATTCCGAGCGTCGGCGCCGTGCGCGCCATCGAGATGGGTTCCGCTAATGCCGTCATCGCTTGATCTGCAACTCCGTCAATCGTTCGCGCCAATGTTCGAGTAACTCACCCGCTACCTTTTCCAAGCGCGCATCCATGGTGCCATCGATGGTGGTTGCGGCACTTTCAACCATCACGCCGCCGCGCCCTACCGATTCGTCGTCGATCATTTGCAAGTGTCGCGAACCACTGACCTGCTCGCCCACGTTTTCAACAAACAGCTCCAACGCTGCCGCATCCGCCGGGTGCACGCGAATGCGTACGTCGGTGGCACCGCGCAACAACTCCAGCGATTCCTCGGTTGCTTCCACCGCAATCTGGCCGGCTGCCGCGTCATCATTCGCCAGCAACTTTAAGAACCGGGATGCGATCACCACTGCTAAGAGCACCACATCGCGGCGCGATTGGGCGTAAAGGCTGTCGCGTTGGTCACCAAATTCGTCAATCAGTTGCTTTAACGTTGCCGTTAGCTGCCCCTGATTCTTCTCAAAAGCGGCGCGCGATTCATTCAGCCCTGTCTCGCGGCCTTCTTTGCGCCCGGCATCGAGGCCAATCTTGTAACCTTCGGCGCGGGCTCGTTCGTGAATCGCTTCGCGCTCCCGTTCGGCGGCGGCGCGGCTTTCGGCGATAATTTGTGCCGCTTCGGTGCGCGCTTGCGATAAAATTCCTTCGGCATCGCGCCGAACGTCGCGCAGGTTCAGGCCCATCAGGCCGCGCGCCGCCTGGTCGCCGCTACCGGCTTTAATGAGCGCGCTCATACGATCAGCTCCGAATCTCCGCCGCGACCGGCGATGATGATCTCACCCGATTCTTCCAAGCGCCGGACGATGTCCACGATTTTCTGCTGCGCCATCTCCACATCGTTGAGCCGCACCGGCCCCATGTATTCCATTTCTTCTTTGATGTTTTGTGCCGCTCGCTCGGACATATTGGAGAAGATCTTGTCTTTCAACTCTTCAGACGCCGTGCGCAAGGCAAGCACCAAGTCCGCCGTTTCGACTTCCTTCAGGAACGACTGCACACCGCGATCGTTGACCAACAAGATGTCTTCGAAGACGAACATCAATCGACGAATCTCTTCCACCAGTTCCGGGTCGTCCTGATCGAGCGATTCGAGAATGCTCTTTTCCGTCGAACGATCCGTAAGATTCAAGATCGACGCTACCGACTCGACGCCGCCCACGCGCTGCAAGCCGTCGGTCATCATGCCGCTCAGGCGTTGTTCGAGGCTGAATTCGACTTCTTTGATGACATCGGGGCTGGTCTGTTCCATGCGCGAGATGCGGCTAATCACCTCAACCTTTTTTTCATCATTCAATCCGCTCAGCAGTTCGCTCGCCTTCTCTGGCGTCAGGTGTGCCAAGATCAGCGCGATCGTTTGCGGATGCTCATCGATGATGAACGTCATCAAGCTCTCGGTCTCAGCCTTCTGCAGAAAGTTGAACGGCTTGGCATAAAACTGCCGCTCGATCTGCTCGATGATGCGCGAGGCTTCTCCTTCCGGCAGCGATTCGCTCAGCAGGCTTTTGGCATACATCAAGCCGCCTGCCTCGGTGTACGAATGTGCTAATGCCAGTGCGTGAAACTCGGCCACAACCCGTTCGCGCACATCGGCCGTCACCGAACCCAAATGCGCGATCTCGCGCGAGACGCTTTCAACCGTGCCCTCGTCGAGCTGCTTGAGGATTTCCCCCGCCGCCTTACGCTCCAGACTGACCAACAAGATGGCCGTCTTGCGTAAGCCGCTTAGCTGCTCGGTCTGCGTGTTGTCCTTTGCTGCCGCTACCATTAGCTAGTTCATCAACGAATCGGCTCGGCCAACCATCCTTCGATGATGGTCGCGGCCGAACCCGGATCTTCTTTCACCAATTCAGCAATCTGGTCCACAATCTGCTGCGTACGCACCAAGCCTTCGTCAACTTCGTGGCCGACCATGGTGCTGTGCATGCCTTCGGCCTGACCAACGGCAATCGGCCCGCCTCCCAAGACTTCAAGGTCGTCGTCTTCATCAAGACCAGCGCCGCCCTTCATATCACCGCCGGCGGCGACCATCGTTTGCGCTTTCTTTGCCAAGCGCATCACATAGAACAAAGGCACCACGGCCAGGAACAACAAACCAATCGTCGGCCCATACTCGCGCAGCATGCCGATGTAGTCGGTCATGCCACCGCCAGTCGCCGCGAGTGCCGCATCACCGCTCAGTGCTGCCGTCGATGTCGGGATGTCGTCGTAAAACCAATCGACAGCGACTTGCTTCACTTCAGCCTGCGCCAAATTCTCGTTGTAAAGCAGCGTTTCGATCTGTTTTTCAATATCCGCCAAGACCGCACCCGACACGGCCAGGATTTGCTCATGATTGACGACATTATCTTGTTCAAGATTGTTTTGCTGCCGGTAGATATGCGCCAGATAGCTATGCGGCACCGAGACCGACGCCGTTAACATATCGAGAAAGCCCGGTGGTCGCAGCGTCTCTTTGATCGTGACATCGCGTTCGGAGCTAAACGTCGTTTCGCTCTTCTCCGTCGTCGACGAGCGTCCATCACTGCCGCCGGTAACCGCCGTCCCTTGGTTGGGTCGCACACCCGGCCCCGCCGCCACGCTCGCGTTCTTGCTCTCGGTGCTTTCTGATGTTTCACTCACCGGGAACGGTTGACCACCGAGTTCTTTACTTTCAACCCGCTCGGTCTCGTCACGCAACTTCACCCGCACCGTCGCCACCATGCCGGGGATATACCGAAACCGATCGTAAATCATGTTGCGGTAATGCTCTTCCTGAGCTTGTTGTTCGGCGAGCAGCGACTTACGCGCCTGATCGTCGCCTTTTTCCGTACGGTAATGATTGCGACCGTCGGTGATGCTGACGTTGGCGGCGAGCAGGCCCTCGACCGCGCCGGAAACAAAGCTAGCGATGGCTTCGACCTGATCGGATTCGAGCGGCTTATTGAAGTCGGTCTTCAGGTTAACGCTGGCGCTCGCCACGCCCTTATCGCGATTGAGCACACCGCGCTTCCGCGGCACCTGGATCAACACGCTGGCATCGCGAATGCCGCGAAACTCGCGCAACACCGTCGCAATCTCATTCTGCAGACCCACCATCCAGCGGCGGTCCATCTCTTTTTCAGGAACGAACGGGTTGGACGCTTCGATGAGCGTACTGAAACCGACGGCGGTATCGGTCGGCATCACGCCGCGCTGGGCAAGCAAGGCTTGAGCCCGCTGTCGATTGCTGGCCCCACCCTTAACAAAGATTCGGTCGCCGTCGACCTTGGATTCGATACCGGCGATCAACATCTCGGCCTGCATCGCCGTCGCATCGTCACTGGCAACCGGCTGATCGAGCAGCATCGTCCAACCGCCGCCCGCGCCGAGCGTGGCCAGCCAGTAGATACCGATCACCACCAGCAGCGCGAGCAAACCGCTCGCAATCTTGCCGGAGGTCGACAGCGACCCGAGTTGCCCCCGAATCGCCTCAAGTTGTTGCCGCAAGTAATCCATCGTCATCCATTACGTGGGTTACGTCTTCTCTCTACGCTGTGGCACCACGCCACGCTGCATCATCTCTGCGCTGTGGCACATCTGCGCTGTGGCACATCTGCGCTGTGGCACCGGCTTGTAACCGGTGTCTTTGGCTGCGAGGCTCCAGTAGCTAGCCGCCCGCAATCTTTCAAACTAACCGCTTCCTTACGGGCGCGGCTCTGTTCTCTGCGCTGTGGCACCGGTTTGCAACCGGTGTTATCCCACTATTTACACGCGCATCTGTTGGATTTCCGAATACGCATCCAACAGCTTGTTGCGAATCTCCATCAACAAATCGAACGCGACGCCCGCCTTGCGGCTGGTGCTAAACACTTCTGCCACATTATCTGTTTCACCCGTCAACAGTTTCTGCACGCCTTCATCCGCCTCGTTCTGCAATTGGTTCACCTTATCGAGGCTTTCCAACAAGAACGCGCGGAAGTCCTTCTCCGTCGACGGCTGCGTTTGATTCGTTTGACCCGATGCAATATCCGGCTTTAACGACCGTAGTGCGTCGAGCCCACTTACATTGATCGAAGGATCTGCCATGATCGCGACGACTCCTGCTTACCCACCAAATTCACTTCGAGCCCGCCGTGCGGACCCACCACTTATGCCAACAGGCGGAGCGAACTCGACACGATCGTCTTCGTCGCTTCCATCGCCGTAACGTTGGCTTCATATGCTCTGACCGCCACCATCGCGTTGACCATTTCCACCATCGGATCGACGTTCGGGTAGTACACAATTCCGTCTTCGTTCGCATCCGGATGGCTCGGGTCTTTCACCGGCCGCGGCGGTCGCACCGTATCTTCGACGACGCCGGCCACTTGCACGCCGGGGTTATCTCCCTCGCGCGCCGCCAGCAACGCCACCTTTCGCATGAAAGGCCCCGGCCTACCGTCCAGCCGCTGCGTCGTTTGCGAGTTGGCGATGTTGCCCGCAATCGTGTCGAGCTGCGCCCGCTGCGCGACCAACCCTGACGTACTAATGTCCAACGCGCCGTACATGGTTCCACCATCTCAGTTGCAACAGCCGATCGCTGCCGCGTCTCTTCACTCCCGCTCCCTCACAGGGAGCGGGCTGGGGTGAGGGATTTAATCATTCGCTATTCGCCATTCTGAATTCTTCCCTACTGCAACCTACCGCGAATCGCCTTCCCAATACCGTCGTAATACCCCTTCAACAACTCCGCTGAGGCCTGATACGTCATCGTGTTCTCGGCCAAGTCGCTCATCAGATGCTCGATGCGGGCATTGGTGCCATCGTGAAACAGCAGGTTCTGCACCGGCTCGTGCGAGGGCGTTACCTGCAAATGCCCAAGCTCGTTGGTGCGCACCTCACTTGTACTGCCCAACTCAAATTTGCCGTCGTTGGCGTCGCGCTTCTCCGACGCCTCTTTCAACGCCGCTTGAAACGAACCGACATTCAACTGCTTCGCGCGGTAGCCCGGCGTCGTCACATTCGCGATATTCTCTGCCAACACGTTGTTGCGTGCCTGAGAGAATGCGAGCGTCTTCTCCAACATGGGAAACGCGCCGCCGCTGGTCACATCTGCAAGAAACACGTCATCAACTCCAATTCCGCGTTCTGATTCCTTATGGCACTATCAGGTCGCGCGGCACAACTCCGTCGTGCACAACGCAACCTTGCCGCCAACTCACATAGGCAAAGTCCGTGCCAAACATCGCGCGGCATCCAACAATCCGATACCGACGTCTTTATCGCGCCCTAACCAATCCACCAGCGCAACACCTGCACCGCCGCGCAAAGCCTGCGCTATCTGACAGCAACCATCAAAGCAGCACGCGTATCACTTACGCCACGCACATTCCAATCAGAGCCGAGCGGCCTCTGATCAGAGCCGCGCCCGTAAGGAAGCGGTCACCGTCCCTCAACCGAACCCATCAGAAAAGCAGCGCGGCTTCAGTCGACATTCTCTTATGACCGGCAGCCGAGTGTTTGCAACTACGCCAACCGCTCCCTCACGGTCGCAGCTCTGATGATTGCCTCGGCATCGATAGCAACTAACGACCGGCGGTATAACGATCAACGAAAACAACCCACGGTGCGGAGACCACTCCCCGCACCGCAGGCATGCATCACATCGATAACACTTAACCAGCGAGACGCTGATTCTGGGCCTGGGCCGCAGCCTCTTCGCGCCAGCGCTTGAGCTTCATGCCCAACGTTCGCACGCCGATACCCAACGACTTGGCCGTCTTCTCGCGGTGACCGTTGAACTTGACCAGCGTTTGCTCGATCAAGGCACGCTCCATGTCGGCCATCAAATGCCCCGGGCGCAATGGTCGCGACAACGTTTCGAGCCGCACATCGGGCGTCATCAACCACGGTTCGATCATGTTGCTATCGATCTTGTCACCGTTACACAACACGGCAGCGCGTTCGCAGATGTTTTGTAACTCGCGCACGTTGCCCGGCCAGTGATAGTTTTCCAACATGCTGACGGCACGCGTCGTGAGCTGTACCGGCTCGCGCCCTTCGCGCGCGATGATGCGCTTGAGGAAGTGATTCGCTAACAGCGGAATATCTTCGCGCCGATCGCGCAGCGGCGGTAACGTGACCGGCAATACGCTAATGCGGAAGAAGAGGTCTTCGCGGAAACGGCGACGCGAAACCCAGTCGGACAGGTCGCGATTGGTCGTCGCGATCACGCGGACATCGGCCTTCATCGTTACGCTACTACCCACGCGCTCGAACTCGCGCTCTTGCAACACACGCAACAACTTCGCCTGCACCGGCATCGATACTTCGCTGATTTCGTCCAACAGCAACGTGCCACCGTCGGACAATTCAAATCGACCCTTACGCATCCGATCGGCGCCGGTAAAGGCACCGCGCTCGTGACCGAAGAGTTCGCTCTCCAACAGCGACGGCGACAGTGCCGCACAATTCACGCACAACATCGGATTATTGGCTCGATGCGATGCCGCATGCACGGCCCGCGCGACCAACTCTTTGCCGGTGCCGCTTTCACCTTGCACCAACACCGTCGCCTGACTTTGGGCGACCTTTTCAATCTGCGCACGCACGCCGCGCATCGCGCGGCTGTCGCCGATGAGTTCGCTGTATTGCTCGATGCCTTCCAGCGAAGCGCGCAACACTTCGTTCTCACCGCGCAGCTTGCGCACCGCCGCGGCACGCTCGATGACCAGCGCAATCGAATCCGCTTCAAACGGCTTCTGAATGTAATCGAATGCGCCTTGCTTCATAGCTTCCACTGCCGTGGCGATACTGGCATAAGCCGTCATCAACACGAACGGCGTTTCCGAGCCGCGCCCGCGCAGCGTTTTGAGAAACTCGATACCGTCCATACTCGGCATCTTGAGATCCGAAACGATGACATCACACGCCGACAGCGCCGCGTCGCCAAGAGCCACGTGCGGATCGGCAAACGCCTGCACTTCATGCCCCAGGCCGCGCAGAATATCCGTCAGGGAATCCCGCATGACATCCTTGTCATCTACGATACAAATACGCGCCATCGATTGCTCCTCCTGAGCGTTTGAGATGACGACCCGGTTTGGGCCGTGTTGCTATTTAGACGGATCCTCTCGCCGGCTTACGAACCCGTAGGTCGCAGTGCCCTCGGCGTCGAACTGCCGGTCTCCATCACCAAACCGCCGACATCTCTGCCGGTCGGCAAACTTATTGTGAATCGCGCGCCACCGCGCGAATCATTCGTAACACGAATCGTGCCCGCATGGGCTTCAACGATGCGATGCACAATGGCCAAACCCAACCCCGTACCCGCATCCTTGGTAGTAAAGAACGGATTGAAGATGCGATCGCGCACCTCCGCCGGAATGCCCGGTCCGTTATCCCACACGTCGATCAACACCGATCCATCGGGCTTAGTCGTTGCGGAGAGCTGCACGCGCCCGCCCTTACCGGCGGCCTGCATACCGTTCATCACTAGGTTTAACAACACCTGCCCCAGTCGTTGCGGATCGGCATCGACCGAAACGTCATACGCAGTCGGATTTATTAACAGTGACGCACCGGTTTCGTGCGCCCAATGCATCGCGCTCTCTTCGATCGTGTTCAATACCGATCCCAGCTTGAGACGATGCAGATCGAGGCGGTCTTCCTGCGCAAAATCCAAGATCTCGCCCACCAAGCGATCCAAACTGCGTACCCCTTGCGTGATACGCGTCGCCGCGTTCAACGCCTTGGGTTTATCCGTCAGTTCGCGCTCGAGCATCGACGAATACAGGGCAATGCCACCCAACGGATTGCGCACTTCATGCGCCAAACCCGCGGCCATCTCACCCAACGCCGCCAAACGATCTTTGCGACGCAGTTCGGCATTCTTCTTCTTCAGCTCGGCACTAAGCCGCGCCACCTCTTGCGCCAACTGTTCGTGCGCGCTCTTCAGGCGATCGGTCACTTCGCTGTAAGCGCGAATAATCGCGCCCAACTCACGTTCCTGCGCCGTCATCCCGTCCGACTTGGTATTAGGCTGCTTATCGCTCACGCTTTGGCATCCGTCAGAGAGTTTTCATTTCGTTGACCGGCATACGCCTCCGTCGCCCGCCGTCCACCATCAACATGACCGATATCCGTCGACACGCGCTCGCGTCGCACGTTCATCACGGCCGTATCGCGGGCGTCATTCTTCAAGATCGAACCGAGTGACGCGTTGACTTCTTCCAGCAAATCCGAAATCTCGTCGCGCTTCTCGGTGCTCAAAGCGCCGAAGAAACTGCTCCATTGTTGCCGATACGGTGCGATTTGTTCGTTCAACTTCACCAAGCCGTCCACCAACTTTTGGCGCTCGGCCAGCAGCTTCAACAACGCCTCGGTGTCATCGCGCGTGACCAGCGACTGCTGCCGCTCGGCCAGCATTTTGAGCTTGCGATACAAGCTGCGCTGATGCGTGAGTAGCTCGATCAGTCGAGATTCGTTCAACGTTTGCTCTGCCATGTCGTTAACCGTTCGCTTCCCGGGCGTAATCTAAACACCCATCCGTTCCATACGATCGACGAGATCCATCCAGTATGACTTCGGCGACATACCGCCGCGTTGATCAAAGGATTCAGCCGGAATCTTCTCTAATAGCCAACGCAGCCTTCCCAGTGCTGCGCGTGACTCATTGCGTTGGCCTAAGCGCACATACCCATGCACCACCTGCAGCGCCGCCGACACCGCGACCGGGTCATTTTCATAACGCCATGCAGCTTCCTGATAGGCTTCGATCGCCTGCGTCGTATTGCCCAGATCAAATAGACAATCACCTATATAAAGGTAAGACGCTCGCAGGTACGCGCGCTCGACCGCGCTGAGGGTCGGCTCATCAACACTGGCCAATTGGGTTTGCACTGCTTGATAGTCGGCCAGTGCCCGCGTCAGCCGCTGTTCGATCTCGCGCCGCAGTGTGCCGTCTTCATCGTCCACGGCGCGCGGCGCCATGCTCTCGGCCGTCCGCCGATACGCTTCGCCGCGTAGGAAAATCAACTGTGGCACCTTGGGATCATCCGGATACAAACCCACGGCATCGTTTAACCGCTTAATCGCCACCGCCATGCGTCGCTCAAAGGCTACCGCATCCTCCGGCCGCGCCGGTTTACCGCCGCTCGCCAAATGATCGGCCAACAAAAACAACGCCTGTCGATACTCGTCGGCGGTCGGGGTAAACAGCGTCGTTGCGCCGCGATCGTCCACGATGTCGGTAAGCAGCTTCACGCCCCGTGCCGCCGCTACGTCGTCCACTCGTAAAAGGCATTGCGCCAAAGGTATCCGCGCTGTTAGCGCTTCCGGAAAACGCGGATAATCGGACAACAACGCGTCGAAGACATCGACCGCCGCCGCAAAGCGACCATCCGCTTGCAAAGCGCGGCCCAGGCTCAACATCGACGCCGCCCGTCCTTGCCGCGCGGGGAAGCCATCAACCAAACATCGCAACACGGTTATAACCCGCCCGCGCATGCCGGCCATGTCATATTGAGCCGCGGCCTTCGATAAGGCGATCGCCGCTAAGTCGGGCGTATTGGTTGCCGTTTGGGCAGCGGCCTCATACATCTCTGCCGCTCGGCGTAGGAATGTCAGCGACGGCTTACTCACGCGTTTACCTTCATCATCAAGGTAAGCCAACTCGACATACGCGTCGGCAATCTCAATCTCCGCATCAGCGCGTTCGGCTTCGGCATCTTTCGGAATCAGCGCCGCCGCCAGCTCCAGATATCGAATCGCCAAACCCAAGCGCTCATCGCTTTTTACCCGCTCACCAATATCGGCCAGCTTCTGATAGAGCTGTTCGCCCTCAACATTCGAGTTGCGACCGCTACGAATATCACCCACCAGTTCCACGAACGCATCGAGCGAGCGCTCATAGCGGCCCAAGCCCACCAGCGCCTGCGCCCGACCATATAGACACGCGTCGTAAATCTCACCCTCGACGAACGACGACATCACATCGTTAAACACCGTCAACGCCGCTTGCGGTCGCTCATCATCGAGGTGCAACCTTCCCAGAAGCCACATGCTGCGGCCCCACAACTCATCGCGGGCCGTCCAATCACGTAGTAGATTGCGAATCGTTAACTCTGCCGTATCACGATCACCGGCAGCCCGCTGGCACAGCGCTTGCAAATATTGGACGGCAGGCCCATCGGCACTACCCCCCAATCGATCGCGTGCTACCGCCGCCAACTTGCCCGCTTCATCGAAGCGCGCTTCGGCCAACAACCAGCGCACCTTCTGATCGACAGCCCAGAGATAATGACGATTCGTTACCGAGGGGTCGTCGATGATCAGATCGATCTCACGCACCAAGTCGACAGACAGCTTGCCCTTTTGTGCTGCCAACATCTCGATCAGTTCGCGTCGCACGCCCCCGGCACCGGCCACCTTCGCACCCAGCGCCTGCCGAAAGGCAAACTCGGCCTCATCGAAGCGCTCTTCCCAAACATACGTTCGCGCAAGGGCGTACCAGTCGAACCCTTGCGGCGTCGCGCCAAAATGCACCGCCCGCCGGAAACTGCGTATGATCGTGTCGACGTTTTCGCGCTGATGGGTGCGCTGCGACGCTTCAACCTGAAACGTGATGCCGACCAAACGCCGAAACAGTTCGCCGCGCTCCTCGTCCGGTCGCTCTGATTCCTTTAATAGATGTAAGACGTAAGCATGGGCCCGCGTGTACGCGTTCGCCGATTGCAGCTCATCGATTTTCGCACACTGCTCTGCGAAACTCAGCGGCTTGTGCTGCGTCGCCAGATGCGCGAACCCACTACCAAGGATGAGCACCGACACCGCGAACGCGGGGATCTGCCAGCGGCTACGCCATCCCGTCGATGGCTTGGTTGTTTCGGGTGTTTCGCTCATGGGCTCGCAGTTGGACGTTTCGTCGTTCACCGTCAGGAATTGCCGGATCGCGCCACATTCTGCGAGCCCGGCAATTTCGGTACGTGTGATATCGGCGGGATATGCGCCGCTAGGTTCATGCATTTTTTTCGGACGCTGCACGATTTCAGTCGGCAAAAACTGCTGGCAGCCCTGTTAGGGCGGTTAGACATTTGGATCGGCGTCGTCTCTGAAAATTTCGTCGCGCAAACCAGCGCCCCAAGTTAAAAATTGCGCGGCAAACCTCGCCCCGTAAACTTTGCGCGGCCTCATCGACATCGCAGAGGCCAGCGCGATGGATAAGCGTCGGCGAAGCGATTTATGATGGATTATCTAATCAAGAGCAGTTGAGACGTGGATATCTCAATATTCAAAAAGGTGGGTCATCAAATGACTAGGAAGGGAGGACGCTCGTGCCAGCAGGCAATCAATTCCCAGTAAGGACCGAAGGCCAACAGTCCAAACTTTCAAAGGTGCGGTTGCATGGCATGCTCTTTCAAGTTCGTCCTGCTAAAGAGGAAGCGAACGCCCTGCGCCTCTAATCATCTGTACCAAACAGCGCCGCTCGTGCCGCCAGTAGCCCGTCTACCGCCAGCGCCGTATCATCAACACTCAGCCGTACGTTCCAAGGTCGCTTGCGAATACCGCCAAGCACATCGCGCTTACTGCGCACAAAGTAACTACCCGTCGGCGTCATTTCGAGCTGCATGATGAAGCGCACCGCCGCACGAACCGTCGCTTCGTATTGTTTAACACGTTCCTGATCATCAACGCGTCGCGCCGTCCGCAACGCATCCGCCACCGCCCCCAGATACGAAGCACTGTCGGCCCCAACCACCCCCAGTTGCTTGGCATTAAAGGCACCGTGCAACTCCGGATGCGGACAATTGTCTTTATTTAACTGGACCGCCGCGAAACGATCAGCCAAATCGAATACGATCGACAATAATTGCGGGTTATCTGTGCTGGCGTGCTGCTTTGCGTAAGCCCGCACGATCCAAGCCGCCGCCTCTGGGTCCAGCTTGCCGACCTTACCCTGATAATACGGCATGGCATTGGCGAACACCTGCTCAATGATCGCATCCTTCGTGATGGCATAATGTTGCGCTAAACCGAACAACGCCGTGCCCGCCGCCCGGTCTTCTGCCGCCGTTGTCTCCCCTGACGGCGCCTCGCCCAGCTTCAAACGCAGGCTGCCATCCATAAGCTGCGCCCCCACCATCGTGGTGGCCATCCCAACCAACATCTTGTCGTCCAGCCGGCCGCGCGGATGCGATGTCATCGCCAGCAGCAAGAAGGCAGTCGTCTCGAAATGATTTTCATGCCCCGGAATCGACAGAATCATCGCGTCGGAGCTGTCGACGATTTCCGCCTCGCCTGCATCTTTTTCAATCTTGAACTTAAGCTCTTCGAGATACTTCGAAAACGCTTCGATGCCCTTCTTCGAATCTGCCATCAACACCGGGTGTAACATGCGCGCGGCATAACGCTGCAATCCGTACAAAGCGCGCAGTTGCACCAGCACATCGTTGGCATCGTGATAGCTATCGCGACTGGGCAAATACTCGTGCGAGAAAGCGCCGTTACTATTCTGTCGATAGTGCAAATAGCCGCCTACCCGGGCGATGGTCGCATCGAGCCGATCGCCATCGACGGCCGCCTGCGGCACCAACTCTTCACCGCGATAAAGCAACTTCATCGGTGCGCGGGCACCCGCCTGCCAAGCCTGAAAACCCCAGAATCGATAGTACTTAATCTTGTCCGCGAAGCGCACCTTGAATTCATGCTTAACGCCGACTTGCGTTTCCGTAGCCAACAACGCCAAGTCCGGCGAATAATTCTTCTCGATCACATCTGTCGGCAGAATGCGCCCCACCCGATCCGCAAAGCGCACCTCAAACCCTTCAATACCAGGCTCATATGACGACTGCAACTCACTTGTCCATACGCCGCTATCACCAAAGTAGCGCACGTCGACCAACTCTGACGGCCCAGTCAATTCAAGTTCCAATCCGATATCCGCACCACCACGCCGCACACGCACATTGTTTTTCAACAACTGTTCGCCAATCATCACGCCGGCTTCGACCGCAGCTTCGGCAAGGTTTTCCGCCTTCGAGTGCCCCTGCGCGATATCCGCCCCGCTGCGCCAAGCCGTGACGTAGACCTCGCCGACAAAATCGCGAAACACCGAGGGACAGTATGGCTGCGTCGTGGGCTGCTTACCGCGCAGCGTGTCGCTCATCGCGCGGCGTGCGTAACGCAATAAGAAAAATAAATCGTCTTGTTCAACAGCGGGTCGTATTGCCCCACCGGCAAGGCGCGTGCGCGCACTGTCATTTTCTGATAATGGCGCATTGTCCGAAGAATCTTCTTTCTGCACGTTCTGCTTGGCAGGTTCATCTGCCTGTAAGTTGCGCAGCCCGCTCGGCGCGATCACCCATGCAATCGTCAAAAGCACGGCCACGATCGCACCCGAAGCAGGCATCCATCTATTTGTCGAAAAATTTGTTCGCATGATGGCTAACTCGTTACGCTTACCGGCTCAGCCGATTCCGCTTGTTCGCGGTGTCGGTTCCAAACGGACGGCGTTTGCTCAAACTTCCCGGGGGCACACAGCACATTCACAACATGGTCGGTGGGCCGAAACACTGCCGGCAGAAAACCTGCGAACTCCCCATCGACTTGCAACGGACATTGCCCCGCCGCCTCGATCTCTACCACGCGCCCCTTGAAATACGCCGCCCGCGGTGACCGCCACGCCGGATGCAACCACATCCGCAAACAATCCAGGATCAGTGGCAGAACCCAACGGCGAGGAAACACGGCAACGTCCAACCAATCGTCGGCCGGATCGGCCCGTCGCAATATCTTCACGCCCAAGGCATAGCGCGGCATCTTGCCAATCAATGCTTGGGCACGACCGCGATAAATTTCTTCCCCATCAACCTTTACGACAATATCAGGCCCGCGGTAACCCAACAGCGTTCGAATCGTCGGCCAGACGTACGTTCTATACGAGATGTTACCGGTGCGGGCCGCCTCCAGTCTTCGAATCACCTCGCCGTCGTACGGTAAACCCGCTAATAACATAAACTTGCGCCCATTTACCTCAGAGAGCCGAATCCGCTGCGTTTGCCCCGCCGCCACCGCCGCCAATAATGACTCGGCCGATTGCCGAATACCGAGATACTTCGAGAGGATATTCTCGGTGCCCGCCGGAATCGGCAGCATCGGTGGGCCGTCAGGCGTTAAGCCGTTGGCCGCTTCGTGAATGGTGCCGTCACCACCTCGTACGCAGATTAGATCGAGACGCTGCTCACAACCTTCTGCCGCCAAATGGGTTGCATCGCCCGCCGCCTGAGTGCGGCAGACCTCAACTGCATGGCCAGCCGTATCGAGCGCGCCCACAAACGTATTAAAATATGCCTCTTCGGCACGGCGGCCCGAGATCGGGTTAAAAATGACCCGGCAGCGTAAAGGCCTGTCAGATAAGGAAGTTAGGTCTCTGTCTTTCAAAATCTGTCTCTGCTAAAAAATTCCGGCAGGTATTCCGGCGGGCGGCGGCGTTTGATGGTAAGTTTTTCGGACGGAATGTTTCGCCCAACGAACCGTTATTAACCCAAGGGGCTACTAACCCTAAACGGAACGATTCAGTACCCCACGCATGTACGAGCCAGCAATATGACGTCGAGTCCATCGAAATCTTCGGATAAATCACAAACCACGTCCATCCCCAGCGCGGAAGAGGTCGCCACCGAAGGCGTCCGCGAAACCGTCGAGTCGATCGTGGTGGCTCTGATTCTGGCGTTCGTCTTCCGCGCCTTTGTGGTGGAAGCATTCGTGATTCCGACCGGCTCGATGGCGCCGTCGCTTTATGGCCTGCATGCCAACCTACGCTGCGACAACTGCCAATACACCTTCGCGTATGGACTCAAAGAACAAATGATGCAGGCGTACAAGAACCAAGGTGGCCTGCAAGAGCGGTTCTCCGTGCGTTGCCCTAACTGTACCTGGCAGGATGGTGATAACGCCGCCATCACCACCATCATCCCCAATGCCGGCGATCGCATCTTGGTATTGAAGTGGCCCTACGACATTGGTGGCGATTTCCTCGGCCCGCAGCGCTGGGATGTCGTCGTTTTCAAAAACCCGCAAGACGGCGAGATGAATTACATCAAACGCTTGCTGGGCCTGCCGGGTGAGGTATTGGAAATCATCGATGGTGATGTGTACGTCGCCAAGGCCGACGATCTATCCGAAGCACTGCGTAACAAGTTGGCCGTGCCGCAACCGTTACGTAACCAGAATTGGACACGGCAAGATCAAAACGAATTAGACAAACATCTGCGCATCCAGCGCAAGACCGATCTCGCTCAACATTCATTATGGATGTTGCATTACGATCACGACTTTATTCCTGCAAAGACCGAAGGCGAATACGGTAGCCGCTCCAAATTTGACCCCCCGCACTGGTACTCGGAAGATGGCAGTGCGGCGTGGAATGCCGAGCGCCCGATTATCCGCTTCACCGACGCCGATACCGAAGACTACAAATGGCTGCGCCTGGGTGGCCGCCCCATCATCGACGAATACGGCTACAACAATACGTCGACCGATCAGGCAATGGAGCGTGACCCGCGCTTTGGCGGTCACGACCGTTTCGCCGTTACCGATTTCAAACTCTCATTCACGTTGATCCCGGACCAGAATGATGGTGAACTTTGCATTCGCTTCAACAAACACAACGATAACTTTAAATTAGACGTCGATCTAAAAGGTGATGCGGTACTGTATCGCCTCGACGACACGGGGTTGCCCGCCACTACCAAAGCGATTCCACGCAAGCTGGCAACCGGCAAACTCGCGCGTGCGCTGCTTAATGGTACATCCGCCCGCTTCGAGATCGAATGTCTCGATTATCGCATTTGCCTGCGCGTGGACGGTAAGGAAATTCTCACCACCGACGAAGACAGTTTCGCGCCTAACATCAAAAGCTTGCGTAGCCGTCGAGCCGGAAACCCGGCGGAGACCCGTGCCACCTATCTGCGGATCGGTGCCCGCGGCGCACCGTTGGAGTTGGCCCACGTGCGCGTCATGCGTGATGTCTATTACCGCCACAGCCAATTGCCATATGCAAGAAGCGCGCAATCGGCATGGGGCACGCAGGGCAATCCGATCTATTTGCGCGATCGTGACAACCCGGAATACTACTGCTGCGGTGATAACAGCCCACAAAGTCAGGACTCGCGCCTTTGGACCGAGGCCAGCCCGTTCCTCAAGAAACGCGCCGAGTACCAACTCGGCACCGTACCCGCCGACCAAATGATCGGTCGGGCGTTCTTCGTCTACTGGCCCAGCGGCTTGCGGTTCAGCGATCACACGCTGGCGATCATTCCGAACGTGGGGCGGATGCGGTTTATTCGATGAGACAGCAGTTCAGATAGGCCATATCGACATAAACCAAGCCGAGGCTTGGCGATATGACGTTTTCCACATGTTAGCAACAAACTTTCGAGCCCAGCCAGTCGAGTCGTGTCGGCCATTTGCGAATGCTGACGGTTTGTGAATTACACCCCTAAACCAGCTCAGTCGGCTGATCGTGCGCGAAACACCGTAAGCTGTGGTTAGCGGCTGAGTTGTGAAAATGTACAGACGCTACCCGGTTCGCTAGGTTCGGGTTAGCCTAGCCTTCTGTATTCGGTGCGAATTAAGGCCTATTCGTCCGCGACGATTGGCCGGCACACGAGTTATTCACATTTGTCCCACAACTGTGAGGCGACATTTATGGCTGCCACGGCACGTCTGCTTGAGACCAAAGAACTTGTGAAAACTTACTCCGGTCGCACTGTCGTCCGCAAAGTCTCTTTTTCGGTCGGCAAGGCGGAAATTGTGGGCCTGCTGGGCCGCAATGGTGCGGGCAAGACCACCAGTTTTCGCATGACCGTCGGCATGGTGAAGCCCGACGGCGGTGCCGTGTTCTTTCAGGGCGAAGACATTACGACGCTGCCGATGTACAAGCGCGCCCAACGCGGGCTGGGCTATCTCTCGCAGGAAAGCAGCGTGTTCGTGCGCCTCTCCGTCGAGCAAAACCTGATGGCGATTCTCGAGCTGGTACCCGGTATGCGCGGCAAAGTGCGTCGCGCCCGCGCTGAAGAATTGATGGAGCAATTCGACCTGACCAAAAACGCACGGCAAGAAGCCCGCACGCTCTCTGGTGGTGAACGCCGCAAACTCGAAATCGCGCGCGCGCTCGTCACGCAGCCGGCCATTATTCTCTTAGATGAACCCTTTAGCGGTGTCGACCCGATCGCCGTGCAGGATTTGCAACGCGAAATCCGCCACTTGCGCAACGACCTCGGCATTTCGATTCTGCTCACCGACCACAACGTGCGGCAAACGCTCGAAGTTACCGACCGCAGCTACATCATTCACGAAGGCCAAGTGTTACGCGAAGGCAGCCCACGCGAATTGATCAACGACGCGATGGTGCGCGAGACGTATCTGGGTACCACGTTTAAGGGTGATGAGTTCGATCAACCAGCAGCGTAGTATTTGATCCAGCTAAAACAAAACGGTGGCGACGCACCATCGGCACGCCGCCACCGCTCGCTAGATCAAAAACCATGCGCGATTGTTACTGCCGAAAATAAGGATCATCCTTAATTACGGTAATCACCACCGGCGCGAAATCCACCGACACCTTGGTTGCATGCCCGGCATCGTTATCCGAGCCAGTATCGCCCACACATCGAAAACACTGCACCAAGTTGCCTGTACCGGGGCAAACCAAATCTTCATTGTGATTGGTGTCTTCATACGAATCTTCGCAGATCGTGGGTGTTAGGATGTTAATGATCCGATACCCCGGCTCGGCCGTGTAGATCTTCTCCCAGTCCGACGTACCCACCGCCGTGGTCCAATCGCTTTCTGTTTCCTCGGCAAACATGTACACCTGCGCTTGCAAGCTGCGTGCGCCGCCCAGCACGAAGTCCGCCCCCGCCAGCCGAGCTTCCAGAATCACAAACGGCCCGTTGCCGCTGAAGTCTTTATCACCCCGCGTGTGCGGTGGCCGAAATGTGATGCTACGCGGATGCACCGTGATATTCTTCGGCTGTGGTCGATCCGGCTGCAGAATCGGCAACGTTGAAATGACTTCGCCATCCCAACGCAATTCCATCAGCGAACAACCCAGCGACAACTGCACACCGTTCGCTGCCAAATTGACTTTACCCTCGTAGTGCGTTGCCAACGTCAAAGCAAACGAACAATCTTCATACTGACCGTCGCGCAGCATCCATAACTCCATTTGGTCACCAAACGGATCGCGCCGATCGAAGTCGTAACCGTAAAATGTGATCGAATTTACTTCGTCATCGAGTACGCGTTGCACATCGAGCGCATCGGGCGTAAAGCCTAGAAACGCGGGTGGATAGACCGGCGGCGCTTCGCCAGTGAATTCGGCCTTGATGCGATTCAGCCCTTCCTGCACGCGGCGCGAGACAAAATCTCCTGACGCAATCACGCTTACTGTCGTCGCCTTAATACCGCGCTGCAACACTTCGTCGATGTCTGCCTTCAGGTCGTTTTCAACATCGGGCAGTTGCTCTTGCAGGTCGCGCACAATTTCCTGCCATGCGCTACTGTTCAGGTCGATCGCCGCCACCGCCGCCTCGATTTGATTGGCCACGTTGTTGATGGGCTCGAGTGCATCACCGATACCGCAGCCGTAGTTCAGCGCCGGCCCCAAAAGAATCAGGAAACCCAACAGAAGCCCGATAGGGCCACCGGCAATTCGCGACATCGCTCGTTTTGTTCTCTGCGTCGAATCCATCTCATCATCTCCTCAACCGCGAGGGAGGAATGCGCCGGGATAGGCTCACCTATGCGGTAGGTGGGCCACCTCATTGCGGTGAGGCAACCATCGCCGAACCGGTCGCAGATAACTTGTGCGATGACCCGTGCCGACATACACGCAAGGCAGAAGATTTTTCCGCCCCGGTCCGCGAATACCACGGCAAACCGCCGAATGTCCTGAAAACGTGGCGTTTCTTTGCAGTAGAACGGCCCGGTTGATAGCTATAGCCCCGCGCGCCGATAGTTGCTCCGGAAGCTCGCTGCGCGATCAGCATCAAGAAATTTCTACGGTGCTGTAATAAACGCAGAGCTGCCACGTTCGGCAGCACGGGCCTCGCAAAGATCCAAAACAGGAGATTGATGAATGACCAAGCGAATCTTGATCCTACCCGTCATTGCGCTCGCACTGCAGCTTGGCTGCGGGGTGAACGGCCTGACCAACTCCGCCGATCAACTCACGACCGAGCAAATCAATGCGATTCTCGCCAGCCTCGACGCCACGCAAGGTATCTCCGATTCGGCAGAGGCCGTGAGCCCCGGTGTGGCCAGCGAAGACGAACAGAACGGCAAGGCCGCCAATGCCGATCTACTCATCAACTTCGGCACCTGCCCGGAAGTAACGTTCGAAACTGACGAACAAGGCAATAATCCACCGAGCCTTACTGTGGACTTCGGGAACGGTTGCGCCCCCAACGCTGTCGAAACCACCACCGAGTGCAGTGGTTCGGCGACCGGCACCATTACGTTTTTCCCGCGGGTTGTTACGTTGGCATTCAGTGATTTTGGCTGTGGCCAGCGTAATACTGATGGTGATGTTGAACTGGGCTGGACGCGCACGAATAATACCGTGACCGTCGATGGCACCTGGGATCTAACCGTCACGCCCAACGACGGCGTCGCCAGCAGCACCGAAGGCAGCGGCACCGCGACCTACGACAACAGCACGCGCTCGACTACCATCACGACGTACAACGGCATGCTGATGCGCGCGGGTAACACTTGGACCACCGAGCTGGAAGATATCGAAGTCAGCTACCAAAACAACGAGAACCTGATCCCCTTCGCGGGTACCGCCACCGTAACCGGCACGCGGGTGGGTACGATCGTCGCAACCTTCGATGAAAACTCGCCCACAACACGCATCATCATGCTCAGCATCAATGGCGGACCGGCGTTCGAATATGAGATACCGACAGATTAGAACGAAGTGCCGATAACTTAGATTAGCCGCACTGGGCCGTCATTGATCGCATCAATGACGGCCTGTTTTTCTCATAAGCAGCCACCCGATCTCGAAATGAACCTTAGTAAAGGGCTTTACATAGATCGATGATGCCCTGGGTGGCATTGTTTCTCGTATTGGCTATCTCAATTTTATTTTGACAATTATCTAAAAATATCAGCCTTCGAAAATCTCAGGAACTCCCAATCTGATCTTGCGTATCACTATTTGTAACACGTTTGCAATAAGCAACGAACTGCCGCGTTTATCGCCATAGACAGGCGCGGCACCAACCTTAACAACCTCGCCTCACCCGCCTGCGTACACCGCAACAACCATTGAGGAGGCCCACTAATGAGATTTTGCCTTAGCTAGGCCGTTGCTCACCAGTTGATGCAATGTCATCACATGCCGTCGTGCAACGGCCCACCCCATCCGCCAGACCCGCCTGTTAACCATGATGTGTGCCCCGTGCACATCACCCGCCTGTGACGAAACAAGACTCACCCATCGTCAAACACCTTTGCGCGCAGCGTGCGCGCATCATTCCAGCCTGGGGATTATTCATGAACACCCACCGACGCTCAACCACCATTACATCTCTGTTAACAACCAGTTTGCTCGTGTTGACCAGCACCGTCGTCTACGTGGCCTGCGACCAGACGGCGCTCGAAGACGCCGCGCTCAACAATCTCGGCGATGCACTAGCCCAAAGCCCGCCACCGCGCTCGATGGTACAACGGCCCCGCCGTCGTCCGCCGAACCAACCGACTACGAATCGACCGCCGGATCTCAATGGTCAGCCCGCAAGGTTTCCGTCGGAAATCCGCACGATCGACGGTACCGACAACAACATTGCCAACCCCACTTGGGGAAGTGTGGACGAAGTTTTTATTCGCTTGGGGCCTAATGCTTACGAGGATGGGCTCGATACGCCTGCCGGGGCAACGCGTCCGAGCCCGCGCGCCATTAGTAATGCCGTCATCGCACAAACCGAATCGATCCCAAACGAAAAGAACGCGTCCGATTACCTCTGGCAATGGGGGCAGTTTCTCGACCACGACATCGACGAAACGCCCATCGCCGAACCTGCGGAAGCGTTCGACATTCTCGTGCCGACCGGCGACGTGTTCTTTGATCCATTCAACACTGGCACCGCAACGATCTCGCTGGATCGCTCGGCATTTCAACTCGTTAACGATACGCGCGAACAGTTCAACGTGATCACCGCCTATATCGACGCTTCCAACGTGTACGGCTCCGACGAGGAACGCGCCCACGCGTTACGCAGCAATGACGGCACCGGGCGTCTGTTAACCAGTGCGGGCAAATTGCTGCCCTTCAACACGATTGGGCTCGCGAACGCACCGAGTAATGATGCGTCGCTGTTTCTGGCGGGGGATATTCGCGCCAATGAGCAAGTTGCGCTCACCGCCATGCATACGCTCTTTGTGCGGGAACACAATCGCATCGCCGATAGCATCGGTGTCGCCAACCCAACGTTAACAGGCGATGAGATATACGAATTCACGCGTGCGCTCGTTGGTGCTGAGATGCAAGCGATCACTTACAACGAGTTCCTTCCGCTGTTACTAGGCAAGGCAGCGCTCGGACCCTACCGCGGATATCGCCCCGAAGTAAATCCAAGCATCGCCAACGAGTTTGCGACAGCTGCCTATCGTGTGGGGCACAGCATGCTTTCCAGCACTGTCTTGCGCATCGATGCCGAAGGTAATGATATCGCAAACGGTCATCTGGCACTTGCGGAGAGCTTCTTCAACCCACAACTTGTTATCGACGATGGAGTCGAACCCCTGCTGCGCGGCTTAGCGGCACAAACCGCCCAACGCGTCGATCCATTCCTGATCGACGATGTGCGCAACTTCTTGTTCGGCCCACCCGGCTCGGGCGGATTCGATCTGGCAGCGCTCAATATTCAGCGCGGCCGCGATCACGGTTTACCGACGCTTAATCAGATGCGTATCGCATTAGGCCTGACACCATACGCAACGTTTGATGACGTTTCGACTGATGGCGTTGTCGCGGCGAACCTCGCAACGGTGTACGACGATGTAAACGATATCGACTTATGGGTAGGCGGTCTTGCCGAAGATCACGTCGATGCTGCACTGATCGGCGAAACCAAATTCACGATCATTCGCGATCAGTTTCGCCGACTGCGCGACGGTGACCGCTTCTTCTATCGAGCATACCTGCCCCGACCGCTAGTACGCTACGTCGATGACATGACACTAGGGCGAATCATTCGGGCGAATACATCGATCGGCGATGAAATCGGCGAAGATGTTTTCGTCGTCGACTCGGCAATAAGAAACGTCGATACAACCTTGACCGAAAAAGACATCGGAGAGTTAATCGCTGATTTTCTGTCGAATAACGCCCCGACTGCCGAATAATTCTGCTAAGAAAAGAGATCGAATGGCGGTGGAATCGAGAGAAACCACCGCCGTTTCTATTAACCCGTACGACACCCAGAAATGAACTGACGTGTTGGCTTAGAGCTAGCGGCGATGCGCCTTCACATCGCAAGCACAGACAGTGAAGCTGTAATCAGCGCCGTCGCGACTGGCTGCGAGTTGCCCTTGTAACGAGAGTGCTTTGTCTGCCAGTGGCGGACACGGCACGTTACACCAAAGTTGAACCTCAAGCACCTCATCAACAATTTGTGCCGCTGTATGATGATCACCGCTTAGGACTAATGCTTCTACATACGATACTGCGATTCGACCCGCATGCGGATTCGTCATACCCCAAATCGCTCGATTCAGATGATATAAGTCCCTCGCGCGATCAATAGCCCCCGGCAAACCCAGGCGTGCTTCACAAACTGCAAGTACGCTACCCGCTTCGGCGGTATCCTGATGGGTCAGCCCATTGAGACGCTGGCGAATTTCATACGCCTGCGCATATAGCGACATCGCCTTCTCATGCTCGCCACGACGCTCGTGAATCTCCGCGAGCCCGATCAACGGCACCGCGAGCTTAACATGGTCGGTGCCATACAGATCGCGCCATATATCCGCCGCTGCTTCAAACAGTGGCTGGGCGGCCACCATCTCGCCGTGTGCAAGCAATATCCGTGCATAGTTTTGCAAGCCATAGGCGTATCCCGGCACAGGTGGATGACCCTTAGCGCGCGGCCCTAGATACCACCACTCATATACTTTTCTCAATAACGTATGGGCGCGCTCGAGTTCTCCGAGTTCCATCAGAAATATGCCATAGTCATTACAGACCAAAGACTCATCCTCTTCGGTCACCGACAGCGCCCGCTCATACAGCGCGCGTGCCGATTGATAATCGCCGCGCACCCGCATAACGCTGGCAAGATCGTTGTATGTAAATGTAAGCCGATAATGACCATCGGGGAAAAGTGGTTCGAGCAAGTCGAGCTGCCGACGGTATGCCGCCTCTGCACGTTCGTATTCACTGCGGCGTTGATAAATTTCTCCAAGGTCGGTCAACGCTTCCGCCACCTTCAAAGGCATCGCGCGCGGTAGTTCCTCAGCCCTGTCGAGTAATTCGGTAAGTACCGGAATCGCTTCTTCATCACGGCCCGACTCCACAAGTCTTTGCCCTAAGTAGCCCAGCGCACGGATAAAATCCGGATGTTGTGGTTGTGTTGCACGCCGTATCTCAGTTGCCTCCCGTAAGAGACGCATTCTGCCATCCACATCTTCCGGATTTAGGCGCGCAAGCGCTTCCAAGCTATCTGCAATATCAGGATGAACGGCGGGCAGTTGCGCCTTGCGAATCTCGTACGCTTCTCGAATCAGTTGCGCAAATTGATCGAATTGCGTGTCGAACATCAACGCGTAACGCGTGAGGACGCGTGCATAATCAAGACTTGCGGTATCACCAGCGGACTGGCGTAGCTCGACCGCCGATCGATAGCAGTGCGTCGCTTGAGCGCGCTTATGAAGGACCTTCCAACCATTACCCAGTTGTTCATAGAGGCCCGCACGCGTTAACGGCTGCTCTGCCAGAGAAGCATCGAGGCTGTCCGTTAAACGCGTTAACAACGACTCGATATTCAGCTCGGAACCGTAATGATTGGCATCAAGATCAGAAATGATCTCGCTGAGGTATTCGCTGACAGCTACCGCCTTATCACGCTCGCGCGCGATCCGCTGAGTGTTCGCGATAAACTGCAGACTCGCAACAATGGTGACCAACGCCAACGCTAGCGCAAGGCCGGTCGCGATGCGATGCCGCCCTGCAAAGCGGCGGACTAAATACCACGGACTCGGCCGCCGCGCCGTAATCGGGCGCGCATCCAGAAAGCGTTCCAGATCATCTGCGAGCTCACCTGCCGATTGATAACGACGGTCAGCCTCTTTCTCCAACGCCTTCAGCAAGATCGTTTCGAGATCGGGTGGAACAGTCTTATCGAGACTGCGCGGTCGTGGAACCGGCTCTTCACAAATGGCCCGTGCCGCCGCCGCCAAAGATAAACCGCGAACATCATGCGGTAAGCGTCTCAGCAATAACTCATACAACATCACACCCAGCGCATAAACGTCGCTGCGAGTATCGATATCGGCGTTATCACTATCAGCCTGCTCGGGACTGAGGTAGGCCAGCGTTCCGATCAACGTACCGCTCATCGACATACCCACCGACACGCCTGCATCAGCGTCTAACAAGCGCGCCAACCCAAAATCCAATACCTTCGGGTGGCCGTCCTCATCTATCATCACGTTATGCGGCTTGAGATCGCAGTGGACCACACCTTTAACGTGTGCAAACGCAATCGCGCGACAAATCTTGATGAATAGCTCGACCGTCGCGCGCTGACGATCCGGCGCGCCCGTCGCCTCCAATTGATTGGCGCAATACGTATCGAGCATTTGGCCGCGCACGCACTCCATAACCAGAAAAGGATGGCCATCTTGCGCGTGCCCGACATCATGTAACATCGCAATATTCGGATGGCTCAAGCGCGCCAACATGCGCAGCTCGCGCTGAAAAAGTCGCTGCGATTCATCGCGAGACCGAAACCCCACCGGCAACATTTTGATGGCGACTTCGCGCTTGGTGTTCTCCTGAATCGCGCGCAGCACCCAACCCATGCCGCCGCGACCAAGTTCATCGAGGACGCGATAACCAGGGAGCGCTGGCAGCTCCAGTTGCATCAAGCGGGGCAAATGCACCAAACCGTCAAACGCCGCCCCGATGTTTGACGAGCCACCATCCAATCGTTCGAGCAGCGCATCAAGGGCGTCGGACCGACCCGATTGAAACTGGTTCAGTGCCTGATCGATCTCATCCGGCGTCACCGGCAGATCGCTTTCGATCGGATTCGGATCGAGCATCATTAGGCCCCTTGCTGCTGCCCGTGACTTCCCGTCGTAGCGTTCGCAGTGCCCTCAAAAAAAGCATCGATGCCGCCGGTCGCGATAACTCGAGCCGCGCGGCAATCTCGATCATGGGCAGTTGATCGACCAGTGCCAGCGTGATCACCTCGCGATAGCGTGGCTTTAACCCGATGAGGGCATTGGCGATGCGCATGACATCTTCACGGTTCTGCGCCTGCGTCCCCGGCGTCAGGCTGTCCGCCAGCAGATTCACCCAAAGCAGATGCGATTCGGGCGCCGTTTCAGCGGCAGCCGGAAGTTGTCGATCCTGCCGCGCTTGCTTGCGCAAGAAATCCGCCACTCGGCGCGAGACGATGGTCGACGCGTATGATCGCAGCGCAGCAATCGTCGGAACTTGTAACGAATCAAGACCTTGGCTCAGGCCGAGACAGCTTTCTTGCACCAGGTCATCAGCATCATGATGCTGATGGGGCATCGGCGAGAGCCGCGCGAACACCATCGCCCGTACCATCGGCCGCACCAATGTCATGAGGCGATCGCGCGCGACCGTCTCGCCAGCCAGCGCCGCTTGTACCAAGGCATCGTGTAATCCCGCCGCGTCGTCGTGCATACAACCCAGCGAGTGTAACGCTGCGCTCGCTGCGGCGTAAATAAACGCGACGGGTTATGGGTACTAACCATGCTTAGTCGGAAAGAATCGACCGCTGTAACAGCTTCTCTGAGAAATCTATGACTTGCGCTGTTACGTCGACCCACTTGCGACGACTAATACGCTGTACGCGTCGGTTCTCCCGAAGTCGTCAGGAAAACTTGGAAAGGAAGGCACGTTGGGGTATCAAATTTTTGATGGTCTTGTATCGGATTAGGAGTGTGAACAAAAAGCGAGATTCGTTACTCACAGATAGGTCAGCCCGGAACCATCGGAGCTTTGCACTGGCCTTTTACCTAGGATATGTTTCTTCCATTCTGGCCAGCCACTTACCTCTTCACTGGACTTCTCTAAATGGCTAAGAAACTCGCCTCGACTTAGGACCGGCTTTACGACGTCCTTTTCTTTTCTTACTCTTTTTCTTGACACGATTTTTGCGACTGGCTTCCTTGCCATTCGATAACTCCGACTTAATTACATTGAACCTACTTGCGGCATCAGCCTCTAAATCCCGATAGGATATCGGAAACATTTGTAGTCTAGCATTTGCCTTTTCTGGAATCCAGACCACTTTTTCACCGGTTTCTGAGTTTTTTCGTTCTAATTTCGAACCTGACCCTAGGCTAACTGAAAAAAGATCGAAATAGCACCGTGGCCCAACTCCGAAAAACGGTTCAAAAATCACCTTCGGGTTAGAACCTGATGTCTTTGAAGCTCCCGCTGCTCCGACGACCATTGAGTCCTTGTGAAACTCCAGCGCTTTTGATTTTTGATATGGTTCGATGAAAACCACCCTGTGAATACCTGACGCGATGATATGTTTCGCACAATTGTGGCAAGGAAACGTCGTAACGTACAAAGTCGCATTCTGAAGTGATATTCCCACTCTTGCGCACGAAAGTAACGCATTCATTTCAGCGTGGACAACTCTCCCGTATTCGGTAATGTCCTTTATCCCACTGGTTTCGAGTATCTCCCGCACTTTTGTCTCATCCAAGTCCTTCTTAGCCGCTCTTTTCGAGATCGAGTCAATGATCTTTCGTTTCTCGATCGCATTTGAATCGAACCCTAGGGTGTGATCTCGCCCCTCTTTTCTATCCTCGATCGCCTGAGACTCCGAATTGAATTCGGGCCAATACTGTCCGCCACCGGCACATGGACAATCATTCGCGCCAGTAGCGATAATTTGACGCCCCTTTGCAACAACAGCTCCAACTTGTCGAGACAAATCTGCAGAACCGAGCGCCGAGGAAAATGCAAGGAACATTGCATATTCATCAAATGTGGGCGTCTTAAATGGATCTCCAAACATGACATCGAGGAACCGCCAGATATTTTTTTCAGCCTGACATCATTATCTTCAATCCTTAAGAAGAAATCTGAGAGGTGAAACGTATCAATCAGCTTTTGTCCGTGGTCTTCAGCTTCGTTCTCGTCTCGCCGAATGAGCCTTCTTGCGTCAGCCTCATTCATTCGTTTATCTTTAATTAGATATTCCACCTGCGCCTCCACATCAGCAAATACTCCAAACAGATAGAAACCGAGTGGATAAATAGTCCTTAACATCGCAACTTCGTCCGGATGCTTCAGTGAACTGATAATATAGGCTTTTCGTTGATCTTGACGCTTGGCCCGAGCACCGTTTATAAATGCCGCAGCCCCTATTGCGAGTACGGCATTATCTTTGGCGTTCCATCTCGCTTCATCACCCTTTGTCATTAATTCTGATGTCCTATCAAACTCCCCCTTGCAATTCGAAAGATCAACATCAGCGACTAATGGCAACACATCTTCCGTTACTTTTACGACAGATACTTCATAATTATAAACCGCCATCCGCTTGATTATATGGTCTCGGACTCGCTTCAACTCTACTCCGGTCGCGCCGACCAAACCAAAAATAAGATCTGTTTCTTGATAGCCCTCAATCATGCACACACCTCGAAAAGAGCCGATGATACCTCAAATCTTATATTAAATAGTGTTTTTATTGTAAATGCGATTCATACTGCCAATCAACCGTCTGCTCAATCGCTGCCAAACATCCCGTTCAGCCCGAAGCCGCCCAAAATCGAACCTTCGCCTTTGCCACCCGCGGCGCTGAATGTGCCTGCGATCCGACCCGCGAGGCGTGAGAAGGGCAGCGATTGCAGCCAAACCGTACCGGGGCCGGTGAGGCTAGCCATAAAGATCCCCTCGCCGCCGAAGAGCATCGTCTTCACGCCGCCGGCGCGTTCGATGTCGTAATCCACGCTCGGTTGAAATGCGACGAGACAGCCCGTATCGCAACGCAACTTCTCACCCGCTGCGAGTTGCCGTCGCACGATGGTGCCGCCCGCGTGTACGAACGCCAAGCCGTCCCCCTTTAAGCGCTGCAGAATGAATCCTTCACCACCAAACAAACCGGCACCGATCTTTTTCTGAAACGCAATATCCATCTGCACCCCGCGCGCGGCGCACAAGAACGATTGCTTCTGACACAGCACTTCACCGCCGAGTTCGTCGAGATGCATCGGAATAATCTTGCCCGGATACGGCGCGGCGAAGGCAACTTGTTCGCGCTGCTGGCTGATGGCACCAAACGTGGTTAAGAACAAGGATTCGCCCGTGACCATACGCTTACCGGCGTCGAACAGCTTACCTAACACGCCTGTTTGCTTATTGGGATCACCGAAGACGGTTTCCATTTGAATACCGCTCGACATGTGCATCATCGCGCCGGCCTCGGCCACAACGACTTCGTTCGGATCGAGCGTGATCTCTACGAATTGCATATCGTCGCCGAAGATTTCGTAATCGATCTCATCGGCGACGCGCGCGCCGCCCGCCGGCGTTGGCGGTGGACCACCCGTGCCGCGCAACGCGTTCATGATGGGCGCGACATGCCGGGCCTTAACCCAATCAGCTGTGCTGGGGCCATAGACCAGCGTATCGGGGCCGTCGAGGCTAGGCAGTTTGGCGATGAGTTCCTCGAGGCTCATGGGGCCGACGGGCTTGTCGGCAGCGGCGTGATACCAACCGGTATTTTGTGACATGGCGTCGTCCTGCAAATGCGGTTCAGCGTTATTGATTAAGGGCTGCTTTCACAAGGCTAACATCGTACGTGGTCACCTCAAGTGCGTGCCCCCACGGGTCGCGGAAATAGACCGAGTAAGACTCTTCGTGATCGACCACCTCTAACGACTTAAGCGCCGCCCCATCTTTATTTCGCAGGTCGCGCTGGGCAACCTCTTTATTGAAGCGTAGAAAATCCTCACCGCTCACGCCGAAGGCAACGCGTCGGAATCCTTGTGTTGCGGGCGCCTCGCTTGCCGGCCCTTCAAACAAGGCCAGCTTTCCCGCGCCGTCGGCCGTCGCGATCATCAACGGACCACGCGGATCGCTCGCCCATCTTTCAAATGACGGGACGATTTCCAGACCCAGCGCCAAGCGATACCACGCCGCCGCCGCGTATCGGTCGGAAACGAATAGCTCAACATGATCGATGGAATGCACGCGCATCGAGGACAATGGTACGGTAAAGGATGGATTTGTGCGCACGGGTGCCCCATCCTTCGCGTCAGCGAAGGGTGGGGAATCGGATTGGTAAACGGCGCGCCTGCGAGAATCATTCAAAAAGATACCCCACCCTTTTCTACGAAAAGGATGGGGCACCCGATATCGCGTATCACGTCTTCACGTGTTACGTGTTACGTCTTCATATTCTACACCGTCACCATCTACGTCGTAGCCATTTACGCTTTCACAATCTTCTTTCGCCCCGTCTTCACCGCACCCGTGGCGTTACGCGTATCAACGACGAGCTGCGCATGCTTCACAATCTCGTCGTAATCGTAAGACGTATGATCCGTCGAGATCAGCACCGCGTCGTACTTCTTTAGATTGGCGGGCGTTAGCGGTACCGACTTCATCTTAAGATCATGCTCGCGACCCTTGTGCGTGCGCGGCACGTGTGGATCGTTGTAGTCCACCACCGCCCCATGCTCTTGCAACATATGAATCAGCTCGATACTCGGGCTTTCGCGGATATCATCCACATCTTTCTTATAAGCCAAGCCCAGCACCAATATTTTCGAACCGCGAATCGGCTTTTTATGATCGTTAAGCGCCAACGATAAGCGATGAATCACATATTCGGGCATCGCCGTGTTGATTTCACCGGCTAATTCGATGAACCGCGTCGACTCGCCGTATTGCCGCGCCTTCCACGTGAGATAAAACGGATCGATCGGGATACAGTGACCGCCCAAACCCGGACCGGGATAGAATGCCGAATAACCAAACGGCTTGGTCTTGGCTGCTTCGATCACATCCCACACGTCGATGCCCATTTTATCGAACAACATCTTCAACTCGTTCACCATCGCAATATTCACACAACGGTAAACGTTCTCAACAATCTTGGCGGCTTCGGCAACTTCGCAACTGTTCACGGCAATCGCCTGCGAGAGCGCCTGACTATACATCGCCATGGCAATCTTGAGGCTGTCCTTATCGTGACCGCCGACGAGCTTGGGAATCGTCTCGGTCGAGAAGTCCTGCCGACCGGGGTCTTCGCGCTCGGGGCTATACGCGAGGAAGAAATCTTTTCCGGCCTTCAAGCCGCTGGCTTCTTCCAGTATCGGCTTCAATAAATCGCTGGTTGTGCCGGGATAAGTCGTCGACTCCAGCGTAACCAACTGACCCGCACGCAGCTTCTTACCGATGGCGCGGGCCGTGGATTCGACGTAGCTCATATCCGGGTCGCGCGTTTTCGAAAGCGGCGTCGGCACACAAATGATGATGGCATCGGGCTTGTTCAGCTCGTTCATCTTGTCGGTCGCGCGAAACTTCTTCGATGCCAGCAATTCTTTGATGGTCGAATCCGGGATGTGCTTGATGTAGCTCTTGCCGGCGTTGAGTTTCTTAACCTTATCGGGATCGACATCGAAACACAGCGTGGCAAAACCGGCTTTGCCGAACGTACGGGCCAAAGGCAGGCCCACGTAGCCCATGCCCACGACGCCAATCAATGCCTTGCGATCCAAATACTTCTTTTCGAGCTGTTTGACGTCCAACCGTCGTACTCCGCGCTGTAGCACCGGCTGCCCACCGATGTCGCCAATCGTTTTTATTGCAGGCATCAAGCAAATACCCGCTTACTGATTCTCTCGGCATTAGACCGCCCGCCCCAGCCAGCGGCAAGGCGCATAAATACAGCAGGCCGTTCGTCCTGAACGGCCTGCCGCATCAAAGTGGGTGGGATGCAAAAGGAGCGTGAAAAAAGGAAATTGTTAGTCGGGCGAGTAACATTGGCGAACGAAGCTTGCGGGGGCAATTTCGACAGCCTGTTATCCCAAGACGATCATGGAATTAACCGTCCGACTGTTCTTCGAGCATTTTGCGGAGATAGCCGTTTTCGCGACGGGTCGCTTCCAGATCGAACAACAGGTATTTCACCGACAGACGAAGGTAGTCGAGCGATTCCTGCAGACTATTAACCGTGGCACGCAGCTTGGCGTGGCGTTCCTTGGTCTGGGCCGCGAGAGTTTCGAGCTTGCTGCGGTCGTCGGCGGGCAGGTTACCGATTTCTTTCACCAATTCGGCCAGCTTTTTCTGAAACGTGTTTTCGTCCATCACCCTCTCCTCAATGGTTGGTGAGTCTTGCGGTTGGCGACGGTGACCTGCAACACTCGGTTGCGTCCGTCGTTGACGCCCGGCATAAATTGCACCCGGCGTGCCAGTGCTGCCGCCCCACCTAACTCTATTCACGTAAATACATGAAATAAATAGGCTTACACTTATCTTCCCGCTATGGCACACCCATTTTCGACGAGTCCGTCTGTGCGGTCGGGTTGCGTTCTCGCAACACGCGTGCTTGTGGCCGTGGCGGAAAACGACGATGTTGTGCCGGTGCGACGGTTTCCGTGAAAACTGTCGCCCTGCCGCAACCTGCCAGAGACGCTCGGGAAAGGCGAAAAGGCCTCTATGGGACGAACCACACCGCAATCGGGTTCGAGTAATTTGGATCGCCTCGGCTGGATGGTCGTCATCACCATCATGGCGACCACGGCGTTTTGGCCCGCGCTCGACGGGCAATTCCTAAACTGGGATGACGATCGGAATTTTCTGGCCAACCCGAGTTATCGGGGCTTCGGGCCGGAACAATGGGCTTGGGCCTGGACCACCGACCATGTCGGTGTTTGGCAACCATTCGCCTGGATGCTGCTCGGTCTCGAACACGAAATCGCTGGCACCGACACCGACGGCATACCGCGACCATTCGTCTATCACGCCGTCAGCCTCGGCTGTCACATTATTAATGGTTGGATCCTGTTCGGATTATTGGCGAGTTTGATCGCGCGCGCGAGAGGCACGACACACCCCAGCCCGTCACAGGTGATGGCCGCCGGTGCCGTGGCCACGCTCTTCACGGTGCATCCACTGCGCGTGGAGGCCGTCGCGTGGATCTCGGCACAGCCGTACCTACCGGCGATTGGATTTAGCTATCTGTCGATTTGGAGTTACCTACAGCGCTTCGACGAGCGCGGCGAAGCGCGACCGCGCTCTACAGCGCTACTGGTCGTGTCGTTCTTGTGTTTCATGATCGCGTGCGGATTTAAGGCGGTGGCCGTGACCACGCCGTTGTTATTGCTGATCGCGGACTTTTATCCTCTTGGGCGGCATCGCGTGTCGCCCAGCATGCGCAGCAAACGACTACTACATATTCTGATTGAAAAGCTGCCTTACTTTGCCGTTGCCATCTTCATTGCCTACATCGCGACGTGGGCCAAGGATGTCGGTCAAGGTAAGGAACTGCCCGGCTTGTTCAGTTTCGATCAACGCTTGGCACAAGCATCTTGGGGATATTGTTTCTATATCATCAAGACCATCGTGCCGATCGGGCTGAGCCCATTCTATGAGGTGCCGGTTCAGTTTGGACTCACCACATGGCCGCTCGTATTGGGCTTGCCGTTGGTCTTGATGGTCACCATTGCGTGTGTCGCAGCGCGGCGAAGGGCACCTTATCTGCTGGCGGCATGGTTGAGTTACTTTCTTGTGCTGCTGCCCAATAGCGGCATCGTGCAGATATCGCAGCAGCTTGCGACGGACCGTTACAGCTACTTTGCGCTGTTGGGGCCATCGGCCCTTTTGGCTGCAATCTTCGCGTGGCGCTTAAGCCAGTCGCAACGGCAGACTGCAACAACATTTCGCACGTGGTTGGTCATCTTGGTGGCGATGTCGGCATTGATCGTGTTGAGCCGACAGCATGCATCGCGCTGGCGTAATTCCATCGCGTTATGGAGCTACGCCGTCGACGTCGACCCGCATTCGCCACACGCGCGCTGTCAGTTAGGGCAGGCCATGATTGCGGATTTACGCTTCGATGAAGCGATCGAACAACTCGAACGCGCCGTCGAGTTGGCACCCGATTTCGCTTTTGCGTATTCCAACCTTGCCGTCGTACAACTCGAAACATCTCAGACCGACGCGGCGATTGAAAACTTCAACTTGGCCTTGCAATACGGCAGCAACTTCGCCGAAAGCGATTTAGCCAAGGTTCACTTCGGCCTTGCCGTGGCATATTTTCGCAACAACCAAACGCGCGAGGGATTGTTTCACGCCAAAGAAGCAAGTCGGTTGGGTTTCCCCCCGGATAGAATCGCCGATCTGATGGCGAGTTTTTGATGGGAGATGGGAACGCGAAAAGTAGATTCGCATTCCAGCATCAATTCACGCCACTCGCGAGAGTACGGCGACCCGCGAGTAATCTGTCAGCATATAAAGGCTATTAGCAGGGGTTACAGCGAAGACGTTGCACTCAATAGTGAGCAAATCGAGAACATTGATCATTCATCTGTACTGTGCCTGCTGCAATTCTGCTTATGAAACTGAACAGTTGTTGTTCGCTGAAATTCCGAATCGGGTCATTACGCCGAAGGCGTTACGACACTTAGCCCAGGGTTGACGCGTAGCGGCTACCCTGGGTTTTTGTGATTTGCTAACGCATTCAACTCTGAAAGAGTTGCGCCACAGCCCGAACGGGCGCGGTCGCAACCCCTTTGGGGTTAAAGGTCTTGATGCATACATTCACCCCAGGTAGCCGCTGCCGCGGCAACCTGGGGCTAGTTGATGTAACGCCTTTGGCGTATTCTCTTTTATGACCGAAGTTCAAAGTCAATATCTTTTTGGTTTCGATAAGAACCATCGAACAGGCCAATTCCCCTCAACCTATGAGGTAACGTGAGCCACAATTAACCATTGAGCGGTAAGGGAAAAAGAGACTCCAGTACGAATCAAGAATAAAAATACAACAACCAGCAACACGCGGTACGCCAAGACGTCGCGGTGTTCAACTCTCAACCCATCACTAATCCAGATAACCCAAATCCTGCAGGCGATTGCTGACGTCTTCGATCTCGTCGGCTGTGAGCGCCGTTTCGAGTTCTTCCACGCGGCGATCCTGCGGCGGTTCGTACGTTACGTCGACCGGGCTGCGGAAGATATCGCGCAGTACCGTGCCATCCATATCTTTGGGAACGGCTTGGCCCAAACCGGCCAGAATCGTTGGTGCCAGGTCCGCAATATGCGCCCGCACATCGCGTTGACCCGATTGGATCGTCGGCCCCCAGGCGGCAAACACGCCATCCAATCGGTGCGTGCCCTCTAACCTGCTAAACGGTACCCAGCGCACCGGCGTGCGACCGCGAATCTTTTTGACGACTGCTAAGCCATCGGCCGGCGCTAATAGCAAGTCGGGCATCCACGGATGATCGCGCCGATCGCAGTCGTAGACATCTTCGGTGATGAAAACATCGGGAAAGACCTTCATCGTGCGACCATCACGGTCTTTGCAGGTCGCTTGTAGCAGACGCTGACGAATCTCATCGCGCAGCGATTCAAACTCGGACGGTTCAACCACGCCGTTGGGCTGCCGCCCCTTCAAGTTGAGATATAAGAAGCCATATACACCAGCATGCAGCACGCACGCCTGCGAATTGCCCCAATCAAACGCCAAATCGTTTTCGACGCTGTTCATGCCGCCGGTCGTCATCGGCGAATTTGTGCCGGTCAGTCGCCGACGCCACGTCTCCAAACGATTCTGAACCTGCGCCAGCGGACTGCGCAATTTGAGATACCCCCACTTCGCCAATAGCAAATTGGGTTGCGCCTTACCATCGAGGCTGCCATGACCGTGGTCGGACATGACGATGATGTGAGCGTTATGTTCGCGCGCAAGGGCTTTTAGCTTGCCGATGACTTCATCGAGATATATCCAACACGATTCGGTTAGCGCGGCGCGGCGCGGGTCGCTGTCTCTGGTGCGTTCGTCGATATAGCGCCATGCCTTGTGCTGCAGGTTATCCACCAGCTTATACAGCACCATCATCACATCCCAGCCGTACTTCTCGCCGCACATACGGGCCAGGTCGTAACCGCGATCGAAACTCTGCTTGATGTATTCGAGGTTCTTTTCAAACAGTTCGTCGCCGCCGCCGGCTTTGCGCTCCCAACGCTTCTCATGGGTGTAGTCGGGAAAACGCTTCAGGATTTCGGCTTGCAGATCTTTCGGATAGGTAAAGTCCTTCCCGTGCGGCGTGTCGAAACCGCTGATCATGAAACCGTTGACTTCGATCGGCGGATACGTCATCGGCACGTTGATCGAGCCGACGCGAAAACCCTTATGGCTGAGAATCTCCCAGATCGTCTGAGCGTTGGTCTGAATCTCTTGATTGTTGTTCAGCACCAAACGATTCTCGGCGGGCTCGTAGCGCAGAAAATCGATAATGCCGTGCTTACCCGGCCCCTTGCCCGTCATGAAGGTCGTCCAGGCGGCTGGCGTAATAGGCGGTCGCGTGGATTCGAGAGGGCCCGACACGCCGTTGTCGACCAAGTCTTTTAGCTCGGGCATCTTGCCCGCGTCCATCAACGGGCCGAGCACATCGAACGTCGCGCCGTCGAGACCGAGCAGCAAGATCTTCTTAAACGGGGCTGCACCGTCCCCGTTGCCACCGGAAACGTGGTCGGTGGCGAGTTGAGGCTGATTATTGGCGTGGGTTCGATCCGTCATCTATGTCCGTCATGTACCAAGCAATCCCCAAAACTTAGCCAAGGCTAAATATTAGCCATGGCCGGCAATCACCGCAACCGTCCGCATCTTATCATCAAACATCCGCTTTAGCGCGGTGCCTGCCACGGGGCAATCTTCTCAAAAATATAGAGATATGGCACCTTCCGATACGGCAGCGGATCCGTTACTAGCACCTGTTTAAACGATGGACTGAGCGTCAGCCATTCCAAATCGACGCCATGATCTTCGCCACCGGCGAACTGACGCTCCCACGCGATCAAACTGCCGATGGGGGCGGCTTCGATCAACCCGATCGTCGTCGGTCGCTGCGCCGGCAGCGCGCGGCCCGTGCGCAGATCGATAAACGGATGGGCAGAGACGATTTCGCGGTCAGCTAATCCGAACTGCTCCACCTCGACAAGCATTTCATCGACGAGCCGCGCGTCGGCCGCGGGCTGCAAAGGTCGATGCAGGCCGTACACGGTTAATCCCAAAATAACGAGCAAACCCGCCGGTACCAGCGCTCGGGCGACGGTCGGCCAGCGGTTTATCCATGACAACCATCCCATTACGAGCGCGAGACCGGCCAAACTCCAAGACGAAATGCGAACTGACCAAACGGCGTAATGAATCACCGGCATCTCGATATCCTGACCGCTTTGCAATACAAGTTGACGCTCTAGCGCGAGCCACAACAGCAACAGGCAACCGGCGGCGGCCAGACCGACGCGCGTCCATGTCTCACGGCGCGTTGATAGCAAATGCTCAACACCGGCAACGGCGGCAATGGCCACCAACGGGCTGATACCAATGAGAAATCGCGAGTAACCGCCCGATGCAAATAGCCCAAAGCGAAACACGATCACCTGCGCAAAGAAGAACGCCAGCGCTGAGACCGCAATCAAGCGCCCGGCACCGGCCTTATCCCGCAGCAAGCGCGGCGTACCGATCATGGCCAACACGGTCACTGCCGGCCCCCAGGCATGCAGCGTGCGTTGAAAAAATGTAAGCCATCCGCCGTGGCCGTACTGTTGCGTGGGTTGTGGTTCGAAGTACTTCAAAATCGGTATCGGTTGATCAAAGAGCCAACACGCAGCATTGAGCGCTACCGGTGCAAACACCAGCCATAGGATTTTCCAAATCGGCTGCTTGTCGCGATATGCAATCCAGGCAAAGACCGGCGCGAAGATAACGGCCTCATGCCGCGTGATAAACGCGATCGCCAAAATCGCCAACGCAACGGACCAATGTCGTCGCTGCGCGAGATAAACCGCAACAATCAGATAGAAAGCCAACGGCGTTTCCGTCAGCGTGGTTTGCGCCAGCAAAAAGTACACGGGTTGAGCGAACGCCAAGGATATCGCCAACCACGGATGGTTAAGGTTGAGCTTGCGCGCAATCAAATATGCCAACCACGCGGAGATACCCGTGAGAACCGTCGAAAGCACCTTGCACGCCACGAAACCGAACGGCGCGACGGCGGCATATAGTATTGTAAAACCCGGTCGACCCCAATCGTTCAGCAGATAGGCAGGCCAGCGCCACGACCAAGCGGCGTAAAGATAATGCGTGACGTCGTCGAGATGGTAATACGCGTTGCCACTGAGTAGCGTGCAAACCAGGGTCGCAAGAAAGCAAGCCGCCATCCAAAACATCGCAACGGCATGACCGTTCCCGGGCGCGACATCGATGGAAGCGGGTGACGCGATGCCCGCGTTATTGTTGGTAACCTTCTCAACCATTTGCGTAAAGCCTATGTAGATTCGACTTCGACGCCAGCCTTTGTCACGACGAATTCGCAGGAGCCGCATAAAATCAATCTATGCGACGACTGGCTATCTATCTTGATGACACCCGCTTTGAGTTCGCCCTTTGGGACGGCGACAGCTCGCTAACTTGCGGCGGTGGCCCTTCCATTGAGGGTGGCCTCGAAGAACTCGAACAGATCCTGCCCGACGCAGTAGGTCGCCAAACACTCGCCGATGTCGTGGTTCATCAGCGTCGCAGCGAGTACTCGCCAACGGATTTGCCAACGGCGTTAAGAGAATTGTTAAGCACACTGCCCGCCGTGCGCATGGCCGGCAGCCATCCGCGCGAAAGCGCGCTCTTCGGATGGGCGAGGTCGGTGGGGTTGCTTGAACGAAAGCCACGCTACACCGTCATTGATGCCACAACGGAAATGGTACAGTCGATCACCTACGACCTGCGGCAAGAGGTTTGCGAGGAACAGAGCATTGCGGAAAGGGATATTGACAAAGCCATCGTCGAAGCGGGGGATGACACCTTGGTCTTATTGCGGGATACACACGGGACCGACATCGTTATATCAAAGCGCATCTCATCTACAACGCGCGCACTCGTTTGTCACCCCACCATCGGTGCATTCGCGCTGGGCTTGTTACACAGTGATATCGTAATCGGCGAATCGATCGAGATCGCGCCGGGTGCCACCGACCGCGACATCGAAGCGGCAATGGCCGCCACCATGGACACTGTATTCGATCGCATCACGTTTCTTGGCTACGACTTAGACAACGGTATCTGCCGGCGCGAACTAGAGCTTATAGACAAAAAAAGCGGCGCATCGAAGATGGTTGAACCCGACATGCGCATCGACCGCACGGCATTGATCGAGCGCGTCGCGCAAATACAAAATTGGAAGCCTGCTCAGACCGAAATCAATCGCGCGGTAGTCACCGGCATCATTGAACCGTTGCATCCCGATGGCAGTCGAATGATGAAGTTACTTGGGCAAGCAAACCAAGAAACAACATGACCGATCTACCGCCAATTCCTAAGCCGAAGACAGTAACGAACAAAAAGGCCGCACGATCCATTGAAGATCGCGCGGCCTTAACGCATTTCTGGACACCCCCATACGGCTTTAGGCAGAACGTATTTGATATACGCCCGCACGCTAGCCGTCGAAGGTGATCGATTTATATTGTGTTGACGATTTCGAGCGCTGCCGAACCCAACAGTGACCGCACGGGGATGAGGAAAATATCCCACCAGAGGATGCTTCCCCCAAGCGCGGCACCCGTCGTGAACGGATCGCAACCGACCATCAGCGGCGTCATCGCGACGAGGCCCGCCGAATAAACCATGCCCTTTATCTTCGTCTTGAACTTCATCTCAATTCACCCTCTGCGAGAATATGTTTGTGCCACCGGCGCTAGTGCGCGCGGGCGGTGGTGTTAGCAACCAGTGAGGTACGGGGTCACACCATAACGAACAGGCAGCCCACGACCCACGACAATCTAGAACCCGACGATGTTGGTCTCGATACCGATCAAGCCGAACAGGAAGTTGAAGATGTCGGCATAGAAGTCGAGCACTTGTACGAAAAACCCGGATGGGAAGATCGAGAAGAAGGTCTCAACCAACGTTCGTAAGAATGGCATTTCCATAACGGTTATGTCCTCGCATCAAAAGGGTTCGCGTTGGAGGTGTCGCGAACAGGTCCCCTCAGTATCTTGGTAGCCGGCACTTGGCCGTAGGCTCTATTTTAGCGATTTCGGCGGCGCTTTCGTAGGCGCAGAGCCGAGATACCGCAAATCGTCAAAGTCAGCATTAGCGGACACGTCGCCCCGCAAACCGGCGAGTGGAACAGCAGGCTGAACAGCAGGTTCAACGACGTATTGTTCGGGTCGCACCCCGGCACCGGCTGCGGCGCGCCCGGCTCGTCATCACCAGGAGGATCGTCAGGGGCCGGCGGCTCATCCAAGCAGCCATTTTCCAACAATTCGACGGCCACCGTGCAGGTTTCGGTGTTGCCAGCGGCATCGGTCACCGTCACGGTGAACAACGTTGTACCCAGTCCGATGACCGTACCGGCCGGCGGATCTTGCGTAACGACGAGGTCTTCCGCTGCCGTGCAGTTATCGGATGCATCAACAATATCGGTGATGTCGGGCACCACGCCCATACAGTTTTCGTCAGCGTTGATTGCCAAGTCATCTGGGCAAGTAAAACTCGGCGGCGTGTTATCGACCGGGTTGAGTTCCACGACGCACGTATCGAGCAGATCACAGCTTTCTTCATCGATACCACGCTGCAGCAATTGTTCGCTATCAAACACAAAACAACGCTCGATGGTAATCGTCACATCCGTCATTTCGGTCAGCGGTTCGCCTGCTTCCGGCGTTTGCGTAATGCGAATCTCACCACATGAGAACTGTCCGTAGCCCGGACCGCGCTGCACAGCCCCCTTGCCAATGAATTCCTCGCAGCAATCTGTCACTTCCACCTCGCCAGTCAGATCAGGAATGGCGGCTTCGCAGTTTTCGTCGTAGGCAACTTCCTGCGGCGAATCGGGGCAGCTAACCATCGGGTTAAACGGAATCTCGATCAAACAAGGTCGAATCTCTTCGCCCTCGAGAAATACTTCGATGAGCAACGAGGTGCTGCTGATTTCGACTTCCGTACCTGCTTCGGGGAACTGCGCCAGCGTGTATTCCGCACCCTCACAGGCGTTTACCATCACCTCACCCGTCACATCGGGCACCGTGAACAAGCAATCGGCATCCAGCACAACCGGATCGAGCGTGACGATAAAGTCATCGCAAATCAGATCGGGCGTGGGAGCGTTGACCGTAACGGGAAAGGTGCAGGTTAAATCGTCGATTATCTCGCAGATTTCTCCTTCACCGCCACGCTGCACTTCCGGGAATCCGTCGAAGAAGCATTCGCGAATCGTGAGCGTGACATCGGTCGTACCGATCGCAACCATCGTGCCTGCGGGCGGCACCTGGTCGCAGATCAACTCAGAGGCTTCATTGAATCCGCGTTCGCTACCAGTCGGTTCGACAATACAATCGGGTAAGTACGCGTCGCAGTAATTGGGCAGTTCGGCCATGCAGACATCCGGACCTTCAGCAAGAAGCTTGTCGCTCATTGGGCACTCGGTCACCGGCAGGACGGGAATGAACGCGTTGCAACTCACGCCCGGAAACTCTTGCAGTGACACGGTTATCTGCAGCGACTCACCGAACTGCGGAAACACGTTGGTGCCGGCCAGCGGCGATTGCACGACCGTGTAGGTCACACCCGGACATGCCTCAACCATAACCAATCCGGTGATATCCGGAACCGTGACCAAACAAGAATCATCAAGGAGAGGAATCGAGTCAAAAATTTCACCACAAGTGAGATCGGGTTCAGGTGCCTCGACTGTCAACGTCGTCGTGCAACTGCCTTCGATCAATGAACAAGCGTCATCGTTCGAGCACACATCCGGCACGCCCTCTGTATCGCACTCATATGCCACGATCGTGATCTGCGTATCACCGATACCGACTAACGTGCCCGGTTCAGGTGTTTGCTCGATACACGCAACAAGAAATGGATCGCACAGATCAACGCCGACTTCATCTCGTAAATCAGGCACGGGGTAATCGCAAGTCTCAGCATCTGCCGTAACAGTGATCGCCTCGGCAGGACAAGACGTGATCTCTGATACGCAACCCTTCCCATCTGGCTCACCACCGACCACCCACTGTGGCATCAGCGCCGCCGTGCTTAACAGCGCCGCGATTCCGAACACACTGACTCGTAATGACTGCTTCATCAACCAATCTCCCGCGCCACCATCACGCAAATGCTAAGGTGGCTGCTCGAATCGAATGCTAACTATTCAACTTCCGTGTCTGGCTGCGCGAATCGAATACACTCGCGAATTGAGCGATTCCCGATGGGATCAGCATGGCCCTCTCCCAAGCATTCCATGGTACTTTGATAACTGTCGATTATCAACGACCGAAAGCATCCAAACGGAGAAAAACATTAACTGGGACGCTCCGATATGAAACTGAGATGCCTCCGGGCGAACAGGAGCGTGTGTTGAAATTGGTAGCACCTGACTTTCGAACCATCTGCGGCGCGGTTTCCGGACGCAGACCCGGGCTAAGGCCAAGGGGCCAAGATAAGCAAATGAAAATAAAGCACAGCGTCGAATGAATGTCTGTCAACAAATTTCGGACCACGGCAGTTTGCCGTTAAACCTTGTCCGCCAAATCTTCGTGCAACACGCGCAACACTTCCGCCACACTCCACGCCTGCCAGGGGCAACCTTCCGGATAGTGCGGCGCATCACCGTTGGCAACTTCACTAATACCGTTCAAACCGTTATGTATGAGATGCGCACGCAAACCTCGCAGGCTGTCGCGCGCGGCAGGGATGGCGTCCTTGCCCTCTGCTTTGATCCACGCCGAGATAAAAGGCCCCAAAAGCCAGGGCCATACCGTACCCTGATGGTAGGCGGCATCGCGCGCATCGAGTGTACCGGAATAGTTACCGATATACGCTGGATCTTCCGGCGCGAGCGTGCGCATTCCCATCGGGGTGAGCAAGTGCTTGCGGCATACGTTCACGACCGACTTGTGCTTGGCCGCATCGAGCGCCTGATGTGGCAAACTGATCGCTAATAATTGATTCGGTCGAATCTTGCCACAATGATCGTGCGCGCGTCCTTCTTCTTCGACAACGTCGAATAGACAACCTGTTGCCTCATTCCAAAACTTCTGATTGAACGACGCATGCGCCCGATCGGCCAGTTCCGACCAACGCTTGGCAAGCTCGCCATGCTTCGCACGTTCCGCGATGCGTGCGGCGTGGCGCAACGCGTTATACCAGAGCGCGTTAATCTCCACCGGCTTACCAATGCGCGGTGTGAATACGCGCTCGCCCAATTTGGCATCCATCCACGTGAGCGCATAACCCGCTTCACCAGCAGCCAGCAATCCATCGCTATCGGCCTTGATACCGAAGCGTGTGCCTTGGCAGTGATGGCGAATAATTTCCTCGATCGCCGGCCAACACACGCGCCGTACAAACTCCCAATCGTCGGTGTAATCAAGATAGCGACCGATCGCGTGCACGTACCAGAGCGTCGCGTCGCACGTGTTATATTGTGGCGGCTCACCGTAGGGCGGAAAGCGATTGGGTATCATGCCACCGTCGACCGTTTTGGCGAACATCTCGATGATACGGCGTGCGTCGTCGAAACGGCCCGTTACCAAGCACAAGCCCGGCAGCGCGATAAACGTGTCGCGCCCCCAGTCGCCGAACCACGGATAACCAGCAATCACCGTACGTAGATCGTTTTCGCGTTGCACGACAAACTGCTTCGCCGTCTCTGCCAAGGCTGCGGCGAGATCACTGCCCGTCGTCGTGTCCCCTTGGCTTCGATCGATCGCATCGTCGATGCGCAGCGCCAACGGCCCCGTCGTTTTTGTATCGCGCGTGCGTGCCAACAGGTTCAGCCCCGCGTCGCCGGCGCAAAGTTCCTTGCGAATGATGCCCGGTGAGAACAGATCCTGTTCGTAGTCGTAACCGCGCTGCTGCTCCCAAGCGAGTTGAAAGCCATAGTACCAATCGGTCTGCAAATCGAAGCTGCCGTCATGCTCGATCAACCACGCGGGTAAGTCATCTTCCCACTCCAAATAAATGCAATGCGAAGAGGGTTGAATAAACGGATTGCCCTGATCGCCCGCGCGGGTGAGATGATGAAAATGTCGGCACGTACATAACGGTCGCAACGCAATATCAACGGGAGTCTTGCCTTCGATCACGCGATACTGCACGCGCGTGGCATCGACACCGTCGATCATCTCGATGCGTTGCTCCAACACCGTGTTACCCAAACGCCAACGCCAAGTCGAGCGCGGCCCGGCTTCAAAGTCGATGAGATACTGATAACCCTGCGGATGGCGGGCGTCGTGGTACTCGTTGGTATCCAACTCGAATCGATGGCCGTCGATAAAGACCGTCGCATCGATCTTTGCCAATAACATGTAACGCTTGACCGGCGGTTCGACAGCCGCGACCAAAAGCCCGTGATAACGGCGCGTCAGCGTTTGATTGACTGTGCCGCTGGCAAAGCCGCCGCGACCGTTGGTGATCAACCATTCGGGCAATGCCGTACCGATAGCTTGGCCCGGCTCAAACGACGAAACATGCTTCTTGGTATCGGTCAACATCCCTGCTCCCGCAATTGAAGGTTCATACTTTGAATCACCCGAGGTCATCGACGCTATCGTCAGAAAAAGAAACGCGCACCCCAGAACGCCGTCGTCAACAACCCAACAACCAGCGCCGCCACACCCATGTTATAACCGGGACGGGCGGTGCCCATCTCATCGGCCCGCCGCATGGCCGCAAAACCCAGCCCCGCGCCTATCAGGCCGACGCCCGGAATACACATGCCCAAACACGCGCACGTAATCGCCGAAGACGCCATGCTGTTGTAATCGCCGCCGGTTTTGGCAATTGCCTCGGCACCATCCATCGTAAACGGCGTGCCGCAGGAAGGACACGCATTCGATTCGATATCGCACTGGCGATTGCAACGGGGGCACACAATTACCAATTCGTCGTCGCCGATTTGCCGAATCTCGGGTGCCTTGGTGCCTGCCGTTGCGTATGCGTGCATCGGCGTCGGCAGTTGACCATCTTCGGCGACTTGAGCGGCATCGAGCGCCAGGCCCGTCGCCGGATCGATGCGCGGCACCACAAAAATCGCCCCACACGTTGGGCAACGCCCGCGCTGGCCGGAAAGATCGCCGCGCCCCTCAAGAATGGATGCACAACGCATGCACGAAAACGTAAACCGCACCAAGTGCATGCTGTGTGGGAAGTTGCTGATCGGTGTCGCAACGCTGACCGGCTCGGAATCGACCGCCGGTACTGTGAAGTGGGCAGCACAATGCGGGCACGCCATCACGCGACCGATGAGTTCCACACTCACGGTCACGGGTTTGCTGCACTGGGGGCAATCGAGCACGCGCGACATGCGAGCGATTGTAGATGAAGCCGTCTCGCGCTGGCAGGGCGCAAAAAAACGGCCACCCGGCAGCAAGCCGAATGACCGTCAAAATCTGTATGGCTAATTGATGTCGATGGGGTTACTGCGGCGGCCCGCCACCACCGCCATTTAATCCGCCAACCAATGTACCGGGATCTACGCCACCCGCCGGCGCATCGCCTCCGCCATCACCGTCACCCGTTGTGGTGTTGACGCCGAAGAGCGAGACAAACAGGCTTTGCGTCAGGCCGAACGGATTGAGCAAACCCGGCGCGCCATTAAGCCCCAATGGAAGGTTGATGTTGATAATGCTGCCCGAGAGCGCACTCACGATGCGATCGCAACCCACCTGAGTGGTCAGACACAAACACAGGCCAGCAGCGACAACGGAACGGCATAGCTTTTGACGACGGTTCATCGAATCGACTCCCGCAAAAATGGTCTCGATTAACAGCCGGCGACGCGCGATAACGCCGCCGGGCTATCTCGTTATTCGGTCATTCGCGGGAGTGAAATAAGCAGCGCGCTGGCCCGGCCACGTGTTAGGGCCGAAAATATACCTTCACGAGGGGCGGTCGCGGGCGCTGCAGCAAAAGGCGAATGCCCGTCCGATACTCCCGCAGCGGCAGACAGCGCGTGGGCAACTGCGGCAGATCGAGGCGACCGGCGCGAAGCCAATCGAAGACGACGTCATAAGAATGCTTGCGCGCGCCATCTGGCAGCGCTTCGAGTTGCCGACCGTTTGCACCCATCAAGTTGACTTCGCTGAACCAAATCGGCGTCGTGTCGGTCACAGCGATCCCGTTGGTGCCGACCATCACGCAGGTGCCGCGGTCTTTGGTCCATTTGAGCGCATCGCTCAGCGCTTCGCCGCGACCCGAGCCATCGAACACGAGATCGTAACCGCCTAGCATGGATTGATTGCCGATGCGCCCCGGCATGCGCGTGCCGCCGATATCTTTCGCTATCAATTCAAAACGCTCGGCCTTACTCATCTTGCGTGTCACTTGCAGCACGGTTGTCGCGCCCATCTTTGAAGCCAGCTCAGCTTGAAACGAGCTGCGCACAACACTAGTTATGCGGTTATCCAAACCCAATGCCCGCATCGAGGCGATCAAGCCTAATGCCACAATACCCGCACCTTGTACCAGCACGGTTTCACCCGCGCGCGGCGGTCGCCGCAGAACGGCATGCGCCGCCGAGGCAATCGGATCGACCAAAATCGCAATCTCATCGGGCACATCGTCGGGTATGCGATGCAACTGCGATTGATGCGCGCTAAAGAACGGTGCCCAGCTACCGAGCGTTTGCTGATTGAGCCCAAGTAGCGCGCGCGGCGGTAAGTCATTTCCCGCCGCTGCGCAGATCGATGCGAGACCATTGGCGCAATTCGCGCAAGGTGGATCAACACCACGCCCGGCGCAGCCCAATGCCGGATCGACCACCACACGGTCACCCACCTGCCAGTCGGTCACATCGGGACCAACCTCAACAATCCGCGCCACATTCTCATGGCCGAGCACGGCGGGAAACGACGCATACTGCTGCAAGATGGTCGCCGGATGATTGCGTTGTGCGATCAAGGCCAAGTCGGTTCCGCAAACGCCGCCGTAGATCGTTTGCAACTTCACCCAGCCCGACGGCGGCGTGCGCGGTTCGGGAACCTCGCGCAGGCGCAACCCGCTAAAGCGCGATCCGTAAACCCGGTGCGAGAACAGGCCGGCGACCTTACAGGCGAGCCAGCGCGGCGCGGAGACGTTGTAAACCACTGCTTGCATGGGCGAGAGTATATGTTGAATCCGAGATTGCTGATGCTCTTGTCAGTGAAGTTTGAAAAGTGGGTGATGCAGCCATTAGCAATTGAGCGAGATGTCTTCGCTGTGGCACCGGCTAATAGCCGGTGTACGACAATGGCCTATTCCAAGCAGTTGATTATTTGCTGGCAAGTATTGAGTCGCGTGGCGATTTTGCGGGCGATAGCCTGCGGCTCTGACGGGGTGAGGCACGCTTGCTTCGGCGTGTGCGACCTGTTTGAAGTGCTCGCGTGGTACGAGATTAGCTTGATTGCTACTCACCCACGAGCTGCACCACCACCCGGCGCTGCCGTGCGCTGGTATCGAAATCGATCAGCACGATCTGCTGCCACGTACCCAAAATCGGCGCGCGGTTGGCGAACGGCACGGTCAAGCTTGGCCCTACCAACGAAGCGCGCACGTGGGAATGACCGTTGTCGTCGTGCCAAGTTGCTTCGTGTTGATAGGTGCCATCTTCAGGGGCGATTTGCTCGAAGCAAGCTTTCATGTCGTGATTCACGAGGCCCGGCTCGAACTCGAGCGTGGTAAGCCCCGCAGTCGACCCGATCACAAACATGCCGGCAAGACCGTTCGACAGCTCGGACAGATTTAACACCTCGATCAGCCGCGGCGTGAGATCGAGAATGTCGGTATTGCCCTTGGTTTCAACTTTGATGTCGTGGGTTTCGATGGGCATGACATTACTTTAACGCATTCGTCGGGAACGCAAAGAAGATTCGCGTCGTCTCGCGCGGCCGTTCAGTGATCAGGTGCCCTTGCCTCACTGTGGCTGGGGGACTCAGGCGCGCTGCGTGGATACTTTCGCCGGGTGCCCCTGCCCCTCTGGGGCTGGGGGACCAAAGACGCGTTACGGTTGAACTTACGCCAAACGGCCAGCCACGGCCTTGTGCACCGTGTCTATCTTGGCACAACGCTCACGGTCGTGGTGCTATCGGCATCTTCTTCAACGCTGAACTTCACATCCAGAAACATTTCGATCACGTCAATGTTCGTGCGCGAATGTAGCGAGAGCGGACCGGTTCGAAACGAGCCGCCACCCGCCAGCGCGAACGGAATAAGCAACTGATCCGCCAGATATTCACCCACGGGCACGCCGCTATCCAAATACGTCTTTGCTTCTTGTGCCACGCGCCGCGCCACTTGTTCGGCACTGACCCGCTTCTCACCAATGCCGGTAAACACTTCGGTCACGTACTCCGACTCGACCACGATCGAGACGACATTGCCGGGGCTGTGTGATTGATCCACCTCTTCCACGCGACAAGCCCGATCAGGCAAATCCAGTTGCTTCTGCACCACGGCTAACTCGCGCTCGGCGATATGACGAGGCAAGCGCGCCACCAACGCCGTCGCCGTGATCGACTTAACCTCACCGCGCGTGCGTAACTCAAGCGGCGTTAACGGCGCGGGTGCAATACGCGCACTGAATTCACCACCCCCCGCCGGATAAAAACCGTGCCGACGCAGATCAATGCTCACCTGCGACCCCATGCGTCCCAAGACGCTCAAGAATGACTGCTGCAAGAAATCGAACGGCGGTGCCCACGGATTGTGCGTGCCACCTTCCAAACGCAACGTCGACGGCCCATCCGCGCGCAGCAGCGCCGGCAACACCGCTTGCAACACCAATGTCGCGCTACCCGCCGTGCCCACGGCAAAATGGTAATCGCCCGCCAGCGCCGCTTGCGGTCGAAACATCACTTGCGCGCTGCCCAGCTTGGCACCGCTCAGCTCGGCGTTGCCGATCGTCGCCGCCGCGTTTACCGCCGTCAGGTGCTGGTTTAGCAAGCCCGGCTTCTTGCGCTTACCGCGAATGTTCTGAATCGAAAACGGCTTCTCCGTGACCAACGAAAGCCCGAGCGCGGTGCGCAGAATCTGACCACCGCCTTCGCCGTGGGTGCCATCAATGATAATCATATCAACTCGAAGACTCGTTTCGCTACATTCTTTGTTTACCGAAAGAGACTTATTGATTGCGAAAAACATAAAAAAGACGCCGGGCGCGCGTTAGCGCGCCCGGCGAATATCAGAGACTATTACCCTAGGAACGAACAACACACTTGAGCTCACCATCGCTCTTCGCGGCGTTGTTCTCCCACTGCAGGGGTTGAAGGTTCCACAGGTAATCGCCTGCGTTCGGATCAATATGATCGATCTCCCAACCATACGAGGAGTTTCGATTCCCATGATCTGATCGACGCATCAGCGCACCGCAAGCGTCCTTCCGCCAGGTGTTCGAGTCGTAATCAGGGACGACTGTGCCCTTTCGCCAAACTGCATCAATTGTTTCTTCAGAAAATGCCATGGTGGCAATCTCCTAAATTCGGCACGAAAGATTGAAAAAAATCTAGCTGTTTCTTATGATCGAAACAGTGCAGGGTACATCCTGCGTTCAAAAAGAGGGTCTGCGTAGTCGTGCCGCGGTTACGCAGACCTTCGCGCTATTTACTCCGTGTCGACGAGTCTGAGTGTCTTCAGCCGAATTGCCATAACAATCGGATTCACATCAAACACATCCGACATTGATCGCAACGACCCGTCAGCAAATCTTATGACCTTATCTCTTGCAACCTCGTGACATAGTGAGTCTATGCAACTCTTTTTCACAACATAGCCCTCACACCCATACGCCTCTTGAAAACAGCGATTCACCTGCTCTTCCGGCATGAGCAATGCGGCCGCGAACGCGTTTGCTTGCCACTCACGCCAATCCTCAGCAGACTGGAGTCGCTTTGCCCTATTTTCATGTTGACTAAGACGTAGGTCGACCTGTGTCGAAGCAGCATTCTCGTTCTGCCGTCGCGCCAATGGCATATGCTCAATCGCATGGAATAATTCGTGAGCCATTGTAAAGTTTCCGCGACGTCGCGATGGCCCATGAGTTGTATCCAAGAGATCGTCGTAAATCGAAATGTAGACATTCCCAGCGTCATTCATCGCACAGATACCCAAGAGCGGAGGTGATCCGTCGGAACGAACGTTAACATCTGCATTTGAAAAGGAACGAAGATCGATTTCGCCATCGTAGGCGAACTCAATTACCTCATCGACCATTATAGGTAGCTCAAGAGGGCGACCAGCTTTTTCGCTGTAACGCTCAAGTACGGATTCGCTTATTTGCTCAATGCGTTTTCGACTTAGATATCGAGGACGCACGCTTGGATCGAATAAATCATTCCAGCCATTATTCAATCTGCCGAATCCTTCATCATCGAACGCCGTATCTTCGATGATTCGATCAAACTCTTTTCTCCAATGCTGTTTCTGATCTGGTGCGAGATCTAGCGAATCTATGATTGCTTCAATGATCGCTTCGATTTCTTTTTTGGATCGCCCGACAGAGATTCGGTATAGTGCAGCAACATAAGGTGCCATCTTTGAATCAGGGCTCGTCGAAGCATCAATCATTCGATCCGGAGTCGCCCGCTTAACCAAATCGCCTTCCGGCACCCCCAACTCAGTTGCCATTCTTTTCAGGATCGCACCTTTAGGGGGATTCGCGACTCCACGCTCGATTTTCGACAAATGACCGGGTGTGATCCCGTATCGCTTAGCAGCTTCTCGAAGACCGAACCGGCGAGAGAATCGGAGCTCCCGAATATAATTCCCGAATGTGGTACGGCTCATTAAACAAAGCCTCAACATCTAGCGGTTGCATCTTGTTGGGCACTGTTTCCCAACGTTGCATTTATTATCTGCCAAGAAGCTCGCGCGCCAACAAATTTGTTTAAGAAGATTTCTTAACTTGCGGTTCGTATTTTGTTTGGTTCTGTATCGCCGCGGCCCGATGTCCTAGAAATTAAGAGTCCCCGTATCTAACTCGCTGTCGCCTCTTCCGCCGCCAGCGCCTTCTTCGCATCGCGGGCCGCTTTCTTGCGCATGCTCGGATCGAGTTCGCGCTTGCGCATGCGACACGCACCCGGCGTTACCTCTACCCACTCGTCCTCTTCGATGTATTCCAACATCGCTTCCAGCGCCATATCGCGCGGCGGTCGCAACACCACCGTCTTGTCGGCGCTGGCCGCGCGCACGTTGGTGAGCTTCTTTTCGCGACACACATTCACATCGAGATCGTCATCTTTACAGTGTTCGCCGACGATCTGTCCCTTATACACTTCGTCGCCCGGCTTGCAGAACATCACACCGCGATCGGCCAGATTCTGCACGGCATACGCCGTCACGCGGCCCGTTTCGTTGGAGACCAATGCGCCGTTGCTACGCGTGGGAATGCTGCCGCGCAAATGTTCATATTCGTAGAACACGTGATGCATGACAGCCTCACCGCGCGTGACGTTGAGCATCTTGGTGCGCATACCGATCAGACCGCGCGCTGGGATGGTGAATTCCAGATGCACGTGGCCATCCTTCGGCTCCATCTTTACCAACTCACCCCGACGACCGCCGACGAGTTCGATCACCGAACCCGATGTCGACGACGGCACATCGACGCTTAGCAATTCGATCGGCTCACACTTCTTTCCGCCGATTTCGCGATAGATAACCTTCGGCTTACCGGCGAGCAGCTCATATCCCTCGCGCCGCATCGATTCGATCAAGACGCCCAGATGCAACAATCCGCGCCCGGACACCCGAAACGAATCTTTCTGCGGCAAATCTTCCACGCGCAGCGCCACGTTGGTGATCAACTCTTTCATCAAGCGATCGCGCAGGTGGCGCGTCGTCATGAACTTGCCTTCGCGCCCGGCGAAAGGTGAATCGTTAATGCGAAACACCATCGTCAGCGTCGGCTCGTCGATCGGAATGATCGGCAACGGCTTCGGATCTTCCACGCACGCGATCGTGTCACCGATACCGATGTCTTCGATCCCTGTGACTGCCACGATATCGCCCGCGAACGCCTCCTTTACCTGTGCGTGTTTGAGACCTTCAAACGTGAACAAGCCATCGATCGAGTTATTGCTGCGATGACCGTCGCGCGAGATGACCGTCACTTTCTGCCCCACGCCCAACGTACCTTCGAACAACCGACCGATGCCGATGCGCCCAACGTAGTCGCTGTAATCCAACGATGTGATGAGCGCCTGCACCGGATTCTCGCGATCGCCGCTGGGTCGAGGTGCGTGCTCCAGGATCATATCGAGCAGCGGATGAATATTGTCCGACGTCTCGTCCAATTCGAGCTTGGCGAAGCCTTCTTTGGCGCTGGAGTAAATGATCGGCCAATCAAAACACTCTTCATCCGCACCCAAATCGATAAACAACTCGTGGATTTCGTCCACTACTTCCTGCGGTCGCGCATCGGGGCGGTCGATCTTATTGATGACCGTGATGGGCACCAACTTATAGTCGAACGCTTTCTTTAACACGTAGCGCGTCTGCGGCATCGGTCCTTCGAAGGCATCGACGACCAGCAAGCAGCTATCGGCCAGTTTTAGCACGCGCTCGACTTCCCCGCCGAAGTCGGCGTGGCCGGGCGTATCGATTAGGTTGATCTTGGTGTCTTTCCACGAGATGGCGCAGTTCTTCGCCAAAATTGTAATCCCGCGCTCGCGCTCCTGCGGGTTCGAGTCCATGATCAGATCGCCCGTTTCCTGACCAACCCGAAAAACGCCGGACTGACGCAGCAAGCAATCAACCAAAGATGTTTTGCCGTGATCGACGTGTGCGATGATGGCGACGTTACGAATGTCCATAAATCCGTGTTTCCTTACCAGCCCGCGCGAACGTCGGGCGGATCGACCGCGTGCGGCGATCTAACTGCTGTTGCATTGCCGTGACCGGTGCGAGATGAAATCGGCGGCTGCGAATCTGTTCTTTTGAAATACCTGAAAACTCGTCGGTAGCGGCAACGCCATCAACACTGCGGCGTTGCAATACGGGCATGATACCGCAGAGATTCCGTTGCGATAGGTCGCAAACCGTTTTAGCGTCCGGTTTTTGCTCGACCCAAGCCGCCGTCGTGAATAAACTTACAGCATGTGCGTGACGGTCATACGCAAGGATGCCATGCCGTCGGCCAGACTCATCTTCATCGGCGGCTGCGGCGTAGGATTGCTGAGCCTGCTCACGATGTTTCTGGGCGCGGTCTTCGTGGCGTCGCTCGAAACCTACGTCGTCCCCCCATTCATCATTGCTACCGGGCTGATTCTGGTGACCCTGTTCGTCGTGTCGATCCCCGTTTGGGCCATGTTTCGGCTGCGGCGAAGCGTAGTGACGTTTCATCGCGCGGGTTTGGCGGCCGTGGGCTACGCATTGGGATTTGCGGGCGTGTTTCCTGCTGCCGTTGCGGCTCGCTTCTTTGCCGTGGGGCTCAACATGGATGGTTGGCAGTTGATCGCGCTGTCGCTGGTGGGTGGCCCGCTGGCGGCGTATTTAATCGGCGCGGCTTTGTGGATGTTTGTGCGGATGTGCACCGGCCCAGTGATCTACGGTGATGACGATTCCTGTCTGGGCTGCGGCTATACGCTGATCGGCTGCGAGTCGGGTCGTTGCCCCGAGTGCGGAAAGGCGTTTACGCAGCGCGCCGCCACGCCGCCTTTTGCAGCGGCGTAATCGTGACCGGTTTCGCAAAACGCCGCTTACGTGTTGCTCTTGCAGCACTGACCATCGGCTCGGTCTCCATTTTGCTTATTTCAGGCGACTGGCGCGCGACGATTAAGGCACGCATCACGGGTCAAGCAACGATCGCCGATCGCGTTGATCAGTTCGGCGCAAAAGTTGATGCGCGGCTGCAACCGATTTTTGACGCGGCGGGCGTAACTTATCCACCGAAAGAAATCTACTTGGTTGCATATAAGGCCGAGCGTCGGCTCGATTTGTTCACTGTCAATGAATCCAACGCTCGTACGTTGGTGACGAGCTATCCTATCCTGGGCGCGAGCGGCAAGCTCGGCCCCAAACTACGTGAAGGCGATGGTCAGATTCCTGAAGGTGTTTACACGATCAACGGCCTCAATCCGAACAGCCAGTTTCATCTTTCCTTGCATCTGAACTATCCGAACGCATTCGATCGCGACATGGCCCAACGAGATGGTCGAACGCAACTTGGCCATAGCATTTTCATACACGGTGGTCGTTCATCGATTGGCTGTTTGGCCATGGGCGATGATGTTGCCGAAGCGTTGTTCATCCTGATCGCGCGCTTGCCAAAGCGCGCAGCGACGATCGTGATTAGCCCCGGTGAAGATCTGGTAGCCGCTCGTGAGGCCTTGGAAAATCCGCCCAGTTGGATCGACGAGCTTTATGAGCGTATCGAGAATGAATTGGCAAGGTTGCTAAAAAGAGAGCACGCCGATTGAGTTGAAGCGCCGCAGATCAGGCTGGCAACAGCCATTCAGAGCCGCGGCCTGTGGCCGCATAAACCCAACATGGGCCCTTCACGACGCACATATACCAACAGCAGCACAATCAATTGCCTTAGCTTGATCGAATAGAAAAAATATGCGTCCACAGGACGCGGCTCTGTCGGTCGCGCGCCTGATTCGCCAACAACGCGACACTTGCCGACGCGCTTTATGAGGAGCCGTTTTGCAAACGTTGCGCCCTCTACTCCACCGTCACCGACTTCGCCAGATTGCGCGGCTTATCCACATCGCAACCGCGCAGAACGGCCGCGTGATACGCCAATAATTGCAACGGCACGATCGTCACCATCGGCTGCAGTGGCTCGGGCACATCGGGCACGTAGAACACATGTTCCGCCAGCTTGGCAATCTCTGTATCGCCTTCGGTCGCCACAGCGATAATGCGGCCTTTGCGGGCCAACACTTCTTCGATATTGCTGACGACCTTTTCGTATTGCGAACCGCGCGTGGCGATGAACACCACCGGCATATCTTTGGTGATCAACGCGATCGGCCCGTGCTTCATCTCGGCGGCGGGCATGCCTTCGGCATGAATGTATGAAATCTCTTTGAGCTTCAATGCGCCTTCCAACGCCGTCGGATAGTTGTAGCCGCGACCCAGATACAACCAGTTCTCGGTATCCTTAAATTTGTTCGCGACTTCGCGAATGGCGTCGCTTTGCTTGGTGATCTCGCCGATCTGATCCGGCAGCTTGCGCAACGCTTCGAGATACTGTTGTAAAATCGGTTGCGGCAAGTCGCGCCGCCGACCGAGATACAACGCAATCATCGTGAGCACCAAAACCTGACCCAAATATGCCTTGGTACTCGCTACCCCGATTTCGGGGCCCACGTGCAAGTACACACCAGCATCTGTTTCGCGCGCAATCGTCGAACCCACGGCATTCACGATACCCAACACCAGCGCGCCCTTTTCGCGCGCCTCGCGCACCGCCGCCAATGTATCCGCCGTTTCACCCGACTGACTCATCGACATCAGCACTGTGCCTGGGTCCATGATCGGATTGCGATAGCGAAACTCGGAGGCGTACTCCACTTCCGTTGGAATCCGCGCCAGCTCTTCAAATAGATATTCACCGACCAAGCCTGCGTGCCACGCCGTACCGCAGCCAGTGATGATCAACCGGCGCGTGCGTACTAACTCTCGCGCGTGCGCCGCCAAACCGCCCAAGTGAATGCGACCATCTTCGAGATTCACGCGCCCGCGCATGCAATCTGCTAACGCGCTGGGCTGCTCGAAGATCTCTTTCAGCATGAAGTGCTCGTGCGAGCCCAGCTCGATATCTTCGAGCGTCATCTCCAGTTCGGTCACTTCCTTCGTCACCGGCATGGCGTCGAGCGTGGTAGTGCGGAAGCCGTCTTCCCAGACCGTGGCCATCTCGCCGTCGTTGAGATAAATCACCTGCGTCGTGTGTTGAATGATGGCGGCAGCATCAGAGGCAACGACGTACTCATCATCACCGACCCCGATGATCAACGGGCTACCCTTGCGCGCTGCGATGATGCGACCCGGTTCGTCGGCGCAGATCACCGCGATGCCATACGTTCCCCGCACATCGCACAAAGCCGTGCGGACCGCCGCTTCGATGTCGTCCTTGTAGAAGTGCCCGATCAGTTGCACCAACACTTCCGTGTCGGTCTCGCTTTGAAATTCAATGCCGCGATGTTCGAGATAGGTGCGTAGCGCCTGATAGTTTTCGATGATGCCGTTGTGCACCAAAGCAATCCGACCCGACGCGTCGATATGCGGGTGAGCATTCTGGTCGGTCGGCGCGCCGTGGGTGGCCCAGCGCGTATGCGACATGCCGCAGGTGCCGGGTGTGGCCGTGCCGACGAGCTTTTTCTCTAAGTTGCGGATGCGACCGGCCGACTTGTTGACGCTCAGCTTGCCGCCGTGTTGGAGGGCAATACCGGCAGAGTCGTAACCTCTGTATTCCAAACGCTTTAGGCTTTCAAGCAAGATGGGTCGTGCTTCGCGAAAACCGGTGTAGGCCACAATTCCGCACATAGCGTCAAACTCCTGCAACGCTGCCAAATAAACCGACGCACCAGCCCGCGCGTTGATAGTCTTTTCTCGGATACCCGCCAATCCACGCCGGCAGGCTCCACCCCAAACACTCGAAGGTTATCACAGATCGACTATTAGGTGCATACGCCGACTCGATACGCTGGTTCGCCGACTTGCCCCGATCAGATTGGCCTTCGTCCCCTAAATATCGGCCTTTTTTCCCCGCCGCATGCCGCAAACACCCTTTAGACCGATAAATGCCGCCAAAATCAACCCTCAGCCGTCAATCAAATATCCCCCCCTTTTTTCATGTTGCATATCATGCCATATTGTGTATATTATTAGTTATGACGTCCAAGGCTGACCGACATGCCGCGATTCGCAAGCTCGTCGATGACGAATCGATCGCCACCCAAGCCGTGCTGATCGATTTGCTCGGCAAGCGAAACCTTGCGGTTGATCAGGCGACGCTCAGTCGTGACTTGGCCGAACTCAACATTGAAAAGCGCTCCGGCCAATACCAATACGTGGAACCGGAGCCGACCGAACACGCGGTAGCGCTAAACATCGCCGCAGCCGTAAGAAGCATTGAGCCGTGCGGTCCCAACATGACCGTGATCCGCACCGGCGTCGGCGAAGCCCAAGTGGTCGCCGTCGCGATCGATCAACTAAACGAACCGGCCATCGTCGCCACCTTGGGCGGTGATGACGTCGTGGTGGTCTTAACCAAAAACAGCCGCGCTCAGACCGTGGCAATGCGCAAACTGGAGGCATGGTTTGGTGCTAAATAACGAACAACTCGGAACGAAACCGTGCGTGCTGGCATACTCCGGCGGTCTTGATACCTCCGCGATCATCCCGTGGCTGCTCGATCAGGGCTATGAAGTTCACTGCCTGCTCGTCGATGTCGGCCAGCAAGATGACTTCGCCGCTTCCTGCGATAAAGCGCTCATGCTCGGCGCGACCACGGCCATCGTAAGCGATCAGCGGCAAGCATTACTTAAAGAGATCGTGCCCTATGTCATCGGTCTCAACGCCAAGTATGAATCGGTGTATCGCCTTGGCACCGCTTTAGCGCGACCGCTGATCGCCGCCGCACAGGTCGAACGCGCTTACGAACTTGGCGGCGCAACGCTCGTGCACGGCGCTACCGGCAAGGGTAACGATCAGGTGCGCTTCGAACATGCCTATCGCAGCCTCGCGCCCGAACTGCCAGTCCTAGCGCCGTGGAAAGTCTGGAATTTCAAAGGCCGCCGCGACTTGGCCGACTACCTGATCTCGAAAGGCTTTACCGTCGACGAATTGAGTGTTGAAAAAACGTACAGCATGGACGACAACCTCTGGCATCTCAGCATCGAGGGTGGCCCGCTGGAGAAGCCCGACGCCGAACTCGATGTGCATGCGATCATGAGCGCGGCCGATGCGCGCTTCAGCAACCTGGCCCAATACACGCCGTCGAAGGTGCCAAGCAAAGTCGAAGTAACTTTCAAGCAGGGCGTTCCTGTCGCGTTGAACGGCGAAGCGGCCACGCTGGGCCAAATCATCGCAGACTTGAATACGGCTTATCAAAACGCGCCTTGGGCGTGGGATCTTGTCATTGAAAATCGGTTCACCGGCATCAAGTCGCGCGGCATCTATGTCAATCCCGCCGCTGTCTTGTTGCAACTGGCTGCTGACAACCTTGCGCGCGCCACGCTGAACCAACCTGCCTATCAGCAATATGCCGACTTCGGCAATCAATACGCCAACCTTTTGTATCAGGGTGAATACTTCTCCGACCAGCGGTTGGTGACGGAAGCTGGTGCCGCGCCGTTGTTAGCGCGATTGACGGGCACCATCACGATTCAACTATTGCCAACGCCGTACGTCGCTAAAGTCGAAGCGGCGGAGACGCTCTTCAAAGAAGATTTGGCGACCTTTGAAGACAGTGCGTTCAGCCACGCAGATGCGCAAGGGTTTATCACGCTCACGTGGCAATCAAGGCTGGCCCGGTCGTTCAAGGCCAACAATACCAACAAGGTGACCCATGAGCGCGCTTTGGCATCAAACGCAGTCGCTGCATCCGGCGTTTAAGCGCTTCAACGATTGCCTGCAAGATGATTGGTTCTTGTTGCCGTACGAACTTCGGCTGCAAGCCGCTCACGCACGCGCGTTGGTTGACGCGGGTATCTTGTCATCAGCGGAAGCAGATGCGATCGCAAGCGCGCTCGACGAGATCAAGCGGACTCACATAACGATATCTATTGGCGATACTGACCAACCTGGTTCCCCTGCCCTTCCAAAGCAGGGGAACCATTCCACTCCGGGTGCCCCTGCCCCTCTGGGGCTGGGGGACCATGCCTCGCCCAGCGACCCCGTCACACCGCACCTGGCGGGCTGTCCCAATTCAGACGCCGAAGACATCCACACGTGGCTCGAGGCCGAACTGACGGCACGTGTCGGCGACGCCGGCAAGCGGATTCACACGGCGCGTTCGCGTAACGATCAGGTGGCGACATTACTCGCCATGTACCTCATCGATAACGCTGGTCAGCTCACGAACCACCTTACCCGACTTGTACGAACCTGCGCCGAACGCGCCCAGAATTGGGCCGAGATCATAATGCCCATGCAAACGCACGCGCAGTTCGCCGCACCGGGTAGTGCAGGCTTCTGGATTCTGCGCTTCGGGGACGCATTCAATCGTTGGCACTGCCGGGCGGCATGGTTACAGGAAGATTGGCAACGCGATTGCCCGCTTGGCTCCGGTGCCGTGGCTGGCTCATCCATCCCGATCGACCGACAACAACAAGCCGAAGGTCTCGGTTTCGACACCCCCGCACTCAACGCACTAAACGCCACCAGCTCGCGCGACAATTGTCTCGAATGGCTGGCCCTACTCGGCCATATCGGGCTCACGATGCAAAGCTTCGCCGCCGATGTGCTCGCGTTTTGCCAAACGCCGTTCGACTGGGTCGACTACCCCAAGGCCTTCGGCACCGGCTCATCGATGATGCCCAATAAGCACAATCCCGATGCCATGGAGTTATTACGCGGCGAAGCCTGCGCCCTGACCGCCGCGCATCATCAAGCCACCACACTGATGAAGGGCCTGACCAGCGGCTATCAGCGCGATCTGCAGACCATCAAGCCGTTGGTCCGCAACGCCACTGAAACAGCATTCAACCTAATTACGCTCACGACCGACTTCATCGCAGCGCTTGAGTTCAAACCCGATCGACTGGCCGCCTGTTTTGACGAGGGCAACCTGATGGCCACACTCGCGATGGAAAATCTGGTCAAACAAGGCACACCTCTGCGCAGCGCGCATCACCAAATCGCCCAACGCATCGCCGATGGCGAAACCTTTAACACCATTGCGCCCGATACGCTCAAACAATACGCAACTGCGGGCAGCCCCAACCCTTCCATCACGCACGCTGCCGCCGATACACTTTTGAAGAGCCTAGAAGACAGCCAACGCTAACACCGGATAACTCAGCCCACTCATGTCGCCGCGCCAACTGCCCCAACTCAATCGCATCGTCGTCAAAGTCGGCTCCGCCGTGATCGCCGGTGACGGTAACGCGCGCCCCGACATCTTTGCTGCACTCGCGCACGACCTTGCCGAAGTACGCGCACGCAATATCGATGTCATCCTCGTGGTGTCTGGTGCCGTCGCGCTGGGTTATCGCGGTTGCGGCTTTGGGTCCGTGCCGTCCGATGTGGTACAGCGCCAAGCCGCCGCCTCGGTCGGTCAACCCTTGTTAATGGCCGCGCTCGATTATCACTTTGGACAACACAGCATTGCCACGGCCCAACTGCTCATGTCTGCCGACGACATTGAGAATCGTCGCCGCTTTCTTAGCGCACGACATACACTGCAAGCATTGCTCGCCGCCGGTGTCGTACCCGTCATCAATGAAAACGACGCCCTCTCCGACGATGAAACCAAAGTCGGCGATAACGACCATCTCGCCGCCCTCACGACCAGCGTAGCGTCGGCCGATTTGCTCGTATTGCTCAGCCGCGTCGCCGGCCTGTATCGAAACGGTGATGGCGAAATCATCAGCGAAATATCCATCGACGCGCCGCTTGCCGATCACATCAATGATTCACTATCCGATACCGGCGTCGGCGGAATGAAAGCCAAAGTCAGCGCCGCCCAAATCGCCGCCCGCTGGGGCGTGCCCACGATCATTGCCGATGGCACGACGTCGGGCACATTACAGAAACTGTTAAACAACGAACCCGTCGGGACCTACTTTGCACCCAACTCCCGAAAGCTAGACGCACGGAAGCAATGGATCGCCGTCCGCTCCCGCTCGCGCGGCAGCGTGTGGGTGGATGCCGGTGCGCAAACCGCCGTCGCCCAACGCGGTGCGAGCTTATTGGCCAAGGGCATCACGGAAGTGCGCGGCGATTTCACCATTGGCGCACGCATCGAAGTTTGTGACGCCGAAGGTCAACCGTTCGCCTTGGGGTTGGCCTCATACTCCGCCGACGAGATGCGCCGCGTTGCCGGTCATAAGGCCCACGAAATCCAAGACATCCTCGGCTATGTGTACGTCGACGAAATGGTACATCGCGACGACATGGTGCTATTGCAAGAAGCAACGCCGTGAGCGCGGCGCAAAATCAGAGCCGCGCCCGTCAGGAAGCGGTCACCGTCAGACGTCGCGGGAACACAAAGCAACACAATCCATCCCGATGCAACCAATATTCAAGACGAATGATCAACAAGAACGAGTAATACAAACATGTCTTTCCACGCTCAAACCCGCGCCGCCGCCGCCAAGGCCGCAGCGCAACAACTCGCGACGGCCACGACGCAACAAAAAAACGACACGCTGCGCGCCCTTGCCTCCAATATCGAAGCCCGCGCCGTCGACATCCGCGCCGCTAACGATAAAGACATGCAAGCCGCGCGCGACAACAACATTGCCGAACCCTTGCTCCGCCGCCTCGAGCTCACCGACGCCGGTATCGCACAACTCGTCGACGGCATCCGCCAAGTCGCCGACCTGCCTGACCCCGTCGGTGCCGAAGTGCGCGGCTATGACGTACCCAGCGGCCTACATGTTTCCAAAGTGCGCTGCCCCATCGGCGTCGTGTTGATGATCTACGAATCGCGCCCCGGCGTAACCGTCGATGCCTTCGCGCTCTGCTTCAAAGCCGGTAACGCCTGCATCCTCAAGGGCGGTCGCGAAGCGTTGCATTCCAATCTGATCCTTGCCGAAATCGCGCGCGACACGCTCGCCGCGCACGACCTACCCGTCGATGCCATGACACTCGTCGATACGTCCGACCGCGACGTGATGAAACAACTCTTGCACCTGGAGCAATACATCGACCTTGCCATCCCGCGTGGCGGCAACACGCTCGTCAGCTTCGTGCACGAACACGCCCGCATGCCCACGGTCCAGCACTTCCATGGCGTGTGCCATATCTATGTCGATGCGCAAGCCGACCTCGATAAGGCCGTCGACATCTGTGCCAGCGCCAAACTCTCGGCACCGGCCACGTGTAATGCATTGGAGTGTTTGTTGATCAACCAAGGCTTGGCGGATCAGTTGTTACCACCGTTGGCGGAAAAACTGCGCGCCGGTGGCGTGGAGATGCGCGGCGACGAAGCCGTGTGCAGGATCATCAAAGGCGCCACCCCTGCGACCGACGCCGACTGGGGCAACGAATTTCTCGGTCTCACACTCGCAGTAAAAATCGTGCCCAACCTCGATGCGGCCATCGATCACATTCATCGTTACAGCAGCAACCATACCGACGCGATTCTGACGGAAGACCCAGCCGCCCAACAAACCTTCGTGCAGCGCGTGCAAAGTTCGTGCGTACTCGTCAACGCCTCCACCCGCTTCAACGACGGCTTCCAACTCGGCCTCGGCGCGGAAATCGGGATCAGCACCAGCCGCATCCACGCCTACGGACCGATGGGGCTGGAAGAACTGACGACGCAGAGGTATGTGGTAAGGGGGGATGGGCAGTGGCGGTAGGTTGATGCCACACTCACGAGTGTCGTCGGTGAGTACGACCTGTCAATGAGCATAACATCGAGAGACCGGGTGCCACGCTTGCCCTGCAAGGCAAGCGTGCGGCTCGCGCGGCCATGCAATTACACCAAATGCCGCTTACCTCTGCCAGCGACCGACAAACATGTTCACCCTGAAGGGTGAACATGCCACCCGCCACCAACAATGCCGCCGGGCAATTCCTACATGGCATAAGTTGCACCTTGTTTTTTGGACTTGTCCCTTTGAACTTTGCATCTTTCGCTTTGCATTCCACCTGCGTTCCCAGCCCCGCAATCACGACGTCCGTAGAAAATCGCACCGGATCGACATTGCAGCAGTCATCGTCCGCGTCCCGATAAGAATCGAGCGTCGCATTTGGTGGACGGAGCGGAGCACTCCGTGGACGCAGCAGAGCGCCGCATGGACGGAGAGGAGCATTACGTGGGCGCGGAGCCGCCCAAACTGGGCCAAGCGCCGCGCTGCGTGGACGCAGAGCCGTGCCCCATTGATGAAGCACGGCACGGCGCGGCCGAAATGCCTCGTCATATAGACGATGTAGCGCGGCACAAAAGCAAATTGGCACATCGCGTAGAGTAATCGGGGGACAGTTTGCACGCCGAGAAGCTGGGTCGATCTCAATACATGCCTCACGTCGAGGAGCCGCTTTGGGGGCACCCGGCCATCAACATGATCAACCTAACCAGCGAAAATGCTGCCCGGTGTACCGGTGCATGTAAGCAAATCTGACTCAAACTTCAGTACTATTCACCAAGATCTTGCATCGTCGATATCCAAGATCTCATCTCACGGGCCGCGACATTGAAGCCCATCAATTCTGCGGCTCTGTGCATATCTAAGCGGTACACAGGAATAGAGAACTTATTATTACCAATCTCATACATGACCAGCTTTCTCTGCATCGCCTTAAGCAAAGGCTGATATGTCAAACTACCATTTAGAAACTCGCGTAAATCCGCCGCCTCAAGCACGTCACCTTTCCATAAACACCTTCTCTCATCACCTATCTGAACCACACCATTCTTAACAAACCCAATCAAGTCAAATGCCCCAGTAATAGTATGATCCTCGAATTTAAGACCTGAGAACATCCTGTTAGACATGACTATTGCTGTTGCAATTGAATCGACATCGACTATCGAGAACCCAATCCGATTTCCCAGATACTCTCGAAACTCCTCATCCTGCAAAAGCAGCCTTAGCTTATCTAATTGACTAATCGCCTTTTGGATATGATCCCAACTAGTTCGAAGCTCAAACGCTGTTGCAGGAAGTACCGGTGCCTTCACCTCACCAATAAACAATGTATCGCCGACTCGTGCAATACAGTCAATCTCGCCAGCCTCTCCTTTATATGAGTACCTTATTTCGTATGAATGATCTAAAGTTGCTTCCGCGAATGCATCATCAATTAACTTTGGAAATCGCTCATCAAATGAGGCTGGATGTGAATGCGACTCTCCGAGTTTAAGACAGTTTCGGATCAGACTTGAACACGAGAAAATCGAGGGCAAAATCGCAATGAGATTCTTGTGCCGAAGGATTGGTTGGTATTGGACATCGAAAACTTCGTTGCGTCCAGAGTCCCAAGCGAGGAAACTCAAAACAGACTCAATGCGGTTCTCAGGGATCAACTTAGAAACTTCTCGCCTAAATTTCCGAGCCGAGCGAACCATAATCGCTGACTCAAGTACCGCGGCGTCGATCGATTCATGGTCATGATGAGATTCTACAAAGTTGGCAATACTCCAGGACAAGAAACGCGACAACCGCTGAAGTATTAGAAGATCGCGAATCCTAACGTCTTTTGCAACAGCAAAATCTAGGAGTTCATCAACATCCAGAAGCCATTCGCCGACAAAATGCTCCACGGCGACTAGTTCCTCTTCATATAGTTCGTCACTCCCTAAAAACTCTGGTTCATAAAGCCTTGTCGAGTAGTCTAGCCGTATTGCATCGAACGGAATCTCTCGCAAGCGACCCCGAACTACGTTTTTGTCCCATGCGAGTTTCGCTAGTCTCTCAATCGACAAAACGTTGCCTGCCCTAGTCACTCGTCGATGGCTCGCGATGTAACTAAACTGAGAGAGAATGAATCCGACTCCAAGCGATTTCTCAAAATCCTCGGATGGCGGCGTAAGGCTAAATGTAGACTCAGCTGACTTGACAACTTGATATCCAATCCCGTCCACAAGAATCTCCCACTCATGAAACTTACGAATTAACGCAGCCGTCACAATCGCCTGGTCGCAAGCAGCTTCAGCATCGGACGATTGACCAATCGGAACGACGGGGTTGAACTCGCCAACATTCTCAGAAAATAAGTGAAGAAGATAGGAGAACGCTTCTGCCAGATCTTCTCTGGACCAATGTTCTATCGACGCCTGAGCCCCATTTGAAAACCACGGTTCTCGACGCACACACATGTCCGTGAAAAACAACACCTCTATGCGCGCCAGAACACGTTTCAAGAATGAGCCGCCCCGAAACTTGAGAGTCTGTATCAAGCCAGACTCTTTCGTCTCGATCTCCGCCCAGACTTCATGCAAGTTCCGTATTGAATGCAAATACGCTCGCGCGCGAGCATTAACACTTCGGAATGAATCGCAATCGAGCACTCTGTCGAGTACATGTTGGGCAAACTCGGATGCCTCACCGGTCTTAGAAGGTCGTAACAAGCCGTCACGTCGAAGTCGGTTTTCGATTCTGTTACTATCAATAACTAGGGTGACAATAAGGTAGTTTGCAGAGTCAATAACTTGGCGATTCTTGAACGAGTTCATTATGCCCGAGTACAGAGTATTGAAATCAGATCTAGAGAGCGGGCTCAGCTGCTCGAGTTCGGCCATATCTGGCAGGGAGTTCAACCATTTTCCATGCTTAGCACCATCTTTAATTGCATTGATATTCATTTATACATTCTATACCAATCTCACATCGCCAATTAATATCTTAGATTATTAGCCAATACAGCCTATCCTTTTTAGCGTAACAGCCGTCGCAACAACCTACTTCGGGCAAGTGATGCCCTAATAAACAATCGTCCCCTCCACCGGCGAGCTCGCCGTGGCGTAGAGCTTCTTCGGTATCCGCCCCGCGCGATACGCCAGATACCCCGCATCCAGCGCGTGGGCCATGGCGCGGGCCATTAGCTCTGGTTCCTTGGCATGCGCGATGCCCGTGTTGAGCAGCACGCCGTCGGCACCGAGTTCCATGGCGATGCTGACGTCGCTGGCCGTGCCGACGCCGGCGTCGACGATCACCGGGTAATCGGCGTCGCCTTCTTTTAGCATCTCCAGAATGATGCGCATCGCATTCGGATTGAGCACGCCCTGACCGCTGCCGATGGGACTGCCGGCGGGCATCACGCTGGCGGCACCGGCCTCTTTTAGGCGGCAGGCCATCGCCGGATCGTCGCTCGAATACACCAACACCGAAAAGCCGTCTTTGATCAACTCGCGCGTGGCTTCCAGCGTGGCGACCGGGTCTGGCAGCAGTGTTTTCTTATCGTGTAAGACTTCCAACTTCACCCATGCCGCGCCGGGGTTGTTGAGTTGTTCAAGAATATCGCGCCCCAGCCGCGCCACACGAATCGCATCATCGGCAGTGAAACAGCCCGCCGTGTTCGGCAGAATCGTGTAGCGATCGGTATCGATGTAGTCGAGCAAGTTGCGATTCTCGCTATCGATCAAGCGCTCACGCCGCACGGCGACGGTTACCACTTCGCAGCGGCTGGCTTCCAAACACGCGCGCATTTGCTCGAAGCTGGCATACTTACCCGTGCCGACGAACAAGCGCGACCGAAAACTGAGGTTACCGATTTTGATAGGGGTAGGGTCCATAGGTGAGGCTCTCTTCTTTATCCGACGTTAGCCACGCAAGTCTTTCTGAGCGCGAATAAATGAATCTCTGGGGAATAATTTAGAATGGAGAATTTAGAATTGCGAAGAGGAACGCCACGAGCTCGCGCGACGCCGTCGGAGAGACTTTCTCAATTCATCATTCGCCATACTCAACTTCTTCCTACCCCCCTCCCACCAGCGTCACGATTTCCACCGTGTCGCCGGCTTGTAGGGGCGTTTGCTCGTAATCTGTATGTCGCACCAACCGCTTGTTGACTTCCACCGCAAAAGGCGGGCTCGGTTGGCGCAACTCGACCAGCGTCTTCACCGTCGCGGGTGCAGTAAGGTCGAAATCGTTGCCGTTCAAGCGGATGGTGAGGTTTTGTTGTGTTTCAGGCATTTATGCTTATTTCGTGCTTTGGCATATTGACTTCGTTTACGTTCCAGCGCCGAGCGTTATCCGATCTTCTCGTTCAGCCATCGAGCCGATACCGTTACAGGTAGGCTTCAGTCCTGCGGCATCAAAAAACGTCGCGCCTTGCTAGTGCGTGAACGTTTACAGTTGGGCAATACGCCCGCGCTTCTACGACATACCCCGAGCGCTCCTAGCCTGACCGCTTCCTAACGGGCGCGGCTCTGATCAGATCCGCATCTCGTGCATTGTTGCTTGACGTCGCGTGCAGGGATCGAGCTCCAAACACATGCATTGTAGATTCCCCCGTCGCACTTCGCCATTCGCTATTCGCCCTTCTCCCCCCCCGGCGGCTCCACCAACACCACGCGCGAATAACCGTACCAGCAGATCCAAAGAAATCCGTACTCAATCGCCAACGCCATCAACGCATTCTGCCAGCTCAGCAACGAAAACAACACCAACGCAAACGTCACGCTATTGATTAACAATGCCACCAGCGCCTGCAACCGTTGACCCGCCACACCCGCTTCGTCCGCCGGCCGCTTGCGCAGCGCCCACAACACCCCCGCCGCCAACGTCGCCGACGCCGCAATGGTGTACATCAACAGCGTTACCACCGAATCGGCCCCCCTGTCGGGCCGAAAGACAGTCAACAGCGCCGTGACCAAACAGCCCAGCGCGATCCAAACGGATAAAACAGCAATCATTGCAATTGGAATTGTGTCGAACCGAGTCCGAGTTGTCGAACCGTGCGCCGCATTAGCAGGGCCAATCCGGCCCACTGCCCGATTCACAGGAGATAAGGGGACATGTCCACCTAAAACGAATGCGCCGGTTGTGGCAAATCATCGTGAATCTTCTGCTGCTGCGACTGTTCGCCGTCATAACTGAACAGCACCATTTCTTCGTTGATCAGCGCCTGCAGATGCACCGGTCGCCGCCAGAGCTTCTGGATGCACTTGAGCGTTTCGACGCTGAACTTGATCTCTAGATCGACGCCCGTGTGCTTATGCGCCAAATACAGCTCGCCGCGATTGGCATAGTTGCCATCCACCACATAGATGTACGGTTGCATATGATTTGTCAACATGAACAAAAGCTGTTGCTTGATCTTTTGAAAATCGCGTGTCACCACCACCATTCGCCGCGTGATCGGGTCGAAGCGATAATGGTACATATTAAAGCGATCGACGAACTCGGGCGTTAGAAACTCATCGATGAACGTCACGTCATTATGAATGCGCCGCACTTCGAAAATCTTCTCACGTCCCAACCCCGCGTCGGTATTCCATCGGCGCTTTTCTTCTAACGTGCCGCACTCGTCGTATTCCTTACCAAAGCGCCCTTTGTTCCAGCGCTCTTCGATATCGCGGAATAACTCGATGCCCACCTTGTACGGATTGAGCCGCCCTGGGCTCATTGCCACGGTGCCGCTGTGATGATCGGCGTACGTAATGATCTCATCATCACCGGCAATCCGCGTCGTCATCATCTTGCTATGCCAATACGACGCCCAACCTTCGTTCATGATCTTCGTCTGGCCCTGCGGTGCGAAGTAATATGCTTCTTCGCGAATCATCGCCAGCACGTCCGCTTCCCAATCTTCCAGCGGCGCGTAGTTCAACAAGAACAACAACACATCGCGCAAGGGTTGCTTCGGAAATGCACCCTTGCTTTGCTCGCGCTCTTTCAACATCTTCTCGCGCTGCTGCTTGATCAGCTCCGGCGGGTTGATCCAATTACGCATGTACGGTTTGGCCTGGTAGCCGGCCACTTCTTCGTGGCCATGCCGATCGGCCTTGGCCCGTTGATCGGCTTCCCAATTCGGGTCGGCTTCGCGCCGCATAAACGGCGAATGCGGATCGATCAAATTATCCAACGCCATACACACGTCGATGAACGATTCGACCTCTTCAAAACCGTGCCGATCGGCATGACGGCGAATGCGCGTAGCGTGGTTCGCCATCTCGTCCATCATTTTGCGATTGGTCTGGCTGAACCAATAGTTATTCTTGAAGAAATCGCAGTGGCCATACACATGCGCCATCACGAGCTTCTGATCGGTAATCGAATTATCCGCCACCAGATAGGCATAGCACGGGTCGTTATTGATCACCAACTCGTAAATCTTGCCCAGGCCATATACGTGTTGCTTGCGCAGCTTCTCATATTCCATGCCGAAACGCCAATGCGGATAGCGCTGCGGAAAGCCGCCATAGGCCGCGATCTGCTGCATCGTGTCGAAATCGACCAGTTCGAAGCGCGTTTCAAAGAAGTCGAGCCCCATGCCAGCGGCGATTTCGCAAATCTCAGCGGCGTGACGGGCCAAATCGGGTCGTAGCGTGTCGATACTCATAATGCTGGATACCTGCCTTGCGACCCTTCGTTACTTGCCCGGTGTGAAAAACGTCTTGAGTGAATCGAAGATATCGTCCTTCGTATTCACGCGCGACGTAATCACGTTCTCTTCTTTATCAAGATGCTCGTGAATCACATTGATGAAGTTGCCGCTACCGTAGGCGCTGGCGACTTGGCAATAACCAAACATATTGATGTGCGGCAGCATCTGTTCGCGCAACATGCGGCAACACTCGCGCGAATCGCTCTCGCTGCTATTATCACCATCGGAAAAATGAAACAAATAAATGTTCCATTCTTCCGGGTTGTAATTCGATTCGAGTACTGCACGGCAAAGGTTGAACGCGCTACTGATCTTGGTGCCGCCATCTTCTCGAATACGAAAGAACGTTTGTCGATCGACTTCACCCGCGCGCACATCGTGCACGATATAGCGCGACTCGATACCCTCGTAGTTCCGTCGCAACCACGCGTCGATCCAAAACGCTTCCAAGCGTACCAGTTCTTTTTGCTCGTCGCCCATCGAACCCGAGACGTCCATCATGTAGACAATCACTGCGTTCGACTGCGGTTTCTTCACTGGCTTCCAACTGCGATAGCGTTGGTCGCGTTTCACGGGGATGACGATCGGATTCTCGGGGTCGTACAAGCCCGCCATGATCTGCCGCTTGAGCGCCGCTCGAAATGTGCGCTTGAAATGGCGCAGCGATTCCGGTCCCGTCGTGCGGATGCCGCTGTAGCGATCTTTCTCCGACGTAATGGTGTGGCTGCCCTTGGGCTGGATGCGCGGCAGTTCGAGTTCATCACCGAGGATGTCGGCCAGCTCGTCGAGCGAGACCTCGACCTCCATGATGTGCTGGCCCTCTTGCGTGCCGCCGGGGCCCATATCGCCTTCTTGGCCGTCCACCGGATCGCCGCTTTCGCCGTCGCCGACGCCCACGCCGGCGTCGTTGTTGTCACCATATCGGAAGTGCGGCGTCTCGATGCCGTGCACCGGAATACTGATAGCCTTCTCTCCCTCGCGACCGATCAATTCGCCGCGGGTGAGAAACTTCCGCAAGTCGCCGCGGATCTTCCCCTTGACGATCTGCCGAAAGCGCTGGTGATCTTTGTCGATCTTAAGAGCCATCTAAACCTCTATCCGTCATAATGTTACACCCAATCACGCGGACTTCACATCGGGCGTCATTCGCTCTGATTCACCGGGGCCTGCCCCTTCAATCATACGGTCCCCCCGCCCAAATAACCGTCGCCGGTTGGGATGAGGACCTACCAAGTCTATCGGTAGCCCCGCGCAGGGGGTCAAGGAGGGATTTTTAAGACACCAGACCAAGGGCTAAGCAATATTGGGGTGATCCATCACCGCCGCGCGACCTTAACAAACCCCCACTCCGCCGCCAGCGCATCCGCCGCTTGTTCCGGGTCGGTGATCGCGCCGTAGCCACCGTTGCGCAGATGCGCGTGCGCCAACTCGTGCGCAATGATGTAATACGCAAACGCCGCGTCGCACTCGGCCAGGCGCGGTTTGAGTATCACGCTGCGGCTACCGTTACCCATCGTCGGGCACGCCAACCAAACGGTGCGCCCCTTGCCCGGCTGGTAGTCATCAATGGCGATGCGAAACTGCGGATCGGCGAGGAAATCATCGACCACATCATCCGGCAACGCGCGCAACACATGCAGCGCCCGCACAGCCAACGGCCCGTCGCCGAGCGACTGCGTGATGAAGGGTTCGAGTTGACGTTGCGGCGAATCGGTACTCACGGTTGGGATTGTAGTCGAAAGGGTGTAGCGTTATCGAACGGGAGTGGGGGAGCGTGATTGATAACAGCTAACGCTACTGTAGAGTGCGTCCCTCGACGCACCAACAAGCCATTACAGCAACATGCATCGTCTTCGTTCGATCAAGTGCACAACTCAAATTACATCACTGGGCATCAACCGATTCATCGCTTCGTTTCGTTTTCCAATGCTGGATACCAATGCAGCCGAGCCCTACCAATACCCAAAGAAACACTAGAAGACGATGCAAGCCGTGTGCAAAATCGTGGCCATCACCAATATCGAATGCGAGTGATAGGCTCGACGTATATACCACTAAGGCCGTAGCGATCTGAGCGAGAGCACCATATGCACTACTATCAGTTCTACGTTTCTTGAAACCCGCATGCGAAATCAAGAGCAACATCGCGCCGATAATACCCGACCCAATGGCACATAACATAAAAATGAACATCTCGCATTACTCCAATAGATTAGGATAAAGGATGTCAGGCCAGATCGACACACGCTCAATCAGGGACGATATGCGTCTATCAAAAGGCGCAACCTACACCTCGGTGCCTTCAGATATCTCAACTGGTGCCGCCCCTTTTGACCAATCGAAGGAGCAAATGATCCCGAACACCGCAGCGATGGCTGCGATTCCTCGGAAAACGATTGGCGTGTATTCCGCAAACCGCGGCAACTCCTGCAGCACGCTGAAGCTCATCGCACCGAACGTGATCGAAAACGCGAGATTCCGGCATGTCGCGGTCGAATCCCTTTCAGTACGCCTAATCGCAGTAACAACACGATAAAGACCAACCAACGAGATCAGACCCAGCCCGAGCGAAACAAGTAACGCCAGCCATTCATTGCCCGCCATCATTCACCTCGAGATTTTCGATGACTTCCTAACCCTCACGAGAATCTTTATCCCGTTGCTCCCGCGCTGCCTTGCGCTTCGCCTCCGCCTCGCGTTTAAGCTGTTCGCGCTGCCAATCAAAATCCACGCGCCCGTTATAAAACCGATCCGGATGCTCTAGCGCCCAAATCTGCTTACGAATCAACCAGTTATCCTGATCCAACGAGCGCGCCGCCTTCAGTTGCGCTAGCGCGCCCTGCACATCACCGCCCTCTTGCAGCTTAGCAGCATAAGCCAGGCGCAGCCGCACCGTGAGTTGCTCCGGCGTTAGCGCGCCGCCCACTTCATCCCCACCGCCTGCCGGCGGTGCCTTACCGGTTTCGATCCACTGGGCAATCTCATTGCGATCTCTTTCTTTGCCGACATTCACCGGTGTAGGCCCGCGCACCAGCTTGCCTTTCTCATCGATCAGAATCGAAAACGGCACATACTTCACGCCGAAGCGCGTACCCAGCACGGCTTCTTGATCGACCACAGTGGTATACTGTGCCCGTGCAACGTTATGCCACTTACTGGCCTTGGCCGCCCCCTGCACATCGACGGCGACCGAAAGAATCTCAAACTTGTTACTCTTGTGTTCTGCGTAGAATCGTTGCCACCCGGGCAACTGATGACGACACGCTCACCACGAGGCCCAAGCGTAAAGCAAGACCTTTCGACCGCGATAGCGCACGACGCTTACGCTATCGCCTTCTAAATCCGGAAGTTGTAAATCGAACGGCGCGCCGACCGCCCACGTAGCGACGCGATGCACATCGGATAAATCCAGCAACAGTGCTTTCGCGTCTGCATCCCAAATAAAATGTCCGCCCAACGCTTCCACTAACGGCGCGACCGGCACCCACAGCGTTTTGCCGTCACGCCGCAGCGCGCCGGCCTTATTCGAAACGTCGAAAGGTATGCACAAGTCACCGCGGCATATACCGATCCGCTCTTCACCGAGTTCCTTCAGCTCCAGCCCAAGCTTTTCCGTCAACAGCTTTAGCGCGACGTGCGCTTCGCCATCGATACTTCGTAACTCACCATTAACAAGTCTGTCAGTCGATCGCTCAAAAATGCGAACAGCGATCGTTTCCGGCTCGTCATCAGCAAGCGCGACGCCAGTCGAAGAAATGGACAGGCATATGGTGAGGCCCACAAGCATGCAATATTTCATAAGCTCCCTTTCACATCGGGTTGGCATGACCTGTAGTGTAGCTTACTGAGATACGACACCTGACGGCAAACAAAAAGCAGCTGGGCGAACCACCGAAGACCTTGAGGTGATTTGCACCGTGGTTGATCGCGATAGGCAGTGAGAGCGTTTTTCATTCCCATGTAGCGAATCAACCGTTTTCTCAGCCCCGGAGGGGCGCAGGTCGAAAGCCCTGGATGGAGCGGCGCTAGCCGCGCAATCCATGGAGTCTTGGCGAATTACGTTTAACCGCGGTAGCGGTGCCGGTACCTAAGCCCCTTGCTGGGGCTTGATGATTTCGCCTTCGAGGACTGCCAGGGAGGGGAATTTCTGGGATTGCTTCTGATGAGTTGTAGGAGCGACAGCAGCCCGTACCGCTTACTTCTTCCCGAAGGCCCGCTCGATAAAACCCGTATCAAAATTGCCGCTGACAAAATCGGCATGATCCATAATTTTTTGATGAATCGGAATCGTCGTCTTGATCGGTCCCACTTCAAACTCGGCCAGTGCGCGACGCATGCGCCGAATCGCCTCATCACGATCCGCACCGTACACCAATAGCTTACCAATCATCGAATCGTAATACGGCACGATGCTGTAGTTCGACGAGCAGTGCGAATCGAACCGCACGCCATAGCCGCCCGGTGCACGGAACGTATCGATATTCCCCGGCGAAGGCCGGAAGTCGTGCTCCGGGTCTTCGGCGTTGATACGCACTTCAATCGCGGCACCGCGCGGCTTGATATCCTTCTGCCGCAACGTGAGCTTTTCACCCGCTGCGATGCGTATCATCCACTTGATCAAATCGATACCCGTCACCAACTCGGTCACGGGGTGTTCGACCTGTATGCGCGTGTTCACTTCGAGGAAGTAATAATTCCCGTGCTTATCGACGACGTATTCGACTGTGCCCGCCGAAAAGTAGTCCGCCGCCTGTACCAAGCGGACCGAAGCTTTGCACATGGCCTCGCGCACTTTGTCGTTGATGGCGGTACTGGGTGATTCCTCGACCAACTTTTGATGTCGCCGCTGCACGGTGCAGTCGCGCTCGAACAGGTGAATGCAATTGCCGTGTTGATCGGCGAGAATCTGCACCTCGACGTGGCGCGGCTCTTCGATCAGTTTTTCGATGTAAACGCGATCATCCTTAAACGCGTTGAGCGCTTCGGTGCGCGCGTTGCGAATCTGCGTGCGCATGCTCGCTTCATTGTGCGCGATGCGCATGCCCTTACCACCGCCACCGGCCGACGCTTTGATCAATACCGGATAACCTATCTCGCCCGCGATTTGCACCGCTTCTTCGTCGTCTTCGACGATACCGTCGCTGCCGGGCACAACTGATACCTTGGCCTTTTTGGCCAACGCCTTGGCCGCCGCCTTATCGCCTAACAAGCGAATCGATTCGGCGCTGGGGCCGATGAATTCGATCTTGCTATCGCGACACTGCTCGGTGAAATCAGCGTTCTCAGATAAAAAGCCATAGCCCGGATGAATCGCATCGACATCGGCCACTTCCGCAGCCGCGATGATCCGATCGGCGCGCAGATAACTATCGCGCGGCGAAGCGTCGCCAATGCAAATCGCCTTATTCGCCAGCTTCAAATACGGCGCTTCGCGATCGGCCTTCGAATAGACGGCGACTGTTTCGATACCCATCTCGCGACAGGCGCGAATGATTCGCAAAGCAATTTCACCACGGTTGGCAATCAGAATACGTGAAAACATAGGCGTTGCAGCTCGTCGGTCGCCATGCTTGCGACCGGGTTGAGTGTTTCTGGGTGTGGCCGTCGACATAAGAAGGATACCGGCGGGCAGTACTAAATAGACGGACGACTAAATGCTAGTCCGGTCGGATCTTCATCAAACACTGACCGAATTCGATCGCCGCGCCATTGCTTACCTCGATCGACGTAATCGTGCCCGACTTCTCAGCCTTAATTTCATTGAACACCTTCATCGCCTCGATAATGCAGATAACGGTATCCGCCGTTACCTTGTCGCCGACTTTCACAAACGCTGGTGAGTCGGGATCGGAAGCCGAATAAAACGTACCGACCATCGGTGACTCGATTGCGTCCACTCCCGCGTCAGCAGCGGGCGCGGGCGGTGCTGCCGGAGCGGCAGCCGGAGCCGCCGCAGGTGCGACTGGTGCAGCCGCCGGCATCGGTGCGGGCGCTGGTGCAGCCATAGCGCCACTTGCCGCGACAGGCCCCCCTCGACGCAGCATGATCCGATCTTCCCCCTCGCGAAACACGATTTCTGACAAGTCGTTGTCGACCATCAGTTCGGTTAGCGTCTTGATCTTCTCGATATCCATAAGATGTGATTCTTTCGTTGCGTGTGACTCGTCGCGCGGCAATTCCCACTGAGCCAGTCCGCCGCGCCGCGCGAAACCGTGATTTTAGCGACGAAAAATCGAAACGGTCAAGAATGGGACAGACTCTTACAGGACACACCTAACCACCTTCAATACAAGCACTTACACACATTCACCACAGTGCCAGTCGCATTCAGCGACCACCAAAACCTCATCGGATGTCCCGACAAAAGCCACGACCCTTTCGTACCCCACCTTCGCGATGTACCGTAATAGCTTATGACTCACGTAATTACTGAGCCGTGCATCGGCACCAAAGACACCGCTTGTGTCGCCGTTTGTCCGGTGGATTGCATCCATCCGACCACCGAAGAGCTTGCCTTCAAACACGAGGATATGCTCTTTATCGACCCGGATATTTGCATCGATTGTGGGCTCTGCGTCGACGAATGCCCGGTGCAGGCAATTTATCTGGAAGACGAACTGCCAGAGAAGTACACAAAGTACATCCAGATCAACGCGGAGTATTTCTCGCGTAATAGCTAACGCCGGCAGGCCTGCGTTCGACCTGAAACGACGATTTTCGAAGGAAAAACCGTGCTCGAAGAACTTTTTCAACATCAGGCGGAATTGAATAAACGCATCGGTTTCGATGCCGATAAGTTGCACGATAACTTCGATCCACGCGTCGCCGGTGAATGGCTGAACAACTACATCATGGCCGCGGCCAACGAGCTGGAGGAGCTGCGCGACTGCATGTATTGGAAGCACTGGTGCAAAGAAGCTCGCGAGGGGCGGCGCTTCGAGATTCATGATTTGCAGAATGCACGCGTCGAAGTCATCGATATCCTCTTCTTCTGGATCAGCATGGCACAGTGCTTGGGCCTGAATGCCAGCGATGTGATGGATTTGTACCGCCAGAAGCTCAAAGTCAATCAGGATCGCCAGACCAATGATTATTCCATGGCCTCTAAGACGGAGGATGACAACAAGTCGATCAAGCTTTCCCGCGAAAATCCCTGATTTTCACCCACGCCCCCCAGTTATTGCGACCCACCACATCCTGAATACCCCCAATTTTCCGCCAATTGCATGAGGTTTGGCGTCGTATTGGATACACTACATGTAATAAGTGGGGTGGGTTGAGCGGATCCCCAAGAACGCTCGTCCACATTTTTATCATTACGCCTGCCAAATTTTGAAGGACGGAAATCATGCCGATGCTCCGCCGCGCGCTCATTTGCGCGCCCGCCGTCGCTTTCCTAGCGCTAACCATCCTGTTCACACCGTTTGCTGAATCCACTGCAGACCCCGCGCCTGAAACGCCAGCGCTCGCAGCGTCTGTGACAGAAATCAACCGTCAGAGACTTATCCAAACGCTCGATCAAACGATCGCCGATGATCTGGCGCAACGTTACGCGCTCGGCATGATCGCGGTCGCGCCGCCGCCCGCACACGCTGCGCGCACAAATAAGAACTTTTGGACGATTGCCGAACTGCCACAACCTCAGATCTGCTTTGTCCCGGGTACGCCCCCAAATGACATCGATGCCGTGATGCGCCAGATGCCTTGGTACAACGGCGGCTTAAGCGGCCCACGCTTTAACCAAGTCAGCCGCTGGTCGGTCACTGCCACCGATGGCGGCACCGGCAACGAAGGTGATCCCATCACATTGACCTACAGTTTCCCACCCGATGGCACGACGATCCCTCAGTTACTCTCTGGCTTTCCAAGCCGACCCAACGATTTCAACGCTTGGATGAACGGTATCTACGGTTCGCAAGCGGTCTGGCAACCCATCTATGACGAAGTCTTTGTTCGCTGGTCGGAATTGACCGGCATTTCCTACACCTTCGAGCCCAATGACGATGGTGTAAATCTGAACCAAAACCCCGGCATTCTCGGTGTTCGTGGTGATGTACGCATCGCCGGGATGCTGTTAGACGGAAACAGCGGCACGCTCGCTTACAACAACTTTCCTGACGACGGTGACATGGTGTTTGATACCGGCGATGGCTTCTATGCCGACACCAGTAATGACTCGCTCGGCTTGCGTAACGTCATCGCTCACGAGCACGGTCATGGCATCGGCCAAGCCCACGTTTGCCCAATCAACGGCAGTAAACTCATGGAGCCGTTTATCAATCTCGGCTTTGATGGGCCACAACATGATGAAGTACGTAACGCACATAGCTTCTACGGCGATACAGCTGAACCCAATAACTCCGTCGCGCAAGCTACTGCGCTTGCCCCGTTTTCCGTCCCTGAAGCGCGTATCCTTGGAAATGAACCTGCACCATTCTTTAACGAAGGCGCCACGCTGAGTATCGACGCCAACGGTGAAGTTGACGTCTTCGAAGTAACGGTGAATGCGCAAGCGTCATTGTCCATCACGCTTTTTGCCATCGGCCTCGTGTACGAAGATACGCCGCAGGCGTGTGGCGGAGCACCGGGTTCCTGTTGCACAGGCTCTTTCACCGATAGTGAGTCGCAAGCAAACTTGGCCGTCGAGGTGATCGGCACTGACGGAACAACCGTCATCGCCTCAGCAAACAATACTGCTGCCGGCAATGATGAATTGCTCAGCAATATTATTCTCGATGCGCCGGGCACTTACTACGTGCGCGTTTCCGAAGCAGGAGGCGTCAGCCAACCACAGCTGTATCAGCTTCTTATCAACGCAGCCGAACTACCTTTCATCCCGCTCGCGATTGAACTTCCGAACGGTGCCCCTCAAGCATTGATGCCCGGCATGAGTACCGACTTTGACGTCGTCATTACCGAAAATGAGGAAGCATTGGTTCCCGGTTCAGCGACTTTGGCATTCCGCTATGGCCCGGGTGCTTTCCAGACCACGCCGCTGGTTCCTAACGGTGGTAACGCGTTTATCGCCACGCTACCACCGGCCAATTGCGACGACACACCCGAGTTCTTTATTCAAGCTGAAGGTGATCAATCTGGACTCATCGCCTTCCCCGAAAACGGCGGCACGCAGCCGCTTACCGCCATCGTCGGTGCCATTGGTACGGCGCTTAGCAATGATGGTGAACTGATCGGCGGCTTTGTCGCCACCGGTGATGCCGTCGAAGGCATCTGGGAGAACGATTTCCCCGAAGGCAACGATCGCGGCGACCCCCCGGTCGACTTCGATGGCTCGGGCCGCTGCTGGCTGACCGAGACCGACCCCAACGATGTCAATTCCGATATCGACGATGGCTCGACCACGCTGACGTCTCCGATCGTTGATGTCAGTGGCCTCGGTAGTCCGACGGTGTCTTACGCACGCTGGTTTGACAACACTGCCGGAAGCTCACCCAACCAAGACGTCATGGCCGTTGAAGTCTCCGATGATGGTGGAAACAGTTGGACGCTCCTCGAAGTCGTCGGCCCCGGTGGTCCGGAAGCGGCCGGCGGATGGGTGTTTGTTACCTTTGAGATCGCTCAGTTTGTGACACCCAACGAAAATTTCCGTATCCGCTGGACTGCCAGCGATACCGCACCCGGCTCGGTCGTGGAAGCAGGTATCGATGCTATCAGCATTAACGGCATCGATTGTGAAGACCCGATCCTACCCCCGCCAGCACCACCGACCAACGTTGCAGCCAGCGACAACACGTTGTGTAACGCTATCGACATCAGTTGGGATGCCAGCGCTGAGGCAACGTCGTACGACGTGTATCGCAACGATATCGACGACGCCAATACCGCCACGCTGATCGCGTCCGGCTTGGCAGGGCTCGGCTTCACGGATACCCCCGCAACCAGCGGCTTCTACTTCGTGCAAGCCTGTAACGACAACGGGTGCAGCGACTTTAGCGCCTCCGACGCCGGAAGTGCCGGCCCCGCGGGTGATTTCAATCTCGACGGTGCCGTCAACGGTCTCGATATCGGCGGCATGGTGGACGCGTTGATCAACACCGGCGACCTCTGCGGTGATCTCGACGGCAATGCCGCTACCGAGCTGGCTGACATTGCTGACTTCACCGCACTGCTGCTCGGTAGTTAGCCGGTTTCACTGCTAATTAGGTAACTTATGACCGCGCCCGGCTCACCAACCGGGCGCGGTTTTTCTTTGCGCGATTTGCGACAAAAGGCGCGCCCCCACAAGATGTCGCCAAGGAGGGAATTCTCACTCCGAACTGTTCACGATTGAGAGCGACGGCTGCCCTGTGGCACCGGCCAATAGCCGGTGTAAGCTGACGAATCATCTACGGTCGCATTTATTCATGAAGCAGGCTAGACCAGCGGCACCTATAACGACGCAAAGGCATGCGATGATCGATGAGTCGCGGCTTACTATAACGAGCCATCCGCCATGTTCCCGTCCCTTGCAGGGCGGGGTTAGGGGAGGGTCGGTATTCTTGGGGAAGATTCCCTTACCGTTTGCGCCCATACATCTTCAACCAGGGCTTGATGTGCTCTCAAAAGCAACACTCACGATATTGTTAACCGTAATATTGAACGCGCTCGTCGCCTGCGACTTACCGCTCCCCTCATCGTTACCCGTCGCCTTGAATGCCTCCACCCAAACCAACCTACGCGTTGGCGTCGCCGCCCGTGCCATCACACCCAACTTTCCGGTCTATATAGCCGGCGGCATTCCCTATCGACTCGCGCTCGGGGTACACGACGATATATGGGCGCGTAGCATTGTGATTGAAAGCGACGGCGCTCGGATCGCTCTCGTCAGCCTCGATCTCATCGGTATTAACTATGATGACGTCGTTGCCATTCGCACTCAGCTCACCGAGACGCTCGCGATGGATTATGTCCTCATCGCCGCCACCCATTCACATAACGCACCCGATGTTTTGGGCCTGTGGGCACCCGACCCGTTTTGCAGCGACACGCTTTATCGCGGCATCATGCGGCAAGTGGTGGTCGAGTCGATCATCGATGCCGCCGCCAATACCCAACCCGCCACCATCGACTACGCCATCGGCAATAGCGGCACACCGCAACTCAATCGCGATACGCGCGAACCGAATGTCATCGATGATACGCTAGCCATTTGGCAGGCACGGTCATCAGCCGACAACTCGGTCATTACCACTGTCGTGCATTACGCCGCCCATCCGATTCTGATACCCAGCCTCAATGCCGATATCTCGTCCGACTTTCCCCATTGGCTGCGCTCGGCAATTGAAGACGGCGTTGACTTGCCGGACATTCAATTCAGCGGACAAGGTGGTACCTGCGTCTTCTTCAACGGCGCACTGGGCGGTCGAATCACCCCCGCCGGCTTCGGCACCACGCCCCGCAATGATGCGACCGCCGAACCACATCGCAATGCCGAAGCCTACGGTTACACGCTCGCCCAACGAGCGCTTCAATTATTGGACAATGAACGCGAGACCATCACTCATGACATCGATATCACCGCCGCATCAGTGCCGATCACTGTTACCGTCGAGAACCCGGTGTTGAATTTCGCGATGCGTAGCTGCTTAATCGATCGGGGCATTGATATCGATCGCATTACCAGTGAAGCAGCGCGCATCACCATCGGCCCGCTCGAATTCTTCGCCGCGCCGGGCATGTTGCTACCGGAACTGGTGACCGGCGAACTCATTCAACCCGTCGGGCTCGACTTTCCCAATGCGACGCTTGAATCACCAACTGTCAACGAGCTCAGCACCACCGGCAGCCCCATCGTCATCGGTCTCGCCAACGACATGCTGGGCTACATCATTCCGCGCGGCTTATGGGATGCGGCGCCGCCGATTGCAACGACCAACGAGCTGCCGCCCTACGGTGAGGTGGTATCCATGGGCCCCGGTGCTGCCGAGGCCGTCATCAATGGATGGCAACAAGCCGTTGCAAGCCTGGATTCCGTGCCGTAGCCGAATCATGGCTGACACCACTTATGGCATCAGTTTCTGCACCTGTTCTCCGACGTCCGCGATCTCGGCAAACAACCATAGATACATCAAAGCACTCAACGCCCCGATGACAAACATAAAGATCAAGCCGCGTATGGTTCCGCGCCGGCCACCCTTTACGTTCGGCGTTAGCTTCGGCCCGCCAAGCATCTATGCCCCCCTTAACTTTTTCCAACACGTGACGGCGCAGTGTTGGCAACGCAATTAACAAGCCTCGTTCAGCACGACAGTTGCCGACTCAGCCGGCACGTCTGCCGTTATGCTTATCGCTTCCGCAAACAGCCAGACCACTACCAATCCGCCCAGACACGCGATCAACAACGCGACCAATAAGCCTAGCAACGTACCACCTTGGCCACCATACATTCGCGGCGGAATAACCGGCCCATACATCATCACAACTCCCTTTCGGTTTCAAGAAATCTCTTTAAATCATCATCATTTTCCGGATTAGTGAGATTTATCGCGATTACAATCGGGCTTATAGTTTTGAAAGGGTTACGCGACCTTTAAGTCGGGGAAGAAAGCTTGACTCGACGCTTAGGTAGCTGATTCAGCTTTGACAAAAACCGAAATGCCTACCGACGGAGCAACACGATGTCACACCATAGAAAAGCCCTTCCTATCGCCGTCCTGCTGATTGTCGGGCACAGTCTCGCCCTGACAGGCTGTTCCAATTCGCAACACCAAGTAAACGAACTCGGCAACTGGATGACCGGCTCGTTTTCCAGTGCCGCCCAAGCCCAGCGCGACGCGGAGAACTACTTCGATATCCGCTTGGAAACCGTCCGCATCTGGCCCGAGCGCACCGACGGCATTTGGCTCTACGTCGAACAAGCCGCCGCCACGCGTCTGGATAAGCCCTACCGCCAGCGCATCTATCACGTACATGCGCGCGACGATCAGTCATTAGCCAGCGTGGTCTATACGCTACCCGATGACCCCATGCAATACGCCGGTGCCTACCACACGCCCGCTGTCTTTGATGACCTAACGCCCGCCGACCTGACGATTCGCAAGGGCTGCGCCATCATCTTGCAGCGCGCCGACGATGGTTCCTATGTCGGCAACACGCACGAAAAAGACTGCGAAAGCGAATTGCGCGGCGCAGCCTATGCCACCAGCGAAGTCATCATCACCCCCGCCATGCTCAAGTCATGGGACCGCGGCTACAACGATAAGGACGAGCAGGTCTGGGGCGCAACCGACGGCCCTTACGAATTTATCAAACAACCCCAAGCAAAATAAGAAGCCGAAGACGAGATCGTAATGTCGTCTTCGGCCTGGGTGGGGGTGGAGTGAAAAATTGAGATGAATTAGCTGATCTTGCAACTACCGAACAATCACAAGCCAGTCGCAGGCGTCTTCTACTTCTCTCGTCCTTCTTCCGCACCGACCACAGTCAACTGCGGTGGACGATAGGTTTCCAGCGCCGCCTCTAACTCGTGCAACCGATCCAAGGCCGCTTGCAACCGTTCCTGAGCGGCAGGCAGCGCGATCAACACTTCGTTCTCGATGCGATCTGCCAAGGCTAATGTCGGTCGCAACGCATCAATTCGTTCACGGGCATGGGCGAAGCGTGCTTCCAACTCGGCCGATCGAATGGTTAACTCGGCCAGTTCTTGCTGCAGTTCGGGCAGTTGCTCTGTCCCCGCCAGCCTAGCCAGCTCCTCCTTTCGTTCCAAGAGCCGGATCCTAGCCTCCCGCATATCACCTTCGGCTTCGCGAATCGCCGCACTGCTGGCAACTTGTTGCGCGACCAGCCCCCTGATCCTCATCAACTTCTGTTCCTGATTATCTAACAGGGCTCTCAGTTCATTGATAATTTCATCTTCCTTAACTCCACTGCCGGTCGATCCTGCTACTTTAGCAATCTGCGCTTCGATCGCGCCCCGCCGCGACATCTGCGCTACGCGCTCGATCTCCAACTCGCGCAACTGCTCTTCCATCCAGCGCAACTCTTCGACGACGGCCTCCCGCGTTAAGTCGGCACGTTTAGCTTCTTGCGACATCGCCCGCCGCATCTCAAGCATGCCATGCAAGCCCGTCTTGGCTTTTTTCACGCGCTGCCGTGCAACATCGACGCGCTCGTTCAGATTGGCAAAGTTCTGCTCAGCCAATCGCACCAACGCCGCGCGCATGCGTTCCAGCATGTTGTTCAACAATTCTTCCGCCCGCGCGGGAATGGCCTCACCATCCAAATCCGTCTCGTCGAGCCGCAACGCGAACCGAATCAAATAAGGTGAATCCACCGAGTGCATACCGGGAGCCACCAACGTTTCGATGTTTACCTCAACCACGCCGGCTTCATCAAGCAAGCCCGCGCCGGTCCCGAGTACCTCTCGAATCGCCTCCGACCGTACCGCCGATGTGTGCATCAGCGTTGTCAAGATCTCCTGATTGAGCGGCACTTGCCGATCGTTCCACGTGGCACGAACGATCATGACGGCCGTGCGACTGCCCGACGCGTCGTTGCGCGCCACCATCGCGTGGGTACGCTCTACCGCCCCAATGCTGCCAATTAGCAACGTTGCGATTAACAACGCTCCGCCAATAAATGTCATCGCGCTAACGCCGCGCATTTTGTCCCTCTGTATGAACATGCCTTCAACTCCTAAGAATCTATTGCCAATGAATCTTGGTTACGATTCCCGCACACTTCGCAACCGCTGACGGGCCCTGTCGGCGGCAGCCGTGTCTGGAAATACTTCAATCACGCGTTGATAAGCCATGCGCGCCTGCGCTGGCGTGTTACCGTTCTTCTCGAGTAATTCACCGCGATACAACATGCTCTGGGCGGCTGTTTCCGCCGCCAGCGCCGCCTGCACCATCGGATCGGGCGGCATCACGGTTCGGCGAACGCGGGACGACCGAGTGACGGTGCGCGGCGATCTTGTCGTACGTTTGTCTACCTTCGCCAGTCGTTGTAAGCGCTCATTGATATCGCGCGTGGTGCGGGTAATCTCTGCTAACTCACGCTCCAATGCATCACGCGTCGGTGCTTCTGGCCCACTCGAAGCGTTATCGCCATCCGCATCGTTAATCGCAATCGTCTGATTGGGCGTGGTGGATGGTGACAACAAAGCGCTCATCGTCCATACCGCACCGACAAGCATCAAAGCTGCGCAACTCGACACGACCATGCGGACCTGTTGTCGTCGTCGCGCGACCTTGCGATGCACGCCCGCAATGAACGCATCGCTTACCTGAGCGTCTTGACCATCAGCAGGTACTTGGTTTGCGGATCGCAGTATGTCGTCTAGTTCGTGCTTCATGTCATTCACAAAGATGCGAAAGCATCGTGTTCCTTCAAACGCTCTGCCAGTAACTGCCGGCCACGATGCGCTCGTACATCCACCGCGCTCGCGGTTACTCCTAACAATTGCGCCGTCTCGGCAGTGCTGCGTTCTTCCAGATATCTCAGCGCTATCACTTCGCGATACTTAGCCGGCAGCGCTGCAATCGCAGCCCTTACCAACTGTTGCGTTTCTATTTTTTCAACACTCGATGTCTCACCGACAACCGTTGACTCAGACTGACCGACTGCGGCCTTTTGCCATAACCGTCGCAACACTTGTCGGCGTTGCCAGCGCCGCACTCGATGAATCGCGATACGCGTAAGCCACGTTTCGATGTCCGCGTCACCACGAAACTTCGGTAACGCCATCAATGCCGACGCAAACACATCCTGCACCAGATCATCCGTCTCCGACGACCAACCGCTCAGTTGGGCCACCAACCGTCGCATGGCAGGTGCATAGCGGCGGATCATCGCATCCGTCGCTGCCGCATCGCCCGCGCGCAACCGCGCCAGCGCGTCCATAGACGGTACCGCCTCCTCGGAGGCCTCTGGGCTGGCGGGTTGCGGAACAGTCATAACAGCCATACGGACTCCTATTAGAGCCGCGCCGGGCATTGACCTTACAGGTTTTTTGCAGAATTTTGTTTTAACCCACCATCAGGGCTGGCTGGTTGAATTTTGCCATTCATACCATCACCATACCCTCATGCCCCGCTACCATGTGCCCAAAGCCCCCGTCCGCGTCGAAACGCGCGTCAGCAATTCGCGCTTCATCAGCACCATCGAACGCGCCGACACCGTCGCGGCGGCGCAGGCGTTTATTAAATCTCAGCGCGAGGAGATGCCCGACGCCAATCACCATGTGTACGCTTTCAGGATTGGCTTTGGAAACAGCGTCTCCGAAGGGATGAGTGACGACGGTGAGCCGTCCGGCACCTCTGGCCCGCCCACGCTGGCCGTGCTGCGCGGTTCGGACATCGGGGATGTAGCGATTGTTACCACCCGCTACTTCGGTGGTACCAAGCTGGGTACCGGCGGTCTCGTTGCCGCCTATACCACGTCCGCCCAAGCGGCATTTAAAGAATTGCAAACCGAGGAGAAGGTCGAACGCATTCAATGCAGCCTGACCATCCCCTACAACCTGCTCGAACGCGTGAAGCTGATTTTGGCTGAGCAGGAAACCGAGATGCTCGACGAACATTTCGAGGCTGATGTCACGCTGCGTTTCACATTACCCGTGGAACGGTTTGAAGCGCTAGATGCGACGATTTGCGACCTTACCGCAGGAAAAATCTCTGTAAATAAAAATTAATTTCTGGTGGCGACCGCCGCGCAATTTTTGCCGAAGCCGCACGGGAAATCGTTCATTTACAACAAATATCGTTCATTTGGCTGCTATTGCGCTGGCTCGTTTCGCTAAATGCCGCCTGAATTCTTCATAACACACCGGCGGATCCGTTTATTACCGGTCTAAACTTTTGACGTTAACAAAGGTGGCTCGAGCGCGTGGCTCGAACCCAGCGTGCAATCGAGACGTACCAACCTGGTCCAATCGTCAGACAGGAGGTCACGATGAAACATACCGCCACCCTCGACAACCCTTCCCATTCGTCCAATTTGATCAAGGCACGGCCCAGTGCGGATTGCTTCGAACTCATCCGCGTCGCCATCGCCAATGGTGAATACCCCACACCGGCGACCGTCGACGCGGCCATCGATGCAATCCTGCCCATCATCGTGGGCGGCAGTGGTGAGGTTCGTGACGTAGCTTGACTTCAAAAGGCTTAGACACGCCGCATCTTGACCGCCGCGCGCTTTGAGCAAGCTGGCTCATCGGCAGCGCGGCTTTTTCGTACCATTTTCAACCGATTTAGACGTCCGCTCGAGCTTCGCCCCGCCAACGCACTTTATTAAAACTTTCATTTGCACCGCATTGCCCCGCGCCTGAGTCTGTGCCATGCTCTGTTGCTAGAATTAAGAAAAAACTACCGATTGTGCGCAAGGAGTTTTTATGTCCGCCGAAGTTGTCGAGGCACCGGCATGGCGCGCCCGACACGCCGATCAAATCAAGTCCGCCACCGACGCCATCAGTCGCGTACGCCACGGGGATCGCGTGTTCATCGGTTCTAACGCCAGCGAGCCGCAAACGCTCGTTGAGGCCCTTTGCGACCGCAAAGACCTGATCGATACCGAGATCATTCACATCCTGACGCTGGGCGTTGCCGCATATGCCGACCCCACCTTTGGCAATCGTTTTCGCCCCAACTCGTTCTTCATCGGCGACAACATGCGCGACGCTATCTCCGAAGGTCGCGCCGATTACACACCCATCTTTCTATCAGAATTACCGCGGCAATTTCGCGAAGGGCGCACGGTTATCGATGTGGCGCTGATTACCGTAAGCCCGCCCGATGCGCACGGTTACTTCAGCTACGGCGTATCGTGCGATGTGGTGAAAGCCGCGACCGAATCGGCCAAATACATCATCGCCGAGGTCAACCAACAAATGCCGCGCGTGCTCGGTGATAATTTCATACACGCGCGCGATATCGATGTGCTGGTGCCCAGCGATCGAGCGATTCTAGAACTCAATCTCGGCAAGGGCGATGAAACCTCACAAAACATCGCGCGCAACATCTCACTACTCATAGAAGACGGCGCTACACTGCAACTCGGCATCGGTGCCATCCCAGACGCCGTTCTTCATCACCTCGAAGGCTTCAACGATCTTGGCATACACACCGAGATGTTCAGCGACGGCATCATACCTTTGGTGCAAAAAAGTATCGTAAACAATAGTCGCAAGACACTGCATCGTGGCAAGATCGTCTCCAGCTTTGCGATGGGCACCCGCAAGTTGTACGACTTTGTCAACGATAACCCACTGGTCGAGTTTCACCCGAGCGAATATACCAACGATCCCTTCGTTATTGCCCAAAACGACAAGATGGTCGCCATCAATGGCGCGATCGAAGTCGACATCACCGGGCAGGTCTGTGCCGATTCGATCGGCACGCGCTTTTATAGCGGCATTGGCGGCCAAGTCGATTTCATTCGCGGTGCCGCGCGCAGCCGCGGCGGCAAACCAATCATTGCGCTGCCAGCCACAGCGAGAGACGGCAGCGTCAGTCGCATCGTACCCACGCTTAAACCCGGGGCCGGTGTCGTGACCTCACGGGGTGACGTCCATTACGTCGTCACCGAGTTCGGCACCGCCTATCTGCATGGCAAAAGTATTCGCGAGCGCGCGATGGCGTTGATTCAGATTGCCGACCCCAAATTTCGACCGTGGTTGCTGGCCGAAGCCAAAGAACGCCATCTGGTATATTCGGATCAACAAGGGATGCCGTTCAAAACGCCAACCTATCCGGCCCAATTCGAATCGTGGTTTGAAATGCGCCGCGGCGAACGCGTCTTCGTGCGGCCGCTCAAATTGAATGACGAATCGCTGTTGCGTGAAATGTTCTACGATCTATCCGAAGAGACGGTCCACTACCGCTTCTTCCACATGATCAAATCGCTGCCACACGAAAAGTTACAGGAGATGCTGAAGGTCGATTACGAAAACGATATGGCACTGGTCGTACTGACCGATTCCGACGCAGACGGCGTGATGGTCGGTATCGCACACTACAGCCGCAACCCCGCCACCAACTACGCCGATGCCGCCTTCCTCGTGCGCGACGATTATCAGAATCAGGGCATCGGCACCATGCTGATCAACCGCCTTGCCGAAGCCGCGCGCATGAACGGAATCGCCGGCTTCAGCGCCGAAGTGCTGCTCGGCAACCAAGGCATGATGCGCGTCTTCCACAAGTGCGGCTACCACGTGGATAGCAACCTAGAAGAAGGAATTTTCAATCTGCGAATCCCGTTTAAGGATGCGGCGGAGTAACAGTACACTCGAAGGCCTGCCAACGAGTGGCACCAGATCGGAAATTAGATTCTGGCGATCATCTAATGCTCCCCAAATGACACCACCAGCGGAGATTATTGGATTCCACACAGGAAAGCGCGCGCTGTTAAAATGCGACCAGCGCGGGCAGGTTGCCGTATAACCTGCTAACGCCGACTGGTCTTGCTGATTCCGATCGCCAAGGAGCCCTCCGTGTCGCTGCGCGGCCCCCATATCTTTAGTACCGCACTGGTTGCCATCTGCTTGGCATCGCCGGCAATGGCCGTGGATTCGTGGTTGGTGGCGGATAAACACATCATTAAGCCCGGTGGCGAGGCGTGGATCGGGTTCATCACCGGTGACGTGTTCCCCATCGGCGACGGCATCGTCGACCCCACGCGCATCGATGGCCTTATCGACTTGCACGAAAACCGCCGACGTGCGATCGACGGCTTGCAGGTCGAAGACGACGCCGTGGCCGTGCGACGGCAGTTCGACGAGCCCGGCTTTCACATTCTCGGACTATCACTGAAACCGCGCGTCATCGCACTCGATGGCGACATCTTCGCGGATTATTTGCAAGCCGAACGCGCCGAAGAGGCAATGGCCACGTTCCGTATGAAAACCGCCGGCAAGGCGACGATCCGCGAGCGCTACACCAAATACGCCAAGACCATCATCGAAGTCGGTGCCGCGACCGAGTCCGACCAAAACTACTTACAGCCGCTCGGCCATCGCCTCGAGATCGTGCCGCTGACCAACCCCACGCGCTGGCAAGCCGGTGACGAAGTCGGCGTTAGGGTGCTGCTCGATGGTCACCCCTGGCCCAACGTTCCTCTCGCCGCCGCCCACGAAGGCACGCTCGAAGGTGAAGTGGCCATTCGTACGCGCACCGACGAACAAGGCACTGCCCGCTGGCGACTGACGCAATCCGGCCAATGGTTTGCCCGCGCCCATTTCATTCGACCGGTCAATGGTTTGGTCAACTACGAGTGGGAAAGCTTTTGGACGACCTATAGCTTTGGCGTAAAAGGCAAAGCCGATGTGACCGGCTCGATGCAACTGCTGCGCGCGATTCATGGCGACATCAACCCATGGGCGGTTGCCGGTTATCTGATGGGCGAGCGTGCCCTCGCCGAACACGAGTTGGCATTTGGTAGCGATCGCCTGTTGGCATTGCATCATTGCCCCCAGAAACTGCCCTACACCGCCGTACTAGACGGCATCCAAGCCGCCACGGGTGCGACCGTAGGCAAACTCAATCTACGGTTGATTCCGGCGAGCGAATCGGAGTTGCGCTGCGAATTCATCGATATGAATTCAGGCCGTAAGCTGACCTACAAATTCCAACCCGCCATGTTCGATCAGATGTTGAGCGCGAAGGACGGCGCGGCGCGCGCCTTGGCTTTGCAGATGATGACGCTGCCAGAGGCGGACATCTTTATTGCAAATGCAAGCGAGCAAACACCGCCAGGCACTCCGGACATACAGTCGGCGACTGATAAAAAGAAGAGGGAGAAGCCCAAGATTAAGGCGGTCAATCTGCAGGCTATGCGGAACCGCGCCGACGATAAACCCCTGACCGCCAAATCGATTCAACTGAATCCTCCGTCGTTGGCCGTCAACGTACCGCCAACCGATCGCACGCCGGTGTTATCTCAAGAAGTGGGCGAATTAGAAGAGAATGCGAATTTAACTCGCGAAGTGAAAGTTGCACGAATTGAAGAATCTAAAGAGCCAATCCCACCGGGACCGGGTGAGGTGTTCTGGCGCTGGGCCCGACACCAACAGGAAGGGGAGCCGAAAGGGCGTTCTTTCCCCTCGCGGAAAATGGTTATGCCGGAGGCGCTCGCGAATGGGCGCTAGTTTGTGCCGCTAGTTCATTCGCGTTGTTTGCAGCAAAAGCACTATCTGCCGTGCCCATCTGCTCAGCTTGATCCGTTTGATCACTGTTGGTGAAAGCCTTCACCGTTCTGCTGCTGCGTCGATTCAAGGCGGCCTGTTGATCTTCCGCAACGGGCGGCGGAATCGTGGTCTCATTGGGGGCCATCAGCCCCTCTTCACGCAATGCCTCCAACATCGTGGGCGGCAGTTCAAAAGAGGCTTTCTCGGGCGCTTCCGTACCAGGTGGCGGCTGCGGCGCCCACGCCACGTAAGCAAACAACACACCCGCAACGGTTGCGATCGTGTAGCGCGCCGTCCGTTGCAGGTGTTGCCGCAGCGGATTCACTTTTGCCGTTTTCATCGTCCAACTCCTTTTGCAACAACATCGGCAGCACATTCTGCCGACGGCGCAAAGATCGGAGCCGACGGGTCTTAAAGTTTTGGGAATTGGCAGATTTTTCGTATTTTTTGTTCGTAACCGAGCGCGCGACCCTGAGAAGGCTGATATCGCGATAATTATACAGACGTCGATATCAGCCTTCTCAGTGACCTCACCTGCTTTTTCAGGGGCCAAGGCCAATTGAGTAAAGGGATCTCGCCCCACTGATGCCGCTCGACGCTATTCCCCTCGTGCGTACTCGATATCAACGGTCTCGGCACCATTTGCCGCAATCGTCACCTTGGCCTCGCGCTCGCCATACAGTTCGTGCCAAGTAGCAAGCGTGTAATCACCCGGTGGCAGCTTCTCGATCGAAAAGTTGCCGTCCTCATCCGTCACGGTAAAGAACGGATGCTTCACCACGCCGACGTATGCGCTCATCCAGCCGTGCACGTCGCATTTGAACTTCACCATAATCTCAGGACGGCGAAACTCTTTTTCCGTGACCACGCCGGCCCCGGGCTGCGCGACATTGAACTTCTCATTACGCTTGGGCTGGGCGTGAACATTATGAGCCGTGTTATCACTATTCTTAATCTTCAGGGTTTGCTGTACCTGCACGCCTAAAATGTGCGGATCGTACATACACTTGCTCTGATCCAACACCGCCGCCTCTTCGGGCACCGGATACTTGTTTTGAATCCCCTTCTTGATATAGACAAATGTATGCGGCAGCCCGCCATCTTCGCCAATCTGAAACTTCGGCGGCACGAACTGTTTGTCGAACGTTGTGCAGAACTGGTCGCCCGTCATTGCCAATTTTTGGGGATTCATCTTCGCACCCTTGACGGTAATGCGCCCAGTGATCTTGCCTTCGCCATACATCGGTTGGTCGCCCGTCGGCTCCGTTGAACCGCCTTCGTCGGAATCATTCGCTTCCGGCGCCTTCTTCGAAGCGCCGCCGCCGCCCCCCTTAGTACCACCCGAGCTATCGCACCCCACTGGCACCACCAATAAGAAACCTGCGAGTACCGTTACAACCAGCGATAATCGATCTACAGCAAATTGATTCCGGCGCGACATAAACACACTCCTTCTCGAAGACCCATTCAAATAATCGTGACACATTTACGATTCACACTGTAACATGATGCAATGCACCCGTCATTCAATCGCCAAGAATCGCCAGCGTTACATACTCCAAAGACGACAGCCGCACGCACACGTATGCACGAGCGGATCCGCTCGGATGAATCCACGGCAAAGCGCTCCCGGAAAACGCCACACTCCTTCTGGCTACTTACAGCGATCCTATTGCTAGTATTCTCAACCAGCGGCTGTGGGCTGCCCGCGGCCGCACCGAGTTGGCATCATCAAGCACAACACCACATGGTCGCGGCCGATCATCCCGATGCCTCTCGTGCCGGGATCGCGATCCTGCGGCGCGGTGGTAACGCCGTAGACGCCGCCGTCGCAACATCTTTCGCACTCGCCGTGGTACGGCCCGAAAGTTGTGGCCTCGGCGGCGGCGGTTTTATGGTGATTCATCGACCGGGTGCAGAGCCCGTTGCCCTCGACTATCGTGAGCAAGCACCGGCCGCCATCAATGTCGACCTATACCGCGATGAAAGTGGTGCATTCGTGCCAGAGCGCATCCGCCGCGGCGCCTTGGCAGTCGGCGTTCCCGGCACCGTGCGCGGTCTTTGTTACGCGCACGAGAGGTACGGCTCGGGCAAGTTAACGCTATTCCAAGTCATCGAGCCTGCTCTTCATCTCGCCAAAAAACCCAATATCGAAATCGATGAACATTTGCGACTGGCACTGTACGGGTTGTATGCGGATAAAGTGGGAGCCCACGCAGTCCCCGATCCCGAGCAAGCATTTATCCGACAGATCGGCACGTACCCGCACATCAATGAATGCTACTACCGCATCACCAATCTTCAGCGCACGCTGCACGCCATCGCCGTCGCCGGTACAGATTACTTTTATGAAGGCCCTATCGCCGACCACATCGTTGCGACGCTGAAGCAATTCGGTGGCGTGATGACGCACGCCGATCTCGCCAAGTACGAAGTTCGCGAGTTCACACCCTTACGGTTTGACGCCTTCGGCTATCAATGCCTCGCGATGCCGCCACCCAGCTCGGGCGGTGCCGTGGTCGGCGAAGTCTTTCATCTACTTGCGGCTTTAAATGTGCAACCGGGCCAATCAATTGATAAACATCTGCTGGCCGAATCACTGAAGGCCGCCTTCGCCGATCGCGCTCAGTTTCTGGGCGATCGTTCGCCCGCCGTAATGCGCGATACGCAACACATGCTCGACCCCAACCGGGCCCGCGAGCTTGCTCAGCGCATCTCTGGCGACCGCGCCAGTGCCTCATCGACTTGGGGTAGCATCGCCACCACCGACGACGGCGGCACGAGTCATCTTTCCGTGATCGACCGCAACGGCATGGCCGTCGCCTGTACCGAGTCGATCAACCTAACCTTCGGTTCGCGCATTCGCATCGCCGGTTGGGGTTTTGTTCTGAATAACACGCTCGATGATTTCGCTCTTGACGCCACCACACCCAACGCCTTCGGTTTGCGCCAATCCGAGCGCAACTTGCTGCGGCCCGGTGCGCGACCGTTGAGTAGTATGTCGCCGTTAATCGTCCTGAAAGATGGGAACGTAAGACTCGTCGCCGGTGCTTCGGGCGGACCGCGCATCATCAGCAGCACGATTCAAACCGCCCTTAACGTGTTGGTCGAAGACCAGTCGGTACAAGACGCCGTCGCCGCGCCGCGTATCCATCATCAATGGCTACCCGAAAAACTCTACATACAGCCGTTTCAAGACGTGAAGTTGCTCAACAAGTTGCGCCGTAAGGGCCACACCCTACAGACCCGCCGGGACATCGGTCATGTGCAAGCCATCGAGCGCTTACCCGACGGCACACTACGCGCCGCATGTGACCCGCTGAAGGGGGGGCGACCGGCAGGGGATTAGGGAAATTGAGAATTAGGAATTGAGAGTAGAGAAAGGAACGAGACGTTATTCCGGCCGAGGACGCGTACGACATACATCGACCACTTTGAATTCCCAATTCTACATTCTCAATTTCTTCAATTCACCGCTCCCCTTCGTGCAATACTTCACCGTTGATAATCGTCGCCGTGCAGTGCGTCGTGTATTCAAACGGATCACCATCGTACAACGCCAAATCGGCATCTTTGCCAGCTTCGATGCTACCCACGCGTTGATCGATGCCCAACAACTTGGCCGCATCGATCGTGCACGCTCGTAGCGCGCCGTCGAAACCCAACCCATACGCCGCAGCAATACCTGCTTCAAACAAGACGATGCGCGTCTTGGGTACGTAGCTTTCGTAACCACTTTGCATGGCCATCGGTATGCCCAACGCCGCCAGCTTCGCCGCCGTTTCCATACTCGCATTCTCGGTACTGCCGCGATGGCTGCGCATCATCGTGGGGTGCACAACCACTGAAACGCCGGCATCTTTAATCGCATCCGCGACCAGATAAGCTTCTGCCGCGCCATCCAGCACGATGTCGATATCAAATTCGCGGGCCAAGCGTAATGCGACCGAGATATCGTGCGCTCGATGAGCCGTCACCAGCAGAGGAATCTCTTTCTTCAAGACCAAGCTCAACGCCTCATAGCGCAGATTACGATCCGGCTTTTGCGGCGGCTTCTTATCTTCTTTCTCTCCCTCACCGTCCGCCGCGGCACCAGTATCTACCGACTTTTCACCTTCAGGCGCTTCTTCGGCCCGTTCGACCTTACGCAGATACGCCTGTGCCGCCAACAACTCCGACCGCAACATCGCCACGGCCTTCGAGCGCGTGCCCGGCGACTTCTGTTCGTGTTTGACTGCTCCTTCGCCCAAGGTGCAGGCGATCATCGCCGTTGGCTTGATCAATGCATCATCCACCGTCGTGCCGGTGAGTTTCACGATCATGGTTTGGCCGCTGATGACTTCCCCCGGTGCGTGCCCCGTATGTACCGTGGTCACACCGAAGGAGCGCGCCCATTCGATCAATCGTTCGCGCGGGTTATAGGCATCAATCGCCCGCAGCTCGGGTTGAATCGGCGACGAGCGCTCCAATACATCCTGATCTTGCGCTTGATTCAAATAACCCGTGAGACCAATCGTCGCGTGGGCATCGATCAGGCCCGGGATTACCACCTCGGCTTCTAACACGCGGCAACCCGCGGGGATAGCAATCTGCGCTGCCGCACCCACGCGCTGAATGCGTCTACCATCGATAAGCACCACGCCGTCTTTGATAGGCTCGCCCGCCATCGTATGAACCGTCTTACCGCGAACTGCTAACGTTTGTGCACTCAGCGTTTGCGATGCCGAGGCCAGCGTTAACATCAAAATTAATACTGCAATCGCATTCTGCTTCATATGAATCTTTCGGAGCATGCGTCCGTCCTTTGCTTAATGATGCGGCCCACCCGGACCATACTCCAAACAACAGCTAAACGGTTCGTGATCGTCGCTCGCACCGTAACCCCCAACGGCAAACAACCGATCGGCCGGCTTGCTGCGATCGAAGACCAGCTTCCCTTCTACATACGTCTTCTGCACCTTGGTATAGACGCTTAACGGATCGCCATCCAAGACGACAAAGTCCGCATCTTTGCCGGGTGCCAACGAACCGATGCGCTGGTCCAGTTCCAGCATCTTGGCCCCCGCAATCGTGAGCGCCTCCAGCGCCTTTGCCCGTGACATACCCGCACGCACTGCCAATGCCGCCGAACGCAAGAACAAGCGTGAATCGGTGATCGGATCATCGGTATGAAACGCCACCAACGCGCCCGCCTTTTCCAAGACCGCACCCGTTCTCAGTAACAATTCGGCTGCCTCCAGTTTGCCGCCGGGGCTATCGACGACGATTACCGAGCACGGCGCATTAGCGTCCACAATCTCTTCGGCAACCTTCCAACCTTCGCTAATGTGATGTAACACGATCTTAAAGCCGAATTCTTCGCTCAAACGAAGTGCCGTCAGAATGTCGTCATGGCGATGCGTGTGAAAATGCACCACGCGCTTTCCCGTTAACACTTCGACCAATCCTTCCATCGCCAGATCGCGTTCGGGCATCTTGTCGGCATCATCTTCCGCTTCGGCTTTTTCGATCTTGCGCTGATACGCCTGTGCATCAATCAAGCGCTGTCGCACCAATGCGGCCGACTTGGCCCGCGTCCCAGGAAACGGCGGTTGCCGCTGGCTATTGGTGCCGTTGGCAAGCTTCATGCCGCCCATGATCTCGCCCGCATCGTTGCGAATCGCGGAGCCGTCGATGGTCTTCGCATCATTGAGCTTAATGTAGATCGTTTGCCCGCTGAGCAAATGACCCGAGCCCGGCATGACGTTGAGCGTTGTTAAGCCACCCGCCTGCGCCTTTTGTAAGCCCGCATCGCGCACGTTGATCGAATCATAAATGCGACACGCCGGCTGAATCGGCTCGCTGCTGTCGCCACCCCAACCGCCACCGAGATGGCTGTGCGTGCAGATCAAACCCGGCATGATGATCATACCCGCGAGATCGACTTGCTCGGCATCACCGGGCTTTGCAACTTCACCGGCCTTGCCGACGGCTTCGATTTTGCCATCGCGCACCACCAGCACGCCGCGTTCGATCTCCGGCGCACCAATCGGAATAATCCGGGCATTGAGATAGACCGTCGGCCCATCCGCCCGCACAGTGGCCATTGAGACCGACAACCACGCGGCAGTCGCTACCCCCAAGGTATGTATCAATCGTTTACGCATATGCAATTCCCCTCGCGCGCCCTAAAGCGCGATTTAACATCTTCAATTGTTTCGGGATTGAAATCCTGACAAGCCAGACAGTCTAACGGTTGCGCCCGCTGAATTCACGCATGCGACAACCTGCATCGCAATTTGCCTCGCCACCTCATTCGTCCGATTCGTTCAGATCGATCGGCTCGATGATCTCCAACACCAGCATCAACGCCTCTTCATCGGCATCCACGCCATTAATACCCGGCACAGTCGCGTCGGGATTGTTCAAATTGCCAATACTGTTGTCATACTTGCCGGTTAGTTCGAGGCGCGTACCCGCAGCCAGCGGCAACGGTTCCTTCAATCGATAACGGATTTGCCAACGATAGTCATACGCCGGCGCATCCAATAAGCGTTGTGTATCCTGTGAAGGCTGCGCTATATCAAGCGTTACGCCCACACCTCGCGCCCGCATATACGGCATCAACGCGATCACGCGTGCATCGTCTGTAAGCGTAGCCGCTAGCGTCGCCTCCTCATTTGCCGCCCCGACCGGAATTGCCAACTCATCGGCCGCCACCACCAGCGCGCGTACCGATTGCGTTGGCGTTTCACGTGCGAAGCGCATGCCTACCCGCAAGCGCGTTTGAATCACCAAGTCCATCGGCCGCGCATACAAGTCGATCAACAACAACGACCCCGCCGAAATCTTCCGCGCCATTCGACCGTCATATCGAATGACATAATCGCCGGGGCTGTACGCGCCGAGTAATTCAAGATTGGTCGGCAACGCATCGGTACGCGGCAACGTGGCCCCCGGCGGCAACAACCATATCAGCGCGTGATGAATCGCCTCGTGTGAATCCTGACGGAACTCCAGCGCTTCGGCCCAGCGATCTTCTTTGAAGTCGGTCGCCACAATCAAGCGCTCGTGTTGCATCGGCCCCGTTTCGGGTAGGTCCAAACGCACAGTCGACAAGATCACATCGGGCCGACCAATATCCCAGGTATTGGTTACGGCTTGTCGCACGGGCGCGTTCTCGGGTCGGCCCAGCGGGCGATTCGATCGCAACCATGCCAACAGATCGCGGCGATCCGCGTCCGACATGGCGCGCCCGTTGGCCCATACGCTGCTTTCGCCCGGCGGCGGCGAGTCGCCATGCCAGGGCGGCATGATCTTGCTGCTCACAACCGCGTCGATCATCGAGAGCCGACCCAACAGCGCCGAATACGAATTCAGCGGAAAGGGCGCCGCGCCACCCAGTCGATGACAATCAAGGCAGTTCTCCTGCAAGATGCGCGCGATACGTCCGTGATAGGTAACACCACCCGCAGGCGGTTGATCGCGCTGCGGCACATCGAGCAAACACCCCGGCGGAAAGGTCGCATCGATCGTGGGCGTCGAACCAGCCTTTAGCGCTTCCAAGGCATCGATGAGAAATTGCCGGCGCGGCTCATTAAGAGCAAATCCGATACCGTATTGGTCGTCGACAGCCCCACGATAAATCAAGGTGCGCGCCGCATCGATGACAAATACTTCCGTCGTCGTGCGCGCCCCCAGCGCTTCAATCATCTTTCGCTCGCGGTCCGGCGCGTAGGGCCCTCGAAAACCATACTCCCGAATTTGCCGCCGCATATCGTCCTGCGACTCCGCCCGTACCGTGTTCACATAGACGAAGCGCGTCGTATCAGCAAAACGCTTCTCAATCGCTGCCAGGCGCGCGCCGTATTTGATGGATAACGGGCAACCCGTGCTGGTCATGACGTAAACCATGCCATTGCGCTCGCGCAGCAGGGTTGCAGTATCGCGCTGCTGCCCGGTGATGGTTTCAAAACGCAACACTGGCGTTTGCCGACCGACACCCAGCGGCGCGCCATCCTCGATTTGCGTGGAGCGCCGCAAGCGCGCGGGTTCGTCTGCCGCCAGCGCCGTTGACGCGGCGCTCAATAAAGCCACCCAAAATAGCTTTCGCATCACCTTGGTCACCATGGTCGTACACCCGCTAGGCGTGTATCTGAGAACGACTCCATCTCCAGCAATCCACCATCGTGATCGCCGTGAAACCCACCATAACATTAATTGGCCATCGACGGTTGGGCGATTCACGCGCTGCTTCGATCATTCCCCATCATATATCGCCCATTGGCCACCCTCATTACCATAGTTTGGCAGTACATCAACGAGATTCACCATCACCCCGGTACCAACTATGACGAACAAAATTGAACCCACCGACGTGATTCACCAACGGATCATCACCTGGCTCGACAAAGAGGACATCGATTATCGCACCGTCCATCATCCCCCCACGCGCACCTCGCAAGAATCCGCACAAGCGCGCGGTGAATCCATCAAGGTCGGTGGCAAAGCGCTGTTGATGAAGGTTGGCAAGGAATTTCGCCTGTTTGTGATCAGTGCCGCGCTAAAAGCCGATAACGCGGCGATTCGCGCGCACTTTGGCGAGAAGAAGTCGCGCTTCGCCAGTCGGGATGAGTTGTATGAAATGACCGGCCTGGTACCCGGTTGCGTGCCGCCCTTTGGCGAACCGATTTTGCCGTTCCCGCTATTCTGCGACGCGTCTATCCCCGCCAACGAGAAGATCGCCTTCAATGCCGGTAGCCTGACGGACTCGGTCATTATGCGTATGGACGACTATCTGCGCTTGGCACAACCGGAGGTCTTAAATTTTGCAGAAACGCCAACGGAATGAGATCAATTAAATGGCGAGCGGCCCGCAACTTCCCCACCCTCGAGAAGTGCGAGCCACTCTGAAAAAAATCTGTGCGCGTACTATCTGGAATAGAGCAATGATTCCGGCATCGACGAACCACCGTCGCACATGAAGCAATGAACTTTCGCCGCAAATACTCCCCAGCTTCAGAGCTATCCCATCAGCGCCCGAAGATCGGCAGTTTCTTAAACCTGCCCGCTAACACCCGCTCGCTATCGGCGCGCAGCCAGTCGCCCAATACAGATGCATACACCTGTCTAAAATCGACATTCCATTTCAAATCGCCCTTATCCAATTGATCGGGCTCCAGCGAAGGATGCTGACCGTGCACGCCCGCCTGCACACCACCGCCAATCAAGAACATCGGCGCAGCCGCGCCATGATCCGTGCCTTGCGAGCCATTCTCGGCGACCCGTCGACCGAACTCGGAGAATGTCATCACCAAGACGCGCTCCAACAGGCCGTCTTGCTTCAATCCGCTGACAAATCCTTCGACCGCTGTGGTCAACTGCCGCAACAGGTTTTGATGGCGACCTTTCTGATTGGCATGCGTGTCAAAGCCGCCCAGCGAAACGTAATACACGCTTGTCTCAAGACCCGCACCGATCATGCGGCGTACCATCTGCAATTGATTTGCCAGCTGATTGTTGCCGCCGCGACGACGACCACGACCGCCGCGACGACGAGCGTTACCCTTAGCACCCGCCGCTTCCTGAATCTCTTCTGCCGAAAGCCGCGCATCCATCGCCATGCGTTCGAGATACTTCAATGCCGACGCCTCGTCTGTCGGCATCTCCACCATCTCGTCGCCCTGACCGGGCGTGTTGAGTTCTTTAAATGCCTTACGGCCACCCGCCCGCGCACCGGGACCGCGCCAAGTGAGCTCATTGGGATTGCTAAAACTGACGGGGTTAAACTTCTCTCCCATCATCGCCAACGGCGCATCGTTGCTAATCGCAATCCCCTTCTTCGGCTCCGGTCGCTGCGCGCCCGCGCAGGTACAATCGAAGTAACGGCCGATCCAACCATTATGAATCCGCTCCGTCGGGTCGGCCGTCGACCAAATATCCGTCGAAACAAAGTGCGATCGATTGGGATTGGGATACCCCACGCCCTGCACCACCGACAGTAGGCCTTCGTCATACAGCGACTTGAAGGCGGCGGCTTCAGGATGCAGCCCGATCTCATCGTTAAGCCGCAAGACATCTTTCTGCTTTACACCAAGCCGCGGTCGCGCGGCGTAATAGCGATCATTACGAAACGGCACGACCGTGTTGAGCCCATCGTTGCCACCGGCCAACTGCAGCACCACCAAGATGCGACCGTCGGGTTTGGCCTTCTGCCGCGCATCGACACCGGCAGGGCTCAACCCCTCAACCGCATACGCCGTGCGACTAAGAAAATATGGCACCGTCGCGCTGCCGGAGACCAGCGCGAGTCCACGGTTCAAAAATGCCCGTCGGGTATGAAACGTATCTTGGTTCATGTCGATCTTCTTCCTGCTCTATTCCGCTTCCGAAACCCTTGCGGGTGCCCCTGCCCTTCCAGGGCTGGGGGGCTTTTGTTTACGCCCGTACGATCTAAGACAACTGATACTCCGGCATGCTCACAATCAAGTGAATCAATCCGCGCAGCGCCTCGGCGTTCTTCTTGGCGCGCGGCTTGGCTTCATCAAAATGCGGCGCGATTGCTTCGATCAGTTCTTGCCGGCGCTCTGCCTCAATCTTGCGTTGTAGCAAGCGCTCAACAAAGTGGTCCACCACATCGCCGTCCGATTCGATGCGAATTGATTGCAACAACACCATCGGATCGAGCGGTGGCTGCGGCGGGCACACATCGTCTTCAAATATCATCAGATCTTCATCGTCGATCCGCTTGGCTAATTGATTAACCCGGCGGCGTCTTTGACGATGGGCATCCGACTTCTCGGTGCCGGCAATCAGATGCCCCAACATGTTGTACCGGTTGTAAAGCGTGCTGGTGGTAATCCAAGCGGCACCGCCATCCCAACCGGCCACATTGGGTGGCTGCATCAACATCTGCCCCATCGAGCGCATGCCGACGACCATCGACTCGGTATCGATCGGCGGCACTTCCAACAACCGCGCCGTGCCCACCATCAACTCGACCGGGCTCTTGATATGTGTGAACCGCGCCCGTTTACCGTAGAACGCATCACTGTTAAACATCGCCGTCAACAGCGGCTTTAACTCATAATTACTTTCACGGTAGATAGCCCCCAGTGCCTTTACCAATTCCGGCTCCGGCGCTTCGTAGGCGAAGAACTCCCAAAGGCGCGTCGCGATAAACTCAGCCGTTGCGGGTTGTTGCAAGATAATATCGATGATCTCTTGCGGACCGAAATCACCCTTCTGCCCCAGAAACGTCTTTTCGCCAAAATCGTGTTGCCGATCGCGATAGACGGACTTACCCGTTAGCGGATTGATACCGAGGCCGGTAAAGGCGCGCGCCGCCTCTTTAATATCCTTCTCGGTATAGTGACCCGGCCCCATGGTGAACAATTCGAGCAACTCGCGCGCGTAATTCTCATTCGGTTTCCGCTTGCGATTTTGTTGCGTGTTGAGATATAAAATCATCGCCGGGTCTTCCGTCACGGCGAGCAGAAAATTGCGCAAGTTGCCGCTGGCATGTTGTCGCAGCATATGGTTTTGCTGATGAAGTAAGTAGCTGCTCTTCACTTCCTGAAAACCACTGGTGAAATGACCGTGCCAAAATAGCGTAAGCTTTTCTTCCAACGGTCGCGGCGACGCCACCATCATTTCCGTCCACCAGCGCACCACGCGACCGTATTGTAAGCGGCCCAACTGGCGCAATTGCATACGCAGCTTCTGGCCCGCTTCACCGCCGCGCCGCGCTTCGCGCAACTTCTCGGCGTAGCTATGCACCTCAACGGGGATCGGTGTAAACGGAATCGACTCGTAGTGCACCAGATAAGCGACTGCCTCGGCCCGCCCGAGTTTGGCGAGATAGTCGATCTGTGCTGGCGTTCCGCCGAAGCCCGCACGGCGCAAGAGATGGGCCGCTTCCGCACGACCCCAATCGGTCTTGGCTGCCAATGGCCTTGCCTCGGTGCGATCTACCGCCATTGCCGGTGTTACTAGAACGACGCAGATCGAAACCGCTGCCGCGAGATACCTGCTGATCACCATGACGCGAGTCCTCAATGTTTTCGGACACAATCGAGACGATGCCTACTGAATCGCAACGCTCGCAGAGCAGACCGCCCCCGAGCCGATGCCATTATCGTCGTTCAAGAGGCTCAACGCACGGAGTTTGTGTTTATTGTCGCGAGACGGAGAAATGGAGCGTGAATCTGTACGGCCAGCCAAGCGAAAAAACAGCAGAGGCGTGTCGCTATCCGCCATATCATTCATCGCAATGACGGACCGGAAAACAGTAAGATCTGAATAGCACATCAGGTGGCGCTGGCGCGTTCCGCCGCGGTCGAAATCCTCACCCCCGCCCTATCCCAGTGAGGGAGGGGAAGGAAGAACCGCCCCGGACGATCGATTGTTGAGATAACTACCGGGCGCCTCTTACTTTGTGCCCACGAAGGCTGCGGATTCATCAAGTCGCACGGCTACGCATCTTCTGCCTGCACATTGGCCGCTTCCCGCGCTCGATCCAACTTCTTGCGCGATTCCGCCGCGCGCTGCAGGGCCGCAAAATAAGGCTCTATCAACTCGCGTTCCTGCGGTGTGGTGATCTCGAATATCCAACCGCGGAGTTTCGATGGGTCGGGTAGATCGCTCTCAAAAATACGCGCGATTTCCTCCATGAACGCGCGCTGCTCAGCAAACTCTTCGGTCTTATTGAATACAAAGTCATTCTGTTCATTAGCGGGCAACTGTTTGTACTGCTTCGAGTCGGCCACCATGATGTCTTTCAGCCGCACCACCATTGTGTTCACAAACTGCTTGCGCGTCTTATCGTCTAGTCCACGCAGATATTCGGTCAGTTCCTTGCGTGTCGCTTCGTCGGTCGCGATGCGTTGGTGCCAATTCTCCAGAAACCGGCGCTGCTCGATATCCGTAAGGCGCGCCAAGCCGCGCGGGTTCATCACGTAGTCGACGACCTCTTTGGTGCCCGCACTACTGATTGCCGGACGCGTTGGCGTCAATACATAGTTGATACCGACGTAGCCGCCGATGAGAACGACCCCCAGCGCCACACCCAAAACGGCCCAATTACGATTCTTCTTGACACTTGTCTTTATTTCTTCCGCTGTCATGAAACACACTTTCTATTACTAGCGGCGAGGGTAATCTTGAACGGCCCGATCACTTCATTCTAGCCGCGTCTCGCGGTGGTCGCGCCGCCAGATCGGCAAACAGGGTATTCAAACCCCAGAAATGGAACGCCTCAAAATCCGACATCAAATCCTGATCGGCACGCCCCTTGCCCTCGCCCGACGCCTTGGACAGATTCTCTTCACCTACCGGATAGCCGCCATATGCCAACGGCCATACCCATTCGTAGCTCAATCCCTCAGTGGCATGCCAAGTGGTCGACGCACCAAACTCTGAGATGCGCGCATCATCGCCGGGCAACGTACGCTCATCCGACGGACAGACATAGCGCTCATCATCGGGCGCTACGTGCCCCTCAAGTATCGTCACAACAGTCGGCCATTCGCTGCTCGTCAACTTACCCACATACGGCCATCGGCGATCGCTCTCGGTTAGATAAGCCCCCAACGCCGAACCGATATCACGCAAGTTGTTCAAACAGTGCGTTGCCCGCGCTTCATCGATGCGCGCCGCGCGCAACGGAAGATAGATGTATGCGCCCAAGCAGCACACGACGAGCAATACCATGATTTCAAAACGTGTGGGTCGCATTGCTGCCTGATGTGGTTAAAGCCTCTAGCCGTCTGGCACGCATCCGGGACACGATAAATATCATGCCGACCGGCCTAAACCAAAAACGGGCTTCGGTCACGAGATTCACTCATGCCGAAGCCCTGCGAATGATTTCCAAGCTAGAAGCGAGTTTCCAGACCGTCAAGATCGAGGGCGATCCGTCCGCCCTAGCGGCGCGTGAGGGCGGTTGGCGTGGCCGCCGATGCCACCTCGGCTTCGATCATTGGCTCCGCCACCGGCCCCGACCAGACGCGAATATCCGTCAACTCGATCTGCATATCTTGCGCCTGATGCCGACTCCAAATATCCACGGGGATCTTTCGGGTCGAACCCGGCAACAGCGGGCCACGCCATTCGTCTTCAATCTGAATCGGCGATGCGCCGCACACCGAAATCTCGGTCACCGGTTCACCCGCGTCGTCGACGCCGACCACGCGTAAAGTCAGTAACGTCACTACCTCATCGCCGCGGTTCGTCACCTCTACCACGCCGCGCTGCCAGCGCTGACCCGATTCATGCACCAACCGCGCGTTGATATCGAGTTGCGCTTGATAGGCCGGTGCACGATGATCGTTCATCGCATCTTGCAACGCTGGCGGTAAAGCAGCGCGAATCTCCGGCAGCGATTCAAAAGCCGTGCCCACCAACTGGGTGAGCGAATCAGCTTTGCGATCAATCACAGAAAGAGCAAAGATTGCCGTCCCAGCCGATACGCAGATAACCGTCACGACGATCAGCGAGAAACTGATGGCCGCGACAGAAAAAAACGAAAGCCGCTTGCGAATGACGGTCGTGCCGCCCTGTTCATAAACCGGATGTGAACCTCGACGACCCATGATCTGCACTCCTAAAAACTTATGTCCTGGAAATTGGCACCCGCATCATTCGAATGAAAACCCGACCGTAACGCGTCGAATTTCAATGCCTTATAGACGTATTGGCGGGTAAGCTGGATTTATTTTGTGAATTTGGGCAGTGCGAAGATATTTCTTGCGCCACGTCTCCCTCAAGCGCGAATGCCATCTGTCCGATAAACACGCAGACGCTGCCCATCCGAGGCGCAAGTGTTGCCTGTATCAGTACCTACGCGCGAGACCCATGGCCGACATTCTCGACCAATCTGAAGTTGATGCCCTACTCAATGCTGTAAACACCGGCGACGTCGATACTGAATCGACCGACGCTGGCGACGGCGGGGCGGCGGTTCAACACCGGGATGTCAGCGTTTACGACTTCAAACGGCCCGAGCGCGTTAGCAAAGACCAGATGCGGGCGCTGCAGTCGATTCACGAGGCCTTTGCCCGCAATTTCGGCGCGTCGCTCTCCGGTATTCTCCGCACCATCGTCGAAACGCGTGTGGCTACTGCCGAACAATTGACCTACAGCGAGTTTATTCATTCGCTGCCCAGCCCCACGTGCTTCACACTGCTCGATGCAGAACCGCTGACCGGTCAACTGTGTCTCGAAATCAGCCCGTTGATCGTGTTTCCTATCATCGATCGCCTATTGGGTGGCACCAATGCGGAGATCTTCATCCCGCAGCGACCGCTGACGGCCATCGAGAATCGCCTCGTCAACCGCATCATTGATCGCGCGTTGGTTAATCTTGCCGAAGCGTGGCAGGATTTGATGGAAGTCAAATTCGGCATCGCGGGCACCGAAAGCAATCCGCATTTGGTGCAGATCGTCGCACCTAACGAAGTCGTCGTCGTGTTAGGCTTTGAGATCAAGATCGGTGCCCGCGCCGGTACCATGAGCATCTGCATCCCTTTCAACGTGATCGAACCGATTGTTGGCAAACTCGGCACGCAGACTTGGCTCGCTTATTCGCATAAAGACGACCAACAAGAAGAAGCCCAAAGCGTCTCGCGCAACCTTAAGCACGCGGCCGTCAACATGCGCGCCTTTCTCGGTCGCGCCGAGTTGACTGTCGGCGAACTGCTCACGCTGGCACCGGGCGATATCATTCGACTCAACAAGCTCGTTAATCGCGATTTCATATTGCAAGTCGAGGGCCGCAACAAGTTTGCCGGGAAGCTGGGCCAACTGCGCGGCAATCGCGCACTGCAAATCACCCGCCACGCGTCGCCTGACGAATTGCTTTAACGCTAACGCAACAGCAACCCGCCATTACCGCCGAGGCACGTAGCCTTAAATAGACATTCATATAATTATTCCGTCCGATAGCGGGTGTCAATTCCAGACACTCCATCCCGTTCCGTGCATTGGTCGTTACGGCGACTCGCAGCATCGTTCCCCTTAACCGCAATCACCTGTTAGTGATTGCGCCAATTGAATCGCTTTGAGGGGAAATCCGATGTTCAATCGCGCAGTTACCGTAGGTTTTTGTTTAATCGCACTCTGTATTACCCGCGCTGCCGCTGCGCCGGATATCTTCCTTTTGCGCGATACCGATATCCTGCAGCTGATCGACCAAAACGCCGACGGCGACTATCTCGATGCCCTCGAACAACGCACCTATGCACAGAACCTGCCCTGTACCAACGACGCCTTCGTCGGCAATCAGAATCAGATCTATTCCGCGTGCGGCGCCATGATTCTCATCCTCGAAGACACCAATCAAGACGGCGATGTGTTCGACGCCAACGAAATGCGCATCTTCGCCACGTTGACCAACCCAGCGCCGTTGCCGCTGCCCGCCATCAACGACTTAATCATGCTCCCCAACGGCAATCTGCTCGCGAGCGACCCGGTCGCGGGCGTCATCTTTCGGATCTCCGACCTTAACGGTGACGGTGATGCCCTCGACAACAATGAAGCGCTTTCAATCGCCAATTCCCTAACGCAACCGAATGGCCTAACGCGACTACCCGATGGGCGCGTTATCGTCTCTCAAGCATTGGCCGCCACGCCCGCACGCGTTCTCGAAGATCGGAACCAAGACGGCGACTATTTCGATTTCGCCGAGAACATCAGCTACGTCGAAAATCAGCCGACCGGGCTATCGATCGTCACCGTAGATAGCCGCAAGCAACGCCACTTGCGCCCCGGCCAATCCGATGTGGTGACCTATCACGACGTCAATGCCGACGGCGACGCCCTCGATACCAATGAGACGCTCACCTATGCCAGCAGTCTCGATCAGCCGGCGCGTATGGCGCGCGCCGCAGCTACCGACACGCTATACGTTTTTCTCAACAACAATTCGCGCGAGTTGATTTCGCTGCGCGATCTCAATGCTGACGGCGACGCCCTCGATGTCAACGAACAAGTCGTGGTTGCCACGGGGGTCGGCGACGTGAACGATATCTTCGTCAACGAACCCATTACCACGTGCACCAACGGTGACGCCGACGGCAGCGGTACGATCACCATCACCGACCTATCGGTCTTCAGCCGTATCCTCGTTGGTGCCCCAGCCCCCACGCCGGTCTGCCCGCTCGATATGAACGCCGACGGCAACGTTGACGGTCGCGATATTCAGCCTTTCATCGCCGCGCTCGTCGGCCCGTAGCTGAACGAAAACACATACTCCTGCAAACACGCTCAAACACTATCGTCGCCCGCCCCTGGACACGCTGGCACCCTCCGTTGATATCGGTACGACGATAAACTCATGTAAATGAGCAAAGTACCGACGACGATTCGCGTCACCGTCAAGCAATGATCAACCGGCCTGCCATGAACGATCAGGCTTGCCTACGCAGCACGGATGTAATCAAATGTTGAAACATGTCGTCCTGATGAAATTCACACCCCAAGGTCTTAGCAACATTCGACAATCACCCGAACAGGCAGCCAGCTTTCGCACCGCCGCCTAAGAGGCGGGTGTCGAAGTCGGAGCCCAGCATTGGACCGCCGGCGCATACGATGCAACCTTGATTATCAACGCGCCAGACGAAGTTAAGGCCGCAGGCGTGGTGCTCGCCCTGAGTAAAACGGGCAACGTACGACCTGCATGTTGCAGGCCTTTGACGCGAACAAATTTAAGGCCGTACTGTCAAAGATGGCTAAGGGACATATGCAACACGCGATCGCGCGACACGCCACGGCGATGTTTGCCCGACCGTGCGTCAAATGTAGAAGCTGTTCTAACATGAGACTACTGTTATGGAAGCCGCGTCCACCCCAAGAAAAGAAGCGCGTATTTTGGTCTATCCGTGGCGGGCGCGACGCCAATTCCGTCAAACTCGGGCTAACTTATAAATGCAAGAGTCCGTTATGCAATATGGGTTTAATCCCCTTCTTGTAAGCTTCAACCTGTTCGACGGCTGCGCAGAATAACAAGTGGACTAACGATTATCATACAGGCGAACGTACTTGGCTCCGGGATCGCGAGTTGGTAAAGATCGCCCATCGTATTGGTTACCCAGATCTCTTGACGCCCTGCATCGATACCGATACCACTTAACTGGCCTTCAACACCTAACGGCGCAAGATCATAATCCCGCACAAAATCTCCCGTTGTGGTAACAACCCGAATGATCGGCTGAACCCCGGCTGCGTATAAAAGCCCATCCGCTTCATTGTACTCTATATCACCATAAAAGATGTTGAAGCTGGTCGTTCCTGGAGGGCTAAGTGTGAACTCACGGATAATGCTACCCGTTGCAGGATCATACTCCATGACACCATCACTAACGTAAGAAGTAAAAAACAGCGTATCGCTAACCGTTGAGTGGCCGATTCCGACAATGTTGTTGCTGGTATTCGTTCCCAGCAAAGAGCCGGGTAAGTCTTGCTCGGCCAATACCACTCCGGTCACCGGATCGATCGCATAAAGATGTGCATCATTGCCTGGCCCGGAGAAATCGTCCCCGGTGCCAAACAAAGCAGTACCCGCCGGTACCATGGTTCCACCGATATTGATGGGTTCTTCAATAATGGTTATATCACTGTCGTCGCTAGCATCACCCGCTTGAGCAAAGGCGTTTCCAGTAAATACTCCACTCCGCGACATCTCTACGAAATCGGCCGAAAAACTCCCATGTAGCCAAATCGAATCGCGAAACGGATCAAAAGCGGCGGCATGCGGCGTCGGCAGGCCAGTCTCGTACGTATTCAACAGAATCAGATCAGACCCAAATAACATCGACTGACCGGCGATAACACAACAAGCGACAGCAGCGGAAAACAAACGCACTCTTATCATCTCAGCCTCCCTAGAAATTACTTAATCGCGAACATACTACATAAATACCAACATAACATAATTCTTATAAATAAAAATATGTAATGCATTATTTTTTCATTAACTTTTTATTCGCTATGACGAATTAGACAACAGGCTGAGCACCCCACTATTCGCGCGGTAAGTTAGAAATTTCGCCGACTTCACCAATATCAACGCCCGGCCTAGCGTGGAGTTTTCGACGTCTCGTTCCACTTTCGCACAAACGGAAAGGATGTCGCCGGAAACTCGGCGGCCAGACAAGCCGCTGTGCGAATTTCCAAGGCTGCTGAAACAGACGGTCGCATTCGCGTTTTTTCACTCATGGACCTCGATCAACGCCAATGATCGCCTTCTCTCGGAATCAACGGATTAGTAGATCCCAATCTGTTTGCCGCCACGTCCGCTTATCCGCATAATTCGGAGTTGCAAGGTCAAATTCGAACACCAACTAACCCCCTTAACCAATAGGGAACAAACCATGAATCGAGCCAGCAAACTCATCTGCGAATTCGTCGGCACCTTTGCCCTTTGCTTCATTGGTGGGGCGGGGGCAATCTCTGCCAAGGCTGCCGGTGCGTCCGATGGCGTCACATTGCTGACGGCGGCGCTGGCACACGGGCTGATTCTGTTCGTCGCAGTTGCCGCCGTTATTAAGGTATCGGGGGCACACTTTAATCCCGCTGTCACCATCGCCATGTGGTTTAACAAACGTATCGACAGCGCCGAGGCCATCCGTTATCTGATCGTGCAGTTCGCCGCTGCGCTTGCGGCGGGCGGATTGCTTGACCTGATGGCGATATACGGAGGCAGCTCTGACGCTTGGACCGAAGCCGCCAACGCCATGGCCCTTGGTAACCCGACGTTTGATTCCGCCCACCTCGCACTACCCGCCGTCATCGGCGTCGAGATGATTCTTACGTTTATCCTTGTGTTCGTGATTTGGGGGGCGGCCGTCGACCAGCGCAACGGAGGCCACAACGCGGCGCTGGCTATCGGCTTGGTCGTCGCAGCCAATATTCTCGCAGCGGGTGGTATCACCGGTGCCTCGATGAACCCGGCACGCTCATTTGGGCCGGGCTTGATCGCGTACGTTATGCCCGGCGACTATCTGCCAGACTTCTGGACCCTGCAGGTGGCGTACTTTGTCGGTCCCATTCTCGGTGCGCTCGCCGCAGGCATCATCTACGAAAAGTTCATTCTGCCACCCGGTGAAGGTCATAGCCCAATCTAATACTGAGACGCTGACTGAGTCGCAAAAGAAACAGGTCTAATCGAACATGAGCTGCACTTGCGCGGGCAGCTAGGCAACACAAGTGGGAAATCCGCATCATCTTCGCGTGCACGCGTTGGATTTCGCCGACCCAAAATCAGGTCGTATTTTGTAGAAAAACGGCGCGTGGCTGTATGAGAGGCCCACCATGCTTGACGAAGCCCGTCCAGCGCTCTACACCAGCAACACAAATGAAACCGGCGATCAGTCGTCCGTAATCCAAACGCATTCAATAATCGTCAGGCAACCCATGGACCTGCAAGAACTTGAAAACCTGTTAAGCGAAACACGCGAGAACGCAGAAAATGCCATCGCCGCCGCCGATACCGTCGACGCCCTGCGTTCGGCGGAAGGCCGCATCACCAAGGGCCCTCTTGCTGACGCGTTGAAGAACATCAAGTCGTTCGACGCCAAAGAACGCGGTGCCGCCGGCCAGGCCATCAACAAAGCCAAGAACGAAGTCAAGCAGCTCTTCGCCAAGGCACAGGAAACGCTGAAGCAAGCCGACCTCGAAGGCGAGCGCCGCAAAAGCGCCAACTTCGACCCGACGCTGCCGCCGCCGCTCACGCGGCGCGGCTCGCTGCACCCCGTCACCATCGTGCAACGCGAAATCGAGCGCCTCTTCCGCGGCCTCGGCTTCGCCGTCGTCGGCGGGCCCGAGATGGAGACCGAGTTCTACAACTTTGAGGCGCTTAACATCCCCGCCATGCACCCGGCGCGCGATTCGCAGGATACCTTTTGGCTTACCAACGGCTGGCTATTGCGCACCCATACCAGCCCCTGCCAAATTCGCGCCATGCAGCGCTTCGGCCCGCCGATTCGCGTTATCGCGCCGGGTCGCTGCTTTCGTTACGAAGCGCTTGACGCGTCGCACGAAAACACGTTTCACCAACTAGAAGGCTTGCTGATCGATAAAGATATCTCGATCGCGCATCTGATCGCTTATATGAAACTGCTCTTGCGCCAAGTATTTCGCCGCGATGTGAAAGTGCGCTTGCGCCCCGGCTTCTTCCCGTTCGTTGAGCCCGGCTTTGAGCTCGATATGAGTTGTGCCATCTGCGACGGTGCCGGCTGCGCTACGTGCAAGCGCAGCGGTTGGGTGGAAATCCTACCTTGCGGCATGGTGCATCCGAACGTACTGCGCTACGGTGGCATCGACCCGCACGAATACACCGGTTTTGCGTTTGGTCTGGGCCTTACGCGATTGGCCATGATGAAGTTCGGCGTCGCCGACATTCGCATCCTTAACAGCGGGGACCTACGCGGCATCGTGCACGCCGATCGCCTACGCGGTGAACGAATCGCCTAACGCGCCGGCTGCAAACTCACAAAGCAAAAGAAGCCGATCGCACGCGCGATCGGCTTCTTCGTTTATCAACAATCTCGGATTCTATAACTGGTGACGTTACGCTTCTAAGAAGTTCGATTGCACCATCCATAGCTGCTTTTCTAAGCCGGCAGCAATACCAATCAATAAATCTTCGCTGACCGGGTCGACTTCGCCGACGGTCGCAATCGACTTGCGAAGACATCCGACGGTTTGACTAAGCCGTTCTGCAATCGCCTCGGCGACCTGCTTATCATTAAGAAAACCGGTGTCAATGGTGGACAACGCAGTCAACTTCGTCAGCGCCGGCAATGTTCCATCAGCGGGCATCCCCAACGTAACGACACGCTCCGCAACTTCATCGGAGGCGGCACGCAATTCATCGATGATTTCGTCGAGATGTTCGTGTAACGACTTGAATCGCGGCCCGCGAATATTCCAGTGTGCTTGCTTGGATTGCAGGGCCATATCGATCAAAGTAGCCAGAACATTGTTCATCGAGCCGACAACCTGATCGCGGGCATCTTGAGAGAGGATATCGTGTTGCTTGGTAGCCATAATTGCTCCTTGCTGTGTGATCACTTCGTGTCTAACCAATGGTAATATAGCCAAGCACGCCGATTCGTTCAGAAAAGCGCCATAGAAGTGCGGAACATTAGGCCGTTTCATTAAGGTTCTTCACACCCAAGTGTTCGACCACTCCAAATATCGTAAACTGAGCAGCCGGAGGCGCAGGCCGATAACACACTCTTTTCAATCTGCAAAGACCCGTACCGTTCACACCAAAATATTGTACTGAACAGTCAGAACGAAAAAGGAATAATCACCCTCATAGCACTCGGTGATAGTCGCCCAAAATAAACTGCTCGGGTGTGAGACCATAAAAATTGCTGTCATAGCCGATACGGTGATGCCCAGTTGGTTCGTACGACACAACTACGTAACATTTTTCATCAGACTCGTCACGAAAACGCCAGACCCAATAAGAGTGGTCCTCGACCCGAGCCGTCCGAATGAACTCGAGGTCGCCGGCTTTCACCGCCTCTCCTTCTCTGTCTAAATAATCAACGATGTCTTTCATCGCACATGGACAGGATGTTTCTGAATCTTCGATCAGTCTTGGAAAGTCGATTTCAATCTTAGCAATGTCAGCGTTGTCATCCGGCAGATCTTTGTAACCGATCATGGAAGAACTCCTCTATTCTGTTTTCAACAACAATGATCTATCGTCGGTCGATGGGACAAATCACCTCACTGACGATTGCGAGGAAGACGTTTACAAGTTTAATTAGAACTAAAAAACGCGGCCTAACCGCGCCAAGGAATTATCGGTAAAAAACGGAGAGGGAGGGATTCGAACCCCCGCTACGGTTACCCGCAGACCGCATTTCGAATGCGGCTCCTTCAACCACTCGGACACCTCTCCAAGGGACGCCGAATTATCAGTCGACAGGCCCGATTTGGCAAGATTGAAGGTTCCGATACCGCCAACCGTCGGAGCCAAAACAATTCGCTCAGTTCGGCCGACTAGATCACAAGATTAGGTAGGTCTTGCCTTGGAAAAATACTCAAGCGATCGCTCATAGAACTGCTCGGTTCGCCCCAAATGCGTCATGCCGATCCGACGACATACCGCCATCGACGGTGTATTCGCCGGGTCAACGACTGCATAAATCGTCTTCAACCTCAAACAGTTGTATCCGTAATTCAGTGCCGCCCGCCCGGCTTCGGTCGCATAGCCGTTACCCCAATGGGCACGGCCCAAATGCCACCCCACCTCAATCTGTTCGGAACCGGGTAACGGCTTCAACAGTATCGCCCCAACCATCGTGTCTGTTTCTCGCACAAACAACGGCCAAGAGCCCATTCGCCCTTGGTATCGCTCGTTACGCGCGATGATCTCTTCCAAACGCGCTCGCATCGCCGCCACATCGCTTACCGGATAATTCGGGCGCATAAAACGCATTGCCACCGGATCGCCGTAGATCGAAAACGCGGATTCCGCCAAATCGATCACCCATCGGCCCGCCCGCAAGCGTTCGGTAACCAGCCATTGCAACGCAACTTCACTGGCATCTTGATGATTATCCGGGATCGGCGACATGCGGCGAATTCTAAGCTCTGCGTTTCGCCGCCGTCACCATCTTGATTAGGTCGCTCGCGCGGCAGTGTTCCTCCACCGGGTGCCGCAACGGCATCGAGCTGATAATTTTGTAGTGATTGCGTCGCCCTTCCTTCACGCGCTCGATGTAACCCGCCTCCTCAAGGTCGGTTACAATTCGCTGCACCGCCCGCTCGGTGATGCCGACGCGTTCGGCCAGATCGCGCAGCCGCAAGTCAGGGTCACTCGCGATGCAAATGAGCACATGACCGTGATTGGTCAGAAACGTCCAGATTGTATTTGCAGGTTTGTCTACCATTTGCTCACACCTGAATCATTATACGCGAAATATAAATCGCGTATATGCATTCAGTATAGGCAGGGTGAGCCAATCTCACCACAACAACCCACAAACCCTTAAAAACCTGTCGCAAAACAACTTATGCCAAACCACACAATCAAAGTCCTCTAATGGCACCGACCACGAATCAGGCCGACGTCTCGCTTGGCAATCGCCTAAAATAAGCAACCAGTCGCGGAATTAAAATCGGTAGCAAGATTCGACGACCGATGACGAATTGAACAATTGAGATACCGCCAACATTAGAGATACCAGAAATGCCTTACCGCTTCTCGATTTGCGCCCTAACTTTGATACTCGTTGTGGCCTCGGGCCAGCAGTGTGTCGTCACACCGGTAAACAACCTTACCGACCCCGGTGGCCAGACCCAGCCCGGCACGCCACCCGGCACAACCAACCCCGGTGGTAGCTCTGGTTCCGGCGGCAATACCGGTGGCGGTTCGAGTGGCGGCCCGTCGAACAGCGTCGATGCCAGCCTGCTCGAACAAGTCTCGCTCGAACGCATCAATCGCGCTCGGCTCTTACCCGCAACCGAAGCCCGCATGTTCAACATCGCCATCGACGAGGGCATTCCCGGTCAACTCAACACCACGCCCAAACCTGCCGTCACCATGAACGCCGACTTACGCGTCGCCGCGCTCGCCCATAGCGAAGACATGCTCGACCGCGACTACTTCGCTCACGACACGCCCGAAGGCGTATCGCCGTTCGACCGCATGCGCAACGCCGGATACCTTTTCGCCGCCGCCGGTGAGAACCTCGCCTGGCGCGGCACGACCGGCACACTCGATATCGTTCAGACCGTGGACGATCAACATGAAGATTTGTTCGTTGACGAAGGCATTCCCGATCGCGGTCATCGCGTCACCATGCTCAACGCTATCTATCGCGAAGTCGGCATCGCCATTGTCACCGGCGCCTTCACGCGCGATGACGGCGTGGTCTTCACCAGCTCGATGATGCAAACACAGGACTTCGGCACCGACCCGGCCAACCCCACGTTTGTCTTGGGTGTGGTGTACAACGACACCAACGGCAACGGTCAATACGATTACAACGAAGGCCGCACGGGCGTTACTGTGCAACTCGGCAATGTGCAACGCACCACCAACAGCGCCGGCGGTTACTCGTTCCGCGTCAACACCGCCGGCACCTACACGCTGTTATTCTCCGGCGGCGCCACGCGCTCGTTAACGATTGAAGACGGCGACCCGAACATCAAAGTGGATCTGATCGACGGCACGCGCTTGGAAGTGAACTTGGGGTTGGGGTTGTTGGAATGAAAAAACATTTGGCGGGTGTGGCCAAGCTCTCTAAGAAGATATTCTAAAAAAAGCACACCCGCCCAGCTAATCGCGCCCCCAACGTTGGCGTACCAACATGGGGCACCCTTTTGAGCGCTTACGAATCAACCGCGCTACATCACCCTTCCACCAGCGCCTCTTGCTTGGCGTGGCGATGCATAAACTCTTCCACAAGTTCGACCTCGCCCTTACTGCCCACCACCAACGGCGTGCGCTCGTGTAACGACTCGGGTTGTTTATCCATGATGCGCTGGCTGCCGTCTGTCGCTTTGCCGCCGGCTTGTTCGGCTAAAAACGCGATGGGATTGGCTTCGTACATCAGGCGCAGCTTGCCTTTGGGAGCCTTGCTGGTGGGCGGATACAAAAAGATGCCGCCGCGTAGTAGCGTTCTATGAAAATCCGCCACTAATGAGCCAATGTAGCGCGCCGTATAAGGACCGGCCTGCTCGGTCTTACACCATTTAAGATATTCCTGAATGCCGCGCGGGAATGAATTCCAGTTCCCCTCGTTCACGCTAAACATCTTGCCCGTTTCAGGCATCATCACGTTTTCTTGTGCTAACACAAACGCACCCACCGACGGGTCGAGCGTGAACATGTGCACGCCTTCGCCCGTGGTGTACGTCAAAACGGTACTCGAACCATACACGATGTAACCGGCGGCCAGTTGTTTAAATCCGGGCTGCAACACATCCATCAACGGATCGGAACCATTGAAGTTACTCGTATCGCGCTCGTAAACGGCGAAGATCGTACCGACCGATACGTTCACATCGATGTTACTCGAGCCGTCGAGCGGATCGAAGATCACGATGTACTTACCGCGCGAACCACGAATCACTTTCGGCTCGTCGAGTTCTTCCGACGCCAGGATGCCGACGTTTTCGCGAAAGCCCAAACACTCTTCCAGCGTGCGGTTAGACAAAATATCCAACTTCTGTTGCTGCTCGCCATGCAGATTCACATCGCCCGCTTCGCCGAGCACTTCGATGATGCCAGCGCGACGCACCTTCGCGGAAATGATGCGCGCCGCCAGCGTGATGCCCGAGAGTAGCCAGCTAAAGCCGCCCGTCGCCGTCGGGTGGTTGCGCTGCTGGCTGATGATGTGTTCTTCCATCGTCACAAATTTGCGACTCGACGACATCTCGACGTTATGTTCTAAATCCACGGGTATCGCTCCTCTGTCAGTGGCTTATAACTGCATCGGAAAGCCTTCATCCTAACTTCATCATCGACTGGACCCAACCCACCGGGCCGATCCGCAACGGCAGGAAATGCGCAAGCCGATCAGGCCGCTCATTAATTGACCCATTCAAAATACCGACTTGCCAGTCACAGCAGAAGTGTTCGGTCCGTTAGGGAGCGCACCATAAACGTCCGATTTCCAAGCCTATCGAATTCATCCAAAGTAAACCGTTTAAACGGCGATCGAAGCTAAACCCGAGCGCTGCGCGCGAATTCACACGGGCCTGTGGAAGATCGCACAGCACCTACGCACTGATATAAAACACACGAAAGTAGCAAAGGTAAAGATTTGAGCACAACTTCGCGCGTTAGGCATTGGCCAGGCGCTGCTGCCGATCCAACGAACGCAGGTCCGCGATCATCTGCTCCAAATCGCCCGCTGAGATTTTTTCAAGCGAATAATTCTTCCCCACGCGATGATCGGTGCAGCGGTTCTGCGGATAGTTATACGTCCGCACGCGCTGGCTACGATCGCCACTGCCGATCATCGTCTTCCGCGCGCTGTCGCGTTTATTGCGCTCGATCGAGTCGTAGTGATCTTTCACGCGACTGGCCAGAATGCGCCGACCCTTGGCGCGGTTTTTATGCTGGCTCTTTTCATCTTGCATCGAGACGGTAATACCCGTCGGGATGTGATCGAGCTTGATGGCACTGGCCACCTTATTCACGTTCTGCCCACCGGGGCCGCTCGATCGACTGACGTGTTCGATAACGTCCTTCTCCCAATCGATATCAACATCGGCTTCTTCGACTTCGGGTAACACGGCGACTGTCGCGGCCGAGGTATGCACGCGGCCTTGTGTTTCAGTCACCGGCACACGCTGCACGCGATGGCCACCGGCCTCATAACCAAAGTGTGTTAACACCGCCGGACCGCGCACGGCGAAGACCACTTCCTTCAATCCGCCCTGCGTCGAAGCCGACTCGTCGAGAATCTCGGTCTTGAAGCCCTGAGTTGCCGCGTAGCGTTGATAGATTTCCAAGAGGTCCGCCGCGAAGATCGCCGCTTCGTCTCCGCCGGTCCCCGCACGCACTTCAACGATCACGGCGTTCACGTTGGCATCGTCACCGATGAGCAAGCCATCGATCAGGTCATCCATGATCTGATCGCGCTTCTCGGTGAGCTCGGGCAATTCCAACTCGGCGAGTTCTTTCAGTTCGGCATCACCCTCGGCATCATCGATAATCGACTGGTGTTCTTCGATCTGTTCGTTGAGCTTGCTATATTCGGTGTAAGGCAACACCATCCGCTTGAGATTGGCGTGCTCCATACTCAGCTTCACGAGGCGATCGGAATCGGCGGCGACTTCGGGCGTGCCCAAGAGTTCGCCCACTTCTTCATAGCGCGCCGCCATCTCGTCGAGCTTTTGCAGAAACGCCGGGGTTAATATCGTTGACATAATTCTCTACGCGTTCGGCGAAACTTAGCCTCCGGCCATTGGCCGGGGGCTAAATCGGGCTAATGTTGAATTTCTAATACCAACAAACGTACAACGCCGTCACCCGCCTTCGCAAATGCGAAGCCAAATGACGGCGCTTTGTGTGTCGAATCTCGTTAGCTACTCTTTGCCGGCAGCCTTCTTCTTCATGTTCTTGAAGTAATCGCCACCGAACTTCTTCTGGAACTTCTCAACGCGGCCCGCCGTATCGACGAACTTTTGCGTGCCAGTGAAGAACGGGTGACAGGCCGAGCAAATTTCAACCGTGATCTTCTCGACGGTGCTGCCGGTCGTGAACGTGTTGCCGCAACCGCAGCTTACGGTCGCTTCCGCGTAGTATTTCGGGTGAATTTTTTCTTTCATCGTTGCCACATCCTGTTGGGCGGGGCCAACCCGCCGGTCGCAATTGCTGAACGCCTCAGTTTAACCGTATTCCAAAGATTCACAAGATTCATGCAGACCGAGGTCATCGGGCCCAAGGAGACCCTCCAAACGCGCTAAGGAAGGTGATCATCGACCGCAACCCATTCCAGGACAATAACTTACCAACAAGACCGCCACCCGCCATTCCGTGCGTATAATCTCCCCGTGACTGACCTATCGCCGCCCATTTCCGAATCCACGCTCTACACCGGGCGCAAATTTCGCGTCGTTCGGCGCGAGGTGCCCACGCCCGACGGCCGCACGACGGGCGTCGATATCATCCGGCATCCGGGGGCAGTGGTCATTCTGCCGCTGCTATCAGACGATGAGATCATCATGATTCGGAATTTTCGCTACACCCTCGACCGCGAGGTCTGGGAACTGCCCGCCGGCACTCTGGACGTTGCCGGTGAGCCTTCCATCGATGCGGCCGCCCGCGAGCTGGAAGAAGAAGCGGGCTACCGAGCGAATAGGATCGCGCCGCTATGCGAGATGCACCCGTCTCCGGGTTTTCTTGACGAACGCATCGAAGCGTTCGTCGCGACCGACCTGCAACGCACGCAGCAGCGACTCGAACCGACCGAACGCATCATCGTTGAAACCGTAAATTGGTCCGACGCTGTAGCGATGTGTCGCGCGGGCGACATCACCGACGCGAAGACGCAGGTGGCATTGTTTCAATGGCAATTGCAGCGCGATAACAAAGCGGAGTTGTAAGCACATGGGTTGGCAGGATCGCGAATACGCACAGGACGATTACCGCGGCAGTCAATTCGGCGGCGGCATGGCCCGACCGGCGGGGGGATCTTGGTTGTCGGGGCTACCGTCGCCGACGCCCGCCGTGAAGTGGATCATGATCGTCAACTTTGCGATCTTTTTTCTCGTATTGATTACGGGGCAAGAGAAAAGCCCGCTTTACCACTTCATCTTTATGAACAACGATTTGGTATTCAAGGGCGGCCAAATATGGCGCTTGTTCACCTACATGTATGCACACGACCCGCTGGGCCTGATGCATGTCGGTTTCAACATGCTGGGGCTTTACTTCCTCGGCATCAATCTCGAGCGTGCTTGGGGTACGCGCAAATTTCTGATCTTCTATCACGTTTCGGGCCTGATTGCCCTAACACTCTTTATCATTCTCACGTTCGCAGGCGTCCTTAACCCGCTGGTGAGCCTCGTTGGCGCTTCCGGCTGCGTTTATGCCGTACTCGCGTGTTGCGCTGTACTCTACCCGCAAATCAAGTTAATTCTTTTTCTCTTCCCGGTTCCGATTCGGGTGGCCGTGTTGATCTTCTTTGCGCTATCGCTTGTCGGCACCATCGGCGGTGGAAATGCCGGTGGTGATGCTTGCCACTTGGCGGGTGGCGCGTTCGGCCTGTTCTTCGGCTACTACGGTCATCGCGTTTGGCATTGGCTCGACACGCGCGACAGCCGTAAAAAAGAATCGCAATGGCGCGCCCAGCGCGCGAAGGCGCAGCAACTGCAAGATCAGGTCGATGCCATTCTGGAGAAGGTCAAGCGCGAGGGCATTAACAGTCTGAGCGCGCGCGAAAAGAAGATGCTGGAAACCGCCACGAAGCAACAGAATTCGGCGGATCGATATCATCGCGTGGGGTAGCAAAATCGTCGTTTAAGTGACGGGCGGAAATTAGCCCATTCTTTTCAAAGGCGGCTGCATTGTCGCACCACTTGGCTTGTCGTCCTGCTAAGGATGATGGAAGCTACCCGACTCACGCCATCTATCGCCGTTGAACTAGACGACGTTACAAACGACTGTGCCCTCGAATGATTTGTCAGCATGCACCGCCCATTAGGCGGTGCCACAGCGGATCGGCGAACGCTGCCGAATCCAGATCATCCTTAAATCAAACAACCTAAACTTCAGGCGCCGCCGACGGTGCCAACTCCTCCGCCCCCGGTGTGAACTTCACATTCGCCGGTTGCGGCATGCGCGCCACTTCGCGTTGGGCCTCATCGCGTTCATCCGTGCTGCCGTAGCGCTCGATCGCCTCGCCGTCCGTCAACATCGCCGTGCCCAATAGCTCGTGATAGCGCTCGGGGAAGTGATCCATTCCCTCTACCCCGATCGTCGTCGGCCATTCGTTCTTACTGTAATAGGCCGTGCCGAACACCCAATCCCAAATCGATAACACCGAACCGTAATTCGCGCGCTGGCCCTTTTCTTCCGTCGAGTGATGCCACCAATGCAACTCGGCCGAGTTGAAGATGTAATTGAACCAGCCGATGTGCGTACGCATATTCGCGTGATGCCAGAAACCCTTCAGAATGTCGATGGTCGAATAAATGATGATGACCGTCTTATCGCAATGGGCGAAGTGAAACGGCAACACGATGAGTCCATACTTCATCGCCGCTTCGATAATGTGCACGCGGAAGGTCGACATCGCGTCCATATGTTGCACCGTGTGATGCACGCGATGAAAGCGCCAGAGAAAATCTGACTCGTGATGCCAGCGATGCAGCCAATATCGAGCGAAGTCGTTCACAATGAAGAATACAAACGCCTGCAGCAGCCAGGGCCACGCCGACATGCCCGTCGTGATGAACACGGGGCTGGCGATGATGAGCGAATAAAACGTCATCTTAATGATGGCGTACATCACCGGGCCGTCGATCAGGCTGGCAGTGAAGTCGGCAAGATAACCTTTGCGCTTCGGCCCCGTCGAATACGTCGGATGCACCGGCGGATAGATGCGTTCCAGAACATGAAACACGATAAGGCCGAAGAAGAACACGCCCGTCAACGTGATGATCGACGGCGTGTCATCGATGAACTGCTTGATTCTAAGAAGCGTTTCCAATGCTTTGCTCGTGCCTTACGCCCTTTCCCTCGCAGGGAGAGGGCTCGGGTGAGGGTTCCGTGGTACATGCGGCCATAGGCCGCGGCTCTGATGTTGGTCGATCTGACGATTCTTCGTTTCGACGTTTCGATATTTTGACGTTTACTCGTTTACGACGACAACGCCGCCAATTCTTCCGACATCCCCGCCTGCGCCTCTTTATCCCACGGCCGCATGCCGTCGATGCTTTCGGGGTTCAATTCCGAGACGATACAGGTGCGCTTGCCATTGGGCGTCATCGGCACGCTTTCAACCTCCACCGCCTTCACATCGATGTTGCCACCAAAGCGCTCGCGAATCGCATCCATGCCGCCTTCGAGAGCCACTTGGTTGAAGTTATCTTCCGGCACATACTCATACGTCATACGGTCCGGAGCGTGCTGAATGATGCGCCATTCCTTCACCGGGCTACCGCCCACGTGATCGAAAATATGATACAGGAAATGCGGCGAAACCAACTCACCCGTCGGCGTCGGCAGAAAGTCGTTAATACGGCCATGCACCGGCCCCATCAGCGGGAACTTCACGCCGCACGAACATGTGTCATTCGACAGCGACGCCACATCGCGCAACCGATAACGAATCAGCGGCAGGCTATAGCCATGCAGCGTGGTGCACACGACTTGGCCGGTTTCGCCCACCGGCACCGGCCTGCCTTCGGTATCGACGATCTCCACCAACATGCGATCGGCGTCGACGTGGTAATTCCCCGCCTTGCACTGCCACGAGATCGCGCCGAGTTCGACTGCGCCATACAGATCGCGCGGCTCGGTACAGAACGCCTCGCGCAACGCCGCCCGCATCTGCGGCATTAGCGTGGCCCCCGTCGGCGCGAGGATGTTCAACGGGTAGGTCTCGCCGCGACGCAACAACTCGCGGGCTAGTAGAAACAATCCGCCCGTCTGCCCCATCAGGTTTTGCGTATCGAACTCGCGCAGCGTCTTCAATTGATCGTCGAGCGAATCCTTCGGAAAGATATGATGCGTCTTGGCGAACTTGCTGATGAACCAGCCTTTTTTATTACTCAGCCACGTGCTGGCCATCGTCAGATTGCGATGCCAAGGTCGCGCGCCGTTCTTAAAGAGCGAACGCAGATAGGATCGCCGCACCACGCGGATTTCCTTAATCACGCGACGCATCGTAATCGCCCGTCCCGATGTGCCGCTGGTGCTCATCGTGTCCATCGTTTCCGGATCGACACCTTGCTCCAGCGCATCATCGCCTGCGGCCACGATCGTTTCTTTGTCGACCATGGGCAGCTTAGACAGATCGTTGATGCCTTTGATTTCGTCGAGGCTTATTCCCGCCTCATCCCACAGTCGACGGTAATACGGCACACGTTCGTAAGCATGGCGCAATAGATATTGAAATTGTTTTTCATTTTCGGCGCGCAACTGCGCCGGGTCTTTGCGCGGATTACGAAAGAGAATGTCGATCAGACTGGGGTAGAACCGTTCTTCCATGTATGCCTAACTGTGCCGTTCTGTAGTCCCGCACCCTTGGAAAGGGTTGGGGCACCGACACCATAAGTCTGGAATAATCACATCGTCTCGATAAGGCTTCACCGGGTGCCCCTGCCCCTCTGGGGCTGGGGGACTTTCACGTTACGCCGGCGTCGGATTGCCCGGCGTTCGTGGCGCATCCATCTCCGCCCGATCGCGCCGCGCGTTCACACCGATTCCCGGATAGGGCAAATACCGCGTCATATCGAGCATCGCCCGGAAGTGACTCGGAAACACCGGGATGGGCTCGCCTTCCGCTTCAGCCTTCGCACGTTCTACCTCGGCGTCGTCTTCAGCCTGCTCCATCTCATACGCTTTAGCCAAATTCTCATGTGGCATCTGCGGATACTTGTGATGCACCCCGTGCGTGGCAATATGAAAACTCGTGTACGAAAACGCCTTGCCGATCGGATCTTTCGTTACGACCGTTCGTGCGCCGCGCATCGGGTCGCCCTCGGGCAAGCCCAAGTGCTCGGTGAACTTGCGAATCGTCTGCACCATGCCGACGAGAAACGCCGGAATGAGATAGATCTTCGCAAACAACCACCAACCGCCCGTCAGCGCTACCCACGTCCAGATCGTTGCCCAAAACACAACGATGATGCCGTACTCCATCCAAATCTTGCGTCGCGTGTTCGGGTCGGTAATTGGTGTGTGCTTCACGAAGAAGATGCGACCATAAATAAACGACGCAGCCCACACACCCAGAAACACGTCGAAGAAAGCAAACACGCGGCGAAACGCCAGCGACTTACTCGGATCGCAATAGGGCCAGAGTTCCCAGTCTTCCGGCATATTCATCTTATTGTGATGGCGAATGTGTACCTGTCGGTACACCGAGAAAGGCACCGTGAGCAGGGTGCCGACGATCATGCCGTTGCGGATGTTGTGCCACTTGCCTTTGTACAGCGTGTAGTGCACGTCTTCGTGAAAGATCGTCATCCAACAGTGTTGGAAATAAACTAACACCACTATTACCGCTGCCGTCCAGGCCCAATGGCCGGTCGGCCAGCCCGACACCAATGTCGCAATACACGCCGCCACGCCCGCCAGATTGACGAGCATCGGTACCATGTTGCTGCGCGCTTCTTTGTGTAATGCTTTTACTTCTGCCGGACCCATCGGTGTCGAGTCCTCCTCATCAATCAGTGCTGTCGCCAATCGTCCGCGGCATTGATCATCGGCCATGTAAGCCTTGCGACGCCAAAGCCTTACGCCGACACCGCGCTACCGAAACCCCTTTAGTATCATGCGTTTGCACAAGCCGGGCAAGTCGCGCGCCGTATGCGAGACGATCTATATCTGAAATTGACCATCACCGAGCGACCGCATTGACCAACTCTAAAATGCATCGGCAACGACACAAGATCGATGACAGCCGTCACCGGTACGCAGGGGCAATCGCAATCGTTTAGACCAGCAGTGCGGGCCTCCGGTTAGGCGCAAAAATCCGCATGTTGCCCCTGCCGGTTGCGAGATTGCCACAGCCTGATAAAAAACACGCATCGCCAAACCTGATCCCGCAGGAAATTCCGTAAACATGTTGCCGCGAACTTTCAATACCAGCCTTCATCATCGAAAACGCATCTTATTTGGGCAATTTCTCATCATTCTCTGCGTCGCCGGGTTTAATTCGGGCTGTTTTGCCGAGCGTTCATTCCCGTTCCGCCCCGACCGCATCACGGTTTTGCCCGCGAGCCAGCAGCCCGAGACCACGCGGCAATGGCTGCGTCGCGCCCACGAAACCTTCATGCACAAGCTCGATGACGATGACGAAGAACTTGCCCTGCTGACCGAAGACATGCTCAACGCCGATGGCAAACCCATCGACGTGATGACGCATTTCGATCGCGACGACAAAATCCTGCATTCCGTCTTCGACAACCTGCGTGGCCTGCAGCATACCGCTCAGGTCACTGGCACCAGCGAGTCGGTCGAAGAACCCGCACCGCCGTGGGATGGTTTTGAGGATATCTGGATACCCATCGATGAGGGTATTCAAATTCAGGCGCGGCTCGGCCTCGCGCGCGACGCCGCTGGCCAACCGAAGAACGCCAACTGCATCATCCTGCTACCCGGCCTGCTCGGCGACAACATGCGTTTACGCTCGCGTGATATTGCCTCTGGCCTGCGCGATTATGGCTTTCATGCGATCTCCCTCGAATTGCGCGGCCACGGTCAGACTGAAGCCAAGCATCCCGATCTGCCCTACAACTTTGGCGTTTTGGAAACAGCCGACTTACTCGTGGTAGACGAATGGCTGCGCCAGAAACCCTATGTTAAGAAAACCGGCATCATCGGTTTTAGTTGGAGCGCCAACTCGGCTTTGCTCGCGCCCTACGAAGATGGGCGACCTTTAGACGATCCGTTGGTCGCCCCCGAAATTCGTGCCGCCATGCCGCCTATCGATCGCACGCAACGTCACTTTGAAGCGGGTGCCGTCGCGCTATCGCCGTGCCTAAAGTTTGAAAAAATTTGCGACGGTCTCGAAGAAGATCACGATTACGTCGTCAATCCCGTTTACCACAGTTTGCAGTCGACAGTGAACCTGCGCGCGACTCGCAAGGGCTATCCACCGATGAACGGCTCGCTCCGCGCCCTGATTGCGCACGAGTTCTCGCGCTCAGTTTTGAATCACCCTAACGCGGTCGCGGATGGCTATACCTATCTGCGCTTGTCACCTTATAAAGATAAGCCCTTCCGCTCGAAACTCGAACACGCGCGCGTGCCCGTGCTGATCGTACACGGCTCCAACGACCCACTTGCTTATGCCAACGAAGTCGCTGAGTTTTTCTCCTTCACCAAGAATCCGAACGTCGCCGGTGTGATCCTCAACGAAGGCGGCCACGACGGCTTCGCGGCGTATCGGCGGGATTACATCTACAGCATCATCGTGAACTTTTTTAGCGATGAGCGCGGGCCGGATGCCCTAGCGCCGAGTCGATCAGATGACAATTACTTAAATAAACCTACACTGGATAAGAACCGCACCTCCATACCCATGTCTTAGTTGCCGAGCAATCAATACTTCTGCAAAAGCCAAGTCCGATACATTCAAGAATTCGAGATGTAGCATCAAGGGTATGGCTGACCAACATTCGACAGCGCAATGTGCGATAACGGGGATCGGCACATTCCGAGTAATCAAGTCTTCTAAACCCCGAACCGAAAGTCCCCCTACGGAGTGCGGATTTTTCAGGGGATAGAAAGGATTTTTCCATCGGCCTAAATTGACAGTCAGAACCTGAATGTAGTGTTCGCGAACCGGCCGGAGATGCGTCATGAAACCTATTAGCAAGGTGCTTATCGTCGATGACGATCCGGCCCACCGAAAGATCATCGGCTGGTCATTGCAACAGGTGATGCCCGATACGGACATCTGCATGGCTGCGACCGGTGCCGAGAGCCTGCGCGCGATCTCGGGCAACTTTGACTTTTGCCTGATGGACTACAATCTTGGCGACTTCAAAGCTCCGGAACTGATCCCAGAAATCCTCGCTCGACGACCGGAATGTCCGATCATCGTCCTTTCCGCCAGCGACCGGCAAGACGTTGTTATTCAAAGTATTCGATCGGGGTCCGTCGACTTCATCAATAAATGCGAAGCTGTGGTCCCAGCCAAGCTGCGACAGTGCATCGAGCGTGTATTGCACGTTGCAGTTACCAAACAATTGGACCGCCGGAAAGTCGAGCGACGTATCGAAGAACTGGAGCATTCCGCCGCCACCGATCCACTGACGGGTCTTTCCAATCGTAGAGCGGTCGAAAGTGTCACACTCAAAAGCAACGGAGTGGCGTTTGATCGCCGTGGGCGGACCACTGCAATTTTGCTCGATCTCGATCATTTCAAACAAGTCAATGATCGCTATGGTCATCGCGCCGGAGACACTGTTTTACGTAACGTCGGTAACATGCTGCGCGAGTTGTCGAGCGCATCGGATGTGGTTTCCCGCTGGGGGGGGAGAAGAATTCCTCATTTTGCGCGGCGACTGCCGCTTGGAATCCGGTCTCAATTGGGCCGAGTCGGTAAGAAATATCATCAACGCGACGCCGGTCGTTATTGACGGTATCGAAATTTCCGTATCCGCCAGCTTCGGAATTGCTGATGTCGAGTCGTCGCTATTTTCCGAAGCAACCGTCGACCAAGCCGATCAGGCACTCTACTTCGCCCAAAAACACGGTCGCAATCGTTGCTGTACCTGGCCACTGGTCCGGTTCGCCAAGGAAATTCGATCGGGCGATTTGGATAGCGCGGGACATTATTGATCGAAGATCGAAGGTATCAGTGAATCGTTGGGGACCACACAGCGTGAACATCTTGATAAACACTCACAAGAAGTGAGCGAAATCGGCGTACTCATCGGCAAGAAACTGGGATATTCGAATGCACGTCTCGATGCATTAGGGCTGGCGGGTTGTATGCATGACATCGAAAAAATTGCCGTTCCCGAGTCGATTTTAGCAAAACCCACGCATCTGGACGCTGACGAATATCACTTGATCAATCGCCACGCCTTGGACGGGGCGGAGTTGGCAACCTTAGGCGGTGCGCCCGTTGAGGTCACCGATCTGATCGAGTCGCATCACGGCAAATTCGAAAACCGCAATGACGACAACGAGCAAATCTCCAACATCCTCCCGGTGGCTGATGCTATCTCCGCGATGCGCGCGAAACGGCCCTACCAAGAGCCGCGCAGTAATCGCGCAATCGCACAGGAACTTCATCGCGAAAGCGGTAAGCAATTCGACGCCACGGTTGTCGATGCGGCCATCGCCGCGATGCATTTAGGATCCGAAGGGATGGACGAAACAGCGTTGACGCATCCAATGCGATCGACGGCCGCTGCACCGTTCGCCTAAAGAGTCCGGCAAGCCGCTACTCACTCCGCGATTGCGTGCCGGAGGCACCGCAGCAAAATAGCCCCGCGTTTCAACGCTGGGTGATTTTCGCAAATTAGTGTTCTCATCCCGGAGGGATGAGGGGAACCAGCGATCAAATCAAACCCGCAAGAACGAGATACTCGTACGGTCCCATCGCACGCACCGCTTTCGACCATTCGTAGTATGGAATCAGAGACGAACTCTCCCGCCCTTCCGAAACCTTGCCCGTCAAATAGGTAACCAAGTACACGCCACGACAAAACGCGTGAGGGTCAATGCGATATTTGAACCCACGACGCCCAGATGTTCGTCTTTTCGCCCACCGTTGCTTAACCGTTATGGATTGTGAATATTTGCCGATCTTCTTCAGGCGGCTTCCCGCAATGCTCCAATTACCCGCTTCAAGCGCTTCAATATGCAACGCATGCAATTTTTGAAAATGCTCGCAAATCCCAGCGATATTGAGGTGAAAGTAGTACTTCGGAATCTGCTGCAGAGCCAACTCTTCGCGCGCTTTAAAGGCCTCAATCATGCCCCGCTCGGGCCGATGGGCGTCATCTTCAAAGTACAGCCCATCCAAATCGCGACTGCCGGCATGCACCCACCAAGGCCGCAACTGCTCTGGGGGCGTCAAACTACGCCGTCGTGCTAACTGCGCTACACATTCACGACACAACCAAAGCCCGTCTTCTTCAACATTAATCTCATCTTCGCGACGCCGACGACGATGAAGCTCGCAGGGTCGCCGCTCGGCCATGGAGACGACTTCTCCCACCAATTGCGCTTCGGTCGCACAACAATCCAATGCCAGCGTCAGTGCTTCACAGTCCGGATTCGAACAACGAAAGCGCGCCCGCTCTGCGACCTTGCGAAAGCTCTCCGGTGTGATCTTCGGAAAGAACTTGAGTTTCTTGGTTGGCCGTGGCAATTCGCCGATCCTCATCAATCGCGCATACTTAAAAGATAGACTCCAATCCAGCCTGACCTACGCCCTATCAACACCGATTTGCACAAATGACGAATCCTTAGCATCCGCACCTCCCACTGCATCCAAAAACCCGCGCATCACATAATTCGCCAACAACAAACCGCGCCGCGTTAAACGAATTCGCTCATCCATCACTTCAATCAATCCCGCCGCTGTCATCTCTTGAATCGGCGCTGCAAACAGGGCATGAGGATCGACCCCACATTGCAACGTAAACCGCGCGACATCGATGCCACCCGTCAGCCGCAGCATCTGTACCGCCGTCTCCGCGGCGCGCTCTTCCTGCGTTAACACTTCGCGCTCAATCACCAGCGCATCCACATCTTGCTGCGCGATCTCCACGTACTTCCGCACATCCGCCACGTTTTTGCGCCGCTCACCGTTCAAATAACTCACGGCTGACGGTCCGATGCCGAGATACTCCTCGTTATTCCAATAAATCAAATTCGCGCGACACTGCTTGCCCGGTTGGGCAAAGTTGCTGATCTCATAATGTTCGTAACTCGCCGCCGTCAGCATCTCGATCGTGAGCTCGAACATCTCCGCTTCCAGCGTTTCATCGATCGGCGTCATTCGACCCTGCTGTTGCAAACGCGTTAGCGCCGTACCGGGCTCGAACATCAACGCATAGCAAGACAAATGCGATACGCCGGTATCGATGGCGCGCGTCAACGTTTCGCGCCATCTTTCCAGCGATTGCCCCGGCACGCCGTAAATGAAATCGAGATTCAGATCGGTCAACCCCACCTCGCGCGCTGCGGCTACCGATTCCAAAATATGTTTCGGATCGTGCAAGCGTTCCAACACGCGCAGGTCATCTTCAAAGAACGACTGCGCCCCAAAAGACACGCGCGAGACGCCTGCCGCCGCCAAGGTTGCCAATTTCAATTCTGAAGCGCTGCTCGGATTGGCCTCCACGGTCCACTCATCGACAGTGCCCGCCGCCGCACCGATGTGCATCAGCAACCGCTGCAGCGCCGGTTGCGGCAATTCCGTTGGTGTGCCGCCGCCGATAAAGATCGTGGTTACCGGTCGCTGCGGATTGCGCGCCGCTAACTCCGCTTCCAGTCCCGTCACCAGCGCCGGAATCAGATGCTCAATCGTCGGCAACGAATAGAAATCGCAATAACCGCATTTGGTACGGCAAAACGGTAAGTGTACGTACCAGCCGACAGATGCGGGCTGCTTGGACGGGGGGCTCGCGCTCATCAATCGCCCATCTTATCAGCCTTCGCCCGCGGGGTGTGAGTTCTTGTGGTTATTCCTTGCGGTCCTACAGCCGGATTGGTAGATTGAGGTTCTCTGGGACAGGTTTCTCGCGCCCTCAATCGAGCTATCATGAATCAGCAAGTGCAAGAATCGGTATCGACCATGACCGTAACGTTGGTAACTTTTGGAAAAGACGGCAAGCCGCGCAAGTTCGATCTCTCGCGTGAGACGACCATCGTCGGGCGCAAGACCGATGCGAACCTGCGCATCCCGCTCGCCGATATCTCGCGCACCCATTGCGAACTGGCTTTAGAAAACGGCCATATCACCGTACGCGATCTCGATAGTAGCAACGGCACCTTCGTCAACGGCGAACAAGTCGACGAATCAAAGCTCAAGGCTGGCGATGAATTGCGCCTGGGGCCGATCGTCTTTTTTGTACAGGTTGATGGCGAGCCGGCCGACATCAAACCGCCCGCGCCCAAAGCGCCGGAGAAGAAGGCCGAAGAAAAACCTGCGGCCAAGAAAGCCGCCGCCGAACAGCAAACTGTGGCGTCGGCACCCGCCAAAGTCGACGACGACGACGATCTCGATATCGACGATCTCGACGATTTGGATATCGATGACCTGAGCGATCTCGATCTGGATGATGATCTCGATATCGATGACGATCTCGAGGAAATCGACGATCTGGAAGAGATCGACGAAGACGAAGTAATCGAGTAAATCGCCAGCGCGTTAGTATCGCACGATATCGGTCGTAGCGCCGCAACTCACTACTAACCACCCCATTCAATTAACCCGACTTTCTTCATAGCAATCCTGCGCGCATTGCACGCCGCAGCATCAGAAGGGAGTCGTTCGATGTCGCACAACCCGCAAGACGATTTCAATACAGAGCAACCGGACGCGATTTTCAGCAGCATTCTCGCGGAGTGCCCCGAGCTATGGGACGTCGTCGAACGATTCGCCCGCGAACTACCCAGCAAGATCGACGAACTCGAACAAACGGCCCGCCAAGGGGGCGCCGACGCCCTTCATGCACACCTGCAACAACTGATCGAGCAAGGTCAAAAATTCGGTTACCCAGCCCTATCACACGAAGCTGCGCGCATTGAAGCCGCCGGTAGCGATCAGATGCTGGACGATTTGGAATATAAGCTGCGCGAGATGCGCTTGTTGGCCGATCAAATTCGCGCGGGCATCACGCAAGAGCCGGCAGAATAGCTGCCTTAGTTGGTCCTATCCCAAGAATCCCCCTCCCGTGCACGTGTATGGATTGGGGACATGGGTAACACATCATCATCACGCATCCCGGTTGATGTAGATTAAATCGCCAATACGCTAATTCACCCAATCACCAAATTCCTAAATCAATCTCCCACCCCAATCGCGCTCGCCGCCGCGTAGTGTTGCGTATGCGTGATCGATAACTCAAAACGCGTGATGCCGAGTTCGTTGGCCAACTTCTGGCAATGGCCGCTCAACGTTAGGTGCGGCCTGCCCGCGCGATCGTTGAGAATTTCCATATCCGTCCAGGCAATCTCGCCGCGCCAACCCGTGCCTAACACCTTGAGAATCGCCTCTTTCGCCGCCCAGCGGCCCGCGATATTCGGCACCGGGTTCTTGCGCCGCTCGCAATACGCCCGTTCCGCCGGCGTGAGGATACGGTCGAGAAAGCGATCGGGATGCCGTCGCCAAACCTGCTCGATTCGCTCGGTCTCAACCAAATCTATGCCATGGCCAATGATGCGCATGACCACAGCCTAGCCACGAGTTGACAGATCAACAATGGAACCGTCGCATCGCTTGTTTCGGGTGCCCCTGCCCCTCTGGGGCGGGGGGACATTTGAGATCGTCGCGATAGCCTCAAGTTAGCCCCCGGCCAATGGCCGGGGGCTAAGTGTTACGCGGATTGCAATTCGATCGGTGGCGAGCGTCATTTCCGAGCTTTGGACGATTCTTCTTCTTCATGGATGAGGCATCTCGGGTGCCCTTGCCCTTCCAGGGCTGGGGGACCACCGCCCCTCGACCGTGACGCTTCCCCCTTAGCACGATATTCTCGGTCCATCATCGTGAACCAACTTTCACCGCGTTTCGACTGTCACGGCTGCCGATCAAACTAAAAACGTCGCCATCGCACGTGCTACCGGCTTAAACACGACATGCCCGAACCCTCTTCGACAACCTCAACCGACCCGATCGACGCCTCGCGCATGTCGTTCGGCGATCACCTCGAAGAGCTGCGCAAGCGCGTGATTTACGCGTTGGTCGGCCTCGTCATTACCACCATTTTGTGTTTCCAGTTCGGCGATCATATCATCGGTTTGCTCTCGGCCCCCTACATGGCGGCGATGAACAATCTCGATCTCGATGCCCGCATGATTCAGCTCAACCCGGCTGAAGGGTTTATGGAGTATTTCAAGATCTCGTTGAAGTTCGGCATCGTCTTCAGCGCCCCTTGGATTCTCTACCAAATCTGGGCCTTCATCGCGACCGGCCTGTATCCCCACGAACGCAAACTTGTGCGCCTGTTCGCACCGGCATCGATTGTCTTATTCCTGCTCGGTGCGAGCTTCATGGTGGTCTTCGCGCTGTCGCCGCTGATGAACTTTCTCATCGGCGTGTCGACTTGGTTCCCCATGCCCAGCGAAGACAATTGGCTATATAACTTTCTGATTCAAAAAGACGCCCAGGTTGCGCCCGTCGTGGAAGCACCGGAACCACTCAACGTTCCCGTAGTTTCCGAAAACCCTACCGCACCATCCGAGGGCGATACGTGGTTCAACGTTTCCAATCGCAAGCTATACGTCTTCGCCAATGGCGAGCGCTATGAAACCGCCCTGCAGCGCAGCGCCGCCGAACAGTTCGTGCAACCGTTCTTCAGCATCGCCGAATACCTTGGTTTTGTGACCAACCTCGCGCTGGCGTTCGGGCTCGGATTTCAAATACCGTTGGTGGTGATCTTCCTGATTCGCGCCGGCATCATCGCCGCCGCCCAAATGGCCGCCGCCCGCAAATACGTGATGTTCGCCATCGCCGTCTTATCCGCCATCCTCACACCGTCGCCCGATGTCGGCACCATGATGATGCTGGCGGTGCCGATGGCGCTTCTGTTCGAAATCGGTCTCGCCATCGGCCGCACGATGCAGCGCGACGCTACTGATGACGAGGCCAGCGAGCCTAACACCCGCAATGATGCGGTCGAATAAGGCCCCCTCAAGTTCAGCTTGATAAACAACCTTCGGAGACGTGCGCAATTCTGGTATGATCACAGCATGATTCGAAAGGTCAGTGACAATTCTCGACACCGCTTCAGCCGCGCGGACTATCACCGCATGGTCGAAGCGGGCATCCTGCAGGAAGACGATCGCGTCGAACTGTTGGATGGAGAAATTGTCGCCAAGAGCCCGATCGGACCGCGTCACAACACCGTCGTTGATCGTTTGAATCGGTTCTTCACCAAATTGAGCGGCACCGATTTCATTTGCCGCACGCAAGGCTCGATTTCGATGCCGGGTGAATCCGAACCCGAGCCCGACATCACGCTGCTGCGCTATCGCACTGACGAATACGAACAAGCGCTGCCTACGCCGGCGGATGTGTTGCTGATCACCGAGGTGGCGGAATCATCTGTCGAGAAGGATCGCGAAACCAAGCGCGACATATACGCCGCCGCCGCTATCATTGAATATTGGGTGTTGGATTTGAATACCGACACGTTGACGGTCCATCGCGATCTTTCGAACGAAGCGTATGAGCACGTCGAGTTGATAACGCGCGATCAGTCAGTTCAAGCGTCGGCATTACCGCACGTTGATCTCGATATCAGCAACGTCCTTTAGACAACGCCCAGCGTTACCTCCCCTTCTGCTTCGCCCATGAATCGCGCAGGCCCACGGTGCGATTGAATATCAAGCGGCCTTCTTTCTCCGCGTCGTAATCCACGCAGAAATATCCATGCCGCTCGAATTGAATGCGATCGCCCACCTTCGCTTCGGCCAGCGCCGGCTCCAATTGGCAGTCGGTCAATACCTTCAACGAATCGGGGTTGAGAAACTCCTTAAAGTCTTTCTCGTGCTTGGCGCTATCCGGATCGGGATCCATGAAGAGCCGATCGTACACGCGCACCTCGGCATTCACGGCGTGTGCCGCCGAAACCCAATGCAGCGTCCCTTTTACCTTGCGCCCGTCGGGTGAATCGCCGCCGCGCGTGGCCGGGTCGTACGTGCATAGCAACTCGACGACGTCGCCTGCATCGTTCTTAACCACGTCGTTACAGGTGATAAAGTAACCGTAACGCAAGCGCACCTCGCGGCCCGGCCCCAATCGGAAAAACTTCTTGGGCGGGTCTTCCATAAAGTCTTCGCGCTCGATGTACAGCGACTTTCCGAAAGGCACCTTGCGCATACCGGCGGCTTCATCTTCGGGATTGTTCACCGCTTCGGTCCAATCCACGGCTCCCGCGCCTGGTTCCTTCGTTCTTTCCGCACCGTCGATATCCAATTCATCCGGCCAGTTGGTGATCGTCACCTTCAACGGATTCAACACCGCCATCCGCCGCAGCGCCGTCTTGTTCAAATCGGCCCGAACTGCGTTTTCCAGACGACCGACATCAATCGTGCTAACGAACTTGGCCACGCCCACATCGGCACAGAAATCGCGAATGGATTCAGGCGTGTAGCCGCCGCGCCGCAAGCCGCTAATCGTGGGCATGCGCGGGTCGTCCCAGCCGCTCACGTGCTTATCGCGTACCAATTCCAACAACTTGCGCTTGGAGAGCACCGTGTAGTTGATCTTCAAGCGCGCGAATTCGATCTGCTGCGAATGGACGATTGTCTTGCCCCACTCACCGCTGCCGTCGTCGGTGCGGCCTTCGTTGATCGCATCAATAAACCAGTCATACAAAGGTCGATGGTTTTCGAATTCCAGCGTGCACAAACTGTGCGTGATGCCTTCGAGGCTGTCTTCCAAGCCGTGCGCCCAATCGTACGTCGGAAAAATACACCACGAATTGCCCACCCGATGATGGTCGGCAAACACGATGCGATACATCACCGGATCGCGCAAATTGAGATTGGGCGAGGCCATATCGATCTTGGCGCGCAAAGACTTGGAACCATCATGAAACTCACCTTTGCGCATGCGCTCGAACAGCTCAAGGTTTTCTTCAATGCTGCGCTGGCGATGGGGGCTGTCTTTGCCTGGTGCCTTCAGCGTGCCGCGATACTCGCGCATTTCCATCGCCGTTAGATCGCAGACAAACGCCTTGCCCTTCTTGATCAACTCGACGGCAAACTGATACATCTGCTCGAAATACGTACTCGCAAACAGCGCTCCGTCTTCTGGCTCTGCGTTGCCGATGTTGGGCCATTCGAAACCAAGCCAGCGGATATCTGTTGCGATACTCTTCACGTATTCGACGTCTTCACGAATCGGGTTGGTATCGTCGAAGCGCAGATTGCACACGCCGCCATACTTCTGCGCGACGCCGAAGTTCAAACAAATGCTCTTGGCATGACCGATATGCAGATAGCCGTTGGGCTCGGGCGGAAAGCGCGTATGAATGCGACCGCCCCACTTACCCGACGCGTTGTCCGCCTCGATAATCTGCTCGATAAAATTCAACGATGCTTTGGTTTCTGAATCCGACATGGTTCGCTTCTAATGTTCCGTTCTAGTCTCGGGAGTTCTCACCCGCAGGCGTTGTGCCGTCTTGGTTTCACAATTCGACCGCTAGGATACGCGAGAGCCCGCCGTGCTTCTACCGTGGATGGTCAGCTCCTGCAGCGTGACCTGGTAACAAAAAAAGCCCTGCAAATTGCAGGGCTTGTCGTTCGTTGTTTCAAGTCTCGAGCTGACCGCTTAGCGGCCCGGTTGCGGCAGCCCCAGCTGTTCCGCCGCCTTCTGCACTTGGGCCGGGTCCATCCCTTTCATCATCTCAGCAATCATATTCTGAATACTCGGGTCAACCTTATTCGGGTCGATCGTGCCATCGGGGCGAATCGCGTCCAGATGCTGCTTCACTTCCGGAATCTCTGCCAGCAAGTTGCCATCGCGAGCGAAGCCTGCCAGTGGGCTTTGGTCAATTTCTTTTGTCAATCGCAGAACGGTGTTAGCGATGTTCTTTTGACCCACCTGCGCATCGGGATGGTCCGCCGTGTTCTGCGCCATCGGCTCCAACAATACCGCCGTCCACATCAGCAGCGCCCCCAACACGCCACCTTCGGCAAAGCCAATCGTCGAACCGAAAAATCGATCCATCCCCGCCAACACCGGTCGCTTGCGCACCACGCGATTGCGCACGAATTTCACCGGCATGCCGATCATGAACAAGACCACACCGGCCACCACCGCACAGCCGACGGCGTTGGCAAATGGGCCGCTGGCTCCGCCCACCATACCGACCAAAGGTGCGACCACATCCGGATTGCTGTAGAGGTACCACAGCACGATTGCCGTCGCGGGCAACATGATCGACTTGCGCAGGCCACCCTTAAAGTTGCCATGCAGCGTGCTCAGGCCCATTAAGACTGCGCCGATCTGACCGAGCAGCACGTCGTAATGCGCGCTCGCCCCAAAACCGGCAGCCGCCGCACCCAAGATGAGCACCTTACCCAGCGTGCCGGAGCAACACTTGGCGGGGCGCTCCTGATCGACCTCAAAATTTCGCTCGCCGCTCGAATACGGCTGTCCGCCGTGCGGTCGTTGATCGTTCGGTTGGGTAATCACCGGGGGTTTTCGTTTTCGCTTACCAAACATATGCAAACCTTTCGCTTTGGCGTCGAGCTAAATGCGACGCCGCCTTTCCTCTTTATCGGTTGATCGTTCGCGAGCAAATATTTCCACACATCGTCGCAAAACAGCCGAATCAAGCCCTAGACCCACAAAATAGTATTTCGGGCGGCATTTTGGCCCTCTTCACAGTATAAGCATGACGGGTTTCGAGCCGCCCGGCAACTTGAAAATCCGCCGCAGTTTCGAACGCCGAAGCGTTTCTGATCGCCCGGTGCCCCTTCCTTCGCCTAGTGCCCCGTCCTTCGGCGGGTGCCCCATCCTTCGCGCCAGCGAAGGGTGGGGAATCGCATATGGCACCCGGTGCCCCTACCCCTCTGGGGCTGGAGGACTACCCCATCCACGCGCGACCACCCCGTACCCCCCATCCATCGATTACCATTCCGACATCATGAGTATCGAATCTCTCAGCGCCATCACGCTATTCGTGCGCGACATGTCGCGATCCGTACCCTTCTATCAAACGTGCGGGTTCGAGGTGATTTACGGTGGCCCCGATGCCGAGTTCACCAGCTTTCGCGCGGGCAGCGGCTACCTCAACCTGATCGATAACGACAGCAGCCAACATCGCGACTGGGGTCGCGTCATCTTCTACGTCGACGATGTCGACGCCCAGTATCAGAGATTAATCGATGCTGGCATCCAGCCCGATCACGCCCCCAAAGATGCTGCCTGGGGCGAGCGCTACTTTCACTTACGCGACCCCGATGGTCACGAACTCAGCTTTGCGCGACCGTTGAAGTAGCGGCATCAGGACGACGTCGTGCAGCCAAGGCGGTGATCAACATCCCTTCCAAGATCACCACCAAGCCAACGTACACGGGCCAGACGCGAACCGTCTGCGAGAGCGACGACGGATCGAGATACCCGCCGCGCACCAGCAAGAGGCCGAGCACCATCAACTGCAAGCCGATTAGCAGCCACAACTTGCGCCCGTCGCGCGGCATCAACAACAAGAACGCCGCCAACAAAATGATCAACTCGCGCCATAACGGGAAAACTGCCACGCCATAGGACAGCGACACGGGCACGTTGCTCAGCGATTGCCAGATATTTAGACTATTGCCTTCATCGGTGGAGACCATGGTCTTGGCCCGCCCCGGCCCCATCAGCTCTCCGGCGGGTGTCGTCACCCACACGTGTCGCAAATCTGTCACCAACTTGGATTCATAACCCAGTCGCCGCAACAATGAAGCCGCCAAGACCGCGCGACCATCGCAATCTTCGCGCAGCTTACCATCAGGATCGAGCTGCGACTGCTGATACATTTCTTCGACAGTCGGCATGTAATCGGCCGAGCCCCATGAGTCCCAATCCCACGCGTAGGGCACGCGTTCGTAGATAAAGCGTTCGACCTTCTTTTGCACCTGTCTCGGTCGAAAATGAGTCTTGTAATCGAAGGAAGCTGTGTCGCTTGAGCTGGCCTCTTTCGATTCAACGGCCTTCTTGGCGTACTTATCTTGCGATTCTTTCGTGAGTTGCGTACGAAACTCGCTTTCCCATTCACCCATCAACGGATGATCGGGATCGATCATCGCGTCATAGTTACTCACGTGCCGCACGTGTCGAAGAAATTGCGCCGGATAGGGAAAGCAAACAAAAAAGGCAACGATCAAAAACGCCAGCCATTTGAGCGGCCAGCGCACAAACCAACGTATCCGTTGTGTTGAGCGGCTGGTATTGATCGAGCTGTCATTCACCGTCTATCTCGTAAACCATCACGTTGCGCTACGCCTTACCCAAGAGCTCTTCCAACCGATCCAGCCCCGCATCGATCTTTTCGCGGCTGGTCGCGAAGCTCAAGCGCACATGTGTGTCCATGCCGAACGCACCGCCCGGCACCAGCGCCACGTGCGCTTCTTCCAACACCTTCGCACAGAAGTCGGTCGAATTTGACACACCCAGCTTGCCATACGCACCCGACACATCGGGGAAGCAATAGAACGCACCGCTGGGTTGCAGACAACTAACGCCCGCCAGTGCATTCAACCGCGCCGCCATGTGTGTGCCGCGCTGTTCGAAGGCCTGCCGCATCTCTTCCACGTGCGACTGATCGCCGGTCAATGCCGCCACCAATCCGTATTGCGCGAAATTCACTGCACCACTGGTCGTGTGGCTCTGAATCTTCGCCATCGCCTTGATCAACCAATTGGGCCCGGCCGCATAACCGAGCCGCCAGCCCGTCATCGAATGCGATTTACTCGCCGCGTTAAATGTCAGCGTCTTGTCACGCCAACCCGCGCCGGTATTGGCGAAACTGAGATGCTCACGCCGCTCGCCATAACGCAGACGGTCATACATCTCATCACTAAACACCATGATGTCGCGATCAGCGAGCGCCGCGGCAATCGCGCGCACCTCATCCGGCGTGTAGGCAAAGCCGCCGGGATTAGACGGGCTGTTGAAAACAAATATCTTCGTCTTGGGCGTGATCGCGCCGACAATCTCATCAGGTGTTAGCCGAAAATCTTCCCGCGACGGCACCAACGGCACGACCCTGCCGTCTGCCAAACCAATCTGTTCGGGAAAACTCACCCAATACGGCACCGGCAACAGCACCTCGTCGCCCGGATCAAGCAGCGCCATAAATGCCAAGGCCAACGCCTCTTTACCGCCTAGCGTTACGATCACTTCGTCCGGTTGAAACTGAAGGTCGTTCTCGCGTCGAAACTTCTCGATCACTGCCGCCTTCGCTTCGGGGATGCCGCTGGCGGGTTTGGCATAACTGGTCGCACCGCGGTCCAACGCTTCCTTCGCGGCTGCACACACGTACGGCGGCGTCGGGAAGTCCGGCTCGCCAGCCCCGAAGCCGATGACATCGACACCCTCGGCACGCAGTTGAGCCGCCTTAGTCGCCACCGCCAAGGTGGCCGACGGCGTAATCTGATTCGCTCGCTGAGATGGTTGCATGAATATTCGCCTACACCCTAAATACGCGTCTCGTAATCCTGAAAAAGCGTTTCAATGACCGTCAAGCCATCAAATTGCCACGCACTATAATGTCGTCCGATTGGCACAGCGTATCAGCCAAGAAGTTCGACAAAGATTCGTCATCCTCCAAAGGAGTTTAACCGGTGGGCAAAGCTCAGCTTCTCGATGTCGGCAATTGTGACCCCGACCATAGCACGATCAGCCGTATGTTGAACGATCGCTTCGATGTGAGCATTGATCGCGTGATGTTCGTGAATGAGGCCCTCAACAAACTCAAAGAGAATTCGAATTACGATCTGGTCTTGGTGAACCGGCTGATTTTCGCCGACCGCAGCCCCGGAATCGAACTCATCCATCAAATGCAGGCCGACGAAAATCTAAAAAATATCCCCGTGATGATGGTCAGCAATTTCGAAGAAGCCCAACAACACGCGATGGAAGCGGGCGCTGTACGAGGCTTCGGCAAAGACGCCATCTTCGAAGATGGCACTGCCGATCAGCTTTCTAAGTACTTATCAAACAATGAGTAACGTGTCGCGGCCTAATACGGCCACACTTGGGTGGGAAAAAATGGGCAATAATCCCACTATTGTGAAAAAATGCACAAACAAAACGAGGGGCCGCTAACGAGCCAGAAACGCCTCTCTTCACCATTTAAAGCGTATTATCACCCCACAAATCCATACATATCATATAGTTACGAATCAACCCCGCTCTTCCAAAAATATCAAAAATTAACGGACATTCATTTGCACGTGTCTGTTTTCGTGCTATGTTTTAGATACAGGTAGTAACATAGCCCACCCCCAGTACACGATAACGCCAAGTTATCGCCTGCATTTAGGGAGACGCCTTCGCCTGAGCAACGAAGACGTCGCCGATTGACTGAGCTTAACTTCCGACCTCGTGTGGACGGACCATCGTACACAGCAAGTGCTGCGTGTGATGGCCGGGCACGACATTCGGACCGAAGCGGCCTCTGGAGGCTGCGGGAGACCTACATCATGACTGCTACTGGCGTGAAAATCGATGCTCGTATTCCCACCGCTTTAGAACCCGGCGCGACGGTGTTCAACGCTCTTTCGGTCGAAGACCGCGAGCGTATCACCCGGCTGCTAACGCTACCCTTTGAACTCATCACCAGTGATGCGTTTGAAGCGCGCGGTGCGATGCAAGAATTCTTCCCGGAACATACCGACGAAGCAGCTGATACGCGCCCTTGGTGTAACACGGTTATGCTCGCACCGGTCGACGCAGCCGGCCCCGTCGGCTTTGCGGGTCAAACGCTGACGGCAGCGGAAGAGAAGACGCTCTTCCTGCGCATGAATTACGCACGCTTCCGCATTAAGAAGATTCTCGATCGTTTCGCTGGTCGCCGCCTCACCAAGCTCGCGACCAACGAAGTACTCTGGTGGCAACACCGCGTCGAGTTGGTGCAAAATGAAATCGTGCAGGCCAACATGCCGTTGGTTCTGGCAATGGCCAAGCGCACCAAGCTCGGTAATATCGACTATGCCGAACTGATCAGCGAAGGCAACATGGCTCTGTTGCGCAGTGTCGATAAATTCGATGTAGGTCGCGGCTTTAAGTTCAGCACCTATGCCTGCCGCGCGATTCTTAAGAGCTTCAGCCGCGTCGCCATGAAAATCGCCCGTTATCGCGGCCGCTTCCCGGTCGAGTTCGACCCGACGCTGGAACGAAGCGACCATCTCGAGCAGCAACGCATCGAGCATGAAACCGATTGCATCGACGAGCTGCGCTGCATCATTCGCGAGAACACGGCTGATCTGAACCAGACCGAAGTTACGGTCCTCCAGGCACGCTTCGCGCTTGCCAAAGTGCAAGGTCTCGAAGGCGACGGCCCGAAGACGTTGGAACAAGTCGGCAATCTCATCGGCGTCACCAAGGAGCGCGTGCGTCAGATTCAAAATCGCGCTCTCGCAAAACTGCGCGACAAGATTCAGGATGACTTCCTCGCCGCGTAACCGAGTTGTCCGGCGAATTCGCCATCAATGGTGAGTACGCGAAACAAATCGAATAAAAAAAGGGACCCGCCTCTGAGGCGCGTCCCTTTTTCTTTTTCGAGTTCGCCTCGCTTGGGAGGCTCAAATCGTCAACTGGCTTAGCAAGGGTTGGCTTGCGTGCCGTTGGCGATTTCCAAGTCATCCATATCAACATCACCGTCGCAGTCCACGTCACCTTCAGCGTAAGTGCTACCGGTGCCCATGTTGGCGTTGATGATGGCAAAGTCGCTAACGCTGACGGTACCGTCAAGGTTGACGTCACCGATCTGCGAGTCAAGAACATTCACGACGATTTCGCAGATGTCGTTGAAATCAACGATCAGGTCACCGTTCATGTCGCATGAGATATCCTTGCCGAGGTTGGCATCGAGGTCGGTACCCCAAGCAGCGGTGAAGTTGGCCTTCACGTAATCAATATCCGCATCATCGACCATGCCGTCTGCACCGTTAGGCGGACCACCCGGCCAGGTCTGGTCGCCGGCAACGTCGGCACGCGAGTCGCCGTTGTCATAGGTGCCGGTAGCGAGCATGGTGCCGAAGTAGTTGGCAGCAGCCATGTCCACGCGGATGAAGCCTTCGCGACGATCCAATAAACCAGTCTTCATGGCGAGACCATCGGCGAAGTAACGCACGTCTTCGGCGTCGAGGTCGCCGTTGCCATCGAAGTCACCCAGAATTTCCGGAACGATGAAGTTACCGGGGTTGGCGGCAACATCGGCAGCCTGCCAGGCAGCCGGATCCATCACTGCGGCGACGAGCTCGTCGATGTCATCAACATCGCGCTGACCGTTCACGTCAAAGTCGCCCTGAATGTGCATACGCGAACCGAGCGACGTACCGAGACCACCAGCCAGCGTGAGCGAGCCATCGGCGGCGCGATACTGACCGTTGGTGCTACCATCGCTGTAACCGGCGAGGTTTTCATTGCGAACCGGTACGTTACCAAACGGCTCGACCGAACCGAATGCAGGGACCATTGTCTGTTGTGCGATTTCGATCTCTGCCTGCACGCCGGGAACCAACTGCGCGTTCGGCGTCGAGTAATCGTCCGGATCGTTCAGCGGCGGAACCACCGAAACACCTTGCGGCAATACGAAGTCAAATACGAGCGCCTGCACCGGCATGAAGGCGTCGGGCGAGACACCAGACGGCGAAACAAAGTTGGCGATCGAATCGTTGATGTTGCGCAGGAACGCGGCCATGGCCTGATTTTCCATGTAGGCCGGGTTCATCGGGTCCAACTCGTTCGGATCACCGCGCGTGACCACCGACTGCAAACCACCCACCTGATAGGCGGTGTTCACATCGTCGTTGAACAACACTGCCTGAACCGACGGACGAACAAACTGCACGCCACCGGCGGTGTCTTTCATAATATTAACGACTTCGTAACGACCGGCGGCGGCATCAGCAGCGGCACGACTACCGCCGAAGAGGCCGGTGTATCCCAAGCCCAAGCGCTTGTTCAGCACGGCGTTTTCCATGATCGACGAACCACCGCAGTTCGCGGTGAACGTGTCAGGGCCAACGTTGGTCTGCGACGAGCTGCGAGCGCGATCACCGGTCGGGGCGAGGTTATCGCCCGCGGCCCAGCTGGGGTCCACACCAAAACCGTTGCTGTAAGCATTGCGCGTACCCGAACCCGAGTCGCGGGTACAGGCTTGAATGTTTTCACCGTTCGGCAGACGACCGGTCACCAGTGCGTATTGCACGTCGGTGAAGCGGAGGTTCTCAATGCCAGTGCCTTGGTTCGTAATACAAACGACCGGAGAGTAAGCCAGCACGGTATCGAACACCGTGTTTTGATCCACGCCGTTGACACCGAAGTTAAGGCTGCTGCCGCCGGCTGAAAGGCTCTTCAGCTTGTTGCTGTAACCACTGTCAGACGCGCCATTGGGGTTATCGCCATAACCGTCGTTGGTCGGCGTTTGGCTCCAGGTGGCATCACCCGGATTGACGGCGTCAAGCGTTACGAACCACGGGCTCGGTACGTCGAGGTTGGCACCATCTACCGTTTGGTAGCACACCGGCGTACCCGACTCACTCGGGGCACAACCATCGGGATCGAGCAGACATTCGACCAACAACGGGATATCCATCAGGTCAACCACGCCATCGCCATTAGCATCACCAATGCCGGTCGGACCGATCGGCATTTGGTCGCCGGCAATCTTGGCAACCATGTCATCGATGTCTTGACCGTTCACGACACCGTTGAGGTCGAGATCGGCAGAGTCGCCATTCGGAACGAAACAATCCGAAGGCGTGGGGTTCTGAACGCCATTGGCGTTGGCCCAAACGAAACCATTTGCCAGACCGAGTTCCGAAGGTGGATCATCGGGCAAGGTGCCGGTGAGCTGGAAGTTGACGAATTCAGCCAGACCGTTACCCGAACCAACCGAGCGGTACTGAGCAAACCAGCAACCATTCCACGGCGAACCGTTGACGAACGCCGGAGCCAGCGAGTCGATCTGATCGGGGATCGTGTCGCAGTTGGTATCGGAGAACGTTGAGAAGGGATCACCGCTACATGGGATCGTGTCCGCATCGACATTGTTAAAGTCGTTAAAAACCTGCGGAATTTGGAAGAAGTCTCGGAACAAGGTAGCACCCGAGATCATGAATTCGCCGCAGCTCTCAAATGCAACCGGGTCGATTTCATCGTAAGTTACAACATCATCAAAATCGTAGCAGGTTGCGCCTGGTGCGAAGACACCGTTCAGCGCGGCGTTACAGTTCGTTTCATTGACAGGCAATCCACCAACGCCAGGAAGAAAGCCGGGGAAATTGACACTGAACGTGCTGTCGTAACATTCGATCGAGGTACCATTGTTACGCACAAAGTAACAAGCCCCGTCCTGCGCACTCACAGGCACGCTCGCAACCGCGACGGTCAACGCCGCCAAACCAAATACAAACTTCGCTTTCATTGCTTCTCATCCTCCAAATAGGAAAAAAGTACAAAACTCTTGACTCGGGCGCCGCCTCATCGAAAAGACGGCATACGTAACGACGGATTCTCTAATTGCTGACGCCTAACTTCTGCGCGTACCTCTCACGTTCGCTTACGAGAGTGCGTCTCGCGCGTTTTCAATTCGGTCGCTTGTGCTGAAGTCCACCCTCTCGGGATCGCCCTTCAGCGCCTATCATCAATTTTGCTTATTGAGAATTGAGCAGCCTCCGAACACTGCCCAAGCCTCTTTCCCTTAGCCCAATTGTCTCGAGGGTCCTTAACCATTGCTTGCGAGAATGACTTACTGTCTCGCAAACAACTACCTTTTCGAACAAGTTCAAATAAGGACGCCGATGCAAACTCAATTGCAATCGACATCCCTTCTGTTCAACCTACTGCCGAATGATGTCGGTCTCACCGGAAAGGGCGTAGTACTTCAAGCCCCATTCCCAATCTTTCATCGTTTGCCAGACACCTTTGCGCTCGACGTGTCCGTCAACGTATAAGAAGTTGGATGTTCCGCCCGAGATCGGATCACCGCCAGGGTGATGTCGACCGACAGCGTTGATTTCCGAAAACTGGGTGGAATCGAGCAAGCTGATGCCCGACTCGACAAACTCGCGGGGACGAACCAGATAATTGGGCGCGGCTCCATAAGAAAAACCGCTTATGTTCGGTGCCGCAGCATACTCGTTCGCACCCGTTCCAATGTTCCAAAATGGGCTAACCGAACGGTGTGACTTCGACAAAGTGCCCGCCTCATCAGTCGCGGTAATGGCTCTCCAATTGGAATTGAACTCGGCAGCCAAAATCGTTCCACCCGGATCAAGAATCTGGGTTTCGTTGACCTTTACATTCACACGGGGACCGCCCGACAGAGCGTTCGTCCACTTGTTGCGCGGAAAGATCGCCGCATTGCCCGTATAGGCCATGCGATCTGCTTGCAAATCGCCGATCAAAGGCCCGGCACCAGGATCGCCAGTCTGTTCTGGCTCAGACGTGCCCGTCGGCCCCCAATTGGTGCGCGGATGGCCACCGTTGGGAATGGTCGGGCATTGAAAGGCCGTTTCCGACGCTTGGCCGCCGTCGTAAAGTGACCATGACCAATGCAAATAAAACACCCGGTCTCCAGGGTTCGTCGTCAGACGCCCCTCTTGATCCAAATATTCATATGCCGCGGGAAACTTGCCCTCGCTGCCATACAGATAAGCTTGCATCGCTTGACCTACGTGATGCAGGTTCGCCGCGCACTTGGTGGCTTGCCCCTGTTTGCGGGCACTCGATAGCGCAGGCAGCAGGATACTAATCAACAATGCAATGATGGCGATGACCACCAAAAGTTCGATTAAGGTAAAGCCGCACTGGGTGGCGTTGGATTTCTGATTTACTCGGCTAACCGGAAGATTCATCGATGCATGTCTCCTGACGTGGTGCGAATCGTAGCGATTCATTTGCAGTTGGTTACGACTTTCGGTGCGGGCCGCGATCCTTGGCCGACTTTTCGTTCCGTGGGCCGCTTTCCCCATCACCTTTTATTGCTTGCACCCGTCAATCAGCACTCAAACTTTCTGACGGGATCATATGTTGCATGAAGCTCAACAGTTCGTTGGTTCGCGCGAATCTCTCGTTACGATTTGGTTAATTCAAATAGATCAGTAACAACCCTTACAACAGTCGATAACCGCCGCGCCCACTGCGCGACGGAACCAGGATTGCCTGCGCCCAACTCGTGTCTTTCTTGCGCAACGCCATTACCAAATCATGGGCGTCATCACCAAAACGCTCTTTCATTTGTTTTTCATGAAGCGCCGATGGATAAACGCTTAACAAACCGCTGATCACTGCGTATTCGCGCGAACCAAGCGCCGGTTTGACATGACCCAAGACCATGCAAGGTTCATTCGGCCCCCGCAAAACAACCGAGGCAACGCGCTTTACCGTGCTATCTGCTTCTGCCACCGATGCGATCTCTCACCGCCCCAAGAGCGCGATGCCGTCCGATGGCATCAATTATTTATCAACAAGGGAATAAGCTAGGCGCGAATAGACAAATGCTCTATTGCGTTTTGAATAAGAGTTGAATATTGGTTGATTAAGAAATACTTAAGAACACTGATCACACCAATGTGTATTCGGGCAACTCGGTGTCGCGCGATGATGATAAGTTCGCCCCACCACTTTCCCAATTCACCCATCATAAATCATTTCTTCATCATTCATTTACATAAATTGTGCTGACAGTATGTATGTCACGATGACCCTCAGGGTAACTAACTCTTTAAGAAGATTAACGTTATCTCAATTCCTGCGGGATTCACCGAACTCAATCTGTCGCCACCGCAGCAATCTTTTATAGTGTGAGGCTGTGACAGAACCGCAGACCAAAGACTTCCGCAACGACCAGCAGCTCATCGACGCGCTCAATCGCGGCGATCACACTGCATTCGATACGATCTACGAGCGTTACCATCGCTGGGTACAGCACGTCGCGCTGCGCTTTGTCAGCAACGAGGCCGACGCCCTCGATGCCATGCAAGAGGTCTTCGGATATCTCGCCCGTCATGCCTCGCAACTCACGTTGACCGCCAAGCTGACGACCTACCTTTACCCCATCGTTCGCAGCCAGGCGATCAACATCATTCGCAAACGCAATCGGCGCGAGAATCTCCCCATCGAAGACCTAAGTCGCCTCACCGCCCCGGCCGCCGATGCCGACGTGCTACATCACGATTTGGCGACGCTGGTGCGAGACTTACCCGAGCCGCAGCGCGAAGTGCTTTTGATGAAAGCACTCGACGGCATGACGCAGGATGAAATCGCGACAGCCCTCGGCATCGCTGTCGGAACCGTCAAGTCCCGGCTTCACCGCGCGATCGACACGCTCAAACGCGACCCGCGTACCCGGCAGTACTTTGAGAACAAATGATGATGTATGAGACCCAAACAACCGAGTGCCCCTGCCCTTCTAGGGCTGGGGGACGACGATCCCTCGTGCAACGTCGACACGTAAGCGAGCGCCGGGTGCCTCGAACTCTTTGGGGCTGGGCAACCACGTTCTTTCGCGCAATGTCATTGCTCGAACGAGAGGGTGCCCCATCCTTCGCGCCAGCGAAGGTTGGGGAATCTCGAATCATCAAACCGACGCAGCCAAACTGGTCGTCAACGACCAGCCCCCGGCCAATGGCCGAGGGGCTAAGTGTGACGGGACGACCGCACCCCGTCCGCATCGGGTGCGCTGCGCCAGGTGCCCCTGCCCCTCTGGGGCTGGGGGACGACCGTACCCCGTCCGGAAAAACGCCTTTTTCATCGCCAACCAACAATCCATGGAACTAATTCGCGCCCGACAGCGCTTCATCTGAAACGGCCCTGATATGAAATCAAACCGTAACGAACAACCTGACCGCCACGACGAGCCTCAGTTGCCGTCGGACCTCGTGCGGGATTTACGCGCGCTTTATCCCTATCCGGCAACGCCACCGACCGACGTCGAGCAGGCCGTTCGAAACGACGCGCGCGAGCAGATCGGCAATCTGCGCCGGCACCGTCGCTGGGGGTTCTGGAGTTCGATCGCCGCCTGCGTCGGTTTTGTTTTCATCATGCAACAGGTGATGCGCACCAGCACGGTGCCGGAAGTTCAAGAACGCGTCACCCCTATGGAGTCACCGCCACCTGCCGTCACGGGGCGACGTATGGCCATGTCGGCCGCAGAAGAACTCGACTCCGTCATAAACCTCAACGACATCGACGGCAATGGTCGGGTCGACATTCTCGACGCCTATGTCATGGCGCGCGGCCTTGCCAACGAAAACACGCCACCAAACCCCGCCTGGGATATCAACGCCGATGGCACCATCGATCAACGCGATATCGACGCCGTGGCCCAATCGGCCGTTCGCCTGAAAGGAGGCGCATAAGCCATGATTCAGCGCATTACGACATTTGTATTCATTTGCGGCATGCTTGCCGTTTCAACCGTGCTTGTCCGTGCCGAAGACCACGGTTGCGTAGAAGAGAATTCGCCCATTCGTTTTGTCGCTTACGACATCTTTATCGATGCCGGCGCCGCCGAGTTGGGTGCATACCAAGTGGATATCCACGACAACGCCCACGCCAGCAAGGTCGTTGGCGTTGAGGCCGGCGCCCACGCCGCCTTCGCCAAGAAGCCCCCTTACTACGACCCCAAAGCACTTAACAACGAAGGCCGCATCGTGTTGGCCGCTTATTCGACTGCCGAAGAATTGCCTACGGGCAAAACGCGTATCGCCCGCTTGCACCTGCAAATTTGCGGCGATGTCGATGCCGATTTTGAACTCGACCTGATCGTTGCCGCCGATGCCGACGGCCAACCCATCACCGCCACGGCCACCGCCACCCCGGCAGAAGGGAAATAAATCATGCGACCCACGAGCAAGAAGCAAACAGCCATCACCATTGCCATCCCACTTCTCCTGATGGGTGCATTGGCCGCGTCTTATTTCATCGCCTGCGCGCAGAGCAATATGTATGCGATGAAGGACGATGCCGCGACGGGAAGCGCGCCGAGTGAGGAAGTAGCGCTTGGGGCCAAGGCCCAACCGAGAGAGTTCGGCGAAGCAGACGCAGAGGAAGAACCGCGTGCCAATGCGTACTACCTCCGAACGACACCCGAAACATCGATGTGGGCAGAAGACAAAGCGGCCGGTATCGAGGTCGAAGAAGATGCCGACGAATTCGTCATTGCCAATCATACCCCTCGCGATGATAGTTCCTTTGGTGTTCCGTTCGGACAACCCGGCCTAACCGGCCCGCCTGTTGAGAGCCGCGCGCCCGCGGCGAAAAAGTCAGCGCCATCCCGGCGTGACCGTCGCACTGGTGGCCGGAGTCGCCGGGACAGTATTCGCGGATTTAATTTTCGCGGCATGGCCAAGCCCAGTGCCGTCGACCACCGCGCCCAACTTGCGCGCTATCACGGCTCTCTTCCTTCCGAAGACGAAGAACTCTGGATCATCCAACGCGTCACCACTGAGCGCCGTGCTAAACCGCGCCGTGGCGACCATCCCGGTTGCGGCGCCCTGCTCGCAAAACATCCACAACAAGAGAAGAAGGTTCCCGTTCCGCTCGAACATACCGCCGTCGATGCGTCCATCAGCGCGTATATCGCGACTGTCGATGTCACGCAGCAATACGCCAACCCCTTCGATCGCAAGATCGAGGCGGTGTACGTCTTTCCATTGCCGCAAAACGCCGCCATCAATGAGTTCATCATGACCGTCGGCGAACGCAAGATTCGCGGCATCATTCGCGATCGCGCCGAGGCGCAACAGATCTACGACCAAGCCAAACGCGCCGGCAAAGTGGCGTCGCTGCTCACGCAAGAACGACCCAACGTCTTCACGCAGAAGGTCGCCAATATCGAACCCGGCAAGAAGATCGATATCAACATTAAATACTTCCATACGCTCGCCTACGACGATGGTTGGTACGAATGGGTCTTCCCGATGGTCGTCGGCCCACGTTTCAATCCGCCCGGTAGCACCGATGGCATTGGTGCCGTTTCGCGCGGCGGTCGCGGCGCGTCCGGTCAATCGACAGAAGTCGCTTACTTGGCCCCCAACGAACGCAGCGGTCACGACATCTCTTTGACGGTCGCCGTCGATGCCGGTGTTAGCATCGAACGCATCAAGAGCGTCAATCACGTTATTGAAAACAAATCGGGTAGCGGTACCGAACGCATCGTGATACTCAGCCCGCGCGATTCGATTCCCAATAAGGACTTTGTGCTGCGCTATCAAGTGGCCAGCGACCGCATCAAGAGCGCCTTGCTCACCCATCAGGGCGACGACGGCGCCGGCTACTTCAGCATGATGATTTATCCGCCGGAAGATATCGGTCGCCTCGCGCGCCAGCCGGTCGAGATGATCTTCGTGCTCGATTGCAGCGGCAGCATGCGCGGTAAGCCCATCGAACAAGCCAAAGCCGCCATCAAACGTGGCCTGCGCAGCTTGCAGAGCGATGACACATTTCAAGTGATTCGCTTTTCCAACAATGCATCGCAATTCGGCGATCGTCCCGTCATCGCCTCGCGCGAAAACATTCGCGATGCAGTGCGCTATGTCGAAAACCTCGATGGCGGCGGTGGCACGATGATGATCGAGGGCATCAAAGCCGCGCTTGACTTTCCGCATGATGAAGAGCGCTTGCGCTTCGTTACGTTCTTGACCGACGGTTTCATCGGCAACGAAGCGCAAATTCTCGGCACAATTCACGACAAACTCGACGCTTCGCGCATCTTCAGCTTTGGTGTGGGCTCGTCGCCCAATCGCTTTCTGATGAACCGCATGGCCAAGATGGGCAACGGTGCCGTCGCATATCTGTCGCTAAACGATAGCGGTGCCGATGTGATGGATCATTTCTTCAAGCGCATCAGCCATCCAGCATTGACCGACCTGAAAATCGATTGGGGCGGCATGCAGGTGGACGAGGTGTATCCCGAGCGCGTGCCCGACTTGTTCGTCGGTCGGCCGGTGATCGTAACGGGGCGCTACCGTGGCATACCGAGTGGTCGTATTCGCGTGACGGGTAACGTGGGTGATCGCATCAGCGAAGTGGTGATCAACCCACACGAAGATCGCGGCGCACACGAAGGGCTCGCCGCCGTTTGGGCGCGCACCAAGATCGCCGACATGGTCGATCGCTCGATGTGGCAAGAGGCTGGCAATATCGCGGGACAAATCAAGCAACTCGCGCTCGATTACAGCCTGATGTCGCAGTTCACTGCCTTTGTCGCCGTCGATTCGCTCAGCCAAACGGCGGGTGATTTCGGAACATCGGTTCGTGTACCCGTACCGACACCCGACGGCGTCGATTACGACACCACGGTCACCGGCGGCAGCGGTTCATAATTGTTGTTCGGCTAGAAGATGGGTGCCCCTGCCCTTCCAGGGCTGGGGGACATTCAGGCGCGAACTCGGGGATATCCAACTAGCAAAAAGATCTCTACTACTCCAAAGCCGACCGGTTCGCTTGGGTGCCCCATCCTTTGCGACAGCAAAGGGTGGGGAATCACGCTACTCCAACGCCGAGCGGTTCGCTCCCGAAGCCTCCGTATCCGACCCAGCGAACACATTGCCTTTCTTAGATGACGACTCACCCGCACCGAGATCAAACACGCTGCTCACGACCGGATCTTCATCGTCATCATAATAATCTTCCAACGACAACCCCCGGTCATCATCCAACTCGGCCGCGTCGGCATACATGGTCGGAGCTAATCCCATCGCATCGAGCTGGGCGCGACACGTTGCTATCGCCTGTTGATACTCACTGCGCCGTGCCGGGAACCATGCCGCCGACACTTCACACACATCGATCATCGACGCCAATGCCGCATCATGACAAGCGTCTATTTCGAGGGCCGTCGCAATGGACGCATGCGCCGCCTCTAAGTTTCCCACCACCAACTGCGTCTCGCCCAAATTAACGTAAGCATCGGCCTCGGTGGGGTCGATTCGAATCACTTGCTCGAAGGCGAAACTCGCTTCCGGATAGTTACCCAAATCGAACGCGATTGCTCCGCGTTGATACCAAGCACTGATCACGTTCGGATGCGCATCGGTCAAGCGCGCCCACAATTCTTCGGCTTCCGACATGCGCCCACCGTACTGCGCCACGGCGGCCAGGTTATACAACGCCTTGGCATGTTGCGGATCGACGTCGAGCGTGCGATCGAACCAGAGATTGGCCGCACCGAATTGACCGAGCCGCGAATAAACGACCGCCGCGTTATAGCGCGGTTGCGGGTCGGTCGGTCGCGCTTCGGCCAAGGCCACGTAACCCTCCGCAGCGCGACGCCAACGATTGGTCGCGCGCGCCATTTCGATCTTACTGTTCAATAGTTGCTCGTGCTGCGGCCAAGTCGCCAAAGCGCGATCGATTTGTTTCTCGGCTGCGGAGATATCGCCATCGTAAAACAACGCCCATGCCGCCATGCCCTGTACCCACGGCGATCGCCCGATGTTGCTGCGCCAACGAACGGCCTCGCGGTCCAACGCTGCCGCCGTCAGCATTGCGCGTTGGTTGATACCATCGGCGAACGCATTCCAGCGCTTCAACAAACTGCCGCGAGTTGTTGCGAGATCAGACTCAATCGGCAGGGCTACTGGTTCGGACGTTGCTTGTGCTTTGGATGATTCGGCCACCATCGACGCCGAAGTGATGGCCCGCGGCGTAACAGCCTGCCCTTCGCGCGCGACTGATGACGTTTCTTCAACATCCGATGTGGTTGACTTTGGTGCTTTCGCAACGGCCGCGACGTCGGTTAGCGCCGTCGTCTTTACCCTTGTCTTTGTCTGTTGCACTTCTGCAGCTTGCAGTTTTTTTGTGGGCGCGGCTTTCTTCCGTTCGCGCGCTTCGCGCTGCGCAAAATATCCCTGCGGGGGTTGCGACCGCAGTTCACCCGTCGGTGGCGTCCGCTGCGCATGCCGATTCGATATCTCCACCGAACCGCTATTGACGTAGAAGTACATCCCCGCCATGCATAGCACGGCGACGAGAAAGAATGCGGGTAAGAACCATCCCTTGGCTGCCATCCGTAACACCCGGCGATCCGTCGCGCCCAAAAGGAACGAGCGGGAGCCCGCATGTCGGTCCCCCGCTCGCCGAAGATTGAGGGGCAGGAGGCATTGTCGGACGAAAAAGAATTTCGCGCCGCTACCAACTGCAATCGTCTTCCCCACCGACGACCAAAGTCGAAGGTTACTCATAGATACGGCCTATCCGTATACTATCGCCATCCCGATATCAAAACCAGCAAAAACATGGCACCCCCCGGTGCCCCTGCCCTTCTAGGGCTGGGGGACTGTGACACGCGGGTTTCCCAGCCAAAGTGCAAGGTAAGGTTGGGGAATCACCCGTCTGCGCAATATCATCCTCAACCATGAATACGTCGGTCACCCCTAACCCCTCGCGCCAATCCGGCCCGACCAACCTGATTCTCGGCACCGCAGGCCACATCGATCACGGTAAGTCGACGCTTGTGAAAAATCTCACAGGTGTCGACCCCGACCGCCTGCCTGAAGAGAAACAGCGCGGCATGACGATCGAACTCGGCTTTGCTCGTCTCGATCTACCACCGGCCAACGCCGGCAACGCCCCACTGCGCATCGGCATTGTCGACGTACCCGGCCACGAGCGCTTCATTCGCACCATGGTCGCCGGGGCCGCCGGCATCGATATCGCCATGTTGGTCGTCGCGGCCGACGACGGTTGGATGCCGCAGACGCAAGAGCACTTCGACATACTGAGTCTGTTGCAAGTCGAACGCGGCTTGGTCGCCATCACCAAATGCGATTGCGCTGCACCCGACCGCATCAACGAAGTCGAGGACGACATTCGCCAAAAGTTGCAAGAGCCCATGGCCGCCGACTGGCCGATCGTGCAGACGGCCGCCGCAAAAGGCGCCGGTATAGAAGATTTGAAGTCTCATTTAGCGAAACTCGCGAACACGACCAAGCGACCTGCCGCGCAGAACTTTTTCCGCATGCACATCGATCGCGTCTTCACAGTGCACGGTCGCGGAACCGTTGTGACGGGTTCGGTCGTTGCAGGCAACGTGCACGTGGACGACGAACTGCAACTGCTGCCCGTCGGGCAGATCTGTCGCGTGCGCGGCATTCAGAATCACGGCGAAGATTGCGACAGCGCCGGCGTCGGCGCACGGGCGGCGCTCAACCTTACACAAGTCGAGCGCAGTAGTGTCGAACGCGGTATGGACCTGGCAACGCCGGGCTTTCTAAAGGCGTCGCGCTATATTGACGTTCGTCTTAATATCTTGCCGGTTCTCAAGGAACCCCTACCGTCTCATCGCAAAGTACGCGTTCTTCTCGGTACGCGCGAAGTGATGGCCACACTAGTATTGATCGGCAACACGGAATTCGAACCCGGCGGAACCGGCTTCGCTCAATTGCGTCTATACGAGCCCGTCGCGACGGCGTATAACCAGAACATCATTCTGCGCGACGAAACGGCCGCGCACACATTGGGTGGTGCCACCGTCGTCCGACCGGTATCAACCCGCCTGCGACCACTACAACCGGACGTGCTCGCTCAAATCGAAGCTGCTGCCGATAGCGATGATCTATTACGTTTGGCCGAGGCGTATCGTGCGGCGGCGTTCTATACACTCGATGATCGACAGCTAAGTGCACGGACCGGCATCGACAAAGCATCGGTTGCTTCCCACCGCGATTTATTGATCGCCAACGAGATCCTCATTCATGTCGCCGAGAAATTGATACAAAAAGATGTGCTGACGCAATTGCGGAACCGAATTGTCGCGCGTGTAACGCGCCATCATGCCGTCCATCCGCGCGAACCGGGGCTCAGTCGCGACAAATTGATCGGCTGGCTCACGGCGCGCACTCAACCCGGGCTGGCCAAACCGCTTTTGCAACATCTCTTAAAAACCGACGACCTAAGAGAGAACGGTACCTTCATCACCACATCGGATTTTGGCCCGCAGCTAGCGCCGGAAGACGAGGCGGCGTTGCGAAAGATTGTGATCGAGATTGAGTTGGCGGGTTACGATCCACCCAAGTGGGAAAAGCTCAACACCACGGCCGGCCTCGCGCGCCCGCGCCTGAAAGAACTATTCAATCTGGCAAAGATCGACCCACGTCTGCAGGTACTCAATGCCGATCAGCTCATTTCAACGGCGGCACTCGAACGGATCGATGCCATCGTCAAAAAACTCGGTACGGGCGGTCAAAAGTTCACCCTCGCCCAAGTGCGCGACGCGACCGGCAAAAGCCGCCGCATCGTGCAGGCATTATTGGAATATCTCGATAAGACCGGCACCACGCGTCGCGTTGGAGATGAACGCCAATACACCGGCAAGTGACCCGCTTCAATAGAAGGCCGTCGGCTATCTTCGTTATAATGTGGCTATGACGACGACCGGCAACCAACCCGATTACACGCAACTGCCATCGATCACGGCTCTGCTCGACGCCGCACGACACGATGAGCGGTTCGGCTCCTTTTCAACAAAGCAAATCACTGACGCCTGCCGCCGCGCGGTCGATGTTGGACGCAAAGCGATTGCCGATGGTCGCGCCGATGACATCGAGAACCCTGTCGAACATTATCTAATTTCCGCGCATGGATATCTGTTTTATGAGTCCCTCAAAGCGATACGCCCCGTCATCAATGCCACCGGTATCGTGCTGCACACTGGCCTGGGCCGCAGTGTGCTTGCCGCCAAAGTAGCCGAGCGCGTGCGCGATGCCGCCGCCAATTATGGCAACGTCGAACTCAATTTAGACAACGGTCTACGCGGTCGCCGCGGCGAATATTCCGAGCTCTTACTACGCAAATTGACCGGCGCTGAAGATGCGCTGATCGTGAACAACAACGCCGCCGCCACCATGCTGGTCCTGGCCGCCCTTGCACATGACCAAGAAGTTATCGTCTCGCGCGGTCAACTCATCGAAATCGGCGGATCCTATCGCTTGCCCGATGTAATGGAGGCCGGCGGTGCAAAACTACGAGAGGTCGGCACGACCAACAAAACGCGCCTCGCCGATTACGAACGCGCGCTTAATGAAAACAGCGCGATGATCATGCGCGTACACACCAGCAACTATCGCATCGTCGGCTTTACGGAATCGCCCGATATGGATGAGCTCGCCGCTCTCGCAGCTCATCATCAACTCGTTTCATTCGACGACATTGGTAGCGGCGCCCTTTTCGACGATCCATTGTGGACCCGCCTCGATGAACCCCACGTCGAAGCGAGCCTGCGCGCCGGTGCCGATGTGGTCGCGTTCAGCGGCGATAAACTCTTGGGCGGGCCGCAGGCAGGCATCTTGCTCGGCAAACGCGCGATCATCGAGAAATTGCGCGCCCACCCCATGGCCCGCGCGTTACGAGTGTGCAAACTTACTCTCGCGGCGCTCGAAGCCACGCTCGAAATCTATCTGGACGCCGACCGCAGCGCTACGGAAATACCGACGATCGCGCGCCTGAACGACTCCCCCGCCGAGATGCGTGCGCGCGCCCAAGAGCTTGCAAACTGGCTACGGCTGAGCCACCCGCTAGACGATATCACCATTGCCGATGACGAATCCTTCGCTGGCGGCGGCTCGCTACCCGCACAACCCTTACCAACCATCGTGGTACGATGGCGTCCCCAACAACCGGTCGACCGCGTTGCGCGGCAATTGCGCACCCAGTCGCCGTCGGTGCTTACCCGCATCCACGACGGGGCGCTGGTTTTCGATTTTCGCAGTATCTCAGCCGATCAGGTAAAAACTATTTGCTCTGCCATCGCGAAGATTGAATAATCTAGCATCGAAACAAGATGTACCCGTTGCTACTCGCCATCCCGTTTATTTGTTATGCCGCGTGCGTCGCGTTGCCGCTCGGTGCCTTCGCCCTGGGCTTGCGAAACGCCACCGCATATTCTCTTGATGTGCAAGGCGACTATGTCCAACGGCATCGCGCCTCGATACGCGACTACTATCAGTTCGGCGGTATCGGATTCATCCTGCTGTTGGCGGGTATGCCAGGATACTTCATACCCTCGCTATTGCTTAAAATGCCCTTTGCTGTTGTGGGTGTGGTCGGCATGCTTTTTATGATTCTTTGGCCCGTTATTGGTTTCTGTATTGGGCTCGACTTTCTTTTGCGTGCCGGCGATCCGCCGCCGGGCCACTGTCACGCCTGCGGCTATGATCTGCGCGGCGCCACCGCCGATATCTGCACCGAATGCGGCACCGCCGCCGATCGATTACCCGCGCGTTAGGGCTCTCGTTCGTTTCCGTCCATTTCCATCAAACGCACATTGCGCGCGCTCAGCATTTAACCCCCGGCCATTGGCCGGGGGCTAACTCAGTGCAACGCAGAATCTCTGTTAGGAAAAAGAACCGCCACGCCGCCTCAATCATTCCACGCCATCCCAATCCCGTCGCTTTAACTCCACACGCGCGACGATTAGAATAGAACGTTCGTAACGCAACCGACACGTACACCGCATTCGTTGCCGTGGGGGCACCTGTGCAATACAAATACGCCATCATTCTGCCCGACGGGGCGGCTGACGAACCCGTTCCTTCGCTCGACGGCCAAACCCCGCTCGAAGCCGCGCATATTCCCAACATCAATACAATTGTCAAAATGGGACGCCTCGGTGCCGTGCGCACCGTGCCCGAGGGTTTCTCGCCCGGTAGCGACGTCGCCACGATGTCGCTGCTCGGTTACGACGTCACCAAGCATTACACCGGCCGCGCGCCGATCGAAGCCGTGGCACAAAAGCTCGACCTCGGCAGCGACGATATCGTCTTCCGTTGCAATCTCGTGAATGTGCAAGATGGCAAGATGCACGACTTCACTGCCGAACACATCAGCACCGATGAAGCGGTCGCCATCGTGTCATCGCTCAACGAACTACTCGGCGATCTGGGCGTCGTATTTCACGCGGGCGTGCAGTATCGCAATTTGATGGTCACGCAAGATGCCGCCAGCCTCGACGCCGCCTGCATCGCGCCGCACGACATCCCCGGTGAGCGCATCGACGACTATCAACCCAAAGGCAAAGGCGGCCCGCCATTACAAGAAATGATGACCCGCGCGCGAGAGATGTTGCGCGACCACCCCGTCAACGCCACCCGCATTGCCGCCGGTAAGCTGCCCGCGACCGACATTTGGCTATGGGGCCAGGGCATGGTGCCGATTTTGCAACGCTTCCGACCGCGCTACGGACCCAGTGGTGCCGTCATTGCCGCCGTCGATCTGATTCGCGGGCTCGGGCGCCTCATCGGCTGGCCCATTATCGATGTGCCCGGCGCGACAGGCTTCATCGATACCGACTATGCCGCTAAGGGCCGCTACGCTATCGACGCCCTTAACGAATACGATCTCATCACTGTCCACATTGAAGCCCCCGATGAAGCGGGCCATATGGGCAATGCGGTCGAGAAGATTAAAGCCATCGAACAGATCGACGAACACATCGTGGGCCCCCTGCTCGAACATTTACAAGGCTTCGACAAGTGGCGCATCCTCGTCGCACCCGATCATCCCACGCCCGTCAACCATCGCACCCACACCAGCACGCCGCCGCCCTTCACCATGGCCGGCGCAGAAATTCCGGCTGGCATCGTCGACGCAACATTCAACGAACGCGACGCCGCCGCCAGCGATTTTCAAGTGCAACGTGGTCACGAATTGATGGATCACTTCTTGAGGCAGTGAGAATAACAGTACAAATATCAATAACGCGCGAATTTATTCCGTGGCACCAGTGAGTGGTCTAGCAAACCGATGGTCACCAACATGCTTTTTCAAGAGTGCGTCTGCGAATTCATAATTTAGCTTCGCATTCCACCTCGTAGCATTTTCCTTAATGCCGTCGAGAGCATTATCTGCTTTCTCAATAGATTGTGGTGCAAGAAGCTCTAACTGAACAACATCGATTTTATTTTTGTCCACACCAACCCTAATCTGTTGGAGGCGGCGCGAGTTTTTTCCAATGAAAAATCTCACATCTTCATCGCCGCCACCATCTATACAAGACTCAGCCTCAATGTAGTGAAAAGTGATTATGAAATTACCATTTTCTTGATCATAACCGCCTTCCAATGCGATTGGTAATTCGGACGGACTCAAGCGCAAGGAAAATCGCACTCCACGACGCGTATCCCCGTGCTGTGAGAACCTTGCGAACTGGCCAACTAGGTCTTCGTCGGGCTTAATTAAGAATGAGTTTGACATGTGCTCGCCTCATCAGAGAACCCTACCAATGATTCTAGCAATTAGCTCCACATTATTACAAGTTGCGGTCTTGAAGCCGGAGTCAATAATGCTATCAAGTACAAGAATTCCAACTAATCTCCCCCTCACTCTTGACTGGGTACGCCGCAAAACTCCGCGCTCGCCATCGATGCTCTCGGACCGTTGATTCTGATGTGTGAGTGCGGTTTCCGTACTCCTTTACGTCCGAATCACTTGATAATCCTGCCCGCAGATCTGGTAAAGGCTGTTCTTCGCCACGGGAAACTAAGCTCTCATTTGGAACAACAAATTCACAGCCATGAAAGTAAACGAATCCAACAACCCCGTCACACTTTGCTTCGTTATTGGAATGGAGAGTGAATTCCGTCTTGGACGTACTCGTCGATTCACAGCTCCGCGCTACTATTCTAAGTTTACGTTGTTCTTTGTCGGGCTCGAAATATGTAAGCCGATGATCAACTTCCGAATTCGATACGTTCTTTAGGTATCCCCGCCGTATCCGCTGCGTCATCCTTTCATTAAGAATGTTAGAGATGAAGCGACCCCGATTCTTTTCACGCAAAAGCTCGCGCCTTCGGTCACGCCAATACCTCAAAAGAAACGCGCTTGACGGTGCTACCAATAGAAACCACCACTGGTTATTTTTCATAAATGCGAAAAAGGACGGAAAATCACTACTCAATTCTCCCTCCTCAGGAACCTTTTCAATCGCGCCTAAGACTGCAATTGAAGCCAAGGCCGACACATAGAGCAAGGAAAGGAGCCAGTCGAGGCTGGGTTTCTTCGATTTCATATCTACCGAGATTCCTTAGAGACACAGACCCAATCCTACAAGCTTCGAACCCCATATAGATCAGAAAAATACTGGCCGGATCGTCGCAATCGTACTTCGTTCTTTTGCGTCGCTTTTTCTCGTATGGTTTAATACTACTGCAACGCTCAGGGAAGATCAAAACAAATGGCTACATCGACGAACGCCCTATCAGTTTAAATGCATATGTTCAACCTCTGTTTAGCGCCTTTCGGCCCCGATGAATTGAAAATGAGATCACTGATAATCTTGCCAGGAGCCCTTGGTTGGCTTGCCCACCTGCGATAACGGGCGCGGCACGAATCGAGATCCACCGCGCGATTTGTCTGAATCGGTACTTCGGAAGCCGGCTTTACCGCCGCCCGTCTCAAGCCTGCTCACAGTATGGGATAGCGATCCTCTCGCCCGTTCGGCAATTCTTTTTGGTTTTGCATCTGCTCTGACTTAAGATCGGGGACATTCTATTCGGCTCTATCCTCAAAGAGGACGGTCACTCATGACACAAACATACCGCCCATGCCTAGCTATCGTATTTTTATCCCCGCTCCTACTCGGCACGTCACCATCACCCTATCAATACGGCCTGCGCACCGGCGGTCCAATTGCGATGCCTTCGCACAACTGCGTCGACTCCGACACGCGCAAGCAAATGCGCAGCGCCATCGCCACCAATAAGCGGCTACGCGCCGAACTATTCAACCCTAGCGGCGGCAGCCCGCGCGGTGGTAGCGCCTTGCCCTTGTTGCCGTTCTACCCGATTGCAGGCAACAACTACGGCGATATCTTTCATGGTGGCTTTGTAGATCTCGATCCGACCAGCCCCGGCTTTCATGATTACAACTGTATGCCGTTTTCGCGCGATACCCATGCCGGTATCGATTCGGAAATTCGTGGCTTCGGCGAACAGATCATCGGCGTTCCCGTGCTGGCCGCACTCGACGGTGTGGTCGTGTTTACCCAAGACGGCTGGCCCGACATGAATCTCAACGGCGGCACGCAAGGCAATATCGTCGCGATCGATCACGGTGGTTGGGAAACCTCGTACTACCATTTAAAAAACGGCAGCGTGACGGTCGCGGTTAACGACGTGGTGAAGGCCGGACAGCAAATCGGCTTGATCGCCAGCAGCGGCAATAGCTTTGGGCCGCACTTGCACTTCGAGATTCGCGACCCGATCTTTGCGCCATACGAACCCTTTGCTGGCCCCTGCCGCCCGGGTGCAAGCGGCTGGGTCGATCAACTGCCGACCAATCTCGATTCGTATCTCGACGATTTTGCAATGAGCTATATCCCGCTCGACACCGTGCCGGGCCTACCGTTCGACATGCCGCGCACCGGTCAGATCGGCTTTGAAGATGATGAAGTCTGGTTTTGGATACGCGGCCACAATCTACCCGTCGATACCGCATGGCGCGTGCAGTTCTTTCGGCCCGACGGCACGGAAGCATTGCTCTGGGAGTGGTTTTTTTTCAATGAGGAGATATATCGCAACTACTGGTTCACATTCGGTTACGACATCGAACACCTCATCCCCGACATGCACATCATCACCGGCACCTGGCGGGTACGGGTTGAGTTCAATGACCAATTGATGGTCGATGCGCCATTTGAAGTGCGTGCCGAACGCACGCCCGATTTCAATCGCCCACCAAACTCGATCACCCTCAGCTTCGACCCGCCCGCTCCGACGCTCGACGACGTGCTTTTCTGCCGCGTAAATACATCTTTATTGCTCGACGATCCGGATTATAACATCGTGCGGTATCGCTACGAATGGACCGCCGACAGAACCGTCATTCGCGATGTGACGCACGCCGGCCAGGCCGACGCGTTGCCGCACCATGCGGTATGTGGCGGCGCGGAGATAGCATGTACTGTCACGCCCAACGACGGAACCATCGACGGACCTAGCAGCGTGATTTCCACTACATTGCCCGGTATCGCGGAAGTCGATCTCGACTGTGATTGTGAGCTGACGACCGCTGACATCGCTTACTTTGTTGAAGCCCTGTTAGCCCCGGAAGGGTTTAGCGGTTGTACCATCGATCGGGCCGATGTCGTCAGCGACGGGAACATTGATGGTAAAGACGTTGGCGGGCTTGTGAGCGCGATCATCAATTAGCAGCCATCGAACAAACTTCGCTTCCCAAACAGGATGGGCTGATGCGGGTTTCACTCCTTCGATAGTTGCGAATCAACGAAATAGATGATGATATCGCATCCGTTGCGATTAACTTCTAGAGCGTTTTTCAAAACAGTGTCCCAGTCCGCATAGTCAGATTTGATCGAAGCATCTCGCCTAGCAGCATGACGCAACAACCACTGGATGACGGCTATTCAATTTATCCCGGAGGGATAGCAGCACAACCACCGTTGAAAACGGTGGGCTGTTTTCGAACGATCCCTTCCGGGATCGACAATCGGTTCTCCCTTCGGGATGTCATACATGCCGATCGGGCGCGCGAACCCGGAATCGTTGGTTAAGAGTTTGACGTCTATCGATAAAGGCCCGCTGTTCTCGAATGAAATTTGCTCACATTGCCCGCCACCCCAGATCCAGCCCTCTTCTTAATCCCACCAAAGATACCAAGTCGATCCGCTCTTCAACGACGCCGCAAGACTATGAATTGAGCCCACGCCCTGATTCACGACATCCGGGCACAGCGCAAACTGTTGCCAAGCCAATTCGATTGCGGCATCGCGCTCGACCGGTGGTCGCCCTACCGTGAATTCCAACGTATCAAGATCGCGCAATGTGATAATCCGCGCATCATAACGCTCGAACCAGTAACGCTGAGCAGCAACATGAACAGCAGGGGCCGGAGATTCATTCCAGTCGCCGAGCTTGAAGTAGGCCGGCACTTCCCAGCAGTTCGGCGTGGGAACTTTGCAAATCACAACGGAATCAAGATAGCAACGCTTGACGATATCGAGGTTTCCCATGAGCCAGTTATCCGGCTGGGCATCATCGGGCCACGCGCCCAGCTCTACGCCTTCATACTCGCTCTCTGCGGATTGAATTCGCTCATTAAGGATTGCCTGAATATCGATATCCTTCGCCCGCTCGATGATCGACTCAACCGACTCATCGCAGGTGGCAAAATCGCGCATGATGCCTTCAAGAACACTCGGCGGCCCTAACATCACGGGGATGAAGACTCCCTCGCCCTCTTCACGCATCTGCTTACAGATATCGACTGCGTCCTTGCCATTGACCGTTTCAATTTGATATGGCATGTCCATCTGGTTCTTCTCCTTAACAGTCGGCTATGCGGCAGGCCATGACCAATCGGCAGCTCGAAGGGTTGATTAAAGGCACCTCGATACGTGACTGGACATTGTTGCGTTTGGTATCGGATGGGTTTAATCCCGTCCACAAGTCCGGTTTCCTAATACAGTGCCGCCCCCGCCATAGCTGGTTCGACGCTTCCGCGATCATGCCGACCGTTGCATACCTCTTTCAAACTTTACAATGTCTCGACTAGATCGTCATGGCAGCTAGAAGCTTCAACCGACGATCCTTTGCCCCCTATAGCAAGCCAGCTTATATAGTTCCCACTATGTCGCACTATACACTCCGAACGATAATCGCCGTTAGTCTTACCCTTGGTATTGGGTGCAACCAGAAGCCGCCAAGGGCCAAGCATCCGCCTACTTCTACCGCAACTGTTAGCAAGGCCGCTACCGAAGCGCAATCTACCGCAGGCATCAACGCGCGATCGCACGCACAACAAACCCCAGCTTGGGATGGCGTTATCCATCAATGGGGTGGCATGCGTGAGGTGCTCGCACTCGGTAACACGGAGTCGCGGGTTATTCTCAGCGAGGTCGTTGAAAGGCCGCACGCCTACGGCGTGGGCGCAGTGGCCGGGTTAACGGGGGAAGCCACCATCCTCAATGGCCATGCTTACGTCGCACAAGTTGAGGCCGCGTTCGTTACGTCCACGATTCAACCCGATCGAGAAGCCACCCTACTGGCAGCCGCCTATGTGCCGACGTGGCGGACGATTACTATTGAAAATACGCTCGATAGTCGTCAACTGATGGCGTTCATCAAGAATCAGGCCCTGCAAAACGAGATCGACGCCGACAGGCCTTTCCCGTTCTTAATCGAAGGCGAAATATCCGTCGACGCGCATATTATCAATGGCAGTTGCCCGCGCGCCGTTGGCGAAGAACCCATTCGATTCACCTGTAAAACACGCCCCGGCACCATCGTCGGTATCTACGCCGAAAACGCAGCCGGTACGCTTACCCATCACGGCGAGGTCGCGCACATGCACGTTGTATTCGAAAAACAGCCGGCACAGTCGGGGCATGTGGATGATATAATTGCACATCGAGGGGCAGTCTTAAAGATACCCGAGTAGTGATTCGTTTTAATCGCAAGCCAAGCAGTAGCAACAAGCCAGCAACGGTCGAGCATCATGCGAAAAGTGATAATCTATCTTGCAGTGGGAGGCGTAGGAATCCTCCTCGCTTATTTCGCCCTTCGAGGTCTCGCCAAGCCTCCTTGGTACCATGTGTTTGAGGGTGCATCCATCGCATCTGTGAGTGACGATAAGCGCATTGTCGTGTTACACGATAAGGAAGGTGCTCGACTTTGGATTAAGAAGTTCTCTAGACGAAACACTGATATATTCGACGCATACTCGGCAAGCGAATCAGCGGATGTCAAGCGATCGCTATTCTACTTATTGATGATTGATGGAGATACTCGGCTGCTAGAGTTGATCGAATCTAATGACTCCGAAATCCCCCATGACGAATTGATTGTCGCTGCATGGTGTTTAACGCGCGATGGCCTTCGATCCGATTACAATCGTCGCCTAGCGAGGGCGTTACTGAATTCGAATAGCCGACACGCGACGCAAAAGATGGCAAGCACCTTAATTGAGTTCAACATTCAGGTTAACTTCTTAGATCTCGCCATTGACCGGTTGGTGCAACTGGCGGTTGATGAGATCATCGATGCCCCCAAGATGAATGCCATTGCCACCTTGGCCCGTACACCAACATGGCAGTCCAAGCGGTCGGTAGCCATCGACGCGATAAGAAACGGACTTCAATCATCCGACGGAACGATTCGTAATGCCGCACTGATCGCCTTCTTCTCGACGGAGATACCGAATGATAGCCTTTTGCAATCCTTCCGTGACTTCCAAAGGCGAACGCAAGTTGACCAATCTGATATAGATGCGTTTGTTGTTCCCTGCTTAGAGATGTTGAAATGAGTTCAGCGACGCACCACTGGCATGAGACCTACCGCAATTACTTCATCGCCACTGCATGCTTTCGCCCACACAACGCCGTCGCCGCCGCCACTACATCCGGCTCTTGCGGCAACACCAAATTCGCCGCCGGGCCTAACGGTATGTAGGTATCCACGCCGGTCACGCGCTTTACGCGCGGCATGCGCTCGCAACGCTCGGCCATCGCCGTAACGATCGCTTCACCCACGCCCCCACTGCGGCGGCCTTCATCTAAAACCAAAACAGCATCGCACGACGAGGCCTGAGTCGCTATAAACGCTTCGTTCAACGGGCTTAACCAGCGCAAGTCAACGATGCGCGCGTGAATGCCCTGTTCTTCGCGCAGCGTTTTCGCCGCGCGCAGCGCCATCGGCACGCCGTTACCATAAGTGATAATCGCCAGGTCGGTCGCGCCTTCGAAATACACCCGCCCCATACCAAACGGAATTGTTTGCTTCGGATGGGGATACTCGAACGACCAAGCCTCATCGCCCTCTTCGTGCAGGTCTTTGGTTTTATAGAGCGCGATCGGTTCCAAAAAAGCCACCACGCGCCCACACGCCTTCGCCATTGCCACGCAGGTGCGCAGCATCATGGCGGCGTCATCCCCGCGCGACGGGCAGGCCACTACCAAGCCCGGAATATCGCGCAACGCTGTGATGCTGTTGTCGTTATGAAAGTGGCCGCCAAAACCCTTCTGATATCCCAATGATGCGATGCGCACCACCATGGGATTGCGAAATTGATCGTTCGAGAAAAACTGCGTCGAACACGCCTCGCCGCGCAACTGATCGCAGGCGTTATGAAAGTACGCTAGATACTGTATCTCGGGCAGCGGCAATCCGCCGACCAGCCCGATCCCCTGCGCCATTCCAAGAATCGTCTGTTCGTCGAGCAGCGTATTAAAGACACGTGTCGATTTGAACTGTCGATGCAACCCCGCAGTGACGTAATACACGCCACCCTTCTGAGCCACATCTTCCCCGAAAACAAACGTCTCCGGATACTTCACCATCAAATCGTACAGCGCGCTATTCAGATTCACCGACAGCGTGCGCTTGCCTTGCGCCTCGGGCAGTTTGTCTTCACCGCCAAACGCCGTCACGCGCGACTCCGCATCGACCGGTCGCCGCGCTTCGGTATTAACCGTCCCGTCATCGAACGGCGCCAGTGGCTTAACAACCTGCGCCGCGCTTTCCAGCCGCGGTCGCTTCATTACCTTATCCGCCGCCGCCAGCACGCGCCGCCGCACGCCTTCGTATAACTCGCGCACTTGTGCGGGCGTCATAAAACCATGCCGAATCACGCGCCGAGCGGTTTGCAACAACGGATCGCGCGCTTCGGTATCGGTGATATCCGACATCGTGCGATACGCCGCTTCCAAATCTGTTCCGGCATGACCCAACAAACGCACCACCCGCAAATGCAGAAAGACGGGCATACGCGTCTTGCGACAACAACCCACCGCCGCCTTGACGCGTTCGTAACCCTCGACGATGTCGAGACCGTCGGCATCGAAATAACGCTTTTCCGGATCGTGCCGTTTGATCGTATCGACCCAAGCCGGCGGCGTGCGCACCGAGATGCCGGTGCCGTTGTCTTCGCACACAAACAGAATCGGTGTCGGGATTTTCTGAAACGCCGACCAACGCGCCGCATTCAGCGCGCCGACAGCCGTGCTATGGTTGAGCGACGCATCGCCGAACGAACACACCACGATCCCGTCGGGCGGCACATCCATCTCGATCCCGGTGCGTCGCACACGCCCCAACGCAATCGCCGCGCCGACTGCTTTGGGCAGATGACTAGCAATCGTACTCGTCTGCGGCATCACCCAATGCGCGCGGCTGCCCCATACCTTGTGCCGACCGCCCGCCACCGGGTCATCAGCGCTCGCCGCTAGCGAAAGTACGGTTTCATAGATGAAGTCGCTGGCCGGCGGCTGCTTGGTTCGCTCGGCCATAAAGCCGCCACTACGATAATGCAGCATCGCCGGATCACTCGCGCGCGTGAGCCGCCCCACCAGCGCGTTACCCTCATGGCCCGAGCTGCCGATCGTGTAAAACGACGCGTTATGCGCCCGCAACGCCCGCGCGATCAAGTCGAGATGCCGCGAGATGATCTGCGATTCAAACAGCGCGACAAGATCTTCGCCCGTCATGCTCGTTTCCGGCGTGACCGTCTCACTCGCGTCGCGCGGTGCGACCGGCGGCTCATCCCAGCGGTCGATCAGCTTGAGAAAATTCTTATCAACGACTTCTGCGCGGTTAAAAGTAGCCATGCGGTGCAGCATAGCGAATGACGGGCGCTTTGGCACGAGCGGAGCCGCGCGGCGTTAGCAAGTTGTTAGCGGACGAATAAGAGGGCGCAAGAAACCGGCAGAGCTGTGGCCTGTGGCCACATAAGTTCTTGCAGACCCATACACAAAAATCAGATCGGGCAGGATCTGTTTGATAAATGTGTAACTAGCCGGCCCAGCCATGCCCCACTCAAAGCCTTGGGCCGTTGCCTCCAAGGAGCGCTGCGTCCACCAAGCTGGTTTCCGTTACTGCTCCACATTCAGGACATCGCGTAGCGGTCGAGTCGGCGAGCAAGTAGCCGCACCCGAAACACTGGCAATCGCCGATGATTTGAATCGGCCCCCTGAATCCGGCGACAACTATCCACGCCAATTGAACGACTGCCGCCGTGCAAAGCGCGGCACTCATCACGGGCAGATTTGTTTCTCCAAGATATTCAAAACAACCATTGAAGACGACCTCACAAATAACACTTGATGCAAAGATCATTGCCGTCGGGATGCTCGTGACAATCAACGATCGACGTAACGTCGCAATCGCGCGGTAGCTCAAGGTGAAAACGAGTAGCGAAATGATGTGCGTGTTTACAAGCATCATCACCCACCAGAACCTAGAAGCAATGTTTAGTGCAATCGAAAATATGAAACCCAAGGGTAAGGCCATGATGGCAATCAGCCCGATGGTGAAACCCAAACGAAACAACTCTCGGTCGGTTGCGAGACAGTGTTGGTAGATCAGATTCTTATTCACGACGACACTCCGATGGCATGCGCGATCGGGCCTATCTCTCGGCCTCCACCACACGGCCCAAGTTGTGTATCGGTTCATTCTTTTCCACGGACAAACGGAGGAAGTTTGTCCGTTTGGACGGCTGATGCGGTAATGTTATCGGTCAAACCCAGTTCATAATCGGCCATTACTTGGCGTCGCGCACCAACACATCCACAACCACCGCCCCACACTCCGGACAGATGCCCGACACATTCCCCTGCAGATCGTATCCACAATGAAAGCAGCGATCTTCGCTAACCACCGTGACCGTTCCACCAAAGCCGATACAGACGCACCATACAATCATGCTAAGAATCACCATTACCACAAACGTCGCGCTTACGGCGATGCAGTAATTGAGTAGCGGATAGCCGCCGAGGGCCACTAACAAATATGTCGGTACACCCAGCGCCAACCAGGTCGCCGTGATGCTTGCCAAGCGGAGCATTCGGCGCGTGGTCGCGATCTTGTGGTAGATATCGCAAAGATGAATGATGGGCGGGATCAAAAACATCATCACCACCGCCGGCAGCAAGATAATGTCCGCCACGATGGTCGCGCACAACACCGCTACGAAACCGGCCCCGAACGTGCCAATGATGAACGCCACCGCGTGTAGAAAGCCGTGAAGCCGCATCTCGCTCGCCGAGAAGAGACGATGCCGCTCGATGATTCGTTGGGACTGGTCATACATGCTGCTTTAACCATCTCATTCTAAACGTGGCTATGCGCTGCATCGCTCACGACCGCCCCACACTCCGGACAAACACCCGAGATATTGCCGCGCAAGTCGTATCCGCAGCCTTCGCAAGGCACGTCATCTTCGGCAGCGTTGCGCAGCCGCCAACGATGTCGCACCCATGAAACCAACGCGAACAACAATGGCCAATAGACACTGTTAAGCAATAAGTTTCCCAACGAATCGGGCTTATCAGGCCAGCCCAACAGACTATGCATCATCCAACCAAAATGCGTCGTGACGACCATCCAAATGAAGAACGGCAACGACGTGGGCTTGCCATTTTCATCCCAAATCCATATGCCTGCATGAATGAGCAAGGCGAAGATAACACCGGCAGCGATCGCGCGCCCGGGATGATGGCGTCGATAAGACATGGATTTAGATTTTACCGAAAAGACGAGTAGGGAATAAATGAAATCGCTACGGCACCGGGTTTGCCGATTCGGCTCGCGCATTCTGCAGAATCGCCGTGCCGCACTCTGGGCACACGCCCGATTGATTGCCCGTCAACGAATAGTTGCATTCGTAGCAGTATCCGTCTGTCACGATCTGCACGGCCCCCATGCGCAACCGCACCAATGGCCAGCAAATCATCGGCCACACGAATCCCGCAAAGCTAAACACGATCATAAACAAAGCTGACTCAAGAAAATGCCCGGCGGACAACGCGGTAGCGCAGGTGGGCAAGCCACCCGCAACCATCAGGCCCGAAGCAGTGCCCAGCCCCATCCACAGCGCCCGGCGCGTGGTCGCAATGCGAAATCGATCGCGCCAGATCAGGAACGACGGCACACCAAACACCACCAAGACGGGACCGACGGCTTGGATAAACACTCCGATTGCTGTGCCATCAAATATGTTCAGCAGAACAGAGCCTGCGGGAAGTGCCAATACGAAACCCACCACCAGCGTCACGATGATCGATACAGCCCCCATCGTAAACAGCTCGGACACCGACATAAGTTGATCGGCGTGCACTCGCGTAGCCTTGCTCATGACGACACCACCGCCGTGCCGCATTCGGGGCAAACGCCCGATTGATTACCCTTCAGCAGATAACCACACGCAAGGCAACCGCCCGCTGCCACAATCTCAACCCGACCATGTAACAATCGCACCCAACCCCAACAAAGCACGACCCACGCGAATGTGACAATCGATATAACGAAGGGCCAAAGAATCGCCGTCGTCACGTTCGAGTCGATTAGCCCGATGAAAAACATCGTGGTTCCGACCGTACTTACGACAGCCGCCGTGGCCCCGCTTGCAACAATCAGCGCCCGACGGGTGGTCGCGATGCGCAAGCGCTCCTCGCGAAGCACAGAGATCGATGGAAATGCCGCGAAGGGTACTGCCAAACACAGGCCGATACCCGCTAGCAAAACTCCGCCTGCCGAAATGATGGCGAGCATCAGAAACGCTGCCGCAGATGCAGCAGCACTGAACAGTGCGATTGCCATACCCGTAATAAACAGAGTCGAAGTTTCGGCGAGACCATCGGCATTGACGAACGTAATATTGCTCATCATTCCGTACCAGGCACTGCCAAACAGGGTACTCCACACTCCGGACACCTACCGGTCACATTACCCGTCAACTCATAACCGCATTGGTCACAACATTCCGCATCGACGACGCGGACCGGACAACAGATACGTATCAACAGCCCCAACAGCAACGCAATGCCCACGCCAATAAACGGCGGAAAGACAATCACCCCAAGCAGGTCTTTAACGCTCTGAAGCGAAAGGGCCGCTGTCAGCACGATGACAAAGTTCACCGCAACCACGCCAGCACCTACACCTAAGGATACGATAAGATAGTTTTGAATTGATGCGATGCGCCGACGATGATAGAAAATCGCACCACCGATCACAGCACCTGCGATCAATAGCAGCGATATCATAGCTTGCTTATCAAGCGTCAGGCCGCTCCCTGACCGATCAAGAACAGTCGATACAAAAGCGAAGACAGGAATACCGAACACTAACGTCAATGGCAGCGTTGCAAAGCCAACGGCGATACCGAGCGTAAACGCGTCACCACGACTAAAAGCCTGATGACGCCGCACAAAGTTCAGCTTTCTTGGCAATACCGACCCCATTGCCGCTGCTCATTCGGAAACGAGTTACTTAGAACGCGTGCTTCCCACAAAGCTGACTACCGACGATCAACTCGTGAATCGTCTCCGTTCCTTCGTACGTAATCACGCTTTCCAGGTTCAGCATGTGACGAATCGGACAGAATTCGACGCTAATGCCGCTGCCGCCCAGCATGTCGCGCGCGTCGCGCGCGATATCCATCGCGGCGCGCACGTTATTCCACTTAGCCATCGAGACCTGCGACGGATGCATCGTGCCTTCGTCTTTCATGCGACCGAGTTGCAAGCTCAGCAACTGCGCCGTCGTGATGCGGCGCGACATATCCGCCAAGCGACGTTGAATCGTCTGCGTATGCGAGAGCGGTCGGCCAAATAGTTCGCGCACCTTGGCGTATTCGAGCACTTCCCGATAACACGCGATCGCCGCGCCGATTGCGCCCCACGTGATGCCATAGCGCGCTTGCGTCAAACAGCCGAGCGGCCCCTTCAAGCCGCGCACGTTCGGCAGCAAATTCTCTTCCGGTACGCGCACGTTGTCGAAGAACAACTCCGAAGTAATCGACGCGCGCAACGAGAATTTCTTCAAGATATCGCGCGTGGTGTAGCCCGGCATATCCTTCTCGACCAAAAAGCCGCGCACACCGTCATCCGTCATCGCCCACACGATCGCGACATCCGCAATGGTGCCGTTGGTGATCCACATCTTGGCACCGTTGATGACCCAGTCGCCGCCGTCTTTCACGGCATGCGTTTTCATATTGCCCGGGTCGCTACCGCCATCGGGCTCGGTCAAGCCAAAGCAACCGATGATCTCACCGCGCGCCATACCCGGCAAAAAGCGTTGCCGCTGTTCTTCGCTGCCATAGGTCAAAATCGGATACATACAGAGCGAGCCCTGCACCGAGACGAAGCTGCGCACACCGCTGTCCCCGCGCTCGAGTTCCTGACAGACCAGTCCGTAACAAACATGGTTCAACCCGGCGCAGTCATAGCCGTCGATGTTGCAACCGAGCAGGCCCAGCGCCGCAATCTCGGGCACCAACTCTTTCGGGAATCGGTGGGCGTCGAATGCGTCGCCGATAATCGGAATCACCTTCTCATCGACGAAACGGGCAACCGCATCCTGGATTTGCCGCTCGTCCTCGGTCAGCAGCGACCGAACGTTATAAAAATCGAATACATCGGGTTCAACCACGGCGGCAGGTGCGGGGGCGGACATCAATACACTCCGTATCAAAAAAGCGAAGGCAGCCGGAGATTGCCGACCGCCGATTCCTCAAATCACATACCCCAGTATAGCGGATTTGGAGATTCTCACGAAATAGCCCAAACCCGGGCTTGGTCGCACACCACCTGCGCTAAACTTCTTTCAATAAAAACGAAACGACTGGTCGCGCGTTGAGCGCTCCCAGCCGTTTTCGTCTCTTTCCCTGCTATTACACAGGGCTTTTCTATCTGGCTGCCTGCCTGCGTTTCATTGCGATTGAGCCATCTCGCAAACCGCGCGGGCGGCGTCGCGGGCTCTAGCGACGGCGGCGCAGCAGTGATACAGCGCCCAAGGCCAGCAAGCTCATCGTTGCTGGCTCCGGAATCGGCTCCGGATCGGCTGTGAAGAGCCAGTCATTGGCTTGGCCAGCCATCGGGTCACCATCGACGCTGATCCAACCCCAACCGGAGAAACCGTCGAAGCCGCGATGGCCGTTGTTGTTATTGCCGTCGCCAAAGCGGAAGGTCAGGCCACTGCCGAGCGGGGTCTCACCGAGAGCGATCGGACCGCCCCCGACTGAGGGGCCGCCATCCATTACTGACAAGGGCGTAATGGAGCCGCCATTGGTCGATCCCATCGTGGCAATTACTTGCAAATCGTCATCACCCGGTACCAAGCCGACACCCGTCGAGTACGTGAAGTCGACCTCGTAGAGGCCGAGATACTGATCGTTGGCGTAGCTGCTGCCGGTATCCCGACCACCATACACGGTACCGAAAATGCGAATCTCATCGCCGGCAGCACTGATCGACATGAACATCGCCGAACCGGCGTTGTCGAAGTCGAAGGTAAAGATATCGTTACTGCTGGTTTCGTCGTAAAGCTCGTCCAGTCGCAGCCCATACTGCGGCGGTCGAGCATTGCCGTCCGGATGGTTATTCAGGCCGTACGTGGCACCAAACTGAATGTCGGCTGCGTTTGCCGACACGCCGGCCATGGCCACAACGACCAAAGAAAATAGACATTTTGCGAAATTTGACATCGCTCTGCGCGCTCCTTCCCCACCGACCTACGATGGGCCCTTTTTGCTAAATCCCGTGAATTTGAACTTGAGCGATTCCCCCCAAAGGAATGCAACTCATCTTGCGTGCGAGGCGAAGCGCGAAGAATCTTCGCACTTCGAGGTATTCATTAATAGCACGGTAAGTCAGAAGAATCGAGGGGCTGAAAAGAATAAATATTGTCTAAATAGGACTTTGGAGCCAGCCGCGTTTAAAGGCACCTTTTTTTGGCATTAACACCAAGTAAACGTCCGCGTTGTTTGAATTTTCGGCAAAATTGGGGTGCTTACTTTTCTTTAAGCTCCAAAGCACCCGCCCAATCATCCGCAGGCGGAAACACTTTCATCTCCTGGCAGGCATCGATGTACCGCGCTGCCCCCGGATCATCAGGTTGGCGCGCCAGCATGCGCGTGAAGTGCACGATACAGTCGTCCCATTGCCGCGCCTTATATAACTCCACGCCCGCTTCAAAACGTCGGATATACTCGACCTGCTCTTCCGACAGCTTCCCCTTGTGGTCACACAGTTCATAAACCGGAACTGTGTTCGACTTGCCCTTCACCTGCAACTCGGCCAAGTAGCGCACCTCAAATTCGTCGCGGATGCGATCGTATGTCGGTCCGGAAATCATGATCTGCGTGCCGAATACTTTGTTGGCCGGCTCTAACCGCGCGGCAAGATTGACCACATCGCCGATTACCGTGTAGTCGGCCTTCAATTCCGAGCCCATGTCACCATTTTTACACGCACCCGTTGCCAAGCCGATGCGCACATGCAAATTGTCAAACACCCGCGACTCGGGTGTATCACGCCGCTCGTGCTTAAGCGATTCCAGTGCCTGAATCGAAGCGAGGGCCGACTCGCATGCGTTGAACACATGCGTGTCGAGCGGATCAACCGACGGGTTGTAAATCGCCATGATCCCGTCGCCCATGAATTTATTGATTAGGCCGCGGTAAGACCAAATCGTCTCACTCATACGCTCTAGATAAACGTTCAGTACCGTTTGGATGACTTCGGCGTCTTCCTGCTCACTGATAGTCGTGAAGCCCGCCAAATCACTGAAATAGCACGTCATATCGCGAGTTTGCACGACCTTAAACGCGCGAGCGGCATCGGGGCTCTCCGCAATGCGCGCGGCGATGGCGGGCGAGGTGTATTGACTGAGTTGACCCCGAAATAGACGTTTGTCGCGTTCGGCCGTGAACTGACGAAACAACGTTACCACCGACCAACACAAGAACATCACGGCAATGATCGAGAGACCCGCCATGGCATAATCATGGCTGCGAAACAACCACCAAACGTTGATGACGGCGAAGAGCACTGCCAGTAATGAGGTCGCCGCCAGCGCAAAGCCCGGACTTCGCGATGCCGTAATCGGCGCCACCAAGCCTACCAGCAGCGCACACAAGAGAAGTTCGATACCAACGGGGGCCGGCGTGACAAAGCGGTTCTGCAAAAACGCGTTAAGCACATTGGCGTGACACATCACCCCGTTAGTGTTCGGATCGATCGGCGTGGAGACGATATCGCCTTGCGCCGTCGCGGCGAAACCGACGAACACATATTTCCCCTCCAAACGGCTGCGCAATGCGGCCATCTGCTCGTCGATCTTCGCCTGCTCTTTGCGAGTTACCTCCTGCACGGCCGGGATATCGTTCTCAATAATCGAAAGCGCCGCCCGGATTTCCTGCAGGCGTCTTTGGGTTGCCTTATCCGGTTGCTGCGTTTCGGCCCCGTTTTCCGGCTGCGCAGTTAGTTTGCGCAAGTAATAGCGCGCTTCTTTTTCGCACTTACCCTGAGCAATGGCAACCGCCTCGCGCAACGACGCTAGCTCGTTGTCAAGGGCGGCAACTCGGTCGATATCGGGATCGACGGCCTGTTGCGCGCGTCGCCATTCGCGTTCGACCGCTCCCATCTGGTTAACAAGTTGTCGATACTTCTCTCCGCCATAGATCGTTTCGATGCGCCCACCAACTTCCCGTGTGGTAGCACCTTTGGTGAGTTTGACCGCCTCGGCCCATAGGTACTGCAACCGGTCTTCATTATCGCGCACCACTCCGCGCGCATCGGCGATCGCCATCGGTTGGCCCGCCGTGATATGCTGGAAGTCTCGATTCTTACGCCATTGCTTACCTGTGCGGGTCCACGGAATGAGCATGTTGCCACGCTCATCTAACGGAACCGACAACGCCGCCCCGCCATCTTGGTACGGCAACCGCAGCAATCGTCCGTTTGCGGCAACAGACGCCCCTGCCAAGTCGAGCCCAAGAATTTCGACGGCAGCGGCAACACCCAATTGCGCGAACAGTTTTTCTTCATAAACGATGACCGGCGGCACGCGCCGCACGACACCATCTTCGTCAGCTTCGAAGTTCACATCCGCCGCCGATACAAGGGCAGAGCGCAACGGCCACAAGATCGGAATCAAACGATTGGCAGAACGTAACGCACCGAGTTGCTTCAATTCATTTGGCGTGACCGCCCCCGCAATCATGTCGAGCCGCCCCTTCAACTCACGAAAGGCGACCTTTAAGTCTTGATCGTCGGCACTCTCGGTGCCCGCGCGATCACCCATCGCGAACTCGCGCACGTCTCCGAGCGTGGCAGTGGGATTCTCCGCGAGCACCAGTTCAACAACACGACGCGCGGCCAACCGCTTGCTGCGCGCCCACACCAGTCGAACCGATTCGACCTTTTGTCCTAACGCGCCCGCCACCGTGTCGAGCTTGGCGGAAAAGTTTTCAACGAGATAAGTCGCCACAACGTCAATTGAATCATCCTCGCGATTCGACGTTTCTGCAGTTGACGACTCGGTATTACGGGACGAAGGGTATTCGAACTCCGCCGCCATGATGACATTGCCCGCAGCGCGCAATGTTTGGAGCAACTCCAAATCACCGTAGACAGGCAAGGGCGACCCGATGGTCTCAATCTCGTTTTCGATCAGATATTGGGAATCGAGCCCGGCATCCTGCAGATATGGGGCCTCTGGCTCACTAATGAGTAAATCTACTAATACATGCTTAGCCCCGGCGTCTGCGATGACTTCCAACAAATCGGCGATCTGCCGTCGGGTCCACGGCCAGCGACCGTGTTCGTAAATTGCGCCATTATCGATATCAATGTGCACGATATCCGGGTGGGCCTCAATCGTGCTGACATCTCGTGCCCGCCAGTCGAAGATCGGGCGATCCAGGAAATTACCCTGCAACGACGGCCCAAGGCCAAGCAAGAGTAACATTGCCACCAGAGAACAAGCGTAGCCGACGAGCGTGCCGAACAACCGTGGTCGATTGCGAAGATTCATCGGCAACTATCCTAAGCGGGGCACCACCCGCCGCCAGCGCGATAAATATATACAATTGTCTACAATCTACGTGAATGGGTTATCGCGGTCTGGGCGAAATCCGTTTTCTTCGTCGTCATCATCATCGTCGTCATTGAAGGGCTCCAACTTCCAGGCGTCGCCTTCTTCCACATCACGCATCTCGCGCTCCATATGATCGAACATTTTCTCCTGCATGGGCTGTAGCCGCTGGTAGATGCCCAGCATTTGCTCGTAGGCCCGCATAAGCCGCTCCATAGTCCGCTCGGTCGATGCCAGTTTGTGTAGCTGAAGCTTGGCAAGGCATTCCGGCTCTTTGATGTTCTTGTGTGGGTCGCACAGCAACATCACGCGACCATCAGGTGTGCGTTGAAAAAACTCGCAATCTTCGCATTGAATCATGAAGGGCCTCAGATCGGTTGGTTCTTATTACCAGAGATAGTAACCGATCTCAGTTTGCACGCGCTCGAACTGTTCGAACTTGCGCTGATGCATGCCTTCGAACATCTCTCCCGTTCGTTTCAGCTTTTCGGGGCGACGGCTCTCCGAGTCGACCACCCCCTTAAAGAACCGCTCGCGGTTTTGCTGCCGCCGCTCAATGCGTTTTTGCGAATAGGGATCACTACAACCAGATAAATTGGTTGCGAAGGTCACGACAACCACAAACAGCAATAAAAACCGAGCCATCGCGCCCACCTTTCAGCTTCTCCGGTGAATTACACGAATCCATAACTTAATATCGGGACCAGCCAACAAAGTAGCAAAAATGTTTCGTGAGGAGAAAATACATCTATCATTTTCGGACGTACAGCCCTTTTCATTTGGTGGCCCAATTTCTGTCAATCGTCATCAGAAGCATCACGTGCCGCATTCGAGCCAGCCATGATTTTCTGCCGCATCAACTTCGAGCTTTTTGATCGGCATATCGCAAGAGATCCGGCTTAGCTAAAGCCCGATCCGGCTTCGATTCAAAGACACTCGAATACGGTCAATATCCGGAAATCGCTCCCATTTCTTAGGCAGCCAAGTTGAGATCTAGCCGCACTTATTTCACTTGAAACGTGAATATGCTGAGTCAACTTGAATCACCTTCCATCCACTTATACACCCCCTGTTTCACGTGAAACTCCCTGAATCAACTACACCGCGTTCGTTTCACGTGAAACCGGCGCTTTCAAAACTGCCAAATCCAAAGTATCCTGCCAGCCTGCCGAAAAATGGAGTAGTAATATGGCCAAAAAGTCCGGAAAACGCCTCGGTAGGGGACTCTCATCACTCGTTAGCTCGACGATTACCCAAGCCCACGAACCCCCTCTACCGCAAGCCGAGCTATCGGCTCCTGCCGACACGCCCGAAAAGCCCGCGCAGTCGGTCGCGGATGTTGCCGACGGCCCGCGCGTGCAGATGGTCGCACTCGACGCCATCCGGACGAATCCCAATCAGCCCCGCCGCACATTCGATCGCGAAAGGTTAGAAGCCCTCGCAAGCTCACTAAGACGCGAGGGCGCGCTCCAGCCGATCGTTCTACGCCATCATCACGCCGGCTACGAGCTGGTAGCAGGGGAGCGCCGCTTCCGTGCGAGCCAAATTGCCGGCCTAAATGAAATACCCGCCCTCATTCGCCCTGTATCTGACGAAAAACTGCTGGAACTCGCCCTTGTCGAGAATGTCCAGCGAGAAGACCTCAACCCCGTCGAGAAGGCACGCGCCTACCAGCAACTCGCCCAAAAGCACGGTATGTCTCACGACGAAATCGCCGAGGCAATGGGGGAGGACCGCTCGACCGTTGCAAACACAATTCGATTGCTCGGCCTTTGCGATCACTGCCTCACGCTTCTAAGCGAACAAAAACTATCCAGCGGGCACGCTCGCGCGCTTTTATCGGTCGTAGACACCAAAAAACAAGCCTCGCTTGCCGATCAGGCGGTCGCCGACGGCTGGAGCGTTCGAAAACTGGAGAGCGAGACCGCGGCACTACGTGACGGCGCTTCCAAACCCGACTCTGCCGGCAGACCATCCCCGCGACCCGCCGTCATCGATATTCAGGAACAACTGACCGCCACCCTCGGCAGCAAAGTCATCATCAAGGAGGGGCGTAAACGAAACAGCGGCAAGATTGTGATTCACTATTACAATTTGGAAGAGTTCGAAGCAATTGCCGAACGACTGGGTATCCAACGAGAGGAGATATAGACAATCGTCTATATAGAGCGTGACAAACCAATCCCCTCAAAAATCCGGCCTGATGGGCCCCGTCTTTGTGATGCTGGCCTCGACTGTGTTGACGATCACGATCCTCGGCTCGGCCGTTTATCTGGGCGTGCGTTTCTATGAAAAGAAGCGTCGCGAGCGCGAAATTCAAAACTTCGTGCAGGCCCTCCCCAATCGATCGCCCGCCGAACTGGCAGAGCAAGCCCGCGAATTGCAACAACGAAAGGGCGTCCAGCAATATTTATTGCCAGAAATACGCAGAACTATGTTGGCTGGCCAGACCGAGCAACAGCGGTGGTCGGCGATTCGCATCTCCGAGGCATTTTTGGAATCGAAGGGCGTTCGCAAAACGCTGCGGCGGACTGCAAGGTTGCCTCAGGAACGCCTCGCCGCCGAAGCCACGCGCGTGCTCAGCCGTGCAAAACCGCCCGAGGCGGCCGCCGAGCTGATGACGACCTGTCTGAAAGATGCTATCTGTCCGGCCGTTGTCGACGAGGCCTGCGCCGCCTTCTACGATCTGGGTGAAGTAGGGCTGAATTCAATCACCCAGTGTGCCGACGAATTGTCCAGCGGCCGCAAGCTCTGGCTTGTCCGATACGTAGCGGAGCAGGAGCGCACGGACAATCAGCAACAGTGGTTGGCCTGGCTCTCAAAAGCCTCTGACGAGGCGGTACAGGAAGCCGCTCGAGCATCAATTGCGAGACTCAATCAGCCAACCACGGTAGCGGGCAACGCTCAGCGTCAATAAGCAGCAGTAAGTCCATCATTCACAGGGTGTTATGGAAGCGGCCTTTCTTGAATATCTCGGCACCTGGTCTTATGCCGGGCTGTTTCTGGTACTGCTCGCAGCCGGGTTCGGCTTGCCGTTGCCCGAAGATATTCCGCTCGTCCTGTCGGGCTATCTGGTCAGCGAAGCGCACGGCGACGCAATCAACCCGCTGATTTTGATGATTCTGACAGGCCTGGCGGGCGTGATGGCAGGTGATTCGGCCACCTACTGGCTGGGGCGTCATTTCGGCCCCGGCATCGTTGAAAAACGGTGGTTTCGTCGCATTGCCAAACCCTGGCTAATCGAGCGGGCCAAGGAAAAATACACAACCCACGGCGCCAAGGTGCTTTTCGCCAGCCGTTTCATGCCGGGCCTGCGCTGCATCATGTTTATGATGGCGGGCGTCTTCAAAATCCCGTATTGGAAACTCGTCGCCTACAACGGTGGGGCGGCCCTGCTATCAATTCCGCTGCTGATTTACCTTGGTTGGAAATTTGGCAAGACGGTCATCGATACCGTGCGGGAGTTCGGCCACCTCGTGGGCGGAATCATCATCGCCGCCCTGCTGGCCTACATATTCTACGAGTACTGGCACAACTTCCGCAAAAAAGGCCGCACAGCCGGGGATGTCGATCCGCACCGCAGTGCTGAAATCCTCGAATCGGGCTCTGCCAAGACGGTCAAGCCCAGCGCCAAGGTGGATCGAGAGCACGAACCTGTCGCAACGGGCTCCGATTCCTAAACGCCATTGCAAATCCTGTGAAACGTGGTATCCTTTCCGGGCTCTGGACTACTTGGGAGTAATCTGATGGCGATTAGTGCAAAGCCCGGTGACAAAGTAACCCTCTCCGTCAATTCGACGCCCACCAGCGAAGGTGCGGCGAAAACGTTGTCGCGCATTTTTCGCGCGGCTCCCGGCGGGTCAAACGCTCGTCGCCGCCGCAAAGCCCTGCGAACCAACAATTTTGACGGTCGCAAGCGTGGCGGTCGCATTTGGATGGTGCGCCCCAAGGCCCCGCGGTTGTATCAACCCGAGAAGGGCGATAGCTGTCAGCTCACGCTTTCAACGTCTCTGATCCGCGATATCGAGAGTGTCGAGCGTCATATTTCGGTCGGCTAACGGGTCTATCCCAACATCAGAATCATTGACCACCAACGCGGTATTAATCGACCGCGTTTTTTCATGCGCTCAGCGGGACCAGCTCGATTTTTGATCTGACATCGGTAGTGACATCATTCGCATTCCTAAAACGACCCTACCATGCCGACGTATGATAAAGATGATGACACGATCCCACGTGACCATCCTCCCGAAAGCGAAGGCGAAGTCGACGTCCCCCCGCGCGAAATCCAATAGATTCGCATAGCATGAAGCCTCGCACGGATGCGCATGATGAATTTCCACCCATTGTCTAACCCGAACGCTGCCATGGTCGCCCAAGTCGATTGGCAGGCACTTTGGCCGGCGGAATGGCTCCCGCAGACCGCATTCGGCGCCGCGGTCGCGACGCTGCTGTTATCAATTCTGCTTTTCTTGCTGCGTCGCGGTGGGTCACAAGCAAGCCCGCGGCCCATCGGCCTTTTAGCTTACCTTTGCCTGTTTTGCGGCGTGGCAGCCACGAGTCTTATCGTGACCCATACGGTGACCGAAGCTTTCGTGCGCATGATCCAACCGTACGCGGAGGGCCCGGCTAAAACAGCCCCGCCATTTACCGCCATTCTTTGCCTCTTGTTGGTTGCTTGCTTGATTGGTGGGCGCGCGACACGTACCTATCTCGCCCCCGGTTGGTTTCTTGCCCTATTCGCGTTGCTGGCACTGCACCTTTCTGTGAGCTACGGAGCGCCGGCCACTACCCTTCGTAACCCTGCCACGTTGGTCAGCAACGATGCCGTGCCCATGCCGTGGACGCTTTGGTTTCAAATCGCGTTGGCAGTCTTGCTAACTGTTGGTGCGATAGCCCAAGACCTCGTGTTTCGCCGTCGGCGCGCCGCCGCCTGGCCCGATCGGCTCGATCTCCTATTGTCGCGCTATCTCGATTGGCCGGGATTCGCAACCGTCGAAGCGGTGCTTGCCGCCGGCGTCTTGGTGCTCGGTGTGTATCACGTGGTCTTGGCCGATACCCAATCGACCATCCCAGCAGCCTTCAATGGTTTAGCGGCACTAGCAGCGGGCTTAACGTGCCTATTTATGGCTTACCGCCGGTGGAACGGCAACACTGCGATGTTGGGTATGACGCTGTTGTCGTTGGCGTTGATTCTGGTCGCTATCACCGTCGCAGGCGTATTCATCATCGATGTGCGTGCAACGGCGTACGTGCGGCGGATGCCGACACTACTCAACGTCATCCTCTATGCACTCTGGATCGTCGTCGCGTTGTGGTTATGGCTTAGCGTCTTTTGGGATCAACAGCTACTGAACGGTCGCGGGTGGACGACGACCGGCAAGATGATTCCGTATGCCGATTCACTGGCGCTATATGTCTTGCTGATCGGCGTGATCTGTGCGTTTCAGATGACCATCTGGACCGTCAACCCCGGTACACCTCCCGATCAATTATCGCTCACCAAGTTGATCGTCGGTGCCGGGGGGATTTTTGTCCTCATGATCCCAGCGCTGCGGATCGGTCTCGCCAAGCAAAACGTGGCTTTCGCCAGCGTGGCATGCGTACTGGCGGCGGCACTGTTTGCCTACTTGGCCTTGCGTTGGCCGCAGCCCGGTGTGCGAGGCTTCCTGAAACAATACGCGCCCGTATTGGTCGGCATCAGCTGTCTCTTTTTGCTGTTAGTCGCGGAGGCACTCGATCGCAAGAAGACTGGTCACGCGTTTGCAACGCCCATTTGGTTCTTGTCGCTCTTGTTCCTGCCGGTATTGGCAATTTCGAACTTGATGACGACCAACCGCCTCGCCGAATCGTGGATTCAAGCGGGCACGCTGCTGCCGCTGGCTGTTACCTACACGGTGGCAGGCTTGCGCGAGCATCGGCGCAGCTTCGTGGTGCTGGCGGCCGTGCTACTTGTGGCCGCATTTAGTACGTAAGCTCCACGCCTTGAGTTGCGCCCTCTCCATCCCTTAGCATTCCTATCAAAGGTGTGTATTCATGTGGATGTGCACGGGAATCTTCTCGCCGAACGCAACACCATGAAACAGGAAGAAAACTCATTCAGCGTAAGCCGGATGACGCGCTTGTTGCGCATGATTTCGATGCTGCGCTCGGGTAGCCAGTTTCATCCGGAGAAACTGGCGAAAGAATTGGGCGTCTCGCGGCGTACCGTGTTTCGCGACCTAAATCTCTTGGCAGCCGCCGGCATTCCGTATCGTTTTGCGCATGAAGAAGGTTGTTATCGTCTGGAAGATCGTAAGTTTCTGCCGCCGCTGCACATCAGTCTTGACGAAGCACTAGCACTGATGGTTGCCACGCACACACTGATCAGCGCTGAGAACCATCCGTTACACGAGGCCGCTGTCGAAGCGTCACTTAAGATCGAATCATCACTGCCCGACCATGTAGCGCAACATTGTGGTTCGGCCTTGCAATACGTTGACGCAATTCATGAACCCGCATCACCGGCGGACGCCGTTTCGGATCTGTTTCAGCGCCTACAATTTTCACTGGCGCGACACAAGCGACTGATCATTCGTTACGATTCCGTCTTTGAGAAAAAAGAACTGCGCCTCGTGATCGACCCGGCGCGCCTGGTATTCATTACGCGCGGCTGGTACCTGATTGCCATGAGTTATACGCATGGCAAGTATCGCACGTTCAAGATCGACCGTATCACCGATGTAGAAGATACCGGCGACCATTACGAGCCGGATAACAACTTCTCACTCGACGAGTACTTCGGCAAAGCCTGGCGCATGATTCCCGAAGGCCAGATTTACGACATACGGTTGCGTTTCATGCCCTTCGTCGCCACCAGTGTTGAAGAAGTGCAATGGCACGCGACTCAGGAAACCATGCTACAGAAGGATGGGTCACTGCTGTTTCACGCGAGTGTCGACGGCTTACAGGAGATCGCGCCGTGGGTCTTAAGCTATGGTGAGCACGTGCAGATTCTCGATCCACCGGAGTTGCGCGAACGCGTGGTTGAGAAAGCCCGCGGCATCCTGGCGCAGGCCGAAGCATTGGCCGAGGCGCGCTCGTGAAAGCCATCGTACAGCGTTCGGGTCCGGCGTCGGTCGAGGTGGATGGTGAGATCGCCGGACAGATCGAACACGGCTTGCTGGTTTACGTCGGCGTGCGCAGTGAAGACGCCGAGCAAGATGCCGAATTATTGGCACGCAAGGTGCGCCATCTGCGCATCTTCGCCGACGATGATGGCAAGATGAATCTCGATGTAGGCGATGTGGGCGGCGACGTACTCGTCGTTAGCAACTTCACACTCTATGCCGATGCACGCAAGGGGCGGCGACCCTCATACGCAGGCGCCGCGCGCCCCGAACAGGCCGACCGCCTGTACCAACACTTCTGCCGCCATCTCGCCGATTTAGGTGTTACAGTCGCAACCGGTCGCTTTCAAGCAATGATGCGCGTACGAGGAGAGAACGACGGGCCCATCAATATCATCGTGGCAACGGAAGATTAATACCCCTTCGTGGTTGACCAAGCCCGATTTGGCCGACAGTATCCAATAGGTGGGATCCCTTGGGCCCGCTCACGACCGTTGCAATCTTCGAAAAGGAGCTTTCCCACGGACCGCAGAGCCACGCATCAATTCGGTAAACCGATCGTCGGCTTGGCCGGTGGAGTGGGCTCGGGAAAAAGCACCGTCGCGGGCATCCTGGAAGCGCAGGGCGGCGGCGTGATATCGTCGGATAAGCTCGGCCATGATGAGATCAACTCGGCCAATGCGCGGCGCACGCTGCAAAACTGGTGGGGGCCGGGGATTCTCACCGAGACGGGTGAAGTTGACCGGCGCAAGGTGGCGTCGATTATCTTCTCCGATCCGGCGCAGCGGCACCGACTGGAGGCATTTTTGCATCCGTTGATCGCCATACGGCGCCGCGACAAGATGAACGAATACCAACAGCGGCAATGGGTGAAGTTCATCGTGATCGATAGCCCGCTGTTGTATGAGACCGATCTCGATTTGGAATGCGACGCCGTGATTTTCGTCGATGCGCCTTTTGAAGTGCGGCGCGAGAGGTCCGAAAAGGAGCGCGGCTGGCCACCGGACGAATTGGCCCGCCGCGAAAAATCTCAGTACCCCCTAGACATGAAGCGTGCTAGGGCCGATTATACTCTGGTGAACGATTCGGATTTGGGATCGTTGCGATCGCGCGTCGAGCAGATCGTTCGACAAATCCTCTCCGAATCCAACGCAGTCTGATTTTCCGCCGGCAATCGGCGAACCGCCGGGTTCGCAAGTGTTCAAGTCGCCGGCAATTTCCCGCCTGATACGTCGCTTGTGTCTTCGGTCTCGGTTCCCGGGATCAGGCAATTACCGCTCAGTCGGTTGCGCAAGGACGTCGGAGGACTTTTTTTAATGGCGAAAGCACAAGGAAGTAAACGCAAGAAAACCACACGCCGCACCGCCTCTTCGGGCACCGGCAAGAAAACCAGCCGCACGTCGCGCAGCGTCGCCGTGGCCGAAGAAGAAGAGGGCAGCGAAGATTCCGGCAATTTGGGGCGGCGTGGTATGTCGACCGCGGCGCACATTGCCTCGGGCGAACGCACGACCCGCGGCCCACGCAAAATGGCCCCCAAGAAAACCGTTGAAGATGATTTCGCCGGCGATCTCGATGAAGAAGAAGATGCCGTCACGGAAGATGTCGAAGGCGACATGCCCGACAGCGGCGAATCCGGCATCAATGAAAAATATGAAAAGGTGAAGAAGGGTAACCTGCACCTGGTCGATCTGCAGCGGATGAGCATTCCCGAGTTGCACGAAGTCGCCAAGGCCGAAGGCATTACCGACTACACGCTGCTCAAAAAGCAAGACCTGATCTTCAAAATTCTCAAGGAACGCATCGACAACGACGGCCAAGGTCTGATGTATGGCGAAGGCGTTCTGGAAATCCTGCCTGATGGTTTCGGTTTCCTGCGCAGCCCCGAATACAACTACATTCCGTGCCCCGATGATATCTATATCAGCCCTTCGCAAATTCGACGCTTCGGCTTGCGCTCGGGCCATATCATTCACGGCCAGATCAGGCCGCCGAAGGAATCGGAAAAGTACTTCGCGCTGCTGCGTGTTGAGGCGATCTGTTATGAAGAGCCCGACAAGGTCACCGAGCGCACCGCCTTCGAAGATCTGACGCCGCATCACCCGACGCGCCGTATCGTGCTCGAGACCGATCCGAACGAAGTAAACATGCGCGTGATCGACTTGGTCACACCGATCGGCTTCGGCCAACGTATGTTGATCGTCGCGCCGCCACGCACCGGTAAAACCGTGTTGCTTCAAAAGATGGCCAACGCCATCACCGGCAATAACCCCGGTGCCTACGTGATTATTCTTCTGATCGACGAACGACCGGAAGAAGTGACGGAAATGCAGCGGCACACGCAAGCCGAAGTGGTCTCGTCAACATTCGACGAACCCTCAAGCCGACACGTGCAAGTTGCCGAAATGGTCATCGAAAAAGCCAAGCGCCTCGTCGAGTATGGTCGCGATGTCGTCATCCTGCTCGACTCGATCACGCGTTTGGCCCGTGCTTACAACACCGAAGTGCCGCACTCCGGCAAAATTCTTACCGGTGGTGTCGATGCCAACGCTTTGCAAAAGCCCAAGCGCTTCTTCGGCGCGGCCCGCAACGTGGAAGAGGGCGGCAGCCTGACCATCATCGGTACGGCGCTGGTCGATACCGGCTCTAAGATGGATGAGGTCATCTTCGAAGAGTTCAAAGGCACGGGTAACAGCGAATTGCATCTGGATCGTCGCTTGGTCGATAAGCGCGTTTGGCCTGCGATCGATATTTCCGCCTCGGGCACGCGTAAAGAAGAGATTCTGCTCGACCCGAACGAGTTGCAGCTCACGTATAAGTTGCGGCGCGTACTCGTGGATATGAACCCCGTCGAGGCGATGAGCCTGCTCACCACCCGCCTCAAGAAGGTCAAATCCAACGGCGAATTCCTAATGACGATGAATCTGTCGTAATCAAATGGCGCGTTAAACCGTCCCTTCGCCATCGTTTTTTGTTACTATTCAGGCTCGCCGATTGCGGCGGGCCTTTTTCATTGCCTACGGAGGAAAGATCATGCCCTTACGTTCTATCTATTCTTGTATTATCGCCGCGGCCCTATTGCACGTAGCCGCCGCCGATACATTTGCCCAGCGGGATTTCCCCAAGCTGGCGCCCTATAGCAAGATCACGTGGGATGGCGAACTGCCGACCGTCGAGATCGAAGGCAAAGCGTTTCGATTACTCGCCATCGACGACACGCCCGTCGCCGACATGGTCGAATACTGTAAGCGCCGCTACCGCGACAAGTGGCAACGTCGCTTTAACGAGGACTTGGTGGAAGTGTTAGCGGGGATCGGGAAAGAGCCCGGCAAGACTGTCGACCTCACGCTCGAGTCGGTCGAACACAAACAGAAGGTCACGCTCAAAGATGTGGCCATGACCAAAGCCAATCGCAAGAAGATCCGCTACGCCCGCCTCGATGCCCAAACCGAAGACCGACCGTTGCCCAAGCGCGTCTCCAGGAAAGAAGCAGTCGAAGATATCGATGCGTTGATCGACTGGCTCGAAACGGAGTACGCATACTTGAAGTTAAAGCCGTCGTTTGATTGGCGCGCCGAACTCAAGACCCTCAAAGACAAACTGGAAGACGAAGTTAACGTTAAACGCTTCGCCGTTGACTTGTCGTGCGTGATCGCAAAATTTGGCGATGGCCACGCGCGTTTTAGCAATAGCAGCGAGTGGTTGCCCTCTGGCTTCTTGCCGTTTGTGATCGAAGACATCGATGGCAAGCTTGTTGCGCTCAAATATAACCGCCGCGACCTTTATGAATCCGGTTATCCGTTTCTCAAGAAGATTGATGGCGTGGAGGCCGAAGCATGGATCGCCGCTGCCGGCAAGATGGCCGTCGTCGGCTCACCGCAATTTCACCGCAACTCGGCACTCGGTCTGGCACACTTTGTTCGCCTCACGCATTACCTGCTTGGTAAAGATGGGGAGCGAAAATTCGACATCGTGCTGGCCAACAGAGGTGGCGAAGAAATCACCAAGCCCATCGGCGCCAGCGATGATCCGCCCCAGATCATGCCGGCAGGTCGCAAAACGACCATCGCGCGCGCAAGCGAACGCATCGGTTACATGCGGATCGCACAGATGGTGGACGACCGCGAAACGCTGCGCGAGTTAAATCTGGCGATGAGCGATTTTCGCAAGACCACCGATGGCCTCATCATCGACGTGCGCGGCAACCCGGGCGGTTCGCGCGCCGTCTTGCGAACGTTGTTTCCGTTGATCATGACGGCTGACGATGAGCCGCGTGTTTTGAATGTCGCCGCCTACCGCCTGCAACCGGGCGACGCACCCGACAAGCAAGAAGGCTATCTCGACAACCGCGAGCTTTGGCCCGCCTCTTCGCGCACCTGGCAGCCCTACAAAAAGGACGCCATCGAGAATTTCGCCAAGAGCTTCCGACCCGAATGGAAACCGCCGCAAGGCGAATTTAGCGATTGGCATTACATGTTGGCCACGTCGCTACCGGGGATGAGTTCGCTGGCTTATACCAAACCGATTGCCATCCTGATGGACGAATATTGCTACAGTGCCACCGACGTGTTTCTCGGCGCATTCAAAGGCTTTCGTGGCGTTACGCTAATCGGTCGGGCCAGCGGTGGTTGCAGCGGGCGCCCGAACCGACATCGGCTGCCCAACAGTCGCCTGCCGGTCGAACTCAGCACCATGGCGTCGTTTCAGCCCAACGGCAAACTTTACGACGGTAACGGTGTTCAGCCCGATATCGTGGTGGAAAAGACCATGGCAGAGGTGCTGGGTGAGGAAGACGTCATCATGGAAACCGCCCTGAAACATCTTCAAAAGGCCGCGGCAGGCTCGTAGCCGTGCGGTTGAAACAATCCGGGGCTTTATAATGCCCGCGCGGCCGCGAAATACGTAATATACCACTGTGGACAAACGCGCCGTAAGCGGCGGCGCGACGAACCCACGCGTTAGGAGACTGCACCGATGGGTATTCGACTTGAAGTAATTAAGTTTTTCGATGAAGCCGGCGACACGCTGATTCACCGCGAACCGCCGCAAGGTTCCGCCGACATCAAGCTCGGTGCCCAACTCATCGTGCAGGAAAACCAGGAAGCAATCTTCTTCCGCAGCGGTAAGGCGCTCGACTCGTACGGCCCCGGTCGCTACACGCTAACGACGGCCAACGTGCCGATCCTGACGCGCTTGCTGACCATTCCGTGGGAAGAGAGCCCTTTCCAGGCGCAGGTTTACTTCGTCAGCAAGAAAACCTTTATCGATCTGAAGTGGGGCACCAAGCAGCCGATCGCCTTCCGCGACGAGGAACTTTCGATGGTGCGCTTGCGCAGCTTCGGCAAGTTCTCGATGCGCATTAACGACACGGGTCTATTTGTCGGCGAACTGGTCGGCACCCAAGGCTTTATTACGGCCCGCCAGATCGAAGACTATCTGCGCGACATGATCGTCGCGCGCCTGACCGATGTGTTGGGCGAGCAGATGACGACCGTGCTCGATTTGCCGCGCTACTATGACGAAATCGCCAAGGCCACGCGCGATGCGGTGCAGAGCGATTTCCAGAAGTTGGGCCTGGAATTGGTCGACCTTTTCATGGGCGCGATTACGCCCCCGGAAGAAGTGCAAAAGGCGATGGATGAGCGCTCGGGCATGGGCGCCATTGGCGACCTCAACCGTTACATGCAACTGCAAACCGCCAAAGCCATGCGCGATGCGGCCGGCAAAGAAGGCGGCGGCATGACGGGCATGGATATGGGCATGGGCATGGGCTTCGGAGCCATGATGCCACAGATGATTGCCAACGCGATGCAGGGCGGTAACAACAATGCCGGTGGCCAAGGCGGCGCTGGTGCGCCGACGGCCCCACAAAACACCGGCGGCCCCACGATGGCGGGCAGCACGGCACCGTGCGTGAAATGCAATAACGCCTTGCCGCCCAATAGCAAGTTCTGCATCAACTGCGGCGCAGCCGTCGCCACGGCGCGCTTCTGCACCAACTGCGGCGGCAAGATGCCAAAAGACGCCAAGTTCTGCGGTGAGTGTGGTGAAAAGCAGATGTTGGCGTAAAACGTTAATTGAATGGTTGTCGACGACGATCAATTGCCGGCGCGCCGTTATTGAAAACGACCGTAGGTCAGGTGATAACCTGACACCGGGCGCAGCGACGACGCGGATATGTTCGTGAATGCTCGACCGCAATGCGCTGATGCATTGATGACGTCTTGGTATGCGGCAGTTTCTGGTGGCAGAGTCATGTTGTCACATGACCTACAACCTAAAATCGGTCGACGAGTTTGAATATAATATGTCGGGTGCCCCATCCTTTGCGCAGCGAAGGGTGGGGCATCTTGTTAACACGCTATCAATCATTCATCGTGGCGAACTACCCAATGGATGAAGCAAACAGACCAACCCCTGTCGAGCTCGACTACGCCCGCCCCGATTCGGTCGATGACAACGACGTTCGAACCTATTTGGTTCATGCCCTCATCGCGTCGGCGTTCACCGGCGGTCTCGCGTTGCCGGCTGTCGTGTTCAGCATCAATGCGGTAATGGCCAAGCGAAAAGGGCAACTGGCGGTGGCGCAGGTCTGGGGCCAACGCAGTGCGACATGGGGAATCGCGGCAATCGTCTTGGCGATACCATTGATGGTGTTGGCGATGGGATTTGATTGGTTGATTGAGTTTGTGAAGAGCGTTTTCTAAACCGGGTGGCGTTTTTCAAAAGCGGTACGTCAGGTGACAACCTGACACCGGGCGCAGCGACGATGCTGGATTGTTGGTAAATCGTAGACCGTCATACACTGATGTATTGACGTCTTGGTATTTGGCAATCGCTTGTCGCAAAGTCATGTTGTCACATGACCTACGCAACCTTATCAAACCGCTTTGGAAATTGGTCCGCACAGCAGGACCCTACGAATTTGCTTCTTGCTTAAACCACTCCGCCGTAATCTTCATCCCATCCTCAAACGTCGTCGTCGGTTGCCAATCCAATAGCGCGCGCGACTTACTACAGTCAATTCGTTGCGGCAAACCCGTTAACACCACCGAAGCGCGGCGGACCGACGTTTCGCGAATCTTCTTCTTATGCTTCACCTTCTCGCCCAGCCAGGCACCATAAAAGGCGATGGGGTAAGGAATCTTCTTCTTCACGCGCGCTATGCCAAAGCAATCGGCATAGGCATCGTAATACTCTTGTTGGCTTACATGTTCGAAACCGCCGAGGATTAACGTTTGCCGCGACGCAGCGGAAGCTGTGCATGCTTTAACGATCGCCTCGGCCACATCGATCACATAGACCACCGCAATTTCATTTTTGCCGTTACCGACGATGCGCATGGTGCTGTCGGTCATGGCCGGCAGCATATAAAGCTGCATCGCGCGATTGCGCGGACCGAACAAGTAGCCCAGCCGCAGTATCGTGTAATCGAGTTCTTCGCCAGCAACGTCGCGCACCACTTGCTCGGCGCGATGTTTGAACCGACCATACGGAAACCACGCGGGCGGTTCGGGCGTGCTTGTTTCTTCGGTGATTGTGACGCCACGCTTATACAAATCGGGATGATAGATGCCGCAACTGCTAATTTGGACGAACCGTTTGATACCTGCCTGCTTGGCGACCCGCACGATGTTGCGCGTGGCGTCCACCGTCGTTCGTTGAAAGTCTTCATCGCTACCCGTCATATCGACCCGCGCCGCGGCGTGAATGACAACATCGGATTTCGCGCAACCTTCGGCTAGGGCCTCCGCATCTTCGAGACCACCACAGACGGTTTCCGCCCCCAAGCGCGTTACATAATCAGCACTGCTCGACGATCGCACGAGCGCATGCACGCGATGGCCCGCAACGATCAGTTGATCGATAACATGGCTACCAACAAAGCCGCTGCCGCCGGTGACAAACACGCTTAATGGTGAGTTGTTTGCGGAATCTTCGTTCATTTTCCGGGCAGTATATCGCGCGACGGGATGAGGCGCGAGCGAGATTTCGATTGAATAGACTTCGTTCGAAACAGCAAGCGTGACAAAACTCACTTAGCCCTCGGCCATTGGCCGAGGGTTAATCCGCGACGATCACGCCAGCGTCAACCCAACCCGAAACCTGATTCAGAATCTAATCTTTACTCGGCGGTCGTGGTATCCAACGATTCACGCGCTTGCAATACTCGGTGTAATCGGCACCAAAGCGCTCGGTAAGATTCGGTTCTTCAAGCCGAGTCGCTTGCCATTGGGCAAAGATCATGCCCAGCACGACAAACAACGCGATACCCCAGGAAGCCAGATACAACGCCATCCCCGTGGCAGTGACCAGCAAACACAAAATGACCGGGTTACGCACCCAGGCAAAAGGGCCGTCGGTCACAATCTCTTTCGGATGATCGAACTCGACATGCGGGCCCTTACCGTAGTAAACAAGCCAGACCGAGCAGTAGGTGTAGGCGATAAGGCCGAGCGAGAAAGTTGCGATCCCGACCAAAGTTCGGAATGCGCGCCAAAACGTCGCAGCCTCTGCCCAGAAGTCGACTTCCGCATCTGAGAGCAGGTACAACTCACCAATGTAAAACAGAGACGGCAAAACGCCGAACACCACCAGCAAGAAGCCGATGGTGTATATCGTCGCGCGCAAGGCGTAGGGTTTGGGCTCGGAAGATTGCCGATCTACCATCGAACCGCGAAGCCGGCCGTCATCCACTTGCTGGACTCCACCGCGTGTACCACAGCTAAGTCGCCCTTCTTGATTTCGCCTTCGCGAACCATTTCATCGAAGTGCAATAGCGTGGCCGATCCACCGCAGTAACCGATCTTGTCGCTGCGGAATTTGATCTTATCGCGCGTGATACCCAACTTATCAAGAAACGCCGGGATGTGATCTTCGTAGAGCTGCGTCGTCGGAATCGAGACGACGTAGTGATCGACAGTACTCGGGTCGATCTTCATCCGCGTCGTGAAGTTGAGCAGACCCTGCAACAAGAGCGGGGCGGCATTCTCGTTCACGGCGGTGAAGTCTTGCCAAAGGTGGTGTTCACCTTCGCCGTAGAGTTCGGGAATTTGATGGTCGGGCTTCATCAAATCGGCAGCAGCACCACCGGCAACCATACCTGCCGGACGACCTGCACCAACGGATTCGACAAACGTGTCGACAATGCGGTGTTCCGGTTCGCCGTCTTCACCGGCTTTCAACACCATCGCACCGGCACCGTCAGCCAAGATCCAACGCAGGGCCGCGTGGACCTTGTCCATCTTGGGCTGGTTAAAGTAGCAACTGCGAAGGTAGATCGAAGACAACTGACTGTAAGAGATCAGCGCTGCCTTGTAGCGGCCGGATCGAATGGCATCAAAGGCAATCTGCGTACACTTGCCCACACCACTGCAGTTCGAGTGAATCTCAAACTCGGCGACGTTTTGAATACCCAAGCGTTCCTGCAGCAACGCGCTGGTGGGCGGCGTGCTTTGGTCGTACGACGGGCAAGAAATCATGACCATGTCGAGTTCTTGCGGCTCCATGCCGGCCATGTCGAGTGCGCGGCGGGCAGCCTGCTCGGCGAGCATGCTGAAGTTGTGCGTCATCTCCCCAGTTTCAGGGTCAACCGCAAAGTGGCGGGTATTCACGCCGCCACGATCCAACATTTTTTGGCCGATGTTGCCGACGAAGCTTTTGACCTTCGTCGGAGCGTCCGTCAACTCGCCGAGGACTTGCTCGACTTTGTCGTTCGAGATCGGAGGACCGGGAAGAAAGCTTCCAGTACCGGCGATAACAACGGGTCGAAGTGACATAAGACTCCCAGTCAATGCAGTGCTAAACCGTGCCGATCAGCGTCATGCTGCCGGACACCTACCTGTTCGCCAGACCGCAGGCGAAGCCAAAAATACTACCACGAGTTTGCGATTGTGGAAATCGCAGTAAACCGTGCCTGTGTCGTGTTGGCCAAATCGTCATAATACACGCAGGCAACCACATGGCAACAAAGCCGGGCGGCCACCAACCAAACCCATAATAGGAAGGGCATAGAGGCGGCGACCAGAAACCGGGCATAAATGAGGCCCTCCGAAACTCGGTGGTCACCCCCTTGCATCGAAACCGCTCTGGTTATTGAATTCACATTGTGGATATCTCGTGGAAACTTCTTGATTTGCAGATGGCCGTGCCATTTCGAACGGCCAAGGCATCGCGCACCCATAAACAGACGCTCTGGGTCAGAATCGAGTATGATGGCGTACAGGGCTGGGGTGAAGCCGTCCCCATGGACACCTACGGCCAGACGCTCGAATCGGCCATCTCAACCGCAGCCGCGATCCGCGAACATGCGGCTAGTTGGATAAGGCCTTACGAGCGCGTGGCGGCCACTTGGAATCTGGTACGGCAATTTCCCGATCAACTCGCCACTGTCGCAGCCTTTGACGTCGCCATGTGCGATTGGATGGGCAAGAAGCTGGGGATTCCGGTTACGCAACTGTTGGGCGTGCCCGCGACCGGCCTACCCGCGACCTCATACTCAATCGGAATCGATGAACCCGCGCGCATGGCCGCGCTGGCTCAGGAGCATCTCGACTTTCCCGCATTCAAACTCAAAGTGGGTCACGATCGCGACGCCGAGATTTTGGCAGCAGTCCGCGAAGTCGCACCCAATCACAAAATTCGCATCGACGGCAACTGCGCCTGGTCGGTGGATGCGGCGATTTCAGCCCTGAAAACGCTGGCCCAATTTGATATCGAGCTGGTTGAGCAACCTCTCGCCCCAAACGCGCCGAGCGACGATTGGTGCCGCCTGCGCGAGGCGGTGGATATTCCCCTAATGGCCGACGAGAGCTGCGTCGTGTTGCAGGATGTTGCCCAAGTGGCTGGCTGCGTCGATTCAATCAACATCAAATTGGGTAAGTGCGGGGGAATCACCCCAGCCCTAGCGATGATTCAAGTTGCACGATCGATGAATTTGTCAATCATGATCGGCTGCATGCAGGAAAGCGCGCTGTCGATCACTGCCGCCGCGCAGTTGGGGGCGCTGGTGGATTATCTCGATCTAGATGGACATCTACTGCTAACAGACCCGATTTTTGACGGCCTGAACTGCGAAAAAGGTGTCTTAGCGCCGCCCTTGGGCCCCGGCCTCAGCCTGACCAAGCCGACCCCTTAAACAACATTTCGCGCGGATTTCAATCCCATTACATCCATGCTTGAAATGGGTAACCAATTCCCCAATCACACCAAAACGGGGCGGGCCAAAAAGAAATATTACCCAACCTCTAGTCATTAGTGTCCTTTCTGGGGCAGAAAAACGCGATTCTGGGGTTTGGCATGCCCTGTGCATAGTCTTAGATCGGTGCACCACAGCTCAGCGCTGCTCGCTGATCTTCAGGTGCCCGGAAGGAGACTGCCGTGATGTTTCGACATGCTGACACGCCCGAATCGGAAAATTGCCCCGAGACCGCTCGCCCAAAGCGGTTGAGCTACAAATTCCAACGCCTGCGCGAACAAATGCGGGCCGCGATTGAGAATGGGGATTTCGGCCCCAAACTGCCCGGTGAGCGCACGCTCGGACGGATGTTTGGTGTCAATGCCAAGACCGTCAATAAGGCGCTTAGCGACCTAACCGCTGAGGGTCTGCTGGAGCGCCGCATTGGGCAGGGCACGTTTGTTGCTCAGGCCGCGGCGCCCAACGGCGAACGGGCCCAGCGCGGGCAGATGTTTTTCTGCCCCGGCGCGGATCTGTCGACCCGGCTGTGCCAGCAACTAGGGAGCTTTCTACAAGCTGAGAGCGGCAGCAACCTACAAACCAGCCCCGCGCGGGCCAACGGCCCGCTATCGCTACGCGATTGGCCAAGTACCCAACGCGGCAAAACCGCCGGTCTATTTATGATCGCCGAACGTTCGCTGAGCGAGCCGTTCGAGATCGATAACCGACTGCTCGCTCAGGCGCAGCGACGACAGACCAACATGGTCGTGGTGGGTGGCTGTGCCGAGTCGCCCAAGCTCAATGCCTGCACCGTCGATTTTGTCGACGCAGGTTTTCGGCTGGCCGAGCATCTCATGCGGCTGGGTTGCAAATCGGTCAGCTTACGAACCACGATCGCGTCGCGCGAAACGGATGCGGTGCTAAACGGGGCGCGTACGGCGTCGGCGCGCTATGGTATTCCGATTGCGGACACGGCAGGTGAAGATCATGGCCTCATTCTGGTCGGGTCGAAGGCCCTCGACGCGTTTCTGCACGATGCCAATGCCACGGCCGCGTGGCGGGCGGGCAAGCTAGCGGTTTGCTGTATCGCCGATTTGGGCGACGCGCTACCGGGCGAGCAGGGCATTACGGCCTATGAAACGTCCACGGAAGATTTGGCCCCATGGGCGGCCAAGTTGATGCAGGAAGCGCGACCGGGCTCGCGACCAGTGGAATATCTGGTTCCGGGGCGGCTGGAAATCCGGCACACGCTCGGACAGACGCAGCCGGCGGCAACGAACGAAACGGCCAGCGTAGATTTGCCGCGCGTGGCGATTTAGCAACGCAAAAGCAACGGTCAACGGCGTTTTCGATGGGCTCAGCGTAGCCAATTGAACCCCGCCGAAAATCGGTTAAGAACATCTAAAGCAGCCTTCCAGATATGCGGGGGCGGACGATTCAACAATGTGGGCGTTGATCGTTCGCCTCCGCGTTGTCATAATAGAGCATGGTGGTGTTGATAAACTTTTTGCTGGTCTGTTGTTAAGGGGAATCGCTCGCATGGGCGCTACAATCGAAGCCCTCCACAATCTTCAGGAAATCGAAATTCAAATTGCGGACATCCAGCGCGGTATCGATCGCAAGAAACGGGTGTGCCAAAAACGCGAACAGACGATCGCCGATCTGGAAAAAAAGATCGAAAAGCTGGATCGCGATAAGCACCTGAAGCAAAAAGAGGCGGACCGCTTGCAACTCGATGTCCGCAGCCATGACGATCACATCACCAAACTGCGCGAATCTCTCAACACCGCCAAAAATCAAAAAGAGTATTCCTCGGTCCTGACCGAACTCAACACGTTTAAAGCCGACAACAGCAAAACGGAAGAACAGATTCTGGTTTATCTCGGCGAGATCGACGAACTCAATAAAGAAATCGGTGAGATCCAAAGCGAAGTCGAAGCCGAAAAGTCCAAGCTGACTGAGAACGAACAGGCCGTTAAGGATGCTGAAGATAAAGCAAGCAATCGCCTGAATAAGCTGCGCACCGAGCGCGATGCCGCCGCCGAAGGCATTCCACCCGAATTGATCGACATGTTCACGCGCGTAGCTTCTAAGAACGACGGCGAAGCGATGGCGATGATCATGCGCACGCACCCGCGGCGACAAGAGTATGCTTGCGAGGGTTGCAACATGGCCATCACGATCGAGCAAGTGAACAACGTGCTCTCGCGCGATGAAGCCGTGCTATGCAATGTGTGTGGCCGCATTCTTTATGCTGAAACGGCACCGGCGAGCTAGGCACATTGCGCGTGGCCGCGTCCCAGGCCGCTTCGTTTCTGTGTATTAATCATCCCGCAAATCCTAATGCCCACCGCTTCCTTACGGGCGCGGCTCGGATTGACCGCGCGTTTGGGCGGTTCGCTTCCGTATTCGCGCTGAACCAGCTACAGTGACGCCATGATTAACAAAGCCAATCTCAATGTGGACGGTGGAGCGCGCGGCAACCCGGGACCGGCAGGCGCGGGCGTTTCGCTGGTCGATGCCGCCACGGACGAAGCCATCTTTGAAGCCGGCTATTGGCTCGGCGAAATGACCAACAACATGGCCGAATACACCGGCCTGATACGCGGGCTAGAAGTGGCCATACGCGCTAAGGTGCAGATGTTGACTGTCTTCGCGGATAGCGAATTGATGGTCAAACAAATAAACGGCGAATATCGCGTGAAGAACGCGAACCTAAAGCCGTTGTTCAGCGATGTCGTGGGCAAGCTGAAGCTGATTCCCACTTGGGAAGTAAAGCACGTGCGCCGCGAAGAAAACAAACGCGCCGACCAGCTCGCCAATCTGGCAATGGATGCCGAAGACGATTACGTCGCGTGTGATGAGATTGCGGTCGGGGCGGAGTGATTGGCTAGTTGCAATGGTGTTGTCTCCCCAGCCCCGGATGGGCAGTGGGACCCGCGCTGTGGCACCGGATTGAAACCGGTGATTCAACGAAGTTGACTTTGATTGGTGCAGTGCAATGTTGCTAGCGTATCCTTTGAGTCACTTGAGATTTGAGCTTTCGTTTAAGTTTGATTCGGCATCACCCTTATGTCTGCATCCAGCATTCCATTCCTAAAACGCTTCCTCGCCGCCCCCCAACAGGTGGGCTCGATCGTACCAAGTTCGCGCGGGCTAGCACGGGCGCTCGCCGGGCCTTACGCGCGCCACGACGGGCCGGCGCGAGTGTTGGAACTGGGCGCAGGCACCGGGCCGGTCACGGCGGAACTGGCGCGCATCATCGGGCCGCAAGATGAAATCGATGTATGCGAAATAGATGATCGCTTCGCTGAGGTCTTGCGCGACAGGTACTTTACAAATGGGCCGTTGGCAGACGCTGCCAGAGCGGGTCGTGCGCGCTTGTTGCATCAACCCATGCAGGCAATCGAAGGCGAAGATCGATATGACTTTATCATTTCGGGCTTGCCGCTGAATGGTTTTGAACCCGCCTTGGTGACGGATATTCTGGCATGCATTCAACGCTTGCTAAGGCCCGGCGGCACGTACAGCTATTTCGAATATGCGGCAGCGCGACGACTATTGCGTCGTTCAATCAATGGCAAAACGCGACAACGGGTTATGCAAGTGTCGGCTCTGGTGGGCGAGTTGATCGCAAAGTACGAAGTTGATCGGCAGTTGATTTTGTTAAATGTGCCACCGGCGTATGCGCGGCATTTGCGGTTTGATGAAAGCAAGGCGCGTGACGCGTAGGTCAGGTGATAACCTGACGACGCACGAACAGGTGGCAGGACAGGGCGAAGACAGCGTGTTAGTTTCATACACGTTGATCGTAATTTCTAAAATTGAATTTCTATAAAGAACGGGAATCGCTGGTAGCAGAGTCAGGTTATCACCTGACCTACCACCCACCGGTCAACTCAAAAGCGAAACCGCTCGCTAAAACGCGTGGCCATTTTTGATTCATCCAGTCGGGATAAAGAAGCCGCAGTCGTGTCAACGACTGCGGCCCCATTGACGTCCGAATCTAGATGGTACTGCGCGAGTTGCTTACGTCTGCCGTGCTTCTACTCACTCGCCGCGCGGTCGAGGATGTCTTTAATGAACACATCCTCACCCAAGCGCCAGCGCGGCGCGACTTTACCGTTGATGAAAATGGTCGGAATGCCGCCACGATAAAGCAACGTGTTCTTGGCCTCTTTGCTTGCCTTACATCCCTTCGCGTCTTCCATGAGAACGGCCTTGGTTTCTTCCGAGGCGTACTTCGCATTAAACGCGTCAAGGTCGAGGCCAATCTGCTTGGCTTGCTGCCGTACAAACTCGATGCTTACCTTAGATTGGTTTTCATACACCGCCGCGTGCATCTTCCAGAACGCGTCGCTGCCGCCCAACAACCCCGCCGCCACGGCTGCACGGTGGGCAATGCATGACTTAGGGAAGATCGTGCGTGTGGTTACATCGTTACAGGCCTCATCCACAGGGAAGTGACGATAAACATAAGTTGCATCGCTGCGGCCCTTCATCCATTCACGAATCTCAGCATCGGCTATGGCTGAATAGGGCTCTTGATAATCGGCATAGATGTCGATGCGCACCTTGCTGCCGTTACCCATGGGCCAATCGGTGGTGTCTGACGGTAAGCGCCGTTGGTACTGCGCCGCCCAGTCGTCGACCAACTTGGTGCCGGCCGGCGGTGGATCGTCCAACTCAGCCGTCATGCGCGGCGGATCGGAATCAAGGATCGCTTGCGCCGCACGCGGCACCGCGTTCCGCCCGAAGACACCCTTCACTTCAACACCGTTGATAAAGACCATGGGCGTAAAGTGCAAGCCGAGCCAAATGGCTTCGTTGATATCCTTTGTGACCAGATTCAAGGTTTTGTCCGACGTCATCTCGTTAAAGAATTCCTGCGGCGCAAAGCCCATCTCTTTTATCTTGCCGCGCAACTGATCGGCATCGAAAACGCCCTTCATTTCAAAGAGCCAATCGTGCATTTCCCAGAAATCGCTATTGCCGCCTAAGAGCCCGGCGGTTTCGGCAGCGCGTGCCGCCCAACATGCGTTGGGGTGCAAATTGCGCTGTTGGAAGTTGGGGTTGCAGTCTTTACACATCGGGAAGTGCTTGATGGAAAGTGACACTTGTTTGTTCGCTTTCACGAACTCCATCACTTCGCCTTCGATGCGATGACAATCCGGACATTGATAGTCCGTGATCATCACGATGCGCACCTTGGCTTTGTCGGGGCCGAGTAGATAGCGACCGGTGAAGCCGCCTTCCCACGGTTTGCCGTTGGGGTCATCTTTCTTGGCCGCCGCTTTTTTGGCTTCAAGTTCGGCGAGTTGCTTGGCCTTCTCTTTGTTCTTTTCAATTATTTCCTGTTGAGATTGGGCCAGCTTCTCATCTTGGTCTTCGAGGAAAGCCGCCTCGGCGCGCGAATTGGCGAACATCAAACCCGACATAGCAATCACAAAGATCGCCACCAAAGAGCCCACCGGTCGCCAAGACGATGAACGCAACGGTCGAGCGGTTTCAACGAGCAGCCAGCAAGCAATGTTGGAAATATGAGCGGCAAGACAGTACATGCAGAATAAGTCCTTCGTGAAAATCAACGTGATAAAGCCGGCGGAAACGAGTACCCCCAGCCGCATGAACCACAACAACAAATTGGGAACGCCGCGGCGGCAAAACCACCACGCGCCAAACAGTGCCACAAAGTAAGAACAACCAAGGAACGAGACGGGAATTTCAAAACGACCGAGCGGGATCTTGCCCCACTCACTACTGGCAGCCTCTGCACATCCGCCGCCCTTGCCGCAGCCGGGTGCGTCCATGACGCCGAAGTGCGCCACCACCAGCGTAACCGTCGCCGCCACCGCAACAGCAATTAGCAGCGCACCCAAGAAGAAACGCCAAGGCGCCAACGGCTGACGCTCACCCGCCGATTCGGCATTGGCGTAGTCGAGCATGGTGGCCGAATTCTTGGGCGCGGCGGCAGGCTGGCTCATAACGGGGTCTCCCTTGGCGGGATAAATCGACATTCACTCGCGATGTAGCAGATCGGACTGCTCATCATTCTCGATCGTCAGGAACGCTGTATCTTATCGTGCGCGCGCACCGTCTTAAAGCGGCATACCGCACTGGCGACTTTATTATCGCGGTTTTTGGCCGCGAAAGCGTCGGTTTTCGGTCTCTGGCGTGCGCGGCGTTACAAATGGGTTGCGCCCACGCCCGAATCCGCGATTGTCGATAAAATACATCGTAGCGAAGCGGGCCAGGCGACCGCGTGGGCGACATGATTGCTCATGAGGAAAGTCCGAACTGGCCAGGGCACGGTGGTGGCTAACGGCCACCGGGAGCGATCCCAGGGACAGTGCCACAGAAAAGATACCGCCGAAGTTTCGTGGTGCTTACGCCACGGAGCCGCTCCGTCTCGGAGCGGTTTTCGGTAAGGGTGAAATGGTGCGGTAAGAGCGCACCGCGCGACTGGTGACAGTCGTGGCAGGGTAAACCCCACCGCCAGCAAGCCCATGTAAGCGACGAGTGGTTGGCAGCGGCGTTCGCGCGAACGTTGCCGACCCGCGCGGCGGCCCGTCGCGTACCACGTCGCGGGTAGGGTGCACGAGCCGGCGAGCAATCGCCGGCCTAGAGAAATGGTCGCCACCGTTCGGCAACGGACGGGACAGAATTCGGCTTACGGCCCGCTTCGCTTTTTTTCTCTTCTGCAGACAACCCCATCGGTTCTAAAAGACTGTGCTTGATGGCGCAAACCCTGCCTAAAACGCTCGCGGTTTTCTCTATTTCGTAAACACTGTCAAATTTTGTAGCCAGCGTGACTTACGTGCGGTTTTGTGAGAAATTGACAGGCCTTGGCAGCGATCTAGAATGCGGGGCTCGCGTGGTATTGAACGCGTCAAGATCCGACGTTGCCCCGCGCGAAATCGCCGAACGAAAATCTATCCATCATCCCACCTCGATGATCGACAGAGAGGATGTACGCTTATGCAGGCTTCTGCCCTTGGTTGGCCGCACCGATTGCTGTCCGTAATGCTCGCGAGCTTGCTGCTCGCGCCGACCGCTTGGGGTCAGGATCAGCGCGTGATGAAGGTGAGCGAAATCGGCCCGGCAACAGCCAATCAGACGGCACCGCGTGCTGGTTTGCCGCAAACCATGCCGACGTTCAAGAACTTCAATCGCGCGGCCCCCGGCGATTTGGTCGAAGGTAATCGCGTGGATGGGGCGTCGATCGATGCGACGATTTGGCTGCACCTGCCCGACCCGGTCAAGGCGCCGCAAGTACTCGATAAGCGTTTGGAAATCACCCGCTTCGGTCAGGATCTGATCGAACGCGAATACATCGAGATATATAAAGCAACCAAGAGTCTGATTCAGGAAATTCAGCGGCCCAAGCAGATACGGCTAACGCTCGATGATGCGTTGCGGCGCGCGTTGGAAAACAACTATCAAATTCGTGCAGATGGCTTCGGCCCGGCGATCAGCGCCGCGCAGGCGGTGCAGGCCGCGGCTGTTTTTGATGTAGCCTTCTTTGCCAACATCACCCGCAACAACACCGACCAACCAACACCCTCGGCCCTGTTTGCAACCGAAACCGATACCACCCAAATCAGCGGCGGTGTGCGTAAGGTGCTGGCGACCGGTGCACAGGTCACGTTGAGCCAGAATTTTACTCGCGTTGATAACCCGGGCTTCCAGTTTCAGGTGCTCAACCCCGCATATACCACGAACTTTGTGGCCGAATTGCGGCAACCCGTGCTGCGCAACTTTGGTATCGACTTCAACCGTTCGCAGATCAACATCAGCAAGAATCAGCAGATCATCGATCGCGAAACGTTTCGCGCGACGATTACGCAAGTTTTGTCTGACGTCGAAAATGCGTATTGGAATTTGGTGTTGGCGCGGCGCAACGTCGTGATATCGGCTGAGATTCTGTCGCAAGCGCGGCTGACATACGAACAGGTGAGTGCCCGTAGCGACTTCGATGCGTATCGTACGCTGACGAAACAGTCGGAAGCTAACCTGCGGCAGCAAGAGTTCATCTATATCGATGTGAAGAATAACGTTTACAACGCCGAAGATCAGTTGCTTAATCTGCTGAACGATCCGGAATTGCCGTTGTCTTCCGACTTTGAAATTCTGCCCGTCGATGAGCCGATTATTCAGGAAATCGATTACGACCGTCGTGCGATGGTCGAGTCGGCCTTGGAGCGTCGCCCGGAAGTCATACAAGCGCGGCACGGTGTCGATATCGCCCGCATCAATGTCGGCATCGCCAAGAACCAGGCGCTTCCCACGCTCGATTTGATTTATCGCACCACTGTCACGGGCCTGGGTGGTACGTTCGACGAAGGCTTCGATCAACAAACGACCAACAACTTTATCGATCAATTCGTGGGGCTCGAGTTTGCCTGGAACATCGGCGAACGTGCCGAGCGTGCCGGCATTCGCATCGCAGCGTTTCAACAATCGCAGGCCGTGCTCAACTATAAGCTGGCGCTCGACAATGTGATCACCGACTGTCGCGTGGCTTGCCGCAATCTCGATCGCAACTTTGAGCAGCTCGTGCCCAGCCATCTGGGGCTTACAGCGGCCGCCGAAAACTTGCGTTCACTGCAAGAACGACAGGAGCGCAAGAGCCCGGCCGAATTGGATGCCGTCTTCGCCGCTCAGAACCGTCTGGCCGATTCGCGCCGCGCGTTGCTCAGCTCATCGATCGACTACAACACCGGTATCGTGAATGTAGAACGGGCCAAAGGCACGTTGCTCGAATACAACAACGTATCTATCGGTCAGCGGCAGTAGGGCCTCCCTTAACCTCAATTCAACAACTTAAGGAACGCTCGCCGCCGGCGGGCGTTTTTTCTTGCGCCGAAACTTGCAATCACCGAAACCATCCGCTAATATTTAACCAATTGGTTAAATATAGTAATCAACTCGATTCCACGTTTGCGGCGTTGGCAGATCCAACGCGACGCGAAATCGTGGCGCGGCTCGCCAATGGCGAAATGCCCGTTACTGAGCTGGCGCAGCCGTTTGATATGTCGTTGCCGGCGGTAAGTAAGCATCTGCGCGTGCTGGAGCGGGCAGGGCTGTTACAGCAAGAACGCAGAGGTCGCGAACGCTTGTGCCGCCTCCGGGCAAAACCAATGAAAGAGGCCGCCCAGTGGCTGGCGCATTACCAGCAATTCTGGACCGATCAATTGGATCATTTGGCAGCGTTTGTCGAGAGTTCAGAGAGCTCCAAACGCAAATCGACGAGGCAGAAACCCAAGAAATCAGACCGAGCATCGCAAAAAAAGAAGCGTGCCAAGCGTAAGGCAATGTGATTCTTGCAATCCAACTCGACTGAAAGGACAGACCATGATTCCACCCACCAACCAATCCGAATTGTTAACCGTGCGCGTGTCGCGCGAAATCAAAGCCACGCGCGAGGCCGTTTTCGACGCGTGGGTCATTCCCGAGTTGCGTTGTCGTTGGTGGAAGAACTACAAGGGCGAGCCGCCAACGCATTGCGAAATCGATGGTCGCGTTGGCGGTAGGTACTGCGTGCGTCAAATTGGCGGTGGCACCGACGATTGCGGGCCCGAGGGCTACGAATGGGAAATGTCCGGCGAGTTTGTTGAGTTTGATCGACCGTCGAGATTGGCGTTTACCTGGAACGTGAACCATCCCGATGAGCGCGAAACGGATCAACTAGTAACGATCGAATTTGAAGAAACCAGCGCGGGCACGCGCGTCACGATTATCCACGAGCGCATTATCGGCACCGAACTGCGCGACGGAATTAACGGCGGCTGGACCAACGCGTTGGTGGATTTGGCGGGGATGCTGCAAGAGTAGGCAGCCGATTCGATGTCTGGGGCCACGGTCAGTGCGGCGCATGCTACCGCCGTGGTTGCCCAGCTTTGATCGCTTCCAGCGCCGGTGAGATGCGGCTGGCTACGATCAACGGTATACCAATCATCAAAATCGTCATGCAATTAAATCGAATCGGCACACCGGCAAGCCAATTGGCACCAAGTGATAACGCAGGCATCAGAAACACACCGATCACGCAAATCGCTACGCCGATGGTGTTGCGACGAAACGCGACAATCGTCCCACCGAGCATGGCAACCAAGCCCGGCAAACCAACGATCGACGCAATTAGAAGCCGCGCACCCGTGCTAGGCAGTTGTCGAATTAGCGCCTGAGATGAAAATAGCAAAGCTGCCGGCGCGAATATGAGCGCGCCAAAAACAATACCAAAGAGGGCGAATTCCAGAATTGGGCCACGCAATGGCGGTAATGCCCGTTTTGATCTCACTTGCTTTCGCGTCGATCGATTGAATCCGCATGATACACACAAGACAGCGTCGGCATTCATTGTCGCGCCGCACTTGTTGCAGACTGTTTTTGAACTTGTAGGCGGATGCGATTGCCCGGTTGCCGGCAAGGCTGAGCTGGCCGCATTCTGCGTTTGACCCGACTTGCGGCGGCGGTATTCCTCTACGCAGCGCCGATGAAACACGCGACCCTTCTTGTCTTTCGTCAGCGGGGCGCCGGCGAGGGGCATTTTACAGAGCTGGCAATCACCTTGAGCGGCAGTCATGCTGATAGCCTAAAGGGAATCTCATGCAGATTGCAAAGAACCGCGTCGCGCTATTGCAGGCCACACGAGGAATCTTGATGGTACACCAGTTCTATTGGAATTCGTTATCGCTCTTTCTTGAATCATGAGCCTCGATGAGTAAACCTACTTTCCCAACCCGTGCGACCGGGCCATTCAACTAAGACAAAAGCCTGCTGCCGTCTGTCGATCAGACTGCAGCAGGCTTATCCGTAATGTCGTGTCTGATCTTTAGCCGCGGCCTAGTCGCCGATCATCGCATTCACAAACAACGGTACGTCGGTGTTGTTGGTCAGGCCGTCGCCGTTCATGTCGCTGTAACATGGTGCATCGCACGACGGCGCAGCCGCGAGTAGTGCTTCGACAAAGCCTTGCAAGTCCGAACCATTCACAGCACCGTCGATGTTAACATCACCCCTTAGGATGGCGGTGGTAAAGGTGATGAAATCTCCCTGCTTAAGAACGACATCGGCTTGGCCGGGGTTTTGCCCATCCCACCAGTTACCGCTGTGGATACCCACAAACTCATTAGACCGAAACGCGTTACTACCATCAACCAACGTGGCCATCAGATGACATGCATCGCCCGGCTGCATACCAATGCGATTAAGTGCTAGGCGCAGTTCGCGTTGCCGCACGCCATCAGAACCACCACCAAGGCGATACGAGAAGTCCGTACCGCCGTCGATATCGAGTGCGGCATTAACCTGTGCGCCCCCCAAAGGCACCAATTGCGAATTGAAGATGAGATAAACCATGGCCCGCGCGGGGCCCATCACGACGGCATAGTCAGCGCGGAAACCCGGCGAGAAGAAGAGCTTGGCACGCTCGCCCGATACACCCGTACCCGACGCCAATCGTTGCTGCAAGTCGGCACTCCCATTGATGCCGGCGGTTGATACTGCACCGCCGGAAACCGAATCGATATAAATCACCACGCCACCGGTACCTGCGGGCGATAGCAACGTTTCGCTTTGCAAGGCGAAGAACAGTTCGCCGGCACCGCTGGATTCGATCTTGAGTTCCGAATTCTGACCGATCACATCACCGAAGCCATCGTTAAGACCTGCGATGCTGATCGAGTACTCATTCGCCTCAATCGTGCTGTCGGTGATCGCGCCGGCGGATGTTTGATCGATGTATGAGGCGATGCCATAACCCGGATCAGCCGGTACCGACACGCGCACATAATCAATCTCATGAAACTGCGGCAGAATCGTCGAGCCATCGGGCGAACCGGGCCAGTCGCCACCAACGGCCGTGTTGAGAATGAGATACATGGTCTCGTCGGGGATTTCGTCGCGCGAGACGCTAAAGCGCACGGTATCATCGATATAGAAATTGAGCAGGCCCGGCAACCATTCCATGGAATAGTTATGAAAGCCTTGCGTATAGTCCGGACCCCAATGCACGCTACTGGCCGTCTGCCCAATATCCCACGGATACGTTCCCGGCGGTAACGGCCCCCAATGCAAACTGGTCACGATGCGGTTCGGCAAGTCACCCGTCATTTCCGTGATGTCGATTTCCGGCGGCCATGCGCCCGTTTGCGAGAGCATCCAATGCGCCGGCCATAGTCCTCTGGTGCCGGGTAGCTTCGCGCGGATATCCACGCGACCGTACACAAAGGGGAATTTGCCGCGCGTATCGACTAGGCCAGAGGTGTAATCGAAATAGCGCCAATCACCGCGATCATCGAAGCCCCAGTAAGGTCGCTGCTGGCTGCGCAACACAAGGTTGCCGTTTTGAATGTACACATCGTCGGGGGCGTAATACTGCAATTCGTTGTTCTTGTTGTAATGAATATCAGCCACGTTCCACAGATCGGTGTTGACGGTCGGGCCGTTAAACTCGTCGTTCCAGATCACATCCCAGGCGGGCGGTGCATCCGTGGTGAGGTTTTCCAACGTGACCGCATCGATAAAGGCGGCACCGCCTTCGTTATTGGGTTGGATAAAGACCAAGGCAACTCGCGCTTCGACCGCATTGGCAGGGGCAGTCGCCTGAAAGGTGCGATAGAGCCAACGATCTTCCGGTGAATCGGCATTGAGCACGGGAATCTCATGTTGTTCGATGAAGTCGGCACTGCCGAACGCACCGCCAAAAGCGCTGTAGAACTCTATCTTTAAAACCAATCGGTTGCTGCTGCCTACGAGGCTGTCGCCACTGTTGTGGCGCACATAACACGCGGCACGCCAAACGTTGCCGCCTGCCGTGTTGGCCCCTTGGTAGATCGCCGTGACGTTAGATGGACCGTTAAAGCCGCCGAACATCTTGACGGCGTTCGACCCTTCCAGTGCGGTGCCGCTGTCGATCACGATATTGGGAATTTCGTTGTTGAACGTCACCCAATCGTTCATCCCGCCGCCATCGGCTTCAAAGCCGGGATTGGCCAAGTCGGCCCAAGCGACAGATGCGGTCAGCAGGCAAACACAAAAAAAGACAAGTGTCGATTTCAAGTGGCGCATCGGCATCGAATCGGTTCCTCAAAGTGTAAGTAAGCGGGATCGTTCGCCTTGAATCTACACAACGTATTATAACACAATGGGTTGAACGATTTTTATTGAAACAGTTTCAGCTTTGGGCGGGTATGCGTTAGTAATCGGACATACGCTACTGAGGATGTGGACGTTTTTCGATGACACGTCGTCCGCGTCAATACGCATGACACGAATTTTAGCGTCGTGCCAATGACGTAAATTCGCTGCTTGTACCGAGGCGAGCGAAATGCCTCACGATTCCAAAATTGGCTTGAATGGCCTACCCATCCTTCCGCCGCCAGTCGTACGGTATCTCATCGCTATGCGGCTCGGCGCGGAATTCGTCAGGTTGTTTGTAGTTGTAGCATTCTGTGGTCACGTTTACGACGCAGCTTTCCGTGTCGCTTACGCACATCCAACCGTGGTAGACGCCGGGCGGAATGCGCACGAGGCCGGGTAGGTGTTCGCTGAGGTAAACTTCGTTCACTTCACCGCGCGTGTTGGAATCGTCGCGGGCGTCGTAGAGGGCGATCTTGACGGCACCGCGCAGGCAATAGAAATGGTCGGTCTGCAAGCGATGAAAGTGCCACGCCTTCACCACGCCGGGATAGGTGGTGGTGAAATACACTTGGCCGAACTTTTCAAACCAGGGGTCGTCGGCGCGCATGATTTCGCCAAGCCGACCGCGCTCGTCGGGCAGCACGCGGGCGCGACGAGCGCGCACGCCGTCGATCAGTTGTTCGCGACCGCGGACGAGGAGGGATTCATCGGAAAAGACGGTGCGTAACGGCGGCAGGTTGGATTTGTCGATGCTCATCGACGGGGCACTCCAAAATTCGTGGTGGGTTTGTTATTTACCGCAGCTAAAGGCGATGGGGCGGGTGTGTCAAGGTGGAAGAGCGGCCATGAAATTTGTTGGCGGTGCGTTATTCCCGTGGTCGGTTTTACTGGTGCGACGACACCCTCACACCAGCCGTTCAGGCTCCCGCTGTGGTCGCCTTCAATCTGCAAGGGAAACGGATTAGACCGGCGAGCCATGCAGCCGCGTAGGTCGGGTCATCGACCCGACATGACTCCGGCGGCGACAATCGCACGTTGGAGCGCCATTTCCTGGTTCAATCACCAATGTTCTTCGGATTATCATTCATAGCGCCTCGTAGCGTCGGGTCGAAGACCCGACCTACCACTGATCATGTGAGAATTGAAGCGGTTCGCTACGCGTGATTTATATGGTTGCTCGATACCGAACATCATTCGGCATTAACTCACAGTCGCTCCCACCGTTGCTTGTTGCGGCCTATCACGCTTCAATACCTCCGGATGAACCGGTAAACGGAGTACAAGAATTGGCGGCGGGCGCGAAGATGCGTTTCGGCTGCCAAACCGATTATGGCAACTCTTTCGACCATCACCGAAGTCTGGCGTTTTCGCGAAGTGATCAAGAACTTCGTCGCGCAGGATTTGAAGGTGAAGTATCGTCGCTCGTATCTGGGCTTCTTTTGGTCCTTGCTCAACCCATTGTTGCAATTGGCTGTGATCAGTGCTGTCTTTAGTACGATTTTCAAGTTCGATATTCGCAGCTACGCATTGTACGTGATGAGTGGCCTCATACCGTGGTCATTTCTGGCAACATCAATCACCGAAAGCAGCATGAGCGTGATCTCGGCCGAGAGCATGCTCAAGCGGCAATACTTTCCCAAATTGATCTTTCCGCTCAGCATTGTGATGCAGAACATGGTGACGTTTGTGTTGTCGCTCGTTGCGCTACTGTGTTTCCTGGGTTTCTTTATTGGATTCAAACTCACGCCGTCGCTCTTGATCTTACCGGTTTCATTTTTCTACATCATGGCAACGGCGTTGGGGCTTGGCGCGATTGCAGCCGTTCTTAACGTCTACTTTCGCGATGTGCAGCATCTGATCGGTGTAATTTTAAGTGCGTGGTTTTATCTCACGCCGATCATCTATCCGATAGAAGCCAAGCAAGCAAAAGACGGCAGTGTAGAAGCCAAACCCGGTACGCCTGCCGGAATGATCGACACAAATACCATCCCGCACGAATATCGCCAGTACTTCAAAATCAACCCCTTCTTCTCGATCATCGAGATGTTTCATCGACCTATCTACGATGGACGCTTACCCACGCGCTCGGAATTTATCGCTGCGACCGTCGTGGCGTTCGGTTGTTTGGGTGGGGGCTTGATCTTCTTCGGTTACTTCGATCAGAAGCTGATTTTTCATTTGTGACGACGGCGCGTGGCAGACCATTTCATACAACTCGACGACGTGCACTTAACTTTCCGCATCCACGCTGCGCGCACGTATTCAATCAAAGAAACCGTTGTCAACACGCTCTTGCGGCGCAACTACGGCAAAGGGCCGACGATCGTCAACGCCCTGCGCGGCATCACGCTTAACGTACCCAACGGTCAGCGTCTCGGCATCATCGGCGACAACGGCAGCGGTAAGTCGTCGATGCTAAAGGTAATCTCCAAAATCTATCCGCCAACAGCGGGCAAGGTGCGTTACCACGGTTTTCTTGTACCACTGTTAGAAGTCGGTATCGGCTTTAACTTCGAACTCAGCGGTTTGGAAAACATTTTCCTGACCGGCGCGATCATGGGTATCAAGCGCAAAAAGATGGAGAAGAAGGTCGATTCGATTTTTGAATTCAGCGAGCTAGGCGATTTCGCTGATACGCCGGTGAAGTACTACAGCTCGGGTATGACGCAGCGCTTGGCTTTTAGCATTGCAACGGAAGTCGATCCGGAGATATTGCTGCTCGACGAAATTTTCAGCGCCGGTGATATCCATTGGATGGAACGCGCCGAGAGCCGCATGCGCGGCCTGATCGATCGAACCCGCATTTTGGTATTGGTTTCGCACCAAATGGAACTATTCGAGAAATATTGCGATCGCGTGATTTGGATGCAGAAGGGTCAAATCATCGCGGATGGTGAACCGGCGGAATTGGTCGACCGTTATCGCGCGACGGCGGGCGCGGGGGCGGGGGCACTCACGGGTACAGAGTAAGGATGAGGAGCGACTCATAAAACGACGACGGTCTTCAGATTATTTATGAGCGAAGCAACGAATACTACGACCGAACGATATCACCTTGAAGAATTGGGTTACGGCGACGGATTCGGTACGCGCCTTGGCAAGCGTTATGGTCTTTACGTCGCGATCATAATCCTGGCAACGTTCTGCATTAAGCTCTGGTTGGTTCAGTACGCCCCCTACTCGCAGGGGCTGACCGACGATTATGATTATCTTTATAAGACACTCTGTTTTTTGGAAGGTGATTGGAAGCTCGAATCCTACCGCTTTAAAAAAACCTACACCGGCCCGGTGTATCCGATGTTTATAACACCGTGGGTCTTGTTTGATTCGCCCCGCGCCAGGATGCTGAGCATCTTCGTGTTACAGTTTGCATGCACATCGATTGTGATTTGGCTAGGGTCGTGTTTGATAACGCGCTTTTCAGGTAAGCGGTCGTTATTGGCACCGATCGTGCTGGCTACTTACGCGCCGTCGTTCATCTATAACTTCTACACATTGACTGAGAATCTATTCTTCTTGCAGCTCATTCTCGCGATGTATTTGTGTGTTGATTTTGTAAAGACCTGTCGCAGCCCTTGGCGATTTACTCTGCTGGTACTGCTCGGTATTTCGATGGCTGGCACGCGCACGCCGGGCTTCGCCATCGTGCCCGTGGTCTGGGCGCTATTGCTTATCAATGCGCGCTCGTTGGGCTGGGGTCGTACCCTGCTGCTAGGGCTTGTTTTTGCAGTCTTTTGTGTCGCCCCCGAACAATATTTCTATCGCTACATGTACGAAGCGGATCGAATCGCGAGTTACACTGAGAATCTCAGTAAGCGATTTACCCAACGAGGTGAAAAATCTATTTGGACCCCAATTTCATTCTTCTTGATGCACTTTAGTACGTTGTTGTGCTATGTGTTTGTCACCTCCGGCGTTTGGGGGGCAACGTTATTAATCGGCTCCTTCGGCCGCCGGTGGAAGACGGTCGACGCAGAACAACGTGCCAGTTGGCGCAATTTATTGGTGTACAGCTTCACGATGTGCTTGACCTTGCTAGCATTTGCAGAGATTCATCTGGCGTTGCGCGCGCAAATGCGCACAAGTTGGTGGAACTTTGTGGTTGGTCGCTATCTAGAGCCACCGACGATTGTGATCGTCGTATCCGGGTTATGCGCCTTGCTCTCAATACGGGATATTCGCCGATTCCTCTGGTTAGCATTAATTATCGTCGTTCCGGGTTTGCTGTACTTCGCCCTCTATGCATTCAACGACCGAATCTACCATCCAATGCACGATGTTGGATTGGGCACCATGGCGCTTCGCAAGCTAAGGCACTACCCACAGTGGTATCCGTGGGTCGCCGTCGGCGTCGTTGCGTCGATCGGCATCCTGAGCCGATGGCGGCGCGTCGCCATACCTGTGATGCTAAGCATGATCATTGCCTTTAACGTGATGACCGTTCGCAATAGCTTCACTTATATGTCCAGATGGTCGCTTCGAATTGCCAAGGTGATGGAAGGTTCGGAATGGATCGCTGCCAATCTGCCGGAAAACGAGAAGATTTTATTCGATAACAATAAGCGTCTCATCTCGCCTCCGCCGGGGCTCGATGGGTGGCCTTTTCGAAACCTCTTTTCGGTTTATTGCGGTTACGGCGTGATGGTACACCCGCGCCCGGTCGAGTGGATTAAGTTACCCGGTCGCATAGATGCCGAAACAAATCTCGACGCCACGTTCGGTGACGGTCGATACTTTCTAACGTACCTCGACGCGTCGCCGGCCGCCGAGATGGGTTACCCGATCGCATGGCAAAATGACGACTATGTTCTGTATCATCTCGATAAGCGTCAACGCCAAGCGATCTGGCCAGTCGCGTTTAACGATTTCGAAGTAAGTCATAAGAAGATCAAATCTTCAAGTCGCCTATTGATGGCATGGGATGGTTGCACGGCTAAACAGAAAAAACCGCTTAAGATACTGGCGGGTGCTTACGAATTACATATGCGTCTAAATGCTGAAGGGTGCGACCAACCGCCCCCGCAATTGCATGTCGAGTTACCCGGTGTTATCGATCAATGGATCACCGTAACACCATACGACAAACGGGTGTACACCATTCCATTTGAACTGGATCGCGAAACCGATGTATCAGTGAACTTCACGCATAAAGAATCTCCCTACTGCAAGGATAAATCCGACAAAAACAACTTCATTTATTCGGTTCGCATCATCGCCGTTGACACGCCCACGTCAAAAAGCGATGCCATCGCACCATGACAACCTGTCGACCACGTCTCGCCTTGCTTCCGAGTCATCCGGCGCAGTTCTGGATCATGCATGCGTTGGTGCCGTCGCTTGAAGAATTTTGCCAGCCCATCTGGGTGGTACGCGATAAAGACATCCTGCTGCAAGTCGCGGATCATTTGGATGTTCAATACCATGTGTTATCGCAAGCACAGTCGGGCCTATGGCGGAACGGTACAACGCTGCTGCGCGATGTGATGCGCGCTCGAAAATTGCAGCGCGAACTCGATATCGATCTATGGTTCACCAAGTACGGTGCGGCGTGTATGGCGGCAAAGCTGGCTGGGCGTCAGGCCGTCGCATTCAATGATGACGACGTTGATATCGTTCCACTGATTGCGTGGACGGCTTATCCATTCGCACGCACTGTGCTCTGCCCCGATACCACACGCATGGGCCGCTTCGATAAGCGTACAACGCGTTTCACGGGTAATTTTGAATTGGTTTACTTACACCCCGCGCGTTTCGCTGCCGACGCCTCTGTGCTTGGTGATGTGGGTATTGACACCGAAGAACCCTTCGCACTCGTACGCCTAAGCGCCCTTACGGCCCATCACGATATCGGCGTTAAGGGCGTGAGTGAATCGTTCTTACGAGAATTGCTTGCGTTATGCGATCAACGCATACGCCTATTCATCAGTAGTGAAAAACCGCTGAGCGCAGAATTTGAAGAGTACCGACTACCGATCGCGCCGCATCATATTCATCAGGTAATGGCGCAAGCGTGTTTCGTGGTGGGCGATAGCCAAACCATGACCGTCGAAGCCGCCATGCTCGGTACGCCCGCGCTGCGCATCAGTAGTTTCGTCGGGCGGTTGTCATACATCGATGAAGTCGAACGCTATCAGCTGGCCCACGGTTATCAACCCGGTAATGAGACCAACGCGCTTGAGCAGATTGCTTCATTAATTGAAGACACGAACGCCACGCGCGCGACGTATCGCACAAGACTCGATCAATTCATCAAGGATAAAGGTGATCCACTTCCCAAGATCGTGGATTGCTTGCGTCAAGCAGTGGAAGATATCGAGCGATAACATACACCGGCTATTAGCTGGTGCCACAGCGCAAACGTCGGTATCAAACGTGAACCGCTCTAATAGATCCGCACCACTTCGCAGCCGGGGTAATACGTTCGCAAGATCGCCTTGTAATCCTGACCGCGCAGGGCCTTGGTTTCCATACCGTTCTGACACAAGCCGATGCCATGGCCAAAGCCGCGGCCTTCTTCGAACACAAATGCATCATCTTCTTCACGAATTTTGAAGTTGGTCGACTTTAGCGTGCGTCCACCGACCGACAAGCGGAAGTCTTCGCCGATCAGCGTTTCGTTGGTACCGTTGGCACCGTTCATCTGGATGCGCACGATATGACCGCCATCTTCGATTTCTTTCGGGCGCAAACTTCTGATCGTGCCGATCGATTTCACTGTCGGATAGCGTTTGACGATTCGTTCCGTCAATTCCGCTTTGGTAATACGTACCGGGTCCCATTCGTAGAAGCGCGCCAGATAACAATCGTTGCACACCACGCCACCTGCCAAGGGTGGTGGATCCGGATCGTTGGGCTTTACATTATTCACGTGCTGCGAACGGCCACCACAGGCGGATGAGTAATAGGTGCAGAACAACACATCACCGCGATCGCTCGGATAGACGCAGACTTCACCAGAGGTTTGTTCGACCGCAGCCAGCGCCTTATCACCTTCACCCAAGACGCCGATGTACATCTGGCTGCCTTCGTTATCGTACACATCGAAGCTGCGATCTTTGGGCGCGATGCGCATCTGATACAGCACATACGTACGCGCTGCAACGCATTGCGCTTTGAATGACTCGGGATGAAAGTGCCGCGGCAACTCGCCACGCAAAACGCCTTTTAGATAACTTTCGAGATCGACATGGTTGGTGACTGCTAACTTGCCGTCATCGACCAACACGCGCAATAGGCCGCGATAAGTTTTGCCATTTACTGTAATCGCCGCATCGCGCTCGGGGTGAATGAGGATATCGCCCGCCGGCACCGCCAAATCGCCGAACAGCAAGCCGCCGTCGGCCGTGGCGACCGCATCACAAGTTGCCAGCGCCTGCGCACGTTGGGCCAATACCTCATCGCGTCGTGTGAATGACTTGATTTTGAACCCGCTACTCACGGCGAGTTGCACGCTCTTTTGCGCCCGCCGACCCAACAAGCGCACGCGCACCATGCGGTCGTATTGCACCTTGGGCGCGGGTTCGACATCGCGCTCGACAATGTCGGGCGTGCGATCGCGAAAGGTATAGCAACCGGCCAAGACGAGTGTGACAGAAAGAATAGGAATCGCCGCGAGCACGGCAGCAACGCGACCGGTGCCGTAGCGGCGCATGGCGGCCCGGACATGCAGTTTCAGCCGATATGTTCCGCCCTGCACCAAACCGATTCGCTCCGTCTTACGGCGTGGATGATTGCCCGAGATATTGTACGCGCGCCGACTACTCGGCGTTCGGTCGCAGCGAAACACCGATCTCGGTCAGGCTCGCCTTGATCTCGTTGAGCGAGGTCTGACCGAAGTTACGCGACGACATCAGTTCATTTTCGGTGCGGCTGGCCAATTCGCCAATGGTGTTGATACCCAACACCTGCAGGCATTTACGCGAGCGCACCGAGAGCGACATGGTCGAAACCGGGCGATTGAAAACTTCCGGAGGAATGCTGGCCGTGTGGGCTTCGGCGGCAGCAGCAGCCGGGGCCGGGCCCATGGAAGCGTTAGACGCGACCAGTGATGCGCCAGTTGCCGCCGGGAAAGACGGCTTGCGGCGCTCGTGTGCCAGTTGGCCCAGCGTTAGACCCTTTTGCAGCAACATCGCCTTGATTTCTTTGAGCGAGGTTTCGCCAAAGTTTTTATATGCCAACAATTCGGTTTCCGTCGTGCGCAACAAATCACCCAGGGTGTGGATGTTCATCTTCTTGAGGCAGTTGCGGCTGCGCACTGAAAGTTCGAAGTCGGAAACGGGGATTTCCAATACCGCGTTGCGCTTATTGCTGTCCATCATCTCCTGTTCGTCGATGAACATATCGTGGCCGGCTTCGACGTCGCGCAGGTAAAGATTGGCACGCGGATGATCGGGCACGATAGCAAGCACGCGGCGCAGGTAGCCCACAGCGCGCTGATACTCACCGGCATCTTCGTGAATGATGGCCAGGTTCATGAGGGCATTCACGTAACCGTTGCCCTCGTTGAGCATGTCTTCGTAAAGATCGCGGGCACCTTCGTCATCGCCGTAGAGGTACAGCATGTTGGCGAGCGAGAAGCACACCCGCGCGTGATGGTGATCCAGATCCAGCGCTCGTTCGAGGGCGGCGATGGCATCTTCATGATCGCCGCGGCTATGCAGAATCATGCCGCGCAGGTAATGCCAATCGGGGCTTTCTTCGCCCGCTGATTGCAGTTCATTAAGCTTCTGCTCGGCAGCATCGATATTGCCGGCCAAGCGCTGACAGTCGGCCACCAAGCTGGCGGCTTTGATTTTGTCGATACCGCTACTGGCAGCTTTTTCAAATTGAGCGATGGCGTCGTCGTAGCGCTTCTGCTCGCGATAGGCCGAGCCCAGCATCAGGTGCTTGAGCCCACCGTCATTCGCTTTTTCGAGCCAGCCGATGGCCTTGTCGATGCGACCCATCAGCAACTGACAGGCGCCGGCCATCAACGCCTTTCCGGCGTCGGATTCGGCCTGTTGTTCGACTTCGGAAAGGGCTTCGCGAAATCGGTTGATCGACTCCTTGGATTCGAAGGCCTGTTCCTTGATGGATGCCAGCCGTTCGTCGTCCAGCGTGCCTTCGGTCAGAAGCGATACCAAATCGGGTGCTGTTGCCGTGGTTTCCATGGAGCGCTCGCCACCTCGCGGATAGTTCGGGGATTGCCAAGTGAATCGTTCAAACGACCGATTTTATTTGATCGGCCAGAACCCTGCCAGAATAACCAAGAGCCAGCGTTTTGGCAATTTGGGCCGACCGCAAAGTTTAATATCGTTCTGGGGGAGCATCCGCGTCTCGCCAGTGAAATAACGCGGCATATTCCGCCGGAACGGCGATGCTCTCTATGTCAAAACGCTCGCGCTACGCGCAGCGACACGCTAGTCCACCCCCAAGCCATCCCTCCGCGACGTTTGCCGGCACCGCAACATCGATTCATCGTCCATGACCGTCGCAATTCGCCGACCCTCGCCCATATCCCTCGCTCCCACACAAACTTACCAACGCGTTGTTTTGTGGATAACTTCGTTCTACACTGGTCGGCTTCGCCGTTCGGAATTGGACCTTTGCAACAACCACCGCCAATCGGCCCGGAACGCGTTTCTGGGCGACATCAGCGCGATTTTTCTGGGCGCGGCATGACGAGACTCGACACCGGCATTTGGGAACAACTGCTTACCTACCTGCGGGCCAACCATCGCGGGATCAACCGCGTATGGTTCGATCAACTGCTGGCCGACGACCTCGAGCACGGGGCGCTGACCATCCACGCCGCCGATGCGGGCCAGCTGCGCTATCTGCAACGTTATTGTTCACGGGCATTTACGGAAGGTATCCAGACGATCACCGGTCGGCTGCTATCAGTCGAATTCGTCTGTTCCAGTGGCGATGGTGCCTTTGCGGCGGAAGAAGCCGAAGATGCCAGCGAAGCCTTCAAGCGGCGCGATCGGCTGGTGCGGCTCAACGGCGATTATTCGTTCGACAACCTTGTCATCGGCCCCTGTAATCGGCTGGCTCACGCCGCCTGCGTCGCCGTCAGCGAAGCACCGGGGCACTCCTACAACCCACTGTTCGTCCACGGCACCGTCGGGCTCGGCAAAACGCACATGCTGCAGGCCATCTGCCATGCGCTGCTCGATCATACGCCGGGTGCCGAAGTTGTGTATTTGACGTGTGAAACATTTGTGAATGAATTCATCGAGGCGGTGGAAGCGGGCAAACTGCAGGAATTTCGCTATCAATACCGTCAGGCCGACCTGTTAATCATCGATGACATACAGTTCCTGGCGGGCCGCGAGCGAACCCAGGAAGAGTTTTTTCACACCTTCAACACGCTACACCAATATAAGAAACAGATCGTGTTGTCGGCGGACTGTTCGCCCTCGGATATTGCCGGTTTGGAAGAACGGTTGACCTCGCGCTTTAATTGGGGCTTGGTCGCACGGGTCGATCCGCCCTGTCTCGAAACGCGGAACGCCATCCTGCGCAAAAAAGCCAAGCTGCGCGGTCTCGATCTCGCTCCTGAAGTCACGATGCACATTGCTTCGCAGGTGTCAGCCAACACACGCGAATTGGAAGGCGTGTTGAACCGGCTGCACGGCTTGGCGGCGCTGGAAAAGTGTGAGCCCAACATGGAATTGGCCAAGGCGGCACTGGGCCAAACGCTCAATGCCGCACCAGCGCAGATTCAGATTGCCGATATCGCCAGCATCGTGGCCCGACGCTTCAGCTTGAAGATCTCCGACCTGCAAGGCAAGAAACGCAGCCGTTCAATCGCGCTGCCGCGCCAGATGGCGATGTATCTGTGCCGTCGGCTAACGCGGCATAGCTTGGAAGAAGTGGGCGCCTACTTCGGCGGTCGCGATCATACGACCGTGCTGCACGCCAATCGCTTAATCGATGAGCGTCGTAAACAAGATGACGATATGCATAAGCAGTTGCTAGATATCGAGAATCGTCTCAACCGTAAGTCGGTATCCGAGTAAGCCAACTGGCCCCTTAGTGTTTGTTACCGCTAGACGAGATCCGTCTGATTGCCGCGGCAACAAAACACTGATTTTTGCGTACCGTTGATTTTCGGGTGAAACGCGTTGTGAGAGGTCATTCGAATTGCGTCTGATTCATTGTGGACAAGCTGAATTTTCCGGGGTGGGTAACGATGAGAGCCCCCGTGTTTTACCGTCGCGCGGTGAATCCGGTGTGGCTATCAGTACTGCCGCACAGGGGCATCACAGGTTGTCCAGAGATAGGCGCGGGGGCAAAATTGTTCTAATATCAACGCGTTGCGAGGCTTAGCCCAGTGGGGCTGCAGTAGACCCAATTCTGACAGGCCCTATGAAGAAGATGACTGCGCTTTTACATGCATCATCAAAAATAAAGTAGACACCCACGTTACTTGTTGTGGACCCATCGCCATGAAATGTATTTGTGATCGAACCGCCCTTGCCGAAGCCGTTGGTGCCGCCGCCGGTGTGGCATTACAACGAACGCCCAAACCGATTTTGCAATGCGTAAAGCTCAGCGCGGATAAAGACATGCTGGTGCTTACTGCGTACGACCAGGAGGTCGGCCTGCGCTTCTGCGTAACGCAAGTAGAAATCAATCAACCGGGCGATGCGCTGGTCTCTTGCGATCGATTGTTGGCCATCGTGCGCGAAAGCAAAGACGAAACGCTTTCGTTAGAGGTCAAAGATGATCACCTGCACGTACGCGGTCATGACAGTCGCTTTCAAATCGTCGGGCAAAATGTGCGCGAGTTTCCGCCCGTGCCCGACATGGAAGGCGAAGCGACGTTTAAGGTGCGCGTGGGCGAACTGAAGAACGCCATCGACGAAACGCTGTTTGCCGCGGCCCGCGAAAGCACGCGCTACGCCATAAATGGCGTGTTGTTGGAAGTCGGTGAAAAGCGTCGCTTGCGTTTGGTGGCAACCGACGGTCGACGCCTGGCGGTTTCGGGTGCGGCCTTGGAAACGGATGATGGCGGCAATGCTCGGGCAATTGTGCCGACCAAGGCGTTGGGCTTATTAAATAAACTGCACCTCGATCCGGATGAGGTGTTATCCGTGCGGGTGATGCCCAATCAGGTGATTCTCTCGACCGGTGGTGCAACGATTAGTAGCGTCTTGGTCGAAGGCAACTTCCCTAAATGGGAAGATGTGATGCCCGAGGGCGGTGACAAGAAAGTCGAGATCCCGACCAACGAGCTGCTCAGCGCGGTGCGCCGTGCGGCCCTGCTGGCCGATGTCGAATCCAAAGGCATCGCCATCGCGTTGAAAAAAGGCATGATGGAACTTTCAAGCCGATCGGCGATGCAGGGCGAAGCGCAAGTGAAGCTTGAGATCATAGATTACAGCGGCGGTGATTTGCAGATCGGTTTCAACCCGGAATTCTTGCTCGACGCGTTGAAAGTTTGCTCAGAATCGACCACGCTGCTATTCAGCGATGGCAGCAAGCCCGGATTGTTGAAAAGCGGCGTGAATTTTCAGTATGTCGTCATGCCGGTGAATCTGTCGTAGATCGCACGGATCGGACGATCTCTTCTTAGCAGCACGGACGCTTATGGCTCGACGGTTATCCACATCTCGTCAACAAACCCTGCGGGATAACGGCCTCGATTTGGCACCGCAGCATGCCCAGCGGCTGTTTTGGGCGCGGTTAAATTCGACCACCGGCAGCCGCTATCGACGCCAAACGCCTGCGTCGGCGTCTGATTGGACCGAGCGTATCGTCGGCGATGCTGGGCGACTGTCGAGCGACAAGGTGGCTTTGGCATTTTATGTTTGGGAGACCGTCTTGCCCGATGTGTGGCGGGGTCGTTGTCGGCTGGATGCCTTCACGGGCGGCACCTTCATGGTGCATTTTGACGGGGCCAGTTCGGCCTATGCGTTTCGACGGCAATTGGCGGCGGCGGTGTTGCAGGAAATCCGCCAAATGGCCCCCAAATTACAGGCCAAATGGATCGATTGCCGCGTCGGTCGGGTTTAATTGGCACCCCCTTTTTTGCCCTTTATAGATAGCCAAAACGCACGTTTTCGGCGATAATTAACAGCCATATGAGTGATACCCTCGACAAGCCCGATTCCCCAGTGACCGAACCCAATCCGACGCCTCCTTCGGCTGACTACGATGCCAATAGCATCAGCATTCTCGAAGGGTTGGCGGCGGTGCGCAAACGACCGTCGATGTACATCGGCGATACGCAACTGCATGGGCTGCACCATTTGGTCTGGGAGGTCGTCGATAACTCAGTCGACGAAGCGTTGGCCGGGCACTGTAAGAATGTGCTGGTTAAGATCGGCACCGATGGCACTTGTACCGTCAAAGACGACGGTCGCGGCATTCCCGAAGAGCCGTTCACCAAAACCGACAATCCGAAACTTAAAAATCGGCCCACGATCGAAATCGTGATGACAGTGCTACACGCGGGCGGCAAGTTCGACCGCGGTAGTTACGCGGTCAGTGGTGGTTTGCACGGCGTGGGTGTCAGCGTGGTCAACGCGCTGTCGGAATATCTCGACGTTGAGGTCGCACGTCCCAGCGGCACGTACACCATGCGCTTCGAGCGCGGCGATGTGGTGCGTGAGCTAAAGCGTATCGGTGATAGCGAAGGCCGCGGCACGCGCATCGAGTTTAAGCCCGATCCAACGATCTTTACCGACACGAACTTCCGCACCGAGACGTTGGTTACGCGTTTGCGTGAGTTGGCCTATTTGAACGAAGGCCTGCGGATCGAATTCATCGACGATCGTGTCGGTCGGCGCGAAGAGTTCTTCTACGAGGATGGGCTCAAGGCGTTCATTGGGTATATGAACGAGGGCAAGCAACCGCTGCACCCGGTGCGGGCATTGGCCGATGCCGATGCTGAGCGCGGCTTGGAATGTCGCGTCGCTTTTCAGTGGAACGATTCGTATAACGAAAACCTGTTGGCTTTTGCGAACAACATCAAGAATCGCGATGGTGGTACGCACTTAACGGGTTTGCAGGCATCGCTCACGCGCACACTCAATGCGTATGCGAAGAAGAATAATCAGATTAAGGGTGGCCTCACGATTAAAGGTGAGGATTGGCGCGAGGGATTAACAGCAATCGTTTCGGTTAAGGTCAAAGAGCCCGATTTTCAGGGGCAGACCAAAGACCGCCTGATGAACCCCGAGGTCGAGTCCTACGTTCAGCAAGTTGTAAACACGCAACTAAGTAACTGGCTCGAAGAAAACCCATCGGAAGCGAAGAAGGTTATCGCCAAAGGTGTGCAAGCCGCCGTCGCGCGCGAAGCGGCACGCAAAGCGCGCGAAGCCACGCGTAAGACGGCGCTATCCAGCGGCGGGTTGCCCGGCAAACTCTCGGATTGTTACAGCAAGAACCCGGATGAGTCGGAAATCTTTTTGGTTGAGGGTGATTCGGCAGGCGGTTCCGCCAAGCAGGGGCGCGATTCGCGTACGCAGGCGATTCTGCCGCTCAAAGGTAAGATTCTGAACGTCGAGAAGGCGCGGATCGATAAGATTCTGGGCCACGAAGAAATTAAGACGATCATTCAGGCGTTGCGTTGTGGTGTGCCCGGTACCGAAGAATTTGACGCCGAAAAATGCGCCTACGGCAAAGTCATCATCATGACTGACGCCGACGTCGATGGTTCGCACATTCGCACGCTGCTGCTGACGTTCTTCTTCCGACACATGCCCGAGCTGATTCGTGCCGGGAAAGTCTTTGTGGCGCAGCCGCCGTTGTTCTTGTTGAAGCGCGGCAAGCAATCCGAATTTATTCTCAACGAAGGCAAGCTGTTTCGGATGTTGACCGAGTGGGGCATTAAAGATACCGAACTGCTGGTGCGCACGCTCGATGATGAGGGCTTAAAGGTAATTGGTGAACGATCGCTGAAGGGTGCCGATCTTGAAGCATTGGTCGCGAATTTAGACAAACTGTCGCGGGCGGGTCGAGCTTTGGAACGGCGTGGCATCGTGGTGCAGTCATTCCTGGCCGATCATCGCGATAACGGTGGTTTGCCGCGCGTGAAGGCTGTTATCGCCGATGACGAAAAATACTTCCCCAGCGACGATGCCTTCAACGCCTACCGCGCCGAGATCAAATCCGAGCATGAGAAAATCGAAGTTATTGACGGGGGTGTAAGCCTGCCGGCGATTCGCGGCGAAGAAGGCGTGACGGTGGTGATTCGCTACGAATTGCCTGAAGCCGAAGAATTGGAAAAAGCCGTCGCGTGGCTCGATCAGCACGAGATTCCGATCGAAGATTATTTCACGAAGCGCGAAGAGCTGGTCACCGGTGAATTGAGTACGGCCAAGTACGTACTCAAACAGCCATCGGGTGATGAGGTCGAGTTGGACAGCCTCGCCGCTGTGAGCGAAGGCATTCGTGCGTTGGGCCAACGCGGGGCCAGCCTCAAGCGCTTCAAAGGTCTGGGTGAAATGAACCCCGATGAGCTGTGGGAGACCACACTCGACCCGACGGCGCGCAAGCTGCTGCAAGTCGTCATTTCCGAGGAAACCGAAGACGAAGTTCAGGTAGAAATGGATGGGCGTGCCGCCGATCGCATATTCTCGATCCTGATGGGCAGCGATGTCGAAGTGCGGCGCGGCTTTATCGAGGCCAATGCTATTCACGTTAAAGACCTCGACATTTAACATTCCATAATGGCCGATGCCGCCTCACCTACCGAAGCAATCGTGCGCCCACGCGGTGCCCGGCTGCTGCTGATTGATTTGATCGAGCACTCCGCCGCGCTGCCGCTGATTCTGTTGGCAGCCGTCGTAGGCATCTATGGCTACTCGCTGACGAACCATTTCTTGCTCGATGATTATCACTGTCTCGAAGTTATGGCGGACTATGCTGCCGGCCAGCGCGACGACATTCACATTTACCAATTCATCAATGGTGGCGCGAGCAACGCGGCGGCACGGCGCGATGGCAGTTTCGCCTGGTGGCTCGGCGATGACGTGAAGTATCGTCATTGGCGACCCTTGGCCGAGTACACGCTCTACGGTCAATACCAACTGTTCGGCCACAACCCACTCGGCTACCGACTGGTGAATTTGTTTCTCTATTGGGTCGGTTGCTGTTTGCTGTGGCGGCTATTTAGACATTTGACGCAATCCGAAACGGCGGCGCGCTGGGCGGCGGTCTTCTTTTTGGTGCATGCGGCGCACGCGATACCGGTAAGCTTTGTTTCGTCACAAGCGGATGTAATCGCGCTGGTTTTGATAAGCGGTGGTCTGCTGTCCGCGTTTCATGTAACGCAGCGCAATGAAAAAACGAGCGTTGGTCGCATCGCAATAGGCTTGGTCTTAATGGCCGTTTGTTACGCCGTGGCGCTCGGGTTTAAGGAATCGGTCTTGCCCGTCGCTTTATTACCCTTATGGGTGGCATGGTGCGCGAAAGATCGATTGAATTTTAGAGCGATGGTCGTGGTGACCGGCCTGTTAACAGTGATGGGTTTGGCGTGGTTGTATTTCTATAGCCAAGGCAACTACGGCTCAAACACGGCGGTGATGTTGGATCCGATCCATCGCACCGGGGAGTATCTGGCGAGCCTGCCCGGTCGCGTGCTGATATTGCTGTCGGCCATGGCGATACCGATTAACCCCTTCATTTTCTACTTCCGACCTTACGGCGAAATAGGCCTCTATATCTTTTGTGCGCTAGGTGCGTATGTGCTATATCGCATGGGCAAGTACGTCTATCAACACACGCAGCGTCGGTATTTTATGCTCGGCTGTGGTTGGATGATCGTTTTTTTACCGCTGCTCGTCTGCACGGTGCCCGACGACCGAATCTTGATGTTACCCAGCATCGGGTTCGCGGCGTTAATCGGCTCGTGGGTGGCCCACGGGCGGCAACAAGGCGCACCGCACCCGCGGGCGCTGGGTTACGTCGGGATGCACGCAGTCGTGGCGTTGTCTGTGACGTTAATCATGAGTTACGTCGGATATCGCATCGAGCGTAACTTGCAAACGATGGTCTCACACGTGGGCGAGTTAACCAGCGGCGACAAGATTTGCCTCGTGAATTCGCGCTACGACGCGCAGGTGTTGTTCGGTCAACAAACGTTGCAAGCCATGACACATCGCGATGACGTAGGCTTTGCGTGTTTGACCGAGGCGGAATATCCGCAGATCGAACGGGTCGACAGCCATACGTTGCGGATGAAAGACGAACGCGGATTCTTTTCCGGCTTTCTTGGTGCGATGGGGTCGAGTCGCGCGAATCCGAAAAAAGTCGGCGATGTCTTCGATGCCGGGTTCTACCGCGTCACGCTTTCAAATGGTACGCAAGACAAGGTGACCGAAATCCTGCTGGAGTTCGACGAACCGTTGGAATCGGAAAGCTATCACTTCTTTGAAGGTGGTTGGGTAGGGGAACCAAAACCTTGGACACCGCCGCCAATGACAACTGCGGAAGATTCACCGCACAAAACGGGTTCACCTTAAGCTTGCTTCGACGGCTGTAATGCCATCGGATCGCGCGGGTCATAACCAACGATCAAATCCTGGGCCGGCTGCGATCCTTCCGCGTTGCGTGTCACGCGGGCCGGCACACCCACCACGGTCGTCAAAGCATCCACATCCCGAATGACAACGGCCCCCGCGCCGACCGTTGCATCCATGCCGATGCGCACGTTTTGAATCACCGTCGCACCGATGCCCACGAAAGCGCCGGATTCGACGACGACGTGACCGGCCAACCGCACGCCGGGGCAAACATGGGTCGCGGTGCCGATCATCGATTCGTGATCGACAATGCAACCGCTATTGAGAATGGCATAGTCACCAACTTGCACATGGGCGCAAATGTTGGCACCTGTCGCGATCACGACACCGCGGCCAATCGTGGCAGTCGAAGCGATTTGGGCGGAAGGATGGATGGCGTTGACGAGCTCAAAACCCGATTGCTCCAGGACGCGCGCGATCTTGCGCCGAATGCCGTTATCACCGATGGCGACCACCGCATGACGCACGCCTTCGCGCCGCAGTTCGGGCAAGCGCGACAGGTTGCCCATGACGCGCACACCGTCGACGTGCCGTTGAGCGAGGTCGGGGTTGTTATCTAGAAAGCCGACGGGTTCGAATTGCCGTTGTTGCAGGAGGATGTCGAGCACAACGCGTCCGTGACCGCCGGCCCCGAAGATGATGATGGGTTGCATGAGGGCATCCTCTCTGGCAAGCCGTAATAGACTTCGACTGCAATAAGTTTCATCGTCGGTCGGAGAGAGCGGCCTGAATATCGACTGAGTGGATATGAGGGGCGGCAGATTTTGCGCCTGCCCAAGCGTGATTGTTGATCGTTCGATCTAAGACTCCACATCGGGTAGGTGCCGATAATTTAGGGCCGGTAACCTGTTGATATTCAATGGTTTAGCGTCTAGCCGCAGATTCTCGGTATTTGTAAGTTTTATCGGGGCCATCGAGGGACGATAACGCGAACAGAGCGATTACGGATTTTACGCCACGACCAAGGTGGCGAAGGAGTGTCGATCGTGAAAAGCGCGTTAATCCGACAGATGCGGCCGACGAGCCCGTCAAACGTGAAGTTCTCAACTCAAATCGTAGCGGTCAGCCTGTTGCTGTTGATCGTTTTGTCGCCTGCCGGTTGCAGCCATATCGAGCGTTGGCCCATCAACGGTTGGTTGGACCCGACGCAGGTGGGTAACTTCGAGCAGTCAGGTCGCAGCGAGATTCGCGACATTATGACGATGTTTGAAGAACCCGAAGGCGTGGCCAATGCCGAGGAGCCAAGCCCCGAAGATCTCCAAGTGCGATATGAAGAACCCAAAATCGAGCCGGGCGATTTGCTGCGCATTTCGATTTATGAGTTGCAGGCCCCCAATGTCAACGCAGAGTTACAGGTGCAGGTACGCAATTCGGGAATGGAGACGTTTCCGAATTTAGGGACCATTCGCATCGCCGGCTTCACCGCAACCGAATTAGAGGCGGAGCTCAAGCGTGTATTGGCGGAAAACGAGATTCTGCGCGATGCCGATGTACAAGTATCGCTGTTGCAATCGAGTTCCCGGCAATTCACCGTCCTAGGAACGGTGCAGCAACCGGGCAATTATCCCCTGCCATCTCCCGATTACCGCTTGTTCAACGCGATTGGTGCAATTGGTGGGCTCCCGAATCAAGTCGAGACGATTTACATCTATCGCGCCGAAGATCGCGAGCCCCTCGATGAAGCGACCACGCAGCCGGATTCGATGAATAGCTGGCTTGGCGGTAGCCAATACACGCTGAACGATCTTTCGGGCGGTGCGGGCCGCCGCTACGCGCAGGCAAATCCGAAAGCCACTGGGCTCAATCAAATCGAGCAACTGGAGGCCGGACCGACGTCGCAGCCGCAAGGGCGGCCGGTGTTCGATCCGCGCACCGGCGAATGGCGGATAGAGACGCCGAAACAGCCCAAGACCGATGATTCGGTGCCGGTAACGCCGAATAGCCCGACCAGCGCCCCTGCGAACGATGGGCCGCTCGGTGACGATGAGGAAACCGACCCGTTCACGGCCCTGGCCGAGGGTCGCCGTGTGATTGCAATTCCGGCGGCGGCTTTGCTGGAGGGCGATCCTAACTACAATATCGTGATTCGCCCGCGCGACGTGATACGCATCAATTTGCCCAATCCCGGTGAGTATTACATGGGCGGCAACATTCAGGGGCAGGGGCCGTATCAGTTGACCGGTCGCAACATTACGGTGAAGCAAGCGATTATCTCGGCGGGCGGCTTTACGCCGCTGGCGTATCCGTCGCGTGCGACGTTGATTCGCCGTATCGCGAAGAATGAAGAGCAGTCGATTCAGATTAACCTGGATGCAATCTTCGCTGGTGCGACGCCTGACTTCTTCTTGCGACCGAACGATGTGGTCAACGTAGGATCGCACCCGGCAACGTATTTCCTAGCCGTGATTCGCAATGCGTTTCGGGCAAGCTACGGTTTCGGATTTGTTTACGACCGCAACTTTGCGGATGCTGACACGTTTCAGGCACAAGAGCAGATTCGTCAGCGCGAGATTCAGGAAAAGACTTTGCGTGGCCTTCCGATTTAAGGATTTCGTTTGCCGCGCAACATCGAGCGAGTCAGTTTTCAAAAAGAAGGAAACGTGTTGTCGTGGCGTCGCAAGTTGAAAGCGTAAATTACGCAGCCCCACATAGTGGTGGGTATGTCGATGATACGCCCCCGGGGTGGCGCGAGACCCTGGGGACGAGCGGCATTCTCAAGCTGGCGCTCGTCGTGGGACTCGTCGGTTGGTTATATTGGGAACAGTTGGTGCGTTTCGTGCTGTATTGGCAGCAGCCGGATTGGTCGCACGGATTCCTGATCCCGGTTTTTTGTATCTATCTGGTTCATAACCGCAGACGAGAATTACTCGTCGGCCCTCACCACGGTTCCATCGTCGGCCTATTGGCGGTGGTGGGCAGCATCGCTATCTACTTTGCCAGCATTTACTACGCGATCGGTTACTTTCAAGCACTTTCCATTCTGGGCGTCATTGGCGGGTTGGTGTTGCTGATTCGCGGCTGGAAGAGCTTTTATGTCACTGCTTTCCCGATTGCGTTCATTTTCCTGGCCATTCCGCCACCTACCCGGTTGTATCGCGAGTTCACGCAACCGATGCAACAACTCGCCGCCATGATTTCATCCGTCGTGCTGTCGATGTTTCCGAGTGTGCTCGAAATTGAACGCTCGGGCGGCGTTGATATCAAGTATTTCATGGAAACGGGCGCAAGCGGTTCGTTCACGGTGGCGGGGGCCTGTAGCGGTATGCGGTCTTTAATGGCGTTTGTGGCGCTGGGGCTGGCGGCTGCCTACATGACGCCACGACCTACTTGGCATCGAATACTGATGGCCGTTTGCGTTGTGCCGGTGGCCCTATCCTGCAACATCTTGCGGGTGATCATCACTGGTAGCCTCCAGATGTATGGTTATCCGGAATTGGCGACCGGTACGCCCCACACGATCTTGGGACTGGTGATGTTCGCGGTTGGTTTTGGGGCTTACAGCGGCATATTATGGGTACTGGATCATCTGGTGGTTGACGCTGAGGACGAACCAGATTCCCAACCCGACGTACGTGCTGCAGGGGAATAGTATGTCCACACAATCGACCAAATCATCATCACCTGTTTATTACGTTCTGGCCATTTTGGTGCTCGTCGGCAGCGCTGTGGCGATGGAAATCGTTGACTTTCAGGTTATCAAAAAGCCGCTGCCGCTGCGCAAGCCACTGATCGATTTTGACCGTACCGCGTTAGAGCCGTTGGTACGTGTTGATGCAAACATTCTCCCGAAGGATGTGGTCGAAGCACTGGGTACCGAAGAGTACATCGAATGGTCATTGAAAGACCCGCGCGTTTCTGAAGCCGACACCCCACGCGTTTCTCTGTTCCTGACGTATTACACCAATGTGCAGGATCAGGTGCCGCACGTGCCGGAAGAATGTTATTACCAAGGCGGCCTCATCAAAACCGGTGATGAGACACAGGCTTGGTCTTTGGACGCGCTGCCCGGCGAAGAGATGGCGGTCCGGCGGCTGGAGTTTACCAATCCAGATCAACCCGATGCCAACTCGCTGGTTTATTACACCATCAATGTGAACGGCTTGTTCTTCGCCGGTCGTCAAGGCGCCCGATTGAAGATGAAGTCGTTTAACGAAACGCACCTTTACTATTCAAAAGTGGAGATCGCGTTTCATGGATATACGCAGGATGAAGTCAAGCGGTTGGAAGAGCGCGCTCAGGAATTGATGGATATCTCCGTCGCTGAGTTATTTGCAGAACACTGGCCACCGCGCGGTACCGAAATCGGCGGTTACGAAGGCTTGAAGAAAGCCGCCGAAGCGAAAGCGTCGGCGTCTTAATCAATTTCGAATATTGACGACCTAACTGAGAAGAAGCAGAGGAATACTCGATCGATGGCTAAGCGACTGAATAAGAACTTGGTAGGTGGTCTGGCGGCTACCTTGGCAATGTTATTGGTAATTATGGGCTTCTTGTTTATCAATAGCTTGCCGGGTCAAGATCCGGAAGAACACGCCCGCGCTGCCGACGCAATGATGGAGGACGGAAACTATCAGTCGGCGATGGAGATGTATCACCGCGCCTACGTCAAGCGCGGCGACCGACCGGCAGCACCGTATCTGATTAAGGCATCTCAAGCGGCACTACAAATTCCCGAGCGCGATAGTATCAAATTGGCGCTCGACTTTTTGCGCATGGCCATCAACAAAGATCCGCGCTCGGAAGAAGCGCATCGCAGTTTGATCGACTTGTGGCTGGAGATAACCGACGCAAGCGCCGAACTGGGTGGCAACGATATCAGTAATTGGCAGGCGCTTTTCGATGCGACGGACAAGGCGATCGAATTGTTGCCTAGTCTCGCCGACGATCCGGAGATTTTATACGCCCGTGGAATCTCCTATCTCAATTTGGAATCGAATGATAGCACGTTCCGTGATAAAGGTTTGGCCGCTTTACGCAAGGCACACGAAATCGATCCTACCAATGCTCGCGTCGCCGAGCAGTTAGCGTTGTCTTTCTATGCGGACGCAAAGATCAAAGAGCGCCAACGGCAGTATTCCGAAGCCGATGCAGAAATCAAAGCAACACGCCAGTTGCTGTCGTCGACCATTGAAAAAGCGAAGGCGGCGGGCAATACCGAAGGCGTCGCACGATTGACATTGATTGCGGCGCGCGTTGACTTGGCCGAGGGTGAGACCGAATCGGGCATTGAAAAAATCAAGTCTGTTGCGAACGGTGAAACGGATCGGGAACTCGGCTATCGATTTCTAGCGGAACTGCACTTAGGGCGTCTCACACCAAGCGTCACCCTGGATCTAGATAAAGCGACGGCCGCCCTCGAAGAAGGTATTCAAGTTAATCCTGAAGACGGCGAGCTCTACCGCATGCTCGGTATGGTTTATCAAACGCGTCGCAATAACGACGAGCTTTCCCAAAAAGAAAAGCTCGCATGGCTCGATAAAGAAGCAGAGTTGTATCGCGCGGGCTTGGATGCCATCCAATTCACTGACAATTATCGCGATCAAAAGAAGCGCTTCATGCGAATCATCCTGATTCAGCAGCTCTGTCGGCAAGACATCGTGCGGGCTTCTTTGGTCGAAGGCGAAGCGCAGCGCGAGCAGGTGCTCGCATCGGCTGAATCGACGATCGATTTGATGACCGAGATACTTCCGGATAATGCGGCCCCGGTCAAATTTCTCCGAGCGCTAGTGGCCAACGCACGCGGAAATATCATCTTAGCGATCAAGGAAGGTGAAGCAGCGCTGAAGGCATCCGGCAACCGAGCGACGGTGGATCTTTATTCCATCATGGGTGATCTTTATCGCCAGCGCAGTGCCTTGGGTAATGCCGAAGAGATGTTTCGTAAGGCGTTGGCGTTGCAACCGCTAAATCCGGGATTGCATCGAGGCCTTGGGGTCGTGTTGCTCAACCAAGGGCGGTACACCGAAGCGCTCAAGTATCTAAAGCCCGATGAACCGCAGCAGTTACGCGAAGCGCTCTTGAATGATCCGATTGCCACTCAATTACGGGTGGAGGTGTACACAAAGCTTGACCAGGCCGATTTGGCACAAGCCGAAGTCGATCGAATGGATGGAAGCGCGCCGGCTGCGGAGTTAACCAATATTCGACTGATGGCGGTTAATGGTAGGTGTGCCGAAGCCTTAGCGGCTGCCAAGAAGCTGTTCGAAAAAGACACCCGCGACAAGATAAAGATTGACTTTTTGGTGGATACGTTCGTTCGCTGCGATGAAAGAGCGGCGGGGTACGACTATTTCGCGACCTATGTGGAAAGCAATTCAGAAGATCCTAATTTGCAGCGGGCATCGCTGATTCTGGCTGAAGATTCTCCCGAACGTACGGCCGCGATTGCCGATTGGTTGAAGAAAAACTTCGAAGGCGTGGAACGGGAGTTGGCGTTGGCCACACACTATCGGTCCAATGACATGCCGGAGAAGGAACTTGCCGCACTAAAAGCCGCCGAACAGTTGGAGCCGACGAATCCACAGGTATTGGATACACGCTTCACCCGCTGTTTGCGCGAAGCCGAATGGGATCAAGCGGAGGTGTATGCCCGCAAGCTCGCCGAAGCCGATCTCGATGGGACCGGCGGCTTGATGGTGCGTGGTCGGCTGTATGTTGCTCAGGCCGAACACTATCGCACTGAAGACGATATGGATTCTTGTCGAGAGACGGCAAAGACGGCGGTCGAACTGTTAAGTCAGGGCCTCGATCAGTATCCAAATAACTCGATGGGTTGGACTCTTGTCGCGCAGAGCCACTTGTTCTTAACCAACGTGCCCCAAGCAAAGCAGGCGTTGGAACGGGCGATCGAAATTAACCCGAATAATGGTCTCGCTTCGAAGTTGCGGGCGCGTTTGGCTTATATCGAGGACGATCAGGTCACGTTTCGGCGCTACCTCGATAAGGCCGCACGGGTGATGGCCGATGACGAATGGGTCGGTCGGATGATGTTGGTGGCGCGCGAGCAGGAGAACCCTGCGGATGCCATTGCCGGTCGCGAGCGCCGTCGTCAGGAAGCACCCAATGATGTTGAAAACCTGGTTATGCTGGCTCGGCTCTATAAAGACGACGAAGTCGCCAAGTATCGAGATGCGGAAGCCGTTTATCGAGAAGCACTTGCGGCAGCACCTGATGATTTATCGTTGGTCAATGAGGTCGCCGCGTTCTTTGCGTCCGATGTTGTCAATCTGCCGCAGGAAGGCGAGCAACTTCTGAAGCAACGCCTGCAAGCAGAGCAAGAGTTGGAACGCAAGGCGCGCGTCGCGATGGCGTTGGGTGCTTTTTATGCCGAGCAAGGTCAATATGCGACGGCCGATCGTCATTATCAAATGGCGATGAGTTTCGACGAATCACCGGAAATGATCGGTCGTACGGCGGATTTCTATCGTCGCAGTCGCCGATTTGATAAGGCGCTGGCGTTATACGACAGCATTATTTCCGCAGGGAGCGCCCCCGACTCGAAGGTATCCGAGGCCGAGTTGAAGACTGCGGAGAAACAACGCATCGCACTGCTGCTGACGTTGCAACGCTACGACCCGGCCAAGGCCGCCATCGATGAGTTTTTGGCGCGCTATCCGAACGATGATCAGGGCATTATTTTTGAAGGTGCTTACCATCTCAACGGAGGTAATATCGATTCGGCGCTGGCCGCCTTCGATCGCCATCTTCGCAATGATCCTGGTAACGCCACCGCCCTTTGGCAGCGCGGCCGCCTGTATTACCTGCAAGGCGATTTTCGCAAGGCGTCTGAAGATCTGAAGCTGAGCAAGGCGGAACGTCCAGATGGATTCGAATATCGTCATCGTATTTTGCTAGCTGATGTATTACTTGCCGAAGCGTTGCAAAAGAATGAATCCGGGGCCGATGCGGCGCGCGAGCTACAGGAAGTGCTCAAAAACAATCCTGAGCAGGAACGCGTCGCACAGAAACTGGTGGACATTTACACGCGTATGCGGCCTCCGCAATATGAATCTGCGGAATCTCTGATCTACCGCTACATGCAGGAGAACCCTGCTAACTACGAGTGGCCGATGCTTTTGGGTAACTTCGGTCGTTTAGCGGGCGACCCGGCGAAGCAGCTAGAGGGGTATCGCCGTGCCGCCGAGGTCTCGGACTATTCTTCCGATGCGGTAACAAGCTACTTTAGAACGTTGCGCGATCTTCGGCGTTGTGACGAGTTAATCGATGCGGCGCTAACGAAAGTGCCTACCGCAAAATTGAATCGCTCCGCACCGGCGTTGGCCGCATTGGGCTTCTGTTACGGGCAGGCCGGCGATGTTGAAAAGTCCCTCAACGCATTCAGCCGTGCACAGGCCGCTGCCGGTAATAACTTTGTAGCCTACGACGCCATCTTAGGTGACCTTATTACAACACTAGGCCAAGAGACGGCGCAACGGCATATGGAAGAGGCGGTCGCCAATGATCCGTCCAACCTTGTCGCGCGGCGGGCGATGGTGCACTTGCGGTTTAGGGGCGAAGATATCGATGGCGCGCTCACAGAGTGTGACACGATCATTCAGCAAGCGGTGCGCGACGGCGATCGGCTGTTTGCGCTCGTCGCCAAGGGTATGTTGTACGACAACAAAGAAGATTTTACCGCGGCGCGCGATGCTTATGAGGCAGCTCTAAAAATCGACGGCAACCACCCACTGGCCCTTAACAACATCTCGTATTTGCTGTCGGAAAAGCTCGGTCAACCGACCGAGGCACTTCCGTACGCGAAACGCGCAGTGAAAGTTGATCCGAACAACGCGGGATACCTCGATACCTACGGCTGGATTCTGGCGCAGACCGATCAATTGGGCGAGGCATCGGGAACGTTGTTGCGCGCGATCGAGATCGACGATGAGAACATCGACGCCATGGTGCATTTGGGCTTGGTGCATGAAATGCGCGGCGAAACCGAAAAAGCGATCAAGCGCCTTCAGCAAGCAAGAGAGATCATCGACCGACAGCAGCAAAAAGCCCCGGCTATGAAGAAAAGATTCGATGAGTATCGGTCGAAGATAGATAAGACGCTTGCTCGACTGTCGTAATTACCGAGGCGCACGCGAGTTAGCCGATCTGCAGTTGCGTGAGTGCGAAAATTGCGCGGCGCAACGCCGAACGAAATCATTGATCTGTAAGGTAATGCTGTTATGACGACACTTACTACGGCAAATCCTGCGCTGGGTGGCAGCTCCCAGATTGACGGGTATTCCCCCGCAGGCCCACCCGCGCCGACCGGCCTAACGCCCGGCGACATTTTTTCGATTATCCGACAGCGGTTGCTTTCGATCATTTTCCTCGGTGGGTTCATTGCCGCGCTGGGCATTGGTGCCGTTATTTTCTGGTACGTCAGATATCCGGGTTATTCAGCGGAAGCGTATATCGAGGTAACGTCGCCCACGCCGGCCGATCCGAATGACAGCTTGTTCTCCGATAAAGGGCTCACTGACCGGGAAATCGAACGGGCCATTCAGGCGCAAATCCTGCGACTGCAAAGTCCGGGTGTATTGAGTCAGGTCGTTCGGCTTCCCGAAATACGAAATACCACTTGGCTCACGTGGGCGCGCAATGAAGCGCAACGAACCAGTCAAAGCGAAACAGATATTCTGAAGGACATGCTGTCGATCTCTCCCGTGCCGCAATCGGGCTTGGTACGCATCGCATCGACTTGGCGCGTCAAAACGGAAGTATCGTTGATCGTCAACTGTGTGGTGAAGGAGTATTTGAAGGTCGTTAACGAGGCGAGTAAACGAGAGATCGGGCGTGAGTTAGAGCGCGTCGATCGTGAGCTGGATCGCACGCGCAAATTGCTGGAAAGCAAGAATAACGAGATCAAGACGCTAGCAACGGAAAACGATTTCAGCGGCAGCGCGGGCTCTGCGATCGACGTTGAAGTGCTCGAACTCACTGCTCAAAGCACTGAGCTACAGTTAATCGTCATCAATTTGAAAGCGCAGGCCGAGCAGTTTCGGCAGACGCGACCGGAAGATATCGCAATCGATCCGGAAATGCAGGAGTTGCTGCGCAACGATCCGGATGTATTTCAGGCGAAGCAGCGCGAACAAACCGCACGCGAGAATTTTGACGCCGTTGCCGCGCGCTTCATGCCCAATCACGATCTCTATAAGCAATCCAAGAGTCGACTTGAAGTCGCCGAGAGCAAGTTACGTGAAATTCGCGCCCAGCGTTTGATCGACTTTCAGGTGCGCCGCATCGAGGAAGTCGAGCGGCAATATAACAACGCCAACGGCGCTCTGATCGAAATTCAGGAAAAACTCAATACAGCGAAGGCCAAGCAACGAGATAAGGACGCCAAGCTGGTTGAGCAGACGCAATTGGAAGAGGAAAAGATCCTCATTCAAAACGACTATCAGCTTTTGGCACAACAAAAATCTGAGCTGGAAAAAGTCAATCGGCAGGAAAAAGGCGTTCAGATCGAGCCCATTCAGGATGCGATTCCTCCGACCCGTATCAGCGAGCCCAATCTGAAATTCTGGTTGCCGCTCTCGGTCTTTTTCGGCTTCGGGCTCAGTACCGCCATGGCCTTTGGCTTGCACTTTCTCGATAAATCCGTGCGTACGCCGCGCGATGTCTCGAACGCGCACCTTCCGGTACTAGGCACCATTCCGACGACCGACGACGACGAAGTCGAGATCGAACGCGTGGAAACCGCCTGTCTCGATGCGCCACATTCCGTGGTCGCGGAGGCATTCCGCAATCTTCGCGCCAACCTATTCTTTAGCGCGCCTGCCGAACAGCAGGGCGTCATTTTGGTAACCAGCCCGTCGGGCGGTAACGGTAAGACGACCGTTGCAACGAACTTGGCCATTTCGATCGCACTTAGCGGTCGGCGCGTCCTGTTGATCGATGCCAACTTCCGTCGGGCGGTAACGTCTGAGTTGTTCGAAGACATGAAGGTCGAAGGGTTAAGCAACATCCTCATCGGCCAAGGTCAATTGCGTGACTATGTAACGACCACGAGTGTGCCGGGCTTGGATGTGTTGAGTGCGGGCCCTGTGCCACAAAATCCGGCCGAACTCTTGGGTAGTAGCTATTTGCGTGACGTCATCGTCGATGCACGCTCGCGCTACGATCAAGTGATCTTCGACGGCCCGCCCGTGTTGCTCGTTAGCGATGCAATGGTGTTGGCCGGTGCTGTGGACGGTTGTTTGCTCGTTTGCCAATATCGCAAGACCTCACGCGGTGCGCTGCAACGTACCCGTTCAAACCTCGAATCCATCAACGCGCGCATATTTGGTGCCGTGCTAAACGAAGTACAGAGCCGACGCGGTGGCTACTTCCGCAAGCAGTATCGTGAGTTCTACGACTATCACGAGGTTGACGAAGATAAGGCACCACGACCCACGCTCGAAATCTCACATCGAGATGATGACGACGATGGCCCGCAGGGTGGCGGTGGCGCACCGGCGCCCGATCCCGCACCAGCACCCTCGCCGGCAACGACCGAAACCGTCGTCGCCGATACGGTACGCACTGCGGCTGCACCCCCATCGCCTCAGGTCAATCAACCCGTGGTCGATGATGACTTGGCCGATCTGAACGAAGCCGACGGCCCGGTCTTGGAAGATTCCGCACTTTCGGCGACCGACTCAGACCTGATTGCACCCAACATCGATACCGGTTCGGCGGTCGATCTCGGCGCGCTACCCGATCTGAGCGATCTGGAAGATCTGGATATCCGCAGCGACTTTGATATCGAATCGGGCAGCCTCGACACGGGGTCAACGACGGATACCAGCAGTGATTCCGATGAGGGCATCGATATCGACGAGTTGGCCGACGAACTCGAAGAGATCGGCAACGAAGACTTCGATATTGCCGACGACTTCGATATGGGCGAAGATTCGCAAGGTGACGAACGCAAGCCCGACGCGTAATTCTGATTCTTTTTGGTCGGGCGCTGCCGAAACCTCGTCGCGCCCGACTTCATGACTGCAAACGACATACCCCACATTGAAACGGTTCGCAGCGCTCGCCTATTTATTGGCGAGCAATCTGCTGCGCTGACAGCGCTATCCAAACAAATCGACGAAACCTTTGCCGACGCCGTGCAACTGTTGCTCGACGCCAAAGAGCCGACCGTCGTCTCCGGCATTGGTAAGAGCGGTCTCATCGCGCGCAAAGCCGCGGCCACGCTAGCGAGCACCGGAACACCGGCGTTTTTTATGCACCCGGTCGAAGGGTTGCATGGCGATCTCGGTGCCGCAGGCCCCAACGCGGTACTCATCGCGCTATCCAAGAGCGGCAATACCGAAGAACTTACCCGCTTTGTTCAGCACTTTCGGCGCATCGGCGGACATGTCATTGCGATTTGTGAATCAGCGTCGGCGCAGTTGGCCGAGTTAGCGGATGTGCATCTGGCGATTCCCGCGCTCCCCGAAGCGGGGCGCCTCGGCCTTGCCCCGACAACCAGTACGCTGACGACGTTGGCGCTGTGCGATGCATTAGCAATGCTGGTATTGGAACGTCGCGGCTTCAAAGAAGAAGATTTCGCCCGCTATCACCCCGACGGCAGTTTGGGTCGGCGGCTGTTGCTGCGTGCTGCCGATGTGATGCATGGTGGCGAAGAATTGCCCTTAGTTTCTGTCAATCAGGGCTTTAACGAGTTGCTCCTCGAAATCACGCGGCGCCACTTAGGTATGGCCTGCATCGTTGACGATAAAGGGATGCTGGTGGGGGTGTTCACCGACGGCGACCTGCGCCGCTTGCTGATGCGCAGCGAGCGACCCGGAGCGCTGAGCGTGGGTGATGCTTGGCGGCAAAGCCGTCGCGACCCCGATGAACCCCCAGTCACATGTTCGACCGTGCCGCCCGAAACGTTGGCGGTGGACTGCTTGCAGTTGATGCGCGAAAGCCAGATCACGGTGTTGGTGATCTCTGCGGATGGCGCGAAACCGGTCGGCGTGGTTCGGCTTCAGGATATCGATCGTGCGGGCTTGGGTTAAGCGTCTGATGGCGTCCGACCGGCCGCACACGTTGCGGTTGGGTATGGACTTTCGCAATTCAACGCATCTTAACGATGAGCGCTTGAAGGGTATGTGTCTGCGCGCCATCGATGGCTGGCCGCACGACCGGCTGACGGTACGCATTCGCTACAGCCGCGGCTCCGAGTTTTCGGGCAGTTGCTACTACCAAACGCACCGCATCTTTGTAAACCTCGGGCGCGAGAATCGGTATCCTTATAAATTGCTGACCCACATCGCGCGGCCGCGGTCGAACCGTACACATTGGTGGCGTGAGCTGTATTCGGTGGATATTGCCAATCCCGAGCAGTTGGTGCTTTTTGTGTTTCTGCACGAGTATTACCATTGGTTGGTGAAGCAGGCCCGACGCAACGTGCGGCAAAAAGAGGGCCGGTGCGATCGGTATGCGACGCGGGTGTTGGTCGATGATTACGGGGCGGTGGTGCGCGATAGCCACGGCAAGCCGGTGCCGCGCGACGCTTGGGATTTTCAGGATCTCGAAGGGTTCGTCGCGGCGGCGCGCGGTAAGAGGCCCGTCTTGCGGCGACCGCCGGTCGAGCCGAAGGCACCAGACGTCGCGGCGCGGTCACCGAAGCCGAGTGAGACAGGGTTCCTGCCGTTTCAATCATGAAGATTGCGCTAGATTTGGGTTCCGGCTGTGATGTTTGGTGAATCTTGGTTGACACCGGGTAGGCTGTGAAACTATACTAAAAGTGCAGGTGAAGTTTTCCGCTTCGCCGACGCATATCACGCTTAACCCCCCTTGTTTCCGTCGGCGGCGGTCGCGGAATAAGGTTTTGGACATCGAAAATTGCTGCAACGAGCGCCCAGCTGGGCAGTTCGCGGTGTTTTCGTAGCCAACTTGTCTTCCACTCGCTGCGGCACCCTATGACCGCGCCAAATTCCCGGGGTGCCGCACGCCTTTTTTACAGATTGAATTTTGGCCGGGCCGGGGGCATATCGGTACCAGTTCAAACTGGGGTCATTCGCGCTGCGGGTGCCATGGCGACCTAACCGAACCGACGTTGTGTGTTCAGGGAAGGCCAACCTCGCACGGGTTCACATCGTGGCGAGACCAGCGTGAAGGTCGGCATGCTCCGAACACGCAGGGTGCCACTGGTCGACTTGCCCGCCAGTGCTCTCGGGCGCAGAGCAAATCTTAGAAAACCCGCGACCAACCGCCCGTATCGCCACCATTCGATAGCCTGCCTGCCAAACCGTATAATCACCAGTATGCACCCACCTTCGGGCCATCGAAAGACTGTCAAACACGACGACGCGGCGGGCGAAGCACACGAACTCACGTTTTCGTGTTACCGACGTTTGCAACTGCTCCGGCTCGAATCGCGACGGCAACTATTGGCCGACGCCATCGACCGGGCATTACAAACGCAGCATTACCAACTCATCGCTTACGTCTTCATGCCAGAACACGTGCACCTGCTCGTCTGGCCCTTGGCCGGCGCAACCGGCATCGCCAAGCTGCTGTTCGCCATCAAACGGCCAGTCTCGTATCGCATCAAGCAGCGGTTGATTGAAGCGGGCGACCCGCTGTTGGAAACGCTCACCATCCGAGACCGGCCGGGCCATACGTCGTTTCGGTTTTGGCAGGAAGGCCCCGGTTACGATCGCAACATTCGTAAACAAGACACGCTTCGCGCGGCAATCGAATACATCCACCGCAACCCGGTCCGCCGTGGATTGGTACGCGGGCCGTCGGATTGGAAATGGTCGAGTTGGCATGCGTATGAGGGGAGTGCGACCGACGCACCGATACGGCCCACCGTCACGCGGTGGGGGTAGGTTGTCTCTGCGCTCGGTGCACTGGCGGACAAGCCGACCAGTGGCACCCGATTTTGACGCCGCAGGTGCTTCGGAGCCGCCAGTGCCACCCGCCGAACGACTTTTGTCTAAAGCAGGGTTGAAATGCTCGCCGGATGTGAATCAAATCCGGGATATGCCTGTCGGCGAGACTGTGCCGGTCTTGCCGCTAACTACTCAATCAGGCATGCGGCAAATTGTATGACGTCTGCTTGGGTGACAAAGCCATCCGCTTGTAGATCCCCCGCGCAGTACGAGCAAGAGGGCGATACATCGTCGACGAGCAGGTTGATAAACGCCCGAATATCTAGCCCGTTAATGCTCATGTCGCAGTTTAAGTCGCAGGGATTGCAGAGAACCTGCGCCTGATTTGTCGCGACATGATCCTCATGCGTCATCTCGACGAGGTTCACGGCGGTGAGGTGAACACCGTCCGGAAAGTCCGTGCCACTTGTAAATCGAAACTTGATTGAAGCCCAATCGTTAAAGCCGTCGTGGATTTGAAATGGCGATGGCGACTCGGTCTCTCGTATGTGATTAATGTCAACATCAAATTCAAAATCTGTTGCATCACCATCGCGATTGACATCGATTGGGCCATCCATTCGAACCACCACAGACGGCGGCGGCCCAATAAGCGTGTTGATCGTCGCAGCACCGCCCAAGCCAGCGCTTTCATCAATAAATATCTCATTGATTGTCGGGAGCGTTTGGGCGGAGAAGACTGGTTCCCAGCTGTTCGACCAACTCTTCGGTGTCTGAAACGTGTAATTCATTACGCTGTGGTAATTTGGCTTGTAATTTTGATCGTCGCCCCCGCCGTGGCGTAGCCCAAGCGTATGCCCGAGTTCGTGCATAAAAGTGCCCGCCTGTTGCGCATGAGTACCGCCCGGCGTGGCCCAAGCGCCTAACGACACCACAAAATCATTTCCTAAAACCTCTGCGATGCCAGAGCTATCCGTTCCTGCGATAGTGTCCGCGAAAATGCAGTATCGATAGGCTAGCGCTTTCGCCGCTATGATCGAAGTTGAATTGAAGTGCTGCCGCTGTGCCAATGTCCCGAATTTCTCTGGCTTGGTGTCGTCAAAGCCCTCCGGCCAATCCCCAATTCCGTCGCTATTTTGGTCGAGCATTTCTGTCCAGGGTGTCAAGGGAATATCCGTTTCGTCAACCTGAACATGGAGGGCGATCCCCGTACTACCGTCCGGATTCACGACGGGCGCATTTGCAAAAGCCGATACAACCATGTCGATAGCATCGTCGAACGGTGCGCGGTCGATCATCGCGTCAACTTCCACGAATAGATCCTTATGGTCGGGCCGTGCCCCGAGGGCGTAAAGATCTAGGTCAACAATTCCGTCGTCGTTGATGTCGATACCGCCATGTTCTTCTTCCCATTTGTCTAATAAGCCGTCACCATCCGAGTCGATGACGACGTCGAATTGTGTGACGGCACCACCTGTACCTCGTGTGCCGGAATTTGCGTTGGCCGACCCGTCGACAAAGATATCCCGCACTGCACCTGACGTGCCTTGCCAATCCCAGTCGAGCAAGCCTGTTCCGCCAGCGGCAAAGACTTGAATATCTACCGTCAGGTTTCCTTCAGCCGGTTTATAGAGAAATTCACTGGTGAAGGGGACGGAAATGTCAAACGCCTTCGTTCCGTTCGTGGTGGGCAAGTTATTCGATGAGACGGTCAAATTGCCAGAACGTACGAGCATTACATTTGAACCGGTGTTTAAGTCAATCTGACTACTCATGCCCGATGTGCTAGTCGTTGTCGTTGACAGGCGTATCTCAACGTTAGAAAAACTTGTCGAAAATGCTGAGGCTTGCGAAGCGTCCGGGCGGAATCGAATGCCTCTAATAATGACAATACCTTCTGTCGGGAATTGACTTGAATCGTAGAGCATAAAATAGCGACATGTGCCTGAAGTGTAATTGAAGGGCGATGTTAAGAGGGCCCCGCTGCCGTCTTGAGATTCGGCGTTCGGGGGCGAAACGATCGTATCAGATGCTGCTGTGCTAATCGTGTTAGCCAGTATAAATAAACCAACGGTCAATTTTAAGACTTGGTTCAGCATGGCTATTTCCCCAATATTGAATTGCGCGCTAGATGAACCGGGCAATTTCGCGCGCTCATATTGGCGGAACGCGTTGTTACGAAACACCCAAGTTCTATTGTACCAGTAATCGGGTGCAAACGGGCCGAAATGACGGGATTAATGATGCCGGGGTGTCGATCTACATGTGGTGTAACTTTATTGTGTACACGACTAGAATTTTAGCATGCGGGCCCCAGAGAAGGGTCGCATGCGGGGGATCGGAAGGGAGCGGCAACCCGCTTGCATGCGCTCAGGCAGATCGAACCGCCAGCGGAATCCAATCACCCGCCAGCGGCATTCATTCACCCACCGGCGACAGCCATCAGCCCGCCTGCGCCATCCACATCCGACCGCAGACCACCGACACACCACAATACCGCATCCGCCTACGGTCGAGCGGCATCGGCGCGGTCGCGTGCCACGTATTCTATTGACTGCGTCGCCGTCACGCATGAGCGCGCCGCGCCAATGGGGCACCTTGCGGCAGCCACCACGCCTGTACGTACGTAGCCGGGTATCCATGACTTCGCCGTCCCCGTCCAGTGTTGGTGTCGGTGTTTCTGATTGCTTTGTGCGGTCTTTCTTTCCGTAGGGAAAGAAGTTGCGCGCACCGGTTGTGTTGGTCGTTTGCATGGATTGATCCACGCCAACCCTTCTTACTTGGCTCTTCTGAATGCCTTGATCTTTTCCGCAGGCCTCATTGCTGTCAGCGAGGTTGCAACCGTGGCGTATGTTATTCGACCAAGCCACAGACAACCGCAGCAGACTTTTCGTATCGTGCCTGCCAAAGAGATCCGTTCCACGTATCCATTCGGCCTCGCGCATGCGCGCGGGCCCACGATGTCGCATTCGAGCGGCGGCTCACGTAGGGTGACGGCCTTGTTGTCGAGCGCGACCTCGACTCAAGCCAACCAGACTTCAGCCTGCGACGCTCGAAGCGACCTTACGATCGCAACTCGGCGCATCGGTCGTTGCCGCGACCGACACATAACGAAACGCTTCTTCTTTCCATAACATTCTCACCGCATCTTCTAACATGCGCCGCGCTATCGCGACGATGGCGACTTGCTTACCACGCCGCTGGGCGATGCGATCGAACATGTGTTCGTACGCCGGCACCTTGCGCACGGCGATCCACGCCGCCTCGCTCAACATGTGACGCAAGTGCGACGAACCGCGCCGCGTAATGCCACCGGAATAATGTTTATTGTTGGTGTCGCGCTGCACCGGCGTCAGCCCCGCATAGTTCGCGACCGAGGCGCGCGACTTGAATCGTTTGAGATCACCCAACTCGGCCAGGATCGTCAGCGCCGTCAACATGCCGATGCCCGGCATCGTTTGCAGCAGCGCCGCCGACTTGGCCCAGCGTGGTCGTCGCATCACGCCGCGCAGTTCGCGTGTGGATGCATCAATGTGTTGGTCAATGGTGGCATAGAGCGCGCGATAGTGTTCGACGATGAGGCGACCCGCCTCGTCGAACGGTGCGTCGTTCAAAAACGCCTGCCCCGCTTGGGTAAAAAGGTCGCCGCGCGGTCGCAGGATACCGCGTCGATGCAGCACGGCGTGGATACGATTTTTAATCGAGGTGCGTTGGCGTACCAGGTCGGTGCGGGCGCGCAGGTGTTCGCGTAGCGCAAACTCTTCGTCGTCGGGCATATAACACGTCGGCAGTTTTAGATTCGAGCGTGCCAACTCGTTGATCGTGCGGGCATCGACAGCGTCGTTCTTACACACGCTTTCGGCAATGATGCGCAGCTTGCGTGCATCGAGCACATTGCCATCAATCGATTTGAATCCGGCATCGACGGCAGCATGATGCAACATGCGCTGCATGGCACGCGAGTTGGTAGTCGATTCGAGCGCGAAGCGAATCGCGTGCTCGTCGCCACCATCGGCCGCGCGGGCGTTGGCGCAGAAGCGCGTCAGGTCGTCGGCCAAATTGGCAAAACGCCCCTTCACGAGCGGCCTGCCGTTTTCGTCGGTCGCATGAAGAAAACTGTTCCGTACATGAACGTCAGCACCTACAACTATCATGGCTGTCTCCCTTCGAAGTGTTGGCCTGCAATAAGGCCGTCGGTACGACACCATCGTACCGGGGAGACAGCCTTGTCATGACATTAGGGTGGGTTGTACTCAACCCACCGATACTCCGTTGACGTGATTCAACCCGCGATTTCGATCTCGCCACCATTCTTCGTTAATATATCAGTATAACGAATTATACGCGATCGTTTGTTCTGGGCTGCACGTATTTCTTCAAGTCCGTTGCCGATCGGCGCCGGCAATGCGCATCGAAACAAAACAACGGCGAACGCGGGGTTTGGCAACGGCGCATGTGAGAGCATCACGTCCGCAACGAGTCTTCAAATAACAAGCATTCCGAGTACATACATTACAAGCCGGTGTGTTACGGTCATGCGCGTTGCCCGCATCGATGGGAATATTCGAGTTTCGCACGTTTTGTGCGAGGAAAACTGTACAAGCCGGATAGGGGATATATTTTTAAGGCGGCAATGCAACCGCCGGATTTTGAAGACACTGCGAAGTGGGTTGGCAAGTGATTGGGTGATTGAATCGGACGCGAGTCTGTCGTGCCGATGATTTCGCGGATTCAATAGTCGCTGGTGCTTCGGTGGGTTGAGTACAACCCACCCTACGACTACGTCATTGCGTATCTGGGACAATCATAAAGAAGTCACGACTGCGCGACTTAAACGAAGGGCGGCATCACGCGTGGCACCGTTAGGTTGTTGGTGTGTGTGTTGATCGCATCATACCGCCCAGCCGGTGCATCCAAAAGCTGGCAAACAAAAACCCGGCGGCGCCGAAAGCCAACGGCATGGTGAATCCGCCCGTCAGTTCGTAAAGCATAATCGCAAGACTTTGAAATAAGATCGCGCGCACGCCGACGAGGGTGCCGTGCACGGCCAAATAGCGCGAGCCTTCGCTGGGGTTACTGGCAAAACTGACCGGTCCTAAAGTCCACGTAAGGTGTACGCCGACCATGCCGATGGCGTAAATGATAGAGGCAACGGCCAACCAGATGGTGGATACATCGCGCGCCGTTTCATCAAACAGTAGCGCGACCGTCATTAACAACAGCGGATAGCTCGTTAACCATAGAAAGGCACCGGACGCGAGCCTGATGGGCCCGAAGCGGTCGGCAATCATGCCCGCCGGAAACAGCAACAGAATCATGGTGGCTTGAAAGAAGATAATGGTCGAGCTGGAGAACTCGCGATAATCAAAGCCGAGCCGGTCATTACAGATGAGCGGCAGCAGGGTGTTGACCCCCATCCAACCGACGCCGTACGACATGAAAGAGATTTCGTAATTGCGAAAGTTGCGATCTTGTCCGAGCAAACTGCCAAGGTCGGCAATTGGTTCCCAGAGCGTGCGGCGCAGCATCTGCAAACTGATGGCGGTCGGTGCTTGGGCGGGCCGTTTGGGCAGTATTCGATACAGGATGGTTAGCGTGATGACAAGACCGGCGGCAAAGCTGGGGTAGATATAGCGATAAGCGAACGGATCGGTATCGGAATACCAACCCATGATCGCGCCACCGATGATGACGCCGACGAATTGGGCGATACCGATCAGCGCATAGGCCCTACCGCGGATGCCTTCGGAATAACAGTTACGCAGCAGGTCGCCGTTCAACGGTGAAAAGGCAACGCCGCCGGCAGCGCCACCGAAAGCGGCGATGACCCAGCAAATCGTGAGCGGCACAAGCGTGGTGAAAAATCCCATCGCGATGAGTGGTATGCCGATGATCAAACCGATGGTGATCACGTAGTGCCCAGACGAAACGCGCTGGTAAAGACGATTCCAAAAAATGGTGAAGAACTGCATGAGGTTCATACAGGAGACGATGATGAGAAACGTCCATTTGCCGGCGTCGAAATGTTTGCGTGCGAGAAACGGCAGCGTTAGTGCAACAGATGCAATCATGCCGCGAAAGATCCACGCGAACACGTGCATGGCCAGCGTGCGGCGCATGCTGCGCGCGGGGGTATTCGATTCAGTTACGGTTTCGGTTGAAATGGTTGCTTCCCGCCCCTTGCAGGTTGGCGTTTAGTCGAGTGCTTGAAAACGGGCCAGGTTGATTTCACGACCGAGCACAATCAGTACGTCGTTCTGACTGAGCACGTCCGTCGCGCCCGGCATGAACTTAAATTTGCCGGTGGTCGCATCTTTGGTGCCGAGTACGAGTAGATCGTAGTCACCGCGAATGTTGCTATCACCCAAGCGCTTACCCGCCAGGCTCGACGGCATCCTCAGCTCCATAATGCGATGGTCTTCTTCGAACGGGAAGTAATCCAGCAGTGACGGATACGCTACGCGCCGTGCGGTGCGCTCCGCAGTTTCTCGCTCCGGGAAAATGATCTCGTCGGCCCCGACCGCCCGCAGGATGGTGGCGTGATCTTCGTTAACGGCGGTGCAACGAATGTGTTTGGCGTTGAGTTGTTTGAGATGGAGCGCGCAGAGAATACTCGGTTCCATGTTCTCGCCAAGGCTGACAACGACCTCATCAACTTCACTGGTCAGCACCGCTTCCACTGCATCATGTTGACGGGCATCGCAGATAACGGCCTGATGCACATCGGATTTGATGGCGTCGACGCGCGACTCGTCTTGATCGATGACCATGACTTCGCAACGCATACCGGCTAACTCGCGCGCCAGGTGCGAACCGAATTGACCCAACCCTATCACAACAACTTGCTTCATAATCTTCTATCCTAGCCGATCATCACCGGCTCTTCCGGGTAGCGAATCGGCGATTGTTCGCGTTCGGCAATCACCATGGCGAAGGTGAGCGGCCCCACGCGTCCGACAAACATTGAAATCATGATCCAAATTCGGCTTGGCGTCGAAAGCGTTGGCGTGACATCAAGCGAAAGGCCGACGGTACCAAAGGCTGAGACCTGCTCGAAGAACAGTTTGCGCAGCGGCAGGTCGGCGCGGCCTTGCTCGAACCACGCCAACAGAATCGTGCCGGTGGCATTCCAGACCACAGCGAGCCCGATGATCATGGCGGCTTTGGCGACGATTTCAGGTGAGAGACGCCGCCCGAGCAGGGTGACTTCTTTTTGGCCGCGCAGCCACGCGTATAGCTGTGCGTACCAAGTGGCGACGCTACTGGTCTTGACGCCGCCCGCGCACGATGCGGGCGAGCCGCCGATGAACATCAGCACGCACATAAATAAGATTGCGGGAATGGGAAGGCCGGTGAGATCGATCGAGTTGAAACCGGCGGTGCGGCAGGTGATGGATTGAAATAAAGCGTCGAAGAATCCGCTGACGGCAGAGTCGTTGGTACCTGTCGGTCGCGCGATCATGAGAATCAAGGCACCGCCGAGAATGAGGACGCCCGACAGATAGATGACCACACGCGAGTGAAGAGACCATTTTAAGGGTTCAAACTTTTCCCCCTTAAATCGAACACACAATCGCCTCCAGGATTCGAGCATCACCACATGACCCAATCCCCCGAGAACAATTAAGAATGCCACGGTCGGCATGACGATGGGGCTTGCGCTCCAGTCGACGAGGCTGTCGGAGTGCGTCGAAAACCCGGCGTTGCAGAAAGCCGAGACAGCGTGAAAGACGGCCGCGAAAAGTGAGTCGCCGAGGTCCGCACTGCGCATGTAATAACCAATAAACAGCAATACTGCACCGATCAGCTCGATGACGAAGACCATCAGGATGATGCGAAACAGGTTGTTATGAATGCGCCGGGCGGCATGCTTCTGATAGAACGTGTCGCTTAGCGCCGCTTGCGAACGAAACGACAGCTTACCGCCGAAGAATTGCGTGGCCATCGCGGTGAACGTCATGATGCCAAGCCCGCCGGCTTGAATCAGCACCAGGATCACAACCTGCCCAAACAGCGAAAAGTCTTTGCCGGTATCAACGACAATCAAACCAGTTACACACACAGCACTGGTTGCGGTGAATAACGCATCGAGCATGGTGATGTCGTTACGTACCGAAGCGACCGGAAGCGAAAGCAGGACGGTACCTAATGCGATTAACAGCAAAAAGCCGAGCGCGAGCAACCGCTCGGAGCGCGCAAAGAGGTTGTCGAGCCACGATCGCCGGTAAGCATCAGACATTGAAACGGAAATTGATGATATCGCCGTCTTGTACGACGTAAGCCTTCGGTTCGAGCCGCACCTTGTTGGCGGTCTTGGCGGCGCGCATGTCACCGGCAGCCTTGAAGTCTTCAAAGGCGACGACTTCGGCGCGGATAAAGCCGCGTTGGATATCGCTATGAATCTTGCCGGCGGCTTCGACAGCGGGCGTGTCTTTGCGAATGGTCCAGGCGCGCACTTCGTCTTCACCGGCGGTTAGGAAGGAAACGAGGCCGATGCTGTCGTAACAAGCGCGAATCAGCTTGGCCCGGGCGGGCTCTTGCAAGCCAAGATCTTCCAAAAAGGCCGCGCGATCGTCGCTGTCGAGTTGGGCGATTTCTGCTTCCATCTCGGCCGATAGCGACATCGTTGCAAGGGCATGGCTATGGATGAACGGCGGATCGCCGGCGATTTTGTCTTCGCCGACGTTGATAACGACCAGCACGGGTTTTAGCGTGAGAAAACCAAAGCTTTGCGCGATGCGCCGTTCGTCTTCGTTTTCAATAGCGCTGGAGACGGGCGCTTCGGATTCAAGCGCATCCTGCACGCGCTTCATCATCTTGAGTTCGCGCAGTTCGGCTTCGCGATTCTTGGTCGGTTTCTGGGTGGACTTTTCCAGTTTTTCCACGCGATTGGCGACCTGTTCGAGGTCGGCAAAGATCAATTCGCTAAAGAGCTCGTCGAGGTCTTTCTTGGCATCGATTCGATCGCGATATTTCAAAACACCATCGGATTCGAAGTCGCGTACCACCATGACAAGGCCATCGCACTTGCGCGCGGCTTGCGTACGTTTGCGGAACTCGGCTTGACCGGCGGCGTCAGCAAGCGAAGCGCCGGGGATATCGAGAAACTCGAGCCGAGCGGGCGTGTATTTCTTGGGGGTGTAAATGCCCGACAAGAAATCGAGCCGTTGGTCCGGCACGTCGATGGTGGCCAAATGCTCTTGCAGCGCTTGTGACGGGTCGGCTTGTTGGCCGGTGATGGCGGCGAACAAGGTGGACTTACCGGATTGCGGGGGACCGATGATGGCAAATCTCATGGCAGGGCGGATCCTTTCAGCCCCGGCATTCTAGCAGACGGTCATCGGTGGTCGAGATGGTGGGAAGTTTGAGGCAGTCGGGCGACGGCGCTATGCGGACGTTGTGTATTTGAGTAGTGGAGGATAGGGGTTCGCGCTGTCGTGCGAGCTTGCAAACGGTGCACGATGCGCTGTGGCACCGGTTTGCAACTGGTGTGTGCTCGCGAATCAATCATCCCGCACGATCAAACCCGCACCGCTTCCTCACGGGCGCGGCTCTGATATTTGCCACTTGGCTTGACTGGTATTCGTTCAGGATGCGATTAATCGATCGGCGTCTTTCGACCACGATTGGGGCGTTGCCGATTCCAGAGATGTGACCGAAACGTGTGGTGCCAAATCGACCACGCCGCCGCAACTGTTCCCGCCGAGAACCATGATGCGGGCGTCCTCTTCGAGAGCGGCGTATATCGATGAGTCGCGATCGCGTACGTGATAGCCCACGACGTATTCGGCCGGTTGCACATTCAGATTTATGTCGTATTTCACCCGGCAGCGCGTGCCTTCGACGGCTGGCGGTGTAACGTGATTCATGCGCGTGCTGCTGGTCTCGAAGACGACCATGCGATCTTCGGCACGAATCAACGATAGCCCAAACGATGGGCGCACCATCGGGTGCAGAAATTTGACGTCGAATTCGACAGTAACCGACTCGCCTGGGGTAAAGGTCTGTTTCTCGCGCTGATTGGCATCGAGGAAGCGAATGGGTTCGACCTCAACGAGGCCGGCATCATCTTCACCATTGGCGGTGTAACTATTGAGGCAGGCTTTGTGGTAACGGGATACGGCTTCTGCTACCGGGCCATGAAAGACGGGTTTGCCGCTCGCGAGGACGAGGGCGCGATCGCAAAAGGCGCTAACGGCGCGCAGATCGTGTGAGACAAAGACCACCGCCACGCCCCGTTCGAGAAATCCGCGCATCTTCTCTAAGCACTTGGTGCGAAAGACGCGATCGCCGACGGACAGCACTTCATCGACGAGCAACACATCGGGCTCAACGTGGGCCGCGACAGAGAAGCCGAGGCGGGCATACATACCGCTGGAGTAGCGCTTGATCGGCGTATCGAGAAAGTCGCCAATACCGGCGAAGTCAACAATTTCATCAAATTTGCGATCGACTTCCTCGCGCTCCATGCCGAGGATGGCGGCATTCAGATACACATTCTCGCGACCGGTAAGATCGGGATGAAAGCCGGCACCGACTTCGATAAGCGCCGAGATGCGACCATCGATTTTGATCTGTCCGCGGTTGGGTCGCATGATGCCGGCGAGCAGTTTGAGCATGGTGCTCTTGCCGGCACCGTTGGGGCCGATCAGGCCGAACGCTTCGCCGGGTTTGACATCGAAGGACACATCATCGAGCGCCCAAAAGTCATCTTCGTGTGCGCGACCACCCTCGCCCATGTTGGGGCCGAATCGCAGCCACGATCCAACCAGATCGCGCAACGAATTATGGCGCTCGCCGCGGCGGAAGCGTTTACTAACATTTTCGACTGTGATGCCGACCGACATAGACCATCCTAAATGTTCTCGGCGAATTCAAACTCACGACGACGAAACCACGTCCAGCCGATGAGCAGCGTAAGCGTTGCCACGGCAGCAGCGTAGGCGAACGGTTGGTCGAACGGTGATCGACCCACTATCAAACAATCGCGATAGGCGCGAATAATCGGCGTCATAGGGTTCATCTGAATCAGTGTGCGCTTCCACGGGGCCGTGGCTTCTAGCTGATACACCACGCAGGTGCTGAACATCCACAGTTGAATGATCGCGCGAAAGAGAAAGCCGATGTCGCGATAAAACAAGTTTGCCATCGAGAGCAGCAGTCCCAAGCCCGCCATGAAGACGACTTGCACCAGCACAATGATCGGTAGATACGCCAGCGTCCACGACGCATGGAAGTGCCAACCGTTGGGATAAAAGTGCAGAACAACGGCCAGTACGACCAACACAAATGATGCAATGATGAAATCGACAAAGGCGCTGATCATGGCCGACAACGGAAACACTTCGCGCGGGAAGTAAATCTTGGTCACCAACGGTCGATTGGATACCAACGAACCGATCGCGCCGGTTAGACCGTTAGCGAAAAACATCCAGGGAACGAGACCGCTAAAGGCGAAAAGCGAATAGGGCAGATTGGCGCTGCCGGTTAGCCGCTCATTCTCGACATCGATGACTTGTCCGAAGACGAAGGTGAACACCAGCATCATGGACGCGGGCGGAATGATGGCCCAGGCCGCGCCGAGGATCGAGTGCTTATACCGTACGCGAATATCGCGCCACGCAAGCATCCACATCAGTTCGCGGTAACGCGCGAGTTCGCTAATGCGCCGCAGCGGTGGTGCCGAAAGGCCGGCGGTATTGGGAATTGCCGTCATGCGTTGGCATACTCCCGCTGTGTGAGTGTTGCCCGATTCGCCTCTGCCTGATGTATTTCGGATACGACGCTGTGGTAGCCAGTGCGATAGCGTTCGAGCATGGTTGCATGACCAAAGCGCGTAACGACCGATTCGCTTGCTGATATTGAAAGCGCATGTCGTCGCGATTCGTCTTGCATCAACACCGTCATCGCTGCCGCAAGATCGGCAGTATTGCCGGGCTCGACAAGCATGCCGCTAGCGCCTGATTCGATCGTATCGATGTTGCCGCCCGTTTGCGTGGCGATGCAGGGTAAGCCGCATGCCATGGCTTCGAGTAGGGCGTTGCAATGGCCCTCTGCCAACGACGGTAGCACAAACACATCTGCTACTTGATACCAGGGTCGCACGTCGTCGACATGGCCGACAAACTGAACCCGGTCTGCGATGTTCAATTTTTGTGTTAGCCGATGCAACTCGCCGTCGAGATAGTCCGCGCCAATTAGAATTAATTTCGGCTCGCGGCCCGCAGCGCTCTTGGGCAGTTGTGCAAAGGCGCGAATGAGATAGTCATGGCCCTTAATCAGCTTGAGATTGCCGACGGACAGAAACGCAAACGCGTTGGCATCAAGACCGAGCGCCTCGCGTGCTGCGTGTCGATTCTTCGCAGGTCGGAAATGGTTGGTGTCTACCCCATTGGGTATAACGTCGAAAAAGTTGACGGGTAGATTCAGTTGACGGCCTGCTTCATCTGCGGCCGCACGACTAACCGCCCAATGGGCCTGGCATCGATACAGCGCTTCGCGAATCAGCTTGCGGCGCACACCCGACACTATTGCCGTTGGCGTTTCGAACCCGTGAAAGCTCGCAACCACGGGAACGTTACGCATCACGCGTGCTGCCACCACGGTATCAACCAGCATCGTGATACCGCGAATATGAACCAGATCAATATTCTCGTCGTCAATGATCTGCACGAGGGCGCGGCTGAAGTGTGAGCCATCACCCGCGACCTGAAGCACCTTAACGTGTGCGGGGATATCAACCCGTTGCGATTTAGCAACCGACTCGCGAATGGCGATCACATGTCGACTATCCGACGGGGATAGACCCGCCACGACGGCGGCCAACTGTCGTTCGAGACCACCAACGGAAAGGCTATGTACGGGATGGAGAATGGTGATTGGTCTTGGCGGCGCGCATGTTTTCGGTATAGCCACCATCGATTGCTGATGTGATGACTGCAAACTGGTATTGGGTAGTGAGGGCACGTACCGATCTTTCTAATTGGCAAACGGTTAGCGTCTGGACGCACCTTCCGCGCGCGTATCTACAAGTAGTGTTATCGGCGTAGTGCGAGTCGAACTGATATAGACAAATTGAGGTGGCGCAAGAACTGCAGGCGCGGCGGCAAGTTATGCCGATTGGTGTTATCTAAACACGGGCGCGAATTCATCGCCGTCAGAAACGAGGTGAATCAACAGTGCATTGGTCGCCCCCTGGTGTTCGAGCCGAGTACCGGCCACGATCACGATCAGGTCATTGGGCTTCGCCAGATTGCGTTGCAGCAGCGCGTCATCCACTTCGCGCAACATTTGCAGCACATCGCGATGGCGCTCCATGCAGATGGGCGTTACACCAAAATACATCGCCATGCGACGGCAAACGTGGGCATCTTTGGAAAGGCCGATCACCGGTACACCCAGGCGCGTTTTAGACAGCAGCCGCGCCGTGTTGCCGGTGCCGGTCCAAACGGCGACCAACTTGGCGTCGAGTTCGCGTGCCAGCAGGCTGGCACCGTGGGCCACGGCTGTGGTAACGCGGCGCATCGTCAGCGCGACATCGATGCGCGAGGCGCGATTGCGCAGGCGTAGGTCTTCTTCCGTGTATTGTGCCGTTTTGGTCAACGTTTCAACGCTCTCCAGCGGATAGTTGCCCACCGAAGTTTCGGCGCTGAGCATCACACAGTCGGCCTTATCGAGAATGGCATTGGCGACATCACTGACTTCGGCGCGCGTGGCCACGGGGGATTCCACCATCGATTGCAACATCTGCGTGGCCACGATGCAGGGCTTGGCCGCGTTTTGACAGGCGCGCACGATCTTCTTTTGCAGAATCGGCACACGGGCCAGATCCATCTCAACACCCAAGTCGCCGCGCGCGACGAGGATCACGTCCGACGCTTCGATAATGTCATCCAGATAGCGAATCGCGTGTACGGTTTCGATCTTGGCAACCACGCGCATCTCGTCGTCAAGCGGCAGGCGTTCGCGCAGTTCGTGTAGATCTTTGGCGTTGCGGACGAAAGACAGCGCGATGTAATCGACCTTGGCCTCGATGGCCCAAGCCAAATCTTCGAGATCTTTATCCGTGAGCGCCGACATTTCGAGATCGCTATCGGGACAGTTGACGCCTTTGCGCGTGCGGATTTCACCACCGACTTCGCAGGCGCAGACCAGTCGATCGTCGTGGGATTCTTTCACGCGCAGCCGCACGGCACCATCATCGATCAGCAAGCGATGGCCGGCCTTTACTTCGCTGACCAGTTCTGGGCGATTGGTCGAAACGCCCGCGGCGCTACCGACGCGATGCTCGGCGAAGATTTCCAGCGTCTCACCGCGCGCGATTTCGAATACGTCGTCTTCAATGGGATCGACGCGAATCTTGGGCCCGCACAAGTCACCCATCACGGCGACGAGCGCGTCCATTTCTTCGCACACCTTGCGAATGCGTCGAAACGTGGCGGCGTGTTGCTCGAGCGTACCGTGGGAGAAGTTGAGCCGAAAGATATCGACACCGCCGTCGATGAGTCGGCCGATCATCTCTTCCGAGTCGGTCGCGGGGCCAAGAGTGGCAACGATTTTGGTATGAATCATGGGCCGGGCCTGAAAAAAAGTCGGTAAAAGCGTTCGTCAACGGCAATTTGTAATGGATGGCGCGGGGCGGGGCAAATTGGGCGGCGGGAAAGTCAAAGTGAAGCGTTGGAAGTGCAAGGTGGGAGAAGGAAGTGGTCCGCGTTGTGGGGAGACGGTTGCCCAGCCGAATAATGCTTGTGGATAGGTGAGTAGCTTGTGATGTCGATTAGATGGTGCAACGTGAGATGCGAATGTGGTGCGCGAGGTATCCTTAGTTGAGGTCGTTAGATTGTAATGTAGCTTGCCGTAACCGCAGAGATCGTTTGCCCCATCCTTTCTGCTAGAAAAGTTTGGGGAATCAGTCGCGGAGATGATCCGATTTAGAAATATTGGTGTGAAGTGGTTATTCAGGTGATTCCCCACCCTTGGCATTAATAATGAGTTACCGTTGGTTCGTGATTCGCGTGCTCATTAAATGGCCAACGTTTTTCTCTCACCGAAGATGCGGCTGCACCATTCCATCCCTTACAATGTTCGAGTAACATTACGAACGGCCAGAGCAATGACGATAGAATCCGAAAATTCTTCAGTCTCTGCGGCTGGGCGGTCACCTCAAGTGGTAAAGTTCTTGCTGGCAACACTGTTGCTGGCCGCCGTTATCATTGGCGTCGGTTGGTTTACTGACGCACATCAATTTGCATATCGTGCCAGCATGTCAGTGGCGACCTTTCTGTTCTTTCCGTTTGTGGTGGTCGGGATTCTTTTCGTAATTGGGCTGTTCGTGACGTTCGTAGTTCCCGGTGAAGTAGTACTGCTGCCCGTTCTAGGCGTTTATCTCTTCAAGCCTTACTACCGTTGGCTTTCTCGTAGAAAACACCCCCTTTTTTGGGGTTCTTTGGTTGGTGTTTTGTTAGGCGCGGTAGTGTTATTCGGGTTGAACTACTGGGTGATTCTTCCCGGCGATGCTGCGACGGCGACGACACTCTTAAAGCTCGAAACAGCCATCGCCGAGGTGTACGACGAACGCAAACGTTATCCCGCTGCTGATGAGAACGGTCATTTGTTGTTCGCCGATCTAAACGGAGTCGATGTACCTGCAATTGACGGCGTCGTTGTCGATGGGTTCGGGCGCCCCTTTGAGTACGAGATGGAAGGACGCTGGCGGGCGGCGCGTTACCGGTTGCGGTCTTACGGTTACAACGGCAAGCCGGGTGGTGATGATGATCTGTGCGTATCGCATGCCACTCGACTAGCGCGCGCTGCGGAAATGGCCGCGAGTCTGCGCGATGCTTTGTCATCAAAGGAAGAAGGCCGTATTGATAGGCTGACGCGCAGTTGGGATGAGATAGAGGCGCTACGTTGTGGCGACTAGGGTTTGGGTTGCGTGAGCGGGGGTTTGGCGTTTAGGAACCGTTCGCGCGTTTTTTCTTTGCGTTCATTCCAGATGCCGAAGGGGATCGAGATAATAAACACCGGAATAAATGAGATTACGCAAATGGAAATCATCAACACGACTTGCGCAAGTACCCACGCGATGAGTAGTGGCGAGATCAGAGCAAGTAAGAGATAGTCGACGCGTCGCGAGAGGCATGCCCGGCGCCAGCGCTTCGACAAACCGGCGTCGGTAATGGGTGCGATTATTTCGGGCGCGTAACTTTCGATGATATCGTCTTCGGTAATCGCGCCCAAATCTAAGAGGGCTTTGCGTGTTGCCCATAGGAGCACCTCATCTCGACAATGAAAATATAAGCCGAGTGAGTTTTCCGCGTCACTGATTCTGGGTGAGTTGGTATCTTCAAAATCAGCCGAAAAAAGGTATTTTTGTGATGAAGCGTAGCGAGCGCGACCCGGTTGATCGGCGCAAAAACCGGCGATTCGAATATTGAATTCGGGAACCGCCTCGAAGGCGATAATGATATCCTGCAATATGGCCCGATCTCCACGATGCGTTCTTTCACCTTCAATGAATTGAATGGTGACTGGCTGCGTGGTGATCTCTGTAATTCTTGCCACTAGCGCTTCGGGCGTTGGCGCGTCTGCTTCAAATCGAATTGGAACGACGAAAAAATCCATTGAAATATGTGACGTTGGGTTTCAGCCTAAACCTTCATTCTATCATTGCATTAATGGTAATACTATGAAATTCGTGACAACCGCGTTTGGAACAAACAATTGAAGAACGGGTGGGGGATCATTCGTCGAAAAAATCTGAATTAAGGCCGCTTGAAATTATTGTAACTCAGGCGATTCCCCACCCTTCGTTGCGGTGAAGGATGGGGCAGCCTGCGTTCCCGCCTTCAGTTAACCAAAAGAAAAAGCCACTTACGGTACACGACCGCAAGAGGCTCTGTTGGTTTTTTTTGCATGAACGCGAGCGGCTTAGTGCCGCGCGTTATTTTCGCGCGATTCGCGCTGGGTTAATTCCCTGCCGCCGCCGGTTTCGTCTCATCCACCAATACTTCCGACGGTTTCTTATAGTTTTGCACGGCATAGTTGTGCCAGGTCTTGCCGTCCCAGGTGGTGTAAGCGGCCTTGGATTGATAGAAGTTCATCTTGTCCGCCACCGGCATCAGCTTCATGACGATGCCATTGAGCGAGCCCATCGTTTTCGCGACTTCGGGCGGCATTTGGCCGGCTGCGGCCATCGGGGCCATTGTGAGCATGAAGCCGATGCCACCGATGGCTTGTTTGAGTTGGTCGGCCATGTCTGCTTGGTCGGTGAAAGTTACCGATACGACATTGCCCTTGGGGTCCAAGCCTTCTTTGCGCCAGCGCGAGTTGGTTGTGATGTTATTGTGCTCGCCCTTGCCCGTAAGCAGGCATTTGCGAACGGCATTGGCTGAAGAGCTAAAGATCAGGTAACCATCCGCACAGCCGATCACTGGCGGCGACGCGATCCCAAGCATAATCATGGTGCCGTGCGAAATTTCTGTCAGCTCCTGCTCGGGGCCGACCTTTACCTTTTTGAAGATCAAACCGTTCTTATCGCCGGCGTTTTGCTTGATCAGGTCGTTGATGGTGTTCAGCAGGCGCTCGACTTGAGCGTCGGCCTTCTTCGAGTCCGTGACCTGAGTAAGCGAGACCCAGTCTCTTCCCATGGGGCCCATTTTGAAGCTGACCGACTCGGTACCAAACAAATCGAGCACGTCATTCTTAATATTCATCTTCAGCATCTGCTGCTGAATGCCGTCCCACTCTTCCAACATCTGGTCGGCGTCGGGTACGTGTTTTTTCATGAAGTCGACGGCGTAATCGTACACCTTGGGTAGGCTCACGCCGGATGAGACCGAGAAGGAACTGGCTTCGGCAGGGATGTATTTGCCGTAGGCTTCGAGCTTGCCACCCGCGGAAACGGCACCGAGAAGTTGCGAATCTTTTGCACTGTCTTTGGTCACGACGATGGTCTCGCCCATGGCGCGCATGCCGTCAGTCCAGGATGTCGTAGCCATGTAATCGATAAACGATGCATCATTGAGGAATGCCGTTAGCAGACTCATTTCATTAAAGGGCTTGGGCTGTCCTTCTGCGGGTTGCGGTAAGCCGTTGCCAGCTTCACGTTCGACCATCGTGGCTACTTGGCGCATAAATAACATCATGCGTTCGATGTCGAAGAATACGAGCTCATCTTCAGCAGGTGGCAGTTCCTTAAACGCGTTTTTGAATCGCGGGGTATCGACCAGGCGCTGGGTGTCGTCGGTATCACCGAGATTAACGAGGGCTTCCTGCATGAGGTCCGGCTTACCAAACGTCAGCAAGATCATGTCATCTTTCTGCGCCAGCGCAATTTCTATAAACGGCGCTTCATCGAAGCTCATCTTAGTGATCGTGACCTTGTCTTTACGCGCTTCAGTCACGACCTTCATCACGTTTTTGCCTGCTTCGGCTTCGATGAACTTGGCCAACTCGTTGAAGATGGCTGTGATACCTTCATGATTTTTCGAGGCGGCTTCTTTGCTGTTGAGGCGACCGGCAAAGAGACCTTCGTAGGGCATGGGCAGGTCGGTCAAGCGGGCGGTGTACAGAAACTCGCCTTCGGTGATGGCCTCCCAATCGACTTTGCGGCAGAGAATTTCAAAACGCCCGCGCATCTGTTCCAGCTTGGCGATCTCTTTCTCTGGTGCGCTCTCCGAGATCATGTCCCACAAGTCGATGTGGATTTCACTTTCCCAAAACGCATCGAATACCCGCTGCCAGTACTTATCGAGGAATTCGCGTTCAGGGTTGGTGCGGCTGCAAACGGTAATGAACGCATCCGCCGGTGCCGCACGGCTAAGAGAGAATTTCTTAAGATCAACATCGGCACGCGCCGCAGCCATCGGCAGCGCTATGGCGGAGATCAACAACAAGCGAGTCGTCAGCGAACGAAAAGACATCTACACATACTCCTGTTTGTTCGGCCCAAAGTCCGAACGATTGGCTTGCGGCGGGCACGGCGTCGGGCCCCGTCGCGCAAGCGGCGTTACTCGTTTTTCATACGCGGCTCGATAGGCCGCGGTAACATAAGCGCAACGAAAATGCCGCGTGCGCCTCACGAATCACCGATTTCCGCATTCGAAACAAAGTTCCTGCAATATCGCCCTTGGGGCGGCGTTGAACTGTCCGTGAGCCACGACAGCATGTCAACCCGTAACGGCTCATTCGGCTAAACAGTTTCGCTCAAATAGACAGGAGATGATCCCATGTTTCGTACTATCCTCGCCCTCGCAGGTACCATCGTTATCGCCACCTGCACATCGCAGGCATCGGCTGTTGCACTCAACACCAATCAACTCAACCTGGCGGGCCCAAAGCCCGGCGGCAAGCAAAAAGGGGCCGACCGCTTTGAACGCCTCGATCGCAACGATGACGGCGTGATCGACCGCGAGGAGTTCGATCAAGCCCGCAAGGGTCGTCGCGGTCAGCGTGGTCCGGAAGCACGCGGAAAGCGGGGCGGTCCGGATGGCCCGCCGCACGCCGAGCGCGGTCGCGGTGGACCGGGTGGGCGGCGCGGCCCGGCTGCCAGAGGCGGTCGCGGTTTCGGTCGCCAAATGCGCGGCATGATGGGGCATCGACATCAACTGCGACGGATGATTCGACAAGAAATTCGCCGTGCCATGATGCGGATGCATCATCGCGGTATGGGCAGCGGACATGGCGGGCCGGGCATGCGTCGCGGCGGACGCCATGGTGGATTTGGCGGTCCGGGTGGCCCGGAAATGGGTGCAAAATTCGAACGGCGACGTGGTGGTCCCGGCCCGCGCGGTCTGCGCTCACAACGAGGGGCTTGCCCCAATTGCCGCTTCGGAATGAACGATGATGCACGCCCACCAATGGCTGGTCCTCGCGGTGACTCACCACGCGGTAAAGGTTTTCGTGGTGGTCCCGATGGCCCGGGGATGCGGGGTGGCGATGGCCCGCCGCGCGGACGCGGTTTCGGCAAGGGCGGTGCCGGTCGCGGCGGTAAGGGCGATCGTGGTCGTGGAGGGTTACGGCAGCGCTTTAAGAAGCTCGACAAGAATAACGACGGCGTCGTCGATCGCGATGAATTCAAAGGGCCGCCCGAGCGTTTTGATCGACTCGACAAAAACGGCGACGACAAGATCGAAAAAGACGAACTACCGCGCGGTCGCGGCCAAGGTGGGAAGCGCGGCAAAGGCGGACGCGGCGGTAAGCAAAGCAGCCAAGTCTAAGTGCTCTGATCGCATGGCGTTTGCAGCGTCGCCTGAGTTCGCAGCACGTAGGCTGTATCGCCAATAGCGTTTTAGGAGTTCTCGATAAATAAAGCCCAGCCCTGGCAAGGGTTGGGCTTTATTCTTTTCTTAGAAGAATGCACAGCGATATTACGGCGTGCAGATTATTTCACTTCGCCTTCGCGGCAGGCGTTTACCACGTGACGCAACAAATCCGCCTCAGTGATGATGCCCATCAGTTCGCCATCATCGACAACGGGTAGCGAGCCGAACTTTCTATTTACCAGAATCTCGGCGACTTCTGCCAGTGATGCGTCGATCGTCGTGTTGGTCACGTCGGTTGTCATGACGTCTTGCATCGTTACATGGCCACGGGCGCGAGCGGGCATACGCGCGTCTTCCGAGCCATCAATCTCGACGGTTCCAAGAAACCGCCGCATGTCACGGTCGGAAACGATGCCAACGATCATACCGCTATCGACGATCGGAATATGGCGAAAGCGATGGGTCTGCATCATACGGGCGGCATGCAGAAACCCATCGGTGGGTTTTAGCGTCTTCACATTTTTCGTCATGTGATCGCGAACCAAGTGCAAACGCCAGCCCTGCATTCTGCTGATGGGGCGATCGTTGAGATAACACTTAAGAAAGTCAGTCTCGGTGACGATTCCGGCTAAGCGATCACGATAAACAAGCGGAATGGCGCGAATACCGGCGTCCAACATCAGTTGGGCACCATGCTGCAGGGAATCTTCCGCGGCGGCAGTGCGTGCGGGCGTCGACATGATCTGCTCGATGCGCGTAGCACCCACGCGCGCCGCCCCCGGTGAAGATCCGAGTCGATCTTCGTCGTGCTGCATGCCGACAGCCGAGAGCAGATCGCGATCGGAAACCATGCCGAGAATCTGGCCGCGATCGACAACCGGCAAATGGCGAAAGTCGTTCTCTTCCAATAGAGAAATCGCTCTATCGATAGAGTCCTTCGGTGCGACTGTTACGACGCGGGTATCGCCAAGTTCGATTAGCTGCATAATGGGCAGAGCTCGATCCGCAGGGAAAACACATTTACGAAATTGGTTTCATGATCGGCGTTTGACGAGCCAAAGTCAACGCGAAAGTTCTTGATACAGCTCCGGAAGGCTTAATGGCAAGTGCTGCTGGGGCGTCGACGCTCAAATTCGGCAAATCCTAAGCCGTGATAATGGCCACGGCGGCTCGCAAGACTCCAACGAGGCAATCCAATATGACGCATCCCATGCCGGCGGCCATCATCTTCGACTTTGATGGCGTTATGTTCGATACCGAGATGATGCACGGGCAGGCATTTGTCGACGTGCTGCAGCGATATGGCATTGACCTCGACTTGCAGGCTGGCATCCGCGAGTTTGTCGGCCACAACGATTGGCTGATTGCCGAACGGCTGATCGAGCGACATGCCGGGTTGGCAAACCTCTCAACGACCGATTTGGTGGAAGAGAAAACGCGCCGCTATTCCGAACTAACGGGCGACGGTTTAGAGCCGTTACCGGGGCTGCGCCCATTCATCGAGCGCTGGGTAGGGCGCGTTCCGATCGGTATCTGCAGCGGCTCGCGCACGCGTGAAATTGAAAGGTTGCTTCGTCTGGCCGGCCTACGCGAACCGATTGATGTGATCGTAAGCAGTGATGATGTGAAGGTTTCTAAACCCGACCCGACCGGGTATCGACTCACGTGTGAGCGGCTGGCCGGGGAGGGCGCACTCGCTGCGGGGGCTTGCTTGGTATTTGAAGATAGCCCTGCAGGCGTAAAGGCCGCCTTGGCGGCTGGTATGCCAACGGTCGGTGTGCGGCGCCCTTACATTGACGAAGGAAAGCTGGGTGTGCCGTTTCTTATCGACGACTTCAGCCCATTGGCCGATAGCAGCACGGAAGTGGAAGTTTTTCATGCGGCCGGTTTAAGGTAACGCGCGCCAACCAGCCGGGAGCTACGTTGTTATTGCAAGCCCAGTGGGTTATCTGTCTTTTCTTCTGGGCGCGCCTCGGGCAGCGGTTCGACGCCCAACTTCTCACAGACACGGAGATAGGTGGCGCGACGGTTAAAGACCTCCGCCGAAGCATCCACGGCCAGCTTTACGATTTCTTCGAAGGTTCGTTCAAAGTCGAGTCGCTGGTTGACGATACGCGCGCGGTAATCGTCGAACAGTTGTCGTGCGCGCCCCATAAACAAGGCGGCCGTTTCGTCTTCGTTAACAGCATAGTTCTCAAGCGCTTTACCAACGAGGCGTTGCAGCCGCCGCAGGGTCACGCGGTAATCACCCAATTGGCGATCGTCTAAGACTTCCAATTTAAGAAACTGTTCGTATCCGCCCATATACATCGGGTCGGGAAATTCTCTCTTGACGATGCCAAACAACCAACGGCCCATCTCATCATCGCCGAATTCATGGGATGCCAAAATCGAATCGCGCATGAATCCAACGAAGCCTGCGCGGAATTGTTCGGAAACTTTCGAGTTGTTGGGGTTGCGTTCGTCTTTTATGTAGTCTTCGGAGACTTCGAAAAACGTGCGTACCAGCGTCGGAATCACGCGCAGGTCGGGCTGCAGCAGCGGCGGCTCGCCCATGTCGGCTTCGGGACTCATTGCCACGCGACCGCGATGATACATCTTTTGCAGGGCGTAGAACTCTAGGCGGTCGGTATTTAACTTATGGATATCGACCGGATCGCGCTTATCCACGCCAATCTCGGATCCTAAATTCGACCAATACAGCGCGTGCGTCTCGGCTAGCCGAAAATCAAAGGTCATCCCAAAGTGATTATGGATGCGCAAGACGCGCAACATGTCGATCTTGAATTCCTCATGCACGCGGTAGCGGCGGGCGATGGCTTCCAGCGTAGTGCGGGCGTCTTTATATTTCGGATCCTCCCAGACGCTCATAAATTGGGGGAGCTTGTTAACTTGTTCGGTGCTGGAAATGCCGGGCAGCTCCAAAATATCATCGCGCACAGCATCGACGATTCCGAGGTAGGTATCGGCGTCGGTCGCATCGAAGCCAAAATCGTCCAGCTTCTCGACAAAGCTGCGCACGTCATCGAAAAATGGGGCGGCCTCTTTGCGCGCGGCGTCGAGATCGACGGCAGCGCGCTTATCCCAATATTGCGTGAGTTTGCGTCGGGCCGCAGAAATGTCTTTGCTGCGCAGGTAATTGAGAAACTGGTTCTTGCGGCGATCCTGCAACTCTTCCGGAATATCCGGCATGGTGAGTACGTTGGTTCGCGTTGCGTTAATGAGTGCATCGAAAACGCCGGGTTTGGTGGCGTCGAACCCATTCTCAGAAATCTTAGCGATCAGCGCGTCGACATCATCGTTCTGTTGCATCAACTCGACGAGACCGCCGCCACCACGCGCTTCAGACGCGGCCAGACGCAACTGATCGATAAACGCGCGCACCTCGGGCAAATCCACATTGAGCAAGTCGCGCAGCGCGCCGATCTCGCGAACCGACACACCGGGACGGTTTAGGCCCTTTACCCATTTAAGCGTGTCGCTAAACGGCACATCGATCAGGTCGAGTGCTTCGGCAGGTTGCACGCCCGCGAGGCGGTACTGATTGAAAATCGTCTCGAGTGTTTCGTGTTCGAAGATGCCGTTATAGGTCTCGGGTACAGCAGCGAGAATCGGGAAATCATAATCGCGGTAAAAATCGCCCCGCGCACGGCCGACACGCACGTAATCCGGCGGCGGCGTACCCATAGCGTTTTCGGCGATCAACGCGAATTGCAACTTGTAGTAAAGATGCATTTCGTCCATAAAGTCGCCAACTTTGTGGAACAAAATCCATGCGAACTCTTTATAAAGCTGCGTGTTGTTCGGATTAAGCGGAATGCCCTTATCGCGAATGAGCTCGTAACCGTTACGCACCCAGCGCCAGCGTTCTTCGGGCGTGCTGCAAGTGACCGAGATGTTGTACGACATGTTCCAGCCCATAAAGGCCCAGACTTGGGCGAATTTAGGCTGCAACTTGCAAATGGTCTTGGCCAGCTGTAGTGCATCAAAGATTCGGCCTTGTTCTTTTAGCTTGGTGGCACGAATCCACAATACATCCACCAGCGGCGCCCGGCCGACGGCCAACAGCGGCGTATAAAGCATCGACATGGCCGTATCGTCGGGGGCCGGCGGTTGTACCAACTCGCGTTCCTTGCGCTGCGCATGAATCGCAGGCGTCATCAAGGTTGTCGAAGCAATCGCCAGTAAGGCGACCATTACATAGACGAATTTTTTAGTGGCCGGTCGCATCTAAATCGTACTCCCTGTTGGAGTTTTCAACTTCGCCAAAAGAGCCGAAGGTAGATTCCCACTATTCGGCCCGACTGAAGGTCATCGCATCGGTGTTAGACCGTCACTGCGGCCAATTCGCGGCGACGGAAAACCAAGACCGCGATAATCATTGCGATGCCGCCCTTGACCAGGACGAATTTAACAAATGATAGGCCCAACGTGGCCCAGCCGATGGCCTGGCCTTCCATGACGCTGCCGAGCGGTGTCAAATCGCCAAGCGATAACAACCATTCGAGAATGTCGACCACGATGCGGCGAATTTCAAACGACAGCGGCTGCGCCACCGTCGGATCGAAATACTCTTCGGCAACGGCCAACGATTCGGCGACAAAACCCATCGAGTTGGACAGGATGTACAGGAAGATCAAAATCATCGAGCCGACGGGGAAAGTCAGAAATGTCGACGCGAAAACGCCGAAGGTGGCCAGCGACGCCAACGGAATCAACGCGGCCAGGCACGCTTGCAATAGGTTCGCCTCAAAATTTCCGACGACGTACAGAACCTTCAACGCTTCGGGCAAATCGAACGCCGCAGCCGCCGAGCGCGGATCGATGTTGGCAAACTCAACCACGATGGTGCCGTCATTGGCGATCGCCTCTGCGGGAAATTCGATCTCTTTCGTGGTTTCAACAGGGATGGCCTCGGTGCGCTCTACGCGATTGGGGTTATCCGCCGCGCCGATTGCCCATTGGCACAGGATGGTGTCTTTTTCGAGCACCTGTCCCGTGAGCGGATGCCGCCATGCCTGCATGAGTGATTGAGTCTTAACGTTGTATCGAATCGACGCGATGAAATCATCGCCTTTTTGGGGTGCCGGGCCTTTGAGGGTCCACGTCTTGAAGCGCAGCGGCTCGACACGGCAGAATCGTCCCCAAACCTCGGATCGAATCTGCTCCATCACGATGTTGGTCGCAACGGTTTCGGGAATCGTTCCGGCTTCTTCTCGGCGCTTGTATTCCGTGAGGAGCGCTTTCTGAAACGCCTCCTCGTCCACTTCCACGTTCAGCGTTGCACGCGAGACGAGAACCTGCCTTCGAAGCTCATCAAAGCGGCGCAGATTCACGCGCGTGGCCTCGGGCAGGCGTAACAACACATCAGATACGTCGTCGCGCGTTAGGCCGGTTGCCTCTTTCATGGCTGTGACCACCGGGCTTTCCTTCCCGGCAACCCCCATACCCTTTACATCTTCGAGCGATGCAACGAAGCGTTCGGCCTGTGTTGGCGTAATGCCGCCCTCTGTCGTCAACTCGCGATAAAGGGTCGATTTGAAATCGGAAAGAATAAAGACAACGCCAACATACGTGAGTACGCCGACCAGCAGCATGACGCCGACGTTGAGCACCATCACGCCCGTCCATTTGCCCGCCAGAATTTGCCAACGCGGAACAGGTTTGGCGATGATGCTGTAGATCTGGCGGCTGGCAATCTCGTTCGACAACGAGCGACACGAGAAAATGACCGTCAGCAGGGCGAGAACAAAGCTCGAGAACCCCAGCGAATAGGTCATATACATTTGCACTTGGCCCTTGATGGTGCCATCGCCGTCGGCTGTGAAGTAAAAAGATGGCACGCTAATCAGAATCAGCAGCAGAAAGCCAAACGCGATGCGCGCGCGCAGGCCTTCGGCGAGCGTAGTCCGGGCGATGGCCGTGATATTGCGGCCCGCGCCGCTCAGTGTCCAACCGCCCACTTCACCGCCGCGTTCTGTTAGCGCCTTGCGAATGACGTAGAGAATTGCGACCAAGCCAATGAGGGTACCGATCCCAATCATCAGCATGGAAAAATCATTTAGATCGAAGCCTTTATCAGGCACGCGAAACTCCGTCGGTTGTGGCAGCGTTTATTGAATTCACGCGCGATGTCTGATTTCTAGAGCCCGTTCGCGACGTCGGTTAGTCGTCGCCGTCTTTCTTCTTCAACAGCTTGCCCAGCACATCCTGATTGGTGGCGGGTTGTTGCACGGCATCTTGATCGTCGGATTTGTCCGCGGTGTCGTCATCCACTTTGCTAAGCTTAGAAAGGATGTCGGCCTTCGGTTTCGGTGCGGCGACCGCCGGCGTCGCTTGCGCCGCGTCGCTTTCCGTGTTGCCGGCATCCACCAAAGCATTGACCAATGCCTCGCCCTGTTGTGCGCCGTCGCCCGAGAGAAACGATGGTGCGTCGGCAGTATCTTCGGCACCGCTGGTCGCCAGTTGTTTTTGCTGGGCGTCGGCGATAACGCGGAAGAACAGGTTTTCGAGTCGGTCGGTCGGATGGTCGACCTTCTTAACGGCCTTACCCGATTTTTCGATAATCTGACGGATCTGCTGCAGGGTCGCCTCGTCGAGCTGATCGGCGACGATCTGCGTGGTATCCTGCCGCTTTAACAACTCGTTGACTTGCCCGACGGCCTGTTGCTTACCGCCGTACATAATCAGCACGCGATCGCAAACATCTTCAACATCGGCCAACAAGTGGCTGCACAGGATGACCGTCTTGCCGCGTTCGCCCAACTCTTTGATGACGTTTTTGACCTTAAGCGTACCGGCCGGGTCGAGCCCCGATGTCGGTTCGTCGAGGATTAACAGATCGGGATCGTTGACCAATGCCTGCGCCAGACCGATGCGTCGCGCCATACCCTTGGAATAGGTGCCGACCGGCCGCTTGGCGGCGTTGCGCAGGCCGACTTTGTCGATCAGTTGCTCGGTGCGCCGGCGCCGCTCTACGCGATCGAGCTTAAAGAGCCGACCGTAGTAATCGAGCGTTTCATAAGCGTTGAGATATCGATACAGGTAAGATTCTTCCGGCATGAAGCCGATGCGGGCTTTGATGGCGGTGTCGGTGGGCAGTTTGCCGAAAACGCGCGCAACACCCCTCGTGGGATACAAGAGGCCCAGAAGCATCTTGATCGTGGTGGACTTACCCGAACCATTGGGGCCCAGCAGACCGAAGATTTCCTTCGGCTGTACGTGCATGTCGAGCTCGTCAACAGCTTTGACTTTGGCACGTCCCCAAAAGTCGTTAAAGACTTTGCTTAGGGAGATGCATTCCACGACGTGATTCATAACGGCTGTTGTCTCGCTTTCATCGCGGTCACGCGCTGGATTAGCCGGCCTAATTTAGCCAGGCGCAGTGGTGTCGCGTGATTCTGTTCTCTTCACCCATCCGCCTAAATAAGTTCACGCTCCAACTACGATTGACCGAACACGCTAGCGAGTTCTCGGCATCGACGGCGCCACATCAATGTCATCAGTGTTTACGCGACTGGCCGCTTCCATGAGTGCTTCTTGGTCGGGGGCGGCCTTGCGGTCATCGCGCGGAATGTGCAGGCGAATCTGCTCACCCGGCGGCACATACATCTTTGTTACGCCTTCGCGTGCCAACGCCAGACCGATGATTTCTTCGGTGCGGCGGGACAAAAACATGTTCGGGTTCTTGAGGTACTCGGGCAAAACGGCGCGCAGGCGTTCTTCATCGCCTTGTACATCCTGCACAATGCTTTGCTTGAGAATTCGCGCGTCATTGACGATCGTGCGTACATCGCCCGATGCTTCGGCCAACAGCTCGTTGACCTTTTGCGTTTGGGCGTCGAGTTGTGCCTGTAGATCACCGGCAGCCTCACCCTTATCCGCCACCTTCAGCATCAATTGAAATTCTTCATCGATGGCTTCAGCAATGGCGACATGATTGCCCCCCGCAGTCTGGATGAGCCGTGCTTCGCGATTGCTGCGTGCTTTAGCCAATTGTTGCGCCTTGCGCGTTTCGGCCTGAAAGACCGCGTCAAAAGCACCTTGGGTTTGCCGTGGCGGGAAGACCGCTTCGAGATCCTGGTATTTCACGGCGATGATGCCGTTTTCGCGCAGTCGAATACCGAGCGGGGTGCCGGCCTTCTCGAGTGCTTCGAGCTTATCATTTAATCGCTTTTCAACAGCGTTGATGAATTCTTCCTGCTCGACACCGCGAATCGCGAGGGCAGGCCATCCTGCTGCTGTCTCGATCGCGGCGTTGCGTGCGAGATTAGAAAGAATGGTGTACTCAGGATAGTTCTCATAGGTCAACGTGCCGCGATTCGGGTCGACGCCTTCGGGTCGTTCGCGCGGCATGTCGTACACATTCTTGAGATAATCGAGCACGCCCGCTTCGGTGACACGGTATTGAACCTTGAGCGCCGCGTGCAGGATGTTGGCATCACCCGTGACGAGATAATCGTCGGCCTCGGGCCTCAGGTTGCCAAACTTCATGCCGATTTTCTTGCTTGCGCGTTCCTGATCACTGAGCTTTAGCATGAACTCAAACGGCAAGTTACGCTCTTTGGTATCGACCGTTTCAACGCGATCGATCGGGTACGGCCACGACCATCCCCAGCCCGACGTGTTCACGCCGGTGCCCGCACCCTTAACAATGCGGCCAAAGCGGTAGACCACGGCGGCTTCACCCGGCTCGACGGCGTACCAGCCGCTGAGGAAATACAGTACGACCAAGACGGCCATCACCAGCTTCAGAATACCGAAGCTCTTGCGCAGGGCGTTGACTAATTCGGTGTTGCCGAATTCATCGCCGTGATGATCGTGCGGCACCTGACCGCTCATGTGCGTGTGGGCGGCGTCTTCATTCGCCATCGCTCGCGGCCTCCTCATTGCTCGAGTTCGATGCTTCAGCCAAGACCGTGCGATCGGTGGAGTCGCCTTGCTGGGCGGCTTCCAAAGCCGCGTCGCGGTCGGCCTCAATGCGGCTTAGCGCCTTCGTGGCTCGGGCGGGGTTTAGCAGATCAAACGGCATCATCTCGTTGCTGTCGATCACCAGCGTGATTTGTCCTGATTTGAGAATCTTCTCGACCGATTCTAGCTTCTTGAGGAAGTCGGCAAGCTCGCGATTTTGCTCGAAGAAGGCGTAGTAGCTGGCGGCCATGGCCTCGCCTTCGCCCACGATGTTCTTAGCGTAAGCCTCGGCGCGGGCGCGAATCTTCTCGGCAACTTCTTTCGCCTCATCGCGAATGGCGCGGGCTTCGGAACTACCTTCCGCCCGAAGCTTGCGGGCGACGTTTTCGCGTTCGGCCATCATGCGATCGAATACGTCTTTGGTGACCGACTCGGGCAAGCCCAGACGCTTAACGCCGACGCTAACGATTTCGATGCCGTAGCGATCCATGGCGGCTTTCTTCACGCCGGCCGCGGCGGCACCAGCCTCAGCAGCGCCTTCGCCCTGTACGCCATCGAGAAACTCTGTCTCAAGCTGCGGCATCTTCATCTGGTCTTCTTCGGTGTTAACCAGTTGGTCGAGGTCATAGCGCCGCAGCACCAACTGCACTTGGTTTTCCAGTAAGTCGCGAATCTTGGGGGCGGCCACGTCTTCGCTGCCGACCGACTCGAGAAACTTGCGACCATCCTGCACGCGCCACGTGGCGTAAGACGTCAGGATGACGGTCTTTTGGTCGCGCGTGGCCGCTTGGCGGAACTCAGTTTCAAACACGCGCAGGCGCGTATCGAACCGATGAACGCGATCGATCGGCCACGGTGCCTTGAAGTGCAGGCCCGGCTCGTATTCCTTGTTTTCTAGAATGCGATCGAAACGCGTGACGACCACAGTTTCGGTAAAGCGCACCTGAAACGCACACATCATGCACGCGATCACAACGATCACGATCAGGGCGACGAGCAAAGCGGGAAGGTTTCTGGTCATAGTGACAGTCTCACCCAGTTCAAGTTGGCACGGCTTCGGTTAATGACCGTGCGGAATCACATTTATCTTCAGCGCGCTGCTAAGGTGCGCGTGGTTTAGTTTCCGTCCAGATCGGTTTGGGTCGCATCGACCTTGGCGATCTCGGCGTTCATGATGCTAAGTTCCGACGGCGGTTGTAGGTCATACACGTAGATTACCTTGCTGGGGTCTTCCATCGCGATGATGTACTTCGGCACCGGCTTTATCGCATCCTCAAGCCCGCGCAGGTAAACCCGCAGCAGATAAGTGCCGCGGCCCGCCTGGTACGATGCGACTTGTGCGTTGTACAGCTCGGCCGATGATTTTTCGTTGAACAAGCGGGCGTAGCTCTCACGCTCGGCGGCGGAAACCATCTCGCGAACGTTGCCGCCCGACTGTTCACGTAACAGTGCCACGGTAGCTTCCGTCTTCGCTTCCGCATCGTCGGCTTCCGTGCGCCGCGCTTCCTCTTCGGCCACCACGGCGTCGTATATCTCCTGCCATTGCAGGCCGGCCATTGCGATGCGAACCTCATTCGCTTCGGCGGTGGCTTTTTTGATCAGCGTTTCTTTGCGCTCAATAGCGCTGACGACCGATTCGTAAGACTTTGCGACTTCCTGGTCCGGCGGTGGGTGAATACCACCAAGACCGACGTAGACGATCTCGATACCGAGGCCTTCGTTGTTGTAACCGCCGGCGTCACAGGCCTTTTGCAAACGTTCGTGAATGATAGAAGCCGCTGCCAAACCGCCATCGCCAAGGAATTCCTTGATGTCGGCATTGGCCGCGTAACGCGTCAACTCGCGATAAGCGAGCGCTTCAACAATTGCGCCCGCGTCTTGCGCTTGGCGATGGAACTTGATGACTTCCGCATCGCCGGGACGGATGCGCCACTGCACCGGCATCGATACGCTGAGCAGGTTGACGGGCAGTTGCTCGTCGGCTGCGCGATCCAAATCAGACGGAGTTTCGCCAACCTCATATCGAATGCGATCCGGCACAATAAGTTTGTATTCATTCTTGAAGTGTTGCTTGGTCCAAAGGATGGTTTCGGATTGCAGGAATGCGGCGTTGGAGTTTTTCGGCTTACCCTTATCACCCGCGAGGGCACCGGCGATGTTGTCGCCGAGGTTGTCAAAGCCTTCTTCAGCTTCAACCTCGTGGCCTAGTACCATTCGCTGAATCCGCTCAACCGGAATGACTGCGGCGCGATCGATAGGCCACGGCCATGTCAGATGCAGCCCGGGCTTGGCAGTCTCTTCGCGCGCTTCACCAAAGTGCGTGATCACCGCCTGATGCCCCGGTGGAACAATGGTGATCATGGTGAGGCCGAAGATGATAGCTACTTGCAACAGCAGCAGAATCGGCAACTGCCAACTCAACAACTTGTAGAACCAGGTTTCGCTGACTTTGAAACCGAACTGGTAATCGAGAAACTTACCCGTGCTTTCGACGACGCCACCGGGCTCACTAAACACGCCCCACAGGCGGCTATCGAAATATGGATGCGGGTCTTCTTCATCGCCGCGCGGGCGATAAAAGTTCATGATGAAACTGGCGGCTTGTTCGAGACCGAGCAGAATCAGGATGACGCCGACGATCACGCTGTACCAGTATTCAGCTTGGTAAAAGCCTGCCACAACAAACGTCATGGCAAGGGCCAGGCCCAGTGCCAACGCCGAGGTGCCAAACAAATGGTTGCCGCCGGCGGAAAGACTGTTGAAGCCCTTCACCTTACGCAGGCCCAGCGCGTAGCGCGACATCATAAAGGCAACGAACGAGATCCCCGCCGCAAAGAACAACACGTAAACAACGTAGTTCTGCAGGCTGCCGCGCTCACTGGCGAAACCTTCGAGCGTTAGTTGATTGCCCAATGCCATCGTGACGGGCGAAAAGCTAATTTCGATGAGCGAGTACTTAGGCGGAATCAGCATGAAGCCCGCGATCAACATGTACAGCGCCACCAGCAGTGCGACCGTCGGCACTACGAACTTTTGGATGGATCGATAGCGTCGCGCCGAAGCGAGTGAATCCATCTGATCGAGTTCTTCTTCTTCGAAGATGGTTTGCACGCCGCCGAGCTTTTCCTGCCGGTCGCGTTCGATGCGATCGAGTTCGAGCTGTTCTTCCAGAATCAGGCGGCGCTGGTGCTGTTGTAGCCAACAAAGAATCCAGATGCCGACACCGGCAAACGCCTGAAAGGCGACCGCCCATACAGATGGGGCTTCGCTGTGTCCCCAAATGGCAAGTGCGGCCAAGATGCCGGTGGCCAATAGCGATACCAATAGACCGAAGATCGCAGTGTTTTCACCGCGTCGATCGATGCCGGATAGGGTTTTCTGTTTACTCATCGCGTCCTAATCCGCAGGGGCGGGTTTAACTAACGCCGTGCAAAGTAATAATGATGACCGAACGGGTACTAGGCTTGCGTGCATCATAGGCGACGAGCGCAGAAACCCGTTACGCCGCACGCCGCCGACCGACCCCATCCGATGGGCCCGGTGCCAATAACTCCGAGCGGCTGACAAACTTTCGCATTGTAGATGTGTGACCTATGATGCCAAGTCTGTCGACAGCTTTCGCCGGCGCGAATGTCGAGAAATAGCTAAATTCTCTCCGCGGCGAAACAAAAGCGCGAAAATTTCGCCCGATCCATTGTTGCCCGAGAGACGTACCGTCTTACAACATAAGACGGGCCAGACTCCAAGAACCCTACGCCAACACTTATGACGCAGTTCGTAGCCATTGCCAAAAATTCATATCTGCAAGCCGTCCGGCAACCGGTCTACGGCATTGTGGTCGTTGTGACGCTGGCAGGGTTGGCGTTGGCACCGGCAGTGACGGGCTGGACGCTCGACGACGACAACAAGATGCTGCGCGATATCGGCCTATCCACACTGCTCGTGCAAGGGCTGGTTTTGGCCTGCTTTTGTGCGTCCAACGTGATCGATCAGGAAATCGAGGACCGCACGGCGCTGACGGTCGCGGCCAAACCCGTGTCGCGCGAAATCTTCATCTTCGGCAAGTATCTTGGCATTTTTCTGGCATTGCTTACCGCCCATTACCTTGCCGGCATTGCGCTGTTTATGGCAATGCGGCATGGGGTTTTGGAGACCGCGTCGGATACCTCAGACGTGACGGTACTGCTGCTGGGACCGGCGATGATGGCGTTGGTGGCGATTGCCGCTGGCGTGTTGAACTACGTCCGAGATTATCGGTATCTGCCGACACTGTTGGTGTTATCGGTCCCGGCCCTAACATTCAGTCTCGGATTGCTGCTCATCATTGATCGCGACTTTCATCTAAAAAGTTACGAGGTGCTGCAACCACTGAGTGTATTTCCCGAAGGCATTCCAGATGAATCGATGTTCGACGGCATCGTTAGCTGGCGCCCCGATCCGGGGAATCAGATGTTGCCGGGACACTCCGGAAATTTGGTGCGGTCCGGCTGGAAAGGGCCTATTCGCGACGAAGAGCGGACTTTCCTACTGAATCTTGTCGACGATTTCGACTGGAAGCGGGCCGTGAAGTACATGGTGAAAGAATCGCGCGACCTGCATGGGTTTGAGGTATTGAAAGCCGGGCTGCTCGTTATTCCTGCATTGGCGCTGCTCGCCAGCTTTGCGGTGGCGGCGTCCACACGCTTGGGCACGGCGGCGACATTTTTGATAACGGTTGCCCTAATTTGCATGGGGTTGGCGGCGGACCAAGTACTGCGCCCGATGGCCGAATCAGGTGAGAGTGGGTGGATCAGCTTTGCCTACCGGCTCATTCCGAATTTCCAGTTTTACTGGATGGTCGATGCGCTGAACGAAAACCGTACGATCCCGCTGTCGTATATGTGGAGTGTTTCCGGCTATGCCGGCGTGTATTCGCTCGCGGTATTGCTGCTGGCAATGGGTCTATACCAGACCCGCGAGATCGGTTGAGCCGCCGCTCGGCTCCCGATAGTCCCCCAGCCCCAGAGGGGCAGGGGCAACAAGCGCTGTGGCACCGGTTTGTAACCGGTGTGACCCAGCACTGTGGCATCGGTTTGCAACCGGTGTAATCGAGGGTGTTTAAGGCGAAGCCGCCGACAGCATGAGACGCGAATGAGAATATGGATAAACGGACGCAACCGTTAGCTTGGGCGCGTATGATCGCCTGCTAAAGGACTGGCCTAACCCGTTGATCGTTCATTACCGAACGGTCGAACTTTGTAAGACGGAATTCTTGATATGGCACACGACCTGATCGGTATCAAAGATCGCGAAGTAGATCATCATCACCATCACCATCACGACCACGACCACGGAGCGAGTGGGCACTTCCACGAGCACGCCCACGTCGACCCTGAGAAGGCAGCGCGTTCGGCCACGCTGTGGCTGTTTATCACGCTTTTGGGTGGCGTGTTCCTTGTCACCAGCGTGTTCATTCTGATATTTAGCCCCACGCACGAAGGCGTGCGCGACTGGCAATTTCATAGCGATATCGCAGCCATGATCGGCGCGGGCCTGTTGGCCATGCGCGTAATTTGGCACGCGCTGCGCAACCTGATCGCCGGCCACATGCACATGGATGAACTGGTGGCGTTGGCCATTGTCGCCGCGTTGGGCAATGGCGATTATCGCGAAGCGGGTCTGATCGCCTTCTTCCTGCTCATCTCCGAGTTGATCGAATCGCGCACCGCCATCGGTGCCCGCGCCAGTATCGAAGAACTCATCAAGCTCACGCCCAAGAAAGCGCGACTCATCAATCCCGACGGCAGCGAAACGACAGTCGATGCAACGGCGTTGAAGATCGGCCAGATCGTGCGCGTGTTGCCCGGCGATAACATCCCCGCCGACGGCAAAGTGAAAACCGGTGAATCGACGGTTAATCAGGCTAACATCACCGGCGAATCGTTGCCGGTCGATAAACGACTCGACGATCCGGTCTTTAGCGGCACGACGAACCTGACGGGTGCATTGGAGTTGGAAGTTACCAAGGTCGGCTCTGATACGACACTCGGCCAAGTGCAACGGCTGATTCTCGACGCCGAGCGCACACGCAACCCGATCATGCGCATCATCGATCGCTATGTTGCGTGGTACACGCCGATCGTTTTGATGTTGGCGGGTTTGGTATTGTTCTTTACCAAGGATGACAACGGTATCGAGCGCGCTATTTCGATGTTGGTCGTCAGCTGCCCTTGTGCATTGATTATGGCCACGCCGACGGCAATGGTGGCGGGGCTTTCCAGCGCCGCGCGGCTTGGGATTTTGATTAAGAACGTTACCGACATGGAAACAGCGGGGCGCTTAACTGCAGTGGTCTTCGATAAAACCGGTACGCTGACGACGGGGCAACTGTCCGTCACGCGCTTGGTGCCAGCCGAAGGCGTTGACGGTGCCGAGTTGTTACGGCTGGCGGCCTCTGCGGAACAAAACAGTAATCACCCCGCAGCGCGTGCGCTGATGAACGTTGCTCGTGAAGCCAATGTGCAAGCGGGCACGCCGGATAACTTTGAAGAAGTGCCGGGTAAGGGCGTGATTGCTAAGGTCGATGGCGAGCGCATTCTCGTCGGCCGCGATACCTTCCTTAAAGAGAAAGGCGTTGATATCAGCGCCGTCGCCGGCATTAGCCAACAGATGGAGGGCATGAGCCAGCTATTCGTGGCCAAGGGCGATCAGGTACTTGGTATTGTTGGTCTCGAAGACCGTACGCGTAGTGCGGCCAAAGACGCCGTCCAAGACTTGCGCGATGCGGGTATCAGTCGCGTGGCCATGCTGACGGGTGACCGTGAGGCAGTGGCGCGACGCGTGGCCAAAGAGATGGCCTGTACCGAATTCAAGGCCGATTGTTTGCCGCAAGAGAAGCTCGACCTGGTCGAAGCGATGCGGGCGCAAGGCCACCGTGTGTTGGTCGTTGGCGATGGTGTGAACGACGCCCCGGCGTTGGCCGCTGGCGATTTGAGTGTGGCCATGGGCGCTGCCGGTAGCGACGTCGCCATCAAGTCGGCCTCGATCGCGCTGATGAACAACGACCTCACGCGTATTCCGCTGATGGTGAAGCTCAGTCGCGCGACGCGCGCTGTGGTGTTGCAGAATCTGATCTTCGGTGTGGGCTTCGTCGTCGTCGTGATGACGCTAGGGGCATTTAATATCGTGCAGCCCGCGTTGGCGGCGTTTTTGCACTTCGCATCGAGCTTTGTGGTTGTGTTTAACTCGGCCCGCTTGGTGCGCTTTGCCGAAGACAAGGACACGCACGCACAGATCGTGGCCGCCGAAGAAGAAACCCGCGCCGCCGCCCATGCGGCAACGGGCGATGCGGCAGTGGCATAAGCAGTCGAGCGCAGCGAAGCCCGGCAGAGCCGCGGCCTGTGGCCGCATTATCGCTTTCACGCGGGCACTTAAATCGAAGCCGTGCGTTACCGTTTTCGCTGGAGTACGCTCGTCAGCAATAAGTTCGCACTGCGTCATTCATGCGGCCACAGGCCGCGGCTCTGACGCATCGCGAATGATGCCTCTTCTGCTGCATGCCAATAACTGAAAGAGCAAGAGCTTGTTAAGACGCGGGGCTACAACCCCGCATTTTTTTATTGCAGTGAAATCGGATCGACATCCACCGTCACGCGCTTGGCTTTACTGCGCAGCAAGTTCTCATCGCGCAACACCTTCATGCCTGTGACCAAGCCGTTCGCTGTCGCAAAGATTATCGTCGTATCGAAGCGATACAGCTCGCGTAGCCGTTGAATGTTGGCCGGTTGGGCGGCATAGACGGTGGCGGCGATGTTGTAACGTTCGAATAGCCCGCGCATGCCGGTGACGGCTTGTTCGGCGGCGTTGCGCGCGACGGCTTGATTGCTATCCAAGAACACAATCCGCACCATGCGTGTGAAGGGTGGTAACCCCGTTAAGCGTCGTCGTTCGAGTTCCTCGTCGGCGAAGGCCTCGAAATCGCCGTGCACCGCATGGCGAATCGGGGCGGTATCGGCCGCGAAGGTTTGTACGATAACGTTTCCCGCCGTATCACCGCGCCCGCTGCGCCCGGCGACTTGCAACACCAACTGAAACGTGCGTTCTTCGGCACGAAAATCATCAAACGCCAACGCCGTATCGGCGCTTACGATGCCCACGAACGAGACGAACGGAAAATCGAGCCCCTTGGCCACCATCTGCGTGCCGACGAGTAAGTCAAACTCGCGCCGCTCGAACGCACCCAAGATATCCGCGTAATCGCTCGACTTGGTCATCGCGTCCGAATCGATGCGCCGCACGCGCGCCTGCGGAAACTTGCGACCCAACTCCTCTTCCACACGCTCGGTACCGAGACCGAACTTCACCATGCGGCCCTCGCAATCGAGCATGGGGCATCGTTCGGGCACGGGCTTACTGGTGCGACAGTAATGACACTGCGCGCGCCGCGTGCTTTCGTGATACACCAGCCGCACATCGCACTTGGGGCAACTCATCGGCGTACGACACACGGGGCAGTGCACATAACTGGCGTAGCCACGACGATTCAAAAGCAAGACCGCCTGTTCGCCGCGTTCGAGTGTTTGTTCTATCCCCGCTTCCATCGGTCGGCTGAGCATGTGCACGCCGCGGCGCTCGCGGTGCTCGTCATTCATATCGACAATCGTCAAATTCGGTGCGGCCTGACCGCGCACGCGCTGCGGCAGGCGAATCAGTCGGTAGTGCTTGCGTCGCTTCACGTTGAGCCAGCTTTCGAGCGACGGCGTCGCCGAACCGAGTACCACGGGGATGCCCTCGGTATGACCGCGCATAACGGCGACATCGCGCGTGTGGTAGCGCGGTGCCGATTGGCTCTTGTAGCTGGGCTCTTGCTCTTCATCGACGATGATCACGCCGAGATTAGGGCACGGGGCGAAGATGGCGCTGCGCGTGCCGATAACGACATTGGCCGTGCCGTTGCGAATGCGCCGCCAATGTTGGGCCCGTTGCGATTCGGTCATGCCGCTATGAATAGTGGCGACGTTGGCGAAGCGCAGAGCAAGGCGGTCTACGGTTTGCGTGGTCAGGGCGATTTCGGGAACCAGCAAAATACCCTGCTTGCCCGCAGCCAGCGCGCGGCGAATGGCTTGAATATAGACTTCCGTCTTACCGCTGCCCGTTACACCGAATAGTAGGTGCACCAAGAACTCGGGCTTGGCGATTGCAGTTGCGATCTGATCGATGGCCGCGGTCTGATGATCGGTGAGATGAAATGCGGGATCGTCGACGTCGCGGGCGGCGGCGTCACCATCCGTTGGCTCGCGGCGGGTTTCGATCGAAAGCACGCCCTTTTTCTCTAGCGACTTGATAACGGCATTGGTGCAGTCGGCTTCGTTTAGCAATCGATCGATCGCGATAGCATCATCCGCGGCGTTGCGCATGGCGGAGACGACTTTTGCTTGCTTGGCGGGCAAAGGCGTCGGCGATTCTTCTGTTGCGGTTAACTTTGCATAGCGCACATTGCGCAGCCCCGCACCTTTCTTGACGGCGGCTGGCACCATCCAATCGAGGGTGCGGCCCAATGGCGCGGCGTAGTACTCGGCCATCCAGCGGCCCAGTTCGATCAGTGGCGGCGAAAGGAACGAAACGTCGTCGACGACTTCGATGATGGGTTTGAGCGTGCTATCCCACGGTTTCTCGGTGATGGCGAGGCAATACCCTGGAAGGGGTTTATCTCCGCGACCATAAGGCACCATGAGACGCATGCCGGGTTGCACGCGCTCGACGAGCTCGTCGGGTATCGCGTAGGAATAGATACGGTCGACGTTGCGCAGCAGGGCGACTTCGGCAACGCTCGCCGTGCGCAGCGTGGTTGGCTCGAGCAAAGAGGGGGTCGCTTTTTCGGCGCGGCTGGCACACATGGTCGGTATATTCTACGCGCGATTCGGTAGTGTCCCCCAGCCCCAGAGGGGCAGGGGCACCTGCAACGCTGTGGCACCGTTGATAACGATTCACAACCGCTTACAGTGCGCCGCCATGACGGAAACCGAACCCATCGTGCAGGTGCACGAATTAACCAAGATATTCCCCACGACCGAGGGCGACGAGAAGCGCGCGGCCGACGGCGTCTCGTTTAATGTGCGCCCCGGCGAGATTTATGGCCTGCTCGGCCCAAATGGCGCGGGCAAAACCACTACGCTGCGCATGGTGGCGGGCCTACTGACGCCTACATCAGGGCGAGCATTGTTGGCGGGCTACGATCCGCGGCTGGATCGCGAAACCGCCAAACGGCAACTGGGATATCTCACGGCCAGCACCGGCCTGTATCAACGGCTAACGCCGCGCGAGTTGTTGAATTATTTCGGCGAACTGATCGGTATGGAACGCGCGGCGCGACTGCGGCGTATCGACGAGCTGATCCAGTGGCTCGATATGCAAGAGTTCTCCGACCTGCGTTGCGGCGGTCTTTCGACTGGACAGAAACAACGCACCAATATCGCCCGCGCGCTGATGGGTGACCCGCCCATCCTGATCATGGACGAGCCGACGTTGGGCCTCGATGTGCTCACGAATCGCGTGGTGCTCGACTTTATTCGAGCCGAAGGCGCGCGGGGTAAGGCGATCATTCTGTCGACGCACTATCTCGATGATGCCGAGGTGATTTGCAATCGCTTCGGCTTGATTCATAACGGTCGCATCGTGGGCGAAGGCGATTTGCCGATGTTGCGCGAGCAGACCGGCAAGCGACGGTTGAGCGAAATCTTCCTCGCGCTTTGCGGTGAAGCGGAGCACGTACTCGAAGGCGGCGAAGGGGTGGTGCGGTAATGGGTCGGTATAACCGCATCCTCACGGTTTATAAAAAAGAACTCATCGAAACACTGCGCGATCGCCGCACACTGATGGCGATGGTGTTTGTGCCGATTGTGTTGTACCCGGTGTTGATGCTGGTGCTGGTGCAGGCGCTGTCGTCTGAGAAGGGGCGCCAAGAACAACGCGAGTATCGCGTGGTAGTGCCGACCGACGAGCAGAAGCAATGGCTCGAAGGCGTGCTGGCTAAAGAAGATGCCGAAGTGATCGCATGGCAAGAGCAGTTGGAAGCCATGCAGGGTAGCGATGCTGCTGAAACGGCCAACACGCGCGAGCAGTTACGCACGCGGCTCGGCTCCGAGCAAATCAAGATTGCTGTAGCGGAAGATCCGTCCCATTTGTGGGACTTGGTGCGCAGCGGCATGTTTCACGCGGCCGTCATCATGCGCGAGATCGAAGCTCAGGCCGACGGCGCGACCAACGGCAATCGACTGGTGCAAATACTCTACAGCGATACCAGCCCGCTTTCGGAAGTGGTGTATCGTCAGCTCAATCGTATCTTGACTAACGAAGCCGAACGGCAAGTTCGCACGCGGGTCGAATCGTTGGCCGGTTCGCTCGACGTACTCACGCCAGTGATTACGAGCAACCTCTCGACGACCAGCCCCGATCGACAGTTCGCCAAGGCCTTAGCGCTGATCGTACCGTTTCTCTTAGTCACCATGACGGTGACGGGTGCGATGTACCCGGCCATCGACTTAACGGCGGGCGAGCGCGAGCGCGGCACGTTGGAAACACTGGCCGTTTCGCCAGTGCCGACCGGTCAAATCGTGGCGGGCAAGTTCGGCGTGATCGTCACCATCGCCATGCTGACGACGGCGCTCAACCTCTTGTCGATGACGGCCGTGATTCACTACGGCGGTATTGGCGACATCATCGCGGCGGGCAACGCGGCTACGACCGACCTCGATGCGGCGGCGGCGGAAGAGGCGTTGCTGCAAAACCCGGCCCCGCCCGGCAGCATGGAATGGTTGCAAAAAGATCACCTGCAACGACGGCAACGGCTCGAAATTGAAAAAGCCGGGAAGGCAACTTTCGTCGCAGAGGCCGTGCCGGTCGTGTTGCTGTCGATGATACCGTTTGCGGTGTTGTTCGGCGGTGTGATGCTCGCTGTCTGCAGTTTTGCGCGCACATTCAAAGAAGCGCAGAACTACATGATGCCGGTGATGATGTCGGCGATTGTGCCCGCGATGGTTGTTTCGTATATGCCGACCATCGAATTGAAAGGGGTGCTGACCGTCATTCCGGTGGCCAACATCGTGGTGTTGATGCGCGAATTGTTCTTGGGCAATTTCGAAGCGTCGACCATCGCGCTGTGTTTGATATCGACCTGCTTCTACGCGGCGGCGGCAGTGGTTACCGCGGCGCGTATTTATGGAAACGAATCGGTGTTATTCAGCGATGTCGGTTCATACAAAACGCTGTTGCAACGCAAGTTTTTGCGACCGGCTGCGGCACCTTCGGCGTCGTTTGCGATCTTGCTGCTGGCGGTACTGTTTCCGATTAACTTCTATGTGCAGTCGAGCTTGGGCGATCCGCTGGCAGGCTGGCGGGGGCTCGCAAAACCCATCATCGTCACACAGCTATTGTTGTTCGCCGCTACCCCGATTTTTCTGGCGTGGTATATGAAGCTGGATTTGGTCAATACTTTTTCGCTGCGCATGCCTAAGCTGACGCACTTGGTGTTGGCAATTGTGATGGGGCTGACGGTTGTCCCGGTGTCATTAATGTTGTCGAACAATGTGCGGGCTTGGTTTGGTAGTGAAGAATCGATGGCGCAATTAGAGGCGTTGGCTAGGGGCCTGACAGATGCTCCAGTGTTAGCGCTGGTTATTGTGTTTGCGATCTTGCCAGGTATTTGCGAAGAGTTCGCATTCCGAGGGTTCCTGCAAGCGGGCCTAAGAAAGAGCATGGCGCCACTTCGTGCGGCACTCATTGTTGGCATGGTGTTCGGGATTTACCACATTCAAGTCGTCAAGATTCCGACAACGGCAATGCTAGGAGTTGTATTGGCAATCGTGTGCTGGCGCACGAGATCGATTTTGCCCGGCATGATCATTCACGTCTGCAACAATGGTCTTGCATTGGTAGCGCAATGGTTGAGTGACAAGGGAAATGATGCGCGACTTGCCGATCTTTATGGTCTTAGCGATCTGACCACCAATCCCGCACCGGGAATGACGTTGCGCGATGCAATCTTCCTCGCCATCTTCCTTGCGTCGTTGGTCTTTATCTGGGCAACATCCAAGCCCGATGAGAGGGCAATCACCTCGTCATCAACGCCCATCCCCGCTGCGCAATAAAAAACACCGCAGCGTTTCGCCACGGTGTTTTGAAAATTGTCATCGCCAAATGGTTTGGTTAGCTAATCGGGATACTCCCGAGCCCGCCGGTGAGCGAGTCAAACAAACCGCCCAAACCACCGAGGCCGGCACCGCCAAACGGGTTGCCGCCGACGGCGAGGCTAAGGGTGCTGAGAATGCCGTCGATCACCTCGATGATCTGAAGGATCAACACGTTAATCGTGTCCTGCACGAATTCGGTATCTTCTTCGAAGGGCTCGGTATCAAAATCATCGACGCTCACATTCTGTGACGCTGAGATTTGCAAACCGGGCCGCCGCGCCTGCAGTGCACCCGATGTGACCGTATTGAATTGGTCGGTGATGACCGGGGCACTGCCGCCGGTGGCGTCTTGGGCGTAGTTGATCTGCACCGTTGCGAAGACGAGACCGCCGACGAGGGCGAGCATCATCAGAATACGAGCAGGTTTGGTGCGCAATTTTTGCATATCGGCGAATCCTCCCAGTTTGAATGGGTTAGGTGCGAGTCGTTAGCTCTCCATTATAAACGGCAAGGGCGGGGTCGTTGCAAAAGAGATTTAACGGACAAGCAGGGCGAGAGATCTGAGATAGCGGGAAGAAATCGCTGGTTTCAGGCCAATTTTCCCGGTCGTAGGCACTCTGGCTTATGGCTCACCGGGCGGCGCGTTTCGGCATCTGGCCAACCAAACCGATTTTGTGGGTCATTTTTTCTCGTCATCACCGGCACTGACGGTCACCACTTTTTGAATCGCCGCACTCGAAAAGGTGATCTTGGTGTTCGTCGATTCGTCCACCTTCAGCGTGATTTCGTCGTCGCGGGTTGAGGTAACGGTACCGATAATGCCGCCGGCAGTGACAACCTTGTCGTTCTTCTTGATGGCCGAGAGCATGGCCTCGCGGCGTTTCCGTTCCTTTCCCTGGGGGCGAAACAAAAGGAAATAGAAGATCATGGCCATCATGGCGAACATCGGTAACATGTCCCACATGGTTGGTGGTCTGCCGCCGGTGGTTTCGCCTTCTGCCAAAATTTGTAGAGTCTCGTTCCAAATCATCTAATCACTATCCTCTGCTGCCTTTTCATTCCCGGCATGTTGGGCTTCCATTGTTGCAAGCAATTCCGCAAGCGTACCAACGCGAATCGCCGCGCGCACGCGTTCAATCAAGCGATGATAATGCCGTAGGTTATGCAGCGAAAGCAGCGTGGGCCCGAGCATTTCGTTGGCCAAAAACAGATGTCGCAGGTATGCCCGCGAGAAGTTTTGGCAGCAATAACAATCGCACGCGGCGTCGATGGGTGCGTTGTCGAGCTTGTAGCGACTGTTGCGTAAGCGCAGTACCCCGTCGCCCACGAACGCAAAACTGTTGCGCCCGTTGCGCGTGGGCATCACGCAGTCGAACATGTCGATGCCGCTAGCGATCGCGCGCACGATGTCGATAGGGCGACCGACGCCCATCAGGTAGCGCGGTTTATCTGTCGGCATTTGGTGGGCGAAGCCTTTGAGCAGAGTTGCCATTTCGTCAGGGTCTTCGCCGACGGAAAGTCCGCCGACGGCGTAACCCGGTAGGTCGAGTTCGGCCAGCGCTTCCATGCAACTTAGACGCATGTCGAGATTCAGGCCGCCCTGCACGATGCCGAAGAGTGCTTGATCGTCGCGCGACTGTGCGTCGCGACATTGACCGGCCCAACGAATGGTGCGCTCGACGGCGCGTTCGAGCGTGGTGCGCTCGGCGGGCAGCGCTGGGCATTCGTCAAAGGCCATAATGATGTCGGCACCAAGATCTTCCTGAATCTTCACCGAACTGGCGGGGTCGAGCCGCATAGGCGTGCCGTCAATGTGCGACTTGAACGATACACCATCGTCGTCGATGTCGTTGAGCGTGGCGAGACTAAATACCTGAAAGCCGCCGCTGTCAGTCAGGATCGGGCCGCTCCATTGCATGAACTTGTGCAGGCCGCCGAGCTTGCGCACGATCTCCGAACCGGGTCGCAATGCCAGATGGTAGGTGTTGGCCAGAATAATTGATGAGCCGACATCTCTGATCTGTATCGGCGTCAGGCCCTTGACCGATCCGCGCGTGCCGACCGGCATAAAGACAGGTGTCGATATCGGGCCGTGCGGTGTTTGTAGCGTGCCGCAGCGGGCATGCGTGCCGCTGTCATTTGTTTCGACGGTAAAATCAAATGCCATCTATCGGCCTATACGTTGCAAATACTTTAATTCGCCGATTGCGAGCCAATAAGCGACATGTTCCACTGATTTGCCTACACCCGATATCGCAATGCTCGCTCAATCTTCACGATACCCACACAACACAATAATTGACATGCGATTTTCCGGAAAGCTATACTGGGCGTTTCTTGATGGCGACAGCGCCGTCGAGATTTGGCCGCTCGTCTTTCGATTACGGTTGACGACAACGGAGTTGTCCGACGCGAGCGGCACGCATGGATGCGCCTTGGGAGGGACTGCATTGTCTAATCGCCGTTCGGTCGAAGACCTTAAGCGTTTGATTCCCGCAGATCGTCTGAAATCCTTAAGAGCCGCTGCGCCGGCCCCCAAAAAACCGAAACGAAAACCCGCCGCCCGTCGTTCCACGCGCCGCGTGTTGGAGCGTACGCCGACCGGCAACTTGGTGGTGAAAAAACCGCTGCCGCCAAGTCCTTACTCCGTCGAAGAACTCAAGCTATTTAAGAAAGCTCTCCTCGCTCGTCGGCGCGAAATCGTGGGTGATATGACCACCATGGAAGACGAGGCGCTGCGCAAAAATCGGCTGGCGGACGGCGGTGAAGCGACCAAGATGCCGATTCACATGGCGGATATCGGTAGCGACAACTACGAGCAGGAATTCTCGATCGCGCTGATCCAGAACGAGCGGCAAATTCTCAAAGAGATTGACGAAGCGCTACAGCGCATTCAGGATGGGACCTTCGGCGTTTGCCTGGCGACCCATCAGCCGATCTCGAAGCCGCGACTTCGGGCCAAGCCGTGGGCACGCTACTGTATCGAGTACAAGCGGGCGCAAGAGGCCCAAATGCGTCGCGGCGCGTAGCCAACCGGCGGGCGGTCAACGCAACAGTGAGCGATCTTTCCCCTGCGCCATCGTCGAACGATGGCGCTCTCGAAGCTAGTTCAGATGTAATGGGCACCAGCCTGCAGGCCGGTGCGTTGATGCATGCGCCCAGTCATGCACGCTTATGGTTGATAACGGCTATCGGCCTGGCGATCGACCTGTGGACCAAGCATTGGGCCTTTTCCACTATTCCGTATGAAAAGCCCATTCGCGTGTTGGAGAATGTGTGCAGTTTACAACTGTCGCTCAATCCCGGCGCGTTGTTCGGTATTGGTGCTGGCTTGGCCCCGGTTTTCATCGGGGCGTCGGTGATCGCGTTGCTGTTCGTCTTGTATTTGTTCGCCAGCTCGGGGCGCGGTCGCTGGTCGATGCATATCGCGTTGGGGTTGGTCTTGGGCGGCGCGCTTGGCAATCTGTACGACCGTACGTTTGAGAACGCGTACGTGGCATACCTGGAAACCGGCGGACGCTTGGTGGGTGATCTGGTCGAGCCCGCTACCGAGAATGGCGTGGTCTTGCGCTTTCCCAATTCCGATCGGGATGTGCGGATGCGGCGCCCTGTCGATCTCGAACGATCGGGCGTGCAGCCGGTGGTGCGCGACTTCATCAAGATCGAAATTATCTTCCCCGAAAGCTGGCCGGTGGTCGGCGGCAAGGGCATTTGGCCGTGGATATTCAACATTGCCGATGCACTGTTGGTGGTGGGCGTGTTGCTGTTGATGATGAACTTCTGGCGCGATCATCGGCAGCATCAGGCTGAGGTTGATGACGGTGACTATGACGATACGTCGGCATTGATGACGGACTTACCCTCGGTCGATGCTGCCGATGTTAGCGAATGAGTGATTCCTATGGCAGGCAAGGGGCTTATTCTGCGACGAACGATGCACGCAGCCGCGTGGATTTATTTGCTCCTCACGCTGCATCATCATCCACTGCGTGCCCAAGTCGTTGCCAATCGACCGCTGGGCATTAGTCAGCCGCTGGCCGAATGGAACGCGTTTCTTCAAACGCCCGTTCAGCGAATCGATGAGCCGCTTGCCTGGATGCATACCGATGCACAACGGCTCAATGCCATCGCGCAAGCGTTCAACGAAATCGAATTTAATGACGCGACTGCTGCAAATAGCTTCGCTTTTCGCCGAGCGCAGATCGATGCGCGACGATTGGCACTCACCTTAACCAGTGGCAGCGACGAGACGTTACGCGCTACCGTCGATCGCATGTTGGTGGCCGAGCCCGACTTTGATATTGCTGCGCTGGCCGAGCGCACGGCGTTGTATCTTGATGAGTCCAGCGCGATCGATTCCAAATGGGCAGAAGCGGGTGACGAACTGCGGGCAAGTCGCGAGACCGATTACTGGCAATGCTTTGGCGTGCACGACTTGGCCGTGCCGATTGGTAAGCGGCTGGTGTTGCGTGCCGCCAACGAGTGGCAGCTTGAGCGCTTGGAACGACTCGAGACAGAATTTGAAGCCAATCATGCAAATCATCCGTGGACAGGTGTGGTACGAGGGCAACGCCAAAGCCTGGCCCGCATGGGTACTACGCTAAGCATTAGTCTTACGTCGGTGGATGGCGGCTTAATTCAGCTTCCCGCTGTCGATCGACAGACCGTCTTGCTGGTGATCGGTCCCACGCAAACGCCTTCGCTGGATTGCCTGAATCAAATCGGTGCTGAATTACCGGCGGGCTATTCGCAAGACACGTCGATTATCATCGCCGCAGTTGCTGAAGACGCGTCGATAGTGAAAAACGCGTTGGCTGAATATACTTTCGCGTCGGCCACCGCAATTCTGAAGCGAGGCTGGCAAGCACCATTGTTGCGAGAGTATGACATCCGCAGACTGCCGACCGCACTGCTGGCTGATGCGGATGGCAATCTCGTTAATATTGTGCGTTCGAATGATTGGAGTAATGAAGTCGCGACAGCCGTGATTGACTTCGTTGCAGCCGCCTCGCAATGACGATGGCCCCAGGTGTTATTCGCCCAGATAGAAGGGCTTGTCCCTAACTTCTTCTGCCACCTTTTTACTCGCCAACTCATCCGCATCCAGTGCGACCATCGGGCTAACCTCACACGCAACGGTCGGATAACCATCACTATCACATTCAACCTTCGCACCGGCATGTGTTAGCCACTGCGCCGCTCGCCGCGACATATCGCGCTGCGCTGTTGCAACCGAGTCAACACCTTCCGCGTTCTTGACTGGGCTAAACTCATCGGCGCGCTCGACTTCCATCACTAATGGCTTTTGCGCCAAGGGCAACGCATCGAAAATAAAAGACTCGAGCTTGACGGCGTTAGGCTTATCGGGATCGACCTGCGCGCCGGAATTCAAATCAACGTGCGCCACCTTTTTCACTGCCCGGTGCCAGGGTAAGCCAAACGCCGCTGCATTCGCCGTTAAGCGCTCAACAAAAGCGCAGCGAATCAGGTGAATGGCAATACTGCCGGCGTCGTACTTGCGCGAGCCATCGTCGTTGCGTGCGGTGGCGATTTCGTCGGGCATGTTCGAATACTCGATCACGCGCAGTTGATCGCCGACCATCACAAAGTTGCCGACCTTCTCAAAATCGTCTGCCTTGGCGAGGGATTTGCTCGACATCTCCGAACCACTCTGGTCGTGCAAGCCGATGAATGCCGGGTCGATGCAGTGCACCAACGGATTGTCGACCTGAAAGTAACTGATGTGTTCGATGCCCTTGGCAGCCATGTCTTTGAGCATGCCCGATTGAGCCAATGCCAACAGTGAGCCGCCGTGCCCATCGGGGGAAAGTGCTAAGCGGTGCTTGTCGGCTAAGAGGATTTGCCCATCGGGAGAAAATGACGGCATCACCCCCTGTTGGAAAAATTTCACGCGCTCGACGGTTAAACCGAAATAGCGGTTTGTCTCAAAGTAATGCACCGTGTCCGCATGATTGATCGGGCTGGTCATGATGTACCAGGTAAGTTCGACATCGTAGCGTCGCTCGGTCGCGCGAATGTGCTCGGCGAACAACTGAAAAAGCGACTTACCTTGCACCGGCGAAATTTCGAACGCGCCTTTGGGGCCGTCAAACCCGAGGCGCGTGCCCTGGCCGCCTGCGACGGTAAACGGGGCGACCTTCCCGGCGGCAATCAGGGCTTGGCCGTGGTCGATCTCGGCGCGCCCAATGCTGCTTTTGGTAATCACGTTAGGCGGCTGGATGTTCGACAAATCGGATTTGGCAGCGCTTTCACCGCGCACTACGGTGATGAGTTGGGAAAGACGATCCAGTGGCACGGCATTGATATCGTCGGCGAGTTGCCGCTGTTGGTCGCTGGTGAGGTCGTCCCAGAAATGGAGTAGGTGGCCTTGGTTTACACTGGCGAGTCGGTCGGCGAGTTCGGATTTCATGTCGTGTTCTCGGAGGATCGGTCTGCTTGGATCGTGATATGAACCGATACACTAGCAAGCGGACGACACGTGTCAAAACACGGGATGGTTTCAGTTGAGCAAAGACGCTTCTGAGCAGATCGATATTTCGCGGCGCGAATTTTTGGCAGGTAGCGCGGCCGGACTGATTGCCGCGGGCGGAAGCCCCTTGATGGGCCAGGTCCGCTCGGCACCAGCAAAAACTGTTGGCGATTCAAAAAAGAAAGCGACACGCGAGAAGAAGTCGCGCGTGATCGTGGCGGAAGATCCGGTGATGGTCCCATCGCGAGTGATTCAGGAATCGTTACTGCGGGACACGCTCGATCGTAGCGTCGCCGCCTGCATGGGAACGGCAAGTGCGGGCCTTGCCTGGCGAAAACTGCTGGGCGACGACGATCGGATTTTGATCAAGTTCAATCAGTCGGCGGCACCATTGATCGGCACCAGCCCGGCGATGGCTCGTACATTGGTAACATCTCTGCTGGCAGCCGATTTCCGACCTGAGCAAATCTGTTTGTTGGAAGTTGAACCAAAATTCAGCGCAGAACTCGAACTGCGGCGGCCAGACCATCGTTGGCAAGGCCAGCCCGCCAAGTTTGGTGATGTGGGCGAGGATGTCTTCCGGGCCGACCTCGATTGGGCCACCGCAGTGATAAACGTGCCTTTTCTGAAGACGCACCACATGGCCGTGATGACGGGCTGCCTTAAGAACCTATCCCACGGGTTGATTCGGCGACCGGCGCGATTTCATGGCTCGCGCTGTAGCCCGGCGATTGCCGCGATCAACGCCCACGCGACGTTGATGAGTAAGCTTAAGCTAAATATTATCAATGGCTTACGTGTAAATTTTGATCGTGGTCCGGAGGCATCTGAGCGGGAAATCGAGTCGCGCGGCTGGTTGGCGGTCACAAAAGATCCTGTTGCGGGAGATTGTGTGGGGTTTGGGTATTTGAATCACGTAAGGGCGGGCAAAGGGCTCAAACCGCTTCTTTCCAGCCCACAATTGCCCGATTCTCTGGTTCTAGCGGATAGATTCGGAGTTGGAGAGTCCGCTATAGAGCGGATCGAGCAGATAGGCTTGGCCGATATTTAGTGCCGCAAGTTAACGGGACGAACGAAAAATCCGATTCTTCGGACGGGGCAATTGCTTGACCCGGACAGATTGGTACGAGTAGAATTAGGTTAGTGCGTGGAGATTTCGCACCGAAAAAGCAGAGGGTAATCGCTCAGAGACACATACATAGGCGACCATCATACGCATTGCTTACACGCCATTATTTGCCCTACGTGTGGGGCCCATACCTGTAAGAATCCTGCCTAGTTGTCTCGATCTCTCTTCCTTACGGTTCGCTGAAGCCTTTCTCCCGCTATCAGATAAAGCAAATTGAAGATTTTGCCGCAGTTTTGTGGTCGTTAAAGTCGTCGTCCCTTGTGACGTTTGACCAGTATCGCAACTGCGGATGCCAAATTGAGCTTTGCCGATTTATCTGCTTCAGCGTGAAGCGGGTCGGTAGGTAAGTGATCGTCGAAACTGGAGCGGGGGCTCGCGACGAGGCGATTTGAGTAAATCGCTGAATTATTGACGCCTTCATTCTGATCTTACAGTTCGAGCCACTGGGCCGAGTTCGAAGATCGCTTGCGAGAATAACGCCATCATTCATAAGGAGGTTATGGCGGTGAGAAACAAAAAAGCTTTTACGTTGATTGAGTTGTTGGTGGTTATCGCGATCATCGCGTTGCTGATCTCGATTCTGCTACCCAGTCTGTCGCGTGCCCGCGAACTGTCGAAGCGCACCGTGTGTTCGGCAAACTTGCGCGGTATCGGTCAGGCGATGTACATCTACGCTCAGGATGACCCGCAGGTCTTCCCGACCATCGGCCCGCGGCAGGCGCAGAGTGTCGTTCGCGTCTTTGGACAGACAGCACGCACGGCTCCGGTTCCGCCGACCGGTAATCACATGGACCGTGGTCCTATGAATCCGGAAATTTTGGTGACGGGCACCCCTTCGCCAACGGTTGACATGTGGACCGTGATTCGCGCCAACAACACTACGCCCAAGCAGTTTATCTGCCCGTCGACCATTGACACGCCCGACCCGGCACAGGACACGACGGTGTATTACGACTTCCTTCACTGGAACTTCCTGAGCTATTCGTATCAGAATCAGCACGATACGGACCGACGTGTCATTGGCACCTCTTCGGAACCAAACATTCCTTTCATGGGTGATGCCAACCCCTATGGCAAGGGTGGCGAACCTGGTCAGGCCGGTAACCTCGGTACCGATCGCATCAGCCCGTTCCGTGGTAACAGTGTTAATCACACGAATCGCGAAGGCCAAAACATTCTCTTCCAGGATGGTCACGTGGACTTCGAAAAAGGTCCGGACGCAGGCCTGTCGGGATTCTTTGACACGAGTATCCCTTCGGCCCGTGGTCGCGACAATGTTTACACCACGCACCCGATGGTTAACAACGCACCGGTCGATCCGGGTAACGGATCTGCTTTCTCGATCATTAATGGTCAAGGCCCCCTTAACCTTGGTAGCCGCTCAGACGTCTGCTTGATTCCTTAAGCGGACCGACCATTTTGCCTGTTCGAAAACAACGACCCTTGCGGTGAATTTCGCCGCAGGGGTCGTTTCTTTTTTACCCGTAGCCCTATATCTTGCCCGTAGCATGTCCAAAGATGAACAACTACAACGCGGAATTGAACTACGCGGCGATTACGCCAAATTGCTCGGCGAGGCTGCCGATCAAATTGCCGCGATCACACGACTCGTGATTCAGGCATTGCGCGATGGGCGACGTATTCTGACCTGCGGCAACGGCGGGTCTGCAGCGGAGTCCCTTCATTTTGCCGAGGAATTGGTGGGGCGCTTTCGCGCGGAAAGACGACCGTTGCCGGCGATGTCACTGGTCGCCGATTCGACAGCGCTGACCTGTATCGGAAACGACTACGGTTTTGACGAGATCTTCGCACGGCAAGTGGAAGGACTGGGAAGCGCCGGCGACGTTCTGATTGTGCTAAGCACCAGTGGCAAAAGCGCAAACATCATCCGTTCGCTGGAAGCTGCTCGCGCACAAAAGTTAACCACCATTGGATTATTAGGCCGCGCCGGTAGCCCATCAGAGCAACATTGCGATCTTGCCTTTACGCCGGCCACGGATTCATCCGCCCTGGTTCAGGAGTTGCATCTGGCCGTGATTCACTTGGTGTTGGAAGCTGTCGATGCGGCTTTTGCCGATTAATGCTCGATGTGCGTTGTTTTAACCATCCGACTTGCGCTGTCGATATAGCTTCTTATCGATCACGCCGAGCATCGCCGCGCGATCGACCTGACCGTCGAGCAGTGTGATGATCTGATCGACTTGCGGTTCGGCATTGCCTTCTAACATGCCGTTGTAGTCAACTTGCAACAAGCGCACATCATCGCGCGCATCCATTTTCTGAAATACGTCGGCCAAGTGCCGTTCAAAATACGCCGCCATCTGCGCATCGGTGGGGCCGTCGTCGCGCACCGTACCGCGCCGCTCCATCATGGTCTTTTGGGAGGCAAGAATTTCGGGCATGCGTCGGCGCATAAAGATCACGCGATAATCTTCGCCGGGCGGCAGGTCGATCAACAGCATCGAGATCATTTTGACGACTTTACCGCGTGCTTCAGGCAGCCAGGCGGTGTCTTCTTTGATCTTCTTTACGCGCTCAAACTCGTAGTAACCTTTGGGGTTGTCATCGTCGGGCTTGCGGATGTGATCGATCAACGGCGCAAGGCCGCCCGCTTCCAGCATGGCCATCATCATGCTGGTGCCACTGCGCGGCAGGCCGGATACCAAGGTGGTGAAGCTGTGTGCCAACGAAAATCCCTTGCATCATCTCGAGTTTACAAATCTATCTCAAATTCGCTGTCAGCTATATTATGGATGCAGTTAGTTGCGGCAAGCGAAGGTCTTAAAATGCGGGCTGTAGCGTTGTAATTCAGGAGGACGCCATCATGTGCAGACGAAACATCGACACGGCAGTGTTTCTTTTGGTGTTGGTCACCGGGGGTGTCATCCTGGGCGGGCTTGCGTGCGGTAATAATGGCAATCATGAAGTGAGCGATGCCGACATCAGTGCCGATCCGCAGTCGCACGGTCTGCACATGGTGCGCGACCGGGAATTACGCGCCATTATGAATCGATTGCAGGCGCTCGACTTGGATGCTATCAGTCGCAATGTGGATGAAACCGGCGTGGTGCCGCCAGAACTGGATGACGTCGCCGAAATAGCCTCGGCACTGGCCGACGACGCGCTGGTGTTGCCGTTGGTCATGAAAGATCAGCAGATGAACGACGAATCGCGCCGGCTGTTGGTCAAACTCTCGCAACGCCTGAAGAACGAAGCTGACGATTTGGCCCGTGCCGCTCATACTGGCAATGCCCAATTGGCCAGCACCCGGCTCGATGCCATGATGAAAACCTGCGTCGATTGCCACCGAGAGTTTCGCGCCCCGGCTTTGGCGCGGCGCTAACGGCGTGCACCGTCGCTGACGCGGATCAGTCCGGAAAGCAGTGCCCGAAGCGGGCCGGTCGCTTGCCGGTCGTCGGGGGTTTGCTACACTCACGCGCCGTTCCGCAAACACCTTAACATAATTGAATTCGCAACGAGGATACGCACCATGGAAAAAACACTGATCATTCTGAAGCCCGACACCGTGCAGCGTGGCATGGCCGGTCGCATCATCACCCGCTTCGAGGAAAAAGGCTTCCAAATCGCCGCTATGAAGCTGATGAAAATCGACAAGGGCCTCGCCGAAAAGCATTACGGCGTTCACAAAGACAAGCCGTTTTACCCCAAGTTGCTCGAATACATCACCAGCAGCCCCGTTGTCGTGATGGTGCTGCAGGCCAACAACGCCATCTCCGTCTCGCGCAAGATGATGGGCGCGACATTCGGTTCCAATGCCGAACCGGGAACGATTCGCGGCGATTTCGGGCTGTCCAACAGCTTTAACCTGATCCACGGCAGCGACTCGCCCGAAGCCGCCGAGTTCGAAATCGGCCTCTACTTCGGCGCGGGCGATCTGATCGAGTACAATAAAGCCATCATGCCGTGGATTTACGACCACTCGGGCAGCACGCCGGAATAATGGTTTAAGCACATGAATCATCACCGGCGGCGCGCGAGCGAGCATGTGCGCGAGGCCGGACGATGACGACGCTTTACGACGAACACGGAAACATCATCGAACCCACGGGCGAGGCGTCGCCTGTGGGTTTTTGTCCGTATTGTGACTATCAGTTGGTGGCCGTGGGGGTGTGCCCGGAGTGTGGTAAGCGCGTTACCAAGAAGAATGTTCAGACCGACCTGCAAACAACCCGTCGCCGCCGCTTGCTTCGACGCATCTTTATTGCGCTTATTCCGGTCGCGTTGTTTTTCGGCGGGCTGAAGGTTTATCAATCCGGCATTTGGAAGCGCTGGGTGCCGACGGCGTGGCTGCTTTCTTATGAGGGCCCCGAAGATTGGCCGCGCCACGAGGCCTTGCGGCGGGTGAAGGCGGAAGAGGTCTCTGACGCTGAGTTTAAAGAGATTATCAAAACATATTTCAATGTGCGCTTAGCGATCCGATCGCCGCGACCGCTGGATATTCCATTTCGCATTTCTGTAAATGAAAAGGTGCGGTGGTCCCAAGACAGTCCCCTGAATACTTGGTCTTTTTCGATCTTTATTGACGAAGTAGCAATTGACGACGAAGTGGTCGCACGACCGTCACAACGTCGGGGGATTTCCTTTCACACGCGATTCAATTCAAACAAGATCTGCGAGCTAAGTCATTCCTTAGGCCCCGGAGAATTCGACGTCTCCGTATCAGGACGGTATGCGTTTGAGTTACCCGGAATTCCTGCGCGCTACCAACCACTATTGCCGGGTGACGATGCGCTCAACAACAGTCGCAAATTTTCTATTAGTCAGAAAGTGGTCGTGCAAGATCGAACGCTGTTGGATCTTCTTCGCCCGGTGTATCCGGATGAGCAAAAGACGCCAATCATACAGCGTTTGAAGTTAGGCGTTTCGGTTCAACAAGAAGAACAATCTGCGATTCATATTTGCTGTAAAGACCTGCCCGTATCGATGGTGGGTGATCTAAGTTTGTTTGACCCAGTTAGCGAATTCGGCTTGCTTCGTTGCACAATTCAGTTGAACCCGGGTACCAATAACTACTACCACGGCTTGGGAGCAATGAATACGACCTTTGGTGAGTACCCTAAAACGGCCATTGGCATCTTCACGCCCGACCCCGTCGCCGCATTCGAGGCGGTGCATTCGAGCTATTTCGCCGGGGTATTGAAATGGCAACAAGTACCGATCTCGTTACGAGATCGCGATACAGACAGCGGCCTGTACGCTGCTTGTCGCAGTTGTCGCGCGCCCGGTGTTAAGCCGCCGGATAGCATCGAGCCATGGTTGCCCGATGATGAGGACGGCGCGCAGAGGGAATCCGAAGGCGGGCTCGATGATGAGTAATAGCGACGATTATCAATATGTATCGCAGGATTTAACAGGCGACGATGCGTCGCCCGTGGGTTTTTGCCCGCATTGCGATTACCCACTCGTGGCGGGCGGCATCTGCTCTGAATGCGGCAACCATGTCATCGCTTCAGAACTCAATCGCATCCCCAACAAACTGTGGCGCCGGATGGTGATTCGACGGATAGCGATCATTGCAGCAGGGTTAGCTGTGTTGATAACGGCTTGGCAGATCGTGGATACCGGTGTTTGGAAGAACTGGGTGTCGACCGATTATCTAATTTCGATGCAACCGCAAAATGATTGGTCGACCGAAGAGCTCTTCGCGCGCATCGCTACCGGCTCATTGACTCAAAAGCAGTTGGTTGCATATCTCGATAGAGCATTTCTCATCCAACTCGATGTTCGCTCGCCGCGACCGATTGATTGTACATTGCGATTATCGCTATATACCGGAACAGAGTCGGGGCCGACAAACGTACGTCGTCACTCAATCGATATAGCGGTGTCGACTGTCTGTATCGCCGATGAATTTGAGTTAGAAGGCGGCGGTTGGAGTACATTCGTTCATAGAAATAACGAGTTCTTATATCACAACATCGATCTTGATGCCGACATAGGCCCGCAGTTGCACGAGATTAAAGTCGAGGGGACGATCAGTGTGGCCTTAAGAAGTTCGACTGGGGTTGTATTCCCTGGTTTTCCAATCGTCCGACCGTTTACAGCTGTACAGTCGGTTGAGTTTCAAGATAGGCCACTCACAGACTTCGTTCATACTGTTTATTCTGACGAACTCGCTAGAGGGTTTCAGGAGAACACGACCGCGACTGTATGTTGGGGAGTTGAAGACAAGAGCACATCTTTGTCAGTCGATATCGAGCGGCCGCCAGCCAATATCGCAAGCAAATTCCAGTTGATTCGCGAGGACTTAGATCAGCCTGTCGTGGAAATAGCATTTGCGACTGATGCGTCGAGCGGATTAGGGTATTCTTCGATTGGTGGGTCAACCTTTCACCTGAATCAATTGCGTGCCCACGAAGCACAACTCGTAGCAACCCCCAGTTTGGCTGAGGCATTTGAGCGTGGCTACGACACGATTTTCGGCGGGCGCATGATATGGAGTCTCCCGCCGATTGGCGATAGAAGGGTCGCGGGTCAACCGCTCCCGCTTAGTACGATTCCCGCATGTAGAAATGGTGAACCACCGTTCGCACAGCCGCCCGATCGAATTGAACAGTGGACACCGCCCGATTCGGTTGGCGATGGCTCGGGCCATAGTGCCATCAAACCACCAAAGGGCCCAAAGCCATGATAGATCAACGGACTGTGCAGGCTGATGCTGATCGCGCTGAGCCCATCGGCTACTGCCCCCACTGCGACTACCAACTCGTCGCCGTGGGCGTGTGTCCGGAATGTGGCGAGACCGTCACTGATCAATCCGTTATTACGGAAGCTCAGATTCTGAAGCGCAGGCGGTTTTTTCGGCGCTTAGGACGTCTTTCCTTTTTTCTAGTCGTTGCCGGCGGGTTGGCGTACGGCGTTCATTACGTGATGAAAGAAGGGCTGTGGGTAAAGGCGTTGAGCAATAACTGGCTGCTTAGCCTTCATCCCGACGAGCCGGGCAGCTTTGTTGACAACGAAGTACAAGCCCGACTTGGAAATGGTGATTTCGATCCCACTCAAACCGCAGCCTATCTAAATGCACTCATCCGCATCGACCTTACTCTGCGAGCACGTACGCCGCAGCCACGAGGATTTAAGTTTGCACTGATGAGGGACTTCCAGGCGGATCTGCCCGACGGGGTGCGGGCTTACCTGACTGGTTTTGATCTTTTTCAGCATGGGATTTTGATTGAGAGCCCCGAAAGGGAGTGGGATGAAGTCCAATCGACGTTTGGAACCAGTGCGACCTTTTTGGAAGATCTTGAGCCGGGCTTCTATACCTTCGATTTAACGCAGCAAATTCGCATCGAGCACGATCCTGTCGTTCATTAGACGGCTCCCAGCGGATTTCCGAAGACCATTACCCAATCGGCAACCACCATCATTGAAATATCGGATAGGCCACTCAACTCGTTCATTGGGCTGAATCCACCGACGGACGACGACTTGGATTCAGTCAAGCAGGAGGATCGTGTTCGGTTGTTTCCTTTTGTCGTGAAAGGCGAACACGGGATACGATTACGGATCACGGTATCCGATCTAAGTAAACCCTACGGTGTCCAGGTAATCGTTGCGCCGGGCGGGGAGAGTGTTATAAAGGGCCGCTTCGTGCTGAATTTTGGCCAACGAGAGGGTCACGGGTTTAACGGGAACGGTTCTACGACATCCCGCTTTGGGCCTGCTGGGGCGACGTACACTAGTGACCTTATTCCCATCGATCGATTGAGTACGGGGGCTTACGACATCCACTTTATTCCATGTGCCGAAGCCGCGTTCAAGGTTGGTGCCGATTCTACCTATGCGATCCACGCGATATTGCAGAACATTGTACCGGCACAATTGAAGGAACTCGATATCGATCCGCGTTTACTGATTATTCGTAGTGCCGACCTAAAATGGATGTCTCCCGACATAATTCAGCGCTGGCAAGGGGTGATACCGTTTCTGCGAAAAGATGTCGATTGGTAGTCTTCGTTGCGGCCCAAAAGTCTCCTTTAGAGTGGGCGCGATCGGAATCAGTGTGAACAAAACTATGATTCAGGCGAGCGGTAATAACAAAAACCCATCAGAAGATCGCATACCTCTCGGCTACTGCCCCCACTGCGACTACCAACTCGTAACCGTGGGCATCTGCCCCGAATGCGGCCAAGCCGTTGCACAGGAGAGCCTGCGCAGCCGACCGCAGTTTGCACTCGTGCGTCGGTGGGGCAAGCATGCGGTTTATATCGCATTGATTGCCGGCATACTGTTCGGCGCTTGGCGGGCGTATCAATCTGATTTTTGGTTGCGGCGGTTCTCGGTTGAGCGCTTGGCAAGTTGGTCGGCGACGTATCCGCGAGCGCAGAATGAGTTAGACCGACGGTTGGCCGCCGGAGAGTTGAGCCTTGCCGATCTGCAACTCGTCGTGCTCGAACGCTTTGAGATGAATGCAAACATCATCGAACCGCGCCCGCGCGATCTGCCCCTGCTGGTCCGTTTCAAACCACAGCGCGGAATTCTCGATCTTTGGTGTCAGGCGCGTGTAAGAGTGTTGGCCCTTCGTATTGACGGCGAGGCCGCGACGAATCTGCCACCACCGATGGATTATGTGTTCAATCTGAGGGGGGCGACCAGTAGGCATGATCCGGAAATTTTTGCCATGACATATCACGGTGACGAACCGTTGCCGGTCGGCCAACATCGCCTCGAGGCGGATTTCGAGATTGAGATGTGCTTTGGTAAGCGACAAGAGTTTTATCATCAAGAGATTGTCGATCTAACATCATCGTTCACGTTTCAGAAGTCGGTGACGATGCCGTGTCGCGTCGTTGAGCAGACGTCCGCTGACCTGATGATCGCACAATTAACGGATGATGAGGTGGCCGATTTGATGAATAATGTGCAAATCTGCGTGGGCCTGAACGAGCGCGAGAATTATCTGCAAGTTATTCCGCTCGGAATGCGCACGGCTCCGTTGATCGGGCGCTTTGAGGTGTTTCGCATCAAAGAGAAAACGCCCTTTCTCACCTTGTCGTCTAGGGCGGCGGAGTATCATTGGCGCGATCGCCAGGTGGCTGGGCGTTGGTATTTACAGGCGGACTTGAATGATGCGCAGCTCGCACCTGGGGAAGCGATTCGCCTGCGTTTCGTTCCCGAACCGTCGGCACAATACGATGACGGCTATCAGTCGTGCTTCCCGCTGATATTAGAATGGGATTCGATCACGCCACACGAAATCAATATCAGCGATGACCCGATCGCGCGACAGTCGTCAAACTTGCAGCGCGTTCCAGACGTTAAGCCTGATCGCGGTATTCGCTGGTCGCGTTTCAAAGACTTGGAACCGTAATTTCGAGATTGGTCGTTTTAATCTTGCCTGCAAGTTCGTTATGTCCAAAGAAGAAGACGCTCAATCTGGTTGTAGCGGTCTGTTGAGTCGTGGCTAATTCAAATTGCGATCGCATTCGCAGGTGCCGACCCGGTCAAAAAAGGGTCGGCCCCCTGCGTTGATTTTGTGTCTTTCGATCAACACCCGTCAATTTAAATGGCCTGTTTTCGTCGACGTCGACTCGTTCGATAACCGATCAATCCCACCAAACACGCCATCGATGCCATCGTCATCCCCGGCGCACAACCCGGAAAGAAAATCGGCGGTGCGGTATCGGTCGTGTCTTCCAAGCGCGGGATAAAATTCAAGGCTTGCCCATTCAGGCCCGGCGCTGTCGCGAAAACATCCAAGAACGTGCCGGTGAACGGATCGAAGCGCAAAATGGTGTCGTTCCCGGCAGAGGAAACGTACAGCAAACCGTTCGGCCCAATGCCGAGCCCGCGCGGGTCGACCAACAGCGGATTACCGTTATCGTCGTTGCCGGGGTCGAGCACGATCACATCGTCGGGGCTGTCGAAATCGAGTGGGATGATCACCACCGTGCTGGGCGTGGCTTCACCGGGAGAGAAGGGCGATTCGCTCGAGGCAATGATGGCACCGCCGCCGGGGCTCAGGACAACATCGAGCGGGCTAAACGGAATACCGGAGGAATCGGCGGAGAAAAACACTTCCGATGCGCCGGTCGCGACATCAATCTTTAAGATCGCATCATCGCCGGTGCCGTCCGATGGGTTGGAACCGCTACCGAGAAACAGCGAACCGTCGGGGCCGAACACAAAGCCGCGTGGAAAGGCCACGTCTTCCGTTCCCTTCACCGAGCCGAGAATCGCGCCGCTGGTCGGATTGATCTCGATGATATCACCTTGCACGCGCGAGCCCACGAAGTAACTTTGTTGATCGGGATCATCACTTTGATCGGTGGTCGGCCCAAAAACGCCACCGCCGGGAGAGATGGGGCCGTCAATATTCGGAATGGTCGCTGTCGTAAAGTCGACGAACTGCTCGACGAACGTACCGTCGAGTTGGAACAGAAATACACCATCCACATCGATCACGCCGTCACCGGGAATCGCATTCGGATTGTTGAAGTCCGCCGAATTAATAAACAACATTGTTTCACTGCCGAAGCCGGGGCCTACCAACACCAAATCGCGCGGGTCTTGCAACCCGTTCTCAAACTCGTTGGCAAAGTTAGGCTTCAACTCGCCGGTTAATCCGTCGAAGCGAAAGACGGTTCCGGGGTTATCGCCGGCAACGAGAACTGGTGCCGGAATGGTAATGCCGTTGGGCGTACCGCTACCGCTGGAAACAATCAGATCGAATGCGACCGGCAAGGCGGGTTCGCTAGCTTGCGTTACTGCAGTTAGACAAAATGTGAGCGCAACGATGCGCACGGATGAACAATTCATCGTTTCAATTCCCTTCTCGGTTTTGCTTTTGGTGGCTTGGCTGGCGAAGACGTAATCTTACGCCCTCACTTCGGATTTGTCGTTGCCCAAATATGATTGGTTGGAGAACAACTGCTTGCGATTTCGGATACTGCAGAGAGAAAATTAACGTGTGGCCGCTCCACCGTGGAGCAAGAAAACAATGACAAGCGACCAGCCAACACCACCTTGATCGTAACCACCGTTCTCCCATCGCCGGAGCGATGAGCCACACGTTTTCCGCTCCACCCCCACGGAGCCAAGTGAATGCGGCAGCGAGCCAATGCCCGCTGCACGGTGGGTTGATTCCCGAAATTGAAGAATTACTTGCGACGGGATGTGTAGAGGTTTGTAAGGACTGGCGGGACGGCTTAGGCCGATTAACGATTTAGAGCGACGGCTGCGCTGTGGCACCGGCTAATAGCCGGTGCATACTGATAATTCGCTCGTAGTCACATTCAATCGCGAAGTGATCTAAGTCATTCGGCATAATGTATCGTTGTGGCACCGCCGTCTCGGCGGTGACAACAGGCGAGACGCCTGTGCCACAGTCAATGAATCTCTTTTCCTGTCCACTTAGTGCGCGAGCTATCAGACAAAATCGGCGCTACGCAAGCCATGACGGCGGAGGCGCGCTTTCGATATCAAGCGCTTGAACGGTAGGTGTCCACTCGCCTGAGCTTCGTGTCGAAACTTATCGGCGTATTGGTGCGCAAAGTCTTCGCGCTCTTGGTGCGGTGTTTGTTCAAAGCGCTCCGAGCCGATGGACTGATACTGCACCCAATGGCCTACTTCATGCGGCACTGTGTGGTAAAGCTGCATGGCACGGACGGCATCGAGGGTCGGATGGATTTCGAAATGACGCTTGGTTTGCCGAACGTCGAACCCGAAGTCCCGATAGCGCTGCAATTCGCGTTGATCGTTGGGCTTCAGATGATGGCCCCATTTCCATACCGAGCCCAAGGTAACGGCCTCGAGCATCAAGATCGGCCCGCGATAATTTGAAATTACGCCATCGAAGACGATACGCCCCCAAGCCGGGCGCAACATTTCTTCTCGACGCTTGGGTTGTCGCATTAACCATGTACCGATGCCAGTGATGTCAGCATTGGGTAACCAACCCAGCACGCGCTCTAAATCGTCGACCGTCACAGCATGAACCGCGTCGTCGCGCGTGTGTTCAACGATCAATCGGAGCTCGCATCGACCGATCGCGATGGTTACGTCGTCGAACGATTCCAGTTGCTCGTAGAACGATGGTTGCGAGCCTTGCATAGAACGCGGCTCGGCGATGCGCTGGCGATTATCTTGCCCGTGTCCTTGCTTGGCAGTGCCAATGTTGCGGTTGCGTCTGGTGGGGTTCCGACCGTTTCGCATATGATCATTGTATCATTTTGCGCTGGTTCAATCGATGAAAAGTTACTCTTGGATCGCGATCCAATGCGGCCAATAGGCCGCGGCTCTGCCTGCATATTGCTCTGCCTAAAAATTTGCTTGCTGGCATTCGAATCTCCCTTTCGTATTGCTAACTTGCAGACGCGCTCGTCAATCTTTGACTTCTCCGCCAATCGCCATGCGCATAAAAGAAGAGGCAAGCCGCTCTCGGGCGTCGTCGCTTGCGCGCGACGCCCAAAAAGCCCTTGCCTCAAAAAGGGAAGATCAGAATTTCTTTAGCGAACGATCAACCGAGTGGGCTTACGGCACTTCCGTCGTAAAGCTCCACACGACGCCGGTCGTCGTGCCATTGGCGTTCACCGTATCGATGCGCCAATAATACGTCGTGTCTTCCAATAGCGTACCGGGGTCAAACGTGGTGCCCGCCTGATTGCCCTGGAATTCGGGATCGGCGTCGGTTGCGTTCATTACCGCTGTTTGATCGGTACCGAAGTACACATCGTAGTCATCGGCATTGGCCGCTGCCGACCAGCTTAGGTTCATATCGACATTGACGTCGATTGCGCCATTAATCGGTGACGGTCCCGAGGCCTGGGCAGGCTGCGCGGCCGTGCGCGTGGTAAAGCGCCAGACCGACCCACGCGTGCGCGTCATGCCGTCGCCGGCAACCGTGTCCACGCGCCAGAAGTAGTTCAACCCAGCGCCCAATGCGGGCGTATCGGCCGTGGTTTCATCGGTTTCGATCAGCGTCACACCCATCGGCACGCTGCCGACGGCGGCGTTAGAAACATTGGTTTGGTTTTCACCGAAGTAAATCTCGAAACTCAATGCTTCGGCATCGCCTGTCCACATCAACAGCGTCGTCACGAGAACATCGGTGGCGAAGTTTTCCGGCATCGGGTTCGTCGCGCGACCGGGCCGCGTGCGGAACTGCCAGACTTCACCGCGCGTGGTGCCGGTGGCGGTGACCGAGTCGATTCGCCAGAAGTGCGTCGTTGAACCGGGCAGGCGAACGGGCACGACATAGTCTTCATCGCCGAGCATCTGCGTCGCTTCGAATTCCGGACTGCCACGCGTGGCATTCATCACGGCGGTTTCGTTGGTACCGATGTAAATGTCGTGCATCGCCGCACCGTCGCCAGCCATCCATTCCAGTGTCGGCATCAGCGCTGTCAACGTCGCACCATCAACCGGGCTGATTTCCGTGGCTTGGCCCGCGCCCGTGGTGAAGCGCCAGATGGTGCCCTTGGTCACGCCGTCATCGTTCACTTCGTCGATGCGCCAGAAGTATTGCGTGTTACCGGCAAGATCATCCGTCGGCACAAACGTGGTGCCCAACTGGTTGATCTGGAACTCCGGATCGGCATCCGTCGCATTGGTCACGGCCATCATGTCGGTGCCGAGATACACATCGTGCGACGTCGCGCCCGCACCTGCCGTCCAAGACAACGATACATCCAATGCCACGTTTAGCGCGTTGTTGGCCGGCATCGGGGCTGTTGCGCGGGCCGGGGCCGTGGTGAAGTTCCAGACCGTGCCGGTGGCAACACCACCGGGTCCCTTGGCGTCGATGCGCCAGAAGTATTGCGTATTGCCCAACAGCGCGGCAGGCATAAACATCGTCGTGTTGACCGAGCCGCGGAACTGGGCGTTCTGCTGGCCAGCATTGGCAACATCGTTCTGATTGGTGCCGAGATACACATCGTACGCGGTAGCACCTGCCGATGCCTGCCAACTGAGCGTCGGCATCAGGTTCACACCCAACTCACCGATCGCGGGGCTGGGCACACCGGCGATTGCAGGCACGCTTCCCGTGGTGAAGCTCAACACCGGGCCGACGGTGGTACCGCCGGGGCCGTTGGCATCAACACGCCAGAAATAGGTCGTATCGGGCAGCAAGGCATCTTCGGGATCGCGCTCGACCATCGTCGAACCAGCGTCCTGAGTTTGCAGCAACGCAGAGGCTTGGCCGTTGGTTACGGCACCCACGCTGGTGCTGAGATAGATCGTGTACGTAGTGGTCAGGCCACCGCCCGCGTTCCAGACCAGGTCGGTCTCAATATCGACAGTTGTCGCATTTTGAGCGGGCGTAAACGGACCCGTTACCTGCCCTGGCTTATCGTTAGTGGTAAAGCTGAACACATCACCCTTGGTCGTGCCACCGGGGCCGACCGTATCGATCCGCCAGAAGTATTCGGTTCCACCAACCACGTTGTTCGGATCGAACGTGGTGCCGGTTTGATTGCCTCGGAAGGTGCCGCTGGCATCTTCGGCAGCGCCGACTTCGACTGCGTCGGTTCCGAAGTACACGTCAAAGCTCTCAATGCTCGGTGCGGCCGTCCACGACAACACTTGGTTGACGTTGACGTCGACCGCGCCATCGACCGGCGCCGGCGTCATCACCTTGGGCGGTGCCGGGGCAGTGGTGAAGCTCAAGACGTTACCGGTTTGTGTACCGCCGGGGCCGACTTCGTCGATGCGCCAGAAATACGTCGTACCGGCAAGCAGCACGCCATCGTCATCGGCGTCTTCATCTTCCGGGTTAAACGTCGTGCCAGACTGGTTGCCTTGGAATTCGTCGCTGTCTTCATCGGCGTCGGCCACAGCCGTCATGTCTTTGCCAAAGTACACATCGTGGCTCGCGGCATCATCACCCGCCGTCCAACTGAGCAACGTATCGATCGGCGTCATCGTCGCGCCGTCGGCCGGGCTCGGGTTGGAAATGGCACCCGGCAACATACCGGTCGTGAACGAGAAGATATCGCCCTTTGTTGTGCCGGCGGCGTTTACTTCATCAACGCGCCAGAAATATTCGGTATCGGGCAGCAAGGTATCAAGTTCAAACGTGGTGTCGGCCTGATTGCCGCGGAAGACGCCCGCATCATCGGTGTCGGCTTCGGTAACGGCTTCTTCGCTGGTGCCGAAGTACACATCGTGGCTATCGGTATCGAGACCGGCGATCCAGCTCAGGTCGGTATCGACATCGACATCGCTGGCACCGTCAGCCGGAATCGGACCGCTAGCACTGGTCGGCAAGTCTTCCGGATCGGGGTTTGGATTCGGACCCGGATCAGTCCCGTTGCCGGGCACCACGTTAATCACGGACGAGAGTTGATCGACAAAGCCGTTGGCATCGAAGATAAACGCCGTGACTTCGAACGTTCCCGTTGCGGTATAGCGATGAGAGATCGTCGCGCGATCGGCGGGGCCTTCAACAAAGCCGGTGCCGTCGCCGAAAACCCAATTCACCTGCGCGATCGATGCCGGTGCGAACACCGCCGACTCGACCGAGAACGCGACGGTGAAGTCGGCTTCGTCGAATATCTGCACGGCGGTGATTTGACCGAACGGCAGCGGTGACGGCGTGCTGATAAAGGGGCACGAGGCCCCCATGCCAATCACGGCGGTCAGGGCGACCAAAGACAAGTTGCGAATCGCAGTGTGTCGTTTCATCTGTACACCATCTCCAACTATGCGGGCTTCCCCGCCAAGCGAGCACGCCGATTAAGACGACGAACGCTTGCGGGTTTGGTTCACGTTGCACTGCGGGCGGCATCCGGCGCGCCGTGGGTGCGGTTGCTATCGAAAGTTCTAACTGCCGACGCCCTGAGTGGTCCCCTCACCCCGAATAGCGTTGGCATGTTGCAAGTAATGCAAAGGGTTGCGTGTGTTGAACGCAGAGCCGCGCGAGCGCTAAGACTCTGCGGCCTATTCGACTGTAGGGATGCACGCGGCACGCAATCAAGCGCATAGCAAAACCATCAATGCGGACCCAACAGCCTTGCGAGGTGGTGTTTTCAACCGAGGTATTATAAGGCGGCCGCAGGCGGAACCGTTAGCAACAGGCGGGATGGGCAAAAGCGGACCTGACCGTTTTTACGAAGCATCGGCTTCGGTCATGCCGGGGGGCGGTTCCTTGTCGGGTTCGCCCAGCCGGGCCTCGGTGCCGCGCAACATGCGTTCGATATTGCTCTTGTGCCGGACGACCACGATCACGGCCAATGCCGATGCCAAAGCCAACAGCGGCCAGCGTTTGTTCAGATCCCAGTCGAATGCCGCACCCAAGCCCAGAAACAGCACGGGCACCGCAATGGCGGCGCAGATCGATGCCAACGCCACCAGTTTGGTCGTGAGCGTGATGCCCGCCCAAACCAGGAAGGCGAGCGCAACGGGCCAAGCCAGATGTGGCCAAATGCCGAGCAACACGCCCAAGGCCGTGGCGACGCCTTTGCCGCCCTTGAAGCCGAGATAGGGCGACGCGGTATTGCCGAGCACGCAGGCGACGGCGACGGCCAAACGAATGAGGTCCGGTAAGTATAGCGGGTGAGCGTCGAGCGCGGAAGCGTATTCGACCACCAACCAGCCCGACGCCAGCGACGTTGAAAGGCCCTTGGCGGCATCTAGCAACAGCACCAACACGCCCCAGCGCATGCCCAACCGTCGACCGACGTTGGTCGCACCGATATTGCCGCTGCCGAACTTGCGAATATCCACGCCGTGGGCGTTGGCGACCAGCAGCCCCATCGGTATCCCACCGACGAGATACGCGGCCACGACGATCAGAATGGCGGCAATCCAAATAGACAAATGACGCTTTTCTTATCCTGCCGGCGCGGATTTACGCCGCGCGACTTCCTGAAACAGGTTCTCCAGTTCTTCCACGTGCCGTTGCATACTAATTTGCGGGCGCAGCGCCTTGGCGTGTTCGGCCATGCGCGACCTGACGGCGGGATCGGCCAGATCGCGAATACGTCGCGCGAGCAAGCCCACATCGTCGGCGCGATCGATGACGAACCCTTCGCGACCATTGGTGATGATTTCGGATGCGCCGTTGTGCGCCGTGGTGATCGCGGGCACGCCATGATAAAGCGCTTCGAGCACCACGCGGCTGCACGGATCGTAAAAGGTAGGATGCACGCACACATCGGCGGCGGCGAAGAATTGCGGAGCGCGCTGCGTCGGTCCGGTGAACGTGACATGCCGCGTCAGGCCGGCCTCTTCCAGCTTTCGTTGAAAAGGCGGAATCTTGTCGCGCCCCGCGACGACGAGATGGAACTTGTCGAAATCAGCGGCAACCAACCGCCCGGCGGCTTCTAATAAGGGGCCGAGACCTTTTAGGCGGAAGTTGTGCGCCAGGAATACCAGCAGAAGTGTATCATCACTCACACCAAGCTCATTACGCATCTCAGCGCGGGCGGCGGCGTGTTCGTCATCGTTCAACACCCCTGGATTCACGCCATTAAAAACCACGCGCACGCGCGGGGCGGTGGCGTTGTAAAACCGTTCGCATTGGGTCGCGACGTATTGCGATACGCAGGCGATCACAGGGCCATCGGGCCGAAAGATGCGCCGTTCGAGATCGAGCTGCGCCTTTTGTTTGACGTTCATGGCCAGCAAGGCGCGTTTCAGTAAGCGACTGGTGGCGCGGGCGCGCGTTGCCACGTTGCGCTCTACAGTTTCCGCCGTCAGTCCCCCGCGCGGTTGATAGACATCGGCCTGTGGAAACGGCGCGACGGCATGCACGATATCGAACGACTCGGTCGCGAGCCGCTTCTCGGTATTGCGCACATACGCACCCAACCGGCGCGAGCGAATGCGCGTTTCCGGCGGCACGGTATGAATCGTAATGTTGGGCAGATTTTGAGCGTTGGTGGTGGTGAAAACGTGCACATCATGATCGCGCTGCGCGAGCAGTTGAGCGATCTCCATGCCGGAGGTCTCGGCCCCGCCGCGCCAGGTTTCGATGCGTTCGATGATCAGAGCAATACGCACGTGTTGACTCGGTCCCTATTTATTGAAGCGGCGCTGCCGTTTTTCGTCGTGCCGACGGATGCGGCCGCAGCGCGCCTCGATGCTTCGAATGAAACGCGGCGACCAGAATTCGTGTGGCACACCGCGCAGCTTGGCGTAATGGTACAGGAAGCGCAGCCGATCGGCGCGGCTGATAACATCGGCGGGGGCGCTGTAATACAGGGCGGCCAAATCCTTGATGATCCACCGACGATGTAGGTAGCGGGGGCGAATCATGCGACCGAGGTCGATCAGGCTCAGTACGGTGCGACCGTCGGCGTTGCGCTCGAGGAAGATATGGCATAGGTAATAGTCGCGATGGAAATAACCGCTGCGGTGCATGCGAGCCGTGACGAGGGCGAGCTGGCGAATGATGTCGTGACGATCGGCACCGCGCGGCGCATCGCCGGGGTAGTCGCGCCAATGGGCGGCAAGTTTTTCGAGTGATGTGCCCGGCAACTCGGCAGTGATGGCGGCGCTGGCCTGTTCCCAATAGCCCGACATGCGCCGGCCCCAGGCAACGGGTGTGAACGTGGGGATTCCGAACTCTAAGAGCTTGCGTGCGAAGTAGATTTCGCGCTCACCGCTGCTGCGCTTGAACTTAAACTCGCGCATGCGACGCAACTGTTCTTTGAGCGGTGGCCTACTAAACCGCTTGAGGTAGAGATCGGGATGACCATCATCGGTCTCGATACGAATGCGTTCGCGATAGTTCGATAGGCCCGGTTTGTTGAGTGACTGACCCTTGCGGAAAGACAGCGCGTTATCGAGCGTGGTGATACCGATGCGGCGTAACGCTGACAAGAACTCATCGTTGGTGCTGAGGTTGGTGTGCTTGGAGATGGAATAGGTGTGGGGGTGGATGAAGTGATCTGGCAAGCGTGGCGTCACCTCGGCGCTATGTCGATTGTGATGCTGATCCAATGATTGACGATAGCGGCTGACGAAGAACTCGTCGATGTTCGGAAGCGTCCCGTCGATCGCTGTTTGATGTACCCCGCGAAGCATCGCATCGATGTGATGTTGCATGAGGTCGGCGGGTGCGATGCCTGCTAGCAAATCTCCCAATGGATCGCCTTTGTGAAGTCGATGCTCGGCGAACAACAAGGTGTCGACGCGTTTGGGATCATTCAATGCCTTCCGGTAAATCCGCGCCCGCTCCAAATCCAAAAAACAAACATCCCACGCCGCTTCCGGTGCATCGAGGCGCGTTTGTTTGGCGTAAACATGCTTCGCCTTAGCGTCGGGCCACATGATGCCCGCACGCCACATTTTGCCCAGTGCCAGCCCCACGGCGTACATCAGCGTGGTGCGTTCAAACTCGTCGAGCGGCTTGGGTTTGGGAAATCCGACTGTTAGCCAATCATTGAGGGTGTATTGATAGTCGATCGCCTCCATCAATAAGAAGCCGCGCCGCGGTCGGCCACCGCGCCGTTCTTCACCACAGGCGGTGGCCTGCGGCGCGTTCACACCGGCAGTTGCAAGCGCGTGCAATGCGTGCCATTCGTGCAGTGGCGGGCTCAGCGTCGGCTTACCAACGAAGCGCGGCCAAAAACCCTGTTTTAGCCCCACCTCAAAGGTGCGTTTGAGAAAGAACACGCGCGAGCCCGTTTCGCTCGACAGCGTGACGCGTCGCACTTCGCGATCGTCGTGCGCCGTAAACACCTCACCCACATCGCCTTCCATTAGGGCGACGAAGGAATTGAGACCGTTGCGTTTGAGCAGCGGCTCGAATTCGGGTTGCATGGTGAGCGAACGCGTCATGGGGCGGCATCGTGGTCCTTTAGCGCCCGATCCGCAAGCAGCGTGGAGAGCAGCAGCCGATCTGAATCCCTCAGATTGCGCCTGCCCCGATAACGAAGAAAAAGGCGCAGCAACGCGCTTGCCGATAGCGAATGGCGCGCCCCTTTGTATAAACAGGATAGGTCTCGCAGGCGTCCGTGTTGGCGACGAATCGCGCTATTTCGCCGTCCACCGCGCGTAGAGTCGATTAAATACACGCGATAGTGATTGCTACCGCCCGGCTGCAGGAGAATGTTGCGTAGTTGCAAATCGATGTGAATGAATCCGGCATGGTGCATCTGTCGCAGGCTATCCATTAAATCCGAAAGCGTATTGCGCAGGGTCTTCGAGAGGTTTGGTGCTTCGCTCGCCAGTACCATATCGAGGCTATGGGCGTGTGGGATCGTTGCCGTGATCAGAAAGCTCTCGGCCAAGCGCAGCCGGCCCCGCTTGGAACCCGTCGCTAAGACGATCGGGGTGTGAAAGGGAGAGCAATCGGCAATCAATTGGTAATTGCGAGTCTCTATCTGTGCCTTGTCGACTGGCCAGCGACTGCGTTTGGAGCCGGCTCGAACATACAAGAAGCGTTTGCAATGAATGTCCCATCGTTCGTCCGCCCCGTTGTCTAATTGGCGACGCGTGACCTGTGTGCTGCGCGATTCGGATACCGTGTCTCCCGATTTTGCAACGGCCAGCAGCGCGTCGTAGTCGGTGAGTGCCTGCTCGTGGCAAAAGGCTTCAAAGCCATGATGGTGAAATGTAATGGCAGATTTCGGCATCGGGTCTGGTAGCGTTGGGCTCCAAAATCTAGCACCCTAAGTGAGGACGGCACGTCAGGCAATTTTGCTATCGATAGCGGCAATGGGTGTGATCACAACAGTCGGCCCACGGTCGGTGGCGAAATCTACCGCGCCGCATAGGATGATGCTGGTTCAGTAAGCGCCAACTTTCTCTTTTTGGAGTAATGCAATCACCATGGACACACTTGACGCCATCTATCAACGCCGCGCGATCAAACATTATGACCCCGATCACCAAATGCCTGATGCGGATATCAAAAAGCTCTTCGAAGCCGCCATCCAGTCGCCCAGCAGTTTCAATATTCAGAACTGGCGCTTTGTGGTGGTGCGCGATAAGGCCTTGCGCCAAGAGATTCGCGCCAATGGCAACGATCAAGCGCAGATGACGGACGCCTCGATTTTGATTGTCATGACGGCCGATTTGCTGGCGTGGAAGAAAGAGCCGGCGCGCTACTGGCGAAATGCCCCCAAGGAAGTCGCCGATCTATTGGTCAATTGGATGGGCCCCTTTTATGAAGGCCGCGAATGGCAACAGCGCGACGAAGCCATGCGCTCGATCGGCATTGCCGCACAGACCATTATGCTTGCGGCCAAGGCGATGGGATACGAATCGTGCCCGATGATCGGCTTCGATCAGGAGGCGGTGGCCAAGTTAATCAACCTGCCGGACGATCACATCGTCGGTATGTTGATCGCCGTCGGCAAGGGCACCAAGCCCGCCTGGGATAAGCCCGGCCAAGTGCCGCTCGATGAAGTGCTCATACACGACAAGTTTGCATAAACGCTTTTGATGCGTGTCGGAAGTGGGTTCGGCCCATAAAGAGCAACTGCCAAGTCCGCCGTGTTAGAGGTCCTTGTTTCGCATCCTCAAGCCTCATGTCGCAGCTTCTAGCAACGCAACTTCAAACACATAAAGCCACCCGCTATTCGGCGGGTGGCTTTTTCATTTAGCGCAACATCTAAGTATCAAGAATCCGTATCTTATTCGTAACCGTGCAATTTTTGATGACAACTAACCGAGCTCGCTTGTTACGATTCGTATCAAAGGAGATTGCACCATGATCGCTTCGATATTAACAATTGCACTATTGCTCAGCCCATCCGGCAGTAAAGACCCGAAAGTTCAAGCGTTTAATCCAAACGACATCGAGATGCCTTTGCGTGTTCGCTTTGCAGTGGCCACCGACGATGCAGTGGTCGTGCATTATTCTGACGGCACTTGTAAGACTATCGCCGATACCGCCAACGCCTCGGGCATCGCGTTGGCCAATGACGACACGCTATACGTTGCCGGCCCACATGCCCTACGGCGGATAAATATCAAAACGGGCGCTGTCGCGCTACTGACGGATGGTTGGGAGATGATCGATACACCTGTCGTATCGCCCGATGGGCGTACCGTGGCCTTCGCGGGTTACACGCGAACCGCGAAGTGGAGTATCTATACCATCACTGGTCGCAATGGTAACCCCCGTTACATTGCCCATGGTTTCATGCCCGCGTGGGATACCGATGGCAGCGCACTGTTGTTCGAAAACTACACCGACGAATCGGCGCAGGTGTATCGTTACGATCCTAAGACGCGCGATGTCCGCAAGATCAAGTATGACGAGGATGGTTCGATCAAGAACGCCGTTAGCGTGGCCGTGAGCCAAGATGCTTGGCAACTGTCATTCTCTGATAAGGGCGGCCTGTTTGTGCGCGATCGCATGGCCTATCAAACGCGCCGTGTTACCGACGGAACCCATTACGACAGCCGACAAACCTTTTCACCGGATGGCATGCATTTGTATTTCATCCGCCACACGCGCGACGAGCACGGTCGTCGTGTCGATCCGCGCGCGATGAGCATCGATTTGAAGAGTGGCCAGATCGAACAACTCATGAATGGGCCGGCCCATGCAATCGCCGTCGCGCCCCCTTGGCAACCGGCATCGTTTATTGCCGACAGTGAAATGGGGCCTCCATTACCCGGTCAAGGCGGAGGCGATTGTTAGTTAGGCGGTGCTCTCGATATTTGGCAGTTGACGCGTCTTTAGCTCCGTCCACGGAAAGCGCAATACGATATACGTTGTTCGCCACGGAATTCGCAACCAGATGAAAAATCGTCGCGGTGTTTTATGAGCAGCGTGTTCGCGCGTTCTCGTATCGAATTTGTTCGGGAATACGCCGAATAATAACCATTTACGACCGTGCCGCAGGTCGATGTCGATGATATCCCGCTTGAATGCGGCACGTTGTAATACATCGAGTCGTTCGCGCACGAAGGCGGCGAATCGGCGCGCGTCCGCCTCGTAGCGTTGCGGGCCATGCAGCGGATTCGTTTCGGCAAACTCGGTGAACCAATCCGCGAACTTGGGTCCTAGCACCGTTAGTGATCGTGGTAACAGATGGCGGGCGCAGCCGAGCCGTTTGCGAATCAGGGCGTGCGCTTGCAGTTCGATTTGAGCGACGTCAATCGCGCCGATCTGTGCGTTGTCGTCAATGGTCGAACGAGCACCTTCGTCTTGCGTTGTATAAGTGGATGCCAAGCGTTCGCGCTGTGCTTTATCCGTCAATACGCGCGCCAGCGCCGCCTGTTGCTCGGCCAGGCTCATGACCATGCCCTGTTGCAGATAGCCTTGGCTTTGTCTAACTCATCGCGCAACTCGGCAAATGGTGGAATGTGCTCGTCGCGCTCCAGGATGACGCCTTTGACGTTGCCGCGTTCCACAACTTGTTGCAACACGCTCCACACTTCCGGCGGCGTGGCGCTCGAATGGCTGTCGATCAACACATCGCCATCCCAATGCCCGCCGACGAAGTGCAATTGCACGACAGCGTCTAAGGGTAATGCATCCAATACGTCCTCAAGGTCGTAACCATGATTGACGGCGTTGGTGTAGAGGTTGGTGACATCGAGCAAGAGGCCACAGCCGGTGCGTTCAACGATCGCGCGCAAAAACTCCGGTTCGGTCATCTCGGCGCCGGGCATCTTCATGTGATAGGTGATGTTTTCGAGAATCAATGGGCGTTCAATCACGCTGGTTGCGCGGCGCACGTTCTCGCAAAAGGCGTCGAGCGCTTCGTGCGTAAAGGGTAGTGGCGTGAGATGACCGATGTCGACACCGCCCGCCTGAGTGAATGCAATGTGTTCGCTCCACCAAGGCGGATCGACTTGCTGCACCAGGTTCGCCAAGCGTTGCAGGTATTCCTCGTTCAGTCCTTCCGCGCTGCCGAGCGACAGGCATAGGCCATGCGGAATTAGCGTGAAATGTTCCGCCAACAACTGCAAATCGGCCTGCGCCTGCGGCCCACCATCGAGAAAGTGGTCGGCAGTGATTTCCAGAAAGTCGACGGCAGACCGATTGAGAAACAAGTCCCCCTTAAACGGATGACGATAGCCGATGCCAACACCGAGGCGCGGCAGTTGTTTGATATCTGTCGTGATAGTCATTGCCGTTTACCCTCCCCCACAGCCGCCGCATCCACCACAACCGCCTCCGCCCCCACCGCAGCCGCCGCTCGCACCGCAACCGCCACTATCCATGCCGCAGCCGGTGAACACGGCCGCACCGGCGGCGGCATCGGAGCGCTGAAACAAGGTGGGTAAGGCGTTCATCTCTGTTTCCTTCAAGACGCCTAAGCCTAACGCGCCGACAGTGATGAGTGCGAGATCGGATGTTGAATCATTCGCAACTGCTGCAGCTTGTGCTCGGTTGTCGCCAAACGCGTCTTGCAATTGTTTGATGTAGCGTCGCCCCAAATCACTAAGGCGCCGTTCGTAGCCGCCGACGAACAAGATCACGAGCGCGATCGCCGCCATCGCAATCAGAAAGCCGACATTGCGATGCCCATTGATGAGCGCGACAGTGAGTTTGTAACCCGCAAGGCCCATCAAAATGGTGGTCGCGATGAGGCGAATCCTGAATGCTTCGCGGGCTGGCTTGGGATTAAGAATGAGCTGCTCTTTAAGTAGCTGTGCTTCGTAGTCATGTTTGAGACGGTCGATCTCATCAGAACGTACGCGCTTAAACAAGTCGGATGGTTTGATCGATCCATGGGTTCGGTTGCAGACCCATTGTTCGAAAGCGTTGAGCTTGCTTGGCGGTCGCTTACCGTCCATAGGACGTAGAGTTTGTGTATCACCTTTACCGTCCGGGTCATGCGCTTCGAGATAACCTTGTCGGTGTAGATTGAAGACGGCCAAGCGCAAGGCTTCATTGACGCCGCCCCGTAGAAACGCGATTCGATAAGGATCGGGCTGTGGCGGAACCGGTGGTGTTTTCAGGTGGTGCGTCGGGTCGGACGAACGAAGCATCACTTTGGCGATGACCAGCACGCCAAAGGCGACCACACCATAAACGATCAAAAATTCCGGTCCCGGCATCTCTGCGATCGGATTGTGAAGTAAGACTTCCATTTATGCTTTCTCCCTTCACGAAGTCGAATGCAATTGCATGGTAAGCGACGCATTTAGATAAAAGGCGAATGTTGAGTACTAAGTCCTTCTGCAAAATGTATCGTTGTGGCACCGCCGTCTCGGCGGTGAAAGCAGGCGAGACGCCTGTGCCACAGTCAATGATTCTTTTTGCCTGTCCACTTAGGAAGCTGACTGAACTTACCCTCCCCCACAGCCGCCGCATCCACCGCCTCCACAACCGCCTCCGCCGCAGCCTCCGCCAACACCGGCACAGCTCGTCCAGGAAGAACCGCCGCCACTAAAGTCGAAAATGGCATCGCCACACGAGCCGCAGTCGGCAAGCATGAACTCATTCTTGTGCCCTTTATCAAACATGGCATGCACGTTCTTATATTCAGTGCTCTTGAGTAACGCCGTGCCGTTGAGAGCCACATAAAGCAAGCCCAATTGCGAAGCCGCGTTCTGGGCTTCCCGGCGCATGTTGATATTCGACGCGTTAAATGCCGATTTCAGCGCGTCGTGATAACGTCGACCGCAATCGGTAATGCGCGCCGCGCGTCCGGCCCACCAAGTCAACGGCAAGGCGATCGCCATCATGAGCAGCAAGAACATGATGTTGTAATGACCGTTCTGGATTGCCACCACAATCTTGTAGATGGCCAAGCCTGCGAGAAAGCCGAGCGCACTAATACGAATCACTCGTGCGAGTCGAAGCTGCCTTGCATTGCGTAAAAGGTTGCGATCGATCAGATCGCGCTCGTGATGTTCGTTGTAGGCTTCGATGATGGCGCGGCGATCATGGCGAAACAACTCGCCCACGGGGATCGGACGGATCGCCATACCGAACACAACCTTCTCAAGTTGATCGAGTTCTTTGACCGGCGGCGGAAAATGGGCTTGGCTGACTTTTTTATGGCCACCGCGGCGCGTGCGACCGCCGGAAGTTTCGAGAAAGCCTTTGCGGCACAGATTGAAAACCACCAGCCGAATAACTTCGTTGGCCCCGCCGCGCAGATAGGCAATGCGATACGGATCGGGTGCTTCAGGCACGTGGGGCGTCGGAAGTCGACGCGTAGGGTCCCAGCGCCGCGCGAACAGCCAAACGACGGCGATCACGGCGGCGGCGCAGGCCGCGTAGAACTTCAGGAACTCCGGACCGCGCATGGTTGCAACTGCTGAGCCGAGTATCGTCATCTGCTGAAACTCCACCGCGTGACAGGCCGCCGCCTCAATCCGACCAAGCACCTTGCGGCCCGTTGCCGCCCCTCGGATTGGCGTGTCGGTCGAGATCGAGCGACGTACCAAGCCGGAATGACGTGCTGGTCGAGGTGCCGCCGCAGTCGTGTTGTGACGCTGCGTTCACCTGTGCGTTAGTAGAGCAGATCGAATGGCCCGGTACAGGTGAAAAGACGGAGGAAAGTTATAACGGCGATTTTTGTACTTCAACGGGGTATTTACGCCCCGTCCCATCCATAATATGTGTTTTGCAGTGTGAAACCGCGCCGAGCAAAGCGGGGGGGGCCGAACATCTCAGTAGCGATGTAAAAAACCGCGATATCACGCCTGAAAAAGCCGTCATCAGGCTCGCAATTTGATCTCGCCGATATTATTATCGGACAAATTGGGGGCGTCCGCAGGGTCTCTCCCTATTTACTACACCAAAAAACTCACTTTCCAAGGATTCGGAGGGAGACACCAATGACGGATCGACGGTTCTTATCAATTTTTGCGACCGCAGCGGCGGTTTTGATGCTGGCAACGGGCAATGCCTATGCCCAGCGCGTTTACAACACGATCACCCTCGACGGCGGTACCGCCTGGACGCCGGTTGGTGGCAACGCTGAGTTGGCCGAGGGCGGCAGCTCGGTCACAGTGCCGGCTGGGACGATGGTTGAGGTCGCAATTGACCTCAATCTAATGGATGATTCGCTCTGGTCGTCCACCTTCTATCAGGTCGGTAATACGGCAGTGGTCGGCTGCACGGCCATTGCGCCGCCATTCTTCAACGATAACGATCAAGCGGTAAGCTCTACAATTTTCGTCGATACTTCCGGGCTGCCACAGGGCGCCTTCGCGCTCAATATCACGACCTACAACGACACTGGCGGTAATCCGCCTTGTACAGGTGGCCCGACGCCAGCGTTCGCTGACTTCATTTCGCTTCCGGGTGCGATCATCATCTGCGGAGACACCGACAACGACGGTATCTGCAACCAGTTCGACGAATGCCCCAACGACCCCGACAACGACATCGACCAAGACGAAGTTTGCGGTGATGTCGATAACTGCCCCAACGACGCCAACGCCGATCAAACCGACACGGACAACGATGATATTGGCGACGCCTGCGACCCCGATGATGACGGTGATGGGGTCGATGATGGTGACGACAACTGTCCGCTCGATGCCAACGCCGATCAGGCGAATAACGATGGCGATATGGATGGCGATGTCTGTGACGATGACGACGACAACGATGGCGAGCCCGACGTCACCGACAACTGCCCCTTTGATGCCAACGCCGATCAGACCGACACTGATAACGATCAAGTCGGCGACGCTTGTGATGACGATGATGATGGCGACGGTGTAGATGACGTTGACGATAACTGCCCGCTGACGCCCAATGCAGATCAAGCCGACCTGGACAACGACGACATCGGTGATGTTTGCGACGACGATCGCGACGGCGACGGTGAGCCAAATGAAACCGACAACTGTCCTGATACACCCAACGCCAATCAAGCCGACTTGGATAACGACGACATCGGCGATGTCTGCGACGATGACCGTGACGGTGATGGTGATCTAAATGATCAAGACAACTGTCCCGACACACCCAACGCAGATCAAGCCGACTTGGATAATGACAACATCGGTGATGTTTGCGACGACGATCGGGACGGTGACGGCGACCTGAACGATCAAGATAACTGCCCTGATACCCCCAATGCCGACCAGGCCGACTTGGATAACGATAACATCGGTGACGTTTGCGATGATGATCGTGATGGTGACGGTGATCCGAACGATCAAGACAACTGTCCCGACACGCCCAATGCCGATCAGGCTGACCTGGACAACGATAACATCGGTAACGTTTGCGATAACGACCGTGATGGCGACGATGTGCCTAACGATTCGGATAATTGCCCGGATAACGCCAACGGCAATCAGTCGGATATCGACAACGACGGCGATGGCGACGTCTGCGATGATGATCGCGATGGCGATAGTGTCGACAATGACGGCGACAACTGTCCCAACACGCCCAACCCAAATCAGGAAGATCTCGATATGGACGGCGTCGGCGATGCCTGCGATGGCGATCGCGATGGGGATAAGGTGCCCGATGGTGATGACAACTGTCCCGATACGATGAACGCCGATCAGTCCGACATCGACAACGATGGCGCCGGTGACGCATGTGACGATGACGATGATGGTGACGAGGTGCCGGACGGTGACGACAACTGTCCGGAAGATGCCAACGCCAATCAGGCTGATGCGGATAACGATAATATCGGTGATGTTTGCGACGACGATCGCGATGGTGACGGCACGCCCAACGACGAAGACAACTGTCCTGATACGCCTAACGCCAACCAGTCGGATATCGATAACGACAACATCGGCGACGTCTGCGATAACGACGACGACGGCGACGAGGTGCCGGATGGTGACGACAACTGTCCGAACACACCCAATGCTAATCAGGCCGACGCGGATAACGACGGCATCGGTGATGTGTGCGACGACGACCGCGACGGCGATGGCGACCCCAACGATGACGACAATTGTCCGGATACGCCCAACGCCAATCAGGCCGATGCAGATGAGGATGGTATTGGCGACGTCTGCGATGACGACCGCGACGGCGACGAAGTACCCAATGGGGACGACAACTGCCCGAACACCAACAACCCGAACCAGGTCGACTCAGACAACGATGGGGCGGGCGATGTGTGCGACGACTGCCCGCTCGATGGCGATGATGATGCTGACGGTGATGGCATTTGCGCCGATGAAGACGATTGCCCAAATGATGCCAACAACGACGCCGACGGCGATGGCGTTTGCGGCGATGTAGACAACTGTCCGAATGCCTTCAATCCTAATCAGGAAGACGGCGATGGTGACGGCAGTGGCAACGCTTGCGATTCGCTCTTCGCCATCACGGCTTGCCCCGATGATGTCACGGTCACGGCAGAGGGCGGCAACGGTGCGATTGTCGACTTCGAAATTCCCGGCACATCCAACGGCGTCGGCACGGTTAACACCATGGCCGACCCGGCACCGGGCAGCTCTTTCCCGCAAGGCACAACCACGGTCACGGTAATCGCGACCGACAGCGCCGGCGTGACGGTAACGTGTACGTTTGACGTGACGGTCAACGACGGCACGCCGACCGGCGATCCGACACCGGGCGACGACAACCCGCCGGCGCCGCAAACACCGGGTAGTTGTATTCCGATCTTCTTCCTGTTCCAGTCGCTCTTCGGTATTCCGCTCTGCGGCCCCTGCGTCATCATTTCGACCATCGGCACGTTCGCGGGCATGGTGGTGATGAAGCGCCGCGTGCGTCGCCGCTACGGTCGCCGGGCTGCATAGTTGAACTTGAATGGTAGCTTAGTGTGGGCGTTAAGCTCGCACGGGGCTTCTTGATAATCAAAAACAAAGTAAGCCGCCGAAGTTTCTTCGGCGGCTTTTTTCATGATGTTTGAATCTGGCTTGAACAACCTCGCTAATAGCTGCGTTCCGAGGACGATTTGTCAGCATCCACCGGCTATTAGCCGGTGCCACAGCGCTGTCGTCGCTATCGAACGCGAGTTGCTCTGGCGTAATTATCTTCTTGCCGGAGCGCAAGCGCTGGCGAGCGCATTCATCTCTTCGACAAGCTGCAGATACACCTCGGGCGCGATCGCTTGTTGACCATCCGAGAGTGCTTCCGCCGGGTTTGGATGCGTCTCGACCATCACACCATCGGCACCGGCCACAACAGCGGCACGAGCCAGCGGCGGCACGGCCCAATCGATACCAACGCCGTGCGACGGGTCGGCAATGACGGGCAGATGCGAGTGGTGTTTGATCATGACGACGGCGGATAGGTCAAACGTATTGCGCGTCATGTTTTCAAATGTGCGAATGCCGCGCTCGCACAGGATTACGTTGTAATTGCCAAGCGATAGCAAATACTCGGCCGACATGAATAGTTCTTGCAGCGTGGCACTAATGCCGCGTTTGAGTAGCACGGGCTTGCGTTGGCGCCCCGCAGCTTCCAGCAATGAATAGTTCTGCATATTGCGTGCGCCGATTTGCAGCACATCTGCCACGGCGGCTACGTCATTCAATGTTTCAACGTCTTTTACTTCCGTGACGATGCGCAAATCAAACTGCTGCCGTACTTCGGCGAGGATGTCCAGCCCCTTTTGTTTGAGGCCCTGAAAGCTATAGGGCGAGGTTCGCGGTTTAAATGCGCCGCCGCGAAAAAATCGTGCGCCGCTTTGCGCGATGGTTTCGGCTGTCATCATTGCCTGGTCGCGCGACTCGATCGCGCACGGTCCACCGACGATCGCAAGGCTTCCGTCTCCGACCGGTACACCATCAACGTCGACCACGGTTGAAGCCTGTTTCGCTTCGCGGCTCACCAACTTGTAAGGGCGCGAGATCGCAACGCAATCGGCCACGCCCGCCATGTTGCAGAACTTTTCTTCGGAAATCGACCCATCGTTGTCGGTGATGCAAATCGCCGGATGGGAATCACCGGGAATGCGATGCGGGCTAAAGCCGAGCTCTGACACCCGCGCGCATACGGCGGCGATATCGTCGTCGGTGGCGGTGGGGTTCATCACGATGAGCATGGGATCGGCGCTCGCAAAGTTAATCGGCAGCCGCTTCGGAAGCTTGGCTGGTTGCGGTTGTAGCATCCGACGGCGTGCCCATCCGTGCGCCAACGTGCTTGGTGTAATTCTTGAGTTGCTCGACGATCTGTGGATCGTCGGTGCGCGACAGACCGTACTCGCGTTCGAGTTTGGCGAGTGCGTCGTAGCAGGTCATATCTTTATGTTTGATCCAGTAGGCACCGAGCGTGGTGCTGGTGCGTTGTTGACCAGCGGCGCAATGAAACAGAATCGGCCAGTCTTTCTTTTCCGCCAAAGCGTCGGCCGCCATTTCGAGCGTGGCCAAATCGCCGGTGCCATCGCCGCGCATCGGAAAGCGATAATGCCGCAGCTTGAGATCGTCCACGGCTGTTTGTAACGCGTCTTCGCGCGGCCGATCTTCTTCACCCGTCAACGACACGATCGTTTTAATGTTCTGGTTCTTCGCTAAGTTGCGAATCTGTGTGCCGGTCGGAAAGCCTGAGCGATATAGCGCACCCGCTTCGACTTCTGCAAAGCGACGCGGAAAGTGATTCATATGGTTGACCACGGCCAGCGAAATCGGCGGCGCTAACACGAGTATCACAAGCAGGGATTTCTTGAACATACGCTCCGTCTCGTGTTGGGGGCGGTCCAGTTATTGAGTCGCACTTACCCGTTCAAGTGACCGACAAGTCGCGGCAAAGCTAGTCTACCCCAAACGGGCGGGTGCTTTGCTCTCTAAATTATAACGTGCCCGTGCGATTGGGTTTGCGTTGATTCGGCTACCACAACGCCGCACATCAGAGATTGGCGAAAATCTACAAACTACGCCGAAGCAACCGAGCCTGCGGTGGGTTGGTCCACTTTGTTCAGGAAGTTCACCAACATTCGCAAACGACCGTGCGAGCGGCGATTAAAGCGAAATACCAGTCGCGGCTTATCGGGATATTCGTCGCGTTCCTCGGGTAAGGGTCCGCTTACTTCGTAAGTGCCTTCGTTCAGAATATCGGCAAAGTCTGCCCGAATCGACTCGAGTGCGCCCTCGGGTAGCGGCGAATTCATCCGCAGCACCAATTGATCGCGCACATAACGATAAGAATGGAAGCGACGGTAGAAGGCGACCACATCTTGCACCGCCTCCTCGATATCGTCGGTGACGATAAACAAATTCATGTCTTCGGGGCTGATGAGGCCGTTGTGCAGCAGTTCGGCTTTTACATAAGTACGCCAATGTTGCCAGTAGGTGCCGCCAGGCGCATCGAGTAGCACGATCGGTACCAACATCGCCTTGCCGGTTTGCACCAGCGTCATCACCTCAAAGCCTTCATCCTGTGTGCCGAAACCACCGGGAAACAGCGCCACTGCCTTGGCTTCTTTGGTGAACATCAGCTTACGGGTGAAGAAGTATTTGAATTCGACCAGCTTCTGATCGCCTTCGATGATATCGTTGGTCTTCTGTTCGAACGGCAAGCGAATCGCCACGCCGAAGCTGGCATCTTTGCCCGCGCCGCCGTGGCCGGCTTTCATAATGCCGTCGCCCGCGCCGGTAATCACCATCCAGTTTTCGGCGCGCATCCGTTCGGCAAAGCGCACGGCCTGGATATATTCGGGGTGATCCTCGGGGGTACGTGCCGAGCCGAAGATCGAAATTTTGGGAATGTCTTCGTATGGTGCGAACGTCTTGAAGGCATAGCGCAATTCAGCGAGCGCGCGCTCGACCAGTTTCACATCGCCCCGACCGGTCTCATCCTTCGACATGCGGCAAATGGTGCGCAGCATCCCCGCGTAAAGGTCGGTATCGCGACCGGGGGCATGGGTTTCGACAAATTCAAGTATGGCTTGTTCGCGCGCGGCGCGCTGTTCGTCGGTCAGGGTATTGGGCATACGATTGGTCACCATATAGGGAAAGGTTCATCGTTAAAGACATCGTCGGGGGGCAGGCATCGAAAATCGTGGCTGCGAGGTCGGCCCATTCGACGATAATGACGAGGGTGGCACATGCTTGCCCCGTCTGAAATTCGGCCCCAGAGTATAGCCAGAGCGGGTTTATTCGCCAGCTATTCTCGATTTGGGCCTTGGCACAGCAGATTCATCATGGCTACTCGCAGCAAAACGCCCGATCCTGCCCAGAGCTTGCTGACGCTGCCCAATCTACTCACCAGTGTGCGGTTGATCTTGTTGCCGCCCTTCTGTTTCGCTTTGATCACCGCCGCCCGACCAGCGGATTCGACGCCCGCTTGGGTGCCGCTGGCCCTTTTTGCACTGATGGCCGTCTCCGACATGTTCGATGGTCTCGCCGCCCGGCGGCTGCAATTGGTCTCACGATTCGGGGCCCTGCTCGACGCCGTGGCCGATAAGTTGACGCTTCTGATCGCGCTGGTGCTGCTAACGACGCATGGGGTGCGCTCGGCGGAGGGCGACCCACTCACGTTACCGTCATGGGTGCTAGGGGCGGCGCTGGCGAAAGATGTGTTCGTTTGCATCGGCTATCTGGTCTTGCGGCAACGGGCCGATGATCGACGCGTCGAGCCCGATCGCTTCGGCAAATGGTGTACGGCGATTCAGATGATCCTGATTCTGACGCTGCTGCTTTGGTATCTGCATCCGCCGGTTTTCGGGCAAATGGTTACAATACTCTCGTGGGCGTCGGCGGCATTGGCGCTGGCAGCCATGGCAAGTTATGGCGTGCGCGGTTGGCGACGGCTGCAAACGGGCATAGCGCGTCAACAGCAGGAGCGCGATACATGAGCGACGAAACCGTGAGTCCTTTTAGCAGCATTCCCGATGTCATCGAAGACATCAAAGCGGGCAAGCTTGTCATCTTGGTGGACGACGAAGATCGTGAGAACGAAGGCGACCTCGTCTGCGCTGCCGAACTCGTTACGCCCGCGATGATCAACTTCATGATTCGTCAGGCGGCGGGGAAGCTGTGTCTCGCGCTCGATGCGCCGACCTGCGAAAAACTGCACCTCTATCCGCAGACGAATGAAAACACTGCACCGCACGGCACGGCCTTTACCGTGTCGATCGACGCGACGAGCAAATTCGGCGTGGGTACCGGCGTGTCGGCTGCCGATCGCTGTCGCACCATTCGGCGTTGTTTGGAAGATGATGCGGCGCCGGCAGATTTCGATCGACCGGGCCATATCAGCCCGTTGAAGGCGCGGACCGGCGGCGTATTGGTGCGTGCTGGGCATACCGAAGCGAGTGTTGATTTATCGCGCTTGGCGGGTCTCAAGCCCGGTGGGTTGATCATCGAAATCCTGCGCCCCGATGGTGAAGTTGCGCGGCTGCCCGATTTGTTTGCATTTGCGAAAGAACACGACCTCAAAATTTGCACCATCGAAGCGCTGATCGAATATCGCTTGCAACGCGAGCGTTCGGTGATGCGCATCGAGTCGATCCCGCTCGTCAACAGCTACGGGAATTGGACGCTGCATGCCTATCAATCGTCGCTCGACCCGGAGCCGCACGTGGCGCTCACGATGGGCGCGATCGGCCAACTCGACGAACATGGCGAGCCCGTCGAAGTCGATCACCCCGTGTCGGTGCGCGTACACTCGCAATGTTTAACCGGCGATGTCTTCGGCTCGGCCCGTTGCGACTGTGGCGAACAACTCGACGCGGCGATGGAGGCCATTAGTGAATCCGGTGAAGGCATCGTGCTTTACCTTCGTCAGGAAGGCCGCGGCATCGGCTTGGCAAACAAGCTGCACGCCTATCGATTGCAAGATGAAGGCCTCGATACCGTCGAAGCCAACGAGAAACTCGGCTTCCCGGCGGACAAGCGCGATTACGGCGTGGGTGCACAAATCTTGCGCGATCTCGGCCTGCGGCAAATTCGAATTCTGACCAACAACCCCAAGAAAGTGAGCCGGCTCGAGGTTTATGGATTGGAAGTGGTCGACCAAGTGCCGATTCAAGTCGCGTCCAATCCCCACAATCGTCGATATTTACAAACGAAGCGCGATAAGATGGGGCACACGCTGAAAGACGAATAAGCAAACGCACGCCACCACTAGTACTTATTGAAACCGTTCGGTCTTGCCCTTCTCACATCCGGAGTTTGTCACCACGATTCAATTCGATGGCCGTTTCACCGATTCATCCTGCCGACCGTCAACCCGAAGTGCCCCGTCGTACCGACGGCAAGCTTTGGTCGGCGCTCTCGCACTTCGATCCACTCTTTGCGCCGACGATCGCCAGTTGGCCGCGCAATAAATCGGAATTGTTGTGGTTAGCGCCCGGCACACGCGCACCACTCACGGCGTCGAAGGTCGTCGGCTGGGCCAAGCCCGGCGGCTATCGTTTGTTGTATTGGGCGGGTGGGCCGACACCGGCGGGCTATGCCGAAGTCAATCCGATGAACGGCATGCGCGGGCAATGGTGGATCGGGCATTTTGTGATCGACCCGAACCTTCGCGGTCGCGGCCTCGGGCGGCGCTTCTTTCATGAGTTGGTGCGCATCGCGTTCGAGTCGTTGGCCGCCGAACAGATGCTACTGGTGGTGTTTCCCGAAAACGAAGCGGCGATTCGATGTTACGAACGCGGCGGCATGACAGTCGAAGGCCGCGAACAAAAGCGCTTTGCGAGCACGCGACAGCGCTACACGTTTCTGCGCATGGCCATGCGGCGCATGCGCTATCAGAAGTCGCGCCAGTACGCCGCCCTGCGTGGTCACTCACCGTTGATATTGGAAAACGCTCGCGCGGCGGCAGAGTTATCGAGCCGGTTTGCGTTACCGCCGAAGGTATCGTTGCGACTGACGCCGGGTTCGTAAGGCACCCGCACCACTTCATTATGCCGCAGGCTGCCGCCGATTTCTTCTAATGACAATCTTACGGGGCGTCCGTTGAGTTGCGCTGCCGATGGATACGTGTACTCACGCACGGCCGTTTCACCCGCACCTAATGATCGGATCGATCGACTCAGCCGCGGTAGCTCGGGCGCGATCAGGTACGATCGCAAATCGATGGGCTGATCCGAACGATTGGTCACGCGTTGAAAGAAGCGCACCGATTCACCTTCAACGTGACCAAACACGCTGACTTCCAAACCGGGGGCGACCACATTGAGCGGCGTCCACAGTCGGCCCGGCCCACGTTTACCCAGCTTGATGGTGGCGAATAGTCGCTTGGTGCCGATCGTTTCGTTAACCGGCGGTTTGATGAAGATAGCCGTTTCCGACAAATCATTGGGTTGTAAACGCAAGTCGATACGGCGAGGCGTGATGCGCCAACCACGCGGCGCGTCGATCAGCAGTTCCCCTTCCAAATCTTCAGCGAAGGTGTTTCTCAAACGCAGTGTTCGTTGATGCTCGTCAATCGCAACGGTGATCTCATCGTTATCCAGTTCGAACGAATCCTGAAAGCGCAGCGCTTCCGGTTGCACGCCGATTATCAATTGTGGCAATGGTCCAACGCTGATGCGCTTCCAGTCGTTCTTGTTGGTTAGAGGAATCTGGTGCCCCCACGCATCGATATGGCGGGCACCATCGGGCAGGTCGAGATCGATGTGCCGCCGCGACTCATCGCTCGACCACAGCGCAAGCGTCGCTCGACTGCCGTCGGCATTTGAGAATAACCAGCATTCCAGATTCGGGTCGAGCGTGAGCCGTTCAATACGATCTTGTCCGCCGACTGCTTGCGCCAACGAGTGAAAGATCACCGCTTCCTCGCGCGGTCGAATGATCTGCAGGCCATCGAAATTGTCATAATCCCACGGTGGCGCAATGAAGACGCGCTCGAAACCAGCGGCGCGTGCTTGTAACAGCCGCCGCGCGAAGCGTGACAATCGTGCTATCCGCTCATAACGATCTTCATCGGCAAGGGCCATGGTGGCCCAACGGCGTGTTTGCACCATGTCGTCATCCGCTTCTTCGGCGGGCTCAACATGCGGCGGCAAATAGACGGTTTGTATGTCTGCAAGCTCGGCGGCCTTTCCGACCGCTTGTAGTGCGTCTTGCGGAACGATCAACTGCGGCGCACCCACCAAAGGCACGAGATAGCCGCGCAGTTTTGTTAGTGCCGTGGCCAAGGTCTTATCTTTAAGCAGCGGCGCGGAAGCATCTGTGCCAAGCTGCCAATGGCGGACATAGCCGCCGTAACGACTCGTAATGATATTGATGTACGGCTCCCATTGTTTGGTCCATGCATCTTTTCCAGCCAATAGTGCATCAGGCCTCGGCGGGTGTTGCAGATTTGGAAGCAGCGCAGCGGGTGTTTCGGCCAGAACGGCGACAACGGAGATACCTGAATCGACTGCGCGCTTGATGAGGCGCTGTGTTGTCTGATTGCCAAAGACCACATTCGTGTCATCCGTTTCGTGCGACCAGACAGGCACTTTCACAACGGCGGGGTTCAATCGTTCGATGATGTCGATCAGCCCCGGCTGATCCATGTCGTCGGCATTTAACACTAAGCCGAACGGGCCGCCGCCATTGCTCGACATGATGACCGGTTTGCTCAATACGGCAAAACGCCGCACGTGCTCGGCGATCGTTCTGCCGCCCAAACTCATCGTGAGTTGAGCGTCGTAAATGCCCGAGTCTAAGTCGTCGAACTTGACCGAACGGGCAGCCCCGATCAGGGATTTACCGGCGAGCGATCGTTGATAGACCGGTCGCCCGGAAGCATCCATCACGGCCAATTCGATATCGAGGTCGACACCGTCGACATCGAATAGTTGTACGCGGCAAGTGACCGTCTCACCGTCGCGATAAAGATGATCGTCGCGATCCAACTGCAGACGCACGCGCGGCCGCCGCATAATGATGATGTCATCAAACCAGGCGCGCCCGTTCACATCAGTGTAGTGAATCGGAATGAGGTCGCTTGTCGAATTGTGCGTGACAGTCGGTTGTTCGATGCGGCAACTCAGTCCGATCCAGCGCGCATGTGGATTACCACCGGGCAGATCGACATGAACGCGCGTCCATTGGCCAGACGTTTGTGCTGGTTGGCTGCGACGCTCGGTGGTGGCGATCTTGGAGAGGTTATGGTCGTAATAAAAGGCGGTGATCAACGCGCCGGCATGTTCGAGCGCTTCGGTTCTAACCCAGGCACTGATGCGATACTCACTATTGGCGTCGGCGACAATATCTTTAGCGCGGTAATACGCCCCTACGTTTCCCGTTCGAATTGCCATGCCGAAACTCGGCGCGGCCGAACGCCCAACTGCCATATCGAATGCCGGTTCGAGAAAGCTCGGAAAGTTCGGCGCATCGATGCGCAACCAGTTCATTGGAAGTGATTCGAAGTTTCCAAACTTGCGCTCGTCGAAATCAAACACCTTCACGATGCGTGGATTATCCGCTTGTGCAGAAAACGGCTGTTGCGCCACGGCCACCTGAGTACCTGCAATCATGCAGGCGAAGATCGCGGCGATTTGCGAACGCTTGAAACGCATGAATACCACCGAGGGGTTGCGAGTAGATTCGAGTTCACTCGATGGTCTTATCGGGTGGTGGGGGTGGCGAATCGACTGTTGCGTGACGTTGAGAGCGGTCGTCCGATAAACCCGCAATGTTCGACGTGTATCGAGCGACCCTTCGGCACCGCGGGTTTGAGTGCCGATAACTCACAGCATGGCGACGGATTCGTTTAGACCCTCGCAGTCACAAAGGAGGTTTCAGATATGCGCAACCCCGCTCAAACGCTCAAAAGAATGAAGCTCGCCCTGCTCGGCACCATGGTGGGCAGCACGATGATGATCGGTAACTGCCTCAGCCTCGACGTCGACAGCGATATATTCACCATCTTCCGCGAGGCGTACGTGCCGGGGCTAGTCTCAGGCCTTTCAACGGCGGTTGCCAACCCCGATCAGCAGGAGGCCGGCCTGCGTCAAACCGTGGTCGCCTTCATCGAAGGGATAGGTGCGGTTCTGCAGCCGGAAGACTCGACCACCCCCATTCGCAGCAGTTCACTCGATAACTGACCATTTGTTACAAATAACGTTACAAACGAGGGGTGGCCGGTAGCGGGCCACCGTAAACTCCTTTTTAACAGCAGTTTACAAGTATGACCTTCCGTTGGTAATCCGCAGAATTTTGGTGCGAATTGCAAGATTCAGGCGTTCTGAGGGAATTCCGCTTGAGAGATTTTGAACTTTCTGACGTTCCGTCAAGTATAAGTGTCTAGTCGTGTAGGCAGACACGACGGAAGGTGGTTAAGTCATGCGACGCATTACAACCGAAAAAACCGAACGGCAGGACATGTTCGATTGGATGGTCCCGCCACCGTACGTTAACGACCAGGAGCTTCATCAGGCCGGCACCGAAGCGGAACTGTTCTCCGATTGGCCCGGCGCGGCTATCGGTAGCGGTCGGTTGACCGTCAAGGAAGAGAATGTGCTCTTCCGCCAGTTGCACTTTTCGGCGTTCAAGCTGAGTGAAATCTACCAAGCCTCCGAAAAGCGTTTGACCGAGAACCGTCGTCGCGAATATTCGACGTGGACGCAGCGCTATCACTTGGTGCGCGCCCGCATCATCGAAGCGAATCAGGGTTTGGTGTTCGATCTGATCGGTCGCTCACGCTTCACATCGTTGGATCGCGAAGAAATGACCAGCGAAGGTATGATGGCGTTATTGCGCGCGGCCGACTCGTTCAACCCTTGGAAGGGTTATCGCTTCAGCACCTACGCATGTAATGCGATTATTCGTTCATTCTCGCGTGCGGCCCTGCAGGATTCCAAGCGGCGCGACAAAGAAATCGCGAACTACGAAGAAGATTTCGATCGCGTGGACAACACCGAGGCGCGACGCTCCGACCAACATGGCTTATACATCGAACGGCTCAGTCGCATCCTCGATACCGAAAAGGCCGAGCTGACCGATATCGAAAAGACGGTGCTGTCGAAGCGCTTCCCCAAGGAAGACGGGCGCAATCGACAAACGCTGGAAGACATCGGTCGCAAGCTGCAAATCAGTAAGGAACGCGTGCGGCAGATACAAATTTCCGCGATCGATAAGCTGCGTGATGCACTCCGGTCCGATCCGGTTTTGCAGTAGCAAGCGTTGATCGCACAGGTTTAGACGAAGCGGTGGTGATATGCATATTGCATAACACCATCGCTTCCGTAGGTTTTACACCTCTCAACTTACTCGGCACCGCTATGAATCGCGGCCCCTGCCGGTTGCCGTGCAAGGATCTCCGCCTCGGCTTCTAACATCGTTTGCCAACGCCCATCCACATCGAGGCGTCGATCCGGCAGTTTGCGGGCGAGATCGATAAAGATGCGATAGTGTCCATTCTCTGACGCCCACAGATCAGCATACAACGCACGCAATTCATCGTCGCTTGCCACACGGCCCAAGGCTTCGAATCGTTCACAGGAACGCGCTTCGATCAGTGCGCTAACCATTAGGCGATCCATGAGCTCGTTGTTGCCGGTGCCGCTGCGCACGAGGCCGCGCAAATCGCTGGCGTAACTGCTGCGATGGTATTTTGTGAGCCGACCACCGCGGCGGGCTAGCATCCGCGTGACGGTAGCAAGATGATCGACCTCGTCGCGGGCGATGGCCGTCATTTTCTCGACCCAATACTCGGGTGGGTTGGGTTCGGGCCAGCGATTCAGCAATTCGAGGGCGTTGGCAGCGGCCTTTTTCTCGAGGTGGGCATGGTCGTTGAGCAGGACCAACGGATCGGCCAGAGCGGCAACGGCCCAGCTATCGGGTGTACGGCTTAAGAGCGGTAAATCGGCCTGCGGAATTTCGGACATAGCGAGCATCGTCGGAACCCCTTCCTGCAACGTCAAGCCCGCACAACACTTAGCCAACCATGTCGGAAAATCGCCTCGAAACGGGGGCCGCATATATTTGGGTTACAGGTCCGTTACAGCCATACAGCCCGGATTCGGGGTATAGTTTGCGAGCAATATGACTGATACGACAGGTCGTTAGGCTGAGGTCAATCCTCGGGCGGCTGCACGAATTCAGCAAAAATGAAATCGATCATCTTTGAAGGAGTTACTGCATGTTTGAAAAATGGTTACGCGTCACGCTCGTCGTCGCTCTTAGCCTGACGGTTGCCGGCATCGCCACCGTCGGTGCTGATGAGCCGAAGAAAGACGAGATGAAAGAGGCCAAGGCCGACGAGAAGAAGGCTGACGAAAAGAAGGCCGGCGACAAGAAGCCTGAGGCTGAGAAAAAAACATTGACGGCGTCAGACAAGATGGAAGCAGCCCGCAAAGCCGCCATCAAGTCGCGCCAGCGCATTCGCAACACCAAGCAAGTTCCGGCACCCGGTAATGCCGCACGCAAGGGTACGCAAATTCCGGAGCCGACGGTCAAGTTGGAGCCCGGTCAGGTACCGGGTGTTAAGTTTGATACGCCGATTTACGACTTCGGCAAAGTGAAGGGCGGCACCGATGTGGTGCATGACTTCTTCTTTACTAACACGGGCAACGGTCCGCTCGAAATCTTGAAAGTTAAGCCGGGTTGCGGCTGCACCAAGGCCGGCGAGCACGACCGTATCGTGCAACCGGGCGAAACGGGCAAGATTCCGATTCGAATGAACACCAAGAAGGGCGGCGGCAAGGTAACCAAGCCGGTAACCATCTTCACCAACATTCCAGGTGCCCAGTCGCAAGTGCGCTTGCAAATCACCGGTGAACTGTGGCAGCCGTTTGATACGCAGCCGCGCAATGCCGCCTTCGGTCGTTTAACGCCGGAGAAGGTCGAAGAGGGTATGGTTCGCAAGCTCACGCTTACCAACAACCTCGACGAGAAGATGAAGCCCGGCAAGGTGACGTCGACCAGCGCCAACTTCACGGCTGAAATCAAGCCGATTGTTGAAGGCAAACAGTATGAGGTGGTTGTCACGCTAGTACCGCCGTTGGCCAAGGGTAACAACACTGGCATCATTAAGATTGAATCGGGTGTTGAAGGACAGGGCGATGTTGAGATTCGCGCCTATGCGTTCCTGACGTCGCCTATCGATGTCTCGCCGGCCGAGTTGGTGCTTACCGGCAACCGCCCGTCAGAATTGACCCGCAAGTTCTACATCAACAACAACGGCAAGGATGAACTCGAGATCACCAATCTTAAGTGCACCAACGAGTCGTTGAAGATGGAAATCAGTGACTTGCGCGGTAACAAGAAGATCTATCAGCTGGTCGTCACGATTCCGCAGGACTACGTGGCACCGGCACAGGGTGACACCATCACGTTTAATACGAATAATGCCAGCATGAAAGAAGTGAAGATCCCGATCAAAATGCGTGCCGTGAATCGGTCCGCACCGCGCGCGACTTTCACGCCGCCGGCGAAGAAATAAAGACCTAACGGTTTTTCTAACTGCTTAGAGTATACAGCCGCCGATTCGCTCGCGAATCGGCGGCTTTTTTATGATTGAGTGGTTGCGCGCCGCAATACATCCAGAACGGCATTCGGGTCGCAGCCGTAGATGCCCGAACCCCAGGCCGCGTTGGCCTCGACCACTGCCCATGCACCATCGGAGAGTTGCCCGACATCGATTACACATGCGGGCGGGCAGGCGACGCCCGGCGCGGCGAGTACCGTTTCGGCTAACGACGTAGCGGCCATGCGCTCTTCATCGGTTGCGGTGAAGTTGTCATCGCTCGCGGGACGTTGATCTCGCCAATACGGTGATATGGTGCACACGTGGCCATCCAGCACGAAGCAGCGGAATTCAACCGTCCATGTAACCGGCTCAGACAAAATAGCCGGCGCGGCGTCGTCTAGAAAATCGGGCAACGATTCGCCACTGGCGTAAACCTTTGCGCTAAACGACTTATCGTTGGGTGGCTTGATGAAAGTGGGCTCGGCTAAGCGCCGCGCGGCACCGATGTTCGAGAGGTCAATCCGCCGTCGAACGAAGTCGTATGGCAGTGTGGTCAGCCAATCTTCGGGTATGCTCACAAGCTGCAGGTTTAGAGTGTCAGCAATACTGTGGGCATAAAGTGATTCGATATACAAGACGATATCGTCATCAATCAGATCGGGAATGCGGAGACCTTTGGCCCGCTCGACATTCCATTCGCGCTGAACTGTCGCGCGCCATAATGCTTGATTATCTTCTGTGATGCGCGACGATAATAACAGGGTGGGCATGAGGATATAACTTACTACACGTGAAGGTTCTAAATCACGCGAGAGTTTGGGATTTTGATAACTGGGCTGTCGCAGCTAGCAAATAACGCTATACCAACGCCCCTGATGCGATGGCCACAATGATATCCGCCAAAATATTGATCGGCGCGACCAGCAGGGCTTCCAGAAAACCATTTACCAAAGCGAATAACAAGTCGGAAAGAAACGTCATGACTGACTCCTTACGTGATAGCAGGGTAGTGTGATTGCCGCGTCGCGCTAGTAGCGAATCGAGAAACCCGCGCCGGCGAACAAGTCATCGGCCTCTTCGTTGAGGCCGTGGCCCACGCGGATATCGAATTGCAAATCGTTGGTCACCAAATACGTGAATCCACCGTTGATGAAGTGCGCATCCGAGGCGTCGTTGCCCGTTGGATAGAACCCGAAGTACTCAAGATACGCACCGAAATCGTCGGTGATACTATACGCATAGGTTAGCGATGCCGATGTTTCGAAGAAACGACCATCTTCGTCGGTGGGCACCGCGAAGTTGAGATTGCCCGCTAACGACGAGCGCTCGTCCAGATCATACGCCCACAGCAAGCCCACAAACGGATCGACATCGCTGGTGCTTAATCCCTGATTGCCCGTCGGCACATCGATTTTGGCAATGATACCGAAATCCGGCTGCCAGCCATCCTGATCCAGCAGGTGAAACTTAAATCCCAGCCCCAAGTCATTCACGCCTGTAACGCGATTGGTCACATTCACGGTACGACCGTTATCGTTGCGTTCGCTAAACAGCTCTTCGTTAAACGACCAACCGGCCCATTCGATACGCAGTTCCACATCTTCCACGATCCCCACGCGCAGCAAGATTTCGGGAAAGGTATGGTCCTTCACACGTTCGTCACCTTCGCGGTCATACGTGAACGTGTAACCGCTCTCCAATTGCAGGTGCCCCGCCGGAATCGTAAGCGTGCTCTCGGTGAAATCCGGGCGGTCCGTCACCAGCGGTTCATCCATCGGGTCGGGCTCGGCAGCATCAGTGCGCTCGAGTGACAACGGAGCGGGCTGGCTGGTAGCTTCCTCGCTTGCTGCGAAAGCGACGTCGGCCCGCTGGTGACTGATCGTTATGGTCATCAGGATCGCGAATATTCCCAGCGGTCGGGCGCGCAAACGGTTTCGATTTCGATGTGGTGTGGCTGTCGTGAACATGAAACCGGAGAATACATAAGGCTCATAATATTAGCAAGGGGTAAATTGTGCGTTTCGAGAAGAGAATTAGATCACTTCACGCACGAATGCGATTTTGAACGACATGATGGCATACACCGGCTATTAGCCGGTGCCACAGTGCAGCCGTCGCCCTTATTCAATCATTGACTCAGCCCGATTATGCAGAATGACGATCGGTGGCGGGCCGGTGCAACCTCTGGTCGCGCGTATTCAGAAAGGAATCATCGCTGCAAAGCGTGCACGTTATCTGTTGGGGCCAGATTCGTTTAATGGACTCTACGAAATGTGAGTCCGCGAAGCGGGCTTAACGCAAACTATTTACGTCGCCGTCTGCAGACACACGTCCCCAATAAGCCCGTCATCAATAATGCCGTTGCCGGTTCGGGAATCTGCACTGCCTCGATGATCATCAGTGGCCTGCGTGTCAGGAAGGGATCGGGATTGTTGTCATTGAAAATGTTATCTTCCGAATTGAGCGTATATCCGATGGTGTTGTCCGCCGGCGTCAATCGCAGCGTGACATCGTTACCGCCGTTCTCAACATCGCCAATGAATGACCCATTTAGCCCTAGCGTGAAGCTGCGCCGACCGGTCTCGAATAGGCTACTAAACACACCCAGCGATTGGTCCGCGTTGCCGTCGAGCAACGTTTGACCATGTGTCCAGCTCAATTCGTTGCCACTAGCCGTCTCTGGCATGTTCGCCGTGCCGAAGCCTTCGGTCCAGTTATCGTTGGCGATCCAGGAAATCTCAAAATCGCCCGCACCGCGGGTTAGGTTGGGTGAATTAGGAAACGCCTGTTCGCGCAGCGATAGTTGAACCATCTGAATGACCCAATTGCCAACGCCAAAATCGCTATCAAACTGCGCGATGGCATTCGAGGTGTCGTAGCGCAGCCAACTATCGGCGACGCCCAACATCTCACCGTTTTCGTTGGTCGCCATCGATCCGGATACGTGTAAGGCACCGGCCTCGCCATGGGTATCGTTAGGGGCTAGTTGTCGCGAATAGGTATCTTCTGTGGCAATCAAAACCGACATGCTGGTGCCGGGGCCGGCGAAAGTATTGGCGGTCGATGCAAACAAGACCATCGAACAAACGGCGAGTAAGTTGCACGAGCGGATCATGGCGAGCTTCTTTCTTGGCTTTCAAATCGTCAGAGGCGTTGCCGCGACACGGATTGCCCGCTTCAACGACACGCGCAGTCTTAGAAATAGGGAAAAGGCGATACGGCAACGCGCCGTCCGAGCAATGGAGGCGGGCACCCGTTCCGCAGTCACCGATTCTATCCGGCAATCTCGCGCGAATTCAATGCGTGAGCCCTCGTTGGGTAAAGGCTCTCACGTCGTTGAGGCCGCGATTTCCGGACGGAGAAAGCCGCGTCATGCATGCCGTCGCTGGCAACACGTGCGACCGGTTTGGCAGAAACCAACTTTGCGAGCCAGCCGCCTTGTCGTATATTAGCGGGTCTCACAGCCGAAGTGGCGGAATTGGCAGACGCGTCGGATTCAAAATCCGATTCTCGCAAGGGAGTGAGGGTTCGAGTCCCTCCTTCGGCAATCACATCTGCTTGAATTTTCAACGACAACACGTGAACTTGCACGACCAATTGTTCGATCGCGATCGACGTTTCACCGGTTACAAACCGGTGCCACAACGCAGATCAGAGCCGCGCCCGTAAGGAAGCGGTGCGTGCGGAATGCCTCGGGTGACGGCTTCGCGCGAGGATCATCGGTTACAAAGCGATGCCACAGCGCGCCCACCGGTTACCCCTGCCCTAATGCGGGCGGGAAACAACATTCCCACGCCCGGGTGCCCCTGCCCCTCTGGGGCTGGGGCACTAAGCCCGGCCACGCCTACGAATGCGGTGCCAGATTGGTCGCGACATCCGTGGCATAGGCCTTCAGTGCTGGCACGACGCCGATTAGCGCGCCGAGGCCGACCATCCCCGGCACGGCCCACGCCATCACCGGATGGTAATCCCAAATACCAATTGCCACGCCAGTCTGATCGCGAATTACGTGTGCTGCGAAGGATAGGATCGCGCCGTATAACACAAACCCGCCGATGGCACCGAGCAAGCCGATCAATGCAGACTCACCCACGATCGACGCAAAGACGATCGACTTGCGCGCGCCAAGGGCGCGCAAGATGGCAAACTCGCGCCGTCGTTCGTTAATGGTGTTGTAGATCGACGCCAATATCGCCGCCGCCGAGACCAGCACGACCAGATATGCGACCAACTTCAACACCCGCGTGATCCAGCCGATCTTGGTGAACAAATTGCCCATCACGGCGGCGATAGGAAAGGCCAACGTCGCTTCCTTGCCGTTCAAGTTGATTGCCGTGTGTAGCCTGTTGCCAGCCATCGGATGTGTAAAGCGGATCATTACAGCACTGACTTCTTTGTACTCGTCCGGAATCGGCACACCCGGCTTGGGCGTGTAGGTGCGCCCCTCGCCACGCAGCACGTGGCCTTCCATGCGAAAGATGCCGTCGATCGGAATCCAGATCACGCGATCGTTGGCGCTGTTCGTCGGCTTGGTGATACCAACGACCGTGTATTCGTCGTCGTGATGGTGATGATCGTGTTCGTTATGGGTAACGCCATGGCTGGGATGAAAATGCGAGCCCACCCGCAGGCCGGTACGCTGCGCCACCAGCGAGCCGATGACCGCTTCTTTGCGTTGCGCATCGAAGGCACGACCGCCGTCGAAAAACTCGAGCGCTTTGGAGCCGTCGAAGCGATACTTCGTAAACAGGTCGGTCGTTGTGCCGACGATGCGATAGCCCTGATAGTTATCGCCGAGCGCATAGGGAATGGCGAGTTCGACTTGTGGGTCGAGCTTTAGCCGCTCGTACACGCTCCACGGCAAGTTGCCGGGCGAGGTTTCCAAATGAAAGACCGCGTTTAAGACGAGCTGCAACTTACTACCGCGCGCCCCCAGCACCGCGTCGTAACCAACATCGCCGCCGGTAAACGCGCGATTGGCTTGGTCTTGAATCACAAACACGCTCATTACCAGACCGACAGCAAGCGCCGTCGCCAGCACCGTGATCGATGTCGAAAATGCGTGTCGGCGCAGGCTGCGCAGAATGATTGTGACGATCGCGCCGAGGCCGAGGCGACCGCGTGCGGGTGGTGAGTGGGCGTAGGCGATGGTTGCGGGTTTGGCGTTCATAGGGTTGCCGCCCGTGTCGGTGACAGCGCGTCTTGCGCATCGCCATCGAACGCCTGATTGAGTTCGTGAAAATCGACGACATCATCGAATTGATTCAATACATCGGTCGCATGGCTCACCAGTAAGAGTGCCGCGCCGTTCTTTGAGCAAAGTTCGCGAATGATGGCTAGCGCTTCGCCTGCGCGGCGGGTGTCGAGATTGCCGGTGGGCTCATCGGCGAGCACCAGCCGCGGATGATTCGCCAGTGCCCGCGCCACTGCCACACGCTGCTGTTGACCGACCGAAAGCTGCTGCGGTCGATAATGCATGCGCTCGGATAGGCCGACGTCGTCGAGCAACTGACGGGCAAATTCGCGATCGACACCGCGCCCGAAGGACATGGCCAGTTCCACGTTTTGTAGGGCCGTGTAACCCTGCAGCAGGTTGAACGTTTGGAAGATGTAGCCGATGTTCGCAGCGCGCAAGGCGTCGCGCTTGGCTTCACCCATCCGCGCGATATCGGCACCGTCGAGGATGATTGCGCCATCATCGGGTTTCAAAATGCCGGCGATCAGATTGAGGAAGGTGGTCTTACCCGACCCGCTTTCACCGCGCAAGGCAAGGTGTTGTTGTGCGTCTAAGGCGAACCGATCGACGTCGACGACTTTCGCGCGACCGCCGTCGGGTGTGCGATAGCTTTTGTGCAGGTTGTTGATGGTGAGCAGGGGCATTACATGATTATCTTAGATCATTTCGTGCGATGATTCGAGGTGTATCGTTAGTAAGGTAAATCGATCGTAGGACCAGCCATACGAGACGATGTTTAATTTGAGTGCGAATTAGTTGTTCGAGTATCAACTCAAGAATTGGTCCGCAATGAGCATGGGAATTTATTCCCGCGGGCGGACGTTTATCCGAAGTTTCGATGTCAATTTTGCCATGCGGTTGTCATTTCCGCTATCGATCCGACCGTGGCGGTGGGTGATCGATGCGATTCGGGTCGTTGTGACTCATAATAAGTGTCCGAAGTGCATCAGGTTGTATGTCAATGCGAACAACATCGCGACGCACAACGTCTTGGGCTTGCCGCGAACCGTGAACTGCCTCATCCCGCGATGCGATTTGGCATCGGCATTGATCGTTTCGCTCAGCGCCGCGCGCGATCGATAGATCGTCTTGGCCTCATCGGTGTCCATGCGCGCACGCCATGCGATCACACCCGGACCATCGCCGGGTTTCGGTGCGTGCGCCGCAGCACCTTGCTTCTTTGATTTCGGTAACGGCGCATAAATCTTGACACCGGCGCATTCGGCACGCTCGATCGCTCTTAGATTCGCATAACCACCATCGATCAGATGTTCCGTTACTTTCTTACCAGTACGACACTCGACTTGGGCGCGCATCGATTCGCTCTCGTTGGCATCGCTGCCGTTGTTCGTCACGTCTACACCCACAATGGCGCGGCTGGCATGATCCGTCGCGAACTGCACGTTGTACGCCGGACGATAACCACCGCCCGGCATCCGCATGATGCGCGCCTCCGGATCGGTCGTCGACGCGCGCGGCGCGCGGTGTTTCGAGGGTTTGTCTTTCTGCTGCGCCTTCGCATTCGTCAATGTTTGCAGGGTTTCCATGGCCTCATCGACCCGCGCCAAACGCTGCTGCGCTTCGCGCAACGCGCGCTTAGAACCGGTCGGATCTGCGTCGAGTTCTTTCTTCAATGACGCCACATGTCGCCGCATCTCGGCACGCAACGCCGCCAATCGATCACGACCGCGAAAGCTCGACGATCCCGCCGACGCGCGCACACGTGTACCGTCTTGGCTGACGCGTTCGACCGTCACCACGCCGTGATGCACGAGCACCACCAACAGTTGCGTCAACAGGTCATCCAAAAGTTCGTCGTGCGCGACGCGAAAG